>Ga0082335_1000002_pt1 | contig 1235524 bp, 1376 predicted proteins | sample Subgrocontami58m_FD_72375 | JGI IMG/M metagenome (GOLD analysis project Ga0082335, IMG submission 72375) | Subsurface groundwater microbial communities from S. Glens Falls, New York, USA - GMW37 contaminated, 5.8 m (SPADES assembly) (version 2) ... | reverse complement strand
CTGCACCCTCAACACCTTGCTGTGTACCTGTTTCTGATGCTTGAGATCCTGCGCCCCCACTTCCACCTGAACCACTACTTTCTCCAGATGAGCCAGAACTTGCACCGCTTTCACTTCCAGATGTTGTAGCATCACGTGATGAGCTAGAAGAACTACTACTTCCTCCACCACTACTGCTACTAGAGGAACTAGAGGAACTAGATGAACTTGAAGCGCTGATCGTAAAACTTGCTGTGCTACGATTCTGATTTCCGGCTAAATCTTTCATAATACAAACAGAAGATGCAGTTCCAGCAACGGAAGTATCAACTTCACTAACAGTTATATTAAGTGCACCACTAAAATTTTGGGAGTTATCAAAACCAAAGCAATTACAATTTTGGCGATCTCCTTGATTGATATCCTGACAACTAAATGCCGTTAACGAAGGAGTAACATTATCGTACGTAAATACAATACGCTGTGTTCCATTTTGATGGCCAAGAAAATCCGTTGCGTTAATATAAAGTGTATAGTTTGAATTTGCTAAACGACCAGTATTTATAGAAACGTTCCAAAAAGTTCTTGAGCTAGGATTACTTAGGTGAGTTGTTTGAATAACAATATGCGATTCATTAGTTCCATTAACAAGCCAATAAGAAACATTCTGTGCTCCTACTGTGTCTATAATTGTTAGATTGAGAAAAATCGTTCCATTCGTATGAGTTATGTTAGATAAATTGAGTAATGTTTCAAAGGTAAGATTAGGTTTAGTTCTATCTACACTAAAGTTAAAGAAGTAAGTACTGTTAATGTTACCTACTGTGTCATTAGCAACAATTCTCACTCCTTGTTTTTCTTCAATTAATGAAGAGACATTGTAACTTGCAACCCATCGACCGGACTGGTTCACGGCTGTAACGTTAAAATCCGTGCCAGTTCCGTTATCAAACCAGAAGTATACATTTTGTATTTGAGTAATGTTATCAACTGCGCTAATGTTGAATGTCTGATTGTTCGTTGTTTCGCTATAGTTACTACCATTAAGAAGATTATTTGTATTAAGAGTGTTGAGCGTTATGTTAGGAGGTGTAAAATCTAATGCAAACTGAAAAGTAGTTACATTAGAAGAACCTAAAAGATCATTTGCCAAAACTGTAACCGTGTTAAGATTTTCATCAAGAGTAGATAGATTATAGTTTAAAATCCAATTTCCAGATTGATTTGTTGCGTTTACAGTAATGGCCGTAACATTATTGTAAAGAAAAGTAAAAGAAACATTCCCCTCAATCCCATTAACTACTTGTTCTGTGAAAATATCATATGCACTAATATTAAACGTTTGATTCTGTGATCTGAAACTAAAGTTACTTCCATTAATAGGAGCAAGCACAAAAACAGCAGGAGGTGTGTTATCTACGAGAACCGATCGATTGGTTTGATTTATTGCTTGAGAACCAGTAACGTTTGTTCCAAGAACAGTAAGATTATACCTGCCATTTGGAAGAAGTAAGGTATTAAATGAAACATCACTAAAAATAAGACCAGTTGCATCAAGAAAGCCATCAGCAGTATTATTAATAATACTATAATTTCTTACAAAATAACCTGTTCGATTTTGAAAACGAAAAGTTACGTTAGCTAAAGTAAAGTTCTCCCGAAGTAGTTCAATTATAGCTGAAAGTTCGATGGTTTGACTTAAATTAGAATTGTTTGCTGGTGCAGCAATCTGTGGAATGGGAACAACATTGGGATTTGCTCCATGGGCAGCAAGAACAAAAAATGCAAGTAGCCCTAAAACAGTTAAACCTATAATTGATAAAAAATAAGTTAGTTTCATTGTACTAGATTAAAAGTTACAAGTAAAAAAATAAAACAAGGTTATTTAAAATTTTAGCACTTATGGTAAGTAGTGAATCAAACTTTAGGATGCCTCTGCCCTAATCTTTGTCTTTCTTTAAGATCTTCAATATGTTTACGGCGTTCAACATCTATTGAAGTTTGCTTCTTTCGTAATTTAAGAATCATCTGTGCTGCATGCTCTCCTCCTAAAAAATGAGGAAGAATGACATAATCTGCACCCTGTTTGTATAGTTGTAAAGATTGTTCAATGTCAGAGGCGTTAACAATTATTTTTGCTCTTTTATTTGCTTGACGAAGTTTTTTGATTAGTAAGATATTATCATGAAGAGAAGGTACGGTAGAAATTAATAATTCAACTTGTCGTAAATTCATTCTCTCTAAAATCTCTTCATCGGTTGCTTCTCCATAAATGCAATGATATCCTTGACGAACAAGCTGCGCAATCACATCAGGATTGTAATCAACTACTAATACATCTTTTTTCTCTTCTTTGAGATCTCGCAAAATACTATAGCCAATCCTATTATGACCACAAAGCACAATCTTAGGTTTTATTTCATTAGGGATGTACTCTAATTGTTCTGAACTAAAACGATCGAGAAAATGTAATGGTTTTTGTAACATTCGATAAAATTTAGTGCTATAATCAATATAGTAGGAAGTAAAGGTGATAGAAATAATTGTAACCATTAAAATTAAAGAAAATAAATTTTCAGAGATATGACCTAAAGCAAGCCCTTGCGTTGCAAGAATTAATGAGAACTCCCCAATTTGAGCATGCGCCATGGCCGCAAGAAACGAAGGTTTTTTTGTATATTTGAAAAAACAGCATAAAATAAGAGTAACAAAAGGTTTCAAGATAAGAACTGCGACCAGAAGCAAAATAATTTCAAGCCACATTTCTTTTACAATAGCCAAGGAAAGACCCATTCCTAACGAAACAAAAAAAAGTAAAGAAAAAAAATCTTTAAGATTTCTAATTTTTCCAATAATCTCATAGTTGTAATGCAAATTACCAAGCGTAACTCCTGCTAAAAACGCACCAATGGCAATTGAAAAGCCCATAAAATAAAATGCTAAGGAAAATAAAAAACAAACGGCAAGAGAGGAGACTAACAGTAGTTCTTGATTACGCGCAGCAAAACGAAAAATTTCTGGAAATAGATATTTACTTGCAATGTAAGCAATTGCAAAAATTAACAAAAACTTAGTGAGAGCAAGCACGAAAAGAAGAATAGTAAAGCCGTTGATGGAAGTTAAAACGGAGAGAGCAAAAATTGCAACAATATCTTGCACAACAAGAAGTCCTACACTTAATCTTCCATGTAATGTGCTAAGCTCTCGTCTATCTGAGAGAATTTTCATGACAACCATTGTTGATGAAAAAGAGAGAAGGAGTCCTATATACGCAGCTTCTAAACTTAAAAATCCTAACAAGAGAGCAAGAAGATAACCAAAAACGAAGATAATGATCATTTGCAAAGATCCACCTAAAGATGATACTAATGCTACAGAGCGTAGTGATTTTAGATCCATCTCTAAACCTACGATAAAAAGAAGAAAGGCAATACCGATGATGGACATTGATTCAACTGTTGAAAAGTCAACCAGAATTTTTCCTGTAAGAAGAGTATACACAGGTCCAATAAGTACGCCAACTAAAACGTAGGCAAGGATTTGAGGTTGCTTTAGAAGTCTTAAAAGATAAACAGCAATTGCAGCAATGATAAAGATTATTGCTAGCTGAAGGAAAATACTACCAGAAACATCTACCATCAGACTTTAGGGAAGAAAAGAGCGTTTATAAAACTTACTTGTAGAATAAATATACACAAATAGCACTATTTCACAAGCAAAAATCATTTATGAAGACTATTTTGCCAAAAATGAATGAGTTTAGATCTTCTTATAGCAACCACCTTAGGAATTCTAACCGGAATTATCACTGGCTTAACTCCTGGAATTCACGTTAATCTCGTTTCACTTTTAGTTCTCTCTTTTTCTTCAGTATTATTAACAATTACAACCCCTCTCTCTTTAGGAGCATTCATTATCAGTTTAGCAATCACTCACACCTTCCTTGATACGCTTCCTAGTATTTATTTAGGAGCGCCAACTGATGCTAAAGCACTTAATGTTTTGCCAGGTCATCGTTTCCTTCTAAGAGGAGATGGACATTTAGCAGTTCTTTACACCATTTTAGGATCTTTAGGAAGTGTTATTCTAAGTGTTCTACTCTTTCCTCTCTTCATCATTGGAATGCAATATCTCTCAGATGCAGTTAGTAAAGTTGTAGGATATGCTCTTATCATTATTATGGGCTACATGATTTTAAAAGAAAAAGAGAAGAAGATTAAATGTTTAATTCTTTTTCTTTTGTCTGGTGTGTTAGGACTTTGTGTGTTTGCAATTCCTCATCTTTCTCAACCACTTTTTCCACTTCTTTCAGGTCTTTTTGGTTTTTCAATTCTTTTCATGAGTCTTCTTGAAAAATCAACTATTCCAAAACAAAACACAAAAGCTCAAATGAATATTTCAAAAACTGTGGTAACAAAAGCTGTAGGAACTGCAACTGGAATGGGATTTATTGCTGCGTTTCTTCCAGGCTTTGGATCATCTCAAGCAGCAATTATTGGAACAAACATTGTAGGAGATATTGGTGATGAAGGTTTCTTAACCTTGGTTGGAGGAATCAATACTGCTAACATGCTTATTTCAATTGCAACAGCATATGCGATTGAAAAGTCACGCAATGGTGCAATAGTTGTTATCAATAAATTACTTGAAGGGATTACATTTGAAACAATGCTCATCTTTATTGCTGTATCTCTTGTTGCAGCAGGAGTGGCAACACTTCTTACGATCAAATTATCAAAAGTCTTTGCCAAATTAATTGTTAAAGTTAATTATCAAAAGTTGATTTGGTCAATTATTATTTTCATTACATTCTTAACATTTGTTTTTGATGGACCAATTGGACTTACGATTCTAATAACCGCAACTGCACTTGGTCTTTTAGGTTCTGTTTGGAGAGTTGGAAAAAATCATCTGATGGGTTGTTTAATTGTTCCTGTAATTTTGTATTTTATTTTGTAATTAGTAACATTAATAAGTGTAAAGGTAACTCTTCTTATTTTTGAGATGAGTGATAATCAGTTTCAAAACTTGCAAGAGCGTCTTGCACAATCTGAAGTGTTTCGTGTAATACGTTATATCAGAGATGATTTTTCTTCTAATTTTTTCTCAAAAAAAAATTTGCAAAGAGCAGCGATGGGAGCAGTCGTTGGAATAAGTCTTGATTATCTTCTTCCAAGATTTCTCCCAGCAGAACCATTATTTGCGTTTGAAAGTGTACCAAACATGTTTGTTGAAGCAAGTGTACCTGTTCTTATCACATTAGGAATTTTAGAAGATCGTTTAGCATCAAGACTTGCAGGAGCATATCTTGGTTCTTTAGTTGGACAAGCAGTGAATTATTACTTTGTTTTTAGATAGATTCTTTTGCTATCTTCCACATCTCTAAAAACTGATCTTTAAGTAATAAGGCAAACGCAGGTGATTCAATCCAAAAGGAGAGATAATCTTCCTCTTTACTCATCTGTGGTTTTCCAATTGTGATACGACAAATTTTTCCATCAAAGGTTGAGAAGCGAATACTTTTTTGTTCATCTTTTGTATAAAAACGAATTTTAACACCAATCTTTTTCCATTTCTCATATACTTCTTTTCTGGAAGGTTCATAATGAACTAAAAAGCGAAACTCAACACCACGTGCAATTGCCTCTTTTACAAGACGAGCAGCAGTTGGTGAAAAAATTAAATTACCTCCAAGATTATATTGAAAATGTTGAAGCTTAGGTGTGATTTCATTGAGCATTTGCATAATCTTATTTTTGCCTTTGAAAACAGTTGCAAAATCAGAAGTTTGGTTAACGTTGAGTAAAATATTCTTTTCAAGAGACTTAATTCCGTGATATAATTTTTTTAAATTATTTTCTTGGTCTTTGATAATTTCTTGAAATTTTCCAACTCCTAAAATTTTATATTGTTTAGGACTAAGATTAAGACTTCCAACAAAGCCTTGCTCAACAAGTGAAATCAAAGATTCGTACACTTTATTGGAGGGAACACTGCTGCATTTGATAATCTCACGTGCCGTTGTGGTACCTAAGGAAGCTAAAGCAAGATACACTTTAGTTTCGTATTCTGTAAATCCACATTCTTTAAGAAATAAATAAGTTTCCATAGGACTAAGAGGACTTTAGAGAGTCCTTTAATTATAAATATTGCTTGAGAATATTTACGTAACATGGATTATCGCTATGTTCGCTATGTATCAGTTGCAGCGCTTCTTATTTCAAAAGAAAGAGATAGGTTTATTGTTGGAAGAAGAGTTGATTATGATAGTTTTAAACCAGGAGAACTAGTATTTCCTAGTGGAAGATTACAAAAAGATGATAAAAATCTCTTAGGAAGATTATGGAATGAAATTGAAGATGAAGTTCCACAACTTGGTTGTTTTTATACTAATGAAGTCTATTGTGGAGATTGTTATTTTCTTCGTGATGGACTACCAGTCATACAACTATGTTTTGCAATGCCCCTAGCTAATAGTTCAAAGGATAGACTTCCAACCAAGTCTCATGCATTCAAAGAAATTTTCTGGGCAGACATTTCGCTTCTACAACAAGAGTATTCAAGAACGCAGAATTCTTATATACAAGAGATGATTCGTTTTTGTAAGATAGCACAAGAAAAAGGGATGCTCAGATAATGGATTTAGGAAAATTCTATCAAACTCAGATTTCTCTAACAGAATGGCTTGAGAAAATAGGTTTTAAAGAACTTGAAGGAATGCGTGTAGAAGATTATGAAAAACGTGAACGATTAAAAGTTCTCAATAGAGTTATAAAATTACCATTTGACAAGCCAATACAATTTTCTGCAGAAGATATTTGCGAAGAAAACAAAGTCTTCATGGAATATTATAACAGTCACAGCAAAGAGTTTTGTGCCCTAAGATTAAACCCATTACGTAAAGATTTACCAAAAGAGAGAATACGCGGATCAACATTAGAAGAAGCATTCACATGGTTTAAAACTTTAAAAATAGACAAAAAGCAATATCGAGCAGACATCGTTCCACACGCAGAAGTATCCGAATGGTCAACGATTTTTGTTGTGAACCAAAAGGGAATTTTTGGAGAAATCATTAGAGGTGGACATCATCAACTAAGTCAAGGATTTTATGAGCAAGATAAACCCATTACCTTTTCCTACGACTTTACATTATGGCAATTAAGCTCAGAAAATGAAGAGGCCCTAACACATCTTAAAGAAATAGTTAAGTATCTTCATGTTGAAAAAGCACATCAATCAAAACTACAAGAAGAGCTTCAAGCAACCTTTGCACAAAATTATCTTGAAGGATATTTTGAAACTTCAACATCTAAAGAGTTTGGTGTTTGGTTTATTGATTACAATAGAATATTAGGAGAAATGTTTCAAGACTTTGCAATAAAGCAAAATCAAACGAAAAAAGAAAATAACCAAATAGTAGGTAATAGTGCTTTTGCGGGAGTTGTGAGAGGAAAAGTTAGAGTAATTGATTTAGAAAAAATGGAAAATAGTGTATTTGAAGAAAAAGAAATCTTAGTGTGCACCATGACAACCCCACACCTTGTACCGCTGATGCAAAAAGCATCTGCGATTATTACAGATAAAGGAGGAATTCTCTCCCATGCAGCAATTGTAAGCCGTGAATTAAAAATTCCTTGTGTTGTTGGAGCACAGAATGCAACTTCACTTCTAAAGACAGGAGATGTAGTTGAAGTTGATGCAAATACAGGAATTATTAGGAAGTTACAAAATTAATCTACCACTCTCGGATCTTCTATAGTCTAAACCTTTCTGCTGCTTTGGATACCATGCAGGACTTGTTGCAGAGATTATTTCCATTTTAGGATTTGGTTCAAAATAAAAAGAAGTTCCTTTGGGAATAAACATCACACTGTGAAGTTCTAACGAAAACTTTCGATCAGAATTTTCTTCCTTAACAACCACACGACCACTTCCACTGAGAAGAAAAATTACTTCATCAACTTTTTTACTCAGAAGATATCCTTGTGAGGGAAAACGTTTTTCATGAATAGCAATACCAAATGCAAGTTCTTTACACTCTTTCCAACTAATGTATTCTAAGAACTCCCCACTTGAAGTTTTAACTTTATTTGTTTCATCCCGTTTAATCTTAATGGGTTTAGTTAATTTCATGAGTTTATTTTAGACTTAGTACTTTATAAAATTGTATTTTAACCTGGAGGTGAATTACATTTGTTTAAATAGATTAGAAAAAACGAGGAAGTGGTAACAGAAGAGATGGTTTTCATTCGAATGGAAAATAATTCATTTTCTTTTCTTCTCTTGCGATAACCCATTCATAGTCACGAATCATTTCTCCAAATCTTGTTCTGATTTCATTCATAATCTGTTCAAATTGGTCAAAAGATTGCGCTTGGAGTTCAATTTCAAAGTCTCTTCCTCCAATTGTTCTGTTTATGTTAAGTATGTTGGGGTGCTGGAGACAAAAAGTTTCTAGTTCTTGCATTCTATTTGTGTGATTGAGGTTAAGATAGGCTTTGTAATACCTATACCCTAAGAAAGAAACATCTATCAACGCACGATAGCCCTGAATAATTCCAACTTTTTCGAGTTTTTTTAGATGGTTTTTTACGACTTGTGGACTGGTTTTTGTTTTCTGAGCAACTTCCAATAAAGGAGTCCTAGCTTGATCAGCTATTAATTTCATAATCTTGAAGTCAAGCTCGTCACATTTTATGATTTCTTTAGATGCACCTACTAGTGTTCCTTTGTTCGTATTTTTTTCATTAACAAGGTAACTCTTTGGATATTGTTTGATGTGAGTGTAAATAACAATTGATCTTGTGTTAATGTATTGTCTATATTTTTGCATGATTTTGTCCCAATAGTTATAGAAGTCTAAAATATTTTTTACAGCCATCGCATGTCCAACGTCCCAAGGCCCTTCTAGTGTAACAAGCCACCAGACTTCTTTATCTTTGATTAGCTCATTCTCAAGCTCTTTTTGTTTTTCAGGAGTGATATTATGAAATTTGCAGTAGACACGAACACTAAGGTAGCCTAGTTTAGAACCATCAATAACAGTTATGTATCCTTTAAGGATGCGACTTTCTTCGAGTTTTTTAATCCTATAATCTACAAATTGTTTTGATTTTCTAATTATTTTGCCTAATTCTGTTGTTGTTAACCTCGCATTTTTATCTAGTTCAAAGAGAATTCTTTTATCGTAAGAGTCAAGTTTATGATTTTCTTCCATTTTAGGATAAAAGTAATAATATCTATTTAAATATTTACTTTTGTCAAAAAATTAAGTAGTTTATTTTATTATTGTCTTTTACTCCAATTAAGTAATAAATTGGAGTGAAAATGCCTAAAAAAATAATGCTAATTAAACCTGCATATGAAACTGATGCAGTGTGGGATACGATTAGAACAAGTCAACCGTTAGGATTGTGGTGGATTGGTTCTGCACTTAAAGAAAGAGGACACGAAGTAAGGCTTCTAGATGAAACTGTAAGAAATGGAGGTTTAGAGAAGAAAGTGATGTTCACAAGAGAATTAGATGGCACTACGATTAGAGATATTCCTTTTGAAATGTCATATGAAGACTTTCAAAGTAAAAAGATAAATGATTTTAATTCTTTAAGTTTTGAACATTTTGTAGATAGGTATTCAGCGTTTAGAGAAGGTAAAATTGTAAGAAACATGGTTAGAACAGGAAATTTAGTTGAAGAAACATTAGCAGAAGTAGGTAATATGAATCCTGATTTTATAGGTATTCCAATTTTTGCAAGTTGTAATTATCCTGCTGCTATGGCTTTAGCTAGAGCAGTAAAAGGAAATTTTCCTAAAATCAAAGTTGTGATGGGCGGACAGCACGTAAGTGCGCAACCTGAAGAAGTTTTAGCTAACCATGCTGCAGATTATGTGATTACTGGTGACGCTGTAAGTGCGATGTCTAAATTAGTTGAAAGAGGAGTTTCACTGATGAGGCAGGTTCATGGTGGAGTGTCCAATATCGATGACTTTCCATTATTAGATCTGGAACTCATGGCTGAGAACGAATATCCTTCAAGGCTAACCCATACATATGATTCAAGTGGAAGAAAGACTGTCGATTACATGTTTTCTAAAGGGTGTTATCGTAGTTGTGAATTTTGTGTAGCAGGTGAGAAAGAGAATAAGATTTCAACTACGAAAGTGGAAAAGATCGATGAACAGTTACGAAAATTTGCAGCTGCTGGAATTAGAGAGATTGTTGTTCAAGATGATGCGTTTTTATTTAAACCGCAAACGAATCTAAGAGTGTATTTAGAATTAATGAAAAAACATGGATTGTATTGGCAAGATAATGGAGGAATTGAGTTTGAAGGATTAACTCCAGCTGTTATTGAAATGTTTATGGATTATCAAAGAAGTGGTCAAGGAAGAATAAATTCATTGTATGTTCCTTTAAATCCACGAGAAGGTACGCACAGTGAAAGTGCGTTAAAAGATATGCAAAAAAGATTTGCAGATCATTTTTCACACGTAAAAGCATTAAGAGATGCAGGAATTTATGTTTGTACGAGTGAAATTATTGGTTACCCTGGGCAATCTTTAGATAGTATGAAAGAAGATATTCATCTTCATCAAGAATTAGTAGGTAATGGTTATGCAGATAAGTCTATGACTTTTGTTACATCAACTCTTCCTGGAACAAAGTTGCATCGTGAACATCACCAAAATATTGTAAATTCTGCGGATTGGGCAGGTTACTCTAATTTTGTCCCACAAAGTACTACACAAAAAGTTGGAAATATTAAGGATATTGAAAGGATGACCGTCAAAAGAAATCAGGAGATGAATAAAGTTCAGAAAAGTTATTCTTGGGGAAGTACATTTCCAAATGCTTAGCCTAAAATTTTTTGCTACTAGTTTAGACTTTTAAGAGAGAGTCTCCTCAAGAGAAACCTTTATAAAAAAACTCAAGTTCTAGCTGTAAATAGTACCAATGAGTTGTAAAACCAACGAGGTAACAATTCTGAATAATTGTTACATATCTTAAAATTAGCGAGGGATGATATACTATGAGTGATGAAGCAAAAGCACTTGAAGTGGTAGAAATTGCCAGAACCACAGGAAAAATTTCCAAAGGGGCAAACGAAACAACTAAAGCAATTGAAAAAGGACAAGCAAAACTTGTTGTCTATGCAGCAGACGTAAGTCCTAAAGAGATTGTCATGCATCTTCCTCTTCTATGCAAAGAAAAAAAGATTCCTTGTATTGAAGTATCTAAAAAAGAAGATCTTGGTGCAGCCGCAGGCCTTCCTGTTGCAACCGCAGCTGTTGCTGTTGTAAAAGAAGGAGATGCTAAAGCTGCTCTTGAATCACTTTCCAGGTAGGTGAACCTCTATGATGAAAAAAAATGTGGAGGAAGGAAAAAAGCCTGTAGAAGAGCCAAAGCTTGAAGGAGAAATCCGCTTTAGTGATGGAATCCCTGCTGAGGTTAAAGAAATTGTAGCGCGAACAGGAATGCGCGGTGAATTAACCCAGGTTATGTGTCAAATCCTTGAAGGACGAGACCAGAATAAAGCAATTCGAAGAAACGTTAAAGGCCCTATCCAAGTAGGAGACATCTTAATGCTCCTTGAAACTGAAATTGAAGCACAACGTATCGGTGGTGGCGGACGCTTTACCGCAAAGAAAACTAGTAAATAGGTGAATTACAATGCCAAAATGCTCATTTTGTGGCTACTCCTTTGAAAAAGGAACGGGAAAAATGTTTGTGTATACTAGTGGTAAGATCTCTTATTTTTGCACAAGACGCTGTGAAAAAAATGTTTTGCGCTACAAAAGAAAACCACTTACCGTTCGTTGGACAGCAGAGTATCGACGAGAAAACAAGAAAGATAATAAGAGTGAAGAAAAAGCTCAAGAACCTCTTGAAGTAAAAACTTCTGAAGCAAAGAGGGAGAAAAAATGATTGAGAAAAGTTTGGTTCTTCTAAAACCTGATGCTGTACAGCGCAGTTTAATGGGTAGAATTGTCCAACGCTTTGAAGATGCTGGATTAAAAATCATCGGTCTTAAGATGGTGTGGATTGATGAGGACTTTGCTAAAAAACATTATTTTGATGTAGCTCAAAGAAGAGGAGAAAAAGTCTTCAAGCTCATGGTTAAATTCTTAGCACATGGACCTGTTGTTGCTATCTGCATTGAAGGAGTTAATGCAATTGAAAATGTACGAAAATTAGTTGGCGCAACAGAACCTAAATCTGCAAATCCTGGAACAATTCGTGGAGATTTTGCTCATATAAGTTATAGTTATGCTGATGCTAAAAATTTAGGTGTTAAAAATTTGATTCATGCGTCAGGAAGCACAGATGATGCTAAAATTGAAATTCCTTTATGGTTTAGTCCAAAGGAATTGCACAGCTACAAAACAGTGCATGATCTTCACATTTTTGAATAATTAAAAATCATTGAGGTAACATAATCATGGCAACAGAAAGAATGGTTGATAAGGTAATGCGAATTACCCAGAATCCAAAGTTCATTCGAAATATTTGTACAAGCGCCCACATTCACCACGGAAAAACAGCTTTTACTGATAATCTTCTTGCTGCGGCAGGAATGATGTCATCCAAAGCTGCAGGAGACCTAGAAGCTGGAATGGCAACCTGGCAGCACAAAGATGAGCAAGAAAGACTCATGACTGTTGATGCTGCAAACGTTTCAATGGTTCACGAGTTTAATGGTAATGAATATTTAATTAATCTTATTGATACTCCTGGTCACGTTGATTTTGGAGGAAACGTAACAAGAGCAATGCGCGCAATTGATGGAACGACCGTTCTTATCTGCGCAGTTGAAGGAGTTATGCCACAAACAGAAACAGTTGTTCGTCAAGCTTTACGTGAACGTGTAAAACCTGTTCTTTTCATTAACAAAGTTGATCGATTGGTCAAAGAGTTAAAATTAGGACCCGATGAAATTGCTAAAAGAATCATGGCTCTTGTAACTCAGTTTAACAATATGGTTGAAAGTATTTCTGAAACAGCGTACAAACAAATTTGGAAAGTTAATGTTCAAGATGGAAGTGTTGCTTTTGGATCTGCTCGAGAAAACTGGGCTTTATCTTTTCCTTACATGCAGAAAAAAAACATCAAGTTTGCTGATATTTTAAAAATTTATGAGATGGAAGAACAAGAGCGCAAAGATTGGGTTTGGAAAAATGCACCATTACATGAAGTTATTCTTGATATGGTAATCAAACATCACCCAGATCCTCTTCAAGCACAAAGTTATCGTATTCCTAAAATGTGGCACGGAGATGCTGAATCTCAATTAGGTAAAGATTTAATTGCTTGTAACCCTAATGGAAAGTTAGCTTTCGTTATCACCCGTATTGTTATTGATCCTCGTTCAGGAAAAGATATTTCTGCTGGACGCTTATTTAGTGGAACAATCAAAAGTGGAATGGAAGTATATCTTAACAATGCTAAACAAAAACAGCGTATTCAAAATGTTTACATCTACAATGGTGTAAAACCTGAGATCATTGAATCAATTCCAGCAGGAAACGTTTTAGCAATTTCAGGCGTTGTTGGCTTTGCAGGAGAAACAGTTACACTTGAGCCTGAAGAAGCATTCGAAGAGTTAAAGCATATTTTTGAGCCAGTTATTACTAAAGCAATTGAACCTAAAAAACAAGCAGATCTTCCAAAACTGATTGAAGTTCTAAGAAAAGTTAGCCGTGAAGATCCATCAATTAAAATTAAAATTGACGAAGAAACAGGACAAAACTTAATTAGCGGAATGGGAGAGTTACACCTTGAAATTATTGAAAATAGAATTGTTACCGAAAAAGGAGTTGAGGTAAAAACATCACCTCCAATTGTTGTTTATCGTGAAACAATCACTAAACCTTCAGGTGAAGTTGAAGGAAAATCACCTAACAAGCACAACAAATTGTACTTTAAAGTACAACCTCTTGATCCAGTCATCGCTAAAGGAATAAAAGATGGAAAGCTACCTTTGGGACGCTTTAGAAAGAAAGATGATTTAATTACCTCTTTTCTTCGTGAAGAATGTGGTTGGGATGCTAAACGCGCGGGTATGGTTAAAGCAATCTATGAAGGAAACGTGTTCATGGATGAGACTCGTGGTATTGTTCAAATTAGCGAAATCATGGAACTAGTCCTTGACATGTTCGAATCCGTTATGCGCGAAGGTCCACTTGCACGCGAACCTTGTATTAATGTCATGGTAAGCTTAACTGACTGTTCATTGCACGAAGATGCAATTCACAGAGGCCCTGCTCAAATGTATCCAGCGGTTCGTGAAGGTGTTCGGGGTGCAATGATGCAAGCAGGACCAGTTATGTTTGAACCATTACAGGTTATGCGTATTGAGATTCCTCACGATTATGTTGGAGAAATTTCCAAGTTAGTATCCTCAAAACGAGGTCAACTTTTGGACATGACTCAAGAAGGAGATATTACAATTGTTAAAGCAAGGCTTCCTGTAGCTGAACTTTTAGGATGGAGTTCTGATCTTAGATCAGCAACAGAAGGTCGTGGAAATAGCTCACTTGTTGATCAAATGTTTGAAAGACTTCCTTACGAGCTTCAAGAAAGAGTTCGCCAGCAGATTATTCAGCGTAAAGGAATTAGTGAAGGGTCTTTGGGAGCTTAATTTCTTCCTTTTTCCTGGCAAAGGTTTTTAAAGGGAGAAAGATCAAGAGTGCTAGTTAATACATAATGAAAACGAAAAGTCTTCATGTATGTTAGTAGAATAGGAGGAATAAAATAATATGGGAAATTTTGACAGAGGAGAACGAAGAGGAGAAAGTAGAGGCCCAAGAAGTTTTGGGGGCAGCAGCGGACCAAGAGGTAGTGGTGGACCAAGAAACGATTTTGGACCAAGAGAAATGCATAAAGCAACATGCTCAGAATGTGGACAAGAATGCCAAGTACCATTCAAGCCAAGAGAAGGAAAACCAGTCTATTGCCGAGAGTGTTACGCTTCTAAGAGACAATTCTAATTTCTTAGTTTTTTTTATTTTTTATTATTTTTAGAATACTAGTAACTATCGTTTGTGGATTCCTTGTTGTATTGTCAACTTTAAATTCGTTCTTGAAAGTTTTTCTTTCTATGATTTTTCTATTCCAAGCTAGAGCAGCTTTAGTGTCCTTAAATCCAGAATCTCTTTCTCCAAGAACACGATTTTTTAATTCCTTATCATCGTTAACTATCAAAGTGATAATTACATAATCACATTTTGAGAAAACATTTGAGATTTGCTTAACACGAAAATCTTCTAAATCATTTACAATCACATTCCGATATCCATTTTTTATATAGTTTTTCAGAATAAAAACCAAATTTTCAAAAGACATTTTTTCTTCTTTTTTGGAAACATTACTCCATTTCTCATCAAGATGAAATTGTCTAATCCACCCAAAATCGATCAAAGGAGTGTTTAGTTCGGATTTTAAGAGATTTGAGATCGTAGTTTTTCCACTTCCAGGAGAACCTGCAATGAAAATTAAATCTACCATATAGTTTACTAATTATTAAAAATTTATATAAGTTTGTTTTATCTAGAAAGTTAAAACATCTCCTACTTTATATTTTGCAGGATAAGCAAGTTCTACCAAATATTTTCCTTCTTTAGTAGATAACCATAACGTAAAAGGTTTAAAATTTTGTTTAATTTCAACAACTTCTCTTTTCTCATTGAGAAGAAGAACATCAATTGGATAGAAAACAAAGAAGTTGTGTAAAGAAATTTTCTGAGGTTTTTTAAAGATCATAAGCAAATTTTGTTTAGGTCGAAACATCAAACCTCTTATTTGAGAGAGATATGTTGAGCAAATACGCTCTTTTTCTGAAATGATTTGCTTTGTTGAGAGATTTTTGATCATCTCTAAACCTCAAACTTCCAAATTTCATCTCCAACATAATGAATTGTTTTGATAACTTTACCTTTAGTCATCGTCTTTAAGTCCACAGATGAAAATAGAGCAATACCTACGGCAAGAGGTTTTTGATGCATTTGATCAACGACAACAACAATATCATCTTTTTCAATAGCTTCATCAAAAGAAACAATACCAGGTCTCATAACATCTGCGCCTCCTACGATAAATTTTATAGCACCCATATCAACCACTATTTTTTTTAAGAGCAATTGGGCTTGCAAAAGCTGCAGAGTTGGAAGAATCTTATCCTCATAATAAAAAAAGCAAGGTTTTTTGTTGATGTAAATCACTTTCAAATCGCCTTCCTCAATCAATTCAACTGTATCTTTTTTGGTGAGAGAAAAGGGGTATTTTTCAATTTTATCAGAAAGATCTTTGGAGCGAAGCTGTGTTCGTTTCATACTCATAAATAAAAGAAAGAAGCTTAAGAATTCTTCGTTTTTCTTCCTATAATTTTATAGGATATGAAAATGAGAACGCCTAAAGCAATTCCTAAAAGAACGAATTTGAGTAAATCATCCGCATGACGCCAGTAGCGAATTGTTCCATACAAAAGAACTAAAATTCCTCCTGCAAGAATTCCTGTACCCACAACTTCTCGTCTTAAAAGAACTCCTGCAACAATTGCTAATAGGCCAATGATAATTGAGGAAATAAAAACTACCTTATCATGCCTGCTTTGTTGTTGTTCATACTTTTCATAGCAATTAAAGGGCGGCTGACACATTCCTTTTACAGGTATTGGAGCTGCTCTTGGATCTTCTGCTGACCACACTCCACCCTCTTTAATACATGTTGCATTATCAGTAATTTCATAAAGAGTATTAGGACAATAGGTTTCCATTTTCTCTCCTTTGTGGAAGACTTCTATACCATATCCAACAAAGAAGACGAAAATTAAGGCAATGGCAACACTAATTGCTATATTCTTTTTATCCATTATAAGTAGAAGGCAAATCTGGTTAATAAAGGTTTATGAAAGAGAGGGCAAATATTTATTACTACTTAAAAAGGACAAAATATGCTGTTTTTTGAAGAAATGTTTATAAATTGGGGAACAAAAAAGAGCTGATCAATATGGTATTTACCAAAATAGCTATTCCTGGACAAGAACATTATCTTCGCACTCCTTTAGCACAGGGCGGTATGAGTGAGGTAATACATGTTGAGGATAGAAAAGCTAGGCGAGAGTGGGTTGAAAAAATAGTCCCAATTGCAAGAGAAAACCCTTACTCTGCAGCTAGGGTAGAAAATGAACGTGTTTGCTCAATGTTAGTAAATGGCCTTGAAGGCGTAGTAGAAACTAAAAGTGCAGAATATCACCCTAGATCTCCAAGCGAAAGAGAATATTTACTCATCGAAATGGAATATCTTCGTGGAGCCTCATTACTCGATTACATTGAATTTGCTGGACCAAAAGAACCTCTTTTAGAACTTCTCCTCTCGGTAGGAAAGACGCTTCCTAGAATTCATAAAAGAGATGTTGTTCATGCCGATCTTAAACCAGGAAACGTGAGAGTAACCTTAGATGGAGTATCCAAAATTTTTGATTTTGGTATTGCAAGACATAAGGATAGTCCTCCAATCTTTGAGCCTGGAAAAATTTTTGGAACACCTGCGTATATGACTCCAGAACAAGTAAGTGATAGAGAACTAGGTCCTTTTACTGATTATTTTGCATTTGGAACAATGCTCTACGAAGTTATTGTAGGATCACATCCTTTTTGCGAAAAAGGAGCAAAAATTAGGGAAGTTTTACTAAACATTGCTTCTCTAGATATAGATACTCTCAATAGTCTTGGAAATGTCTTTTGGATTGGTCTTCAAGGGATGAATATTGACAGAAAAGATGCAGATGTATTTACTGAAAGTTGGAAAGTATTAATGCTGCCTTTTGAAGATAGGGAATATCGAGAACTTACTCCAGCTCTTGAGGCAATTGAAGCCTACCTTAAAAGTGCACAACCATTAGTAGAAGTAGAAACCATCGAAGAAGGTACTTGCGCTAAGCTAATTCTACAAATCTAAAAATGGTAACCGCTATCACAGAAGAACTTCATGAATTAATTAGAACCCCATTACAACGTGGTGCTATGTCCCTAGCTGTAACACACATAAGAAGCGCAACTACAGGAGAAGAATGGGTTGAAAAAGAAGTACATGTTAATCATGAAAATCCTTACTCTGCAGCAAAAGCTAGTACTGAAGTTACAGCAGGTTATCTTGTAAGAGGTCTTGAAGGTGCCGTGCAGATGCGAGGGGTAAGTTATAGAGCAGCTTGTTCTTCTCAGGCATCTTTATTTCTTCGTATGGAGTATGTAAAAGGTAGATCATTAAGGGATTGTATAAATGATGAAAATATTTCAATACATGAAAAAATAGGATATCTTTATTCTACAGGAAGAGCTCTTATTGGGATTCATGAACGAGGTGTTACCCATACTGATCTTAAGCCAGATAATATTATGGTAACACAAGAAGGAAAAATAAAAATTCTTGACTTTGGTTTAGCAAGGCATAAACACGCAGGAGAATTGTGTAAACCAGAGAACACCCTAGGAACACCTTCGTATATGGCCCCTGAACAGACTAAAGGAAAAAAACTAAGTCCAGGAACTGACTACTTTGCTTTGGGAATTATGTTTTACGAAACAATTACTAGAACTCATCCTTTTGCTGACTTAGCTGATAGAATTAAAGATGTTGAAAGTCTTTTTGAGCGTTGCGCAGAGCACAAGAAAATTATTGAAGTAGATGCAACAACACAGGTTATAAAAGCCTTACAAAAACCTGCTGTAAATAGGCTAAAAACAATTGCCAAGTTCGATGAAGAGAAGCTTGATAGTCTTGCAGAATATTTAGAACTATGTTGGAGTTTTATGGGTTATAATGCTGATAGAGTAGCTGATAGTTGGAGAGAACTAATGCGCCCTTCTCCTGATGAACGAGATATTATACCTTATCTTGAGGCTTTAGAAGAGCACCTTGAAAGTGTCGGGCTACCAGAAGGAAGAATTCATCTACTCAGAAACCATTAAAAATATATAGGGCTAACTTTTATCTGGACAGATGTTATTAACAATTTATCAAAACTCTTTACTCTTGTGGACAATTTTAATTGTCTTGGCTACCTGGTCAATTATTTGGACAGGTATTGGTCTTTGGTATGCTGCAAGAAATCAACAAAAAGTGTGGTTTATTGCAATGCTCATCATTAACAGTGTAGGCATTTTTCCAATTATTTACATTCTATTTTTTAGAAAAGATAAATCTCAAAAAGAAGAGTTGCAAGAAATACCAAAAGAAAAAGTTAAGAAGAAGGCTCCTTAATTTCTAACTTTCCTTTCTCCATTTTAATCACGTATTCTTTACGATCCGTAAATTTGGTCATTTTAGTAACATATTCTGGAAGAAGAATTTTTTCGCCACGAAACTGTAAAGGTGTCAAAATTTCTTGACTACTTTGATTTTCTTGTTTTGCTAAAGAAAGATCTCGCATAAGATCTGCTGCTGCTTGTTCTTTATTCTTACGCACAGTTTCTTGAGTGCGATTAAATAAAAATTGAGCAATAGCATCGGCAATATCAACTGGACACACTTTACTTAAACCTTGCAAGCCAGGAGATATATTTGCTTCAATGACTAAAGGACCGGTGGGACCTTCAAGAATATCAACACCGCAAATTGCAGCACCTAATGCTTTTGAAGTTTCAATTGCAAGATTAACTGCCTCACGACTAAGTTGAACAGGTTCTCCATGACCTCCAATATGAATGTTAGCACGTTTTTCATTGCGCTCAGCAACACGTCTCATTGCTCCTACTACTTGATCACCAACAACTAAAGCTCGAATATCTGTACTTCCTGTTTCAACATACTCTTGAATAATAAATGGTTGTTTAAGAGCACCTAGTGCATCAAGCAGTGAAGATGCTGAACTAAATGAGTCAGCAAACATAACACCTTTTCCTTGTGTTCCTTCAGGAAACTTCATTACAATTGGGTATGTTATTGTTTTAAGAAGACTTTTTGCATTAGCAACATTTGATGTCACATATGTTTTAGGCATAGGAACATTTCTTTGCTGCAAAACTAAATGTGTGAGAAGTTTATTGTGAACAGTTGTAAAAGAACTAGGGCTTAGCGGCATGTAAGGAACTTTTTTTTCGAGAAGAAAAGCAAGAGAGCGTAAAAGGTTGGCATAGCGAAAAGAACCTTTCAAATAAATACAATCATAGTCTCCTAACGGTGCTCCTTCATAAAAAATGCCACTCTCTTTTCCTAGCTGAACTTCAAGATGACGCAGTTGTAAAAAATCAACCTCAGAAAAATATTTCTTCATTGCTTCATAAGTCATAACCGAACTTTGACTTCCTAAAGAAATAAGTGCAGCTCTCATTTTTTCTCAACTCGCTTGAGAGGATCTATAAGAAACTTTCCATCTCGTAAAAGATTCTGGCCAATAAGCATGCGATAGGTCATGTGACTACGATCCGCTAACGTAAAAATTGTTTCAATTGTTTGACCATGAATTTTAACGTGCGCTTTGACAATTGGTCTTTTGCGATTGCCAGATGCAGATTTTATAAGTTTAGTGCGAAGAATTGGACCTAAGTGTAACTCTTTTGCTAATGCCAGATCTAATGAACTTGAAGTTGCTCCAGAATCAACTCTTGCAATAACTTCTTCTTTCTTACCATTGTTTCCTAAGACAATAACTTTGTCAGTAAGGCCTAAGGTAATACGTTGCATACCTCTCTTATTGTTAGGAATTTATATAAGGTTTTCGAATCGAAAGTACTCTTCTTAGTTTAAAGCACAGACATTGCCAAGAAGTCCGATGAGCTAAGCTTTTGCTTGCATAAAAATTAAGTTCGCTGCTTTGAGAAATAAAAATGTAGAGACATTTTCTAATATATATAGAAAGCAGCGCGAAGAGGACGGCATGTCTGTGCTTACTAAGACACCCAAAACATTTTTAAATGAACTGCTGCTTTTGAAGCTATTCTTGCCCTGGTAGTGTAGTCCGGACTATCATCCTGCCCTTTCGCAGCAGCTTTGTGCTGAAGAGAGGCAGTGACCCGGGTTCAAATCCCGGCCAGGGCGCTTTATTTTCTCCTTTAGACAATCCATACCAATATAACATAAGAGATAAAAACAAAGACAGCTTAGAACTCAACAATGACAAATCCATATGATATAATTATTGTTGGTGGAGGAGTTTCAGGCACAGCCACTTTATTTGTTCTTGCTCACTATTCATCAGTTCAACGAATAGCTCTTATTGAAAGATATGATTTAGCGCAGGTCAATAGCCATAAAGATAACAATAGTCAAACACTTCATTTTGGAGATATTGAAACAAATTATACCGCAGAAAAATCAAAGCTAGTAAATTCTAAAACACAACTCACAAAAAAATATCTTGATAAACACAAAAGTGAAGAACTTTTTAATCTCACATCTAAGATGGTAATAGGGGTTGGAAGTTTAGAAGTTAAAATGCTTGAAGAGCGCTTTGAAGAGATTAAACATATTTTTCCAAAGCTCAAAAAAATCAAAAGGCATGAAATTGAAAAAATTGAGCCCAATGTGGTAAAAGGACGTGATCCAAAGGAAGAAATTATTGCCCTCTACTCACCTGATGGCTATAATGTTGATTTTGGAAAGCTAGCAAAATCATTTGTGAAGAATGCAAAAGATACAAAAAAAGAAATTGAGATTCGCACAAATGAGAAAGTATGGAAAATAGAAAAAGAAAAAGAGTTGTATCGCATTATTACAAGTAAAGGAGAACTTTTGGCAAAAAGTGTCGTTGTTGCAGGAGGAGCTGATAGTTTACTGTTCGCACATAGATTAAATTATGCCAAAAATTGGATTCTTTTACCGGTTGCTGGAAGTTTTTACCAATCGCAACATTTCCTCAATGGAAAAGTGTATACTATTCAAGCAAAAAAATTACCTTTTGCTGCCGTTCATGGAGATCCCGATGTTACCAATCCAAAAGAAACACGCTTTGGACCTACTGCAAAAGTATTGCCCATGACAGAGCGATATAGATACGGCTCAGTTATTGATTTTTTGAGATTGTTTCGCTTTCGCTACGATGCTACGATGAGTTTGTTTAATATTATTCGAGATCCGGTTTTATTCAAATACGTTCTGCAAAACTTTTTGTATGACTTACCTGTGATTGGAACATACTTTTTTATGAAATGGAATGTAAGAAAAATAATTCCATCAATTAAATATTCACAAATAAGGTATGGAAGAGGATTGGGTGGAATTAGACCACAATTAGTTGATACCAATAAGAAATCTCTTGAATTTGGCGATGCTAAAATTATTGGTGAAAACATTATTTTTGATATTACACCCTCTCCTGGAGCATCGGTTGCTCTGCATAATGGACTTGAAAATGCAAAGAAAGTAGTTGAATTCTTAGGAGAGAAATTTGATGAGGAGAAGTTTAAAGAGGAGTATGAATAACACTCACATCTCCTTAATCCTTCTAACCATCTCAACACAAGATTTCACAACTTCTCCTGCACGATCAATCCGTTTAACTGCCTGAGAATACGTCATCTTAGGCCCATTAACTCCGAGCATCACTGGTTTTTCAAATTCAAGTGTCAACTCCTGCAAAGTTTTTGTAAGAGCAAAAGAAATAACTTGATCATGGTCTGTTTCTCCTTGAATTACAGCACCAAGTGTTACAACACCATCGATATCAGAACGTCGTAATAGTTTCTCAACAAACAAAGGAATATCAAAACTGCCTGGTGATTTTGCAACCTCAACTTCAACATCTAAATTAGCTGCCATAAGCATCGCTGATTTGAGCATTTTACTAGTAATTTCTTCCCAATACCATTCAGAAACAACAATTCCTATTTTCATTGTAAAGCACCTCGATGTGAACTTCCTTGACGTAAACCTTTTCCTGCGTACGTACTTAATTCTTCTTTTCCTCGCAAAAGAGCTAAAGCATTTCTTGTGTGTTTTTCAACTCGATCTTTGGCCAGATTAAAAAGAATTTTTGGATCAGAACTCTCAGATGAAAAAACAAAGACCTTCAAGATGTGCTTATTTGTTAGAAGTTCTGCATTCATTAAAGCAATGTTTGCTTCCATTGCGCACTGCTCATCAATTTTTTCAGAACCAGCCCAGCCAAAAGCAAGAACAATATCACAATGATGTTCTTCAATTAATTTTTTGGATGCTACTGGAAGATCTTTAAATCCAGGAACCGTATAACGCTCAATTTCAAAAGAAGGAGCATCTTTTTTTAACACAGTAACTGCAAAAGAAGCCATATCTACTTGAGAGAATGTTGTGTCAGCTAAACCAATTCGCATGTAACTTCATCTCCATCGTGTAACTTAAAATAATCTCTTAAACATACAGGAGCAACAACTTCGACAATGGTTGCAGCATGTCTTGTTTTCATAGGAATTACAATAGCTCCTTTGATCTCTTTATTAATTTTTACAGGATAACAATCAACTATTCCTACAGTTGAATTTGGCTGCAGGCGAATTGCTTTAAAAGATAAAAAAGTAGGAATTTTCTCTACTAAAAGATTTAAAGTTCCAGGATAGCAAGAAAATCCTAACTTTTCTTCAAACAAAGCATTATAGAGAGGAAGAAAATGACTTCCTTTGCCAAAACCGGTGGTAACTTTACCTTTGATCATTTACTATTAAAAATAGCAAGAATAATTTAAAGCTTTATGAGAGAATAAGGTAATGTCTCCAGCAATAGCCTTTATAGCGACCCACATTTAAACAGTTTGTTCCGTCACGACAAGGAGCAACACAAAAAGACTCCCCTTCTTCTAATCTCATAGAAATGCAAAAGAAGGAGGAGAGTTAATATGTTCGTCCAATTATTTTTACCTTTATGCAATAAAGGATCAAGTAAATAAGTAAAAGATTAAATAAAACTAAATTAGTTTGCAAATATTTATATTCTCGAACTGTAATCCCTTCTTACTAAATGACGATTGCCCTTGATACCAAGGACAAAAAAATTCTCTACGAACTAGATTTGAACGGACGAGAATTTATTTCAACGATTGCAAGAAAAGTAGGTCTTTCTAAAGAAGTAGTTAATTATCGTATTAAACGCTTGCAAGAGAGAGGAATCATCGAAGGATTTCATGCAATCATTGATACAGCAAAAACAGGATATCGCATTTATCGGCTTTTTATCAAATATCAAAACGTAACACCAGAAAAAGAAAAAGAGATTATTACTTATCTTAAAAATCATCGAAATGTTGGCTGGATTGCAACTTACGAGAGTCTTTACGACATAGCAATCTTATATTGGGCAAAAGATATCTATGACTTTAGAGAAATGTGCGATGAGCTTCTCACCTTGTATGGAAAACATTTCCAACAAACGATAAAAACAATTGTTATGCGTATTTATGGATTTAAACACAACTACTTATTTCAAACAAGTGATTATAAACAAGCAATGATTGGAGGAAAAGTAAGTTCTGTTTCCTTAGATGAAATTGATTTTAAAATTCTTCATCTGCTTGCTCAAGATTGTCGAAAAACAACCCTTGAAATTGGTAAGGAATTAACTCTCTCACCTAATACAGTTAAGTACCGTATTCGTAAATTAATTGAGAGCAATGTAATTGTAGGTTTTCGAACCAACATTAACGTTAACAACTTAGGATATCAGCATTACAAGATTTTTCTCTCTTTATATGAACACACAGAAAAAGTGAGAAGTAAAATAATAAATTATCTTAAAATGAATCCTCATGTGATTTATGTTACAGATGCGATGGGTCCTTGCGATTTAGAATTTGAAACACATATCAAAGATATTAAAGAGCTGCACAACCTTGTGAGAAGTCTTAAAGTTGACTTTAGTACGATTATCAAAGAAACAAGTACTGCACTTATCTTTAAAGAACATCGGATTAATTATTTACCTTCGATAAATTAATCAAAAAAATTGTCATTAGTTGTTAATACACTCATTACTCGAGGACCGTAAGAAACTTCTTTGTGCCTAAAGTTACGATCCGCAAATAGTTTTAGAGTATCTTCTTGCAACGTTTTACTCTCACCTACGCGAAGAATTGTTCCGATAGGAATCTCACTTTCCTTTCCATCAGTTTTATAAGAAATTGGTTGTGTTACCAAAAAATAAAATTCAACTTTGGATTTATCAGGAGAGAGAATAGCAGCATAGGTTGAAGAAGTTCCAACTGAAAATGAATTACGATGCGCATTTAATCTGTGAGCAACATATGATAAGTGCATATTCTCAGATCCAGGATCTCTATAATAATCCATATTCTTTTCTTTATCACCTTCTATTAAAACAATTGATCTACTACGAGATCCACGAGAATCAGAATCATGATGACCGCGAATAACTTTTACAATTCTATCCAAAACCTCAACTGCCGCTTCTTCGAGGTTATAAAAAGTTCTTCCTTGCAAAGAAATAATAAGTTGACTATCAGGAGGAGTGATATTTCCAAGATCTGCAGTATAAGATAATTTAGTTATGTCTTTAACATCAACTGAGGCACGTACCCTTCTTTTGTGGCAATTGGCAGCAGCTTTAGCAATCATAGGCCCATTTATATCAAAAAGATAAAGATGAACAGAGTGTGGTTTCTGAGTAGGATTTTTTAATTCACGAAGACGTTCTAATAATTCCAACTCAGGAAGAGCTGTACCGCAAGCAAGACCAACAAGGGCAATATTTTCTCTCTCAAGAATATTCATTCCAGATAGATAATCGACAACTAAACCAAGAAATCCAGATCTTTTTCCTTCATCTCCCTCAGCTGCTCTCTTAGCTGCACGAAAAGATTCTGCCTGTTCAACTTCACTATACCAAGCACCATTATCTTCGCTAAGATTGATTAGTTGTGGTTGAACTTGAATGCTAGGAAAACGCTCTTGATAATAGGCAGCAACATGCTTAAGAACAGGATCGGAAGATCTTCTCTCAACAATTTTTTCTATATCTACAGCTGCACGACGACGTTGTGTGTTAAGTTTCATCTCTTCTGCAATGTATCTTTCAAAAATTTTATTTTCTGTTGGAGTAAGATTTTTTCCTCTTAAATTTTTATATAAAAGTTGAGCAAAACGAAAAAGTTCGAGTGGAGTTAAAACATCACGCATGTTATCAATAAGAGCAGTATAATATGTTCGATCCTCATTTTTTTTAAGTCTATTAGAATAATTATAAATACATGTATCAACATCATAACCTACTTGCTCTAAGTCATGAATAATTTGCACAAGTGTTCCTTCTTTTTCATCGATTCTCTCGTTAACAACATCTTGTAAAAGCCGTAATCTTTTTCCAACTACTGAAGATGCCTGATCTGCCCCAAAGTTGGCATTACCAAACAAATGTTCAATAACTGGACGAAAGTTTCTCTTCTTTGCTCCTTTTTGTATGGTTTGTGAATCCAAAAGACGAGCAACATTACCAGCAATATATCGTAACTGTTTAAGATAATAAAATTGATCTTCTTGGCTTGGAAGAACATCAAGAGCACGTGTTAAAAAAACATCAACTGCAGTAGGAGTATTTGCGGGAAGAGAAAGAAATGCTCCATAAATTTCAGGACTTGCTAAAGGTACATTTTTAAAAATAGAACGACAATGGGCATACGCTTTAGGATGTGGTCTTCTATGTTCTTTTGCAATATTTCGTGCAAGTCTTAATACATATACTCCATAAGGTTGATCCTCAATTGGAGAAAAACTACCCATAATTTCAATAAAAAATGCTTGCGCTTTATGTGAAACACTACCAAGCAAGCAAAGACCATCAACTGATTGCTTTAAATCATTAACTTTATCAGAACCATCACTTGAGATGACTCTTTCAAGAAGTAAAGTTGCTTCATTAGGAAGTAAACTTAAACGAGAAGTGCGCTCAAAAAGATACTCTAAAGTTTGAGAGATTTCAGTACCATCCCATTTCTTCTCTTTCATAAGAGCTTCTAAACTTTTTGGAGCAGAGGGAGGTGTAGAAAGAGGTTTTTTGGTTGCTTCTTGCTTCATAATATGCCTTAAGCAAACGCGCTTATTAAGAAAAAAAGATTAGATTATAAAAAGATATCTCTACTGGGGTAGATAGTCAGCAAGAAGTATAGAGAAATTTGACAAAAATCCAAGAGACCACCAGGCAGCTGCTCCATAGAGCAAATGTTTTCCTTTTTCTCGATAAGTTTCATTTCTCTCCATCTGAAAAGAGGCAAGAAGTGCAAACCCTCCTGTAACAACCTTGGGAAGAAGAAGCGCAGATGAAACACTCATATCGTAAGAAAGATAACGAACAAGAGGATTTGCTTCTAGATCAAGACCGTGCCGCACAATATTAAGATAAGTCGCTAGTGTATCAGCACTTGCTGCACTCATCATTGATAAAAAAGGTACTGTTAGAGAATCTAAATGATCTTCAAGTGCCATAACAACCTCTAAAAAGAAGGACTTTTTTTATATTTTGCTGCAAAGAAATTCTATTTGAATAAAAAATGATTTCAAAATTCATAACCCATACTCACAAAATGGCTTAGCTCTAGTGCATCGTTTAACTGGAAGGAATAATGAATAGGAAAGTGCCAAATTTTAACTTCTGGTTTTATTTTAGCATAAAAATTTCCGTTAACTGAAAGAGAGGATGGAAAATCATCTATCTTTTTCTCTAAAACTGTATAGTCTGACTGAACTAAACGAAAGCGTAGTTGATATCCAGCTCCAAGAGAAATTCCTGCAGAAAAATAATCACAAAAATGATAAGAATATAATTCACGTTCAATAAAACCACTAGCCTGCAAACGATGAGGTTCGCCGTTTTGAATAGAAATATCACCTACGAAAGGAAGAGAAGTGGTTAAAGCTGAAGTACCTTTGTCTCTTCCATAATGAGCCTCAAAACCAACGGTATGTGAATTAGTGCTTGTTTGAACTTTAACACCTGCAAGAGAAGGATCACTTGCATTCATCGAGTAATGAACTTGAGACTTTCCATAACTACAAGCAACTGTTAGAGCTGTTAAAAATCCAACTAGCGTCTTCTTTAATGTCATTCATCACATAACCTCATCTTGTTTTTTCATTCTGTAGGGTAAAAAGACATAACTATTACTACGCTCATCAATCAGAAGACCAATATTTCTCTCAACAAGAATAGTAAGAAATCTCTCAAAAGCAACACTAGACCTTCCAGCAGTTAATTTTATTCCAAGACTATCTCGACAATCATTTTGAAGAATATCATATAAATACTTCTGAGGAGCACTCACATTACATCACTTCTTGTTCTTGCTTCAAATGGAAAAAAAGCATATCTATTTTCTTTATCATCTTCGTTTCTATACAGAAAAATCCCGTAGTTGTTTTCAACAAGAAATCGAACAAAGCTATCAAAATCATGACGTCTTACACCTTCATTACTAAGAAAAACACAAATTTTATTACCAAATTCCTCTACAACAATATCTCTTAGACTTCTTTTTGTAAGTGCTAGTTTCATTGTTACATCCAATAATCGTTTGTTCTTGCGTTACTTAGAATTATCTTAGTACGTGCGTTTTTAGGATTGAAAGTTAACACATAATTATTTTCAACGAGTAAAGAGACAAAATCATCATAAGGATACCTTCTTAATGATCCATCTGGAAAACTTACAGGAATGGAACCTTTAAAATCATGAGCAATAATTTCACTAAGTTGGATTTCAAGATTCATGGGAGTATAATAATTTTTACTTACGTTTTTTCTTTGTTTCGTATAAACCAAAACTTCTCAATAACTTTCTTAAGAAACTGCTAATCTTCATTTTTCACCTCCACAATAATCATCTTCAACAGGAGTATCTTTCAAAAAAGCACAAAGATTCTTTCCGGAAAGAACATACGAGATAGCCTTATCTCTTTTCTTACGAACAATAAGACCTATAAGAGTTGGATTTCCATGATCAAGAGCAAAAACACCAGAACCTGAATCTCCACCATATACATCCCCATTAAATGAAAAACCTAAATTTTCATAAATTCTAGAAATCATTCCAGAACGAAATTGAGCCTCATCTTCACCCATATACCCTGCAAAAAAAACAAGATCACCAATTGAGTGTTGTACATCTATTTTTCCTTGATAGCAATCATGAGAAAAATTAGTAGTTGTTAGAATCGCAAGATCTATTTTGGAATCACGTTTAAGACCACTCATTCCAATTCCTCCTAAGTGTACATAATAAACAGGACTTTTTTCAGGTAGTACATGATCTGCTGTAAGAAGATAGCGACGAGATGTTTGTCTATCACATAAAAAAAGAGAAGTTCCTACTTGTGTGCTATACTCAACTTCTGAAGACGTTGAAGTAGTTGTTTTATCTTCCTCATCTTTTGGGAATGTTACCGCTAATCTTTGTGAAGCTGAAATAACTTTAGCTGCTACTTGAGGAGGAACTATAGGTTTATCATATCCAACAGCAGAAGAAGATGATGAAAGAAAAAAAAGAGAAGAGACAAGGGCACACAAAGTTTTTTTAAACACTAAAACTCACCTCGAAAAAAGAATGAAAACAACCCTCACCCCTACATCTAAGACCTCTTCTTCCCACAACACACCCTTTCATTAATAGAAGTAATAGTAGAGAAACTATTAAAGTGATAAGAGGTCTAATTTACTTTATTTTCATTATACGAGAAAGAAATCTGCATTTTAAGAAAAAAATAAAGAAAAAATAAAGAGAAAGAATTAGCGTAGCATTTCTGCTACCGTTCTTGTGTATCTTGACTTTTCTACATGCGGTCTTTGAAAGTGATCTTTCATTCGAATAATATCACCACTACGATCAACCGTATATTCAACAACCCAATAACCTAACATATTATGTAAGTTTTTAACTTCATGAAACTCGTCAGCAAGTTTCATAGTTCCTGACTGGTATACCCATACATTACGATGTTTGGCAACATCACTTTTATGATAATGACCAATTTGCAGAGAGTGAGGTTTAATGCGCTTGCCTCCTGCATTTTCCATTTTCTCAAAAGAGTGCAAGAGTACGTCAATATTTGCCATAATTCTTTGTGGTTTATAGGAAATAGCAAGTCCTGATCCATCTCCTGGATGCAACATGAGATGAATGGTATTTCGTTTAGATGGTGGTAGATGATCTGGACCAAGACGAATTGCACCAACACGTCCACTGCCCAAATCTTTTGCTTCAAGCAATGCCGCTTTTACTTCACTTGTTTCAACTTCACGACCAAGTGCTTCTCTCACACTTTCAGTTTTTAGATAAACCATGTCTCTTCTTGCAAGAGCAACATGACGTAAGATGTCAGCATCTGCTGTATCTTGCGCAAAGTGATCGTGATTTCCTGCAATCATATATGTTGTTATTCCTTCCCTTTTAGGCCATTTAGAAACAACATAGTCATATTGACCTTCAAATCCCATGCACCCAGGTCTTAGATACTTATACATGTCAGCATGTCTTCTAAAAAAGCCATCAGTTACATCACCAGAATGTAAAACTACTTTTACTCCAAGAGCTTGAGCATGTTCAAACATTGCTTCTAATCCTTCAATGTTATCATGTCGTGATGCTAAGTGAGTATCAGAAACCATAATTACTTTAAATGTGTACTTAGGATCAATTGAGAGTTTAAAACCACCAGAAACTTGCTCAAACTCACCTTCGCCTAAATCTAAACTATCTAAACTTCCTGTCTTTAAATTAGGCTGACCTTTTTTCTTACCTTTTAACTCAATACTATCATAAAGAGTTTGATAAAGAGCAGCTGCATATTGAGGAGAAAGGCCACTGGCATCACAAAAATCAGATAAATCTGTCGATCTTCTGTGAGTTAGATCACTTTTAATTTTTCTTGATAAAAATGTCCTAACCTCAGTTGGATTTTTCCCTGCTTCTTTCATTTTTTGAGTTAATAGAGTGTTATCTATATTCATTTTAATCAGACCTCCCTTCAGCACCAGAGCCTTGTTTTAAGTCTGTAATAATATGAGGATACAAATCAGCTCTTTTGTCTCGAGCAACAACTTCCATTAAAGTAAAACCGACATGACACGAATAAGCTCGATGTCTCATACGAGAAGTTTGATTCTGCAAGCCAGGAAGTTTTACAATTTCAACACCTTGGTATCTACTCTTCCAACTTTGTTGAGCTCCTCCAATTAACCAAATATCTGGTCTTTCTCCTCCAGCCATATTTTCTAATTTTTTTTGTGGCTGATAAGAAACACTGTAAGTATAATACAACTTATCATTAGTTACTCGTATAACAAAAGGCTTACGCCCCCCTTCTGGGTTAAAGATGAGATCCGCTTCAAGATCACCAAGATAAGAAAAATCTGATCTTCTTTCCTGAATCAGTTTTGCTGGGTCTAAATTCTCTCGATGAAAATTATGATCCCTATGACCTAAAAGAAAATGAGTTGTTATTCCATCATACTTTGGATAACCTTTAAAAAAGCTATCAAGCTGCGCTTCTAGTCCCTCTCTTTGTAAATCAACTTTATATTCAGAAGGAACTGTACCTGCCAAAATATTTCCTGCGTGAATAACATGATGAATACCTTCACGTTGAAAATAATGATACGCTGCTTTAAGAGCTGCCATATTTACTCTTCTTGATCCAAAGTGAGTATCACTTACAACACCAAATCTAACACCAGGTAGTGGTATTGGTTCTGCAAAAACTTGCACTTGCTCAAAAGGGATAAGGTCATCATGTCTTTTACTCGTAATTTGAGGGGCATTATGAGCATAAATTCTATTAGATCGAACATAAATTGTAGCACCAAATTGGTTGATCATCGCAGACAAAAAATCACTTGCTTCACGAGGTGGAAGACCTGCCACATCAGCAAATTTCATCAACTCTAATCCTTTTTTCCCAGAACCATCCGCTCTTGAAGAAGCAGATCTGATGGCATTAAGAATTGTGTATCTTTCTTCTTTCCAAATTTTACGCCAACGTTTTTCACGATCAGAAGTATCAGAACCCATCTAATTCACCCCATTGTCTTAAGAATATACTCAAAAAAAGCACAGATAAAAATGAGAGAAATTGCAGCGGTTTTATCGAATTGAAAGAAAACAAACACTTTCTTTTTCTTTTCACAAGAAAACCTCCCTCTTTTTATTTTTGCAGCTTCATTGGAAAAATATTAAAGTGTTCTTAGTTTGTTTTTTACCATCTCATAACTGTAAACTAGAAAAAAATGCACTTTGAGAAAATTTATGAAGAAAAAAATAGTCACCTTTTCAAAAAAGAATTTTGAATTAAAAAAATAAAAATCTTTTAAAGAAAGCAAAAGATAAGGCAATATATGATCAAAAAGATTGCAATCGAGGATGCGCTTAAAAAGACAGATTGTCTTTGGATTGATGCACGTTCCCCCAATGAATACGAAGAAGATCACATTTTAGATGCAATAAATCTTCCGCTTCTAGATAATGAAGAACGCCACGAAGTTGGAGTTATCTACAAACAAATTTCAAGGGAAAAAGCTATTGAAAAAGGAATGGAGTATTATGCTAAAAAAATTCCTAATATCTATGAAGCGGTAAAAGAGTATCGTGAAAAAGAGATAATCATTTACTGTGCAAGAGGAGGAATGCGGTCTGGAATCATTGCTTCTTTACTTGATTCCATTGGTTTTACAGTTTTTCAAGTTGAAGGTGGATATAAATTATTTCGCAATTATATGGTTAAAACATTTAACCAATACGACCTAAAACCAAAAGTTGTCGTTCTTTGGGGTCTTACTTGCACAGGTAAAACAGATTTGCTCAAAAATTTCCCAAATAGTCTTGATCTTGAAGGCTTAGCTCAGCATCGAGGAAGTCTTATGGGAGCATTAGGATTAAAGCCAAACTCACAAAAAAAATTTGAAAATCTTTTATTAAAAAGATTAGATGAGCTTCAAAAAGAAAATGTGATTCTAATTGAAGGTGAGAGCAGAAGAATAGGAGATGTAATTATTCCCGAATTTTTATACAAAAAAATGCTTGGTGGCACTCAAATTCTAATTACAAGAGATCTAAAAGAGAGAGCTAAAGCAATGGTGAAAGAATATTTTATCAAAGAACATCTTGAAGAGATCAAAACAATTGTTACAAGTTTTAATCGCTTGATAAGCAATAAAAGAAAAACTGATTTTGTAAGATTAGTTGATGAGAAAAAATATGAAGAAGCTGCTACAATTATTCTAACAGAGTATTATGATCCTCTCTACCAACATACCTTGAAGAACTTTACTTATTCCTTTATGATAAATAATGATCTTATTAGTCAAGGAGTTAAAGAGATTAAAAAAGTTCTTCTTCAATTTACTAAAATAAGCTAAAAAATTTTAGTTGCCCAGCATAAAAAGAGACTAAAATTTTCATTTTGGGATAATTTATACTCAAACAAGTCAGCCTATTCAATAGCAAACAGCTATTTTTCTTCATAAAGTGAAAAAAAGATTGCTTGCGAGTTTATATAGATTTTACTTAATGCGCAAATCATGAGTGCTGTGGTTTTACGACCCCGCGATAAATTTGATAGGGCAAATGCTCCTTTTCGTACAATTGTTCCGGTAATAAAAGGTGCAGCAAAAAAGTTTTCTTTACTTGAAGAAAAATTACATAAAAAAAGAAGCGCTCTTGAAAAAGAAGTTCTTGCACAACGAAGTACTATATTTGCTGCAGCAAAACCAAGACAAGAGGATGCATTTGAATATCTTCTTTCATCAGGCCCAGAAGAATCTGATTATAGCAACCCTTTAGGACTCTTTCTAAGAGTGCAAGATATCATTAGAGAAACATACAAAAGTTTAGTTGGTGAAGTAAAAGAAGAGGAGAGTGAAGATGAAATCAGCCATGTTCTAACAATTCTCTCAAAGCCTAGGCAACTTCATGAACTAAAGTTGTATGATAGGTATTTTGGCTCAAAAGGTTATGATGAAGAAACCCTTGATGCCAAAAGGACTGCAGCCCAAAATGAGTTTGAAGCGCTACAAAAAGTTGCAGGTGAATTCAGATCAAAAGTTGAAGAACTAAGCATTCTTTTTAGAGCAGCAGATGAAATGGGAAATCAAATTAGTCAAGTTCTTAAGCTTCAATATGATACAATGGCAAAGCAACATCAGCAAGTTGGCCAAAAAATTATTTCATCTCCATCTCTTACCTCTCTTGCAGAATTAATTTATGATAAACTACCAGGAATTGAAGATATCGATGAACATGTTCTTCAAAAAAATATTTCAACGTATAAAATTAATAGTGCCGCAAGATTTTTAGCATATCTTACTTCACCTCAAGTTTATTCGTTTGCCAAAGATGCAAACGCAGCAGTGCGATATGCAGTAGAAGAAATACGTGCGCTTCAAGCTTCTTTAAATAAAGCTAAACCAATTGCTGATGAGTACAAGAGAAGACATTCGCAGATTATGGACGGACTTCCTTCTCGTACAAGTGAGAATGAACCATCTAGTATTGATGAAGTTATTGGGAAAATAAGAGAAGTTGATTTTGATGAGATTGAGCACCAAAAGCCAAAAGAAAAACCAACTAAATTGGAAGTGTTTGAATCAGATTTGAATGATTCCGCATATCGATTTATTATTGATTCATTAGAAGAATTAGCTAAAATTAAATCTAGAAAAAAGGTACCAAATAAAGAAGAAATTAGAAAATATGATAAAGAGAGACTAAGATCTGCAAGAAAAGTTGTTTATTCAATTCTTGAACTAAGAGCAAAAAATATTGAGTTAGAAGAAAGACACAAAACATCCTTTCGCTGCACAACAAGTGATGGGGAAGATTCTTTAGGAGCAATAAAGATTGAACCTATGGATCTTTCTAAAACGGTTTCGATTGAACATATCCGAGGGAGTGGATATAATGATGTAAGAGAGCATTTCAAATCTATAGATAGAGATACAAGAAAATATCCTGCAGTTGCCAAAGTTCTTAGTGGACGCGAAAATGAAAGAAATCATGCCATGCTTTGGGGACCTCCTGGATGTGGAAAGACCCAAGTTATGAGAGCCATTGCTAAAAATCCAGACTATATCTACATTGAAGCACGTGGTGCAGATTTAGGAACTGCTTGGATGAATGAAACAGAAAAAAATCCAAAAAGAGTCTTTGAGTTAGCATATGAAAAACATCGCAAGTTGCGAAAACCAGTAATTATAGCAATAGATGAAGCTGAACATCTTCTTGCGAAAGTGTATGGAGATACTGGTGCAAAAACTCATAATCAAGTTGTTGCTGAAATTCAATCGTTATTAGATGGAACAATTGCCTATGAAGGAGTAACACTACTTGTTGCACTTAATGATATTTCAGGAATTAAAGAAGCAATGATGAGAAGATATCATGTGTTTATTGTAGGTGAGCTTGATAGGCATGATCGTGCTCACTTACTGTATGATTTTGCAAGCAGGGGTCTTCCACTTGATGAATCTTTAACTCTTGATGAATGCTATAGAATAGGTGATAAAATGAATGGTGCTACTGGAGATTTTCTAAGAAAACCTGTTGATCTTGTTGAGAGAAAATTCCTCAAAGAGATGGACATTCATCATCCCGAAATTTTAGTAGGATTAGAATCATATTTAAAAGATGAAGAAGGAGAATTTGATTTAGAAAAAGTAACACCACAAGAAAGAGAATTTGTGAAAGGACAGTTTACGCAAGCAGGATACTCTCTTACAGCTAATTTGTTGAGTAGAGCAGTAACAAAAGTTATGTCTGAAGTTAGCTCAAAAACATTAATTAGAACCGCACAAGATTTTTATCGAGATGCAAAACGTAAAAAAAGACAAATGCCTGGTTTAGAAGCATTGGAGCTCTAAAATGACATCACTTTGTGGAATTTTATTTTCTGGAGGCGCATTAATTTACTCTGACCTGCAAGCAACCTCAGGAGGTAGATTACGCTCTTCTTCTACAGAGACAAAGGTCTATCAAGCAGCTGATCAGAGAGTTCTTTTGGCAGGAACAGGATCAGTTGAAGGAATACTAAAGGCCAAAGAAGCTGCCGGTCGAGAAATTAGAGTTTGGAGATCGATGAATGGACTAAGACCAATCCCTCCAACGGACGTTGGTGAAATATTACGCAAGGTTATGGAACCAGAGGACGAAGCTTATTTTTTATTGGCAGCATACAATGTCGAAAATGATCAAGCTGAAATTGCAGAAATTTCTGAAAGTGGTTTTGCCTGGAAACACGGTTTAGTACAAGTGAATGGATCTGGAACACCATACATGCACTCTCCTGCTTTAAAACTTGAAGAAAAAGTATTGGCAACAATTAGTTCAAAGATTACAACAACAGAGCAAATGTATCAAGCTTTACCTAAATTAAAATTTCCACAAAAAGTTGCTATGTTAGAAGGTTTAGAAGTAATTCATTGTGGACCTAAAAGTGATGTCTTTAGTGGAGGACGTGGTTATCAATTAATGGTTGTCACACAAAAAGGTGTGTGTGAATATATTATTCCAAAAGATGAGGCAGAAAAACTACTCAAGGCAAAATGGGCTGCAGAACTTGCTACAATAAATTCTGAGTCAACGCCACAAAAGATAAGTTATGAAAAAACATTTGAAAGATGGAAGGTGAAAAAATGACATCTGAATCTTTTGCAAGAGAACTTATTGATAGACAAAGAGAATATGCAGAGGTTGCAAGAAAAACTGTAGACGATGACGGCGAAAGAAGACCTCTCATCGTTATGGACAATCCTTGCGAAGGAAAAGTTTTGATTGCAACACTAAGACATATTCCAGACGCAGCAAAAGGAAGAACCTATTCAAGTAGACAGATAATTGATCCACAGCGCATAGAACCACTAAACGATCATCAATATGTCGTATTTTTAGGTGATAAAAATGATTTAATACCACCTCTTCACTGCACAGAATGGAAAAATCTCTCAGCACTAGAAGCAATAAAATATTATGCTGCTCATACTCAAGAAAAAGACGGAGGAAAACCCCCTAAAGCAAGTAGACTTGCAAGTGTGATTGGAGGATTTCTTAGTGATCCTATAGACACTGGTTATAGAATGACGGAGTCAGTAAGACCAAGAAGTCTTGAAGCTGTACTTGTTTCTAATCCTTCAGATGGAAAAAGAATTGCAAATGATTCCTCATCTAAAACTAGAATTTATGTTATAGAACAAAGTATTGATGTTACCCCCCTCACCGTAGTTGCTGTTGAAACAAAACCTCAAGAACCTGGTTATTTTTGTACATCTGAAGGAATTTCAGAAGAGTTTAAATCGATTCTTAAAGGATTAGTTGGCAAAAAGAAAAATTCAACTATTGAGCAAATGATTGTTGCCGCAATTGCAGCCATTGCAAATTCTCCATCTGTTAGTCGAATGGGTCATCCTTCAGAGTTTGATATTACAACTGTTCCTTTTGAAAGACCTGATAGAAATGAATCTTACGATCGATTTGATGCTAAATTTCTTGCACCGCTCTATGAGAGAGCAATGAAATTGAGAGAAAGGTAGTTAGAACTATAATTTACAACATCTTTGCTAGATCTTGACCTCTACTTGTCCTAGGAAGACCCATATAAATAAATTGATGATCATGACCTGCAAAAGGGTCACCCATATCTCTAATTTTTTCAAAACCTTTACGTTCGTAAAGTTTTTTAGCGCCAAGGTTAGTTGCGGCAACAATAAGTGTAGTAAGATCAACAGAAGTTTTTGCAAGATGCTCATCAAGAAGAGCAGAGCCAAACCCCTTATTTTTTGGATCTGCAATCAACCATTTTATCCATCCTTCACAAGGACCGCCATCTTCCCTAACTCTTTCTGTCACATCTAACCACGCTCGTATTTCATCATTCTCCATGTTAACGTACAACAAGTTTCTTGGCTTAATAACAGAAACGGGCCTACTTTGATTTTCCATAGCTCTATCAAGAAGATATTCTTCGCTAATCTCACTTGAATACTTTTTAATTTGTTCAGGTGTATGATCTCTTGTTAAGGCCTTTATTTGCGCAGAATATTTTTGTTGCAACCAAGGTATTTTTAATTGCAAACTTTGGTCAAATCTTAAAATAGACATATTTCATTATGTTTTCTTGCATTATAAAAAGATTGCCTATAATCATAACCTAAGCAAGCGCTAACGGTTTAAGCAAATTCTCTAGCTCTTCAAATGTTTTAACTTTGCCTAAACGTAAGCGTAAATCTTTTCCTCCCATCTCCCCTTTCGTAAAATGCATTGCTTGCAAGCGAATGCTCGCAAATCTAATTGTAGGATATTGTCTAGCATACGTAAGATAACGCAAGAAAACATTGATTCGTTGTGCAAAGGAAACTTCTTTATAGGAGCCCGTTGTAAGATACTCATTAATTTGAGTGAAAAGAAAAGGATTTTTACATGCAGCACGTCCAACCATTACATAATCACAACCTGTTTCATCAAGCATTCTTTTAGCATCTTCTGGAGTTTCAATGTCTCCATTGCCAACGATTGGTATTTGTACTAATTTTTTTAACTGAGCAATCAAAGACCAATCTGATTTTCCAGAATAGCCTTGTTTTACCGTTCGTGGATGGAAAGTAATCATCGATAATCCCTCTTCCTCAGCAATTTTAGCAATTTCCATCCAGCGATCAGGATTTGTTACTCCTGCTCTTATTTTTACACTAATTGGTTTAGAAGTTGCAGCAACCATGGTACGAAAAATGTTTCTTGTAAGTTCTGGATGTTGTAAGAGAGCTGAGCAAGCCATTTGCTGCGTAATATGTGGAGCAGGACAGCCCATGTTAAAATCAATGATGTCACAATGAGGTGAGACAATTTTAACGGCTTTTTCTAGAATTGCTAAATCAGAGCCAAATAATTGAATTGAAAGTGGTCTTTCTAATTCATCGTATTCAATAAAATCTTTGATTGATGCTAATCTTACATCTTTAGCAACAATTGCATGAATGCTTGTAAATTCTGTAACAACTAACCCTGCTCCTAATTCTTTACAAATTAAACGTAATGCTGGATCTGAGACTCCGGCCATTGGTGCAAAAAATGCTTTAGATGTAAATGTAGGAAGTTGTCTCATATCTGTTTTAAGATAAGCGTTTCTTTTAATATTTTTATACGAAAAATGAAGAAAATTCTAAAATTAACAAAAAGGATCTGTGAGTCTCTGGAATCTTTTTATTCCAGAGTACTCATGAATAACTCTTTTGTTTAAGCAAAAGAGAACTCAACACATCCTCTTTTTCCTCAGTTTTGAGAAAAGAATGAATCTTAAGAAAGACTTCTCCTTAATAATGATTTTGGTGATGTAAAGATAGTAAGAGAAATATGTAACACATTTATTTTGTTGCAGAAGCAGTAGAAGTTATTGGACCTTGAAAACTTGCATTCTCATCCAATGAACGTAGAAAATAATCAGGATCTACTGCAAGTGGTTCTTGTTGTGGTTGAGGCGTGAGGTATCTTTTACAAATATCTTGTGATGCTTGTATGCAAAGTGTTTGGTAAATTGGAGTTCCTTGTGCAAAAGTAGTAAGAGCTTCTAAAGACATTGCCATACCTCTTCCTTCTGTATTAAGATACTTTGCTGTAACAATTCCAACAAGTCGAGGATTTCCCATATCAATTGCAAAAAGAGGAGCTCCTGAAAAACCTAAATCTACCCCACTTGCAACATCAACAGTATTATCTGCAAAATAGGTTATGTGAGTTTGCATTTCTGACATCCTATTTGTTCCAAAAGGAAAACCAAAACCCATTACAAATGTGCCTAACCCGTAATGAACACCTGCTAAAGAGTGGTATCCTTGCGGAACTGAAGGAGAGAGAATTTTTAAAAGAGCTAAATCTAAAGTTTCATCACTTTTAACGATAGTACTAATAGGAAATTCTGGATGAGCAACTGTTCTTTTATTCAAAGGTTTTGTAAGAAACACAGACATTTGAGAAGCGCAAGCATCTTCAACAACATGGCTGTTAGTAAGGACATACCCACCTGGTAACAAGAGGCCTGTACCGCTAGATTTATGATATGTTTTTCCTTCAAGTTTCTCTGAAACTACAACACGCACAACATAACTCATCATTGCTGAAACTAAAGAAGGTGTTAAACTATGACCAGACATATCATAATAAGGCTGAGATTGAACAATCTCATCGAGTAGCTCACGTGGGTTTTCACAAGTAGAATCATCTCCTACACCGATCATAGTAGCTATTGAACATAGAGCTACCCGTAAACTACTCCTGACATTAACCATAACACATCTTTTTGAGTAAGAAAACGTATAAACGCTATATAAGCTTTATGAGAAATATTTAAATAGGATAAACTCAATTTTAGTTATACCATAACACACTCCCTTTTGTCTCTTGTAAAAGAGATGGAAGGGAGTCTTTTCTTACTATGGAAGCTGCGATAATCATTGTTCAAAATTCTGAAGGAAAATTATATGTTCATAGAAGAAGCCCTAACAAAAAGAGATTTCCTAATCTGTATGGAGTAGGGGCTGGTGGCAAAATTGAAGAAAAAGAAACACCTATTCAAGCAGCAACAAGAGAATTAAAAGAAGAATTAGGATTCGAATCAGAATTAATATTCCTTTTTTCAATTACTTATGAAGATTGGATAGAGCATGTATTTTTAACGAGGTATGAAGGTGAAATTACGCCTTGTAAGGATGAATTTACCTGGTCTGGTTGGATGGAAGTTAAAGAAGTCGATAAACTTGCCAATGAGGTAAAATTATGTCCCGATACACAAATATTTTATCAAAAATTTAGAGAAATGAAACGATAGCATCTCAAGTTCATTCGCAAATAAAACTTCTCATACTAACTCTAAATCCATAATCTTCTTAAAGAGATAAGTGTAAAAATGATCTATGTGCGGAATCATTGCTTATTGTGGTGAAAAAAACGCAACACCTATTCTCATCAATGGTTTAAAGCAACTAGAGTATCGTGGATACGATTCCGCAGGGCTTGCAATTCTTCATGATAACACAATTAACATTCATAAAGCTGTAGGACGAGTTGAACAGCTAAGCAACACAACTCTTCAAGGATCAGCAGGCATTGCTCATACTCGTTGGGCAACACATGGTAAACCATCACAAGAAAATGCTCATCCATTCGTTGACGGAACAAAGAGCTTTGCACTTGTTCATAATGGAATTATTGAAAACTATTTAGAACTAAAAGAAGAACTAAGAGCAGAAGGAGTTTTGTTTTCCTCACAAACAGATTCAGAAGTAATTGTTCACCTTATTGCCAAAAATTATACTGGATCTCTTGTTGAGACAGTACGTTCCATCTTAAAAAAACTTCAAGGAACTTATGCTTTTTGTGTTATGCATAAAGATAAACAAGAGGTTGTTGCAGCACGTAATGGAAGTCCTCTTATTGTTGGTATTGGAGAAAATGAAAATTATCTTGCATCTGATGCTTCAGCTCTTCTTAATCATACCAAAAAAGTAATTTATGTAGAAGACTTTGATATTGTACACATCACTAAAAAAAAAGTAATGATTTTCAATGAAAAAGGAGAAGTTGTTACAAGAGAAATAAAAGAAATTGAATGGGACATTGAGCAGGCACAAAAGCAAGGCTTTCGTCATTTCATGCTCAAAGAAATTCATGAGCAGCCTAAAATTGCACAAGAATCGTTGCGTGTTCAAATTCCTCTTCTTGAACAACCACAAAAAATAATTATCGTTGCCTGTGGGACAGCATATTATGCAGGTCTTATTGCCAAATATTTTATAGAAAAAGTTGCAAAAATCTCAACGATTGTTGAAGTTGCTTCTGAATTTCGCTACAAAGAATTTCTTCTAGAGAAAAATGATTTAGTAGTTGTTATTTCTCAAAGTGGAGAAACAGCGGATACACTTGCTGCGGCACGATTAGCAAAAGAGCATCACATCAAAACCTTAGGAATTATCAATGTTGTTAATAGTACAATTGCAAGAGAAGTTGATCAAGTAATTTATACTAGAGCTGGACCTGAAATTGGTGTTGCTTCAACCAAAGCCCTAACTTCGCAACTAATTGTTCTTTACAAATTAGCAATTGTTTTAGCAAAGAAAGAAAAAGAATATATTCCTCTTTTAGAAAATCTTTCAGAGTACATGCAAAAAATGCTTCTATCAAAACAAGCAATTGAAAAAATTTCTCAAAAGTATTACAAGTACGCTCATTTTCTCTACATTGGACGAAATAGAAATTACCCCGTAGCACTAGAGGGTGCTCTCAAACTCAAAGAAATTTCTTATATTCATGCAGAAGGCTATCCTGCAGGGGAATTAAAGCATGGTCCAATTGCGTTGGTCTCAGAGGAGATTCCAACCTTGGCTATCTGCCCAAAAGATGAAGTATATGCTAAAATGATTAGTAACATTGAAGAAATTAAAGCTAGAAGTGGTAGTGTGATTGCAATTGCAACACAAGGAGATGAAAAAATATCTAAGATTTGCGATGATGTTATTTTTATTCCTGAAATTTCAGAGGACCTAAATCCTTTCATTTGTCTTATTCCTCTTCAGTTGTTTGCTTACTTTATTGCAGTGATGAGAGAATGTGATGTTGATAAGCCAAGAAATTTAGCTAAAAGTGTGACGGTTGAATAAGAAGAAAATAACTAAGAATAATTAAACCTAAAACTTACTGTTTTTCAATTACATTATGCTGAAAATAATTTAGGGCTGCTGCGCCAGACGGAACCATTGAAGAACCATGCTCTTCTAAAAAAGATGCAACATTTGCAGGTTCAAGAAATTCAAGTCTTCTGTGTTCAAATTTTCCAGGAGCACTATTTCTCCATCTTTCGACAAGTACATCTTGTTCAAGATAAATTGGCAAACCAAGAATTGCTTCAGGATGTCTTGAAGGAGATTGACGAATTATACCAAAGAAAGTAGTTTCTCCCATTTCTTCATCAGTTAATCCTATCTCTCCTTTTAACTCATGACGTGCATGACCGTCAAGATCTATTGTTTTTATTTGATCAATAGGTTTTTCTTCTTCATAGTTTACTCCAGCAAGACCACCAAACATGTGATAAACATTTGGATAAATCATAACTTTGTCACTGCGTAAACCGACAGGAACAAAACGAGGTTTTCCTTCACTACCCTTTTCGCACCCATATAAAACAGTGCATACAGCAAGTGGATTAGCAAAATAATGATTAGGATCTGCTCTGTGTTCAAGACCAAAACTCATAAGTCGTTCACGAAAAGCAGGATCAGAAATTGCACGCTCATTAGTTCCAATAAAATCCATATAGTTTGCTGCAGCAACTGCTAGGTACAAATGCTCTCTATCCAAAACAGCACGAGTAAGTCTTAACTTTTGATTATTACCAGCGATTTGATGCATCATGCGACCTAGTTTTTCTTTATCAACAGGTTCTGATCCCAAAACAGAAGTTAAATCTTTAGAGCGGGCTAAGGTTTGACGAACTTGCGCTTGATCCCACCACGAAATTACCTCTTGATATAAAATAGGATTGTCAGTTGGAAGACTGAAAGATTCACCTCGTGCTATCACAATTTCTAATGAAGAAAGAGGAATTGGACCTTGTGGTTGTACAATAACTTCCCATGTTGGTTGCATAGTTACTCTTTACAAGTAATGATTTATAAATTTTACGCACAAAAGTCAAGAAAGTCAACAAAGAGATTTAATAGTTTTCTTCACCATAATCTATTAAAAGAGGAACGTTGCCTAAAAAAAAATGTTTAGACATGGTACTATTTTTGGGAATATGTATTTAAGAAGAAGGATTGCTTTTGATATTGATGGAACGACTGCCGATACACAAAAAGTTTTCTTTGAGTCTTGTGAGAGGATAAGTCCAAACACAGAAAAATTAAGCATTGCACAACTTATCAGAAGGTATCATTACGTAGAAAATGTTCCTGAATGGGGAAATAAACCTGAAATTAAAGCGTGGTGCGAAGAATTCCATCATAATAATGAAGCACATGAAAATATTCCACTATACCCCGGAACTCTTGAAGGCATCGCACAACTTGACAAAGGGATAGAGCCTGGTGCGTATGTTAGTGCAAGACCCGACACTGTATCTTACGGAACAAGCAGGTGGATAGATAAAAAAGGATTACCTAAAGCCCCACAATATCTAAGACCAAAGAGTGTTCCTTTTGAAATGTGGAGAATATGGAAAGCGCGAGTAATTTTTAATCTCTTCCCACTTATTCAAGCCGCAGTAGAAGATGATCCACATATGCCACAAGAGCTACAGAAACTTAGATACGAAGGAGCTGTTTTTATTTTTGGGCATGCGACACATCCTCTCGCAAACGAGAGATATATTCCCTGTCCTACTTGGGAAGATGCAGCAACTAAAATAAACGAGTACTTTACACAAAGATGAAATACGCCCATTTTGCAGATTTGCATTTAGGATCTTGGCGAGAAGAGAAAATGAGGCATCTCTCAACAACCGCTTTTTTACAAGCAGTTGATTATTGTATTCAAATAAAAGTTGACTTTATTCTTTTTGCAGGAGACTTGTTTAACACATCACTTCCATCTTTAGATACTCTTAAAATCGTCACCCAAAAACTCAAAGAACTGCAAGAAAAAGATATTCCATTGTATGTTATTGCAGGCTCGCACGATTTTTCACCAAGCGGTAAAACGATGATTGATGTACTAGAAAAAGCAGGGCTTCTCATTAATGTATGCAAAGGTAAAATTGATGAGGAAACTAGAGAACTTCACCTCCATTTTACAATCGATAAAAACACTGGAGTAAAAATCACAGGAATTTTAGGCCGTCGTGGTCTTTTAGATAGAACATACTATGAAACAATTGCAAGAGAGGAGTTAGAAAAAGAAGAAGGATACAAAATTTTTATGTTTCATACCACAGTAAGTGAATTACTTCCTGCCCATCTTACAATGATTGAATCACAACCAATCTCTCATTTTCCAAAAAATTTCTCTTATTATGCAGGAGGACATATTCATCATCCAACCAAAAAAGAAATTGAAGGATATGGAACTGTAACCTACACCGGAGCTCTTTTTCCCAATAATTTTTCAGAAGTTGAAAAATATGGAACGGGAGGATTTTTTCTCATATCTTATGAAAATAAAGAACAAACTGTCGAGTGGAAACCACTTAAAGTTATTGAACATTGTGGTTTGCAACTGAACTGTTCAGGGAAAACTCCCCATGAAGTTTTCTTAGAGATTCTCAGCTTTTTTGAACAAAAAAATGTTCAAGGAGCTCTTCTTACTATCAATTTACAAGGTGTACTGCAACAAGGCAAAGTCACCGATATTGATTTTACAACTATTTTTGAAAAGCTACATGAAAAAGGAGCACAGATCATTCTTAAAAATACTGCTAGACTTCTAACACAAGACTTTGAAGAAATAAAAATGGCAGATCTTAGTTCTGAAAACATTGAAGAAGAAATTATTAAAGAGCATCTTCAGCAAATGTCTCTTTTTGAAAAAGATACTGAATTTAATCTCATTAAACAACTTCTTGAAACACTTAACACCCAAAAAAAAGAAGGGGAAACAGTAACTGATTTTCAAACAAGAATTGAAGAAGATTTTAGAGAAATTCTTAAAATAGAAAAAAGGTGAACTTTTTTATCTCTCTTCTCTTAAGTGATATAAAAATACCCCTAAAAGCACGAATGCTCCAATAATGAGTAAAGAGAAGAAAAACCATACGATTCCTCTTGAAGAGCTACCTTGTGACCCCGTAGCTTCTCCTGCTAAATTACCTCTTGCAGAGGATCTACTACTCTCTGAAGTTCCAGAAGAATCTGCTTGTGAAGGTGCTGAGTCTGATACACTAGCTCCCGTAGCTGAATCACTAGATCCTCCACCGCTACTACCTGAAGATCCATCATCTGCTGCTTCTGCTCTTCGTACTGGCGTTGCACTACCCCCACCACTACCTCCTCCTCCACCAGAACTTCCGCCTGAATCTGAACTACTAGAAGAAGTTGTTGTTTTATATGTAGAAAATCCTAATCCTACTGCATCGGGTACTCCACATTCTGCAAAATCTGAACTAAATGTACAATTAACTGTACTTGTTACACTTTGACAATTATCACCTGAATCATCACAATGCTGAAGACCTGTAGCAAGAGCAGTTGTTGGAATACGAACAATAACTCTTTCTACTCCAGTTTTTTGTTTGAAACTTTGATATTGATTTGCATCCAAACCTAAGAAAGTATCTCCTGTCAAAAACGAAGAGACGTTGAGTGTTTGTTTCTCAAAAACGTCAAGACCAACAAAAGTAATGGAGCGGCCAGTTGAAGTATCATTTAATGTAAGGTTAATGTTTTGTAATTTTTGGGTTGAAGCTTTTATCGCATATTGTGCACTAAAACTACTAAGATTTATGCTAGGAATATCAACGGTCCAGCTAGTTGGAATAGCTAATTTAAAGGTGATATTTGTATGAGATGCTGCAGTTGTAACATTGCTACATCTACTTGTTACACAATTTCCTGTTGGATCACAAGCATTGAGTTTATAGAAATAAGTTGTATTTGCAACAAGACTAGTTAATTCTGCAACATGATGAGGACGATAATCAGTGTGAGTACTACCATCTTCTAAAGCTTTATCGTAAATTGTTCTGTTGAGAGTTGCACACGTTGAATCGTTAAAATAATATTTAATTGTTCCATTTGAAGGCTCATTGGTATCAAACATAAACTTTAGAGAAGTTGGAAGTTTATCGTTAGGATTATTATAAAGAATAGTTGGTGCACTCTCATCAGATCCAATACTTGCAAAACTTCCTGAGCAAAAGAAAGGATCATACACACAATCAAAATCAGAGCAGTCAGTTGCACCATCACCGTCATTATCTATACTATCTTTGCAAGCTGGTCCAAATTCTCCTGGAAAACAACCAAATTGCTTAAATTTAGAACATTGAGAATTATCTTTATCAGCAGGATTACTACAATCAATAAGTTCTGCATCAATTCCTTTAAAATCTGCAGAACCTGGACCTACACGATCCGTAATATTTGAAGTATTACCACTATCTGCTGCACTTGTCGCATAGGCGCGCCAAGACTTACTTACGTTAACAATACTCTCAGCAATAAGTGCATCTTTATCTATGGCAAAGATAGGTCCACCAATGAAAGCACAACCTAAATTTTTATTCATTTTGAAAGGTAAGCTAGAAGCAATCCAAGTACTATTTGAGCATTTTTGTGTGAGGAGAGTTTCACTTAAGCGATTATTGGAATCTAATTCTCCAACATATTTGAAAAGATATTCAAACCCTCTCAACGTTGAATTGTCTTGAGGAGAACAACTTCCTGTAGTCAGCCCATTTGTATCTAAATAAAGATAATACTTTGAAACATTACGACCTGACCCAAAACTTCCACCTGCAAGAGGAACACCATTACAAATTGCAGATGAACTCATATTTACAGTTGGGGTACCATACATATACGCTTCTTCTGTTCTTTTCATCCCTAATCCAACAAAATCAAGATATTGATGAGAGGTTGGTACAATATCTCCACTAGGATCTTTTGAAATGGGGACTGGAGGTTCATTATCAACTTCACCAAAAAGAGAAGTTTCAAAGGCATCATTACAAAAGCCAGGAGAGACTCGCACGCGTGTAGCATTTGTTCCATCATTAGAAAGAGCAGTTTCGTTTTGATACTCTATGAGATTTCCATCCACAAAAACAGTTGCAGTTTGCAAAGTGTCCGTTGCTGTGGTATTAAGTCCAAATACACCTAATTTTGTACTTAAATCCAACTGATTGATATTTACTTCCCATAAAGCCTCAAGATGACCTCGTGTAGTATTCAAATGATAATGGAGTACTGCACCTGCACATGTTGAATTAGCATAGCTATTACAAGTACCAGTAGTGCAAGTACTACTAGTCCAATTATATTCCATAATAATTGTCGCATTACAATAAAGACGTGAAACATTAAGTGGTTCAGCAAATACTTCATGGGGAGCATCTCTTGTCATAACTAATTTTATGTGTTGATTAGTGAAATTAACAATGTAGATAGATGAATTAAGGACACCAATATTTGGCCTTTGTAGTCCTACAGCAAGCCAAGTTGCAGAAGAATGTAAAGCATCTCCTAAGTTTGTTGATCCATTAGGATGACGAACTATTCCTCCTAATGCTTGCTGCGACCAGCGGCAATTTTGGTTAGCAGAGCATAATGAGTAATCACCATCATTTTCAAAACAACCACCAATATGATTCTGCGGTTCACATCGACCAGAACTCCATGTGCAAGTTCCATTAAAAAAACCAGTTGTGTTGGTTGCGTTGGAACATTCGGTAGCACTATCAATATTTCTATCGATACAAGGACTTACACAATTTTGTGCGAATCCTCCCTCAAACTCACCACCAAATGCATCCCCTTGCCAGACGCATCCACTTTGAGAACACGCAGTTTGATTCAACTGTAGAGTGTTATTCATCTCGCACACAACAATAGATTTTACGTCGCAAAAACTAAGTTGGCTATTCCATCCACAACCAGCAGTTGCCTCGCACGCAGTTTGGTTAGATCCCTGAGTAACACAAGAGGTAAGAAGTGTTGAGTTCTCCTGACACTCACTTTCGGATTGAAAAGTACATACTCCACCACCACCAAATGCTAAACAAGCAGTTTGATTTGTATAAAGTGTGTTATTTCGCCAACATTGCTCAAAAGAAGGAGCACAGAAAGAAGACCCAAAATCGTCTGTAAGCCAAGCACATAAACTTGAAGCAGTACAATTTGCCTGTGTATTTGATCCATACGTAAATGAGTCATACTGAAAACAATTATTTTTATCAAGGGAAGATCCTCCACAAAAAGGGTCACTACTACATTTAAAATCAGTACAATCGGTTAAAGCATTATTATCGTTATCAATCCCATCAAAACAAATCTCGTACGATCCAGCTTTAGGAGTACAAACGAAACTATTTGAATCCCAGGTGCAACCTCCTGTTGCAGGAGATTTACTACAACTCGTTGTATCTGGACATTGAAAACAATCCTGAGTGCAACTTTTTTCTCCTACTTCAATACATCGATCAGTAGAATTATCCCAGCGACAATCTGCTGCAGAACTATTACAAGCACTTTGGGCATTGGAAACCAAATTACATTCTCCACAAAAGTTATCACAACTAGCACCACCAAAACCACCTGAAGGCACACACCAGCCATGTCCATTAAACGCATTAGAATCATTTCTAAAGCTACATCCAACAACAGAAGAAGTACATTGTGTTTGTGCAACACTTACATTATCCCAACGCCCGCCCGTGGAATTGTATTCGCAAGCAAAACAATCACGACTACAATCAGAGAGCTGATTAATATTTCCAGTAAAAGATTGTGCACTACCACCAACAGAGCTAAACGTTTTAATGTCCGTTCCAAATTCACACCACTGTTCTTGTGATTGACGAGCAGTGAGAGGATCATAAGTATTTTCTGTTCTCCAATTTCCACCAAGGGCAAGACAAGTATCATCTGATTGTACATCATCAAAGTCTTTAAAATTATCAAAGTTGATAAAAAGTGAAGTACACTGGTTACTTACATTATCCCATCCACATGGTAAGAAATAATGATCTGCCAAAATTTCACATTTCGTTCTATTGTTAATGTACTCTGATCCATCACAAGAAAAAACTGGTGGTTGAGGAAGATCTGCAACTACTTTAGTACTATTAGTAGCACACACAAAAGTAGTTGTATCAAAAGTGCACAAACCAGTTCCTTGCGTAAAACTTTGATTGTTACAAAAATTTGTAGTGTTAGTGAAGTTAAACGTAGTATTACCTATTAGACCACAAGTTAAAACTCCAAGATAAAGGCCATTCGGATCAGTAAAACTAGAATTTGTAACGCATGTTCCTGCACGGCCTCTAGTTGCATCCCAATAACAGGAAAAAGGAAGTTCTATGCATACAGAACGAGAAAGACTTTCGCAATGAAATAGTTCAAAATTAGAAGTAGAACCAGAGGCAGCACAATAACCATTACGCCATTCACAATTGCTACTTGTTGTAAGAGCAACACAGCTTGAAAAATTAGTAAAACTTGCACAAGTTCCTGATACAATTGTCCCAAAGGTATTATTCATACTCTGATTATTGTATATGTAATCAAATGTGGCATTTACTCCAATATTCACACTCTTAACAAAAAGAGTTGCATAAGTGGTGTTCCTAAGAAGCAAAGCAACAACATCCCCAGCACGAATTTGTATAGATGTCGAACTACCATAATAAAAATTTCTAAACGATTCATTATACGTTGAATTAGGAGCAATTAGAAAATTTGCACGAAATTCTGCGCCTGTAAGATCAGAAGAAAAAAAACCTAAAGGTAAAAGTCTTGCCCCATGTAAAGATTGCAGAATAGCTCCTGAAGAATCGTTATCTAACCGAACATGCCCTATACTACTAAACGAGTTGTTTGTAAGGTTGAATTGTTGTTCTGTTGAGCTATTTGCAGTAATATCAACCAGCGTAAAATTACTCTGAGTTAAAATATTTGGATCAGGAGGAGTTGGATCTCCACCACCCCCACCATGAATTGTAATTCCTAAAACAGTAAAAGAGAGTAAACCTAGAATAAACAAAAAAGAAAAAAATAATTTAGAAGAAGAAGTCATTGTTAAAAAAACAAAGACTTATTTCTTCTTCATCCAGAAGAGCACTCCTGCGATGACAACTAAAAGGACAATTGCAATCACCCAAGCTACTGCCGAAGATCCACTCTCTTCTATAGGAAGAGTACCTTCTATTGCATCTGCTGGAACTAAAGGCGCTTCAACCACTGGAGCTGGCGTTTCTACGGGAGGAGCAGATGGCTGCGCTTTGGTTCCAATTACAAAGTAACTAAATCCAGGAGTTTCTGCAGTGTAAGTAGTTGATTCGCCATCGTCTGCTCCTTTTGTTGTTTTAAGTTCAGTCCATACTTTGTCAACAAACCTAAACAAAGCGACATCATTTTTATTCACTTTGTTTTCAGCAAACCAGCTATTCTCAACTTTAAAAGTTATAGTTGCAGGCCCTTTCAAAACTTTAGCAACATTTGTTTCTGTAATGCTTAACGTTTTGTAAGATTTTCCCTCAAAGCCACTTACGAACGAAGGTAAAGTGTCAACTTTTTGCACAGTCATGACTGCACCATGCGTTGTTTTATCAACAGTGAATGAAATTTCTTCAACACCTAAAGTCATCGTATCTTTTACATCAACACGAGCAGTTTCTCCTTCATTAATGGAAGTCCAAATACCCTTCTCTTGACCTTGAACACGTGAAGCAATACCACCACTAGCACCACTACTTCCACCACCACCACTACTGCTACTCGAAGTACTTGGGGCAGTAACCGTAAAAGTTGCAGAAGTTGTATTTCTGTTTCCTGCAAGATCAATCATTGTACAAGTCGTGCTTGCAGTTCCAGCAACAGAGGTATCAACTTCACTAACTATTGCTTGTACTGAAGCATTTGTAAAGTTTTGAGAATTATCAAACACAATACAGTTACAAGATTGTCGTCCGCCTTGTGCAATATCTTCACAGGTAAATGAAGTCAAGGAAGGAGTTACGTTATCGTAGACAACGACAATATTAGTCCTGTTGGTATTGTTAAGGTAATCTGTCGCATTAATTCTGATGGTAAAGTTTGCCCTTGGAAGACGTCCCGCATCTATTGTTGCATTCCAGTATCCACTTTGATTAGTCAAAGGAGTTGATTGAAAAAGAAGACTAGATTCATTTGACCCATTTAGGATGGTGTACGTAACGTTCAGATTTCCAATGAGATCATAAAAGCTCAAGTTAAGGATAATTGACCCATTAGTACTCGTAACATTAGAGATGTTTGTATGTCTTAAAGCCTCAAAAGTAATATTTGGAGCAGTGTTATCAATGGTAATATTTACCCCTGTTCTGTTGATAACAAAAGAGGCGTTAGTCAAATTTGTTCCATTAACTGCAGAGATAGTAATATTATATATACCATCAGGAAGAGAGAGCATTGTATTAAACGTTAAATTTTGAAAGATTGTTTGGTTAGAAGAACTATTTTGAACAGTACTATTGTGAACAAAATAACTGGTGTTAATATTTTGAAAGTGGAAAGTTAAGTTTATGATTCTTGACCAGTTAAATTGTGGATCAAATGTAGCATTAAGAATTAAATATCCTCTTGTTGCGTTAGAGACATTTTGGCCTGCTACAGGAGATTGCAATGCAGGAATATCAATGATATTATCACCGCCATGTGCTGCTAAAACGAAGAGTGCTAGTAACGAGATAAAAAGAAAACCAAAACCATATAATATCTTATGCTTATCCATTGTTCCACCTTTTTTTATGACAATAATGAACTGTGTTCTAGAACAGAATAAGGATTTATATAGATTTTGTTCCACTTGAAAGGAGTAAATTATTGAAATTAATTATTCAAAAACTTAGAAAATAAAACAGATTTACAAAAATAGGACTAAGGAAAAAATCAATAACAAAATATTTCTAAAAATAAAATAAGAAAAGAAAAAATTATTTCTTCCTCGTCCAGAAGAAAATACCTGCACCGAGTGCAACAATAAGTACACCAACGATGACGAGAGGTAATACTGAACGTGACCCTGCCTCACCAAAGATGGCACTAAAGGCACGACCAGCAAAGTTGCGAGATGAGCCAACTTCTTGACTAGTACCTTCTCCTGCTGCACCCTCAACACCTTGCTGTGTACCTGTTTCTGATGCTTGAGATCCTGCGCCCCCACTTCCACCTGAACCACTACTTTCTCCAGATGAGCCAGAACTTGCACCGCTTTCACTTCCAGAAGTTGTAGCACCACGTGAAGAACTTGATGAACTACTACTACTTCCCCCACCACTACTACTGCTCGACGAAGAGGAACTTGCAGCAGTAATAATAAAATTAGCAGAAGTTACATTTTCATTTCCTGCTAAATCACGCATCCTACAAGTAGTAGAAGCTGTGCCTGCAACCGAGGTATCCACGGAACCATATGTGAAATTGAGAGCACCACCCGTAAAGTTTTCAGAGTCATCAAATGCTACACAGTTACATGTTTGTCTTCCACCCTGATCAATGTCAGTACATGTAAACGAGGTAAACGAGGGAGTAATGTTATCAAAGAAGACAATTACTCGCTCAGTGGCGTTAATGTTTCCACTAAAGTCGGTAGCGTTGATCTGAAGTGAAAAGTTACCATAATGTAACTCACCTGCAGCAACCGTTGCATTCCAATAACCTCCACTTTGAGTTAAGGTTCTTGTTTGAATGACAACGCCACCAGTTCTGTTCACAATCCACATCGAAACATTACTAAGATTAGTAAGGTCCCCAAGAGTTAAGTTTACAATAAATGTCCCATTAGTGTAAGTAACATTTCTGGTGTAGTTTGCTAAACTCTCAAAAGTAATGTTAGGAGGCGTACGATCTACAGTGAAATTAATCACCAAACTATTATTGAGATTATTTACCGTGTCATTAGCAAAAATACGTACCCCTTGTTTTTGTTCTGCAAGAATTGAAACATTCCAACTAACTACCCATTCTCCTGATTGATTTACAGCAGTGACGTTAAAATCTGTTCCAGTACCATTATCAAAGGTAAAGTAAACAGTATCAATTTGTGTAAGATTATCAGAAATTGTCACGTTAAATGTCTGATTATTAATATTTCTTGCACTAAAATTGCTACCATTAACAGTATTATTTGCATTTATACTAACAATGCTAACATTAGGTGCGTTTAAATCTAATGTAAAGTTGAACGCAGTATTATTTACGTTACCAACTGTATCATTTGCTCTGATACGAATACCTTGTCGTCCTTCTCCTAATTGGGAAACGTTCCAACTAACAATCCACTCCCCTGATTGATTCACAGCAGTGATGTTGAAATCTTGCCCAGTGCCGTTATCAAACCAGAAGTACACACTTTGAACAACTGTTAAACTATCAAAGATTGTAAGGTTAAATGTCTGATTACTCGAACGAATACTAAAGTTACTCGCATTACCAGGATTTCCATTTACAGTAACAATAGAGACGTTAGGTGAACTAAAATCTACAGTAAAGTTAATCATTGCTGTATTATTGATATTTCCTACGCTATCATTTGCAACAACACGCACACCTTGTTTTTGCTCAGTTAATGCAGAGAGATTATAACTCACATACCACTCTCCCGATTGATTTATACCTGTTACGTTAAAATCATTACCAGTTCCATTGTCGAACCAGAAGTAGACGGAAGCTGTATCTGTTGCTCGATCAAAGACGCTGGCGTTGAAAGTTTGATTCACAGCAGCAAGACTAAAGCTGTAATTACTTCCATTCACAGGATTATTGAGGAAATTAAGAGTAACATTAGGAGGGGTGTTATCTACCGTGACGTTGACAACACCTGTTGGACCACTAGAGATATTAAAGATTGAAGATTGGTTCGTTGCCACTGTTCCATTAACCGCAAGAACACTTACATTATACTTACCATCAGCGAGAAGCCTTGTATTAAATGAAGTATTTTGAAAGATTGTTTGATTGGCAGAACTGTTTTGAATAGTTGTGTTGAGTACAAAGTAACCAGTTGTATTTTGAAATCTAAACGTGACGTTAATAATTAAAGATTGATTATATTGAGGGTCAAAACTTGCGTTAAGAGTGATTGTCCCTGTAACATTCTGAATCCTTGAAGGAGAATTAATTGCAGGAGCATCAATAATATTATCTGGACCGTGAGCTGCTAAAACTAATAGTGCAAGCAACACAAGAAGAAAAACACTTAACACATATGACACTTTAATTCTATTCATTATTCCACCTTTTTCGCCATAATTATGAAACAGTGTTCTAGAACAAGATACCATTTATATACATTTTGTTTCACTAGAGGGTGAGTAATTTGAGATATAGGACTCAATTTCTTAATGAATAAAAAAAGAGTTTTGAGTTTTTTAGAGATTAAAATTAATTTCTTCCTCTTGGAGAAAAAATAGAGAGGGAAACTTCTATAACTCAACAAGAAAAAAAGATTAACAAAAAATAGTATAATCTAAAAATAAAATAAGAAAACAAAAAAACTATTTCTTCCTTGTCCAGAAAAAAATACCTGCACCGAGTGCAACAATAAGTACACCAACGATGACGAGAGGTAATACTGAACGTGACCCTGCCTCACCAAAGATGGCACTAAAGGCACGACCAGCAAAGTTGCGAGATGAGCCAACTTCTTGACTAGTACCTTCTCCTGCTGCACCCTCAACACCTTGCTGTGTACCTGTTTCTGATGCTTGAGATCCTGCTCCTCCTGCTCCACCACCACTTTCTCCAGATGAGCCAGAACTTGCACCGCTTTCACTTCCAGAAGTTGTAGCACCACGTGAAGAACTTGATGAACTACTACTACTTCCCCCACCACTACTACTGCTACTACTTGAGGAACTTGAAGCAGTAATAGTGAATGTTGCTGAAGTTGTGTTTTGGTTTCCAGCAAAATCCTTCATTGTACACACTGTAGACGCAGTACCTGCAGATGATGTGTCAACTTCACTATAAGTGATGTTAACAATACCTGCAGTATAGTTTTGAGAGTCATCAAAGGCAATACAATTACATGTTTGTCGTCCACCTTGGGCAATATCTTCACAAGTAAAAGATGTTAAGGAAGGTGTTACATTGTCGTACATGACCACTATCTGAGACATGTTGACATTACCACTGTGATCTGTAACATTAAGATTAATGGTATAATTCCAGTTAGCTAAGACACCTACTTCTGCAATCGTTGCGTTCCAATATCCACTGTTGTTACTCAATTGTCTTGATTGAATCACAACATGTGATCCATTTGTTCCATTCACAAGGAAAAACGAAATATTCAGAGGTTGCTTGGCAATATCACTCAGTGATACATTAATAAAAATGCTACCGTTAGTAAAAGTTATGTTACGAGTCAAATTCATCAATGTCTCAAAAGTAATGTTAGGAGCAGTACGATCCACGGTGAAGTTAATAACCACACTGTTATTAGTATTATCAACCGTATCATTGGCGACGACGCGTACTCCTTGCATTCCTTCTCCAAGAGCAGAGACGTTGTAACTCACAACCCATTCACCGGACTGATTAACACCAGTCACGTTAAAATCCACTCCTGTTCCGTTGTCAAACCAGAAGTAAAGAAAGCCTAAGTTGGTTAAATTGTCGGAGGCAGTAACGTTAAATGTTTGGTTATTAGAACGATAACTAAAGTTGCTTGCGTTAAAAGTATTATTTGCATTCACACTAACGATACTCACATTAGGCGCATTAAGATCTAAAGTAAAGTTAAGAGCAGTATTATTCATAGTACCAACACTATCGTTAGCTCTGATACGAATACCTTGTTTTCCTTCACCTAATTGTGAGACATTCCAGCTCACTACCCACTCACCAGATCGATTAACCGCAGTCACGTTGAAATCTGGACCAGTTCCATTATCGAACCAGAAGTATACGGAAGCAACATCGGTTGCTGCATCAAAAATACTTGCGTTGAAAGTTTGGTTACTTGAACGAATACTAAAATTACTCATATTACCAGGATTGTTTAGAAAATTAATAGTAACGTTTGGAGGCGTGTTATCAATAACAATAGAGATATTAGTTTGGTTAATAGTAAAAGAATGGTTGCTTGCAAAGGTACCGTTCACTGCAGAAACTGTAAGATTATATTTACCATCCGCCAAGATAAGAGTATTAAAAGAGGTATTTTGGAAAATAGTTGCATTAAAAGTTGTGTTTTGAACTGTTGTGTTATGAACAAAATAACCGGTCCTATTCTGAAAGTAAAATGTTAGGTTAGCAAGACGTGTTGTGTTCCAGATTGCATCTATTGTTGCATTAAGAGTGATTGTTCCAGTGAGATTAGTATTGTTTAAAGGTGAAACAATTGCGGGAACAGGAATAGCATTAGTGTTACCAGTATGTGCTGCTAAAACCAATAATGCAAGTAAAGCTAGAAAAAAAACACTTAAACCAGATGACAACTTGATTCTATTCATTATTCCACCTTCATTTTTCAATCAAATTAATGAAACTGAGTTCTAGAACAAGAGTGGTTTTATATATCTTTTGTTTCACTAAAGAAGAGTAAAAATGAAGATTGCGACTGTAAAACGATAATCATTTATAGATTATACATTTTCATTTACTCATGTTTGATTTAGAATCTTTTCATTTAGAAAGTAAAACTATATTTCTTAGAGTGGATTATAATGTACCTATAGAAAAAGGAAAGATAATTGATGATTTTAAGATAAGAGTGAGTCTTCCAACCATTCATTTTCTTCTTAAAAAAAAATGTAAAATAATTATTGCAACCCATCTTGGAAGACCTGAAGGAAAAGTTATTTCTGCTCTTAGCGTTGCGCCTCTCTATCAAAAACTAAAAAAACTTCTACCTAAAATGAAGATTACATATATTCACGATTGTATTGGACGAGAGGTTAAAGAAAAAATTGAAAAAGGATTGGCAAAAGAAATTTTCTTTCTTGAAAATCTACGCTTTTACAAAGAAGAAGAAGAAAATGATCCTCTTTTTGCACAAAGCTTAGCTTCACTTGCTGATATGTATATTAATGATGCTTTTGGAGTATACAGAAAGCATGCATCTGTTGAAGCTATTACAAGACATCTCCCAAGTATACCTGGTTTTTTAATGGAAAAAGAAATAACTGCTTTACATCAAGCACTAAACCCTCCAAGACCTTCTATTTGGATTTTAGGTGGAGGAAAATTTTCTAAAATAAAACTGATGGAACAAGCATTAGAAAGAGCAGACACTGTTCTGATCGGAGGAGCCTTAGCTTTTCCTTTTCTTAGGGCACAAGGGATTGATGTTGGCATGTCTAAAATAGACTCCCAAGCAATTTTCTTAGCAAAAAAAATTCTCAAGAAAAAAAATGCAAAAAAATTTATTTTCCCAATTGATTTTGCAGTAGGGGAAAAACTATCCACTAAAACAAAAAAAGAAGTTGCTTTGTTTAATCAAATACCAAATAATAAAATGGGTTTGGATATAGGTCCTAAAACAATTGAGTTGTTCAAAAAACATTTACAAAGAGCTCGAACAGTTGTTTGGAATGGACCTTTAGGCTGCTTCGAATTAGCACCATTTTCAAATGGAACAAAAGAAATTGGAAGATATTTGAGTAAACTTACTGCCATAACTATTTGTGGTGGAGGAGAAACACAAGAAGCTTTGCAAAAGTTTCATTTACAGCATGACTTAACACATGTATCATCTGGCGGAGGTGCTGCAGTTGCCTATCTTTCGGGAGAAAAACTTCCTTCGATAAAAGCGCTTGAAGAGAATTATAAAAGATTTCACTTCAAGGTATTAATGTGAAATGGTAATCGGTTGATTAAGAAGAGTTAAAAATGATTCTTCAATCTCTGTTTTTATTTCAACTAATTTTTTTTGTTGTATTTCTAATTCTTGTGAAAGTAAAAGAACCTGCTCTTCTAGAAGGGTTACTTGGTTAGCGAAATGTTCAAAGCGATATTTTCCTTCTTCTATTTTCGTTAAAAGAACTTGATTAGGTGGATTTTCCTGTAACTGTAAAAGATCACGCTTTGCAAGAATATACCTATGTCTTAATTTTGCGATGTATCCAGAACGTGCATATTCAAGAATCTTCTGTATTTCTGCAAATTGCTGAACTGTCACAAATTGTTCTGTTTGAGGTGTGTTAATTTCATGTAAAAGAGAAATAATTGTTAAACTCTCATCTAAAGTAAAGGCATTTTGAGGATCGTTGCTATAAGATAAGAGCAAGGGTGAAGGATTACTAATCTTTGGAAGAACTAATTTTAGAGATGAAAAGAGATGTAAAATTTCTTCCCCGATTTTAGAAAGCAATCTTACTTGTTTGTCGAGTTCTTCTTTTGCAGCAAGACTTTGAGCATAATTTGGCAACTCTAAGATCGCACTAAGGGCTCTTTCTTTGTCCTCCTTACGACTAAGGGCTAGTTCATACCGAACTTGTTTTCCACGAATGGACTCTTTTAGTTCTTCTATTTTAGTATGTAAACTTCTTAGTTTTTCTATAGACAAAGAGAGATTTAATTGTTTATTTACTTTTGTTTGAGCTAATTCTACATTAAATTGTTCACTAAGCCCTCGCAAGAAGAGAAGGTACTCAAGAAGAGGATTAATTGCTGCTTGAGCTGAACGCTTTTGTTTTTGATCTAAAAGATAGGAAAAATCTTTGAGAAATGAGTGTTGTTCTAAAATTTGCAATAAAGTATTGAGCTGTTCTTCAAAATTTTTATGAAAAGAAATAAACGAATCCACTACAAGAGGCTGAGAAAAGGTTATTGTTTCAATGAAAATATGCGTTTTTGCAAAAAGTTCTTGCACGCTCTCCGCTTGAGAGGAAGGTATTTTCTTTTCCCAATCTTCTAGTTTACATTCAAGCTCCCATCTTTTTTCTTTAAGTTTTTGTGCATACTTTTCAATTTTAGCGTGCATGGCGTGTTTTTCAAGTAAGAGTTCGTGCTTTTCAGCCCACCACAAAGGAAGTTTCTCCAAAGAAATGATTTGAGGTTCTTGTTTTAATTGTGAATTCTTCTGTACTAAAGAAAATAATTCCTTAAACCAACCCATAAAAAGAGCTGCTTTGTGATACTTTTTAATAATTTCGCTCTAAAATAAAGTACTATTTTCCTGAAACTATCTCAATCACATCGCGATGATGTAACTCAAAATCTTTGCCTACTGTTTTTTTTGCTCGAACATCAATTGCGCGAATAAAATGCTTACCTAAATCAGTATGTAACTTATACGCAAAATCAAGAGCCGTGCTTTTGGGTCTTAAAAGAAAGCAATCTGGAAGAACTCTGCCATCTTTATCTTCAAGTTTGTTAACCCCTCCAGGGAAAATAGCGATGTATTTGAGAAGCTCAAACACTGCTTTATCTAAAACATCTTGAACACCAGTTGTTGAATACTTTTTTAGAATCTGCTCTGAAATAAAATGAAGAGCTTTTTTTTGCTTTTCCGAAAGTTTTTCTTCTAAAGGAATTGAAAAAGATGAAGATCCTGGTGCATAATCAATAAGACCTACCCTTGTTGCTTCACGTAAAGCTAACTCAGATTCAGCAGAGCAGGCAATAAAAGAATATTGTGGAAACATCTTTTTGAGTCTTTCATAATTTTCAAACGCACCAGAAACATCAATTTTATTGCAAGCGATGATCATTGGTTTGGTGTGCACTCTTAGCACTTTTGTAAGAGAAGCTAGTTCAGATTCAGACCACAGATTTGGTGTTTTTCCTTCTAAGCCAAGCTCTTTTAGTGCATCTTTGATCATCTGTTCAGTCACACTTAAACCAGACAATTGAGCTGCCAATGCTTTATGGATTTCTTGTTTTTCTTGAACAATGGTGCGCGCAAATTTCTCCCAGCCTTTGCGCAAAATTCTAAGGTACCACATATTAAGTTCATGTTCTAAAAAGATAACATCTTCAGCTGGATCATAACTTAAAGCTTCTACCACTTCTCCTTTTTCATTGGTTGATCCTGAAACATCAATCACATGAATTAAAACATCTGCTTGATTCAAGTCATCAAGAAATTGGTTTCCCTTACCTTTTCCTTCATGAGCTCCAGGCACAAGTCCTGCAACATCAATCATTTGTACTCCTATATAGCGAATACCTTTGATGCAATAGCCAGAACGAGGTGTACATTGTCTGCCAAATTCTTTATCAACACAAGAAACACGTACAAAACCAATACCATGATTCGGTTTAATGGTTGCAAAAGGATAATTAGCAATCTCAGCTTCAGCTAGAGTTGCAGCACGAAAAAAAGTACTTTTCCCAACATTTGGTTTTCCAACAACACCGATGAGCATGAATACGAAAAAAAGAGCTAGTTATATAAAGATTACATTCATTTTCTAGCACATGTCTTTTGCATTTGGGCACCTTATTGGCGCTTGGATTTGTGGAAAAATATATGAGTATCATAAACGATGCGAAATTTCACATCTTACCTGGTTTTTCCTTTTATTTGGAGCAATTTTACCAGACATTGATTTTTTAGTTGAATGGGGATTAGGAATGCGGGTACATCGAACATTCACTCACAGTTTTCTTTTTATCTTATTAATAGGAGGTCTTACCTATCTTTTTTTTACAAAAGTTAAGAAAGATCCACTTGCTAAAACATATGCTGTAGCTTTTTCTTTTGGAATTTTTACTCATTTGTTCTTAGATTTTTGGAGTTCTCATGGCATACCTTTGTTTTGGCCTTATCCTACTCACTTTTCTTGGACAGGAATCCATAATGTTATGTATACAACAACCTCTTTTCTTAATAGAGACCTTGCACAGTTACGATTTTCACTTAAAGTTGCAGTGTTAGATATGGGCCTTGGAACTGCTTGGCTCTTTTATTTGTGGTGGAAAAAAAGAGTTAAGTTTTAGAAAAAATTATAATGAAGTAGATTTTATGATAGTTCATGAAATCTATATCAAATGATGAACTGATTCAAAAAGCACTTTCTGTTGTAAAGCCAAGAAAGATTAAACATGGCTATCTTGTAGGAGATGTTGGTTGCGCCTTAGTAACTGACAAAGGTAATGTTTATCTTGGTGTTTGCATTGATGCCACGTGTGGAATGGGATTTTGCGCAGAACATAGTGCAATTGCAGCAATGGTTACAAGAGGAGAACATAAAATAAAAAAGATTGTAGCAGTTCTAGAAAATGGAGCAATTTTATCTCCTTGTGGAAGGTGCAGAGAATTTATTCATCAAATCCATGAAGATAATATACAAACTGAAGTTCTTATTGAAAAAAGCAAAATTGTCAAGCTTAAAGAATTACTTCCTTATCCTTACGATTAGAAAGTAAAGTCCTATTAAAAGCTTCATGACTAATAAATTTATATATTCCTCATACTCTCTTAAGCTATGCCAAAATTTCATGAACACAATGTTGAGAAAGTTCGTGATGAAATCCAATTCAAATACAAAGATATCTTTGATCTACGTGAATTCTACGATAATTTTCGCCATTGGCTCATGGAATATGGTTGGCGAGATATTGAAGACCATGATGAGCACTTTGAATCATATTACGGAGAAAAAATAGATCAGAGTGGAGTAAAAGAGATCTGGATCCGCTGGCGCGTTGCCAAACAACCAGAACAGGCACCCTACATTCATTATTTCTTAGATTTTAACTGGCACGTTATTGGATTAACCAATACAGAAATTGTAAGAGAAGGTCATAAACTTAAAGTCAATAAAGGAGAAGTTGAAATTAAGATTAACTGTTATTTGCAAAAAAAGTACAAAGAAGAGCTAGAAAAACATTTCATCATGAAACATTTCAAAGATATCTTTGAAAAAAGAATTTACAAAAAATCGGCCGATCAAAGAAAAAAAGAACTATACCAAGAATTATATGAAATGCAGGCTTGGGTCAAGCAATGGTTCAAGTTAAAACGCTATCTTCCTTACGAGGAAACGAAAAGCTACTTTCCTTCAGCTGCGTATCCATCGCATATTAAATCTGAAGAAGGAGAGCATTAGTCCTTAGGAACCAAAAACACCGCAGCAAGCTACGGAGTATGACTAATAGCTCAGTGATAACTTCGTAACTTTCTTCAGAACTTTGTAAGTATTTAATCGAATTATTCAAAGTTCTCTAAAATTTATAACAAGTTAGGATAAAAGAAGGAGGAAGATTAAGCAAAGTCCAGGAGAATTTACAATAATCAAAGTAAGAAGAAATCATTTTATTTCTATGCCCCCAATATTGAAATTGAACAAATGAGCCCTCTTTCTTAAGGATTTGATACAAATTTTTTAAAATTGTATCTATTGTATTAGTACTCATAGCACCTAGAGGTAAACTTGAGATTATATGATCTACATTTTTGATATTTATTTTGGAGAGATTACTTTGAATATTTTGAACATCATCACAAATTACAGTTACTCTTGAATCAACAAATTCCTTTTTGAGTTCTTCTGCAAATTTAGGAAGAATTTCAACGATGATTAATTTTCCTTTTGGGTGAAGTTTCTTGATAATTTCTTTAGTGATAGTACCATTACCAGCACCAGCCTCTAAAAGAACACTTGATTTATTGAAATCGATTCCATTAAGCATCTTTTTTGTAAGAAATCTAGAACTAGGTGCAAACTCAGAAACAGTTCTAATATTTGCAAATAATTGTTTATAATACTCTTTTTTTGAAATCACGGTTTTGATTGAAAGGAGCGCTTTAAAAATATTTCTTACAAATACATTGAACCTAAAAGCTTAACTAAGCAAAAACTTAATAAAGAATTTGCTTAAAAGTATATCCAATGCCCCCGTAGCTTAACGGTGGAGTGCCTGACTTGTAAACTTCTCTGCAGAAGAGAAAGTAAGATCATGACATCAGGTGGTTCCGAGTTCAAAATAATATTCATGAAAATCTCGGCGGGGGCTTTCTTTTTATTAAAACCTAAATGGAAAGATTTGGAAGAAAAACGCTCCCTAAAACTTCCTTAAGTTTTTTTCGTGCTAGTTTATGAGCAAGGTGCAAAGGTTCTGGCAATTTATGAGGATATTTGATTAGTTGCGGCATGTAATGAAGCACAGAACCTAAAGAGATATTATGACCAGGAGATACAAATAAAGCATTCGCAAATTGTTTTGTTGTAATCTCAAAACCGCACACATCACCATCTAAGAGAATTTTTCCTTTTTCAACTTCTCCGCAAGGAAGAGTTGGTGTAACACCAATTGTTGGTTTATTCAAAAGAAGCCCCATGTGGCTGGCAATTCCAATTTTGCGAGGATGTAATATTCCTGAACCATTTATGAGAAGAAGATCAGGTTCTTCTTCAAGTTTATTATACGCTTCAATAATTGCAGGCATTTCACGGTAAGCAACAAAATGAGGCATGTAAGGCAAAGGCTCATTGAGAAGAAAAACTTGGCTCTCTTTTAATTCTAAGGAAGGATAGGATAAAACAACAACAGCTGCAATAAGTTTGTTATGAGTTGCAACACAAAAAGCTCCACCAATAGTTGTAATTTTGCTAAAAGTATCTTTAAGTTGAACTTTCGATGCTAACTTCAATTGTTCTCTTTTTAGTTCAAAAGTATCCATAGGATCAACCTGTTTTTAGGAATAAAAAGAGATAGTTTCTTTATAAGATTTGCTAAAGTTATTACTTTTGAGTAGTTTATTAGCTTGCAGGAAAGATATATATACAAACATAACTCTTCTAAGGTGCAGGTGATAGAGACGTATGCTTTTTAGAGAGCAAGATAAACACTTTCTGTGGGCTTTATATTCAGGTATCGCCATGATTTTTGTTTGGAAAGGAGTTTGGGAAGGTGTATACGAGATTCCAATCATTAATGATCCTTGGGTTTTTCTCTTCTTTGGTTTTGCAATGCTCACCTTTTCAGGAGTAATTTTCAATGAATTTGATCCATTAGGAGGAGTTGAGAAAGCAGTCAACAAAACTGCGCATTATGTTTATAGTCATCCTCACAAAGAAGAATTTGACATCAAATATTATGATAAAGTAAGCAAAAAAAGTGTTACAGTTAATGCGCAGCATCTAAAAGGAATTGAAAAGAAAGCTTTGGTTGTTAGGCATCCTCAAAAGAATCAAGAACTCTTCATTCCATTTCATCGCTTAACTGAAATAATTCACAAAGGAAAACCTTATTGGAGGATGTAAATGTTCATCAATAAAGAACAACTTAAAAAATATTTTTGGACACTCTTTGGTATTATTGGTGTAGTTCTTTTTTGGATTGGTGTTTGGGAAGGAATTGGAGGATTGCCCTATATTTCAAATCCTTTTGTAAGTCTTATCACAGGCCTTGTTATGTTTACATTATCAGGAGTTATTTTTAAAGAATTTAATCCGCTTCAGAGTATGGAAAAATCTGCTCTCAGCGTTTTGCAAACGATTTCAACTCATCCTCAAAAACATGAATTTCATATTTCCTATAAAGACAAAATCAAGAATAAAGAGTTTAAATTTAAAGGAGACAAATTCAAGAGAATTGAGAAGGATTTTCTTGTCTTTCTTGAAGAAGGAAAAGAAATTTTTATTCCAATTCACAGAGTAACTGAAATTTTTCACAAAAATAAAACACACTGGAAGGCTTAAGATGGCTCACAAAAAAGGAATTACTCCTATTATGGGAGGATTATTACTTGTTTCCTTTGCGGTAGCTGTAAGCGTTGTTGTTCTTAATTTAGGACAAGCAAAAGTTGAAGATGAAGCTAGCTGTCCTACAGAAATTGCTCTTGTCTTTGCCAAAATTGCAGGTAAAGAGCAAGTTTGTTATAATAGTGCAAATAAAGAAGTTAAATTTACTATTGAGAACGGAGTTAATGTAAAAGTTGAAGGTTTGATTCTCAATGTTATTGGCGCTCAAAAGGCCGAAAGTAAGGAATTCTCTGATGCTAAAATGGGAAGAGCAGGTAATTATTTAGGATCAATGCCTTATGATAAAACAGTTTCAGGAGAGATCAAACAAATAAAAATTACACCCATTGTTATCTTTTCTGAGGCAGAACAAGTATGTACAGATCAATCTTTAGTTATTGAATCGGTTTCTGAGTGTTAAATCTTCTTTAATTCTTCTGTTAAAAAATCTTTTATATCATCAACGGATCTAAGACCTTTAACAAATTTGCCTTGAGGGTAAATGCACGCAACACCGCCTTCTGAATTACAAAAACCTAAACATTGTGCTTTGGTACAATAAACTGAAGTTGTAAGACCTTCTTGGCGAATCCACTGCTTTACTTCTTTTACCATCTCACCTGTAATCCTAGGTCCACAGCTAGGTTTGGTATTATCAGGAATATGAGTACGATCATTAATGCAAACAAAGAGATGAAGCTTTGGTTTAGCATTCTGTATTTCTTCCATTAGCTACTTTTTCACTAGAATATTTTTATACTTATCGCTTAAAATGTTCTACATGGATGAGATTCTTGAGCACCTTAAGCAATTTGATCGAGAACGTGGTTGGAATAATTATGAGTTAGCTAAAACTTCTAAAGAGAAAAGAGAGATTCTCTACAAAGAAATTGTTAACATGCTAGGTGAGTTTGGAGAATTAGCCAATGAAGTTAAGAAAGGAAGCCGAGATAATACCTGGGAGATAGAAAAGCTTCGTGAAGAGATGGCCGATACATTCATCTTTTTTCTTAAGATTTCATTTATTTTAGAGATGGACATTAAAAAAGAGTATTTTAAGAAAATGAAACAAAACGAAGAGAGATTTAAGGTGAAGAAGTGAATCCTAGAATTCTTAATCTTTCTGAAGGTATAGAAATTATTGTTGAATGTAGTGTTTATAGTTTGAAAGATTTTATTGAGAAAAAACCTCCTTTTTCTATTGCAATTGATGGTTTTGTTAGAGGTCGTACAAGAAGAGTAAAGACACGCACTGGGCCTTATGCAACGTTTGATCATCATGAAGGAGTTGATAGAACGGTTACTCTGTCTACCTGTATGCAAGTGTATGAAGAAATAAGAAAAGGATTATTCAATATAGAATTTCAAGTCAATGGAAAGCCTCACGCTTTTGTATACACACGTAGCGGCGATGAAGATAGTAGTACAACGTGTTGGGAATTTAAAAGACTTCAAAGAATTATGGAGGAGATTAACAATCCTCGGATTATAAAATTTATTCGAGCCGAAGATCAACTAGATAGGTACATGGGAAACTTTCCCTTAGAGGATAAAGAATTTTATAGAGTTCTTGCTTGGGTTTTTGAGCCTTATAACCAAAAACGTTTTGATGGAACAATCGAAAATCTTAAAGGTCCTCAGTTAAAAGAGATTATAGATGCTGTAGGTCTTAGAATTGATGATTATGTAGATGACAAAGGATCTGAGCTTGAACTTGAAGGAAGTTATGAACGCTTAGGAGGCGGAGAAGGATGGCATCTTATTAGAGAAACAGGGCCTGCGGCAAGGCTTGCAACCATTAAAGATAATATTACAACCTATGTTCGCTACATTGGACCAAAAGATCAAGGACATGCCTATGCTGTCGTAAAAAACTCACCGTGGGCAGGATCTAATTCAACACATCTTTTTCGAGAATTAAATAGAATTGAAAGAAAGAGGAGTGATATTATTACAAAAACAAACAGGTGGGGAGGAGGCAACCTTGGAGGAGGATCTCCCCAAGAGACTGGAAGTATGATTCCTCCAGATGAACTTCCCGCAGTCATGAATAAAATCATTCTAAAAGCAGCCTAAACATTTTAATATCATTACATTCTTCTAGGGTCCATGGATATTGAGATCGATCTTACTAAATCAATAGATGAAAATGCAGCAGTGTACTTTGAGCTAGCTAAAAAAGCAAAAAAGAAATTAGAGGGTGCAAAAGATGCTCTTTTAGATAGTAAAAAAAAGTTAGAAAAACTCAGAAAAGAAGAAGCAACTTTTTTTCAAGTAGAGGAAAAAAAGAAAGAGAAAAAAGAATACAAAAGGGAGTGGTATGAGAAATTTCATTGGTTTTTTTCTTCTGAAGATTTCTTATGTATAGGAGGAAAAGATTCTACCTCAAATGAAGTTCTCATCAAAAAACATCTTGAAAAAGATGATTTAGTCTTTCACACTGACATGTCAGGATCACCATTTTTTATTATAAAAAACGGACAAAAAGCAAGTGAGAAGACCAAAGAAGAAGCTGCGCAAGGAGTTGCCATATATTCAAGAGCTTGGAAATTAGGTCATACAACAGCTGAAGTTTTTTGTGTAAATCCTACTCAAGTAAGCAAAGAAGCAAAAGCAGGAGAGTTTGTTTCCAAAGGAAGTTTCATGATTTATGGAAAAAAAGAATATTATCATCCGACACTCTCCTGCACCATTGGAGTAAAAGATGAGAGAATCATTGGAGGGCCTACTCTTGCCATCAATACTCCAAAGATGGTAACTGTTGTTCCTGGTGATGAGAAGAAAAGTACTCTTGCCAAAAAAGTTAAAGCAAAGTTAGGGCAAGTAGATCTTGATGAAATAATGTTTTTCCTTCCTTCAGGTGAAGGGCAAATAGAGAGAAAATGATTCGCTATCCAAAACTCCTTTTTTTTGTTTTGACAATTATTTTAGCCTATATTCTTTTTAGCACACAAGAATCCCTTCCGTTTTATGATCACATTGTAAAAGCTGGTTACCTAGGTATTTTTATTGGCGGAATATTTTATTCTTATGGATTTACTGCAGCGCCGGCAACCGTTCTTCTTCTAATCATGAGTCAAGAGGTAAATCTTATTTCTGGAGCGTTGATTGGTGGTTTAGGAGGATTGCTTGCTGATACGCTTATTTTTAGTCTTATTAGATTTTCCATGAATGATGAGTTAAAAGCATTAAGAAAAGAGCGACCAGTACATTATTTTATTTCAAAAATTCCAAAACCAGTAAATAAATATCTTATTCCAATATTAGGAGGTCTAATTATTGCATCCCCGCTACCTGATGAAATAGGAGTTGCAATGCTAGCAGGTAGCAAGAAAATTTCAACACCTATTTTTCTTCTTATTTCTTTTGGTGCTAGTACAATTGGTATCTTTTCTATTCTCTATTTAGGCAAGCTTGGATAAAATGTGAATGTTTTTAAAGAAGACATTGTTTTTCCTATCTTTAATTGCCCCCGTAGTCTAGCCTGGATAGGACACGAGCTTGCGGAAAAATATTGTGTAAACAGCTTGGAGCCGGAGTTCAAATCTCCGCGGGGGCGTAAGACGAAAAGCATAGGACCCTCTAAGATTTGAGGGATACTTTTCTATACAATAATATGACCCTCAACGAACTTTTTCCTGAAATTGAAACTTTTCATCAAGGAAGGTTAAGAGTATCAGCTCTTCATGAACTTTATTATGAAGAAAGTGGTAATCCTTCAGGAAAGCCAATCGTGTTTCTTCATGGAGGACCAGGAAGTGGAACTTCACCAAAATATCGCAGATTTTTTGATCCTCAGTTTTATAGAATTATTTTATTTGATCAAAGAGGAGCTGGAAAAAGTACGCCACACGCAGACATTAGTGAAAATACAACTCAAGATTTAGTTGGCGATATGGAAAAGTTACGAAAACATTTAGATTTAGATGATTGGATGCTGTTTGGTGGAAGTTGGGGAAGCTCGTTAGCGCTATCTTACGCGGTATCTCATCAAGATAGAGTTAAGGGACTAATTCTTCGAGGAATTTTCCTTGTTAGAAAGAAAGAAATTGATTGGTATTATGAAGAAGCTGGAGCTCATATGATTTTTCCAGAAGAGTGGGAGAAATATAAAGCACAAATTCCAGGAGCTAAACCTGGTGAGATGGTTGAAGCATATCATAAATTATTGACAAATGAAGATGAAAATGTAAGACTAACTGCTGCTTTGGCTTGGAGTAGATGGGAAGCTGCAACCTCAAAACTTGTTGATGATGGAAGTCTAACAAGTACCTTCGAAAACCCTCATCTTGCTTTATCTTTTGCACGCATTGAAAATCACTATTTTAGACATGGAATGTTTATGCCATCTGATGATCACTTATTAGGAGAAGTTGCAAAATTACAAGGAATTCCAACAAGAATTGTTCAAGGAAGATATGATATGGTATGTCCAATGGCAACTGCATGGGATGTGAAGAAAGCAATGAATTTACCTGATGATGGATTTAGAGTAGTACTTGCTGGTCATAATGCTTTAGAAGTTGAGATCAGAAGTCAGTTAGTACAAGCAACTGAAGATTTTAAGAAACATTGGTAGTTCTTTTAAGATTCTACAATCTTTCTTCCACATATGTTGACACAGTACTTGATTTAAAGAATTTCTGGCAAAAAAGAGCAACCTTGCGAGGATCATATTTCTTACAACTAAAGATGTCAATGAATGCACGCTGACCAAAACTATCAAAGTGAGCTGAAATAGAAGATGTCTCAATGAATTGGAGCATAGAATATCCTCGTAATCTTCCATGACCAAAGCGCTCAACCCTAGTTGGACCATGTCTTCTCATCTTAAGAACAACACACAGCTTTCTTACAAATTCACGAATCGCTTTTGGATCCTCAAGGAGAGTGCGATCACACTGATGAAGATCAACACTACATGATCTTCCCCACCACCAGTCTTTACTCTCCATGAATTGAAGAATTTAATTCTTATTATATAAAAGTATTGTCACAAAAAATTAATGTAATGCAATCAAAGATCTAAATATTAATCAAAATAAACTAAAAGATTTTGGTTTAGGAACTTCCATATTACAATAAGGGCAAGCATATGGCAGTTTTTTATAAGGATCATACTTAAATTGGTATTTACAGCCAGCGCAGGTACACTGTACTAAATCGGTTCCAGAAATCTTTGTAAACATTACTTGATGTTCTTGTTTTTTCTTTGCTGAAGCCTTCTCTAAATAATCATCCTCAGCATCCCAACCTGGAGGTCTCATAGGTTCTTCTTTCTTCTTTTCTTCTAGTTGTTTGGTTTTACCCGAGTAACAATTAGGACACACCATTTTTTTGTAGGTGTGATGTAATTTAAACTGCGCAGAAGGAGCATATCCTCCACAAACTCGGCACTGAGCCTTAACATCTATCATAAAAGTTGTGAGAAAATAGTAGTATTTATAGTTTTTGATTCTGGATACAGTAAGATTTCATTAAAGAATATCATGAAGAAGTGAAGTTTACTAAATCTTTAAAAACTTAAGAAAAATGATTCGCGTATGCATAAGTTCTTTGAGAAAGTTGAACACTATAACGCAAAACTAATTCCTTACGCCATTGTTGCTCTTCTAATTATCATCATTATGGAACTTTTTGTGCACACAGAAAACCACACAGTAGAGTTAATCTTACACATTGCAGATATGATTGTGATTGGAATTTTTGTAATTGATCTCATTTTTCTTGCAATTCATGCAAGAAGCATCCAATATTTCTTTAGAAATTATTGGTTAGATATCATAGCTGTCTTTCCTTTTGCTTTGATGCTTCGTTCTGCAAGTGAAGTTGCTAAGATCATAAAAGCTGGAGAATTTGCAGCTATCTTAGGGTTTGGACAAACTGTTTCAACCTCCCAAGCAATTCTTCACGAATCTGTTGAACTTAGTAAAGCGGCTGCTGAGTCTGAAAAACTCTCTAAACTAACAAGAGTTGGAAAAGAGATTAAAATTTCTGCAAGAATTTTACGAATACTCACAAAATCAAAATTTTTTAGTAGATTTAAAGGTAAGAAAAGAGAAACTAAGAAGAAGTTTCGATCTTAATCACTTTTTGGATACGTGCGCTAATATAAGAATTGGTAAGAGCTTTTTTAACAACTAAAGGAAGTGTTGTTTCTTTCCTTGCAATTTTAGCATAAAGAATTCCTTTTTCAACGTATGTATTCTTATTTTTCTTTTTGAAAGCTTCAACAAATTCAACCATAGAAAGTGGAGGTCCTTTGCGAATCTCATAAGCGGGGAGCTGATGATCTTTTACAATAAAATAAAAGATGGTCTTTTGCTTGCCAAAATCCCATCCGCTTTCAACAACAACAAATTGCTCAAGCTCTGAATTTAAAGAGTGAAAAGCTTGAGCTAACTTTGCGCCAATCACATCTTCTTTTCCTTCATGTGGTTTAAGTTCAATATAGATTAGATGCTTCTTCAACTTCTTTGTTCTTTCCTGAAGTTTTGCAAGACTAAAATCTCTCTTCTCAAAAAATGAAAGAGAAGGTTTTTGCAAGAATTCTTTTGCTTTTTTACAAAAAAGGCTAAGCTTTTCAGAACTTAAGGCTGCTGCGGCATTGCGCGATTTGTCAACAGGATCAATAACAATAAGAGGGCTTTGTGTTTTAGATTGATTTAAGTGAAATAAAGCATCTTTTTTAGGATAATGCTTAGCAACATCAATAACATCTTTTAATTTCCAATGAGCTGAGGCTTTGAGAAGTTTTGGAAATGATCCGTAAGCTACAACTAAAATTTCTAATACATACCCGCTAAAGCCTCCAATGTAAGATTCTGCTCCATACACACCTTGTGCTTTACAAAACTGCTTAACTAGACGAATATCATCTTTACACTTTTTAGCATGAGCATTAACCCATTTTGTATGTAGAGGTGAAATATCAGTGATGTTAAGTGCATAAGATGCCTTAGAAATTTTAAGAATAGGAATCACTTCAATTAAATAACCTTCATAGAAAAGTTGAAAATAATCACGACTTCCATGTAAACGAGAAAGTGTAATGTGAGGAAAAGATTTTTTCAATACTTTTTCTAAAAAGTTGGAGAGATCATGGGTTTTTGGAGAATATTTTTTGAGAGGATAAAGAACAAAGATATCAATATCACAGCTTCCTGAAAGATACGTATCTTTAGCACCAGAGCCTCCAAGCACAGCTTTAGCATCTTTGAGTTCTTTATTTAGTTTTTTTAAGAAAGATGAAACACTAGATTGAAATTTTTTCTTCTCTTCATTCGTTGGTTTAATCTTAGAAAGAACTTCTTTCATAACTCTAATGTCTCTTGTATGTTATATTAATCTTTTGGAATTTTTAGAATGCATAGAGCTTTTAAATAAAAGAACTTTTGACTATTCCATGGTTGTTCTAAGAATTCGCGTGCCTTGTACTACTTGTGGAAAAGAAGTAGATCGCGCTGATGCACGAGTTGTAAAGCAGCTAAATCAACGTCCACAGTATGAATGTTTTCATTGTTACAAAGAAAAAAAATGGTTAGAAACCAAAGAAACAGAAGCAAAAAGAAAGTTGTATTGCAATAGATGTCGTTATACTTTTTCTGCAAAAAGCTTAGTGTGTCCTTACTGTGGAAAAGGTGATCAGGTAGTGAGTAAGAAGATCTCTTTTGGAAAAGAAGCCAAAGAGAAGAGAACAAGACCATTCTAAGAAATATTAAATCCTAAACTTCTAAGACCAATATGTAATTGTGCTTCATTAAAACAATGAATAGTTTTCATACCAAGGTCTTGCGCAGTTCTGATATTTTCTTCTTTATCATCAATAAATAGACAATCTTGAGCAACTTCATTAATCTCTTCTAAGACAAGCTTAAAAGCGTTAGGCGATGGTTTTTGAATACCAATTTCACTTGAAAAAAAGATGTGGTCAAAAAAAGAGAGATCATTATTTTTTCGAATATATTCACTCTTAAACTGCATCTGATTAGAGAGAATAAAAAGTTTAGCTTTTCCTTTTAGTTTTCTTGCTGTCACAAGACCTTTACTCACAGGAATATCAACGAGAGCTTGAATCAGATCTTCTTGTGAAACCTTAAACTCATCATACATTTTTTTAATGAATGAAGAGTAATCTTTGCTATTAGAACACTCTTTTTCATATTTAGCAATTTTTTCTTTAAGATTGTTAACATCTAAACCATATTTTTCTGAAAGTTTTTGTGCGGCAATTGGAGTGTCAGCGGGTGCAAGAACTCCTCCCCAATCAAAAATAACAGCATTAATCATAATTAATGACTAAAGACTTCTTTGATAAACTTATCGTTTGGGAAGGCTTCAGATTCTATTGCTATTTTATCGAGATTTATTTTCTAGCCAATCAATAAACTTACAGCAATTGTTCACAACATATTCATGAAATTGTCTCCCTTTTTCTGCACTTGATTTTGAGGCATCAGATAAAGCTCCTAATGAACTACCGGCCATATTAATCTCGTCTCTGCTGGAGATTATTATATCTATATAGGGCCCTCCCTCAAAAATACAATTTTTGCTGAATTCAGATAAATGTTCTCTGAATTTACTTGAACTGTCTGGCAAGCAAGATTTATCTACAAGATTAGGGTACAAATAAAGTAATTGGGACGTTTCAACTTCTCCTGCATGATGTTCATCAGCTTCTTTAAAATCAACTCCTCCACTTCCTATATGTGCTGGGTCAATAATAGCAAGCATAGCATCTTGATTCTCAAATTCTTTTATCGATTTAGCAGCTATTTTAATTGCAGGAAGATTTGCAAGTCTATGACCATTTACAAAGATTATTTTTTTGAAACCATGTTGCAATAAACTTCTAATAACTTCTTTTAGATATTCTATAAGAACTTCTGATTTAATAGAAATTGTTCCAGAAAAGCCCATATGATGACCTGAGTCTCCAAACCACATAGGAGGTGAAATTAGAACATTCTTTCTTTTCGCAATACTTTCACAGATTCCGTTAGCAATATATGTGTCAAAACCAAGAGGACCAGCAGGACCGTGCTGTTCAGTACTCCCAATTGGAACCAAAACAATATCTTTAGATTGTAAATAATTTTTCACTTCTGTCCATTTCATCTCTTGCATCCATATTTTTTCCATTTTTATCAACTCAATTATACTAATTTATACTGTGGTTCTGGTTCTGCTTCAATAACTAAAGCTTGAACATCACTCTTTTCTAAAACTCCTTCTTCTTTTGCTCTAATAAACTTCCTTTTCAAATAATCTAATCCATTTTCGAAGTGTTTAGGAGATGAAAACAATTTATTTATGGGGATATAAATTACTGAAACTCCTCTAAAACAAGAGATGTGATGATCGACTTTACCACTTTTAGCATCATATCTGTCAAAAACATATCCTTTCCCTGAACTATTTATGACATTATGATAATCCCACGCAGCTGCTATTTCACCAACATTTCCGTGGGCGTCACATTCAAGAGAAGCAAATACTTTTTCTAGACCTAAAGCATCTATAAGATTTATACATTGTTTCCCAAGTTTTGCTTTTTCGAGTCTTTTTTTTATTTCATCTATACTTAATTGAACTTCTGATGAATAATCAGAATCGCTAGAATAGAAAGTAACACTTTTTTCATCAACAACAAATTGCCTAGGAGAATAAAATTTCCCCCATCTGTGACATTCATCTACATAGCGAACGTCTATATTATCTTCTCCCAACAAAAACTCATTCTTAATTGCAAAAAATCCTTCAGGCACAACGAATCGAAAACCAACATGCCTACAATACGTAATTTTAGGATTCTCTTTTAATGCATGACCTACTATTCTAAGTAATCCATCTTGATCGTGAAAATTATGTTCGTCATCCTGAATGACCAAATATTTCTTTCTTGCCATTTTATGATAATGGCAAAGAAGTAAGAGCATAATCTTTTCACTAACATTTGTTAGGAGGAAGAGAATGTGCAAAGAAAGGAAACAATTTGCTCTCAGCTTTACGCAGATGTTCTCTATAGGCCATGCGAGAAACGCTCATTACTTTTGCTAATTCTTCCAAATAAATCTTTTGTGGATGATCATAGTAGCCAAACTCAACGGCAACATCAAAGGCTTTCTTTTGCTGCGCTGATAAAGAAGGCATAATCCTAGGATAGAAAATATCTCGTGGTTTTTCCTCTTGTAATTTTAGGATTTCTACCTTACCTATTTCTCTTGTTTTATTGTAAAACTCAACTAGTTTTTCTCGCTTCCATGATGCTAAATGCCAATACTCATAACCTTCTTCATGTAAAATTGGTTCTACTAAAAACAACTCATGAGAAAATTCACTTGAAACATGTTTCTTACTCTTAGCAACTTTTGTTAAAGTTATTAGTTGATTATGCATTTCTTCAATGTTAACAACCTGCTCGTCATTTTTCATATCAAAAATGAACTTTTGAATGTTTTCTTCACGTCCAACAGGAATTAGAAAAGTAGTGTAGTATAAACTCTCTTTGTCTTCATGAACACCCAAAACATAGGCAAGCACTTTGATTGGATTATTATCTAATTTAGAAAGAATAAAGCATTCATGTTTTATTTTAAATTTTCCAATCCACATAGTTTTTTAGATCTCCATAGGTTTATCTGATGAAATTTGAGGCAGTAAGAATTTCTCAATTAACTTATAAAAAAAGAGAACTTGCCTCAGGCAAGGGTTGTAGTAGTAGTCTTCGATGTAGCTAGAACTTGCAAGACGAGATTTGAAAATAGATCGATATTAGCCACTTTAAATGATGTTTTGCTTTAGATTATTTAAATTTACCCAACAAATGTTAGTAGTAAAGAAAGTTAAACGCTTTCACAACCTATTTAAACACTCACATGAAGTTTTCTTCATGCTTTGGGTTGCTCTTATAATTGGATTTGTACTTGTACTTCTTGAAAGAATTATTCCTGATCGTACTTTACCAGCAATTAAAGGATGGTGGCTTCGTGCAATTGCTTTAAATCTTGTCCAATTAGGAATTGTTTTTGCATCTGGGATTATTTGGAATAAATGGTTCATAGGTTGGAGTGTTTTTTCAATAAGTTTTCTTCCAGCAATCCTTGCAGGATTTATCTCATATCTAGCAAGTACTTTTGTTTTTTATTGGTGGCACAGATTTAGGCACAGTTCTTCTTTTCTTTGGAAAGTGTTTCATCAAGTACATCACAGTCCTCAAAGAATAGAAACAATCACTGCATTCTACAAACATCCAATTGAAATGCTCGTGAATTCAATTTTGGTTGCGCTCATTAATTATACACTCTTTGGCCTTACAATTGATGCTGCAGCTTGGGCTCTTTTATTCATGGCGTGTGGTGAGTTTTTTTATCATATGAATCTTAAGACACCTCACTGGCTAGGATATATTATTCAAAGACCAGAAATGCATTGCATACATCATAAGCGAGAAGTGCATCACTACAATTATTCTGATCTTCCTTTATGGGACATACTTTTTGGAACCTATCAGAATCCAAAAAACTTTGAGGGCTCGTGCGGTTTTGGTTCAAATAAAGAAGAAAAATTAACTAAGATGTTAAAGTTTGAATACGTTGATTGAGAAAAATGAGCGCCAGCGCTCGGATTTGAACCGAGAATCCCAGAAGGGACAGGTTTTCAAGACCTGCGCACTACCAGATTATGCGACGCTGGCATGATTGTTCACAGAAAGAATCTCTTTTAAATACTTTTGCCTAAAAATGAATTCAATCCTACTTGAAGTTTTAAGAAGATTTAAATGAAGAAGTTACATCTAAATAGCAAATGCAAAAGGCAATCAAGATTGTTTCAATAATCGCAGTTGTTCTAATGCTTACCCTAACAATCCTTTTCTTTCCATTCGCTGAAAAGCCATCAATACAACTAGACCATTCTGTTTTATTAGAATATCATCGAGTAGGAGGAATAGCAGGTTTTAGCGATACTATTACCATTTTTAAAGATGGAACTGTACATTTTAATAACGAAAAAACAAAGATATCATCAGAGAAATTACAACAATTATCAACATTCATAGAAAAAAAAGAATTCTCTACAAAAAGAGAATCTTTACTAGAAAAATGGAATAAACCAACTTGTTGTGATTTTATGGAAATAGAGATCCTTATCAATAAAGACTATAAAACAATCAAAATAAATGAAGATATAGTTGTAAATGATATTATTCTAGATCTTATGGGAGCTTACAACTAAAGCTTCCTACCTAATTCTTACAACTTCTAAGTTTTTAGGAGCAACTGTTTCAATTCTAAATTGTTTGTGAACAGAACTTGCAAAGTCTAAACAACGAGATTGCTCTCCATGAACAACAATTACTTTACGTGGCTGAGGATTACAACGTTTGACATAATTCATCAATTGTCTGCGATCGGAATGATTCGTAAATTCAGCTTTGTGAACCTCAATGTTAACAGGTAATAACAAAGGTTTTCCACTCTCAGAGAGCATGATTTCTTTTTCACCACAACGAATTCTATGCCCTAGAGTTCCATGAGCCTGATAACAAGTAAAGATCAAAGAATTTTTACCCTCTCGTGCCAATCCTTTAAGATACTCAACCGATGGCCCTCCTGTAAGCATTCCTGAAGTTGATAAAATAAGACAAGGCGTTTCAGCATCTATTACTTGCTTTCGCTCTTTTGGTGAACTTACTTGCTTAAAGATATCAGAGAGGAATGGATTATTCTCTTTATGAAAAATTTGCTGTCTTAAATTACGGCTCATGTATTCAGGATAGGCTGTATGAATTGCGTTAACGTCCCAAATCATTCCATCAATATACACAGGAGCTTTAGGAGTTTTTCCTTCACGCATCGCTCGCTCAACTAAAATCATTATCTCTTGAGCTCGACCAGATCCTAATACAGGAATTAGAACTTTACCATTTCTCTCTAACGTATCTTTTATGGCTTTAAGCATCATCTCATCAAGCTCTTCTTCAGACATGATGTTATCTTTACCACCATACGTTGCTTCCATCATTAATGTTTCAACACGAGGAAACTGTGTGTGTGCAGGCTCAAGTACATTTGTTCTTGCATACTTCAAGTCAGTTGTGTAAACGAAATTGTGAAGACCATTTCCAATATTAAAATGAGTAACTGAGCTTCCTAAAATATGGCCTGAATTGTAGAATGTAATACGAACATCAGGAGTAATGTCTGCAACTTCTTCAAACTCTAAACAAATTGTGTGAAGAACCATCTGTCTAACTTCTTCACTAGTATACAAAGGTTCTCCTCCTTCACTGCGCTGAATTTTAATCATGTCAAGCTGTAATAATGCCATGACATCACGTGTAGGATACGTACAATACACAGGGCCTTGATATCCATACTTGAAAAGATATGGGATTAATCCTGAATGATCTAAATGAGCATGAGTAATAATTACTGCATCAAGTTCACTGACATTAAATTCAGGAGCATCAAGATAAGGATATGTTTCAGGACCAGTTTCTGCTGGATCAATTCCACAATCAATTAAAATTCTAGATTCAGGTGTTTGTAGAAGAAAACAACTTCTGCCAACTTCTCGACACGCTCCTAAACAAGAGAGGCGAACCCATTCGTGCTTTTTCTCACGGAGCCATCCATCATAAATTCTATGACCCGTTTTATCTAAAAACTTTTTACGATAATCTGTATTCTCATATAATACCGAGCGAATACTCTCAATAAGTTTTGAGCGAATTGGAGGAAGGCGTCTAATAAGAGGAACCCAAAAAGTTTTAGATGAGATTTCACGCAAAAGTTCTCCTTGCTTTCCTATAACAAGACCTGGTTTTTCAGCATGAATGATCACTTGAGATCTTGGAGGATCAAAAATAAAATCTTGTAAACCTGCTTCAGCTGGAACGAGCGCTTTAATTTGAATTTCTGCTTTTTCTTGAGCAATACATAAAGACGGATCAGGACGAAGTTCGATTCTCTTCTTAAATTCTTGAACGGCTTTACGAATTGTTCCTCCGTTGTCTAAGAAGTATTCTTTATCTTTGGTGTAAAGGACAATATTTGCTCCTTCAAATGCCGCATCACTAATTTTTCCATCCGGTAGTACTTTTATAATTTCTTTTAAAATATCAGCCATTCTTAACGATTCTTTCAGAATCTTCTCCTCCTAAAATCTAAAATGATGAAAGTGCAGAAAATTATGCTACTCTCATTTCAACTTCTTTATGCATGACACGTTTAATTTCTTTTTCCGTAATCACCATAACATCAATTCCATTTCCCGATGCACTATCTCGCTGCATTGCAGTATCAACTGCTTTTACAGCAAGTTTAATACCATCATTAACAGTAAGATCAGCTCTATATTGTGTTTCTAATACTCCATAAGCAAACACTGAGCCTGAGCCTGAGGAAACAAAATCACGAACTTTGGAAACACTTCCATCAGGATAAAGATCATACAAATGAAGACCTAAGTTATCTTTTCCTGCAAGAAGAAAATGAACAATACCAGGAAGCATCGTAGGAGCTCGAATTGTTGCATACAACAATCCTCCTAAAAGATTAGCTGTTTCTTTAGCTGTTGGAACTTTGTAAGTTCTAACTTCTTTAAGCTTAAGTTCAGCACGAATGAGTTTAATGAGCATTTGAGCATCAGATACACCACCTGCGATAGTAAGAGCAAAGCTATCTGAAATTTGATGAACTTTTTCGGCACGTTTGTCAGCAATCATATGACCTGCTGTGGCACGCATATCTGCAGCTAATACGACTCCGTCTTTACATAGTATTCCTACTGTTGTTGTACCCGTTTTTAGTTGTTCTTCCATTGATTCACCAGAAATATTTTTTAAGACCTCTTTGATGAGCAAAGAGTTACCATATTTTTAAACCTTTCGGAACTGAAGTTAGCTAGGTAGCCCCATCTCTATAATTAGATCCACAATATTTAAAAATAATCTAAACTTAGTAGTACTAAGGTGAACTAATATGACACAAGCACTGATAGAATTAGATGAGAATACTAATAGGGTTTTAAACATTGTAAAAGCTAAATTTGGACTTAAAGATAAAGGCGAAGCCATCAAGTTTGTTGTTAGTGAGTACATAGAATATGAAAATGAACCTGAGCTAAAACCAGAATTCCTCAAGAAAATGGAAGAAATACATAAACAAAAGAGTATTAAAGTAAATGACTTTGCAAAACGGTATGGCCTAAGTTCTTAGAGGAAAAAGGATGTATGATTTAGAAGTTAAAGAAGAAGCAGATTGGATATTTAGAAAACTGCTTAAGAAAAATCAGAATCAACTAAGAATTATTGACAAAAAGATTAAGGAAATTAGAGAAAAACCATTTGGTTACAAATTCTTAAGAAAACCCCTTCAAGGTTTCAACAGAGTTCACATAGATAAACATTTTGTACTTATTTTCAAAATTGACCATGAAAGAAAAATAGTCGTTATTTATTATTATGATCATCATGACAATGTATATCAATGGTATCCCAAAGATTAATACAATTATTTTCTTTTAAACTTCTTCTCAAGCTCATCAATTGTTGTTTTAATAATCGTAGGTCTTCCATGAGGACAAGTATAAGGGAGCTTTTTATGGGCAAGTTTTCGTAAGATTTGCTCCATTTGCTCATTGGTTAGATGTTCTCCTGCCATAACTGCAGCTCGACAAGCCATCCTTGTTACGATTACTTCCTCAAACTCAGACACCACATTTCTTTTCTCTTCAAGAAAGGATAAAGTTTCAAGAAATAATTCTTCTCCTCTCACTTTTCCAAAAATAAGAGGAATTGTTTTGAGAAGATAACTTGCTCCTCCAAATGGTTCAAGAGTAAATCCCATTTTAGAAAACCAATCTGAAGATTTTTCGATCAAATCACGTTGAGAAGTTGAAACTTCAACAATTTCACTTTGCAAAAGATGTTGAATCGCAACTTGTTTTGATGCGTATTGTTCCATAAACTCTTCGTATAAGACACGCTCTTCTGCTGCATGCTGATCAATGAAAAAAACACCATCTTCTGTTTCTGCAATAAAATAGGTGCGATGAATTTGACCAAGAAGTTTGAATTGAGGAAAAGTTGAAACAGGCAGTTTTGTTGGTTGAGTTACTGGTCTTACAACAAAAGATTGCGAAGAATAACTCTCTTCTGCTAGTAATGAACGTTCTTTAACCATCAATGTTTGTTGAAAACTTTTCTCCAAAGGGTAATGGACTTGATTATTTGTTTGAGGAAGAGTACTTGTAAAATTAAATTCCATTGTAGGAATGAGATTGTGTTTCTCAAGACACTGCCTTACTGCAAAAGAAATCTTTTCACAAACTAACTCTTTTTGAGCAAACTTAACTTCCAATTTTTGAGGATGAATATTAACATCAACTAAAGTTGGATTAAGAGTAACATTAAGTACAAAAAGTGGATGACGATTAACAAAAAGCATGGAATGATATCCTTCATAAACTGCATGTGAAATATCTTCAGATCGCACATAGCGCTGATTAATGAAAAGAACTTGTTGTTCTTTGTCAGGACGTGCTTGATGAGGTTTTCCAATAAAACCTTTGAGTTCTAAAAACTCATCTTTATAAGAAATTTCTAAAAGCTCTTTTGCAACAGATACTCCAAACAGTGAAGCAATATTACTTCGAGAATCAGCAACTGCTGGCGCTTGCAAAAGAGTACGACCATTAGAAGTTAGATGAAAAGAGATTGCATGATGCAAAAGTGCATAGCGTTCAACAATTGCAACAATATGATGAAGCTCAACTGCATCTGTTTTAAGAAATTTAAGACGAGCAGGAGTATTATAGAAAAGATTGCGAATTTCAATGGTTGTTCCATCGCGAGAGGGTGCAATGCCCGAAGAAATAATTTTTCCATCTTCAATGCTTAGTTGAAAACCAGCCAGAGTGTGTTTTTGTTTGGTAAGCATTCTAAAATGTGAGACAGCTGCAATACTTGCAAGAGCCTCTCCTCGAAAGCCTAGCGTTTGAAGTGCATACAAATCATCTGCACACATAATTTTGCTTGTTGCATGGCGTAAAATTGCTTTTCGTGCATCTTCTTCATCCATTCCAACGCCATTGTCAGTTATACGAATTAATTTTCTTCCCGAATCTTCAATATCAACAACAATTGAAGTTGCTTTAGCATCAAGTGAATTTTCAATTAATTCTTTGACGACACTTGCAGGCCTTTCAACTACCTCACCTGCCGCAATTTTGTTAATAACTTCTTCACTAAGAAGATTGACTTTAGACATACCAAGATTTGACAAAAGATAGTTTATAAGAATTGTTGTAGGAAAGTATTCTCTCCTAAGTCTTGATCATGATTATAAAGAAAAAAATGATAGAAAAGAAGGATATATAAATTGTAAAATACTTCTTTTAGCACATGAACAAAGTGCTCCTCTCAGTTATCTTAGCTGGTTTTGGTGCTCAAGTCCTCAAACTTATCCTCTACTGGTTTAAGCATAAAACGCTCACTATTCATGATCTAATCGTTACCGGTGGAATGCCTTCTTCTCACTCAGCTTTTGTTGTCTCTTTAGCAACAGCAATTTACTTTCATGAAGGATTATCAACCGCCTTTGCCGTAAGTTTAGTGCTCGCTCTCATCATCTTAAGAGATGCTTTTGGCGTGAGAAGAACAGTTGGAAATGAAGGAAAAGATATTCAACGTCTCTTTAAAATGCACAAAATCAAATCTAAATTTCATTATTCACTAGGACACACACCTGCTCAAGTAGCAGTGGGAGCTGTGCTAGGTTTTCTTACAACACTTTTAGTACAATATTTTTTATAATCCTAATAGTATATTACAAGCATCAAAATACCACTTAAGATAAAGTAGCTGCCTACAACAAACCTTAAAAATTGAGGTAAAGCAATTACTAAAATTCCAAACAAAATCGTAAGTAATGCTAAAACTTCTCCAACAACCATAGTTAATCCTCCTCCGTATTATTTTCTTTATTCTTATTAAAATAATTAAGAAGTGATTGATTTAAAGTAGCTTGAGGATAAAAAGATTCCATAGAAGTTGATAATTTAGGATTAGTAGTCATTGTTAATCTTAACCTCAACCCGCCCTAATTAGAGGTAGAACCATGATTAAAGAAACAATAAGAAAAGTTCCAAATAATTTAAGTATTTTTTTTATCATCAATTTTCACCGTTTAACATTTGTGTAAAGTACATAATAGGGGAAAAACACATCCTTCTTGTGAATGATTTTCTAATTCAATTTGTATTGCTTGAACAAATGTAAGAGAAGTTTCACTATCTTGTGCTTTAAAGCGCACAATGATCAACAATAATCTAAATTGTTTTTCAGCTAACATGAGGAATCCTCCTTTTTTTGATGATAGCACAAATGACAAAAAAAATAAAAAAGAGCCGCAAGAAAACTTGCGGTTTTTTATTTAGGAATTTTGCCATCCAATGTTATTAAACTGGATTTTCAACACTCGTATTTCCTCCTACAAATGCTTCAGCAATAGCTTCTGCAACAGCCCTGATCGAATCAATACTGCTATTGATTACTGCTCTTGCACTTGCCATAACGCGAACAAACATGCTCTCGCTATCAGCTGATACATTGGCAACAGCGTTTGCAACTGCACTCATGTCCGAGGATTCATTCTCAACACTTGCTTGTGCACTCGCTTCTGCGATAGCTTCAACGGCAGCTTGCTCTCCTGCTTGTTCACCTGCTTGCATTGCAGCTTCAATTGCAGCATCTGCAGTTGCTTCTGAAACAGCATCAAATCCACCTTCTTCTCTTGCATCAACAATTGCCTCAGCTGCAGCTTCTACAGCAGCATTAGCTCCTGCATCTCCTGCGATTTGAAGAATGGATTCTGCAAGAGCAGTTGCGGATGCTTCTACATCAGAACTATTACTTGCTGAAATTTCAGTATATGCATTTGCAAAAGCACTCAAAGCTGCTTCTTCACCTGCTTGCGCTCCTACTTGTGCAGAGGCAGCTGCCACAGCATTAACGAAGGCTTCGTCAATTTCTACCAAAGCAGTTGTATTTACATCAAGTTGGAAGTTCATACATGAACCTAATCTATCTCCATGATTCAAGTGTGCTTGAACATCCTCTTCATCAACTCTCATGGTAGTGGTTGCGTTAGTTGCATTACCAGCAGAGATATGACAAATAATGACTGTTTCATCATCATCACTTTCTGAGCCATTATTTGTTGTTTGCTGGTTATTAGTTCCCTGCGTACTGTTATCATCAGTAGTCTCGTTACCAGTAGTTGATTGATTGCCCGTTGTTGTTTGGTTACCTGTAACTGTCTGATTACCAGTATCAGTTGTATTTGTGTCTTGAGTTGTCTGATTTGTATCATTCATAGGAACATTTGTCGTTGTTGTGTTAGTCTCGTTTTCCTCATCATTTTCTGTGAGGAAAATTTGAATTAATGTTTGTGCAAAAGTTTCAGCCATCGTTTGGTTACCATTCATTGAAGCTTGTGCACTTGCCTCAGAACTTGTAATAACCGTTACGTTGGTTGCAACACTATCTCCTCTAAAGACTTGAACAATAGCTTCAGCAAAAGCTCTTACACTAGTCATGAAACCACCATTTGTAGTATTTGCCTCTGCTTGCGCAGAACTTGCGGCATCAATTGCAGTTTCATTATCATTTGAAATTACTTCAACAGCGTTCTCAGCTTCTGCACTAGCATTCATCTCTTCAGTGTCATTCATATCACTTTCAACTGAAGCGGATGCTTCTGAACTTGCTACAATTTCTACTTGAGTTGAACCAGAACCGGTGTTAGAAGTTGCTTGGTTTGTGTTATCTGTTTGTGTTCCTTGAGTTTGGTTATCCTCAGTTTCGTTATCTGTTGAGGTAGTTTCCATTGTTTGATTTACATCAGTTGTGTTTGTACCATCTTCGGTTGTATTTGTTTCAGTTGTACTTGTGGTATCAATCGCATCGTCACTTGTTGTATTGGTATCATCACTAACTGTTTCGTTAGTTTCTTCAGAACTTTCGTTATCCATATCTGTTGAGGTTTCTAATTCTGCTTCTGCTGTAACCTCAACTTCTAAAGTTGTATCCTCTGAAGTTTCTTGTTCTTCAGAACTTGAATCATCTTCTATAGTTTGTGTATCTTCTTGAATATCTGTTGTTGGATCATCAGTTGATGTATCTATTTGTGTATCCTCGCTGCTTTCTTGAACTCCACTATCACTAGTTCCTTCCCCTAATACTTCCTCTCCGTCTGCCAATGCTAAAGGCGCTAAAAACAAAAGAAAAATAATTCCCACCGCCCCCAACATTTGGTATTGTTTTTTTTTCATCTCAATCCACCCCCTAGTTGGTACTCGATTGTGCTAACGTAGTCACAATCAATTCTATCTATCAAAAAACACTAAATTCACTAAACTTATTCAAAACAAAAGAAAGATTCATTTCTTTTTTGAAGTCATAATTACTTATCTATGTTGTGCCTATAAAGTCTATACCCCATATTTAGAAAGAAAAATTTGTCAAACAAGATTAATTTTTTTCTTCAATTTTAAAGACGACAAAAAAAGAAAAGACAAAAATAGGAATATATAACATAAAAAGAATATAAATTTTTAAATTACCATTTTTCTTCTTGTTGTAAATCCCATAAGTGTTTATACAAGCCATTTGCTTTATCTTTCAACTCGCTATGAGTTCCAATTTCTACAATTTTTCCTTCACTTAGAACAACTATCAAATCCGCTTTCATAATAGTTGATAAACGATGCGCAATAATGATAGTGGTACGATTCTTCATCAAATTTTCAAGAGCGTGTTGAATCTCTTTTTCTGTTTGAGAATCCAAAGCTGAAGTTGCTTCATCTAAGATGAGAATTTTTTTATTAGCAAGAATTGCTCTTGCAATGGAAACACGTTGTTTTTCTCCACCTGAAAGTCTAATGCCTCTCTCACCTACTAATGTTTTTTCTTTTTGCGGTAATTTGTGGATAAAATTGTGAAGTTGAGCAAATTTAATTGCTTGCCACACTTCTTTTGTAGAGGCAGAAGGATTTGCATACGCAATGTTGTAATAAAGCGTATTATCAAAAAGAAGTGGTTCTTGAGGAACAATACTCATATTCTCTTTCAAAGATTGTTGAGTTATAGAAGAGATGTTTTGCTGGTCAATAAGAATACGACCAGAATTTACATCAAAGAGACGATAAAGTAGCTTAACAACGGTTGTTTTTCCACTTCCAGATAAACCAACCAACGCAACTTTGGTATTTTTTTTAACGTGTAATGTAAAATTCTTAAGAACTGATTCATCACTTTTTCTAGAACGAGGATAGGAAAAAGAAACATTCTCAAATAAAATATCACCATCTCTTACGGTAAGAGATTTAGCATCTTTTTGATCCTTAATTTCTGGCTGTTCTTTAAAGATTGCAAAAAGATCATGGACATCAACAATACTGCGCATAAAATCACGATATCCATGAATAAAAGTGAAGAGGAAAGGTACAAGCTTCCAAACCGTTGCATAAATTAAGGTAATTGTTCCTAAAGTTAAAATTCCATCACGTAGGCGCATAAAACTAAAATACAAAATTGCGCTAAGGCCAATTCCTAAAATAAGCACCTGAAAAATCGATTGATAAGAAAAGTACATCCAAAAACGATAACGATCATCCTTAAGACGTTGTGAGAGGGAACGAAAGTAAGAAAAAGAAAATTTCTCTTTACCAAAGTATTTTACAGCCTCAATGTTAAGATAGACATCACTTAAATTCTGTTTTAGCCGATCCTCAGCTTCGTTGGCTTTATCTTGGGGAATTCTTTGTTTATGAGTAAAATAAATACTCACCGCAATAAAAAGCATTGTTGTTAAACCAAGAATTAATCCAGTACGAAGATCAAAATAGGAAAGAACGCTCAAAGAAAAGATAATACGAAAAAAAACAGGAAAAAAATGCCAGGTAACAACATCAAGGAGCGATTCTACACGATTAATACCACGTGTAAATTGAGAGATTAAAGATCCTGTTTTTTTGCCGAGATGAAAGTTATAAGAGAGATTAATTACATGCCAAAATGATTTTTGCTCGATATCAGAGAGTACACGACTCTCCATTTTCATTAAATAAACATGCATATAATACCAAAAAACTGTTTCGATAAGTTTGCTCCCAAAATAAAGCGCAAGAATAGACAAAATCAGTTGGGTAAATACATCTGAGGTAAGAATTCCTTGTAAATACGAACTTCCTGAATCAACCAAATACTTAAAGAAAAAATTGTCAAAAAAGTTAATCAGTTCAACAAGAAAAGTAAAGGAAATTAACCCAACAATAAGTAAAGAATAAGGTCTTAAAAAGGTTAAAAGTACTTTAAGAGTATAGTAATTACTAATTCCCCCTTTTTTAGGCATAGTAAAAAGAAACAAACAACATTTATAAAATTTCGTACCTCCTGGAAAAAAAGATGATTACAACTAAACAGATGCGTAACTTAGAACGCTTTGCTTTAACAAAAGGAATTCTTCCAATTTACTTAATGGAGAATGCTGGAAGAGGTGTTTTTGAAGAAGTTAAAGCAAAGTACGATTTAGTTGGTAAGCATGTGATTATTTTTGCTGGAAGTGGAAATAACGGAGGTGATGGTCTTGTTGCTGCTCGCTATTTTGCCAAAGAGTGTCAAGTCATTGTTTTTCTTTTTGCTGATAGGTTAAAACTAACACAAGAAGCTCAAGAAAATTATGAAAAGATTAGAAAAAATGTAAATGTTGTCCCGATCACATCTAAAGAGGATCTTATGCGAGTTCGTTTCCAAGAAAGACATGACCTTATTTTCATCGATGCGTTGATGGGGTTAGGATTTCAAGGAGAAGTAAAAGAGTTAATGCAAACAGCAATTGAATTTTTTAATGCAAAGTCTGCAATTAAAGTAGCGGTTGATATTCCATCAGGTCTTAATGCAGATACAGGAGAGGGTTCGCTATTTTGCGTTGTTGATTTAATTGTGACTTTTCATGATCTAAAAGTTGGACTTGAAAAACTAAAAGATAAAACAGTTGTTGTTGATATAGGAATTCCTTATTTTTTGCAAACGAGTATGTGAGCTTTTTTAAGAACTTCTTTATCTTTAGGATAAGTTAGAAGCGTGTGTGCTTCTTCAAAGTAAGCCCAAGTAAGAGCTTCGTGTTCAAATGAAACCTCTCCATCTTTTTTATCAAAAACCTCTCCTAAAAACCACACAACCTCTTTTTGAATTTTCTGATTATCTCGAGTTAAATAATAACGAGTTGTTTCTTTAAAATGAGGATGAATTGTAATTTCTTTAAGATTTGTCTCCTCCTCTGCTTCACGAAGTGCGGCAGCTTTTTCTTCTTCATCTTTCTCAATGTTTCCTTTACATAAACCCCAGTAATTAGAAGTATATTTGTATTTGAGAAGAAGGTATTGGAGAGTTCCTTCTCGTTTACGGTAAAGAATTAGGCCTGCAGAGCGTTCCATATAGTAGCAAAAACGGTTGAAGTTAAATGATTTGCGATAGTAAAGAGCTACAACAACTTCTAGTTGTTGCACATCTTTAATGGTCTCTTTATCCAACTAATAGCAAGGTGATTAAACATGGGCTGGATGACAGGTTTTAATGAAAAAAATCCTCTGAATTGGATATTTCTTGGAGGCCTTTACACGATTGAAATGGTAGTAACCTTTCCTATTCCATCGCTTCTTGTTGCTGGCACTCTTGGAACAGGAGGTTATTTTGCCTATCAACATTTTACAAAAGATAAGCCACAAGAACCATCTAAATTAGAGTGCATTGTTGAAGAAAATAAAGGAGAAAAAGTTTTTACTTGTGGAGATAGTAAATACATTATAAAAACAAACGAGAATCAATACCAAAAATAAAATCAAAAATCCGTTATTTTTTTTGTTGAAGAATAATGAATAATGGTTGTATTCCCATCTTTACCTGACATTTTTTCCGTTGTGATAAAACGTCCCTCTTGCAGTTTTAGAATACGCCTCTGAAAACTCTTATAGCTAATTTCTTTTCCTCCTTCAACATAGGCAGCATAAAGATCACCAATTTTTTTTCCACTATGATCTTTGGCTAAATTAAGAACTTCTTGAAGATCATCTTCTAAACTCTCTTTAGGTTTGATATTAAAATCATCAACTTTTTTAATGGCTGCTGCAACATGTACAGAATTAATAATTCGAGAACTTTTCTCTTGCGCAAGATTACCAGCCTCTCTCATCAAATATAATCCCACTCGTAAATCTTGTGTTTCAGAACACTTCTCAACAATTTCTTTAAAACTCTCTTCTTCCCAAGCATTCGAAATAAATGCATACTCGCGTCGTTGTTGTAAGATTCCTAAAATTTCATTTTCAGCATAGGGGCGAAAAAAGAGAAACTCAGGAACTAATCTGCTGCGAATTCTCTCATCAAGTTCGCTATAACTATCACGATAGTTTGTAATTAAGATCACTGATTTGCGATAAATATCCTCAAGAATTGTATACAAAAAATCGGTCTCTTCTAGCTTATCAACTTCATCAAAGACAAAAACAACTGCTGTTTTGTTGAGTTTTTGTTTGATTAAGGCAAATAATTCACTTGTTTTTTTACTTTGAATAAATTTGTAGCCTAACTCTTCACAAATATAAGCAAAGATCTTAAAGGTTGTATTTTCTTTCCAACAATTAACATAAATTGAAACAACATCAGAGGTATCTTCTGAAAGTTCTCGAAGAACATGCTTACAGGCAGTTGTTTTACCAACACCTGGAGGACCATGCACAAAAAGATGACGTCCATTATTTCCTTCAAGAAGGGGACGAATGGCAACTGCAAATCTCATCTGTTCATTTTCACGAAAAGGGATCACTTTAGGCTGAAAATCAAAGTCAAGAACCACACTATCGCGAAAAAGACTCTCGCCGGAACGCAGCATATCTTTGAAAAGAGACATAGAGGGCAAAATTAGGATATTTTTATTAAAGTTGTGGTTATTGAAGAGTTATTTTATGAGTGTTTGTTGATCTTCTAGTATCAACTTCTATCTGAAAAAACTCTACTGGACATTCATACAAAGTGCCATACTGCATACAGTTATCATATCCTCTTCTTCTCGTCCTTCTTGTAAACATAAATCCATTTACAAATAAAGGTTTTCCATCAAGATCATTCCCTTCCCAATCTTGTTCTACTTCTAGAATTAATTCTTCTAACTTTTCTGTGGAAAATAGACCTCGTTCATCTTTCCACATTATTTTTTGAAGTCCTGCCTCCCAAAAATTTGTAACTAGATATCTTCCATAAGTTATGTTAGAATTACCATGAGTATCATAAACTTTTGCTGTCAGCAATGTACAACTCGATGTAATACAACTGTCTCTTCCATCACTTAAGCTAAGTTCATACAATGGTTCTCTTAATTCTTTTGCTCTAATTATTGATTTTTCACTCATTTTAATCAAATGAACAAACTAATTAGTACTTGATTTTTTAAGCGAACATGTATGCCTATCTCAAGAAAGAGATAACATCAGGCATAATCTTAGACTCGGCTTTCTGCAGATGCTTTTGATAAGTTGCTAGCGAAACTTTAGAAATAAGAGCCAACTTACGCAAAGTAGTTTTCTTTGGAACAGAGTAATATCCTTCTTTAATCGCCAATTCTAAAGCTTGTTTTTGTAAATCTGTTAAAGAAGGCATAACCTTAGGAAAATAAATATTTTGTAAAGAAGTATTCTTTAAGCTCAACAACTCAAATTCATTAACTAAAGGCTTTACCTTCGAAATAAAATCCATTAACTCTTCTTTGTTGTACGAGGCAATCTCCCAGTGCTCATATCCTTTAGCATCAATTATCACAGGTTTAGTTACAAACATTTTTTTCTTCATATATTCAGAAACTGGTTTTCTTTTAGCACTTTCTATTAAGAACAAAGTATTACCATTAAGCTCTAAGTAGTGTGTGCGTTTATCTTTTTTTAGACTTGAGAAAAATATTTTTATTTTCTCTTTTTCTCCTACAATTTGATGTAAAGAAGAAGTAAGTACTTTTCCATTCTCTTTTCGTTCATTTAGATCAAGAGATTGTAACGTTAAACCAAATTGTTCGCAGCGATTTCCAAGTATGCAATCATGTTTTAACTTAATCTTAGTTATCCACATACGAACATGTATGCTTATTAGATTTAAATAACTTTCTTCATCATCCTTGAACAATCGTTCCCATAAACTCTTCTTTATTCAACATTTTAGAAAATTCTTCAAACTTTCCAACATACAGCACTATCTTCTTTAAGGAAATGCCTATATGTACAGCTACTGGGTCAAATGGAGTTTTAAGGCCAGGAGTCCAATCGTATCCTACGATTTGCTGCAACTTGTTCCAAGAAAGTTTTGGAAGAGGTTTTGCTTTTTTTAAAATTAATTCTTTTTCTTTATCAGATTTTCCAACTAAATCTTTAGAGGCAATATCTTTAATCATCCCAAAATCAGAAAGCTTGAAGACACAATGTGCCTTAAAAGTTCTGGCAAACATCATCATTACGGTATCAGTACTAAATCCAGGTTTGTTCCCTGCAGCAACAAAGATACGAGCCTCTCCTGCAATCTTTTGCGCTGGATCAATGAGGATTTGAGGGTGAACTACATTCTTGAATTTGTCAGTAAAATAAGATCTAACATACTCAGCATTCACTTTGGTTCCTGCAATTCCAAGCCAATCGGCAGCTAAAGAAATTGTTTCCTTATCCTGAAAAGAATTGGCTAAGAAATCAGAAGATGTTTTCTGTAAAAAGCGTGCAAATTCTCCTCCTCCAATCACAAAAATAAATTTTTCTGAAGAGTTAGCAATAAGATTTGCAAATTGATCTAGAACTGAATGATTATATTTACCGTTTGAAAAAAGAATGGAGCCTCCAACTTTTACAATATTCATAACAAGATCAAAGAAGAGAAAAAGAAAGGCTATATTAAAGTTTCTTTGAAAGAGTGAGTGAGCACGGACATTGCCAAGATGTCCGATGAGCCATGCTATTACTTGTATATGTCTAAGTTGCCTGCTTTGAGAAAAATATTTAGATATTCTACGATCAAACTCTGAAAGCAGGACGAATCGGACGGCATGTTCGTGCTCTAACTTTAAAAGTTAAGATTCAAGATAATAATTCTTAAAAAGACGACCTCTTTTTTGAGATCATGAGTTCTAAAATAAGAGTGGGAGTAATTGGTGGAGGACAACTCTGCCGGATGATGGGAGAAGAGGTTAGAAGACTTGATTTACCATTTGCTTTATATACGCTTGATCCAACTCCCGATTGTCCAGCTGCACCATTTGTTGAAAAGCAAATTGTTGGAGATTTCAAAGATTCTAGCAAAATAGAAAAGCTTGCAGACTTAGTTGACATTGTTACATTTGAAATTGAGACTGCTGGCGCAGATACCTTAGCAGAGATTGAAAGAAGTGGAAAAATTGTTGCTCCATCAGCTAATGCTCTAGGGATTATTCAAAACAAATTAAGACAAAAAGAATATTTGCTAAGTAGGGGAATTCCTGTTGCTCCCTTCTTAAGAGTTGATAATATTGGTGACCTTTTAGGTGAGAGATCCTTGGATTATCCTTTTCTAATCAAAGCACAAGAAGGAGGATATGATGGACGTGGAAATACTTTAGTGAAAGCTCCTCAAGATTTAGATACAGTTATTGCAAAATTTAGAGACACTGCTGTATATCTTGAAAAATACGTTGATTTTCAAGCAGAAGTTTCAGTCATTGCCGCACGAAGTAGAAATGGTGAAATTGCAACCTATGCAGTAGGAAGAAATATCCATCAAAATAATATTTTACATGCAACGATTGTTCCTGCAAGAATGGGATATCCAGTAGAAGAACAATGGGTTTTAACTCCAAAAGACAAAGACATTGCAAAAAGAGCGCAAGATGTTGCACTGCAAGTGATGAACGCTTTCAATACGTATGGAGTATTCGGAATAGAAATGTTTGTTGATAAAGATGGAGAAATTCTTGTAAATGAAGTTGCACCAAGGGTTCATAATACAGGTCATTGGACAATTGAAGGAGCACAAACCTCACAATTTGTACAGCATTTGTATGCAATCTCAGAAATGCCTCTTGGAAGTTGTGAATTAGTTGGATTTAGTCAACCAACGTACACAACAGTAATGCTCAATATCTTAGGACCTGCAAATCTTAATGGCCCATACAGAATTGTTAAAGAAGGATTCTTTCCAATGGACGTTTTAGTTCATGATTATGGAAAAAGTGAATCTAGACCAGAAAGAAAGTTAGGACATGTAACCTTTGTTGGATATCACCTTGATGAAACACGAAAGATGATGGAAAGAATTAGAGTTGTGCCAAAATAAATAGTCTTCTAACTTTATTCGAATCTCTGAAAGGTTATAAAAATAAATTAAAAAAAGAAAAAATTAAACACAAGCTCCGTTCTTACAAACCGGACTACTACCATAACAACCTCTGACATCTTGTATTCCACAATCGAATACAGCAGTTCGATTAATACAAGTATTTCCATTTGCACAGGAGGGCGCTGGAACACAGCTATTTGATATATTAAAAGTTCCGGTATTACTTACATAAAAATCCTTGTTACATTGGTATGAACATTCACTATGCATTAAAGGATTGTTGAGTATGTTATCACACTCCCTACTGCTTACCACAAAACGCCGCTTATTATAGGTGGATCTTTCTCCTATTCCACACTCTTGAGCATTTTGTGGAACAGGACCTCTACACGTTGAAGGAGCTGCAGCACATACTCCATCCACACAATTATTTGAAGCACAAGCACCAGAACTAATACAATTAGCTTCATCTGGAAGAGCAACACACACTCCTCTCACACACCAATTTGAAACACAAGCACTAGGACTAGTACAAGTGGCTCCATGTGCAACACTGTTGCGAGCAATACATTGATTGTTATTCCAACTACCTCGACCAAGACTTAAACAATTATAGGAGGTACATGCTCGACGAGTTGTTGGACTACACACACCTGCAACGGCTTCTCCAGCAAACGCAGAATCATCAACTCCTACAGAAGTTTCTGAAGACATCATCACAGGACTTTTAACACTCCAAACTAAAACAACTATCCCCACAATTGCTACAATAGAAACTATAACAAGAAAGGGAAACGTTTTACAATTATTATCTTTCATTATAAACACCTCTTTTGAGAAGATAAGAAACAATTATAATTTAAAAGAATGAGTGACCCCCCCCCCAATAGTAAAGATTCTATTTCTTCTTTACTTTAATCTCTTTAATGCCATTCATATATGGCCATAAGACTTTAGGAATTTTTACAGATCCATCCTTTGTTTGAAAGTTTTCAAGAATGGCAACTATAACACGTGATGTAGCAAGAGCTGTGTTGTTTAACATATGCACATATTCTTTCTCACCATCTTTGCGCATAAATTTAGTGTTAAGCGTAACCGCTTGATAATTTGTACAATTACTGCAAGATGTTACTTCACGGTATGTTCCTAATTTTCCATTCTGCCCAGGAAACCATGCTTCAATATCATATTGGATCGATTGCTTATTACCAATATCACCGCTGCATATTTGCACAACACGAAAAGGAATCCCTAAATCTTCAAATAACTCTTCTGAATTTTTCTGCAATTCTTTAAAATATTTTTGAGAGTCTTCAGGTTTACAATAAACAACTTGCTCTACTTTGTTAAATTGATGAACACGAAAAATACCTTTCGTATCACGACCATGAGATCCAGCTTCTTTTCGAAAACAAGCACTGATCCCCCCTAATTTAAATGGAAGTTGTTTCTCATCTAAAGTACTATCTTGTTTTAGAGCAACCAGAGGATGCTCAGATGTTCCAATTAAATAAAGATCCTCATTTTCTATTTTATAGATGGTATCTGCAAACTCAGATAAATTTACACCACCTGCAAGAGCTGCCCGATTAAGCATAAAAGGTGGATACACTAAGCTAAATCCTTTTGCTAAAAGCCGATCGATGGCAAATCGCTGCAAAGCTAAATCTAAAAGAACCGCTTCATTTTTAAGATAGTAAAAACGAGCTCCAGAAACTTTAGATGCTGTTTCTAGATCAATTAAGTCAAGCTTTTCTCCAAGTTCAATATGATCAAGAAAAGGAAAGGTGAAAGGTGAAATTTTTCCAGATTTTTTTATTTCAACATTTTCTGATTCATCACGACCTTGCGGAGTTGAAGGTTCAAGAATATTTCCAAGTTTTTTTAGAAGCTCATCTCGTAAAGTGAGTAAAGTTGTAACTTCGTATTCTTTTTCTTGAATTAATTTTACAACTTCACGCATGCGTTTAATTTTTGCTTCTGCTTGCGCTTGTTGTCCTGCCTTTTTAGCCTTGTTAATTTCTTCAGAAACGATGTTTCGCTCCCGGTTTAATTCTTCAAGTTTTTTAAGAGCACTTTTCCAATCTTTATCAGTTTTAAGAACAGAATCAACTGAAATTGGATCACGACCACGTTTCTTTTCAGATTGTTTTACAAGATCAGGATGTTCTCTTACAAAAGTAATATCAAGCATATGTAGAGAGTGGGGAAGGAAAAATGTATATAAAGATTGCTGTTAAGATTAGCTCCTTCTAAAAAAGTAGGTTAAGCAGGTTCAAACAACAACCAAAAGTATATAAACAAAAAAGGCAAGCTTCTTCAAGAAACGCGTAAGTAAGGCGTTAGTACAAAAAAGAGGGACTTATGGAAAGACGTCATGCATATTTGTTAGTCTTTGTTATTTTCTCCCTCGTTCTTATTTCACTTTCTGCGGTTTTTGACACTATTAAACCTCTCACAGGCTATGTTGCTTTTGATCCAACTATGCCTCCTCCACCCGTAGTTCAAACTACACCCGTACCTCCACCAATTGTTGTCGCACCTGACCCAACTGAACTATTAAAATCAGACATACAATCTTTAACCCTTCTTTTATCACAAACCGAGCAAAAAGTAACAGGTCTTGAAACAAATTACAACTCTTTACAACAAGAATTGGCAAGAATTTCAGGGAACATTGATCTTCTGCGCCAAGAGCAAGCACAATTACAAACTCAAATGGAAGGGAAAGTAAATACTTTAGCAACAGGTCTTGCGGGATTGCAGCAAAACGTTGAGCAAACTAAATCAGAAATTACGCAAGTTGGGAATGATTTAGAAAAGAAACAACAATCAACAAGCACATTACTCTATGCTATTATTTTTGTGGTTATTGCGGCAATTGCAGGAGGCGCAGTGTATTATTTTACAAGTCAGAATAAATCTTCCAAAAAGCAAGGGAGTAGTGAATCTGTAACTAGTGAGATTGCATCTTATATTACAAAGCACATAAAGAATGGTAAAAAATATCCCCATATTAAAGAAAAACTATTACAAGCTGGCTGGCAAGAAGATGATGTAGAATGGGCCTATCAGCAAACACTTAAGAAAAATTATCAAGAATACAAAGGAAGCGATAAAGGTGAAGAAAAAAGTGTAGAAGGGTTTTCTTTAACAACTCAGCAAAAAACAATTGTTATGGTTGCAGGTGTTGGTTTATTTATTGTTGTCCTTTTTTTTCTTTTAACTAAAGGATCGTCTACAGGACAAGCTTACAATTATTATGGAGGAGTTGCGGATTACGAAGAGAGTATTCCTCTTGATACCACAGCTACACGCTGCAGTACTGGAAAAATCTTTAGTAACCAAAGATGTTGTTACGATCTTAACACGAATAACATTTGTGATGATACAGAAAACTTTGTTGAAGAATCGGCTCCAAGTGCCCAAGGAACAATCATTGTTGAGTAAAAATGAAAAAAAAACATTTAATTTCTCTTCTGGTAATATTACTGTTAGTAGTCGCCTGTAGTGGAACTAAACCACTATCAGGTAAAGCTGTAGAAACGCAAGCACAACAAGGAAATCAAAACCAACAAACAAGACCTATAAATTCAACAAATCAAAATCAAGGATTACCACAAGCAGCAGCTCAACCGCCAACTCCTCAAGTTATTCAGATCACATCCCAAGGTTTTAGTCCACCTCAATTTAGAATTAGAGCTGGTGAAACTGTCACCTGGCAAAATGTCCACACCACCCCATTACGCCTTATCGGTGGAACAACATGTCCTTTTCTTAATAGTCCATTCATTGCTCCGCAAGAAACATTTGCATGGAGGTTTACCTCCGCTGTACAGTGCCCTGTTTCCATCGGTTTTGGACTCTCAAATGAAGCGTGCACCAATAATGCTCAATGTAGTAGAGGGCGTGTGTGTGTAGATCAAGAATGTCATTTTATTTCAGAAAAATATGATACCAATTTACAATGCGCAGTAAAATGTAATATCATCAGAGTAAAATTAATTACCTATCACAATCATTTTGCTCAAGGACGAGTAGAACAAAATTACACGCTAGGAATTGGCAAAGGAAGTTATACTGGAGCTGGAGCCCTTGCTTGGAAAATTCTTCCTATTCCCGATTATTGTAATATTGACACAACACAAGTTAACGTTCCTTTTGAAATAACCTATTATAATACAACAACCACAACTACTAAAGAAGTTATTCTTCTACATCCTGGTCAAGAGAAAACTCTTACTCATCCAACTCTTGATTTATACGGTTTTACACTTAAAGTAAACCAAGTAGATCATACCTGTGGCGCCTCAACGTATCAAGGCTAAGTTAGGCCACAGAAAAATTACGTCGTAAATCAAAGTCAAAGTGGCGTATAAAATCCTTTGCTAGCTGAGGATCATTTTCTTGAACGTATTCGTAGATATCTTTACTAAAACAGTGCGCACAAAGAGCCATATGGTCCCCACATTGTAAGCATGTTGTAGATCCTTCCGAAGAAAAACCCACAATGTTTTTAGCTAAAGTTTTGTTGGTTATGCCAACAACCATTCTCATCTTCTCAGCTAAACAATGAGCGCACAAAGGATTTGTAATCACATCATCACATTCCATACACCGAGAAGAGATGCCTTCTTTTCTTTCTATTTTCATAATTTCACCTCTTATTACAAAACGGACGAAAAAGAGATCATATATCTTTTGGCGACTTGCAATATATCAAGCATATACTTATTAGAGTGGCACTAATAGGAGAAAACGACACAAATCGATCATTTATGATATTAGTATACAAAATAATATTTATATACAAATAGAATTTCATTTACTAAAAGAGACATAGAGAAAGGATGTTAAAACTGTTAACTACTATCGTGATTATTTCTTTACTTGCTGTTAGTACACTAGCAGTGAATGCCAACGATATATTATCAATAGTTGATGATATAATTAATTCTGCTGGTTCTACTTTAAATCCTTCCGAGCAACGGTTTTGTGATGGGAGAATTAGTATTAGTGATATCTCTTCTCATGTAAAAGCATTGATTAATGGACAAACTGCAGAGAGTCAGTGTAGTCCAAGAACTAATTCATTATGTGGTAATGGCAGAATTGATCCTGGTGAGCAGTGTGATGGACAAAGCACTTCTGATGGACAAATTGTTTCAAACTTATATTGTGGTAGTTTTGGTTTTGCTCATAGTCTAGCGGTCCGATGTTCATCATTATGTACTATAGATACGAGTAATTGCCAATTTGAACTTTCAGCAGTAGGAGAGCAAAAAGTTCTGGTAGTTCCGTTACATTTTGGTAGTCCTTCTTCAAACCAAATGTTTTCCTCAATTCAAAGTGTAATAGATAAAGTAACTAGTTACGTCTCAGAAGTTTCATATGGTCGTGCTTCACTTCAAATAACACTTCTTCGACCAACTCTAGTATCTTCGGCTGGTTGTGATGCTAATAACTTCGATAACAATGTCGTCTTTTTAATGGAAAAAGCTATTACTTCAGCTTTGCAAAGTTCTCTAACAGGAGATTTAACTCAATACCATAGAATTATTATTATTACTGATCCATATGGTTCTGATGGTGGAGGCTATGTTTGCAGTTCCCCAAATTCAGGAGGTACGTTTATCAGAGATGGAGTGCATACTTTTATTGGTAATACTAGAATTTATGATGGAGATCTCGATGCTACTGTTACCTTCACTCCTTATACTCCTCCTTACTCTGCTACTAACCTTCTCCATGAATTTGGTCATTCTCTAGTTCATGGAATACATCTTTTCAATCTTTATTGCATAGATGAGCAAGGAAATAGGGTTGCGTTTAGTAATGCACAAAATTGTCAAGGAAATGGAAGATATGATTGGGCTTTGTTGGACCCAATGAGTATAAGATTTGGTTCCGAGAATGATGCATTTGGTCATTATACGGCACAGGTTAAGGAGAAAGTGAAATGGTTATTGCCTAGTCAAGTTGTTGTGGCACGTGGTGGAGAATATGCTCTTACCCCTTTAGCAGTGAATGACAACGGTGTTAAATTAATTAAAATTCCTACCTCCGCTCTTGGAAAATTCTACTACTTAGAATTTCGCCAGCCAATTAATTATGATAGAGATGTAATCTATCCCAGTTTTTATTCTCAAGAGATGAGGGTGTACCCGTCTTTAAATGGTGTCTTTATTTATAGAGACGATCCGATCTTTAGTGGTCCTGACTTATTAGATCCTCCCCCTTATCCAGATCCTACTCGATTTGAACCTGGACCAATACCTCTAAATCAACCAATAACACTTCCTGAAGGATATACTATAAAAGTAACTAGTACTTCACCAACTCAGGCACAGGTAAGTATTAGACAATCACAATGAATATAAAAAGAATTAATCTTAAGAGAACTAAATTCAATAAATTTGGAGAACTTTTTTCTTTTCAGCGATTAAGTAAAGATTCTAGACACCAATCGGAAAATAAAACTGTACCCGAATCTAATGTAGTAGGAAAAAAAGTTCATGCCATCTATCTTTCTGTTATCTTTATCCTAGTTATTTTAATCTTTTTTTTAACCAGTAATGGATCATTTGCCGGAAAAGCTATCGCTAGTTTTGACAAAGAAACAGGAACATACTGCCAAGATTTAGACCGAGAAGACTTTGAAATTTCTGGTATTACTACAATCTATGACAAGGATAGTGTTGTTATTGATAAGCGAAATGATTATTGTGATCCACAGGGATTTGAACATATCCTTGTAGAAGTATCTTGCGATGGTAGTAGAGCCAATTTTTTAGAGGAAAAAACTCTTTGTCCTGATGGCTGTAAAGATGGAGCTTGTATTCCTCATGGACATCATTGATTCTCTAATCTACAAACCTTTAAGCGGTCAGAAAGAGTTATTGAGAATTTACAAGCATTTTTTTCCATAAAACATACTTTTGGCTCACGCTCTACCAAGTTTAGGAAAACTGCCAGTGCATTGTCTGTTGCTTTACAAGAAACTATTAGTATGAAAAAAATTACAAACCAGTTTTTTGCACATAGATAAGAGTATATAAATACTAATAAAAATACAATTGGAATCCCAGTATACTAAATAGTAACATTTATATACAAGTACGCTTATCTTCACCTAACCTGGGAATTAAGAGGCCTAGATGTTTAGTTAATTTACGATCACGTGGGCTCCCTTTCTACCACCCTCACCCCCTCTGAAAAAGGAGCCCCGTTTTGTTTTTTTTGAAACTAAGTAGAACCACGCAAAAGATTATATAATTCTAAATTCCTATTTTGAAGAATGAAGGAAGGTTTGTTTGACAATAAAGGGTTTGAAGGTGAAGAATTTAGACCTTTAATCCCAAAATATTACACTTTAAAGTATAAAAATTACATAAAGGAAGAAACTAACTTACTTAAAAAAAAATTAATAGGTACGAATCGAGTTCTTGAAGCTGGTGTTGGAATTGGAAGGTTAATTCCAGAAATTGCTCCGATTGTAAAAGAATTTGTTGGAATTGATAATTCAGGTTTCATGATTAAAAAATCGAAAGAAACTGGGAGTCGTTTTTCTAACGTTTCAATTATAAAAGGAAACTTGGAAGATGTAAGTAGCAAATTTCCTCCTAAATATTTTGATTTTAGTTTACTTTTATGGAACACATTGGGTAATGTAAAAGATGAAGTTTTAGTTTTAAAAGAAGTATCAAAAGTAACCAAAGAGAGCATAATCATTACAGTCCACCAAAAAGGTAAAGTAGAAGAGAGAAAAAAGTGGTACAAAGCAGTAGGCATTAAAATTTTAAAAATAGATGAGAAAAATGAAACATTCTATTTTGAAGGAGAGGTAAAGTCAAAATCATATAGTTTAGAAGAGATTAGAAAACTTGCAAAAAGATCAAACTTACAAGTCAAGGATTCAAGAGTTCTTGGAGATGTAGTTTTGTTTGTTGAATTATCAAAATGAAATTTTAAGAAAATTTAAAAGTTAGGTAAATCACTTAAAAAAATTCTGTAAATGTTTCTCATAGTCGGAACTTACAACAACCCCTTCTTTTGGAAAACAGCTAAAATAATTAGGCCAAGAAAAACGCTCATCAAGAAAAATGACTGCTCCTCGATCTGTTTCAGAGCGAATACATCGTCCAGCTGATTGAAAACATTTGTTAAGCGCAGGATAAATATATCCATATTCAAAGCCTCGCCCAAAACGTTTAGTGTAATATTCAATGAGCCGATTTGTTTTAAGATCTGGTCTACCTAGTGGAAGACCAACAACTACAACTCCATTCAAAAGATCTCCTGGTAAATCAACTCCTTCAGCAAAGTTTGCCCCACTAACTCCTAAAAGGACAGCACCATCCTTGCGACAACTTTTAAAATCTTGAAGAAGAAGAGTTTTATCTTCAGAAGTCATATCTTGTTTTTCCCAAAAAAACTTCTTAGAACTTTGCAGATGTAAACAGATACGATCTCTTAAATCATAGGATGGAAAAAATAAAGCAACATTTCCTGGTACAAGAAAAATAATTTTGGAACAGATGAGTGCAATGTTTGCAAACATAGTCTCTCCTCTCAAAGAATACTTAGTGGTCGTTTGAGGAACAATAAGCGTTAACCTATTTTCTAAAGGAAAGGGCGATTCATACTCTTTTTCTTGCGCTCGATCAATTCCTAAAAGATCTTTGTACATACTTGTTGGTTTGAAAGTTCCACTCATCAAAACGCCCGCATAGACACGACTAAAAACAGGTTTGGTAATTACCGAAGGATCAAGGCAGGAGTAATGTAAAGTTAAGGAAGGTCCGTAAGGTGTTTTTTCTTCTGAGAGAATTCTTGCAAAGCCTTCATCTTCTCCTTTCCAACTCTCTAAAAAATGAGCAATCCCACCTAAGTAAGAGCGCCGCTGCTTTGCTCTTATTTCATCTGCGGCAATTGCTAACTCATTACACAAATCATCATAATCTGTAAAAGATGAAATTTGTTTCATAAAAGAATTTTTATTGATTGTTTTCTCCTGGATATTTGCTGAAAAATCGGAAGAAAAATTAGTGAGAATTCTCATAATCTCTTGTAGCCAAGAAATAATTCCACCATAGCCAAATTTTTTAGCTTCAATAATACTATTCTTCAAAGAAAATGTTGTTAAGGTGCTACTCATCATCTCCATCACCCTTGAGGGAAGATTATGAGCTTCATCTACAACAACAATAAAATCTTCAACCTCCACACCGATTTTAGAAAAAAAAGATGATTGAACAAAAGGGCTAAAAAGATAATTATAATCACCAACTAAAACTAGCGCATCTTTTGCAACACTCAATGAAATTTCATAACTGCACATTCGCTTTTCTTCGCAAACACTCTTCATCTCCTCCATGTGCAACGCTCCTTGTTTTTTAAGAGAGGAAATAACTAACTTTGCTTCAACTGTAGGCTCTTTTTTTGTGTAGACAGTATTGTAAAATTCACACTCTCCTTTTTCAACTACTGCTTTACAATATTCATTAAAGTCGTTGCCAAATAAATTTTGCACATTTTGACTGCACATCCATCGTTTGCCAAAAAGATCAACGGCAGTGATCGTCACACCACTTTTTTCTTGAATTTGTTTGATTGTTTGTAATGCGAGTTGATGCTGTGTATGGCGATTGGTTAGAAAAAGAACACGCTTTTTGTGAGCAAGAGCATGATCAATAGCAATGCTAAGCGCACTTCCAGTTTTTCCTAAACCAGTTGGCGCATGTGCAATAAGAATTTTTTTGTGTGTAAAGACTTGATTAAGATCAGACATGAAAAGATCTTGTTGTGGTCTAATTGTTGTGTAAGGAAAAAATACCGACGAAAAATCCATAAGATAATAAGAAAAGCGATCACTTAAAAAGTATTTGTAAAACGCTAGAAACATTTAAATAATAACTATTACGATATAACTGTTAGAATCAATAAATGTTTAAATATAACGATCCTGCCCCATGTTTACAAGAGGGGTGGAGATGGCACGAGGGGGTGTCCAGTGATAAAAAATAATAAAGCTATCTTCGACGTTTTTTTTAGAGAAAAACCAGCAATGATGCTAGTAGAACTCAAGAACGCTAGTGAAAATGTGTATGCATCGGTGCTTGCTAAACAAATTGATTGTACGTATTCTCACGTTGTGAAAATATTGCAAGAGATGCAAAAAGCAGACCTTATTAATTTTAAAAAGGAAGGCCGTCTTAAATTGTTGGAACTTACAAGAAAAGGAAAAGAAATTGCTTCAAATATCGAAAGTATCAAAACGCAATTATAATTTTCTTTCTTCTTTATTTTTTTTATTTTCTTCTGTTTTGGGGTGTAATTCTTTTTAGATTTTGAAAAATTTAAAGAAAATAAATTCTTAAAAAAAGAGAAAAGGAAAAATTAATAATAAATAAAAAGTTTACTCTAAATACATCTTAAGACGAGTTGTGTCTAATTCCCAATCTTGAGCAATTTTTCCACATCTTTTGTAATACTTAACAAGTCTTCTGATTTTAGAAGTGGTAAGAATTTGTCCTCGTCCTGCAGCAAAGTCCTTCTTGTTCATTTCAAGGTGCTGCTTAATGACAACAAGTTTAGCAATAAGGGCTAGCACATCTTCTGGAAGTTTTCGAACAATCTCATTTTCTGTGAGAATTTGCGAAACTTTTTTGCTTGTAAGAGTTCGCACACTACTAACTCCATATGTATCACGTAGCATTAAACCAATTTCGCTGGTCGTTTTACCTGCCTTTCCAAACTTAACTACTAATTTTTCAACTTCATTTTCTTTGTATGGTGCCCAAGATGGAATTTTTTTGAGTGGTTTTTTACTTCCACTTTTTCCTCTTGCGCGTGAATGCATGCGTGCCATTATTTATACCTCACTAGTTTTATTTTGAGAAGGAGAACTTTCTTCTCCAGTACAGGTGAGCCGTAACCAACCTGCCCCTCGAATAGAGAAAAATTCTATCTATTATTTAAAAAGGTTTTGCTAAAAACGTTCTCTTTGGAGACCTTAAAACTTTATATATTGGAGAGATATCCTCTCTTCACATGCGTAAATATCTTACAATAGGCTTTGTTCTCCTCCTTCTCTTTTCTTTAACAGCGTATGCAAAAGGGGGAAGTTCGGGAGGAAGTGTAACTTCTAAGAAGACAATAGAGGTTGCAGCACCACAACCACCCAACTGTGAAGAGTTTAGTTTATCAAAACAGCGAATTGAATGTCGTCTCCAATATGGCCAACAAGAAGAAACTGTTCCTGAGCCTTGTCGAGTTGCCAATGATCAAAAAGATGCATGTATAAAATATTACAAAGATGCACTTCCTTGTTATGAACTAAATGGTAGAGAAAAGGATCGATGCTTTAAAGAAAAATCAGGTATTACAAAGAGTAAAGGAAAGTTAGAACTACGCTATTACATTCTAGCTCTTCTTTACGATCTTGAAGAAAAAGTTGAAGATGCTCAAAAAGAGGGAAAACTTTCAGTACAAACGGCAGCCGAACTAATCGATGATATTGTCACAATTAAAATAAAAGTTCTAACTAACAAATCTAAAGAAGATTTACTAAAAAGTCTAAATAATCTTAAACAAAAATGGCCAAAATCTATTTCATAGGAATAGTATTAGTACTTGTATTAATTGTAGGTTGTACCTCAACAACAACCTCTCAAAGAAACTTAGTAGAAGCACCTCCTAAGATTACTATACCCTCTGCACCTATAGAAGAAAATATGTCTCAAACCTATGAAGATTTACAAAGTGCTCAAGATAGTTTTGAAGCAATCGAAAAAGCATTAGAGAATATAGAATAAGAAAAAGAGTAAGCTGTAAAGTAAACGTTCCAGAACACGTATACCAAAGGACACAATTATTTAATCATTTTATTGTGTCCGTTAGTATGTTATAGTTGTATGAAATGTAATTTCTGATATTATTTTGTGATTAAAATGTAAAGAAGTGTAGAGATAGTTAGCATAAATACATCTTCTGCGATAGTAATCCAGTCTAGAGGTCTGGCCCAAAAAACACCAAAACAACCGCAATTTGATATTTTTAAGCCCCTAACCATTGCAATTAATAGCCAAATAATAAACAGGCCATGAAGAACCATTGATGCTAGTGTTGCCAGTTGCAATTTTTCTCCACTAAATAACCAAATTGCAAGACTAAACTCTGTAAGGGATATGAAAAGACCGATTGGTGCAATAATCCGGCCTTTAAATATTTTGTAGGATTCAATCACACGAGCGAATCCTTGTATATCCAATAGTTTCCCTATTGCCGTTGTTAAAAGTACAAGGCTAATAAAATATTGAAGAACATAATTAACGGCTGTCATAAGCGTTGGTAAGCATAAATTAAATTTTACATGATGACCCCAGAACTGCTTGGAAAGCATGTTGTTAGTCGTCTCTTCTGAGGACATATAACGACGTTTTGCTAGGCTGTAGAATACACTAAAGTCCTTAAATATGTCGGTGCCAGCTTTAATTTTACTAATATTTGATGTCGCTAACTTTACAGTCTGAAAAAGAGAAACATTTATTAAACTCAATTGACTAGCTAAATTAAAAGAGGTTTTAGAAAATTATGTATCCACCGCAAGGAGCTTCTCCGCAAAAACATACATTTCGAACTTATATAGTTCTGAGCACCATTATCATCGCAGGAATTTTTCTTGTTCTTTTGCTTAACAACAAAAGCCTTGGTTTTACGAGCGCTGTTGTAAATGAAAACTCAGATGGGACAATAGAAGAAGAGAATCAAGGTACAGGAAGTTTAGGAACAATTATTGATGGTTTTTCTGATACCAAATCACGCAAAACTACTTCAACCGGAAGTAATGAACAAGTTAGTACAGGAGATGGAAGTGCAGTTCCTTTCAGCTTAACATTTAGTAGTGTTCCTTTGCAAATTGAAAAAGAAATCACAGTTGATGAATTAGAACTTGAGTTTACAGATACGTCTACAACAATCTTAGTTAATAAAGATCGTTTGGAATTAAGTAAGTTTGAAGAAATTCCCCTCAAAATCTCTGGTTTTAAAGGTAAAGTTGTGCTAGAAGAAGGAGTAATCTCTCTAGATGGTTCTGCCAAGAAATTAGAAGTAAACCATGTTGTCCTTTATTCTAAAGGAGAAATTGACATCCTTATCACCGACTTACATTATGAAAAACTAAACACAAACGAAATACAACTTAAAAGATTAAAACTTCCTTTAGGAAGCGGAACACTTTCCATTGGCTCAAGGTTACAATACACTTTAGATAACGAAGTTATCGATATTTTTAATTACGAAGGACCACTTAAGATTGATATGAAACAAGAACTTGCTTTAACTATGGAAGGTTCAATGACCAATGTCAAAATTAGTGGAGCAGATCTTACGGTTGATCTTAAATAGAGTCTAATACAGTCCTTTTTCTATCAATTCTTTCTTTTTAGTTTCTCTTCTATAAGATGCATACTTATCATGAAAAGTGTATTTAGGTGGACGAGGAATAATTGAAACTCTCCCACAAGAAGAACATACTTTTTCTAACGTGTAACGCTTACAAGAAGAACAAAAAAGAATATGCTCAGTCATTCTTTTCGCGAGTATAGGTGGCTTTAGAGGTTTTATCGTTTAGAGGCTCAAGAAGATCTTGAACTTTTTTAAGAGTTGCTTCTACATCTTTATACTCAAAATCTACAACAACCATGCGATAACGACCGCCCCCTAAGTAAGATAAAGAAAGTGTTGGAGAGAGAGACTTTATTTTTTGCAGAATTTCTTTTATTTTATCAACACCAGCTGATTCATACGTTTGCAAGAAAACTTCACCGTCAACTTCAACAGTCTTAGGTTTAAACTTATCTTCAATTGCTTGTTGAAAATCAGCAATCCATTTTTTATCCATACCTAAGCTTTCAAGTTTAACTTTTCCTTCGGCAATCTCTTGAAAGCAGTGGAATAAATGTGAATATTCTTTAAAGAGAGGAGGAGTTACTTGATTATACAATTTCTCAAAAGGCATGCCTAATTTTTTAGCGACTGCTTTAATGAGACTCTCAGCCTTAAGTTCTTGTTTTACTTCTTCTAACTTTTGACCACGCTGTGTAGAATTAACCCTACGTAAAGAGAGATCAATGTGTCCTTTTTCAGCATCAACGCGAAGAACTTTACACACAATTTGTCTATCTATAGTTACGAACTCACGTAAGTTACGAATACGTCCAGGAGATACTTCTGAAATGTGAACAATTCCTGCTTTATCGTATTCAAGAAGATCAACAAATACAGAGTTTGGAAAAATCTTGCTCACTTTGCAAAGAACAATCTCATCAACTTCTGGATAACCGGAACGTACATTGAGCATAATCTTTCAGGATTTACCTTAATTTATAAATCTTTGGCGCTCTTTAGCTTTAAGAAAAAAGATAAAATTCTATTCTAAAATTTCTAAAACACGTGCCGAAATCTTTGCTTTTCCGCCAGTTGGGTAAGCAACTTCTTTGTTACAAACAAGACACATGACGGGACTACTAGCATTGCCAAAAATAACTTGTTCATTTTTACATTTAGCACAGCGAACTTTAATGAATTTACTTAAAGTAGGACGAATCATCATCATTTAAACCAACTCCACCTTTTTAGCACGAATACCATAAGGTTGTGAACTCATTTTTTTACATACACTACAAGTATATCGTAAATCTGTTTTCTTCGTATTTTTTGCCCCAGTTCTTTTAAATTGAGTAACTGCTGGTTTTGAATAACGACCTAAGTTTCCAGTTCCTCGAGCACGACCTCGCAGACGAGCACGATACTTAGAACCTCTCGTAAGAGAACTTGCAGCTCTTTTCTTATTTTGAGAAACTTTTTGCTCAGTATGCTTACGGCAATACTTACAAAAACGCTGCATCGTCTTAGGAATCTTCATAACGAGCTTAGAACGGGGGTTATTTATAAAGCTTTTTGTAGAGGAAAACTCTGTTTTAAAGACTATTTGGAAAAGCTACAAATTCACAGAAGCTTTAATTTTCCTGTGAGCTGATCAATCCTCTCTTCCTTATCAGGACCAATGCCAACACAAGTCTTTGTTCCAGGAGCAATAACGGTATGGCCTGCATCTGTAATAAGAGATGCGATAAGCTCCAACTCTTTGGCTTTTTGAAAAAAACTAACTAATTCTTTTTCATTTTCAACTTTAAGAACAATTTTTCCCATTCCTTCATCCCGCCAAGCATTTACTATTTTTTTGTCAGCTTTTAATACACAATCAACAGATGCGTGAGCGCATTGTGCACCTAGCTTTCCTGAAGGAAGCTTGAGATCTTTGCGAACAAGAATTACTTGTTTATACATAATAAACAGAAAACTGTAAGAGTATAAAAAACTACTTTTTCTTCTGTTTAACATAAAGCTCTACTAAATCAGCAAGTCCGCCTACCATTCCCATTGGAAGAGCGGCAGACATACCAGTGATAGCTCGCCACATCAGAAAATCAAGGGAGTTGCTCACAGGAATTTCTCTTGCTCTTGATTCAGAATCTGCAAGAATTGAATATACGTGAGAGATTACATCTAAAGGAAAAAAACCGTTCACATAAGAGTTGAGAGCTTGCACTCCATTATGAATTTCTTGCGGGCCTAAACCGATTCCAAGAAAGAGACCAGAACCTGTACCAATTAATGTCCAGAAGAAATAATCATGTGATTTTTTCATTCAATGAACTCAAAATAGGGGTTTAAGATAAAAAGATTCACTTCGTTTTATAACTTTCAATTCTATCAGCAATGTATCCTAACATAGCTCCTACAATTCCAAATGGGGTAGAACTTGCTACTCGAAAAAAACGTTTATCCATAAAATTAGCCGAAGCTGATTCACCTAGCTCTCTTTCAACTCGTGCTATTTCGGAGTAAAAATAAGAAACGGGTTGAATAATCTTTTCCAAAGAAGGTAAAATACTTTCTAAATGTTGAAAACCAGTATGTATTGTTTCAGGACCTGCAATAACTGCTCCAAAAAAACCACCCATAAGACCAATAGTAGTCCACTCGTAATTGTGAAGTTTCATTTTAATTAAAAATAAAAAATTTATTGCTCGTACTCAGGACATGAGCATTCTACACTATAAGAAACTGATTTAGAACTTGTTCTACTTCCATAAAAAACAAGAGGTTTTGGTGAAAAGTCTGCATTTTCTTCAAAAGCAGGATTAGGAACAACAACTACATCAAGAGTTCCATCAAGATCCATGTCTTTCACGTAACTAATCATTGGCTGTTCTATACATGTTTTCGCTGGTTGATACAAAGATTCTCCAATATGTTTACCAGCAAGAAGACCAATTCCAGACACCAATATACCGCTTGCTAAACCTAGTCCTAGAATTTTGCCTAAGTCTTTCATCTTACTTAACTCCTTTCCATTCTTTGTCAAACAAGAATGCAAAGTAATTAACAAAGTCAGGTGCTTCAACCCAAACAGCACAATCATAACTTTTGTGTACTTTAGAGTCGTCAGTTAAGAACAAAAGCATTTCTTTATCATCCACAATACAAAAGCGAGCATTAATTGTTTTTTGCTGTTTTATTTTTGCTGCTTCACTAAAGTTTGCAACAGTTTCAGGGTTAGCATTTTGTGGTGCAACAATACGAACATCAATTCCAGCTTTTACGGCCTTTTTGAAAGGATTGATTAGCAATTCATATTTACGGTCAAGTCCTTCTTTAGAAGTCATAATCGTAATGTTTTTCTTAGCATTTTTAACCATAGTAAGAAGATGTTCATGAACTTTGTCTCGTCCTCTAAATGCTCCTGATTTATCAGTTGGATCAACTAATTTAATACCTTCAGTATGAAGAGTATTAAGTTCAATAAGAGTATCACTTTCTTTTAATTGTGATAGTGTTTTGTTGCGCTCTTCAGCATCTTCAACAATTTTTTTCTTAACACGTTCAACTACTTCAGCTGGTGGAACTGCAAGATATTTGATTGGTTTTCCAACTTTAACAATAATAAAGCCTTTCTTTTCAAGTGATTCTAAAACATCATATGCTCGAGAACGAGGAACATTAGAGATATCAGAAAGCTCTCCTGCGGTTGAAACGCCACGGCTTAAAAGGGCAATCCATAGTTTGCTCTCATAAGAGTTAAGGCCAAAGTCCTTTAGTTTGTTCAGGAAATCTTTTTGAACGATCATAGTATATTCCTCCAATTGTAAATATCACACACCAGAAAACCCCTTCTTATTTACAGCTAAAACTCTCAATTCTTTATAAATCTTTTGATGATAGTGTCACTTTATAGTAACATCTAAAGCGTCATTCTTTCATTTAACTCAGCTAAAGCTTCTCTGTGAAGAGTCCATATTTTTGCTCTAGGAATATCTAATTCAAAAGCAACTTGTTCTAATGGTTGATCATCGTAATGGGCAAGTAAAATTCTTCTCTTTAGAGGATCTAGCATCTCAAGACTAGCTCTTAGTGCCTCAAGTTCTTCAGCACGGTTAGCAGCCTCATGGAATGGATCTAGTGTTTCCATCTGTGCAAGAACCATCTTTTCCTCTTCGATATCACCCATTTCATCAATATCACAAAAGGCAAAATCTTTTTTCTTCGGAAAAGAACCTAAAATAGCACCACGAATACAAGTAAACGCATAAGCTTCAAAGTTCGGGTGAGTTTCAGAAGAATGTCTTGTTCTTGCTTCAAGGTAACCTTTCCAACCCACTGCTTCAAGATCTTTTGCATCCACTTTACTTGCTACTCTTCTGATAAATTTTAGACTTTTGGGTGTGGGTTTTAAAAAAAGTGAAACAACTTGACTAACAAGATCTTTTCCAAGACTTTCATCTTGTAAAGAAAGTTTTGCTGCACTGGTTTTTCTCTCTTTTTTATATGAAGCTACATTTATTCCTAATTTATTAAGAGCCCAAGAAACGCCAAAACCCAATTTATCACAAACTTTAGTGAGTGATCCTTCATGTTCTACTAAAAGTCTTTCATACGCCGCGCGTACAAGAGGTATTGCATAATCTGATCGATAATGAACACAAACTAACGTAGTAAGTGCTTCTCGTGTAAAAAAAGTTACTAAGAAAGGATCTATTTTTTCAAGATCAACATCAAAAGCCCTAAGGTTATAAGAGATAGTGCGTCGCTCAACTCCAATACTAGTTGCAAGTTGAGAAAAAAATCCTCCTGTAAGATCTAAACCTTGCCTTACTAATTCTTGAGATAGTGTTCGCACCTCTGCTCGTCTATGATAGAGTTTGATGACTAACTCAGCAGGATTTGAAGGTAATGGGTCTTTGCAAACTATTGCTTCTGTGATTTCTTCTAAAGGTAGCAGAGTTGGTTTTTCAAAAGACTTTCTTTTTTTAGAACTATCAAGAGACTGAGTTTTTTGAATTTCTCCTTTAGCTTCCTTAAGTTTTTCTGTAGGTTTCTTTGGTGCAAAATTTTTTTTATCTTGTGTCAAATGATCGCAAGAGATTCCAATTTTTTTATACGCCACAAAAACAGCGCCAGGCGCAATACCTAATTTTTCAGCAGCTCTCGTTGCATTATTTTCATTTTCTTCAAGAAAAGAAGTGTATGCCACTCTTAAAAAATCTGAAGCATCCACAGAGTTAAAATAAATTCTTAAAATGTTATAACAAATACTCTGATCAAAATTTGAAGGAAGTTCTTGTTCTCGTTGATCAGCACTAATATCGTACTCCCTCAAAGTTCGACGAATAGCACCACGTCTAATCTTAAGTGCAGAACCTAATTGTTCATCATCACCTATTTTTTCAACACCCTCTCTTAACGCATATCTTACAAGAGATAAAGTATCAGAATGTCCATAACGAACTTTTAGTACAAGTTCTGCAGGACTCATTGAGGAATAGGAAGAGTCAATTCTAGTTGCAGCCTCCAAAAGTTCAGAAATGCTTAGAGAGGCTTTAGAAGTTGGAGCATCAATTAAGCCATCAAGCGTAACTTCCTTATACATGGGTCCAAAAAATAGAGCTCAATTTATAAATTTTAATAGAAATATACTACTTTTTAGTGATATCAAAAGAAATGTTTTTATAGAATTGTACTTATTGTAGCTAATATGACCAATAATAATGATTTGCCTGTAGAGTCTTCACCTTCGACGAGAAGTTTAGAATTTAGAGCAAATGAGCCTTACGAAGCAGAAAGAGATCCAGAGGAATTAATGACGCTTAGCCAAATAGCTAAAGAACTTGGAACTGCGAGGTATCAAGCACGAAAAGTATTAGGCAGGCTTGATGTTCAGATTGTAGGAATGTATAGAAATGCAAGATTAGTACGACGCGCAGATATCCATGAAAGATTAAGGTTGCCTGGACGTTTGGTTACTGAAAAAATGGAACTGACCAACCACTTTTTCTTTACCGAAGATGAAATTGCAAAGTATTCAAGCATGAGTTTATCCGAACTTATAGTTAAAATCTGGAATCAGGATGAATACGTTCGTCCTTTAATAGGATTAGCAATTAAAAAAAGAATAGAGCATAGAGCTGAAGATGAAGATATTAAAACAATTTCAGAAAAATTAGGAATAGTAGAGTCACAATTACCTTATGATATCAAAAAATATAGGATAAATGTTAAAAACGAAAGAAGAGCAAGGAAGAAAACTCTGCAAAGAGCACAAGAAGCTCGAGAAATTACCCCAGTTGAATTTGTACTTCAGGTGTTATATAATCATCCAAAGATGAAAACAGTATTAAAAGTAGCATATGAAAACGTTTTGGCTGACGTAGGTGGAAAAACCAATGTATTAGCAAATGAATTAGGAATAGCAAGATGGACAGTAAATAGACACTTAAAATGGTTAAGGGCAAATCAAGGTGAAGATGTAGCTAAAGTTGAAATAGAAGAGGATGTAAGAATTAATGAAAATTCAGGCCAACCTAACTTAACGGGTTTTAACATTGGTCTAGAAGAATGGTCAAAATATGAAACAGAGTATAGAAGAGAAAAGTATGACTTCGGAGAACACGTACCATTACATGCTTTGACCAAAGATCTTGTTGTTTTGTACAAAAAAGAACTTACTGAAGGTGTTGCAAGGTTAGCCGCGTTAGTAAGATTAAGAAGTAGTGGATTGGGATTTGTTAAAGGGGAGCAAAGAGACGAAAAAGTATTTTATTTTGTTGAAAAAACAAACGTAGGAAAACTTTTAGAAAAAGCAACGGATGAAAAAGTACTGGCACTTACTCCTGAAACTATTGAAGGTATAAAAGCATTTTACAATTTAAGAAGTATTCCTCAGCAAGAAGCAAAAGGTGAAGTAATGAGATTAGATACTCTCTTTGAGGATAGGCATCATCTTTTCCCTGATGCTAGAAGATTTTATGAAGCACGGTATCTTCTTGCACATGAGTGTCCTGACGAAATTGTTCTCGTAGATGGACACATTCCAGGTATGTTACCAAAAAATTTACCAAAAATTAGAGCAGTCTTAGACACTTTTATGGATGGTTACTAATCCACCGTAAACAATCTTGAATCTTTGACTTTAAATAAACCAATTCTAGCACCTGCATCTAACCAGCCATGTGCATAATTTAGTGCAGCAAATGCAAGAACCATGTCTTTTTTGGTTTCAAAGAAGTATTGAGCATCACTGTAATATCGCTGTGCCATATCAAAGAAATCTTCTGCTTGCTCCTTTCTTGTAAGATCAAAAGCAACTTTTACTTTTGCAAGAGCTTCGTTTGTAATTGAGAAATATTTTTCAAGTTTTTCTAATTCTATTGTATTTTGCATATTCTTCACCGAGAGTTTCCCTGTTTTCTTCTTTCTCTTTTTTTATCAATAAATCCTAGCAAGTCATGATGATCCTGTGCAACTCTGCCATGTTTTCTATACCAATCACCACTACGATGGTCTAAGTTACCACAATAATATGAATCTGCGATTAAATCAAGTGAGGTAAGAATGCCAAACCCTTTATTTAAAGCACCCGTTGCTGTTGCTTTAACACACGCACTTGCATTTATTCCCATAAGAACAACTTCAGTAGTACCCATACACCTTAACCTATATCTCAAATCTGTATTTGCAAATCCATTATCATAAGACTTAGAAACGTACGCTTTAGATGTTGGAAGAGCGTCAACTTTCGCTTTAAGAGCACCAATAGTAGAACCATTGCCCTCGTATTCTAAAACAACAACTGGTATTTTATTTTCTCCTGCGTGTTCAAGAACTCTAAGCATGTTTGGAACTTCAATGGTTTCAATATTAGAAACACGTCTAGTGAAGTAAGGCTGCATATCAATGAGTAATATTGCCGTGCCTACATAACCTGAATTACTCGGTTGAGCAGATCCTAATCGTAATTTTCTTTCCATGGGTAGATTATCAAAAGTTACTTTTTCCTCAAAACTCCTTTTTGTCTTTGTGAAATAAGTTCTAGCAAGTCTTTATGATCCTTTGCTAATGTGCCGTTACGTGCAAACCAACGAGAACCTTCTACTCCAATTCCCATATCTCCCAAACGAGAAGGATCTGCAATTAAATCTAGTGAAGTTGTAACATGAAAGCCATTTATTTTAGCGCCTTGCGCAGTTGATGCTACACAAAAACTTGCATTTATTCCCATGAGAACAACTTCATCAACATTTAATTGTTTTAATCTGACTGCTAAACCCGTATCTGCAAAGCCATTATCATACGGTTTTACAACATAACTAACATTGGGAAGAACATCAACTCTCTTTTTAAGAAAATCGATTGTTGGCGGATGATCATGATATTCTAAAACAAATATAGGTAATCTGTTTTGTGCTGCGTATTCAAGAACTCTAAGCATGTTTGGAACTTCTCTTGTTAGCTCATAGCCACTTATGGCTTGGACAAAATCAGGTTGCATGTCAATTAGCAACACCGCCGTATTTTTAGGAACAGATACAGAAACGTTTGCGTTAACTTTCTCATAATTAGGTGTTGGAGGACTTCCCAAACAATACGCTAAAGCTAAGTAAGGTATAATTCCTATCATTTTAGCATTTAAAATGGAAGATTATTTATAAATTTACTACTTAATAGTTACTTAAAATTAAAGAAAGAATAAATTTTACTTCACAACAGGTCTTCGAACTGTAATTGGCAAAACACCTTCTTTTAGTTCAAGTAGCGCAATTTCAATTGTGTCAAATTTTAATTTTTCAAGATCTTGCGCAGATAATGTTACCAAAAAAGGAGCTCCCATTGACAACTGTAGAGCACGTGATCCAATCATTCGTGCAATTTCATATTTTGTGTACGATGTTACTTCTTCGACCATAATTAATGCACCACCTGATCAAAATGTTGTCTTAAAAAGACTGATTTCTCAAAAGCAAGATCAATCATTTTAGAAATGTCATCAAGAGTTAGAGGTCCGTCTCCTCCTTTTTGAATAGCTGAAATTGTGCCATCTGTGTCAAGTGCAACAGTAAGACGAGCTTCGTAAACTTTTTCTTCTTGAGCAGTTGGATCAACTAAAAGCATTCCATTTATTTTATACACAGTTACAGGAAGAGGCTCTTTAATGAGAGGTAAGTGTTCTTTGGTTTTTTGTTTGTAATCGATTGCTCCTGTTTTTGGATCAACAACTGGAAAGCGTGCTGTCTTAAGCGCTGCTAAAACGGCAAGGCCAACAGTGTCAAACAAATTACCATCATCATTGATTGTAACTATATCAACAATGACAAACCATGCTTTTTCACCAGGAGTGATACACAATTTCTTCATATCAATTGCTTTTGCTTCACGAATACCACGATCAATAACTCGAGCAAGCTCAATTGCTTTCATTCCAGGAGGACCAGACTCATATTCTGGACTTGAAAGAGGAACAAGTTCAGCATTAACCATGATACCTCCTTCATTTGGTGTGTCATTGTATGGTTTTTCAATAGAAAGTTTAATTCCTGCAAGAACAACAGTATTTCCAATTCTAACTTTTGCAGAACCTTCTGCAGTCCAAGAAATATCTTTTTCTAAAGTAATTGGTGTTCGATACTGTGTAAGAGTACGATTATCAAGACGCTTATTTTGCGTTGCTAGTTTAGCTATAGATTCATTATTAACGATCATGTTTAATCCTTTGTAAATTTTTCTTTGAGGGCTTTCATTTGAAGCTCATAGACTTTTTCTGTTGCACCTTTTGCAAGTTCAATTGCTTTCATCAAATCTTCTTTAGAAATTTCCCCATCTAATTGAAGAAGGGTAACTTCTTTTTTATTATGAGTCATCGCAACAGGAATATCAGAAACAATTGCATCATATGCTTCTTCAGTATAATTAAGGTCAGCAACAACTGCTCCATCAACTTGACCAACTGCAACTGAAGAGATCATATCTTTCATAGGAATTCCTGCATCAGCAAGAGCAATTGAGGCTGCTGAAATTGCAGCACAACGAGTTCCTGCATCTGTTTGAGGAAGTTCAACAAAAACATCAACCACTGCATTAGGAAAAGCAGAAAGATCAATAACCGGCTCAAGAGCTGAAGTCATAACCATTGCAATTTCTTGCGATCTGCGATTTGATCCTGGTCTAACCCTCTCTCCTGATCCTGAGAAAGGCATCATATTGTAATGACAGCGTAAAACTGCTCTTTTAGGATTTTGTAAAAAGCGTGGGAAAAGTTCGCGAGGACCATATACTGCAGCAATTGCCCAAGTCTTTCCAATTCGAAATGAAGCTGAGCCCTCTGCATTAGGAACAACACCTGCTTTTGCTTCCATGGGACGTAAATCACTTGCAGATCGTCCATCAACACGTTGTGTATATGCCATTTTGTTTAACCCTGTTTGAGGAATGTTTCAATTTTATCGGTAAGTCCTTCCTGATGAGACTTTTGTTCAATCATTTTAATTGCAAGTTCTGCTCGATATTCTTGTTCAGGCATTCCTTTAACCCAAATAAAGCCATTTTGACCAACGGTTATTTCACAGTTAGTGTGTTCTTTAATAAGGGAAATCATGCTTCCTTTTTTACCAATAACACGAGGAACTTTTTGACTATTAACTTTGATAATTCGACCACCAGAAATTTTTCCAGTTCCTGGCTCTTTCATACTAACATCAACTAAATTTTGAGAAGTTACTTTGGTAATCATAACCACAATATAATCTCCAATTGCTAAAATTTCACTCAAATCTTCTTCTTTTTTAACGAAGCGAGTGGTTGCATCTTTAACGTTAAGCATTGCCGTATACGCAGTTCCTGTATCGACACGCCAACCGCTCATGGTGATATCAGTTACTTTAGCAATGATTCGATCTTCAACTTTAAGAATATAAGGACCTGAAAGGGCAGTTACTTTTAGTACATGACCTGTAAGAGAAACAAGACCTAAAACTTTAGAATAAATTTTGTTTTCTTCTCGATAAGTGTTGTCTCCAGGAAGATAATCTAATCCTTCTGCTAAGGCTTCTCCTGGAATCACGATGCTTCTTTCTGAAACTAAAATTGTGCTACTCATGTTGTATTTTTCCTATCCCATACGATAATGGGGAGATAGGTAAGTTTTTTCACTCTCCAATACAAGCTTTCCGCTTCCCATTTAAAAACTTTACGATTTAAAATGAAAAGAGAAGAAAAATTACTTAAGCAACTTACGCAGCTCATCATCACTTAATTTCGTAAACTTTCGTGTTTTATTATCAATAAAAGCTGCATCAACTCTCTCAACATTAAATTCGGTATTGAGGAACTCTTTCATTGCACTAACACCAAGTTTAAGTCCTTCTTCAACGGAAAGATTAGCACGATATTTCTTTTGTAAAATGGCTTCAATTTCAGCTTCTCCTTCACCAATGACTGCTGCACGATATTGAAAATAGAGACCATAAGGTTCTGTCAAAAATAATTTGATAGTACCATCTTCTTCAACACCACCAACAAGCATAGAAACACCAAAAGGGCGAAGACCAGCAGATTGAGTGCACACTTGTTTGAGATCACACATCTCTTTTACAACTGAGAGAACATCAATTGGTGAGTCGTAAGCAACAACATGTTGCTGAGCTTTAAGTTGAGCACGATCAACCAGAACGCGAGCATCAGAAATTATTCCTGCTGCGGTTGCTGCAATATGATCATCAATTCGAAACATTTTCTCAATTGCTTCAGGAACAATTAATTTGGATGTAATACGTTTATCAGAAACAAAGACGACTCCATCTTTGCATACAATTCCCATGGCAGTTGATCCTTGCTTTACGGTTTTTTTAGCATATTCAACCTGTAAGAGTCTTCCATCAGGAGAAAACATAGTAATAGAACGATCATACCCCATCTTATCAACCATCTGTTTTTCGTTCATAATAGACACCTCAATTTTTCTATAGGTACTCGCTTATCTTTTTAAGTGTTCCGCTCGTATTAATGGATCGAACAAGCACAGGCTTATTTTTAATACTTTTGATCAGAATCATTGCTGATTTTAGCTCATCAACGAACCTATGATTTACCTTAAGAACAAAGCGATTGCTTTTTATTTTTTCTTTCACAAGAAGTGGTGCTGCTCTCATAACGCCAAGCTCACCTAAAAATGAAAGAAGAGCTTTTGAGGTTAAATCCTCAACATCTGCTTGATTTAGAATACCTGCACCCTCAACTTCGAAAAGAACGTAGCGTTTTTTTTCACGCAATGTTGGAATTAGCTTCATTCTACATACTCTTCTTCATCAACCGCAGCATCCTCCCCTTCTTCAGATGCGCCTTTGCCTTCAAAAAGATGATCATCATTAGTAAAGACTTCTTTACTATTTGCTGCTTTGGTAGCTGGAGCATTGGAGGTAGCCGCAACAACTTCAATTTTACCAAACTTACCGCTTGATAATTGTCTTTCCCCTTTGTACTCCGAACACCATCCATTCTGAATGTGGATTTTATCTCCAACATTTACTTTATCAACATCATCGTTCCACAATGTAAGGGTAATTTGCCCTGAACCATCTTTAATTTTAGCATTACACACACGGCCACTCTTGCCAAATTTCTCAAAAGATCGAGCAGGATCTTTAGTCACAACTTCACAAACAACGTCAACATTTCCTTGGTTTGGTTTTATATCTTTGATTTCCATATCAATTTGGTAAATAAAACTGCTTTTATATTTTTCGTTTCTTTAGACTCTGTCCTAAGGACCATTGGCATAAGGTCAAAATGTAAACGTAAAAAAAAGTAAGTGCGTTACTGGGGGACGCCCCATCCGGGGAAGTAGCACTTATGAGTTAGTCTATGAACATTTTGAAGCCAATGGTCAAGAGAGTTTAAGAGTAGTGTTTAATTGTTATGAAGTTCCTTGTAGCTCAACAAGATCAGAGTGAAACTTCTCTTGCTCAGCTAGCGGAAGGATTGCATACAACGAAGAGAATTCCTCATAGACTTCTTTTTTCTTAGCTATTTGTGAGTGTGCTGTTTGCAGAAGTTTTTCCATTTTCTTTTCAGTAGTCATGATGTTTTCAACTGCTTCCCTAGCTTTCATAACTTTTCCGTAGAAATTTTGTTTTTGTTTTGAAGAAAGACTAAGATAAGAATTGTAGATTGCAAGATATTGCGCTTTAAGATTTTCTAAAGAGTCATGAATTAGAGCATCATTAAACATTTGGAGCAATTTGCGAATTTTTCCTCCACCACACAAAACTTGATGAATAATAAGACCAAGAGTTAGGATAAAAAAAATAGTTGCGATAATGAATGCTGCATATTGATTAGTTGGAGAATTAATAGTACCTGTTTGTTTTACAAAAGAAAAGAAAACAAACGCCCCTAAAGATATAACAAAAATCACTAAACTTAAGATAATAAGTGCTACACTTCCTCGTCTATTCATAAGATCAAGAGAGTGTTTGTTGCTATATAAATATTTGGGCTAATCAAAGAAGGCCTGAAAGCTTTTCTTTAAGCTGAGTTATTTTAACTCTCTCTTGCTTTGTTGTGTCACGATCACGAATCGTTACCGCATGATCTTCTAAAGAATCAAAATCAATTGTAAGACAATACTTAACGCCTTGTTCATCACATCTTGCATAGCGTCTGCCAATTGATCCTCCTTCATCATACAAAGTTGTATAAGAAGATTTGAGGGAGTGATACACTTCTTCAGCCAATGCTGCTACTTGTGGATTATTCTTAACTAAAGGAAACACAGCGCAAAAGGTTGGAGTTAATTGAGAGGGGAGATGTAAAACAACATTTCCTCTCTCTTTATTGTCTTCGTAATTTAGATCTAATAAAGCATACACATTACGATCGACACCAAAACTTAATTCTAATACGTGTGGAATAAAGCGATTACCTGATGCTTCATCTAAAATTTCCATGTTTTGCTGTGAAATTTTTTGATGACCAACTAAATCATGATCAGTTCGATAGTGAAGACCACCAACTTCAGTGAATCCATGTTCAGATAACTCTACTTCAATATCAAAATGATATTTGTTATAGAATGCTTTTTCTTGATCACTTAATTGATATAATCTAAATTTCTCAACTGGAATCTTCAGTTGTTCAAGATAAAATTTTTGAATGACTACTAGATGATAAACGTAAAACTGAGGAAGTCCTAAAGATACTAACTCTTGAGCTGATCTTTCTTGTACTATACCCTTTTCTCGATCTTGAACTAAAAGGCAGGAAAGTTTTGTGTCTGCAACTAAAGGAAAATAAGGATGCTCATTAATTTTAGAAGGATTGAAGAAAATTTGTAATTCTGCTTGCGTAAATTCTCTTTGCCTTAAAGTAAGATTACGGGGAGATATTTCGTTGCGATATGCACGACCAATGAGGGCAAGACCTAAGGGTAATTTTTTTCTCAAAAGTTCATGCTGCAACTTAAAATTAACATAAGGAGATTGCGCCGTTTCTGGTCTTAAATACCCTACCTGAGATGTTCCAACACCTAAATTTACAGGAAACATCATATTAAGAACTGAGACTGGTTGAAATGATGATTTACATTGTGGACAAACTAAATTATTTTTCTGAATGAGAAGTGTTAATTGTTCAGGAGTTAGACCTTCTTGACGTTTTTTTGTTGCTTTTTCAATAAAATGATCTGCACGATCAAAAAAATCACATTTTGAACATTTAACAACAGGATCAATAAAATTATCAAGGTGTCCCGATGCTTTAAACACCTTGGTGTGCATGATATTAGCCGTTTCTAACTCATGATAGTTATCATCTAATGAGAGAAAATATTTTCTCCACACATTTTCAAAATTGTGTTTAAGAGGTGTTCCTAAATGTCCATAATCATAAAAACCTGCTAAACCACCATAGATTTCTGAAGAAGGATAAATAAATCCTTTTTTCTTAAAAAAAGTTGCAAGTTCTTGTGTTGTTGGCATTATTATCAAAAAGATAGAGGAATGATTTATTAATCTTTTTCACGCAATTCATTGAGAATGCATCCTCACCCTAATTCTTCCTTAGAACAAAAGGTAGAAGAAAAACAAACAAAAAGAGCAGATCGTCTCAATAATGCGCTTGAATCGATTTTAGGAATTCCAACAGATATTTTTACAGGTTTAGATCCAATGGCCATTGTCATTTCTCGTTCAATGAATGCTGTAATTGGCTATTGTACCGGACACATATATGGAGGTGTAAGAGATAAAACCTACCAACGCTATCACATTACTAAAGCATCGCCCCCTCACCAACGCTACTTAGCAAGCCTTGCAATCTTTAATCTAATTCAAACCCCCATTTATGGAATAACTACTTTTGTAACATGTGCTATCCAAAGCGGGTTCAATGAAAAAGCACTCTCAACTGCAGCTCAAGGAATGAAAACACTTTTTTTTATTTCTCTTGTAACTGCGCCTCTTAAAGCAGTATATACTGATGTTGTAAGAAAATTATTTTCTGTTCCGACTGCACAAGAAAAAGTTGACAAATCCTATTTAGGATAAGAGAATTTTAGGAAAATAGGAATATTTGTAGATCTTTAGAGCACGATAGTAGAATTGAGAACGAATTTTTCCTGGGAATAACGATCGTAAATTAGTGAGAAACTTATAGAATTCTTCATCTGAAGAAAACTCACAGTCAAACTCAAAATCGGATCCACCAACAGTTATATTGCGATAAATGACATTAGGATGATCTTTAATATACTGATTAAGTGATGGAACAATCTTTTGATCTTCAAGTTCTAAATCAACCTTGTAATATTGATATCCTAGTTTTTTACTATCCAAAAGAAGTTTGTAGGCAACAATTACTTTTTCTTTCTCTAAGTTTTTTAATTTGTATTTTACACCTGCAGCTGTCATTTTTAGTTTTTGTGCTAATTCTAAAAGGGTAATACGTGCATTTTCATTGATTAAAAAGAGAAGTTCTAAATCTTTTTTATCGTAGGAGTACGGTTTAAAACTTCCGGTAGAGAGCGCTGAATTCTCTTGAAGTTTTTTCTCAACAAGATAATTGCGTTGGTAGTGAATATAATCTAAATAAAAACTTACATTTTTTTGAGAGATGTAAGGACGAAACTTTTCTAAAAATTGTAAGTAGATATTCTGGTAGCTGATAAGGTCTTTAACAAGAAAGCCTACAGCAAAATCATAAGCACCATCAGTTTTATAGACAGTAAGAGTTGCTTTGTGATTAACAAAAAAGGAAGTTATTTGCTCTTCGATCTGAGTTGTTGTGTTCTGTAGTTTAAGGTAAAGACGAATGCTTAAGTGGATAAATTTTGTGAAATCAATAATAGTTATGTATTTTAGAATTATTCCTTCTTTTTCTAATTGTTTAATTCGATACGCAACTACATCACGACTAAGTCTTGTTTTCTTGGCAAGATCGTTAATCGACTGGCGTGAATTTCGATCTAGCTCAAAGAGGATTAAATGATCCTTTTTGTCTAATTTGTACATAAATTCCTTATATTTTAACTTTTTATATAAATTTTCTTGTTTTTTATGGAAAATTTAGACACTTATTTTATATTTATTAATCATTAAGAAGTGATAAATGAGCAAAACGCTAGGTATAATTGGAGGATTAGGAACAGAAACTAGCTGCAGCTTTTGCCTAAATATAAATACGCAAGTAAAGAAAACGCAAGAGACGCAACCCCATCTTATCATGGATAACGTTCCAATCTCAAATACTGCTTTAAACACTATAGCACATGGAGGTAGGTCAAGTGAAGTTGAAGAATTACTTACTAATTCAGTTAAAAGATTAAATGATTCCAAAGCTGATGTTATTGTCATACCCTGCAATACGGTTCATGTATCTATTGACAGACTAAGAGAATTATCATCTGCGCCAATTTTGAGCATAATAGAAGAAACCGCTAAAGAGTGTGAAAAAAGAAGGTTAAGGAAGGTAGGTGTTTTAGGTTCATCGTTGACCATTAAAGAAGGTCTTTACTCAAAAGAATTACAAAAATGTTCAATTGAAGTTGTTATACCTAATAATACAGAGCAAGAATTTGTTAGTAATTGTATTATTAGGATAATTCATTTTAATACAACAAAAGAAGATAAAGAAAAAATTTTGGAAATCATTGCAAATTTGCAGGCTCAAGGAGCAGAAGCAATTATTCTAGGATGCACTGATCTTTTCTTGATAGTTTCATCTAATGATGTATCCTTGCCACTTATTGATTCAACAAAAGTACTTGAGAATGCAGCAGTAAAATGGTTGACATTAAAGTGACCATCGATCTAGGGATGAAGAAAATCCAAAAGTTCTTCGATGCGCAAGCAAAAAATTATGATACACATATGCAGCAAAGTGGACATTATGCTGCACAGCTAAGAATTATTGAGAAAATACAAGAAGATACATTACCCCCAATTTTAGATGCTGCCTGTGGGAGTGGAGTACTTGTAAAGTACTTTTCTGAAAACTTTACATTTATTCAAGGTAATGATTTTTCTAAAGAAATGGTTGTTGAAGCTAGAAGAACTAATCCACATACAAAAATTACGTGTGAAGATGCAGCAAGTTTACCTGGTTACACAAAAAAATTTAGGACAATTATTTGTTGTAATCTATTTTATTATTTACCTAATAAAAATAAAGCTCTTCAGCGCTGGAGAAACTTATTGGAAAATGAAGGAAAGCTAATCATTATTGAAAAGTTTCCTTTCAAATATCCTCGTTTTGAGGACTTTACTTTAATTGTAAATCCCATTTCGTTCTTGAAAATAAAAGAGATTGTAGAAAAAAATAAATTTAAGTTAGAAAGAAAGGCAAAAGAATATATTGATGAACATCACAATTTGTATGCATTAGTTTTTAAAAAAATCAATTTACCTATAATTAGGTATTTAAAATGAATTTAGAGCAAGCACTCAAAACAGACTTTACAAGTAAAGATCTTTGCGAACTAGGAGCGTATAGTTTTCCACAAAGAGTTCTCTGCAAATTAGGTTTATCATACCTTATGGATCAACAAAGTAAAGCAGAATTTAGTGATAATGTTGCGCGCATTGCTTATTCGTGGGTTGTTGGAACTCTATTGGAAGTTTCTACAGGAAGAAGCGCTTTAGAAATTGCAGTTTCAAGAACAAATGCAATGGGATTAAATGCTATTACAGGTGGAATCTATAGTCGATGGAGAGAAGGAGTATATCAACTTCTTAAAACAACAAGCGAAAGTAGTAAAACAAAAAAAGCAATCACAGAAACTGTAGCTTTAGCATCTTTTGAACCTTACGGCTACGCATTAGCAATAACAATTGGAACAATAATTAGTGGAGAGAAAGTAAACCTAGAACAAGTTCGAGAGGGGATGGTTCGCGTAGCAATTTTCTCACCCCTTATTGGACCTACCCTAGGGTATACAATGAATTTTTTCTCACGATATGTTTTCCACACCTCAACAGTAACCCAAAGAGTAGAAAAGAAAAATCTTACTCACATAGTTGATTAACTGCTCGTCTCATAGGTTCTAGTTTTTGTGGTAACTCAAGTTGTACATCCCTTCTCATTCTCTGATATGTTGGATCCAATTGAAGTTGAGGATTTTGCGCTTCTAATCCTTGTTCTAAGTCAGACAATTTGTAAATAACCTGATCCAAGTTTGCAAGCATTTGTGAGCGATATTCATTGCATAGTGCCTTTTTTTCTTGATAGTTTGGATCATTTTGATCTAATTGGGTAATTTCAAGTGAATTAACAATGGTAGGTCCTCTCTGTAGAACAGAATACAAACCTCGAATGTGATTTGCATAAAATGAAACTAAATGTTCAACTGAAGGAGTCTCTTGAGTGATTTGTGAAGGAGGAGAAAAAGAGATAGGAGATTTTTCTGGTTGCAACGTAGCACATCCAACAAAAAGAAAAGCAGATAGAACAAATTTCCGATAAATATTCATAATAAAATATTAGAATGAAAGATATTTGAATTTATGCCTATAGCTTTTTCTCATTGTGAAAAAAAGAGCGTTGAAAATCATCAAAGGAAAAAACAAAGATTCTCCTACTTTCATAAGTTAAAGAAAATAAACAATTAGTATGCCTTCTTTCAAAAAAAGACCTCTTTCATCCTATGATGGCTCATCAATTGGAGATATTGTGGCCTCCATTGAAAAAGATCAATCTTATGGAATTAGGTATTATACTAGCTGTGCAAGACTCTCTGAGAAACTTCTTCTTTATCGTTATTCTGCAGCACGTGAAGGTCTCCCTTTAGCTCTAATGACTCTCAGATTTTTAGCTGAAGATAGTCAGGACCGCTGTTTTTATCTTGCTAGATTAGAGATAGAGATTAAAGATGAATTGAGAAAAACATGGTTAGTTGAGTAGTTATTCTTTTCTTAGCCAATCAACTTCTTCTTCATTCAAAGACAACTCACGAACTATTTCTTCATTTTTTTTCGCTCTAAACATTGCTGAAAAATAAGGAACATGTTCTAAAGCAACTTTTTGCGAAGTATGAGTTGCTAAAGCTAATTTTTTAGCTATGTCTTTTTTCTTAGCATTTTTCATCTTTGCTTGCCACATCCGCAAGATTCTCATTGTTGGTCGATATGAAATAAACTGAGGATTTTTCTCATCTTTAGCAGAAGAGATTCCTGCCGTTAAAAGATTACTTACATACACTAAAAAATGCCAATGTTGCCAGCGTCGAATTCGTCCATAAAAAACATCAGCTCTTGAAAGATGTTCATATGCTTTAGATAATGATTGAGGTGTTAGATACTCTTTTGGAAGATTTTCATCAATCCAAAAAAAGATTTCATCCATATCGCAATCAACAGAATCAAGAGCTGGCAAAGCATTCTCAACGCTTGATGATTTAAAAATGCGGGTGAGAGCTTCAGTCATTGATTGCATACGATTGCGATCAGATAAACTAAGAACTTTATCCATTGTAATTTTTTTATTAGTAGAACACACTTGCAAATCTAAAAGAGCACCACGCAAATCTCCATCTGCATGCCTTGCAAGCGCAGTGAGCGCTTGTTCATCAAAAGAAATCTCTTCTTGTTCGCATACCCACTGCAGCGCATGTGCAATTGTTCGATATTGCAAAGCATGATAATCGATCACTAAACATCCTTTTACTAATGCTTTGAATTTACTCTCACTTACATCATTTGCTGAAAGAATGACAGGATACTTTGATTTTTCAATTGCTTTAAGCAGAGCTGAAATTGCTCCTCGATCATGTGTTCCTGAAATATTATCAATTTCATCGATCAGAATTAATTTAGGTGTAAAAAAAAGTGATTGTTGTCCTAGAGCAGAACTTAAAAAATGGCGCATGGCTTCTTCATTCCGTAAATCAGAAGAATTTATTTCTAAAATATCATAACCTATCTCTTTGATAAGAGCGTACACTGAACTTGTTTTACCGCAACCCAAAGGTCCTAACAAAAGAGCTGCTTTTTTTTCTTGTTTTTTGTAAGAGAGAATATAATCTTTAAGTTGTGAGATGGCCATTTGCTGGCCAAAGACTTGCGCAAGATTTTGCGGTGCATATTTTACAGTGAAAAGAGACATGAAATGTTTTAGAATTGGAGGAATTTAAAGGTTGTGGTTAAGGAGAAGGTAATGCTCTTTGTTTTAAGGCTGATAATTCTCTTTGATCATCTTCAGAAATTTCTCTTGGTCCTAAGAGACGATATTCCGTTTCCTTACCTTTAACGAATCGACGCTCTAGGTTATAAGTACGACTCATTTCATGCAGTACGGTTTCAATGATCGCACCTTTGTTGAAAGAGTTTTCATCAGTTCCATGAGGTGACTCCCCAGGAAAAACACTTCTAATCAAATCACTAGAAGGTACAAATTGACCAAAATTTTTTGGTTCAGTCAATGCTGTATCAATTCTACTTGCAATTGTAAGATACAAATCTGTCTCATCTAAACATACAGGTCTTTGAAGTGCCGTTTCATATCGGCAATGTGTTCTAGAACGCTCACGGTACTTACCTACTGTATTTAATCCTACGCTCAAAAGACCTGCTGCCCCAACAAAACCAACAACAAAACTTCCAATTGCTATTCCAAAAGCAGATCCTGCCAAAAGAACTCCTCCACCAATAGCCATATATAAATAATTTGGCCTTCGAGGGGCAAGCCTAGAAAAGTTATCTGAACGAGGACTAAGAGTATCAACATCTCTCCAAGCTTTCAATTCTTCAAAAAGTTGAGGTTTGTAATCAAGTCCATTTTCTTTCATCTGACGTTGTAAATTAAGACCTTCATCAGCTAATTTCGATCTTGCCTCAGGATTTGCAAATTTTATTTCAGTAAAAAGTCCTTCAAGTACTTTATCAACACTTACATAAAATCGAGCTATTCTTTGTTGGATTTCTCCTATAGCCTGGCTATCCCAAGAAGTAACATATGGGGTGCTAGTGTCCGGCAGTGCTTGATAGCCTAACTGCTGAGGATTAGTTAGTAAATTTCTAACTTCATTAGTGATATACAAATGATCACAAACAGAAATGCAGCCAGAAACATTCGTAAAAGTATCAACACCTAATTGAGCGTCAATATAAACAAAGGCTTCATTTTCAAAATAAGCTTTTAAAAAACGATCTAAGCCTTCTGGTTTAAAACTTATTCTCTTAGAAGCTACATCAGTAGAAGTAATAGAAAAACCAGAAACAGGATAATAGGTTTCTCTTCTAAGAATTCCTTGTGCTTCACCTCTTCTTAAAAGATCATTAAAAATTTGTTCAACTTTTACATCAATACCTCGGTTCTTACCTTCTCTCATCTCAAACATTTATTGATAATAATTTATAAAGATTATCACGTCTTTTAATCAAAAAGAAGTTGAAAGAAAATGAACCAAAACTACCATTGCACAACACGTATTTTTATAAAGAATTATAGAAAAAAATAAGTTAATGTTTAATTACAAAGACATTCGAGCATTCTTAGGAACATTACGTAAAGCTGGAATTCCAAGAAAAGATTTTTATTATTGGAGAGATGCAGCCCCTAAGAACTTAGCTGCGCTAGAAGATCATCTTGGAAACCCTGAGGATCCTGAGCGAAAATTAATCCGTCGCATTCTCTCTGATAAAAAAAGTACAACACTTCTTGATGCTGGTTGCGGGAGTGCAACTGAACTAAGAGGCTATCGCATTAATGGTTTAGCAATTGAATATACTGGTCTTGATCGACAATCTGCAATGTTTGATTTTGCAAGAAAAAATTTTAGTACAGATCAACAAGCGCATTTTGTTGAAGGAGATATCAATAATCTTCCTTTTAAAGATGGTTCATTTGATACAGTACTCCTTAAACACGTTTTAGAACACCAACAATTCTACGAAGGCGCAGTAGAAGAAGCAATACGAGTTGCTAAAAAAACAGTAGTCATAAACTTGTATCAGAGACTTCTTCCAACACCATTTGATATTCCACTGTGGAATAGAAATGGTTTTTGGAATAATTGGTATAGTAGATCTAAGTTTGAATCCTATTTAGTTTCGCTTGATGCTGGACATTTTGAACAAACTTTTGTTTCAGGAATTAGTGGACAAACTGCAGAAATATACGTAATTGATAAATGCTAAAGTTCTCGTGCATCTTTCCACAAATAATCAAAATACGCTTTAGAACTTTTGTTAAAAGATTGACTCTTAAGCCATAGTGCCAAATATTGACCTTCACCTGAAATTCTAATAATAACATCCGTGTTATCAACAACACTAAAACGACCAGGTAAAGAATCAATTGCTCTAATTCTGGCCCCTGTTTTTTTCCAGAAGGAAATATTTTTTTCATTCTCTTTAGTAATACAAGTAATGATTCTAACTTCAACACCACGTTTTACACAAGCACGATATGCATCTAAGTGTGGTTGATATAGAGGAAGACGAGAAATTGTATACCATGAAAACGAAACTGTTTCATGAAGACTAACTGAGAGATTCAAATAATTGCGATACCCTTCAATCACACGAATTCTCTCTAAAGGTTCATCTTGTTTAGAATTTGTAAGAGTTCCTAAATCTTTAATGAGTTGCTGTGACTTTAGTTGAAACTCTTTCATTTCTATTTCTTTACGATGAAGAAAATGATCAATCACAACCTTAGGAGGATTTGCCATAAAGCGCGTAGGAGTTCCTAAAAATGTTTTAACAAGCCCTTTATCCTCAAGAGATGTTAGAGTTGGATAAATTTTTCCATGAGGAACTTTAGAAATTCTGCTAACTTCTGTTGCTGTAGAAACGCCCTCACGAACTAATGTAAGGTAAGCTGCTTCTTCATATTTTGTTAAGTTTAGAATGGAGAGATCAACCATTACAACAACTTACAGTTGTTGCACATATTTAACGTTTATGAGACTTAAGTAATCATTGAGGTTGAGATCAAATGGAATTAGAATCATTAGTAAAAGATGTTGTAGAACTTAGAGAAAACGTAAAAGTTGTTGAATTTAGCAATGGCTATGCTGCTGCGTATGAACAAACACATGAAAGATTAGCAAGAGTTAATGAAAGAAGACAAGTCGTAAGTTACGAAGAAGGATCTGAAATTGCAAGAGTTAGTTTTGCACTTCTTTCTGAAAATGACTATCCAATGTGTGGTGGACATAATGCACAACAACTTCCATCACTTGAATATACGGGATTTTCAAACACCGCTAAAGATGACATTGATGAATATGTAAAAAGAAGAACTACAACAACAAAAGACTTAGAAAAAAAAGCTAATGGGCTTTACGAAGATTTGTGTGCACAACTTGGTATTGTTGAGAAAAAAAGACCACAATGGAGCGAGATCGGACTTGGATTCACAATGAGTGTTCTTGGTTGGCCCATGCTGATGTATTCGATGATCAAAGGGGAGCGTACTGGAAGTGCTGGTTGCGCTCTTGCACTAGGACCCTTTCTCTTACCTTTTGCGATTGCAACGTTAGTAAGAGAAATAACTAATCCATCTGAATGCTACAGTAAAATACAGAACACAAGTCTTCTTACGAAAAATCCGTCTGAGGACTCCGTAGGATTAGTTTTTGGTTCTGGGTTAGGAAAACCTAAAGATTTCACAAGTTTGGAATTTTATCTTCCAGCAGAAGGAATTTCTCTTAGCCACGGTTTTATAAGAAAAGATGAAAAAACACAAAGAGCAGAGGATTGGTATAGGGATAACGTAAAGCATTACGCAACAATGCCAAAAGAATTACTTAGTAAAGTTCGTCAATGTTCTTTAGAACTTGAGTCTGAAAGAACTCGCTACTATGAATTCGCACAAGAACTTAGGATGCAAGATCATCAAGGAGTGTTGCAAAGAATAGGTTTTGGAAGCGAATAGTATTTAAAGTTCTTTTTTAATTTTTATTTTTATGGCTATTGACGAAGAAACAAGAACACTTATTGAATCTGTGACAAAGGTGAGACAATATAGTAGAAGAGTTGATGCACGCCTTCTTGCTACATGTTTAATTGTGCTAGAAGATGGAAACACTTCTGCTTTAGATGAGCGAGTAGAGTATCTAATCAGAGGTAGTGGAGTAGAACCACAATTTCCTCAAGAAGTTGAGAAAGGATCTTTCTTGTCTGTTGCAGGAGGAGACTATGTTATGTCAGCAAGAAGTTCTCTTAGAGATTTGTTAGCTCATGTTGTAAAATATGAGGGTATTAAAAAAATAGAAGCTAGTCAGCCTCTTATTCCTGATGAGTAAAAGGGTATCTTAACTAAACATTTTTAAATCACATCTCATCTTCTGATCCTAATGGATTTACCTCAAAATTATGATCCTAAGGAAGCTGAACCAAGATTGCAAAAATTCTGGGAAGAAAAAGAAATTTTTGTCTTTCATCCTGATAAAAAAAAGCAAACTTACAGTATTGATACCCCTCCTCCTACCGTTTCTGGAAAAATGCATATGGGTCATGCTTTTAGCTACACACAGCAAGATATCATCGCACGCTATCAAAGAATGAGAGGAAAAAATGTTTTCTTTCCTTTTGGAACAGATGATAATGGACTTCCAACAGAACGATTAGTTGAAAGTAAAAGAAAAATTCTTTCAACCAGAATGTCTCGCTCTGACTTCGTTAAAATTTGTAATGAAGTAATTGAACAAGAAAAACCAATTTTTATCCAAAGTTGGAAAGATATTGGAATGTCTGCTGATTTTAAGAGATCCTATTCAACAATTAACCAACACTGTCAAATAACTTCTCAAGCATCATTCATTGATCTTTTTGAAAAAGGCCGCATCTATCAACAAGAATCACCCATTTCTTGGTGTGTTGCCTGTCAAACAGCTATCGCTCAAGCTGAATTTGAAAACATTGAGATGGCATCTCATTTTAACAATATAATCTTTGAGTGTGGAGCAAAAGAAATTGTGATTGCCACAACAAGACCTGAATTACTTCCTGCGTGTGTTGCTCTTTTTTACAATCCAAAAGATAAGAGATATCAAAACTTGAAAGGAAAAATGGCTAAAGTCCCCTTATTTGATTATGAAGTTCCAATTCTAAGTGATGAGAGTGTTGATCAAGAAAAAGGAACTGGTTTAATCATGGTTTGTACCTTTGGTGACAAAGAAGATATCGATAAATGGCATCGCTTCAAATTACCCCTACGTGTTGTCTTTGAAAAATATGGAAAGATGAATGCTCTTTCAGGTCCTTTTCAAAATTTACCCATAAAAGAAGCACGTAAAGCAATTATTGAAGAGCTTAAGAAAAAAAATCTACTTGTTACTCAAAAAGAAATTGTTCATGCCGTAAATGTTCATGAGCGCTGTAAAACGGAATTAGAATTTTTGAAAACAAAGCAATGGTACATCAAAATTCTTGATCAAAAAGAAAACTTACTTAGTGCTGCCAATAAAATAACCTGGCACCCACAGCATATGAAAGTTCGTTATGAGCATTGGGTACAAAACCTTAATTGGGATTGGTGTATCTCAAGACAAAGACATTTTGGAATTCCAATTCCGGTGTGGACTTGTACAAAATGTGGAACATATCTTATTGCAAACAAAAAAGATCTTCCTTGTGATCCTACAACAACTAAACCAAAGCAAAAATGTAAATGTGGATCATTAGAGTTTAAAGGTGAAACAGATGTTATGGACACATGGGCAACTTCTTCAGTAACTCCTGAAATTGCAACTAATTGGGCACATAAAGGAGAATATGATTTTGAATATAAAAATGAACTATTTGATCTAAGACCACAAGCCCATGATATTATTCGCACTTGGCTCTTTTACACACTCACTAAAAGTATGCTCCACTTTAAACGAACTCCTTGGAAAAATGTGATGATCTCAGGACATGCCCAAGACCCATCTGGACGAAAGATGTCTAAATCACTTGGTAACATCATTGAGCCGCAAGAAATGATTAAAAAATATTCAGCAGATGCACTTCGCTTCTGGGCAGCTGGTTCAAAGTTAGGTGATGACCTTCCATTCCAAGAAAAAGATCTTTTAACCGGTCAGAAGTTTTCAACTAAATTATGGAATGCATCCAAATTTGCGCTTATGCATCTTGAAGATTATGATAATAGCTCTAGCATAGTCTGTGCTTTTGATGCCTATCTTCTTAATGAGTTAGCAACATTAATTGAGAATTGTACAAAGTATTTTGAAGAATACGAATATTCAAAAGTAAAAACAGAAGTTGAAGTGTTTTTTTGGCATACTCTTTGTGATAACTATCTTGAAATTGTTAAAGACAGATTGTACAACCCAACTGTTCGTGGTGTTAAAGAGAGAAAATCTGCGCAGTATGCTCTTAATCAAACACTACTTTGTGTTCTTAAATTAAGCGCACCAATTATGCCACACATCACTGAAGAAATTTATCAACTATGGTTTTCTGCAAAAGAAAAACAAAAAAGTATTCATCTTGCACAGTGGCCAGTTGCTGAGAAAAAATGGAAGAATAAAGATGCACAAAACATTGGGTCAATTGGAATTGATATTATTAATTGCGTTCGAAAGTATAAGGCAGACAAGAAACTTTCATTAAAAGAGAGCATCAATGAACTAACAATCGTTGGAGAAAAAACGCTTGAAGGACAAGTAAAGCACATCGAAGATGATCTAAAAGCCGTTCTTAATGCAAAAGTTATAATCTATAAAGGAGCAGCACAGCTAGAAACAGACAAATATAAAGTAAAGATTGGAATTGCTTAGTAAAATCGCAAGGAATATTTCTTAAAATAACTATTAGCTAATAGCAACTAAAAAAAGTATTTGTTCTCTAAAATTAAGAGGAGATGGCGAAAGCTTTTTAAGGCAAAGAAGAAGAAAGACTAAAACGAACGTTCAGAGCGTTCATTAAAAAATGATTTGAGGTGTGTCTTAATGGTTGAAGGATATTGCGTAAAGTGTAAAGCAAAGCGCGAAATTAGCGCAGGTAAAGAAGTTGCAATGGAAGGAAAGGGTGGAGTTAAGCGAAGAGCTATGAAAGGAAAGTGCCCTAAATGTAGCACCACCATGTTTAGAATCTTGGGTAAAAAATAAATATTTAATTTCTTCTTATCTTTTTTATTATATTTTTTTAGTAAGTTGCTCTAAATGATTAGACATAAAAGAAAAAAATAGAATGAAAAATAATTTAACACATACAACAAGCAAGGCACTTCTTACATCCTTTGTTTGGGCAAAGATCTTCAGCCTCAACTTCGTCTCCACATTCAGGACACTCTTTCATGCTCATCACCTCTTAAGCCACCGTTTCGTTTTGGTATAAATATTTTGTGCATCCAAACCAAACTTAGAAAGCAATTCTTTAGGTTCCCCAGACTCACCAAAGTGATCATTGACACCAATACGCAAGACAGAGGTAGGACACTCTTCAGAAAGTACTTCACAGACAGCACCAGCTAATCCACCATTGATTTGCGCTTCTTCAACGACAACAACTCTTTTACATTTTTTAGCAGCCGCAACAATTGTTTTTCTATCCAATGGCTTGATCGTATGAGAATTAATGACCATTGCTTTAATACCATTTTTGTGAAGCATGTCTGAAGCAACTAAACATTCATACAAAAGAGGTCCTGCAACAATAAATACTACATCAGATCCTTCTTTGACAATCTGAGCTTTGCCTATTTCAAAAGAAGTTTTAGAAGAAGTTATCTGTGGTGTTTTTTCACGTGCAAAACGCATATATGCAGGTCCATTCCATAAAGAGAGGGCAATCGTTGCTTTTTTTGTTTGCTCATAATCACAAGGAACAATAACAATCATATTGGGTAAAGAACGCATGAGCGCTAAATCTTCAAGCATCTGATGTGTTGCGCCATCAGGTCCTACAGAAATTCCTGCATGTGCGCCAATGATTTTAACGTTACGATTATTATAACAAATAGTTGTTCGAATTTGCTCCCAGCACCGCCCTGGACAAAACGCAGCATAAGAAGAAGCATATGGAATTTTGCCAACAGCAGAAAGACCACTTGCAACAGTTACTAGATTTTGTTCAGCAACTCCTATTTCAATAAAACGCTCAGAAAATTGCTTTCTAAAATTTTCAACTCGTGTTGATTCTGTAAGATCAGCGCACAAGACAACCACATTTTTATTTTTCTTACCAAGTTCAACAAGCGCATCGCCATACCCATTCCTAGTTGGGACTGCTTCTTTTGAAAAGTCAAGATGCAGATCCTTGTTAAGATTTGTAAAGTTCATTTTCGTTTTGCTGTATGGATTGGTTTTAGCTTGTTGTGGGTTGCATACCACAAACCTCTCTCTTGTGCTTCTTTGGCATGAATTTGCTCAAGTGCTAATTGCCCTTCCTCATCTTTTGGAGGTTTTCCATGCCACTCATACTTATTTTCCATAAAATCAACACCTTTTCCTGGGATTGTATTTGCAATAATCATTAACGGACGATCTTTATTTTTTCTCGCTTTCTGTAGTGTTCTTACAATGGTTGGCATGTCATTACCATCAATTGTCACAACATTCCAATTAAATGAACGATACTTTGCCTCAAGTGGATCTAGGGGCATAATATCTTCTGTGTTGCCATCAATTTGAATATAGTTACGATCAGTTATACCAATAAGATTGCTTAATTTGTATTTAGCAGCAAACAAAACAGCTTCCCAATGATTCCCCTCATCGTGCTCTCCATCGCTACATAAAGCAAAAACATGATTTTTCTTTTTATCCATTCTAAGTCCATATGCCATGCCACAAGCCTGACTAAGACCTGAACCTAAAGGACCTGAAGTTGTTTCAAGTCCAGGTAGTGCTTCACGATGCGGATGACCTTGAAGCCTTGTTCCTAATTTGCGCAGTGTCCACAGTTCTTTTTTAGGAAAATAGCCAGCGTTGCTCATCGCAGCATACAACACAGGACAGATATGACCGTTCGAGAGAACCAATCGATCACGTTTCTCCCAAGAAGGATTTTTAGGATCGTGTTCAAGAATATTAAAATAAAGAGCAGTAAAAATGTCAGCCATGCCTAATGGGCCTGCTGAATGTCCTGATTTTGCTTCAACTAAAGAAGTAATAATATCTTCACGAATGATCTGTGCCATCATTTGCAAGTCCTTAATTGCTGTAAGCTTTTTCATCTAGTCCTCTTTTTTTTAAAAAAACAAAAATTAACAAAACTCACAAGCATGTTTTGCTTTGCCTATTACTCTTGTGGATGATTTAACACTCTTCTTTTTTCCTTTCAAAACACTCTTTTTTTTCTTAGGAGCCATCTCATTTCACCTCAGTTAATAGTATAAATCATTAAGATTCCTAAAGCAATTAAAAAAAGACCGATAACTAAACGCATTAATCCTCGATGCTTTTTTCGCCACGCTTCTAAAACTGTTGAAGATTTTCCAAAATAAGAAACGCCGATGATGACAAGTAAAGGAAGAACAAAAATAAAATTGTATAGAAGAAGAAGAGGTATTCCTTCTGAAAAATTACCTTCCCCAATGATTGCAAGAATTGCCAAGTAAGGGGCCCCAGTACAAGGAAGTTCTACAAGCACAACAAAAATTCCTAAAAGAGCAGCTGCAACATAGCTAAGATAACCGTTTTTTCCTTGTAATCTTTCAATTTTTTTAGTATAGAATTTGATACGCTCAGCTGCTCCAGGGATAAGCTTCAACGAAAGGCCTTTTCCATAAAAGAAAAAATCCTTAATTTCTAAAATTCCTGCAAAAATAGCAATCAATGCCGCAATCCAATAGATAATAACCGATACGCCTAATGAAACAGTAATTTTAAGAAAACCTAGACCTAAAGCAAAGTAAGTAAGGTACACAACTGCGGTATACAAAAGACCGCCAATAAGCATCCGATGAGGATTCTTGAACACACGACTCATAAAGGCAATAAGAAAAATAAGTACACCAAAGACGCAAGGATTAATACTATCAACAAGTGCTGCGCCAATAAGAAGAGGAATAGTTAGTGTTTCTGAAAACATCAAGGACACCCAGCAAATGTACGTAATTCATCTATTGATAAAAATCCAGTGTGTCGCTTTATTTCAAGACCATTTATTTCAAGTGCCCAGGTTGGTGTTCCTTCAATTCCTTTATCTAAGCATAGTTGAGTTTGCGCATTATTTCCTTGAGGATGACATTCTATTTCCTTGATATATTGAAACGAGGAGCCAAACATTTCTCTTGTTTTAGCACAAACTCCGCAGCGAAAAGATCCATACATCACAACTCCTTTTTGGCTAAGACATTGTGCTAACAAATCATACTGTCCATCTTCTGCGGGGGATGATTGGAAAAAAAAGAACATCACAAATAAAAGAAATGCAAGACTTACTCCTAATCCCCACAAGGACGTGATTGAAGATAAAGAGAGATGCTCTTTTTTGAATAAGTAAAAGGAAATTACCAAAATTGCTAAAACAAGAATATGAACAAGAGTACAGAGAGGACAAAGCGCTTTTAATATAATCTCTGCAACTACTAAATAAACAATTGATAAAAGTCCAAGAAGACTCCAACCAAAAAGACCAACTAAGGATGTTCTTTTGAACTCAGTTCGTGCTCTGAGAGCTAAAAGTGAAGTTATAAGAAACCAAAGAGCTCCAAGAAGAGCAACAGGGATCCCCACAATTTTAGAAAAAACTGATGTATTAACTAATGAACAAGAAATACTTGCACCAAAATCACAAAACGAACCATCGTCAGGGGGAGCATAATGGTTGTAGACAAGATAGACAGAAGTGAGAAGCCCAATGATACTAAGTACTAAAATGATACTTAGAAGTTTCTGCTCTTTTTTCTCTAGTATCACCATTTTTATGAAAAATAAAATACTCATCCATTAATAAAGATTGTGGAGAGAGAAGAGGGAACAAGTGGAAAAACCTTAATTTGCTCAAAATGCTTAAAAAGAAGTAAGTTTAGAAAAAACTATGATAAAAAAAGTTGTTATCCTAGGTGGAGGTTTTGCTGGAGCCTACATCGCAAAACATCTTGAAGGAAAGTTTGAAACAACACTCATAGATACTAAAGATTACTTTGAGTATACACCCTCTGTTCTTCGCACCTTAGTTGAACCCAAGCATGTTAAAAAAATTCAAGCACTGCATACCCACTACCTTCATAAAGCGCATGTTGTACGAGATCATATAAAAGAGATTGATGAAAAGAAAGTTGTAGGAGCCCATATATATCCTTATGATTACTTAGTTATTTGTACAGGTTCACGTTACAACTCACCAATCAAAGAATCGGACATTGTCATAACCTCAAGAGCTGCAGAACTTCGCTCTTATTCTCAAAAATTAATCAAAGCAAAAGAAGTTCTCATCATTGGAGGAGGTTTAGTTGGCGTAGAACTTGCAGCAGAAATTGCACAAACATTTCCTCAAAAAGAAATAACTCTCATCCAATCAAAAGAAAGGCTAATTGAGAGAAACCATCCTAAAGCTTCCCTTTATGTTCAAAAATTTTTAGAAAAAAGAAAAGTTAAAATTATTTTTAATGAGCGAATTGAGAAAAGTAAAGATAACAAGTATATTACCAAAAGTGGTAAAGAATTTAGCGCAGGTATTGCTTTTCTTTGTACAGGAATTATTCCTAACTATGAACATTTGGAAAAATTCTTCTCAAAGAGTTTAGATGCAAAAAAACAATTGTGTGTCAACAAACATCTTCAAGTAAAAAATCATCCAACTATTTTTGCTGCAGGAGATATTACCGATGTTTTCGAAGAAAAAGTTGCCCAAGTTGCAGAAAAGCATGCAAAAATGGTTGTTGAGAATATTGAACGATTAGAGAATAATCAGCCACTCGCTGAATACCTACCTAAACCAAGACCAATGGTAATTAGTCTAGGTAAGTGGGACGGCATTTTTGTGTATAAGAATTTTATGATAACTGGTCTAATCCCTGGAATTCTTAAGAGTATTCTTGAATGGGAGAAGATGAGAAGATATAGATAAAAGTATTTTTAATTAAATAAAGACCTATCAAATCCTTCAGCAACTATTTGTAAGTTATAAGAAGAAAGAGCCTGAGCAATTATTCCAACTAAGGATTCTCTTGAATCTAATCCTTCATTTGGAGCATAAAGAACTCTGTAAGATTCATGTTGTCTATGAGGCGGAACTGCACATAAGTTTACATGGACATATTTTGCTTTTATTTCAGCCGGCTGCCATAATCCTTTCGCAATCATTCTCTCAATTAATTTTGGCGGTGAGTTCGGAGGATATGTAGAAGGTGTGAGAATTACTCTGATGGCATCATGTGGTATTCTAAGGTGTGTACTGATTCTAAGATATTCTTGTACGGATTCTAAAAGGTCAGCAATTTCTGATGCCATTTTTACATAAAAGTTCTCTTTTTTTATAAAAATACGCTCAAAAATTAGCTAAAAAGGAATTCACAGTTTTTCAGCTGCATCATAACAAGCCCTCATCACAACTTCAGATAAAGCTGGATGAATATAAACCATCTTCAATAAATCATTAACAGATGCCTGATGGCTCATTGCATAAATAAGTTGATGAATTAGAGTTGAAGCTTCCTCTCCCATGATATGAGCGCCCAGCAATTTTTTTGTTTTTTTATGAAATAAAAGTTTAACGAAATCGTCTTCACTTAACCTAGCAGCTCCCATTCCTGTTTGAGAATATTTGCAATGACCAATAACATAGGAAATTTTTTGCTCTTTGAGTTCTTCTTCCGTTTTTCCAACAGAGGCAATTTCAGGATGCGTAAATACAGCATGAGGGATAGGAGGATACACAATTGCTTTTTTTCTTTTGCCAATTAAAAGATTGGACAAATAATCTGCTTCAAAGTTAACAGAATGACGAAAAAGATAATTACCTACCACATCTCCTAAAGCATACACTTCTTTTGCTTTCGTTTGCAAAAATGAATCAACTTCAATAAAACCTCTTTTATTGGTGCTAATAGGAGTATTTTCAAGACCTAACTTATCACTATTGGGTGTTATTCCTGTTGCAACAAGCAAAGCATCTGCTTCAATTTTGCTTACTTTATTTTTTTCTTTAATTGTTACTTTAAACTTATTAGAATAATACTCAACTTTTTCTGTGGTGGTGTTAAAATGAACACGATGATTTTGAGAGAAAACTTTGGTGAATTGTTGTTGAATCGTAGAATCTTCACGTGTTAAAAGCAAATTATCACGAACAAGAAATTCAACATTGCATCCTAAGGCAGCATACGCATACCCTAACTCGCAGGCAATGTATCCTCCCCCAATCACAATTAATTTTTTAGGCAAAGTCTTTTTGCGTAAAGCTTCTGTACTTGTCCAGTACGGTGTTCCTAAAAGACCAGGGATAGGAGGGATTGAAGGTCTTGCTCCTGTCCCTATAACAATTATTTTTCCTGAAATTTTTTCATCGCCTACTTGTAGAACATGATTTGAGAGAAAACGAGCATGCGTTGGATAATACCCAATATCTTTGGTTGTTTTATACCAATAAGAAATACTAGAAGAGTCATGATCAGTTTCTTTATTTATTCTCTCAAGAATTTTCTTAAAATTAGTGCTTTGTAAAGAACTATCAAATCCAAACTTCTTACTCTCTTTTATAGCGGTTGCAACATTTGCTGGATGAATTAGCATCTTTGATGGGATACATCCTCGGTTAAGACAAGTTCCTCCCATCTTAGCTTCCTCTATGAGAGCAACTTTTAAGCCTGCATCATAGGCAGCTTGTGCAATGTTAGAAGCCCCGCCTGAGCCTATGATAATTAAATCGTATATTTTCATATCTTTTTTTTCAATTATAAGATATAAGTAAGAAAAAGTTATATTTAAACATGTTGACTAATCAACAGAGGAAAGACATTTAAATCACAAAAGATTAGGTTTCAAATAGAGGTGCCATATGAACATAAAAGTTTATTCCACTCCAACGTGCCCTTGGTGTAAAAAAGCCAAAGAATTTTTTAAAGAAAAAAAGCTCGAGTTTACTGAATTTGATGTAAGTGAAGATGAAAAAGCACGAAAAGAGATGATGAAAAAGTCAGGGCAAATGGGCGTTCCAGTAATTGACATTGATGGAAAGATTATTGTTGGTTTTGATCCTCAAGAAATCAAATTAGCATTAGAAAGCAAGAGTGAAGATAAGAAGGGCAAAAAATGACGGATGTTACTTTTGTTATCTTAGGAGCAACTGGTGATTTGGCTAAACGAAAAATAATTCCGGCAATCTATGAGTTATTAAGCAAAAACAAAATTGAAAAATTAGCAATTGTTGGTGTTGCAAGAAGAGCAACTTCAATGAAGAAAATATTAGAAGAAGCAAAAACATTTGTTAAAGCTAAAAAAGCAGATTTGTGGAATAAATTAGAAAAAGTATCATACTACCAACAGCTTGAATTTGATAATCAAGAGGATTATCTCTCATTAGGGGAACTACTTAAAAAAGTTGAAGAGAAACATCAACTTGAAGGAAATCGACTTTTCTATCTAGCAACACTTCCGGATCATTTTGATGCCATTACTCATAATTTAGCAGAGACAAAAATAGCACAACAAAAAGATAAAACGTGGACTCGAGTTGTGTATGAAAAACCGTTTGGTTCTAATTTAGCATCAGCTAAACTAATTAATAAGTGCATTCTTCGCACATTTAAAGAAGATCAAGTTTTTCGTATTGATCATTACTTAGGAAAAGAGCTTGTTGGAAACATTTCCATTTTGCGTTTTACCAATAGAGTTCTTGAGCCATTATGGAATAATGAACATATTGAATCAATTCAAATCCATCTTAAAGAAAAATTAGGTCTTGAAGGAAGAGGAAATTTTTATGATAAGTATGGGGCCCTCAAAGATGTAGTGCAAAATCATATGCTCCAAATCCTTTCTTTAATTGCGATGGAGCCCCCAGAGGAACTAAGTGCAAAATTTGTGCGTGATGAGAAAGCAAAAGTTCTCAAATCAATTGAAGTGGATGATGTCTTATTAGGACAGTACGAAGGATACTGTGATGAAGAAGGGGTTGATAAGAATTCTTCGATTGAAACATTTGCTGCTCTAAAACTTTCTGTCAAAACTGCTCGCTGGAAAAAAGTTCCATTCTATCTACTTACGGGAAAAAATTTGGATAAAAAAGAAACAAAGATTGTTATTAAATTCAAACCAATTCACTGCCTTCTTACAACAAGTTGTCCTAGTGATACTAATTATTTAACGATACGCATTCAGCCAGAAGAAGGTTTTTCTTTTGAATTATTTACTAAAGTTCCAGGAAAAGAAAATGGAATTATGCCTGCAGTAATGAATTATTGCCAATCATGCATTCCAGAATTAAAGTCACCAGAGGCCTATGAACATCTTCTGGATGATGTGATCAATGGTAACCAATCTCTATTTGTACGTAATGATGAAATTGAATATCAGTGGCAAGTAATTGAAAAAATCATCTCTCAAAGAAATAATGTTTACCCTTACACAAAGGAAAGTTCAGGTCCTTTGCAACTTGCTCTTTTTGAGAAGAAAAATAATATGAAGTGGAGATTTTAGTAATTTAGTTAAAAATGAGAGAAATCAAATGCTTAAGTAAAGAAGAATCTGATAAAAAAACAGCAGCAATCATTGTTCAAAGCATTCTTAATTTAAGTAAAACGAAATCACACTTTGTTTTAGGAATATGTGGAGGAAGAAGTGTATCTGGTGTTTTTGCCATCCTTAAAAAAAGTCTTCTTCCTTGGAAGAAAATTCATATTTTCATGGTAGATGAAAGACTTGTACCAATCACCGATCCTGAAAGTAACTTCAAATTGGCGAAAGATATTTTTTTAGGAGAACTTGTTAAGAGAGGAGAATTGCCACTAGCAAATCTTCATCCATTTAAAGTTGAGAAAGGTATTGAAGCCTATCAAAAAGAATTAGAAAAGGTTGGGGAAATATTTGATCTTGTCCTCCTCAGTTCAGGTGAAGATGGTCATGTTGCAGGCCTTTTTCCTAATCGATCTGTTAAAAACAATGATCTTTTCTTTATTACAATGAATGATGCGCCTAAGCTTCCGCAACAAAGGATGAGTGCTTCTCGCACCTTACTTGAAAAATCTCAAGTAGGAATAGTTTTATTTTATGGTGAGGCAAAACGATCTGCGCTTCAAAAGTTTAAAGATAAGAATACTACAGTAATGGAGTGCCCAGCAAAGGTTGTTCTTAAGATGTTTGATTCGTATGCGATAACTGATTTAAGCTTCGTATAGTTGACGAATTAAATGAACCATATTCATAAGTCCAATCATTTCTCGAGATTGAGGACAATCAGAAAGAAACTGTAAGTCTTCAGCGGTTGCCGCATGAAGAATATACAAATGAGCATAAGCTGTTTCAACTGTAGAGCCATCGGCCACAAGTTCAACCCCTCTTTTCTCACTTAAAACATTGGAGAAAGTTTTAGCCAGATCATTCAAACGTCTTTTTGAAAAACCCATACTCTGTTTAGCAAGACTAAGGGCTTCATCTCTTCTCTTTTCCAAATCTTCAACTTTGTAATCGTCTTTGTGTAGGTAATCAAGACCTACTGCTACGCTTTGACCAACAGCCCATTCTAATACAAAACGTTCAAATGTTGATCGTTGATAATCAGTAAAATGCGCTGGCCGTTTCCTAGAAGTTAAACCTACAAAAACTGGTCCTCGTTGCTCAGCTTCAATCAAACCTTGAAGTAGAGGTTCTATTGCTTCTCTATAAAGCAAAGATGCATATTTAGCATCAGGCTGAAAAAAAGTAGTAGCTGCGCGTGTAAGAGCAGCGTATGCTTGATCTATTTGAAAACGTAAACTTTCAATGAGTGGATCCATAACATCTTTATTCAACATTTATTTAAAAAGCTTCTCTAAAAAAGTTTATAACATCACAGCAAGTACTACTTCTTATGAAGTTTGATAAATTGGATAAAAAAATTACCAAAACTTTAAAGCAAATTGGTCTTCCTTTTTTAAGATACTCATTATCATTCATTTTCATTTGGTTTGGCTTAGGAAAATTAATTGGAAATAGTCTTGCAAATGAACTTGTAAAAAATACAATTTATTGGATACCATCAAATATTTTTCTTCCAATCCTTGGCGTATGGGAAGTATTAATTGGTCTTTGTTTTCTGCACAAACGTTTGCTTAGAATTGGAATTTTTCTTCTCATGCCACAAATAATTGGAACTTTTTTACCATTTCTTGTCCTTCCAAACACAACTTTAACTACTACCTTTCCTTATTTGAGTCTTGAAGGTCAGTATATTTTAAAGAATCTGATTATTCTAGGTGCAGCTCTGGTCATTGGTAGTCATGTAAGAGATAAAATATGAAAGCCATTCTAGTTAAAGAAGATCTCAAAAAGGTAGCAAGTAAAGAGAAAGAAGCGATTGCCATGCGCTATTTCAAAACAGCAAAAGGAGATTATGGAGAAGGTGATATTTTTCTTGGAGTAACTGTTCCGATGCAACGAAAAATTGCGTTAAAATATAAAGAAATATCATTAAAAGAGTTAGAAGAGTTAATTTCAAGTCCTATCCATGAACACAGACTAACTTGTCTTCTTATTCTTGTTGAGAACTATAAGAGAGGAAACAACAAAGAGGAAATCGTTAAATTTTACCTTAAGCATAGAAAATATATCAATAATTGGGATCTTGTGGATAGTTCAGCAGATAAAATCTTAGGAGAATATCTTTTTGAAAAGGATAAAAAAATATTATATGACTTTGTCAAGTCAGAAAATCTGTGGGAGAGAAGAATTGCAATCATTACAACATTTTACTTTATTAGAAAAAGGGAATTTGAGGACACATTTAGAATTGCAACACTCTTACTAAAAGATAAGCATGATCTTATCCATAAAGCGGTAGGTTGGATGCTAAGAGAGGTTGGGAAGAAGAGCAAAGGAAAACTGGAAGAATTTTTACAAAAAAACTACCACAGAATGCCAAGAACGATGCTACGTTATGCAATTGAGCATTTTGATGAGAAGCAAAGGAAAAAATATCTAGAAATAAAGAGAATATAAAGAAGCTTATTTACTTGCAAACTTCTTCAAAACAGATAGGTATTTTTGATTTAGACCCCCTAAACGAAAAAGAACAACTTCAGAAACCCCTACTTTTTTAGCAATTGCAAGATCCTTTTCTAGAAGTTTGGACAAGAGAAGTGGTTCTGTACCATGAATTCCACAAGCAATCGTTCCCATACCAACACAAAACTTATTTCCCCACTTCTTAACATTTTTTCGCAGCTCTTTTTCAAAGAATTGTTCATCAAAATGGTGTAAAGAGTGATAAAACATCTTGATAACATGAGAATGATACTTCTTTGGATTTAGATGAAGACCAAAAAAAGAGAGAAATGAGTCAGTTACAGGTCCACTAGCATAATACTCTGCGCTCCAAAGAGATGGAGATGAAAGCATACTTAAAATATTTTTATTGTTGAAAAAAAAGGGGAATTGAGTAAAATAAAGAGTTGGATTTTGCGTTGTTGGATACTCAAGATCTAAGAGAAGTGGAATTTTTTTATCTTTAACATCCAAAAAAATTCGCTCAAGTGCTTTTTTTGAAGAAAAAGGCGAAACCCAGTATCCTTCTTCTCTTTGCAAAATTGGCCAGTAAACAACCTCCAAGACATATTTTGAGCTTATACTTTTTTTTAACTTCAAAAATTCTGCTACAGAGTGAGCAGCAAGAAAAATTCTTGTAGGAAAACGTATCAAAGAGATTTTTTTTAAAACTTGAGGTGTAGGAAATTCTTCAAAAAAACTAATGATCATACATCAACTAAACTATAAAACTTATTAATTCTTTCGACAACGCCAAGTAACGCAAAAAATTGAGAACATCATTACAAAACTCTTAAGTTGTTCATATTTGTGGTAGTAAAAAGGAAATGTTTAAATATGCTAATTAATTTATCTAGTTTAGAAAAATTGCTTGAGGTGATAGATGATATGGCAGCAAAGAAAAAAAGAGCAACTAAAAGAAAAACGACTAAGAAAAAAACTAAAAGAAGATAAATTTTTATTTTCTTTTTTTTTATTTTTAAAATATAATTAACCTTTTCCTTCTTTTTCTCTTATTTTTTATCAAAAAGTTAAGCAGAGAGCTTTTGAGTGAGTTTATTGAAAAGAAATTTACATTTCTCCCAAAAGGATTGTGGTACACCTTGAATAGAAATAATCTCTTCTTTAGTATGCTTTTCACTGTTTTCGTCTTCCCAATCAGCACGAATCGTAAAAGAATTATTGTAAGTTAGAGGAAAATCATTGACCTCAAGGATAACTTTTCTTGGGTCCTCAAGGCTTTCAATACTCCAACTCTTATAAATTCCAGGACCAGTAATTGAAAGAGAAACATTCGTTGGGGATCTACGAGATATCTTCACAAGCTCAACAACAAGGGAAATCGATTGCCCATACACAACACTCGAAGGATAAGTTAGGTTAAAAGAGAGCTGTGAACTATCCAATACTTCATATTGAAGAGGTACTTTTTTTTCCAAATCAATTCCTTGCGCTTGCACTAAAATAGTCTTAAATCCAGCCTCTGTGGTCTCAATTGTTGTACTAAGAGTTACCTCTTCTTTAGATGCAAGATTTCGCTTTTCACAAAGCTCATGAATACAAAGTTCAAGGTTGGAAAAATCAGTTGTTCCTTTGTTGGTAAATGTACAAGTAATTGTTAACTTTGTATTTTGAGAAGTCGTAGGAGGATTTTTACAACTGATTGTAAGAAATTGACTAGATCCTTTTTCTTCACTATTAGTTATATGTTTTTCCAGATCACTTAGAGTATACTTCTGTTCACCTTTTCGTGCAGAAAATTCTAAAATAGCAGAATAATTCTTTTCAGAGTAGATAAGAAGAGGAAAGAAAAATTCGTATGATGGGTTAAGATCATCCTCAACTTTGATTGGCCAGGAAACTTCTTTACTTTGCTGTGGTTTTAAAAGAATAATTTTTCGATTTCGGTCAATAACTTTAATTTCAGAAGGATGAGCTAAGTTAAGCGCTGCAGTGTTGTATGATAATAAAAGATTCGTCACTCTTGCTTTCACAAGATTATAACTTCCTAAATCAACAGAAGATGAAAGTAAGTCAGCTTCAAGATCAATATCTCTTGGAGCAACTTGCCCTTCATGTACAATATTAATTTTAAATTGTAAAGGTTTTGTTTCAAGGTTAGTATGTTCTCCGAGCCACTCATACCTTGTATCAACGTCCGTTGGATCATTGCTCTCCCTCAGTTTTATGTGAGTTACATCAACATATCCATATTCTCCAAAGGTAATATCAAAACTAATCCAACCTTCAGAAGGAAAATACACTTCTGCCCACCCATGCGCAGGCCAATTATCTTCAAATAATTCAGAAGTTGTAAAACTAACACCTTTAACAAAACGTGCAGGAATTCCTAAGGATCGTGCCATCGCAATAAACAAAGAGGTCATTTCATCACAAACGCCTTGTTTATTTTCAAGAACCCAGCTTGCTTTTTGTGATGCTTGAGCTGTAAGTGTATTGAGGTCATACTTCACATTCTCTTCAACAAAACGCGCAAGCTTGAATACCACCGCATAAAGATCGTCTTCTCCTTGAGCTAACTCTTGTGCTTTAGCAATAACGAGAGGATTATCAGAATCAATAGATTTAGTTGGGCGAAGATAATCCTCATATTCAGATACCTGTTCAATAGGATAGCTAATTTTTTCTTTTATTTGCTTTCGTATGTTTTTTGTTTGAATACGGGTTTTATAGGTAAACTCATACTCTTCGGGTTTTGGTTTAACCCATTTGAAGACTAAACTTTGCTTCTGAAGTGATCCTCCACTTTGAAAACTGATTATTTTTTGCCTAAAATCTTCTTGTGGTACTAGAAATAGTTCTGCTTCAACAGAGTTTGTCTCAGCTCCTGCTGTGGTTGGTTTTAGCGTAAATGCGCCTCTTGTTTCTAATTCAATTTCAAGTTGATCTCGTTGGTAAATATCTTCTAGGGCAAAGATAGAGCAGGAGAGAAGGATAAGAAAAAGAACAAAAACTAATCTTTTCATTATCTAACTAAATAATCTTTTCTTAATAAAGGTTTAGATTTGTGTAGGGTGCCGCTGCATTTTTATTACATCGCTATCTCCTATCTAAAGCTATTACAACCGGAGCAAAAGCAGCTTCAAAAATCATAAAAATGCGTGAAACCGTCAAACCCCTCTCTGAAGAGATGAGTTTGAAAAAAAAGACGGTTTCTAAACTACGCATTTTTAGGATGCAAAAATAGCTAGTAAGACAATGCCATTCATTCACCAACTAAAGTGAGTGGTTTTCTCTTTATTTTTTGCATAATAAAGATAAAGCGTAAATAATCATTCAAGACAAAACATAATTATTTAAACTAGTTTTTATTTTTCTTCTTTAAAATGGAAAAAGCAATTGCCCTTCTTTCAGGAGGAATTGATAGTCCTGTAGCTATTCATATGATGCAAGAAAGAGTAGAAGTTATTGCCATTCATTTCCATCAAATCCCTTTAACCGATCAAAAAGAAATTGAAAAAGTAAAGGAGCTAGCAAGAATCTTAGAAGTAGGTAAAGTATATTTAGTTCCATTTACTGATGTGTTTACACAGCTTGCAACTTTATGTACCCATCGTTACTATTTTGTTGTCTCTAAGATTGCCATGCTTCTTGCAGCACAAATCATTGCTAAAAAAGAAGGAGCATCATACCTAATTACAGGGGAAAATTTAGCACAAGTATCTTCTCAAACCTTAAGTAATTTAACATCAATAACTAAATCTGTTCACCTTCCAATTTTAAGACCACTTTTAACTAAAGATAAAAGAGAAATTGTGACCATTGCAGAAAGTATTGGAACATATGAAACGTCTAAAGGTCCTGAGGTTTGTTGTTTACTTGGACCAAAACATCCTGCAACTCATTCAGATCCTTTAGAGATTGAACAAGAATTGAAAAAAGTTGATCTATCAGCTCTAATACCTCAAAGTTTGAGTAAAGCTGAGATTATAAAATTATAATTTTAGATAACTGTTTTTAATAACAAAATCTCCTATTCTTGCATCAATTTATCTAATCCTAACGAGCTTTCTCAATACTTAAGAAACTCAAAAAAGAGATTAGAAATGTTTTTATACGCTATCTAACCTATTCTTCTTGAAATGACATTAATTCTTTATAACACCTTAACTAGGAAAAAAGAAGAATTTGTTCCTTTAAAAAAAATGAGTGTTGGGCTTTACACATGCGGACCTACAGTATATAATTACATGCACATAGGAAATTTACGTAGTTTTCTTTTTGAAGATGTTCTCAAAAGAGTGCTTCTTCTAAATAAGTATAAAGTAAAACATGTAATGAATATCACCGATGTTGGACATTTAACATCTGATGCTGATGACGGAGAAGATAAGATGCTAAAGGGTGCAAGACGCGAAGGTAAAACGGTGTGGGAAGTTGCTAAGTTTTATACTAAAGCATTTCAAGAAGATGTAAAAAAAATGAACATACTTGCTCCTGACAGTTTGTGTAAGGCAACTGATCATATCAAAGAACAAATAGAAATGATTCAAAAACTTGAAAAAAAAGGATTTACCTATGTTAGAGAAGGGAACGTTTACTTTGATACATCTAAATTATCTGATTATGGGAAGCTTGCTAAATTAGATCTTGAAGCTGAAAAAAAAGCGAGAATTGAAAAAGATCTTAATAAGAAAAATCCTAACGATTTTGTTCTCTGGTTTACTAAATCTAAATTTTTAGATCAAGAAATGAAATGGAAATCTCCTTGGGGTGTAGGCTATCCTGGTTGGCACATTGAGTGCTCTGCAATGGCAACCAAGTATTTAGGAGAACAATTTGATATTCATTGCGGAGGATTAGATCATATTCCTGTACACCACACTAATGAAATTGCTCAATCTGAAGCTGCTATTAGTAAAAAACCATGGGTAAAATATTGGCTGCATAATGGATTTTTGGAGCTTTCTTCTGGAGAGAAGATGGCAAAGTCTGGAGATAACTTCATAATTCTTAAAACCCTTGAAGAAAAAGGTTTTGATGCACTTGATTATCGTTATTTTTGTTTAGGAACACATTATCACAAACCCCTTCTTTTTAGCTATGAAGCACTCGAAGGAGCAAAGAATGCTCGCAAACATTTGATGGAAAAAATGTTAGAGCTTAAAAAAATAAAAAGCAAAAAAAATAGAGGAAAACAAAAACCTTATCTTACTCAATTCATCGAAGTAATTAATGATGATCTTAATACTCCTCAAGGACTAGCTTTGATGTGGGAAGTGCTTAAAGATGAAACCTTAGCTTCTCAGGACAAGTATACACTCTTGTTAGAGTTTGATAAAGTTTTTGGACTTGGACTGAAGAAAATAAAAGAAGAAAAAGTTCCAGAAGATGTCTTAAAATTAGCAAAGGAGCGCCTTAAAGCCCGTTTAGAGAAGAATTGGAAAAGAGCCGATGAACTTCGTTCTCAGATCAAAGAATTAGGGTATGTTGTAGGAGACACACCTGAAGGGTTTGAGGTTAAGAAAGTTTAGAAACCACTACTCCTCTTCAGAAAAGCTTTTAAATAAAAATTACTCTAACTTTTCTTATAAAAAAAGAAGGTGGGGCTATATGGATCAAAATTTTAGCGATGTGGTAATGGAGTGCAATAACTGTCACTTAGAATTCTATGCACAAAACCTGCATGTTCAACCAGAAAGTAATCTTTTAATATGCGTAAACTGCCTAAGACTTCCTGGCAGCAAGATCAATATTCTTCAAGATCGACCTTTAAAGAAAAAACAAGCAGAAGTAAAACAAGCACCAATCCAAAGAATGACCGTTCCAGCCAAACGAGAACAAACAAGGAAAATTGAAGTTCCGGAAGGTTATAGCCTTTACAAATGTAATGCTTGCCATTATGAGTTTCGTAGAAAAAATGGTTTTACAAGTCCTTGCCCTTACTGCTGTAAAAAAGGCGGCCTTGCTCTCATTAGAGCAAACTAACATTTATAAGCATTTTATTTTTCTTATCTTCTTATGCGCTTTAAAGCTTCCAAGGTTTATGGTAATTCCAAAGAGTTAACATGCCCTTTCTGTGGAAAAATAGCAACACAGAAAAATACGCAGGGATTAGATGTTTGTCGTATACACACGAAAGAAAACTTAGAAGATATCCGCTGTTCTTGTGGATCTTGGCTTGAAACACGTGCAGGAAAGTTTGGCCCTTATTTTCTTTGTATGAAGTGTGGAATTATTCCTTACAAAAAAGGAATGGAACTAAAAGAGATGATGCCAATTACTTCTACTGTTGAAAAAGAACCAACACCTCAACTAAAAGAGAAGAAGGAAATTACGATCTCAACCAATGATGTTGAATATTTTAGTTAGGCAGCTTGTGCAAGATCACTTTTATAGATTTCCAAAAGTCTACCCATGATTTCCCAAATATTTCTCTTATGAAAATAGCTTGTAACTCCTTGATGAAGTTGAAAAGAATTTTGAAGGGCAAGCAAAGATATCTCTCCATCTCGATTTACAGAAAGAAGAGAAAACTCTTGTTGCATTTTCTTTATTCTCTCTAAAGTTGTAAGAAGAGAATACAATGTTCTTGCAAGTAAAGTTAGAATTTCTTCATCAGTAATTTTTAGAGTGTTATTTGCAAAATTTTCAATCCAAGAGATGATTTCTTGTTCATAAAGCTGCAAACCCTCCTCCACTCTTTTTCTTTTTGTCCACTGAATCTGAGGTGGTACAGTTAGGCTATCAGTAATTGCTTGAACAAGAATAACAGTTGGCAAAGAATAGGTTTTTCCTTTGATCTCAGAGAGAAGTACCATAAGTTCATTTTTTGCTATTTGCAAACGATAATGAAATTCAGTTAATTTTTTATTCTCAGCTTCGTGATTGTCGTCATTTTTCTCTCTTGCTTTTTCTATGATAGCAACCAGTATCTTTGATGGAAGTAAAACTTCATCTATAATATTCTTTATTTCCACAGAAAGTCTAACGAAATCATCGTTACTTGTTGCTGCTTCAATTTTTTTAATTAAGTCACCTCGCGGTGAGAGCGCTACTTTAATTTTTTTAGCATTTTCCTCTAAAAGAATAATCAAACTATTTATTTTCCTCAGATCAGTCTCATTCGTACCTGCCTGCTTTAAATCTGCAAGCTTTTGCTCAAAAATTTTAACAATTGAAAGAACATTTTCTTCTAATTTAAGCGTAGTCCATAATTCTCCAACGATTGCGTGCTTTCTTTTTTTGAGTTTTTTAGTTATAATATGATGAACGAGTTCAGCTTTTTCTTGAGGAGATCTTATATTTTCTAACTCTTCAAAATGAGAAAGATCATCCCTAATTTCTTCAAGTTGTTTCTCTATAACTTGCAGCAATGCCCGTTCACGACTCAAATACGAAGTTGCCGTAACAATCCATTTTAACGTAGGATCTTTTGCCATTCTCTTTCATAGCATACTACTTTGCTTTAAAATGGTTCCTATATCAAATGCTTTGCAAAATACAAAAAACGCGGTTCTTTAAGAAGTGCTAAACTAACCAAAGGAATTGGATTATCACGCGTATAACGCTCCATCAATTTTTTGATCTTAGGTTGTGCAACAAAAGAGACTAATTTATCCCAATCTTTATCTGAAAACTTATCAAAAATACGCCGCAACACTAAATGAAGATTTAATCTTCTTGCCAATATTTTTGTTTCTTTTTGATAGTTCTTATTATTCTTAATACACTCTGCAAGAATTTTTGCTTGATTTAGTGAAGGAACTAAGCCTCCTAAAGTTGTTGCTTTAACAAAACTTGCAGCGTCTCCTAAAAGATAACAATTATCTTGATGAAGAATTTGAGAAGGATGATACACAGGAATTGCCCCTGCTTGAATCTCAAGTGCCTTAAAGTTATGTTCTTGCATAAACTTATCAAAGAAAGCTCTACTATTTTTACGCATTGCAAGACCAACTCGTGCAATGCTCTCTGATTCAGGAACAATCCAAGCAAAAAGTTCTGGACAAACACTATTACCAAAATAAGTTTCAAATGTTTCCTTGTCAAATTTCCCTTCAACTGTTGCCTGAATACCAAAATAGTTTTCTCTTTTTGAATTATAGAGTCCATAAGCTTTTGCCGTAGGAGATAAAGGACCATCTGCTGCAATCACAACATCTGGTGTTATTTTCTTCTCCTCACTATTTTTAGTATCTTTAATCACTAACTCTTTGCCTTCTTTTCTAACAAAAGAATGATTAACAAAAATTTGAGCACCCTCTTTTTTGGCTAAATCTGCAAAAAAGTTATCAAATTTAATACGACACACAAGGTATTCTTTCTGAGAAATTTCAAGTTCTTGTTTTGGTGAGAAAACCTTAATTTTGTGAAAAGTATTGACAAGAAAAGAATCCATTGGAAGATTTAATTCATCAAAATCAGATGTAAGAAGCCCAGTACATTGAATTGGAGAGCCTACCTGTGGATGATTTTCATAAATACTTACTTCATGTCCTTCTTTTGCTAAAAGATAGCCAGCATAACATCCAGCAGGACCTGCACCAATGATTGCAATCTTCATTAAGAAATCTTTCAAGAATCGACTATAAAAAGATTATGAAAAGGTAAATTATTAGAAATAAAATAAAGAAAAAAAAAGAAAAACGATTGGAGGAAAAGTTCTAAACTACTTAATTAGTAGTAGTTTTTCTCTTCGTCGTCGTCTTTACGAAGCTTACTAAAGCCTACGATTAAGCCAATAATCACTAAGAGAACTACAAGAACAATCAAAGCGATTTCAAGGCCATTGCGTAAACTGAGGTTGTCAGCTGCAGGAACAACAGTTGCTTTAAGAGTTAATTGCTTAACTGAGTTGCTTCCTTCTTTAATTTGCACAGCAGCGATATGTTCGCCAGCGGTAGCATCTTTAGCAGCAGTAACATCAACATACACAACTTTGCTTTTACCAGCTTCAAGAACAACAAGGCTCTCACTCACTTTAGCGGTTGCCCAATCTCCTGTGGTAACTTCAACAGTATAAACTTTGGAAGTTCTTCCATCGTTTGATAATGCAATACCATAAGTTGCTGTTTTTCCAGCAGCAACGGTTTGAGATTCAGGTCCTACAGCAAGAACAAGGCGTTCACTTGAGTCAGCTGGTCCAAATGCTTCGTTAGGTAAAACGTTAAGTTGATAGGTTTTAGTTGTTACTTTTCGCAAGTCATCGTAGCGAGCGGTAACAATAACAGTATATTCTTTTGCTTCTGCGGTTGCAGGAATAGGCAAGAACATTTCTGCTACGTCTTCATAATCAACATTGTGATTATCAGTGTTAACACGATCAACAAATTCAGTTGCTTGAACTCCAAGAGCTGGAATTTCAACAGTAACTTTTACATCTTTTTGGTCTTTATCACCAAAGTTTCGTAAAAGAACGGTTGTTAAAAGTGATCGACCTGCTTTGATGCTTGTACTTGGTGAAAAGGTAACATCATGAATGTCGACACCGTGTCTTGATGGTTCAATTTGTAAAACAACATAGCGCACAATAGCTGCACTATCTTTGTCGTCAACAGTTAATCGTAAGAAATATCGGTCTTTGTCAAGCTTTTGAGGGAGCTTAACAGTTAACGTTTTTCTTTTAGTGGTTGTTCCTGTTCCAGAAACGTCCATATCAAAAGTTTGTGTGCGGTCAGAAAGATCTTCGCTATCACTATATTCATAGCCGCGAATTTCTGCTTCAATTTGCACGTCTTTTGCGCTGGTTTGAGCACCAACAACAACTTGTACTTCAAGGGTTTCCCCTTCGTCTACAGCAACACCGTTTAGATCGTCAATTGATGCTGCGCGATCTACTTGTTGTTGTGTATAAACATCTGCATCTTGATCATTTACCTCAACGTTCTCGATGAAAAGGTTATTTTCAAGGGATACTGCACTAACTAAGCTAGAAAACACTAGGCTTAGTACAAAAAATAAAGCCATTATACTCGACAATTTTCTCATTTTTTCTTCCTCCAATCGTTTATTATTGTCCTTTTTTTCCCAAAAGGAAAGGGGTATTTAAACCTTTCTGTATTTTTAGTATTCTCAAGTAACTACATTATGTTCCTTTTTTATAATGGTAATTAAATGATTGTTACTTGTCGATACGTTGTGTCGTGAAACTCGCTATTCCCAACACTAACTCTAATCAAGTATTCACCAGGTTCTAGGTGCTCTGGTACATCCATGATGAGTATTTCACGAAGAGCTCTTCCTCTGTCAACATCAAACTCGCCAATGGATCCATATGCATCAGTGTTGAGGATACTTGCTCTTACTTCGACATCTTGTAGATTACGTGCTCCATTATTATCAACACGAATGTTCATAATAATTTGTTCACCGCGATGTACAACTTCGTTGAAGAGTTGAACTGTTGCAAATTGAAAGTTACCATACGCATCTCCTACAACAAGAGTATACTCTTGTCTTGTTTGAAAGATGCCATCAGATACAACAATTGCAACTTGAGCATTACCATCTCGACTTGGTGTAAAGCGAACAAGTCCACTAGGTGAGATGCTCATACCTGCTGGTGCTTGTGCAAGTCTAAATGAAAGTGGATCATTATCTGCATCTACTGCCCGTACTTGGTAGGTATACTCAACTCCTACTTCAGCATTAACACCTGGACTAGAAACGATCCGTGGTGCTGAATTAGGAGAAGGTGCATCAACAACTCTGATTTGCACTGTTTCTGTATCTATGCCAAGACGACTATCAGTGACAGCAAAGCGTACAGTGTACACACCTGCTTGGGTAAAGTCAGGTGTCCAGGAAAAAACATTTCCAACTAAGCTTGCGCCTCTTGGTAAAGTGGATGCAGCAAATGTTAAAAGATCATTATCCGCATCAGTTGCAAAGATTTGAAATGTCAAAAGATTTCCTTCAACAATATTTTTATCACCAATCGTTAAAAGGATTGGAAGGTTGTTTCCATCACATGCATCGCCAATTCCATCACGATCTCGATCTTCTTGTCCTGGATTGAAAACTAATGGACAATTATCAGTTGGATCTGGATCTTGATCATTGTCATCGTCATTATCACATGCATCTCCTAAGCCATCTCGATCAGTGTCTTCTTGTTGTGGATTTACAACAAATGGACAGTTGTCAGTAGGATCTGGATCTTGATCATTGTCATCGTCATTATCACATGCATCTCCTAAGCCATCTCGATCAGTGTCTTCTTGTTGTGGATTTACAACAAATGGACAGTTGTCAGTAGGATCAGGAACTTGATCATTATCATCGTCATTATCACAAACATCTCCTATCCCATCACGATCAAAGTCTTCTTGGTTAGGATTTGCAATCATTGGACAATTGTCTGTATCATCTGGTATTGTGTCTTGATCAGTATCACGAACACCAACAATAATGCGCACAGTTGCAGGAGTACTTACTGCACGATCATCGTCTGTAACGCTGAATTGAAATGTATCTTCTCCAACAAATCCTCTTGTTGGAGTATAGATTACAGAAGGTGCTGTACCTGTAAGTTGACCATTTCGAGGATTGGTGGTAATTGTGTATGCAACAATTGTTCCATCAGTATCTTGCCCTTGTAAAAAGATAGTAAGTGGTGCATCTTGTAATGTGCTAACTGTTTGACCAAGTGCCACTGGTGGATTATTTGTTGGCGGATTTGAAGTTACAATAATTGTTACAGTTGCAGGATCGCTTACTAAGCGATCATTATCTGTAACTTGAAATCTGAATTGATCAGATCCAGCAAAATTATTGTTTGGTGTGTAAATAACAGTATTACCATTCACTTGAATGTTACCATTCTGCGGATTGGATAGAACATTGTAAGAAACAACAGTTCCATCAACATCAGATCCTTGAAGGGTAATTGTTATAGGTGTATTTTGTCTGGTTGTTACTTGTTGAGCTAAAGCAATAGGTGCTTGCTGAGTTTGCACATCATTGACTGTTATGCGAACAGTTGCAGGGTTACTCCAAAAACTTAAAGGATCTACTGCTCTATAAGTAAATTCATCTTGTCCAGAAAATCCTTGATTAGGCGTGTAAACAAGCGTTTGTCCTGAAATTGTCGCAGAGCCAAATTGAGGCTGTGTTTCAATTAAATAGTTTAGTTGTGAAACATCTTCAGAATCTGGATCTGTTCCTTGAATTGTTTGACTAACTTGTGTGTTTTCTTGCGTTGTCAAACTAAGACCTGTTATCTGAGGTTGTCTATTTACATCATCAACTCTTACGGTAACAGAAACTGGTTGTGATTGAAGTTGTCCATCAGACGCAGTAAATGTAAAAGTGATTTGTCGTTGTTGTGCCGGATGTTGTACAACGGTAAAGTCAGGACTAAAAATGAATTCTCCTGTTTGTTGATTAAAGTTTACAGAGCTTTCAAAAATAACTTCTCTTTGATTTAAGTTATTATTAGTAGCATCTATTCCTTTGTTGAAACCAAGAATGTTCTCAAAGGTATCAACAATACGTTCAACTACAGATCTAAAGCTACCGAATACTCCTTGATATTGAACAGAAAAAGTAACGGGATTATTTTCTGCATCTTGCGCATTTACAAAAAAGCGTAGAGTTTGTCCTTCATTTACTTGTCCAGTTGTTGATGGAACACTAACTGTTGGTCTTGTATTTTGAGGTGGTTGAACAGGTCCTCCTACAACATGTAAATTTAGTGTTCTTGCATCAGATCCTTGAGCATTCTGTGTTAAGATAAGTACATAATAATCTCCTGAAAGTCCTTGTGTATTAATCGGAAGAGTTTGCCAATAAGGCGTTTGTAAATTTGCAGAGATTGGAACATTATTAAAAATTGTTCTAACTAAATTTCGTTGTGCGTCTCGCACTTCAACGGATAATTGAAAATTACTATTACTGTTTACAAATAAGAAAACTTCAGGCTGGCTTCCTTGGTTGACACTAATTGTACTTTGTTGATTAGATTGCCAAAAAGCTTCAAGCGCAATTGATGACGCTGCAAGTGCAGATCCAATCGTTGATGAAATAAGTAGTAAGATGAGAGCTACTCGAATAAAATTGGTGTGTTTCATGTTTGAGTTCTCCTTGTATTGTATTATCTTGTACCGTCACACTCATCTCCTCTCTTTTTTTTTACTAAATTAAAATAAAAATAAAAAAATTATCTGAACGACTCGGGTAGAGCTGTAAGGTCGTAACCAAGAGTTAAACCTAGTACCAGAGGTAGTCCTCTAATACCATCCGTTGGAATTACAATACCTAAAGTAGCATCCACTTCTAACCCAACTGGAGAGCGAAGTTGTAAGTGCGCAGCTGCTCCTAGTGCAAAGAATCCTTCATTTGTTCTTTCAGTACCTGAGACGGAACGTACATCTCCTAATGCTGTTTCTCCATTGAAGAGTTGAGTGTTGGAAGTTTGTGTTGTCTCAACAACGTTGTCTCCACCCATAAGAAGCGCTTTGACTCCAAGAGTTAAATTTAACCCTTTTCCTGGTAAGACAGTATAACCTGCACCAAGTGCTGCACTCCACTGAGGATTTAATCCTCCAGCGATTGCAGTTGAAAGTGTTTGATGATAGTTAAATGGACCTGCAGGAACAATTTCTACTGGTCCGTCAACTGAGTTAAGAGTATAGCTTCCAGTTCCACTTGCAAGATGAGCTCCTTCAAGGAAAACAGAAGCGGAGTCATTTTCTGCAAAATTAATTGCAAGTTTTCCACCAAAAAGAGCAGAGCCTGCACCTGACCAATATTGTGTACCGGCAAGAGCAGTGATGTCAAAAAGGTTTCCTGTTTCAGAAGTTCTACCTTCTTTAGTCATACCTGTAACCATATCATTAACAGTTTGTTGTCTTTTAGATGCTGCAAAAACTTGTTGATCTTCACATCCTTGCATTATACTTGAAAGAGCCCTAAGGCTTGTTTCATAAGTGTTGCTAGCAGCTGCACGAAGTTCTTGTTTGCGTGCTTCTTTTTGTTCTGCAGGTATACTTTCGTTAGAATCAACTTCAGTGTCGAGTTGAGCATAGATTGCCGCAAGACCATCAGCTAATCTACTTTTTGCGTATCCTTTTTCTCCATCTTCTCCTAAATTTCCTTTTAAGAGAAGTTCTTTTACTGCTTTAAATCGATCAAATGTTGAAAGAGCAGTATTTCCTTCGATTGCAGATGCTGCGCTACCAAGGCCAGATGGATCATATTCTGTTGTAAATAAAGATGCTCTTACTATTGCAGTTTTACAAATTTCCTCTACAGATAGACCTGCATCGTATGCTGGGCGAGTTACTTCTTCGGTTGCTTCACGAAGAAGTCCTTGAGCATAACGACCATGATCTGTCGTAGGTAATGATTGCTGAAGAGTTCCAAGAGCGCTATCTACACGACTAGACCATTCTGTTACTAAACGAAGAGCTTCATTTTGATTTTGATTAGTTTTATCTAAGCCCTCTATTCGAACGCCGTAGTCATTTACTTTTCCGTCTAATACTCCAACTTTTCCTGTAAGTGCATCAACATTTTGATCAACTGTATCTACTCGTAATGAAAGTTGACCGAGAGCTAATTCAAGAGCACCTATTTTCTTTGATGGTTTTGCTGCGCTAGGTCCTGCAGCTTTTACTGGTGCTGCTCCTCCAAAAGTAATTGATTTTCCTTGAGCTGCATCAGCATCGTTTGCTAGTACATAGGCTCCGAATAAACCGCCTGCGATTGTTAATCCGTATTTTAGACTCATTTTATTTTCCTCCGTATATTATTAAGTATTAATTCTCAACATGAAAAAGCCAACCAGCGCGTTGTCTGTCAGGCGCTTCTTGTCCAAAATTTTGATTTTTGAGATTTGCAACAAATGCTGATCTCTCTGAACCATATGTTCTTTCTGCTCCTACCATTAAATTAAAAAGATGATGATAGGCAACATCAACATTTTCAGCAGCAACAGCTAAGTCTCCTCCTGAAGCTCTGATATATTCATCAACAACACGAACAGTTGCTTGAGGATCATTAAGTGAAGTTAGAACTTGTTCTCTCCAACTACCATTGTATGCAGTTTCCAATGATGTAACTCGAGTTTCGAGACGACGAGATTCTTTTTGTGCTTTTGCAAGTCCTTCACCTTTACTTAACACTTCATCTTTTAATGTGCTAATTTCTCCCTCGCTAGCTCTTTTGTATCCTACGTGCTCAGCGCTAAGTGTTTCTAGCGTATGTTCACGGCCATCAACGTGAGTTGTTGGTGCGAATACATTACGTCCTAAGTAAACTCCAAATCCAACTAGTAATGTACTAAGTCCTGTTGCAGCAACACCAACTGTAGCTGCTGTTCTTCGATGACTATTTGCATAATTATGTGCAGCACGAATTGTTGGAGCTGTCCTATCATAGAGATGTACGGCTGTCGTTACTACTGTTTCAGCATATCTTGTCGCTCTTTGTCCTAATGTTTCTCTTGGTACGTCTGGAACATTAAGATCACCTACTTCTACTTTTGGTGGTGCTTGTTTAGCTCTTGGTTGTTGTGATCGATTATTTGGTGGTGTTTGTGTCATTTTTATTCCTCCTCGTCCTTTGGTTTGTATATTATCTTGATTTGTCTCCCTCTCATGTGCATCCCCTCCTCTTGTATTTGTTCTCTCTTCTCTTGATAATTCTACTAAGAGATCTTGAACAACTGGAAGTTGAACTGGTGTGAGGGGCGATTCTCCTGACTCAGAAGATCCAAGTACTAATGGTTCTACAGCGACGATTGGTGCAGCTTGTTCACCGCTAATAGATGGTACTCCTCTTACAATAGGTAAGCCACGCTGACCTTCCTCTGTGATTGCATCATTCTCAGATACTTCAATTAGTCGTGGTGGAGTTAAGTCTAAACCTTCAGCATAATTTGGATGTCTTGGTCCAACTTGTTGAGGTGCTACTGGAACTGAAATATAAGACATGATAATTGAAGCAAGTTGTCTTTGCCCTGTTGATCCTTCCTTTCCAAAATTAAAGTGATCTTTAGTTAATCTTCTCCTTTCCTCGACAGGAACAGATTCTGCTTCTCTTCCTCTATACAAATTTTCAGGAGCAGCCCAATTTAATATGTCTCGAGCCATGGATATTGCATGAATTGGATCTGTTAATCTTCTTCCGTAAGTTTTGTATACAATTTCTACCGCCTGTAAAACTGAGTTTGCAGCTTTTTCTTCTAAAGAAGGTAAGAGAAGTGAAGAATGATAATTTCCACTTTCATCTTCATATCCGTGCAAAAACTCGGCAACTCGTTGAACACCAACTGGATCAAAGATTTCTTCTGTGATATGTCCATCCTTTAGTAAGACACTTTCAAGAGTTCTAATCGCAGTTGAAAATATTTCTCCTGGAGCAGTCAGAGTTCTTTGAGAAGAAGCATCTCTTGGCGATTCTGGAAGAGGTATCTTTGCGTGCTCCTCGTTTCCATCTTGGATTTCATCTTTAATCTGATCTGGTGCAAGATAACGCTGAACAATTAATCTTCTTACTTCACATCCAGGCGATTCTGGTTCGAAAGAATATGCAGCATCAACTCTCCGATCTATTTCTTCTTGAGAATTTACTCCTTCAAAAAGTTTTGGTGAATATGCCCAATCAACAATAAGATCACGCACTAAACTCCTAGCTTGTCCTTCATCAAGAACATCAGCGTGATGTGTAACTGCAAGTTCAAGAGCAGAAAGAATAAATCTGCCAACTTCTTCTCTTCTTTGAAAAGGAAGGAGTGATTGATAAGAATCTTTTCCTTCACTAAATCCATATAAGTATTCTGCAAGCAAAGACGCATCCGCTTCTGTTACAAGAGAAATTCTTTGGGGTGATTGAAGAAGACCTGAATGTACAAATCTATAAAGTTCTTCTCTAAATACTCTTCCTTCTTCTGTAAGCATTCTTCGAGGTGCAGTTTTTTCTACAAATGGTTCAGATTCATCTTCACTAAAGTCAACATTTTTTTCAACTACTACAAGTTCAAGTGTTCTACTAGCAGCTAGACGAGCTGCAATATCTTCAGGTCTTCCTATAACAGTTTCTGCTGTTGCTGCTGCAAAACCTGGACCTGCTGCTAAAATTTGTGTTTGTTGAGTTGCATAACCTTGTTCAATTTCTGGAAGAGGATCTTCAATAAGTTCTTGAGCTCTTGCATATGCTTCTAAGTCTGGTCGAGGAAAAGGGATTCCAGGAATATCAACTGGCCCCATATACGTTGAAGGAGGAATTCTTTTAACACCATCTGCTAACGCAGCCAATGGAACATCAGATCGCAAATCTACTGGAGGCTCAGGAACTGCTCGCGGATTTGTACGTTCAAATTTTCGTCCAATTCCAGGAGGTGGTGCTTCAGGTATTTTAGCAAACGGTCCTGGACCAGATGGATGTCTACTTGATTCATATAACGCGCAAGCTGTTTTAATAACATGAAGAGGTTCTCCATCTTTTTGTTGAGCATCTACTACACTTACTAAAATCGTTGAAAGGTCGGACAAATTTGCTTTTGCAATAACAGGTAGCAATGGTTCAACAAAACTTTCAGCAACCTCTTTACCTAGCATTCTTGTAAGATAGTCAAATGCCCAGGGAACACCTTCCTTAAGCACAGCTTTCTCATCAGAAGAAAATCTTCTTTTTGCTATTAAGTCTTCAAAACCAGTCATAGAGCATTACCTTTATTGATACTACTTTAGAATAGGTCTTTTATTTAAATCTTTTGGAATTTGCTAACTTCAAGTAGTAACCAAAATTTGCTTTTGCATATAGAAAATATATACTAAATATCAAGAAATGAGTTAAGAAAGGACAAATACCCAGATCTGATGCAAAATACCCATAAGAAACATTGTAACCATTGTCCACGTTAAATACCAGTAAGATTTAAGGGTATATTCAGGTTTTTTCACTCCTATTTTTTTAGCTTTGATATGCATTAGAAGAATAAGAATTCCTTCAAAGCCTCCAGCAAGAGCTCCCGTAAGACCTAAAATTGTAATGAAAGTTGTAAAACCAGAAAAAGCAAGTACGGCAGGAATGCTCAGAGTTAATATCAAAGCAAGATTTTTTGACAAATGCAAATCTTGAGTATACATCTGCACTAGAGCCGTTCCTAAAGTAAGAAAAGAGGTAAACATCGAAAGAATTGCTAAAAGATTAGCAAGCACTCCTAAAGCTGGTGTTGCATACACACTTAAGGCGATTGTTGCAATACGATGATTTGGTTCAAGCAATTCAAACTCTTCAACACCTACGATTCCAATAATTGCAACTGTAAAAAGAAGATATACCACTATTGGAACAAGAGAGCCTATAATGATTGCTTTTTTAAGAAAATATTCTTTTCCTTTTAATTCTTCATGAATTTCAGGAATTGCAGCAGCTCCCAAATATGAAAAAAGAATTACCCCATATGGAAGAGCAAGAAACAAAGGATTTATGGATGTAAAATGAGTAGCATCAAAAGATCTAAAAGAAAAAAAAGCAAGAACAACAGTTACAACAAGAAATAAAATAATCAGAATAAATTCAATTCTGCTCATCGTCTTTATGCCACGAGCAACGACATACGATGCTACAACAAAAAGAACTAAGCTCCAAACCCATGCTGGCGCAAAGGAGAGAAGTGTTGTTCCAATTTCACCTTCTCCTATAAGATAGGCTGTAAGAGCTCCATAGATAGTGATTGGCATTGTGAGCATCATGATTTTTTTTCCAACACTTCCCAAATATTTTTCAGCATAACCAGGCAGTTGATGCAGCCCTTTGGTTCTTAGAACAACTTCACCTAAAGCTAAGTTAAGAAATAGAAAAGCACAACCAAAAAGAATAATGAGAAGAAGGCCATAGAGGACACCAGCTTTGGCAACAACATAAGGAATACCCAGAATCCCTGCACCAATAATTGTTCCAATAAGCGTTGTTATAGCAACAAGAAGTGATGAGAAATTCTCTTTTTCGCCTCTTTTTTTAAACATCACTAAAAGTGATTTTTCGCAGGTATTAATGTGTTTCGATCTCTGTCAAAATAGGCAGGGGACATATTCGCTTTGCTCACTCTGCCTTATTTTGAGCACGCAGTATTCCACAACTAAAATAATTGCTTGCAAGCCACCACTCAATAGAATAGTGGAATACTTTGCGTTTAAGAAAAGAGTGGGGACGCTGGGATTTGAATTTCTGAATCACAAGTTTTCTTGTAACTTCCCAGATCCGAGGCTGACTTCAGGGAAAAGTTTCTTCATTGCTTGAAAAGCTCAACTCTCCATTTACTGGAGGCCCCTATTCTACCAAGTTATACTACATCCCCCCCACCTAAGAGCAAAAAAAGAATTCGTTTATTAATGTTTTTGTGGTTCTTCAGGTATAATAATCCAAGCTATAAGATAGAGAATTATACCAAGTCCAACAGAAATAAAGGTGAAGATTACCCATAGAAGTCTTACAATAACTGGATCAATCTCAAAATATTTACCTAAGCCAGAACAAACACCGCCTAGAACTTGTCCATCTTTACTTCGATAAAGTCGTTTGATTTTTTCTTTCATTTAGAAGAAGGACACATCGTGATTATAAAAAGTTGTCGACAGATTTAAGTGCTTTTCACAATTAGCCAAACTGATGATTAACCTAGATGGATCACAAGGAGAAGGTGGAGGGGCTTTAGTTCGTACTGCCTTAGCTCTTGCAGCCCTTACAAGACAAGAATTTGTTGTTGAAAATATTCGCGCAGGAAGAGTTGAAGGAGGACTTAAGGCGCAGCATCTTGAAGCGATTAACCTTCTCAAAAAATTGTGTTCTGCAAAAACCAACGAAATATCTTTAGGTTCACCTCACTTAGAATTTTCTTCCGGTCCAGTTAAAGGAGGTTTCTTTTCAATTGACATTGGAACGGCAGGAAGTATTTCGCTTCTTTTGCAAGCAGTTGTTCTTCCTTCATTATTTGCGCAGCGCTCAACAACTTTTCGTATTGTTGGAGGAACATGCGGCAAATGGCAGATGAGTGTTGATTATTTGCAAAATATTGTACTTTCTTACCTTAAACCTTTTGTGCAAAAAATTGAATTTAAAATTCTTAAGAGAGGGTATTATCCAGCTGGTGGAGGAGAAGTTGAACTAAAAATAACACCTCGTTTTTCACATGAGAATGCAACTTCTTTTGAGAGTTTTTGGCAAGATCTTTCAAGCCAATGCTCACCTATCAAACTTTTAGAACAAGGAAAATTAGAACAGATCAGAGGAATTGTAAATGTTTCAACGCAGCTTGAGGAAAAAAATGTGGCAGAGAGAATTCGTCAAGCAGCATTAACTCATCTTAAAAAATATCAAGTTCCAATCAACATTCATATTGAGTATGCTAAAACAACATCGATTGGAGGAGAAATTCTTCTGTATGCACTTTTCTCATCTAAAGCTGAAGATCTTAATGTCATATTAGGAAGTAGTGAACTTGTTGAAAAAGGAAAAAGCTCAGAGGAGATAGGTAAATTATGTGCGCAAAAACTTGTAGAAGAAATTTCTTCGCAAGGATGTGTTGATGAATATCTAGCAGACCAATTAATTCCTTATCTTGCTCTTCTTCCATCTTCAACCATCAGAGTGAGTAAAGTTACTAATCATACGCTAACTAATATTCATGTGGCAGAAAAATTCTTGCCAGTAAAGTTTAACGTTGAAGATAAAGTAATTTCTGTTCAGAGAATTTCTTAATGCGAAAAGAACTCTAAGATAACCATTGGCTTATAGAAAGCATAGCTTTCTAAAGCCCCAAAAAGCAATTTGCTTTTTCGTGGCTTCAAAATACAAATAAATAATTTTTGCTAGTGCTGCGTTCAAGAAATAGGAAGACTATCCTATTTCTGAACAGAAATGAAAGTCGTTGCTTCATTTCTTGTTCCCGTAGGGAGCAACCCCTCGCCACGCACTCGATGTAAACATCAGAAGTATTTTGACCTTATGCCAATGGACTTTTAGGACAGAGCCCTCTTAAGAAAAAGATTTATAAATAACCCCCTGCACGAACAAATCAATGGAAGAAACATTATGCATCTCGTGTAAGAAAAAGAATGTCAACGATGAGGGAAACACTCGTTTTAAATGTCCTCGTTGTAGTGCATCTGAAATCTTACGCTGCCACAGTTGTCGAGTTATTGCTGCTAAGTATACTTGTCCTTCGTGTAATTTTACCGGACCTAACTAACGAATGAATCTGCAAACTGTAGCTAGTGTATTGTACAAACCTAAAGAATTTTTTCCTCTTCTAAAAAAACAAACATTCAAGCAAACTTTTCTTTTTTATCTCATCTTAGTTTTACTAGGAGGCATCTTAAGTACTCTCTCTTTACTGAAAACGTATGGTTTTTCTTTAATGTTTTTTCCTCTAGCTTATCTATTATTTATGATAGTAATGCTCGCAATGTTTTTTGCTCTTGCGGGTATCCAACATCTCAGCTTTCTTATATTTGGAGGAAAAGGAAAATTTGTAGATACATTCCATCTAATGGTATACGGATCAGTGCCATCTCTTCTTGCAGGTTTTCCTCTTAATGCTTTATCCCTTATTTTTCAAGGAAATGTACTTGCCACAATTATTATATCAGTTGTGATGTATATTTTTGTAATTTATTCCCTTTGTTTAGAAATTATCGGAGGAAAAATTCTTCATAATCTAAGTACAGGCCGTTCAATCTTTGCTATACTCTTACCTTTAGCTGTTCTTACATTCATTGTCTTCGTTATTTTAATGATGGTATTCTTAGGATCTTTTTTCCTAGGAGCTGCAACTATGGGAGGAATTTAAACAATGGCTAAAGCGATTATTACATTCAAACTGATGCCGGAGAGTCCCGACATCGATTTAGAACCTATAAAAAAAGAAGCAATGGAAATTGCCAAACAAAATGGAGCAATTGGACAAACACAAGTTAAAGAAGAACCTATTGCCTTTGGACTTAAAGCCGTTCTTGTTTTAGCAATGTATTCTGTTGAAAGTCAAGACTTTGATGCAATTGCAGCAAAGATGGGAAAACTTGAAGGAGTACAAAGTGCTGAAGTGTACAAGATGGATTTAGCGTTAGGATAGAAATTTTATTTTTCTTTAGGTAAACCAATAAACTTTCCACGAATTTCAGATTTTAAATCTACTGTTTGATGATCATCATAAAAAAGTGCACTACGATATGGGGGCAATGTAACTAAAGAAGCTCCAATTTTGCCAAAATTTTCTGCTGCTAAAGCAAATGGACCAGATCGCAGTTTAAAGCAGAGAACTTTCTCTAAAAGATATCTTTGTTCAAGATCTGATGTTTCACCTACTACAACAACAGGTCTTTGAAGAACTTCATCTAAAAAAATTTTGGTCTCACACCTTTCTCCTAATGGAGTTTGTGAATAATGAATCTGAAAATCACGGTGTGCTCTTTCTTCAAGTTCTTTCCATACATCCTTAAGATCTAAAGATCCTTCTCTTAAGGCTTTCACATTTTTGGAATCTAGAAATGGATGAGCTGTATGCGCAACAAGAACTTCGTAACTCACATGACTTGCATCTTGCCGCAAGCGCGCAAGAGCTAAACTACCGGTCACAACTTGTTTCCACACAGAACTTCTTTCTCCTGCAACTATTCTTGCTTGAATAATTTCGGGAGCATACGCAAGACGCTCTCCACCTCGTTCTACAAAACACAAAGCAGATTCAAGTGAAAGAGATCCTTTTTCAGGAACTAAGCTTGCTTGCACAATTTGCTGTGGAAAAAGAAAAGTCATATTCCTAGCCTTAGTCATTTCACTTTAAATAAATTAGGGTGGTAGAAAAGTTACTTTAAATATTTTAAGATAACATCTATCTTCTCTTTCGTCTTAAAGCCCATTGGAGAAAAATGAGTACGTGTTCCTTTTACCTTTGGCAAAAAATCTTCTAGAGGCAAAACGTTTGTTTTATGAACTTTAGAAATCTGATGAAGATCATAAAATCCAACGACATTCTCTTCTTGAGCAAGAGTCTTAAGAAACTTTTCTTCCTCAGGAAATGGATTATTCTTAACCATTGTTTGAACTAATTTTTGATCTATAAGATCTCCAATCCACAAGGGACCAACAAACAAGAAATCATTTTTACAAGAGCACTTTTCCTTGTTAAAGATAGATGTTGTATAATTAAGACACTTCGAACACCACAAAAAATAGCGATGCTGTTGCACAAGTTCATCGCATTTCTCTTTGCTTTTGATCATTCGAAAATAAATTCTAAAATAATGTTCTTTATGATACGAAAGAATTGGAATGAGGACTTTATCAAATTGTATTCCTTGCTGCTGAATACGTCGAATAAGAATTCGAAGACCGGTTTCATGCATCAAATAATTCTTAAGAGATTGAGCCCAATATTTTCGTTTGGTAACTTTTGGATACGTTCCGCTAAGAGCAGCAGTATCAGTTGCGGTAATTGCTAAGATGCCATTACGTGAGATACGATTAAGCGCTGCAGCAAGAAATGGATTAGGAGAGCCAAAAGGATCAATATCAATGTAATCAAAGCCTTCGCAATGAAGAAGAAAAAGAGTTGCTTCTTCATTGTGAAGAGAAAGAGTTTTAGATAATTTTATTTTGTTAAGCTCACAATTTTTCTTAAATGTTTGAGGAAAATTTTCTTTGATATCATTAACATACAGCTCTTTTATTTTTCCTCTCTTAAGTTCTTTAAGGAAACGAAGAGAACGTATGCCTGATCCTGCTAGAGGATCTGCAATATTCATCTTTGAATTTGAAATGCTGTTTAAGAGAAGAATAGAAATATTTCTATTAGATGCCATAACTGGATTGTAGAAAACATCCATTTGCATGGAAACATCTCTTTTTGGGATTTCTGCATCAATTTTGATTGAATGTTCGGTTACAATAGGCATAATGAGCAAAAGTCAAGATATCTTTAAAAAAGATTCTAACCAACCTCTTACTCATGACCATTCGTAAAGTACTCGTAGCAACCTTAGGACACGTTGATCATGGAAAAACCTCTTTACTTGATGCTATTCGAAAAACAGTTGTTGCCAAAGGTGAAGCAGGAGGAATTACGCAAGCAATTGGTGTTTCCATTATTCCTATTGAAACTATTCAAAAAATCTGTGGAAAGCTCATGGATTCTTTTCAAGGAAAACTTAGCGTTCCAGGACTTCTTACAATAGACACTCCAGGTCATGCAGCGTTCACAACCTTAAGAAAACGTGGAGGAAGTTTAGCAGATATTGCCATTTTAGTTGTTGATATTAACGATGGATTAAAACCACAAACAATAGAGTCAATTGAAATTCTTAAGGCAAACAAAGTTCCTTTTGTGATTGCTGCAAACAAAATAGATCTTATACCTCAATGGAAATATGATAAATCAAAATTCTTGCTTGATAATATTGCTCAGATTGATTATTCTTTGCAAGCAACATTTGAGAAAAAATTGTATGAACTTGTTGCACAAATGAATGAGCATGGCTTTCAGGCCGAAAGATTTGATCGCATGTCTGATTTTACACAGCAAATTGCTATCATCCCACTCTCAGCTCATACAGGACAAGGAATTCCTGAACTTCTAATGATCCTTACAGGCCTTGCACAGCGTTATCTTGAAAAAAAACTAACGATGGCTGAAACTGGTCCTTGTAAAGGAACAATTCTTGAAGTAAAAGAAGAAAAAGGCTTAGGAACAACGCTTGATACGATAATTTACAGTGGTAGTTTATCTGTTAATGATACACTGGTAATTGGAGGAGTTGAAGGACCAATTATCACTAAAGTTCGCGCGCTTCTTGAGCCATCCGAGCTTTCAGAAATGAGAGAGAAAAAAAGCACCTTTCGCCATGTTAAAACTGTGTATGCTGCAACTGGTGTTAAAATAGTAGCTCCTGGCCTTGAAAAGGCAGTGGCAGGAATGCCTCTTTTTGGAACAAAAGGAAAAGGAGTAGAAATTGATGAGCTTACAAAAGATGTACAACAAGAAGTTTCGCAAATAGTTGTAGAAGAAACTGGCGAGAGTGGAGTAATTATTAAAGCAGATACCCTAGGAGGGCTTGAAGCATTGCGCTTTTTACTTCACGAGAAAAAAATACCAATCTCTTCTTCGTCCTTAGGAAATATTACTAAAAAAGATTTATCATTTGTTGAATCGATGCGAGAAAAAGATCTTTTTTACGGAATTATTTTAGGTTTTAATGTAAATGTTCCAACTGAGCTTTCTAATTATATCAAAACAAAAGAACTTACAATTATTACTCATCCTGTAATTTATCAAATCATTGATGATTACCAAAAAAATATAGAGAATCTTAAAAAAGATATTGAGCTTAAGGAATTATCAACATTAGTTAGACCTTGTAAATTTTTTATTCTCAAAGGATATATTTTTCGTCAAAACAATCCTGCAATTGTAGGAGTTGAAATTGAAGTTGGGAGGATTAGAACAGGGGACCCTATCATGAACGAGTTTGGAAAACGAATTACTGAAGTTAAAAGTTTGAAAGAAGGACAAGAATCAATAACGATTGCTCAGCAAGGAAAACAACTGGCAATGGCTATGGATGGAGTAATGGTTGGACGCCAAATTCATGAAGGAGATTATTTGTATACTGATATTTCAGAGAGCCATTACCTTAAATTTAAAGAGCTTAAGAAACATCTATCAAAAACAGAGTTAGAAGTTCTCAAAGAAATTGCTAATATAAAAAGAAAAGATAATCCTGTGTGGGGCGTTGGTTAAGGTTTGACTTGAGAAGTAACATACGTTAAATAGTTTTGAAGATGGTTTCCATTCAGTCATTCAAACCTCTTTCTATCTTTGTAGTGTCCATAAAGATTAGGAGGAGTGTCTGTTACTGCCTCATCATCATCAAACTTTCTCTCTAAATCTGATCCTAGAGAAAAAAGCTGTGATCGAGAAAGTTCGGAATGTGTTGGTCGCATAACTCCATAATACTCACAAACTAAATCTTGCGAACTTTCCCTATCTAAATAATCTTCAAAAAGGTTATCATCCATTAGTAGCTAAAAAATAGGATTAGTTAAAAATCTTATCTCTCAACCATCATCTTTTTTAATTCCTCATTCTTTTATGCCTCTATGCAAAAAGTAACGATTCTCAACAGCAGACAAATAAGAGACCTCAATGCACACCTCATAACTCAATTTGGCTACGCCCTCTCTTCAGAGTATGCATACCTTCTAACTGATAAAAATAAAATCTTCTTAGTAAACAAGGATGTTGTTAAATTAGAACTAAAGAATCTCATTATTGACCGCTTAGGACTTTACTTTGGAATGTGGAATGAAACAGAAGTTCGGTTAAGTAAGGAGGGAACACAACTTTTAGTTCTGAATGCTCAGAAAGAAAAAAAGCCTATCTTAAATCTCATAGAATTAACAGAAGAAGAAACAAAGAAATATTTTAGTGGCACCGACTTATCTAAAGATTTAGGAGAAAAAGCAAAGCTAGTCATTTTAACCTATAAAAAAGAAGTTTTAGGGTGCGCTAAGTATAAAGAGAAAAAAATCATTAATTTTCTTCCTAAAGCCAATCGAGGCGAAGTTATTCTATAGGAACCATATTGTTACTTTTTAGTAGTGTTTTGGGAAAACTTTATAAATAAAGTTACTATTTTCAAGTAAAGATAGTAAAATTCAAAGGTGAATCTTATGGCTTCAAAACTATGGTCAGCATTGCTGGTAATCTCTTTACTTATTGTTACAGTTTATAGTGCAACGGCAGCAACACTATATGCTTTTCCTACTATGGAATTAGATCTTGAAAGTGAATTAAACACACTTCAAATAGAATACTCTCAAGTCTCACAAAATTTCATGAGTGTTCGCTCCTCAACTATCTATGCGATTCAAGCAAAAGACTATAAAAAACTTGAAAGCGTTTATGATATTTTCAATGCAATCCGAGAACAAGCAGCTGCAGGATATGATAGAAGCTCCAAGTTTGCAAAAGAATCATTTGACCAAGGAAATCCAATTGCAGAAGAAAAGTTTACAAGTTTAGCTATGAGCTTTAAAAAAATCATTAAAGAAAGTGATGCTCTTATTACAGAAATCAAACCAATAATGAGTGAAGGAGCAAAAATTAATGCAGTTGATATCGAAGCTGCAAAACTTAAAACTCAACTTGCAAATGCTCGTTTAGAAGTAACCAAGTATAATGGCCTTGTAACAAAAATCATTGCTAATAAAGAAGTTATTGTAGTTGCTCAAACCCAAAAAACAACCCTTGAAACTTTACAAGGAGATTTACAAAAAATAATCAGTACTGCAACTCAATTTGAACAGAAAGCTTTAGCAGCAAATAATATGGAACTTCGTGAACAATTCCTCTCCTTTTCTGCTGATGCAAACCTCTTACTTCTTCTTGTAAAGCAAGATGTAACAAGACTTAATGCATATATTACCGCATCTAACTCATCTACAAATGCAAATCCAAGTACTAACAATACCAATACTGGATCGAACAGTACTACCTCAACTCCAAGTACATCTACCGATCCCCTAGAACAAAAATATGACACCTTTGCTACACGATTCGAAGAATTTGAAAATGATTATGATGATCTTCGTGATGATTATCGTGATGCTAAAGAAGATAACGATGATCGAGACGTTTCTAAGTACAAGAAAAAATTAGAAAATCTTCAAGAGGATTTAGAAGATCTAAATGACGATGCAGAAGATCTTCTCGATGATGCAGAAGATGCAGACAATTCTCGTGTTGAAGATAAAGTAGAAAATCTCATTGATGATATTAAAGATCTTAATGATGACATTGACTCTCTTTTAGGTAAGAGTAAAACTTCTACTACAAAAGCAGCAGTTTCAACATCATACGATACCCCTGCAAGAACAACTACGACAAGCACAGCAAGAACAACTCAACCAACAGCAACTACACCTCAAGATAATGTAGTTGTAAATACCCTTGCAACACTTCCAGCTCAAAGACCAGCTGTTGTACAAGAAGTTAACGCGTGGGATGGTATTCGTTCAACTGTTCTTATTGGTGCAGGACTAGTAATCATTGGAGCAATTCTTGTCTTCTTACTTGCACTAATTGTTAGCCGTAAGCGCTAATTTTTTTTCTTATTTTTCTTTTCTTTATCTTTTATTAACATCTACCAAAAACTTAATAAAGAAACTTTGCCGTTAAGCTAAATATGACAGCAACCAAAACCGATCAATCAAAAGATGAAAAAGTAGGCTTTCACAAAGGCTCTTTAGCAACTTTGAGTAAAGAAAGAGAAGAATTATTACGTATTCTACAAATTGTTGAACAATTAATGCAAATGCACATCAAAGAACTCAAAGATTTGGGTGTTGATCTTGTTTCTGAAGCAAAAGAGGCAACTAAAAAGCTCAAAGGAAGTAAACCAATAGAGGATGTTCTTAAGTAAAGTTTTCTTTTTTTATCAAATCTAAAAAGTATTTGTAAGAAGCTGTATCCCATAAGGTTTTTGCAACTACCGTCAGTAATCAAAAATAAGCTAAAGCCAAGTGCTTGATTTTTTTCATATTTTGCTAATGATAATCAAATGTAGACTCATTATGAGTCAAAAGCTTGTGGTGATCTCTTTTTACACGGTCTACATCTAGATGATAAAACACAGCTTCACAAACATAATCTCCTCTTCCTGCTACTTCTATTTGTAATCCTATTTTACAGATACCAAATTCTTCAGCTAAACCTGCTTGTTCAAACATCCTAACCTCTAGAATATCACTTTCCCCATCGTATAATGGAATTGCCGAATGGTTTATTGGTTCTCTAAATCCTGCGCACCATTGATTAAAGATTACTAAGTTTGCATCCTTTGCTTGACATTTCTCTTCCTCTCTCAATATTTTTTCTAGAGTGAATGGAGAAAAACAGAGTGGTCTCTTAGCATTATACACACCTAAAACGTACATTGCGGTTCCATGACAGTTTGAATAGCAATATACATTTCCTAGATTCTCAGTGCCAGGTATTCTCCTTGTTCCTAATTGAGGATCTAATAGAAGAGTCTTAATTTTTTCCCGATACAAATTTTTAGCTATTACTTCAGACATTCTCATAATCAAATGATCTGACCATTTATAAAGTTTACGTCTTTAACTACTAGTGAGGAATAAATATTAAAATAAATCTAGAATCATGGTCCTTGCATAATTATTTCACTTTTTCTAATCTCTGCAACGCGTAGTATGTTTATTTCCACCAACTAGAATTCTCACTAAAAAAATTTCTGAGCTAATTCACAAATCTTTAATAGGTGAAAACATCTAATTCTTACAATGAACATTCTTTTTATTATTGCTCAGCAAGGATTTCGTGATGAAGAATACTTCACACCTAAAGAAATCTTCGAAAATAAAAAAGCATCCACTACCACTGCATCTCTAATGCGAGGAGAATGTGTTGGTAAATTAGGTAAGAGCGCGAGTGCCAATCTTTCATTGGAAGAAGTAAATGTCTCTTTATTTGATGCTATTGTTTTTGTAGGAGGACCTGGAGCTCTTACTTTACAGCAAAATAAAGAAGCACACAGAATTGCAAAACAAGCACAAGAGCAAGGAAAAGTAATTGGTGCAATTTGTATTGCACCCACCATTTTAGCTTATGCAGGAGTTTTAAAAGGAAAAAAAGTTACGGCTTGGAATAATGATGGGACAAGTGAAGTTATCTTAAGAGAGCAAGGGGCAAAATATGTGGAAGGAAGAGTGGAAATTGATGAAAATCTTGTTACCGCAAGTGGTCCTGAGTTTGCACAACTTTTTGCTAAGAAAATTCTTGATCTTCTTCAAAAGGAGTAGTGCCTTGTACCTATCGCAACCTCTATAAAGAGGAAAGTTTTCCCCTAAGAGGGATGATGATAGATGTTCTTGCTATAGGAGATGTTACAGAAGATGTTTTTATCGAAGTTAGTAATGCAGCATCGCTGCATTGTGATTCTTTACATCATTGTCATTTAGACTTTGATTTTGGAACAAAAATTGCCATTGAGCGTGTTGATAAGCTTATTGGAGGAAATGCAGGAAACATGGCTATAGGTTCTTCACGCTTAGGCCTTCATTCTGCTCTCTATGCTCAAGTAGGTGCAGATAGTTCAGGAAAAAGTATTCAAGCATCGCTTCGTAAAGATCATGTTAGCACAGCTTATTTTTCCTTAAATTCAAAGCAAAAAACTAATTATAGTGTAGTTCTCCACTATAAAGGCGAGAGAACAATTTTAGTTCATCATGAACCAAGAGCTTATCAGCTTCCCAAATTTAGCGCAGCACGTTTTGTCTACCTCACCTCGATGGCCAAAGGATCAGAAAAAATCTTTCCATCTCTTCTCTCTTACATAAAGAAAAATAAAGTTAAGCTCGGATTTAATCCTGGAACACATCAACTAAATTTGGGTCTTGAAAAGTTAAAACCTCTTCTCAAAGAAACCAATATTCTTTTCCTCAATGTTGAAGAAGCACAGTTTCTTCTTAAAGTCAAGACAAGAAAAATTTCAGATCTGTTAGAAAAACTAAGTAAAGTTGGGCCCTCGATTGTGGTTATTACGGACGGCGATCAAGGAGCCTATAGCTATGATGGAAAAATATTTCTTTTCTGTCCGATTTATGTTGTTCCGGCAATTGAAAGAACTGGCTGCGGAGATGCTTTTGCTACAGGCTTTTTATCCGCTCTCTTACATGATCAGAATACAAGTGAAGCAATGCGCTGGGGAACAATCAATTCTGCCTCAGTTCTACAAAAAATAGGCCCTCAAGAAGGATTGCTTCATCTCTCATTTCTTAAGAAGATTCTGCAAGCAAATCCTAATTTTAAAGTTCAAAAGTGGAGCGAGAATGAAAAAGAAATTGCTAAAAGAGCATATCAACCATTAACATTTAGGAGATTTTAATCATGACTCGCTTACCTTTTGCTTCAACCAAAGATTTACTTGTGAAAGCACAAAAAGGAAAATATGCTGTTGGTCATTTTAACATCAATAACATGGAAATTGTACAAGGGGTTGTCCAAGCTGCCAACTCCCTAAAATCTCCCATAATTCTTGCAACCTCTGAAGGAGCTCTTTTGTATGCAGGAATGGATTACCTTTTCACTCTTGCTAAAACAGCAGCTAAAAACTCTTCAATTCCTATTTCTCTTCATCTTGACCATGGAAAGGATTTGAGCACTATAAAAAAAGCAATCGATATTGGATATTCCTCAGTGATGTTTGATGGATCACATCTTCCTTTTGAAGAAAATGTAAAACTCACACGCCTCATTGTCAAGCTTGCCCATGCTAAAGGAGTTTTTGTGGAAGCTGAATTAGGAACAATCGGAGGATCTGAGGATTTAGTTTCTTCAAGAAAGATCATTTATACTGATCCTAAACTTGCGTATGAATTTGTTAAGCAAACACGCTGTGATTTTTTGGCAATTGGCATTGGAACAAGTCATGGCGCTTACAAATTTGAAGGCAAAACAAAGCTTAGATACGATCTTCTCAAAAAAATTAAGGAATTAGTTAAAATTCCTCTTGTTTTACATGGAGCAAGTGGAGTTAATCCATCGCTTGTGAAGCAAATTAATCGTTATGGCGGTAAATGTAAGAGTGCTCATGGCGTTTCTGCTCCTGCGCTCTCTTTAGCAATAAAAGATGGAATTTGTAAGGTTAATACTGATACTGACTTGCGATTGGCTTTTGATGCTGCACTGCGCAAAAGAGTTGCAACAAACCCTTCTGATTTTGATCCAAGACACATCCTAGGTCCTGTACGCCTGCAAATTCAAAAAATCGCAGAAGAGAGAATAAAGCTATTTGGAAGTGTTAGGAAGGCGTAATCTTTATATAGATTTTTTGTTAGCTTATACTTCAAATGGAGTATAAAAAGAGGCTTTCTATTTTTCTTACTTCACTGATCATTACTCTAGCTCTTACACGTATTTATCTTCATTTTTTTCCTCTCACAAATTTTAACGTTGGATCTTATAATATTCATCACTTTTTTACAGGAGTTCTCATTCTTTTAGGTACCTCTCTGTTCTATCTTTTTGATAAAATAAACGTCTACACCCTCATTTTAGGAGGAATAGGCGCAGCTTGGGTTGTTGATGAGTTAGTATACCTTTTATTTACAAATGGATCAGATCAAGCGTATCTTACGCAACGCTCGTTATTGGGAGCAATACTAATGACTAGTTGTGTAATTGTTCTTCTGAGCATTTTATATTACATAAAAAGGAGTGAAAAAATAAAATGAAAAAAGTAATTTACCTTGGTGCAGATCATAATGGCTATATTATGAAAGAAAAGCTAAAAACATGGCTTACAAAAAAAAATATTTCTTTTTCTGATTTAGGAGATCTTTTGCATGACCAAAACGATGATTATCCAGACTATGCAGAAGCGGTAGCAAGAAAAGTTGCCAAAGAGAAAACGTTTGGAATTTTAATTTGCGGATCTGCCCAAGGAATGTGTATTGCTGCAAATAAGATTAAAGGCGTTCGTGCAGTAATTCCAACTACACTTCGCGAAGTTCGATTTTGTCGTTTGCATGATGATGCCAATATTTTATGTCTTTCTGGCTGGTTTTTACCTTACTATCAAGCAACAAAATTAATTGATGCTTTTCTTAAAATTCCTTTCTCTAAAGAAAAACGACATGTGCGAAGACTCAAGAAAATTGAGAAGCTTGAAAAATGAAATCTTTGATCATTCCTTCAATTATTGCTAAAAATCAGAAAGAGTTATCAGCTTCTCTTTTGAAGATGAAAAAAATTACAACAACTCTTCATCTTGATGTGGTTGATGGAAAATTTGCTCCTAATCATTCGCTAGATTTTCCTTTCAAATTATCTCAACAGTTTAAGTATCAAGCTCATTTGATGATCAAAAAACCACAAGAGTGGATTAAAAAAAATGGTAAAGGAATAGACGTTTGTATTGCTCATATCTCTGAAATTGAAAATCCGCAAGAGTATATTATGTGGATGAAAAAAAACAAAAAAAAAGTAGCGTTTGCTCTTCTTCCACAAACACCTGTTTCATCTCTTAAAAAATATCTTTCAGATATTGATTATATTCTTATTTTAACCGTTCATCCAGGTTTTTATGGAAGTAAATATTCACCTTCTAATTTAGATAAGATTTCACAAATAAAAAAAATAAATACAAAAGTCAAAGTAATTGTTGATGGAGGAATTAATCCTCAAACGATACAAGATGCAGTGCATGCAGGTGCCAATTATTTTGTTTCAGGATCATTTGTGATGAATGCTAAAGATCCTAAGAAAGCGATTGAAGATTTAGATAGAGAAGTTAAAAAGATCAAAAATCTATAATGTCTTATAAACCAATAGGTTGATTCATATTTTAAAGATGAAAAAAGAGAGAAACAAAATCCAAACACGAGAAATTATCGAAAAATCCATTCTAGAATTAGGATTAAAAGATGTTCATAAAACTAGTCCTAAACTGATAAAAGTAGTCATTGAGGAATTTAAATTAGATGATTTCAAAACCAATAATACAATAATGAGGAAATTCTTGAATGATTCTTTAGCTGAACCTCAGGATTTGAAACCAATGTTAAAATGCATAAAAAAGAGTATAGTTTCAAAACATCCTGCAATCGTTGAATTTCTAGCCCATGCCATAGATAAAAAATGGCTTCAACCTTCTAAAAAAATCATAAAATCACTGCATGTTACTTATATTTTGGAGGCTTTAACTGCTGCGATGTGCAATGACAACAATTTTTTCATTGAAGTTCAAGACCATTACAAAAGTAAGGAAAATGAAAGAGGAATTAATCCTTTGCATACCATTAGAACATTTATGCATGCTTTTGGGATTACTCACAAATTATTTGGTACAATTAAATCACTATCTGTTGATCCTGCAATGATATATTTTAGAACTCAAAGAGGATTTACAAAATCTTATCTTAAAGAAAACGAATCAAAAAAATTGCTCAAGGATAAAAAAATCAATTATATTGAATATCAGTTATTGTCACCTATAGAAAAAAATGGTCTTGAACATATTAATGAGTTAATCAGAATCAATATTTATGAAGCCGGAATTACAGAATACAAGAATGGGCTAAAAGCTAATGCGATTTGCGCCCATGAATTAAGTGAAGATATTCTAAAAAATCCTCCTGTCACATTATTCAAAAAGAAAAAGGCAATACCTGAAAACATAAATATCTCATTTTACAAGGTAATTACACAAAAAGAGAATTTATTCCCAACGGTAGAATTTACTCAAGATTGGGTAAATCTATACATCACTTGGAATCTAGCTTTTGTGGTAAATAATGTTGATGATTGGGATATTGTATTGCCAAAACTTTTAATTCCTTCAATTATAGCTTCTAAACCAGAAAATTTTCTTGGTGCCAGAATAATATCACTTTGGTTGACTGTTAATCATGTTTTTTACAGAATGTATGAAAAGAAAAGTATTCCAGCTCCAGAAAATAAATATGAAATGGCACTGGCATGGGGTGAAATTAACAAGAAATATGCATTTGATTTAGCAAAAAGAGAAACTCATGAAGATTCCAAAGTGCTTATGAAAACATATAACCGATTCTTTTCACATCCTTTCCTTAACTGGTTGAAACTCGCTACCAAAATTTAATGCCTTCTTTTTAAAAAAAACTGTATACCCTATCCTTTGGACATATTGTCTCCCAGCCACTTACCCACTGGTCAAGTCTTCAAAATTGTTTTAAAGGAAAGATTATGACAAGAAGCGATGAATGTTAAAGAAATGTCTTTTGAAAATAGACCAAGGGAGAGATTAGCAAAAGATGGACCATCATCTCTATCTTCAGCAGAATTATTAGCAATTGTGCTTAAATCTGGTACTGCAAAAGAAAATGTGATAGAGATATCTAACAAACTTTTGGCAAAATATAATTTAGATGGACTTGCTTGCTGTACTCTTTCTGAATTACGTGCGCAGTATGGAATTGGCAATGCTAAAGCTGCACAAATTGTTGCTGTATGTGAACTTAGTAGACGAATTTCTCAAAAACATCGTCCTTGTTCAAAAATTAGTTCTGCGCAAGATGTTGTTTCCTTGTATTCACCTAAACTAAGTCATCTCCCAAAAGAACACTTTTGTGCAATTTTTCTTAATACTAAAAATGAAGTAATTGCAGAACAAGTAGTGAGCATTGGAACAATCAACTCATCTTTAGTACATCCTCGTGAAGTCTTTAATGGAGCAATTAAAAACTTAGCACACTCTCTGATCATCGTTCATAATCATCCATCAGGTGATCCTACTCCATCACAAGAAGATGTGACAATCACTAAAAGGCTAAGTAAAGCTGGAAATGTTTTAGGAGTTCCTCTTTTAGACCACATCATCATCGGAAAAGGAAAATGGTGGAGCGCGCAAGAAGCTGGTGTGTTTTAGGTATCAGTACGTTTTTATACTTCTTACTTACTATAGCTAAGCTTGTTGGAAAATGGTTAAGAAACAAAAAAGTGAAATTAAGAATGCAGCCTTAAGTGTAGTTATTGTCTCCATTCTTACTGCTGGAAATTCTTTCATTAATGAGGCAAAACACTCTATTGAAACTCTAAGAAGAGCGCTAGTTTCTCTTCAAATAAAAGAAAGAGAAGTAAAAACGGATTCTAAATTAAATGCTAAAGAGAAAGCAAAACAACAACTACAAGTACGAGAAGAAAGAAAAATTGCTAAAGCAAAACTTTCTCTATCGGAAGAAGAAAAAGAACTTATTGAAGAGCTCGATTCTATTCTTGAAAATGAGTACATAGAGGAAAATATAGAGTTGTTTCATGGGAACCATCCTGACAACCAAAGTTTCATAACAGAAGTTGAACAAACAAAAAATGAAGTAGATGCTGATTATGACAGAATAATACGAGGGCTTAAAAAATTAACAAATAAAGAAAGTAATGAGCTGATTGCAGGATCATTAGGAAAACTGTATAAAAAAATAGAGGAGTGTGAGGCAAGAATTGAGCTGAATAGAACTCAAAAAATACAATACACTCAAAAAAGAGATACAATGCTTCCTCTTATAAATAAAGTTCTAGCGCTCTCAGATCCTTCTTTACGCGAATACCAGGAATATTTAAGAGATTTTCTTTTCCGTCTTAACGATTTCATTGATAGTTGTGATAGATATCATGCACAATTACAAAATGCAAAAGATGAGCTCATTGCTCGTAAAATAGAGCTTGGTGATTTGTAGACGAGAAGAAATCTTAACATAACCTTTAAAAATAAGCAAAGGAAGTCCCTTTTCAATGGCTAAAAAGAAGAAAGGGAGCAAACCACAAGAAGCACGATCCGAAGTAGAAGAAGAACTACCTATCGAAGCTTTAGAACAAAAGAGCATTCCTTCTGTAGAATCCGAAGATGATAAGTCTAAGAAAAAGAAAGTAGTTTTAGGAATTTTAATGGGAGAGCGTGTAATCACTGAATCTTCTGATGATTCAAGAGATTTTTATAATCAATCACGCTTTGGTAGTTTGGCTGAAAATGGTAAAGTTGAACTTTCATTACTTGAAGCACTTTATTTAGTTGAAAAAGGTCGTCTTAGTGTACAAAGCGAAACTGGTAAAGTTCTAGAATTTGAAACATTTGTCAAAAAGGCACGCAGAGTTGAGCCTAACTTTTGGATTCGCTATTGTGTATTCAAGGATATGCGCAATAGAGGATATATTATCAAAACAGCTCTTAAATTTGGTGCAGACTTTAGAGTGTATGATCGCGGAGTAAAACCAGGAGAAGATCACGCTAAATGGATTGTCTTTCCTGTTCATGAGGGAAGTACTCTTACGTGGCATGAGTTTAGCGCTAAAAACAGAGTTGCTCACAGCACCAAAAAAAGACTTTTGATGGGCGTTGTGGATGATGAAGGAGATTGTACGTATTGGGAAGTTAAATGGATGAGACCCTAAAGCGCGTCATTAATGTTTCTACCAGCAAAAATTATTTAAAGCAAACTTTTACTTAAAAGAAGTATGCATGTGCACGATCAAATTCTCCAGTTTATTCGAACTACTGGTCCTACTATTCCTGCACGAGTGGGAAGACACATCAAAACAGAACTTCTTTTTGCCTCAGCGCACCTAGCTGATCTTGCTTCTCAAGGAAAAATTAAAGTTTCTAACCTCAAATTAGGAGGATCTCCTCTGTATTATCTGCAAGGTCAAGAAGAGCAACTCTATAACTTTGCACAAGACAATCTTAATCCAAAAGATTTTACCGTTCTTTCCCGTTTAAAAGAGGTAAAAGTTCTAAGAGAAAGTGATCTTGATCTTTTGTCAAAAGTTGCTCTACGAACTATCAAAGATTTTGCAATACCACTCCAAGTTAGGGTAAAAGATACTGTTAGCTTGTTTTGGAAATGGCATTTAACATCGGATGAAGAAGTGACAGGCTTAATCTCTAGTATTTTAAAAGAAGAAGGAGTTGCACAAGCTAAACAAGCAGCACAAGAAACTATTCCACCCCAACATTTGTCTGTTCCTTCTACACCTATTGCTCCAATTGAAAATACTTCTTCTCCAATATCTTCCGAAACTAAACCACAAAAACAAGAATTAGAAGTTACTCAAGCAAAAAAAGTAAAAAGAAGAGAAAAAGTTGTAGAAGATGGAAAACAAGAAAAGCTTGAGAAAATAAATGAACCAGTCGTTATTGAAAATAAAGTAAGCGCTTATCCACCTCCTGAAAAAGATTCATCTTTATCCTTAGATCCTTTTTTTATTCTCACTGACACATTTATGAAAAAGATGAATATCAATGTTCAAGAAGGAGTCGTCATGCGTAAGAATTCTGAACTTAATCTAATTATTAAAGTTCCATCAGTTGTAGGAGAAGTAACGTATTATTGTAAAGCAAAAAAGAAAAGTAAATGTGATGAAAAAGATCTCTCAACTGCTTTTATGGAGGCAAGACTTAAGAAATTACCTTTACTTTTTTTATACACCAATGATTTAACAAAGAAAGCAAACGAGCTCATTGCTAATTCTGTGAATCTTGAAAATATCATTGTAAAAAAAATTGAGTAGGAGAAATAAGTTGGGCCTTCCTCTTCGCGATTTGGTTGTAAAACATGAAACTTCAATCAAAGAACTTAAAGGAAAAATTTTAGTTGTTGATTCACATAATCTTTTGTATCAATTTCTAACAACGATTCGTGGTGTTGATGGATCTGTCTTTACCAATGATGAAGGAAAAGTGACATCACATCTTATTGGCCTTTTTAATCGTGTAACAACACTTATGGAAGAAGGGCTTCTTCTTGCTTTCGTTTTTGATGGAACACCACCTGCTCTTAAACAAAAAACGTGGGAGAAAAGATCAAATCTCAAAAAAGAAGCATCCCTTAAATTTAAAGAAGCGCAAGAAGATTCTGATCAAGAGAATATGCGAAAATACGCGATGCGTACCGTTTCTTTAACAAAAGAAATGGTTTTGCAAGCACAAGAACTTCTTACTTATTTAGGATTGCCTTATCTTCAAGCACCATCTGAAGGAGAAGCACAAGCAGCATACATGGTTAAACGCAAAGATGCTTATGCAAGTGTTTCTCAAGATTATGATTCTCTGATTTTTGGCTGTCCTCTTCTTGTTCGCAATTTGTCATTAGAAGGAAAAAGAAAAATGGCAGGAACACTCTCGTATCAAACAATTAAACCAGAGTTAATAACTTTATCAGAAATGCTTACATCTCTTCAACTTACTCAAGAACAACTAATTGTTCTTGCACTATTAGTTGGAACTGATTATAATCCTGGAGGTATCAAAGGGATTGGTCCTAAAACAGCTCTTAAATTGGTGAAAGAGTTTGGAACTAATTATGAAGCACTCTTTGAAAAAGTTGAGTGGAAAAAACATCAAGAGTGTGGCTGGCAAGAACTCTTTGATACGTTTCGCAACATTCCTGTTACTGATACCTATACGCTAAAATGGAATAAAATTCAAGAAAAAGAAATTTTATCGTTTCTTGTTACAAAATTTCATTTTAGTGAAGAGCGTGTAAAATTAAAACTACAACGGTTGCAAGCAGTAAAAAGTCTTTCTCAAACAAAGCTTGGAGGTTTTTTGTAAAATGAAAACAAAAATACTTGTTGGATCTAAAAATCCTATCAAAATTTTAGCAGTTTCTCAAGCATTCTCATCATATTTTTCTGATCTTGACGTGCAAGGTATTGAAGTTTCTTCAAATGTTTCTTCTCAGCCGATGGGCGATGAAACACTCATTGGAGCACAAAATCGCGCTCAAGCTCTCTTTGATTTAAATGAAAAAAATAACCTTGCAGCCCATTTTTTTGTAGGACTTGAGAGTGGCATTGGAAAGTTTGGAGAGAATTGGTTTTCCTTTGGAATGATTTGTATTATAGATGAGAAAAAGCGTATCAGTTTTGGCCAAACACCTCATTTTCAACTTCCACCAGCCATTCTTAAAGATGTTTTGAAAGGCGAGGAATTAGGTACGGTTATGGATCGTTTCATTGGTACCCACAACATAAAGCAAAAAGAAGGATCCATTGGCATTCTAACTAAAGGAGCAATGGATAGACAAAAATTGTATGTTTCAGGTCTTATTTGCGCCTTAGTTCCTTTTGTAAATCCTGAGTGGTATTTTTCTTGAAAAAGATTTAAGATACTTTTAAAAAGAGCACAACCCTAGATCCTATCATAAATGAAAGAAGATTTAAGCAAGAAAGTTCATTACGCAGAAGCTGTTGATTCTAATACAACGCAAACTGATAATGAACCTAAAAACACACAAACTGAACTATCCAAACTTCAAGAAGAATCAAAAGTAATGTCTAAAACAATTAATAGACTCGAAGAAGAAACGGTAATGCTTCGCGAGTTGTTCAATAATGCTAGTTCTGAGCTCAATAATTTACGAAAACCTGCCTTACTTGTTGCTGATGTGATGAGTGTTCATGATGGTAAAGCGATAATTAAGCTCTCCAATGGAAATAAGTTTTATTGTTTTGTCTCACCTGAAATTAAGAAACTCAATGCTGGAGATGTTGTTCTTGTTGATCAAAAATCACTTAATATTATTTCAAAAGTTGACGTTAATTCTTCTCTTGAAGTTGAAAAATTTGTAATTATTGAAAAACCTAAAGAGAGTTGGAAAGAAATTGGTGGACTTAAAGATGAAATTCGTGAGATTAAAGAAGTAATTGAACTTCCTCTTAAAAAGCCCCATCTCTTTAAAAAAGTTGGAATTGAACCACCTAAAGGTCTTCTTCTCTATGGACCACCTGGAACTGGAAAGACACTTCTTGCTAAAGCTGCTGCTCATAGTACTAATGCAACATTTATTGAAGTTGTAGGATCAGAATTAGTTCAAAAGTTCATAGGAGAAGGAGCAAAGCTGGTTAAAGATATCTTCACCCTTGCACGTAGCAAAGCACCGTCCATTGTCTTTATCGATGAAATTGATGCCTTAGCAGCTACGAGAATGGATACAGGAACTTCAGGAGAGCGTGAAGTGAATCGCACTTTTATGCAGCTTCTTGCTGAAGTTGACGGTTTTGAACCATTAGATAACGTTAAAATTATTGGTGCAACTAATCGTGTAGATATTCTAGATCCAGCCATTATTCGACCAGGACGGTTAGATCGTTTAATTCAAGTAGGACTTCCTGACGAGCAAGGAAGATTAGAAATTCTTCGTGTTCATTCAAGTAAAATGAGCCTTAAAGATGTTGATATTTCCAAGGTTGTTCCCCACATGGAGAACTTTAGCGGCGCAGAAATTCGTGCCGTATGTATGGAAGCTGGGTTTTGTGCGATTCGTGAGGATCGAAGTTATGTTACTTATGAAGACTTTATGTTTGGAATTGAAAAAGTTAAAATCGAAGAAGACGAGGATTCTGAACACCACAAGTTTTTTGGCTAATTTTTAGATATTTGATGAGTTTATGGGCGCTAGTAAGTTACTTTCCGTTCATCATTGCGTTAGCTCAGGGGGTGTTCACTAACGTCATCGCGCTTTCCACACCCTCTTTTTAGAAGCCATTACTTATAAACATTATGCGAGAAAAAAAGGGTAACCTTTATAAAAAAAGCATTCTTTTTTTGATTAGACACACGTAAGTCACTTTTTGAGGCATACGGGCTGTGTTGAATTAGTTAGGAGGAAGAAACATGGAAGGAGTAGTAAAGTTTTTTAACAGAAAAAAAGGATTTGGATTTATCAGTGGAAGTGACGGAAAAGATTACTTCGTGCACTTTACCGCAGTTGCACAAGGAACATTTCTTCGTGACAATGATAAAGTATCCTTTGATGCCGCAGAAGGAGAAAGAGGCTCTAAAGCTGAGAACGTTAAACTTCTAGAAAAAGCAAGTGACCGCAGTGGGTCAGCTAGTAACGATCAAGCTGAAGGAGACGAAGATTCTGAGGACATGAATTAGTTTTTCATTTCTTTTTTTCTTTTCATCAACTCTAAATCAAAACAGATGCGAAAAACGTGTGGCGCAAATTGGCCGCACGTAACTTTATTTTTTATTTTTATGTTCCACCCTCTCTTTTTTTGCTCAAGAACAATCCGTTTTGCTTCAGGTTCTATCTCATCTTCTCGTAAGAATGAATAAAGATGAATATGTCCTCCCTCTTTAACAAGGGGAAGTGCAAGGTCTAAAAATTCTTCGGATGTTTTAGGAAGGGGCATTACAATTCTATCAAATTTTTTATGCAGTGATGGAGCAATTTTTCTTGCATCTCCTTCATAAATAATTACTCTCTCTTCCAGTTTATTAAGAGCAATATTGGTTAAAGCATATTGATGAGCTAGTGGATTAATCTCAATACCATACACTTTTTTAGCCAAAGAATTCTTAGCAATAACCAAAGGATATGGACCTGCTCCTGAAAACATGACCAGCACATCTTCACTTTCCTTAACTAATTTAGCAATGCGTAGCCTTTCATTATTTGATCTTGCTGAAAAGTAAGTTTTTTCTAAATGAAGTTTCAGCTTTATCCCGTTCTCACTATGAATTGTCTCTTTTGTTTTCTTTCCTGCAAGAATTGTAACTTTTCTTAAGCGATACAATCCCTCATGCATCGCTTTTTTCTTAACAACGGTTTCAATTGTTTTGTGATATTTGAGATATGCTTGTGCAATGATTTTTTCTTTTTTGTGTAATTCTTCAGGAATTTCTAAAATAAGAATCTGACCAACAATTTCTTGGGATTTTGGAAGAAGTTCTAATTCTTTCTTGGTTAACTTATTCTTAAGCAAGGTTTCTAAGGATAGCTCAGAAGAGCGGATAGGAAAAGAAAATTTAGTATTAACAACTTTTGCTAAAGGAATGTTTACTTTTTTTAAAATAGGAAAATAGAGATGTTCTAATTCTTTTACTAAAGAATATTGCTGGTTTAAAAGATTGTGTTTTACCAGAAATTCTTTAACTTTTTGAGCATGTTGAAGGGTGGTGTAGGCTGCAAGCATTATTTAATTGAAAAGCTTAACTCTTATAAACGTTATGTCCCCTTAAAGGGAAGAAAAAGTAATTAAAGGGATGCTAATCCTATCTTAGAATGGAATCACCTTTACCGGTAGTCGTTGTTGCGGTTATACAGAATGAGAGAATTCTTCTCCTTAAAAGGGCCAATGAACCTTATCAAGGACTTTGGAACTTTCCTGGTGGAAAAATTAAAAGAGGAGAACATCCATCCTCTGCTGCCAAAAGAGAACTTTTAGAAGAAACAGGAATAGTTGGATCTTATGGAGAAATTGTAGGGATTGTTTCAGAGCACATCATCGAAGAAAATAATGTAACATATCACAATCTGCTTTTTGTTTGTCAAATGAGATGTGAACAAAAAATTCCTCAAAAAAGTAAAGAAGGAGAAGTTTCTTGGTTTGATCTTGCATCTGTTACAACAAAAAATGAAGTAGCTATTAATCCATGTGACCTACAAATTATCAAAAGAATGCTTCTTAATAAAGAAAATAGCTATTTTGAATGTTTGCTTGAAAAGAAAGAAGATAAATACCAACTTACCTCATTTACTTAAAAAATGCCAACCCTTATTGCATTACTTTCAACTGGAAAAGGAACATGGAGTGAAGTATTAAAGATAATTAGATTTAAACCATGGACAAAAGTTTTTCTTATCACAAACAAATTTGGTGAAGAAAATTTTAAACAACAAGGAAGTGAAATAGAACTAGTGGTTGTTGACTTTTATCAGGATGTAGCGCAGATTACAAATGAAATTAAAAATAAACTTCAGGGCAAAATTAGTGATTTTGAAATCGCGTTAAATATGGCATCAGGGGTTGGAAAAGAACATATGGCTGTTCTTGAAGCTGTTCTTGAGTTAGGTTTAAATTTTAGATTAATTAGTGCCAATGAGAGAGGAGTTGAAGTTTTAGGGTTAGATAGGTAAGGTATCCTCTTTTAGATGAAGAAACATTTATTAACACTTATTGGGTTATCAATGCCGTGAAAAGTCTAGTTTTTTATTTATTAATATTATTGGTTTTAGCTTCTTCTACTTTTGCCTATACGCCCTACGAAGAAAATAAAGTTTTTTCCGGAAGTACTTTTAATTATAATTATTTTAGTTTGAGAGATAAAGTATTTGCATTTTCAAAAGAGGGAGATTTACTTTGGTCTATGTCCTCTGGCACTTATTTAAATGATATAAAGAGTGTAAGTGATACAAATGGGGATAATTATGAAGATCTATTGATTGCTCTAGATAGTTATTCTATACCTAGTTTAAAATTAGTGAGTGGAAAAAACGGAGATATTTTACAATCTTTTCCCATCTTAAAAAAAACATACAAAAACAATCATCCACTATCTACAACCAAAATTATTAACAGTAATGGCAGAATTATTTTTTCTAGTTTTAATGGATTGTATGAGTTTAATGGAGGATCCATTTCTCAAGTTGTTGAAGTTCAAGATTTCATTTTAGATTTTGATGTTTTAGGGTCAAATATTGTGATTATTACACCAAGAAAAATGATTTCTTATGATTTAAATTTTAAAGAATTAAAGAAAAGGGATATTTTAGGAAGTGAACAACTAACAACCATGTTTAGTAATAGTTATTTTTTAATTGGTAAAAATATGTATCAAGGAGGTAGTTTAGTTTATGAAAATAAGCTTTATGATTCTAACCTTAATTTAATTGGAGAGTTTTCTTCAACTAGACGTCCTTATGCACTTTCAGACAGTTATGTGTACTTATTTGATGATAACCAAAAAGCAATCCTGATTAATAATTTTTACGGTCAAGAATATGGAAGAGTGGATGAAGTGACTAATGTAAGAGCCAAAAGTAAGATGCTTTTTTTTACAAAAGATAAGTGGCTACAAAAGTTTACGGATAATAACGCAGCAAATGTTTTAGATCTAAAAAAGATTGTGCAAAATGAAGCAGAAAATGTTGAGCTAATAGGAGATTCCTTGTTGATTAAATATAGTCTAGGAAGTAATGAAATTAAAATATACAAAGGTGGAGTCTTAAAATTATCAGTTGATAGTTCAGATACCAGATTAATGAAAAATATTGATGGTTCTGATCTTATTATTAACAAGCAATCACCATTTTCTTATAGCTATAATGAGTATTCAGGTAGTTTATCTTATTCTAAATTAGAAAGTTCTAATCTGTATGAAGTAGTTGATTTAGGAGATCTAAATAATGATGGAATAAACGAGCCTTTACTGATTTTTAAAAATGGTGATTATGGAGCGATTCAAGCATTGGCAGTCTTGTTCCTGAGAAGCGGACAGCTTCAAAAGATTAGTTTTATTCCTAGTGAATCAGAAATTTCACAAGCAATACAAGATTTAACTAAGCAAATTGATAATTTAAATAATACTTTCAAACTAAATGAAAATAAAATAGAGAGCATAAGATCGCAAGTAAATTCTTTAAATCAGGACTTAAATAATGCAAACCAAACAGAAAGACAAAGAGTACAAAATAAGATTAATAGAGCAAATGCAGAAATTGAGGAATTATTAAAGAAAAATTCAAACCTGAATGTAGAAATATTTAAGTTGGTAAATGAGAAAGAGTTTTGGAAATCACCAGATATTTCTCAACAAACAAGCATTGAATCATTTGCTAAATTAAATAAAAAATTAATTATTTCTTTATTATCGAACAAACTGTATAGCGTTGATTTAAATAATTTTAATAAAGAAGAAATAAAGTTAAAAGAAGGAGTATATCCTTATTATATTAAAAATTTAGAGAACGCTGCAGACATAAATAATGATGGATCAGAAGACTTATTGTTTGTTCATCAAGAGAAAATGGGAGTTATTAGTGGGGTTAATTATAACCTCATTTGGAACAGAGGGTTGAACAATACTATGATACAATCTCATCACAAATTAGGAAGTAAAATTGTTTTTGTTGCAAATGATAAATTAAAGAAATATAGATTAATTGACGGATCATTGTCTTCAGAAGAACAGTTCAGTGGAATTACTTTTTCGACAAAATTAGACAATATGTTTTTGTATACAAGTCAACCTGATTTGTTAGCAGTTACTGAAGATAATAATTATAGGTTAAATATGGGGAGCGGATATATTGATCCTAAAAATGTATTATCTTATGATTGTAATAATGATAGAATAAAAGAAATGGTGATGGTTGGAACTTCTAGCTATGATAGTTCATTAAATATATATTGCATCAACTTTGAAAATAGCGAGCTTATAGCAACAAAAGAATTAATCCCATCAAGTTATAATTTTCAATGGCAACAAGATTATGGTCAAAAAAACACAATTGATGTAAACATCGTGTATCCTGTTAAAGAAATGGACAATTATTTGATGATTAACTTAGAGAACAATAATAACCAATATGGAGGACTTCCTTTTTTAGGAAATGTATTGGTTGATACAACGGATTACAAAATAAAATTTATCTCACCTTATTCTTTTTATAGCTCAAATGGAAAAGTGTATGCTAAAAATGGAGTAGAACTGTTAAATGAAGAAAAAGGAGTTAGAAGTGAATCCTATAATGGAAATTTTGATCTGAGGTTTAACGACAATAGATTCAGGTTAATTTACGTTGATAATGTGTTTACAACCGCCTCAACAGACAGTCAAGAAACGTTAAAATTAATGGCAGGAGAACACGATTTAGCCATTCTCACACCTTCTCAAGAGGCATCATTTTCTTCTGTTGAATATGTACATGTTTTGGTACAAAGAGAAAGATCAGCTATGGCTTATGTTATTTTAATCATAATATTAGCAGTGTTAATTGTCGGAACAATTGTAAAATGGAAACGAATGAAACAGTAATTGAAATAGAAAATGTGTGTAAGTACTTTCACATTAAAAAGAAGCTCTTCAAATCAGTTGATCAAGTAAGTTTAAAATGCCAAAAAGGGAAAATATACGGTTTAATTGGTCAGAATGGAGCAGGAAAGACAACAACCATTAAGATGATTGTAGGTCTTATTAAGCCTACCTCAGGAAAGATAAACTACTATTTTAATCAAAATTTTAGAAAAGTGTTAGGCTACGTTCCTGAAAAGCCAGTCTTGTATAATGATATGCTACCTTTAGATTATTTAGTTTTTATGGGTCAGTTAGCTGGATTAAACAAAGAAGAAGCTAGTGAGAGAGGAAGGCATTATCTTAAAAATTTTGAATTATTAGATAATTTAGACAAAAAGCTAGGAACATTTAGTTCAGGAATGAAACAAAAAGTTCTTATTGCGCAAGCACTACTACACAAGCCAAGACTTTTAATTTTAGATGAACCAACTACTGCCCTAGATCCATTAGGACAAAGACAATTACTCAGTTTACTAAAAGCCTTAGCAAAAGAGGGAGTTACCATTTTAATTAGTAGTCATCATATGCAAGAACTCGAACTGATTGTAGATCACATATTTATTTTTAACAGTGGAAAAATTGCTATGGATTCAGAGATGCAATCTCTAAAAAGTGGGGCAAAAGAACAATTAGAGATAAGCACTTCGAATGTTAATAAAGTATTTACACTTATAAAAAAATCATTTAATGTTAAGGCTATAAGTATAGTAGATAACAAAATTATAATCTCTGCTTCTAACCTTGTAACGTTAAGAAAAGAGATTGTAAAATTGATTATAAATCATGGAGAAGAAGTAATTTCAATGCACACCGTTAAAAGTTCATTATGGGATGTTGTGATGGAGAAAATTGCCAAATGAAAAACGGATTAATAATTGGGAAGCAAACGTTGATTGACTGCTTTGGAATAAAAAAGAACTGGCTTTATTTATTATTCATTATCATCACTTCTAGTTTATTGGCCAAAGTTATCTTTAGTAACTTGGCAGGTTCAACATCATTCACCGATCAATTTTATGGATCAGTAAGTGGTTTGTTTCTTATAGGTTTTTTTTGGATAGTTGGAATACCCTATTTCATATACCTTGGAGCAATTTCAGTAGGAGCGGTTTCAAGAGAATTTAATGAAGGTACGGCAATGTTAATATTTGCAAGACCTGTCAGAAGATTGGAATTTATTATAGGAAAAGCATTAGGAATTATCACTTATGGAATATTATTAAATGTCATTTCTATCTTGTTTATTGCATCCGTAATAGGAATAATGTTTGGTTTAGATTATGCAACACTGCTCGCATTGTATAATACCTCTTTTGCTCTCATTATTTATAGTGTGTTTGTGACATTATTAATCACTTCAGTTGGACTCTTTATTTCACTAATAGTTAAAAAAACGATAATAAGTATGACTTTGTTATTTGTTTTTATTTTACTTGTTTTTGTATTTCCTCCTGTAATAAACTATAGTTTAGAATCAAAGATAGGAAATTACCAAGAGACTATTCCCGACTTTGCATTTTTACTAGGATCGTTATCAACAGGAATCTTAAATTCTTTTAACTTAGATCTAGATTCTACAACAAAAAACTCATTATCTTTGGTTACAAATACTTATACTGAATCTACGTATAGTGTGCCTATTCCCTATGGTCTGATTGATAACCCTAAAACGAGCGATATGCACTTGATTGTTCCGATCATTCTATTCATAGGAATATTTTTAGTTTTATTTTACCTAGGACTTTACATACTCAAAAGAAAAGAAATTTATTAAAATGGTTAGAACAAAAATTTTAAGGCATAACCCCATACCACTTGTACAATAAACGATCAACAGCTCTAACTAAGTTTTCTTTTTGAGCTGAAATTTTAATACATGTTCCTGAGAGCTCAATAGAAGTTTCTTTAGCTAAAGCAAGCTCAACAACAGCTCTACCTTCTACTTGCGCGCAGCTAATAATTGTGCGGTTCTCACAAGCTGAATCTTCTTTTGTACAAGCACCAATTGGTCTTCGATCAACTCCTTTAACGATATTAAAATTAAGTTCAGAGAGAGCAAGACCATAGTACTTGTCTGAAACTGTTGGATCAATAGCAACATATATGTCTGGTTGTAAATTAAAAGAAGGACTAAGACTTCCTTCAAAAGTAATATTTTCTAAGTCTTTAGGACCAAAGTGTAGTGGAATTTTAAGAAGAGTATCTCCATACTTTACAATCTCTGTCCACCACAAGCCATCTGCTTTAACAAGTGAAAATCCATTGTATACATAGCCTTGATCCTCATCTAAATCTCCCTGTAAATTTTCTTGATGTAAATCATCAACATCAATAACGGTAGATCCTGTAAGGCCAGTGTAAATCTTTCCTCCAACTAAAACAAGTGCAAAAATACCAACAATAATTCCTAAAGCCAAAAGAATTCCTTTTGTATCCGATTTACGAATCTCTTCAGGTGCTGATTGAGACGGTTCCTCTGAAGGTTTGATTGTCTTAATTTCATCCATACAAATATCCTTTTAGGAGACTTTAAAAACTTTATGAGTCAAAATAGAGAGATTACTCATCCCCTAAATAGCTCATTTTTAAGAATATCTTTATAAAAAATTATCAAGAAAAGAGAAGAATGCAGATACCAGTCCTCATCGAAGAAAACAACAAAACGCATCTTGTAAGCCAACAAGAACTAGCGCAGCTTTTACCTCAAGCTAAACAAATATTTGCTAACAATTTCTCACAAGAAGTATATTTTGAGAGGTCCGTTTTTATCAATTGGACGTGTGCTATTGCTGATTGTAAGTATTGTTATCTTTCAACTAAACCAAAATTCAATCCTTCCAAAGGAACTAAAGCGATACGTAGTCAAGAATCAGTTCTTGCTGAAGTTCTTGTTTGTAAAATCATGGGATGGAGAGTTGGCTACATTACTGGAGGCCTTCGTGTTGAATCTGCTCAGTACCTCATTGATCTTGTAACAAAGATAAATACAATTACCAAAGAAAAAATCATGATGAATTTTGGTCCTTATTCACGTAACATTATCGAAAAATTTGAGCCACACATAGCAGGAATGGGTTCTGCCATAGAATCATTTGATGAAGAGTTACATAATTATATTTGTCCATCAAAGCCTCTTAAGAGTTTATTGAAATTTCTTGAAGATTTAGGTGATCTTAAACTTAAAAAATTGATCACGATTATTTTAGGTATGGGAGAGAGAAAAGAAGATGTAGAAGTTGTAATTGAAAATATCAAAAAGTACAATATTGATAAAATTCAACTCTGTTTTCTAAAACCACAAGAAAATACTATTTTTCAGAATGTTCCATCCCCAGATCCTTTGTATATGGCGTACTGGATTTCTAAAATAAGAATAGCTTGTCCTCAAATAATAATTAAAGTTGCACTTGTAAAGGAGAGAATTAATGATCTTTCTTTGTATTTAGAAGCTGGAGCAAATGGCTTTACAAGGTTTATGGTATTTTCTGATTTTGCAACAAAAAATGCACAAGCACTCGAAGAAGAGTGTAGGAGAGCTAAAAGAGTTCTTCTAGGATCTTTTACAACTCTTCCAATTGTAGATCTTAAAAAAGAAGTTGAAGAGCTTTCTTTCTCATCTGATCTTAAAGCGAGAATTCTTCCTAAAGCTTTAGAGTATTGGAAAAGCTTAGAAGATAATACAAAATCTTTAGATCACTAATACTTTTTAGAAATCTTTCATACTACTGCATGTTTTTCATTTAATAATAATTCGAGTGATTGGGGAACAATGCCAACAAAACGGCTATTTCTACTACTAAGGTCACTACTACAACCAATACCGGCCATCCCATAATGAAGAATAATGATTCTTCCCGAGTCCGTATTTTTATACCGATCATGAAAAGAGGCAAACACATGTAAATTTCTCAAATGTAATTTTCCTTTTTCATTAAAGAGCATTCTTTGCAATGTTTTTTTTCCACCACAAGGGATGATAACATCAGGATTGTTAAGTTGCTCTCCTACAAGTCTGTAGCCTAAAGGGGTTTTAGAAGCTTGTTCAGCTGTTCTTAATACTGCATACACTGGCATATCTTTAAGAAAATTTGGATCGGAAGATGCTTCTAAAAATTCTTCGTAAGAATAGAGAGTCACTTTTTTTTCCTCAACTTTATTTCCATTCCATCGATAAACTTTCTTATCTCCTAGTAAGCTATCTTTTTGTGCACGTGAAATAGGAAAGGCACCAAAAGATAATTCATGACCATTAACAGCTTTTCTAATGAAATGAGGAAATGGAATAAAAAAACCACCATTTTGAATATCAACAACATAATTTCCAGTACGAATGCCATCATAACTTCTCTCAAGCTTAAGCGTTAATCTTTCTCCTAACGTATCATACGCATACTTCCAGCCAGGGTCTTCTAAACTGCTATAGCTTCTACCATTAACAAGAAGATAGGTTGGACAAGGTATCAAGTTGTATCCATGTAACGCTTCAAGAGAATCTGCAACTGCGTTGGATCCTTTTTTGTATATTGCAACTCCTCTTAGTTCCTCAATTGAGGTAAGTCCTAGCTCACTTTTTTTAATTCGCCTATCTAAGAAAACATTAAATTCTAAACCCATTCTCCCCTCCTATTTCTTTTCTAATACAAATGAGTAAGAGTTAAATTTTGGTGTAAAAAACTTATAACCCTAAGAATACACTTTAGGGTTACAAGCAATCTAGTTTAATCTACATCTTTTTTACTTATGATTTCATTATTTTTCTTCCAGCAGGTCTATTCTTGACCATACCAATTCCACCTGGACGCTTTGCTGCTCTAATCTTTGCAGCATTCATTCTTCCGCCTCTGCTTGATTTTGCCATTTTGTCCTCCACTGTAATTTGTGATTTAAAAAACAATTATAAAAATAAAAATATAAAATTTAAAAAAATAAAAAAATTAAGCTTGTTTGACTACATGGGCAATTACTGAAATAATAAACAATATTACAAAAATTACTGCTAACCACTTGGCAATTGTCAATGAAACTCCTGCAATGAGCCCAAAGCCTAGGATTGCTGCAACTATCGCAACGACTAAAAATAATAACGCCCAAATTAACCAACTTGAAAATCCTTTTCCTGACTTCAAAATTCTTACTCTAAAACTTTTATTTCCCATTCTCTCGGAATTGACAATGTGAAGTTTTAGTGCGGTGATTAAACGCTTTGAAGTTATCACAAAGTTTTTTTCAACTTTAACACTATTTTCGCTTGTTACATCTAATCTAATTCCATCAATTTTTTCTCCGTTAAAATCCTCTTCTGTTTGACGCCAATTTGTTAGCTCTAAATCTATTGGCTCTCCTTCCTCTATCTTCACATAGTTACTTGTAAAGGTAGACCAATTTATTTCACCTATTTTCTGTACTTCTGTTTCCATTTTTATTTTTCCTCCTCGAATTTTATTTGTTCTTCGCTTCTCTCGATCCAAATTTCAAAGTCCTGTTCTTCATCAAATAACATAGCTGAAGCTACTTTCTTCTTTTTCATTAGTCCTCCAGAAATCGCAAAGAATCAAAGACGACAAGCTTATAAACAATGACGTTCTCCAACTCTTGGGATTTACGATTTCTTTTTATTTTTACAATTTTATTTTGAGTACAACTTAGATTCCAAAGCAGTCCTCACAAAACCAGAAAATGTTGATCCTATTTTCTTACTTTTTTCTTTAGTTTCTTCAATTATTTCTTCGGGCAAACTTATTGTAATATTCATAAATATGTAAAAGTAACAAAAAGTATATATGTTAGCAGTCCAACATTTTGTTTGATTGAAATATAACACAAATAAGAAAATAATTATTAGTGAATTAAAGAAAGGCGGAACTTATACTGCTGAGGACTTTATTGAGAAATTTAACATGCCTAAGAGCAGTGTTTATTATCTTCTTAATAATTTAGTTGGTAAAAAGCTTGTAAACTTTTGTTTTATTCCTACAAATGAAATTCATGTTCAAGAAGCTGGGCTTTCTGTTGTAACCAAAGTAGTTCAGGTTTCTAGGGGAGAAGGACATACACCAAGCTCTGAAAGGCTCAAACTTATTTATCAAAGAGGTAAAATTAAACCAATAAAGGCTTACTACTGGCGTAATGAAAACGAATCACTCAGCAATGAAAGTGAAGAACTGAGGAGATTTGATGATTATCTTAAGAAGTTTAAGAGGAATGTTGATATTGGGAAATACAAGGGACTTTTAGCAAAGAAAAAGAAAGAGGAAATCTGTAGACTAAAAGATAAATTAAAAGTTACACCGAATATTATTGAAAATGCCAAGACCAACTAAATCAAAAGAAGAAAAGAAAGTAAGAATCAACATCACGCTAGATAAAAGTGTGTATAAAAACCTCAAAGAGAAGAATGTTAAAATCTCAACTTCAATCAACCAACTCTTAAAAGTCGCTTATTTCAACGAAACAACCTCTATTAAAAATCTCCCTTCCGGAGGAACAAAAGCCCTTAGAGGGATTTGAACCCTCAACCTACTGCTTTTTCTCAAGATGGTACGAAGCAGTCGCTCTACCGTTAAGCCATAAGGGCAACTATGGATTCTAAAAAAAGCTCTCTTTTTAAAATAATGTGTAGAAAAAGAAAGAACAAATTCAAGAGACTTTCTCAAGTAATTCTTTTTTTGTTTTGAATTTCTTCTGACACGCAAAGCAGATTGGATATTGTTTTGCTGATCCTTCTTTTTTGATAACTGTTCCTTTTAATTTTTCTAAAAAGAGCTCAGAAATCGTTGCTTTACAGATTGAGCAGGAAGCCATAATATCCTAGAATAGAGGGATGATTTTAAATCTAATGGTAATAATTGGAGTTATAACTCTTAAGGGAATAAAATGAAACGAAAAAAACAAGAAACGCAAGAAGAACGTTTACAAAGAATAGTTGAAGCAGAATTAGGACTATCAACTCAAAGTATTGTCTCTCATTCAAGACAAGGTTCACAAAAAGAGGCATATGTTGCACAAACAGAGAAGGGGAAAATCTTTCTAGGCGTTGTACCTGACGCAAGTGCATATCCTCTTGGTGAAGAATATCAAAAACTAAATGATTTGCAAGGAAGTGTTCCTGAGTATTTTCCACGCCCTCTTTTTTACACTGTTAACCATGGTATTCAAGTATTAGGAATGGAGTTTCTTACTCATCAACCAATTTCAGCACTCGAAAGAAGTTTAGATCGGAGTAAAGAGGAAGCTGTTGTGTATGCTATTGGTTTTGCGCTAGGAGTTGTTCATGCAAGAACAGGTCAGTACACAAAGGCTCCCACTGCAGACAATATTCTTGCTAAACTTGGACAAAGACCTTGCGTTAAACTTGTTGATGTTGAGCATTTTACAGATGGAAGCACAAGAGAGCTTCAAAGATGTGTAGAAAGAGACCTTGATCTCTATAAAGATCATAAAAGAGCATTCAGAATAGGCCTTGAAGACGGAATAGATGAAGCGTAGATTCTACCACAAATAATATAAAATCCTCTCAAAACAATTGCTCTATGAGAAAGCGTATCGCAGTAATTGATAGAGAGAAATGCCACCCTGATAAGTGTGGTAATTATCTTTGTGCTAAATTGTGCCCTGTTAATCGTACAGGAGCGATGTGTATTACTCCAGGAGAGCCCGATAAAAAAGCGCGTATTGACGAACTTCTTTGTACTGGTTGTGGAATTTGTCCTAATCGTTGCCCTTTTGGTGCAATTACCATTATCAATTTGCCAGAAAACGTTACAAAAGATCCTTTGCACCGCTATGGAGAAAACATGTTTGAATTATATTCCCTTCCCTCTCCTCTTTTTGGACAGGTAGTTGGAATTGTTGGAAAAAATGGTATTGGAAAATCAACTGCTCTTAAGATCATGGGAAAAATGCTCACCCCAAACTTAGGAAAATGGGATAATCCTCCTTCTTTTAAAGAAGTAATAGATTATTTTAAAGGATCAGAAACACAAAAATTTTTACAAAAACTTGAGAGAGGAGAGCTTAGTCTCTCTTACAAACCACAGCAAGTTGATTTAATCCCTAAACAATTTACAGGATCTGTACAAGAACTGCTCGAAAAAATTGCAGCAAAAGAGGAAGTTGCAAAGATTGCCAAAGAACTTCATTTAGAAGCTTTTCTTGATTCACAAGTATCAGAAATTTCAGGAGGAGAATTACAGCGTGTGGCAATTGCAGCAACTGTTCTTAAAAAAACGCAACTGTATCTTTTTGATGAACCAACTTCATATCTGGACATTAAGCAGCGTATTCATGTTTCTGAGTTTGTTCGTTCACTTAGCAATGAAAATAATGCAATCGTTGTTATTGAACACGATCTTCTTATTCTTGATTATATGACTGATTTTGTTAATATCATCTATGGAACAGAAGGAGTGTTTGGAGTTGTTTCTGGAATAAAATCCTCTCGCGAAGGGATTAATGCATTTTTGGATGGTTATCTAAAAGAAGAAAATGTACGTTTTCGGGATCATCCGATAAAATTTGGAACAAACATTGATCGAAAAACAACAATTCCTCGAAAACTAATTTCTTGGAAAGGAATTGAAAAAAAAGCAGGACATTTTACGTTAAAAAGCACAGAAGGAACGTTATATCATAATGAAATAATTGGAATTGTTGGAGAAAATGGTATTGGAAAAACAACGTTCATCAAAATGCTTGCAGGGATATTTCCCCCAGATAAAGGAGAAATTGATGGAAAACTTCCAGTTGCCTACAAACCACAATACTTAGAAACATCTTCTGATCTTAGCGTTGGAGAATTTCTTGAAGAAGCTGTTGCTAAATATATGTATCAAATTATCAAACCACTTGATCTTGAGAAATTATTCACAAGTAAATTAAGCACTCTTTCTGGAGGACAGCTTCAGCGGGTTGCGATTGCTCGTGCTCTTTCATCCGATGCAAAATTATTTCTTCTGGATGAACCATCTGCATACCTTGATGTTGAGCAACGCCTTGCGGTAACAAAAGTAATTAGAAATTTAGTGTTAGAGCGAGATATTACCATTCTAATTGTTGATCACGATTTAATGTTTCTTGACACACTATCCGATCGTTTAATGGTTTTTACAGGAGTTCCTGCAAAAGAGGGAATGGTTCAAGGTCCCTTTCCTCTTGAACAAGGAATGAATTTTTTCCTCAAAGAACTAGGAATAACCTTACGTAAAGAAATTAACACACAAAGACCACGCATTAATAAAAAAGACTCGGTTAAGGATCGGGAACAGCGAGCAGAAAATAAGTGGTACTACAGTTAAAAGGTGGTAAAAAAATGGCAATGAGTAAAAAGGATTTAGAAAAGAGAGAAAAAGTGATCAAAGGAGAACTTGCAGCACTAGAAGCTAAATGCAAAGATGGTAGTGGAACAAAGGATGATTATGTTGCTTTAGCAAAGCTTAGAAAAAAACTGGGATAAAATATTTAAAAATTATTTTTCTTTTCTATCTTTCTTAAGTTCTCCAACGCTTAGCAAATTCTCCAATAATCGGAATTTCTTTCTCTTCACCTGAAAGAGAATAAATAAGACCCATTACCCATAGAAAAACAACAAAAATAGACCCAACTAAGTAAATAATCCAGCCAATAAAAGGAATTCCTCTCAGTAAAGCAAATATTACATACACAATAGATAAGATTGCTCCTTGCTTTGCATAATACATTGCATAGCGATTATTGCGCCGCATAAAAAAGACAATAAAAAAACCAAGAAGCCATAGCAGAATCCCAACAAATGCCCAAGGCTTCCCATCTTCCATATCGTTAAGTGACTTACCCATAGGATATTTTAGAGAAGACATTTTTCCTTAATAAACTTTACGAGAAAGAAGAACAGAAGTACTAATCTCTTACAAAAAAATGCTTTAGATCTTTGCGATGCTTTAGCCACAAAAAGATTAGCCCCACAACAACCATAGGAACACTAAGCCATTGTCCTAATGTAAATCCAAAGTAAATTACATCTTCGCGGAAAAAATCAACAAGAATTCTTCCAAGCCCAACCAAAACAACAAAATTCCAAAAGACAAAACCTGGTGCAAACTCTCTTCTAAGGTAGAGCCAAAGTACATATCCAAATAAAATAAAACGTACTCCTGCTTCATAGAGAGTACTAGGATGACGACAAAGCTCATCATATTTAGGAAAAACAACACACCATTTTCCTTGAGATATTCGTCCAACTAATTCACCATTCACAAAATTAGCAATGCGCCCTAACGCTAATGCAAGAAGCGCAGGAACAGTAAGCGCATCTGCAAGAGAAAAGAAAGAAAGCTTCTTTTTACGACAAAAAAACAACGTTCCGACAATACTTCCAACAAATCCTCCATGAAAACTCATGCCTCCCTGCCAGATTTTAAGAATAGCTAAAGGATTTGATAAATAATAAGAAAGATCCCATAGAAGATGAAAAAGGCGGGCACCAACAATCACACCAACCATAATATATAACATAAGATCCCAACAATCATCTGCTGAAAGATTCATTTTTTCTTTCTTTGCAAGATACTTAAGCCAATAGATAGCAAAAAGAAAACCAAAGACATACACAAGTCCATACCAACGGATTTCTAGAGGGCCTAACTGCAAAAGAGAGGGATTTAAGTTATGAACATACATAGATCAATAAGATTGATACTCTAATATAAAGTTAATTAAAAAAATGATAAAGAATTTTCAAAATAGATCATATATTTCAAACTTATTCTAAAGTTGAATTAGAATCATCTACACGATAACAGCGGTAAGAACCTGTAAGAGGAACACTATCCTGCTCAGAGCCCATATCCATAGGTGGAACAACTGAAGCTCCTGTAACAAATGATGAAGATCCATCTAATGAAGTTATTTTAGCAATGCTAATACCAGTTCCAACGATCGTTATCACCAAGGCAATTGCTAACATGGCGACAATGGTTCGATTCGATAAATCTTTCATATAACTTAACACCTCTATTTTTGCGTCTTTGAATCTTGTATTTGAAGCGAGATAAATTCTTCTTGAGCTGAAGGCTGTCTTGGTGGCTTAAGAGCGGCATCATTAACAAGCTCAAGATGAAAATTTTGAGATGTACTTGTTATCTTTTGGGGTTTTACAGCTACTTTATCTAAAGTTTGAATGTAAAGAATTGAGCTTATAACACTTACGATAACTAACGCAACAAAAAATAAAATAATGGTATGGTTTGAAAAATCTTTAGGAGACACAGGTAAAGGAACTTTACGTAAAGAAGTACCTTTCCTACGGCTCTTTATTCTTTTTTTAGACATAATACACTTCTTTTACACATACTTAGTAAAAGTTAGAAAGAGTTGAAAATATTTATATCTTTTGGTATATTATAAAAAAGAAGTAATAGAAAGATTATATAAGATGCCTAAACAATATCTTCTTCAGCAACTACAATGAAATCTCCACTTGCAATAACTGCTGAGAAAGGAATAAGAATATTACCATCTTTAGTCTTTTCTAATTCCATCCTATCCGTATAAGAAGTAGGATTGCGTAAAAGTAAATGAATTAACTCTCCTGAACCAACTTCAAAAATAAGATCTCCTACTTCTCCAAATTTCTTTCCTGACTTTGAAACAATTGTTTTTCCTAGGAGTTCCTTAGAATATACCTTATCTTTATCTGCCATTAACCGTCACCCTCATTTATCTTGGATAGATGAACACGAAGAGGGGGTGGTCAATATATAAAGTTTGCGGTGATCAAAAATGTACTCTGACGAGCTCAAAAGAGCTCCTCATTTCTACCCAATCTTAGATTCGCAACTTACCCTCTTTTAAGAGGGAGGAGATTTAGGAAGAGTAGGCAAACCAGGTACACTCGAATAGAACTCTTCATCGATCTTCTGAACATAATCTCTTACACGGCTTAAGACTGAGCGGAGAAGAAAGTTTTCAACTTTTTCCTCAAAAATCTCTGAGAGTTTACCAAATTCAGTAACACGGTACAAATTCGCATTTGCTTCAACTAAATGAAGATCTTTAAGACGTCTTAGTTGTCTTCGAATATTAGAAGCTGCAATACCTAGCATTGCAAGGCCATTTTTCTTGCGATAATCCATAACATGATTTTTTATCTCCTCTGAATGAAGTTCCTCACGTCGTCCTCTTGCATGAAGAAGAATGTATAAAATATCAACAATCACATCACGTGAGTCTCCTGGTTGTAATAATCCTAAAGAAAGACAAAATCTTCTAACCAATTCTCGATCATTCATCGTCGGTTTTTCGTAGCGACGAAGGGTAATTTCTAAAAGCGGTGTATCACGACTTATTTTTCCCAATTTCTCATCCCTCCTTTTTACTCATCCTAACTTATTTTTCCTAAATTTATTTCATTATCTTTATTTTTATTCTCTATTTGTAAACAGACATTATGTGTGAGTATACCATACATAAACATTATTTTTCTCCTTTTTATCAATTCGTGCAAAATAGCATCTCTCAAGTTGAATAATCGCGCCTTCTGCCACATCTTTAAGCAATTCTTCTCCATACCCTATAACAACTTTCCCATCTGCTAAAAGTACATGCACATTTACAAGGTTTTTCTCTTGAGGTAACCAATGAATGATGAGACCTTTCTTTGGAGAATTTTTGTACTCCTCATAAGCAAGAGAGTGAAAGATATATTTATCCTTCTTGCGAACAAAATTGCAATAATCCATCAGACGATGAATTTTTCCTTCTTCAAGATTTTTTTGATCAGAAGAGGTGATGTATACTTTACCTGAAGCTTTTAACTTTCTTTTTCCTCTTGCAGGAAATGAAGGATGTAAATCAAGCTCTACATCTTTTGTTGGAGCATCTTGGATTACTACCGATATAGGTTCTTCAACAAAAAAGTAACGATTGGCAATTGGTTCAATAATTTCACGATTAAATGCATTAATATTTTTCCAAAACTCTTCAATTTTTACCGTTTTATCGTTAAGACTAAGTCCAATTTCACAAGCAAAGCGACGAAATGCTCCTGCCTGATAGCCTCGTCTGCGTAGTGCGGGCAGAAACGGCAAACGAATATCATCCCACCCATGATACTTTCCTTGCTCTATTGCAAGCTTTGTTGTTGTTTTACTAATTTCAAAACCTTCAAAATTAATAAAGCCCCAATGTTTGTATTGAGGTGGCTGCCAACCTAAGTAACTCATAATTAATTTCTCTTTAACTGCATTATCAGCTTGATCTTTTCCATTAAGAACATGAGTAATTCCAAGTTCATGATCGTCAATGGCGACTGAGAGAACCATGAGTGGCCATACTTTTTGAGTTGTTCCAGTTTTAGGGTGAGCATGTTCAACAATGCGCATGATTCCAAAATCACGCATTGCAGGATTTTTATCTTTAATATCTGTTTTTAGACGAACAACCACTTCTCCTTCCTTGTAGCCATCAAACATTTTTTCATATCGCAAAAGATGCTCCTTCAATAAAAGATCGCGACAAGGACAAGCGATCCCTTTATTTTTTAGCTCACGAAAAGAATCAGCATCACAAGTACACACATACGCTTTTCCTTTTTCAATTAATGTGTGGACAGATTTATGATACAAAGGAAGCCTTGATGATTGCACAACTACATTTGAAAGAGAATTTTCAGTCATCCACTGCACATCGTCTTCAATCATCTTGTAGGCAGGAGGATAGATATTTTCTGCATTGGTATCTTCTAAACGCAGAAGTAATTTTCCTTTGTACATTTTAGCATACTCGTAATTAAGAGAAAATCCATAGACATGGCCAATATGTAAAGGACCTGAAGGGGATGGAGCTAACCTTAGCACAACTCTTCCAACTACTGCCTCAGGAAGTGGCTTTAGAGGTGTTTCTTCAACAACTTCTTTTTTAAGAAGATTTGGTGCAAGTTCCTTGAGTTTTTTTTCTATTTGTTCTGAAGATAATTTTTGAATTGATGAGACTACTTTAGAAATTTCAGTTCTAAGACCGTTGACATCTTTTTTTAGAGAAGGATCTTCTTTAAGTACAGCTCCTAAAACTACGTTAATATTAACAGAGCCTCCAAAGTCAAGAGCATTCTTAAGAGCATGTTTGAGGATAAGAGATTGCATCAATGATCAGAAAAAGACTTTCTTTATTAAACTTTTTTACTTTTGATAGAAGATACTATTTTAGAGGTCTTTTTCTATTATACCTACTTAGATCTTTAGTTAGTATTTCTCCTGCAGTTTCATTACCAATACAAAAGTCTGATTGCGGGCCTAAAAATTCAACAATTGATAAGCGTTGAATGTGAGGGTCCCGACGAACAACTCTATGAACTGTTCTCTTAAGTGGCTCTACTTTAGGATCTGCAATTTCTTCCTTCTGCAGTTGGGCAAAATATCTCTCTAGAGTAAGCCCAATGTTAATTACATATCCTCCCTTAGGAACATTTGCTGCAACCCACCCAATTTTTTTTGCAAGTACTTCAAGACAAGGAATAGAACTTGGGTCATGACTAGTATCTAAAACAGTAAGAGAAGAACTGTCACGATGAGCACCTGCAATAATTTCTTGACCTTGCGCTGCGGGATTTGGTACATATTCCAGTAAACGCAACCAATTGTTACCAGTACGTCTTGAAGGTTGTTCTGAGAAATGGTCCTTTTCTAAACCATAATAATGATGAGCAAGAACGTTGAGAACAAAAACACCCAATTCACCAAATTGCTTGTGAATTGTAGGGATAACAGTTGTTGTGCAATACGAATAGAAGTCACGATCCCCTTTGCTGCGTCCTGCTAATTCGATCATAGATGGCCAAAAAGTAGAAGGTGTAGAAGGACTAACATGCCAAAATCTTTTCCAGTTTTCGGGTTTATCCTCCCGATATGCTTCACGCCCAAGCCAGGAGTAACCAGAAGAAGTATTATCAGTTACAAATTTACGAAGAACAGGTTCTGGTAAAGAAAATAAGAGTTTAATAAAGTCATATGCATCTGAGAGATGTTCTGGTGTAATGATGTGATTTGCATCAGTTACTGCACCAAACCCAAGCGGAGCACTCATACAAGAAATAAGCGTTTGTGCTTCTCTTTCTTTTTCGGAACGCGATCCTCCTTGATAAGTTATTGCACTAAAAGAAGAAATATCCATAACCTTAACTTTTGCGCCTAAATTATCAACTTCACGAAGAGTTCCGTAAGGAAATGTTTCAAGTACTCGACTTTCCATTTTCATCAAAGAAATTTATTTTATTATATAAACATTCATTCTCTCTACTACACAAAATTGTTTCCACATATATGTAGTTACAAAAGCTTAAGAACGCTCTTGCCCCTCTTCACACTCGAATATGGAATTTAAAGTTGAGCGCAAACTAAACGAAAATCTCTATAAGTATCCAACTCAAGATGTACATATTGCTAAACAATTTAGCGAAGAGTTACGCAAAGAATTAGGCGAATTTGTGATGGGAGTTATTGTTTTTGGCAGTTCAGTAAGAAGAGAAGCAACTCCTAAAAGTGATATTGATGTTCTTGTATTAAGTAACGATGCTTCGTTTACTATCACCGAACCTTTAATTGAAGCCTACCGATTAATTGTAGAAAGTTTGGTTACTAAAATTTCTCTCAAACTCCACATAACCTCAATGACCTTTACTGCTTTTTGGGAGCACGTTAAGGCAAGTGATCCTGTCGTTATCAATATTATTCGTGATGGTATTGCATTGTATGATACAGGATTTTTTGATCCTCTGCAAAAGCTTCTTCATCAAGGAAGAATAAGACCAACTGAAGAGAGTGTGTGGCGCTATTTTGGTAGAGCTCCAAAAACACTTCTTAATTCTCGCTGGCATATTCTTCAAGCAACTTTAGATTTGTATTGGTCAGTAATTGATGCGGCTCATGCAGCTCTTATGCAAGCACATCAAGTTCCAACGTCTCCTGAGCATGTTGCAGATTTACTTGAGAAAACATACACGAAGCATAAAATGCTTGAGCCAAAGTATGTAGAGATCATGCGCAATTTTTACATCTTAAGTAAAAAAATAACACATCGAGAAGTAAAAATTGTAACGGGCGCAGAGTATGAACATTACTATAAGGATGCAGAAAGTTTTGTTAGACGTATGAAACAAATCATTGAGAAAGGAAAATTTTAGTGACATTGTTCTTCAAGAACAACTGCCTGTGCTTCACATCCTCTTGCTAATTTTGCTGCAATTACAGAAGGTTCCATCTTTTTTCTATAAGCATCGCGTATATCCATCCAATCTCTAAGACCTGCTTGGTGATATTGCAAAACATCAGAAGAGCTCATCCCCTCCTTTTTGTACTTTACAACATCAAAAGAAGGTTTAGCTGTTGAAGAGAGGCCTGCATCAACAAAAGTCATAAATTCCTTGCAAGATAAACCAACGTTATGTGCATCAACAATAAAATAAGGATTATCAACTCCAATCTCTTTCCATTTTAACACTTCTAAAGCAAAGACTTTGTTTCTAATGTAGAGACCAACATGATAAGGAGCAGAGTCAACATCTGCTTTAACGTAAGGCACTACTTGCTCTGGTGTAAGACCATCTACAACATAGCTACTAAATAAACGATCATTAGGAATTCCAATATTAAGGTAAGGTTTTATTTGATCTGGAGTTAAGAATAATTTATCAGATAATGCTAAGACTCGTCGATGTTCCTCTGCAACAAATAGAAGTTCACGACTATTTCTTTCTTGAGAAATGTTTTGTGGTGGAGAAAAAGAAGGATAAAAAATAGGACAACTAGAACGAAGTGTTAGTGCAGCAAGTCCAAACATTAAAATTTTTTCTAAACGTGAAATCATACATTGTTAAAACAACTATTCAACCATCTTCTTAAGAGCAGGATGCATATCCATCATATGTTGTTTAGAAATTTCTTCATAGAGCTTATAGACTATCATTACCGTTAAAAGAATACTTGTTCCATTCGAAAGAGCACCAGTAAGATCTGCTAGTGCTGCTAAAAGACCAATAGAGGCTCCACCAAGAACAGTTAGAGGTGTAATATAGCGTTGTAAAATTTTCTCTAACACTCTCTCATCACGACGAAATCCAGGAATTTGTAGACCGGAAGAAATAATTTGTTTTGCTTGACTTGCAGCATCCATGTTTGCTGTTTGTACCCAAAAAATGCCAAAGATAATTGAACCTACCATAAACAAAAGAACATATACTAATGCTTGAGCAAGCTGTGTTAATTGAAAACTCCCTGTTATAATTGCATGAACTAAATTAGGAGGAGATAACCAATGAACTATCCCGCTCACAGGAGTATTTCCAGAAAATGTACCAAGTAAAGGGTATCCCCATCTCTCAAGAAGATGAGCAAAGAGTTGAATGTTGGCCATTAAAGCTCCAATAAGAATAACTGGAATGTTTGATGTATAGAAAAAATTGAGAGGCCAGCGAAAACCCATTCCTCGTACTCGACCAAAGGTGAGTGGGATTTCAACTTTCATTGCTTGACCAAAGACACAAACTAAAAAGACTAAAACGGTTACAGCAAGCGTTGCAAATTGAAGTCCTGCTTCAGTGATATTTCCCGTGGAAAGAGATTGAAAAAGAGCTGGGACTGCTCCTGCAGCAATATCAGGATTGGTTGGGGATGGTAAAAAGTTAAAGGCGCGAATAAAAATTTGCTGAGCAACTCCGCCTGCAATAAATAGGGAAATTCCTGAACCAAATCCCCACTTGGAAACAACTTCATCTAAAAACATGATAAGAAATCCACCAATAATTAGTTGAAGGACGAGGACAAGTTGCATTTCAAAATATTGAGGAGTTCCAACTAAAGAGGGTGATGGGGCAAGACCTCCCATGAAAACATAAATTGCTCCCTCAAAGAGGATAAAAGCAATGCTCATAATTCGCTGCAAACCTTGAAAACGACGCCTTTGTTCAGGATTACTAAGATCATACTTTAAAATTCCGGTTCCAACTAAAAGTTGTAAGACAATTGATGAGGTAACAAGCGGACCAATACCTAAACTAATGATTGAGCCAAAAGAAGCTCCTAAAATAATTGATAAAAATTCAAACTGTTGCAGTGCGTTCTCACCTAACCCATATAATGGAACTAAACCCATCGTAAAGAAAAGAACAAGAGTAATTAATGTCCACTTTAATTTTTCATTAAAAGGAAGACGTTTTTGTTGTGGTCCTCTAACCTCAGGAAAATGTGCTATGAGAAAATCGAGAATTCCCAACTTCAATCACCTACGATGAAGTACTTTTACTTGCTTTTTCCTCAGCTTTCTTCAAAAAAGTTACCTCTCCTCCTGCTTGCTTAACTTTAAGAGCAGCTCTTTCACTGCAAGAATCAATTGTAATTTTCATTTTTATTAAAGCTGGTCCGCTACCAAGTAACTTTGTGTATCCTAAAGATTCTAAATTGAGATTATAAACATTCCCTTCCTTTGATGCTTTTCCTTGGCTCACAAGTTTTTCTGCAAAAAGAGGTGTTAGATGACCTACATTAATCGTTTTTTCAGATACTGCGTGACGTCCACGAGGTGAAAATCCAGAACTTCCAAGAACAATACCAAACTTTAGATGTCCTGCTCTTTTTCCTGAACCTGCTCTTCCACGTCCTCCTCTACTTCCTGCACCACGTCTTTTCTTTCGTGCTCCACCACCATGAGTTGAACGTCCTCTCCACTTAGTTGTTTTCTTTCGTCTATGTACAACCATTAGATCATCATCCTCTTGAGTAATTCATCAATAGCTTTCCCACGATAACCTAAGGATCCGCCAAGCTTAAATGGAACTTTTGTTCCTTTACGACCAAATCCTTTACGAGGCGGGTTAAGACGAAAGTAAGGAAGATAATTTTTTCCTGAAAAAACAAAGAAGCGATACTTGTAGATTCCTTTAGAGTCAGTAACATTACCTTTGTATTCAACGCCACATTTTTGTACAACTTCAAGGAGCATTTCTTCTGAAACTTCTCCCCATGTAATGTAATCTTTAACTTTGTGAAGCATTCCTAAAGTAACAGGAGTTGCTTTGACAAATACACAATGATTTTTATGATGTAAATTGAGGAAACGTAAAGTATCTTTAACAGGTACAGTAACTCTTGAAAACCCGCGCACAAGAACAACTCCTAAACGTGCTGCATTTTCATTTTCTTTTTTGGTTGAGACTTTTTGAGTCATTACTTTTTGTGCCATTTTAATACCTACAACGTAGCCTCATTAATTTTCTTGCCTTCAAGAACACTTAAACTTTCCATTTGTTTAGAATTAACTTTCATTTGGGATAATTTGCGTAAAGCATCTACAAGAGCATAAATTAGATTCAACTTTGTTCCAGTTTGTCCTTGAGTTTTGCTCCAAATGTCTTTGATTCCTGCAAGAGCTAGAATTTTTGCACACTCTTTTTCAATACAAAGACCTTTACCTCGAGGTGCAGGCATTAGAAGAATGCGTACTGATCCACATTTTCCTTCAACTGCAAAAGGAATTGAAGTTGGTTCTTTAGAATCTGACTGCCAACTTCCACTTCCGCGACGAATGCGAATTAAATTTAAGCGAGCTTCTCGTTTTGCTTTTTCTCGTGCAGGAACTGTTTCTCTACTCTTTCCAATTCCAACTCCAACAAAACCATTTTTGTTTCCAACAACAGCACAAGTCATAAATTGAATTTTGTTTCCTTCACATGTTTTTTTCTGAGTTTGACGAAAGACTCTTCTTTGTCCGCCACCAAATTTTCCTTTAGCTTGACCAATTAAGAGTAAATCCTCTTGAAGATCAGGAAGAAGGTAGTCAACAACTCCTTGCTCTAAAATAGGCAAGCCTGAATCAAAAACTTGATTAATGTCAGTAATTTTACCTTCTTTTACGGTGCGACCAAGTGAAGTTGTTGGTTTCCACTCTTTTTGTTTTTCTGGAACAACTTCAATGTCAAGTTTAGCTTTCTTAACTTTTGCATCGTCCCCATATTCTTCATTAGTTGTCATGTTGTATTATTAAAGAGATTTTTTTACTTTTTCAAATGTTGAAACCATTAATTCTGCAGAGGCATTCTTTTTTAAATATTGCGTAAAGAGTGAAGATTCTGCTCCATTTTTTTTTAGCAATGCTGAATGATCTGCAATGTGTTTTCCTGAAAGTCTTTCGGCTGAAGGAAAAATATTTTCTCCTGCAGGAATTTTAAGACCACCGTCTAAAACTCCTTTAAGGAAAGCATAGACTTTTCCTTTTTTGCTAGGTGATCTTGATCCGGCATCGAGTACAATTTGTGAGTCTTCTTTTCCTTTCACACTTTTGGCGAAAAGAAATCCTGTAAGGTATGCTGCAGGAATATTTTTACAAGAGTAAGGCCAACCTTTCTTTGATAGCTCTTCAGAAGAAACGGTAGCTAACACAACATCTCCTGCAGGTTTAAATTCAATTAACTGAGCAATAATTTTTTTATTAGTAAAGCGTACAACAAGACGAAGGGGCATAGAAATTAAAGTAGATAATCGTTTCTTGTAATTTGTTCTTCCTTCTCGTCTTCTGCGGTAAGGTACTGTGCGTGGTTTTAGTGATGCCATTTTTTATTTTAACTCCTTATATGCTCTTGGTTGAAGGTGCTTTTAAAGCAACTCCTCCATCTTTTCTTTGAATTAATTGATGCTCTGTAATGTACAATTTAATGTGTCTTTTATTTCTAAAGTATCCACCTTTGATAAGGTTATACAATTTACGATAAGCTTCATGTGATAATACATCACGCTGATTAAGATTTTGCAAGAACGCCCTTTGCACACGCACTCGCATCATCCATTGCTCTTTGCGAGGAACGATTGAATATTTAGTTCCTTTTTTGTTACCTCGACCAGCACGACGACCTTTTTGTTTTTGTCTTGCCAAATGACGTGCTCGTCCACGAGAGTGAGAACTTGTCTTAGCAACCGTGATTTTATCTACAGCAATAAGTCCACGAATATCTGATCTTGTGATAGCTTTGACTACTTCATTGAAAGCGCCCGGGGCAAAACGTACTTTCTTAGGAGAGATGTGCAAAACTTTTCCTGCTAATTTCTTTTTGGAATGCATAATTTTTCACCGTTAAGGTTGCTTGGATGTTTGATCAACTTTCTCATCTATTGAAGGCGATTGCTCGCTATTCTCTTTTTGCGGCTCTTTTTGCGATTGAGCTTGTTTCTCAGCTTCTTTTTTGCTTGTTGCTCTCTTTTTTCGCTCTTCTTCTTTCTTTCTTTTTGTTGATTCTTTTTCACTTTTAACTTTCTTTTTTTCTGAAAACCATTTTTCAATGTTTACAATCGCAACTTTACCATCTTTAACATTAAGAAGAGAGATGTTTTTTTCTTGAGCTAAACGAAGAAGGGTAAGTCTTGTTTTCTTACTCAAAGTTCGACCAAGAATAGCTCCATCCCGTTTTACATCAAGCGCTGAAAGCTCTTTAATAGTATGAACAACAACAGGTCGTAATCCTGAATAACTTAGCCCATATACTTCTTTTGGACTTCCATAACCTGGATGAGGTTTTACAGGCCGACCACGATGTACTTGACGAATAGGAGAATGTCTTCCTTGAGGAAAACGCCAACGCTTTTTAACACGAGCAGAAAAATTGGATTCTCTCACAACAAAAGCTGGCTGTTTTTTCTTTGCTTTATTTCTTTGCGATAATAATGTATTAAATGTCATTTTGTATCTTTACTCCGCCTTTTCAGTGATGTAACATCCATCCTGAAAAATTCTGCGATCTCTGTTGGTAATTCGACAAAGACTTTCTATTTTTGCTGCATTTTGTGCAGCAACATCAATGTCAGGACTTGAAACTGTAATATCAGCACCTGTAATTTTTACATCGGAACCAGCAAGCAACTTAACACGACGAGGAACTGCTTCACCAAGAAAATTCTTAATGACAAATTCAAGACCTGAAACGGTCACTGTCATAGGAAAATGACCAGAACACACTTTTAATTTATAGATGTGTGGTTCAACAACCCCTTTAACCATATTCCGTAAATGAGCTTGATAAGTTCCAAGCATTGTTTTTTCTCTTTTCGTTCCTCTTTCAATATGCAAAACAACTTTACCATTTTCAGAGGTAATCTTAAGCTTGGGAAGAAGAAAATTTCTTGTAACTTCTCCTTTTGGTCCTTTGGCAATAATAGAAGTTCCACGTACGGTTACAACTACGCCAGATGGTACGGATACTTCTACACTTTGAGCTTCTTTCATAGGATTTAGTTAATAGCAGTATGCTACGAGTTTTCCTCCAATTTGTTTTTCTTTTGCTAAATTATGAGTCATTACTCCTGAAGGAGTTGAAACTACAATGATCCCAAAATCTTTTGCTGGAAGATATCGTTTTTCCCACTTCTCAAATTGAGTTCTTTTTGTTGAGTAGCGAGGTTTGATAACTCCGCACTTATTGATATTTCCAAGTAAACTGACTTTAAGGACGCCGCCTTTTTCATCTGCTAATTCTTCGAATGTACCTAGGTAACTATTAGCGTTCATAATAGAGAGTACTTGCTTGATCATTCTTGAAGCAGGTCTTAGTAAAACTTCGCGTTTTCCAACACGCTCAGCGTTCATGATCTTGGCCAAAGCCGCAGCTAATTGATCATTTAACATCTTAAATCACCCGTCGACAAGAAGATGACTCTAAGCAAATCATACCTTCCTGAATTTTGCGTTATTTTTTGGATCATAATTTCTCCTTAACTATATTTTTTAAAACCAATTCCAACAGCCATTTCTCTAAAGCATTGGCGACATAAGTGTAACCCGTACTTATTGACGTGAGCTCCTGTTCGTCCACAATTTTTGCATTTACGGGTTCCTTGTCCACAGGAACGTACTTTTGGTTGGTTGAATTTGATATACTTTTGTTTCTTTACTGGTTTTTGATTTAGTTGCGTAAACATTTTACGCCAATCACTGGTGGTCATTTACTCATGCACCTCTACACCTAAACGTTTCACAAAATTCATTGCCTCTTCTTGATTAATTCGATGATGCACTCCAACAAGAGTTGGTTTAACTCTGCGACGTTTTATTCGATACCCTGGTCTTTCCAAAGTTACCGCAACTTCTAAGCCCATAATCTTAAGTTCAGGATCATATTCAAGTCCTTCAATGTCAATATATTCAGGAACACCAAAAGAAAAATTTCCTTCTGTATCAAAATTTTTCTTCTCAAGTGTATTTTTCTTAGCAACTAAAAGACGTTGCAAAATCTTTTGTGCATTGTTGCGAATCGTAACTTTGCAACCAATCGCAAGACCTGGACGTAAACCCCAAGTAGGAATTCTTTTTTGAGTGAATGTAGTTACTGGTTTTTGGGGAGTTAATTTTTGTAAAAGCTTGAGTCCTTTTTTGAGCATGTCTTCGTTTTTTCCAGCCCCTATATTTAGGGTAATTTTAGCTATACGAATGTCTCGCATAAGATTCTCTTTTGCGTTTTGTGTTGTTGTATTTGTTTGTTTCATGGGATGAGTTTTGTTTAATTAGATTATAGAGCGACTTTTGGCTGTTTTGCTCCAACAACAAAAAGATACCCTTTTGCTGTTTCAACTACATTATCGCCAACTTTACAAACGACTTCTTTATGTTTTATTTCTTGTAAAGAGCCTACGTTGCCTGCATGTTTTCCATCTACAAGATAGACGCAAGCATTTTTTTCCAAAGGAAAAGTTTCAACTGCTGATAATGAGGAAAGATCAAATAAGACACTATCTCCAACATTCAACTTTTTGTCGGTGAAAAGAGTTCGTCCATCGTGGAGTCTATAGGCAATTTTACCCGTTTTTACTGCTTGTTTTCCGGTAACTTTACAAATTTTCAAATTAGCTTCTTGAAGAGTAATTTCTTTTAAAGTTAAACGTCCTTTGGTATCAAGTAAAAGACGATAATACTTTTGAATATGAGGAAAAGATAACACATCAAAAAGACCAACACAAAAATGATGGTCTTTGCGGCGTTTCGCATCAACTAAAACTGTTTGATTATGAAGAAGTTTCTTTGCTTCAACCATTGTTGAGGTGTAAGAGAGATGATCACGAATAAGAACTCCTAAAGCAATTCCTCGACTAAGTGAGTGAGGTCCACAGTTAGGTCTTGTGATGAAAGTTTTTACACGACGCGCTAAGATCCACGTTTTTGGTGCAGAGATGCGTTTAAGATGGTTTTTCATTTTAAGCAGATTCTCCTTTAGTTCCACGTTTCTTTGTTTGAAGAGGAATTGTTGTTTCTTTTTTTGTATCAGATGATGATGATTTAGCACCAAGTTTTTCTTTTCTGATCTTATCAGATAAATCAAGTTCAACTAAGATCAAATTGGAAGGATCAACTGGATAAGAAACTTTTGAGCCATCTTTTTTGAGCAACTGAATTCCTTCAAGGAAAACTTTAGTGCCTTTAACTACGACTTTCTCAACTTTTGCTTCTCGTTTCTTGAATTGACCACGAACAACTTTTACTTTATCGCCTTTACGTAAACGTACAGCTCGCATTCCATATTTTTGTCTCAAATCTTTAGAGAGATGCACATGAAGAAACTTCTGCGCTACATGAAGCGGTGCACCATAACGATAGAGGTGCTGCTTGCGAGGTTGTGAACTTGAATTCCAAGCCGTTGAAAATGTTTTTGTTTTCATATTTTTTTATAACCTTTCTTTATAATCATACAATCATACTTGCAACTTTACCAACCATTGGCCAGCGCTCAGCAACTTCTTTGGCAATTGGTCCTTTAAAGATCGTTCCTTTAGGATTACCTTTTTCATCTTTTAAAACAATAGCAGCATTATCTTCAAATCTAATTCTTGTACCATCGCGGCGACGATATTCTTTCTTTTGTCTTACAATGACAGCATAAACAACAGTTTTACGCATTTCCAATTTTCCTTTTTTTACGCTGGCTAAAACTAAATCAGCAATACCTGCACTTTGAAATTTTCCACGAGTTGTGTTATGACCAACTACGGTAACAATCTTAAGCACCTTTGCGCCAGAGTTGTCACAGGTGAGAAGTTGTGCCTGTAAAGGTAAGGATCTTGTATTTCTACTTTTTATTGCTTTCATTGTTTAAACCTTCGCTGCATCATTTTTTTTAGACGATGCTTTCTTTTCTTTTGTTTTAACTTGTGAAGAGGAGTTAGCATCAAGCGTTTCAACTCCTACTTGAACAATCACGTGAGTTTTTGTTTTGCTTAGAGGACGAGTCTGTCCAATAAGAACTTGTTCGCCGATGCGAGCATCAACACACATAGGATTGTGAACACGAATGCGAGATCTTCTCATTTCATATCTTTCATATTTAGGAACATAATAGGGTCTTAGCCACTCAACGGTAGCTGAGCGATTTGTATCACGCTTAATCACTTTTGCGCCGAATAGTCTTTCTTTTACATCGATCTGTCCATGAAATGGACATTTCTTATCCGTACACTCCTTCTTAGGAGCTGCGATGCCAAATATCGTTTTTGTCATGTGTTATATTTCCTCGAATCATCATTAATTTAATCTTTCTTCAGGACGGCCAATGATTGTGTGACCAACAATCACTTGATTTAAACCTTCAACCTGAAATGAAATTGTACTTTTAAACAGACGTTTAAGTCCTGTTTTTGTTAAGACACGTAATGTGAATTTTGTTTCATCAACCACTTTACCAGCAACTCCAACATTATGGTGATTGGTTGCTTGCACCACGGTGATTGATTTACCAGCAAAATCAATTGCCAATCGTTCTTTACGTGTCATTTTTTCGCACCAAAATACATTTTATTTTGATACGCTATGCAACTTCTATCGTCTCTTCTGCAAAGCCTAGTTCCATTAAAGCTGCTTTCATGCGTGACTTGTGGTCACCTTGCAACTCAATTTGCCCTGACTTTGCTGTGCCGCCACAGGCAAACTTTGACTTTAATTTTTTGAACAGCTCGTTGATATTGACTTCTTTTTCAAAGCCAGTAACAATTGTGTATTTTTTTCCAAACTTTTTTTTCTCGATAGTTACGCTGATTTTTTGTTGTTCGCGAGCAATTGCTTCACAAACGCAAAGGTCCTGGGGAAGACCACATTGATTACATACTCCAACCATGTTTTTTTACGCTCGACCCCCTTTCTCAGTCATGATTGAATAAATGCGAGCAATCATTTTCTTAGTAGTACGAATTTTGGAAGGTTTGGTAACGGTTCCTCCTGTTGCTAACTGTACATTAAGTTTAAGCAGTTCTTTTTTAAGTTCTTCTGCTTTTAGTACAAGTTCAGGTAAAGCCAATGCACGTAAATCTTTAGTTGTTTTCATGGGAAATATTTATTGTTCTTTGGGTTGATTATCAGTTGCAGATGTTACATTTTCTGTTTTAGATGATGCTTCAGGTGTAGATTCTACCGCAGTTTCAGTTTCTTTTTTCTTTCCTTTTGTGCTTTTTTTAGGAGTTGAACTTTTCTTGCGAGGTGCTTTCTTTTTTGTCTCCTCTGAAGATTGAACTGATTGTAATGCATCAACTTGAGTTGTTTGAATTTCTTCTTTTACTGGTTCTGAAAGAATTTCTACATCATCTGGAAGAACTAAACCAGGAGGCATGATTGCAACTTTAACACCAATCACTCCACTCTTAAGAAGAGCGGTTGCTTGCGCAGAGCGAACTCCAGTTAAAGCAATGTCTCCACATTTTTTAAGATAACCTTGGTAAAAACGCCAGCTCTTTGCACGAGCTCCTGGTATCTTACCTGAGATAACAAGTTCAACACCTAAAGCTCCTGAATTAAGAACATTTTCCATAACTTTATGCCCAATACTTTTAAAGCGTGCAGATCCAAATCTCTCAAGAGATGAGGCAATTCTTTGTGCAACAATGTTTGCATCAAGGAAAATATCTTTTACTTCATTAATTTCAATTTGAGGATTTTCAAGGTGAAATTCTTGTTTAAGTGCTCTTGTTAAATCTTTGATATTAGACCCTTTTGAGCCAACAATCATACTTGGTCTACTTGCGTGAATAATAATTTTCTCACCTAAAGGAATCTTCTTAAGTTTAATTTGAGAAATACCAACACCTTTTAGTTTGTTCTCTATGTATTTCTTAATGTAAAATTCTTTGGTTCGCTGCAGGATAAATTCGCGTTCAATCATTTTTTAATTCCTCAAGCACTCCCCTTCAAAGGTGCTTTTTCTTTGGAAGATGTTTGCTTGTTTGTTTCATCTTTTTGATTTTTATTTTCTTTTTTACTCTCTTTTCTTGGTTTTGCTTCACGTACCATGATTTCAATACTTGTACGTCGTGTACCTGGATGCCATCTACTTCCTGTGTGAGGAATTGCGGCTTTGTTAGCAACAAGTTTAATAATTTTAAGAGCAGAGGTATCCAATCCTTTAGCTTGAGCATTTGCTTCAACTTCTTTGATTAAGATTAAAAATTTAGCAGCTGCCTTTTGAGGAAATCTTCCCCCTGACATTCCACTCTTATGTCCTAAATCTTGATCAAACTTACGAAAAGGAACTGCTTTCTTAAGAACCATTACTTCTTCTAAAAAGGCTCTTGCAAAAGCTGTTTTTTTGTATCGTAAAGCACGACTTATTTCAACGCTTTGTTTAGTTGAAATATCTACATCGAGTACTCTTGCTAAAGCTGTATGAGCGCTAGCTAATGATTGATTATTTGTTGATGCCATGTTTAACGAGCTGAAATTGCTTTACTTGATCTTGTTGCTCCAATTCCTGCTGAACTGTGAGTAACTCCTTTTCTTGTGTGGGAAAACTCTCCTAAATAGTGTCCGAGCATTTCTAAAGTAATCATAACAGGAAGAAACTCTTTTCCATTATGAACTTTGATTGTCTTTCCAAGCATTTGAGGTAAGATAACCATATCACGACAATGAGTCTTGATATTTTTTTCATCTGCTTCAAGACGATGAAGGAGCTTTTTTTGTGCTTCTGTGAATCCTTTTTTAAGAGTGCGACGAGGACGAGTACCAGCAAGTTCCATAAAACGAGCAAGATCTAACTTCATGGCGGAAGCCTCTGTTAATCCTCTCCAAGTTATTTCTTTTGCCATTGTTTATTTTGTCCTCCTTCCTGTTCTTCGTGGCGCGATTTTTCCTGCTTTTCGACCAGGCGGTGCATTACGAGGTGAAAGAGTAGGACGTCCTTTAATATGAGAACACTTACCACCAAATGGATGGTCAACTGCGTTCATTGAAATACCACAAACAATAGGATATAATTTGTTACGAGCACGCATCTTTTTATAACGATTGCCTGCTTTAAGAAAAGGCTTGTCTAAGCGTCCAGAACCTGCAAGGATTCCAACTGCTGCACGACATGCGGGTAAAAAGTCTTTTTCTTTTCTTGATGGAAGAAGAACACGAACAGAAGTATCAGTTTTAGCAACAACTTTTGCGGAAACGCCAGAAGCGCGAACAAGCTTGCCGCCATCACCTGGACAAAGTTCAATATTGTGAATCATCGTACCTTCAGGAATTGCAGAAAGTGGAAGAACATTTCCAATTTTAGGTTCAGCAGTTTCGCCTACTGCAACCATTTCGCCTACACGAATTCCTTCGGGAGCAAAAGCAACAATTTCATCACCAGTAGCATAAGAAATACACATAAGAGGAGTGCTGTGACCTGGGCAGTGGACTAAATCCTTTACAATTCCAGTGGTACTTTGAGAATAAAGTTTTACATCTCCTAAGAATCGATGGCCTGGTGATTTATAGGTTAATGATCCGTGTCCACGTCGTTGTTGAACTAAGCGTTTTCCCATTGTATCTTCACCTAAATAAGTCCTAAGTCAGCACTTACATCTGATGCGCGAAAGGCAGCAGTTAATGTGACATAGGCTCGTTTTTCTCCTCTGAATGAATGTTGAATGTTTACTTTTGAAACTTTAACTTTAAAGAGATTTTCAACCGCTTTTTTTACATCGCCTTTGCAAGCATCATTGTGCACAACAAAAGCTAATTTATTTTCGAACTCAATTTGACGAATATTTTTTTCTGTTGAAAGAGGATGTTTAATGATTGCATGAGGATCAAAAGTTCCTGTTGAATGTCCAGTTACGTTTTTGTGTTTTGATTGTATCATGTTTTAGCGAAAAAGATTTTCTTTTTCAACGACCTCAAGTGCTTTTTCTGTCCAAATAGTTACTCTGCCAGCTAAGGCTCCCGGAGCAAGATATGCTGCGTTAAGCATTTTTGCAGACACGACATCAACGCCTGAAATGTTTCGTGCAGCTTTAAGGAGAGGACATTGACCAGATACTACAAGAAGAAGGCCTTTTTTTCTAACATAACGACGACCCCTTCTTTTTCCTAGACCTGCTCTAACTTTTTTCTCAGCTGATCTTTCTAATTCTTCTTCAAAACCTAAAGCTTTGAGAACTTTTTCAACTTGAGGCGTCTTAGAAAGGTTTTCAAAAGATGAGTCCATAATAAAAGGATACTCAGCAGGACAATGATGGCCACGCTTTACCACTAGTTCTTTGTTAAGAGTTGCACTCATTGCGGAGCGAATTGCTTTTCTTCGCTCTTTAATGTTAATTGAATGAGAAAGAATTTTTTCAGCTTTTGGTGGATGAGCACGTCGTCCGCCTCTTGTTTGAGGAGTTGTTGCTCCAACCCAAGACATACGTGTTCCTCTGCGGGAGAGAATTTTACGATTAACCCGGCTAATTCCAAACCCATATGTTCCTCGATAATCACGACGACGTTTACTTGTCTTAGATGAAGAACGATTTCCCGCTTCAGGATCTGCACCATACGTATGACGTAAAGCTGCTTGAAGAGCGCGTACGGCTCTGCGAATTAAATCCGGACGGAATTCTTCTTGAAATTGTGTTGGAAGAGTTCGATCGCCTTTGCGATTCTTTTCCAAATCAAGTAAAGGTAATTTCATCTTTTATCCTCGAGTTGAGATTGCAACAAGTTCTGGTGCATCTTTGTGTATCTTTTTACTAGGACGAGCAGCTAAAGTTAAAACCACTGCACGTTTTTTGGGACCAACCACAGATCCATCAAGTAATATATAGGTATTTTTTACAACACCATAGCGATTTAATCCGCCTGCAGGATTTACATCTTGTGTTTTAGTATCAATTTTAATAATTTGTTTATTCAGTTCAGTACGTAAATGATATCCCATTTTTCCTGATTGAGGAACGGTATACTCAACTCTTTTAGGAGTCCAAGACCCTAAGGTTGCGATACCTCGTTTTGTTTTTTCGGCTTTGTGCTGACGAAGAGGAACTCCATAACGTTTAACTGTTCCTTGTACTCCTTTTCCTTTGCTAATACCGTGAACATCAACTTGTAAACCATTTTCAAAAATGTCTGTGACAAGAATTTCTTTACCTAATTTTTCTTTAACGTAAGATATTTTTTCCTCTTTGCTGCCTCCAAGAGCAACTTCGAGCATCTGAGGATTCTTTGAATCAACACTAGTTAATTTTGGATTGGAATAAACAAGTAAACGTAAATCTTCAAAGTCCGTAACTTCTTCTAACTTTTTAGTTGCCTTCTTTGGAAGAGGTAAACGTCGTGATAATTCTTTAGGTAAATTTGGTGCTAAAACGGTTGCAACTTTAGTGAATCCTAAAGAAGTATTTTTGTAAAAACAAACACCTGCAATACCCATAGGAGGACATTCCAAGATAGTTGTTGGAATAACAATATTTTCACCTTTAGTCATAGAACGAGGATAGTTATCAACTGCTTGAATATGAGTCATTCCTGCTTTAAATGCGATAAAACCGAGTGGTTTTACTTTGGATTCAGGAACCCAAGAACGAATACGTGCTGGAAGGTTAACAGTTCGCTTTCTAGGCCAGAACTGCATTGATCCTCGTTTCGGTCGACTAAATTTTGGCATAGTATATTATTAAAGCACTATTTTTAGCACTTCTATCATCTTACTCATCAAAGCAAGCCTATTTACAGTTTCCATCAAAAAAGTTCTCGTGATGGGCCCCTTTTCAGGCAATCTTTCCTTCGTCATTTAACCAGCGGAGCTAGTCAGTGTGGCTAAGGCACGATGAATTCTAATTCGAGAAGGGGGTTATTTATAAAGATATCGGTAAGGCATTAGTGGCCGAAGCTTGAGCGACACTACTATGATATATACCTAAAAAGAAATTGCTTATTCACGTCTTTGTTGTTCAAATTCCTCAGCGAGTTGATCAAATTCTGTTTTTAAAACTTCTAGTCGACGTGGAAAACTTTCTTCAAGAGTTTGAGTGAGATTGTCAGCAAGTGTTGTGAATTCTCTTAAATGGGTTTGAAATTGCTGCAGTTCAGGATTTGAAAGGGAAAGTGCTCGTGTAATTGCTGGTCTAATCCCACTATAGCGATCACTCATAGAAATACCCTCTTGGTTTGATTGCTCCATTAGCGTATTTACTCCATGTAATTCTTCTCTTAATTCGTATTCGATTTGGTCTTCTTTAGCTTTTCTTCTTTTTTCATCTCTAGCATTTTGGAAATTTCTAAGTTCATCCATCAGTGCTCGAATATATACTTTCTTTTTTTCTAGTTCTAAGAATTGTTGTTGCCAGTATGCTTGCTGACGTAAATCACGATCAAATTCTGGTTCTAAGTCTTCTAGGGCTTGCTCTATAGATTGAATAAATCTTGTCATTTGACCTTTTTCTTTAATCGTTTTGAGAATTAGCGCTCTTTTTTCCTTAAAAGTTATTTTTGGTTTATATTTTTGCAAGCGGTAAGTAGGTGTGAATTTTTGGAGGGATTGCTCTTCAAGAAGCTGTTGCTCTTGGATTTGAAGTGTAGCAATTTGCCTGTTAATTTTAGTAAGACCTATAGTTCCTGCTACTAGCAGAGCCGCTAAAACAGTCGCGAGAGTTTTTTTGATGGTACTTAGCCTCCTTTTAATTATTAACTTAAGAAAACCTATTATTAAAACTTTCTTCAATCTAGTATACTATCTGTACAAAATGGTTTAAGAACACTTTTAAATAAAACACGCAATGTACCATTATCATGCAATTCCTCTATACTAATATTATAGGAACATTTGTTCTAGATGACAAATTAAACATTCAAGATAAAATAGAATTCCAATCTTATCGTGATTTTTTGAAGAAAGAAAAGTTTGAAGAGATCTTACACAAAAAACATTCTCAACTAAAACTTCTTCCTCAAGAAAAGTTAGGAAGCGCTCTTGCTCTCTTCAAAAAAAAAGAATTCTTCTCTCTTTTTTATAAGCATAATGTAGAGCTAACAAAAATAAATATCAAAGATTCTGTGTCAGAAGATCAACTAATTATGCAAACGATTGCAAATATTAGTGAACTTGATCGTGTGACAAATACCTTAGTAAAACGCTTGCGAGAGTGGTATTCTCTAACGCTTCCTGAAATTTCACAAGAAATTACTTCTCATGAACGATTTGTTGAAGAAGTGCTCAGTAAGAGTCGAGAAGATCTTCTTGAAACGATTAAGACGCAAACAATGGGAGCACACCTTGAAAATGTAGACATTCTAGAAATGAAACGTTTAGCAGAAGAGGTTCAACATCTCTACAACTTAAGAATAGAACACGAAGCCTACTTAGAAAAAGTAATGGAAAAATATTGTCCTAATGTTTTAAGACTTGCTGGAGCAACGATTGGTGCAAAACTTCTTGAACTTGCTAAAAGTCTTAAACACATGGCCTCTCTTCCTGCCTCAACAATTCAACTTTTAGGAGCAGAAAAAGCTCTTTTTCGCCATATAAAAACAGGAGCTCGCTCCCCTAAGTATGGAGTTATTTTTCAGCACCCTCTTATTCAACGTGCATCAAGAGAAAATCGAGGAAAAGCTGCACGCGCTTTAGCAGATAAATTATCTTTATGTGCCCGTCTTGATTATTTTAAAGGAGAATTTAAAGCAGAAACATACAAAAAAGATTTGGAGGAAAAATTCCTCAAATGATGTTCGATCAACTCTATTCCGCCTTAGAACTTGATCGCAAACAATCACCGTGGTCAAGAGAGCTTACGATGGATGGAAGAATACAAGAAATGAAAAAGGAAATTGCAGAACTTGAACTTGCGATTAAAAATAAAGATTTAGAAAATATTCATGAAGAATTAGGGGATGTTTTATGGGATCTTTTTTCAGTGATTATCATTGCAGAAGAAAAGCACAAATTAAAAAAAGATGAGATGATCAAAAAAACGATTGGAAAGCTTTACAGGAGAAAACCTTGGCTTCTTACAGGAAAAATAGTAACACTTGAAGAAGAAAAGAAAATATTTCAAGAACTAAAAACAAAGGAGAAAAATGTCAAGTAAAATTAGGCCACATCAACTGTTTGAAATCTATATAGATGATAGAGGAAGAAAACTCTTCACCAAAAGTATTCTTCCTGGTAAATCACATTTTGAAGAAAGATTAGTTCATCAAGGAGGCGAAGAGTTTCGCGAGTTTGATCCTTCAAGAAGTAAACTAGGAGCAATGATTGCTCAAGGATGTACTAATATTGGTCTTCGCAAAAACGATGTTGTTTTATATTTGGGTGCATCGCACGGATATACACCTTCTTTTGTTTCAGATATTGTAGGAGAGGAAGGATTAATTTTTGCGCTTGATTTTGCGCCTCGCGTTTTACGTGATTTGGTATTTTTATCACAAGAGAGAAAAAACTTAGTACCACTTCTTGCCAATGCCCATTTTCCAGAAGAATATAGTTCAAGAATTTGTCAAGTTGATGTTGTGTATCAAGATGTTGCGCAGCGTAATCAAGAAGAAATTTTTAGTAATAATTGTGAAATCTTTCTTAAGAAAGGTGGCTATGGATTATTAGCGGTAAAAGCAAGAAGCATTGATATCAAACGACGTTCCAAAGACATTTTTCTTGAAATTAGAACCAAACTAGAAAAGAAATTTACAGTGATTGACTATAAAGTTCTTGAACCATTTCAGAAGGATCATTGTATGATTATTATCAAAAAGTAATTTTAAGATTTTATTTCTCTGCAGTTATGAAAGGAATACTTACTGCAAAGAGAAGCTTCTGAGCAAAAGATATCTCAAGAGAAGTAGGACGATAAGCATTCACAAATAAAGCTTTATCACTAAGAGAGTTAGAAAGTTCTTGTAGATGCGCAGCCCCTACAACACCAACCATGGACCCTATCTCCTTGATTCTTTCTACCATTGCTGGTTCACGAGTTTCAAAATAGCCTTCTGGTGTTTCGTTTATCCAATTCCAATGATGAGGATCAAAAGAAACTATATTCCATCTCAAATAGAGTGCTTGTTGCATTTGCCAATATCTATTCATTCGTGGGTTTTTTCCTGTCTGATCTGGATCAAGAGAAGAAAGTTCATCATATTCGCTAAGAGCACTAAGCCCTACTGAGGAGAGATATTTTAATTCACCTTTAAGTCCTAAAAGCTGTCTTCCTTTATACTCACAACCGTCATTACTCACTTCAACTCCAAGTGTTCTATAACCTACTTCATGAGCTGCATATATAATTTTACGAATTGCAAGCAAACTTTCACGATCTGCATGATGTTCACCAATTATTATAGAACGACCAGCAGCTTTCTCTATTAATTCTTTTATTCCAAGAGGAGACATTATGTCAAAACAACTGTTTTAATTTTATAAATTTTGAGGTAATTGGTAAAGTAGTAATTCTTAGTTTTCAACAAATGCACCAAAATACTTAAAAACTACTAAAGAGTGATGACATAGATGAGAAGAAGAGATTTCCTAGGACTTGCAGCAATTGTCCTTGGGTGTGCTAGTGGTCATCAACGCACAACCCTTGATCCATTAGCAGAATTTAGTACATTGTATGGTCATCGGTATGAAGGAGTAAGTGATACGATAACTATTCTTTACCCCGGTAGCGGAACTGATCTTTCAACTTTAGATATTGCTGTTGCGTTGCTTGGAAGAACTAATGTTAGAAAAGTTAATCTCATTCATACTGAAATTGGAGATTATGAAAGTAATCTTCCGACTTGGCATGAGGGTTTTAATGATTTAAAAGAAAGATTAGCAAAAAATTTAGATGAAGTAGTAAAAAAGGGAGTACTAGTACGTGGAAGAGAAGAAATTAACACAACTCATCCATGGGTAAGAAAAGATATTTCCTCCTCAGCGGTTCTAGAATATGAATTAGAAAGTCTTCAAGATCCAAACAAAAAAATAGTATTAAGTATAGGTTATAATACATTTGAACAAAGATCTGAAGTAACAGAAGAAGAGAAAAGAAAATTTTCAAGTCATCTTCTAAAAAAGGCAAGGGAGGCTTATTGGCCAAAAGAAACACAACCAGACAAAATTTACCCAACTTATTTTAAACAAGGACAGTTAGATGAAGCAGACATTATTATCTCAAAACAGTGTGGAGATTTTTCCCTACTTCAATTTGACTATGTAAGAGGTTTAACAAACACAAAAACAAGAAAAAGAAGAGTTGTTCTAACAGAACATGCAGATCGACTTGATGTTGTTAGGGAGAGTCTTGGTGATTACAATACACGAGTTGAAATATTAAGCAATAATAACTATGGGTATTGCACACTAAGTGAAGACTGTAGAGTTGGAATTTTACACATAGAACCAAAGTAAAATCAATTTTTGCAGGAGTAATCTACCCTAGAATCAAGATAATGATTCTTTTGATGAAGACTATTCGCGATAGTTGTTCCAACACTTGTTCCTATTTTTGGTTTAAGTCTACCCATTGCTTCCTTATCGACTTTTCCGTCAGAAAGAAAAACAGAGGTTAAATCTGAACGTGGTGTTAACCGCAAATGTGTTACTTGATCTCCTACTTTTATTTCAGGAATGTTAACTGATCCTCCAGCAACACAGACTTCTCGACCATCTTCGGCAGGAGAAGTAAAGCATAAAGAATACGACCAAGTAAGAGGTCCTTCAACTTTCTTACCTTGATTTTTTAAGTGAAGATCAGCTTCTAAAGAAGGTTTTCCATCACGAACGCAATATTGTACATTTCCTATTCTAGTTTCAAGCAAACTTTCATCATGAGGATGAGCAGCAGAAGTTGCACTTACAAATGATGCGCCTAAAAGCCACAATCCAAAGTAAGTAGATGATTTCATCTTGCTATCATATAAAGTGTATTTTATAAATTTTGTTTAGAAAATTAAAAAATTTACTTATTTACTTTTTTAACATGTCCTCAAAAATTGTAGCGCAATTTTTTGGACACTAAAAAAAGAGATTAGTTTATTTATTTACTTTTTTTACATGAATAATATTAACGGGACAAACATCTGCTGCTTCCTGATTGGCAGCACGTGCTTCTTCAGATGAAATTTCAAGTTCCCAATGATCAGAAACTTCTTTAGAATTTTTTAAGTGAGCAAGTCCTTCTTCATCCATCAGCCAGTATTGAGGTGCAATTGCTGCACAAGCACCGCAGCTAATACAATCTTTCTTAAAGTGAGTAATTAGATGTTTTTCCATTGTAGTTCACAATCGTTAAGCTGTTATTAAAAAACAGGGATTATTTATAACCTTTGTGACGAAAAGACACACACCAAAAAGCTTATAATAATCACTTTCTTTACTTGTGTCATGAAAAAGAGTGTGAGTGTACTAGGTATAGTTCTCGTTTTAACTCTTTTCTTAAGTTCTTGTGGCTCACAATCAACAAATCCTAGTGATACCGCAGCCGCACTTAAACAAATTCAAACTGGAACACAAGGAATTGTTATAACTCCTCTTGCAAATTTTCCACCACCAACATTATTTGATCAAAATGAACTCGTAGCTATTTTAGATGTACAAAATAAAGGAAGTCATACTCTTCAACCACAAGAATGTTTTGTGCAAATCAATGGATTTGATACAAATATTGTTACAGGAGGATTTGATCTTCCTCAATCTTGCGCGCAAGGAATTAGTCAACTTGAAGGAAAAAGTTTGTACAATCTCCAAGGAGGATCGAATCAATTAGAATTTCATTCACCTAATGTAATTTTACCAGAAGGGGTTTATGAGTACAATCCTAAGTTAAATGTTGTCACCTGTTATAATTATCACACAACAGCAAGTCCTGCTGTTTGTATTGATCCTAAAGTATACCAAATAACTCCTGAGCAAAAAGCTTGTGATTATCGCAAAAGCGTAGGTGTAGGAGGAGGCCAAGGAGCTCCTGTAGCAGTTACAGGAGTAAATGTAGAAATGGTTGGAGGAGCAGGTGGACTTAGTCGAGCCATTTTTGAAATCACTGTTGCAAACCAAGGAATTGGCAGAGTTCTTAGTCCTTATACGGATTTGCGAAGTTGTACTGATCCTAATTTACAATATACTGATGTTGATAAGGTTGGCTACAGTGTGAGATTAAGTGGAGGAGGACTTGTCGATTGTAAACCTGGTGATGGCTTTGTTCGCCTCAATAATAAACAAGGAAAAATTATTTGCAGCTTTAGTATTCCTCAAGCAACCGCCTACGAAACACCTCTTCTTATCGATTTAGACTATAACTACCTACAAAACCAGCAAATGCCACTTCGAATCATAAAGACCCCTCAGTAAAGTTTAAATAGGTTTAGTCATTCTTTCACCGATCGTTAAAAGAGGTAGAAGCATGAAAAAGATAGGTTCCATTCTTTTGGTTATTGTTAGTATTTTTCTTCTCGTTGGCTGTCAAGGAGGACAACAGCAGCAGCAAGCAAAAGGAGCATTCTTGGGAGGAACTCAAGGAGTTATTACTCAATTTGAGCCTTTAGGCGTTGAAGAAGAAGGAATTTTCACAATTTTTGAAACAGAAGCATTTCCTCTCGAAGTTACCATCCACAATAAAGGTGAGTATCAAATTCAACCTCGAGATGTCAAAATAGTTCTTCACGGTCCTGCTAAAAGTGAAATACAAGGAATTAGTGCTTGGGAACTTTTTAATCAAAACGCCATTGAAAAAATTGGCGAATTAGTTCCAGAAGGTGGAGAAGAAACAATTACCTTTGCACAAGATGCTAAGTTTACCACAAAAATTAAAGGTGTAATTGATCGAAATTGGTTTGCAAACATTGAATTTCATTATAAAACTCAAGTTATTATTCCTGAAGTTTGTCTCAAAGAAGATCTCACTGATAAACGAGTGTGTGAAGTTGGTGGAGCTAAAACCTTCTTTGTTTCTGGTGCTCCTATTACCGTCTCAGCAGTTGAAGAAACAACAGCAGGTAAAGGAATTGTTGCGGTCAAATTAGCAGTACGCAACGCAGGAACAGGAAAAGTTACAACTCTTACTCAAGACTTTGGCACACGTGATACAATTGCGTATTCAATTGATGATCCTATGTGGGAATGTAAATCAGGTGGACGAATAGGAGAGGCTCGCCTCATTAATGGAGCAGCTGAAATTTTGTGTAAACTAAAAGATGCTCTTCCTGAAAAGACTTTGTCAACCAAGCAGCTTTCCTTAACACTAGATTACCGATATAGAGATATCATTCAAGAAACACTACGAATTAAAGAAAGCGTGAATTAATTTTTCTTATTTTAACTTTATTTTCTCTTATTTTTTGGCAGCAAGCACAACAAAAGCTAAAAAACTCTCAAGCTGTAAAAATTCATCTGATCCTTCAACCATTCTAAACTCAATTTCTCCACATCTATCAATAAGCTCTACTTTAATCCGATCATCTAACTTTAAATTCCAAATTTCTCTTTGAACTTGCTTGATAAGATCAAGCCCTGAAAGACCATAGTCAAGCATTAAGTTAAGAATTTTTTTTCTTGCTTCAAGAAAATTACCAGACGCTGCAATTGTCAATGCTTCCTGAACTTCTTTTGGTTTAGCAACAGAAGCCATGGAATAGACCAATTGACCATCTAAGGTAGAATTAATTGCAGCACAGCTTTGCATAACGTTTTCAAGACGTCTGCAATCTCCATCAGCAATCTCAAATAGAGCTTTCTTTCCTTCAGCTGACACTTTAAGATTTTCATTTTGTGCAATACGATCAATCATTGCATACATATCTTGTTCTGAAAGCGGTTTGAAACGAAATACAGCACATCTACTTTGAATTGGATCAATAATCTTTGAAGAATAATTACAAGAGAGAATAAAACGACACGTCTTCGTATAATTTTCCATCGTACGACGCAAGGCTTGCTGCGCTTCTTTAGTTAAAGCGTCACTTTCATCAAGATAAATGAGTTTGAAAGGCACGTCACCAATTGCTTTGGTTCTAGCAAAATCTTTTACTTTGACGCGAATAACATCAATTCCTCGCTCATCTGAGGCATTGAGTTCAAGAGTATTAACTCTCCACTGTTCACCAAAGAGTTTTTTTGCAATAACAAGTGAGAGTGTTGTTTTACCAACTCCGGCAGGACCACTAAAGAGCAAATGAGGCATGTTCTTTGATTCTACAAAAGCTTTAATTTTTTCTACAATATCTTTTTGCCCTGCTATCTCTTCGAATTTTTCGGGTCGATATTTTTCTGTCCAAATAGACGATTCCATAAAAATATTGGATGATGAGTTGTTTATAAGTTTTATGACGTTGTAACGTTCAGTAAATTCTTACGCTGCATACAACAAAATGCTTGCGATAAAATCAATAAATTGCTGTAAGGATACACCAAAAATGAGAACGAGAACAAAAATAATCAAAAGGACAGCAAAAAGAATTTTGACCAAAGCATGAACAATTTTACCAAAGAAAAGAAAAACAAATGCACCGACAACCACTGCCAAAAGAGGAAGATAGTTCATAGAGGGTAATAAAACTAAGAGCTATATAACTATTTCTGCTCTAAAATAAGACAATTAGGCAAATCAAATAAAAAGAGAAAAATTAAGCTGCGATATAAACAGTATCTTCCAACTCTTCTAAGTTTCCTTGCATGTACTGATAATGAAGAAGAGCTTGCAGATACTTTTGAGCATTCATGCTGACTGATCGCCCTCGTCACCAGAAGGTCCACTAGGGACTGCATTTTTGGAAATAACAAAAATGTCTCCTACAGCTTTTACTAATTGGTGAGGAACAATTACTCCTTTAGCACTTCCCAAAACTTTACTTAAGAAAGAATTCTTAGTTGCTTTAATTTTCCAGCCAAATACTTTGTTGCCAGCAACAATTCCATCTTCAATATCACCAAAGTAGTCACCAGCATCAGTAAATACTTTTAAATCGTACGTTTCCGTTACTTTTCTCATTTTAAGCATCACAAACCACCTCAACGAATTCCTTTTAAAGAAGAGCTGTTTAAATAGTTTTCTGTCGTGCTATACCTCTTTTGAGTTATATACAAAGATTCTTATAGCAACTTTCCTTTTTATTCCTAATGCCTCTTACCATTATCGGCACATCTCATATTGCTAAACAAAGTGTACACGAGATTAAAGAAGCAATCGCTGAAAAAAAGCCAGACTTTATTGCTGTTGAGCTTGATAAAGACCGCGCGCTGTCTCTTCTTAAGAATACCATGCAGCAAAGATCTTTTAGTTTAAGAGATGTACAACAAGTAGGGATTCAAGGATATATCTTCGTAAGAGTTGGACAATTCATTCAGCAAAAATTAGGACGCGTGGTTGGTATTTCACCTGGCTCTGAAATGAAAGCAGCACTTGAGCTTGCAAACAAAGAGAAAATTCCTATTCTTTACATCGATCAGCCTCTTCCCATTACCCTTAAACGTCTTTCTTCAGGAATAAAATGGAGAGAAAAACTGCGCATTGTTGCTGATCTTTTAACGATTTTTATTCCATCTAAATTCCTTAAGAAAAAAACAGTTGAAAAATTCGATTTAACAACAGTTCCTGCGCAAGAAGTAATTAGCAAACTTGTTCTTTTAATGAAAAATAGATACCCTACTCTTCACCGCGTTTTGCTCGAGGAGAGAAATAAATACATGGTACAAAAACTAGTTACTCAGCTTCGTTCTGATTCTACAAAAAATATTCTGGTAATCGTTGGCGCTGCTCACAAACAAGGCATGGAAGAGCTGCTCCTAAAAGTTGATGTTTTACACCCTTAAAAAACTTAAAATTAGTTCCTATAAGTTTATAAAAAAAGAAGCCATTTTCTAGTCTGGTAGTAGTGACAGGAAGCTTTCGCAAACAATTGAGCTTGCTCAAACGTTTGTGAGGAAAGTCCGCCCACCACAAAAGGCCACTCCATCTGGAGATGGGCAAATCCCATAGCTCTGGCTCAGAAACGACACGTCCTCATCTAAGGATGATAATGGCGACGCTTTCAGCGATGAAAGTAAGTTAACCCAAGGACGTTGGATGAGGGACCGATGAAACGGTGAATCTTGGCTGGTGCAAGTGCTTTGCACGCTTAGTAGAATGCTTCCATTGAATCATCGCCGTGTTTTGCACGGTTTGGGTTCGACATAAGGCGGCTTATGTCACTCTACCTTTTTTTTACGCTTATTTGATTATCTGGAGGAATACCTATGAAAATTTTACACGTTGATGCTGATTATAGTCAGAGAATGGTCTTTGGAATTGTTGCTGAACAGCTAGGTCACTTGATGAGCAGTATGCAAGAACCGCTGCACCAAAAGCCTACGCAGTTTGCTCAGTATGCTGCAGAGACAAAATTTGCTGCGTTAGTTCTCGATAGAGAATCATTCGCCTACCAAGGCCATGACGTACCAAAAGATAGACGAGAAACACAACTTCTCCCCTATCTTGAAGCACTAACAGAAATTTATAGAGGAGTAATTGTAGTAACAACTACCATGAACGATGAGATTGTTCGAGATGAAAAAGTGCGCTTTCCTCAAGTTAGCTGGAAACACAAACCACTAAATTATCAATTGCTTCTCGAAGAGCTAGCAAGTCAAAGATCCTAACATTTTTTTCCAAAAGGTATATAAAATACCCTCGTCAATAATATTAAATGGCAGAAGATAATCGTATCCGTTTACCCTCAGGACAAGGAGGGCTTACCCGCTATACTGACGAAACGACTTCTAAAATAGAGTTTTCTCCAGGAGCTGTTATCATAATCTCTCTTGCTATTATAATCCTCATTGCCCTTCTTCATTACTTTGGAGCAAGGATCTTCAACTAACATGATTCCTGGAATGAATCCTCACAAGATGCAGCAGATGATGCAGCAGCTTGGAATTAAACAAGAAGATATTGGTGCTATTGAGGTTCTGATTAAAACCAAAGATAAAGATCTTAGAATTAGAAACCCTTCTGTTCTTAAAGTTAATATGATGGGTCAAGAAACCTTTCAAGTAAGCGGAGAAATTGAAGAGGTTGCAAGAAGTGTAACGATTTCGCAAGAAGATATCAAAACAGTTATGGATCAAGCAGGAGTTAGTTCTGAAAAAGCAAAGAAGGCATTGATGGATACTCAAGGAGATCTTGCGCAGGCAATTCTCTCTCTTAGCCAATCTGATGAATAGTCAAACTTTTCCAAAAGAATTTTATCAAGCCTGCAGACATTATGAGAATGCAGTACACCTTCTTACAACAACTTATCCTTCTCTTCAAGATCCTAAAATATTCCTTAGCATCGTTGATAATTTGTATCAAGCAGTAAACCTTTCAACGATTGCTTTACAGGTAAAATCCATTCAAGAGTTAGCAGAAAAATACCCTCTACGCAAAGAAACTAAAGAGATTCTCATAGAACTAAAAGAAATTGTGGACTCTCATAAAAAAAGTCCCGTAGAATTTAGACGAGGTACAAAAATGGTCATTTGTAAAACTAATTATCGACTAATAGTTCTTACAACCTCTCTTTTAGAGACCTATCTTCAACGAATAAAAGAGTTTTTAGAATACACAGATACTATTCTTAAGGGAAAATAATATATAAAGGGAGGTCTTTTAACACTTTTTTCCTAAAAAACCTATGAATGAATATCTTATTGAAGCTCGTGAAGAGTTAAAACGATTAGAACATATCATCTACGTAAGTCTCAAGTATACGCGTACAGTAGATGTAATTCTTGGTGCATTAAAGCGAATGGTGAGTACCTTTGATTTGATTATTGAAGGTTTTCTTGAAAAAGCATTAGAGGAAGGAAAAATTACCTCTCTTCCCAAAAGCCCTGCACTTAGAGCAACCACCGTTGCTGAAATGTATACAACTGATCCAATTATGCAAAGAGATTTAGGGTTTTATAGTTTTCTTAAAACTGTGCTTAAACTGCCTTATCGCAAACGCGAAGAGTTTCGCCGTCACGTAACACTTATCGTTGACTTAGAAAAAGCAACCGCAGAAATAGACATTGACACCTTAATTAATTGTGAAAAATTTGTGCATCGTTTTCTTAAGTATGCCTGGCATGTTATTGAAGGAAAACCACAAGAAGAGGAAGAGTTCTAAATTAGAGTTCTTGTAGTAACTTATTATCTATAGTGGTTTGTCCGTAATTTTAGAGAATTGTTTATTCTTTTTAAGCAAAAACATTAAATATCTCCTCACAATACTTAACCAAAAGAAAAAAGAGAGGATAGCATGACTAAGTTTATTGGAATTGTTTCAGGAAAAGGAGGGGTTGGTAAAACAACCACCACAGTAAATGTTGGTCATGCCCTGCACAGTTTAGGAAAAAATGTGATTGTTCTTGATGCTAATTTAGTAACACCTAATTTATCACTTCATTTAGGTCATCTTAATCCTCAAGCAACGCTTAATAAATTCTTAAGAAAAGAAAAAAGTCTCAAACAAATTACTCATGGCCATGAAAGTGGGCTTACCTACATACCATCTTCCCCTTCATACAGTGAGTACCAAAAAACAAACCCACAAAAGTTAGTTGAAATCTTTGAACACCTTGATAACACCTACGACTTTGTTTTGATTGATTGTCCTTCTGGAGTTGGTTACGAATTAACGCAGATTCTCAAGCATTGTGATGAAACAGTAATTGTTGCAACTCCAACCTTAAGCTCAGTAATGGATGCTCTTAAAACAATTCATTTGGCAAAAGCTAATGATAATGTCATTGCAGGAGTTCTTCTTAATATGACTAATTATGGCTGGCATGAATTAAAAGAGCAAGAAGTAGAAAACATCTTAGGATATCAAATCTTAGCTAACATTCGCATGGATCGCAAAATTCGCAAAAGTTTACACAAACAAACGCCTCTCCATTTTCTTCATCCACGTTCGAGATCTTCTAAAGAATTTAGAAAAGTTGCAGAATTTTTGTGTAAACAGCCCATATGAAAGAAATAACAAAGATCAAGCTTGCACAAAAAGGGTGGAAGCATTCTGATATTGAACATGCGGCAGCGATCCTTAATCGAGCAGAGTTTCACGATCTCTTTTTTTCACGAATTGTTTTTTGGAGTACTTTTTTTGTGATTATTATAGGAAATATTCTGATCTCACTTCTTTTCATTCCTTTCTTAGTAACGCTAAGAGGAACTGTTCTCTACAGCCTACTTATTCTTCTTGGAATGACTATGGGCTATCTTTATCATTTCTTAATCACAGATATTGGACATCTGCAAAAAAAACATCATGCCATTGCAGGAATAATGATTCCACTTATCGCTTTGGCTAACATGATTAGCACAACTGTTATTTCGAATAAAGTTTTGCAAGCAAGTTTGATTAAAAATACTCAGCAAGATCCAATAATTGTGGGGTTAATTTTTGCAATCTCTTTTCTTATACCTAGTGTTGGAGGATTTATTTTTGAGCAAATCCAAAAGAGACGAAGAGTAATTTTACGTTAAAAATAACTGAATACTTTGTCAACTATTTTATATACAGTTACTTCCCCTTATGACCCCATGAAACTAATAATAACTCGTCACGGAGAAACAATTGAAAACAAAAGAGGGATTTTACAAGGACATCTCCATGGTACACTTTCTAAAAAGGGAATAGATCAAGCAAAAAGAGTTGCAGAAAGATTGAAAGATGAAAAAATTGATGCTATTTACTCTAGCGATTTAGCACGTGCGGCTGATACTGCAAAAGAAATTGGGAAATTTCATCCTAAAATAAAAATTAAATTTGTTAAAGAATTAAGAGAGAGATATTTTGGTGAATTTCAAGGTAAAACAATAGAAGAAATTGGTTGGAGTGAAGTTGGAGGAAAACCTAATGTTACAAGTGTCCAACCAAAAGATGGAGAATCATTAGAAGAAATGTACCTACGTGCTAAGAAATTTCTTGATAAAATAATACACAAACATCAGAAAGAGAACATTCTTTTTGTTGCCCATGAAGGTATCGACAAAGCCATAATTTCTGTGATAACAAACCAAAATGCTGATAATATTCTTAAGATGGAGAGTTTAAAAAATACCAGTATCAACATTTACGAAATTAATGAGAATAGAAATCATAAAATTCATCTTTTTAATTGTATTAAACACTTGGCATGAAAAAGTTAAGAACTACCAAGACCAATACTAATTACACCTAAAATTATTCCAAAAAGGCCTAACCACTTCCAACTATTCATTTTTTCTCCTAAGTATTTAACTGAAAAGAGCGTTGTCCAAATATAAGTTGTTGAGATAAGAGGATAAGCAAAGCTCAGTTCATTACTTCGCAAGACAATAACATAAAATACTACAGAAAGACCATATAAAGAAAAACCAAGATAGAGAAAACTATTTTTAAAAGCATCAAGCAAAGATCTCCCTGTAACTGTCCTTTTAATTGTAAAAGCGCCTAACGCTCCAAGAAGAGTTGCAATGAGAATAAAAATAATAGAGTAAAAAGTATTCATGAAACGACACCTTTTTTTTCTCTCTCTCCAAGACCAAATAAACTAACGGAAATAAGAATAAGGATAATTCCAAGCCACTTCCATCCATTCATTGAATCGGTTGGGAAAATTTGTGAGGAGAGAATACTAACCCAAACATAGCTTGTTGCAACAATTGGATAAAGAAGACTAAGCTCTCCTTGCTGAAAAGCAAGAAGCATCAAAATTGCACCTATACCATAAGAAACAAAACCTAAGATAAAAGGAAGATTGAAAATTGTTATCAGTGAATCCGTGGAAATTTTTGCAACGCCTAATTTCCAAAGAATTTGCCCAAGAGAAGTAAAAATAGTACAAATAATCATTAAAATAATCGGACGCGTTGAACTCATCTATTTGAGAACCTCTTCTACGATCGCAGCATAAGCAGGTCTTGTAAGAAAGACACCAAATGAAACGCCTGCAATAGTGGTAAGAGCAAAGCCTTTGAGAAGTCCTGCTCCCGCCCAAAGTAGTGGAAGCATTCCAATAAGAGTTGTAAGATATGCGCCAATTACAATATACATCGCATTTTTAATTCTCTTTGCCCAGCTTGTACTCTCTTGACCTTTTAAAGTTTCATCTGTAATGATAATAAGATGATCTACACCTGTTCCTAACGCGATAAGAATTCCGGCAATTCCTGCCAAATCTAAATTCCATCCAACTAACGCTGCAAAGCCTAAAATAAGAATCAGCTCCGTAACTAAAGCAAGAGCCATGGGTAAAACAACTTTAATTTGGCGATAACGTACATAAATAACCAATGTTACAGCAATAAGGACAAGGCCACCTACCAAAAAGATATTATTCAAAAATTCTTTTCCAAGAGAAGGTGAAACAGTATCAATCTTAACTACATCTAATTTTACAGGAAGACTACCCGTGATAATAACCGTCTGCAAGCGTTTCATATTTTCAATTGATTTATCTGCCGCTTCTTGTTGTGTTCTTCCAACACCAGATCCACTAATTTGAATTTGGGTAGTTGCTCTGCCTTTTAATTCAGAACCGATACGTAATCTATCGACTTCTCGATCATCAAGATACAAAACAATGTCATCACTAAGATAAGACCCAGAAGGGTCATGAACAACGCTAAGACTATCAGTAATTCGTGCTTGTCTTTCAGCTGCTTCAGGCGTTGTTGTAATACTAAAGAAAAATCCACAAGCATACCCATCGCTAACCAAAGAGCATCCAACAGAAGGATTTATTCCTGAACATTCAGCACTTCTACATACGTAAGTAATATCACTTTTACCACCTAAAAAAACTGTCTGATTTGCAATTTTTGCTTCAAACTTTCCTTGTTTTGCCAAAAGATCGGAAACTTCTTCTTCAGTAACACCTGCAATTTCAATTAAAATATAATAATCTCCTGACAAATCTTTTGCTTCACGCACAATCACATCACTAAGACCATACACATTGAGTCGTTCTTGTAAACTTGAAATAGTAGAAGACAAATCATCTTCAGAAATTTTTTCTGTTGGCTTTAGTAAAACACGCGTTCCTCCTTCAAGGTCTAATCCTTTACGCAAGTTAGAAGTTGGAGCTTCTGAAACTTTAATTCCTAGATCCTTTGTTTCAGGAGTTGTTAAGATATACGATTTTTTAGTTGTTTGCAGCTGGACGGTTTGATTTACCAAAAGAGATGCAACTTGCGTATAAAATTCTTCAGGTGAATTAACCTGTTTTCCATTCAAACTTACAATGCGCTCTTTAGCTAAAGGTGTTGCTTTGGCCGAAGGATTTTCTAAGCCAGCAACAGAAGCTGAAGAGTTATGGCCAATACTACGAATAGTTACTCCATCCACTCCAAAAATATGAGGTTGAATTGCAACGAAGCTAAAAATAAGAAAAAGGATCAGAACAATAATTCGCCATTGAGTAAAAAGCGCTTTATAGTTCATTGTTTTACCCCTTTATGTTCAAGATAAAGACGAAGAAGTGCAACATTTTGAATCCAAGTCATTGCCAAATCAACAACAAGACCAATGCACAAAATTAACATAATTTCTTTGACGACATCAGATGGAATGAAAAAATAAGAAATAAGTGCTGCACTAAAAGTTGTTCCAGTCATGGTCATTCCTGTTTTAATAGAGCTGTAGACTTGTTCCATAATGGACTTGTCTCCTCGTTTAAGGACTCTTGTACTCAAAAGCATGTCTGTGTCTACAGAATATTGAATAAGCATTAAAAATGCGGCAATTCCTGCAGTTGTAAGTTTCATTCCAGTAAGATTAAATATTGCCCAGGTAACGATAATATCAGAAAGGGCAGCAGAGATTACAGCCATACTAGGTGCAATACTTCGATAATAAAAAAAGACGATAAGTCCCATGCAAAGAAAAGCAATGAGCATGACTATACCCATTTGACGAAAGAAACTCTCTCCTAATGCTGAGCCAATCACTTCAACACTTGTGCGATCTTTTGGAACTTTAAGTTCATCTAAAAGATAGGATTGTATTTTATCTAAGTCTTCTTTTGTTTGAATGTCGCTATCGATTGCGAAACGAACAGCAGTCCCAGAAGAGGTGATAGTACGCACTAAAATATCGGAAGAAGGAAATTGTTGTTGTAATAGGCTCTCCAATTCTGTAGATCCTATTTCTAAAGATGGAATCGTTATTGTCGATCCACCTTTAAGACTAATTCCGCGATTAACAAAATCACCAGTCTGTGCATACTGCACGCTTATCTGAATAATTGCAAAAAGAACTAAAGCTATTGGTATGAGCATTAATTTCTTATAATGATGCTCGTAGATGTGACATAATTTCTCTTTCATTACCTGAAGGAAAAACAGTACGCTCTATATAAAGATTATTGGTTTAGAATTATTTAGGAAAAGATGATAAATTAAATAGAAAAAATAAGAATAGAAAAATTAACAAGCCTCAACAGAAATCGAATTCAATTTGTTAATAACAGCGCGTAAAAATCCTACATAGAGCGGATGAGGTTGTAGAGGCCTTGAAAGAAATTCTGGATGACATTGCACTCCAACAAAAAATGGATGTGATGATATAGGTAACTCCAAAACTTGCATGATTTCTCTTCCTGGTGCTTTTCCAGAAAAAATGATTCCTTTCTCCTCAAACGTTTTTATGTAACTAGGATTGCACTCCCAGCGATGACGAAAACGTTCTCGAACAAGAGTGTCTCCATATAATGTATGGGCAATTGTTTGAGGAACAATTTGCATATCATGACCACCAAGCCTCATATTACCTCCCAAAGAATCAATTCCTTTTTGCTCAGGTAAAATATCAATAACAGGATAGGGCGTTTGCGGATCAATCTCTGTACTATTAGCATTTGGTAAATTGCACATATTTCGTGCATATTCAACAAGCGCCATTTGAAACCCGTAACAAAGTCCAAGGTATGGAAGTTTATTTTCTCTTGCATGTTGTATGCAAGCAATTTTACCTTCTGCGCCTCTTGAACCAAAAGCTCCAGGAACAATGATTCCTGAAACATCAGAAAGCTCTTGAATTGCATTTTGCTCATCAAGTTGTGTTGTGTCAATCCATTTTACTTTTACATTCACTCCCAACGAAGTTGCGGCATGCTCTAATGCTTTAAGAATAGATGCATAAGAGTCCCTTAATTGTGTATATTTTCCCGTGATTCCAACAATAACTTCACTTTGAAGGTTAGTTATTTTATGTACATATTTTTCCCATAATTCTCTTTCTTCATATTGATCATTCGTACGACTACGAAGACCTAGAAGATCAATTGTTTGCTCATCTAAGCGAGCGCGCTCTAACAATTTTGGAATTAAATAAACACTTTCACAATCATGAACACTTACTACACGCTGTACTGGAACATTTGCAGAAACACTAATTTTTTCTCGAACCTTAAGACCAACTTCATGATCACAGCGACAAGCAATGATATCTGGTTGAACTCCTAGAGCCATTAGAGCTCGAAGACCTAATTGAGCTGCTTTACTTTTTTGTTCGCCAAGAAAACCAGGTTCAAGAACGTAAGTTAAGGCAACGCTACAAACATTCTCCTTACCTTCTTCATATTGCAACTCTCGCATAGCTTCAATATAATGGCTATTTTCTAGATCTCCAACAGTTCCTCCAATTTCAACAAAAATCACGTCAGCTTTGCTTTTCGCAGCAAGTTTTCGTAAGCGTAGCTTAACTTCTCCTGTAACGTGTGGAACATATTGAACATCTCTTCCTAAATAAGACCCTTTTCGCTCTTTTTCTAAAATAGATGTGAAAATTTGCCCGTTAGTTACAAAATTATCTTTAGACATATTCTGGTTAAGAAATCGTTCATAATTTCCTAAATCCATATCTGTTTCTGTACCATCATCTAAAACGAATACTTCGCCATGACGAAAAGGATTTAGAGTACCTGCATCTACGTTCAAGTATCCTTCTAATTTAATTTGCGTGATGTTCAATCCTTTTAATTGTAATAACTTAGCCAAAGAAGATGCAAAAATTCCTTTCCCTAAACCAGACATTACTGTTCCATACACAATAACATATTTGGTCTTTCCTTTTTGATAGCCTTCAGGTACTGGATTGTAGAATTCATGCTCCTCTGATTTTGCAGAAGCCTCTGTAAGAATAGTATTCATATCACACCGCCCCCGTTTCTTTTTTCAGGAGAATTGGTAGTATAATAAGGTTGCGTACAAGTAGATTGTTAAAAATATAGTATCAAACTGTATTTTTGGATAAATATAAAACTTCTTAGAAAATGAACCGAATGAAAACTCACGTTGAGTTGATAGGACAAATACGCTATAACTAAGATTGACTATGTCAGCAATAGTCATAGTGCATCGTATAGATTAAAGACGCAACGCCCAAACATTTATAAATCTTTTATTCTTATTCACAGCGTGGCTCTGCTACAACTAAAAGAGGTTAGTTTAAAGTACAAAAATAACGTAGTTCTCTCAGATGTCAATCTCTCAGTTGAAGAAGGAGATATCTTAGGTGTGATTGGTCAGTCAGGAAGTGGAAAAACAAGCCTTCTTAATCTTCTTGCAGGTTTCATTGAACCAACAGATGGGGAAGTTGTTTATTTTACACGCACGACAAAAGAAGAACGAGATCTTAATGAAAACTTAAGTAAAATCAAAAGACAAGTAGGATACACACCTCAACACAATTCTTTTTATCCTAAACTTACCGTTCGAGAAAATCTATGGCACTTTGGAAGATTGTACAATGTTCCTAAACCAATGTTAAAAAATAACATTCAGAATCTTCTCAATTTTACACAACTAATCGATCATCAGCACAAAATAGCTGAACAATTATCAGGAGGAATGCAAAAACGTCTTGATATCACCTGTAGTCTTATTCATAAACCAAAAATTCTCATTCTTGACGAGCCTACAGCGGATTTGGACCCTATTTTACAAAAAGAAATTCTTCATTTGCTCAAAGAAGTGAACGCACAAGGAATGACCATCATTATTGCTTCTCATCATTTAGATGGAATTGAGCATTTATGTAACAAAGTTGCGATTATTCACAAAAAAAGTGTCCATAGTCATGGTTTAATGGATGATGTTAAAAGACCTTATTTTCATGATCACTTTACAATCACCGTAAGACCAGGAGAACAAAAAGGAAGGTTGCTTGAAAAACTTAAGAAGTTTCCCGTTATTAAAATTATAGATAGAGGAAATTCTATTGTTGTGTATCCTCAAAATGTAGAAGATACTATGAGTAAAATTATTGGCATCATTAAGCAAGAAAACTTTGCATTTAATGATATGCAATTAACAACCCCTCTCCTTTCAGATGTATTTGAGCAAATTATCCTAGCAAGAGATTAAAAAAAGAGTTGATGGAAACGATGCGAGCATTAGTATTACTTACCCTTAAAAATTTAAAGTTATTACTACGTTCTAAATCATCTGCACTCATTATTCTTTTTGCTCCTCTTCTGATGATGCTTCTTTTAGGATTATCATACAACAACACTGATAACTATGGAATTAAGATTGGAATTTTTGCTGCGCAAGCAACAGAAGATACAGAAAATTTCATGGCTCTTTTAGAAGAGAAAGGATTTAGCGTAGAGTTGTACGAAGATTCAATTGAAACATGTGTAAGTGATATTAAAGCTGAGAAAGTTCATACTTGCATCTCTCTTCCAGCCTCTCTTAGCGTTGATGGAAATGAGCAAAAAGAAGTAACCTTTTATGTTGATCCAACAAGAATAAATCTTGTATGGGTTGTTCAAGAAACAGTAAAAGAAGAATTCAATCTCAAAGCACAAGAAATAAGCGAACAGCTTGCGCAAGAAATTTTAAGTAAACTTTCTGATACCCAAACAAAAATTGCAGAACAATTAACTGATCTTACAACTCTTAAAGAAAAAGTCAATGGAGCAAGTGGATCTGCACAATCTGCGATGAGCAGTTTAGGAGAAGTTGATCTTACAACTAACTCTTCCGAATATGATCTTACAGTTATTTCAACTCTTCAAGAAAATTTAGATGAGAGTAAAAACAAAATTAAAGATGCGATGGACGCTGTAGAGAGTACAGCACTAGAAGCGGCTGATAAAGATAAAATAAAAAATCCCCTTAGTGCTGCGCGCACAAGTATTAATGATGCTGCTGAAAAAATTGATGGAAATGGTACAGCAAGTGTTCAAGGGATCATAACTAGTCTTCAGAGCGATCTTTCAGCTGCAAAGGAAAAACTTGCAGGAGTTGGCGCAGCAATTAGTGCAACTAATTCTAATTTAGAAGGTGTAAATAAAAACTTACAAGAGAGTATTGGAACAATTGATACGCTAAGTAGTGCTTTAGGAGAAATTCAAACTCAACTATCATCGCAAAAAGTTACTGAAGCCGGAACAATTGCAACCCCACTTATTACTAAAATTGAAAAAGTACACGAGCAAGGAACTTATCTTAACTATCTTTTTCCTGCTCTTTTAGTTTTAATTGTGATGTTTTCATCACTTCTTTTAGGAACAACTCTTGTATTAATGGAAAAAACAAGTCCTGCCTTCTTACGAAACTTTTTTCTTCCTGTAAGCAAAGTAACTTTCATCTTTTCTTTGTATCTAACAAATCTTTTAGTGGTTATTCTAGAACTTCTCATTGTTTTAGGATTATCTTTGCTTTTTCTTGAAGGAACACTCGCTTTAATTCCTGCAGTTATCCTCATTCTCTTAGTTACCGCTTCTGTTTTCATTTTAATTGGTATGGCAATAGGGTATCTTTTCAACTCTGAAGAAACAGGTGTTCTTGCTTCAATTTCTACTGGAAGCATTTTTCTTTTTGTTTCGGGTGTAATTCTTCCTTTGGAGAGTGTAGCTCCTCTTCTACAAGAAATCGTTTATTTTAATCCATTTGTAATTGCTGAAGGACTCATTCGCAGAGTATTTCTTTTTGCAACGCCAATTTCTGAACTTTCTGTAGACATTGGAACACTTGCTGCCTATGCTTTAGTACTGTTTATTCTCATTAGCCTCTTTGAAGTATTCTTTCATAATCATCTTATTCAAAGATATGTGCGTCACCATCATTTTCGCCACAGGCAAAATGAGAAGCGAATGAAAAATAAAGGATAAGCCTTTTTTCTGATGTTTGTGAAACCAACCATTATTGCAATTACAGGAACTCCTGGCACAGGAAAATCAACTCTAGCTAAACGATTACAAAAAGAACTTGGGTTTAAAAGAATTGATTTATCACGTTACTACAAGACATTTTCTGAAGGCTACGATGCTAAAAAAAGATGCTATATTGTAGATATTCAAAAACTAAAACAATTCCTTTTAAAAAAAGTTAAAGAAAATGAAAAGATAATTTGTGATAGCCATATTTCTCATCTTCTTTCCCAAAAAATGATTTCTGTATGTATTGTTTTAACTTGCTCAAATCTTAAGGAATTGGAGAAACGCTTGAAGAAGAGGAAGTATTCAGCTGCAAAAGTTAGGGAAAATTTGGATGCTGAGATTTTTCAAGTATGTTTAATCGAAGCAAAAGAGAGAGGACATAAGATAATTGTGTTGGATACGAGTAAAAATCTTAATACAAAAGAACTTCTTAAAACAATTATAAGCGTGCGCAAATCTTTATAAATCAACAACTTAACTTCTTCTCTATGGCAATACCAGCACATGAACGATTGCAACTTAAAAAACTCCTCAAAGAGCTTAAGCTCTATCGCGCTCCTCATACTGAGTTTGTCACAGTCTATGTTCCTGAAGGATATGATCTTACAAAAATCATCCAACATCTAGCTGAAGAGCAAGGAACAGCATCTAACATTAAATCAGCAACCACAAGAAAAAACGTACAAGGCGCATTAGAGCGCATGATTCAACTTTTGCGAACGATTGGAAGAACACCTCCACATGGTCTTGCGGCATTCTCAGGAAACATTGCTGCAGGAGAAGGAAAACAAGATTTGCGAGTTTGGAGTATTGAACCACCTCTTCCTCTTAATACAAGGATTTATCGCTGCGATAAATTATTTGTCACAGACATTTTAGAAGATATGCTGCAAGATCATAATGTATACGGTTTAGTCGTTTTAGATAAAAGAGATGCAATGCTTGCCTTACTTAAAGGAAAAACAATTGTTCCTTTGCAAAAAACACACTCAGAAGTTCCAGGAAAATTTAAAGCTGGAGGACAAAGCGCTGCTCGTTTTGCCCGTCTTCGCGAAGGAGCTCTCAAAGAGCATTTCAAGAAGATTGCAGATTACATGAAAGATCAATTTCTTCCTTTAGGAAATAATTTGAAAGGAATTATTATTGGAGGACCTGGCGTTACAATTAATGACTTTATGGGCTATGATTATCTTACAGGAGACGTTAAGAAAAAAGTGATAGGAACAAAAGATCTCTCTTACACAGAGGAGTTTGGTTTGCAAGAACTATTGGATAAATCTGAAGATTTACTTGCAGAAGAAGAAATTTCTTTTGAGAGAAAAGTAATGAGTAGATTTTTTGAAATGTTTCGTGATAATCCACAAAAAGTTACCTATGGTGAAAAAGAAACACTAAGAGCACTTGAGATGAATGCTGTTGATACTCTTCTTCTTTCAGAAGGGCTTTCTGAAGAACTCATTTTTGAGTTAAGTGAGAGAGCAGAAAAAGGAGGATCGGTGGTAAAGATTATTTCTGTTGAAACACGTGAAGGAGCACAATTGCGCGATTTAGGGGGCATTGCTGCAATATTACGCTTTGAGATGGTTAGTGAGTAAAGTAGTTTTTGAGAATTTTTTAAAGAGAAAGATTTTTAACGCAAAATTTTAGTAAGATGAGCTATGGATCTTATTGAACAATCATTTAGCCGTCTTTTCCCAGATAAACAATATCCTTACCAAACTAGATACGAATACAACCGAAGGCTTTCTAAGTTTAATGCCAATATGCGCTTAAGAGAAAATATGCTAGAAGTTCATCTTAACATTGAATGGAAAGATATTGACAATGAAATCAAAATTGGTCTTTTTCAACTTCTTCTTCTCAAAGTTCTTAAGAAAAAAGGACACAGCTCTAATATTGATTTGTACAACAACTTCATTAAAAATATTCCCTTAATGACGAATGAAACAAGAAGCGATCCTTTGCTCGAAGTTGCCTTTGAGAGAATTAATAATCATTTTTTTAACACAGAAATAAAAAAACCACATCTCAAATGGGGAAAAGAAGCAACGCGCAAATTAGCTCATTACAATTTTCATGATGATACCATTACTGTTTCAAGTGTATTCAAAGAAGCACCAACGCATCTGCTCGAATATGTACTCTATCATGAGCTTCTTCACAAACATCTCAAATATGAACATCACAATGGACGTAGTTCGTTTCACAGCAAAGAATTTAGAGATGCAGAAAAGCTCTTTCCAGGAGCTGAGAGAATTGAGAAAGAATTGCAGTATTTTGTCTATTCTAGAAAGAAAAAGCGCAAGAAATGGCTTTTTTTTTAAAAGGTAATAGAACTTTGTCTAAAACATCAAATCTCTAAAGATTTATAACATAAAAGAAGGAAGAAAAAACTATGAACTTTGGTGATGTTATAATAAAAAAATCAAAGATTGGTCAGTTTAAAGATAATCTAGGAGTTTTTGCGAATAGAGATTTCAAAAAAGGAGAAGTTGTTATAAAATATCATCTTAAATCTTTAACAAAAGAAGAATATGAACAACTTCCTGAAGCAGAAAAGCATTTTACACATGAACGGAACGGAGTTATTTACTACTATCCCGATCCTGAAAGACACGTAAACCGATATAAAAACCCTAATGTTTATCCAGATTTTAAAAAAGGAGCTGATATTGCCTTAAGAGATATAAAAAAAGGGGAGGAGCTATCGATTTTAGATACTATAGAAGAAGATTTCTAAGAACCAATGACCACACTAAGAGAAAGTTTATAACAAAGCTTTCAGCAAAACCTTTAAAAATAGTGTGCTCCAAAAGCTTTCTTAATGCCTAAAGAGAGTGTTTTATCCCTCAATGCCATGGAAAAACTCTTGCGCAGTGCAGGAGCTTTGCGTGTCTCTGAGGATGCTAAAGAGGCATTAGCCAAAGTGCTTGAAAAAAAGGCGAATGAAGTTAGCCTAAAAGCAATTAAGTTTGCTGAGCATGCTGGTAGAAAAACAGTTATTGATAAGGATATTCAATTAGCAACACAGTAGGTGGTTATCATATGGATGAAAAAAAGCTCGTAAGCGTTGGAACGCTAAAGAAAGGAGATACAATTATTATTGACAATGCTCCTTGTAAAATTGTTGATCTTGCAACATCAAGACCAGGAAAACACGGTCATGCTAAAGTTAATCTTATGGCAGTAGGAATACTTGATGATAAGAAAAGAAATATCGTAATGCCTGGTCATGACAGAGTAGAGGTTCCAATCATTGAGAAAAAAAGTGCCCAAATCCTTTCAATTTCAGGAACAAAAGCAAATGTTATGGATATGACAACCTATGAAACATTTGAGATGGATATTCCAGAAGAGTTGCAAGCTGATGCAAGAGAAGGAGTAGAAGTTCTCTACTGGACGATTATGGGAAGTAAAGTAATGAAGCAGGTAAAATAAAATGGTAAAATTTGAAGAAGCAACAGCACGTCTGTTACGTAATGTTTTTGTATGCAGATCTTGTAAGTCAAAGATCAGAGCTCCTAACCTTAAAGTAAGTCAAGGGCTTGTGAAATGCCGTAAGTGCAAATCAGAAAAGTTAAAGCCTAAGAGAAGGAAGTAGACTTTTAGTTTTTTTTCTTTATTTTTATTATATATCAAAAAGCAAACACATAAAAAGAACAAAAAAATAAGTAGTGTATGCCTTTTGATTTCCTTGGGTTCGTTTCTCAGTATAAGTGGATTATTCTTTTTTATTTAGCAGTTGTTATTCTACTAGTAATATATAGGAAAAGATTAGAATTTCAAGCCAAAATTATTATTCTTTTACGAACAAAGATAGGACTCTCTTTTATGGATTTTTGTGCCAGAAAATTTAGAGAGTGGATTATTCTTTTAGGATATGTTGGTACAGGAGTTGGTTTTATTGGAATGGGTCTTATTGCCTTCTTACTCATTAAAAATTTATACGATGTATTTACTAATCCTCAAGCAATTTCAGGAGTTTCCTTAGTTATTCCAGGAGTTAAAGTTCCAGGACTTGGCATTTTACCTTTTTGGTATTGGCTTGTTGCTATCTTTATTATCGCTGTTGTTCACGAATGGGCACATGGGATTGTTGCTCGCGCTCATAACATAGAAGTTAAGAACACAGGAATTGTTTTCTTAGGGCCAATCTTAGGAGCTTTTGTTGAGCCTGATGAAAAGAAGATGAAAAAAGAAAAAGATATTGTGCAGTATTCAGTACTAGCTGCGGGCTCTTTTTCAAACATTCTTTTGGCAATTTTAGCAGTACTTCTCCTCAATTTTGCTTTCATGCCGCTACATCAATCAATGGTTGAGCCTTTAGGATTTAGTTTTGCCTCTTATGCAAAAGAAGATGGACCTGCGGCAATTGCTAAACTTATCCCTAACACAGTTATCACAGGACTTAATGGCAAAAACACAGCATCTTTTGAAGAGTTTAGCTCTGAACTTACAAATCTAAAGCCTGGCGAGAAAATAACAGTTCAAACAAAAGATAAAGAATATCCTTTAACACTAGCTCAAAGTCCTCAGGATTCTCGTAGAGCTTACTTAGGCATTCAAGAAATTAAAAATGAGTTTACCATTAAAGAAAAATATCAGCAAGGCCTCTTATATGGTATTTATCATGTTTTAGATTGGTTTACTGGATTTTTGCGCTGGCTCTTTTTGTTAAGTTCAGGAATTGGTTTGTTCAATTTACTTCCTCTGCCAATTGTTGATGGGGGACGCATGCTACAAACCTTTTTACATCGACTTAAAGGAGATGAGCATGGTGAGAAAAGATACAGGCAAATTAGTCTTCTGATCCTTTTGATTTTATTACTTAATTTATTTGCACCACTCTTAACTAAAGTAATTTTTTAATTTCTTCTCGTGCTGATCCAATCATATACAAAGAACCAGTCATAACCATACAATCTTTTGAAGAGAGCATCGCAAATCCTTTTCGTACTGCGGAATGAACAAAAATATCTACGATTACGTTTTTACAATGCTTTCTTGCTTCTTGAGCAATAATTTCTGCCTCAGCTGGTTTAAACAAGCCTTGCGTTACAATGATTGTTTCAAACAAGGGTGCAATCAAATGAACCATCTCAGAGATATTTTTATCTTTAGCAATTGCTAAAATTAACACTTTTCTTTGAGGAATTGTTTGTAAGAATGTGCAAAGTGCTTGCATTCCAGAAACGTTGTGCGCACCATCGATAATCACTAAGGGTTTTTGTGAAACTACTTCTAAACGTCCCATCCAGAAGGCTTTGTAAAGACCCTCTTTAAGTGCCTCTTTTGAGATAATAAAACCTTTTTTTGAAAGAAGTGAAGTTGCAAGAAGCGCAAGACCTGCATTACGTAGTTGATGTTCTCCTAATAAAGAGAGAGTATAGGTATCATTAATAACTCCTTCAACCTTAATCGTTTGATTAGCAAGAGTAGATGAAATACTCTTTATTGTGAGATGTTGATCTAAATCATAGAATTTTGCTGAACGATCATTGGCAATCTGGCGAAAAAGCTCAAGAACTTGTGGATCTTGTTCTGAAGTTAAGAGAGGAACATCTGTTTTAATGATTCCTGCTTTTTCTTGTGCAATTTCTTTTAATGTTTCTCCTAAAATTTGCGTATGGTCAAAACTAATGTTAGTAATAAGAGATAAAAGAGGTAAAATCACATTGGTTGCATCTAAACGCCCTCCTAAACCTACTTCAATTATTGCAATATCAACATTTTTTTTGGCAAAATAAAGAAACGCTAAAGCTGTTGTGAATTCAAAAAAAGTGGTTTCTATCTTCTCTTCCTCTATCCTTTTTTTTATGAACTCCGTAAGTTCAATTATTTCATCATCAGAAATTTCAATCCTATTGATTTGAATTCTTTCATGAAAACGAACTAAATGAGGACTTGTATATAACCCAACAGTATATCCTGCTGCTTGTAGAATTGAGGAAAGAAATGCACAAGTGCTTCCCTTTCCATTGGTACCTGCTATATGAACAGAAGGAAACTTTCTGTAAGGATGATTGAGTACTTCCATTAGTTTTCTCATACGTGAAAACTCGTAGGAAGATGATCCGTGAGGTAAGTTGTAGAGGTAATCTAAAGTTGGATGTTGCATCGAAGTGTAGAAAAAGAATTTTATTTAAAAAAGAAACGAAGAAAAATAAAAGAAGTATTACAATTTTTTAGCGCAATGAAAATTTGTAGCTGAACCATCAGCAGCTTTAGGTAAAGGAGAATCACTAGGTTGTTGCACCGCTTTATATCTTTCTTTTCTTAAGAAAGCATGAAGCAACTCTACTGTACGAGTTTCTAATTCTCCTAGAAGTGTTGAGCCAGGAAATAGAGTTCGAACAACTATTGTGTCATCTAAGTGGTACGCATCAGCAAAGGCACGAACATATGGATGAGACACAACACCGTGCTGTCCTCTTTCCTCAAAATTGAAAGCTAAAATACGACCATTATCTACAACTGTATTAAGATAAACGGCATTCCCATCTGGCCTAGAAAGAGACTTAACTTGTCCATCATAAAAAAATTTAACTTTTTCTCCAAATTCTGCCAAAGGACTAGATCCCGTCATAGTAAGTCACCTTAAATATTTGTAAAGAGAGATCCACTAAGTTATTTATAAAAGTTGCTACTGTTAAGTACTTTTTGTTCTTTTCCATAAATCATCAAAGAAATTTTTACATGCCTGAGCCATTGTTTTACTCTCAATCAAAATAGAAACATTAGGCTCTTCTTCAAATAAATTAATCAAAACTTTCTCATTATAAATTATAAAAGAAAAAGGTAAATTGTTGTTCGGATCAAGATACTTTGTTGTCTCATACGCATTATCTTCACGAATCTTTACCCCAAACCATAAATTTTTCTGTTTTATTTTACGCGCAATTCTTTCTGCCTGAAAGAATTTTTGATACGAAGGAACAAGCTTTGAAAAATTTCCAGTTCCTCCATACACCAAATATTCTTTGGCACTGTTAAGAATATCATTAAAGGCAACAGTTAAGCCGTGTTTTCCTGTATACACCTGAACATTGGTTTGCTTAGGACGATTTGTTGTATAAGAAATAAGCTGAGGAAGAAGCTGTGCAAAACTTACTTTAGCTGCTTGTAACTTTTTTTCTTTTTGCTCAAGGAGTTGTGTGAAATTTTCAGGATTAGTTGCACTATAGAGTTTGTGTTCTCCTTTTTTTACATAATGGACAACACCTTTTTCAACCAATCTTCCTAAAAGATGATACACAACTGAACTTTGAAAGCCACTTTTCTTAACCAAAACTCCGCTTGACACGGATCCTAATTCAAGTAATAATAGATACAATTTGGCTTCATTGGACGTTAGTCCTAACTCTTCAAATAAAGAAAAGTCCATAATTCTCCAGTAACTAGAGAGCAATTATTTAAGTATTCCTAACCTTCACAACAACAATCAATTTAAAGAGATAGTTTAGAAAAAAATTGGGTGGTATGAGATGAAGCAATATTTACAATTGTTACAGCATATTCTAGACAAAGGCGTTGAAAAAAAAGACCGTACGGGTATTGGAACCAAAAGCGTTTTTGGCTATCAGATGCGTTTTGATTTGTCTGAAGGCTTCCCATTAGTGACAACCAAAAAAGTGCATATTAAAGCTGTGATTCATGAATTGCTTTGGCTTCTTAAAGGTGAGACTAACATTCGCTATCTTGCTCAAAATGATGTTAAAATTTGGAACGAGTGGGCCTATCAAGTCTATTTAGAAGGAACAAATCAAATTGAAAAGTATCCACGCTATTCTAATGAATGGAAAGCAAAAATGGATGAGTTTGTTGAACAAGTAAAAACAAATGATGAATTTGCTCAAAAATGGGGAGAGTTAGGCCCAATTTATGGAAAACAATGGCGACGTTGGGCAGCACCATCGGGTAAAGAGATTGATCAAATTCAAGGAATCATTGATTTAATTCAAAAAGATCCAACATCAAGAAGAATTATTGTTAGTGGATGGAATGCTGGAGAAATTCAAGAATTAATTAGAAATCATCACCACGCACCCCCTCCTTGCCATACTCTTTTTCAGTTCATGGTAATTGGAGATAAACTATCATTGCAACTCTATCAACGTAGTGCTGATGTATTCTTAGGTGTTCCATTTAACATCGCCTCTTACTCGTTGCTTTTAATGATGGTTGCCCAAGTGTGTAACCTAAAACCAGGAGAGTTTATTCACACCTTTGCTGATGTGCATATTTATCTTAATCATTTTGAGCAAGTACGAGAACAACTTCAGAGGGGACCAAAAGAACTTCCTGTAATGAAAATCAATCCTCAAGTAAAAAACATTTTCGATTTTAAGTATGAAGATTTTGAGTTGTGTAATTATACTCCTCATCCGCCAATTAAAGCAACAGTTGCTGTCTAAAATGTCAATTAACCTGATTGTTGGAATGACTAAAAATAGAGTCATTGGTAAAGATAATGCACTACCTTGGAATATCCCTCAAGATCTTAAAAACTTCAAAGAGCTAACACAAGATCATGTTGTGATCATGGGAAGAAAAACCTATGATAGTTTGCCTCTAAAATTTAAACCTCTTCCTCGAAGACACAACATTGTTGTAAGCTCAACATTAGGAGCACAAGAAGGAATTGATGTCTGTAGAAACATGGAAGAGGCAATTAGAAAAGCAAAAGAGTATCAAAAAGAAATTTTTATTATTGGAGGAGCAACAATCTATAGAGAATCATGGCCATTCATTGAGAAGATGTATGTTTCATATGTAAAAAAAGAATATGAGGGAGATACCTATTTTCCTCCTTTTGAAGAAGAGGAGTGGGAAATAGAACAAAAGAAAGATTTCACAGATTTTGAATTTGTAATTTATCGGAGGAAAAACTAATGCAAAACTTAGAACAAGAAGATCCTGAAATTACTTTATGTATTGAAAAGGAAAAAGAAAGATTACAAAATACACTGCAGATGATTCCTTCTGAAAATTATGCAAGTAAAGCAGTTATGCAAGCAAGTGGATCAATTTTAACTAACAAATACAGTGAAGGATATCCAGGGAAAAGATATTATCAAGGGAATGAATGGGTAGATCAAGTAGAACGTTTAGCAATTGAGAGAGCAAAAAAAATGTTTGGTGCAGAACATGCCAATGTTCAATCACTTTCAGGAAGTCCTGCGAATATGGCAATTTATCATGCTCTTCTAAAACCAGGTGATAAGATTATGGGAATGCGCCTTGATATGGGAGGCCACCTAACACATGGACATAGTGTTAATTTTTCATCTAGGTATTTTGAATCTGTTCAGTATGGTGTTGATGAGAAAACCAACCTTTTAGATATGGATGCCATACGAAAAATGGCACACAAAGAAAAACCAAAAATTATTGTTGCAGGAGCAACTGCATACCCACGTCTTATTAATTTTGAAGAATTTCATGAGATTGCACAAGAAGTTGGTGCATACTCTCTTGCTGATATTAGTCATGTTGCAGGACTTGTAGTTGGAGGAGTTCACCCATCACCATTTCCTTACATGGATGCCGTTATGACAACAACACATAAGACTCTACGTGGTCCACGCGGAGCGCTCATTTTGTGTAAGAAAGAAGATCGACTTGCCAATGTACAAGGTCTAGATGAAAAAGAAGCAAAGAAGGAAAAAGATATGGCAGGAAAGATTGATCGCGCTATATTTCCTGGTCTTCAAGGAGGGCCTCACGAGCATATTATTGCTGCAAAAGCTGTAGCCTTCAGAGAAGCACTAAGTGATGAATTTAAAGAACATGCAAAGCAAGTTGTCAAAAATGCTAAGGTATTGGCAGAAACGCTAATGGAAAATGGAATTAAGTTAGTTACTAATGGAACTGATAACCATTTGATTCTGATTAATTTAACTCCACTTGGAATTGGTTTAGGAAAACCTGCAGCTGTTGCCTTAGAAGAAGCTGGAATTTGTACTAACTGTAATACTGTCCCTTACGATCCATCTCCTCCATTCAAACCAAGTGGAGTTAGAATTGGAACACCTGCATTAACTACACGTGGAATGAAAGAGAATGAGATGAGACAAGTTGGAGTTTGGATGGCTCAAGTGATTAAGGATATGAATAATACTTTGCTCAAGCAAAAGATTAGAGAAGAAGTAAAAAAGTTATGCGATAAATTTCCGATTTATGAAGAGGAGTAAATTATCTTTTTTCTCCGATGACTTCATCACTAGGATTGTAAGGAGGACTTACAATACATAAGAATTCAAGAGGAACAGGTCCAATATTTCTAATCCACTGCACTGCTTGTGGAGGAATAATAACTGTATCTCCTCTTTTAACTTGTTTTGCTTTTTTATCAACGTACATGATTCCTTCTCCTCTTAAAATTTGATAAACTTCTGTAGAAGTTTGAAAATAATGTGGTTTTGTTGTTTGATCAACGCTAACGGTTGCGCGAGCAATACTATAAGGTAAACCTGAAGCTTCTGAAAGAATTACACGAATTGCACTTCCATCTTTTCCAAGCTGTGCAGGTTTGTCAAGAAGAGCATCTAAAGAGATTACGTTCATAATATATCAAGAACGCTCTTTATTTTTAAATTAAATCAAAAAAATTCAAGAATTTTGAGAAAAAATAAATTTTAAAGTTTCATTCACAACAATCTTTATAAGATCAAAAATTATACTTAAACAGATAGTGGTTACAGAAAAAGTACAACTACCAGAAGCAGTTCTCTACAGTCCTAATTTTGCTCAACATTTTCTTGCAAACAATACGAGTCTTGGTTTTACAGCTCTATCTGGTTTCGATAATATCAGCTCTGACGATGGAAGATCTGTTGAACAAGTTAAAGCAGATGTTTACACTGACCTAAGGGAATTTGCAAGTTTAGATCAAAAAGTAAAAGATCAATTTATTGATCCTTCTAAAAGTGGTCAGCGTGGTTACACCCCAAATCAAGTAGAGCGATCTGGAGCAAGACCCGAGTATCGAGAACATCTTATGGTTATACAAGATCTTCCAAAAGGCCATCCAGTAGAACAATATCGCCCTCTTTTTTACAGTCCAAATATTCCAATCACGGCTGTATCATCGCTTGATGAAAATGTTCAGCAGCTCTTTAGTGCACTAGAACCACTAAGGCGACGCATGTTTGAAGATGTAGCAATTGAATTAGGTATGTGGTGGGGAGAATTTGCAGCACAACTTGAAGAGTCTGAAAATTTCTTAAGACTTCACATTTATCCACAAGCGCAAATTGCTCCAGGTAGCGCACGTACATTAGATAATGTTACGGCAATTGGAGGAACGAGTGTTAATGGTGTTGAAGTTGTTGATATTCTTCATGCAACAGGTGGTGAAGTAACACGCTTAGAAGGAGCTCTACGCGCAAGTCCTCATCCTGATGTTGGTTTTTACACATTGTTGCTAGGAGCTGAAGAGCCAGGCCTATACATTCAACTTAAAAATGGAAAGGCAATGCCATTTACAACTCACAGAGGAAAGATTGTAGGAAACGCTGCTGATGATGCGGAAGTATTAATCCCTAAAGCAAAGTCGGTTATTCACTGGGTTGGTTTAACTGAAGATACGGCAAAGCGTCCCAGATACAGTATCGCTAATTTTATTCATACAAGACCAATGGTAAAAATTGGAGATGAATACGCAGGGGTAAGATTGTTTAGAAGATTAAAAGAAATAGGATATGATATTCCTGATTTTTTAACTAAAGCTGCAGCAGAATTAAAACCAGAAGATCAAAAATTAATTGGAGAAATTCTTGTGTTTAGTAAAAATGAGAGAGAAGCTGGAAGAAAACCAAGTGGACTAGAACGATATTATCACTTAATAAATCCAAAAACAGGAAGTTATGGACGAATTCCTCACAGAGCTGCATAATTAACTTTTTGTAGGAATATAGGTTCCATCAGGACCAAATTGATCTGAAACATCGTGACCAAGCGATGTTAAAATCCGATTAGGATGTAAAGCTTTCACAAGATCAGAAAGCTCTGGTAAACTGGTGCCTTGTATGGTTATTTTTCCTTTTTCTGATTCACGAAAAGTAACAATTATATTTCCTTTTGCATAATCACCTGCTCCAGAAGTGTCTGTAGTAAAACCTATACTGCGAAAGTGAGTAAGGATAGGATCATTTGGTTTATCTTTGTAAGCCTTTTCTAGAAAAAGATGATATCCCATTTTTACTCACCATGCTCTGCTAAATATTTCTCAGCTTCCATTGCTGCCATACATCCAGATCCTGCAGCCGTAATGGCTTGTCTAAAGCGAAGATCTTGCACATCTCCTGCAGCAAAGACTCCAGCAATATTAGTATGCATCTCTTTAGTTGCCTTAAGATAGCCTTTTTCATCTAAGTCAACAAGACCTTTAAGAAATGAAGTATTAGGAACATGTCCAATTGCAAGAAAGACTCCATCACTTTTGAAATCTTTTACTTTATTTGTTGTGGTATCTTTTAATTTAACACCGGTAACTCTCTTACCGTCTCCTAAGACTTCAACAATTTCACTATTCCAAATCACTGAAATTTTTTCATGATGTAAAGCTCGATCTTGCATAATTTTAGAAGCACGAAATGAATCTTTGCGATGAATAATTGTAACTTTTGTTGCAAACTTTGTTAAAAATAATGATTCTTCCATTGCCGAATCTCCACCGCCAATAACCACAACTTCTTTTCCTTTAAAGAAAGCTCCATCGCACGTAGCACAGGTTGTAACACCACGTCCTTTGTATTTTTCTTCTGAAGCAATTCCAAGCCAGCGTGCGGAAGCGCCCGTTGCAACAATAACTGTTTTTGTTTTAATTTCTTTCTCACTAACTAATTTTAATGAAAAGCCACTAGCAATTTTAGCAATGGAAGTTACAATATCAATCTCAAAACGTGCACCAAATTTTTCTGCTTGTTTTCTACATAAATCGACTAATTCAGGTCCTTTAACTCCATCTGGAAATCCTGGAAAATTCTCAACATCCGTTGTAAGCATTAATTGACCACCATCTTCAGGACCTGAAAGAACAAGTGGCGATAAGTTAGCTCTTGCTGCATAAATTGCTGCGGTACAACCTGCAATCCCTGAACCTAAAATAATGACTTTTTCCATTTAGAATTTAAAAAAATACCACCTTCTTAAATGTTATGGGCGTTTAAACTATACCAACGCAAAGAAATCAATGGTTCAAAAAATAATACAACATAACCCGAACACCAGATCCCGTTCCTCCTTTTTGCAAGTAATCACCTTCAACTGCCCAATACGCAGAACCTGCAATATCAAGATGCGCCCAGCGTGTTGTAGTAACAAAGTGGCTTAAGAAAACAGCACCCATGATTGCTCCTGCTTCTCCGCCTTTTCCTTTTGTATTCATGTTACTTAAATCTGAAATTGAGCCATCCATCCAATCAAAATATTCTTCAAAAAAAGGCATTGGCCATACACGATCACCACTTGCATTTCCTGCCTCTTGTAATGTTTTAATTAACTCTTGATCAGAACTAATCAGTCCTGCAGCATAGTATCCAAAAGAATTAATCACTGAACCAGTTAAGGTTGCCATATCAATCATAACTTCAGGTTTATAAATATCTTCAGTGTAGGCTAAAGCATCCGCTAGAATGAGTCTTCCTTCAGCATCAGTATTAGCAATTTCGATTGATTTACCATTGTACGCTGTTACAATATCCCCTGGCCTTTGCGCTTTAGATGAAATCATGTTCTCGCATATTGGCATAACACCTAGAATATTTTTCTTAAGCTTTAGTTGCGCAGCTCCTCTAATCGTTCCTAAAACTGCGGCAGCTCCTGCCATATCACTTTTCATTTCTTCGATTCCTTTAGAAACTTTAAGATTGTATCCACCGCTATCAAAGGTAATTCCTTTTCCAACTAGTGCAGTCCATTTTTCTTTGCCTGCTCCTTTGTATTCAACAATAAGCATTTTGACAGGCTTATCAGAACCTGCATTAACTCCAACGAGTGCATTCATACCAGCTTTTGTTAAGTCTGCTTCGTTGAGAACCTTTAAGGTAAGAGAATGATCTTTTTTACATATCTCTTGTGCAACTTTTTCTAAATAAAGTGAATTAACTGTATTTGCAGGCTCATTGACCAAATCACGAACAAAATTAGCGCACTCAGCAACAACACGTCCTATCACAACACCTTGAGTAAAATCATTTTTATTTCCAGAAAATATAAGAGTTACTTCCTTAAGAAATCTTTTTTTCTCTTTAAGCTCAGCTGATAGATATTTAGTAAGACTATAGTTAGCTAAAAGAAGAGCCTCTGCGATTGCTTGACCTAAAACTTTGGGAGAAAATAAATCTGAAAGCTGAGTTGAAATATCTGTTGTAAATCGATCCAAAGCTTCTGATCTAGCGTACTTAACGCACCGTCCTAGTGCTCTACGCACGCGCTCTAAAGTTATATCCTGCTTTTTTCCAAGACCAACAAACAGAATTTTAGAAGGAGTTGTTTTTGTAGCATATAGTTCTCCTACTTTGCCTAGGAACATTTTTTTAGAAATTGCTCTATCTAAGTCAGGATGTTTATGAGCTAAAAGTTGATCTTCAAAGCAGCTAACAACCATTAAATCTGATTTTTCTTCCGCTTTATCTTTAATGATAATCTCCATCTAAACCACCTATTTTTACGTGTATCGCTCAAAACGAATATTCTCTTTTAAAACACCTCGTTCGAGCAATAATTGTTTTGTCTCGAGTACAAGTTCTGCAAGGCCACATATATAAAAAGTTTTGTTTGAAAGATCAACACCCAAATGTTCCTGAATATGACCCATTTTACCTTCCCACGTTTCTCTACTTAAACACGGAGTATACGTAAAATGAGGATATTTTCTTTGCAACTGTAAAAATTCGCTATGAAAAAGAAGATCATTTGTTGTTTTTACTCCAAAAAGCAAATGAAATTTTGCTTTCGAGACTTTAGGAAGATGCTCTTTAATTATACTATAAATAGGAGTAATACCTGTTCCAGCTCCCATAAACCAATGATCGTTGGTCGTTCCTTCATCAAACGAAAAATGACCAAAAGGACCTTTGATGACAAACTTATCTCCAAGTTGTATTTTACGAAAAATCTCTGAAGCAAACCCTCCATCAATAATTTTAATACAAAAATCTAACTTTCCTTTTTCTGAAGGCGGATTGAGGATAGAATAAGACTTTGTCTTTGTGCTTCCATTGTGAGTGAGCGCAAAGGCAATGAATTGGCCTGCTTTAAATGTGAAATCTTCAGAAATTTTAAATGAGAGATACAAGACATCTGTTGTAATATTTTCTTTTCTTTGTACAATCCCTTCAATAGTTACAACCATATATTATACCTCAAAAAGTATCTTTAAATAGTTTTCGAACCAAAGGTAAATTTTTAAAGAGAATAATAAGATAAGAAGTTGTTGAAAAAGAAAGAATCCTTTCATTACCTTGGAAAAGATCCACAAATGGATGCAATTGGTATTCCAATTAATCCTTATACTAAAGGTAAAAAATCATTATGGACAGAGTTTTGGACAGATTTTATTCACATCTTTATTGCTTCTGATATTTTAGGCATTTTCTTCTCAATTCTCGAGGCAATTTTCTTTATTATAAAGTGGACTTTCTTTCTTATTGGAAAATTTATTTTAAGGTTAAATATTAACAAACCAAAAAAATAAAAAAAGAGCTTCTATCTTAAGAAAAACGAAAAAGAAATAAAGAAAGATCAACTTTATCTTCTTTAATAATAACTCCTTCTTTGGATAACAAAGTTTTCTTCTCATCTAACTCAAGACCACTTCGTTTTCCTTTAAAGCCTCCTAAAGATCCATCAGAACTAATGACCCTGTGACAAGGAACAATCGGTGCATAAGGATTGCAAGCAAGGGCATGGCCTACTGCTTGATACCCTTTTATCCCAAGTACTTTAGCTATTTCTTTATAGGTTGTAACTTTTCCTTTGGGAATTTTACGGCAAATTGCGTACACTTTTTCTGCAAAAATTATTTCGGCCATCGTTTAACAACCTCCCTTACTTTTTTATTGCCGATCGGTGTTGCGGCAGGACCTAGTGTGTAATACGTTTTTTCAACGCTATTTCCCCACGAAAAATCACCTTTCTCAACTTCAACTTTGTGAACTTCTACTTCTCTTGTAGAAACACCCTTACGTAAATGATAATATACTAAACGCTGTGTTACTTGAGGAAAAAGTGCATTGTAAATTTTGGAAACTTGGTATCCGTAGCCTTTGCCTAGATGATATAGAATTTCAACAATATTATCTCGAATTTGACTTCGAACAGGCCTTCCTCTTTTCATTTTATTGCTAAAGGAAACTTTCTTTATATTCTTTGCTGACCAATAGATTTATTACTCAATTTATCTTTCAAATTCAAGATGACAAGGCCCCATAAATCAAAAGAAAAACAGCAAAAAAAAGTTGCAGAAAAAATAGAAAGTTTGTTTAACATCGCACAGGATGTATTTTCTCATAACAAACCTTTAGCCAATCGTCAAGTTAAGATGGCAAGAAAAATTGCCATGCGTGTAAAAGCAAGAATTCCTCTGCAATTTAAAAGAAGGTTTTGTAAGTATTGTTACTCTTATTTACAACCAGGAGTAAATGCAAGGGTTCGCACTCACAAAGGTAAAGTAATTATTTCTTGTTTTGAGTGTAAGAAATTTACAAGAATTCCTTTAGGAAAGAAATAGAATTAGCCATAAATTATGAGAGATAAATATCTTAAAAAATCTTGGATTAGTCCGAAGATTAAGGTAAGAAATTCTCAAGTTCATGGAAAGGGTCTTTTTGCTAAAGAACCGATTAAAAAAGGAGAAATAGTTATTATTTGGGGTGGAAATTTTGTAAATGAGGATAAGGCACAGAAAGCAAAATTAAATGGGAAGGTAATACAACAAATTGATGAAAACGTATGGGATGTTTTTAACTATAAAACGAGAAACGATGATCCTAGTTACAATCATAATCATTCCTGCAACCCTAATACTTGGATGAAGAATGAAGTAACAATAACTGCACGAAGAGACATTAAGTCTAAAGAAGAATTAACGATTGATTATGCGATGTTTATTTTAGATGAGGCCTATATTATGCCTGATAAGTGCAGATGCAGAACAACTTTATGTAGACACACTATTACTGGAAAAGATTGGCAATTACCAGAACTCCAGAGACGCTATGAAAAACATTTCAACACATTGTTAAACAAGAAGATTAAAAATAATAGTTATAAAGAAAAATAATTGCCTCTACCTAATTTTTAAACTTCTTCTCAGCATCAGCAACTACTTGACGAATTGTATCAACTGCATCAACATTCGATGAGATTGAATCAACACCTTGATGAACTAAAAATTCGGCCATTTCTTTTCTACTTCCAGCTTGTCCACAAATTGAAGTTTCAACACTATATTTCTTACACACACGAATAACTTTAGCAATTTCACCTAAAACAGCAGGATGCATTTCATCAAATAGTTTAGAAAGTCTTTCGTTGTTACGATCAATACCTAAGGTGAGCTGTGTTAAATCATTTGTTCCAAAGGAAATAAAGCTAAGACCTTCTTTACATAAATCTTCAATAATCCAACAAGAAGCAGGAGTTTCAATCATGACACCAAATGCAATGTCACGACAAGGTTCAAGGCCAATGCTGCGCATGATCTCCTTTGCTTTTTTAACTTCTTCGACACGAATTACGAAAGGAAGCATGATCCCAAGATTAGTTAATCCTTCTTTGTGAAGTTCACGTAAAGCAATAAATTCTGCTCTTAAAATTTCAGGTTGATCGAGTAAGCGACGAATGCCATGCCAGCCAATCATTGGATCTGACTCAGTTGGCTCATTTTTACCTCCCTCAAGGTTGCGGTATTCATCTGAGCGCATATCAGAGCAGCGAACCCACACAGGTTTTCCTGCAAATGCTTTTCCCATAGGACGTAAATTATCTTTAAGTAAAGTAATGTAATCTTGAACCTTTTTTTCTCGAACATATTCTGCAGGATGTATACTTCCTCCTGCAATAATAATTTCCAAGCGAACTAAACCAATTCCATCAGCGCCACTTGCAGCCGCATGCTCTGCCATATCAGAGAGATCAAGAATAACTTTAACTTTCGTTTTGGTTACAAGATTTTTTGCACTAAGATCTTGATTTGCTTTTTGCGCAGTTAAAATTTGTACGTGACCCTCATAAACAATACCTGCAGTAGCATCAACTGTAATTTCTTGGCCATTGCTTAGAACTGCTGTTGCATGTTCAGTGCCAACAACACAAGGTGTTCCCATTTCACGAGAAACGATCGCTGCATGGCAAGTCATTCCTCCTTCATTGGTAACAATTGCCCCAGCACGACGCATCGCAGGAACCATATCAGGTGTTGTCATTGTTGTAACTAAAATATCTCCTTGCTCAACTAAAGAGAGTTCAGATGCTTGTTTGACAATTCTCACTTTACCAAAATAATTTCCAGAAGCTGCCGTTTCTCCTCGTAAAAGAACTTTTCCTAATACAGGAGAAGGTGTTGGAGTACCTTTTGAAGAAGTTTCATTTTTCTTAAAAGTTGTTACAGGACGTGTTTGCACAATGTATACTTGCCCACTTTCAATGGCCCATTCAATATCTTGTGGTTTTTGATAATGTTGTTCTAATTTAAATCCTAATCTTGCAAGCTCTTTGACTAATGAGTCAGGAACAACTTGACGTTGCCACAACTCAGAAGGAATTGAACGTTTCTCATTTTCTCCTTTTTCATTACGAAACAAACCAACTTCTTGCTTGCGCACATCACGCTGAATAATTTCTCTTGTTTTTTTATCTACAACATAAAGATTTGGAGTGACTTCTCCACCTACAATCATCTCTCCTAAGCCGTGGATTGCTTCAATTACAATTTCTTGCTCATTGTTAGTTGCAGGATTAATTGTAAACATAATTCCTGACTGATCAGAATTAACCATTCTTTGTACAACCGCGCAAATGAGAACCTTAGAATTATCAAAATTATTTTTTTGTCTGTAGTAAATAGCTCGCGCGGTAAATAATGAAGCCCAGCACGCTCTTATAGCGTAAATAACATTACCTTTTCCTTTAACGTTAAGAAATGTTGCTTGTTGACCTGCAAAACTTGCTTCAGGTAAATCTTCTGCTGTTGCTGATGAACGAACCGCAACAAATACATCTCGCCCTTGAACTAAATCATTCGCAGATCTTCGATCCGCTCCCAAAAGTTCATAATTTTCCATAATCTCTTCAGCCATATCTTCGGGAAACTTTGTTCCAACAATCAGATCTTGAATTTTTTGTGCAACATCTTGAAGAGTGGTTGTGTCTTCTACATCAAGATTTTTGAGAAGCTGAAAGATTTTTGGACCTAAGTTAGTTCTTTCAATGAATTGTTGATAGGTTTGTGCAGTTACAGCAAAGCCTGGAGGAACTGGAAGGCCAAGATTAAACATCTCTCCTAAATTAGCTCCTTTGCCCCCTGCAATAGGAATAGAATCTTTACGTAAATCCTTGAACCAGACAACGTACGACATTAAGCACACCTCTTTGAAAAAACGAAAGAAAGTAGATATTTAAACCTACCGCAAAAGAAAAATTAGGCCAATTTGAATTCAAACGACTCAACTTCGCGATAAATTGCCCCTTTAGCAGTAAGAGCACTCTCATACAGCACAAATTGGTCAACTTTCATTGTACCGAACGATTTTTCTTTATACTTCTCTAAGAAGTTTAAGAGTGATTGCGGATCATTTATTTTTTTAACCCTTGCAATTGTCAAATGACCAACTGCTTTACGATTTTTCTTATCAAATGAAGGAAACTCTTTCTTAAAAAGATTCATTAAATCTAAAATTTCTTTGCTTTTTGTTCCTGCCCAAAGAGTATGAACTTCTTTAAGTGAAGGAAAAACACCAATTCCCTCAAGGTTTATTTCAAAAGAAGAATAAGAAGAACTAATCCTCTTTAGGATAGCATGTATTGTTTTTTCTTTCTCATTATCAACTCTACCAAAAAAGAAAAGTGTTAGGTGCAAGTTACTTTTTGCAACAGAGTGAAAAACTCCATCAATTACTTGTAACTTTTCTTGAACAGCGGTAAATACCTCACTCATTTGTATAGAGAGAGGAATTGAAACAAAAAGACGTTTCATTTATTTAGAAGGCTCCTCACCAAAGTTGTCAGACTCTTCATAATGCTCAGAAGGTGCTTCTTCAACTTGCTCAAATTCTTGTTTAGTTACAGCAGTATATTTGCTTTGTTTAACTGGTCGTTCTAACTTCTCAACAACTTCAGCAAATCCTACCTTAGGAAGTACTTTATTTACTTTAATGCGAACGTAATCTCCTTTTTTGACATTGGCAACAAAGAGAACAAATCCTCTTACTCTTGCAATACCATCACCTTTTCCACCAACTGCATCAATACTAACCTCATATGTTTCTCCGACTTTTACCGGAGCTTGCATTTCATCCATAGACGAAACCTCCATAGTTTTATATTTTAACAAAAAGAAGAATACTATAAAAAGCCTCTCTATATGAAGAGTACAGTTTGAGAAGGTATTTATATAAGAAGACCATTCTTTTTTAATTGCGTTATGGCTCTAAAGAGAACACTTCTAGCACTAGGCTTTCTTCTTACTTTAAGTTCTTACAGATGTCCTGCAAAGGAAAGTGTTAAGTTAGCATCACCAAATGTAGAGATTGTAGAAGAAAATGAAGTTCAAGAAAAAGTAGAATATGCGCCGAGAGCTGCAAAAACAAGTACACGAGCAACTCCTCCATCTTCAACTATAAAATCTCTATTATTTCAGAAATCTCTTGAAGGAGTAATTACTTCTTCCTGGAAAGATTATGGAACATATCTTGCACATGATTTTGCAAATGTCGATTGTGTTGAATGGAAAAAATATGATGAAATTGCTGACCAAATTAGTGGAATTTATAGAACTAAAGGACTCATAACTGCCCAAGAAGTATATCTTTCGTTCATCAAAGAACTTGAAAAGTTAAATCCCACTTGTTTTGGAGAAAATGAAGGAACGTTTGTTGAGCTCACGAAAGGACTTTCTTCTCGTGATCGTTGGAAAATTCATAGAGAAGAAGTTAATGTACGTTTTGGGGGTAGTTTAGCTGAGGTGCCAGCATCTTTTAGTGAAGTTTATATGGGGCATCTTGCAAATCTTTCTGAGCAAGAAAGAAGAGAGAGCATAAGAGAAACGTGTCCTAATTCAGAGGTTGCTAGCGCATCTCCAAATAAAAGATATTTATGTGCTGATGCTGCAAAAAATTATTTAGAAGATTTTACCGATAAGAGAAATCTTTCTTTAGATGACTACTTGAACATCACTCGCACTATATTTGGAGAGCGCTATGACGAAATTGAACGAAAATTAGGAGAATTTCCAGGAATTATTGAGACACAAGGAGGAATAAGTGAGCAACTTACAGCTGAACTTGTAAGCTGGTATAGGTTAAAGAGTCAGTTAATAGAGGATATAGAAAGCGCTTATTGTTATCTATCTATAAGATGGGGCGTGAGTTCATCACCAAGTATTTATGATGTTATGGGAAGGCAAGTAAAAGAAGAAATAGTCAAAGAAATTAGTGATTCTGCTTGTTTTTTTAAAGAAGAATAAAAAGAAAGAAAAAATAATTTAAAAAAAATAAAAAGATTACATTACATCTTTCAGTCCTTCTTGGGTTACTTCAAAGCATACTTCACCATCAGGAAGATTAGGCGCATCAATTAAACGAGCAACACGCGTTCCTTTCTTTCCTTTGCGAAGATAGATCCGAAACGTTGATGCGTGAGCAACAACGTGTCCACCAATTGCAACCGTAGGATCACCAAAGAATTGATCTGGTTTTGCCATAACCTGGTTTGTTACAAATACACAAATATTGTATGTTGTAGCAACTTTAGCTAAACTGTGCATATGCCTATTCAATTTTTGCTGTCTTTCAGCAAGTGTTCCACGTCCAATGAATTCTGCTCTAAAGTGAGATGTTAGAGAGTCGACAACAACGAGGCGAACCTTTTTCTGTTGCTCTGTTATCAAACTTTCAACTTTTTCCGTTAAAAGCATTTGATGATCAGAGTTATAGGCTCGAGCAACCATGATACGACTTAGCGCATCATCAGGGTCAAGTCCAATGCGTGGGCATAATTGTTTAATTCTTTCGGGACGAAACGTGTTCTCTGTATCAATATAGACTACATAAGACTCTGGATCGTCTTTAAGTGCATTAACCGCAAGAGAATGACCTACTTGCGTTTTTCCTGATCCAAACTCTCCAAAGCATTCAGTAATTGCTCCGGTCTCAAAACCTCCACCCATAAGAACATTGAAAGTATCACTTCCCGTGGAAAATTTAGTGACGCTTTCTCTTTTACGTAGTACGTCAAGACCTGTTTCAAAGCCCATCTTCATACTATCACGAGCAGCATTGATCATCTTACGAGCAACGCTCTCTGACATACCAGTTGTTTCAATAATTTCTCCTATCGTTGCAACAGCAATAGCCATCAAATCACGAAAACCTGCAGCTTCTAGTTTCTCTGCAGTTGCTGCGCCAACACCTGGTAAATCTTGTATAGTTAGTTTTTCCATTTTTAACTCCGTCATTTTAGATTCCTCCTTTAAATAAATCTTGCTCTTGTAGTACTAAAAACTCGTAGGCTCTCTGTAAAATAACCGTTGCTTTAGGAAGATCAGTTACTCGAAAAGAATTACTTGATTGCCAATTTCCTTCTTTATCTTTGTACACACGCTCAAGAGAAATCGTACGATATTCCGATTCTTCTCCATCTTTTTTTTGGGCTTTGTTGCTCCACACTGTCGCGCAGATTGCTCCTGCACGAAACTTCTTTTCAGGGTAATTTCCCTGTTTTTCTATATTTGTTTTCATTTTCTACTCCTCATTGCTTTCGCATTTTATTTCAAACCACGGACAATTATATCCTAGGTGAGGGTAACCAAGTTATTGATTACAAGAAGTATGGCAGGGCAAGTGGTTTAAATAGGCTAGCCGAACCTGACCAGTGTGTCTAGTGGCTCTTATTTAGAAACAACTACAACCTTTTAACTCTGAATCTGGTAATATAAAACGTTCTTATATTCATATTGTTTTACTCTTTTTCTTTGAAAAGGATGAGGAGACATAATCTCTAATTTGAAATAATCTGAACCAACCTCAACAATTTTTCCAGAAGCGCTTACCTCAGATGCACCAAGCATTTGCGCAAGAAGATTTGTTTTTGGATCAAATTGTACTGTAACACGTTTTCCTATATCTTCTGTTTTGAATCTCTCAACCACCGTAAAAGGATACAGGTAGTCTATTTAATTTTTGTGATTTCTTTAATAATGAATTAACTTTTGTAATGCAGAAACAACAGCAGGATCAGTAAGTTGTCCGCTATCCCAAAGGTACTGTGGATTTGCAACGGCAACAAAAGGAAGATGACGATACACGCTCCTAAGTTCTCCTCCCCTCTTAACGCAAACATCCATTCCCATACCAACAACCCAATGCGCATCAATATCAAATAAACAATAATCTATTGGAGGTTTTCCCTTGAATTTATTTGGTTTTTTTAAGAGCACAGCAACACGAACATTTGAAGGTTCAAAAGCTTTTAATTCATCAAGAATTAATTCAAGAGTTCCTCCTTCATCAACAAGATCATCGATCACTAAAACTGAATCCCCTTTTTTAATTTGGGTTGGTCCTGCCTTTACCTTTGTGCTTTCTCCTTGAAGTTTACCTCCATAGCGACTAACCTCAATTGCATCTTCGATTATATCAACACCAATAGAGTATAGCTCATTGGTTAGAGCTGTATAAAATGGGCGTCCACCTTTAATAACATTAACAGCTACAACGCTTGAAATTCTTTGTTCTTTAAAATCGCGAGCAATTGTGTGCGCACAAATTCCTAGTCTTTGTGCGATTTCAACTTGAGGAATTAAGACTCCGCAAAGAGTTCTTTTAAACTCTATCCCAAAACTATTTTGTTGTTCTAAAGAAATATAATTTTGAAAATGGTGATCGAGCTTTCGAGAGCGAATATCTTGTGGTGAAAATACCATTAGCTTAGAAAATTGAAGTGCTATATAAATTTAATTTAAGAAAAAGTTATAAAGAGAAAAAATCTTCTAACATCCATGAATTGGTTTAAAATAGGAATTGTCTATTTCAAAATTGTAGGTATCCTAATACTTTTTTTTAGTGTAATTGGCATTTTCACTCAATCATTTGATCCGAGTGGATTTCTTAAAGAGCAAATTTCGCTAGATCTTTATGGAACTACTCAGCTACCAGAAGTTGCTCAAAAAGCCTTTGCTTTTCCTTTCATGCTCTTTTGTCTTGCAAGTGTTCTCTTAGGAATTATGCAGTATTATATTGTTCAATATCCTCTTGCAAATAAAGAAAGAGGAGCCTACTACGTCATGTGGGCATGTACTCTCATTTGGATCATAGGCGCATGGCTCATTAGCATGTACATTGGAACAAAAGCATACTTACATTACTCAGTTGCTACCATGGTTGTTGTAATGGTACCACCTCTTCTCTTAGTTAGAAGTGAGTTTTCAAAACGAAAGTAGAAAAGATTCAAAGATAACTATACAATCGCAATATTGTTAAAATAACTAAAGCAACTAGAAGAATATTCTCAAAAAAACCTCCGACAAGAAAAGGTCCACAAAAAGTGTAAGAGGAAAAAGGATAAAACAATTTAACACCTTTTCTTGTAAGTGAATCTGCTGCTACATGCGAAAAATAACCAAGAAAAAGTGCAAAAGCAGCAAGGCTTGATACGAAATACCACAAGATTGAGCAAAGAAAAACATAGAGAAAAAGGGAGTGGAAAAGTCCACGATGTTCTACAAAAAAAGTAAGTATTTGACCAAAAAGACCACTCCAACGATTTATTTTACTATACCTTGAGTCTATATCAGGAATGATTGAGCCTACAAGAACTAAACCAAAAGAAAGAAATGGGGCTGTGTTAAAAAAATCCCATAATACAAAGAAAAGAAAAAGTCCCAATAAGATATGAGTCTCAAAGAGCACAAAAAAAGAATAGGGAATGCTTATATTAGCCTTTCTTTTCTAAGCGTGCAAGTTCTTCTTCAGGATTAATTTTTTCAACAACTTGGACAGAAAATTCTAATCGATCAAACAAATCATTCTTAACAACTCTTCCAATTAGCTTTAGCTGTTCTCCTAAGAGATCTGTTTTAATCTCTTCAAATTGACGCGGCTCGTTCTTGTAGATATTCATCTCATTCTCAGATTTATTCAAAAGTTTAGTTGTTTGGCTCTTCCAAAAAACACCCCGAATTGTTCCTGATCCATCATCGATAATCAAATTTAAAACGTAAGATAACAAAGGAGTTACAACACCATGTTCAGCACAAGAAAAACTACCATTTGATTCTACGGCTTTCTTATTGCAGTTAGAACATACCATAAAAAAGCGTGGATCAAAGACCTGAACAATTGTTCCTACAATTTCAACCCCTTGATGCGAAGGATCAAGTTCTTCAATTTTTTTTCTCTCAAAAGATAATGTCTCACGAACTGAAGGAATAGTTACTGAGGCAGGATTAAGTTCAAGTTTACCCCTATCGCCTAAATGCAACTCACAGCCACGCATACTCTCTTTTACAAAAGCATCGCAAACTCGAACTACAGAATCAACAGCAACCGCTCCTACCTCATTTATTTGATCATTCCAAAGTACAACCCGAATTGTTCCTGTAGGATCACCCATAAGAAAAGAAAAAACACGACCACTCTTATCACCTTTTGAAAACTCACGAACTTCAAAGGTACGTACAACTTTTCCAACAGTTGTAACATTACGCATACCAGGATAAATTTCTTTGATTGTAAGTTGTTGGCCAGTGGATGGAGTAAGATCAACCCCTAATTCATTTGCAATAATGTGAGCTGCTCCTTCTTCACTAATTAAACCTGAGAGATCATTAATTTTTTCTTTGATTTTAGTCTCTAGTTCCTCTTTAGAAATCTTTCCACTCCCAATCAATTTCTCTTTAATTTGCCCTAGAGGAATTTTATACATGAGAAAAAAGGAGAAAAATCAATTTATAAGAATTTAGCTCTTCAATCATATAAGTTAAGAAGCCCAGGTGACTATTTCTGATTCTTCACTGTTTTTAGTGGCTGTAACTGTAAAAAAGTAAGAGGTTAAATCAGGTAGAGTTGCTTTATCTATCATATAGATTAGCTTTTCATTGCAAAGATATGCAGTGTGAAAGAGACGTGAATCTTTATCTGTACAAAAGGAGATCTCATTAATAATGGCAGATTGCTTAATCTCTAATGAGCCCCAGGCATACGTTGAAAAAAAATCACCAAAAATGGTAGATGGAGTTCCCTTCTTCTCCTTAGCATTAGGATAATTAGTGTAATAGATAGTATAAGAACTAGGACTTTGATCAAAAGGAAAGGTGAGTTCATATAATTGTTCATTTTCGCTAACTTGTATGTTAGAGACAACAATACCCGATGTTTGTGTAAAATCAAGAGAAAATTTGTAGATCAGAGGAACAATTAATCCATCAGAACTAAAAATAGTGTATTTATTAGGACTACTCACACAAAAACGTTGTGTACGAGGAACCTGAGAAAATTGACCACTATCAGAAGAACAAGGCCCTATTGTCCAATGTGTTTTTCTTTGCTGAGCAAGACAAGACTCGAGTTCCTTGACATTTCGACAAGTATTAATCAATCCTAACGCTTCTTCTTCAATTTGCACAAATTCTTCAAAATTATATCCTAAGTTTAAAGAAAAAGAAGGAGTATAAGTGTAGGATGCAAAAAAATTTGTTGTTTGCTTTAAGGTGTAAGGAGAGGCCTTTCCATACAGTTCTTCTCCTACAACACCAACTTCTAGTTTTGGATATTGAGGATATGCTGATTGTAATTTAGGACCAAGACGAGTAATAAAAAGAGTCTTTGCTTGAGGAAAACAAAACTGATTCTCTCTATTCCAAAATGGATAGGGAGTTGGATTTGTGCAATCGTTTTTATCAAAAACACCACCAGAAGAAGTTATTTCTAACAGTTCTTGTGAAGCAATATTTTTTGCTTTTGCTGCCAAACCAAGTTCGTCTTTTAAGAAAGGATAATATGTATCTTCTAAGAATTGGCTACTCCAAATTCCCCTAACTGGAGTTGTGATAGTACTTTGTCCCGACAAGTAAAAATAAAGACCAACAGCAAAAATAAGACCAAAGACTATCCAATGAAAAACAGCACCCTTTTTAGAGGAGAACATCAGTTGCTCCTCCTCCCATAGATTTCGATTAAAATAATTCCTTCTTTAAGAGAAGGAAGAGTGAATGTAGTGTATAGTTGAGGATCAGAATCAGAATATTTTTCAGAAAAAATGAAGTTGAGATCTTGAGGACTTGAAGGATAGCGAACAACGATCTGAGATAAATAAAGCGTATGATACTTTGTGAGAAAATCTTCTGTTAGGCTCTTTGCCTTTTCTTGTAACTCTTCATTAAATTCTCCTGCCAAGAAAAGATCTTGTACTAAAAGCCCATCCTCAGTTGAGGAACTTAGGTAAGATAAAAAAGCTTGCTCAGCTTGGCGCTTTTCAACAAGATGATTTGTTTGTTGTTCACTTGCCTCGGCAGATGAATTTAAAATACCTAATAATAAAAGACAAGAGGAAAAACTAAGAAAAGCAAAAACTAGTGAATCAGTCGCATCTGCAATAAGACCTCGTTTATCGAAGATTTTCTTGGACATTTATTATCAACTCTCTCTCTTTTATTTCTGAACCTTCTTTAACCTTAACGGTAGTGCTAATTGTTCGATCAGCTTTACTAAAATAGTTATTGGTTGCAATTTTTTTAGTTAAGTGAGGAAGGACTAACTCAAAGTTTAGACTTTTAGCCCCTGTTTGTGAATTAGTGGTGTAGCATTTATTGAAGTTTTCTTGGGTGAACTTTTCAAGATCAATTGAATTATGAACAAGAACATTACGAGAATCATCTTCTATAGCAAAACATTGCTCTGTGAAACGAAATAAAAGAGAATCAATGTTTAAAGAAACTGAAGATGTGCTCAAATTTACTTGATGCACTCCTAAAACAATCGCAAAAGCAACAAAAACAAGAGCTGCAATAGAACCTAAGATCATCCAAGAAATAGATTTACTTGAAAAGTCAAAAACGCCTTGACCCTTTTTGGTACCAAAGAGCTTCATTGTACTACAACCTCTGAAGGTGAACATTCACGTAAAATAAAATTTTTCTTCTTTTTCTCTAAACAAACATGATCTTTTTGCTCAACAAGTCCACTTGCAATATATCCGGAAGGTAAATGTAATTCTCTTACAACTTTTTTGACATCTGAATCTTCTTTGAGACTAATTGTAAAAGCTGTGGAGGTAAGAAGAAGGTTATAAGAAGATAGATCAGATGGATACTGAGCAACAGCATCCCCAGAAAGACCTGAAAAATAATTCAGCATTATAACGTAATCATCGGCAACACGAATTTTCTCAACTGTCTTAGATGACCCTAATTTTTCAGCATAGGCAACTCCTGTGCCCATAACTAAAAGAACAGCCAAAACTTCAAAAATTAAAAGAAGAATACTCGAACCTTTCTTATTCATGAACCAACCTTTTGATAATTGCATTTTTCAAGACGATCACAAAAATAAATACTATTTTCTGCATTGGAAACCACATTGTAAAATTGACGACGTACATTCTCAAAATTGACAACAATGCCACTAAAAGAAAGCGTTCCACGACCTAAAATAAATCCTGACTTAAAATACCCATTCCTTACAGCAGGTGTTGTAAGAGAGTTTGAGGGATTTAAATGAACGTTTGCAAGAGGAAGACCTGAAGCAAAGGTTACTTGAGGCAATTGCCTGCAAGATCGCTCTGAGCAGCGAATTGATTCTTCTTCAGAACCAGTAAATTGCCCTTCTTTAGAAGTTGTACAAAGACAAAGACAACTTTGTCCTTGACATTCTGTTGGATATTTTGTTTTACCACAAATTCCTTCAGAAGTGCAAAGCTCAGTATCTTTATTCTGATTATAACCAATAACAAACGTATTCTCATCAAAGATTAAAATGGAGGTAACATCTTTTTTTTCATTTTGAGGAAAATGTTCTAATGTTTTAGAAAAATTAAGAAAGCTTACTTGCGCTTGATCACTCAAACGAAAAAAATTAGAGATAAAAATACATGTTGGAACAAAAATAATGAGAGCTAGAATTACTGTAACTAAAAATTCAACCATAATTCCGCGCTTGGTAATAGATCTCATTTAGGAAAGATACAAACTCTTACAATCATTCTTTGTTTTGCTTTTCATTGCCTTAAGCTGTGTTTCATCGATGTTTTCAGGGCATCCGTTAGACTCACCAGCATCGCAAACGCATTGGTCAAAAACGGTAGCTCCATCTTTATCGCCATCAGCAAGGTTGTCAATATTATTGTCAACGGTGTTAAAGATTCTTGATGCACCACCCTTGAAGAAAACAAGAACGATTACAACTACCACCAAAACAATAACAGCCGTTGCAATTATCCACCACATCTCAGAACTTGCCTTTTTTGAATTCATTATCATCACCTACTGCCCCGCAATATCTTGAACTGAATCGCATGTATTATAGAAAGCATCTCGTGAAGTTTGATCAGAGATATCAACGAGCATGATAGAATCAAGAAAATATACACCTTTAAACTGATTCATAAAATCTGCAGCACTATATCCAAGAGCACCGCCACTCACAAGTCCAGCTGTTCCAACGCCAATCAGAGCAGGAACAGTAACAGTGCCAGTTACCGCGATAAAAATACCAGTTCCAACAGCTCCTAAAACTCCTCCACCTGCTAAATAATCACAATATGCACATCGATCAGCTTTAGCTTTGTACGCAACTGCATACACTCTTTTTGGTTTTATACCTTGATCAGAAGTAAGTGCTAGAAAAACTGCACCCTTTCCTCCACCTGATTGAATGTAATTAAGGTAGGAAGTTTGATATTTTTGCTCATCTAAAGAAAGTATTTTTTTATCTTCATCACTTATTTTTTTTGCTTTAGGATATTGTGTTGTTGCAAGATAATTAAGAAAATCGCTTGCTGAAATACTTGCACTTTGTGAACTAAATTTTTCATGATCATCGAGAGCTAAAGTATAGCACATAAAGCATTTATTTGCGCCACCAACTCCACCTAGATTATCAAAAATATTTTTTGCAGAACGTCCTTCACCAAACATCCACCAACAACGAGCCATTGAATCCGCAACTTGTTTTTGAACCTCAGCTCGATCACCTGAAATTTTCTTATCAATTGTTCTGCATAAGATTGGACTTGTTTTTGCTTCAAGCTGTCCTATTTGAACTCCTGTTGCTGAACGAATAGCAATACTTTCTTGACAGATAGTTTCAGCAGAAGTATCATCTGCTTTAGAAATAAAACGAGCAATTGTTCCTCCAATAAGCATAAAGCTTACTAAAACAAGAGCCATGCTTACAAGAAAAGAGATGTCCCCTTTTTTGTTTAGCCTAGAGAGCACCATTGCAACCTCCCTGAAGTAAGTTGATAAGGAATAGAATCTGCAGAATCTGACCGTGCAGGGCCTCCTCTTCCTTCTGTTATTAAACAATAATCGCTCAAACCGTCTTCATAGCCCGTACATATTTCAGTATGAGGATTATGCGTTGGGAAAAAACAAATTGTATTTGTCTCAAAAGGTTTGTAAAGAAAGCCTGAATCCTTAAAGAGAAGTAGAGGACCATTATTATATTGAATTTTATTTTCATTTGGTCCATCAGTATCGTACTTAATATCAAGGGAGTTGACCATAAGATAATATAACCCATCAACTCCTTCTTTTGCACCTAAAATACGTGCCATAAAATTTTGAGGAACACTTTGTTTGAATGTTTCAGCACTTACTTTTCCTTGGCGAGCAGCTTTTTGTACTTCTTCTCCTCCACTAATTACACAAGGAGAGACCCCTGCAAATTCAGCTCGAGACACTTCTTGCATCCCATTTGTTCCACCATTTACAATCATTCTCATTCCTGTAGCAGTTTTTTCAAAATGAAGGGAAGTTCCTTTTTCGCCCAACTCAGGAAGTCCATTGCCATCAACTAATCCTGCTCCTAATTTATAATTCATAAAACAATTGTTCTTAGGAGAATTTTTCATTTTTTCAATTGTTTCTTTAAGTTTTAAGACAGCTTCTTGATGTTCAGATGGCAAAGTTGGTCGTGATGCTTGATTTTGTTCAACTCCCACATCTACAAGATCATCTGCTCCTTTAATAATCCCCGAGGTTATTTTCTTAAGTTTCACAAAAGCTCCATCATTTCCTGCAAAGAAATACATTCCCACTATGATTAGAAAAACGAGAGGAATGATATAGTAAGCTAGTGTTTTTATGCCAACCATTTTTATCCAAAACTCCCAAATTTATCAAAAAGTGTAGACAACTCCTTATCTAGCAAGCCATACCAAACTAAAACAAAAAGAAAGAACAAAACAGCAAGAATCATCATCACAAGCTGCCACATCTCCATTCCTTTTTTATTTGAGAATAACATTAAGGGGAACCTGTATTCAATTTTTTATAAAGAAAATACAAAAGAGCCATACCTAAAAGAATGCAAAGAATGGTTACTGCTAAGGTTGTTTGATTTGCCCACTCAACTCCTTTTTTGTTCCACTTCATTTTAAGGGCACCATCGTTTGGTTGAAGGAGAAACGCTCGTTATCGGTGCATCATTTGGACACTTTACAGGATACTCTAAAGGAAGACCTAAACAACAACGAGCAGAACTTTTGCAAGAAAAAGCAGAACTCTCAACTGTATTGCGCGGGCAAAGGTTTCCTTCAATACAAATTCCACCTTTGCTTTCACAATCGGCAAAGCTATTTTGTGAGTCGTTAACTTTATCTGTAAAAATAACTAAAAGAACAACAAGAATAACGAGGGCTAAAACTGCCCCAATGATAATCCACCACATATCGGCGGCAGCTCTCGTATCCTTCATGCTTTAGTTCCAAGCACAGCCACCTTGCTCGCAAACACCTTTATCATTACTTAATTCTTTACAACGACGAATTTCATCGCGAAAGGTTGCTTTAAGATCTTCTTTTTGAGCATCAGAGGTAGCGCTTCCAAAGCTGGTTGAAAAGCCATTTTCCGAAGAATCTGTAGGTCGACACTCTCCATACTGAATTCTCATCTTAACTATTTCAGCTTCACCTGCTTGAGAAACACTTCTATCAAAAATACTTATCCTTCCTGTAAAAATAGCAATCAGAACTACTAGAACAATCAACGCGAGTGCTGCAACAATGATAACGTTGAGTGATAGGCTCTGCCCTTTCTTTGTTTGAAACATCATAATCACACCTCTTTGGAAACTATCGAATATTATCTACAAATGAAAAAAACCTATATAAATGTTGCGTTCAGATTATTCGTCATTAACTTTAGTTCTCCTTGAAGTTATAAGAATGTATATATAAAAGTTAGAAGTCCTACAAGAAATGAATAAAAGCGTTCTCAAATTAAAAAAGAAGTACTATTTTAGTATTGCCTTTGGAGTTATGCTCTTTTTAATAGTTAGTTGTTCTTCAATAAGTACACAAATAACAGATGAGCATATTGATGTCTTTGGGGAATCATTAGCTAAATGGGGACATGAACATGGAGTAAAGATCACAATCAACGGTTTACCGATTAATGAAGACGGACCTAATGCAGGAGGTGCTAGTCCTGTTTATTACAAAAGTAGTTATTTTTCCAAGAATGAAACAAAGGTATTCCATAATAATTTGAAAACACTCCTAGAAAAAAGTAACTGTGACCGATTAGCGCTTAAGAACTACTTATCAAGTAACTTTGTGGAAAACTCTCAAGATAAGCTCTTAGAAGAGATTAAATGTTTAGGTGAAGTTAAATTTATTTCTGTTGAATGGAGTGTCGACTAAGCTAACCTTGTTAACAGCAAAGAATATCTAAAGAATTACTTTTTAAAAAAATAACATCTTTTATTCTATCTGAGTTGCAACACAAAAAGAGAGGTGCTATTTATGTCAAGAATGAATCTCTCACCCCCCCTAGCAAGCTATGGAAGGAATGACCTGTTTATATGAATTCTCATTTTTCCTTCAAATAGAATGAGATAATCTTTGAAAATATTTACATCCAGCCTTTCTTTTTACAATGATCAACACACTTATTGTATAAGAAGGCATACAATGCACCTGCACCATAAGTTATAACCATTATGCTAATAAGCCCAATGATGAAATTTCCAAGCGTAAGAGCACGAGTACTCATCACAAGAGTAAGATCTATTCCATGAAACCAACTATTAAAAAAACTAATGGTTTGAACGGGAGCTGCTTTCACAAGAACTGCACAAACGCTATAAAAAAATCCAAACGTTAAACTCGACGCTAATGCCGTAGGGTGTACGTAATGTACTGTTTGTTTTTCCATCTTATTTTTTTTTTAGTAGGAAGTCTCTTTTTAAAAACTTATCTTTTTGGAGGGGGTTCTGCTGAATTATTTATCAAACAAAAAACTAATTATATCGCAAGTTTATACACTGCAAACCAAATCATAAAAAATTCATAAGTTTCACTCACAAATATAAAGCACACTCTCAATTAGTCCTACATTATTTGATTGAAATGGCTGATTAGCACTATCACGATCTTTTTTACCGATCGGACAACCAACATTATCAGAGGATATGCGTAGCAGTTCAACAGGCTCATTACCAGGAGCAGCGACAATCGAACTTCTAAATTCATAATGCTTATTCCATTTTCCTAAAGATTGGCTAAGGAGCGATCTTACTTTTTCCTCAAAGAACTGACAACTATGAACTTGCGGACTTCCACAACGATACAAAGATGTTGAGAGCTGCTTATTTTGTGCACAATCTTCTAAAATGCGATCTCCTAAAGCAAGTGAAGAATATCCCAAGCACTCATCCGTTGTTGTTTTCATTAAAGCGCTTAATGTACTATACGCAAGCCCTTCACGAGTGAATACCTTTTTAGTTTGATCTTGGTTGAGAGCAAATGTTGCCAAAAAAAGCATTCCTAAAGTGATAAGAATAACAATGATTACTAAACCAATCATTTCCATTTGCCCTTTTCGATTCATTCTGTTTGAAGTCATGAGTAAACCTCAATTTGTAAATAGCCAAAATCATAAGAATCTTCACTTTGTGTAAATTCATCACGCAAAGCAACCACAAAATAAGAAACTTCTCTTTGCTTCCAATCAGGTTTTGTATTTTCATATAAGACAATATCTTCATCAAATCCTTCAGGATAAATAATATGAACACTTAATTTGGCATAACCAAAAAGATCAAAGTAGTAATTTTTTTCTCTCTCAAATAGAGGTTGAGCAGAATATAATTTCTGAAGATCAAAACAGTTATCAATTGTTTCAGCTTCTGCTTGGCTGCAAATCAATTCTGGAAGAAAGAGTGTTTTTAGTGACGTTTCAATTGCTCTTTTACCAAGAAGTTCTTCTTGTTCTTCTTTGATTGCAATTTGTGTATATTTGTAATAAAACAATAATCCAAAAAGAAGTAATACGAAGAAAATAAAGAGAACGGCGACCGTTTCTGAAAGATGAATTTGAGCTTTTTTCATGGGGTTCAATAAAGAGCAATACAATTAACATTCATTTGTTCATTAACACGTCGTAACTCATCTGCTTTCTGCAATAAGCCAAGACAATCTTTTTCTTCAAGACAGTTTTTAATCAGACTTTCCGAAAGAAGAGAATCTTCAATATTGGGTGTTGATTCACTCAAATACAAAAGACACTCGCTTGCTATAAGAGCATCTTGCGCTTCATAATGTTCCTTAAGCTTATCTGCTCTTGCAGCATAAATTTGTCTTACGAGCAAAAGTCGTTTGAGTGCTTTTTGCATATTGCACCAGTACTGTTCTTGGTCTTGAGCAAAAACGGCAGCAAATTTAGCTGCATTCCTCTCTGAATCAATGCTCACAAGCGGAAGAGATTCTCTGTTCAATTTTTTCCATTTTCCATCTACTACGCCATAATAAAAGAGTCGTGTATCAGAAGCAGAACTTTCAAACTGAACGGCAGAAAGTCGAGGAGAGTTTGCAAGATTAGATTCAACTTCTAATCCATCGCGAAGATAACTTCCATCGGAATCAACGATGCGAATTTGATAATTCTCTCCAATATTAAGATTGTTAAGAGAATCAACTACGTTAAACTCCTTTGTTTGTGCTAAAAAATCAGTGGCAAAAGGTGAATTACCTAATACAACATACTTAGTATTGATTGATGAGACAAAAAGAAAATCTGTTACTTTGAATGGAAGCGCGTAAGGAAGACTATAGGTAAGAAATGTTGAGGTAGAAAGCTGTGCAGGCGAAAAAAGAGGATGAAGTGAATCTTCAATATGCGCAGAACTATCTTTAATGCCATATTCACCAACGCCATCTTGACAAGAAAAATAAAAAGTATAATCTGCTAAGCCTGCTGCATCAATAACATGCCTGCTTTTATCTGAGACACTAGCACTGGTAAAGATCGATTCCATAATAGAGAGAACATCTAAAGAAATCTTTTGCTCTGAAGAGCTTTTTTGCTTAGCAACAATTCCAACAAAAAAGAGTAAAATAACTGCTCCTGCAATAAGAACATAAATCCAGTTAAAAGTTACATCAACTTGCCCTCGTTTAGAAAAAGATATCATTTTTATCTGTTAAGAAGACCAGTATGATCTCCTTTACCAATAAGAGTTAGAGAAAAAGTGCCATCTTTGATCTCTTTACACAAAAATCCAGAAACCTTACGCTCACCTGTATCTGGATCATAAATGCTAATTCGATGAATCTTAATTTTAACTTTTGCTGGGGGTGTAAGAAAGACATTTTCATCTGTGGCTTCATAGCGACTTTGCGCAGGTGTTGAGGCAAGATCTTGCCAAACGCCCGAGGCAATTGGATTTTGTAAAGATAGTTGTGCTTGTTGTCGTTCAAGTTCTTCTAAAGGCGCATCATAGCCTAGATCAAGAAAACAAATTTTACTAAAAGAAGAAGGAAGATGATAATCTAGCGTTCGAACAGAGCCATATTCAGTATAAATCTTACGAACAGATGATTCAAGATCGTTCTTAAATTGAACGAAAGCAACTTCGTTCCCACCATTAATAAAACCTTGAATCATTTTATAACCAAAAATCATAATCAGTGAAAAAGACAAGGCTGCGATCATAAAAATAAAAACTTGACCGATTCCAAGACCTTTTTTGGAGCTAAACATACGCGCCATTATCCTTTCCTCTTCTTTGAAAGTTCTTTAAGACGAGTAAAAATGGATTGTGCTTCTTTGGTTGAAACAACATCTTCTATGTCTTTTTCTTTAGTTTTTTTAGCAATTGCTCCTAATTTTTCAAAAACATTCTTCTCTTCTCTTTTTAAGAGAGGATCAATATTCTCCTTATGAGAACTGTAATGATCTGCCAGAGTTTGCAAACGAGGCAGAGGAGCTGACTTCTTACGTAAGATTTCATCTACACGAGAAAGATGCGGGGATTCAGAGAAACTAGCAAAAACAGCACGTCGCTCTTTACTCTTTTTTTGCAAGGAGCGATCTTTGTTAAAATTAAAGATTTTTTCTTTAACAAAGGTGAGGGGAGAGGAAACTGATTTTTCTTCTTTTTGAAGAGTTGTTGATGGTGATGATTTTATAGATGGTTTTGTTCCTTTGCCAGATTTATAATAATAAATAAGGTATCCACTTCCGCCTAATGTAAGGAACAAGCCAATGAAAAAGAGGGCCCAAGCAAGAACATCACTGCCAGAACTAGTTGAAGGTGGTAGTGTTGGAATTGTTTTATCTACATCATCTCCATCTTTTTTACCTCTAGGGATGGCATCAGCTGAACAAGGATCAGATCCTTCTCTAAACTCTTCGATGTTTGATGCACCATCTGCATCGTAATCTTCAAGGTTATCTAAAGTGCCATCTGAATTGGAATCTGAAAGAAGAGGATCAAGCTCACAGTCAAGATCATTATACAGATTTTCCCAAGAGTCAGAGAGTCCATCACGATCAGAATCTTTTGTCTTAGAATCAACTTCTCCTAAAGCGCAACCTTCTTCATCAACAACTTTACCTGCACTTGTTTTAAGACATTGATCACAGGAATTGGAGATTCCATCTCCATCATCATCAGGAAAAATAATTTTTTGTTTACTTGAAAGAGTATTTCCAACCACATCTTGCGCTTTGTAGCACAGCCATTTTGTGCTATTGATCTGAATTTTTCTTCCATCATAGGTACTATTTGCAAGGCAAGTATTTTCTGCTGAAGAAAGACCAAAGGAAATTGCACCGCAAGCCGTACTATCCGTACATCGCAATTCTACAGCATGAGAAGTACATGTCTGCTCAATAAGAGGCGTAATAGTAGGAGCTGCTTTGTCTTCTTTACAAGAAGAATAATTAGCAGGAACAACAAGAACACCATTGCTCTCTAAAGGAGAACTTCTAAGTCCTGCTGCATCTACAACAAACACACGTACATAATATTGATAATTCTCTTTTAGAGTGCTTGCAGAAATCTCAAAAGGATTTTGTGAAGTTGCCGTACCATTTAGTAAAAAGCGAGGAGTTGTAGATAATGAAGTTTGATTAGCAACTCGAGAAGAGTTAGTGACTTGAGAAGAGTTAGAAGAAATATTGCGGGAACGCAAAGATAAAGAAGTACTTTTTTCGTATACTTCATAGGAGTAGCTTTGAATAGATGTTTCATTGGTGTATACATACACACGCATGTTAGCACCACAAGTATAGTTTCCATCTTCAATTGAGATTATACGTGGCGCAGTTCGATCAATAGTAAAGCGAACAGCATCCTCTACACGATGGTCACCCATCTGACAGCGAAGAGGAATTTGATACTCTTTTTCAACAAGAGTACTAAATGTTGTTTCATGAAGTTTATTGCCCGTTGTTTGAAATGGTAAATAACTTTCATTTACTTTGAATTCACAGCGAGCAGCTTTGCTTGTTTCAACAAGAGCTTTGATCGTTGAATCGCTGAAGGTTTCTCCTTTAGGAAAAAGAGAAACGATGTATCCTGCCTTAGTATAATCAACTGTAAAGTCAATTGCCTGTGATTCTGAAAGATCACCTGCTCCGTTACGACACTGCACAAGAATTTGCATTTCTTTACGAGCTTCTCTTAGAGAAAACGTAAAACTTCCTTCATGAATTGTTTTCAATTTTTTCTCTTTAAATTGAGGAAAAGAATATTCCATTGTTTCAAAAGAACTACTTCCGTCCCCAGTACTATTATCGCTGTAACGACAAAGTGTTTTATCATCTGTCTCAACGTGTAAAAGTACCGTTCTTCCTTCAAAGATTGGATTAGGACGAGCATTCGCTGCAAGAATATGAGGAGCAGAAGGATCGAATTCTAAAAAGAAAGGTTTAATCGGACTTAACAAAGAATTCGAATCAATACATTGAACATAAAGAGTTTTTACTTCTCCTCCTGATGCATAACTAGTAAAGAGATTTTGAGGAAACTCTTTAAAGATATATTTTCCATCAGAAGTTGGTTTCTTAACTTTAAAATCTTCAAGATTAGCATAATTAAAATTTGAACTAAAATCAACGCGACACTCTACTGTTGGAATTTTTGTTGAAAAAATTAAGTCAAAAAGAGGTGTTTTACTAACACCAAAAACAGCATTATCAACATAATGGGCAGTAGGTTGCTCTAAAGTAATCCCGTACCCATCAACAATTATGTTACCACATTCTGGATTAAATACGCGCGAGTTTCCAGTATCAGTTGAATAATAACACAACGTTGTAGAACTTGTAACATTAAATGAAGCTTGATACTCTTTGTATGAAGAACTTGTGATAAGTTCACAGTTATCGCCTAAACAATAAAATGTTTTGGCACAAGCAAAACTTCCAGGCGCATTAAGACACTCTAAAGAAAGATGAGCTGCATTAATAAAAAATTCTTCAAATCCTCCTTGAAGATGTTCAATTTGTCTATTAGCTTCTTGTAAAATAACTTTAGTTTGAGGAGGTGTAAAATCTATTGCAAAATTAAAAATGTCTTCTTTTCTTTTTCCAGTGAGAAGTTCTTCGCAAACAACTTTATGTTCTCCAACGTATGCTCTTTCAATAAAACCTGCTAAAGGAACTGTTTTATGTCTTTTGGCTTCTTGATCCACCGGATCAAATGAGGCAAGAGGAATATTACGTTGAGCATCATAAAGAATACAGCTTGCTCCTACATCCGTTGTTATTTCAAAAAGAATAGTTTGTGTTGCAAGAACACTTCCTAGTGCAGGAGAAATAATGCTAATTCCTTGCTCAAGATCAAAAATAAAAGTTTGAGAGAGGCGTTGTTCGTTACCGTATTGATCATGACAGCTTGCCGTAACATTATAAACTAAACCTTGTAAGTCCTTAAACTGAACCTGTTTTTCTTCAACTTCGAATCCTACTTGTGCACGTTGTGCATCTGCATCAGGATAAATAGGCTTAAGATCAAAGGTACAAGAAGCATCTTCACTTAACCCTTCTGCACCAATTGTAAAGTCGAAATGATCTCCTTTTATTTCTGAGCGATTAAACAAAGCAAAAGAAGGAGCTTGTGTATCAATAAAAAAAGGAGTGCTCTTTCGTTGCTCTTGATTTTTATTACGATCCGAAGAGTAATAATACAAAAGGTAGGGTGTACCTGCAACACCTACAGGAAGAGTTGAGGAAAGATCAATTTGGATTGTTTTTTCTCGACCAGCAGATGTAAAGGAAAAATCGTGCCACTGATCACTATTGCTACATGTAGCAGGACTATCTGCTAAAGCTAAGCAAAAACGAACTTGTGAAAGATCAGTCTCATTGTCACGAATAGAAAATTCAACTTTCGTTTTATTCAATGAAAGAACAGTCGAGCTAGAGGAAATGGTTGTTGTAGGAGAATAGATATCAAGACGACAATTTGCGCGCTGCGTATCTGTCATAGATGCATCAGAGCAATCATCGACACCATCCGCATTTCCATCTTTAACACACGCACTTGGACTATAAGAAGAGCTGCCAGTCCAACTACATCTATTCCAATTACATACATCAGAAGAATAAGAGAAGATCTCATCAGAACTTCGCATTGTATTCAAACTTCCTTCAACTCCCCCAGTACATTCAAGTTCGGTTGTGTAACTATAACAGCTTGCTTGTGCTGTAGGACGTTGAGGACAAGCACTACATGAGGATAAGGGAAGATTTTCTGTTGGAGAATTGCTAAAGCACTTTCCTAAAGCTAAACACACTTGTGCCGTACAAAGATTATTTTCAAAAAGATCTCCATTACTTGAGCAGCGCCAACACTGATCAACGTTCTTATAATTTTCTTGAACACAATAACCACTGCCAGTCTCCTCAGATACAGGATAAGGTAGGGACAATAGTGAACTGTAATCAACAAGCAAAGGATCTTGTGAATTTGCTGATCCTTCAACAAAAAGACAATTTTGAGTTAAGCAACTGTTAACTTCACATGCATCTTTGCTTTTATAGTCAAAACAACTTTCAACACCAACGCAAGAAAGACATTGATCAACAACTGAAAGAGTTGTATCATAGTAACAAAAATTACTTCCTCGTCCAATAGATGATCCACTTAGACCATAACATGCTTGTGCTTTTTGATAAATTCCTAAAGGATCTGTGCCTGCGGTGTTTAAAGAACAAACTCCAGCATCTTTACAGTCAGCTGTAAGTTCTCCTACAGGAGCACAATAATAAGAAGAACCTTGATCAAGACAACTTCGTTCTGTAACTTGATTTTCATCGCTACAGCTGTATACTTTTTGTTGATTGCCTCCATTTTCAGATCTAAGACAAAATGTTTCCCATCCCCCAGGACTATGATATTGTCCTTCACACTGGCTATTACCTAAAGTAAGAGATATAGCAGGTGATGGTTTTTCTACACTGTTTTGATAAAGAGCAACAAGAGTGTAGGTATAAGTTTTACCCCATTCAACAGACTGATCAATAAAAGATCCCTGGCTTGAAGAAAATGAAGCAGAAGAATGCAAAGTTGTTCCTTCTTTTTTCTCAAGTCTATATCCTACAATTTCAGGGCAAGATTTTACCCATTGTAAAGAAACTGCTTTTTGTCCAGGCACGTGATTAACTGTAAAAGAGGATGCAGAACGTTCATTGCCAACGCCACATGTGGGCTGACTTGGAATTAAAAAAAGATTGATCGAAGATACAAGCTGGCCCAAAAGATAAGTACTTCCATCGGAACGCACTTCTACTTCAACTACTTCAGAACGTAATTGGCCAAAACGAGCTTCGATCTGATATCGTCCAGCGGTTAGAGGAATACGAAAGTCTGCTTGTGGATACTTAGAAAAACTGCGAAATTGCCCATTGACAAAAAGCCGAGCACCAGAGATTAGAGTATCGCTTGGATCTAATTGACGATTGCTGTTACGGTCTTCAAAAACAGTTCCACTGATTCCAACAAAAATAACACTACTTAAAGTAAAATCAAGAATTGTATCACCTTCTCTTAAGGTAACTTCTTGCTCAAGTAAATTAAAGCCTGGTGCAGATATTCTAAAATGATAGGTGCCAGAAGAGAGGGATGAAAGATCATAACCTCCATTTGAACCTGTGTCGACTTCTCCACTTTGAGGCCCACTCCACAAAATACGAGCAGAAGGAATAGGAGTTCCTTGAGAGTTTTTCACAACACCCATCAAATGAGCAACTTCTCCTTGCGGTAAAAGAATAAAATCGTGTGTATTACTTCCAGATTGCAGAGTAAGAGTTAAAGTTTGAGTCACATAACCTGGCACTTGAACCCTTACTTGGATAGATCCAGGATTAATGCTAGTAACACTAAACTGACCATTGGTAAAAGTTTGAGAACCTTTTCCTTCAACAATAATATCTCCACTTAAAGTTGTGCCTTCTTGTGTTTTAACTGTTCCAGCAAAACTTGCAGAGCCTAAAGAACTTAAAGCGCAAAACTGAGGACCACGACACTCTGCAAGATCCATCGAAGGCCCATTTTCAAAACGAGGAGAAATAACTCCTGCTTGTTGTGCTCTTACATCACATTCCCACTTATTGAGAGGATAACCACAAAAAAGATTGTCTTGATTTGTAAATTGGAAAATACAACATCCAGGTTGGCACCAACGCTCTTCTTCATCTTGTGGAATAGCAGCGCCGGCAGTATTTGCCCGTTCTAAACCTAATTGTTCACACCAACCTAAGGCATGAGTTTGACAGTCAACATTACATAACACTTGCTGACAGGCAGTAACCGTTGAACACGATGAACCTTCGCTAAAAGATTGAGCAAAATTACATTCAGATCCTGCCTCGTTGCAATCAGTTTGTGCAACTTGAGCATCTACTACCTGACAATAGAGCGATTCATCAGCTCCTTCAAATGTATAACAACCAGTTGCCATAACTAAAGGAAGAAAACCTACAATAAATAGAAGTAAAGCTACTAAAAACATCCCTCTTTTTTGTCTCATACTAATAGGCTAGAAGAATCGGTTATCGTTTATAAATGTTTTCGAGGAAGAAAAAAGTGAAAAAAATCACTTTTTCTTCGCAATTTTACGTAGATTTTCCAAGGCTTGTGTTTTTGAAGAAGATGAGTCCTTTTTTCCTTTATTTGGGGAAAGATTTTGTAAAGTTGAAAAAGGATCCGATGACTCCATAGAATTGCGTAAATTTTTGCGTAAAATAACCTTTTGCAACTTACGAAAAGAAAGAGGCGTTGCCGATTCCACAGCTAAATTATTTTCTGCTAAAAGTTGCGAGCGCTCTTTTTGCTTTGTTTTGATTTGATGCTCTTTTTTTAGTTGCTCCAAATGTGCTTTTCTTTGAGGATTAGAAGAAAATGGTGAGAAAAGTCTTGTAAGAAGAGTTTTTTGTCCCTTGTCTTGAGAAGTATCATTTGTTGAAGGGTGAGGTAAAATATTTCTATAATGGTATAAGAGATATGCTAAAAGAGCAGCACTTGCCAAAATGAGTAACCATAACAGTGGAGAAAAAGTGCTAGTGTTTGAAGATGTAGGAGCAGAACGAACAATAGGCTCTTTAGGAGTTACTGTTTCTAAAACAAAAGATGCAAATTGCTGACTTGAACAAGCTTGCTGACATTGTGAAGAATCTAAAGAGGATGTGAAAAGATAAGTTGGAGCCCCTTTATTACGGGCTGCTAGTTCACACAATCCTTTGGTTGAAGTTGGCTGACAAGATCTTGCATCAGCAATCGTAAATGTACAACATCCAGGTTTGCACCACAAATCTTTTTCTGTTTCTTTAAGAGAGCCTGAACCACAGCTACCTCTAAGCTCAATACTACAGGTTGCCTTACAAAGAATTGGTTTACATTCGGAAAGAGTGTTACAAGAAACATCTGAAAAAAAATTATCACTTAAAACGCAACCATCTTCACGCAAGCATTGTTGCACAGCAACTTTATCATTTATTTCCTGACAAAAATAAGGACTCTCTTCCCACAAAAAACAACCTGTTGCGGCAAGAGTTGACAAAGAAAAAAGAGTAGTTAGTACAATTACATATCCAATCAAAAATAATTTGTTTTTACTCATTGAGGTTCACCATTGCATGTTGTAGAACCTTCGCAGATTCCACTAAAATCTAAATCAAGATCAGTATCACATCTCCATCCTGATTGACATGCACCAAATTTGATGCCAATTTCATTACTTACACTAGTTGGAAGATTATCCATTATCTGAGTTGGAGTTAGGGCACCTTTTTCAACTTGCTCTTTGATTTTTAGTGCAATTTGCTCGTGTGATACTCCACTCTCTTTTTTAGAAATTAAAAACCTATTGGTTTGAGAAGTAAATATTTCACAACCCATTTGTCCATGACAAAACCCAGGACTTCCATCAGATGATGTAACAAGACTCCAAGGAGCTTTTCCTGCACACTCTTTAGCAATTTTGTTTTGTTCATTATTTTGAAGAGAGTTGATGCAACCCTCCTGATTCAAGCTTCCACACAACAATTCATTTGTGGGTAGACGGTAACTTAGTGGTCCTTCACATGTATTACCACGACGCCCATCGCATGCTACAAATTCTTCTTCTCTGATCCAACCTGGTTTATTTCTTGCATAAGAAGTTTCACCAAAACATCCAAGTCTGCTAAAACAAGTAGCAGTTGCATCTTTTATTTTCCATTCATTTTTATCTTGTGGATTTGCAAGATTAAATTCGCAACAAGCATGAGTTGCTTGAAATGGATCAAAGATACCAGGTTTTAGAAGAAGAGTTGAAAAATCGGTTTCTTGCTTTCCGTTAGTTGTTTTAATATTTGCTTGGTAAACATGATAAGGATAAGGATATGGCCGTTCAAGATTAATATGCGGAATACATTTAACAGGTTCAATCCGACGAGAAACTGAAGATTGCTGAGGTACATTTGCGCAATAGGATGCTGTAAAATCTAACTTGGCGGCACCAGGTTGTGCTAGAGGATTGTGTACATTTTGAATTTCAATAGAACTTGTATCAAAAGTATTGGAACACTCAACTGATTCCTTTCCATCAGAAAAACGAAAACACTTCGAAGCTGCAAGTGTTTCTACTGAACTATCTGGAAGAGTAAGTTTAACAGGGCCCACTACACGAGCATCCGATGATGAAGGAATATTTATTTTCAGAAGAGTTGGATCTTCCGATGATACATAAAGTGTTGTTCCATCATCAAGTGAAACATCTGAATAAAGAGGAAGAGATACTAAAGTTGGAGCAATTGGATCCTCAACTGCTACACGAATATCTTGAAAATCTTTGAGAATTCCATCACTTGCATATCCTCTGAGAGTGTAAATTGCAGGAGTAAGAGCTTGTACTGCTAAGGCAGCCATTTGAAATTGATATGGTCTATTCGAAGTACTAACAAAACCAGAAGGAATGTTTTCAAAACCACTAGTGATAATCCCATCATCACGTAATTCTATGTCTGGATCTTGAGAATGTAAATCAATACTGACTTCTCCTAATTTAGTTGGGGAAGTTGTACCAACAAGCTCATTGCTTCCTTTTACAACTAAATAATCATATTGTTTTTCAGAGGGTCCTTGTAAACATGCTAATCTTTGAACATATTCAAGAGCAGGAGGCCTGTTTTGTCTTGCAATGCGCAGTTGATAATCACCAGACATGACTAAACCTTGCGGTGGTGTAAAAGTGTAAATTGTATCTTTTGTTGCTCCATGAATTGTTCGATCTAAGCGAAGGGAGAGATCAGCATAGTTTGTTGGAGAGAAACTGTTTTGAGAAAGTTTTAATGTATCATCAATATACTGATAATTAATATTATTAACTTCTTTTTCTAATGGAAAAAGAATAGCAGCATCTAAAACTTTTTTAAATTGAGTTTGATAAAAAAAATCGAAAGTTGTTAAGTGAAATAATTCTTGTCCTTGGGATTGAAGTTTAAGAGGATAAGTAACTAAAATCGCTGCTCCATCATTAAAAAAATTAACGTTAAGTAAAATGTCTGTATCAATAAGAGTTGCTTCTGAAGAGATCGTTGTGTGTGTGTATTCTACAACGCACTCTCGTACTTTTTGTTTAAGATACCGTTCAAGATCACGTTCTATGCTACTCAAACGAAGTTGTGTTTTTCCAAACTTTGCATTCCCTTGTGGATATGAACAAAAAACAGGAGAAGTACCTTCTATTTCACAGGGATATGCCTGAGGTTGATCATAATTTTGCAGCGCTAAAGCATAAAAAACACGACCGCCTTCATTTACATCAACGTCAACTCCTTGTGTAAAAGATTGAATTCCACCTACTTGATCTGCCCACAAACGTCCTCCTTGTTTGCTAATGAGACGCAACCCTTCTTCAAATCCATCTTCAAGACAATCACTTACATACAATCGCAACGATTCTTTCTTTAATGCTTGAGTTAGAATATCTTCTGCCTCATCTTGAAGATTTGTCTTCTTAACCTCAGAAACAAGAAAAAGAATGAAAAGAGTTGAAAAAAGAAGAACTAGGCCTAAGATCATAAAAATAGTAATTTGACCTCTTTTTTGTAACATCTTGGTGAATGAAAGAAAATAACTTTATAAAAATGTCTCCAAATCTAAAAGGTCTAAAAATTAATTTACTCTCAATTTTCCAGTAAGTTGTGGCCACAAAAACTCAAAAGATGTGCTATGATCAGATGGAAGACGTGCTTCAACATGGAAGATATCATCGACTTTAGTGCACTGCAAAGGAGTCTGTCCTGAAAGTAGAGCAAAAGAGGAGTGTAGTTCTGTTTGATTAATTTGCTCAGCGTTGGCATAAGCACAAACATCTGTTTGAAATCCTTCATACTCTGAAATAAGAACTCTTTCTTTTCCTTGTGATTCTAAAATAGCTCTAATTTTTCTCTCATCTTTTTCTAAAAAGTATAATTGCCTTACATCTTTTGCTTCACTAAGTGTTTGAGAAGAAGAAACAGATGCCTGTGAAGAAGAACTAAAGATTTGACGAATAGTTTGTCGTAAACTTTGCCAGAATCTTTGCAAAAGGCCAGGAGATAAATCTAAACCATCTTTAGCATAGATGAGTGCTTTGAGTTGATCATTATAATATAAATCTCCTGGAAGGGTTGTAGTACATTTTTTGAAATCTTCATTCCCTATGCAACGAGCAGGATCGAACGCTTGCTCACCTAATGCATACAAAAAGGAATTTTGATCAGAGAGTTCTTTGTTAATCGTTGTTGCAAGAGCAACTTTCCCATCACCATATTTGATTAAACAAACATTGTTAATACAAGTATTGTCATTTGTTGGAACAAGATTGTTCCAAACTAAATCTGATTTGTCAAAACAAATACGAGTCGTTGTTTCTCCGCTTGTTGGACTTGCTCTTTGAGGACGAATTGTATTTCCCACAACAAAAGGGAGTGTTCGATCAGACATAGAAGGCAGTGCTTCTTGAGGCGTTGTACAATAAAGAGTATAATCTTGAGGACTTTGACTCTCTAAAGTTTCTAAAAGCTGCGCTGCTAAAAATTTTGTTCTGCTACTCCAACTCCCATCACTACAATAATGATCTAAAACAAACTCGCCATTATTAACACATGTAGGATACATCGCACCTTGGGCTAAGAATGTTGCTAGAGGAGTATTAGAGGCTACTTGCTGACCTGTTTTGTACACAAAACATTGTGTTTCTTGTGGGCAAAATCCTATTTCTTCATAACGCCAATCAGTTTTTGGCGTTTGTCTTTTCCAATCCCCTGCAATACAGCGATAGAAACGATCATCTTCGGTTTTCTCTGCAAGAAAAGTTGCTTCACTCATCGGCTCAGCACAAGCATACCCATTCCAACAATAATTTTGAGGACAACAAGCACTCGCAGAACGAGGATATGTTTGAGAGGGATATTCTGTTGCAAGAAGTTCATCTTGAGCGTAGGATACCGCAGGCAAAGTTCCATCAACGAGCTGTAAAGATGGATGTTTAATTGTACAAGATCCTTGAAAAATAACTTGTACATAAGCAGCTTTTTGAGTTGCATCACCTGTATCAAACTGTAAAGGGGTTTGCGCAGGGTATTCGACAATAAGTCGTCCATTTTCATCAACAACGCGAGCACTACAACCACAAGATTGTTCTTCAGCTCCACAAGAAAAGACCATTCCAGGTTTGACAGGAATCTTTTCTGATTGAAGAGTTTGTCCAGCTAAAAGTGTAAATGCTTCTTCTCGAATTTGTGAAAAAAACTGAGCTGAAGATTCAATCGCAACATTATTTTCTAACAAAGTCCAGCCTGATAATTTACCACCTAAAACTGCAAAAATTGGATTAGGAAGAATATTTCTTGTAGGAAGAACAATTGTGCTTTGATTTAGATCTTTAGCATCTTTTACTTGATCCAAAACTTTGAGTTTTAATTGAACATCTTCATCAGAAAAAACATTAGCTTCTTTATACCCAACGTTAGAAATACCCAAATCAGACCATTGATTAATGCTTAGTTTTCCTTCATATAAAGAGCTAGGAGAACAAACCATCTCTTCTTTAACAGAACAATGAGCAATATTTTCAAAGTAAGGTGCGGCAGCACCAACGCTTACCACATCAGCAGCACTGCATCCATAAAATTTAGTGATAGGATTTCCTTGAGGATCAACTTCATTAGAATAAATAACTTGCAAAGGCACATTGCGTGCTTTGATATTTCCTTTGGATTGAAATTGTTGATTTGGTTGAGTAATAAGTGTTTCTTTACTTTTGTCATCAATAAAATAAAGATCATAGAGTAGAGGATTTGAGTTTGTTATAGTATAAGGAGCGCTCCCAGGCAGAGGATAGATACATTCTGATTTTGTACAAGCAAAATTGAGAATGTGAGGAGTATTTGGGAGTGGTGTTTTCTGTACATCTAGTTGAGCTTGTGTTGCAAGGAAGGCCATGATGTCAACAGTATAAGAACTCGATGTAAACATATCTTGCGTTAGTGTTTTAGTATTCGCAGGAAGCTTTGATGAATCTATAGGATCTGCAAAGAAAAGTTCAAGATTTTGATTGTCGCTTGTTTTCTCTAGTGTGTATGAAAAGGAAGCAACGCCTGGAACTTTATTTAGTATAGCTTCTCCAACTTTAATTGGAAATACTGAAAGAGGATTAAGAGTTTTAGAGATGTCTTTATAGTCAGGATGGATTTGTGATCTCTCATCTTGCGTACAACTAATACCTGCCTTTATTTGTTCAGGCCCATTTTGTGCGAATTGTTCAATGTACCCTTCATCTTGTATGCGGCTGCTGTCGAAGTCTTCTACAGAAGCAATGCGATATTTGTATGAACAAGTAGAACTTGAGATGCCTTCACACGTATTTTGGTAAATGTGACAGACGCGAACAATACTTGGACTACTTGAGCGGGCCCCATCATACTGCACAGCATGGTCACAAAAAGCTCCATCGGAGCAAATTACTCTTTGTCCACGCATTCCCTCGTCACCTATGTAGTCTAGGCAGCTTTCAGGCCGAGTTCTTCCCATACATTGAAAAGTGTTCATTTGAGAACTAATTGAATAACTAAAAGAAAAAGAAGGTGGCGCTACCACAGCAATTGTCTCTTCTTGTGAAGCTACTTCAACTTGAACATTCATAATTCTCTCTCCTTCTTTTACAACTTCTGAATTCCAGCAAGCATTACCATTCTCAGACTCTCCTGCATAGTATTCATTGGAATCATCTCCACAACAAAGACTAGGAATACTTCCAATTCTCTGCTCAGATCCAAGCCAAGGGCTATGTGTTCCTGCAGTTCCATCAGCTTTGTAGAGTTTCTCACAAATTTCTCTGCCATCTAAATTAGATGCAGGATCATTATAATCTAGATCAGAAAGCCAATTACTTTTACCAGGGGTTGTGACAGAATCTCCACTACACAAAGAATTTGATCCCGCTTTACTTAAAAAAACATTCCTAACTTGGATTTGATTTCGTGCATCTAAACTTGAAATACGAATGGCCTTAACATTTAACAGAGGAGCAATAGGATAGCGCACATGAAGATAACGATCTTTCAAAAGAAGAGGAGTATTCGTTGTTGAGGCTAAAACATTTCCGCTCTTGTAATATTCGCCTGTTGGTCCAACAAAAGAAATTTCAACACCTGCAGGATAGCGAATCTCTTGCTGACCTAGTGCAGGTTGAAGTTTTACCATAAACTCAATGTTAGTGTAGGATGTAAAATCAAATGATGGATTTTGTCCATAGTATTTTTTGTAGAGATCTGTTCCTGCGAGAATTTCGATCCGATCTTTTACTTTATCCTCATCAGCAAAAGAGAGTTTGTACTCTCCATCACCTTCACCTCTCACCTTAACTCCATTATCTACATTATTATCAGAAATATCACCACATTGTGCAAAACTCCAATGATTACCTTCTTTATAGCAAGTAAAACTATTTGCCTTTGCAGGTTCAACACCAAGCGCAGATGTAGAGAACTTTGTAATGTCAAATGCAATGTCCGTTGGTTTTTCTTCCCTGCATTCAAACCACTCTTTGCCATTAGAAACAACGTCATAGGTTTCCGGTAATTTGTTAACGGTTAAAATATTAAGAGGAGCACTTGTTGCAGAAACAAAACACCAATCTCCTTCACAATTCCAGCCAGGAGGAGTACTTGCTGCATCTTTCTTACCATAACCAACTTCTTTGTTAAGGCAAATATAAGATCCTGGCGTTCCTAATATTCCTTGTTTAATATCTCCTTGCTTTGCGTCAAGACCACAACAAGAACCACCTTCGGCTGTTTCAATAAATGATAACTTTTCTTTTGTAGGATTATTTACGCTCTCACACGCATTGCGATTTTCATTACAATCATTAGATGTTTGTACTTTACAATCATTTCCAAGTCCTTGTGTTGGGTCTTGAGAAGAACTATCACCAACAACATCTCCACAAATTTCGGCTGCTCCAGGATTTATACACTTAGAACAAACAGCATATTTTGCATCACTACATTGAGCAACATCATTAAGATCTGAGCATTCAGGAGGATCTGAGGAAGGATCATCTCTACAATCAGGGCTACTAGCTGAATTTGCAAGATAAGAATCAGAATCTTTATCAATTCCTTGAAGTTGCCAGTTAGGACCTGCACCTTGTACAACTGTACACTTCCACACTGACCCATCGCCTGAGCGCACTACTTTGTTAGCTTGACTAACATCACAACGTGTCCATGCTGCATTGGCACAAACCATTGCATAGGGCTGCTCAATCCAATACGTTTGAAGGAGCATATTCATAGAATTTTCAGCCGGAGTATCTCCATCTTCATCGTATGTTTGAGGATATTTTATGTTTTTATACCCCAAAGGTTCTTCACAAACACCCGCATTTAAATCTCCAACTCCATCATTACCTGGATTTCCGTGAGGGACAACAAACCCTTCGCGCACAAGCGCAGAAGAACATTGATCATCTCCGTCCAATTCGGAGGAGGCTAAGATCCAACAGCCTTGAGTATCAGGACGCTGGTTGACACGAATATTGTGTCTAAACCCACAGGTTTCTTCTCCTCCAGCATCGGCATAAGGTTCACGAAAAGTATCATCAATTTTGATTGCAAACTCTATGAGATAGGTTCCATCGATTCTTTCCTCAACTTTTTTAGGAGAAGTGTCTGCTTCAAAACTTTTTGAGTAATACGCGTAATGGCACTGACTAACATAATTATCAACCTCACACCAATCCTGATCTTGACATGCAATACTAAAAAATTCCTTTGTAAGAAGTTCCTCTGAAGGAGTATAATCTGCTGCTGCATGAGTTTTCGTAGTAGCTATTAGCACTAGAAAGAGGAAAGTAAGTACTAGAAACACACCTCTTTTTTCTTTCATGATCTTAAAGAAAGTAGTGAGTGAGAAGTTATAAATGTAGCTATTTTTATAGCCCAGATTATTCTAATATTTAGCCTCACACCTTTCTAATAAACAAAGTAAAAAAAAGAAATTAAAAAATTACAAAGCGCCTGTTTCCTGAGCAAAAGGAAGAAGTCTATCACAAGTTTCTTGGATCCTTCCTCTCTGTCTAAAGCAAGCTGAATAATCATCTTGAACGCGTTCAAATTCTGCGACAACTCCTGCTTTAAGATTTGCAGTGTGCCATGTTTTTGCCTCAGGGGCACTATTGATCAGTACGAGACGCTGATCATCAAGTTGTCCTATTTCTACAGGAACTGTCGTCTTTAGGGTTGTTGGGTTCCAATGAAAGACAACATAATTGCCATCTACTCTAAAAATACCATTATCACCTGCTGTAGAACAAGTATCTAAATTTCCAATTGGAAAATATAGAGGAGTGCCATTTTCACATTGGTAGAAAAGCAAAGCCCCTTTACCAGGTTTTGGCTGAAGAGGGGTGTAAGGCATTCCATCTTCTTCAACCCTCTGCCATGATCCAAAGAGTTTAGATCGTGTATCAGAGGAAGGTGCAGAGTCTTCTGTTTGAGCAGTACCATAATAATTATTGGTAATGTCTGTACATGCCGTAGTTGCAAGTGATGCAAGACCAAGCAAACCTAAAGATAATCTCTCTGCTAAGTTTTTTACTATTGCAATATCCATAATCTCACCTTTTGTTAGTTTACTACTGAATAGTAGCAGTTATATTTAAATTTTATGGTGAAAAAGGTGTAAAAAGAAGAGAAGAACAACAAATTTATAAAGAAGATAAAGGCTGCATTCCCCATGTCTTTTTTAGACCCGATCTTAAACCCTATTCTTATTCCCCTTCTAAATAAAAGCCCCATTTTAACTGTTCTTCTCCTCTCACTTTTTATTTCATTTCTTGTAACTTTAGTCTATAAATATGCAACAAATCAGCAGAAGATGAAAGAGCTTAAGGATAAGCAAAAAGAGTTCCAAGATAAGATGAAAGAGCTCAAAGGTAATCCCCAAGAGATGCTTTCAGCGCAAAAAGAAGCCATGAAAACAAACATGGAGTATATGAAGCACTCATTTAAGGCAACTTTCATTACAATGCTCCCTATCCTTCTCATTTTTAGCTGGATGACTGCCCATCTCTCGTATGAACCTCTTTTTCCTGATCGAGCTTTTAATGTGCAAGCAACGTTTGCACAAGGAGTTGAAGGAGTAGCGCAACTGTTACCAAACGAAGGGTTAGAACTTCAAAGCAATAAAACACAAGCAATTATTTTTCCATCTGAAGATAAAAAAGAGGGCATTGCGATATGGAAACTAAAAGGCGGGCAAGGAGAGCATAATTTTACAATTCAAAAAGGAGAGGTATTGCAGCAAAAAACAGTGCTTATTACCACACAGCCAATGTACGAACAACCTCTCACAACATATTCAAAATCAGATATTAAATCAATCCAAGTAGAGCACAGTAAGTTAAAACCATTAGGAGACACATCAATTTTTGGCTGGGAACCTGGCTGGTTAGGATTATATATTATTTCTTCTCTTATCTTTAGCCTTCTTCTTCGCAAGTTAATGCACGTATACTAAAAGCAGAAGATATTTTATACAACCTGCTATATCTTAAAAAGACGAAACCTTTATAAAAAAGCATCGATGCGACAAAAAATATGCCTCAAGGAAGATATAAGTCAGGAAGATTTCGTAAAGTGTTTGTAAAAGCACCTTCTGGAAGAGTTCACGTTCACTATAAAGAACGAAAACCTAAGAAAGCACATTGTGCTACCTGTCGTAAAGAACTTCTTGGTGTTCCAAGAGAACGACCAGTAACGATGGTTAATATTCCAAAAACAGCTAAAAGACCACAAAGACCTCATGGAGGAGTTTTGTGCGCTAGTTGTTCACGTAAAGTTCTAAAACAAACGGTGAGAAACTTATGAGTATTTTCATTAAAGGACGTCTTTGCCTTAAGACCGCAGGACGCGATGCTGGTTTGAAATGCGTTGTTGTTGAAGCAATTGACAATATGTATGTTCTTGTTGATGGTCAAACTCGCAGAAAAAAAGTAAACATCAAACATTTAGAACCATTCGCACAAGTGATTGAGATCCCAAGTAAAGCATCACATGAAGACATTCTCAAAATATTACAAAAAGAAGGAATTAGTGCAACAGAGAAAAAATCAAGAAAAGAAACAAAGCGTACAAGAAAAACGAAAAAAACTAAGAAAGTATCTTCAGCAAGTGCGGCAGCTAAGAAAGAAAAACCAGCTAAAAAAGAGAGTAAAAAGGAAGAAAAAGCATAATTATTATTCAAAATTCTAGTTAAGTGATTTCTCAACTTCTGCAAAAATTAAATTTAGATTTAACTCTAAAGAAACAACCGGCATAAAAAGCTGCCAATTAGTTAGAACTTGAGGATGAACCTCTCCTATTCTTCCAACATTAATTGATCCTAAGAAAATATCTCCTACTCGCCCTTCAATAAAACTTGAATGCACTCCTTCTTTTACTTGATGTGTTAATCCTAAGCTGCGAAAAAAAGCATCAAGTATTTGTCTAATTTTTGTGAAATCTGCTTCTTCATGACATACAGCAACACAAAGATGTTCTTGTTCAAGAATTCCAGTTTCTGTATCTTTACTAAAACCAAACACTCGTCCTATCTCAAAAACATTATGCGGATACTCATTATGTTGATTCTCTTTTAGAGTTCTAAGAACACTAGGTAATAGAAAAGAGCGAAGTTGATTATGTTCTCCAATTGCATTCTTAAGCGAAACTAACGATTCTTGCAAACCCATTTTAGTGTTAAGATCATCAACTGTTGATAGATGATAATTTTTAAGTTCTAATAAGCCAAAGCCAACGAGTAATTCTCTTACTTTTGTTGCGAAGTGTTCATATGGATCTTCACAACCAACTGTTGCAACAGATGGGATCGTTGCTGAAAAATTTTCATAGCCATAAGCAATGGCAATATCTTCAACAAAATCCACTGGATGTAAAATATCTGCTCTATAAGCAGGAATTAGAACTTCGCTATTTTTATAACTAAATCCCATCTTAGCCAAAAGTTTACCAATTTCCTCAGCTGATAAAGAAAGACCTAAACGTGCATTTGCATAAGCAACATCAAGTTTCATTCTCGAAGGTTCTAAATTAGGCGTTGTAATCGTTTTATCAGGATAAATCATTTCTACGCTGTAAACCTCAGCGCCCATATCCGCAAACATGCAAGAAAACATATTTAGAGCAAGCTCAACATTCTTAAGGTCAGTGCCTGAACACTCAATAAATACCTCGGTTGTAGAAACATTAACTTTTCCTGTGTCTTCAGAGTTAGTGTAAGGAAGCATGGACAGAATTGCTCCTTTTGCATCAATAAAAAAGGGAAATTTTTTCCAATCTTTAGTGATATGTTTGTAATCTTTTCCTCTAGGATGTAATTCTTCAACATCTTTAGCACAAATCTCAGAAGAAAATCCCAATGGCCTAAAATAAATTGTCGCAGGATCTTTAGCAATATAACTTACAGGAAAGCTTATACCTTTGAGAGGATAAATCCCATACCCTGATTTCTTACGATCGCGTCCATGAGTCTTTGCTAGCTTTTCTTGCATTTGAATAATATCTCGCAATTTCTCATCAGAGAATTTGATATTACGCACAATTGCACAAACGGTGTAAGGACGCATCGTAACTGATGAATCGATCAATACTTTATATCCGCTCTTCTTAACAGAATAAGAAAGAAGTCCTGTTTGAATTCCAAGAAAAGAGCGTAGAGCCCTTGCAAATCCATACTCACTCAAAAGATCTGGTCGATTAGGAAAAATTTCAACAGTAATAAGATCTCCTTCAATTCCTTCAAGATCTGTTCCAAGCATACTAATACGATCTTTTAGTTCTTCTACTGGAAGTTTCTTTCCAAGTAATTTTTCAAGTTCTGTTTTGTGTAAAGTTATGGTTGGCATTTTTAGTTAACAAAAGCAAGAGCTCTGCAAGGAGCTCCATCTCCTTGAGTTATATTGAGAGGAAAAAATTGCATCGTAAATTCTTTTCCAATTAGCTCTTTAAGGTTTATCAAATTCTCAATAATGAGAATTCCTTGAGGCAAAAGTATCTTATGAATTGGATAAGGTTCTTTATCAGGACTAAAAGAATCAATGCCTATTGCTTTAACTTTTTTGCTCACAAGCTTTTTAGCAACATCCTCAGAAATAAATTTTGCATTTTCATAATAAGTTGTGTACCTTTTATCTGATTGTCCTGTAAGAAAAAGAACAATACTCTGAGGAATAATTTTAAGATCATTCAAGAGAGCAGAATCTATTTCTTTTTTTCGTGCATCAACAAGAATCCCTCTACCTTGAAAATTATCTAGACTAATTTTATCAATCGTCTTAGCATCTTGCACAAAGTGAGCAGGGACATCAACGTGTGTTCCGCAATGTGTATTGATATGGATCCTTTTTTCATTCCAACCATTTTCAGATAAGTGAGCAATTTGTTCTATTTGAATTACAGGATCACCTGGATAGGCAGGTGTTCTCTCATCAAGAGGCATTGTTAAATCAATGATTTTCATCTAAGCCACGCCCGTGCTGCTCTCAACTGAGCAAGATCATTTTTATACAAATCACGAATGTCGGTAATCTTCCAATACTCACTAATGATTCGACCCATTCCTTGACCCCATGCAAGAACAGGACACTCAAAGCCAAGAAGAGGAATAACAACTTCTGGACGAAAAATACCCGCTCCTCCTAACTCAATCCACTGCTTGCGACCTGCATGATAAACGTCAACTTCAAGGGAGGGTTCAGTGTAAGGAAAGTGAGCAGGTCTCATCCTCACTTTCTCGTATCCCATCTTTTTATAGAATTGTGTAAGATACCCTTTAAGATGACTAAGGTTAGCATGAGGATCAACAACGATTCCATCAATTTGATAAAATTCAAATAAATGTTTCCAATCTAAAGCTTCGTTACGAAATACTTTTCCTACCATGAAAAATTTGGCAGGTAGATCCTCTTTCTTTAGATTAGAGAGTGTTTGAGCTGAAAGAACAGTTGTATGAGTTCTGAGTAAAAGTTGTGAACTCTCGTCGGTTGAAAAAGTGTAGCCCCATCCTTTGCTTCCTGTTTTTCCTCCATTTTCGTGGACTTCTTTTATCTTTGTCCAAATGGAAGGAAGTTTAGCAACTCCTGGCAAGTAAAACGTATCTTGCATTTCACGTGCAGGATGATCTTGTGGAACAAAAAGCGCATCTAAATCCCAAAAAGCAGATTGAACATAATTACCCGTGATTTCTTTAAAACCTAAATCGAGCCAAATACGTTTGATGTAATCGATTGCTTCATTATCAAAATGTTTACGACCACCGCTAATTTGAGGAACATTAATTTCAACATCATACGCACGTAGATGTTTTTTCTTCCAATCAGAACTTCGTAAGAGGTGAGGAGTTAAGCGATTAACAACCTCCTTATCAAGATTCATCTTACTTAACTCTTCACCAAGAGGAGTAAGACTAACGCTAATCTTTTTCACTTCATCAAGACGGATAAAGTCTTTACGAAAACGAAGAGAATTAACAAGCGCTAAAGATTCAGAACTAAGCTCTTTAACATGCAAAGGAAAAGAGGATTGAAGAAATTCTTCTTCAGGGTTTTTTCCAGTTAGGATTTTTTTACCTTGATTAGTGATCCTTACGTAAAGAACATCACGTTTTTCTGTTTCAATTGCCCCTTTTTTCTTAAGAAGACCCAAACTTACATTAATCTCTTCGCGGGTTAACTTTGATTTTTTATCAAGAACTGCAAGACTCTTAAACTCATCAATTAAAACTTTTAAGAATGCTTTTTCTGGAAGACCTACTCTGCTATATCTCTCCCCATTTTTATCAAGCGTGACGACTTCATTCTTCTCTATCAGAATTTTAAGAACGCCTTTGTTTTCAAGCCATTGCAAAGCGCGCATAACTTCTGCTTCTTGTAATCTTGATTTTTTGATAATTTCAGGAAACTGAGTCGTAGTACGTAGTAGAGGAAGAACTTTGCACTCCAGCGGATGAAGTTTTGAGAGAACATTCTTCAAATCCATAAGAAAAAGGAAATGATGAGTTCTTTATAAAATTATACGAGGGATCTGAATAAGAATTAAATAAGAAATAAAAAAATACAAAAGTAAAATTTACTTCTGATTCCACACAGTTTCAAAGAAGCTATCGAGTGCGGTTGTAAAATAAGGCGTTTTAACCCAAACTCCCATATCATAAGAAGGATGAACTTCTTGATCATTAAGAGTCATGAATACAACATCTTTGCTATCAACCGTAACAAAACGTGAATTAACTTTATCGTTATGTTTTATTTCAGCAATACCTTTGAGAGCATCTGCATGTTTCTTCGTCTCTTTAGTAACAGGAGCTGCAATACGAATACGTACTCCTCTTTTTTTTGCCTTCTCAAGAGATGCGTGTAATCCTTCAGCTTTACGCATAAATCCTTGCTCTGTTGTCATAATGTTAATTGATTTTTTTGCATCCTTAATGAGAAGGTCAAGATGATTGTAAAGATTATTACGACCACGCACGCAACCACTCATCTCCGATGGGTCAACTAAACTAATACCATTGGTATGTAAACTTTCAAGCTCTGCTAAAAGAGGAGAACCTTTTACCAAATCTAAGCGCTTGATTTTTTCTTGTGCATTGACATGCATATTCTTCTTTACACGATCAACGACTTCTGATGGTGGAATTGCAATGTACTTGATTGGTTTTCCAAGCTTCATAACAACAAATCCTTTCTTTTCAAGAGATTCAAGAACATCATAACTTCGTGAACGAGGAACATCAGCTATATCAGAAAGCTCACCTGCAGTAGAAACACCGCGACTAAGTAAAGCAGTCCACAACTTAACCTCGTATAAATTAAGATCAAAATATCGTCGTAATTTCCCTAATAATTCGTCTTTTACAAGCATTTTCCCTCAACCCCTCCTTTTTTTACTACAAAGTGTGTACAATTTTTTTGTTACTTGATTATCACTAAAAAGAACTACTATTAAAAGGTTGTGGTTCACTAAAATAAGATAAAAATAGATATTACAAAATTATTTTGCACGTTAGTTATATTTCTTTATATTTGTAACGAAGAATTGCCGCAATGCCGCCTAAGCCGTCTACTCTTTTACCACCTGAAAACTCTGAAGAAAGAATGCGAATGCTACCAGTTCCTTTTTCAACAAGTTCCAAAAGAGAATCGATTTTTTCATAATTGTTTTCTGCTTTTTGCGTATGGATAAAATTTTCTGTGATGAATAAGGAGCGGATTGCGCCTTGCTCTGCGGCGTAAGTTACCTCTTTTAATCCATATGTTGCATTCTGTGAAGAAATTGCTTTAAGCAAATCATCAACTTGAAGATTTTCTTCTCGTGCTTCATTCTCAACAAGAATGGTTGCTAGCTTAGGATCTTTAAGTACTTCAACAATTGCTGTTTCATGAACATCGGAGCAGGATCCTAAAACGAGAACTTTTTTTACTAAGGAAGATACCTTTTTTGCCAATTCTTCTGCATAAAAAGCGGGTGAACAAACAATTATTTTAGAAGGGTTGTAACGTAAAAGATATTCATCAAGTTGCTTTGCAAGCAGTTGGTAAAAATCCACTGTTTTAGCATTATCACTTCCTTTTTTTGCTACCTCTCCTTGCAAATGAGTAAGAATATTATATCGACCTCCCTTTGTAAGTGCAAAGAGCGCTTGTTCACGATCAAGAAGACAGAGAAGATACGGTTTTTTAATGATCGTTGCTTTCTCAAGAATACGTTGCTCATGCATTGCCCAACGTTTTTTAACAAGAGTTGCCAATGACCCTACTTCAAGAGTAATACTTTGATAACTTCCTAAAGGAAGCTCTTCACTTCCTTCACGAATTCGCCCATTGATTCTTAAGACCTCTTCATCATAATTAACTGATTCTGCCTCAATTGTTGCCATAAAACTTTTCTTAATATTTTTTGAACTCTCATTTTCTCCTACCTTGATTTTACGTGTAATAAACCCTTTAATCAAATCTTGAGAAGAAATAATATGAGTAAGATGCCATAGATCTTCTCGTTCCGTGATACGTATTTGAACAGTACCTTTCTTAAAATCAGCATGAATGATTTGCATTTATTAGCCAAAGAAAGTCATAATTATAAAACCTACGAGAGTTTTACAAACAGAATACTTTATATATCTGAATTATTAAATATCCTCTCTTATATGAGTTTACTTAACAAAAGAGGAAGTGATGCATCTGCGCCAGGAACTGGAGGCGCTGCCGTACTAATTGCGATCATTGCAGCAGTTCTCATTTTTTTTGTAATTGTCCTTCCACCAGATGAAAGGGCCGATCTTCTAGGTGATGCTAACAGAACATCTTCAGCTAGAATTGATAATAAGATTGTTGAGAAGAATCTTTTACTCGCAAATCCTGGACGTGTTGATTTTTTAATTGAAGCACAAGTTGAACATCCAATTCCAACAGTTAATATTTTTACAAAGAAAGAGAGCATTATGATTGCTGAGAAAAATATTGCTTCTGCTAAAAGAAGTTTTCTTAGCGAGGAAGTGAGTGAATTTTCATTTACAGTTGAAGATTTAACCCATACTGAAAATATTTTATTAGGGTTTAGTGTAAAAAGTGCTCAAGGAAAAATTATTGTAAGATTAAATGACGAAGAGATTTATAATAACGAAGAGAGAGTAGGAGCTGCTCCTCCGATTATTCTTCCTAAAAATTTGATTAGAGAAGAGAATATCATAACCTTTGCTGCATCATCTCCTGGTCTTGCTTTCTTCCGAACAAATGGTTATACTATTGAAAAAATTAAAGTTGTAGGAGATATTGAAAGAACCGATGCTCAAACATCCAAAACGACTTTTCTTGTATCAGCAACTGAGAAGAAAAATTTAGAAAAAGTAGTCTTACGTTTTCAACCTGATTGTAAAATAGGACAAGTTGGTAGATTACACATTGAAATCAATGGAAATGAGATTTACAGTGGTTTTCCTGATTGTGATGTTTCTTTTGTTCCCCTTGAATTTTCGCAAGAAACGTTACGTGATGGTGAAAATGAACTAAGCTTTAGTACGGAGGATGGAACATACGTTCTTTCACATATTACAATCCAATCTAAGCTTAAAGAAGTTGATTTTCCAACGTATTATTTTGATCTTTCTTTAGAACAATACGAACAAGTAAAAGATGATGAGAGAAGTGTTCTTTTACGTCTTGATTTTGTTGACAATGTTCCTCAAAAAAGAGGAGAAATTGTAATTAATGGACATGTCAAAAGCTTTGAGACAAAAGATGTGAATACAAGTATGGATTTAAGTGATGATATTGTTAGAGGTTCAAATTCTGTTAAGATTAGGCCTAAACGTACGCTTGAAATTCGTGAACTACGCGTTGATCTTACAAGATAGTACTTAAACACTAAGTTAAGAAAATAGAGTTTCTCGTAATCTTTTTATAGGCTAAGGGTTTATTACACTCTAAAAAGAGGTTGAGACATAAAGTTCTCCGTAAGGTTATGAGTTTGAAAGAGAAATTAGGCTCATTTGGTAGTTTTTTAGCTTCAGCTAAAAGTAGTTCTAAAGTTGCAAGCCCAAACCAGGCAGCGCAAGGAGTCATTCTAGGAGCAAGTGTTAGCACTGGATCAAGCACCGTTAGTCAAGCAACCGGGGCTCTTGGCAACATTAGCTTTATGATCTTTATTTTTGGAATAGTTCACTTCATACTTCGTTTTATTGGTTTTAATAGCACGTATCTTTTTATCTTCTCACTTGCACTCTTTGTTTTTTCAGCCTATGCGCTCGCAACTAAAGTTGAGAAAGATCGAGTAGCTCTTCTCATTCCCATGCTTCTTTTCCTTGTTTGGTATTTTGTATTTGATACTAGTTATGATCCAATGTTTCTGATTTATTTTGGAGTGATAAGTGTTTTTCTTTTCATGCTCCCTGCCCTTTTTACCAAAGGAGAAAGTGTAAAACCTGAATTGTTAGGACTTCTTCCGGTTCTATTTCTTTTCCTTGATTTAGGAATGCTTCACTTCATTACAGAAAAACTTAACTTACAAGCAACACCCCTACTTACCAATCTTCTTTTATTTATGCCCTGGTGGGCTTTGTTTGGTCTACTAACTTTACCTTCTCAATCAAGTAAAAATGAGACAGTTAATGCTCTCATCAATTTTACCAAAGCACTAGGAATTCTCTATATCATTTTTGTCTTTGTTATCCCGACCATTCCTGAAGTAGGGTATTCTAAAGGATTTCTTCCAAGTCCTGCCGAATTAGAAGCTGCGCAACAAAGAGTACGAGAACAGCTACCGCAAACAGAACCAACTTTTTTTTCAAGTATAAAATGTTTCTTTGAAGGAAGATATACTGATAACCCTGCCTGTGTTAAAGAAAAGCAAGAAGAATCTCAGATAAGATATATTTGTGAAAAAGTTGAAAACTTGAATCCCCAAACACAAAAAGAGAGCTACGAAGAATGTCTTAAAGATGAAAAGGAGAAAAGAAAGACGACCACTCAAGCAGTAATTGGAATCATAGATAGAACAATTAAAGAGCCAACTATTGTAACACTTTCAGTTAATAATGATTTTTTCCCTCGAAAATCTGTTTTGCCAAAAGAAAAATATCTTCTCAGTTTAGATTACAAAAATCCACGAGAATTAAACATCGAAATCGAAAGTTCTTGCTCTTTTAAAAAAATGGATAGCCTAACACCAAGCGAAGGAGTAATCCAATTTTCCCGTTCTACCTTAAATGAAGTAGCAGGGTTAGAAGAGTTGTATTGCACACCTGCAACTGATCTTGCCAAAGGAGAATACGAGTTAACGTACACCATTATTCTTAAAAACGTTGAGAGTGTATCACATCTTACCCGCTTTTTTATAGGGAACAAAACAGGTAAAGAAAAAGAAGCTATCGTGAATAAAATCAAAGAGATAGAAAGAACTCTTAGTTTGAATAGTTTTAGTGAATCTTCGGCAGCCCCTGAGTTTGCAAGAATCAATTTTGCGCTAGGAAATACCCAAAAAGATCCTCTGGTGGATAGTCTTCGCCCCGTAAAGTTATTCATCTCAATTGAAAATACAGGAAAAGGAAAAATTAAATCAATCAATAGTTATGAAGCAGAACTAGAAGGATTTAACGGTGCATGTTTACAAGGAAGAGAAGTTGCAATTCCTCAAGAAAAATTAAAACAGCAAAGAATTATTCTTCCAATTTGTGAGATTATTTCCTACACACCCGATCTGCAAAACCCACCAACTCATGAGAAAAGACAATTTGTTGCTAAGCTTAATTATAATTATGAATTAACTCACAAAGAAAAAATAACGATAGGAGAGATATCACCATGAGATATTTGCCTCTTCTCATTCTCTGTCTTATTCTTGTTGGTTGTGGAGGTCAAGGAACGACCATAAGTACTAATTTTCGCCAAGGAATTTTAGAACTTCAAGTGCAATTTTTAGATAATAATCCTCCGCCAAAAATTTATTCCAAATCATCATTTAATGTTATGGCAGAGGTTCACAATCAAGCAGCATATGATCTAAAAGATGTAAAGGTACGTATCAGCAATCTTGATCCTCGCTACTTTGAGTTATCGCCTCTCGACCATTCTCTTCCAATCATGCAAGGAAAAAGTATTGAAAATTCGCAAGGAGAAAAACAGCTCTTCACTTTTAGAGGAAGTGCAGGAGAGTTATTTGTTGGTGCTGAACGATACAGTGGGCCCTTCTCATTAGATATTAGTTATAACTCAGAAGTTCTCTTTGGCGAAACAGTATGCATTAATACTCAATATTATCACGTTTTTGATGGAGGATGTACTGTTGAAGAGAAAAAATCTTTTGCAGGACAAGGAGCTCCCTTAGCAATCACTCAAGTTGAACAAATCATCTCACCAGGAGATGAAGGAAGTGCTGAGTTTAGAGTTCAACTACAGAATCGAGGAAAAGGGAAAGTGAAAACAATTAGTCTTAAGGATGCACGTTTAGGAAATGAAAAATTAGATTGTAAGTTTCAAAAAGGAGGGCTTGATGGGAATAAAGTAACACTAAGTGCACAGGAGCAAACAAGTTTACTTATTTGTCGCAAAGAGTTTTTAGGAACAAATTCCTATACGACGACCTTATCCTTAGGTTTTGATTATGAGTATGAACGATCAGAAAGGCATGTGCTTAATTTAGTGAAGTAGATTTCTACTTCTTCTCTTTTTTAGGAAGTAAAGCTTCAAGTTTTGCTTCATCAAAACCAATAAGAATTTGTCCATCTATGTCAATTACCGGAACTGCACATTGACCAGTTTTATCTAAGACTTCATCACGAAACTGGCCATTCTGACTCTCTTCAACATCAAATTCTTCAAAAGAAACTTTCTTTTTTTTAAGATATACTCGTAGCTGAGCACAGATAGGGCATTGCGGTCTGAAGTATACCTTAATTGTCATTATTTACTCCAGAAGATAGTTTTATATATACTTTTCCTCTCTTTTTTGCATATGACTTCTCAAAAAGTCTTGCCGCTCGTTAACGCTGTATTGTGCATTGTTATTTTGTTGTTGTTGCTAAGTCTCTTTGATATCCAAGTGCCATCGATTGGAAAAGCAATTTCTTACTTCGATAAAAAAGAACCATTACTTTTGGTACAATATGAAGATAACATCGCTCAAGTACCAGATCTTAGTCGTGGCTGCTTAGAAGCAAGAGCTCAGTTACGTTGTAATTCTATCTCTAAACAAACATCTTTTGGAGAAGTATCATATGAGTGCTCAACAGGAATCAATCAGCCTCTACGCTATTTACTCAACAATAAAGCCTACCTTTATTGTAAAGAGGAAGGAATTTGGGGAGTACGATGAAAAAAAGCAAAAAAAGTCAACATCTTTTCTTTATCCTTCTAGGAATTATTCTCATCTTAGGAACATTAAATATTGCCAAGGTTAAAGGATATCTTATCCCTTTACAGCCATCGCTTGATATTCAAGAGAACACCATCAAATTATCTGACATTACCTTAGATCAAAAAATTGCCCAAATGATCATTGTTCATGGAAGTTCTTACAATAAAGAAAGCTGGAAAAATTTGCAGCTTGGAGGAATTCATCTTTTTGCCATGGAAAAAGAAGAAGACTTTCGCAAAGTTATTCAGGATTATCAAAAAGATGCTCCAATTCCTTTTTTTGTGACCGTTGATTTTGAAGGTTGCCTTAATCCTTTTGCCAATTTCAAAAAATCAATTCCAACAAAAGAAATCAAAAGTATTGGTGATGCCTACGAAAAAGGCTATAATGAAGGAAAGTATCTTGAAGAATTAGGTTTTACAATTAATTTTGCCCCAGTAGTCGATGTTAATGATGAAATATGGAAATGTCGAAGTTTTCCTGGAAATTCGACACAGGTTGGAGAGTTGTCCTTTGCATATACTACGGGCCTTCAGACAAATAAAGTTATTGCAACAGCAAAGCATTATCCTGGTAAAACGCTCGTTGTTCGAGATCCTCATAAACATATTGTGTTGGCAACTATTGAAGAAGAGGACCTCATTCCTTTTAAGAAAGTTTCTGCTACAAGCCAAGCAATTATGGTTAGTCATCTCATCACCACTGGAGCTGTTTCTTCTCAAAATAAACCAAGTTCAGGATCACAAGAAACTATTGATTACCTTAAAGAGAATTTTGATGGCCTCATTATTAGCGATGAAATTAATATGCTAGGTCTCAAAGAATTTTATTCTTCTCTTGATGAAATGTATGTTGCTGTCTTTGCTTCTGGAAATGATGTAATCCTTAACTTTAATGATGATCCCAATGAAATTTATCATATGATCCAAGTGGTTAAAGAAGCGGTAGAGGATAAGAAAATACCCCTAGAAATGATTGATTCTTCCGTTACTAAAATACTTCAAGCTAAAGGATTTGTTGTTAAATAAGGAGTTAGCACATTCTTAGAAGAAACTTTTAAAGTATTGTTATTAACGGCAAGAAGTTTTCCATCTTCAAGAAATTCCCATTGTTCTTCTTTGAATGATGAAAGTATTTCAGAACTTACAATAAATTGTGAAGGTTTAGATAAATAAGCCATACGATAGTAACGAGGATTTTTATAATAATTAACACTAACGATTGAAGTTGTAGGAGATGCAAGAATAACATTTGATCCGCCATATGAAGGATATCTACGAATATGTTCTCCAATAATTGTAGGAGTTAAAAAACAACCATGGCAAAGAAGAGAGTAAAACAATTTTTCAGAATCTGTTTCCCCTTTACAGGTATAAGACTGTGAAAATGAAGGGTCATTAAGAATTGTCCCATTGTGAGCAAACGCAATGGTCTCTCCTTCGTTATTTTTTTCAACAAAAGGATGAGTATTATTCAAACATACATTGCCTTTTGATTGACGTCGTACATGAAGAATAGCAAGTTGTGGTTTTAAATTAGAAAATGCATCTAAAGAAGAATCAGCATACACTGGTAAAGCTGATTTATGAACAATCCATTTACCATCCACAAGACAAGCAATTCCCCATCCATCGCTATGCATCCAAGATCCTTGACCTTTTTCTTGATTATGTTCATGAACAGAATTTTTATCAAGCGCCATAACAGATAAATCTAAAAGAAGTGTTTTAAGAGAAACTGATCCTATCGCAAGAATCATTCGACACATAATTTTCCTCAGTGTTTGTTTAATACTTGCCAAAAACTTGCCAAATCTTTAGCTGATCTTATCTCTTCTTTTGTTTTCGCAAAGGTACTAAAAAGAGTTTTAACTTTATACCAACGGCATAAAGAAATATTAAAACGTATTCTTGTAAGCAATGATGCACGAGAGGAAGAGGTTAAAATATCTGCAAAAGAAAACACAAATGTTTTTTCCTGGTCTTTGGCTATCGTACAGGTTACATCATCAATTCCTCCACGAGGATGATGCAAAGAGTCATGATGATGAATTTTTTCAACTCCCATGATTAAAAGTATTTGAGTCTTCGATAAAACATAGCGAAGCATCTCCTCTGAAGATGCAATGTAGATGAGTTTTTTTCCTTTATTTTTTTGAATTTGTGCATTAATTTGTGCAGGACTTTTCCCATTAATAAAAGCAAAATCATCCCCCTCATAAAAAGTTGTAGTGTATCCTAAAGATGAGCTTAGTTTTTCAACTTCTGGTGTCTTTTTAAGACAAACATATTGTTCCATTTTAGTGTTTATAGAAAGTTCAAAGTTTATAAAAGAATTCCTGCTCTCGTCACCACTAATAAGGAAAGATTTAAAAAAGATCTGAAGAGTTAATAATCTATCCTCTGCCTCGCTAGGAGACGAAGGTAACCAAATGAAACTAAAAATTCGCATCGAAAGAGATAATACTATTCAGAACATAGTGTTTTTAGGTAAAAATCTAGGACAACTTCTAGAGCAACTTAAAATTAATTCACAAACTATTCTTGTAGTGAAAAAAGGTATTGTTCTTACCGAAGATGAAGAGCTTTGTGAAAATGATGAATTGGAAATTCTAAGCGTAATTTCAGGTGGATAAGATGAACTGTGGAAATTGCGGAGATAAAGCAGTGATTGTTTTACAGCACGGTGCTCTTTGTAAAAAACATTTTCTTACCTACTTTGAAGAAAAAGTATTCAAAACGATTAGTAGATGGCGCCTGATTGATCGTAGTGACGTATTGTGTATTGCAACCTCGGGAGGAAAAGACTCACTTACTGTTCTCTATTTAACTCAAAAATATATTAAAAAAAATAATTTGAATGTACCCCTAACAGCTCTTGCTGTTGATGAAGGAATCCCTGGCTATCGAGAAAAAACCCTAAAAGATTTAGAAAAATTTTGCGGAGAGCAAAAAGTAGAACTCAATGTTGTTTCTTTTGAGAAAGAGTTTGGTAAAACTCTCACTAAGGCTTACCCGATCATTAATGAAGATGAAAAGAAAAAACCATGCAATATTTGCGGTGTTTGGCGACGCTATATGCTCAACAAGTATGCAAAAAAAATAGGAGCTACTAAAGTTGTTACAGGCCATAATCTTGATGATGAAGCCCAAGCAGTCGTGATGAATGTCTTTAAAGCAAACCTCAAACTTGCACCAAGATTAGGTCCGATCTCGGGACTTGAAGAAAGTTCTCTTTTTGCACAACGTGTAAAACCTCTCTATTTTTGCTTAGAAAAAGAAGTTAGGCTCTACACCATTCTCAAAGGCTGGTCAATTGAATTTGCTGAATGTCCTCATTCACAAAGTGGATATCGACATCACATTCAAGAAATGCTCAATGATTTTGAAGAAAAATATAAAGGAACAAAACAAGCAATTATCAATTCATATTTGGCGATTCTTCCTATGCTTCAAGAAAGCGGAAAAAAGACGAAAGGCGAAATAAAAAAATGTGTACTTTGTAGTGAAGCAGCGAATCAAGAGGTATGCAATGCTTGTAAAATGAAAGAGGTTTTAGAGCATGCTAAGTAAAATCTTTTCAAGACAAGAAGCATTACTTGGTTCAAAAAAACAAAAAGCTATTTTTGATGCAACGATTGCCATCATTGGTGTGGGGGCCCTAGGTTCTGTTAGTTCACAGCTCTTAGTAAGATCGGGTATTGGAAAAATAATTTTGATTGATCGCGATGTAGTAGAAGAATCGAATTTACAAAGACAAATTTTATTTACCAAGAAAGATATTGGAAGATCTAAAGCAATAGCAAGTCAAGAAAGATTGGAAGAAATTTCAACTTATAGCAAAATTGAATCTTTACCAATTCATCTCTCTTCTAAGAATATTAGTACGATCAAAAACTGCAATCTTATTTTGGATTGCACAGATAATCTTGAAACGAGATTTCTTCTTAATGATTTTTGCAAAAAAGAAAAGATTCCTTGGATTTATGCTGCAGCAATTAAAGAAGATGGCTTTGTTATGCCTATTTTTCCCAATAGCTCTTGTTTAAGGTGTTTTTTAAAAGAGAGTTCCAATGAAACATGTGATACTGTTGGCGTTCTTAATACAACAACAACAATTATTGCTGCAATGCAAACTGCTCTTGCTATCAAAATAATTACCAAAGAAAAAGTAGAATCTGCTCTGCATTATATTAATCTTAAATCACTTGAAATTAAAAAAATAAAAGTTAAGATGAATGAGAAATGCCAAGCATGCCAAGGGGACTATGAGTATCTTAGAAAAAGAGAGGATACAAGGGTAATTTCTTTTTGTGGAAAAAATAAATATCAAATCATCGGAAAAGAAAAAGATTTTGCGCATTTAAAGAAAAATCTAGAAAAAATAGATGAAGTTATAATTGATAAAGAGACACTACGTTTCAAAAACATAACCTTGTTTAAAGATGGAAGAGCACTTGTTGATGCTGCATCACAAGAAGAAGCACAAGCTAGTTATTCAAAATGGATTGGAAATTGAGAGGATTAACAGTAGTTAGCAGTTAACACTCTTCGTATTTCTTTAACTCCTCTTTAATCTCTTTCTCGCTATATCCAATAAGAGGTCGCAAGACAAGAGAAGACAAAGGATACTCTTTATACATTTCAAATCTTTGCCCACTCACAAGAATTTTAATTTCTTTTCCAAAATCAATTTTTTCTATTTCAGCAAAAGAAGAAACAATCTGCAATTTTAATTTTTTGGGACTAAACTTTTGAAGCATGGTAAGATTGACCTCTTTTAATGAAAAAGGAAGAATGTTAACTCCTCGCTTCATTATTAAAAGAGCAGAAAGAATGCTTGCCTCATCTTCTAAGAGTACAATGACTCTTCCCTGCGTTCCAGTTGGAATCCCTCCAAAGCAAGAAATAATGTCAGTAAAAAGATATGTACCTTTCTGATTAATTTCAATATGTAAAATAGTGGAAGCTCCTTTTAGAGAAAAGCGAAGGGGAGTTGTTTTTTCTAAAAATAAGCCAACTTCTTTGTTTACCTGCAAAGATGTGAGAGGAAAAGTTTTATCGGCCCTATTTGTATCAATGCGAAAAGTTCCCGTTTTGTTCACAAGGAGCAACTTCGCTGCTTGCTTTATCAAGGATAAATCTTTTTGAGTAAAAAGAACAGGTGAATAAGAACTAAGGCCAAACACTCTCTTACAAAGCGTATGTTTTACATTATAGGGAATAATAATCCTTCCTTGCAGTTTTTCAAGTGATTCAAAGCTTGTTAAAATTCTAATATTTTCCCTTAATTTGCGCTCAAAAAAAGATCGGTTATCTCCTTTGAGGAAAAGTTCTCCTTCTCGCAGTAATAAATGAGTGTACATAGCACAAAATAGAGTCAATTTTTTAAAAAGTTATGCCCAATAAGGTGATAAATATATAGAGTATATAAAAAAAGAGTTAAAAACTCTTTATAAAAGGAATATTTAAATACTCTCGGTGTGATTTAAAAAGAAAATTAGAGGAGGGGTTTAGCTTCATGATAAAAAAGGATGCAAAAAAGCAAATTCGAATTGTTAATATTGTTGTATCAACTGGTCTTGAAAAAGACATTCCTCTTGAAAAGATGGCTGCAACTCTTCCTAACACTGAATATAATCCAGAACAATTTCCAGGATTAGTTTTGCGCATCAAAGAACCTAAAACATCTGCTCTTATTTTCTCTTCTGGAAAAGTTGTATGTACTGGAGCACGTACTCTTGAAGAAGTTGATCGAAGCATTCAAAGCATTATTCGCTCTCTTAAAAAATTAGATATTCATGTTACAATCAAACCTAAAATTACTGTTCAAAACATTGTTGCTTCTGGATCAATCGGTATGGATCTTAATCTTAACGTTTTAGGTATTAAACTTCCCCAAACAGAATACGAACCAGAACAGTTTCCAGGACTGGTTCACAAGCTTAAAGGAACAAATGCTACTTTTCTTCTATTCAGTAATGGAAAGATCGTATGTACTGGAACTAAAACAGAACAAGAAGTTAATGATGCAACGGACAAGCTTATCGAAAATTTAAAAAAAGTTCTCAGTAAATAAATATATAGTTAGAAGAGTAGAAAACGATAAGAAGCCTTGCTTAAAAGCATGTACTTAAGTGGGGGTACTTGTGCGAATGGAAGTAGAAGATCAAATAAAAGTATTTCGTGAATTTATCGAACAGAATTATTATCCTCAGCTGCTTGAAGCCGTGCGTAAAGGAAATACTTTTCTGATATTAGATTTTTCAGAGCTAGTAAAGTTTAATCCTGAACTATCTGATGAAATACTCGAAAGTCCAATAGAGCTTCTAAAAGCAGCAGAACTTGCCGTAAAAGAATTTGATTTGCCTAAAAAAGTAGCAAAGTTCAATGTTCGCTTACGCAACTTGCCTGAGTCACAAAAAGTAAAAATTAGTGAAGTTCGCAGCAGGCATTTAGGAAAACTTATTTGGATGCAAGGAGTTGTTAGGCAAAAAACTGATGTGAGACCACACGTAACTTCTTCTAAATTTGAGTGTCCTTCTTGTGGGAATATTCTCAATGTTTTTCAGCTTGATAAAAAATACAAAGAGCCGTCGCGTTGCAGCTGTGGAAGAAAAGGAAAATTCAAAGAAATTTCTAAAGAGTTAGTAGATGGGCAAGGTTTAGTTTTAGAAGAATCACCAGACGATTTAGATGGGTCTCAGCCTAAAAGGATTAATGTTTTTCTTAAAGATGATCTTGTCTCACCTATTCCTGAAAAGAAAAGTAGTCCTGGTTCAAGAATTCTTCTTTGCGGATCAATTGTTGAAGTTCCGGTTGTTCTTAGAACTGGTGGACAAGCAACCAAATACGATTTAATCGTTGAGGCCAACAACGTTGAGCCTGTTGAAGATAATTTTTCTGACCTTCAAGTATCCGAAGTTGAGTTAGAAAAAATTAGAGAGATTGCTCGCTCGCCAAATGTTCTAAGTACTCTTGCAAACAGTGTTGCACCATCAATTTATGGTCATGAAAAAGTTAAAGAGGCACTTGTTCTGCAACTTGCCGGCGGCTGTCGTAAAGTAAGACCCGATGGCGTTGTAACACGTGGTGATATGCACACACTCCTCATTGGAGATCCAGGATCAGGAAAGAGCCAATTACTTCAACGCATTTCTAAAATCGCTCCTAAGGCACGTTTTGCGAGCGGAAAAGGAGCTACAGGAGCAGGTCTTACCGCATCAGTTGTAAAAGATGAATTTTTAGGAGGATGGAGTCTTGAAGCTGGAACGCTTGTTCTTGCAAACCAAGGTTTTGCAATTATTGATGAAATGGATAAAATGGGAAAAGATGATCGCTCAGCGCTTCACGAAGCACTTGAACAACAAACGGTAAGTATTGCTAAAGCAAATATTCAAGCAACCCTTCGATGTGAAACAACTGTTCTTGCAGCAGCCAACCCTAAATTTGGACGCTTTGATCCTTATGATCTTATTGCTAACCAAATTGATCTTCCACCAACCTTAATTAACAGGTTTGATCTTATTTTTCCGATAAAAGATCTTCCTAACAGAGAAAAAGATGAGATGGCTGCAACATTTATTCTTAATCTTCACAAGAATCCTCAAAGTGCTGTTTCAGATATTCCAACTGAACTACTCAAAAAATATTTTGCATACATAAGACAAAAAATAATTCCTAAAATGAGCGATGCGGCAATTGAAGAGCTTAAAGAGTATTACATTAACATGAGAAACTCTGGTGCAGGAGGAGAAGGAGTACGTAGCATTCCAATTACAGCAAGGCAATTAGAGGGACTTGTGCGTCTTTCAGAAGCTGCAGCTAAAATTCGTCTTTCTAAAACAGTTACTAAAAAAGATGCTCAGAAAGCGATTGAGCTGATTGATTATTGTTTAAATCAAATTGCTAAAGACAATGAAACTGGAAAAATTGACATTGACCGATTAGGAGGAAGAATTACCGCAACACAGCGCAGTGGAATTAGTGTAGTTAAAGACATTGTCCATGCTCTTGAAGAACAACAAAATGAAAAGATCATTCCAATTGAGAGCATTATTAGTGCTGCTGCGGAAAAAAATATTCCCCCCGAGCAAGTGGAAGATATCCTAGAAAAACTACGTCGTTCTGGAGATATTTTTGAGCCTAAGAGAGGGTTTGTACAAAAACTATAAGATGGATACCACAACCAAGCGAGCCTGTGCCCAAAAGTTGAGTATCAAAGATATTTTAGGAGGAACATTTGTTCTTGGAGCAGAAAGTGAACCAAATTACCTTCTTCTTGATACAAAGAAAATCCACAGACTTAATCTCTTAGCAATTGTAGTTAACAAAGAAAAAGTAGGGACTATGACTTCTTTTCTTGTTGATGATGGATCAGAAAAAATTACTTTACGTTTTTTTGAAGAAAATAAAACAGGTGATCTTATTCAAATTGGAGATAGTATTTTGTGCATTGGAAAAGTTCGTGAATACAATAAAGAAAGATATATTGCCCCTGAGATATTAAAAAGGATTAATCCATCATTTCTAAAGCTGAGAATCGCTGAATTGAGTCTAAAAATAAAACCAATCCAAAGTAAAAATGAAGCACCAAAAGAAGAAATAAAAAAAGAAGAGGAACAAGAGGTATTGGGGCTTCCTTCAGAAAAAATCCAAGAAATTATTCGAGAACTAGATGTTGGTGATGGAGTACTCGTTGAAGAAGTTGTCGCACGTTCACCACTCAAAGAAACCGATTCTCTTATTCAAAAGATGCTTGAAAGAGGCGAAATTTTTCAGTGTAGACCAGGAAAAATTAAAATTCTCTAACTAACCTTTTCAAACTCAAAACAAAAGAGGAGTAATATACACCTCAATAAAACCTGCTAAAACCAATACACCTACACTAATTAAAATTAAATCGACCGAATCAACAATAACCCCTTCTTCTTTCAAATTATGCTTAATAATAGCAATGGAGAGAATTCCTCCTGCAAGACCTGCAGTAAAATAAGCAACGATTTCAAAAAAACCATGCGTCATATAACGAAAAAAACCATAAGTTGCAACTGCAAAGTATGAAGAAACCTGAACAAAGCCAACTAACGCTGCGCCCTGCGCAACCTCCGCTTTAATGAAATTTCCCATTGCTGCTGCAATTACTGAGGCGTTCCAGGTTAAAATAAAGATTGCTCCTGTCCCATAAAGAAGAGAAAATAGCAGGCAAAAGAAGAGAACTTTAAAATTATTGAAAAGGATTTTACCTAGCAAATCTACTGAAGCAACATTTCCGGTAATTACTTTAGTATTCTGGTTAACCGCAATAATTGCTTGTTTTTGTAAAGAAAACACACTCTCGACCATTCCTGAAGGAAGAAAGACATAGCAAACTGCTAAAGAGCTTGTAATTCCTAAAAAAAGGCACATAAGAAAGATCAGAACTTTTGTATGCTCCTTAAGAAGAACCCACTCTTTTTCAATTTCAAGTTCTAATTCTTCTTCTCTTTTAATCGTAACGTAAAAAGCAGGTACTGTCGCGAGAACGATTAGAAAGACCATAAGGATCCCTGCGATTTCTTTAAACACAAAATAAGAGAGAAACAAAGCAAGTACAGAATAGATACTGCCACATAAAAACATCTGCCACGGCTTTGTTTTAACGCTAAAAGGATTCATTAATTCCTGAAGAACCATCGAACTAGAAAGAGTTAGCTCGTATAAAAGTCTTTTGCTAAGGGGACCTACCCCCCAATTTCCTATGGAGAAGCAATAACAAAGAAATTGTTGGAGTGCGCTAGTATTATAGTTTAAATTTAATTGAGGAAGAAAAGAACTTCTTAACACCTTTTATTATATTTTTAATGCATTATTATATTATATTATTATTAATTATTTACTATATTGTAAATAAATAAAGCAAAATAGATTAATTCTAATTTGTGAGTAAAGATTGCATTTAACATCAACAAAAAACCCATTAAGAAAACAAAAAGAAAAATAAAACAACTCTAACTCCCATAAGATTAAATCTCTCTAATCATTATATCTAATTGCCATATTATTTATATAAGGTCATCTTTCGTAATCTGTACTGTTCCATCAGAAATCAAGGGGTAGGGGGGAAGATACGTGGAGATTGGGTCTTTTTTTGAAAAGTATCTCAAGAATGAGAGTTTATTTATGGATAAGCAGGTTCTCCTCTCTTCTTATTTTCCTGAGGAGATCCTCTATAGAGAAGAACAGCTCCAAGAGATTGCTAAGATTCTCGCTCCAGCTCTACGCTTAGAGAGACCTTCTAATCTTTTTGTGTATGGAAAAACGGGAACTGGTAAAACTCTTGCTGTAAGGCATGTTTTAAGAACAATGAGTCAGATTGCAGAGAAAAATTCTCTTTCTTTTCGCAGTATTTACGTCAATTGTAAACTAAAGCGTGTAGCTGATACTGAATATAGGCTTATTGCTCAATTTCTCAAAGAATTAGGTCATGAAATTCCGGCAACTGGTCTTCCTACCGACGAAGTATATAATATATTTTACACATTACTTGACAAGGGCAAACAAAATTTTCTTTTAGTACTGGATGAAGTAGACCATCTCACTAAAAAGATAGGAGATGATGTTCTTTACAACCTTACAAGAATTAATGCTGAACTCAAAAACTCTCAAATATCAATTGTCGGCATTTCTAATAACATAGTTTTTGCAGAACATCTCGATCCTAGAGTGAAGAGTAGTCTCTCTGAAGAGGAATTACTCTTTCCACCATATAATGCGATTCAAATCCAAGAAATCTTAAGAAGGCGTGCCAAAGGAGCATTCAGGGAAGGAGCACTTCAAGTAGGGGTCATTGAGAAGTGTTCAGCCTATGCAGCAAGAGAGCACGGTGATGCACGTCGCGCCCTTGATCTTCTAAGGGTTGCAGGAGAACTTGCAGAAAGAAATGGATCAAAAACAATAACCATCACTCATCTTGATGAAGCAGAACATAAAGTTGAGTCCGATAAAATAGTTAATGCAGCGATTAATCAGCCTAAACAATTTCATGCAGTTCTCTACTCGATTCTTTTTATTGCTCCACAAAAAAAAGTATTCTTCACAGGAGAAATTTATGACGTATATCAATCCTTATGCACCAAGACCAAAAGCAATCCTCTTACTCAACGTAGGGTTTCCGATGTATTAGCAGAACTAGATATGCTGGGCATTATTAATGCCAAAATCATCTCCAAGGGCCGCTATGGCAGAACAAGAGAAATTTCTCTAGCTTTAGAAGAAGCAACTCTAAAGCGGCTCAAAGAAGCATTAGAAAAATCACTTAATCTCACCTAGTCTTTAAAATGGAAAAACAAAAAGAAAAAAAAATAGAAGATCTTTTTGCTCGAGGCATTTTAGCTAGTAGCGATTTACTCGAAAAAGAGGTAGAAGAGACAATTCTTCAAAAAATTGAAAGCGAAGAAGATCTCCTCGTTTTAAATACAGATTATTTAGGCGCAATATCACAGTCCACCTCTCTTGTTGATTGGTATAATCTTGATCGCTTCCGTGTTGCTGCCGAAAAAGATCCACAAGATGAGCTCTATCAATCACAGTTAAAAAACATTCAACGCTCAACTCTAACTATTCCAAACTTAGGACAAGTCATAAAAACAACTAGTTTAGAAGTTCAACTAGATCCTTTAACTTCTTTAGCAACCTCAGAAGAAGAAACTTCTTATTTGTCTCCAGAGCCATCTTCCCTTAGTACTTCAACACCCTTTGAGCTATCTACTTCTCAAATCTCAGTTACTGTTATAATTTCTCATAAAAACACCCCTAAAAAATATACAATTAATGACTTTACTCAGTTTTTTCTCTCACGCTATAATTTTTTAGAAAATATTTTGCGAAATCGCCAAGAATTACTTCATCCTCTAATGATTAGCAGGCTCTTATCAAAAAAAGAACCAGAACAGGTTTCTGTAATAGGTTTAGTTGATGAAATCGCCGAAACAAAAACTGGAAATCTTATTGTAACTTTAGAAGATCCCACAGGAAAAATAAAATTAATTGTTAACAAAGCCAAAAAAGAAATCTTTCTTAACGCTAAAGATCTTGTTGTTGATGAAGTGATTGGCGTTTTTGGAACGAGTAAAGATGGAGTTCTCTTTGTGGAAAATATTGTTTGGCCAGATGTTCCTATTAACCATGAACTAAAAAAAGGGCCCGAAGAAGAATATGTAATTTTTCTCTCTGACATTCATGTTGGCTCAACTTTATTTCTTAAAGATGAATTTAATAAATTTTTACGCTGGATTAGTGGTGAGGCAGGCAATGAGCAGCAGCGCAGTATTGCTCAAAAAGTAAAATATATCTTTATTGCAGGAGATTTAGTTGATGGAGTTGGAATTTATCCTTCACAAGAAGAAGAATTAGAAATAAAAGATATTGCAGGTCAATACCAGCAATTTGCAAACCTCATCAGACAAATTCCTGTTGACAAAAAAATTATTATCTGTCCTGGAAATCACGATGTAGTTCATCTCGCAGAACCACAGCCAGCATTCTACCAAGAATTTGCTACAGATCTCTTTGCTCTTCCTAACGTAACTTTAGTAACTAATCCTTCCTTAATCAACGTTGGTAAACGAGATGACTTTGAAGGCTTTGACGTGTTGATGTATCACGGATACAGTTTTGATTATTATGTTGCCAATGTAGAATCTATTCGCGCAGGTGGCGGATACCATCGGGCAGATTTAATCATGAAATTTCTTCTCAAACGTCGCCATTTAGCGCCTTCATTTAAGTCAACTCCTTACTACCCATCTCATGTAGAAGATCCGCTTCTCATTAAAAAAATTCCTGACTTTTTTATCACAGGGCATATTCATTATTCTTGTGTTGCTAATTATAAAGGGATTACCATGATTAGCGGAAGTTGCTGGCAAGGAAAGACATCTTTTCAAGAAAAATTGGGACACGAACCAGAACCTGCTCGCGTTCCTGTAGTCAACCTCAAAACCCGCGAAGTTAAAGTTATGCGTTTTGGATAATGTAGGATGGTCGTTGCCTCAAAAGACATGGAATTGTACTTTCAAGCGCTCGACGAAGAAATAACTACTTGTTACACCTTAGCTAAAAAGGCTCGTAAAAAAGGACTGGATCCAGAACTTGACGTGCCTATTCCTCTTGCTAAAAATATGGCAGAAAGAGTTGTAGGTCTTATTTCTGTAGTTGCTCCTCAAATTACCAACACTTCAATCACGGAGCGAATTTTAGAACTTGAAAAAGAGTTTGGACTTCTTGACTGGCGCGTTGGCTTTAAAATTGCCGAAGAAATAGCTAAAGAGAAGTTTTGTAAATTTGAAACAAAACAAGAAGCAATCGAAATAGGTATAAGGGTGGGATTTGCCTATCTTACACTTGGAATTGTTTCAGCTCCTTTGGAAGGATTTATTGGAATTAAAATTAAAAAAAGAAAAGATGGGAAAGAATACTTCGCTCTCCAATATGCAGGACCGATTCGCGCTGCTGGTGGCACTGCTGCGTCAACTTCCGTTGTTCTTGCAGATTATGTACGCATCAAGATGGAGTATGCAACATATGATCCTGAAGAAAGCGAAATTAATCGCTATACAATCGAGGTTCAAGATTATCATGAGAGGGTTACCAATCTTCAATATCGCCCATCTGATGAAGAAATAAAATATATGGTTGGTCATCTTCCTGTAGAAGTTGATGGCGATCCTACAGAAGAAATTGAAGTTTCTAACTACAAAGATCTTCCTCGCATTGAAACGAATCTTATTCGTGGCGGAGTTGCGCTCGTTCTTGCGGAGGGGCTTTGTCAGAAAGCTCCCAAAGTGTGGAAGCGTCTCTCTAAATGGGGAAAAAACTTTGATTTAGAATGGAACTGGCTTGCCGATTTTATTAAACTCAAAGAAGAAATTCACGCAGCAAACGCTGCTAAAGAAAAAGATGAAAAAACTCCTTTAGGAAAACATGTCAAGCCAAACGATACATTCATTATGGATCTTGTTGCAGGACGTCCTATTCTTACTTATCCTTTAGCCGAAGGTGGATTTCGTTTAAGGTATGGGCGTACACGTATTTCGGGTTTTTCAACAACAGCCCTTCATCCAGCAACACTCATTGTTCTTTACAGATATATTGCAATTGGAACACAGCTTAAAATGGAAAGACCAGGCAAAGCTGCCTCAGTTTCTATTTGTGAAGTTTTAGAAGGACCAATTGTTCGTCTAACCTCTGGGAGTGTTATTCAATTAAGAAGTGAAGAAGAAGCTAAAATTCATTTTTCTTCAATTGAAGAAATTATTTTTCTAGGAGACATTCTTTTTAATTATGGAGATTTTTCTGAGAATGGACATTCTCTAGTTCCCGTCGGCTATTGCTGCGAGTGGTGGGCTTTAGAGTTGCAGCAAGCTCTTCAGGATAAAGACATGAAAGATGTTGCAAGCTCTCTTAAGATTGCGCAAGATCACATCCTCTCTTTTACCAAAGATCCTTTTTTCTCTATCCCAACCTTTGATGAAGCAATGAACCTTTGTCAACTCCTAAACATTCCACTTCATCCTGAATATACCTTCTATTGGAGACTTATCTCTTCTGAAAAACTTACTTTTTTTCTGAAATGGTTTTGTGAAGGAAAAATGAAATTTTTGGGTAAAGATCTTCATAAAATAGTTCTTCCCTACTTTGAAACAAATTCTCTGCATCAGCAGGCCAAGCGCGTACTTGAACTGCTAGGTGTTCCTCATGAACTTATTGCCAAAGAAAATGTTGTCATTTCTCAAAAAGAAGCACAAATCCTAACTTCTTGTTTTAATTTGAAAACACAACAAGATCTAGAAAAAAGCGCAGATTTGGTAAAAGACATGACTAGAGCAAATGCTCTCGAGATTGTAAATGCTCTTGCCTTCGTTAAACTGCGTGATAAAGCAGGAACATTCATTGGCGCTAGAATGGGAAGGCCTGAAAAAGCTAAGATGCGTCATATGACAGGATCTCCTCAGGTAATGTTTCCTGTAGGAGATGAAGGAGATAGACTGAGAAGTTTTCAATCAGCAATGGAAACTGGCAAGGTTCATAGCACCTTTCCTTTTTTTTACTGTCAAGCATGTCAAAAAGAAACAATTTATTCTTCTTGTGAAGTTTGCAGTAGTGTTTGCATTCAGCGCTTTCATTGTAGATTTTGTGGAAATTTAGAAAAAGATACATGTAGGCATGGTAAAGGAGTTCCTTACAAAACATGTGATTTAGATATTAATTATTATTTTAATAAAGCTAAAGAGCTTATTAAAGAAAAACAAATTCCTGATTTAATTAAAGGAATTCGAGGAACTTCTAACAAAGATCATCTTCTAGAACATCTTGCCAAAGGAATTCTTCGTGCCAAACACAACATCTACGTTAATAAAGATGGAACAACACGTTATGATTGTACAGAACTTCCAATAACTCACTTCAAAGCAAAAGAAATTAGAACTTCTGTTTCTAAACTTCGTGAATTAGGATATACTAAAGATATTTTGGGCAATTCTCTTGAAAATGAAGACCAAATTCTTGAAATAAAACCACAAGATATAATTTTACCTGGGTTTAATTCACTAGATGAATCGGCACCTCAAGTTTTGATGCGTATTACACATTTTCTTGATGACCTCCTCGAACAATTCTATAAACTAGACAGATTTTATAATATTAAAAAAGAAGAAGATTTAATTGGACATTTAGTCATTGGTTTAGCACCTCACATTTCAGCAGGTCTTGTTGGTCGCATTATTGGCTTCTCCGAAACACAAGGACTTCTAACTCATCCTATGTTTCATGCAGGAATGCGACGCGATTGCGATGGAGATGAAGCATGCGTGATGCTTCTTCTTGATGCTCTCTTTAATTTTTCTCGTCAATATCTTCCAGAGAGACGTGGTGCTAAAACAATGGATGCTCCTCTCGTTCTCACCGCTCATCTTAATCCAACCGAAGTTGATGATCAAGTTCATGGAATGGATGTTACTTGGAAATATCCTCTCGAGTTATACGAAGGTGCACTTGAGATGAAACAACCTTGGGAGGTAAAAGCAGGTAAAGAGCAAAAAAAAATTGAACAGCTGGGTGATCGTTTAGGAACTATTCTTCAATATGAAGGGATGGGATATACTCATCCTGTTGAAAATTTCAACAAAGGGGTGCAATGTTCAGCGTACAAAACCCTTCCTTCCATGGAAGAAAAGTTGATTGGTCAGATGGAAATTGCTAAAAAAGTAAGAGCCGTTGATCTTGATGATGTAGCAAAACTGGTCATTCAAAAACACTTTCTTAAAGATATCAAAGGTAATTTAAGAAAATTTTCAACACAACAATTTCGCTGCGTCAAGTGTAATGAAAAATACCGAAGGCCACCACTGGCAGGAAAATGCCTTGCTTGTTCAGGAAAATTGATCTTTACAATCTCTGAAGGATCTGTTGTTAAATATCTTAATCCTTCTCTCATGCTTGCTGAAAAATATGACTTTTCACCATATCTAAAACAAACTCTCAAAATTCTTAAAACCCACGTTGAAGATATTTTTGGCAAAGAAAAAGAAAAGCAGGCAGGTCTTGGTCAATTCTTTTAATTTTCAACAACTGCTTGCGCATGAGGAATTTTATTAACCAATAAAACTTTATTCTTATCAATTAATCCAAGTTTTATTCCTAAACTTACTGATTTTTCTCCTGTAAAATGGACATGCCTAGCATATAAGAGATCTTTTTCCACTTCTATGATATTCTTCTCATCTCCTTTATAGAAATCTTTAGTTAAATCTAATTGTAATTTTCCTTCTTCAAATTTTCTACCAATTATTTCAATATCGGTAACTACTACTAGCGACCCATGTTCACTTCTCTTAACAGAAACAATAAATTTAGACATTCTTAACTGGTTTTTTTGCTCCACAGGCTTGGCAGCGCAAATAGGTAGCATTTTTTTCTTCTAATAATTTAGTGTCAGGCTTTCCACACTCAGAACAATATACAAATTCACTAGCATATTTTTTAATTTTCTTGTTGATTGAAGAAGCAGGAACTTTTGTTCCAAAAATTGTTCTCTCTCCTACAAACTTTCCAGGAGTTGCCAATTCTCGTAAAAGATATTTAAGCAAGTGATTTTCATCGCGTCTTAGATCTTTTGCAATTTTTTTAAGATTAATAAGTACTGTTTTATTTCCTTCCAAATGACCCATAATCTTATCGATGACGAAGCGATCAGATCCTCCAATCTTTTCTGGGAGTTCTTTTTCAGCTTTTAATAGAAGTTCTTCGTAGGTATCCATTCATCTATTAAAAGAACGGCTTTTTTATAAATATTCTTAACAAAAGCCCTTAGAGCGCAAATTTACCCTCTTTTCATCTTTCAAAACGTTTATATACACAAAATATATCCTCTAAAGTCATAGAGGTGTATATCATGGCAGGCTTAGATTTAGCAGAAGTAATTCTAGCAGTAATTATCGGAACACTCCTTGCGATTGTTTACTCTTTAAGGGTTCTTATTATTTTGGAGAGACGTGTCGCATCGATGGAAACAAATATTCAGAAAATGACTGCACGCGTTCTTCGCGAAGAAGGAACAATTGAAAGACTTCTCTCAAAGAAAAGAAAATAATTTCATTTTTTCTTTATTTTTTTTACAACAACTTTTTTCTGAGGATTGCTTTTAATTATCTTGGCGCGCTTTTTAACTTTTTTAATCTTTTCTTTTACTTTTTGGTGACGTTCCTTTCTCACAACTTTTAATTCCTTCAGTTCTGCTTCAACTAAAACAATTCTCTCTTTTAATTCAATAACTCTAGCTTTGCTATCATCTTGCACAATAAGCTCCCCACACTCAGGACAATGGAATTCAAAATCCATCGCTTGATCAAAATCGAGACGTACGCACTTGTTTGGACAAGTAAAGAAAAGTTCTTTTTCTTCTTGTTCAACCAAAGCTTTTAGTTTCTCAAGAAGATCTCGTTTCATCTTAAAGTAATTAAAGCGAATACTTTCAGGAAGTAATGTCCAATAATAAATGTACCATCCTTTTTGCTTGTCTTTTTTGCGTGTAAATTCAACCAAGTTTTGATTATAAAGAAGATAAAGCATCTTGCGTACAACCTTAATATCTTTCTTAATCTTGGTTGCTAAGTCAAATTCAGAAATATTTTCTTTACCTTGTAATTCTCTTACGAGCGGCAATCCTTCTTCTCCAATAATGAGAGCGAGAATTTCTTCAATTTTTTTAGAGGTTAGGCGCATGGTAGAGGGAAAGCTTATAGACAGTGACAACACTTTTAAATATTTCGCTTTTTCTTGCGCGTGAGGAGTAGTAACTTTCTTTTCTAACCCTCTTAAATAATTACTACTTTTAAGAGACTTCATTTCATAAGATATTTAAAGAGACTTTAATCTAAATTTGATTTAGATTATGTCAAAAGATTATGCCAAAGTGGTAAGAGAATATGAGCAAACACTCCAACAGTTAGTTGAATCTCCCCGCTCACCAAGGTTATTTAATACTGTGTTTGATAGAGGATTAGATCTTCTAAGAGATCATGGGACTGGTTTTCGTCTATGGATTTTTGGAGAAAGAAAAGGAGAATTTAAGCTCGAAGGCGAAGGCTTATACGATCATTTAAAGTTAAGATATAGAAATGATCTGATGGATGATGAATTAAAAGTTTCCTATGTCAAATGCGGTCTTTACAAAGAAGGATCTTTCACATTGACAAGAAAAAAACCTACTACTTTTTATATAGTTCAACCAGAATTATTTAGATTTGCTCCAGCAAGTATAAGAATTTTTCTTGAAATGGGTGATGAATGGGACTTGAGTCGACGCCATAAGACAATTGTAGAAAAATTTTAGATAATTAAAAGAGATTTTCCATTTTATTCTTTTGAAACATTCTCACTTTTTATCTGTCCAAATTCCATCAGCTCTTCCATCTTAATCCCCTTAAACCTTGCCTGTTCTAAAGAAATGGCAAAACAAGTTCCCGTTTTTTCCAAATCTTCAATCATCACAAAATACCAAGGCTCATCAGGAAAGCGAATACCAATCCACGCCTCTGCGCCAAACTTTTGAGCAAAACTTTGCAACTGGTCAATCTCATCTTTCTGAAGATATTTTTTTTGCTCTTGGGTCATTTTGCACTCAATGGCAACACGTCTTAGAGCATTTCCAGCAAGAATATCAGGGGAAGGGTAGCGTGAAGATCCGCTCCCAGCAGAACGAATAGCACTCCATCCACCCTCGTTAAAGAATTTGATGAGCTCTCGCTCTCCTCTTGTACCTTTGGCTTTGCGATTGATCATACGCGAAATTTCATAAAATCTTCAGCAACAACACTATCAGGAAAATACGCCTGTGCTTCTTCTATAATCTCGCTTGATGTTTTATATCGTTGACTAATATGAGTAATAATTAATTTCTTCACATTACACTCTGAAGCGATGAGGGCTGCTTGCTTTACTGTCAAATGCATCGATTTTTGGGCATTCTTGCGTAAATTATCAAGAAGTGTTCCTTCAAGCATTAATACATCAGCATTGGTTGCAAGCTTGTATAAACCCGTACACGTAGTAGTATCGGTGATATAACATATTTTTTTTCCAGCAACAACATAGGAGACATCATCAGGAGCAATTTTCTTACCAGCTACAATTACGTTCTCTCCATCTTGCAGTTTTCCTAAAATTGGTCCTTTAAGTCCTAATTTTTCTGCTTTTGGCATAAGAATTTTCCTTTTCCCTTTCTCAATAAAAGCATAGCCAACACAAGGGGTTGAATGCTTAAGCGGTTGTGCTTCTAACATAAACTCTTCGTTCTCAAAAAAGATGCCAGATGAGACTTCTTCAATCTCAAAATCAATAATATCCTTTGCCGCAAAGGCTTTAAGAAAATATTCAATATATTTTTTAGAACCAGTTGGTCCATAGATAAGCAATTTTTCAGCAAATTGGTCAGCGCCCATAGAACTTAAAAGTCCTGGAATCCCAAAAACATGATCTCCATGCCAATGACTAATGAGAAGTCTTGTAATTCGTGCAGGTTTAATTGAGGCAATTCTCATTTGTCTTTGAATTCCTTCTCCACAATCGAAAAGAATATTTTCCTTGCCATGGCTAAATAAGACACCTGCATGGTTACGCGTCTTGGTTGGCTGCATGCACCCTGTTCCTAAAAAAACGATTTCACTCATGCTATCAAAGATTCTATTTCCTCCAAATTTTTTACTTTCGGATCAACATTAAATATTCCTTTACGATCAATAAGAATAGCTTTTATTCCAACCTTTTTAGCCGAGGCTATATCACTTTGAAGACTATCACCAACTAGAACGCACTCATCAGCTGATAGTTGCAAATAATCCAAAACATTCATCAAAAAATTCTTATCAGTTTTGATAAGACCCATTTCAAATGAGAGAAATATCTTTTCAAAATATTTTTCAAAATTATATTTACTTAAAACTCTTGGTAGTGAAAAACAATCTGTATTTGAGACAAGAATAATTCGATACTTTGTTTTAAGCTGTGTAAGCACACTCTCAACTTCAGCGTAAGGCTTTGCAAGCAACCACGATTTATTCCACATTCCAACTAACTCTTCAATTGTTCTAGGGCTACAAGAAACATTAAATTCTTTACAAACAGCTTCAAATATTTCTGGTAATGAATTGAAATTTTTGGTCATCATAATCGTTTCAACTCGCACAACATATTCAGGAAAAGGAACATTAATTCGTAAAATGTTTCTTATCTGCTTGAGTGGACTCCAGGTTCCAGTCTCAGCCAATGTTCCCCAAAAATCAAAAAGTATAGCTTTTACCATTAAAGGGAACTTCTTTTGAACACTATTTATATTTTACTGCAAACTTATTAAGAATTGATAATTTTGATTTTATGAGTAAATTTATAATAAAATTACGAGCGGTTGAACTTATTACTCTTTTCTTGTTGTACAAACAATCTTCCATAAGCTTTATCTAATACTTTGCTGCACTATCACACAATGAATTATTCTCTACAAAATAAAGTTGCTGTTGTTACTGGCGCAAGTAGTGGTCTTGGCGAAGCAATCGCTCGTACTTTGGCGGATAATGGTGCAATAGTGTATCTTGCCGCTCGCTCAATGGATAGACTCTCAAGAATTGCAGGTGAAATAAAACAAGCAGGAGGAAGAGCAGATCCTATCTATATGAATGTGACAAGAGCCCCATCTGTTAGAACTGTAGGTGAACATGTTCATCAGCACCATGGAAGAATCGATATTTGGGTAAATAATGCAGGTGGTGGAAAAAAAGCAGATTTAGAAGGAACGACACCTGAGCTTTTAGAGGAAATGATGGCTTTAAATTATTATGGTTTAGTTAACGGTACAAGAGAAGCCGAACGTCATATGAGAAAAGGGGGCGGCGATATAGTTCAAATTCTCTCAACGAGCGCATATACTCCAAGACCAGATGAAGCAGCATACGTTGCAGCAAAAGCTGCCGCAGATATCTTCAGCAAAAGTATTCAAAAAGAATTAATGTCTAGAGATATTAGAGTTATTCTCATTTATCCTGGAGGGATGAAAACCGAATTTGCTCAAAAAGCAGGATTAACACCACCACCAAATGCAATAGATCCAAATGTGGTTGCAGGCACAGTTCTTTATGCACTTTCTCTACCACGAAATGTAATATTTGATGGGCGACTACTTAGAAGCGGATAATCTTCAACAATTTCACCATTAACTATTTATACAACTTCTCTCTTCAAGTTTTCCATGAATCTTCAAGAAAAACTTTCTCTTCTCAAAGAAGTTGGTGAAGAAATCATCAACGAAGAAGAACTAACAGAACTTCTAAAAACAAAAGATCATCCTATTGCTTACGATGGTTTTGAGCCTTCAGGAAAAATTCACATTGCCCAAGGTCTGCTTCGCGCAATTAACGTTAACAAACTAACAAAAGCGGGCGTTAAATTCAAATTTTGGGTTGCCGATTGGTTTGCTCTTATGAACAATAAGATGGATGGCGATTTGCAAAAAATCAGAACAGTTGGAGAATATTTCATTGAAGTGTGGCGTGCATGTGGCATGGATATGAGTAATGTAGAATTTTTATGGTCGTCTGATGTTATGAATGATACCTCTTACTGGCTTAAAGTAATTAATATTGGTCGTCTTAATAGCGTTACACGTATTGTTCGCTGCAGTCAAATAATGGGCCGTGATGAAAAAGAAACACTAAGTGCTGCTCAAATTTTTTATCCTTGTATGCAATGCGCTGATATCTTTCATCTTAAAGCAGACATTACGCAGTTAGGACTTGATCAGCGAAAAGTTAATGTTTTAGCAAGAGAAGTTGCTCCTAAGTTAGGCTTAAAAAAACCCGTAGTTATTTCTCATCACATGCTTTTAGGATTAGGAAAGCCTGCGCAAACAGATCTTACTGGAGCTGATCGTGCCATTGCACTTAAAATGTCTAAATCAAAACCGGATTCTGCAATTTTTATGACTGATTCAGAAGATGAAATTAAACGAAAGTTTAACAAAGCCTACTGTCCTGAAAAAGAGGTCAAAGATAATCCTGTCTTAGAATACTGTAAGTTTATTATTTTTGAAAAGACAACAAAATTTACAATTGAAAGACCAGAAAAATTTGGAGGTAATAGAACCTTCAAAACCTATGCTGAGCTTGAAGATGCATATGTAAAAGGAGAAGTTCATCCAACTGATCTTAAAAATGCCGCAGCAATTTCAATCAATACTCTTCTTGTTCCGGTGCGTGAGTATTTTGTTAAAAATGCTAAAGCAAAAAAGTTAAAAGAAATTGTTGATAGTTATGAAGTAACTCGTTAATCTATTTTCCTTCTAAAATTACGGTTGTTCCATTTTTAAAATATTTTTTCACAACACGAGCAATATCTTCTCTTGTTACCTTTCTAATCTGTTTTGTAAAAGTATGAAGATTGTGTGCATCTCCTACATGTTCCCAAAACAAAAGCTGATCCGCTACTTTTTGTGTGTCCTCAAGATCAAGAAGATAATCTCCTTCAACAAAATCTTGTGCATCACGTATCTCCTCATCAGAAACAAATTTTAATTTTTCAAGTTCTTCAGCAATAACTTTTCTAACTGTTGCAATATTTTTTCGATCAATTGTTGCATATACTGCAAAATATCCAAAACTAACTTCACTAATATGCTGCGTTCCTACATCATAGGCAAGTCCTCGTTTACTGCGAATCTCAGTAAACATTTTCCCACTCTGACCACGTCCCAAAATTCCATTAATTACTTCTAGAACATAAGAGTCAGAGTTCGTTGCAGCAACGGTCTTAAATCCAACAACGGTGTATGTATTCGCAATTTTTCTCTTCTCTTTTTTTACTGTTGGTTTTGTAGCATAGGTATCAGCAATCACTTTTCGTTTTGTTGCTATCCCTCGTTTAAGAACAAATTTATTTTCAACTTGTTTTTTCCAATCAGAAACATCTCCTACGATTGAAATAACCATGTTGCTTGCTACATAATGCTTGAGAAAATAAGCAAAGATTCTCTCTTTTGTTAGCTCTTTAATGATTTTTTTACTTCCATACGTTGGATGCTTTGTTGGATGATTAAAGAAAAGATGAGTTTGTAACAAGAGCCATTGGTAAAACCTTGGCTCATCATTAATCATATCAATTTCTTTTAAAATAATATTTTTTTCTTTAGAAATTGACTCTTTGCTAAAGATAGAATTTTGTAAGATATCACTTAAAACTTCTATTGCTACGGAAAAATGTTTCTTGAGAACTTTAACATAAAAGCAGGTTCTTTCGTTGGTTGTGTACGCATTAAAATCTCCACCTATCTTTTCAATTTCATTAGATATCTCTTGGTTTGTTGCCCTTTTTGTTGTTCCTTCAAAGAGAATGTGTTCAAGAAAATGAGAAATTCCCCTCTCTTGCGGCTCCTCATTATTACTCCCTACTTTTACCATTACTTGCACAACAACGGAGTTACCAGGCTTGTGCTCATAGATGGCGGATAATCCATTAGAAAATAGCACTTTCTGCATATTTAAAGCATTATTTAGGGGTTTATAAGAGTTTTGAATGTATATATCATGGAACAAATTTTAGATAAGATCCAAACATTTTAATATCATTTACACTCTCTTCCTTCTATGAAACTTTCTCTATTTCAGAGGTATCTTGCAAAGCAAAAGATCGATACCACTTTTTTTGTTCATCCAGATCCATCCATCACTTATTTCACACAGATGGAGCCTTCGCACGCATATTTTCTGGTAACACCAACCAACGCCTCATTTTACTTAAGCGCACTTGACAAAAAACCAAATCTGAAAAATATAGAAATAAAAGAACTCAAAAAAGGCTGGGAAAAAAATCTCTCTTACAATAAAATAAAAAAAGTCGGTATCAATAAGCAAGCTTTGAGTGTTGAATATCTTGAGAAAGCAAAAAAATTATTCCCTAAAGCAAAGTTTGTTGATGTTTCTTTAAAGCTTAATGAATTGCGCAAAGAAAAAACTTCTCAAGAAATTGAAAAAATGCAAAAGGCGTGCGATATAACTTCTAATGCCTTTACAGCTTTGGTCAAAGAACTATCTAAAAAAACGTTACACACTGAACAAGATGTAGCTTTTTTTCTTGAAAAACATATAAAAAATCACGGATGCGAGCTTGCCTTTCCAACGATTGTTGCAATGGGTAAAAATGCGGCAATTCCTCACCATAAAACGGCGAATGTAAAATTGCACAAAGGCTTTCTTCTCTTTGATTTTGGTGCACGTTATGAAAATTATTGTGCAGATATGACACGCGTTGTTTTTTTAGGAAGTCCAACTTCAAAAGAAAAAGAATTTTATTCACTGCTCCTAACTGCGCAAACGAATGCTATTGGAAAAGTTGTTGAAGGAATCTCTTACGAAGAGCTCACAGAAGTTGCGCGCACAACTTTAGAAAAGTTTGCATCTAAGTTTACTCATTCATTAGGTCATGGCATTGGAATTGAAGTACATGAGGGACCTCTATTTTCAGATAAAACGCAAAAAGTTGAAAAGAATGTTCCTTTTACAATTGAACCTGGTATCTATTTTCCGTCCAACTTTGGTTTACGAATCGAAGATACATTAATTTTCGATGGTAAAAAAGTAAGGCTTTTAACTAAAGCAACTAAAAATCTCATCACCATACCACTGATACTCTGATTGAGGTATTCACCAAAAATCTTTTAAAGAGCTCACCTTTGAACAAAATATTTATAAATAACCTACGGGGCTGTAGTGTAGCCTGGATAAGTAAGCGAAAGCTTGCTTGAGGGTAACTATCATTAATGGTTTGGGTCTAAGGCTAAGTTTAACTTGCCTTGGGAAGAAAACCATTGGACCCCGGTTCGAATCCGGGCAGCCCCACATTTTTTATCTCATGACAACAACAAAGCGCTTCGGCGCACGATACGGAACAAAAGTAAGAACTAAATTTGCTCAAGTTGAAGCTGAATTGAGAGGAAGACATAAATGTCCTTACTGTAATAAAACAGGCGTAAAAAGACAAGCTGTAGGAATTTGGCACTGCCTTAAGTGCGATGCTAAGTTTGCCGGAAAAGCTTATACGATCTAAGGGGAAAATACACATGTACTACGTTTGCTTTGATTGTGGGAAAAAAGTTGAGGACGAATATACTAAAACAAAAGTGCGCTGTCCTTACTGTGGCGGAAAAATTCTCTATAAAGATAGAAGAACTGTTAACAAAGTAAAAGCAAGGTAAGTTTTTACCATGGCCTCAGACAAAGTTGATCAATTGCAACTTCTTCAGCAAAACTTTCAACACACACAAGTTCAAAAACAGCAACTCGAAGCACAATTATTCGAACTTGATTCTGCGCTAACACACGTCGAACAAACGCAAAAAGCGTACAAAATTTTAGGTCGCGTTCTTGTTTCTTTACCAAAAGATACTCTTTTATCCGAACTTAAAGAAAAAAAAGAAGTAGCTAAGATTCGTTTCGAGAGTTTTGTTAAGCAAGAAGAAAAATTACGTTTGAATATTGAGCAACTCCAAAAAGATGTTGTTAAAGAGCTTAGCTCTAAGTCATCGTCTCATGAATAATACTGTAATAGAAGAAGCTGTAGGATATTTAGAAGTTTTACGTGAAGATGATGATGTAAGTAAGCGCTTTAAAGAAAAAGCGGAAGCAATTATTATTCTTCTCAAAAGTGATGTTCAATTGTGTGTTGAAAAAGCCCTTTTTGAACTTGAAGAATTAAGCTCAGGAGATCTTTCAGCGTATCATCGTACACAAGTATGGGATGTCATTAGTTTACTTGAAAGTACTAAGAAGTAGAGCTTGCAATTTTCTATTTATTTCTAAAAACTAAAATATAACTATGATTCGAACCCTCTGCAGGTTCATTATTGCTACAATGGATCAATTCTCTTTCCAAAAAGAAGATTTTTGCAAGCTCATATCCAACATCCCATGCCAAAGGCGTCATCTGATGCTCATTTCCATACGTATTTGAAACTTCTACGATGATAACAGCGTTAGGTTTCATAAGTTTCTTAATTTGTTTATAGATTGTACTTATATCACGCAAATACTGCTTATAGTTTCCTTTTTTAGAATAGTTTGAAAAAGGATTTTCTTTATCAGACGATCTCATGTATGGTGGCGAGGCCATAGAAAAATCAAATTTAGGGAGCTTGTACTCTCCTATCTTGAGAGCATTTCCATGGATGATACGAGTTGGCAGTTTAATATTCTTTTTAATGTAGTCAACTCTTTCTTGCTCATATTCTATCCCATAGCCAATTCTTCCTAGTTTTTCAGCTACTATTAGTGTTGTACCAAAACCAGCAAATGGGTCTAGAATTTTATCTCCTTTACGCGTGAACTGCAATATAAATTTTTTTACAAGCTCTTCAGAATAACGCACTTGAGATCCTGCGATAGGAATTGGTTTTAACTTATCTTTTAATACAAACCAGGTCTTCACCTACTTTCTCACCCACAGCTTTGACTTTAAAAAAAGTGAGTTAGGAACGTATAAAACATCGCCCTTTTCTGTTTTAATCTCTGTTTCTAAAAATCCAATTTTCTCAACAACGCCTGATATTTCATTTACTTCGACTTGTTTTCCTTCTTGTACATGACCTTTTTGCTGAATTACTACCCAGGCAACAAAGTTTGGAATAACATCTTTAAGTCCTACGATCACGGTAAGAATTAGAAGCATAAGAACTGCTCCTACAATCAAATAAAGAATATACTCATCAATCCCAAGATACCTGAGAAAAAGAACAATGGTTATAAGATAAATGATTGCCGAAAGAACAAAACTAAGAATTGCTTCAACATTGTGGGTAACTCCAACCTTACGAAAAATTTTGTTAAGACCAATCTCTTGACCTAAGCGCAAAGTTACTTTTTTAACAATTATACCTACACCAAACCCAACAAAAAGAATTAAGAGACTGTAAATAACAACATTAAGGTAAGATTTTGCTACCTCAACAATTTCTTGTGCCATAGGCAATATCAGCTCTAATCTTTTATAAAGATTATGTTAATTAAGATTTAAGTCTAAGCGGGACGTAAATCAAATTTTATACATTCATTTTTTAAAAAAAGTTTGTTTTTAAGCTCCAATGTGGCTTATTAGAGACGTTGATACCAGAAAAATTTATGGGTTAGATCCTACGCAAAAGGACAAGTTTCCTTTAGGAATCACAAAAGCAGAATTTAAAGCTCCTGAGCCAAGTAGAATTTATCCTCATCCTTATGCCATTTCTTCTGGGCGTTGTGCTTTTTACTTTTCTTTTGCACGACTAAGTGTTACCTATCAACACGAAATATTAGATTGTAAACTTAGTTTTGAATTTCATGATGAACAAAAGATAACTGAGGTTAAAGAGCAAGTGCGCGAGGCTTATGAAAAATTGATAAATCAAACAAAAAGAGAAATAGAACGTTTCAGAAGCATTGAAAGCCTTAGAGAAGTTCGAGAGGAAAGTTTAGTACGCTATACTCCAGGTCAAGCGGAGGCACAACGAGATCTTGCTGCATATAAGGAGCAAGGTTATTTTATCAACAGTCATTGCCAAAGAAAAAAAACAGCAGCAGATGGACCACGAGAACTCCCAGCAGAAGAACTCCTTTTACCAGCTGAAAGAGTCCAAGTTCGACCATCTCTTATTCAACTCATTTCTTCTTTGCCAGCGGAATTGTCTCCTCACTTCAAACCTAAGCAACATTATGTAGATCTTGTTGAAAATTTTAGATAATCTCTTACTATGATACCAGAACAAAATCCTAAAGTAATGAATCTGATTAAAGAATATCTAGAACAAGCAAGATTGATGCAAGTTGCAACTTCAAAAGATAATCAACCGTGGGCTTGCAGCGTCTACTTCGTATCTGACTCTTCTCTAAAACTATATTGGATTTCTCATCCAACAAGAAGACATTCTGAAGAAATCAGAGCTAATAGTAAAGTTGCAGGAACAATTGTTTTACCACACACTCCTGGTGATAAAGCACGAGGTATTCAGTTTCAAGGAATTGCTCAAGAACTTGAAGAGAAAAAAGAAGTAGAGTTTGCGGTAAATGAGTACGCAAAGAGATACAAGCTATCGCAAGAAAGAATTAGAAATATTCTAGAAAATAAAGATGGTCATCTCTGTTACTGCATAGAGCCTACGTGGTTTGTACTCTTTGATGAAGTTAATTTTCCTGACAGTCCAAGACAAGAGTATAAGTTATAAGGACTTCTATAAGGTAAATTTATTAAAAGAATCTATTCTGAGCATAACTAATGGTCGATTACGAAGCGCAAATTAAAGAATTTCAAGAAGAGCTACGTAAAACAAAATATAACAAAGCAACACAAGGCCATTTTGCGATAGTTAAAGCTAAAATTGCCCAGCTTCGTGAAAAGCAAGAAGCACGTACACAAAAGAAAACAGGAAGGTCCGATCATGGATACTCCGTACGACGCTCAGGAGATGCAACAATCATTTTGGTTGGCTTTCCTTCAACTGGTAAATCAACCCTTCTTAACAAATTAACAGGAGCTCACTCCGAAGTTGCAGCGTACGCATTTACCACATTAACTGTTATTCCAGGAGTTATGGAATTTAAGCAAGCAAAAATTCAAATTCTGGATGTTCCTGGAATTGTTGCAGGAGCTGCCTCAGGAAAAGGACGAGGAAAAGAAGTTTTAGCAGTTATTCAAAATGCAGATCTTGTTCTAATTGTAGTCGATGTAACTCATCCTGAACATGCGCAAGCAATCTTAAGAGAGCTGTGGGAGTCACGCATTCGCCCTAATAGACAAAAACCAGAAGTATTCATCAAAAAAAAATCTAGAGGAGGAATTTTAATTGGTAAAACAGTTCCACTCGATATTGAAGATGAAACCTTAAGACAAATTTTACGAGAATATAAAACGGTGAGTGCAGAGGTTCTTATTCGCAGTGTCATAGACGTAGATGATTTCATTGATACGATTGAAGGAAATCGTAAGTATCTTCCAGCAATCACCTGCCTCACTAAATGCGATCTGGTTGATGTATCAACCGTTGAGAGGCTAAAAAAAGAACTTAATGCTGACATTGCAATTTCTGCTGAAGCTGACCTTAACATTGAAAATCTTAAAGATTTAATTTTTCAAAAACTAAATTTCATTCGCGTGTATATGAAAGAGCCACACAAAGAAGCGGATATGAATATGCCTTTAATCATTACCGCAAGTTCTACAATTCGTGATGTGTGTTCGAAAATGCATAAAGATTTTGTTCATAAATTTCGCTATGCACGAGTGTGGGGAAAATCAGCTAAGTTTGCAGGACAAAGACTCATGCTTCCTCACACGCTGATGGATGGAGATGTTTTAGAACTTCATATAAGATAACTTAAAAGTAGTAACTCCCAAAAGATTTATAACTATTCTTACCTAATTTAGGGAGATGAAAAAACCTCAACAACGCATTCTATTTTTAGTAGATTCAGAGCGTCATGCTTATGATTTAGCAGTATTAAGAGACGAGCTTCCTGATCTAGTTGATGTTGCAGGTGATCTTTCTTCTCAAAACAGTTCACGTAGTCTAAAGGATAGATATAGGGTAGTCGTTGTAGACTTAGATGGTATGGTTGATACTCATAATGTTCCTTCTTTACTTGGTTCTTTTAAAGAAGATAGAAGAAAGGTTATAGCAATCAGCGATTATGCTCAACCTCATTTAAGTCAAGGTTCTCATTTTGACTATCTTTATCATAGACCTCTAAATACAGAAGTTTTGCTTAATTGTGTTTGGGACCTTTGGGGTAACTAGTTTCTGTAACATTTTTTCATAAAAAAGAATTATTCTCACAAATCATTTTTATATCCTAAATTCTTTTGTAGATTGTGCTTAGTGAAAAAATCAAAGACTATCAAGTACAAGCTATTTCAATTGGAAAACTAGATCTTTATGGAGATAAACATGATGGTGTTATTGCGTTTGCAGGAAAAGTCGAAGGCGGATTAATCGAAGTAAGTTATTTTTATGGAGACGCTAAACCTGAAAAAAATATTATTGTTATCTCAACTCAAGTTGGCTGTCCGAGTAAATGTTCTTTTTGTGAGTTAGGAGTTGATGATAAAAAAGATGTAAGAAACTTAACTGCACAAGAAATGTATGAGCAAGCAGTTCTAATGTTACAACAAGCACAACAAAATGGGGTTGATATTGATGCTATTGACCACAAAATCACTTTTGCAAACTCAGGCGATTCTCTTTTCAATCCTCAAACAGTTGGAGGCTTAGAGAAATTGGCAGAATTTAATTTCTCGTATAAAGTATCTACCATTTTTCCTTCAGGCAAAAAAGCAAGGGATATTTTTGAAAAAATTACTAGTTTTGCAGCAGAATATACACCTCACGTACAGATACAGGTTTCACTGATCTCAACATCTGAAGAGTATCGCAGTCGTTCTGCAGGAATTAAAGTTGCAAGTTTCGATGAGATTGCGAGTGCTGCAAGGTATTGGAGAGATCATAACCCTTCAGGGCGCAAGATAAACCTTAGTTTAATTTTAACAGGTGATAATCCTGTTGATGCAAATGATGTTTGCCAAAAATTTCCACCAGAATTATTTCGTTTTAGGTTTAGAAACTATGTTCCAACACAAAATGGCAGAAGGAAGGGACTTAAAATAATAACTAACGAAAACTTTGATGCTGTTTTAGATGCCTTCAAAGAAAAAGGTTATGAAGTAGGATTGTGGGCAACTCCAACACCAATAGAGCAGCAGTATGGTTTAGTAGCAAATGTCCCTTTACAGCGATATAAAGCAATGATTGCAGGTAAGGTATGAAGAAAATAATCTATTTTAGAACTCTTTTTTTCGTCTCTTTGTCAACAAGCTCTCTTAGCTTTTTAATAAATTCAAATGAATCTGTGTGATGTTTAGCAAAATTAAGGTTAAACTCAGCTTCACCTTCTTCAAGAAGAGAAGGATCACATTCATTATGCTGAATTAAAGCCTCAATTTTATCAATTGTTTTAGCCAGTCGCGCTTCATTGGTGGAACAGCTTTCATACTCTTCCCATAAACCAATGATCTCTTTCTTCTTTTCTTCTGACAATTCTTTAGTCAGTACATGCATAGCATCTCTTTCTTTTGCAGCTTTATCATTTCTTGGTCTTGGAGGAAAAACAGGAACATCACCACAAATAATTTCTCCTAAATCATGCACAAGAAGTATACGTATTACTTTGTTAATATCAATGTTTGAAAACTCACTCTCTAATGTAAGAGCAATTAATGCCAAACGCCACGAATGCTCTGCTACACTCTCTTGCCTTCCAGAAGAGAGGTAACTGTGGCGTAATACACTCTTAAGTTTTTCTGCAGTGTTAAAGAAGTGTAGTACTTTTTTTGGATCTTCTGTCATTCTTTGGTCGACTGCCATCTTTTATTTAAAGATTAATGTGATGAAATGAACATAATTCCTGTATTTTCTTTTAGCGTCTAAAGATTTAAATAAAAACGAGGAAAATTAACTACCTATGTGTGGTATAATTGGTCTATTTAATCAACCTAATGCTTTTACTAGTCTTAAAACTGGACTCCTTTCTTTAGGCAATCGCGGTCGTGATGGAGTTGGCGTTAGTAATGGAAAAGAAATACAGCACAAAAAGACAATCAACGAACTTTCTTTTCTCGAAGGCAAGAATTTTGTAGGGCACACTCTTCATGCCATCGTTGATCATATTCCTCAGCCACTTAAAGATAAAGGAATTTTGGTTGCTAACTGCGAAATTTACAATTGGCAAGAACTTGCACAAAGATATAGTCTTAAATCTAAGAATGATGCAGAATTATTATTACTTTTTTTAGATAAGTTTGGCATTTCTAAAATTGAAGAATTAGATGGTGTATTTTCTTTTGCGTATTGGAAAGATAATGCTCTAATTCTTGCACGTGATATTTTAGGTGAAAAACCATTATGGTACACAAACAACTCTTCTTCTTTTTCGTTTGCCTCAGAAAAAAAAGTACTCGAGCAGTTAGGGCACACTAATATCCAAGAATTAAACCCACGCAGTATTTTATTTTACAACGTTTCTAATAATACATTGGAAGAACAAAAAAGGCCCTTCTTCACAACTACCCCTGAAATTGAAGATAACTTTGATGAAATCAGAAGAAATGTTCAAGTTTTGTTACAAAAAGCAATTGAAAAAAGAATTCCTCAAAAAAAGTTTGGTCTTCTCTTTTCAGGAGGAATTGATTCAACTCTTCTTGCATATCTTCTTAAAAAAAGTGGATGCGATGTTACGTGTTATACGGCAGGCCTAGAAATGGACAAAAAAGTTGCCGAAGATGTTTTATGGGCAACAAAAGTTGCAAAAGAATTAGGGTTAACACTTAAAATAAAAACAATTTCCTTAGATGAAGTTTCTAATTATCTAACAAAAATTGTTCCTCTCATTGAAGACTCTAACGTTGTTAAGGTAGGAGTTGCTCTTCCTTTTTATCTTGCCTGTGAAATGGCTAAAGCTGATGGCTGTAAAGTTATTTTTTCAGGTTTAGGAAGCGAAGAAATCTTTGCAGGCTATGAGAGACACAAGGCCTCCTCAAACATTAACCAAGAATGTGTTTCTGGATTACTTAAGATGTATGAAAGGGACTTATATCGTGATGATGTTGTCACAATGTATCATGGTTTAGAGCTTCGTCTTCCGTATCTGGATTTAGAGTTAGTTCGCTATGCTTTACGAATTTCCTCTCAATTAAAAATTAAAGAGAGTACAGGTAAGGTAATTTTAAGAGAAATGGCCTATTCTATTGGCGTTCCTCAAGAGTTTGCCCAAAGAAAAAAAACAGCAGCTCAGTATGGTTCTCGCTTTGATTATGCAATTGAAAAGCTTGCCAAAAAAAATAAATTTTCCTCAAAATCAGGGTATCTTAAACAATTCTATAATCAATCCAATCTCAAATTAGGGGTTCTTTTTTCTGGTGGAAAAGACTCAACATACGCAGCATATCTTATGAAGAAACAAAATTATGAATTAACTTGTCTTATTCATCTAAAGTCAGAAAAAGAAGATTCTTATATGTTCCAGACCGCAGGAACAGAAGTTGTAGAACTACAAGCAGAAGCGATGGAACTACCAATACTTGTTCAAAAAACAAAAGGTGAAAAGGAAAAGGAACTTGAAGATCTTTACCTTGCTTTAGAAAAAGCAAAGAAGATACATGGGATCACAGGAATTGTTAGTGGAGCTGTTCTTTCAACATATCAACGAGATCGGATAGAAAAGATTGCCGATCAATTGGGGTTAAAGCTTTTTGCTCCTTTATGGCATAAAGAACCTGAGCAGGAACTAAATGAACTTCTAATTAATCAATTTACTTTTATTCTAACTGCTGTTGCCGCTGATGGATTTGATTCTTCTTGGCTCAACAAAGTAATAACTTCTAAAGAACTTGTAAAGTTAAAACAGATACAGCAAAAATATAAAATTAGCCTTAATGGAGAGGGTGGAGAATATGAATCATTGGTTCTTGATTGTCCTCTCTTTAAGAAAAGAATTCAGCTTCAAGAGGTTAAAATAAACGAAGAAGATAAAAATACAGCTCATATTCAAATCTTAAAGGCAAGGCTCGAGGAAAAATGAAAACTGTCATGTGTTTTGGAACGTTTGATCTTCTTCATTTAGGTCATATTTATTATCTCACACAAGCAAAGAAACAGGGTGATAATTTGATTGTGGTAATTGCAAGAGATATGACTAAAAAAAAACAAGGAAAAGTAACCTTCTTCTCAGAAAAAGAGCGTCTCGAACTTGTCCAAAACATCAAATGTGTTGATTTAGCAGTTCTAGGAAATTATCCAGATCATTTCAAAGTTATTGAAAAGCATAAACCCGATGTTCTTTGCTTAGGCTACGATCATGCTGTTTCACAAGAAGCTTTGCAAATAAAATTAGCTGAACGCAATCTTCATCCTCAAATTGTTAGAATAAAACCTTACAAACTAGAGAAGCAGAAAAGCTCTAAGATCAAAGAATGGATTTTTAGTAATGGGTAACTTCATGGTAATTAATATTTGGACTTGTGAATTTTGTGATGAAAAAAGCACAGATTTAAAGAATAAAACAAAGAATAATAAAATCAAGTGTCCAAAATGTGGTAAAGAAAACAAAGTTCCTTTTCTAATAAGGAAAATAAAAAAAAGAAAAATTTCTAACAGTTCTAAAAAGAATTGAGAGGCAAAGTATAAACAGCTATCAAACTACACTAGGACTTATCAATAAACGTAAATTTCTTCTCAGCGTGTGTATGTCTAACAATAATTCCTAATCCTGAACCTAAAATAAGAGAATGAGGAATTATTAAGAATAGAAATAATAGACCAAGCCCATAAAGGCTGTGGTGTAAATGATAGCCTTTGAATCTCACTATTGGTTCTTTTTTTGACTTTTTATGTATGAAGTTAAATCCCATTTCATATAGGACAATGAAAAAATAACCGTCTAAAAAACCAATTAGAAGAGACAGTAAATCCATACCGTTTTATTGAAATTACTCTTTATAGTTTTTACTGAAGAGCGAGCTGTAAAGTAAACGTCTGGAATTTTGAAGAAAAAATTAAGATTTCTTCACAACCAGCTTATTTTCTTTAATTATGTCAAGCAGTAGATAGAGGTTTTACAAAAGAAATCATTGTGTAGGGTCAGTAACTCTCCCCATGAATAAAATATTTCCTGTAGATTTTTCTTGGATTATAAACACAAATGGATGGTCTGCTCGGAATATATTCCTTGGTCGAACAGAAGTTGTTTCGCCAATTATAACAGCAGTTGCAGCAGCAGCTTCTGTTCCTTCTTCATCAACTTTCACGAATGCCTGATGAATAACTTGGTCAATATAAAGATTTTCATCGCGCTGCCTTGTCCACATCCCAGATAAATCTGCATTATTTTCAGAGAAAGCTGTTGGCATACCTAAAGCAATTAAGGTCTCTTTCATATAATATTTGGTATCAAATTCAAATTTAGGGATAAATATTGATTCTAATTTTGTTTCTTCCATCTGTGATTTATATTCTTTAAGTTTTTCAAGGGATAATTCAATGTCTTCAAGAGTATAATCATAAACAACTATTTCTCCTGTTTCGTAGTCGTAATCCTCTCTATATTTAGGTAAAATAATTAACATCGAAAGTTTATTTCCCTTATAGGGTAATTCTAATATCTGCAAATTTCCAAGGTCGGCATAATTAAACAATGCTTTTTCTGGCTCCATGTACATCATTGGAGTTTTAACAATGTTGGTTGAAGTTATTCTAAAATCTTGGTCACGAGTGTCTGATTTGTCAAACTCCCATTCCCATGTACCTTTAAAGTAAATTGCATTGGTCAAAACAAGCTTAGTTATAGGTTCAAGAAATCCTTGAGATATTAACTCCTTTATCCTGTTATTTGTCTGCTCTTCTATAAAACTATTAATTGTCTGCCTTGATTTTTCTGTTTCCTCAACAAAATCAACATTTGCAGCTTTTCCACCATAATATTGTTCGACTGCGTCTAAATAATCTTGTTTAAATGGATAATCTTCTTGAACCCACAAAGCATTTCCTGTTGATAATTGATAGGATTTATTTTTTGCATTTATATCATTGTAGATAGCCGCAAAATTTGGTTTTAATATATTGCTTTCAGGAAAGTTAAAAACAGATTTCATTTCATCTGCCGTTTGCCCCCTTGCACCTTCATACGTCATAGCTAAAGCAGCAGACATACTATAGGGAGAATAGAATATGTTTCCTTGTTCAGCTTTATCTAATTCTGAATACAGCTTGAAAGCAAACTTGTTATTTGCACTAACTACTTCTTGAATTCCTTGTTGAGTTGAGCCAGTATCATCTGCTTCAGGAGGTTGATCTGGTTGATACGGAAAAAGAAATAACACTGCTGTGGCAGTCACAACAGTCGCCATGACTAATAACATCAATATAGTTAATATCTTCTTCATTATTATAATTAACCCTTAGATTGTTTATAAAAATATCGATAAGTTCGGTTTGAGTGGAAGTTATAACCCAACAAATCCCATTTACCTGACGCTAACTTTACAGCTCACTGAAAAGTGCGATAAAGAAATAAAATTCTTTCAGTTAATAATAAAAATAAAAAAAAGAAAAAGGTTCTAACTGCTAAGTTCTGCTTCAATGATTTGCTCAAATACAGAGTATGGTTGCGCTCCTGAAATAATCTTACCATTTACAAAAAAGCCTGGTGTTCCTTGAACTCCTGCATTTTGTCCATCAGCAAAATCTTTACGAATTTCAGCGGCCATAGCTCCTGTATCAAGACAGGTGTTAAACTTAGCTGTATCCAATTTTAGATCTGCAGCATACTTTTTGAATGTAGCAACTCCACCTTGAACGCCACTCTCAAACAGTTTGTTGTGCATGTCGTAATACTTTCCTTGTTCACCAGCACACTCAGCAGCTTCAGCAGCTTTTTGAGCTTGAGGATGAAAACTTAAAGGAAAATCACGGTACACAAATTTTACTTTTCCTGTTTTGATATATTTTTCTTCAAGTTGTTTGTATGTTTCAGTGTAAAATTTAGCACAGAAAGGACATTCATAGTCACTAAATTCAACAATAGTAACAGGCGCTTTAGCATCTCCTTTTACTGCATCGTCATCAAGTAATTCTTTCATATCAACTGGTGCTGTTGGAATATCATCGGCTACTGCAGCTCCTGTAGGCAGACTATCCCCTGCTAAATCTACAGTATTATTTCCGATGTTAGAAATATTTAATGCAACAAATGCTAATAATAAAATTTGCACAATACCAATTCCAACAAGCCATTTATGAGCGTTGTGAGATCCACACCACTCTTTTTTCTCTTCGTGAGACTTATGTTCCTCATGTTTGTGTTCAGAATTATCCATAAAATAACCTCCTCTTTGTAATTGGAACAATTAATCTGGCGGTAATTTATATAGATTATGGTACAAATGATCTATATTCAGAGAGTTTTTTTAGAAAGTATGCAAAAACATTTATATCATTAAATCTTACACGCACTTTATGAAGAAATTGATCTTTGTGCTTCTCTTAATCGCTGCTTTTGCCTTAGGTTGGTATTTTATTTCCCCGGCATTTATTGTTCTTGAAGCTAATGAAGAAAGTCCAGTTCTAGAAACATCTACTCAAAACAATACAAAAGAAGAACCACCTTCATTAACCAGCAAAGTAACTTCTGAAACATCAGTTCTTGCCAGCGCAGATTTTAAAGAAGGTGCTCATGAAGTTAAAGGTAAAGTACTACTCATTGAAACGGCAAAAGGAAAAGTTTTGCGCTTTGAGGATTTCGAAACAATTAATGGTCCTAATCTTCACATTTACCTCTCTTCTGACTTAAACGCAAAGGATTATATTGATTTAGGAGAAATTAAAGCAACGAAAGGAAATGTTAACTACGAGGTTCCATCTTCAGTTGACCTTAGTAAATACAACAAAGTTTTGGTTTGGTGTGAACCATTTAAAGTTTTATTTAGTTATGCTGAACTCGAATAAGTACTACTCTTAAGTAAAAATTTATAAATAACGTGCTTAATGATTGTGTATGTCATTAGCTTCTGATTTGCAGATTTTAGCAACACAAGGACTTTACTACGCAACAAGAAAGGAAGCGCTAATTGAACTTCCTCATCTTGCTCATGATTTACTTTTAGGTGCAACAAGAAAACCTAAAGATCCTAACTTCGTTTACGCTGATTTACACGTTCATTTACGCGATTCTGTTAAGATGAGCGATGTCTTAGAAGAAGCTGCAAAGCGTGTTGATGTGATGTCAGTTGTTGAAAGAAATCCTGAACATAATAAACACCATTTGGTGTTAAGAAGGGCAGTTGAAAAACTCGATGAAGAGGGCATTGAGCACACTCGTTTAGGTCGACATGTTGTTCGTGTTGATGTGAATGAACAACCTTTCTATATTGTTGCAGGTTTTGAGTCATACGTTAGAGAAAATCAAGGAGTTGTAATGCTAGGGGTAGATTGCAATGATAGGCATGAAGAAAAATCCTTAGATGAAACTATTAATGCTTGTAAAGAACAAGGAGGAATTTACTTTTTAGATCACCCCTTTTGCATTGGTGCACCAGTTATTTCTTTTCGTTATCCAACAGAAGATGAGATCAAGGAAAAATTACGTTGGTTTGAAAGATACAATCCTATTGTTGAAACAGCCAATCATCAGGCATCTTTATGGATGTTTGCTGCAAATGTTCTTGCAAGAAAAATAGCTAATGAACAAGGTTTACCCCAAATTGCAAATTCTGATACTCACTTTAGGGTAAAAGAAATTGGCTTGTCACGAACAGCAATTGCCAGGTCTACATTTGATGCGTCAAGTCAAGAAGACTTAATTGGTTCACTTTATAGGGCTTTTTACGGTTCAACTAAACCTCAATTAGAGTCAGGCTATTCAAGCCTTTGGAGCTTTGGCTCCTACATGGTTCTTCCAACACTTTTAGAAAAAGTTGGTTTTTCTTCAATTAGAGGACGAGAATAGAAGCATAAGGAAAAAACATTGCTCCTTGTTTAAGAATCCTCACAGATAATTTCTTTCTGTTGAATTATAGATCCCGCTTGTTCTGTATCTTTTTCTATACGCATCTTCTCAAAGCACTTACAAGAGAAAGGGATACCTGAGCAAAAGTAAAATGTTGGCCCATCTATTACATTTGATTCAAATTTGAACCCTAAACAGGAACATTCTTTCTCGTGCCAGTTGGAAAACAAGTTCATACCACTCCCGGCGTAACCAGAATTCTTAGGAACAAAGAAAGCAACAAGTATAACAAAAAGAATAATGTAGAACTGCCATTTTCTTAAAATTTGCATATCCCTTATCAATTTCTTAAGATATAAAAGCATTGTGTAGACTTTAAGAAAACTTGAAGTTTATTTTGTTATCTTACACGCACCATAAATATTCTCAAATAAAAGAGGTATCTTTTCAGTCGGAACCGATGAAAAAGCAATTCTAAGTAAATTATCTAAAGCAATAACACCAGTGTCATATTTTTCCAAAAGAATTTTACGTACTTTCTCAGCATTACCTCTTTTAAGTTCAATGCACATAAAATAGCCAGAATTAAATGGAAGTGCCACAAATTCTTCTTCATACTTCTTATTCAAAGCAAGCACTTCTTTTACTTTAAGATATCTTTGCTCTAAAAGATCATCACATCGTTTCTTTTCTGAAATAAAAGAAGTATCCTTAAGAGTCTTTAAAACTAATGATTCTGAGAGTAAGCTTGCATTAGATATCGTTGCTCTAATTGCTCCTGCCGCTTTATCTTCCAACATTTCGTATCCTTCTTCTTTTATTCCAAAGGTAATAAAGCCTATACGCAGACCCCAAACAAATAATTCTTTAGTTGCTCCATCAACTTTTACAGCTAGCACGTTTTCATGTAAATCACATAAAGAGGCAAACAGTGATTCTTTTAGTACTTCTTTTTCATAAAATAAGCCAAAATAGGCATCGTCAATAATTACAACAATTTTTTTACCTATCGCTGCAGCATCATATATCTTTTCTACTAATTCTTGTGCCTCATTTCTTTTTATGGTATAACCAGTAGGATTGTTAGGAAAATTAAGTAAGAGAATTTTTTTGGTACCAACGCTTTGTAAAAAATTGTGAATTTCTTCTACATTAAACTTATTATCTTTAAAAAGAGGAAAAGGAACAATTTCTCCTTCATAAGTATTTTCATAAATTAAATTATAATTTTCCCAATAAGGTGTTGGTATAGCAATCTTATCATTTTTTTCAACAAACAAAAATCCTGCAATACTTAAGGCGTGCGTGATACCACAACAAACCAAAGGAAGACTTATTGTTTTATTTACAAGAGAAGGATTTACAGAAAGAAGATGTTTTTGCCATTCAGAACGTAAAGATAAAATCCCTTGACTTGGCGCATAAGGAAAAATCTCTTGCTTATCTAGTGAAATCTTTTGTGCAATTGAAGAAAAGGTAAGCGGCTTACTCTCTTCATCAAGAGCAATACCAATTGTAGCATTAAGAGATTTTTCTTTTGCTTCACTGCTTTGAGAGAGAATTCCTAGTTTTGGAAAAAAAATCTCTTTTCCTCTTGATGATAAAAAAGAAAACAGATTTGTCATGTAAGAAATAAGATAGGATTAGATATTAAAGATTACTCTTCTTTTTGCAATAATTTAAGACCTTTCTCGGTAATGGTTACAACAGTGGATGGTTTACCATTTGCAGGATGATGTGGAACAATCTTAATTTTCACCAAATCGTATTTCTCAAGTTCTTCACAATTAGCTTTAATTGTTCTATACCCGGTGTTAATCTTTCTTTCAAGCTCAGCGTACGTTGCTTCTCCTTCTCTTACTTTACTAATAATTTTCTTTTTAATTTCGTAAGAAGAACGTTTACTCATACTGCAATATAGCAGCAAAGTTTAAATAGAGGTAACTCACAATATTGTAGTAAGTATGGCAAGTCAAACGCAGAAGAATACTGTGACTAAGGTAACAGTTGGTTTAGTTTTATCTTGGATTTTTGGTGTTTCTTTTCTTCTTTCCGGATTAGGTTTCTTCTTCAGCGGATCTTATATTGTTGGACCATTGATCATTCTTTGTGCTATCTTAATAATTCCATATTTTGATAATGTAATAGCTAAACATCTTCACTTTGAAATTTCAGGTGGCATAAAGGTCGTCTTGGCAATCCTAATTATTGTTTTGGCAACTGTTGCAGAATCCGATTCTGAAGAAACCATAGTTGTTCAGCCAAATCAAGCGATTACCGAAAAAGAAGCTTCGTCTTCTGAGCAAAAAATTAAAAGTGCTACTTTAACATTAGATAGAGTAACTGAAGTTGCTACAAATCTAGATAAAATAAGACTTACAATTTCTAATACTGGAGATGTTTCGATACGACCAAAATTTGATGTAACTGTTAAAGATAGTAGTGGTAAAGTTGTTTGTGAAGGGAGCCCACTTTGGGGAATAAGTTCAATTTCTAAGGGAGAAACGAAGACCGATGAAATACAAGTCTTTTGTACTCTTGGAAAAGATGGCGATTACACAGTGACTGTTGATTTACTTGATGAAGATTTCACAAAACTTAGTTCTGCCTCAAAAACGTTAACCGTAAGCTTTTGGGGAAAGTTTGGAGTTAATTAATATTAAAACTCAACCTTATTATACACTATAAAACAATCCTGACCATCAATTACTGTTGCGTATCTCTCAACCATTTTTTTAATTCCATCTAAAGAAAGTTGTTCTTCAATTTTAATATCAAAAGGAATCGTATCATACACAGGTTTTCTAAAAAACTGACTTTGTAAATTTATTTTAGAAACATCATACTTAGCATCACTTTCAGGATCAACTATCAGCATTCCTTTCACTTTATCAATCAAAACATTCATCCTAACCCCTCTTAGTTCACATGAAACAAAACATGCAGGAATAAGATAGGTTGTAATTTTTTTAATGGGAGCTGTTGCCATTAATTTAATTTCTTTAATGCTAACTTTTGGAAGAATCAGAGGCAGCATTCCTTTTTCTTCAAATTGTTCAGCTTCTTCAACAACATCTTTATGATATCCATCGCTCTCTTCTTTTTTGAGCATATCAATCGCATGTCCCCCATGAGAACTCTTACGTGGTCTAATTTCAACCACCAATGGTCGATCAACAATTCCACACACAAGTGCAGTTCCTATCGGCAAATTTTGAATCTCTTCTTCCATTCCTTGACTCATCCCTTCAATACTTCCACCAATGGCGCGTAAATCGTTAGGGTTTGTAACTTTCATAATTATTTGAGTGCTACACTGAGCAAGAATACTTTTTTGTACAAGCGCAGGACGTTGTGAAACAACACAAAGACCTAATCCAAACTTACGTCCTTCAGATGAGATGAGTCGAATCACTTCCAAACTTTTGGCTTTGCCAAATCCTTTTTCAGGACAAAAGTTATGTGCCTCTTCAATCACACAAAAAAAGGGAGGGATTTTTTCTTGCTTTCGTGCTAAAAAAAGATCTTTGAGAAGTTTATACACGATCACATCCTGGACTTCAGGTGTAATTCCTTTAAGATTAATGATACTACATTTGCCAGGAACAATTAATTCTTCAAACGGCGTTGGATGCGCTGAAAAAAGATGCAAACTACGCAAATACATAATCGTATCAATGATGGTCCATTTTGCTGTTGAATTAAACTGTTCAAGTCCTAGTAAAATATTATCAAAGGTTACTTCTTCAAGATCCTTAAGTACTGAAAAAAGTAAAGCTTCCTGCGTACTTGTAAGAGTTAAGGGTAGAAGTTTCATAAGTTCGTATTTGCTCATCTGCTCTTTTAACTTAAGAGGCCTTACATCATTGCGCAAATTTGTATCTCCATACTCTTGCAAATGAGCTCCATATCCTTTAGGCTCTAAACCAAAGGCTTTGAGTTTTTCTTTGTTCTCAAGGGCTGGTGTTCTCATCGCATTATATTCCCCATGTGGATCAATAATTAAGAGAGGAACTTTTTTCTCAAGTACTTCTTCTAAAAGAACACCAACACAATAGCTTTTTCCAGCTCCAGATTTTGCCAAAACAGCTAAATGCTTAGTTAAAATTTTCTGCAAATCAACACTAATTGGAATATTTTTTCCTTCTAAATTTCCTAAAAAGCCCCCTTTTCCTTCAAGCTCTACAACTTTTTTAACAAAACTATCTTCTGCTTCAAGAACCTCTAATCCTATCTCAAAAGGAGTACGAATTCCTTTAATTCTTCCATCGGTGTCTTTGTAGCCAATAACATTACACTTAGCAAGCATTTCTTCTGCGGTCCTTTCAAGTTCAACAATTTGTCCCAAAACAGGCCCATAATCACGGTGATAAATTTGAATGAATTGAAATTTTTTGGTTTTAGAACTTACAACAGAAAAGATAAATTGAGTTGTACTTGCTTTTCCACAAATTTTTCCTAAAAGCATAGGATTTTCGCATCAATGATTCTTTATTAAGATTTAGGTAACAAAAAAGAAGAGAAATTTACACTTTCTTAGTTAAGAAATAAAGAAAGAAGATGAGCAACAGAGTAAACGTTACTAAAAAACCAAGAATCAACATATAAGTTTCACTATACCAAAAACCAACTACTAGTAGTCCAATTCCAAAAAGAAATGAGACAGCTAAAATAGGAAAGACTTTCTCATATCTTCTTTGAATTTCTTCCTCAGAAACTCCACTTTTTCCTATAAGAAGTAATGATCGGTCCATGCCTTTAGGAAGATGATTACTTTCTTTTAAACCTTACCAAAAAACAATGAGCTGTAGACGATAGAGGGCAAATCCTAACCATAATACCAAAATAAGATAGATAAACGCAATAAACGCATGGAGAGGAAAATGATCTGATAACCAATGACTTTGTTTGTGGTGCCACTTCTCCTTGGTTAAACTCAAAGCTAAATAGACTAAGCTATCAAGCAAGACAAGATACCACAATAAACCTTCCATGTAAAACATCTATCTCTCAAAGAAAACGATCTATAAAAAGATTACTCATAGTAATCCTAGAAAATCAAGACCTAAATATCCAACCTCAACATCTGTACATCTTCCTTCTCGTAGCTGTTTTCTAAAAGTAGGAAGTGATTTTTCCACAACTTCAATAAACTCTTCTTCATCAAGCTTTGGCTCTCTAACTTTTTTACAATTAGTTGCAACATAGCAGTATCTTTTTGTTGTAACATACGCAGCATCAGCACAAATTGTGATAAACTTAAAATTACCTGTGTAACCTGTTTCTTCTAAAAGCTCTCGTTTAACCGCATCATTAGGATTTTCTCCCTTGTCAACAAAACCACCTGGAAGTTCATCATACACTTCTTCTGTTCCTGGTCGAAACTCACGTGCTAACACAACTTTATTCTCAGCTGTTAATGCAAGAACACAAACAATAATTCCTCCATCAACAACCTCAAATGAGATTTTCTTCTTATTAGGAGCAAGAAAGGTCCTTTCAATTACCATCCGATAATTTTTGTAAACAATTCTCTCATTTACTTTTTTCCAAGGTTTCATCGAATTTGAAAGAAAAATATAACTTAATAAACTTTCTTAAAATATCACCTATTCAAATAACTCTTTGCTTTAAGGATCAAGACACACGTAGGTCCATGAGTTATTTTACTTTCAAGAACAAGTTTTACAGCATCTCCAATCTTCATTTTTCTTATTTTTATTAATTCTGTTCCTTCATAATTCGTTTTTGAAAATCTAAGCTTTTTTGCAAGGAAAAGGTGTGCAGAAGAGTGAACAACACTCGTAAATGGATCAACAACGCCAAGATCAATCCATTCATCCGCATGAATCCCTAATTCTTCTTTAAGTTCTCTTTTTGCGGCATTAAGTGGCTTTTCACCTTTCTCTATTCCTCCACTTGCAGCTTCAATACTATTTCTTCCAATTGCATAGCGAAATTCTTCAGTTAAATAACAAAATCCATTTTCATCAAGAGGAAGAACAGAAATTCCAGAAACCATTTTAACAGTTCCAAAGATTCCGTTTTTACCATCAGGACGAATTACTTGATCTTCATTTATGTCAATCCAAGGGTTCTTGTATTTGGAGATCGTTTGTTTAATGATCCAAGGACCATGTTTCTTTTCCATAAATAGAGATTGTTCTAATTCTATATAAAGTTTAGGAGAAGATCCCCTATAGCCTCTAATTTTTGTATCCAACACTCATTACTGCAAATAAAAAAGCTCTTTTCTGTCTAATATTTTGAAGTCCAGCTTTTTCAAACAATGCATAGATCTCTTTTTTATTATTTACTTTAACACATCCTGGTTCAAACTTTTCAAAAAGATAATGAATAAACCGTAAAAAGAAATTAATATCAACAACAATAACCTTTCCTCCTTTTACGGTAACTCGCTTCATTTCTTCTAAAGCTTTACTCTGAGCGTAATAATGATGAAATGCTTCAGTTGAAATGGTGTAATCAAAAAAATTATTTTTAAATGGAAGCTTGTGAACATCTCCTTCAACAAGAGTTGCCTTATTTTCCAATCTTTCTTTGGCAACTTCAAGCATCTTTAAAGATAGATCAACACCAAATAAACTACTTCTCCCTCTCAACTTTTCAAGAAGTTTTCCTGTTCCACAACCAACATCAAGAATCTTAAATCTCTTTTTCTCACTAACTTCTTTTAAAACTCCCCTGTGAAACTTCTCCATCCAAAATTGGAGTAGAGGTGCATCATACGACTTAGCTAACCCATTGAAAAAAGAAAGATTCTCTTCTTTTTTCTTGCGAATCATTTATTTTTTTCCTTTGACAAGCCAATTATACGTCAACCAAAAGATAAGAGCAAAGACAAATGCTGTTATTGCAACTCCTAAAAACCACCACAAAACCATAAATCCAAAACCGTATCCACCTATCATATTATATCCATAGTGCATCATTGTTGTTCACCTTTCTTATTTATTAAGAACTTTAACTTTATACTCTCCTACACTTTCAATCCCTTTTTTAATTTTAAGAAGATCTAATTTTGAATCATGCTCTAGCACAACTTTTCTTTTCTTAACATCAACATCACACTTCTTAATTTCTTTAAATTCAGAACAGATATCTTCTATCAATACTTTACAAGATGTACAGTGAATTCCATCTACAGTAAGTTCAGTTTTCATGGAGCCACCACTTCAAATACACCAGGACCTGCCATTCCCATACTGCAGGTAAAACTAATTTTTCCTTCTTTGGTTGGAGTAAAACGAATTCTTTTAATGCTATCTGACGATAAGTACTCCTTAACTTTAAGGTCCGAAATCACAAGAACTCGAGCACAGCCTTGCGCATTACGTCCATCAACTAAAAACTCAACAGGTACTCCCTTTGTTATCGTAAAGCGTGAGGGCACATAATCCAATCCTTCAACTTTCATTTCAATTACCTGCACATTGTTGTCAACAGCTGCTACTGGCGCACTAGATTCCTCAGGCAAGGTAACAGTTGCTCCCGTAAGATTCAAGCCGCTAGGAATATTGAATATACCAAGAACGATAATTAAGAGTGCAGAAAAGGTCATAAAATGACGTTGGAGGTTTCCTTTAGCAAAACTTGAAAGTGCACCAACACTAATAAGTGCAGGAAGTGTTCCTAAGGAAAAAAGAAACATCACTGCTGCTCCAGTTACAAAATCTCCTTTACTTAACACATAGAGCTGCAATGCTTGGGTAAAACCACAAGGAAGAAAAAAAGTAGCTGCACCAAAAAGAAAAGAAGTTGTTTTTCTTACCGTAGTTGAATTTTCTTTGTCATATATTCTCTGAGCAATGAATTTAGGCATTTTTACTTGTAGCTTATTTAACCAAGGAAAAATCTGCAATAACTGAAAACCCATAATAACCATCAGGACGCTTACAATAATCGTCACAATTCCTGTTACTTGAGGAGAAATGGTGAGGAATGATCCAATAAAACCAATGAGTCCTCCCAAAACTGCGTATGAAACAATCCTTCCAATATTAAACCAGAGGTGTGGTTTAAATTTTTGAATGCTTGTCAAATTAGGATTATTTTGGTTATACTTTTGCGAAATTGCAAGTAGCAACCCCCCTGATACAGCAAGACAAGTGGAGGTTGCAGCTAAAAGTCCTAAAACAAAAACAAAACCATAACTCATATTATCACTTACACTAAAATTTGAAGGTAAGAGCTCAAGCTTTTGAAAGAGAAGGTAGAGTCCAAATAGAACTATAAGAACTCCACCAATTTCAGCAAAACGTTTAGTATTTGCTGTAATAAATTTTATCTTTCCAACATCTCCTTTTGCAAGGAGTGTATATTTAGGATCAACAGCTTGTTGCAATTGAGAAAGTGTCACATTTTCTTCACATTCAACAACTCCATTCTCCCCACTTCTATCAATCGAAACTTTCGAAACGCCAGAAACTTTTCTTAGTTGTCTTTCTAAAAGAATTTCACAACTACTACAGGTCATTCCTTTAATGGAAAAAGTTAGTGTTTTCATATTTAAACCTCTAATTTGTAACTATTTAATTAACTTACGTGAAATTAGTTTCAACATATCATTTTTTCTTATTTTTCAACATTAATTTATTTATACTCTTCTGATTTCGCAAATAATCCCACCCCTCAAAGACAGCTATACTAGCTATTAACAATAAGGCAATGAGTACACTTAGAACTATCCATTTTTTCTTATTTTTCATTGATGTTTTTTCCTCTGTGAATTTCTGTAAATCACTAAAGTTCATAACTACAATTTTCTTCTTTTAAGCAATAATGAATTAGTCACAACACTCACTGAACTTGCAGCCATTGCTCCTCCAGCAATAATTGGGCTTAATAACCAGCCTGTCCAAGGATATAGGATTCCTGCAGCAATAGGAATTCCTAAAATATTATACACAAGGGCCCAAAACATATTTTGTTTAATTTTGCGCATAGTTAATCTACTAAGACGGATTGCTCTTGGCACATCAACTAAACTATTACGCATTAAGACGATATTTCCACTCTCCATTGCAACATCTGTTCCTGATCCCATGGCAATACCAATATTTGCTTGTGCAAGAGCAGGGGCATCATTAATTCCATCGCCTACCATGGCAACAAATCCTTTTCGTTGTAATTCTTTTACATGCTTTGCTTTATCTTCTGGTAAAACTTGCGCAAAGAAACGTTCAATTCCAACTTTCTTCGCAATTGCTGCAGCCGTTCTTTTGTTGTCTCCTGTAATCATGTAAGGCACAATTTTCATTTTTTTAAGAAAATCTACTGCTATCTTAGAATCCTCCTTAATTTCATCCGCAACCGCAATAATTCCTAATAATTTCTTGCCTTGTGCAACAAACATTGCTGTTTTTCCTTCCTCTTCTAAAGTTGTAAAACTTATTGCATCCTTAATACTAATTTTATTTTTCTGCATAAGTGTAGCATTGCCAATAAGATATTTGATCGCACCAATTTTTCCTTCAACACCAAGTCCTGTAATTGCTTTAAATGAGGATACTTTAGAAAAAGATAATTTTTCTTTGATTGCTTTGTTTACAATGGCTTGCGAGAGAGGATGTTCCGATTTTTTTTCAATGCTTGCAGCAACTTGCAATACTTTATTCTTAGAAACACTCTGCATAGCGACAATATCTGTAACTTCTGGTTTTCCTTTTGTAATCGTTCCAGTTTTATCAAAAATAACAAATTTAACTTTATGTGCACTCTCTAAAGCATCGCCTCCTTTGATTAGAATTCCTTTTTGTGCACCTAATCCTGTTCCAACCATAATTGCCGTAGGAGTTGCTAAACCAAGGGCGCAAGGGCAAGCAATAACTAAGACCGCAACGCTTGCAACAAGTGCAAAACTAAGTTGTGAATTAGCAATAAAATACCAACCAACAAATGTAAAAATAGAGATTACTATGACAATCGGAACAAAGTAAGCAGAAATCATATCAGCAAAGCGTTGAATTGGGGCTTTTTTTGCTTGGGCATCTTCAATTAACTTTACAATTTGAGAGAGTGTTGTTTGTGATCCAACTTTTGTTGCCTTGAAAACAAAATTTCCTTGTTTGTTGATGGTTGAGCCAATAACTAAATCACCAACTTTTTTCTCAGAAGGCATACTCTCTCCTGTAACCAAACTCTCATCAACAGAACTATTACCTTCAACAATTATGCCATCAACTGGAATTTTTTCTCCAGGCTTTACAATAACTAAATCCCCTACTTTTACATCATCAATGGAGATTTGTATCTCTTTTTTATTGCGAAGAATCGTTGCTATCTTTGCTCCTAATTTCATTAATTTACTTATCGCTTCACTTGTTTTTCCTGTAGCTTTTGCTTCCAAATATTTTCCAAGTAGTACTAACGTGATGAGCACCGCAGAAATTTCAAAATACTGATTACCCATTCCAAATAAGATAATGTACAAAGAATAAAAATAAGCAGCACTTGTTCCTAAAGCAATGAGGGTATCCATATTCGCGCTCTTATTTTTAAGGCCCATCCATGTTCCTTTATAGAACGAGCTCCCTACGTAAAATTGTACAGGAGTTGTTAACAAAAAGAGGATAAATTCTGCATAAGCAATTTCATATCCAACAAAAAGAGCACCATCTTCCATAAAAAACATTCCGATGAGAAGAGCTGGCAAGGAAAGAACAATACTTATCCATAATTTTAGTTTGAGGTGATAGAGTTCTTTTTCTTGCGAATGTTTCATATGATCATGAGTTGAAATTTTTTCATCATACCTTTGAGCTCCATATCCTTTACTCTCAATTGCTTTTATGAGGTCTTGTTCTTGGGCTTTAGCTTCATCAAAGTCAACACTTGCTTTTTGTGTTGCATAGTTAACAGTAGCAGACGATACTCCTGGAACTTTTTGCAAAGCTTTGGTCAAAATATTTGCACAGCTTGCACAATGCATACCTGTTACTTGAATTGTTGTTTTTTTCATCTCTCCCCTCTCACAATTTTGCAGCAGTACTGCTTCATATGTGCATCAATAAGATCTAATAGTGGTTTGATAGTTTTCATATTAAGTGAATAATATTGAAATTTTCCTTTACGCTGCCTAAAAACCATGCCATGATATTCTAATTCTTTAAGATTGTGTGATACACGACTTTGCTCAAAACCTGTAGTTTTACAAATTTGAGATACATTTTTCTCTCCATCTCGAAGAGCGTTAGTAATTAGTAAGCGACATTCATTTGCTAAAGTTCCAAAGAATAAACTATAAGCAGATAATTTTTCAGATGAAATCATAATCATATGATCGTTTAGTCATGTATTTAAAGATTGTGGTAATTTAGCACAATTCTCTTTGCTTAAGCAAAAGTTCTAATCCCCTCTCTCCTCCTCTTTTCATAACCATCTCTCTCCAACAATTATAGAATTTGTTTTCTGTTGGCTGCACGATAGATGACGTTGTATGTAAAGAACCATTCTCAGCAATTTTTTCTGGATCCATGTTTGGATCAACAGAAAAGAAAGGGTGATCACAAGCAAAAAGAGGACCAAGCAATGGCCACTTTTCTTTTGCGCGTAATCGTTCAACATATGAAAGAGCAGGACTATTGTTTTCTTTTTCATCTAAAATAAAACTCTTATTTCCTGCATAAAGTTCATGCAAGGCCTCACCAAAACCAACAGCTTTGTCAGCGTAGGATACAACCTGCGAAGCAATACTTCTTTTGCGCATTGACTCATAGAGAAGATCTCTATAACAGAATCCGTTTAGAGTTGCAGGATATTTTGCAGCTAAATCTTCTACAGCTCTTACTTCTTCATCTTCTAATTCTTTTTGCTCGGCTGGTGTCATTTTCCATTTAAGGAAAGCAGAAAGATCTCCTCTTTTCATTACTGTCTCTAAATCATCATGGATCATACCTAACGTTAGCGTTCTCGCTTCTTGGAGAGGGTCAGCATAGATAGGAAACACTTTTCTTACATCAGAAAGAATTTCTTGAACCGCCCAAACAACCATCTCATGATGATCTTCAAGATTTGTTCTATAAATCATAAAATCAAAAGTATTCCATCTCTTGACTTTGCGTAGTTCCTTGAATCGACCTTCAAAACCAGCAAAAAGAACATTACGATAGGGCATAACGTAAGTACAAAAGAATTTGTTTATAAGGATTTATTTTCTTGAGAAGACTGTTACAGAAAACTTAAAAATAGATTACTCTAAAAGTGCATAATGGTTGCGTACAAGAGTTATCAAGATTATGTCAGTGGTGAAATAAGAAGAATGCAATTTTTTTGGAGTGGAAACATTCCTGACACAGGGGTAATTTCACATGTTTTTGGACCAGCTCAAGATCAGGATAAAAAAGCAAACAGAGATGGTTATTCAGTAACACAGTCAGTTTCCTTCTTAGAAATGGATAGTCAAGGAATTTATGGTGATAGACACAGAAGATTAACTCGTTCTGCTACAGTAAGAGAACGTGATGTTTTTCCGAAAGGAACAATTATACGTGAACATCGACATATCTTTGCAGTTTCTCTTAGAGATTGTGAGAATTTAAGCACAAAATTAGGTGTAAATGTAACTCCGGAGTTGTTAGGGGCAAATCTTGTGATTGAAGGAGACGAAGGTCCTTATTCTTTGTCAGCACTTCCTCAAGGAACAGATATTCAAGTCTATTCAGAAGAACAATTAGTCGCGGTGTTAAGAAAGCAGGTTACACAAAAAGGTTGCGGTGTAACTGGAAATGCGATTAGGGCTCATTACAATTTAGGTGCCGATATTACACAAAAATTTATTGAAGTTTCAGAAGATACTCGTGGTGTTGTTTGTAGCGTAGAAACACCCGTGGACCATTTAGCGAGAATTGAGCCAGGACAAAAAGTAGTCTTCAAATTTCCTACTGGTTTTACAATCTAATCATTATCTACTCTTGGTGCAAGAATAAAACTAAGCAAGAGACGATCCGTTACTTTATACTCTAATTTAAGAGGATAATCTGTATTAAAACGAATTGTTACTCGATCAGCGAGCTTTCCTCCGTTAACCATTTTCTTAAGATATTCTAAAGAGTACTTTGCTTTGTGTTTATCTGCAGAATTTACTTTTAACGTAGTATTATCATCTGGTTTTATTTCAATAAAAGCTTTTGATAAATCTCCTTCAGCTTTAATTGAAAACTGATCTTTCTCTCCTAAAAACGTAACGGATTCTGATACAACGCTAACATCCTCAATTGCCTCAGAGAGAATCGAAGAAGATGTTTCAACGGTGAGAGGAAAAGTGAGTTCAGGAACTTTTTGTTCTTTTTCATCTAATTCAAGAACAGGAACGGAAAATGAGCGAATCGTATCACTTCGCATCGTAATTTTAAGTTTGCTATCTTCAGTTGTTTCTAAACTTAAGATGTCATCACTTTTTACTCGTCGTAAAATTTGTTTAAGATTGTTAAGATTAATTGCAAGCTCTTCTGGCTGTGCAACTTCATATTGGGTAAAAGAGCTACTCAAAAGTCTAAAAATCACCATGGCTACATTGGCAGGATCCATAGCTACAAGATCAAGGCCATCTTTAGTAACTTTAAACTTAGCTTCAGTAACTAAGTCAGAAATAATTGCAATGCTCTCTTTAAAGTATCGTGGATCAGCTAATACTAACTTCATATTATAAACCCCCCTCAAACACTTGGGCGTTAATTTCTTTATAAAATTTGCTGTAATGCAGAAGACTTATGGAAGAGTGATTCTTTTTCCATCGCTCATGATTGTGGTATTTTTAAAGCCAAGTTGATAGGCTGTTTGTGCCAAAAGCTCGCCCTTTTCTTTTCCTGCATGGGCAGGAATTATTCGCTTAGGCTTTACTAATTCGAGCAAGTCTCGATGATCTTCTTTGGCAGCGTGCCCTGAAACATGAACGTCACGAAAAATACGTACATCTTTAGCAGAAAGGGTATGTTCTAATCTATCTCTATTTTGTTGGTTTATTTCAACAGGAATTACCGAGCAGCTAAAAACAACAACATCTCCTGAAGAAAAAGTAAATGGAAGATCCCCTTGAGCCATCGCTGAGAGAACGGAATTAGGTTCTCCTTGATGACCAGTACAAACAATAAGATACTTCTCTTTTCCTTCTTTTTGGATTTGTCTTAGAATTTTTTCAACCTTTTCTCGATAACGAACGAGCGCGACATCTTTTTCAAAATCGACAATATTCAAGCGTTGCGCAGCAACAACATACTTAGCAAGTGATCTTCCTAAGAAAACAATTTTACGATTCAATTTTTTTCCTAACTCAATGATACTTCTAAGCCTTGCAATGTGAGATGAAAAAGTTGTAACAATCATTGCTCGCCCTGAAGAATTAATTCCAAGCATTACATCTTTGAGCATATGTTTTGCAACAGATTCAGACGGCATCTTACGTTGCTCATGAGCATACAAACACTCCATAATTAAAAGATCGATTCCTTCTTTTCCTAACTCTTCAAGACGTTTAAGGTTAGTTTTTTGCCCAAGCGTTGGTTGCAAGTCAAATTTGTAATCATTAGCATACATCACTTTACCAAAAGGAGTGTGAAGTACTACAATTGCCGTATGTGGAATTGAGTGGGTAACATACACAAACTCAACGGTAATGTTTTTATTAATTTTATAAGAAGAGTTAAGATTAAGCGCAATGATTGGATTTTTCATTTGAATTCTATCATCAGCTACAATTGTTCTAAGAACTTCTGCAGTATAAGGACTACAAATAATTGGCGCAAGAGGAAAAAGCGGTGCACAAAAAGGAACAGCACCTACATGATCAAGATGCGCATGAGAAGGAACAATTGCCACAACCTTTTTTTTCCAATCATCGATAAATCCGTAATTAGGAACAGCTTGAGCTTGGAGAAGTTGCCCATATGTTTTGGCGCTTAAATCCTCACGATCTTCAGTGTAGCGAATATAATTTTCCATGGTAAGGCCCATGTCAAGAATTACAACCTCCTCTCCTATCTTAATTGCTACACTATTTCCACCTGTTTTGGTGAAACCGCCAATAGTACAAACTTCAATAGACATTTTAGGAAGTAGAAGTCTGTGTTGGTTTAAAAAGATTTGGCATTTACCTACCTCTTCTTGTTTTATCGATAAGGGTTTTCATTAGTTCATCAAAGGCAGGTTTTAGAAAGGCTAGGTCATACAACACTGCTTCTCTTTCACTTAAGCTTTCATAAAAACAAACTTTTCTACGAAAAGATCTACTTTCAAGAGTTCTTGTAACAAGATCGAGAGTTTGTTGATCTGTGGTAGATCTAGACTCAGTATTTGTTATTCTAAGATACGTGTTAAATAATACATAATTGCTCCACTGATATGCAATCTGATCAGCTAAATTTGTATCTCTTCCATAGCTCATAATCTAACTAAATTGGTTTTGTTTATAAATTTTAAAAAACATCTTTAAATATCCTAACTTATTCTTAACTCTATGACGAGTCCTCTTAAAAAAATTATTCAAATCATTCCTGAAATTAAAGATGGTTTATTCAAAGGGATTGCAGTTGGAGTGGTTTATGAGTTTGTCAAGTTTATTCCCCTTATTCTTATCAAAATTATTGTTGATACTCTCGTTGCAGGCCAAGATAGCTTAACCAAAGTTCTTTATTTTATTGGAGCAATTTTAGTTTCCTACCTTGTCATGAATTTAATTGATTATTTTGCAAAAAAGGCTCATTTTAGATTAATGGTCGAATATGAAACAACACTACTTAAAAAAGCCAAACAAAAACTTCTCTCGCTTCATTTAGGATATCATGAAACGTTTAACACAGGGGCTCAAACAGCTAAAATAACCAAAGGTTCTCAAAAATTAATGGAACTACTTTGGTTTTCTTTCGAAGAATTTATTCCTACAATGATTCAGCTTGTAATCACTCTTATTCTTCTTTTTTATGAACAATGGATTTTAGGACTCATATTTGCCGTATCAATGCCAGTTACGCTAGGAATAACTTTGTATTCTGCAAAACGTGCTCAGCCTTTTAGGGTAAAACATCATCAAAAATATGATGATGCAATTGGTGAGTTAGGAGAGAGTATCTTTAATATTTCAACAGTTAAAGATTATGTCCAAGAAGAACATCAATTTCAAAAATTTAATCATATTCTAGCAGATTATGCCAAGTTATGCAATCAACGTTGGGCAATTACCACTAAAATTCTTATTTGGCGTGATTTCTCTATTACCGTTGGAAGGGCGGTAACACTTGCAGTTGCGGTTTATTTAGTGATGAGAGGCACTTTAAGTGCAGGAAGTCTCGTCTTAATTTATTCTTTAACTGAAAGAGCATTCTTAGGGACTTATAGGATCGGACGGCTATACAATTATTTAGAAGATGCGATGGAGAGTATTGATCGACTATCAAAGTTACTTGCAGAAAAACCACAACTCCAGGATAAAGAAGATTCACTTCCAACGCCATCCTTTAAAGGGGATATCGAATTTAAATATGTAATTTTTGCTTATGGAAACAATCCTGCCGCGCTTTATAATTTAAACTTGGGTATTAAATCAGGACAAATCGTTGCACTCGTTGGAAAATCAGGCTCAGGTAAAAGCACGATTGCAAAACTTTTGCTCAGAAACTATGATGTTACAAAAGGAGGAATTTTTGTTGATGGGAAAAACATTAAAGATTATCGAATTCAAAACTATAAAACGCGTATTGCCATTGTTTCACAAAATGTCGAAATATTTAATCGTACAATTATGGAAAATATCCTATTTGCTAATCCCTCTGCAACTAAAAATCAAGCAATTATCGCTGCCAAAAAAGCGTATGCTCATGAATTTATCACAACCTTTCCTAAAAAGTATGATACTATTGTTGGAGAAAAAGGGGTACGTCTATCTGGTGGACAAAAACAAAGAATTAGTATTGCAAGGGCTTTATTAAAAAATCCAGACATCTATATTTTTGATGAAGCGACCTCATCGTTAGACTCTGAGTCAGAGCGCTACATTCAAGAATCGATTTTTTCAATAAGTAAGAAGAAGACAACAATCATTATTGCTCATAGGCTATCCACAATTAGACATGCTGATAAGATTGTTGTTTTAGACAAAGGAAGAATTGTAGAAGTAGGAACATATCAAGAATTAGTTAGAAAGAGAGGACATTTTGCACGTATGTTAGAAATGCAGAATGTTTCTGAGTTAAGAGAGTGATCTAAATTGAACGTAGAGAATTTACTATTCAGACCCAATCTATCTGGTCTATAGATTGATTAAATTTTCTATTCAAGTCTCTACTCCATCGTCGCAAATTTTCAGTTCCAAATCCTCTTTTTTCAATGTCTTCAAGATCTGCTATAACCCAAGCTTGCATCTCATCAGAATTAGCTTCTTCTCCAGTATAACCATGCTCACTCAGAAAGATACGCATCGTAGCATAACTCTGATCACCAATATCTTTTATTGAAGTTTCAACATATCTCTTATAATCAGGAACTAAGTACATAAAACAATGAGCTAATTCGTGAAAGAGAGTTTCTGGTGTAGCTTTCCTATGGGTTCCAACAACACAGAAAGGTTTGTCTTCATCTCTTCTCTCTAAAAATCTGAAGAGCTTTCTTTCATCTTGCAATTCTAATTTAGAAACTAAAATTGTTGCTGTTCTTGCTATGGCAAAGCCTTCATATTTTATACAAGAATCAGCTATACTCGGACGGCCCTTTAATCTGTTGTATATTGTTGCTAATTCCTCTGGTGTTTCATAACATACATGATAAATATTCCTGGCAATAATCTCTACTGATCCCTTCATCTTTGTATTAAAATGCGGACGGCAGGGCTCGAACCTGCGAAGGCACTAAGCCAATAGATGGCTCTCATTTGTATTTGAGTCTATCCCGTTTGACCACTCCGGCACGTCCGCGTCAAAAGAAATCAAACCCTATCTTTTTTATAAAATTAACGTAAAGAATCCCTATACTCCTCTTAACTGATTCTCAATGTCTTGCAACTGTTCTTCTAGTTCATCTAACTCATGATCGGGTACTTCATCATCAATTACTTTTTGTTTAGGAGCAGCTTTTACTTGTACTGGTTTTGTTTCTTTTACAGTTTCTCTTTCCTCAACTTCTTCTCTTTCTTCCATTTGCTGCTGCGCTGCTTGCAATTTTCCTTTAGGTAAATAATTTCTTAACTTGTGATCTAATAAGAGATTCAACTGACGAACTGATCCTTTTAATTGTGAAAATAATAATACTTTTTGTTCTTGAATTTGTTTAAATTTTTCATAACTTTGCATGAAGATAATAACTTCGCGCAACGATTCTAAAATATTTTTTCGTAGCATCTTAGGATCAGAAACATTTACCATAAACTCTGGTTCACGTTCCATCTTCTCTTTATGAGCTACTTTTGGTACACTTTTCTTTTTCTTAGTTGCCATAATCTTAGAATTGTTCAGGTTCACTTAACGAATGGTCAATAAAATCTATTTTCTTTTCAACTTCACTAAGCGTATTTTGCCACATTTCAACCTGATGATCCTCTTCATTTTTAAGGTCATGAATCTTAAGGAGTGTTTCTTTAGCTTCATCTAATTTTTTACGAATTACACGTACAAGATCTAATACTTCATTATACTCTTCAACTTTAACAAATACGGGCATGCGATCCATTTTATTCACCTTGAATTTGACGCTTAAACAATGTTTTATCAACGATTAGAAGTCGATCATGAACACTCTTTAGAGCTCTTTTAAGTTTAAGAAAATTATTTTCTTCATTATATTCCGAAACTTCTAACTCTTTACTCACTTCTCCTAAGGATGAAAGTGTTTTATGCAAAGTGTCCATCTCGGTTAAAATTTTCTGATAGACATCAACTTTTACAAAAAGAGGAATCGTATCTTGCTTAGGTGCTCTTCTCTCTTGGGGCATATCTAATTTTGATCTTGAAAGTGATGGACGAGGTAATTCTTCAGCAGGCATTCGATGTAAATCTTCAACTCCTATTGCCTCTTGAATGTGTTCTGGCTCAATTGTTCGCTCAGAATGAGGTCTCATAGGAAAGCGAATAGCTCCATCATCTAAAGAATGAGGTTCTGGGAAAGGAACCTTAGAAACTACCTTCTTTTTAGAAAAGAACCATGCCATAGGCATTCTGATAAAAAAGGTGTTTAAAAACTTTTTTTACTATTACAAAATTGTAAATATGGTCTGCATACGAATAATCTTTTTATTTACCCTCTTTTGGAGCTTTTCATGCACATAAGTTCATTTTTCCTCATTTTGCTCATCTTCGTTCCCACTGTTTGTGCTGCCAGCTTTATTAACGAAATTATGTATGACCCAGAAGGCTCCGATACTAATCGGGAATGGATTGAGGTTGTTTTTGATGAGAATGAAGAAATCAATTCCTCAACTCTTACTTTAGTTGAAAATGGTCGTGAGCATGAATTAACTTTGGTACAAGATAGCAGTACTTCTTTTGCGATTATTGCTCAGAATGCTGAACAATTTCTAAACGAGTATCCAAGTTTTACAGCTACCCTTTTTGATAGCAGTTTTTCTTTGCGTAATAGTGGACAAGACTATATCGCTCTTAAAAATTCTGTAGAGATTTTAGATTTTGTAAATTACTCTGTAGATTGGGGAGGGAGAGGTAGATCTTTAGAAAGATTATCGATTGAGCAAAGTGCGAACGATCCATCTAACTGGCAATCATCTGTTCAAGAACAGGGAACACCAGGGCAGGCTAATAATCTTGTTCAAAGTTGCGATTGGCGTATTTCTCTTACTCCTTCCAAAGATACCTACACCCTTGTTGAAGGCACAGCAACTTTGAACTGGTCGATTCAACTTGAAACTTCTGAAAGTGGGGAATTAGCGAGCGCTTTGTATTGGATTGAAGGTCCATCAGGAGAAATAATTCAAGAGCAAACCTCTGTTTTAGCAAGTTCTTCTAATCAACTTGACAATTTTGAAAAAAGAGTTGATCGGCAAGGAGAATACTTTTTACGTGCAAATATCACAGACACAAGTTGCAATGATGGAGATTTGAGCAATAACTTCGCAGAAAAATTAATTATTGTAGAAGAGGCAGCTCCTCTTTTAGTATCTTCGTCACGAATTGAGATAGAAAAAATCTTACCACAAACACTTAACTTTGGTAATTCTTTTAATGTAACACTAAATCTTTATCGAGGGGATACTAATCGCTATGCTCTTCATACTTTTGTTGAAGATACAGCAAATCGAAAAGTTTCTGAGGATTTATCATTTCACATTAACGAAAAATTTTCTAACTCATCAGTAATTCTATCTATTTTATTACCTGATAACTGTGAAAGAAAGTATCAAGAACCTTATTATCTTCATGTTGAAGGATTAAATCTTACACAGTTAAGCGAACTTAAAATTAGTGACGCTTCCAATAGTATCTGTAATGTTGAGGAAGAAACCGTTCAAGATTCAAAAAAACCTTCAAATGAACAAATTTTATTTTTTGATGCGCCCTCCTTTGCAAATTCTGGTGATAGTTTAGATGTTCAAGCTCATCTCCAGAATGGGGATAAAGAAACAACGTATCATGTGTGGAGCTATCTCATTAAAGGCCGTACTTGTTATTCTTGCCAAAATAAAAAGGAAGAACGTAATGCAAATTTCATTACTATTAATTTGTTAGCATATGATGAAAAAAATCTAGATTTTATACTCCCTATAGATTCAGAAAGCTCCGAAGACGAATACACTCTTGTTCTCGAATATCTTAAAAATGATCAAAAGACAAGTAAAAAAATAACTACACCTATTCAAATTAAAAAGAAAGAAGAAGTTGTAAAAGAACAAAGTCCATTGCTTCTTGCAGCCTCTTCTCATGAAGAAGAAAAGCAAATGATCGAATCAGAAATCATTCCTAACTCAAAAAATGTTAAGAATACTTCCCATACATTAATCTATGAAGGAAGTTCTCAGAAGGCAGCACGAATGATTCCTTTTGTTCTTCTTTTAGCCTTTTTATTAATTCTCATAATCCTACTCAAGAAGACTTAGAAAGGCTTAAAAATCTTCTTTAGTTCGAGATTGAAAAATGGAGCACTCAATTCACTTTAGAGCAATCATTGAAGTACTTGGAAGGCCTAAAGAGCACGTACAAGAATCATTACAACAGTATATAACAAATCTTAAAGAAGATAAACGCTACAAAGTCTTACACGAAGATTTTGCAGAGATAAAAAAGCAAGATGGCAAAGATCAAGAGTTATGGGCAGGATTTGCTGAAGTTGAATGTAGCACAGCAAAAGCATCTGATTTAACACTTTTTTGTTTAACATATATGCCGTCACTTATTGAAATTTTAAAGCCTACTTCTTTAACCTTTAGTGAGCAAGATTTTTCACTCTTTCTCAACGATTTGCAAGGGCATCTTCACAATATTGACATTGTCGCAAAGCAGGTAAAATTAGAGAATGATTTTCTTAAAAAGAATATGTCCGCTCTCCTTAAAAACTATGTCGTTGTTCTCTTAAGCAAAGCAAACTTAACTTCACAGCAGCTAAGCAATTTAACAGGCGTTGATCAAGATAAACTTGAAGATTACCTTGACCAACTCATCGATGAAGGAAAAATAGATTTAAAAGAAGGAATGTATTTTCGTATTCAATCTGAAAATGACTGATCCTAAACAAAGTGTGGAAGCAATTCTTTTTGCTGTAGGAAAAGAAATTACAACAGAACGTATTTCTGCCCTCAGTTCTCTTACTATGCCACAAGTAGAAGAACTCATTTTAACTCTACAAAAAGAATATGAGGAGCATAAGAATGCACTCCATATTGTTAAAAAAGAAAACGGCTGGAAATTAACAGTTCGAGATGAGTTTGTTCCTTTGGTGAGCAGTATCGTAAGCTCAACCGAACTTGAAAGACCTTTAATGGATACGCTTGCTGTGATTGCTTGGAGATATCCTGTGCTTCAATCAGATGTTATTAAACTTAGAAGTCCTGCAGCGTATGAGCATATGAAAGAGTTAGAAGCACGTGGATTTATCATGAAAGAGCGCTTTGGCCGTTCCTATAAATTAAAACTTACACCTAAATTTTTTGAATACTTTGACCTTCCATCTGAACAAGCAAAGCAAGCTTTCTTACAAAAAGTACCTGCTAGCGTTCTTGAAGAAGCTGAAAATGTTGATAAAGAAGCAGATGAAGTAGAACGTCTTATTGAGTTAGATAAGAAAGAAAAAGTTGCGCGCCATGAAATTAAAAAAGCCATGGATGACATGAAAAAAGAAGAGGAGTGATTTTTAGGCACGGAAATTAAAAAAACCTAATTTACCTTCAAACTCTCCTTGTCGTACAACATATTGATTTTTTCCTACTAATTCAACCTGAGCTCCTTTTTCCGTTAAAAGCTTTACTTGTCCTGCAAGAAATTCAGAAGAATCGTCAATCTCAAGACAAGGTCCATATTTTGCTGTGCAAGCCATGAGTGCTTGAAGCAATTTAAATGCGGAAGGAACGTCTTGTGCTTCTCGATATGCATCGAACAATCGATCATGCTCTGCTTCAGCGGCAACTATTTCTTTTCTGCCTTCATCTTTTTTTTTATCAAATAATTGCCTACGCTTGCTAATTGCTCCTTGTACAGTTTCACTTTCTTTAGCTTCGTACTCAGATGCAGCAAGATACGTTGCAAGTTTTGTAAATTGAGCTTCTATATCACCTGCTTGGTGAGCAAGGACATAAACTGGTCTATTTTTCAAATTATGATCTAATTGGTCTAATTTTCGTGCTAACAGATTTCTGTAAAGTAAACCTGAAGTTGTTCGAGGTAATTGATCTTCAGTACTTTCAAAAGGATGATACTTAATTTGTAGTGCTAAAGGCGCAAATAGATCTGCGTGGAGTACAATGGGTGTGGCGCTTCCAGGAAAACGACGTTGATATTTTTCTAATTTGTCAGCGTAAAGAGCTAATACTTCATCTTCTTTTTCTGCGTTTCGTGCACTCATTGCAATACCTGTAAGAGTTTGAAGATGACCATATGCACATGCAAGAGTTTGGAGTTCATTTTGGTCATATCTATCAAGCGTTGCTCCCAAAGTAAAAATTATCGATTCAATTGCTTTTTCAAGTGATGGTTGGTCTGTTCGTATAGCTGCATCGGTTACTTTAGCTGCAACTGTCTCAAAAACTTGTCTTGAAACCCATTCTTCTTGTTTTGTACCACGAGCGATATCTCTGCATTGTTGAACGTAAGATTTAATTCCCAAGAAAGAAGGGGTAATTCGTGTAAGAAAAAGCAAATCTTCAACTTGCTCTATCTCTTCTTCTCCTAGTTCTCTTTTCGAAAATAATGATTTCCACAATCCCATTTTTGCTCTAAAATATGCATTCTTTATAAAATTAGTCATAAATACTTACTTACGAGGGGTAAAATTATCCAGAAACCACAATCTTTATAAAGCACAAATCTCTCATTTTTCTTAAGAATTATCGTCGACAAAACGACTTTTCACAACCCTCATGGAAAACACTGCTGCTCAACCAAATTCAACTAAAATTGTTCCTCGTGTGATAGAGGAAGAGATGAAGCAAGCATATGTAAATTATGCAATGTCAGTTATTGTTGGACGAGCGCTTCCTGACATTCGCGACGGTCTAAAACCAGTTCATAGGCGTATTCTTTTTGCAATGTATGAACTTGGAATGTTTCATAACAAACCATTCAAAAAGTGTGCAAGAATTGTAGGGGAAGTTTTAGGAAAATTTCATCCTCATGGCGATACTGCTGTTTACGATTCATTAGTTCGCATGGCGCAAGATTTTTCACTTCGCTATCCTCTCATTAAAGGGCAAGGAAACTTTGGTTCAATTGATGGGGATTCAGCAGCTGCGATGCGTTATACCGAAGCAAAGCTAAGTAAGATTGCTGAGGAAATGCTTCACGATATCGAAAAAAACACAGTAAGCTTTCGAGATAATTTTGACGGATCTCTTAAAGAGCCTGAAGTTCTTCCATCTAAAATTCCTAATCTTTTATTGAATGGATCTTCTGGGATTGCTGTTGGAATGGCCACAAATGTTCCTCCACACAATCTTCGAGAAATTTGTGATGGAATCATTGCAACAATTGACAATCCTCAAATTTCACTGCAAGAGCTTATGACTTTAATTCCAGGGCCTGATTTTCCAACAGGTGGAGAAGTTTTATGTGGATCCGCACTTCTCTCCGCTTATGGAAGAGGAAGAGGAAAAGTTACAATCAAAGCAATCTGCTCGGTAGAAGATGATAAAATCATTGTTACACAAATTCCCTATCAAGTAAATAAAGAAGAGCTTATCGAGCAAATTGCCGATCTTGTACGTGATAAAATTATTCCAGGGATTCGTAATATCAATGATGAATCAGATCAAGAAGGTATTCGTATTGTCATTGATCTTAAAAGAGAAAATGATCCTGCGGTAATTTTAAATCAACTTTATCAATTTAGTCGTCTTAAGATTTCTTTTGGCATTACGATGCTAGCTTTAGTAAAAGGACAGCCATTAACCTTAGGGCTTAAAGATTTCATTGTAGCTCATATTGATCATCGTAAAGATGTCATCGTTAAACGCACTCAGTATGATTTAGATCAAGCAGAGCAACGTGTCCATATTCTAGAAGGACTGCTAATTGCCCTTGCTCATATTGAAGAGATTATTGCAGGAATCAAGAAAAGTCGTGCTGTTGATGATGCGCAAACTTTTCTTATAAGTACGTACACACTCACAGTTCTACAAGCAAAAGCAATTTTAGAATTACGCTTGCAAAAACTAGCATCACTTGAGCAACAGAAAATCCAAGAAGAACATCTTGATCTTCTAAAACAAATTGCAGCTTTTAGAGAAATCCTTGCCTCCGAAGCAAAAGTTCTCTCTTTAATCAAAGAAGAGATTACAATCATTAAAGAAAATTATGCTGATCAAAGAAAATCAATTATTGTTCCAAGTAATGAGGAAGAAGAAGATCTTAACATGGAAGAATTAATTGAAGAACAAACAGTCGTTGTTACTTTAACACAAACAGGCTATCTTAAACGTCTTCCTTTGGATACCTACCGAACCCAGAAAAGAGGAGGTAAAGGAATCATTGCTGCTGGAATGAAAGAAGAAGATGTTGTTGATAATCTTTACGTAACTTCAACTCACGCTTTTCTTCTTGTCTTAACAGACAAAGGTCAGCTGCATTGGCTTAAAGTGTACCAAATTCCTCAAGGAACAAGACAAGCTAAAGGAAAACACATCTCAAATCTTCTCACTCTTCAAGCGCAAGAAAAAATTACGGCAATCATTCCTGTTCGCTCATTTGATGATGGTTATTTGTTTATGGCAACCAAGCAAGGAACCGTAAAGAAAACACCACTCACTGAATTCTCTCGTCCTCGTGTAGGGGGTATTCGAGCCCTCACTTTAGATGAAAATGATACTTTGATTGGCGTTGAAAAAACCACAGGAAACGATGAAATGATTTTAGCAACTAAAGAAGGCGCAGCTAATCGATTCCATGAAGAAGATGTAAGAGCGATGGGAAGAACTGCTGCAGGAGTTCGAGGAATTAGGCTTGATGCTAATGATGAAGTCATTGGAATGCTTATTGCAGCGCAAGATAAAAATATTTTAACCATCACACAAAAAGGGTACGGAAAACAAACTCCTGTTAGTGATTATAGGCTCTGTAATCGGGGAGGAAAAGGCGTTACTAACATTAAAATTACTGATAAGAATGGTCCTGTTAAAGCAGTTATGAACATTGCAGGAAATGAAGAGTTAATGCTTGTATCAAAACAAGGAATTGCGATACGCATGAAAACAAGCGACATTTCAGTGATTGGTAGAGCAACACAAGGCGTACGGCTCATGCGTCTTAATGACACCGATGAACTTGCCGCTGCAGCAAAAGTTGATTCTGATGAGGCAGTAGTAGAAAATATTGTTGTGGAAAATCAACCTGAAAAAGATCCAAACACATCCAACGATCCACCATCCGCATAATTTCTTATAAAACTCTTATACTTTAATGACTTTTATAAAGAGACCATCTTTTTCTCTATTTTATGAACTACTACGCTCTTGTCCATGAAGGAGAAGAAGAGATTTGTGTAAAAGAACTACAAGAATTAGTAGGTGCATCCGCAAAAAAATCATCTCATGTCATCTCTTTTTCACTTCCTAACACACAGCTTTTTGCAACTCTTCTTAATCATGCTCAATCCGTTAGGCGTTTAATCATTGCTCTAGGCAGTTTTACCAATATAGATGAAATGAATTTGAAACTTTCCTCTTCTCTCAATAGTATTCTTCCTCAAACTTTTTCTTTTAAAGTTGTTGTGGAAAATGTAAAAGGACAAGAAAATCGTGAAGAGCTTGCCAAAAAAGTCACCTCTTGGTTTTTTCTTCAAGCAGAAAAAGAAAATCTCAAACCAACTCTTAATTTACGCACACCTAATCATAGTCTCATTTTGTACCATAATGGAACAACATACTTTTTAGGAGTTGATCTTTATAACGAAGAATTAAATGCACGTTCTTATCGACTTTTTCCTCACTCTGCATCATTTAAAGGAGATGCTGCATACTACATTGTTCGCAAGTCTAAATTTGAAGCAGGCAAAAAATTATTAGTTAGTTTTTTTAAAGATGGAACAATGCTCATTGAAGCAGCTTTTTTTGCTAATAAAATTCCGTTTAGACCCGAATTAAAACAGACTGGTTCTATTACCCCTTCTCAAGAAAAAACAATTGTCTTTGGATTTGATGAAGCAAAACCAAATGTTTTTGCAACGCGTAAACATCTACGTCTAGCTAAAGCTGAGAAGTATGTGCAAATTGAACAGCAACAGCTTGATGAGCTTTCTTCTTTTTATGAAACGCATAGTTTTGATAACCTTATTTTTCATATCACCAAAAAAGATGAAGATAAAATTAATGATATCTACAATCAAGCAGCTTTACTCCTTAAAAAAGGAGGAACACTTCTTTTAGTGAGTCGTTCGGGCTTTGAAGTATTCTATCCTTCAACATTTTCTCTTCAATCTAAAGAAGAGCTAAAGCGAGGAGAGAGTGTACTCATTTTAACACTCCTAAGCTTAGCTTAAATATCCTATTCTTTTCTTGAGGGTTAGGCAAATCTTTTATATACTATAAAGTAAGTTCCAAGTTTCATGGTTAGTACGCAGGAATTTAAAGCGCGAATTAAGCAATTCTACAACTTTAATAAACAAGAAATCTCAAGTTTAGTTATTGCAACCCTTGTTATAGGTTTTGTTTTCTCATTTAAAGATTGGGGGGAAGAAACCTTTAATGCCGCAAAAGGCGTTATGAATCTCCTTATCACTATTATCATAGTAGGAGCAAGTCTTTTTTTTCGCCTTTCTTGTCAAAAAATCTATGGTTTAAGTCAAGGATATAAAGCTGAATTTCAAGTATGGTATACTGGATTAGGTATTGGTTTAATTGTCTCATTTCTTTCTTTGGGTAAATTTCCACTTGCCTTAGTTGGCTGTGTTATTGCTGCACATATGGTAAGACAGCGCTTAGGCGAATTTCGTTATGGATTTTCCCTCTGGGATAATGGAATGATGTCCTTTTGGGGAATTTTAGGAAATATGATTTTAGCGATTATCTTTGCCATCGGAGCTTTTTTTGTTCCAACAAGTTATTTTTTTACCAAGGGTCTAATCTTTAACATCATCATGGCTTTTTGCTCTCTTCTTCCTATTCCTCAGTTAGATGGACTTGCTATTTTCTTTGGATCACGTATGTTGTATGCGATTGCCATTTTTACTGTTGTTTTAGGAACAGTATTACTTTTAACCAAAACGAAAATAGGACTCATCATTGCAATTGGTATTGGCAGTCTTGCAGCAATAGTTTATACTATTACAGGTTCTGAAAAATAAAATGGCAGAAGGAGGAGGAATAAAATGGATCAAGCAATGGCCAGAGGTCTTCTCTTTTGGTTTATTAGTACTAGGTTTCATCATTTCTCTTTTGCTTAGGCAGGAGTCATTTAGTTACTTGACAATTCTTTTTAGTGGTTTTCTTGCAGCACGAGGTTATTATCTCAAAAAACAAAAAGAACCTATTTTTCCTTTCATTTTGTTGATTATCGGTTTTCTTGTAGGATATATTATAGGGGCAGTTTGGGTAAGTCGTATCATGGTTTTTTTCTTCTTTATTCTAGGTTTTTGTGTCTCTTATTATCTTCACAAGAAAAAAATAGTCACAATCTTTAAAAGTGAGATCTTCATTAAGTAGACTATGAACAAAACCTATAATGCTGTGAGCGTTGTTGTAAGTAGAAAACCTGGGAAAGATAAGGAAGGACTCTGGTCAGCATTTATTGGTCTTTTTCAAGAAAATAATCCTCACTTAAAAGGAAAAGCACCATTTGAAGTATTAGAAATCAAAGAAATTGAAAAAATAAGGATTCGTGAGCTGCGCAATATTTCTTATTATCTTGCAGGTAATGATATAGTTATTAATAACCTCAAAAAAGTGGAAGTAATAAAAGATGGAAATATTTTAACGATTACAGGCAAACAAGTTCTGCCATGAAGAAAAAAAATCCAAGCCAGCTCTCAGATGAGGAGTGGCAAAAAAAGTTAACAGAAGAACAATTCTTAGTCTTACGAAAAAAAGGTACAGAGCTTCCATTCACTGGCAAATATTGTAAATTAACAAAAGAAGGAGAGTATCTTTGTGCAGCTTGCGCAGCCCCTTTATTTAACTCTTCAACTAAGTATGATTCTGGTTGTGGTTGGCCAAGTTTTTTTGCACCATCGGAAAATAATGCTCTTATTTTTAGAGAAGATTCTTCACATGGAATGGTAAGAACAGAAGTTTTGTGCCGTAACTGTAAAGGACATCTTGGTCATCTTTTCGACGATGGACCAAAACCTTCAGGTCAAAGATATTGTATTAATTCTGTAGCACTTAATTTTAAAGAAGGAAAGAAAAAAAGATAAAAAATTAATCTTAAGAAACGAGTTGGTCATCAGTAAAGACATGGAGCTTGTGCGCTTCTTTTACTTTAGAAACTGTTCCAATAAGATGAGATATACCAAGCTTCTCACATAAGCGAACAAGGTCAATGTCAACTGCTCCGTCAAGAACTAAAGCATACATTCCACCATTAAGGCTTCTGATTGTGCTTGTTAGTTCACTGAGAGGAACTTTGCCTAAGACGTTAAGTTTTTCATCGAAGATGCAAGCACCACGTGTTCCAAACAAATCTTCAATTGTTTGTTTGAAGAGACGTTTTTCCTCACCTGAAAGACCTTGCTCTTCTTTACCATTATTGTTTACTGCTGGTGCTACTGCAACTCTTTCTCTTGGTGGCATGACTCGAGGAACAGATGAAGGCCTTGGTCCACTATGAGTTGGAGCAGATGAGTGTTCCATCCTTCGTGGAGGAGGCATTTTGTTTCCTCTATTGAATGGTTGACGAATGGAGTTAATTTCTTCTTTAAGACCTCCTTGGTCATCAACACCTAAATCGAGTTTACATTGTTCTGCGGTGATTCTTCCTCGCACAGCTTTGTGGATTTCTTTTTTGGTGAGCTCTTCAACTTCTTTTCCATCAGGTGCTTTGCAAACAAAATCAATTTCTGCGGTACTAAGCATTTCTCTGATAATCAAGTCTCCACCACGATCTCCATCAACAAAAAGAGTTGTTGTTTTTCTACGTGTTAAGTCTTTAATTGTTTGAGGAATAGATGTTCCATTTATGGCAATTACGTTCTTAAAGCCGTGTTTGAGAAGGTTAAGCACATCAGCACGTCCTTCAACAATGATTACTTCTTCGCTCTCATCGATCGCAGGTCCTGCCGCAATTCTTTCTGGACCGTACTCAACAACTTCCATCATGCGCACAGATTGAGCAACTTCATCAGCAATTTCTTGAGAATCGGGAAGAGTTGTATCTGTAAGCTCTTTAAGAAGTGCTTTTGCTCTATCAATAACAAATTGTCTTTTGCTTGTACGTACATCTTCAATGCGCTGTACTTCAATTTTAGCATTACAAGGGCCAATTCGTTGAATGATTTCTAAAGCAGCAGCAACAATTGCTGTTTCTGTTTTATCTAAGGAACTTGGTATAACAATTTCACCTTGTGTTTTTCCAGAAACAGTATTTACATTAACTTCAATACGTCCAATTCTTCCGGAGCGTTGTAATTCCCTTAGTTCTAACTCGTTTCCCAAAAGACCTTCGGTTTGCCCAAAAATTGCTCCAATAACATCAGGACGATCGACAACTCCTTCAATTGAAATACTGGTATGAATAATATACTTTGCCGCAACAGGGCTAATTTTTGCCATGGTTTTTTACCTCCAATATTACTAAAAAGAAATAGCTCTATCTCACTAAAGGCCACAATGTGGCAACTTCCCACAAAGATGTGAAGGAAATGATCGTGAAGATAAGCATTTTTCTTTGATTTATACTAGCTGACAGTGTTTTGTCCTCTGGTATACTTTTTGAAAATAGGATTTCTATTTTCCTTGTTAATATGAAATGATGCCCGTGCCACTAACCCCTTTTGTTCATCGCTTGGCGTTGCCGTGAACTCCCAAAGGTACTCTCGTAACGGGCCTAAATTAATTTTAAGAGTGGTCTTTTTATAAATCTTATCCAATAATATTAAGAATTGCCATTTTTAAGAGAAAAAACCTCAGCAAATCCGATAAAGGATTTGCCGAGGAAGAGGTGGTTTTGAGGTGTTTATCACTGCACAATGACACTTTATTTATAAATATTTCTACTCGATTTGTTACTCCAAAGTGGTTCATTGTCAGCTTAACTAAACTTATATAAAACAAATTCAATATTCTAGTATTATGGTCACTTTAACTTATCAAGAGCGCTTTAAGACAATTAAAGGCGTTTTTGATGAGTTTACTAATCGGGCCCTATTTGAATTAGAGAGCAGAGACGTTTTTGATCAACTTCTTCATCTCATTTATGTAGGAAAAGAAAGTAACGTGTTTCTTGCAAGAAAAGGAAAAGAGAAATTGATTGTTAAAATTTTTCGTTTGCAAAATACTGATTTTCGTAAAATGTATGACTATATCCGAAAAGACACGCGCTACGAATTTCTCAAAAAGCATCGACGTGACATCATTTTTGCCTGGGCGCAACGTGAATACAAAAATTTAATGAAAGCACAAGCAGCAAAAATTAATTCTCCTAAACCTTACGTTTTTCGCAGTCATATAATTGTTGAAGAAATGATTGGAGATGATGAACCTGCGCCTGCTCTTAAAGACGCTAAACCTCTTAATCCCAAAGCATTCTTTGAGCAAATCATCACTCAAATGAGAACTTTGTATAAAGCAGGATTAATTCATGGTGATTTATCAGCTTTTAATATCCTTAATTACAAAGAAAAACCTTATCTTATTGACTTTTCTCAAGGAACAGTCATTACCACTCCTAACTGTAAAGAATTGCTGCAAAGAGATGTTAAAAATATGGTTTCTTTTTTTCGCAGATTAGGTGTTAAGTATGATGAAGAAGAAGTACTTAAGAGAATAGTTTCTTAGTTAAAATAAAGAGAATTCTTTGACAAAGATTTAAAAAATAACTAACCCTAAACTAGATAATGGAATCAGCAGACTTTTCTTACGAAATCAAAATTCCTCAAGAACGCGTAGCTGTTCTTGTGGGAAAAGAAGGAGCAACCAAAAAAGAAATAGAAGAACAAACTCAATGTAAATTGCAAATTTCAAAAGAAGGAGATGTTACCATTGAAGGAGTTGATCCACTTCTGCTTTATATCACAAGAGAAATTGTTCATGCTATCGGTCGAGGCTTTAATCCTAAAATTGCGCTTAATCTTCTCAAAACAGATTATATCTTAGAATTAATTGATCTTAAAGATGCTTTAGGTAAAAGTCGCAACACTCAAGAACGTCTCAAAGGAAGGATTATTGGAACGGCAGGAAAATCACGTGAAGAAATTGAGCGACTTTCCGAAACAAACATTTGTGTTTATGGAAAAACAGTGGGAATTATTGGAGAAGTTTCACATGCAACCCTTGCAAGGGAAGCAATTGCCATGCTTCTTTCAGGATCAATGCACAAGACGGTCTATCAATACTTAGAGAAAAAAAGAAGAGATATGGTGTTTGGCTAATTGACAGAGTTCATTCCTCGCATTAATTGGAAGGATGAAGTTATTGCGATCCATCCTAAAGAAAAATTAAAAGAGGGGATGTTTCCTCATCGTGTTTCGCTAATTATTCCTAAAGGGATAGGAGATACATTCATTTTTTCTAAAAGAGCTAAAGATAAACACCCCTTTCCTAACACTTGGTGTCCTGGGATTGGAGGAAAAGTGCAGGCTCATGAAAGTTATGAGCAAGCAGCACTACGTGAAATGAAAGAAGAAGCAGGGCTTAGTTCAAATTTAATTTTTGTTGCTAAACTGTGCTATGATGAAGCTGACTATCAAGCAATTTTCCATGTTTTTTCAACTACAGAAGAGCTCAACATAGATATCTTTAAACCAGATCCTTCTGAAATTCAGCACTTCAAAGCCTTTCGTTTAGATGAAATTGAGGTAATGATTTTACAAAATCCCAACGATTTTGCTCCAACTTTTAGAGAGGCTCTTAAGGTATTTGCTAAGGAGTGGAAAACACTAACCATTGCTTAATTTCCCATTTTGTTAAACCATAACTATTATAAATTACCTATTTTCTTCTAGGGTTGATGGTGCAAAAGAGTGCTGAGGAGTTAGCAAAAAAACAACGTGCTATTTCTATTGCCGAATTTTTCGAAAAAAATAGACATCTTTTAGGTTTTGATAATCCTCGTAAAGCTCTTCTAACGGCAATTAAAGAAGCAGTAGATAACGCTTTAGATGCGTGTGAAGAAGCAAGAATTTTGCCTGAAATAAACGTTGAAATAATTCAATTAGAAGAAACGCGCTTTCGCGTAATTATTGAAGACAATGGCCCTGGAATCATTAAAAAACAACTTCCCCATATCTTTGCTCGTCTTCTCTATGGATCAAAATTTCACAAACTTGCGCAAACAAGAGGTCAGCAAGGAATTGGAATCTCTGCAGCTGTTTTGTATGGACAGCTCACCACAGGAAAACCTGCAACCATTCTATCAAAAACTGGGCCAGACAAAAAGGCATCAATGTGTAAACTCAAAATTGATACACAAAATAACATGCCAGATATCGTAGAAGAAGCTGAAAAAGATTGGCCAGACAAAGAACACGGAACACGTATTGAACTTGATTTAGAAGCAAGCTACATTAAAGGTCGCCAATCGGTAGATGAATATCTCAAAGAAACAGCAATTGTTAATCCTCACGCAACAATCATTTATACCAATCCTGAAGCACTTCAACTTATTTTCCCAAGAGCAACAGATCAGCTTCCTCCTGAAACAACAGAGATCCAACCTCACCCTTATGGAGTTGAACTTGGCCGTCTCATTAAAATGATGGAGATCACTGAAACAAAAACTCTTCAGCAATTTTTAACAACTGAGTTTAGTCGTGTAGGACCTGGAACTGCTAAAGAAATTTGTCAAAACGCAGCGCTTCTGCCCAATACAAAACCATCAGATGTTACAAGGGAGATGGCTGAAAGTCTTCTCAAAGGAATTCAAAATACAAAAATTATGGCTCCTCCAACTGATTGTATCTCACCTATTACGGCTGAACAATTAGAAAAAGGACTTCGCAAAGAAATCAATGCTGAATTTTATTGTTCAACAACAAGACCTCCTGCTGTGTATAGGGGAAATCCATTCATTATTGAAGCAGCTCTTGCATATGGGGGGGATCAGCCAGGAGATGCTCAAGTTAGGATCATGCGTTTTGCTAATCGCGTTCCTCTTTTGTATCAACAAGGAGCTTGTGCTATAACATCTGCTATTCAAAGTACGGTATGGCGTACGTATGGTTTGCAGCAAAGTAAAGGAGGGCTTCCTATCGGTCCTTGTAGCATTATTGTACACATGTCTTCGGTATGGGTTCCTTTTACTTCTGAATCTAAAGAAGCTCTTGCGCATTACGTTGACATCACTAAAGAAATTAAACTTGCACTGCAAGAAGTTGGTCGTAAGCTTGCAATGTATGTTAACAAGAAAAAACGTATTGGAGAGGAATCCAAAAAACGAAGCTACATTGAAAAATACATCCCTCACGTTGCTGATGCTTTAAGAAATATTGTAGGTCTTGAAGAAAATAAAAAGAAAGAAATTGAAGATAAGTTAAATGAAATTTTAGAACAAACACGCGGTGAGCTCGAAGAAATCGGTGCAGAAAACACTGAGTATGATCCAGAGTTTGCTAAAATTGGAGAAGACGAAGAAACAGAGGAAGAGGATTGGGAAGAAGATCCTAAAAGTAAAAAGAAAAAGAAAGATGAAGAAGAATCCGAGGAGGAATAAATGAGCGTTGCAAAGAATGAAAATAAAGTAGTACGGCATATAAGAGAAGTTGCTAAAGATATGTATGATAAAATTATTCTTCTTAAACAACCACAACTTAAAATGCCGCTGCGCGCTTTGGCAAATGTAGAATATAATCCCAAAGATGGTTATTTTAAACTTTTAAACAAATTCAAAACAAGAACGCTTACCGCATCATCCATTAAGACATTTGCGCAAACACTGCGGATGATGGAGCTCTCCAAAAGTTTAGTTGAAACTGATGATATTGCAACCAAGAGGGAAGCTTATTACGTAAGTAAAAACTGGGGGGAGGCTCGCTTTAAAGAGCAACCTGAATCGGATACAGTTATGGATGATTTTGAAGCAATGATGCAAGTTAATCGAGAGCAGATTGGTTTTATTCCTGAAGAAAAAGGAGGAGCGGTTGCAGGAGAGCTTGTTGTTATTGACCAAGATCAAGAAACAGAAGAAGAATTAGAAATTGATTGTACGAAGTTTGGTGCTGGTGCTTATTCAATTCCAAGTTCAGTAGAACATTTACATTTTAAAACAAAAGCTAAATTTATTTTAGCAATTGAAACAAGCGGTATGTTTGAGCGTCTCAATAAGCATAAATATTGGAAAACGGCCAATTGTATTTTGATTGCAATGGGAGGAGTTCCAACTCGTGCTTGCAGACGTTTCATTCGTCTTCTTGCCGATGAGAGAAAACTTCCCGTATACGTGTTTACAGATGGAGATCCTTACGGTTTTGGTTCTATTTATCGTACGCTTAAAGTTGGCTCCGGAAACGCTGCTCACATCAATGAATTCTTTTGTGTTCCTCAAGCACAGTTTCTTGGTGTAACTCCTCAAGATATTATTGATTACAAACTACCTTCACATCCGCTTAAGGAAGTTGACATTAAAAAAATTAAAGATCTCATTAAAAATGATCCTTTTGTTATTCACTATAAACCTTGGCAAAAAGCGCTAGAGGAAATGGCAAAGATGAAGGTGAGAGCAGAGCAGCAGGCTTTAGCAGCCTGGGGACTAAATTATGTTATGGATACATATCTTCCCGAAAAAATAAAAAATCCTAAAACGTGGCTACCATAAATGAAGTGGAAAACATTAAGTTTACTTCTTGTACTTGCCTTCTTTGTTAGCGCATGTGGAGAAAAAACAATGGAAAAAACAAATACACACAATAGCACTGTTACATTTGAAACAAATAAAGGATCGTTTACACTCGAACTATTTGATCAGAGTATGCCAATAACAACAGGCAATTTCAAAAAATTAGCACAGCAAGGATTTTACGATGGAACAAAATTTCACAGGGTAATTTCAGGCTTTATGATTCAAGGTGGTGATCCTCTAACCAAAGATAATTCTAAGAAAAAATCGTGGGGAATGGGAGGACCTGGCTATGTTATCAAAGATGAATTTACCTCAACTAATCGTAATGATCGCGGAACAATTTCCATGGCGAATGCTGGTCCAAATACAGGAGGAAGTCAATTTTTTATTAATCTTGTGAACAACAATTTTCTTGATTCTAAACATCCAGTTTTTGGCCGTGTAATTGAAGGACAAGATGTCGTTGATAAAATAGCTAAAACAAAAACAGATTCTGAAGATCATCCTGTAGATGATGTGATCATTGTGAGTATAAAAGTAAAATAATTTTCTTATTTTTTTATTCCTATTATCATTTCTTGATATACGCTTAATTCTTTTGGAGAGGGAATTATTTTAAGAGAAAAATGTGAAAATCCACTATCGCTAATAAGAAGTCCTCCTCTTTTAAGTTTTGCAAAAATTATCTCTTCATACTCATCTTCTTGTAATTTCATAATGCGAAACGCTTTTTCAAAATAAATGTCAAACAAGGGAATTTCTCTTATGCAAAAAAAGATATTTTTTAGCCAAAATGTTAGCATAACTTCTATTCCTTGCCAATTAAAATGTAATAGTTCTTTATTTTTAGTAAAAATGATCTGTTTTTCCCTCAGAGTTTTTTCAATTAACTCACCTACATCATCAATATCAATCAAAATGAGGCGAAGTGCCTTAAGATTGGGAAAAAGCCTTTTAACATATTGCATGGGAGTAACCCAATCGTCTCCACTGCCAGGATAGATGAGGAGGGGTGATGCGGGTAAAGGCATAAAAATAGGGTTTAGCAAATCAAGTAATTTCTCTTCTTTGGAAAGCTTAGAATGCATTCTTCTTCTTTTATCTACAAAATATTTAAAAGTTGTTTGAAGCTCTCACTTAAAATTGGGTCCGTAGCCTAGTCTGGATACCCGCAGTTTCCTCTGAAACGAGGGGATTAGCCGGTAAGGCAAATAGGGCATCAGCCTTCTACAACAAGTGTTGAAGGGAGCTGAGGGTCGGGGGTTCAAATCCCCTCGGACCCGCTTTTTACTTTTCAGGTGTTTTTGATTGCAGATATGTTTAAATAGTAAATAAGATCATTTATCTCACAAAGGGATGTGTGATGGATATTCGCAAAACAAGAACTTGTGAGCAGTGCAGAAACGTTGTTTCGCTTGATAAAATTCGCCTTCTAGCAAAAGATGAGAGTACAAGCATTCTAGTATGCTCAAACTGTGAAGATTATTTTAAGACGCGTACTTCTCCTACTTCTCTTGGAACGCGCATAACTCCTCTTCCTAAAGCAGATTATCTTAGCTACAGTTGTGATCGTTGTCATTATGAGTTTCGTGCTGACAGATTTAAAGCAGATGTGACCTATAATCTTAAATGTCCCTATTGTGGTAAGACAGACAAACTCGCTAAGGTATAAAGAATGCTCCATATTCATCAACTCAATCATTTCGGAATAAAAGCTGCTGAACTTGAAAGTGTTTACCTTATTCGAGAACTAAAAAATAAAACACCTTATCCACTTTCAACACAAAGTTTTGAAAACTATTTCTCAGAACTTTTTCTCTCTCCAACCGACCAAGAACATATGGAAAAAGGCCTCATTCTTCTTGAACCTACGATGGAAAAAGTTCGTCAAATTCTAGCTCAGCAAGATAGTGCTCATGAACCTATTAACTTGCAAAGAGCTTTGCAAGTTCTCAAAGAAATGCCTCAACCTTTACAAAATAACATCTCTTATATTCAAGAGATAATTGGCTGGCAAGCACCATTTATTCCTCAAGCAACTTCTCTTTTCAATAACTTACCTAAGTTTCGCACTCATGAAGAACGGGTTGTAGGAAATCAGCAAATAAACATCCTCTTTCAAAAAGTTTTGAGAGGAAAAGACTTTCTTTTCAATTATTCTGATATCGTAGGAGAAGCTCATCTTGCCCACATCAACAGTTTAAGTGAGAGTATGAAAAAAGGTTTTCTCTTCCATGTTTCATTGGAAGATGAACTTAAGCGTCTTAGCTTTGATGCAATCAAAGCAAAACTTCCTAAAGAAAAAGTTGAAGAGATGGAGCGAATTGCCGAGAACGTTGAAGTAATTCGTAAAGCGGTCGATCGTGCTTACTCTTCAAATATGAGAATGGTTAATTGGGCAATTGTTTTGTATGCGTATGTGAAGTGGCTTTCTTCTAGCAATTAATTATTAGAAATGGTGCTGGTCTAATACCATGGACGAAGTCCATCCATTAATTGTCATCATTTCTAATCCAAAGAAATGCAGCATTTCTTGGCCATAAAATTTCTGATTTTATTGTCCCAAAAATGTGCACGCTCAGGCTGACCATGAACTTGTCACATATTTTTTCCAGCCTTCACTAACAACGCACATTTTTGTTATTTGAGAAGTTTAGCGAATCGTTTATAATTTGCAGTGTATTTATTGATCCATTCATAGATATCATCCATAAAAATAATTAGAATTACTGCCCCTGGAAGAGGTAAGGATCCTATTTTAATTGGAAGAAGTGCATTTTCTTTAATATCTTCAAGTTGTGCAGCAGCTTTTAGCTCTGCTAGTAACGCCACGTCGCGCTTATAGTATGCACCAACAAGAAGCATAGTATTTTTCTCTTTTCTAAGTGCTCTTTTTAGTCTGCGGATCATAAACCTAATCCATAATGTGTGAGCTACAGTTCTTTTTGATTCTGGATCTAACAAAATAAGCCAAGATATTTTTTTGACTTGCGAATTCCTTATTTTTTTAATTCTAGAAAATAATTTTTGCATCAGTTCGTACCTATTCATTAATTGTTGAAACGCGGAATCTTTATGTCCTTCATCTTTTAAAAGTAGAACAAATCCTAGTATTCAAAAAAATAATTTTTCTAGCTCTTCTAGTTGAACAGTCGATTGTTTCGTTGCTTCTACAAACTCAGGAAGACCAACTGTAGGAGTTGTTGATTTCTCATAGTTTTGCAGGTATGATGCACGTTGACGATCAATTCGTATTAAAGAGCGAAAAATTTCTTTGATTTCTCTTTCTAATTGTGCTTTTTTTGCAAGAATTACATCTTTGTTTACTTTTGTTCCTTCCATTTTTGATCTCACATAGAGACCTTAGCTCCACTTAAATAGTTTTGCTGGCAAGCCCTCCTTTTTCATAAGAAAGCTATATAAATCTCCCTCTTTCAACCCCATCTTGTGCGCCCGTGGCTAAGCGGCTAAAGCAATCGCCTGCAGTTTCACTAAAAATAATGAAAAGTTGTCAGCGATCATTCGGGGGTTCGAGTCCCTCCGGGCGCTCATTTTTTTCTAAATAAACTTAAACTAAAATTATACATTGCATATAAAGAAAGACCAAACGGCATGTATCCTAAATAACCCAAAATAGGCATTTCAAATATTTTTAAAAATCCAAGAACAGGAACATCATAAAACCATTTGGCAGGAGCCCAATAATTCCAAAACTCCCAAAAGAAACCACAAATTAACGCTCCAATCATCAATGACCAAAAAATAGTTGCTCTTCCTCTCTTAAGATCTTCAAGAATTGAAGGAGACTTCATCATAAAATTTATGGGATCAAGAAGAAAAAACATACTTAACCAAACAAGAGAGTAAGCATAGTAAGGAACAACAAAAGGTAAAATTAAACAGATTATTCCTATTAAAATAAGCCAGCAAACTTTTCTTTTGTTAACATGTACTCTCCATTTTAGGCGTTGGAAGATAGAAAAAGAACGAAGTAAATCGCTTGTTTCAATGATAGCAGGAAGAACGGTTGAAAAAGCAAGAGTGTACATAATCCATTGTGGTTCTCCAACTCCTTCGTAGCGCCAATTCTCAATAAAGTAGTTGAGCAATTCATAAAACCACCAGAAAATCGCAGAAAGTAAAAATAAAAGCCAAAACTTACAATGGTTATTTTTAAGTCGTGATGATTTAGTACGAGCCAACACCCATGCATCTACAATTAAAATATAGCCAATCCATAGGCATAAGAAAAAAAGATACGTTGTAAATGGCTCAATCTTAAGAAAAATTAAGATTTCACCTAAAGCAACAAAAAGTAACCCTATATAACCATACCAAGGAAACATCGAAAAGAGTACTTTTTCTTTCTTATAAATATTTTACGAAATGATTAAAAAAGAAGAAAAAAATAATTAATAATCCATCTAGGCAGGACTAAAACCTGAAATAAATATCTCTGCGTTTCCTACAAAAAAATGTTGACCTTTTTTAACTTCTCGTCTTTCACTTACTTTTATTTTTTGACTAGGGTCTGGTTGTCGCATTTTATCGCTCATAAGTACAACTGATCTAGAGAGATTTTCTAAAAAGAGTTTGCTTCCAACAACATACAATTGACAGTGAATATCATCAACACCACTCGATTTCAAAACTATAGAATTTCCTTTTGCGTGCCCAATAGTAATAACTCGATCAATTTTAAATCTTTTAGTTCCTATATAATTCATAACTCCAACTGAATCCGTCTCTGTTATTCCTAATGAAATCCCTTTACCAAATCCAAAAACCATCATAATCACCTTTTTTTTCTTACTTTAGAAAGTAGGACTATAAAAATTTAACTAGGTTGCAGTCTACTTACTCCAAATCCGAATGTAAAAAGGGATTTGAGGTCGTGCACTATAACCTTCCCCTAGAATAACAGCTGTATTGTTGGAGCATACCCTATCCCATTTTATTTGTTTAGCGTTTCTTGGAAGTCCATCTGTTGAAACCCATATTCCTCTAGACGACATATCATTAATTACATATTTACGTTTTTCCTCACTCCAGATTAAAACACAATGTTCCTTACTCACAAAATCCATTTGAGGAGAATTTTCAACCACTCCTATCTTGTTTCCTGCTTCAAAAACATACTTTGAAGGATCTTGAGAGACTACATGTTCTTTTCCAATGAGAATAGAATCACGATTAAGAGGAATTTTTATTAATTCTTGATTAAGCCAATTTAGAACAACAAGCATTGCTCGATTGTCTCCAGCATGTTCAGCGGCAGTTTCTGCAACGGGTGGTAGAGGTTGCGGACGCGCTTGTATTGGCTGAGGGCGCACCCTTGTCTCTTTAGATCCGAACGGCCACATAAGTTAGTATTGAAAACAGACTTATAAAAAATTTTTGTATCTAACAAATTAGAGATTTAAGAAAAAAGAAGAAACCATTAAAAGAGCTTCATCTTTCCACTTTAAAATGCCCAAAAAATCTCTCTCATCTCTTGAACTTACTGCGCTTGTCAATGAGTTGCAATTCCTCAAAAGAGCAACCATCTCACAGATTTATCACCAAAATAAAGTTGAGGTTCTCATCCAGTTTCATGTAAGTGGACAAGGAAAAGCACTGCTCAAAATCGTTTCAGGAAAATTAGTATGCTTAACAACTCAGAAAGATCCTCAAACAACTCCTACCTCCTTTTGTATGTTTTTGCGAAAGCATCTTGATCATGCTTATCTTAAAAATATTTATCAAAAAGATGCTGAAAGAATTCTCGTTCTAGAATTAGAAAAAAAAGAAAAGTTTTTCCTCATTATTGAGCTTTTTTCTAAAGGAAATGTGGTTCTTACAACTCCAACCTTTGAAATAATTGGCTTACTTCAAGAACAAGAGTGGAAAGATCGTTCCGTGCGCTCTAAAGAAATCTATAAATTTCCAAATCCAGGGCCTAACTGGAAAGATGTAACCTATGAAAATTACTCAAATCTTCTTAAGAAAAGTAACAAAAGAAATTTAGCAACTGCTCTTGCAACGGACTTAGGTTTTGGAGGAGTGTATGCTGAAGAACTTTGCCGTAGAGCGCACATCGATAAAGAAAAAATTCCTTGTGATTTACAAAAAAAAGAAATTGAAAAAATAGTTGCAGCTTTAGAAGAAATGCTAACTCTTATTAAAAAGCCACAAGGATTCTTCTATGAGGAAGATATAGCTCCTTTTCCTCTTACAGATAGAACTTGCGTTAAGGTAGTTGAAACGTATAATGAAGCAATAAATACCATCAATCCTTTTCCTAAAATCTCTCCTTATGAAAAAAAGATCCAAGCATTAGAGAGAACAGTTGCTGATCAAGAATCATCAATGGTTGAATATGAAGAGAGAATTTTACAAAATAAACAAAAAGGCGAAGCAATTTATGAGCATTATGGTCCACTTAAAAAGCTCTTAGAAATTGTAACAGAACTCAAAAAAGAAAAGACTTGGACTGAAATTGAAAAAGAGCTACATAAGGAGAAAAAAATTAAAGAGATTAATCTTAAAACAAAGAAAATAACAATCTCTTTAGACTAATGGTTCTTAAGAACTCTTTTGTTTTCCTTGAAGGAATTTCCCTTAAAAAAGAAAAGATAATTTGGCAACAAGGAATTTCTGATTGGTCAGATTTTCTTAAAACAGATAAAATTAAAGGAATTTCAAAGCTTTCTAAATCTTACTATGAACGAAATATTCAGCAAGCTTTCCTTGCACTCGAAGAAAACAATTCTTCCTTTTTTGTAGGAAAACTGCGCTCTAAACATATGTGGAGACTTTATGATTATTTTCGCGAGCAGTGCTGTTTTTTAGATATTGAAACAGATTCCTATGGAAGAATTACGCTCGTTGGCATTTCTAATTATTATCAAACCAATCAATTTGTGAAAGGATCTAATCTTGAACTAGCATATCTTCAAAATGAGCTAAAAAAGTATAAGCTTCTCATTACCTTTAATGGATCTTCATTTGATCTTCCTAAATTAAAAAAAGAATTTAACTTAGAGATCTCTTATCCACATATTGATCTTAAAGGATTATGTCCTCAACTTGAACTTTCTGGAGGATTAAAAGAGGTTGAAAAAAAATTACAACTCAAAAGACCAGCTCATCTATATGGAAACCCAGTTGATTTGTGGAAAGCGTTTCATGCATCAGCAGATCGTGAGTACTTAGACCTTTTACTAGAATATAACAGAGAAGATATTGAAAATCTTAAGCAGATTATGGATTATTGTTATGGAAAGCTTAAAGAAAGGTATATAACAATCAAAAATGTTTCTTAAGTAAAATGGATGGTGATAATCTTGGAGTTGCAAAAAGCATTCTTGAAAGTGAAAACAAGGAAAAAACTCCTCAACAAGCAATTTCTACTTTCAACATCTTAGACAAATTCATAGATAAGATGGCTCCTGATATCGAAAGTGTGCATGCAGCTTTTACAAATTTTAAAAATACTTCTTTTGCACAAATTAATCGAGATAGCGTTGAAAATTATTTGCGTCGTGATCTTGCTCAAGCAAGAGTTGCACTTCAATGGTATAATATTACTAATAATGCGATGCAAAATTCATTAGCTATTTTATCATCTAAATATGGTTTACTAGAATTTATAGAGCAAAATCCCAACATTTCTTCTGAAGCGCTTAGCGCGATTCAAGCAGAAACTAGTAAGTATCATCAAGCAACATATGGTCTGCTTATTGAACGACTTCGTAAGGTGAGTTTGCTTTTACAGAGACTTCACAATATTATTAGCGAAGAAGTAAGAACTTTGGAGCTATTTCCAAATATGCTTTTCTTAGAAGCCCTTTCTAAATTTCCAAGATTAGCGCAACTTTTTGAAGAGGAGCGTGAAGTTTTCTGGTCACTAGTAAAAGCTGTTGCTATCACTCGTAAAGATGTGCTAAAAGTACGCAATCTTTTTTATGCCCAAAGACGCAAAGTTAATGAGATCGCGCGTGCTCATCTTGTAATCTTGCAGAGAGGTTTTCAAGAAGACATTAAAACAAGTAAAAATAAATTTCAAGCAACTCTCTTAATACTAACTTATCTTCTTGGAGCATATAAAATTTTTACAAATATCACACTTATTAATGTCGTCAATAAAGGTGCGACGTATGCTGTAAAACGTGCAAAAGATTCTCTTTTGCAAAAAGAAGCATCAGAAGCAGGAACACAGTTAAAAGATGCAGCAGAAGAACTTTTAGCTGAAAGAGTGCAAGAAGCAATTCAAAAGTTTGCTCATTTGTGAATGGGTAGCAGCTACCATAAGTATAACAGAGAATTTATGACCTGTATCGTTCTATCTGCTCCAAAGCAATGTGGTTTACATTCGTATCAAAAAGTCTTCCATTAAGATCTCTTAGTGATGTGAAGAAACGCTGTTGATAAGGAATCGTTAAAAGAGACGAATCTCTTTGCGAAGAGTCCTCTTGGACAACTAAAGATAGAGGAACCCATACATTTGTTGCAGAAACAATTACACCTGCAGCGCCCTCAGCAACAATGTGGCCAACAACGTAATTATCAACGCCAGGAAGTTTTAGACGTAAAATTTTACCAATATCGCTTCGATCTAGATTTTTCCTTTTAACCGTTTCAAAATCATTTGGTTTAAGGATTCTTCCTTGATCTATAACATGACCGTTAATCTTGTAAACGCGTTTTTCTTCTGATACATAAAACTCGGGAAGACGAGTTTCTAAAGAATAATCTTGACCAGATGGATCTTTGCCTGAAGGATTTGACATTGCAAATTGATACTGATCTTTTCCATCTTCTTTACCAAATTTTGGTTGTTCATTTCGAACACGGTCAGGTTTTGACATTTCCTTGACCCAAAAATAGCCCGTAAAAGTATTACCTGCTTGGGAAGTTAGTTGAACGATATTTCCTACTTTTAATTTAGTGACTAGCTGATCTATTGGTTCCATAATTACAATTCAGCAACTCTTTGATTTAAAGATTTCTATGATTAAGAATTACAGCAATATTAATAAAAAGAAACAAATTAAGTGAGAGACAATGCCTCATACCGTAACTCCTTGGGAAGTAAAAGGAACAATTGATTATAACAGACTAATAGAAGAGTTTGGTGTCTCAAGGATTGATCCTTCTTTACTAAAACGTATTGAAAAACATAGTGGTAAGCTCCATCATTTTTTAAGACGAAATATCTTCTTTGCTCATCGAGATCTCAATTTTGTGCTTGATGAATACGAAAAGGGTAACAAGTTCTTTCTCTATACAGGAAGAGCTCCTTCCGGTCCAGTTCACATTGGTCATTTAGTTCCTTGGTTATTTACAAAGTGGCTTCAAGATGTTTTTGATGTAGAGTTGTATTTTCAGTTTCCTGATGAAGAAAAATTCTTGTTTAAAGAGAATCTTAGCTGGGAGGCTTCTCAACAATATCTTCATGAAAATATGCTAGATGTAATTGCCATCGGCTTTGATCCTAAGAAAACAAAATTTTTGATAGATACAAAACACGCTAAGCTGATGTATCCTGAAGCTATAAAAGTTGCCAAAAAAATTACTTTTTCTACAGTCAAAGCAGCTTTTGGATTAAGCAATGAAACAAACATTGGGAGTATTTTTTATACTTCAATGCAAGCAGTTCCTGCTTTTCTACCCTGCGTCATTAAAAAGAAAAAAATTCCTTGTGTGATTCCTCACGCTATTGACCAGGATCCTCATTTTAGAGTATCTCGTGATGTGATCCCCAAATTAGGCTATTACAAACCAGCTTCTATTCAATGCAAATTTTTTCCTCCATTAACTGGAATTGATGGTAAAATGTCCGCATCTGAAGCTAGCACTGCAATTTATACCACTGATGATCCAAAAACAGTAAAAGAAAAAGTCAATAAACACGCATTTTCAGGTGGGCAGGCAACAATTGAAGAGCATCGTAAAAAAGGAGGAAATCCAGACATAGATGTAAGTTATCAATGGTTAACTTTTCTTGAGGAAGATGATAAAAAAGTTAAAACTATTTATGCGGACTATAAGAGTGGAAAACTTTTAACAGGAGAACTTAAAAAAATTCTCATAGATAAAATAAATGAATTCCTCAAAATTCACCAAGAAAATCGTAAGAAAGCTGAAAAAATAGTAGACCAATTTATTTTAAAGTGTTAATCTCTCTTAAGAGCTAAGTTTACTTCTTTTTATTAAATTACTCTTAACTAAATTGGTTATGCAGAGAATTAATTTTTGCGTTTAATATATATAACATAACCCTCATTTTTATTAATGTTTACTGATTACTTAGGATAATGGATCCTTTACTTGATCGCAGTTCTTTGGTTAAATACGTAAAAGATAATTTGCAAGCTATTGTTCCTGAACATGGACTAAAACTCTCACCGCTAGCTGTTGAATATCTAGCTCATATGCTGGGAGGTTACGTTCGCTCAGAAGCTCTATTTAAAAAATTTCAATATGGTCCATTAGAAAGAAGTAATTCTCTTGAACCCCTTACCTTAAGGATGCAGAAAAGTAAAGGAGAAGGAGGAGCCATGAGAAGAGTTATGGTTCAAACAGTTGGTGATGAATGTTTATTCCTAGTAAGTTTTTTTTATGACTATTTATTAGCTCGTTGTGGAAGTGCGTTATTAAAATATCATGAACAACTAGGTGCTGGGGCATATAAACAACTTGGTCAAATACCTGATGAAGGCAGAATATTTAATGAATTAGCTACCCAATTCTGGGATATAAGTGATGTTATAAGAGAACTTGATCAAAGTAGAACTAAAGATGATCCAAAAATATTGAAAATTCATCGAACAGCACTAGTAAAAGGATCAATCTATTCTAGTTAGGAAAAAAGAAAGAAGGCACAAAAAGAAGTGAGCGCTTTTATGAAAAAATTAAGTTTTAATATTTAATGCAAGTTTAACTTCTTCTTCCATTCCTTGAATATGATCGTACTCTCTAAGCTCATCTAAACTAACCCAAGCATAATCCTCAAATTCAGATGAGAGTTTTACTTCATCAGAAAGTGCTTTAGCTAAAAAAGCAAGCCCAATTACATTCTCATCATCAGAACGAACAAATGTATAATCCTTAAGAAACTCTTTGTAATCTTCAATGATAAGCCCAACTTCTTCTAAAACTTCTCTTTTAAGAGTAGTTAGGATATCTTCTCCTCTCTCCATTTTTCCTCCAGGAAAAGCCCATTTGGAAGGGTAAGCAATTTCATTCTTATTGCGCTTAATAATTAGTACTTTATTTTCTTCTTTGTTTTTTATCACAGCCGTGATCGCAACAATATGACGCTTCTTATCCATCTTTGTTTTCCATCCCCAAAACTTTAAAAACTCTTTCTTCTTTACTAGTATAAAAGAGGTAAGTTGTGGTCAAAAGACATAGAGTTAACAAAAAAAGGACAGTTAAAGTAAAGTCATCCATGTGGAAGCCAGGTCCTATCAAGAATAGTTTTCTGCTTATCGCAATAATTGGTTTTTTTACGAGTGCGTATTTGGTATATCCTCGCAGTTTTAACTTTGGCATTACTTTTATGTTTGTTTTTGCTCTTATGTTCATTGCCGCAATGGTTAGTGTTACCAAAAGACCAATCATTGAGGAATAGGTATGAGAGAAGAATTTTCTTGGAAGTTTCCAAAAGAGAGTTTTATTCTTAACTCTCTTGAGCGCTATGTTCTTGTTGCGTTATGCTTAGTGGTTTTTCTTTTTTCTTGGCATGAAACTTATAGTCTTTTTTATGCGTTTATTTTTACATTTATTTTTTTAGGTATGCATTTGGTTTTCTCATATATTATTCAAATCATTCGCAATGTAGAAGAAAAGTATCATTTAACAAAAACTCATTTACATATTGTACGCAAGACTCGTTATTCTCACAAGGAAGAAAAAATTGCGCTAAAAGATATAAAACATCACAAACTCGATAAAAGATTTCTTGGTGGCTATCTTTTAACCACCAAAAGAAAACATTTACTTTTCTTCAACACCAAAGATGAAGTTGAAAAAGTTGGCAAAGTTCTCTTAAAGAAACGTTAATCTTTAGCTAAATCAAATTTCTCTTTAGCTTTATTTTCTTTCCAAAAAACCGCATGACTTGCTCTTTTCTCAAAAAGAGCAACTGCCAAAGCAGCTCTTGTCTCATCCGTATTAACAGCATTCTTAATCGCAATGGCTTTTGCATCTTGGATACATTCATCAAGAATAATTAGATTTTCCCTGCGACACTCTTCTTCTGCTTGCTTTTCCTCATCCTCACTAAGGGTTACTTCTTCCCAGATAGGATAAGAACTTCCAGGTATTTGTTTAGGAAACGTCTTAAAAAATGGCATTTTTCTTTTTTCTTCCTCTTATTTAAAAGAGTTATGGTCAATTCGCCCAAAGGTAAACTTTATATCTTCTTCAATTTTAGTATCTTCATGCCTAAAAAGAGGGGAGCTGGAAAAAAGATTCTCCTTGAAGAGAAAAAAATCGAAAAACTTCAAGAAGAAGAGCTAAAAGATTTAGCTTCTTTACGTAAAGAAATCCGCAAAGACACAGGTTCTCATCCTCTAACAACGGTAACGAATGCTGACATTGTTCGAAGTATTATTGGAGCACTCATTGGAACGGTTGGTCATTTTGCTTTCTTTTATGGCGTTGAGATAGCTGAAAAAATTTCTCTTGTGAGAGCAACCTTTCTGTATCTTTTTTCACTAGCTATTGGAATTGCTTTCATGTATTACTCGGGATTTCGTAAAGTACGTGAACTGCGCCTTTTTCGTTTTATTCCAATGCGTATTACGATCGTTTACATTATTTCAATGGCTGTTGTAATCTTAACTCTGTTTGTATTTGGCTTCGTTGATGTAGAAACACCAATTGCCGAAATTTATAAAATTGTAGCGGCAACTCTTCTTTTGGCAGTCCTTGGGGCTAGCACAGCAGACATTTTAGGAAAAGATATGTAAAGTCCTATCAACCTTTATATAGGATCTAATACTATTCTTACCATGGCATCTTTCTGGAGACATGTTAATGGAGTTATTGACACAGCAGATATCATCATCGAAGTGCTTGATGCTCGTTTTCCTCAAGAAACAAGGCATAGAGAAATTGAGCGCAAAATAATTAATCGCAAGAAAATGATTCTGTATGTCATTAACAAGTGTGATCTGGTTGATAACGACAAACTCTCAACTATTAGAAAAGACTTTAATCCTTCTGTTTACATTTCAAGCAAAGATCATTTAGGAACAACAATTTTAAAGAAAAAAATTCTCGAGTTAAGTAAAGGCGAAGATGTTGTTGTGGGAGTTGTTGGTTATCCAAACGTTGGAAAATCATCTCTGATTAATGCTCTTGCAGGGCGTCATGCAGCAAGAACTTCTTCTGAGAGTGGTTATACAAAAGGAATGCAACGTATCCGTGTTGATTCACGTATTGTTCTTCTAGATACTCCTGGAGTTTTTCCTCATATGGAAAAAGATCCTATTAAACACGGCTATATTGGCGCAGTTGATTATAGTAAGATAAAAAATCCTGAAATAGCAGCGTTATCCTTACTTCAAGATCAAAAGAAAATCATCTGTAAATATTTTGAGGTTGAAGGAGATGACGTCGAAGATCTACTTGAAAAGATTGCATTAAAAATGCATAAAATCGGCAAGGGCGGGCTTCCAGATCTTGAAGCAGCTGCAAGGCACATCCTCAAAGAATGGCAAGTTGGAAAGATTAGGAAGTAAAGTTAAGGTTTAGAAAACTTCCACAACAATTCTGCATAAATTTTGAAAGAATTAGCAACTTCTTGATTTTGGATTACAACTGAAAATGATTTTCCTTTGTTGATACCAATTGTAACTGTATCTGCATAAATCTCAAGCCAAGCATGGGTTATTAATCCTTCAGGCATATATCGAACTTCACTAAGGGGGTAGGATTTTGAAGATTTTGCGTAAGGATCTCTTGCGTATTCGTTATACAAATATTTGCATTTAATTCCTTTTGAATATCTTCTTTTATGATATTCTTGAAAATAAGGATTTAGTGAACCTTCATAAGGCGTTCTGGCTATTCCTATGATCCACATTTCATCGTTCTTCTTCATGATTTTTAATGTTCTTTCTCTTGCGGTTTGAATTCCTCGTAACCCCTCATACACTTGGGCAGTTTCAGCGGTAATTGCGCTGTTTTGTTCTACCTTCAGCAAAGAAACAATTTCCTTTAGTGCTGTCTCTTGCTGTTTTAATTCTGCTTCCTTCTCCTGTAAATAGACTAGAAGTCTTTGCGGATCTGCTGCTTTGAAGTACTTTGTTTTACTTTTTACAATATGGCTCACTAACCCTTTCTTAGATAACCTATCTAGGATGCCGTAAACTTTTGATACAGAAATTCTAGATTCATCAACAATAGGACCAGATGTTGTTTCACCAAGACGAATAAGAGCAAGATAAACTCTAATTTCACCTTCGCTAAGACCTAGTCTTCTTAATGACTCAACTTGCATTCTTCTGTGCTAGTCTTGCTTATTTATAAGTTTACCCCCCATAGGGGAAGATACTTTTTATATAGTTTTTTAGGTCAAAATTGCTATTATGGCTGGTGATCTTGAATCCATTGTCAAACAACCGCAACCCAAAAAAGTCTCTCAGCGCTTAAAAGAATACTTAGATGGTTGCGTAAATCCTCACAATGCTAAACTTTACGGAACTTTTCAAGAAAGAGCAGCTTTGAATATTACTGAATTTCCTAAAATTCAAGGAAGTTTACTTATTCGGATGGGTTTTGTGTATCCACTTACGTCTTATCTTGTTGAGAAAATAGGAATACCAAAAGATTTGCACAGTGAGCTTGGTCCTATCGTTATTAATTATCATACCTACCTTGCAGGATATTTAGCTTATCTTACTGAAATTCAATTAGGCCTTAGTAAGTATCCTATTGAATTCGCTTCAGCGGTGGTGAAAAGAGCGAGAAATTATCTGAGAAAATCCATAGACAATACTTTATGATAAAACATCATATTGAACACAACTTATATTAATCTTTAAAAAATCATTTTTTTATGTTTGATCAGAAAAAAGATACTCTTCCTCTAACACTTCTTATTTTAACAATCATTCTTTTAATCCTCACTGGTTACAATCCTGCTGCAGGTCGTCTAAGTTGGCTTTTAGAGGTTCTCCCCGCAATCATTGGAATAATTGCGCTAATTGTAACCTACAAAAGATTCCAATTCTCCTCATGGGTCTATTGCTGTATTTTTCTTCACATTCTAGTTTTAATCTATGGCGGTTACTACACCTATGCTAAAACCCCTTTAGGTAACTTAGTAAAAGATTTCTTTGAACTATCAAGAAACCATTACGATCGTTTAGGTCATTTCGTGCAAGGCTTCTTTCCTGCATTCATCATCCGTGAAATTTATGTTCGCCATATCAAAATCAAGCAGAAAGGCTGGCTTATTTTCCTAATCATTGCAACAGCTTTAGCCTTAAGTGCGTTCTGGGAGCTCATTGAATGGTGGTCAGTCTATCTTGTTGCACCTGATGTTGGTATTGCTTTCTTAGGATCGCAAGGAGATATTTGGGACGCTCAGTGGGATATGTTTCTAGCTCTCATAGGCGCATCTTTAGCTCTTCTTTTCTTCTCCAAGCTTCATGATAAATCGATGAACAAGGTAAAGTAATCTTTAAATAGGATTAAATCTTCATTGAATGCGAGGTGAACCTTTCAATGGGTTATTTTGCAAAAGCAGTAGATAGTTTGGGATCGTATCTGTACGTTCTCTTTAGAGTGTTAGTTGGTTTAATGTTTTTTATGCATGGATGGGGCAAATTGTTTGGAGAAAAAGCCATGCCTTTAGCAAGTTTGATGGGCGTTGCAGGTGTCATTGAAATTGCTGTTGGAATTGCTGTAGTCTTTGGCCTTTTTGTTCGCCTTTTTGCAGCATTAGGAGCAATTCAAATGATTGTTGCCTTTGTTAAGGTACATGCACCGCAAGGTCTTAATCCTTTGGCGAATGGAGGAGAGTTAGCTGTTCTTTACTTTACAGCATTCTTGGTTCTCTTTGCGTATGGTGCAGGAAGACTTGCTTTAGAACAAGCTTTACTCAACAAAGAAACATTCTAAGAACAATTTTTACTTTTTTTTATTTTTTTTTTATAAACCAATTAATCTTCTTCTTCTTTCTTCACGCGTAAAATCATTATTAACGAATGGAGTAAGACGAGCTTCAAGAAGTGCTGTAAGATTTTCTAAAACTATCGGTAACTTTCTATTTTGTCTAAATGTTACAGCTTCCATTCCTTGAGAGGACCCACTAACACTTATGGTAAGACTACCATTGCTATGATCTCTTTCATTAGTCCAAATCTTAAGATTAGGTTCTTTTGGCCTGCAAAAGAGGGCATCTAAAGTAGCATAAAGGTCTCCTTGAGATCTTGGAAGTCTTTTACTTAGGAGTAAACGGACATCTTCTTTTGTTAGAACAGTTCCCCCATAGTCCTGCATATTACGAAAAGTATCTAATCCTAAATGTCCTGCGGCAGCTCTTTGTGCTGTGCCATACACCTGAATAAGTCGCTGCAGTGGATCGATCCAAGTAGCACGAGAACCATCTCTGTTTATTGAACCTGCAGAAAGGACAAAAGAATCTCCATAAAAGATCTCTAACCGTGGTACTCCACGACGTGTATGCAATGCGTATTCCGTAATTATGTTTAAAACTTGAGCAGTTAAGGCGTTACGATACGAAACAGAACCCCAACCTCGTGGCATATAACCTACTTGCCTTGTTACAAAAGAAGATGCCAAGGGCGCTCTTGATGTTTGTTCTGAGTGTATACTATAAACCATTTTCGTAAAAAAAGATTACAATAAAACCATTCACTTTTAAATTTTATGTTTTTATAAAACACTTTTTACTTTTTTTTCTAACCAATTTTTTTAAAGAAAGAACCATTTGATGATCATTATGTCATTTATTCCAACATCCATTGAGGAAGGAAAAAAGTACTACAAAGACTTTCAGCAGTTTGATGTCATTTTTATCACAGGAGATTCTTACTACGATCATCCTCTTAGTGGCACAGCAATTCTTGCTCGTCTTTTGGATGCGAAAGGCTACAAAGTTGCAATTATCGCAGAGCCACAAACCGATGAAGAGTATCTTATCTGTGGCAAACCCCGCTTCTTTTTCTGTATAACTTCGGGGCTTCTCGACTCAATGCTTGCTAATTACACTCCTATGCTTCGTCAAAGAGAGAACGTTCTTGTTCCAGAAAGAGCTCTTAGCGTTTACACAAGCAAAGCAAAACAGCTCTTCTCAGGTGTTATGACAGTTTTAGGAGGAGTTGAAGCAACGATTCGCCGGTTTACTCATTTTGATTACAAAGATAACAAACTTCTAAGAGGAATCCTCAACGATACTAAAGCAGATTTACTGCTCTTTAGCAACGCCGATCGCTCTCTTCTCACCCTTCTTGCACGAATGAAGAAGTTAGACAAGCAAATTTACTCTTTTTCAGATATCCGTGATCAATTAGAACTTCCAACGCTTGATGGTGCAGCTTTTCGTATCCGCAAAGAAGAAGTTGACAAAAAGATTCGAATGCTTCCATCTTATGAAGAATGCCTTAAAGATAAAAAGAACTTTAGTCTTCTAACTCGTATTCACTACCTTTTACCTGACGCAGCTTTCATTGAGCCTTGTGGTCTAGGCTTTATCCAGCACAACAGACCTTCTCATCCTCTACGACAAGAAGAATTGGATTATATCTACAGTTTACCTTTTACCAGATCTCTTCATCCTAACACTAAAAACCTTGAATTTAACGAGAGGATGGTTGAAAAGTTAAGAAACTCAGTAATTTTGGGCCGCGGCTGCTGGGGAAGTTGTTCATTTTGCGTAATTCCTCTAGTTCAAGGTAAAGAAGTTGCTGTGCGAAGCAAGGAGAGTATCCTAACAGAAATTGAAACGTTGTATAAGTCAAAACAGATGAAAATCAACGACTTAACTTTGCCAACGCTTAACATGTACGGGTCTAAGTGTGAGCTTTACAACGATGCCGAAAAAGTTCACTCTCCTGTTGTTGGAAAAGATGTAACAGTTTACAACAAGAAACAATACTGCAATCAAGAATGCGTTGGTTGTAAATATCGAGTTATTAGCGATGATTTGTATCCTCTGCTTGAAGAAGTTGAAAAGCTTAATTTGAAGTACAAACATACATCTCTTGAACTTCGCTCAGCGATTCGTCATGACATTATCTTAGATCAAAAGAAATTGTTCCGTAAAATCATGCAGTTTGTTTCACGTCTTAAAATTGCCCCTGAACATACTGTTGATAGAGTTCTCAAATCAATGAATAAAGCAACAGGACAAGCGTTTATAGATTTTTTAGAAGAATATAAGAAAGTTAACCAAGAACAAGGAACTCATAAGAATTTAGTTCCTTATTTTGTTGCAGCACATCCTGGCTGCACTAAAGATGATATGAAAGAGCTTAAGCAATTTTGTAAAGATAAAGATATTTTTGTTAATCTAACACAAGTATTTACCCCAACGCCAGGAACATTATCTACAGCAGCATATTATACTGGAGAAGATACGATGACAAAAAAACCGATTTATGTTCCTCGAGGTTTTCGCGAGAAGAAAGATCAGAAGAATATTTTAGTTTCACAAGGAGAATACATTGAAGTTTGTGATGAGAATGGGTAGATTATGAAAATATACATTGCTCACGCAAGTAATTTTGATTTTAAGAATGATCTTTATGAACCCATTAGAAGAAGTTCTTTAAGTAAAGAATACTCATTTTGTTTACCGCATGATTCAAGTAATAAATTGTTTAACACCAAAGAACTTTTAGAGAAATGTAATTTAGTAATCGCTGAAGTTTCTTATCCTTCTACTGGTATGGGAATTGAGCTAGGGTGGGCTAATGTCTTTAAAGTTCCCATAGTTTGCTTTTATAAAAAAGGAACAAAACCTTCAAACTCGTTAAAGATCGTAACTAACTTAATCCTAGAGTATAGAGATAGTGATGACTTAATTTCTAAAATTAAAGAAGCAATCAAAACCTTTCAATAATAAATCGTTCTCGTTCTATGATATGGTTTATCCTTATCACGTAATTCTTTGGCCATTAGCCATAATTGATTATTGATCTCAATTGCACAGCAACCAACCTTCTTTGCTATTTCATCAACAGCAATAACTGTTGCCGCTCTGATTTCAATCTCTTCTTCAGATCCTTGAGCAATCTCTTTTTTAGAATCAATTTTAGAAGAAAGATTAGATGAATAAACTAAAACTCCTTGTACTCTCAAAACCTGTGGAACTTTATAATCAGCAAGAGCAGCTAAAGACTCAACTCGTTTAATTTTTTTTTCAACCCTTTGCCAATCCAAAGCAAGTAATTGTGCTCTTTTATAGAAGAAAATTTCTTTTTTCTGATAAAGTGCTTTATCGTTAAAAGAAGGAAAAGACTTTACAAGCTCTTCAGCAATCAATTCTGCATCATACGATCCTTGCTCAATAATCTTCTCAACTTTACCTTGATATTTCTTATTTAGAACAGAACCTATCTCTTGCAAAATTTTAGTTCTCTCTAAAAGGAGAGGTATTGTATTTTCACCAAAAAGAACGCTTGCTAACTCTTCTTGTGTTATTTTTTCAAGAAAAGATGCAGAAAGTACTAATTTTCTCTCATCAACCGCTTTTCTTAAAGATGAAAGAAGCGCCCAAGAACCTGTTAGTCTTTTTCCACTAGCCAAAACAGACCATTTAGGCTCTTGCCAAAAGCAAAAATTGAGAGCATCAACCACTAATAAGGACATTAACTCTTTTTCTTTTGACCATTTCTTCCACTCAAAAGGAATCAGCTTCTGATCATTTACTTTTATCTTAGAAGATAACTTCTCCAAAGAATCTGGATTAATCTGTACCTGTTTTGCTCTCTTAACTACAAACTGACAGCTATCAATTATTTTTTTCATCTTTTGTATATTCTTGCGCAAGGATTGAATGTATAACTTGCGCTGTTTTCTTACCAATACCTGGCAAGGAGGAGAGTTCATCTTCTGTTGCATTAAATACTTTTTGCAGTGAGCCAAAATGACCTAAGATTGCTCGTGCCATTTGTAGACCAATTGCTGGAAATGATGCAAGAATGTATTCAATTTGATGTTCTTTACTGCGTGGTTTTAGTTGATGTAAAGAAAAATTACTTGTTTTATTTTGTTCTCTTTTGGCCATAACAAAAAGGAGTCCTGCTGTATCTTGCGCATTTTTACTATACATCACAGGAATATGAAAATCTAAAACAATTGTTGCAAGCATCCCCCGTATGGCATTTGCATGAACTTTTCGAACAGAATAAATATCTTCTTCTCCTTCGATAACAACCACTATTTTTTCAAACATTTTCTTCAAATCTCTTAGTTGTTCAAGAAGTCTTCCATCAATGATAGATGCAACAAAATCAGGAACTTGTTTTAGTTCAACGGCAACATTTCCCGAAACTATATAGTCTGCACCTTCAAGCTGTGCTGTTTTAACACCAACACCTAATTCGATAAGTTCTTTTACAACACGATTATTTTTCTCGCGATGATCTGCAAGGATTGCAATATTTTCTTGAGGTTTAATGTATGATGCAAGTGATTGATCTTTTTCATCTCTTTTATTTTCTAAAGAACCCATATTCTTACGCAAATCTTCAAGGTGCTTATGCATTTTTTTTTCTTTATGATGTGAACTCCACCTATAGCCTTCGTCCCTTGTTCCTTTAGTTACAAGAATAGTTACTTCTCCTTCCTCTAATCTTCCTGTGCGTCCTCGTCTTTGAATAGAGCGAATGGCACTTGGAACAGGTTCAAAAAAAATAACTTTTTCAACTTTTGGAATGTCTAATCCTTCTTCGGCAACAGAGGTTGCAACTAAAACATTAAATTCTCCTTCCTTGAACTTTTCAATAATTTCTTTTTGCTGTTTTTGTGAAAAACCTAAACCGTTTTTTTTCGTTTGTCCTAAAAATAAATGCCCTTTTATTCCTTGCTTGGTAATCTTCTTAAGAATTTCTTCTGCTGAATCACGAAACTGTGTAAATACAATACTCTTTGCAGTTTTATTTTTACTCATTGTCTCATCTAAAATTTCTAATAACTTAGCAAGTTTAGGATGTTCAATATTTTTATCAACGAGCTCTTTACACAAAAAAATCGCAGATCTAAAATGTGGATCAATCATGAGGTTCTTAACCGCTTTTACTTTAGAGGTGAGTGCTTCTTGTTGCATTTTTGATAGATACTGGTGAAGTGATCTAATGCCCTGCGTTTCTAACAATTCTATTGCATGATCAACTTTGAGCGCTTCAGCAAGTAAAGAAATACTCTTGAGCGTTTCAAATTCAGGATTTCCCGCTGAAATCTCTTTTTGTAACTCTCCTTGCATTAAAAGAAGATCAGTTTTAGAAGGCTCATTCTGTTTTAGATATCCTAATTTTTGTAATTCATTTAATTTACTCTTTTTGCATTCTTTAAGAGAGGTGAGGAGCGTATTTGCTTCTTTTGGAAGTTCTACGTATACCCAATTCATCTCCATTGGTTGCAAATACTCTTTTACATCATGATCTTTTTCAGTTCTTACTTCAACTTTTTCAATGCACAAGTTATTGCAAACTATTCTTATTGATTCAAGATCTGATCCAGGAGAGGCAGTTAGCGCAAGAATTCGTGTATGATTACTTGATTTATCATACTGCTTTGCAAGCCACACATAAGGATAATCACCTGTTGCATGATGCGCTTCATCAATAACTAATAAAGAAACTTCTTCTAATTTTACACGTCGATTGATTACATCATTTTCTAATCCTTGAGGTGTTGAGACAATAATTTGTGCTTCTTTCCACAAATTTTCTCTTTTTTGAGGTGATATTTCTCCTGTGAAAAGAATGATTTTACTCTCTTCTAATTCTAAATGCTTGCGAAACGTTTGGATGTGCTGTTCACATAAAGGCTTAGTTGGCGCAAGCATGAGAATTTTGGATTGAGGGTAGTGGTTAAGTCGTTGTACCGCTAAAAGAAGGGCAATAGCCGTTTTCCCAAGGCCTGTTGGTAAAACAACTAAAGTATTCTTATGTGCCGCTGTACCTAAGATTGTTTGCTGGTAGAGGCGAGGAGTAAAATCTTTGAGCATCTATAATCTCTCTTCTTTTATTTTATATTCTTATCTCTAGAGGAATATTTTGTTTATAAGATATTTGTGAGGTTGACCAGTGTGGGGAGTGGGTGTTTTGGTAAGGAGTGTAAAACTTACTTTATTTTTTTAACAGCTCCAGTTTCTCATGGCATCCTTTACAAAATGCGTCAGTATCTCTAGAAGAAATATATTCTCCCCATGTTATTTTTCTTAAGTGTGCTTCACGAGAAAGGGAGGTATCCATTGGACATAGTTTTCCATTCAATGTTCTTGTCAGATCGTCATGATGATCTAAATCAAAGACGTGCCCTAATTCATGTAATCCTTCAATAAGTAACCTTTCCATATGGATCTTAGAATCAACTTTATCAAACTCTGGTCTTGCGCAAGAAACATACGCAGATTGCGTTAAACTACTCCCTTCACCAAAAGCCCCTAGGTAATCACTATGCAGAATAGTAACTCCTAATATGGGTGTTCCAAAAGATGCAAGATATCTCAAAAATTGCCAGTGACCTACATATGGAGGGGCACGTGGCGATAAGCTTCTTGATAAAAGAGCATCAACATCTCCATCATATACTTCTTCTTTTACAAGATAATCATCCAGAATTGGATGAAAAACCATCACAATTCTTTCTGCCAATTCTTTCAATTTTTTTCCATTATAAACATAAGGTTGAATATGTAATGTTGACATAAATTCACTTCTCTTTCAAAATCTTTATAACTTATAAAAGCTTTAATCTCTAAAATGATAAATCAAATTTTTGTAAATTTACCTGTAAAAGATCTTAAGAAGTCCGTAGAGTACTTTTCAAAGTTAGGATTTACTTTTAATCCTCAATTTACCGATGAGAATGCAACATGTATGGTAATAGGCGAAAATATCTATGCGATGCTCTTAGTGGAAAAGTTTTTCAAAAGTTTTACTAAGAAAGAGATTTGTGATACAACCAAAAGTACTGAAGTAATCTTAGCAATGTCAGCTGAAAGTCGTGAAAACGTTGACGAAATCGTAAACCTAGCTTTAGAAGCAGGAGGAATTGAACCACGCGCAGTCCAAGATTATGGATGGATGTATAGTCGTAGTTTTCAAGACATTGATGGACATCTATGGGAAGTATTGTTTATGGATGAGAGTAAAATGCCTAAAGCAGATTAATAAAAACTGAAAACAACAACAATCATCCTACATCCATCTTAACCACTTCTCTACAACTTTTTCCGATAAGACAATTCTGATAACACCTCTCTTGCTCAGAGGTAAGAGTATCTGACTCTGGTATTTCACAAGAAGTATCACAGTCGCTTATTTGAGTATTTGTACATTCTGGCCATGAGTTTGTGCTAAGCACTTTAATACTAGTATCAACAACAACTCCTTCTCCAAATACTCTTAATGCATTCTGATACCCAATTGCTTCTTGATGTTCCTTAGCAAAGCCAGCAATCACAAATCGTGAAATTTTCACAGCTCTATCAAATACTTGAGGATCAAAAGCATATTCTGGACCTATTTCAGTTCCCCACATAACTTTGTTAGGAACAGCATCTACTAATGGTTTATATGCTCTGATCGCATCATCAATCATTGATTTTTCTTTGCTATCAAACGTTGAAACAAATCTTCTAATAGAAGACTCTTTGTCTTCACTGTCGTATACATATACAATGTCGCCACCAAGAGAATTCACAAAAAGAATGTGTGCAGCATCTACACTAAAATAAAGATTGTTATGTTCCTGCATTATTTTGATTAGTTTATCCATACTTTTTGCTAAGTCTTCTCTATACATATGGATTAAAAAAGTAGTACGAGGATATCTTTCAACTATATCTTCAACATCTTCAATTTTACTTGCAACAGGATGAAACATGAAATGCAGATTATTTTCTTGTGCGATTTCAATTAATTTTAGGACGTTCTGATCATTATGTCTTACTTTCCACTCTTGCGTTTCAACTTCACCAAAACCTTTGATAAATACGTTACCTGTAATTTGCTTAGAAGCGGCAAGAGTTGTTCTATACCACTTAAGCCAAGTATCTCCAAGATATTGTTCAACCTCTTCTCCTCCAATGCCAGGATTGAAAAAAGGAATAATTCTATGGGGATGCTTTTGAGCGGCAGCAATTATTTCTCCTAGTCCCTGATCACTAATCAGCGTCTTAGCAGAAGGCTCACCAGAAATACCAAACATTCCAATAAAAAAGTTTATACCATTTTTATCAAGAAGCTCAAAATAGGAATCCATTGATGCCGATCCAACTTGTTCAGAGGTAGCATAGAGCGGTCCATTATAGGCTCCTTCATAAGTAAGAGTTGGATTAATTATTTGAAATTCTTCTTTTTTCTTAGGCTGTGGTGATACAATAACTTGTTCCTCTTCAACTTTTTCTAAAGGCTTTTGACTCTCTATTATAGTTTGTGGCTCTTCTGTCGCTTGGCTGTTTGCGGTAGGTTCGGGTACTTTTTCAATGGAAACTTCTTGTGTAGTACACCCGTAACTAAACACAATAAGAACTATTAGAAGCGCTATCACCCATCTTTTCATATACTTTCCTTTAGTTGTTTAATATATTAACTTTCGTATTTCTACGAATTCCAAAAATAAAAAAGCTTAGAATAATTTACTGCAATTCTCTCTTTAAAATCTGATGAGCATTATTGATTTTTTTAAATTTCTCTGTATCCCCGCCCATATCAGGATGATTCTTTTTGGCTAAGTCTTTATATTTTGCATTGATGATTGCTATATCAGTAACATCATGCCCAATGCCTAACACATCCCGTGCTTCTTTACGTTTTTCTTCAATGTCATCTTTCTCTGAAAATGTACTTACAAAATCTTCAAAAGTAATCTCACCTTTAAGTAAAGCATCTACTTCAAGTTCAATTACCTTAGAGACAATGTAGAGGTTTTCTACGTATTTTTTAGCAATTTTATAACTGTAGTATAAGCGGTGCCCTTCGATATACCAAGCAACAGATGCTGGTGCATTTCTAAAAGCACCAGGTTCAACTTTAATATCAATATCATCTTCCGTAAGACCAACTTTATGTAATGTTTCAATAATATTATTTTTATATTGAATTGCTCTTCGATCGAATGAATCTCTAATTGTAAGAGGCTTAATATCATACCCTTTGATTGTAACCATTGTACTATGCAAATTAGACTGTCTATTTAAAAAGATGAGGGTGAAAATATCTCTCTTTCTCAAATTAAGATTAAGGATCTAAAGAAACAGTTGCAGGAAGGTATAGTTGTGGAGAATATCCTTTTCTTTTTAAAGCTTTTATTTGCTCATCAACACATCGATGATCCCAACTCTGTTTTCCATGATAAAAACCACAAACAAAGATATCTACATTTTGAGGAATCTTATCATCAGCAATACAAGGGTTTCCTTTAACTTCGACAAATTTTTCCTCCCTTTTTATTCTTCTAATTTCTCTTGCAACTTTTTGATCCTCTTTCATTGTTGTTTCGTCAGCATGAACTATTACATACAAATTAGTCATAAACATCTAAAATAGATCATTTTTAAAAATCTTAATATCTGATTTTAACACTCATTTAGTTATCTTCCCACCAAGGCTTAACTTGTTCAATTTTAAAATCTTTTTCTCTTTCCCATGAGTTCCAAATTGTTTCATTGGGCAAAATTAAATACATTTTATCATCAAAGGTCCATAAAACTACTCTGGAATTAAATGGGAGATCGGAACGCAAATACCCATACTGGTGAATATTTGCTCCATGAATCATTAAATGATTTGCACCTGCTACATACATTTGACTAATCATAGAGTCGAAAAATCCAGAATCTCTCGCAACTTCTGTCAAATCACTAATAAGCGGTATTCTTTTAGTAAAAGTTTGTTCTTTTACATAATATATTACTCCTGTGTCTATATATCTTGTTTGATTCCAATACGCAGGATACCAATAATAAAATCCTTTTTGATTATATTTATTGTTAACATAATCTATAAGCTCACGAGAAATAGAACTAATTAACGTTGAATTGATCAAACCTCTTTTTTGTAAATCAGCAATAACAAAATCAACTAAATATATATCATCTTCCAAATTACCTTGTGATTTAATTTCAACATTGAGTGGTTTTTTGCCAGCAACAAGATCCATTACTTCAGTATATGTTGGAATATGATAATCACTTGCCTCTGATAATTCTTGATACGTTAACTCTGAAATAAATATATATTTACGTTGCAGTCTAAATAAACTTAAATCATGATGTACCACCGCAACTTTATCTTTTGTATATTGAACATCAAACTCAATGAAATGATATTTTTCATCTTGAACTGCATCATTAAGTGCGTCCAATGTGTTTTCAATGAATCCTACTGAATTTCCTCTATGGGCTCCAAGAAGTAACTTATCACCCGTAATTTCTACAGGAGGATAGATAAATAATGAGTATGCAGCAAATACAAAAAACAGAGTAATTATTCCTAAAATTAGAATAAGTGCTTTATACCTCTTTTTCATTACTTGCAAGATAAATTTAGTGTTTAAGTATTTTTGGGGATTAACATTTTAAAAAATACAAAATTATCTCCCTATTCATGATTTTTACTATAATGTCTTACAATGTTGAGAGAGGTTTTCATAATATTGACCATAAGTTTGAAATGCATCGCCTTCGTGCAGCCCAAAGAGCAATCCGTCAAGTAAATCCAGATATACTCGCTTTAACTGAGAGTTGCTATGGTAGTTCTAATTCGCACAATAGTCATACAAGATATTTCTACCATTTTGGTTTTCGCTATGGTCTTTTTGCAGGATACCAAAATTTTGGACCGATGGGAGGTGATGAGGGGGGAAATTTCTTATTATCGCACTACCCAATGTTAGGAGAGGTAGTAAAACTTCCGTACAAGAGTGCAGCGAGAGGTAAAATTTTAATTGGAAATAAAATGTTGACCCTTGATGTTGTTCATCCTTCTCATTCAGTAAGCGATTCTGAAAAAATTTCAACATTAGAAGAACTAATTAAAACAAGAGAGGATCCTTATATTCTTACTGGTGATTTTAACACTGTTCATCCAGAGGATGTGTATGATTGGCAAAAAATTGCAGTAGAATTAAAACAAGATTTAGGAGGAGCAAAAGCAGAAAAACTTCTTAAAGTCTGGAAGGATCCAAAACTTATCCCTTGGCTTTTAGGTTTAGGTCTTAGGGATGCTTTTCCAAAAGAAGAAAGAAAATCAACAGTGCCTAGTTATCGTGTAAATCAAGCAGAAAGAGAGGGTGTACGCATGGACTTCTTTTTTGTATCTCAGAGTATCAAAGTAAAACATGCGTATGTTCTTAAAAACAAAGATACAGAAATTGCTTCAGATCATTATCCTATTGTTGGGGAGTTTGAAATTTAGCAAAAAAGAGTAGCACGTAAGAAAAATCTTAAATTAATAGGTGTTATTTTTTATAGTAAGTACAAAATTCATTCTACAATGAGGCCACTTCAAGAACTTCAAATAGCTAATAGAAATTTTGGAAAGTATAACGCTATTTATGCAAAAAGTCAAGAGGGAATGCATGTTCTTAAAATTGAAACCATTGTTCATATAGATCCTCAAAGACCGCATGTGTATGCTAACGCAGTAAGACAAATTGTAACACAAGGAGCTGTAGTTTCACCTGTGCGGTTTGATATCGATTCAACTAATCATTGTACAAATACTTGCATTGGCTGCTTTTCTCAAAGACAAAGAAAAAGTATACCCGGTGAGATAGCCTACGAATCACTACAAACAACTTTAGATCTACTAGACCAAAGAGGAGTTACGCTTGTTAGATTAACAGGTGGTGGCGATCCTACTGAATACAGCAATTTTTCTGCGCTCGCGAAATATATTGGGGAGCGCTTCATTACTTTTTTGGAAACCCATGGTGATTTTCTTTCAAGAGAAGATATCTCCGAGGCAGTTGCACGCTATATTGACAGGCCAAGAATTAGTTTTGATTCAGGAGACAATGCTTCTAGACTTATCGTTCATGCACCCCAAACTCAAGCAAGTTGTGTTGATAGCACCAGAAATTATGATAATCTTCTAAGAGGCCTTGAGAAAACAATGAAAAGAGCAAAAGTGCTCTATCAACAAGGTGATCGGGAAACACAAATGCTCACGGGGGCAACGTTTGTTATTAAACCACAAAACTACCGCTCACTTCCTCAATTTCTAAATGATATGGATGCTTTGGGAATAAGTTGGGTTGCACTACGAAAAGATATCCATCATCGATCTTTTGCACCTCATCCCGAGATGGAACATTTTATTGATGAAGAATTGCAACGTGCCCAAAAGTTGGGATTTATTTTGCAAATGCCTTATCGGCATTCATCTCTTCCTAGAATGGAAGGGTTTTCTGAGTGTTGGACAACAAAACTAAGAGGAAATATTTTTGCTGATAACACCTATCATGCTTGCGTCTTAGATAGAAATATGGGCTTTCGTCAAAAAGATTATGGATTTACGCAAATTGGTCAAATTAATCCACAAACTTCTATCGAAGATCTCATTGGAATAAGTGGTGAGCCAAAACATGTTCAAGTAGCAAAGAAAGCCCCTAAAGAATGCACGTTTTGCGTTGATGTTGATCCTAATGGACTCTTTGACAATATGGCCTCTATTATTCGAAAAGATCCCAATGCTAAGTTTGGCGAAGCTCGTGTTTTAAAAGGGGATACTTCAAGAATCATTTCTCAGAGTGATGACATAATAAGTATTTCACTTTCATCAGAAGATCACAAAAGATTTGAGGAGCAAAAACCTGTACCTCTCAATTGAAGCAACTTAATAATAATAATTATTCTCTATCAAGCAAAGGCATAGTTTTTCTATTCTTCACAAAAAACATGTGTTCTCTAAAGAAATTCATCGCTTTTGGATATTTATTCACAGATTCAATATGCTTATGAAGTTTTTTGCGCAAAGCATTCGCTTCTTCTTGCGATAAACCTTCCTTTAGCCTATACGTAATTTTTTCATCAAGCATTGTTCGCTCATGTTTATGTACTTTTTCAATTCCAAACTTCTCTGGATCATCATACATCGGAGCTCCTAGTTGCAAGCCAAAAATTGATGTTAAAACCAAATCAATATCTTGAGAATTTTCCTTTAAAAAAGCAACCGTTTGTAAAAATTCTTCTTTAGTCTCAGTTGGAAAACCAAACATAATATACGCAGAATTTACAATTCCAATATTATGAGAATTTTGTAAAACTTGTTTTGCTTCCCCTATAATTGTTCCTTTTCTCATTAAATCAAGAATACGTTGACTTGCAGACTCAACTCCCCACAAAACAATTCTAAGTCCACTCTCATACAAAGTAGTCAACGTTTTCAAATCTAAATCTTTCATCGGGCGCAGCTGACACATCCACTCAACTTGCAATGGTTTTAAAACAGAAGAGAGGTCAAGTAATCTTTTCTTTGAAATCATATCATCAATAAAGAAAATCTGTTTACTATTATTTTGTTTAATGACATCAATGATCTTATCAAGTGGAATTTCGCGATACGCTTTATTTCCGTGGTGTGTACAAAAAGCGCACAGTTTGTAGTAACAACCAATCGATGTTTTAAGTGGAAGAACAACTTTTGGTACAAAATAATCTTTTTCATCAAAGCAGGAAAAATCAGGAAAATCTTTACACGTTGCATCTTTTTCAACACAGCCAAGTTCTTCTAAAAATTTTACTTCTGAACCAAGATATTTATCAGCCATTTTAGCAATCCTATGAGTTACAGCAGGTCCTCCTACAATCACTTTTATTCCTGCTTCTTTTAGTCTTTTAACTAATGGGTATGCATAGAACGCTTGACTATTATAAACAACGCTAAGACCGATGATTGTAGGTTTTTTCTCCATAATTTTCTGATATAATTCTTCAAAAAATTCAGGAAGTTCATTTGCAATAATTTTTTTATGATTATGTGCATAGCAAAGGCTGCTCTCTTTCAAAAACTCATGGCTTACTTTGTCATAATCACTCCATTTTTCAACATTTTGAAAATATTCCTTGTATAGTGGAAATCTCAAAGAATGAAATAGCACGTTAAGATCCAAGACTTCTAGTGTGTGCTCAGACGAGAGATTTTTCTTAAGATAAGAATACAGTAAAGCAAGTGAATAGGGAGGAGATGCTGGAGTGCAAAAAGGTGGGTAGATTAGGAGGATGTTCATCTCACAATAAAATCAATATCTACTTCTTCTTCCTCTAAAATTACTGTTACTTCTCTGCGGACCTCCTCTTCTAGGACCACCGCGTCTAAATCCACCTTCATCTCTTCGTTCGGTTTTTACCATAATCACTCTTTCAAACTCAGGGAGAGGTAATTCAGTTACAACTAATGAACGATCTTCCAAAACCTTGCGAAAATTGTCATGATCCTGTTGAGCAAGAATTGAAATTACTCTTCCTTTGCTGCCTGCTCTTGCTGTTCTTCCAATACGGTGTACGTACTCGGTTGAAGTTTTAGGAATATCATAATTAATTACTAATTCTACATTTTTGATATCTAAACCTCTTGCCGCAACATCAGAAGCAATGAGAGCATCCAACTTATTTGCATGAAACATTTCAAGAACTTCTAATCTTCGATGCTGTGAAATTCCACCGTGCAAAGCTTGTGCTTTGATTCCTTGCTTTGCTAAATTAGCGTGCAAGACATCAACCATTCTTCTTGTTGCGCAAAAAATGATACTAAGACCTTTGGATTCTTTCTTAAGAACGTGCACCAATAAAGAGAACTTATCGCGAGGTTGTACATCATAATAGTCTTGCGCTAGTTGACCTTTATCAACATGGGTTTGAATTTTAACCTTCATCGGGTTTTTCATATAGCGATGAACGATTCCCATAATATCCTGAGAAATTGTTGCCGAGAAGAGTAGCGTTTGTCTTGTTTTAGGTGTTTGATCAATAATTAATTTGACATCATCAATAAAACCCATTTCAAACATTTTATCTGCTTCATCTAAAACTAAAATTTTAACTTTGGAAAGATTAACGGTTCTACGCTCTAAATGATCTAACAATCGACCAGGGGTACTCACTACAATGTCAGCAAAACGTAAGCTGCTCATTTGTGGATTGATTGAAACTCCACCATAAATTTCAGCAACTTTAAGAGGCTTATACTTGGTAAACTTGTATATTTCTTTAACAATTTGGTTACACAGCTCTCTTGTTGGAACAAGGATTAATAATTGAATTCCTTGACCTCGTTGTACCTTTTCTAACGAAGGAAAAGAGAATGCTCCTGTCTTTCCTGAGCCAGTATAGGCTTGTCCAATGACATCATTTCCTTGTTGGATTAAAGGGATGACTTTTTCTTGAATTTCAGTGAATGAAGTAAATCCTAAGTCACGCATTGCTTTTTCGAGTTCTTCTTGTAATTTTACGTTGGTATTCATGAAATATCTACTTTTGAGAGTATATTTTTAAATGTTATTAGAAAATACATTAAATAGGCATACCACAACGTTTTTATCCTCTCTTAATCTTCTGTAATTATGGCTTTTGATGTGGTGATAGGACGCTCTAAAGAAGATTTAGCAAAATTTGGCAAAGAGGGCACCATTTTCATGGGAAAACAGTATGTACAGATGGGCCAAACCACTTCTCTTTCAAATCCTGTTTATCTTGACATTTCGGGTTCTCACGTTGTGTTTATTGTAGGAAAACGAGGGTCAGGAAAATCCTACACCCTTGGCGCAGTAGCTGAAGGTTTGGCTGATCTTCCCATGGAGATTAGAAAAAACTTAGCTATTCTTCTCATAGATACCATGGGAATTTATTGGACAATGAAATATCCAAATGCACAAGATACTTCTATGCTTGCAACGTGGAACTTGGATGCAAAGCCTCTTGATGTTAAAATCTTCACACCTAGTGGTTTCTATACTCGCTACAAAGAACAAGGAATTCCAACTGATTTTCCTTTCTCATTGCGTCCATATGATGTAGAAGCTCGCGATTGGTGCTTAGCGTTCTCTTTAGATGAGAATTCACCTTTCGGTGTTCTTTTAACTAGAATCATTCAAAATTTAGGAGAACAAGATGAATCTTACGATCTTAATCAAATGATTGAAGTTGCCAAAAATGATAAACAAAGTGATCTTGCAACTAAAAATCTGATCGTAAGCGAACTTGAAAAAGCCAAAGGCTGGAATATTTTTTCAGGGCAAGGAACTCCTCTTAAAGAAATCATTTCGGCAGGACAAATAACAGTTCTAGACATTAGTCCTTATGCAACGATGGCCAATGGGTGGGAAATTAAAAGTTTAGTAGTTGGAATTTTAAGTCGTACTCTTTTTGAGCAACGCATGCTCTCACGAAAATTTGAAGAGTTTAAAGCCGTAGATAAAGCACTTCACTACTTTAGTCGCGCAGATACACCACAAGAGCAAGATCCTCTGGTTTGGATTGCACTAGACGAAGCACACGAACTTCTCCCAGCAGAAGGGAAAACGGCAGCAACAGAACCTTTAATTACAATTTTACGTGAAGGACGTCAGCCAGGAATTTCTTTAATTTTAGCTTCACAGCAACCAGCAAAGATTCACACTGATGTTATGACCCAATCTGATATTGTCATTGCTCATCATCTTACCGCACGTATGGATATTGAAGCTTTAGGAAATTTAATGCAAAGTTATATGCGCAAAGGATTGGATGAAGAAATTAATAATCTTCCTAAAACCAAAGGAGCCGCAGTTCTTTTTGATGATATTAATGAAAGGCTATTTCCTGTTCAGATGCGCCCTCGCTTTACTTGGCATGGTGGATCAAGCCCTAGTGCAGTAAAATTAGATGAAAACACTTCTGAAAAAAGACTCCGTTCACTTCAAATCTGATCAGTGTTGATAATCTTATCAACAATATCATCAATAAAATTAGATGCTAAAGCAAACCCTACTCCTTCAAAACCTTTGATCTTTTTTGTATTGACACCAATTACTTTTCCTTGAGCATTAACAAGAGGACCTCCTGAATTTCCAGGGTTTATCGGTACATCAATTTGAATTAGCTCATTGGCGGAAGGATCGGTTCTAAAAGCACTCACAATGCCTTGTGCTACAGAAAAATCTAAACCGCCTGGATTTCCTACTGCAATAACTCTCTCGCCAATATTAGTGTTTGCAGAATTGCCAAATTCTAATGCATCAAAATCTCCTTCAATTTTGATAATTGCAATGTCAGCGGTTCTCTCAAAACCGATAAGACGTACTGCATGATTTTCTCCATCAAATGTGGTAACGGTTGCAGCTCTTGCTCCTTCCATGACATGCTGATTGGTTACGATATAACCAGATGACCGTATAAAGAATCCACTTCCTGAACCTAAGTCAGTGTGAATACTTACAACTAAAGGAACTACTTCTTCAATTACTTGTGAAAAATCTTGGTTTTGTGCTTTTAATGTTGCAAGATTTTCTTGTAACTCACTTACTTGCGCTCTACTTTCAACTCGCACTTGTTCTAAGTCACCAGTGAGATTTTTAATTTCTGCTTCTCTTTTTTGAATACTTCCATTTAGTTGCATTAAATTGTTGGTTAGTTGTGTACTTTGCTCTTGCAACTGATTTATTTGACCTTTAAGTTGCGTAACTTCGTCTTGAAGAATTGTTCTTGTTTGTCTAGTTTGAAAAATTTCGTATGTAAGAAGAATAGAGAAGACAAGAAGTAATACAAGAGTATAAGTAATGTGGATCTTATGGGATTTACGCATCTTTAATGAGAAATAAAAGAAGTTTAAAAAGATAGTGTTATCTTAAAGTTCATAAGAATGTTTTAAGGCGAGTTCTAAACTCAGCATCTCTTGTCTTCTCAAGGCCAGGCATATATCCATCAACGAGAAATAAGGACTCTCTAAAAAGAGAAGCCATTGCATATCGAGCTTCATAGAAACGTGATTCTCCTTTTACCAACGGAGGATTTTCTCTACTCATCACTTCATCTACAATTACTAAATCTCCTCTTTGTTTAGCTTCTGTACGAGAGATTCCTCTCATTGAATAAAAGTTATTAGCACCACCAATGATCTCTGCTGTGATATTATAATCCGCTCTTCGTTTAAATTTCCCCATCAACTGAGCAACATCTCCACGTCTGATATAAACAATTTCCTCATCCCCATGCCTTACTTGGATTGTACTCTCATCTTTTATGAATATGTCTTTAATTAGTTGTAGAGGAGTAGAACTCTCTCCTTCATATCTTGCGGCAACATTTAAAATTATTTCATCTAAAGGCATATGTATAGTTGGATCATAACCTTCTACTTCTTCACCAAAAGAAAAAATCGCTTGACGAGGTTTTTTCAGTAAACTAAGCTGTCTTCTTGCTTCTTCAACAGATGAAACTCTAATGAACAAAGCACCATTTCTATCACGCTCAAGGATTCCTAAGGTATCAAGTTCATTTCTATACCTCGGCCAAAGAGCAGAATCAACTCCTAATTGAAGTTTAATGGCTTCTGATCCTTTTAAATCGTCTTCACTTCCTCCAGCAAAAGTGTTCGTTGCTTGAGGAAACTCCCAGTTTTCAAGAAAATAAGCAAAAGGTCCAAACTTTGCTTTATCTACAACAAACAGTACAATGTCGTCTCTTCGAGAAATGTTTCGCACATATCCTGGCAATTCCCCAGATTGAGCTAAAACGCTTAGTCTTGTGTTAGCTGACTGTTCTTTAGATTGGCGATAAGCATAATCAACTCTTCCTGCAGGAACTGGAATTCTTCTTACAGCAACATACAAAGGAAGAACATCTTTCATATTCTGGCGCAGTTCCAATATATCTTTTCCTAAAAATTTATCTTTAACTTTTGGAAGAACACAACTTTCAACAAATCTGTCAAGCATGGCTCTATCATACCCAGTTCTTCGTACGGTTTCTTTATATTCAAATAGTCTATCTTCGCTAACACGCAACGTTGGATCAAAATCTTCTGCTCTAACTACTTCTTCATCATGAGGAAGAACATCCAATAGCGACCACTTTTTTTCTTTACTTGACCGTAACCCTTGGCCTCGTAATTGTGCCATCCTTGCTCTAAAATCTTCAAAACGATCTCGTTCATCTTCACCAGTTAACAAAGAAACGCTAATCGCATCTCGAACAATCAGATCCAAAACCTCTTTTACTGAAGCAGGATTTAATGATTTGAGAAGGTAAGCAGGAGAGGTGGGATTTACATACACTTTACCCGCAGTTCTATCCACAACAGCAAGATCTCCAGCCTTCTTTGCATTCATTTCAAGTTTATATGCTCGTTTCTCTTCAAAGAATTCTCCAACAAGCTTTCCTAGTTCTGTTCGATGTTTTTCAAAACTTCCAACTAGACTTTGTTTTTTTTCATACGTAATTTGAGATTCCATATCTTGTCGTACTTGACGCAAGGTCTTCCAAATAATTTCATAAAGCCGCTTTTTTTGCGGACCATCTTGTAAACCAGCACGTCCAAATTCAACAATTTCATCTATACCACTTGCGTTAATAACACCATATATTCTTCCTAAAAGAGAACTTGCAACAGTGCTAATGACTTCCAAATTTTTCTCTCCAACTCCTCCGCCATTTACTTTAATATTGAGAGCTGCTTCTTCACCTAATGGTTTTGAGGCATAGAAGATGGATCCTTTTACTATACCTATTAGTGGATCTTCTACATCAATTACATACTCAACAGCATTTCGTAAAACAAAAGGAGTAACAAGGTCATTATTAACATACATTTCAAAATCATTTAATTCGAGAACTGGCATTCCTTCTCGCAACTCACGCATGACCCCTTCTTTGGTTAGATTTCTTTCTCCTTCTTTAAAATTAAGACCTTTTAGAGTGATAGTTGTTCCATGCTTTTCTACTTCACAAGATTGTGTTTGAAAAGAAACTACTCGTTGTCCAATTCCTTTTTCAATTCTTTCAATGGCCCACGTGTGAACACCATCACGAAAAGTATCAATCCTTCTTTCTTGAGCTAGATATTCACCTGCTAATTTTCCCCAACCAAATGTTCCTATTGGTGTACGACCTTTTGGTGTTTTTCTGTTATCTCGTTTAAGGTCTTCACTTCCACTCTCTCCAATTTCCATAAACTGTTCTAAACCAACGCCCTTTCTCATACCACAACCATTATCACTTATAATGATTTGTCCATCACCTGTGGGATCATAATGTACTTCTACTTTTACTGCATCAGCATCATAGCCATTGGCAGCCATTTCACGAATTGCTCGTAGAGGGCTACGAAAAATTCTTTTTGCCATTTTAGAACGTAAGTCTTCAGAATAGGTCCATGGCAAATCAAAACGATTAACTTCAGATTCAAGACTCATAACGTTGCTAACACACAACTAATAGTATAAAAGTATTCTTATAAGTGAATATATAGAAGATAGATCTAAGATATTAAATACATCTCAATTCTTTCACGACCTTTGCCTTTATTCTTACGAACTAACTTAAGTGGCCCAATCTCTCCTGTGGATTTAACATGTGTTCCTCCGCAGGGCATTTTCCACTTCTCACATGTCCACCAGCGTAAATCTGGTTTTATCTCGTCTGCTCTCATGATTATGGGATGATTTTGTACAATAAAATCATTGACTGCTTTTTCAATTCCAGGCAGTTTGTCGGTAAGAGATGCTTCATATCCAAAATCCATTCTAGCTTTGTCAACTTGCACTTCAGATCCATTAATTTGAACTTTTCCTAAAGCTTCTATCACAAAATAATATACAACATGAGCAGCAGAATGAAGTCTTTGAAGCTTTGATCTTCTTTGTGCATCAATCACAACTTTCACTTCATCTCCTACTTTAAAGTGAGGTTCTTTTTCAAGTGTGTATTCGATATCAACAATATCTTCTTTATCTCCTTGTTTTTTAGCTTCAAGAACTTTAATGCCTCCAATTGTTCCTTCATCAGATAATTGTCCACCCGAAAAAGCATAAAAAACAGTTTGATTTAGTTTTACCGTATGGTTCTCAATAGAAGTTATAATTGCTGTACATTCAGTTTGGTAAGGATCATCCCAAAAGAGTTTTTTTGTAGCCATTTAATACTCAAAAAGACCCTATTATTTAACAATTATGCAGGCATATGACTTCTAAAATGACTCTTTCCACATCTTCATCACTTTACTTTCTGCTTTGCGAAGATGTGTTTGAAAAGTTGTGCGTGGCATCCTAGCTTTTTTAGCAAGTTCTTCAACTGAAATTTTTCGCGGATACTCATAATATCCTAACTCTTGCGCAAGATGATACGCAGTTTGTTGCTTTACTGTAAGTTTAGGAAGTGCTTGATGAATGGTTAGAAGAGGAATTTCTTTTCTTAGTTTAAGCATTTCAATTGTTCCTAAATGTTTAACTTTATTGTAAAAAGAAACGAGCGTTAATCTCTTCCATGACCATAACTCCCAATATTCATATCCTTCTTTTTGTAAAACAGGAGAGACAAAAAATAAGGAAGGATCAAATACATGAGCAATAAAATCTTCTCCTTCAATTAAGGTAAGTAGTTGATCATCTCGCACCACAAATTTCTTAACCCGAGAATCTTTTTCTAAACTTTTAACCAATTTTCTTTTATTTTCTTCTGATCCTCTCAAAAAATCAAGACCAGTATGGTATTTTTTATCATTCTTCTCAAAGGTATTGAGAGGTAAACCAACAGCTGACACATGATATTTTATAGTTTTTTGTAAAATCCAGCAATTGTGCTTAATTTTAAATTTTGCAACCCACATAATGGCCGTTAATAAGATTTAACTTAAATTCTTAACGTAGAACTTTTAAAGCACTCTCTTATTTCCTTTTTTCAATGGATAAAGCTGATTTTACATCACAAGGTAGGGCAATTGTTTTAATAAGCAGAGACTTATTATTCAGAGGAAGAGGATCTTACGGCTATCTTTTACAAGATTCAGGTTTAGATTCTTTTAGCATTACTGAAATAAAAGTTCCTTACGCTGATCTCTTTCATTCCTATGTACGTGGGGAGAGGATACCAGCAACAGACAAATATGTTAGGTCCATTTCTTCTTGGAGAAAACCACATTTCGAAAGACGCTCAACTCCTAACGAGCCTTCAGAGTCTGCCTAATTATTTTCGCAATTTCTTGTTCATAACCAAAGAATAAATGTCCCATTTCTCCAATAATATAATTATCAAATGATTTGATAAATTTAAAATCAGTAAAATGATCTTTTTCTCCTACAATGAAAACAACTTTATTTTTTATTTTCTTGAGAATATCTTTATTATCTTGTACAATTAAATTTCTTAATGTGCTACACTCAGAATGATATGTGTGCTCAAAATAATTTCTAAAAGATGCAAAATAAGATCGCTGAAAAATAAAAAAATAGGGATAAAAAAGATATTTCCACATGTGCTTAGTATGACAAAGTATTTTTCCTAAGAGAGCTCCATTCAGGTACATGCGATTAAACCAATGCGATAATAGTTTTTCTTTTTTTAGGGGATAATTGATCAGAATTGCTCTTGTAACATTGCGAGGATATTTTAAGGTAAATTCTTTTGCAAGCATTGCTCCCATGCTATGGCCCACAAGAATGTACTGTTCTTTTTCTGAAAAATTGATTTTATCTTCAATAAACGATAAAAATACTTCTTTGTCATATCTTACTTTGGGCTTTTTCTCTTGTCCAAAGCCAACCAAGTCGAATGATTGTAATTCAAAATCTTCTCTCAACTCTTTCTCTAAATATTTGAAATTCTCTTTAGAACCTGTCATTCCATGAAGAAAGACTATTTTTACCATTTTAGAGAGAATGTCTTAAGATTATTTAAAATACTCTAAAACGTAAGGCTCTTCAAGCGCTTAATTCTCTCTGCGGTGCTTGGATGTGTTGAAAAAAGTTCAAGCATACTTCTACCTTTGAAGGGATTGTGAATAAACAAATGTGCAGTTGCTTCAGTTTTTCCCATACGAAGAAAAGGATGAGCTGTCGCACTCTTTTCAATTTTCTCTAATGCAGATGCTAAAGAGTGAGAATCTTTAACAAACCTTGCTCCTGTTTCATCTGCTAAGTATTCTCGTGAACGTGAAACGGCAAACTGAATAATCATTGCCATAATTGGAGCTAGAATAGCCAGAAAAATAAATTCAACTACTCCCATTCCCCGCTCATTATCTCGCCCCATTCCACCAAAAATTGCTCCCCAACGCGCAATCATTGCTAGATAGGAAATAACTCCTGCTAGAGTTGCTGCAATTGATGCAACTAAAATATCTCTATTTTTAACGTGCGCCATTTCATGGGCAAGAACACCTTTTAACTCATTTTTATTGAGAAGTGCTAATAAACCTCTTGTTGCAGCAACAACTGCATGCTGTGGGTTTCGTCCAGTAGCAAAGGCATTAGCTTGTTCTGTTTCAATAAGATAAATACGTGGTAGAGGAAGTTTAGCACTTGTCGCAATCTCTTGTACTATTTCATATAACTGTTTTTCTTTAGTTTTATCTGCCTCTTTTGCGCGATACATCCATAAAACGATCTTATCAGACCACCAATAAGAAACAAAATTCATCACAGCAGCAATCCCTAAAGCAATCAGAAGACCATTTTGCCCACCAACAAGATTACCAATAAGTAGAATAAGTCCCGTAAGGAGTCCTAAGAGCAACACTGTTTTAATCTGATTCTTAACCATCTTTTTCTCTAGCTATTTCTACTTTAAAAAAGTTATGAAGTTATCATTTCTCTATTTTTTTCTCAATTCTTTATAGTTTGCTAAATAATTCATTTTAAAAGAAAAAGATCATCGAGACGTCTTAAATGCAACACTTTTTTGTGTATGACGAATGGGAAAAGTTCCATTTAGGCCTCATCTTGATTACTATGATCTTGAAAATCTTCTCTCTTCTTCTCATTTTTCAGGTAAAGAAATTAAAAATACTTCACTTTACAACAAAGTTCAAAATTTAACAGATGGGCTTGTTCCTGATTTTACTGAAAAGAGCAGCAGAAGATGGGATTCATTGTATCTACCACTTCGTGAATTTGGGAGAAGAAGAACAAAACCTTTCTGTGTTCGATATGATAAGAGAACATTTTCAATGTTTTTTTCGCATGGCTCTCCTCTGCTTATCTTAAAAGGTAGAGAAGAGGTTAATGAAGATTATGTTAGGATGTTTGATGATATCTCTACTCTTCTTGATGCGATTAAAACTAATGGTTCTCATGTTCTGAATGTTCCATATAATGAAAGAGCCGGATTAATTGAAGGTTTTCATGTTTTGGAGGACCGTTTATCTAATAAAGAGGCAAACAAACTAAAAGAGAAATATCAAAGACACTTGGAAACAACACAATCTCCTTCTGGTATTTGTTTGAGCGATTACTTAGAAGTAGCTGCTGTCTGCTATAAAGCTATTTATGGAAGAAAAGCAAGTGGACTTTCCCCAAGGCAGATGTATCAGAGATGGGCCGATGGACGAGATATGAAGATGTTAAAAGTTCCTCCCAAAAGTGTTGAGAGATTTAGGGAATGGTACGATGGAAAAGAAAGAATAGGTGGACATCCCTTTGAAATCATTTTTAATAAAATGCATCTCTATCCACCTACTAAAGATAGGCCCTCATTTCAGTTTGCCTTAGGTCATCATCAACCAGAGTATCCTTGGAATATACGAGAATATGTTCGTGTTGTTGATGCCTTGATAAAAAGCAATGTTTCTTTTAAAATAGAAGATTTTGAAGATAAGGTGAGATATCTTACAGGAGCTATTCCTTTTAGAGTAAACGATCAAGATAGTGAGCATGATCTTCCACATGTCTCTTATTTTGGTTCAAGAGATGATAAAAAGTACTTTCACAAAATCAAATGGGATGAGTTAAAACTTCCTCAATTTAGCTAGGCCGTAAACTATATAAACCAAACAACTATCTCTTCTTCAAAAAAGCGTGATACATGAATGGTTCTAGAACACATTTTCCCAGAGGATTGGTTAGAACATAAAGGCCGTTATGCATTTCTTTTAGGACTTGGGTATTCAATTGTTGGGATTCTTGTTGCATCTATTCTTTTTCCAGGAGATCCTGCCCTTGTTGCTGTTGCTCTTACCTCTATGCTTCTTTTACCTGAATTGTATAAAATTTTTTCAATTGAAGAAAGACAACAAAGAATTGAGCAAAAAGTTTCTTTTGGTGCTCTTTGGCGTGACGATATTGAAGTTGTTCGTATCTATGTTTTTCTTTTCTTAGGAATTCTCCTTGTTTATTCTGTTGGTGCGATTATTCTTCCAGGATTTCAAGCTAACAATCTTTTTCGCGAACAGCTTGAAATTAGATTTGGGCAAGGTTTTGCAGGTAATGCGATTGCAGGACAAGCTTTTTCAACTAATCTTTTTCTAGATCTTCTTAGTAATAACTTCTTAGTTCTTATTGCATGTTTTGTCTTAGCCCTTCTTGCAGGAGATGGTGCAATTTTTCTTATTACCTGGAACGCCACGGTGTGGGGAACTATTTTTGGAATTACAGCTAAGAATGCAGCGCTTTTCTCATCACAAAGTCCTTATATTTTATTTGCAGTGATTATGCTTATTGTTTTTCCTCATATGATTATAGAAGGAATTTCTTATTTTTTAGCAGCAATTTCAGGATCAGTTATTTCTAAAGATGTACTTTTAGAAGAATTTGCATCAAGCCGTTTTTTTGAAGTATTTCTCTTCAATCTCTACTTACTCTTTTTTGCTTTAGTCTTTTTATTACTTGGAGCCTTAGTTGAGAGCTGGGTACTTGGCAATGTTGATCTTTACAGGCAGATCATTGAAATGGCTAATCAGATCTCTTTAAAATAAACTTAAAGAGTTGTTGTTTTCTCTTCAAGAATCGGTGATTGTTCTACCACTACACTTTCTTCTTGCACAAACGGCTTACATGCTTCAAAAAAGTCACATTGTCCTGTGCTCCATTTGCATAAAGGGCTTATTGATTTAGGATAATCAACTCTTTCTTGAGTTTTTGAAGTGTGGGCATGAACTAACCCTATTTCTTCTTTTGCCAAATTCATTAACTCTTCATCAACCTTCATTAGTTTTAATTTATGGCGTAAAAAAAAGATTCCAACTTTTGATGGGATTTTGCCATGCTTTTCAAAATACAGTAAAGCATAAATCGCCAGTTGAAGACGAATGCTATCTTTAAAATCTAAACTCGCATTTGTTTTATAATCAATGATATGTACTTCATCTTCTAGCTGATGGATGGCATCAATAAATCCTTGGACTGAATACGCATCTGACTGATATCTTTGCTCGCGAATAGGAGTTAAGGTAAGAAAAGCTTCTTGCACACTACAATTTTTTTTACTCATAGTCTTATGCACATCTTCGGTAAATTGCGTTCCCCAATTCATCAGCATTAACATCGTTTCTTCAAAATAAAATCGTTCCTGATCTTTATGTAGTTTTAGTTGTTCTAATTCTTTACCAAATGATCGCCATTTGTGAAGCAAAAGCTTCTGTAAGGCCTCACTGCATTTAATAGCATAATTTTGTGGTGTAAATAAAGTTGCATCAATGTTGTAGAAATCTTCTAAAGTTGCGTGCGCAATGTTTCCTCGCACTTGATGAATATTTGGAAGCGTTGGCAGTTTTTCGATGTATTGATAGAAGTACTTACGTTTACATTGTTTAAATGTATTAATTGAGGAAGGAGATTCAACTCTTTTAGCCATGCAACTCACACCATCTTTTTTAGTAAAATGAGGATAAGGTGCGCTTTATATCTTTTTCCGCTTCACAGACACTACTCACAAACTTTTATAAAGAAAGAGCGATCCTAACACGTTATGTCTAAACCATTTTCCCACTCAGATGAAGGTGATCCTTCAGAGGTTATCAGAGTTCGTATTCCTCAAGGAAAAGAAGTTTTAGGAATTGTTCAACAGCGATTAGGTGGAAGTCGTATGCGTGTTCTTTGTTTAGATGGAAAAGAGCGTATCTGTAGAATTCCTGGAAGATTGCGTAGAGCATTATGGGTTCGCGAAAGTGATGTGGTTATCGTTGAGCCTTGGGAACTTGGTGGCGATGAAAAAGGAGATGTAGTTCATAAGTACAAAGGAAAAGCTGAAGTTGAATTCTTACGTAAAAAAGGTTATTTGAAGAATATTGAGAATGAGTTCTAGGTTAATTCATTAACTACTCTACAATGGAAAATATTAAAAAGCCCTTTCTCTAAAATAGTCTTCATCATGAAAAAATCTCGCTTCCTTATTGTTAACGGCTTGCTTCTTTTAGTGCTTCTCTTAAGCGGTATCCCTATTATTCTTGCTCAAAGTGGATGGATGCTAAGTGTTGAACTTGTTATCTTTATCATTACCCTTGCCTTATCTCTTCTTAGTTTTTTTAGTAAGTTTGGCAAAAAATGCTTTTTACTTGTGTATGCTCTCTATATTTTGAATTTACTCGGGTTGTGGGTTATTTCAAGTACGCTTTATCTTGTTCTTCTGCTAGTCTCAATAGCAGGATTTCTTTTTAGTGTACTTGCACCTAAAGTTGCTCACCAAACTGCAACTTCTGAACCTCATAGTATGGTTTTTGATGCACCTGCTCAAAAAGAAGCTAGTGTTAAAGCAACACACACACCCGGAAAATATGTGGCAAGCGCTCGTAGCAATCTTTTCCACGAACCAAAATGTGAATGGGCATTAAAGATTGATTCCTCACGTCGTATTTGGTTTGCTGAGAAAAAAGATGCGTATAACAAAGGGTATCGAAGTCATAGCTGTGTTGCTAAAGCTTAAGATTTATTCTTCCAATAATAAAATAAAAGACCTACTATCGCAATACTCATCGCTGCATCAGCAACATTAAATGCTGGCCAAAATCCTACATCAACAAAATCGATCACGTATCCTCGAAAAAGTCTATCTACTAAATTTCCAGCAACTCCTCCTGTAAATAAACCCCAGAGAATTTGTGGGATTTTTTCTTTCTCAATTTTTTTGTAGAAAAAGAGAATAAATAGTAAAACAACTCCTGAGAGAATTCCTAGCACGAAAGATTTTCCTTGCAAAATTCCAAACCCTGCACCTGTGTTTGTTACAAGATGAAGTTGAAGAAAACCTAAAACTATTTGCGGGTTAGTTTTTAGAACTACTAATTTTGTGAGCATATCTAAAAGAAAAATACAACCTGCAGAAATTCCAAAAAAAAGTTCTTTTCTTACTACCATAAGCGCTTACGATCTTGGTTTCCTAATGACTGCTCAAGATGTGCCAAACGCTGCTCAATTGATGAGAGCATCGCTTTGAGGGTATCAAGTTTACTATTAATTAACTCAGTATCTGAAGATCCTGCATTTGCCCCTCGTAATGAACGCGGTTGAGGCGCAATGTCATCAAATTGATTAGGTTGTTCAAAAGCAGATGGTTGTTGTTTACCAAATCTTGTCGTAGGTTGAGGGTTAAGAGCATCATTACCTGGATGATTTTCTCTTAGAAATGGATCTTTGTCAATTTCTTGTTGTGCTAACTTATCAAAATCAAAGTCATCCTCATCCTTTTTCCAAAACTTTACTTTGTCTAAAAAACCCATATTTGTTTTATTTTTTCTTTCTTTAAATGGTTTTTGTTTTTAGTTATGTGTCATTTTCAATAAATTTAAGTCATTTTAATCATTTTTAGAGCATTTCTGCCACTAGCTTTAAATTCACTTTTTGACTCCACTTTTCTTATGAAAGATAAGTTTAAAGAGGGATTAGATTGGTATGTAAGTAAAAGATGCCTTGTACCTGCAAATGTTGTTTCTGATTCTTATCTTCGTTATATTCATATTGGTACAATAATTGTGGAAGACCAAAATGAGCAGTACTCTTTTAGAATCGAAGGTTTTCGTGGTAAAGTTTTGCCTGTAGATGAACAAGCTAGAGATTATTTAGAAAAAAGACCTCAAAATGTTCTAGAAGCACTACAAAAGCAAGTCGTTGAATATTTAATTAGTAATCCTAATCTTTGTGAATACGCAACTAATGAACAACTAAAGCACTACAAGGAACGTGTTAGTATGCAAACTTTGCCTGGCACCACCAATTCTTCTAAAAGAAAAAGTACACTTCCCTCCCTTGAAGCAAGAATCTTTCTTTAGTTAGTCTTAATATCTTGCAACGACTTATGTGCTTCAATAAGTGATCCTTCTTGTACGTACACTAATACATCAGGAACGCTATAAATAATTTCTTCAATGTTAATGTTGCGAAGAGCTAGTTCACTAGCAATTCTTGCGATAATTCCTTTGGTTGCCGTTACATCCTTGTGGAACTGAATTCTTATCTCTGCCAAATTTTTCTTTGTTCTGATGATATCTTGAGATTTAAAGACAGAAATCTTAGCATCTAATTCTTTTTGATGAACAACAAGAGTTACTGTCTCTTTTGATTTAATGAGACGAAAATTGTCTTTAAGAATTTTTTTGCCAAGAAAATCCTCCGCAATTTCCTTAAAAGCTCGATCCTTAAGAAGAATGAGAGCTACATTATCTTTAGTTGATAAAGAAACTTTAGAAAACGCCTTCTGTATTTCTTCTGAGTTCATCGACGTATTCTCTGATACATCATAGCGGCGAATGGCGCTAATAACCGCATCCATTGTATAAGGCAGTGCATACTGCTTGAGAAGATATTGTGCTAATGCCCTAATATTAACAATCTCTCTTTGGAGGCAACGCTGCAAAACAATGTCACTGTTAAGATAGTGAGCAATCTCTTGGTTTATGCTCTTCATTTCTCTTAGAATAACGAGCGAATTTAAAAACATTTAGAAAGAGTTTAGAGAAGTTATGTTTATATACTCTTAGTTCTTTTCCTCCTCTCTAAAATAAGTGATCCCATGGCTAAGAAAAACTCTCAAAAAGAATTCTTTGCAGCACTAGTTTCTATTGTATTTATCGTGGGAATTGTTCTTTTAGTCCTTAGAATATCTAATCCTTCCGCTTTTGGAGTAAATACGGCTTTAGCAGGGCAAGCCTTTTCTCAAGAAATCATTGAAGAAGCAGAAGAAGTTTCTTTAGCGTGCTCTGATTCTGATTCTTCGAATGACCCTCATACTTTTGGCTATGTACAAGTAGGTGAATCTAAAATTTACGATGGCTGCGATGGCGCTGCCACAATTGAACGTTTTTGTAATGGTAATAATGTTGAAGAAAAAAGTATAGCCTGCTCACAAAGATGCGCCCATGGCATCTGTGATCCTAAATCATAACTTCTACTCATTTCAAAGTCATCATAAGATATTTAAAAGAGCAATTCTTTTTTATCACCTATGTCTAAAACAAACTTTCTTCTAGTTGATCTTAATGAACCTAAGACTAAAAAATTAGCTGAGACCATCACCAGTGATACAAGTCGTAAAATTCTTAACCATTTAACAGAAAAAGAAGATACCGAAGCAAATATTGCTCATATATTGTCTCTTCCTATTTCAACAGTTCATTATCATTTGCAAAAATTACAAGAAGCAGGTCTTGTTATTGTTGATGAATTTCATTATAGTTCTAAGGGACGTGAGATTAACCACTACAAACTTGCAAATAAGTACATAATCATTGCTCCTCAGAAAGTTTCTGGACTTCGTGAGAAATTAAAAGGAATTCTTCCTGTAGCAGTCGCAAGCCTTGCGGTGGGTTTTGTATTGAAGTTGTATTCAGAATTTAATAAAGCGTCTGTGATGCTTGGTACAAGAACAGTCGATTATGCCACTGAAACTGCACAGAAAGTAGCAGCGCCTACTATTCAACAAGCAATCGTACAAGAATCAGCAGCACCAACCCTTCATCAAGCGATCATGCAAGAGGCGGCACCAACTATCCAACAAGCAGTGCAGAAAGAAACAATGCAGTTTGCCACCCAGACTGTAACTGCACCCGTTTCCGCTGGACCTGACATTGCCTTATGGTTTTTAATAGGCAGTGCAAGTACAATCGTTTTGTACATCCTGTTTTCTTTTATTAAAGAGAAATGGAAAAAATAGGTTAGATTTTTATTGTGGCTCTATATTTTATTCGTAATGACTGAGCAAATTTATGTAACTTCTTATACAACTCCTGATCTTGATGGAACAGCCTGTACGTATGGCTATGCAGAATTTTTGAATAAGATAGGAAAGAGTGCGCAAGGCGTTGTTTTTGGAACAATTCATAGAGAAACACAATTTGTTCTTCATGCTTTTAAGATACCGCCTCTACTTTCTGCAGAAAAATGTATCACTAAAAAATCAGCAATTATTCTTGTTGATGCTTCAGATAGGCGTGGCATATCTTCTTCAATTCAAAATGAACAAGTGATAGAAATAATCGATCATCGTAAAATAAATGAAGCTCATTTATTCAGGAATGCTAAAGTTCAGATAGAACTTGTTGGTTCTGCAGCAACGCTTATTGCAGAAAAATTCTTCTCGGAAAAAATAAAACCAAGCAAAGAGGCAGCTGCTCTTCTTTACTCTGCAATCATTTCTAATACGATCAATTTCAAAGCATCGGTAACTACTCCTCGAGACCATACTATGGCAAAGTATCTTCTATCTTTTTTTGAGATCCCTCTAAATTATATCCATAAAATGTTTTCATACAAATCTATTTTCCAAAAGTCTCTAAAAGAGACCATTTTAGATGATTTTGCAACCTTTAACTTTGGTGGTTTTGAAGTAGGTATTGCCCAACTTGAAATTATTGATGTAAATTCCTTTATTACTAAAAATATTTCACCATTAGAAAGCATTCTTCAGAAAATAAAACAAGAAGAGAAATTAGATTATATTTTCCTCTCTTTTATTGATCTTGATAAAGGAAATAACATCTTTTTTGTTATTGATAATGAAACAAAACAACTTCTTGAAAAAGTCTTGGAGATTACCTTCAAGGATTCCATTGCCAACAAAGAACCACTTCTAATGAGAAAACAAATCGTTCCTCTACTTAAAGAATATTTAGAATGCACAGATTTTCACCAATCTAAAAATAAAGAATGAGAGCTTAAGTATTCTTAGCAGAAAATCTGGCACTCCAAAGAAACTGGTACTTAAGGCAATCTCGTTAGTTCCTTTGAGAGAAAAAAGAAAAAAAATAATTTATCGTCTTCTTCTCACTAATCTTACAACAAGCCATCCGATAAGCACAAGGATTGCGTAAGGAATGATAAAGACAACGAATTGTAGTACTGAGTTAATGCTGTCAACAAAGGTTCTCACAAGCTGCGATAGAGTAACAAGAGCAATACTTGCGTATGAAGACGCTTTCTCATGCAATTCTACTGTAAGCGTTACATACTCAACTTGTTGATCAGTATTCTTAAGAGAATCTTCAAGATATTTGATTGTTCTTTCTTGATTAAAGATTCGATCATTCAAATCAATTTTTTCTTGAATTGTTGTAGCTTCCCTATACATTTGCTGGTAGCGAACTAAGCGCTCTTTCTCAGCTTCAAGTTCGATACGTGTATTCTGATAAGATCCCGTAATATCTTGAGCGTTTTCTGAAAGAGATGTAACTTCTCCTAAGTCTTTAAGTTGAGAAATGACTGCTAAAGCTTTAGTGCTTTCAACTTTAATGGTATATGTTCCAGAATAAGTCTGATATCGTTCATTTCCTGATTTGTAAGAATTTTCACTCATCAGAATTGAGTTAGTAGTTGAAACAATTGCTTTGAGTCTTTCTTCTGAACTTTTGAAGTCACCACGGTCAACTTCAAGTTGAAGGTATGTATTTCTAGTAATTTTTCGCTCAGCTACATCCGGCGCAAAATCTTCTTGTCCATAATATGGTGCAACACTTCTTGTTGCTTGGGCAACTCCACCATATCCTACAGAATCATACACCATCTTTTCTTGCGCGTAATAGGGCATAGGACTTCCTGGTAGTTGTTGAAACAATCCACTTGCAACAACAAGTAAAATTAAAACTGCAGCTAAGAGCCAGTTTTCTTTTAATTTATTCAATTGATCTTTAATCGTCATGTTAAAACCTCCAATATGAAGAATAAAGCATAGACTAGTATATAAACATTGTAAAGAATTCAACTAGAATTGAAGTTATAATTAGATGTATGGTACCATATCTTGCAGAACTTCATATCCAGCTTGCAATCTTTCGTCTGGTGTCTTTGGTCCAGTTATTGCACGTCCTACAACAAGAATACTTGAACCTGCTTTAATTGCATTTCCAGGTGTCATTACTCTTTTCTGATCGGAACCTGCAGGAGTTTTTGGTCCTTCGATACCTGGTGTTACATACATAAACCTTGCTCGTAGATATGGCCTAACCAATAAAAGATCGGCAGCAGAGCAGACAATTCCATCAAGCCCCGTTCCATCTGTTAATTTTGCCAAATGTAAAACTTGATCTTCTACACTTCCTGGAATTCTAAGTTCTTCATTCATTCTTTTTTGATCAAGGCTTGTGAGAATTGTGACTCCTAATAATTTTGGTACAGTTACACCATATTCAATTGCTGCATCCTCTGCACTTTCTTTTGCAGCTTTTAGCGCTTCAGAGCCACATAGAGCATGGAAATTAAACATGTAAACTCCATGCTTAGTTGCTGCTCTTGCTGCTCCTGCAGCAGTTTTTGGAATATCTCCAAATTTCAAATCTAAAAAAACATTTGCCCCGTAATCTTTTACCAATTTTATAACATCAGGACCAAAATCAGTAAAAGACTCCATTCCAACTTTAAACAGCCCAACAACAGGAATTAATTCTTCAACTCTTGCTTTTACAGCATCAAGTGTTTCAAGACCATCTAGGGGCAAACAAACTCTTTTTCTTGCCTCTTCTTCTTTTGGAGTTAATTGTATCATATAAAATCACCTTGCGCTTTCATACTTTTGTTGATATGCATCAAATACATGTTTAAGATTGGAAGAAATTGGTTGCTTTGTTCCATTAATTTTTACGGGATGTTGAGACTCATATAGAAAATTAACCACTGCTTGGATGCCAACAATTGAGCGTACAGGTATACCTGTGCTTGTTGTAAATTTCTCAATAGCATCTTCTCCTTTAAGATCACTAAGAACGTGTTCTTTTTTCCATGCAGCAAGTTCTCTATCTGGTAAATTTTTTGGAATATGGTCATTGTAGACGGCGCTAGTTTGTTCTCGATCAACGGCAATGCCAATTCCAACAACAGGTAATTGCCATCCTTTATTTTTTGCCTCTTTAGCAATTTTTTCCAAAGCTTCATATTTTGTTGCCATCGATGTTCCTACATCATCTAATAAGAAAATTCGTGCGCCATCATAAAAAGAACCATTTACAAACATATCTTCTTTTCCAGAAGCTTCTCCATGTGCCTTTGCTTCTTTTCTGTCGTACTCAAATGGTATATCGACTCCAAACTCTCCCCATAATGCCATCGCAGTTGCTTGAGCAATAGCACTACCTTTGTAGGAAGGACCGAAAAGAACATCACAACCTACGTTATCTACACTTTTTGTAGGATCAAAAAGCATGTTTGCGTAAGCTTCTCCTAATGCAAGTGCTAATCTTCCAGTTCTAAATTTACCTATGCTAACAAAATAAGGTGTCTCTCTCCCATCTTTAAGAAAAAGGCCTTTGGCAAAATGAAGTGACTCGGTGTCCGCAAGTAATCTTGCAAAATTCTGTTGATATTCTTCCATTGAATAAACTATTATGTAGAATCAATTTAAATAATTATATTGTCTCTAAGATGAATACTAAAAAATAATTATGGTCTAACTCGTATCGGATCTCTAGGTAAAAGTACAGCTTCTCGAATGTTATCTAATTGTAGCAAGCGCTGTGTGATTCGATCTAACCCAAAACCAACTCCCCCATGTGGGGGAATGCCATATCTAAATATTTCAGCATACTCTGGCATTTCTTCAAGATCTAATCCTTTTTCTTTAGCTTGCAATTTAAGAATATCAATACGATGCTCACGTTGCGCGCCTGTACAAATTTCAACACCATTGAAAAGTAAATCAAATGATTTGGTAACGCTCTTATTATCTTCAGGGCGCATGTGATAAAAAGGTCTAACTTTAGTTGGGAAAAGTATGATAAAAACAAATTCACTATTGTACTTCTCTTTTATAATTTCACCTAATAATTTTTCTCCTTCAGCATCAAGATCTTCATCAACTGGATATTGTTTTCCTTTTACTTTCAATAGTTTCTTAGCATCCTCCATTGTAATGCGAGGAATATTCTTGGGAACATTATGTTTTACACCTAAGACTTCTAACTCACGAGAAGCTTCTTTTGCTAACTTTTCAATGAGGTCTTTGAGCATTGCTTCAATAAGATCCATAATATCAGTGTAGTCTTTAATAAAACCCATCTCAAAATCAATACCAGTAAACTCGGTAAGATGGCGTGTGGTATTTGACTTCTCAGCACGAAAGACTGATCCAATTTCGTAGACTCTTTCAAATCCGCCAGCAACAAACATTTGTTTGTAGATTTGTGGAGATTGGGCAAGATAAACTGGCTTTCCAAAATAGTTTACTTGAAATAATTCAGCACCTGATTCAACACCAATGGTTGTTAGTTTAGGTGTGTGAATATTGGTAAAACCTTGATTGTCAAGAAAATTTACAACTGTTTTCGCAATTTTGCTGCGAATTTTAAAAATTGCTTGCACTTTAAGATTTCTTGTATCTAAAAAGCGATGGTCAATTCTTTTATCAATATGTGTAAAACTTTTATCAGAATTGTCAATTGGAAGTGGTGTTAGGGATTCTGTTATAACTGAAATTTTCTTAATGATTACTTCAATTCCCCAACGAGATTCTTTGTTTTCTTTAGGAAGTCCTACAATTTCAACTACTGATTCTTTCGTTAAGGTATCTAGTAATTTGAAAGAAGACTCTTCAGTATCAGACTTAAGTGCTAATGTTTGCATATCTCCAGATCGATCACGAAGAATCAGAAATTTAATTTTGCTTAGGTTGCGAATTTCTTGAATCCAGCCTTGCAAAAGAACTTCTTTATTAAGATGTAATTTAAGATCAGCGATGAGGGTTCGTTCCATGAGACTCTTCGTTTTTGTAGCCCTTTTTATTGTTTTTGGTTAGAAAAAAGCTAAATACGTCCCCTCAGCCTCTCTGCAGCAATAATACTCTCAATTGCTAAAAGATACGCAGCCGTTCTCATATCATATGATCCTTTTTCATAACGAGCCCACACACGGTTAAATGCTAAAACCATCTTTGCTTTCAAGCGTTTACGAACTAATTCTTCATTCCAATAATATCCTTCATTATTTTGCACCCATTCAAAGTAGCTTACGGTAACACCCCCACTGTTAGCTAATACATCAGGAATAACTAAAACATCCTGATTGTGCAGCACTTCATCAGCATCAGAGGATGTGGGCCCGTTAGCTAACTCTAAGACAATTTTTGCTTTAATTTTGGATGCATTTTTTTTAGTAATTTGATTTTCAAGTGCTGCAGGAATAAGAATATCAACGGGTAATTCTAACAACTCTTCATTAGAAATTTTTTTTATTTTTCCTAGAAGACCAATCTGTCCTTTTTCTTCTTTAATGATTTGTGCTTCATAAGGATCAATCCCTTTTTCAGAAAAAATTCCTCCAGAAGAATCAGAAAGAGCAACAATCGTATAGCCCATGTCATACAGAAGTTTTGCAGCAAATCCTCCTACATTGCCAAATCCTTGAATCGCTACCCTTTTTTTGGTAAGATTTATTTTTTTAACGGCCTCTTCAAGAATGAATATTCCTCCTAATGCTGTTGCAACTTCACGAAGTTGTGATCCTCCTAACTCGAGAGGCTTTCCTGTAATCATTGCAGGGGCACTATGGCCTACAATTTTTTCATACTCATCAAGCATCCAAGCCATTGTTTGAGCATTGGTGTAAACATCAGGAGCTGCAATATCTGAAGATGGACCTAGGTATTTGTAAAAAGCTCTAACATATTTTCTACTAGTCTCCTCTAAATCTTTTTTAGATAGATCCTTAGGATCAATTGCAACGCCTCCTTTTCCTCCTCCAAAAGGAATATCTGCAATTGCCGTTTTAAGACTCATCCAAAAAGAGAGAGCTTTTACTTCATCAAGCGTTACATTAGGATGAAAGCGAATTCCTCCTTTGTAAGGACCTCGTGCATTATTGTATTGAACACGGAAGGCTGGGTACTTTTTCTTTCCAACTTTAATCATAGCTTTGTGAATAGCATTAGGCGCTTGTAATGCAATTAGTTCTTTATGAGAAAGGTTAGCAAGAGGTGCAATTTTTGAAAGAAATTGTTGCACCTCTTTAAAATTCATAAAGTCTGTAATGAAATTAGTAGATATAAATTTTGTGTCCTATGAGTTTTTTTCAAGAAGAGAAGAAACAAAAGTAACGAGAATATAAGAGAGAAGACAAACTAAGAAGTAAATGATGAGTGTACTAGGTATAATGGCCATAAGTGCCAATACTGCTCCTGCTCCATAGCTCACACAAGGAGGACAATTAGAAGATACGCATATTTTACAAAACACAGAGTGCAATCCAATCCAAAAGATCCAAATTTCACAAAGAACAACAAAAATGATAGTAACAATCACTTTCTTAGAAGAAGGAGTGAATAATTCTTTGAAAGTCATATTCTCTAAATAGATTAAGAAGCTTAACTAACTATCTACTACTTTTTAGAAGGTAAGAGATAAGACAAATTAAAAAATAAACAATCAATACAACTGGAATACTTGTAACAAGTACCGCTTTAAAACCATTTTCATAACTAACACAAGGAGGACAATAGGTATTAGGAGCACATAGTTCACAGATCATAGAAGAACTTATCCCGAATATCCAAACTTCGATAAGTGTAACAACAACCAATAAAAAAATAATTTTTTTAAGAGATGGAGAGAAAAAGTCTTTTGAAGCCATTTTTTCTTAAAACAAATTAAAGAAACTTAAATCTGTCGATAACTTCAATTATACACAATCTCAATCATATCTCCTTCCTTTGGAATATAATCAAGGTAACTGCTAGTTACATTACCATTAATGTTAACTTTTACTTTTTTTACAGTAGAAGAGCAATATGAAAAGTCATCCATGTACAGACAGTTTCCATCAAGTCCTATCCTAACTTTCTCTAAAATGTTGAGAAGATACAAGCCTCTTGTAAAGACATTTACTTCATCTTTAGCAAACTGAACAAAGAAGTTACTGCTTTGTGTCCTATTTTCAAGAATGATAGGGGTTGCATCAACACTAACTTTTAATGAGAAGTGCAGTGGCTCTTCTTTAAATGAAAACAAGGAAAAAGTATTACACTCATTCTGCTGGCAAATGTTGTTAAGACATAAAACGTTTATTGGTTTACCATCACAGGTAAGAAAACACTCAGCATCTGTTTGGCACAAACGTGGCTCAGCTAAAGGAGTTGTCTTAGTAGTATCTTCTTGAAAAATGCTTACAATGCCAGGAACAGTAAAACCTAACACTAGAAGAATCAAAAAAGTAATTACACCCATCTTTCGCAGAAAATCATCCTTTTTTGACATTTCTAATAAGAAAAAGAAAGTAAATAAAAACGTTTTGTATTCATTTCACCACAATTGCTCCACGCATTCCGCGAAATTCTTCACAACTAGCACAACTAAACTCAAAGGTCCCTACCTTTTCAGCCTTAAATTTCACAGTCGTTGGTCCATCTACTTCTTGCCTCACGTTAAGATCAGGGATAGCAAAGGTGAAACGGGGCAGTGCAAAGGCAGAGTTGCTATTATCAGGATTGATAACTAACTCTACTTCCTCTCCTACATTTACAACAAATCGATCAGGTGAAAATGACCACTTACGTGAAGATACTTCAACGCTTGTCATAGTTGTTGTAGGTTTTGGTTGTGTAACCACTAGTACCTCTTCTTCTGCCCCCGTCTCATTGCTTGGTTTGGTTGTTTGGTTAACTTCACTGGTAGGTTCTTGTGGTTCTCCTTCCAGTTGAGTAGGAATACTTTCTTCTTTTAGAATAGGCTTGTGTGGATCAAATCCTTGAGGAAAAAATAATGATCCATCTTTAGTTAGGTAAGAGTCTATTTCTTGGCCAGCAATTTCTAATGTTATTTTATAAACTGAACCGATGTCAACGGGCTCTTTTGCTGTAGCAGCAAACGGAGGTTGTAGAACGTTGGTGTTTACAAAATCTAAGACTTGACTTTGTGCTTCAAGAGCTGAGATGCTTGCTTGCTCTTTTTCTTGAGTAAAATGAAATCCATTAGTGAGAACGGAAAGAACTAGTAAGACCAGAAGAATTCCAGCAACAGCTTTCCAAGTTGGAGTTTGGGTAAGAAAGCCTGGTTCTTTTCCTTTACCTTCAGCCCAAGGATCTACAGGGGAGGCGGTTTCTATTACTTTTTTCTCTTCTTTTTTGGAAGTTTTAGCAGCTTGCGATGGTTGCTCGCTACTAAGTGGGGTAATAATAACACTTTCTTCTTTTACTTCTTTAGAGGATGGTGTTTTTTCTGCCATTTTTACAGCTTTTACTTTTTTGGCATTGAATGTTTCTTTTTCCTTGACAACTTTCTCTTTTTTTAACACAGGACGTTCTTCTTCTTCTAGAAGTTCTTCATCAATAAATTCTTCACCAAAATAAGATTCATCTATTTCATCTAACTGTTTCTGTTCCATATTATCACCACTTTAAACCCCAGAAGGAATTGCAAAGAAAGTAATTATAAAGATTTAGGTAATTTAGAAGATAGTTTTTGATACGTTTATTCGAGTACTTCTAAAGCGAGTCTCTACTGCTTTCCAAACAAAACATTTTTAAATAAGCCTCTCGCAAGCTTCCTTGGTATCTATATCCTATATCCGGCTCTTAAAATAAAACAATATGGCAAAATCAGAAAAAAAAATCCCTAGTAGAATTAAAGACAAAAAGAAGACCTGGTATAAACTTATTGCACCTAAAGAATTTGGCAATAAAGTACTTGGTGAATCCTATTTAGAAACAGCAGATGTCGGCCAAAGCAGAACTTTTATCATCAATCTTAAAGATATTACAGGTAACATTCGTGATCAAAATGCATATGTGCATTTTCTTGTTGATAAAGTAGAAGGATCACAGCTTCACACCAAAGCAATTGGGTATGAACTTACCGCAGCTTTTGTAAAGCGCTTAGTGAGAAAAAACTCAGATCGATTGGATACTTTTTCAACTCTTAAAACAGCAGATGGAAAACAATTTGTTCTCAAGGGTCTTCTTCTAACAACAAACAAGACACATCAAACAATTCGTGCTGCACTTCGCAAAGAATACGATTTGTTCTTCCAAGAAGAAGCAAGTAAGAGCGATACTGAAACATTCATCTCTAATGTTGTTTCATATAAATTACAAAGCACACTCAAACGAAAACTCTCTAAAATTTATCCTTTGCGAGAAGTTTCTGTACGTATGCTTAAAGTAATGTCTCAAGCAACTGATGCTTCACAACCTGTGCAACAAAAAGTTGTTCAACCAGCATAATTTTTTTTATTTATTATGAAATTTTTGGCATTTACCGATATTCATGAAAATAGAGAGGCGTTAGCAAAACTAGCAAAGCGCGCTGCTTCTTCAGATGTTGATTTTAGTATCTGTGCAGGTGATTTTTCAACTTTTGGCAAAGGACTTCAAGTTGTTTTGAAACGCTTTGAAGAAATTAAAAAGCCGTTATATATCATTCCTGGAAATCATGAAGAGCATCTTGATTTAGTACAACTTTTTGAAAAGTATTCTTTTTGTACTCTTCTTCATGAAAAAGATCTTATTGTAGGAGAATACGTTCTTTTAGGCTATGGTGGTGGGGGATTTTCACAGCATGATCCTCATTTTCGCAAAATTGCTCGCAACTGGTATGGAACTCATAAAGGAAAAAAAATTATTTTAGTAACGCATGGCCCACCCCATCACACCAAGCTTGATGATTTAGATGGACGACATGTAGGAAACATTGATTATCGCAAATTTATTGAAAGAATTAATCCTACGATTGCCATTAGCGGTCATTTGCACGAAACTGTAGGGCTCATTGATACCATCGGTAAAACAAAGTTAATCAATCCTGGATGGGATGGAATGGTAATAGAACTAAGTTAATTATACACGTGCTTGTGCAAGAGCAGCTGCGGCCACTTCATTTCGTTTTTGCAAGGCGGCTTCTAAACTTTCAATTTCTCTTTCATAACTTTGATCCAGTGCAACTTTTTTATTCATCACTATTGCAACCATGCGGCCAAAGTAATGGGCTTCTTCTTGCCCTAGTGCAACAAGTTCATTACGCTCTTTTTCTTCCGAACGAATGAATATATCAAGATCAGAAATCGCTCTTTCGTATTCTCTTTCAACTTCTTGTGCAAGAGCTATGAGTGTTTGTGTAATTTTTACCTCTTGTGTTAGAACTGCTTGTGCTTTACTAATGCTCTTTAAAGCTAAAGAAACATCATAACTAAGATCTTTAGTTGTTAAGGAGCCTAAAAGCTGCACTGTTGCTGCCAAGCCTTGTTCCAAAGCTTCCTCTGCTTGTTCAATACTTAGAAATAAACGACTCATTACTTCAAGAGATCTACTTGCAAGTAGATTTTGTAATAGAAAGTCTCTTAGAAGTCTTTCAAATAAAATATCCTCCTCTTTTCGTTTTGCATACGCATTAAAATAATCTTTAAGATATCCACACAGCGCAAGAATTAGACCGCGTAATTGTTGCCGATTTTTCTCTAAATTTTCAACATCTCTTTCCATCACTTTTTTCTTCTCTTTGAGTGATTCTACTCTTTTCTCAACTTCAGATTCTCTTTTTCCTAAATCACTTTTTTTCTTTGCCTCAGCTTTACTAATGTCAATTAATTTAGAAACCTCTTTTTTAAGACGGTCTATTTCTTCTTCAAGCAAAGTTTGGCTTTTCTTTGTCTCATCTTCAACTCTTTGTAGAAGAGCAGCATTCTTTGATAAAATTTTCATTTCATTGTTAAGATTAGCAAGAAGACTAGGATTAGTATCATTACCTTCTTCTTTCTTTAATTCTTTATACTTATTTTTAATCTCCTTATGTAAGTTTTTAATTTCTCGCTTAAATGAACGGCGCTCCCTTTTCTCTTTTCTCTTTATCGATTGAGAAAAATCTTTAGCAACATTTTCGAATGATTTTGTTCTTTCTAATTGAGCTTGAAATTGCTTTACAAAATTTCTTTGATATTCTTCAAATTGTTCTTCATAGAAGATTTGAGAACTACAATGATCAAGAAACGATTTAAAATAAGTCAATAAGTATTCAGCAGTTTTAGCATCAATTTGACTAAATGTTTGTAATCCTACCAGTTCTTTTTCTAGTGCTTCAACGCTTGCAAACTCTTTTTCTTCAACTCTTGCAACACGCATACTATTGGCAATATCAGCGCGCACCGTTTTTGCGGTTATTTCAAGCTCGGCTAAGGTAGCAGTAGTCGTTTCTTCAGCTCTTGTTACTTGTTCTTCAACTGCTCCCTCATTTTGAGCTGCTTGTTCGCCGCCAGCTAAGCTTTTGTCTTCTTTTTTTGCTCTGTTTCTTTCTGCCTGCTCTTCAGCTTGATCTAATCTTTCTTGTCTTCGTTCTGCTTCTAATTGATTGTAGGTTGTTGTAAATGTTCCTCCACCTTCCTCAACTGCTTCAACTTCATCATGTTTTTCTTTTACTTTTCTTAAAAGAGAAAAAAGATATCCTAATAAGAGAACAAAGAGTACTGCTCCAATTATTCTAACAAAGAGATTTTCATAAAGAGAACTTGCTGTAAGAAAAAGATCATCTAATAGAGCCATAAGAGAAGAATCAAATAATTCGAAGATATAAATTTATTTACCTTCTTAATGTTGCAAGGAAAAGTCGCCGCCTAGGCCAAAAATGAGTGCGAGAGTGTGTATCATTTTAATTAGAAATTAAGTCCTATCCTTTTTATTTCACAATGAGGATAGGTCAAGCACTCAAGAAATAAGAAAACTATCTTATTTCTGAGCTGAAATGAAGACTTTGCTTCATTTCATGCTCGGCCAAGGCGACTTTTCTTCCTTTACCCTATACTCTCCAAGAATACTTTATCAACTTTAATTGCAAGTCCTTTTTCTCTACTCATAATCTCTTGAAAAGATAAAAGTGCTTCTCCGATTGCAACTAACTCTCCTTTAAGGGTGAGAACTGCAACAATCTCTTTAGCGTTAAACTCTTCAACTTTACTAATTCCAGGAATTGCCACATCTCGGCCATGACTTACACTTTGCAGAGTCGAATCTAAAATCCAACATTTTTTGATATACTTTAACGCGTTCTCAACAGGCTGGATTGCGTATTTTAAAAATTTCTCATTTCCTTCCTCTTTATAGTAATGATACGCATCTTCAATATCATTAAGGCTCACTAAATGGTCTTCTTCACGAAAAGGTCCTGCTTGTGTTCGTCTAAGCTCTGCCATGTGTGCGCCAACGCCTAATTTTCTTCCCCAATCATGGCATAATTTTCGAATATAGGTTCCCGCTTGACATTTGACACGAAAAAGAACTTCTTGTTTTTTTATCTCAATAATTTCAACTTCATAAATTTCTCTTGTTCTCTCAACTCTCTTTACAGCGGAGCGAACGGGAGGCATTTGTCTTATTTTCCCTAAGAAGCTTTGCAAAGAGGTTCGAATGTTTTCTTCACTTACATCTTTGTGTAAATGCATTAAACAAACATATTCTTTAGGTGCTGTAAGAAGATATTGAGCAATTCTTGTTGCTCTATCTATTGCAACTGGTTGAACTCCTGTAACATGTGGATCAAGAGTTCCTGAATGACCTGCTTTACTTAGATTAAGAATTTTTTTTACTGAATCTGAAATTTGATGTGAGGTAGGTCCTTTATGTTTATCTACATTAATGATGCCATATCTTAGGATCTGAGCCATTGTCCTATCGTTAGGGGCGCAGCCAAATTCACCTTGCGCTTCCTTTTTGATATGCACGTTTTCTGCCATACTTACACAAAGAATGAGAATTCTCTAAAAACCTTACGCAACTTTTTGCTCTTCTTTAACAGGTGCTTCTTTTTTGATCTTTTTCTCCTTTACTTTTGCTTCCTTCTTCTTTGCACCAAACAATTCAACGCTTACAACTCCTCTTTCATCTTTGCGAGCGACAACTTTTACGTGGTGAGGAGGATTTTTGATTCCTTTTTTCCACACAAGCTCGTTTACTTCTTTTTCTAAGCGAACGTTGTCTGATTTCATATGTTTAATGAGAAATTCTTTTAAGGCCTTTACTGCTTTTTTAGCACGTAAATAGCGTGGAGCTTTGAGGTATTCTTTACGTAAAGGAACATTATAGGTTCTCTCCAATATTTTAGTTTCTTGTTTTGCCATTATAATCTTAGACCCTTAGTTTTGTTTTTCGCCAATTTCTTTTGACAACAGTATGCCTTGAAGGATGTACTTTTCGTCCTTTTCCATATTTTTTAAGAGTTGTCCAAAATGGAGCCCACTTTGTTTGACGTGCTCTCTTTACAAGACGAATTTTTTTCCCACGAGGTTTGTAGACTGCCATAAGATTTATTGTTTTTTGGAAATATCAATTGCGATTTTATCAAGAAAAGACGTTCCTTTTGCGGTAAGTACTCTTCCTTTATGTCCGCTCTTCTCTGTTGTATTAACAAGGCCTGCTGTTTCAAGCTGTTGGAGAACTTTACGAATAACTGATCCTGAAGCTCTGCGAAACTCTGATGGTTGATGACCACGGCGTTTATTGCTTCCATATCTTGTTCGTAGCTTTTGGGTTCCAACTGGACCTAGCTTTGCAACGCTTCTTAAAATTGCTGCAGCACGAATGTACCACCACTCATTATCGTCAGGAAGGCGTTGTTTACTTGTTGCTGTCTTAACGAAAATACTCCATTGAGGAGGTTTGATCAGATTTTGCTTTTTGAGCTCTTCAGCGGTTTTCTGAATAAGCTCAGAAGGATTTGCTTGTAAGATATACGTCATAAGATTCTTCGCACAATGGCTTATTTATAAAGTTTTTGCCTGCTTATCTTGAATGTTGAGAGAAAGAAAAGTTTAAATAGGTCTAAAAAATCCTCCGAAGTCGTGGTGGATGCAAACTTTAGAAAGATTGGCTTAGGTCTTTTCTTCGTATTCTTAGTTCTATTAAGCGGTTGTTCTATGCAAACAACAAATTCCATTAATGACATTTGGACTAATGTTCTTCACATTGGTGGATTGGGTTTTCTTGGAGGGTCTGATGGACCTGTTGTTGGTTTTATGCGTATTATGGTTTTCATCTTAGTCTTTAGCCTTATTTATGGCGGGTTGCGTCTTGTTTTAGGAGGACTTGGAAGTAACATTCCAATTGTTATTGCCGCTGTTATATCAATAATTTCAGTTATCTTTATTCCTGGTCCAGTTCTTATGGCAATTGGAGGAGCCTATGGAACAGTGGTTGCTTTTGTTCTAATAGGATCTGTTGTTTTTGCTGGAGGACTAATGCTATACATTATTCCTACTACTAATCGAGGATGGAGACTTGTAAGGTTCATTATACTTTGCTTATTACTCTTTATCTTAATGAACGTAAGAGATCACGCAAAAATTTTATTGACTACGGGGGTTGGGTTAGCGGCCCCATTTTTCATATAACATGGCAATCGAAACACTCGCAAACGGACTTGTTAATTTAACGAGTTGGGGAATTGGAATTGTAGCCATTATGGCTGTTTGGGAGTTCTATAACTTTGTTGTAGGTTCAAAGAAAGAAGAAACGATTGGTGGTATAGGAGAACGTGGTAAGAAAATCGGAAATTGGCTCTTGGAGAGAAAACCAATAGGGTCTGCCGTAGAAAAGATCGCTGGTGGCTCTATAAAAGGGCGTTACAGTAGACGTCAAGCAAAATTAGAACTAAATGAATATATTCTTGTAGAAGAAGAAGAAAAAATGCTAGATGAGTCACTAATTGCTGGCAGAAAAGTTGTAGACTCATTAGAGAGTGTTAGTAAAAGAAAAGAATTCTCTGGGTTAAAAGAAGTAGAGGAAGTTCGTGAGGCAATTAAAGAGCTAGGAGATATGTTGAGAAAAAATCGAAAAGATTTCAGTCGAATTAATCGTTCTTCAATCCGTGAAACCAAAGGCATGAAAAGATTAATCAACCGACTAAAAAAAGAAGGAAGAAGCGTTCCTAACGAGGTACTAGCACTTGAAAGAAATATTTTAGTACTTCATGCTGAAACTGCTAAAGAAGTCGGTAATGCAATTGCTGAGCATGATGCTTTAGTCTCATCAGATGAAATGGAACGTCTACAAAACTTAGATGTAAGAGATTTTGGTAACAATCCAAACAGTAAGTATGTTCTTAATGATAGTAGTGTTGCAGGCTTTGTATTCTATCTTAATCATCTTAAAAAACTTCTGAAAGGTTTTCAAGATGAAGTATTCCTCCTTCAAGATGCTTACAAAAAACAAGCAGAAGTAAAGAAAGAATTACAAGGAATTATTTCTCAAATTCGAAATATCTAATCTTTTGTCCACCCACAAATCTTATAAACCCTTTTTCTTTTTCTCCCCATTATGAAAAAAGTGGTGAGTACAGGATTATTGCTTAGTCTTCTCTCTCTTCCTCTTGTCGCAGCTGACTTTGGTGACACTTTACAAAATATTTTCAACAAAGTTCTCTACATAGGCGGATTTGGATTTCTTGAACTTAACTCAAACTCTACATTTCTTTTACTTCTTCGCTTTTTAATCTTCATTCTTATCTTTACGATTCTTTTTGCAACAATCACAACACTTGGTGGAGGGCAACAAGGAACAGGAACTCCTCCTTTTAGTTATTTTACAAGAGCTCAAGCAGGAATTTTATCAGCAGCAATTGCAATCATTGCAACAATTTTTCTTCCAGCTCAAGTTCTTTTAGCAACAGGAACAGGTTGGGCAACAGCAATTGCTCTAATCCTTATTGGAGGTCCAATTGTTGGAATTGCAATTCTTTGTTGGATATTTCCAACAGAGGGAGATAACAAATGGTCTGTTGCTCTTAAAATAGTTTTATGCATCCTATTACTTTGGATTTTATCTGCAATGAGTTATCATGTTAGCAATATTAAGGGGATCTAAATGGCCGTTGAAATCTTAGGAATAACAATTGAAGGAACAATTGCTGAATTCATTAATTACGCAATGATTGTTGTAACGATTATGCTTATTTATTATATCATCAAATTCTTTACAGTTGCTCCTCCAACAGACGAAGAGAGAAAATTGAAACGAGACGAAGAGAATGCTCGTGCTGCTAATGTTAGAAAATGGGTTGGTAAGAAGTGGAATGAAACAGAAGATCGACGTAAAAAAGGCACGAAGAAAAACAAAGTAAGTCCTATTATTAACAATCTAAAGCTTGCTCAAGATGCTCTTGATACGGCAGTTGAAAAGTTAACTCGCGCTTCAGATGATTCTGATCGTAATAAAGTTGTAAGGGCACTTAAAACATTTGATCAGCAACTTAAAGGAGCTTGGAATAACCTTCGCCTCTTGCGAAGAAATGCAGAAGGAACTGATAAAGATACTGTTAAAAGCTACATTGATGCACTAGAAGCTATCCGCGAACACTATCATAACAATATCAAAGGTACAATTGCTGGTGCCAATTGGACTGCAGAAAAAGCTACTATTTTAAACGAAATGAAAACACGTCGTAGTGAGCTCTACAACCTTTGGAATGAAATAGAGCGGTATTACGCATAAACTACTTCTTTACAATTCTTTTTTGTTTCTCAGGCAAGGAAGGGTATGTACAATTTGTACCCACCCCTGCGCCAAAAGATCATCGCGTTGCTTCATTTTTTGGATATACTGTTTTGGATCTTTAGAATCAGTAAGAATTTCTACAATATCTTCTATTACAAACCACCATTCATTATTATGCCAAGTTCTTCGTATATCTTTACCCTCAAATACACTTATTGTATTTAGTACTTCTTTCATAATTATCTCAATTTTTGGGACATTTATATACATTCTGTGGACTTGACCAGTGAGTATTGTGGTCCACAAATAAACTTATAAGGACTTTTAGAATTCTTCTTAACCAATGAATAAAAGAGGTTTGTTATTTTTTGTTACTCTTCTCTCTATTCCTCTTGCTGTGGCAGATCCGCTAGGACAAGTTCTTCAAAATGTTTTTACGAGTATTCTTCTTATTGCTAGTTTTGATTTATTAATGCGTTTTCTTATTGCAATCATTGTCTTCACTTTACTCTATGGTGTTATTACAACCCTTGGCGGTGGAGGGTCAGGAGGGGTTCCTCCATTCAATTATTTTAGCCGTGCACAAGCAGGAATTCTTACAGCAGTTATTACAATCATTGCAACGATCTTTCTTCCTGCGCAAGTTCTTCTAGCAATAGGATCTGGCTGGGCAACTCTTATTGGTCTTATTTTGATTGCAGCACCTATCCTTGGTCTTGCTTTTATTTTGTACCAAATGCCTAATGATCCCTGTTATTGGCGTTTTCTTAAATTTCTGCTCTCTTTAGTTCTTCTGTGGATTCTAACTGCAATGAAAGAGCACCTAGGAAAGATTGCAACACCAACTGCTGTGCAACAATCAATTGAGCAATTTATTACCTGGGCAATAGTTCTTGCACTTCTCTTAGTTCTTTATTATCTTTTGAGTTGGTTAATGTGTGGAAGCAATCAAGGACAACAAGTTGATCAAGGAAAAGGTATTCGCAAGTTTTTGCGCAACCTCATTGCACCTAAAAATCCTACAAGAAGATTAGGTCCTCCTCCCCCACCTAATAATCCTAAACCTCCTCGCAAAAATAAAGGAGATGACCCAAATCCACATCCTCTTCCTCCTGCAGTTGATCCAACATATGGACCTATTCCTGCTCCATCTTACAAACCAAAACAAAAAATTCACATACCTAAAGACAAACGAGTTCTTATTGATCTTTCACCATGGTTTCTCTCTATTAGAAATCAAGATAATCTTGGTGCCTGCGCAGCCTTTGCAGGAGGATCAATGGTTGAATACGTGATTAATCGTGTTCGAGGAAGTTTAAGTTATGACTATAAAGTTTCTGAACTTTTTTTATGGTATAATGCACGGTATGATAAGGCACGAGATGTTGGAACTTATCCTCACGAGTTAATTCGTGAACTTCTAAATGGGGGATGTAAAGAAACTCTCTGGGAATTTGAAGATAGCTCTTCTCCTAAGTATTTACAAAGACCACCTGGCAATACCTACAATGATGCACCGCTGCAACGTACGTTAGCAGTTAATAGAATTTCCAATGATCCAGATCTTTGGATTCAAGCTCTTGCTGATGGGTATCCAATTCAGATTGGTGCTGCTCTTCCTCAAAACTTTAATGGATCTGTTCAGGCTTTCTTTGATAACCCCATATGGCCAGAAAGAGGAGGTCATGCGATGGTTATTGTTGGGTATGATTCACATTACCCTAATGGCAAAACGCAAAATGAAGCTTTCAAAGTTCGTAACAGTTGGGGATCAAATTGGGCTGAGAAAGGATATGTTTGGATTCCTCGCACTCTTCTCTCAGAAATGCTTTCAAGGCAAGGAAATAGCGCATTTATTATTGATGGCTGGGGAAATGCATCAACGAAAGCAAAATATTCTATCAAAGGTCGCGTAATATTTGATTATCCTAATACACCAATTGTTCCCGAACCTACGGGCGCCGAACTCTGTCACGATTTGAGTCGAATGGCGCCAGATCACAATTTCCTTGTAGGGGTAATGGCGCAAATCAAAGGTAAGCTTGAAATCTTGCAGGAGATTGTTGTTTCAGATCGCTCTGGTTATTTTTACATCGAATTTGAAACGGATCTTTCTTCAATAGAGCAGCCAACTAAACTATCAAAAGAATATCCAACACAATTCTCTCATATTGATTTTACCAAAATTCCTGCTGGAGTTGTCGTGTATAAGAAAAGTGAAGATCCCGCTCATGATCCAGACAGCTATTTTCACATTGTTGACTTTACACATTCTTTTGCAGGGCGTGGAGGAGAAGGGGAATTACATCCCGATAATCCCTGTTCACAATTTTTAGAATCTCGCAGACAATTTTCAGGAAGACCCATCGTTTTCTCAGAAAAACATCATGAAGAAAAAAATGTTATTCTTCCTGTAATCATGTATTCTTCATCTCTAAAACATGATCCTAAACTTATTGCAACTGTAAAGAAAATTGAAACAATAGCTGAAAATGAAAAAAAATGGGCTGGAACAGAGTTCAAATTCTTAGAGGAAGTTCGGCAAGATCTCATTGCACAAAATTTTGAGAGGGCTTTCAAACATCTTCGCAATGCAGGTCGAACACAAAGAAGACTTTCTCAATTTGAATCTAAGTTAGATCATGAACTTAAAGAACTAATTCAAGAACTTCCTGTAGTTGACCAAGGTTCATTTAAGACAATTCATGGAGAACTTCTCGTTCTTACTGGGAATCTTCTCAAATTCACATCACGTCAAGGAGAGTTAAATAAATCCCTCGATGTTATTAAAAGAAGAAGAAAAGTACTCCTGATGGCCCAAGAACTTTCCCCTGGCTCTAAGAAAGGAGTAATTGAACAAAAACTTCAAGAAAGCTGTATGGCTTTAGCAGCAAAAATCGCAGAACTTATGCAATGGAGTAATGGTCTTACAGCAAAATTAGAAGAACTTGAAAAGAAAACAAAAGAACTTATTCAACCTTAACTTTCTTACCTAATGCTTGACCTGGAAGTCCACCTTCAAGAAAATGAGCTCGAACACTTCCAGTTCTTCCATGCAAAGCGGTAATTTTTCCTTTAAGAACTTTACCTGCAGGAGATGTCCAAGAAACCGTCTTACCAATAGCTTTCGTTGCTGCCTCAGCAGATTCTCCTACTTTTACAACTACTTGATAATTATTGGTGTGATGACGCCCTTGACGATAATGTACGACAACTGCTTCCATAAAACATTCAAACCACGGGTTATTTATAAAGATTATTGTTCTTTTAGAAGTACCACAATCTCATCTAAAGATCTTAAAGTAGCATAAAGATGTCCTGGCGCTTGAAATGGATTTTGGCATTCTCTTAGTCGTTGATCATTTCTTATAAATTCAACTCTAATCTCACAATCGCGTTCTGTAATTTGTTCTTTATATCTTGCTGCAAATTCTTGCGCAACATATCCAGGAATAACAACCGTCGCACTCCGTGTTCTTACGTGAGTCGACGCTTCATAATGTGTGTGCTTATCTACTACATTTCTTCCTAATATTTTTACAGGCTCACCAGTCATGATCATTTTTTTAAAAGTAAATTAACATATAAATTTAACCTAAAAATAACTGTAGTGTAGATAATCCAAATGGTTAAAAAGGAAACTTCTTCATATTAGCCTATGATCAAAGGGCAAGTGATAAGTGGCGCTTTTAACGATATTCTGATGCGCGTAAAAGCAGGCGTTTCTATTGAATTAGGAGAATTATTGGTGATTGAGCAGGGTAAAAACAAAATTCTTCTTCAAGTAACAAACCTAACCTATGGAAGTCAGCTCTCACAGCAAAATTTAGAAATGGTTGCAGGAATGAATCTTGAAGAAGAAAATCTTGAAATTCTTGAAGAAGAGCAACGAACATATCAACTAGCATCTCTTAAACCAATGTTGTTTCTAAGTGATCAAATTAAAATGTGTAAAATGCTTCCACCTTTCTTCTCAACTGTAAGATCCATCACAGCACAAGATCTCTCTTTTATGACAACTCCTCCTCAGCCTCTTTTTTTAGGAAATATTCGCTCAGGAAGTTTAACTTTAGAAAATCAGGCATATCTTCCAGGAAAAGAAACTCTTTCTCATCACGTTCTAATTGCAGCATCTACAGGAAAAGGAAAGAGTAATCTTATGTCTTGTATTTTGTGGGATCTTACCGGTAAAAATTATGGCGGATTATTAGTTTTAGATCCCCACGATGAGTATTACGGACGCACTGATTTTGGTTTAAAAAATCATCCGCAAAAACAATGTGTGAGCTACTACACACCAATTAATCCACCAGTAGGAGCTAAAACGCTTAAACTTAATATCACTAAATTAAAACCTGAACATTTCCAAGGAGCAATTGCCCTTAGTGATCCACAAAGACATTGTTTGTATGCCTATCACAAAAAATTCAAAGAGCAGTGGATCCTATCTCTTCTTGATGAAAAACACATTGAAAAAGTTCAGTTTCATGAAGATACACTTGCTGTTGTAAAAAGAAAACTCATCTCATTACTTGGTCTTGATTTTGAAAATGGTAATCTTACAACGCAAGGTATTTTTGATATGATTGCAGGAGAACATACCGTAACTGATATCTGTCATGATCTTGAAAATGGAAAAACGGTAATTATTGATACAAGTTATTTTTCTGGCGCAATCGAAATTCTTATTGGAACAATGATTACAAGTGAGATCTTTGATCGTTACAAATATTACAAACGCATTGGACAATTAGATCTAAAGCCGGTTGTAAGTGTTGTCTTAGAAGAAGCGCCTCGTGTGATTGGTAAAAAGGTTTTAGAGCAAGGAAGTAATATCTTTGAAACACTAGCCAGAGAGGGAAGAAAATTCAAAGTAGGACTTTTAGCAATTACACAGCTTCCTTCAGAAATTCCTAAAACAATTTTAGCTAACATGAATACCAAAATCATTTTAGGAATGGAAATGGGTTCAGAGCGTCAAGCAATTATTGAATCATCACCTCAAGATCTTAGTTCAGATAGTCAAACAATTGCCTCTTTAGACAAAGGAGAAGCACTCATTACTTCAACGTTTACTCGTTTTGCAATACCTGTACGTGTTCCTCTCTTCAAAGAATTTGCTAAAACGAATACGAAAGAAAATGTTAGTGTTGATACAAGTTTTTTTAGTTCTTAAGGAAGATATGCTTGGGCAATGTGTTTTGGTTTCATTCCCATTAATCCATAAGCATTTGGTTGATCTAGCGCAGCAAAAAATGTTCGTAGAGGATGGCCAGAATAAAATTGCTTTAAAGGTTTATCTAATTGGAGTACAAAGCCCCAAGGAACAGGATTTACACCTGCAATATGTGCGCTCTTATTATTTATAGGCTGTATACTCACATTTGCTCCTTGAGCACTAAACAAACGTATTGGTGAAGTTAGATCTAAAACAAAGCCGGAAGCATTAAGTTTTCTTTCTAAATCAGCTTTATTATCCCGACTTCCAAAGAATTCCTGTAACTCAACCATGAGTTATTTATGATTATTTTATTTATAATAATTATGGTAAGGAAAAGCAACGTTTAAAAGAGGAAACAATCTTTGTCCCTTGTGAAACACAATCTAAAAGTAACTACTCTTCTTATTGCCATGTTCTTACTAAGCAACTTTCTAGGATTGCTTCTTCTCTCTCAATCAATTGATTTTGAAAAAAGCAAAACAGAAGGAAAAGTAACTTTCAAAGATCTAGCCATAGGAGAGCGCCCTCCTCTAAATGAGGAAACATCGTATCTACCACTTCTTCTCTCTATTTTGGTTGGAACGGGAATTGTTCTTCTTCTCATTAAATACAAACTATTACTTATTTGGAAACTGTGGTTTTTTCTTGCAACGTTAATTACATTAACCGTTGTTTTTGGAATTTATCTTCCAATTATTATCTCATTTATCATCGCCCTTGTTCTTGCATATTTTAAAATATTCAAACCTTACTTTCTTATTCACACTATCACTGAAATTTTAATGTACCCTGGCCTTGCTCTCATCTTTGTTCCTCTTTTTAATCTCACATCAATTAGTATTCTGTTGGTTCTCATTTCAATCTATGATGCATACGCTGTGTGGAAATCAAAACACATGATAACCCTTGCTAAATCACAATCAGATGCAAAAGTCTTTGCAGGTTTTCTTATACCTTATGAGAAAAACAAAATTGTTTTTTCAGCAAAAGCACAACCTAAAGTAGATGTTAAAAAAGCGCATATGGGTGGCAGGGTTGCGATGCTTGGTGGTGGAGATGTTGCTTTCCCTCTTCTTTTTGCAGGAGTGGTTCTTAAAGACATAGGGATATGGCAAGCTTTTCTTATACCTGTTTTTGCAGGAATTGCTCTTACTTTTCTTCTTGTAAAAGGAAAAGAAGGAAAATTTTATCCAGCAATGCCATTTATTTCTGCTGGATGTTTTATTGGACTTGGGATTGTGCTTCTTTTATAGTCCCTAAAAATAAGCAACTATGAAGTAGTAAATTTATAAATAACCTTCTTTTTCATAGCATATGGCACACAAGCTAAAAGCTCTCTTACTTGCAGCAGCAGCTTTAGCCTTCAGTGGTTATTCTCAAAGAAAACAAATTGCTTACAATATTATGTCTCATGCAGGTTTTCATGAAGGCTCAGTAAGTATACTCTCCCCCTTTACATACTTCACAACTGGTCATTATCGAGGTTTTAACAATACAATCCTTAATGTTGGGATGAGGGATGATCATCGGAATCATGTAGCAGATCCACTAAATAAATTACCTCCTCACTTACATGATCTCGATCTTCCTGCAGTTTATTTGGGATTGCAAGAAAATTCTTTGCCTAAATCTTCTTATCGTCCCACCCGCCTTTCAAATGCAGAAAATATTGAGTTTTATAGTATTGCAGATTTTATTGTAAAACCAGACCGACTGGTTGGAAAAGAACTTAGGTGGGTGCAAATAGACTTAGAAAAAGTTCTAAATCTAAAACCTGGAGAAGTAATCAGCAGTCAAGGAAATACTGATATTTCATCTCTTAATTTTACCAATGTTGATCTTGGAAGCTGTACTGTTTCTTTTGGACGTGATGAGCGTGGAATTTACACAAGTATCTATGATGTTTGGGATTTTGTACCCCATTCTGGTTTTTTTAGGCAAGGACGTAGTCGAAATCCTAGAATTTTTGCTGCTGGAATTATTCTACCACAGATGGGAACTCCTATTCACATTTATGATCGATTGTATTGGAATGATTACGGTGCTAACGAAGATGAATTAAGATCTCAAATGAGTAAAAGATAATTCTCAAGAATACCCTTTAAATTAGTCTACTTGTAAAACTAAATCCTCTACGTGCTGCGTACGCAATACACTTAGCAATATAAGGATTTATAGATTCTTTAAAACCAACTCCGATTGTCTTTAGAAGAGCTGTATATTCATCAGAAGTTGAGAGAGGATTATGAAACACTGTATAAGATTCATCAATTTCTAAAACTTTTTCAACTACTTCAATCAGGGTTGCAACATGAGCTAGTGTTCCTATTCCTCTTCTTTTTACTCCTTCTTTAAATGCATGGGGATAAAAACGATCATATTCTATTTCTCCTTGATGACCTCTCTGAACTCTCAATGTTCCCCATCCTAGAGGAATTCCTAAAAGAGAATAATTAACCTCAACACTCTCTTTCCATTCACATCTCAAGAAATCATCAAGATTAGGAAAACTAACTCTAAAATTTTCTTGCATCTCTCTTTGAGAATGACTTCTCCTTTGGGTACTTTCATATGGGTTTACTAAAACCATATAATCATTTTAAATAACTTTAATTATAAACTCATCCGCAAACTTTTTTTTTCCTAAGAATACCCTTTAACCGGAGAGTGCTCTTTACCATAGCCATCTGGAGAAATAACAAGTCCATCATGAGCAGCAATTGTTTGAACTCCAGTTGCTCGTTGAATATCTCGTGCAATGCTAAGGGGATCAGCTTTAATCATTTCTAAATCAAAATGAGTTAGAATTGCAAGGCGTGGTTTTACGGTTGAGATAATCGTCATTGCTCCTGCAACGTCTAAGTTAAGTGAATGAGGTTTTGCAACAGGAGTTGGCACATTAAGAATTAAAACATCACTTCCCATTAAATTTTCAAGAAGCTGAGGTGTTACAATAGTATCTCCTGGATAACTTAAAACAAAATGAGGACATAAAAACTTAAAGCCAATTGCAGTTGGATCAGTATGCTCAGAAGGCAAAACATGAATTTCAACTAAGTCAACGCCAACTTTGTGATTTTTCTCAAGAGGAATAATTTTTTCAACTAAGCCTTGATGATATTTAGTAATTATTGGATAAGTATTTTCGGTTGGTTGTAACACTGATTTACTTGCCAAAACTAAACCGCGGTGCTCAATTCCTCCATGCGTCATCGCATCAATCACAACATTTAGGTCATTGCAATGATTAAGATGATTATGAGTTACAAAAATTGCAGTATTATGATGCAAATTGACACCCATTTCTTTTGCTTTAACTAAAGCTCCTGGACCAGGATCAATATGAAATTGTAAATCTTCAATTCTAAGAACCATACCACCAGAAGAGCGAAGTTGCTTACTATAAACAGCTGCTGATCCTGCAGTTCCTAAGAAAACAAGTTGTGCCATAGTACCTCTTTAACTTCTCTTTTTAGCCGTAAATTTGTTAATAAAGATTGTTGTAGTAGGATAGAGAGTTTATCCCACACTCTTCCACAATCTTTAAAAAAGAAGTACCCTCAAGCTTTTGAGAGGTGATAAGGTAAACCTATGTCAAACAATAATAACATGCAGCCCATTTACATTCTTCCTGAAGATACGAAAAGAACCACTGGAAAAGATGCTCAGCGCAATAACATTCTTGCAGCAAAAGCTGTTGCTCAAGCCGTACGCACAACGTTAGGTCCTAAGGGAATGGACAAAATGATTGTTGATTCGTTTGGCAATGTTATTGTAACCAACGATGGTGTTACGATCTTAAAAGAAATGCATATAGAGCATCCTGCGGCTAAAATGGTTGTTGAAGTTGCCAAAACTCAAGAGAGTGCAGTAGGAGATGGAACAACAACAGCGGTAATTATTGCAGGAGAACTTCTCAAAAAAGCAGAAGAGTTACTTGATCAAAATATACATCCAACTTCTCTTACCAAAGGCTTTCGACTCGCAGAACAAAAAGCACAAGAAGTGTTAAGTAAACTTGCGCAAAAGGTTACACCTAATGACAAGGATATTCTAGCTAAAGTTGCAATTACTGCCATGACTGGCAAAGGCGCTGAAACAAATAAAGAAGAACTCTCAAATCTTTTAGTAAAAGCTCTGAATCATTTAATTCAATCCAACTCAAATCTTTCTGATCTTTCAAATGATGACATAAAAGTTGAACTACACATTGGCAGTTCTGCTAACCAAAGTTATCTTGTTGAAGGAGTTGTTATTAGTAAAGAACGTGTACATTCTGCAATGCCAACTAAAATAACTGAAGGTGCAATTGCTCTTCTTGATTATCCAATTGAAATTAAAAATACGGAAATTGATGCAAAAATTCAAATTACTGATCCATCACAGCTTAATGCTTTTCTTGATCAAGAAGAGCGAACGCTTCAGGCAATTGTTTCTAAAATTAAAGAGAGTGGCGCAAACGTCGTATTTTGTCAGAGAGGAATTGATGACCTTGCGCAGCATTTTTTAGCTAAGAGTGGAATTCTTGCACTTCGACGCGTAAAGAAAAGTGACATGGAAGCTCTTGCCAAAGCAACATCTGCTAAAATCGTTAGTAGTTGGAAAGATTTGCAATCTCAAGATTTAGGATACGCAGGTTTTGTTCATCAAGAAAAAGTTGGTTCTGAAGAGATGGTTTTTGTTGAAAGATGTAAAAACTCTAAAGTTGTTACTCTGCTTCTTAAAGCGACCACGCAGCACGTAGGAGAAGAAGTTAAACGAGCAGTGGTTGATGCGATTGGAGACTTAATTGCAACAATCAAAGATGGTTTTGTTGTTGCAGGAGCAGGTGCAGTTGAAATGGAATTATCAAAAGAACTTCATCAATATGCAGCAAATCTCTCTTCACGAGAGCAACTTGCGGTCATTGCCTTTGCACAAGCAATGGAAATAATTCCTCGTACTTTAGCTGAAAATGCAGGGATGGATCCTTTAGATTTTATCACTAAACTTCGTACTGCTCATGATCAAAAACAAAAATGGGCAGGTGTAAATGTCTTTACTGGAGAAGTTATGGATGCTTGGCAAGAAGGCGTTATTGAGCCTCTTAAGATAAAAACACAAGCCCTAAGTTCAGCAGTTGAAGTTGCTCAAATGATTTTACGCATTGATGATGTCATTTTAGGAAGCACCGATAAAAGAGCATCATATCCCTCACCTTCCTCAACACTTGATATGTAGGTTTGCAAACATTTTTTAAGCGCTATTAGTTTCTTGAGTATATGCATTACAAAACGATTGTCTCATTTGCGCAAATGAGCTCCCTTCCTATTCTCTCTTATGCTATTCTTTCTCACAACAAAATCCTTCTGCTACCAAGTATGATCCTTCTTTTAGCAGTCCTCTTATTAGATCTCTTTAGCTTTTTTCTCACAGCAAAAGAAGATATGCAAGTTCATTCTTTTCTCTATCCTTTCTCAGATAAAATTATGATTTATGTACTTTTACTTATCTTTACTTTAGAGGGTACATTCTCATTTCTTTTCTTACTTTTGTTCTTCATTCGTGATCTTATTGCAGGTTGGATTAGAATTCTTGCCTCTCGTGATGATGTTAGTTTTACCAACATAAGTTATGCTAAAATAATTACAACTCTACAATTTCTCCTTATTTTCTCTCTTTTTCTTAAACAGTTTTCTTTTAGTTCGTCTTTATTGTATCTTCTTTTCTTTGTAAATAGTTTAATTTTCTTTATTTTTCTTTTTGGAATTGTATCTTTAATCCATTTTGCTCTTCATTATCACTTTGGTCTTAAACAATTAAGTCGCATGGAAAAAACTGTATCTGATGATAAATTAATCATTCTTGCTAATAAAAGATCAGGTGGATATCATGATCGCTATCGTCGTCATCTTCTCAAACGATTTGCCAGAAGACGTAAAGCATCAATTTATTATCTTTCATCAGAACAAAATATGTATAAAAAGTTAGATCCACAAACTCTTAAAGCAAACAAAATTGTTATTGCCGGTGGAGATGGTTCATTTGAAAGTGCACTTAACTATTCTCCATTTTATCGAAAAAATGTAGGTTTTTTTCCACTAGGAACAGGAAATTCTTATTATTCTTACTTTTATCGAGGAAAACGTTTTGAGTATCTACGTTCTCGTTTTCATTTTAGGCAAGTTCCTCTGGATATTTTAGAAATCGAATGGGAAAATGGTAAGCGCCAAACTGGTTTTTTAGGAATTGGTGCAGATGCTGAAGTAATTCGTAGCACTAGTCATCAACATCGCTCTTTTGTTGATTATGTTCTTGCAGCAGCAAAAGTTGTCTTTGGACCAAGCATTAGTTATTCTCTTATGTGTACTGTTGACGATAAAAAATATTACTGGAAAAACTGTTTTAATTTAATTTTAGGAAAAATTCCTTATATTGGTTTTGGTCTTCGTTCTTTACTAGGTAAAATGAAACCTCATGATGGTTTTATTACCGGTCTTGCTCATATTAATACCCATTCTTCTTTTTTTAACAAAGGGCTTCGTATATGGACCGTTGCGCTAACTCAACTAGGATTTGTTAAATCTCCTCTTTTTTCTCTCAGAGGAAAACAATTCAAAATTGAAAGTAAAAAACCTTTTCCTTTGCATGCAGGGGGAGAATTTTTAGGCTACACCAAATGGCTTAAAGTAAAAGTTGCACGAACACAAAATGTGCTTATGATTTAGTTTAATTTTGTTTAGTTGAGTTTCTCTTTATATTCATTTTGCATCTTCAGTTTCAATTTGTTGTGCAAGTAATTCTTCTAATTCATTCAGATGTCTGTGCATAAAACTATCACGCATTTTTTCAAGGATGAGTCCTCCTGTAACACAAACAAAACTAACTAGAAGATGAGATTCATCTCGTGTATGTAAACCTCTCTCAAGTGCGGCTCCTCCAAGAACAAGAGCAAATTTTCCTACATGCGAATATGAAACAAGGTGGTATGCAACACGTTGCATGTAAAGAAGTTCATCCATAAAAAATACAAATTTTTAGAAGTTTAAATAATTCATGTCGAAAGTTGGGCGTAGCATTGTGGGAAGTTTTTTATAGAAATAGCCGTTTTGCAATTTTTGTTGGCGGCTGTCGTATAACGGTTAGTATGGAGGCCTGTGGCAACGAAAAGCAGAGCTTTTGAGCTCTATATTCGTTGTAGAGAGCCTCTGGAGGGAGTTCGATTCTCCCCAGCCGCCCTCTTTTTTCTCTCAATAAAATACGCTGAAATTTACCTCTTTGCAGTTAAAACAAAAGAAAAGTTTAAATAGTTGCTACTTATTTTACTTGTTATGGCAACTAAAGCTAACCGAGTTGATTGTCTTCATTGTTAATAGTATTACTAGTTGTCAATCTAATTTCTTAAATTTAATAAATAGTTTTTTTAGTTCTTTAATAGGTTATCATCATCGGTAGGGCTTATGCCCCTTAGCATTTTTTTCTAAATAGAGTTCTATGCTTGCTGTAGTCTAAAGGAAGGACACTAGATCGTGACTCTAGAAGTAGGAGTTCAATTCTCCTCAGCAGGCCTATACAAAAATAAAAAGTCAAACGGACTTAAAACGTGGAAATAAAAAAAAATGAAACAAATACAAAATATGGATGGGCAAATAGGAGATATTCAAGAAAGTCTTAGCAAGGTAAGAGAAGGTCTTCATTGCCGGCTTAGATATATCTAGGAATAAGTACGCGAACGGTGAAGCATCAACTAGTTTGTACATGGGTTTTGGTTATAACCCTGATTTAGTTAACTTTGGTGAAAGACTAGATATTCTCAGCTTTTTCTCTTGGATGAAGCGTCTTCAGGAGTCGTTAGGCTTAGAATGGACAATTTTTGATGCTAGTGGTTATGCTATTGTTAACAGGACACCGTCAAAGAAAATTGTTGCTTTAGGAGAAAATCCTACTGCAGAACAAATTCTCGATGTATTGGTAAGCGAACAAGAGCAGCCAAAGCGAGCAGAAATAATGGAGAACTGTGAGCTTCGTTCCCAATATCTTAAGAGATTAGTTGACATTACAAAAATCAGAGGAGAATATGTCGATTCTCGAAGAGTGTTTAGAGAATCAGGGCAATACACTGTTGCTTTAGATTATGCTTTAGAACTAGTTTCTAAATTAAAAGCAGAAGCTCCTGAACTAGTGGGAAGAATTCAACCAGCAAACGCAAAACTCTCAAATCAGTTATACTTACCTCTTGAGATTGCCGAAGCAATCTATCTTTGGAATACAAAAAAGGTAAACGGTAAATTTGGTCCCACAACTGAAAAGGACTTTGATGAGGCAATACTTAAAGCGTTCGAAGAGAAAGGAGATCCTTATCAAACATTTCGCTGTTCTTATGGTCCAAGAAGACCAGGTTATTTAGGAGATCGAAATGTTCTTTGGACAAGCTCTCCAGATAAATTTGTTGATAGTGTTCTTAGTGTAGATCAAAAATATCGAAACTTTGTAACTGGTTATCTTCAGCCATTTCTTTTGGAAAATGAAACACTAGAAAGTTGTGTCATTAGAATGCGCAACCAATTGAAATTAGAGAGAGGAATCTAAAATGAAAACAATTGGCATCTTAGGCGGAATGGGACCTGAAGCAACGGCTCAATTATATCTTGAGATCATAAAAATATTTCAAGAAGAATACGGTGCAAAATACGATGATGACTTTCCTCAGATCGTAATCTTAAATCTTCCTCTTCCTGATGTTGTTGAAGAGAAAGGATCGATGGAAGCAATTGTTAAAACGCTTCAAGCAGGAGTAAAAAAGCTAGAACAAGCAGGTGTTGATTTCATTGCTATTCCTTGCAACACTGCAATGAATTTTCTTCCTCAGATGAAAGAAATTACTTCTGTGCCATTTCTTAACGTTGTTGTTGAAACTGCAGATTTCATAAAAGAAATGAGAATAACTACTGTTGGGATTATTGCAACAGAAATGACTTTGAGGAAAAATCTGTATGGCAGTTCTTTAGAAGGTGTAGATTTAATCATTCCTAGGGTTGAGCAACAAAAAGCAGTGACTCAAGTCATTCTCAACATACTTTGCGGAAAAAAGGAAATTGCTGATAGGAAGTTCTTACAGGAGCTAATTACAGAACTCAAAGAAAAGGGAGCTAAGAAAGTGATTCTTGGATGCACTGAACTTCCTTTATTGATAAGAACTGAAGATACGTTAGATACGATCAAAATTCTTGCAAAGGCAGTTGTAAGAGATGCAACGCGGGAGGAAACAAAATGATTAGTCAAAAATATGGAAGAATGCTAGGAGAATGGAAAGCACAAAAGAGAGCGCTTGAAAAGATGCTCTCTCGAAAAAAAGAGGATATCATAGGAGAGGCACAGTTAAACAAAATAAAAGTTGAAGAGTGTGGAGAAGACTTAGTTAGGATTGTAGATTATGTTGGTGATTATAGAACTATAATTCAAATGACAGAAATGCGCAGGAGATTTCCAGAAGAAACATTATACGCAAGAAGAAGCGTTGCTGAGCAATTAAAAAGCGTTGCAGATGAAATTTGTCCACTTAAATTAAAGTTCTTTGATGCGTTTCGTCCTATAGAACTGCAGCAGAAATGGTTTAGTGATGTCTATGATAAAGTAAGAAAAATTAATCCTAGTTGGAGCGAAGAGCAGGTACGAGCGGAAGCATTCATTTACGTTTTTCCACCTTCTTTAGATTACCAAACTCCACCACCACACAGTACGGGCGCAGCTCTCGATTTAACACTCACGGACAAAAAAGGTAATGAATTAGACATGGGAACAAAGTATGCTGAATTTGATAATCCCTTAATTTATACAAATCATTCAGGTGTTAGTGAAAACCAGAGAGCTAACAGAACTTTACTGATTGACTCTATGGTCAGGAATGGATTTGTCAATTATCCAGGTGAGTGGTGGCACTTTTCTTTTGGGGATAGAGAATGGATCGCCTATTTAGAAAAAATGGACTTGCCTGCGATCTTTGGAAGAGTGCAAGATCCCTATAAAGAGAGATTATAAGAATGAAAAATATATAAACAAAATAAATATTGGAGGAATTAAAAATGGAATTACAAACAGCAAAAGGTGTGCGTGACATTGCACCACAAGAAAAATTACTGAAAAACAAGATTGTTGATCTCTTAACAAAAACTTTTGAGCTTTACGGCTTTCCACCATTAGAAACACCAATCTTAGAACGCTATGAAACTCTTTGTGCAAAGTTTGGCGCTGGAGTTACATCAGATGCCCTCAAAGAAACGTTCAAATTGCAAGACCAAGGAGGAAGAAACTTAGGTTTGCGTTTTGATCTTACAGTTCCTCTTGCACGCTTTATGGCAATGAATCCTAACCTTAAAATGCCTTTCAAGCGTTATGAAATCGGTAAAGTTTTTCGTGACGGACCACTTAAACTTGGACGATATAGAGAATTTTGGCAATGTGATATTGAAATAGTTGGCACATCTTCTATGCTTGCTGATGCAGAAATTTTAGCAGTGGTAAGTACAATCTTTCAGAAATTAAATCTTGAGATTGTAATTAAAGTAAATAATCGTAAGGTTCTAAGTGGAATTCTTAATCAGGTTGGAATTGGAGATAAAGAGAGCGCAATCATTGCAATTGATAAATTAGATAAAATTGGTAAAATTGGCGTTACAGCTGAGCTAAAAGAGCGTGGCTACTCTCAAAAACAAATTGAAAATTTGTTTATGATCATTGCTCCTGGTATTAGTCTTTCTGATCTTTCCAAAAAAGTTACAGATAGTGAAGGACGAGAAGGAATTAAAGAGCTTGAAGAATTATTTACCTATTTAGCCAATCTTAATGTTGAAAATGTTATCTTTGATGTTTCACTAGCTCGCGGTCTTGCATACTATACTGGATCAGTCTTTGAAGCATTCCTCAAAGAGGGTAAGATTACATCTTCTCTTGCAGGTGGTGGACGATGGGATGACATGATCGGAAAATTCATGGGAAGTAGTCAGAGTGTTCCTGCAGTTGGCATTTCATTTGGTCTTGACACCATCTTTGATGCACTCAAAGAAAAAGATCCACAAACACAAAAAACACCAGCAAAAGTGTATATTATTCCACTTGATACACTACCTGAGTCACTTGCCCTTGCAGCTCAGCTGCGTAAAGCTGATGTTCCAACGGAAATCTCTTTAGGAAAAAAAGGGATGTCTAAAAATCTTGAATACGCAAGTTCCTTAGGAATTCCTTACGTTATTATTTTAGGAGAAAATGAACTTAAGGAGAAAAAATTCCTGCTACGTGATATGCAAAGTGGCAACCAAGAAAAGCTTAGTTTGAAAGAGTTGTTAAAAAAACTTAGCGGTTAATGATATATACATCATATAAACACTTTCATTATGCTAACCAGTACTTTTATTAACCCCCTCCTCTTTAAAGTTGTATGAGCTTTCTTAGTACTCTTTTTGATTTTATTTTTCATATAGATAAACACCTAGCAGAAATTGTTGCAAGCTATGGTCCATTTGCTTACCTTCTTCTTTTTCTCATTATCTTTGCAGAAACAGGTTTTGTTTTAACACCTTTTCTTCCAGGGGACTCCCTTCTTTTTGCTGCAGGTTCTCTTGCCGCAAATAGTTCACTTAATATCGTTGTTCTTATTATTTCATTAACGATTGCAGCAATTTTAGGAGATAGTTTTAATTATTTCATTGGTTATCATTTTGGTGAAAAAGTCTTTGCTAAAAGTAAACTCTACCATGGGGAGTATATGCAAAAAACAACCCATTTTTATGATAAACATGGGAAAAAAACAATTATTCTTGCTCGCTTTATTCCTGTCGTTCGTACCTTTGCTCCATTTGTTGCAGGAATTAGTAAAATGAAATACTCTACTTTTCTTTTCTATAATGTTGTGGGTGGAATTGTCTGGATTTCACTTTTTCTTTTAGGAGGGTATTTTCTTGGCAGTCTTTCTTTTGTTCAAGAAAACTATTCTCTTTTCATCATCGGGATAATTGTCACATCTCTTATTCCTCTAGTTATAGAAATAATAAAACATTATCGCAAGAAAAGCTACCACGAATCATCATCATGACGAGTATACACAAGAGGCTTTTCTTGTACAATCATCGAATGCTCAAATTGAGCAACAGGTAATCCTGTGACTTCAGCTAACGGCGGATACGATCGCAAGATACTCATTTTCTGCAATTCGCGAAGTCCTAGAAGGGCAGGTCCTTTTCCTAACTTTCTTGTAAACCAGCGTGTGGTGATTGGTAAACCATTACGTGATTTAATTTCTTCTAAAATTTTACGTGCATAAGGTGTTCTTGCTGCTCCTTGTTTTGCTTGCATAAAAATGGTTGACTGCCCACTTTCTTTGACAATCCCATTTCCTGCGGTAACGAATGGCTCAATGGCAATTTGCATGCCTTCTTTGAGCTCTTTTGTATCGTGAGTATTAAATGTTGGAATGTTAACTCCTCCATGAACTTTATACTGTTCAATACTATGACCTGAAAGATTTTTAATCGTAGTAAAACCTAATTTTTCTGCTTCTAAAAATTGTGCTTCTCCAAGTTCCCACAATTTTACACCAGGACGAACAAGTTTAATTGCTGATTTGAGTGCATTTTGCGAAGCGCGAATAAGATCTTTGTGCTCTTGTGTTTTCCCAACTTCAATGGTCATTGCATTATCAGCAATGTAGCCATCAAGATGAACGCCAATATCAACTTTAATTAAATCTCCTTCTTGTGTAGTTCCAACCTCATCTTCTTGCGGACAAAAATGAGCAGCAACATCATTCACGGCCATTTGTGCCCAGGCAATTTCTCCTCCTAATTTAATGATTTTTTCTTCACAATAATCCATTACTTCAAGAAACGATGTACCCGGAATTGCCATTTTTTTAGCACCTTCTCGTCTTACTTGAGAGGCAATTTTTCCAGCTTTGATAATCTTTTGAAGGGTGTCGTTATCCATTCTTCACTTAAAAGAGAAAGAGTATATAAAAAGATTTGTTTCATAAACTATCGTGTTACAACATAAGTACAATCTTCTAATGGAGATCCGTTTATGATCGATAAATCCAAAGGATATAGTTTTTTAACCTTAACGTGTCTTCCATCAAATTCCCTTGTACAAGAAATTACTCTCCTTGCGGGTGCACATTCTGCAACATGATTTGCCAGGTTTTTTGCATTACCTCTTCCTTCTCCTGTACAACAAGATTCAAGGTATATAACTCCTCCTTTACGAACTTTTTCAAGTCTTTCTTTAAGTCCTTGCGTACCTATTCTAAGATCTCCTTCTTCACCTATTTCAATTCTATACTTTGGAAGACTGCATCCAAATTCAAGATTATCATTTAATCCATGTCCTCCTATAAGCAAAAGATCTAGTTGTGGAGATTTCTCTAATTCTGCGTAAAATTCATTAACAGTTGATACTGCTCTAATCTTAATATCATACTTTCTTTTTATTTTTCTAAGAAAAGAAAACTCTTCCTCTTCAACAAATGATTTGTCATCATCGCTCGTAGCATAAATAATCAAAGCTTTTGGTTTTCCTGAATTTTTAAAATCCAAATGATCTTCTGTTAGCCCCAAATGATAATAATAAACAATCGTGGCAGCATTTAATCCTGTAGTGGCAAGACGAGTAGCGTAACTAGGAGATACTCTGCTATATTTTAACCGTTGAAGGTCATTTCCATTAAAACAGATTCCTCCTTCAATTTTTTGAGTTGCAATATATCTTTTTGCACTTCTGAGAGGAGCGTAGGCTTCTAAAAAAAAGATGACATCTTTTCCATCTCTAAAGACTGTTTTTCCATAAGGATCTTTTAAATTAATGAGACCTCGTACTTTTTCAACCATCGCTGGATCATATTTCCATGAACCTTCTTCTTGAACAAGCGGCATATCAACAATATCATCGCCAGAATGAAACACAACTCTTCCTTCATGATCCTTCAATGTTAATAATTCTTTTACAAATTCTAATGTTCCATTATTTTGTATGAGAAAATGGATGGATTGTGGTGTTCTAAAAACGGTCTCTCCACTTTCATTTACCAAATCGGTTAATTCTTTTACTTGTCTTGCGCTTCCTCCGATTCTAAGAAGTTCTGTGATAGAACAAAAACCATGAAATCCCCATTTTTCTCTTTCTTGTGGATCTTCTCTATAAATCGTTACTCCATCACTATCTCTTATTGCTGCAATAGCTACTGCTTCATCTACATTCCCAGGAATTGCAATAAAATCAGAGAGATCTTCGCTACATCTAAGAAGATCATTTCCTTCGTCATCTTCTAATCTAGCAAGTTTCCATAAATCAGCAAGAGAATATCCTCTTCTTAGAAAATCAACTGTATCAGCTTCTTTAAAACGTGTTGGATTTTGTGAAAGTCCTGGATCAAATAATTTAACAACTTATTCTAAGTCAATTCCTCTTTGCTGCATCGTCTCCCAAAAATCTACATCACGAAGCATTAATCTTCTTGAAGAAGGAGTAACTTGAACAGCAGTTGTCATATTCTTTCCCTAAAATATTCTTTAAGAGTTTCTAGCTCTGCTTCAGTCAATCTTTCTACTCTAAGGTCTTTAAGGATGTTACGTGGCGCAGGTTTCCATTCTTCTCCCATTACGCCAATCGAGTATAATTCAGTAGTTGGAGCGATATTATGCCAATCCTCCCTGCGTACCATTTCATAAACATAACCTGGAACTAATTCTACAACTTTAGGAGCACTATCTAAGTTCCCAGATCCAATTTCCATTGTCGAAAAACCACTAATTACTTTCACTGCTGCTGGGCGATAATGATAATGTCGATGCTTGGGATTTAATCTTGCAGGTAGACTTTTATCTAATTGGATAATAACACCATTTATTTTCGTATGAACTCTTTCTGTAACTAAATCCTCAAAAATAATTCGATCACCGATCCACCCTAGATCATATCTCTTAGCATTAGGTAAAGAGTCGATTAATGCTCCTATTTGTGATTCATACTCTGCTAATAATTCTAACATTTCTATCAAAGAAAGAGGCTATTTTAAAAGAATTTCTTCACTTTTTTCATTGAACAATCTTACGCAACTCTTCGAGTGTATGTTCAGGATTTCTAACGAAAACACAATCAACAATCTTTGAGGCAGGATAATCGTTTCCTCCTGGATAAATTTTATCACCAAAGAAAATGATTTGATTCAAATTTAATTTATTATAACGAGCAAATTCTAAGATTCCCCACTCTTTATCCAGTCCTTTACGAGTAATGTCAATTGAAGTTGTGCCACCAAGGCGAATTTCATACCCACTATCACCTAAACTATTCTTAAGATATTCAATCCACTCTAATCTTTTTTTTCCATCAGGATCAAAAGAAGCCTTTAGCTGCGATGGAGCATTCCTTCCTAAAGCAGAAAGGGTTATTTGTGACCCTCTATCAAGTAGCTGATCCTCTTTACTTGTTAAAGGTTTAATCTGAACGTGTTCAATTAGTTTTTCAAATGCGCTAATGATTTCGCCTTTTTCTTTTGTTGTGAAGGTGTGGTTATATTTCTCATCTAACGATCCATCATAAGCAACAGTATAATGTGTACCTGCTGCACCTAAAAGATGATGTTTCTCCTTGAGCATACTTGAAATCATGCGTTGTAATTCTTGCACATGTGTTCCACTAATAAACGCAAATTCAAATCCTCTTTTCGTCATCTGCGCAATCTGTTCAGACATCTCCTTAGAAATCACTTGACAGCTATCACAAATTGTTCCATCAACATCAGCAATAATTATTTTTTTTGAAGAAAGATCAATCGCTGGAATAAAATTCTCACACGCCTTTCGATATTTTTCAACCGTATCGGTTGGAAACCATTGTCCTTGGTGATGATACGCATACAAATAACCTTTTGATGCCAATTTTTCAAAGCAATCTCGCTCAATTGAAGAAACACCTTCAGGTAGAAGATCCATCACAGAAGGTTCAAATAAATACGCACCTGCGTTGTTTAAATTCGAAGGCGCTTCTTCTTTTTTGGGCTTTTCAATAAAACCAATTATTTTAGATCCTTCTAATTTAGCAATGCCATATTGCGTAACATCTTCAACAGGGCAGAGAGCTAGCGTAATCTGTGACTTATTTTTGATATGTGCTACAAACATTTCTTGATAATTAAAATCAGCAAGATTATCTCCATTAAGAACAAGAAAAGATTTGTTTAATCCTTGCGCTGCTTTTTTGATTGCACCACCTGTTCCTAAAGGCTGCTCTTCAATGCAATAAGAAATCTTAACACCCCACTCTTCTCCATTCTTAAAATATTCTTTGATTTTGTCTGCTTTATATCCTACTGAGAGAATAATTTGTTTTATTCCATGTTTCTTTAAGTTTTGAATAATTTGCCCAACAATGGGCTTTCCTTTGAGAGGAAGAAGGGGCTTTGGCGTTTCTTCTGTATAGGGTCTGAGGCGTGTTCCTAAGCCACCAGCTAAAATGATTGCAGTCTCAATCATGGGCAAAAAGAGCTTCTTTTTACTTTATAACACTTATGTAACTTAATGTAACTTAACATTCTTAAAAATGATCACTTCTTCGGCATAATCTTTATAAATAAGTGGCGAAAATAAGCTTACTGGACGGCCATAGGAGCGTTGTTCACCTGTTCCCATTTCGAACACAGAAGTTAAAAGCGCTTCCGTACCAGCTGGTACTGCATTACGCGGGAAAACTGGTAAGTTGTCCACTCTTTTTTTTTCCTCATAGATCTTCTCTTCCACAACCCTTTTAAAGCAACTTTAATCAATTTTTGATTCGTGAAAGCCATCATTCTCGCCGCAGGTTACGCAACTCGTCTCTATCCTCTCACCATTGATACTCCTAAACCTTTGCTCGAAATTTGTGGAAAAACAGTTATGGATCATCTCTTGCAGAAAATTGAGACTCTTAAAGAGGTTGATGAGATCTATGTAGTAACCAACGACAAATTCTACGCTCATTTTCAGAAGTGGGTTCTTTCTCTTAAAACAACTAAAAGGATAAAAATTGTTAATGACCACACAACAACCAATGAAAATCGCCTAGGAGCAATTGGGGACATTCATTATGTTATTGAGCAAGAAAAGATTCATGATGACCTTTTAGTTATTGCCGGAGATAATCTTTTTGGCTTTTCACTGCAAAATTTCATTTCATTCTATCAAAAAAAGAAAACATCTATCCTTGCATTTGTTGATCTTAAAGATAAAGAAAAAGTTAAGGGTCGTCTCGGAGTTGGCATTTTAGATGGAAGCAAAGTTATTGACTTTGAAGAAAAACCTCTTGAGCCCAAAAGTGCTCTTGCAGCAACGGTGTGTTATCTTCTTAATCAAAAAGATTATTCTAAAATAAAAAATCTCTTACTTGAAGAAAAAGCAGATGCACCAGGACATTTTATCAAGTATTTAGCTCATCACTCAGAAGTTTCTGGTTTTATCTTTGATGAACATTGGTTTGATATAGGAACATTTGAATCACTAGAAGAGGCTAAACGATTTTACAATGAACATTAGCATTTTTGGTACAGGATACGTAGGACTTGTAACAGGAGCTTGTCTTTCTGATATGGGACACAATGTTTTATGTGTTGATATAGATTCTGAAAAAATAAATTCTCTTATGCAAGGAAAAATTCCTTTTTATGAACCTGGTCTTAAAGAACTCGTCTTAAAAAATAAAAATAAGGAAAGATTAAACTTTTCAACCGATACAGCTAAAGCTGTTCATTTTGCTGATGTTATTTTCAATTGTGTTGGAACACCTTCCAAAAATGATGGAAGTTGTGATCTCTCATACGTTTTTGCCGTAACCAAAACAGTTGCAACCTATGCATCTAAAAAAACGTATCTTATCAATAAAAGCACAGTTCCCCCAGGAACCGCTCAGCTATGTGCAACAATTATTCAAGAAGTAAATCCTCAGTCACCTGTTGAGATCGTTTCCAATCCAGAGTTTCTTGCCGAAGGAAAGGCAGTGTATGATTTTACGCATCCTGATCGCATTATCGTAGGGGCAAAAGATCATAATGCATTTCAAATCTTGCGTAAAGTGTACTTAGGGAGAATTAGAACCTACATTCCTTTTCTTGAAACAGACTTAGCAACTGCTGAAATGATTAAGTACGCCAACAACTCTTTTCTTTCAACTAAAATTAGTTTTATTAATGAAATTGCTAACCTTTGTGATCTTGTTGGCGCTGATGTTCGTTTGGTTGCTCAAGCGATGGGTTTAGATTATCGAATTAATCCTAAATTTCTTAGTCCTGGTATTGGTTATGGTGGAAGTTGTTTTCCAAAAGATGTACGAGCTCTTGTTTCTTTAGCAACACAAAAAGGATACAACGCTTCTCTTTTAAACGAAGTGAATGCGCTTAATGAGCGTCAAAAATTAAGAATTGTGCAAAAGATTAATCAGCATTTTGCAGAAAATCTCTCCTCTAAGACGTTCACTATTTGGGGACTATCGTTTAAACCAAAAACAAGTGATATTCGTGAAGCGCCATCATTAACTATCATTCAAGAACTCTTGAGCAAAGGTGCTAAACTTGTAGTCTATGATCCTATTGCAGTTGATGAAATCAAAGCAATCTTTTGTGATAAGATTGCATATGCTTCTTCAATTGAAGAATCTGTAAAAGAATCAGATGCTATTCTTCTTCTCACCGAATGGGATGAGTTTCGAAATGTTAATTTTGTAGAATTAGGAAAAGTCATGAAAAGTAAAGTTCTCTTTGATGGAAGAAACATTTACGAACCAGATTTGGTTCGAGAAGAAGGATTTGTCTATTATGGAATGGGACGTTCATGAAAGCGTTAATTTTAGGTGCTGGATATGGAAAAAGATTACAAGAATCTTTAGATGGGCTTGGAGCCACAGAGAGAGAAAAGTATGCACCTTTTGTGGATGGAAAACCAAAACCTTTGGTAGCTATTGCAGGAAAACCACTTCTGGAATATCTTTTAGAAAAAATGGAGAAAGAAACATCAGTAACAGACGTTCATGTGATTGCCAATGCAACTCACTTTTCCCAATACACCTCTTGGCATCGTCAATTTCAAACAGATCATGCTTCATCACGTTTAGCCATTCATCTTTTTGATAATGGCAATACTACCAATTCTGCAAAAGGGGTAATGAATGAGCTTTGTCATTTTTTTGCGATAACGAACGTATTAGACGATTTTTTAATTCTTGCAGGTGATACATTATTTGATATGAGTTTTAAAGGATTAATTACCTATGGGCACAAAAGGGGAAACGTTACAGCGGTTTATCCAAAAGATAGAAAAGAATTACATCGACGTGGCGTTGTTCTAACAGATTACACAGGACGTGTCTTAGATGTTTTTGAAAAACAAGCAAGTCCTCCGATTGGACACGTAAGACCGCTTGCTGCACCTATTGCCTATTTTTTAAGTGAAAAATCTGTAAGACTTTTTGCTCAAGTAAAGCCCAATCATTCTTTAGAATTAAACACACTTAAATGGCTCATTAGCGCACAAGGCCAAAGTGTGTATACTTTTGAATTTACAAAACGTTTTGACATCGGAACGATTCAAGATTATATCGAAGTAGATAAAGTGTTTAGAAGAAGAGGAGCAAAATGAACATTCTTCTCACAGGTTGCGCAGGGTTTATTGGATTTCATGTAACAAAAACACTTCTTGAAAGAGGAGATAGAGTTATTGGCATTGATAATTTTAATGATTCTTATGACACAAATGTTAAAGAGGATCGAAATAAAATTCTTCAAACGTATCCAAACTACTCCTTACATCGCATCGATTTATGTGATCAAGAAAAGATGAGAGATATTTTTCAAAAAGAACAAATCAACAAAATTTGTCATCTTGCTGCACGTGCAGGAGTTCTTCCCTCTCTTAAGAATCCTTACCCTTACGAAAAAACAAATATCTTAGGGACAACAACTATTTTGCAACTTGCAGCAGAGTTTGGCATAAAAGATATTGTTATTGCTTCAAGCTCTTCAGTCTATGGCGCAAATACTAAATTTCCTTCTTCAGAAGATGATAGAGTTGACTTCCCAATTTCTTTGTATGCTGCAACTAAAAAAGCAGCCGAAATTATTTCTTATTATTATCATCAAATGTTTAAACTAAATATTACTCTTCTACGTTTTTTCAATGTCTATGGAGAATTTGGAAGACCTGACATGATGCCCTGGATATTTACAGAAAATATTCTTTTAGGTAAAGCAATCAATGTTAATAACCACGGTGATACCTGGAAGGATTATACTTATATTACAGATATTACTCGTGGAGTCGTTGCAAGTATCGACAAGCCCTTCTCTTTTGAAATTATTAACTTAGGAAATCACACGCCTGTTCATCTTAAACAGTGCATTGAAATTATTGAGCAAGAGGTAGAAAAAAAAGCAATTATTAATTGGAAACCTATGCAAGAAGGAGATGTAGTCAAATCATTTGCTGATGTTTCAAAAGCAAAAAGGCTTTTTGACTGGGAACCTACTACAAAAATGGAAGTTGGATTAGTCAATTTTATAAAGTGGTATCGAGCGTATAAAAAAATATGATAAAAACAGTTGCAATCGTAGGATTAGGATATGTTGGTCTTCCTCTAGCTGTAGCGCTTTCCAAACATTTTACGCTTATTGGCTTTGATGTGAATTCTAAACGTATTGCTAATCTTTTAGAAGGAGTAGACTCTTCAGGCGAATTATCTAAAGAAGAGTTACAAAAAGGAAAGATCCAATACACAACTGATGCAACTAAATTACGCGATGCACAGTTTCTTATTGTTTGTGTTCCAACACCAGTTGATGAACATCAAACGCCTGATTTATTCTATGTTGAATCTGCCTCAAAAGTTGTAGGAAAAAATCTCTCCAAAGGAAGCGTTGTTGTGTATGAGAGTACGGTATACCCTGGTGTTACTGAAGAATTTTGTGTTCCAATTATTGAAAAAGAGTCAGGTCTAGTCTATAAAAAAGATTTTGCCGTAGGATATAGTCCGGAGAGAATTAACCCCGGAGATAAAGAACATGCAATCGATAAAGTTGTTAAGATTGTTTCTGGAATGGATAAAGAGACCTTAGATAAAGTTGATTATGTGTATGGAAAGATAACAAAAACTCATCGTGCTTCCTCAATTAAAGTTGCCGAAGCTGCTAAAGTTATTGAAAATATTCAACGAGATCTTAACATTGCTTTGATGAATGAGCTTGCTGTTATTTTTGATAAAATGAATGTTAATGTCAATGATGTTCTTGAAGCTGCAGGCACAAAATGGAACTTTCATAAATACCATCCTGGATTAGTTGGAGGCCATTGTATTGGTGTTGATCCTTATTATCTAACATATAAAGCGCAAGCTCTTGGATACCATCCTCAAGTTATTCTTGCAGGTCGCAGAATCAATGATAGCATGCACTCCTTTTATGCACAAAAAGTGATCAAAAGACTTGCTCACACCAAGGGTCGAAAGGTTCTGATTCTAGGTCTTACGTTTAAGCCAAATGTATCTGATTATCGTAATAGTCGTCTTTCTTATTTTATTAAGGAATTACAGCAATATAATATGCACGTAGAAGGATATGATCCTTATTTAAGTAAAGAAATCATTGAAAAAGAGTTTTGTTCTTATAGATCATTAGAGAGAGGATTTATAGATGTTGATTTGATTATTGTTGCTGTTGATCATAACATTCTTCTTGAGAAAATGAAAGAATTTCCATCTGAAAAAACAGTAACGCTCCACACTCTCTAAGATGAAACAAAAATTAGAAACGAAATGGGAGCAATGGACTGGTCTTACTGAATACACCAAAGATTATCATATTACTAAGAAAAGAAAAAATATTTTTTTACGATTTCTCGAAAAGCAGCCTAAAGGACTTAAAGTGCTTGATGTCGGCTGTTATGTAGGAGACATGGTTTCTCAAATTGAAAAAATTGGATTTAAAGGATATGGAATTGATGTCTTTAAAGAAAATATTCTGAAAGCTAAAAAAAACTATCCTTTAGCAACCTTCAAAGTTGCTGATCTTAATTCCGATAAGCTTCCTTTTGGAGATAATTATTTTGATATTATCTGGGCTGGAGATATTATTGAGCATGTGTATAATACCATTAACATGTTTTCTCAGTTTAATCGTATTCTTAAAAAAGGAGGACTTCTTGTGTGTTCAACTCCTTATCATGGAAAACTTAAGATGATTGCTGTTGCTTTAGTTGACATCAAACGTCATTTTCATCCAGAGCATCCTCATGTACGTTATTATACCAATAAGAGTTTACGTATGATTTTACATAAATATGGTTTTGAAATTGTTAAAGAGAAATATTTAGGAAGAGTTCCAACTTTGTCAAATAATATGTTTTTTATTTCTAAAAAAGTTAAAGAGTTGGAGTGGGAAAGAATTCCAAGCATTTTCCATTAACTTTCATTTCTTTACTTAAAAAGAATAATCATTTTAAATAAATTTATCTTTTCCTCCTTATGCTAGAGCTTGAAAATTATAAAGGAGCAAAAGACATTGGTTATTCTAGATTTGGAGGAAAAAAATATCCCAATTGCTCAGCGCTTGAAGAAAGAGCAACACAAGTGTTTAACATTCTATTTGTAAGATCTCCGCTGTTTTGGGGGAATCCTTCAATCGTACTCTTTCCAGAAACTCTACCAACTGAATATCACAGTAAAATGCGTAAACAAGATGAGTGGCAAGAACGTTATGATAGAGAACTAACTGAGAGATTTCCTCCACAATATCAAGTTGGATATGGGGCTTCTTGTAAAGGTGCAGAACTCTATATCTTAGCAAGAATTTTAGGAGCAATATCCTTAGAAGACCCAAACATACGTAATACATTAGAAAAAGGGGAGTTTAGAAGGAAAAGAGTAGATACAAGTGGGTTTAATTTTGAGTTAAATAGTAGTATTAAGTCTGATTATGCTAAAACTTTTGCAAGAAAAATTACTAAAACCCCCACGAGGAATAGCATTAGTCGTGCTCTAGATTATCTTTTAGTTGGTCTTTTAGCACCTTATGCAAAAATAGTTCACAAATCGGAAATAAAACGTGTAAGAAATTTAGGGTTTGATTATTTACTTAGAAGTAGAGGAATAATCATTTAGACGAGGAAAACAAATATCTTTATATACCATTGGTGTCATTCCTTATACATGAAGACACTTAAGGGTTATTATTTTCCAATTAAAAGTACAGTTAAAGAAAAGGTTAATGCTTCTGGATATGAGCAACGTTGGTTTCCTGATCCTAAAGGGTATTTTTTGATTCGTATTAATAGGCAAAAGAAAACGCTTGAAGTAGGTCATTGTACGAATGATCATAAGCTTGTTCATGTTATTAGCGGAAAAACTCCAGAGAATGTGATGTATAAAACAATTGATAAAGGATTTTTATCTCGTCTTGATCATGCAGCCTATTTAGGAAAAGAATTGCAAAAAGCCTACATTGCTTTAAAGCATAATTTTACCTATATTCAAGATTCCGAACTTGTGAAAGGTAAGAATAAATAATTAGGAACGTTCTATCTTTGGAAAAAAGCTTTCAAAAGCTTCAACATTTCTTCTACTTGATGGTTGTGCAGCAACAACTTCAATTCCTCTACTTCCATGATGGTTTGTTTCGTAATGGGCCAAATCTCTATACATTAAAAAAAGAGTTGCTGAAGTTCCCACAATAACATTTCTGAAATCATCTCCTTGTTCATCAAATACATATAATGCTCCCATTCTATGAAATCTACATAACATTTCAATTGGAGCTGCTGGTCTTTCAATTGTAAGGGATCTCTCAACTTGAGAATTATCTAATCCTTCAGATAGCAATGCTAACTCTCTAAAGTTTTTGCCAGGATTATCCTGAATAATTCCTAACATTTGAATGTATTGAGTATGATATGACTGTACAGTTCCTTCTCTTCCATATTTCAACGTTACAGTTCCTAATGCCTCTCCTCTTGTTACCTGTTCATAGCTAGGAATTGTCATTCCATCCAGAAATTGTCCTAAATTCATATTATTCCATAAGGACTTAATCATTTATAATTATTGTTGCTCTCTTCAAGAAGTTCGCATCCAATTCCTTGTACATATCGAAGCCACCAGCCAGCAATTAGTGAGGTTACAATTGCAAGTAAAATAAGTGTTACAAAAAAGTTATCGTTAATAATCCTAGCATCTAACGCAACAGTTGCTAAAACAATACAAGGGCCTCCACGTGCATTCAATGCGGCAGCTAAATTAAAGCTAGACCTAGATGAATATCCTAGTTTTTTAGATGTAAAAAATACAGTAATTCCTTGAATAAGAAGCGCTGCAACTAAAAAAAGAAGAAAAAAGAGAGGATCAAAGTTCTTCAACAAGTTTAATTTCAACCCAACAACGGCAAAATAAATTGGAATAAAAAGTGCAAAAGAGACTTCTTTAATATTTTTCTTGGCTTTTTCAAATCGTTCATTTTTCAAAAAACCAAAAATAATTCCTGCCAAAAAGCCGCCAAAAACTAAATTTACTTTACTATACTGAGCTAATAGAACAAATAAGAAAAGAACGACTAAAATAAATCCTATTTCATAGTTATCTGGAATAATTTTAAGATGTTTTCTATGAATATACAAAATGATTTTCGGCACAACTAAAAGGGCAAAACCAAAGAAAAGAAGTGTTACAATAATATGTCCTGCAATTGAGGAAATCGTAGGAACTGTGCTGCTCACAAGTCCAGTTGCAACTGCTAAAAAAACCCATAAAATAAGATCATGAATCGTTGCAGTTGCTAAAACAATCTTAGCAAAAGCAGTCTCCATTAATCCTAAATCCAGAAAGATTTTAGAGATAACCGGAATTGAAGTGATAGCAATTGCAACTGCAATAACTAATTTGAGTGCAAGAGGATGAGCAGCCTCCCCAATAATTTTTGTAGGATCAACTAAAAGAGCAATAACAAAACCTGCGATCAGCGGAATGATTGTTGTAGTTGTTGTAAGAACACCAATTGTTTTACGCTCTTGCTTAGAAAAAGAAGTTTTTACTTCAAGTCCTGAGCAAAACATCAATAAAATTAGCCCTAGCCAATAGAAGAAAGCTAAAATCCCATTTGATGAATTAAATACTTTATCTACAATCTGAGGGAAAAAATGTCCTAGAATCGTTGGACCAAACAAAAAGCCCCCCATAATCTCTCCTACAACTTTAGGCATCTTAAGTTTATGAAAAAGATAACCGCAAAGGTGTGCAGAACAAAGGATTAAAATTAATGAAAGAAAGATTTCTCCTAACATGAGACCTTCAGTCGCAATTACCACCTATTTTTTCTCCTTCATAAAATTTTCAACATAATCAACCATCCACTGTGTTACATCAACGGTTGATGAAAGCATTATTTTTTTCTTCTCATCAAATTCTTCTTTTAGATCTTTTTTACTTTTTTTAGCAATTTCTATTGCTTTTTCTAGTGCTTCCTCTTCATTTGTATAATTAAATACAAGTCCATATTTTTTCTCTTGCTCATTGGTATATCCTCGCTTGGTATTTGCTAAATAAATGGATGGAACTCCTAAACAAGCTGCATCAGAGGCAACCGAAGCGCTCTCTCCTACATACATATGAGAAAAGGCAACTACATCAGATAATAAATGGGGAGGAATTGTAAGACAATATTCTTTGAATTCATCAGGCAATTGTAGTTTCTTCTCAGCACTAATAATTACTCTTCCATATTTTTTGAGCTCGTCAATAAATTTTCTTTTATCACTAAAACCTTTTGCTCCTACATCATGACTTGAAAGCCAAGAAACAAAACGCATCACAAAATATTTTTCATCTGGATTGATTCCTAGACTTTTCACTATCTCCTTATTTGCCTTAAAGTACTTAGGATTAAGATAGGCAAGCTCATGATAGCCTGAGTACGTTACATGCTTTTTAGAAGGAACTTTATCTTCATAAGATGAAGAAGTAATAAAGCGTGTTGCAAGTCTATACACATACCAGTTGGTTAACTTTGCTGTTTCATTGTTATAGAAAACAAGAGTTGGAATACCATATCTTTTCCCAACTAAAGAAATGGAAGGGCCCATCACTCCTAGCAACACATCCGGCTTTTCCTCTTTAACAATGTGTGCTAACTTCCATGTTCGACTTAAAAGTTCAGATCCTAAATTAAGAAAACCTTTTTTGAGCGTACTTATTTGGTTATATGGTATCTTATAGTGATCTAATAATTCTAACGCTACATCTTTTTCTCTTGCAGTCACAATAACTTTGTGTCCTTTTTTTTTCATAATTGTAATAAAATTATAAAAAAAGTTCACGTGAGCAGGATGTAAAATATCAATGAGGAGTTTCATGTTGTTTTTGCTCCTCTTTCTCTTCTTTTTTCTCTAATTTTCGCAAGAAGATGGTTGTAAAAAGTCCAAAAGAATACTGAATAAAAAGACCAATCAAATATCTTGTACCTGAAATTTCAGGACTGATTCCAATTTTGCTAAACACATAAATTCCAACGGCTTGCTTGATTCCTAAACCATTAATTGTAAGAGGAATTAAAGTACTAAGAGTTTCTAATCCTTCAACTAAGATTAAAGTGGTTAAGGGTACATGCTCACCAATTGAAAGAAAAATAATTTTGGCAGAAAAGGCGATAAGTACAATTCTAAATAAAGTAATGAAGGTATTGAGTAAAGTTAACCATTTATGCTCTTTTACATAGGAAAATAGCGTAATGCTAAATCCTTGAAAATGATGAGCATATTTTCTGAGGATGAATTTTCTAATAAAGTAGCGAATTTTTTTACTTAACAAAAGGGCAAAGAAAGAAAAAAGTAATCCTATGTAAATAACAATTGCCAAAACATGATCTTTGCCAAATAGAAAATATGATCCGAGAAGACCAATAACAACTGAACAAAAAGTTGTTGTTAATTTATCGGTAATTACAGCGGCAATTCCTCGTCCTAGATTAATACTCTCTTTCTCAAGAAAATAAGTTATCGAAAATTCTCCTAGTCTTCCAGGAAGAATTAATGTTGTAATTCTGCTTGCAAAATAGTACGTAAGAAATCTCTCCCAAGCAATAACTTTGAGTGGTCTTAAAATAATATGAAGGTTGAGAGCTGCTGTTAGTAAAGAGAAGACAAAAAGAACGTAGGCAAGGATAAAGTAGAAGGGACGAACAGTTTTTGCAATATCTACAATATTTGCTAAACCAATTTTATAGAAAAGAAGAACAATGATCAGAGGACCAGCAACGTATTTGAGAATCTTAAAAAAGACTTTATACACATCATCATATCCTAATTTTCTCATTTTTTTCTTGAAGAACTCCTTCATTTAAATAGTCTTTTCTTAAGAAAGAAGAGAATTGAATTTACACTCTCTTCCACATCGTTTTGCGTTGTATCAATAGTTAAGTTTGGATTTAAAGGAGGTTCATAAGGTGTTTGAATTCCGATAAATTGGTTTATTTCACCGCTAAGCGCCTTTTTGTAAAGCCCTTTAACATCGCGTTCCATACATTTTTCAAGTGAGGTGTTTACAAAAAGTTCAATGAATTTGTCTTCTCCAATAATCTTTTTAGCCATTGCTCTATCTTCAATATAAGGTGAAATAATTGGAACAAGAATTACATCAAACTTTGTTAGTTGCTCTTTAGCAAGATTTGCAATCAAACGATTATTCTCTCTAATGTCTTCTCTTGAGAAACCTAATTTTTTATGTAATGTGTTTCGTACCACGTCACCATCAAGAATCTCAACTTTTAGTCCATCTCTGGCCAATTTTTCTTTAAGATTTAGTGCAATAGTTGTTTTGCCAGCACCAGAAAGACCTGTAAACCATACAACAAGAGACATAGAAAGAGTGCATTATGGGCTTTTAAAAAGGTTGTGAACTAGTGTCTCTCAAGCATGCCTTGTTCTAGGCAGAACGAGTACATCTGCAGTGCTCCTTGTGTGATTCCCATAAGAGGATAAGATATATTTGCTAAAGCATCAAAAGGATCATGATACGGTACTGCAGCAATCTGTAAATCTGTTAGAAAAATTATAGGGTCATGATCTGCAGCATCAACAGGAAGATCTTTTCCTCTCAATTCATTGAAAGTAGTAATTGCTTTTTTACCTCTTTTGCGAGCAACAAATGCTGATTCTCCTTCCTCTAAAGCTTGTCGTTGTGCATTTTGCGCAATCGCAAGGGCGGTCCCATGTTTTGCCAAAATGTCATAAGTCTTCAATGCGCTTCTTGCGTAAACAACCACATTTAACCCATTCGTAAATGTTGGATCTGTTTGGTATCCCAAAATCAAAATAGTTTCGTATAAAATTAGCTCTAGAGGTAACCCAACTTCATCAAAAGCTTCTAGAATAAATTGATCTTTTGGTTGGTTTTGTGGATCATTATAACCTAGAGGAATGACACTTAATCTATCTCTCTGAACATAACCTCTACGTACACCAGCAAGAATTCTTCCCTCAACTTCAACAACGCCAGATACAGTTAGAGGCATTGCATCTTCAGCACATAATCTATTACGAATTGCTTGAGAATGCAAAGCAGAAGAAACATGTGCTTCAAGATTTGTAGGATCAATATTTCGCGCATCTCTTCCTAAAACATGAAGTGTTCCTGCATTCCATTGTGGAATGTCAACGGAAAGATTACCATACTGATCCTTGTTTCTTGCTTGAATTTGTGCAAGATCATCAAGTCCGTAGACTTTTACTTTCATATCTTCTGCTAACAAAGGTTCCTCAAAAATAAAAAGCCGTTGCTCTGATTCTTGATTTTCAAGTGTTTGTTCAATCATTTTTTTAATTCTTCTCTTATGTTATGACTATGGACTTCACTTCTTAACAAACACATCTTCTCCTTTTTTAACTGCATCAACGATAATTATTGAAATTTCAGGTCGCATGAACCATTCAGGCGGCTGTAATCCTTGCTCAAAGAGTTTTCGAGCCTCTGTTCCACTTAAACGTAAGATTTCTTGAGTAATCCCTTCCATTTTTTCTTCTTTATGTTTTTGCTCAGAAGGTTCATAAATAACTTCTTCAAACTTAACAGCTTTAATTCCAATGTCAGGAAACCGATTAAAAATATTATGTGATGCTTTAGGATGATAAAATGCTCCAACTCCTGTATGGTCACGTCCAACAATAAAGTGACTACAACCAAAGTTTTTGCGGCAAAGCGCGGTAAAGAGTGCTTCACGAGGTCCAGCGTAACGAGAATAACTTGAAAAAACACTGAAGACAACTTTATTTTGTGGATAAAAGCTTTTTTTCATAACTTCATAAGATTCAATAATGTATTTTGCTTGAAAATCGCCGCCTTTTTTCTTACCAATGATAGGGTGCACCAAAAGTCCGTCACAATTTTCTCTTTGCATTGCTTCTAATTGGATATACTCATGACTGCGATGAATTACATTTCTTGTATGAAACGCAACAACTTTTGCCCATCCCCTTTCTTCAAACAATCTTCTTGTTTGTACAGGTGTTAGTTCATATTCTTTATTAGGAGAATCTGAACGCTCCAAAAGATCAATTTTACCAGCTAAAAAGATTGGCTTTAGTGCTTTAACTTGGCGAACACCAGGATGTTCATCGCTTTTGGTAACATACATCTTTTGCGCCATTTCTTCTTGGTCGATCTGATACTTTTCAGAAAGTGTAAGAATTGCAATAACTTTTCTTCCTTCATCGCAAAGTGCAATCTTACTTCCAATTTCAAAACCTTGCGCGTCTTCTTTTGAAACATCTAAAACAATCGGAAGAGGCCAAACAAGTCCATTAGGAAGACGCATGGTATCAAGAACACTCTCAACTTCAGCTTTTCCCATAAATCCTTCAAGAGGGCTGTACGTTCCAATGGCAATTTGCTCAACATCCATTTGCTGTTCTGCGCTTAGAGTTATTTTAGGAAGAACTGCTAACTCTTCTGTAGAAGGTTTTTTTCTTACCATTCGATCAACTAATTTTCCTCCATGGGGAGGGATAAGAGATGAAGAGATTGTATTATCAAGCAAATAATTACTTTTCTCAAGATTCTCTAAAAATTGATTCTCTTGTGAAGTATTGTGAGTATCCATTGCAAGCTTTGCATGATGAATCAGTTTGTTGAGCATGTTGATACACTCCATCGGATACTTACCAATGGCGGTTTCAGCAGCAAGTGTTAATCCATATGCTCCATCAACTATTGTACTAATTACATCATGAATCTCAGCACGGGTAGGTTTTCGTTTCTCAATCATTGTTTCCAAAAGATTGGTTGCAACAAAGGCTCCTTTACCCATTTTTTTGGCTTTGTGAATAATTAATTTTTGAGTAAAGGCAATTTTTTCAATTGGAATTTCCTTACTTAAATCACCACGATCAATGAGAAGAAAATCTGATTTTTTGATGATTTCATCAATATTCTCTAATGCATCAGTACATTCAACTTTTGAAATAATGCGCATCGTATTTTGAGTTGCACTTCTCACTTCATCAACTGCAGCACCTGAGCGCATAAAAGATGCAGCAATATAACCAATCCCTTCTTCTAAACCAATTTGAATCGATTGATAATCTTTTGGTGAGAGAGTTGGCAAATCTAATTTTTTCTTAGAACCAGAATCAACCACCACTCCTTTATTCTTTCCAACTAAACCTGCGGTAATTGCTTTAGCAACGATATACCCTTCATTAATGGATGAAGTATCCGTTACAAGAAGAGTTAGTGTATCAAAATCAACGTAGATGATATCTCCTTTTTCAAGTTGTTTTACAATGTGACCAGGAGTTAGACATAACTTTTCTGTATCTCCAATAATTGTTTTTTCATAAATCTTTATTTCTTGATTTTCTTCTAGTGAAATGCTTGAAGCGATAAGATCTCCTGTTCTAATTTGTGACCCTTCGGTATCAATGACGAAAGGAATTCCTACTTTTTTTGCTAAAGCGATTGCGTTTTTAAGATAGTCAATACTTGAGTGAGACATATTTACGCGTACAAAATCGATCCCTTTGTCTTTGATCTTACGTAAAGATTCTTCAGAACAGGTAGCAGGGCCGATTGTTACAATGACTTTTACCTTCTTATCATAAGCCTCAACCATAGGTATTTACCTTAAAATGGGGTATAAATATGTTGTGAATAACTAATCATAAAAAGAAGAAAAAAAATGCTCTTTTTTATGATTTAAGAATAGAATTTACCTTCTCTTCAAATTCAGCTACTAGCTCTTTATGCTCAGAACAAATATTGTGTAACTCCTCAGGATCGATCTTAAGATCATACAACTCAACCTCTCCTCCATGTACTACATTACACTTTCCACAAACGTTTTTGCCGATTGCTTTGATGAACTTATATTTTTGATTACGAATACACACTTTGTCTTGGTAATAGTTCTCTTCAGCAAACACAAATTCTCGAATCTCTTCTTTTTCTTTGCTAAAATAAGATGTTAAATCTAAACTATCCGTTTTAGCTGGATAAGAGACATTAGCTAAAGAGAGAATTGTTCCAAATACATCGGTAATAGAAACTAACCCATTTATTTTTTTTCCTTGAGGAATCTGTGATCCATAAAAAAGCAAAGGAATATGTAAAGATGGCTCATATAATCCATGATGATCAAAAGAAATACCATGTTCACCTAAGCTCTCTCCATGATCTCCCAATAAAACGACAATTGTATCATCACCTGCTGCATCCACAATTTGTTTAACATACTGATCAACTATCTCGATTGCTCCATCATAGCATTCTTTACTTAATTTGTTCTCAACGTTAGGGCAAGTATATGGCTTGTGAACTCCCCAAAAATGAACAAAAAGAAAATAAGGATTCTTTTTTTGCGCAATTAACTCTAACGCTTTTTGTGCAGTTTCAAAATCTTTAGGGTAGGCATCAAATCCTCCAAATAATTTTCGAAACGTTTTGGTGTGATGAATTTTTTTAAAAAGAGGTTTAATGCCAATGCTCTCAAAAAATCTTGACATACGATTTAATTGCTTTTTTCTTTTCGTTCGATCAATTTTAATTTCAGGATAATAATCATACCCTCTGCTATGCCATCTTGCCAGAAAATCTAAACCAAAAGTATGGTAGCCATTTTCTTTAAGAACTTCTTGTAAAAGATGAACATTTCTCTCATCAAATGTTTTAAGTTCTGATTCATTAACTTCATAGCTGTGATGAACAATTCCATGTGAGCGGGTAAGCATACCACTCATAAGGGAAGTTAGAGCTGGATCAGATGCATTGGTGCACGAAAAACAGTTTTCAAATAAAACTCCTTGTTGTGCTAAACGATCAATATTAGGTGATATTTTTTTTTCATATCCTAAACAGCCTAAACTTTGAGCACGTAAAGCGTCAATGAGAATTAAAATAACATTTGGTTTATTCATCGTTTAATCATATCCGCAAGAAAGCCAAAAGAAATTATTTGAATACCTACAATGATTAAAAGCATACTTACAATGGCTGAAGGAATTTTACCAATTCGTCCCGTTGTTATAAATAAGTAAACAAGCCATAAACCAATGACCACACCAACCGATAAGAAAGCAAGACCAATAGTTCCAAAAAACTTTAAAGGGTTATAATCACGATAAATTCTAAGAATATTTGTCCAGGCGCGTAGCGCATACTCAAGTGGTCCTTTAAACAAGCGAGATGCTCTTGTAGGACGAGTATTGATTGGAATTTCAGTAATCTTAAAGCCTTGTTTTGCGGCACGAATAATTTGTTCTTGAGTGTATGTAAACGTATTAATAAATTTAATATCGCGAGCAACTTCTAACGTAAAGGCACGAAAGCCTGTTGTCGAATCAGTAATTCTAACTTTAGTTAATGAACTAATTACTCTTGCAAATGCTTTATTTCCTACTCTTTTCAAAAAAGGCATGCCGCGTACTCGTCCGGAAAATCTGCTTCCAAGAACTAAATCAAATCCTTCTTCAACTTTAGCAATAATTTGTGGAATATGCCGTGGATCGTACTGTCCATCGGCATCGGTGTGAACAATGATGTCTGCTTTTCTTGCAACACACTCCTCCATTTCTTTGATGAAGGTTTGGGCAAGCCCTAAATTTATTTTATTTGAAACAACCACTGCTCTTATCTCTTTAGCAACTTGCGCAGTTTTATCTTTCGATCCATCATTAAGAACTAGAATTTGATATTTGTACTTAGTTTGTCTCATTACTTCTTTAATTTCAGCAATGACATGAGGAAGGGTCCTTTCTTCGTTAAATGCTGGGATTGTAATTATAACTCTCATAATTTGGTTCGATTTCATAACATTTATAAAGCTTATGCAACGCTTGCCGTCGTGGTAGCCGACGGAATACAACGCATTTTAAAAGAAAAACCATATCTCTTTTTTCTTGCATTACTTGTTATAGGAACGATTCTTCGTCTTTACAATCTAGCTGAAGAATCAGTGTGGGTCGATGAAGCGTTTACGTATCATTATGTAACACTTTCTTGGGCCGATCTTTTGAACGTTCTTAAAAACGATGTGCATCCTTTTTTATTTTATGCTCTCACTAAAATTGTTGTTTTCTTCTTTGGCTTTTCAGAAACAGTGCTGCGTGCTCTTCCTTTTCTTTTTGGTTCATTAAGCATTCCTCTTCTTTTTCTTCTCACAAAAAAACTCTATGATTTTCGCACCGCGCTTCTAAGCACTTTCTTTTTTACTCTCTCTTACACATTTATTCTTTATTCACAAGAAGCTAAAATGTATGCTCAGCTTGTCTTTTTTATCCTTGCCTCTGTTTACACTTTTATTCTTTTTTTAGAAGAGCCCAAAACAAAACAACTGGTGTGGTATGCAATTAGTACAGCATTAATGCTTCATACTCATATTCTTAGTTTTATTATTCTTTTTTTAGAAATATTAACCTATTTTACAACTTTTTATCTTTTTAAGAAACAAAAAATCTTTCTTCTCGAACGTCTCTTTAATCTCAATATTATCTATGATTTTAAACAATTCATTTCTGCATTTTTGGTGATCCTTCTTTTTTATCTTCCTTGGTTTCCTTATTTTTACTTTCAATTCAAACGCCTCTTCTTAGATATGCTTCCTTTAAAATTTGCTGAAAAATTTGGCTTCAATGGTTTTTATCCTTTAGCGATTCTTTTTTTGGTAATAGGGATTTTGGCAATTTATTGGATCTTTTGGATTCTTTCAGACCACAAGCGTACGCTAAAGGTGCAACACTTTCTTAAAAAAATTCATAAGTCGAGTGCGCTTCTTATCATTCTTTTCATCTCTTGGCTTATCATCAACTTTATCTTTAGAAAACATTTCTTTGGAACTCTTTTTTATATTCGCTACACACTTTTTCTCTATCCGTTTGTGTACATTTACTTGGCAAGAAGGCTGCTTAATTTTCGCGCAGTTTGGTTTTATGCTTTAATGTTTCTTTATCTTATTTCAACTAGCTTTATTCTATACGATTACTATCAAGTTGATGGTAAAGAGCAGTGGAGAGAAGCTGCACAATTTATAGAGCAAGAAGCAAAAGTAAATGATATTCTCATTTTTCATACAGGGGGTCATACCTGGTGGTCCTTTTCATACTATTATCACGGAAATCAAACTCAGCTAAGACTTAACAAAGAAAGTGAGTTTGAAAAAATACCTCCTGCACTTGTTGGAAAACAGCATGCTTTTCTTATTTTATCACATAACTATCAAACAAAAGATTTTTTTCCAAAGCAAATGGAACAGCACTATTCTTCTGAACAAACCTATCCTTTGATCGGCATTATCATCTATAAATATAAAATTTAAATATTGCTAAAATGGTTTCAATAACAATTGATTGTGAGGAATGGAACTCTCCATATCTTCGAGGAAAAGAAGATTCCGATAATTTTTCAACAGCTTTTAGTCGAGAAGGAAACATGGCTCTTCTTGCTTTATTTGCTAAACACGACATCAAAGCAACCTTTTTCATTACTGGTTTTTTTGCACAAAGAGAACCTGAAAATGTACGGCAAATTCTAAAAGATGGACATGAAATTGCTTGTCATGGCTATGAGCATCATTATCGCAATCGTTCGTTTGACATAGAAAAGGATGTCATTAAAGCAAAAGAAATTTTAGAACAAATTACACAAAAAAAAATTAAAGGCTTTCGTGCTCCTCAGGCAACATACTCAGAAGAGTTGCTGCGAATTCTTGATAAATGTGGTTTTATTTATGATAGTTCGCTTCATCCAGCTTATCTTCCAGGCTATTATAATAATCGCAAAGCTCCTTTACATATTCACAAACCACTACCAAACTCGTCTCTTCTTGAAATTCCTGTAGCAGTTATGCCTAAAACACGTCTTCCAATTGTGTGGATGTTTATGAGAAATATTGGTGTTTGGTGGACACAACGTGGTATAAATGCTTTGGTTAAAAGAAAGATTAATCCGGTTATTTATGTGCATTCTTGGGAATTTGTACCTCTTATCTCAAAAGGAGTTCCTTTTTATTTTAAACGAAAAACAGGAGAACCATTTCTTAAAATGCTTGAAAAATTTATTATTCTTAATAAAAAAAGAGGACAAGAATTTTATCGCCTTGACCAAACAATTGTATGATTTCACAACAGCAGTTAAAAAAAGAGTTAGTCTTTTTTCAACTCATTCGCCAATTATCATTGATAACTTAAATTATCTTTCTTCTTAAAATCAAATCAATATATGCTCGATCTGTATCTAAAATTTCTTCTTTATGTTTTCGAAAGAAGTTTCCTAATTTGTGCTTAGGAACAATAAATACTTCTGAATTCTCATCATTAGCACAGCGAATAATTTTTGCTTTAGCTATGTATCTTGTAACAAAAATACCTTCTGAATCAGAATACAATGCTCCTACTGGTATGAGATCTTTCTCAGAAATATTTCTATCAATAATCACTTCTTCATCAATTTCTTTTAAAGCAATTTGTTTACAATATTTCTCAAATGAGTTAATAGCTTCAGGTGCAAAGTCAATTCCTCCAACAACACTTGCAATCTTTCCTTTATTCATGCTCACTTTTGCACGTCTTACAAAATAGTAATTCTCTTCATCTAAGAAAATTGTTCCTGTTCCAATGCCACGCATCCCAGGAATGTGTTTTTTTTGGTTTATAGACCAATGGTGAAACTTATATTCTGTTTTATTGAAAAGAATTCGGGTTGTAGGATAAGATACTTTAGCACTTTCAACTGAAACAATTGTTCCATTAAACAAATATGGCATTTTCTTTTGCTCACTCTTCCAAAAATTCTCAACTTCTTCTTTATGGACAAAATTAAATGGTAATACTGAAGAAGAAAAAGCATATTCTAATCTTCCAAATGGAATGAATGCAAAATCGTCCACCTCTTTCATTTTTTAACTTACCCTATGATCTTCTCAACCAGATACATTTGCCTTTTTTTACTTGCAATTGCATCAAAGCTAATCATATCAGCAATAAAGCCAAAGCAGATAAAGTTTACGCCAAGTAAAATAAGCATAACTGAAAGGATTAAAGAAGCAATTTCTTGCATTAAATACACTCCAAAAAGAAACTTCTGTATAAGATAATAAAAACCAATCCCAAAGCCTAGAAGAAAGCTAATGATGCCTATTTTAGCAAAGATATGAAAAGGTCTTGTTGAGTATGAAATAAAGAATTTAACGGTTAGAAGGTCTAAAAAACCTCTTAGAATTCGTTTAAAATTGTAGTGGGTACGTCCAGCAATTCTTCTTCTGATATGAATTGGTCTTTCGGTAATCTTAAAACCTTTCCATTTGGCAAGAATTGGTAAGTAGCGATGCATTTCTCCATACAGTGGAACAACCTCAACAACTTCTTTGCGAAAAGCTCTCATACCTCCTGTCGTGTCATGTAAACGTAAACCTGTGAGTTTCTTGATAAGAAAATTGGAGATACGGGATGGAATTGTTTTTTTAACAAATGAATCAGAATCTCCTCTAATTCTTCGCCAACCACAGGTTACTTGAAAGCCATGGGAGAGTGGCTCAATAAGTTCTTTAATATCTTTAGGATCGTGCTGCAAATCACAATCCATCGTAACAATAATTTTACCTTGCGCATGATCAATTCCTGCACCAAGAGCTGTACTTTGGCCATAGTTTGAGAGAAGTTTTACAACCTTAACATTCTTGTCTTTTTTAGCTAGCTTTTCAAGAAGTTCACATGAGTGATCAGAAGAACCATCATCAACAAAGATGATTTCGTATGTTTTTTTAAGAGATACAAGTTCATATCTTAGTTCTTCGTATACTCTTTCAACATTCCTCTCTTCGTTATGAACTGGAAGGATAACTGAGAGTTCTATTTTGGACATATTCTTTCAGCTCAAAGAGTGTTTTAAAAAGATTGTGTATGACTAAATCATTTTTACTATCGGGGGGGGGGGCACTAAAATTTTAAAAGAGTAAGAGCTATTCTTCGTCTAAAAAGAGGTGTCTTTGATGAAAAGTGAGAGTTACAAAACGTTTCCGTATCTTGTGATAGTTTCTTTGGTTGCAATTGTGGGTATTGTTGTGCTGGTTTTAAGTTTAAATAGTCCAGAAAAAGTTATGCTCTCAGATGAAACAACAGAGGAAGCGCTTACTGGAGAAGCTCTTAAAGTAAGACAAAGTAATCTTCAAGCCCTCCCACAATGTCCAACGTGTTTAAAAGATTATGAAATAGGAGCTTTTGCCATAACACAATCAAACAATGCAGCTTTCATGATTAATGGGCAGAACGGTCTAAATGGACAATATTTTGAATTGAGAGGAAGTGGCTCTAGTTCCTCGGTGAGTGGTGGTACTTTCTTTTTTAAGTCAGTAGCGTATCAACAATATGCAGGCGGCTTAAATGGTCCAACTTTTCACATAGAAAAAATATGTCCTAAACAATATACAATTAGTGCTAATGGAATTTATGACAACACTCAAGGCAATGGAGAATACGATGTTAATGGGGAGCACTTTGTTTTAGTTGATGGAGAAACAAAAATCTTGAGAGACGGAACAAAAATTATTCACAAATCTGAAGTATCTCAACCATATGCTGGTGGATTAAATGGAGTCTTTTTTGAATTAATCTGTTAATTTTTCTTTTTTTCTTCCCTTTCGTTCCACAACGTTTAAGAACGTCTATTTAGTCCAAAGCTTCATGTGTGGGATTGCAGGTTTTAGTGGTTTTTCTGATAAGAAACTTCTAAAAGAAATGACAACTTCTCTTGCTCATCGAGGTCCTGATCAGCACAACTACTACACTGATGATTTTGCATCGTTGGGGCATCGAAGACTTAGTATTATTGATCTTTCAGAGAAAGGAAAACAGCCGCTCTGTAACGAAGAAGAAACGATCTTGGTTGTTTTTAACGGAGAAATCTACAATTATAAAGAACTCAAAATCGATCTTGAGCAAAAAGGACATCGTTTCTCATCGGCAACAGACACTGAAGTTTTAGTCCATGGCTATGAAGAATACGGAAAAGATTTTGTCAAACAACTAAACGGTGACTTCGCTTTTGCTATCTATGATTCAACTAAGAAAACACTTTTTTTGGCAAGAGATCGCTTAGGTATTAAACCTCTTTACTACACTTTTGTTAATGGACATTTCTATTTTGCTTCTGAAATTAAAGCGCTTCTGCAATCAGATGAAATCAAACGCGAAGTTAATCTTTCTGCACTTAATTATTATCTTACATTCTATGCTAATCCAATGGCTGAGACGATGTTTAAAGGAATTTACAAACTATTACCTGGGCATAGTCTTACTTTTTCCAAAGGAAAAATCAGTATTTCAAAGTATTGGGATCTTTCATACACTTCCTCTCTTTCTAATCAAACACAAGCTCAAGAACAGCTCTATTCTCTTCTTTTTGATTCTGTACAACGTCGTTTAATGTCCGATGTTCCTTTGGGCGTTTATCTTTCGGGAGGAATTGATTCAGGATCAGTTGTTGCTTTAATGTCTAAAATGACGGATAATATCAAAACATTTTCTGTTGGATTTGAAGGAATTCAAAGTGAGTTATCTTCAGCAAAAATTACTGCTGATCATTTTAACACTAACCACCAAGAAATTCATCTTGATTTTTCAGCGATTAAAAAACTTCCAGAGATTGTGTATCATCAAGATGAACCCATGGGAGATCCAACCTCCATTCCAACTTATTTTCTCTCACAAGAAGCTAAAAAGAAATGTACGGTGGTTCTCACAGGAGAAGGAGCTGATGAGCAATTTGCAGGATACGAACAAGAAAAATTTATGCTTTTACATCAAAAATATCTGCAAAAAATACCTCTCGGTTTGCGCAAATCTCTATCAACGCCTCTACAAAAGATTCCTGCTAAAGCGTTTAGCCCTCTTTTTTCCTATATGAAAGATTTAGGTGAAGAAGGAAAAAAACGTCTTGTGCAATTTGTGCAAAGTGATGATCCTACAAAAAATATTTTATCAATGATTTCTTTATTTGATGAGGAAGAAAAAAAAGAAGTTGCAGGACCTTCCTTAAAAAAAGAGCTTTCAGCACATTCGGTACAAGAACATCTTTCCAAACATTATTTTGCTAAAACAACTAAACAAACACTTCTCAATGATCTACTCTATTTTGAAAATAAAGTTCCTCTTGCTGAAAATCTCTTAATGAAAGTTGATAAGAATACAATGGCCCATGCAATTGAAGCGCGCGTTCCATTTTTAGATCATAGGGTTGTTGAATTTGCCGCAACACTCGATCCTTCCTTAAAGATACATGGAGGAATCAATAAATTTATTTTAAGACAAACGATGAAGAATCATCTACCCCCTCAAAAACACAATCAGAAGAAACAAAGATTCTTTGTTCCGATTCATCATTGGCTTAAAGATGATTTAGGGCCATTAAGTGGAGAGCTTTTTGATCAAAAAAGAATTGTTGCACAAGGATTCTTCAATCATGAGACTATTCAAAAATTAATTTTAAATTACAACCAATCTCCTCTCTTTTACGGAAGACAGTTGTGGACACTTCTTAACTTTCAGATATGGCATAAAACGTTTATTGAAGAAGAGAAGGTTAGGATATAATGATTTAAAAAATAAATCTTCAATTAAGTTCTCCTTTCGAACCTCTAATCATGAAATCAAGTAATCCTTCCTTTCCCATATGATGTACGGCTTTGCCTAGTTCCTTAACCATCATTTTTGCATCAATACCATACATTCTAGAAATTGCTTCCAATGGTTCTTCTTGCTTAGTTTCTTCACTAAAATGAAAAATGCGAGTAGCTTCGTTATAGCCTAGAACTTCTATTGGTCTATCTTCTACCCTCAACTTTAATGCAGAAGATCCTCTAACCATTTCATCAAGATGCGTTTTGGTTAATTGTCCGCGGGCTTGAATATCACGCACTCTCTTTAAAAGAACACGTTTTCCTGCTTCTAAAAGTTCAGATGTATCACCTAAAAGATCTATCAACACAGAGTTGTGTATTAAAACAGAGGAAAAATATTCTGGTTTATTTTTTCCAAAAAGAACTTCAACAACGCAATTAGGAAATTCTTCCATACTACCCCTATAAAATGCTTCAAATTCCCAAAAGTGATACTTTGCTCCATTTTCTAATGTAGTTTCCCTTACGTATTGTTTAAGACCTAAATTTGGTTTGATCTGTTCTGGCTCTATTCCAATAATGATTGCACTAGGATCATTCATATCACCAATTCCTTTACTGTAAGTCATTATTGTGCACTTCTTTGTGGAACTTTTCTTTCAACAAGTCTTTCTAGGCCTACATATCCTAAGTCTTGGAGAAGATCACTGACTACATTGTGTCCTAATGTTTCTACTGGAAACTTCATCCATTTTACAAAATATCCACTTCCAAGGCCTGGTCTGTTAATAACATGTAGTTGAAATTTAAAAGCAAGATCATCTGGTAAATTTTTTTGTGGTTTATAGCAAGCACTATGCTCCTCTCCAAAAAAAGCATTAACTGTTCCTGTTGGAAGTTGGCACTTAAAGAAGGCTCTGCTTGGATCCCAGCTTCCTTCTGGCAGAGGTATTTTAGGAGAAAAATCTAAAGAAACTTTTTCTAAGCGCTCACTAAAACCTTCAATAAGATAAAGTTCAGCAAAACCATTTTTGCCTTCAACAAGAGCATGATCCCCGTTTCTTCCTTCGTATCTTACTAACTCTCCTTCCATTGCGTTTTCCATACCACAATGCGTTAAAAGACCAGGTGCAACAACAATTGCTTTACAATAAGGCTCTCTTGCTTCTTCATCAAATTTTACTTCTTTTGCCTGTAATTCCCTACGCAGTAATTGCTCTGTTCTTGCTTGATAGTCAGCAGGTCTAGTTTCTAATAATCTTCCATACTCTTCAGCAACATCCTTAAGAGCTAATTCAAAATTCATAATGTTCTAAGAATAACCTTTATTTTTAAAGATTAAGCTATTTTTTAACACAGAATCCAACTAAACTAATTCCTTGCGGTAAATTAATTTTTTGAATCAGCCAATTCTCAACCCTTAAAATAGTTAGTAAGACACCATTAAGAAATCCTGGAACTAAATTCAAATTATTTGTTTTCTCTCTTTTTTTCCTCAACTTCTGAACTTTATAAAAAAGGTAAGTTGGTAAAAACAACGTACTATTCCAATAACTTAGTTTTTCAACAATAAAATGTTTCTCTAAAACTTCTTTTAATTGCTTTTTTTCATAACGTCTTAAATGCAAACTCAAATCATCATTATCATTCCACAAATACATGTGAGCAGGCACAGAAAAAAGAAACACTCCACCTTTAACCATCACATTGGCAACCTCAGAAACAGCTTTACTATCATCAACATGCTCCAATAATTCTGAACATAATACTAAGTCATACTTCTCTTTTTCTTGCAAATTACAAACATCCCCTTGTTCAACATTCTTCAAACCTTTTTCTTTACAATATTTTACAGCTTTTGCTGAAAAATCAATGCCTTTAACCGAAGATGAAAATTTTTGCAAAACAGAAAAATGTGACCCAACACCACAGCCAATATCTAAGGCTTTCTCAAATTTCTTACCTTTTAATAACTTCTCAAATAGTTCACGTTTTGCTTGATACCACCAATTTTTCTCTTCTAGAGCGTTGATATGGTCATAATTTATATCTTCCATTCTCTCGTCTTAAGGTAGCATAACTTTTATAAATACTTCTTCTCAAAATAAGAACTCATGAGTATAATTACTATCCTTCTTTTTTTTCTGTACACCTATGGCTTTGGTTTTATTCTAACTCATCTCTCTAAAGTAAAAGAAAGCGAAGATTTGATTGAGCGTCACATCATGCGCATAGGTTTTGGTCTTTGTGCTTTTATTGTTCTTGCTGTCTTTCTTAATTTGCTTCACATCCCTCTCCATTGGGGAATTTTTCTTGCTATCTCACTTATCGGAGTAAGTTTTTTTCTCTACAAAGATCGCGCTAACTTGAATAGTAAAGTTGCCGAAATTACCTCCCAGCGCTTAACCAAGAAAAATCTAATTTATCTTGCACTTCTCATTCTTTTTGTCTTCAATTTATTTATGTATGTGAAAGGAAGCTTTGCGTACGAATATCTTGAAGATGATGATCCTTGGACGCATGCAAGGGAGATGAAGTTTGTTGCGCTTGAGAAAAAATTAGATGTTGGCTATTTTAGACCAATTAACTATTTGGATCCATATCCTCCTGCGTATGCATCTATTATGGGTATTTTACATCAAACAAGTCCAGAGGCACAGTGGACGATAAAATTCTTCAATTCTTTGCTGATCTCTCTAAGTATCCTATTCTTTTTTTTCATGGTAAAAAGACTCACGGATAACTCTTCACTTGCTTTAGCAAGCACTTTTATTTTATCTATGCTTCCATCTTATCTTAGTCATTTTATTTGGTCACACACACTCATTCCGCTTCTTTTTTTCCTCCTCACCTACGCTTATCTTAAAATCGAAGATGATTCTCGCTGGTTGGTTGTATCTGCGATCATTACAGCTGCAATATTTCTCACTCACACAAGACAGGTAATAAAAATTGGAATTCTTGCTTTGTTTTACATAGGAATCTTGTGGGCTTATACTAAAAAGATCCCCTGGAAAGTTATTGCTTCAGGTTTAGTTGGCGCAGGAATTTCTTTGATGTGGTGGGCATTCAAAGTAGGCGATCTTATTCGCATGGTAACACACAGTGCTTCAGCAACAGATGTAACAGGAGCTTCCGTTGCCGCAACGCAAAGTCTTTTTGGAAGAATTTTAGCTCGTCTTCCTTTCATTTTTAGTCCTACAGGAGGAACAGGAACAAGAGCGTATACTTTCTCAGATTTTTTCATTGCACAAGAAACTAATATGATTAATGCTCCAATTGGGTGGGGAATTGCTATCTCTCTTCTTCTTTTGGCAGCGCTAATCTTTATTGCAATCAAATACAAGACTCTCAAAGAAAAAAATAATCTTTGGATAACGCTAGTTCTTGCTTGGTTCATTTTTTCTTTTCTTGCAGTTAACTCAGCAACATTTCATTTGCCAATTGGAATCGAAGCATTTCGGACTTGGATGTTTTTAGCAATTCCTGTTTCAATTCTTGCAGGGTATGGAATTATTCTTATTGGAAATAGCGCTAAATCACTGAAGTATCCACTTATCATTATTCTTATCATCCTTGTTTTCTTAACAGCTGGTATGCAAAAGTACGTCCACAACAGCTCACCTAGCTGGCCCCCTGGAGGAAAATGGACATCTGGAAGCGAATTATCTGGATACCTTTGGATGAAAAATAATCTTCCACTCAATAGCAACGTGTTTACATATAGTACTCAAAACAAAGTTGTCTTTGGTTTGAATATGAATTCTTGTGAGTGGTGTTCTGATTATAGGGCATTTCATCCAACTGTTCTTGAAAAAAATGTTACTGATGTTTATTCTTGGCTTAAAGCTCATCAGTATGATTACATTATCTTTGGAGGAATGGAGATTAAGTATCTTAGTGGAACCTATGGTCAAAATGAAACAGTAACGATGATTAATGAGCGTCTCACTCAAATATCTAAAATGCCCACTCAATTTCAACTTGTTCATCAAGAGCAAGGCTTTCTTCTCTTTAAAATTGTCTAACCATGAGCTCAACAGGTAAAATTTTACGTGGAATTAGTATTGTTTTTGTGATGAGTCTTCTCTCATCAGTTGCTGCTTATCTTACCAGAATTCTTCTTGCACGTTCCCTTAGTCCTTATGAATATGGTCTTTTTTATGCGGTGTTTACCTTCATTATTTTTCTTCTCTTCTTTCGTGATCTAGGCTGTGATGCAGCACTTACGCGCTTTATTCCAATCTATAAAGTGGAACAAAAATTTGATGAAATAAAAACCGCAATTTATGGAACATTTGCCATCCAATTTTTCTCATCAACTATTCTAGTCATTACTCTTTACATTCTTGCTCCATTTCTTGCTCATAATTATTTCCATGATCCACAAGCACAACCAATTTTGCGTATTCTAATCTTTTATATTCTAACCTCGGTTCTTTTCATTGTTTCAAAACCAATTTTTCAATCATTTCAAAAAATGGGAACGTATTCACTTTTTGAGTTTTTCAAAAATCTTTTTGTTCTTTTGGTAAGTTACCTTTTACTCAAACTATTGTATGGTATCTATGCTCCCGTATGGGCGTTCTTTTTTGTTCCCATTTTTTTATTCGTTATCTTTTTGTATCCTTTAATCAAAGTCTTTCCTTTTCGTGAGCATAAACTAACAAATGTCAAAGGAGTAAATAAAGAAATTCTCAAGTTTGGATTCACCGTTACATTTACCGATATTGGAGGAAAAGTTATTGGCTATGTTGATACTCTTCTTCTAACTCCATTTGTCACTTTAGATCAAGTTGGAATTTACAACGTTGTTTTACCTTCCGCTCTTCTTTTTCTTTTTGGATCACGTGCAGTTGCAACTGTTCTTTTTCCTCTGGTAGCAGAACTTTCTGCTAAAAAAGAATGGGATAGAATTAGTTCTCTTCTTTCATCGGTGTATCGTTATGGCTTTGTTTGTGCAATTCCTATTCTCTTTACCCTTTTTGTATACGCTAAAGACTTTATTCTCCTATTTTTTAGTGAAAAATATGTAACAGGCGCAACAACTCTGCAAATTATTCTAATTGGAACACTTTTTTATCTAATTGGTTTTGTTTCTAACAATGTTTTATCAGCTCTTGGAAAACCTAAAGAAGTAACTAAAATTGTTCTTTCAGCAGCTGCTTTGAACTTTTTATTTAATCTTATTCTGATTCCTAAATTTGGCATTGTTGGTGCAGGTTTTGCAACAACTTTTAGCTATATCTATATTTTCGTTCTCTCAACGTATACGCTCAAAAAAGCGGTTCCTTTTACGTTTTCTCTCTCTTTTCTTTTCAAAATACTCTGTTCCACTCTCGTTCTCATTATTTCTTTATTTTCATTTAAGTTAGCTGCACTTTTTGCAAATTTCTATGTTAATTTTGCTCTTACAGTAGTTGTTTCTGGAGTAATCTACTTTTTTGTGTGTCACCTTTTGCATCTTTTTTCATTTAATGAATTACAAACATTATGGAAGGAGTTTAGAAAATGAATAATCTAATCCTTAGCGTACTTAAAGATTTTAATGCAAAAAAGATTCGCTACGCAATACTTAGAAACTATGAATTTCTTTATGATGCATCTTATGAAAAAGGCTATGATTTTGACATGGTCGTTGATGAACATGATGCTCATCTTCTTGAACAAGTTCTTGTAGCTCATGGATTTACCAAATACCCTGCTCAGTTTTCCAAAAAGCATCAAGGGTATGGAAAGTACCTTTCCTTAGAACATGTAAAAGTAGGATTTGATGTACAAAAAGAAGGAGTTCATTGGAATGACATTGCTTATCTTAAAGCAGATTCCATTCTCTCACATAAGATTTTCAAGCATGGCTTTTATGTTTTATCAGACGAAGATTCTCTTATTATGTACATTTGCCATTCTATTTTAGGCAAACGATTTTTTAAAGAGAAATACAAAAGAGAAATTGCTAAAATCATAGATAAAACGATTAATTTAGCCTACGTTGAAGAGACATTATCTTCTGTTTTTAATAAAAAAATTTCAAAAGAAATTCTTAAACAAGTAAAAGTTGGTAATTTCAAAAAAATTGAGAATAAAGCTTATTGGTATGCTTTCTATTTTGTTATCAAAAGACCTGCTAAAATTCCCTGTTATATTCTTTTATCTTTGCGCTGGTTATTCTCAAGAAGATTATATCATAGCTATCCATTAATTTCCTTCATTGGGCCAGATGGAGCTGGAAAAACAACGGCAGCTGAAAGTTTAGTTAAGGTTTTAGAAAAGAATAATCGTAAAGTAAAACTCATTTATGCAGGACGAGGAAAATCTAATTTTCTACCCATAAAAGCTGTTGCAGGAGCGGTGTATAAAAAAGTTGAAGAAGAAGAAATTAAGAAAAAATCATTTATTTCAAAGATTAAGCCACTTTTGTATATTGGAGCAGCTCCTTTGTATACTCTTGATTTATATCTTCGCTACCTTTTTGTTATTCTTCCTGCACGAAAAAAAGGCATAGTTGTAACTGATCGATATGGGAGCGATATTTTACTTATGGAGCACGTTCCTTTATGGCTTAAGAGAATATTACTTTTTCCATTCCCTAAACCAACACTGTGCTTTTATTTGTATAATGATCCTAAGCTTCTCTATGAGAGACGAAAGCAACAATCGCCACAAGAATTAGAAAGACAAATGAGTTTGTTTTCTCATTTGGTTGGGAAATTTTCTGCCATTTCAATTAGAACAACATCGCAAGAAAAAGATATGGCTTTTATTGAAGAGAAAGTGTTTGAGTATATGATGAAGAGAAGATACTAATTCTTCTTTCTTAAAACATAGACACTCATAGCCCCAATACTTTTGATTGGACCTATACTTTTTTTCCTTTCAACTTCTAATCCATATGGTTCAATTTCTTCTAACAATACTCTCTCACAAATTTTGTAATCTCCACGAGAAAGATTCAACATTGGATCATCATTTTCTCTCCAATTGTAGATTTTTTCTAATTTTGCTAAAAATCGTTCTGCTAAAACTTCTGCATCTTTTATATTCTTAGCTTTTGTTTTCTCACTAATCTCCTCAACGCTTTCAAATACTAATTTCATTTGCTGAGGCGTTTTAATTCTCGTTTCATCAATTGTTGTATTCAATTCATCTAAAAGTGTTTTTACTTCTTCAAAAGCTAAAGCTAAGGCCGGAATATTTTTTTTCCCTATAGCATTTGCAATAATATGTGAGTACCAGATAACTGCTCTAACCCTTCTCTCATCCTCTGATTTGTATTCTGGTAAAAATTCATCACTTAAAATGTAAACTCCATTATCGCTAAGTTGACTTACGATATTTTCAAGATATGTTGGGGGTTTTGAGAAGTGATGATGTGCTCCTTGAGTTATAGCTACATCAATTTTTCTTGGATGTTTATATGTTTCAACATCTGCCACAACTAATGAAGTTGTAGGTTTTACTCTTGTTTTTGCAAACTTAATGTAATCTTGATCATGATCAACACCAGTTAAAATAATCCCCTCGATCTCTTCAAGTACAGGAAGAATTCTTGCAGGTCCACAACCAAATTCAACAACTTCTCTAGGACTACGTTCTTCTGTGAATCTTTTGATAACTTGATCAGAAGCTCTGATGTAGAGATGCTGGTCAGTGTTAATTCTATTGAATTCTTCTGGGCCAATAATTCTTGAATATGTTGCATCTCTCGACATTGTACTACTAGTTAGAAGTAATCAATATAACTAAATTTAACTTGCATATGAAAGCTTTTTAGCTTATTTTTGAGAAATCGTTAGTCAAGGAAGGGATTAACTTAGCTTCAGCTTTTCTTAAATGTTCAGAAAAAGCTTGCCTTGAAATTTTCATAAATTTTGCAAGTTGTTCAAGCTCAACTTTGCGAGGAACTCCATAATACCCATGTTCTGTTGCAAGATCTATTGCTTCTTTTTGTTTAGAAGTTAAGTGAGGTGCAATATGAAAATGATAAATATCATCTAATTTCATTTTCTTCATACTAAGAAGCGTTGGTTTTCCTACCTTACTAATGTCTTGTAAAAAATCATTAATGTATTTTTTATCCCAAGAAAATATTTCCCAGTATTCTAAACCATCATGAGGATTACAATAAATTGGTTTTAAAACCATAATATGTTTTGAACGAAATGATTTGTAAATCAGGTCTCTTTTTTCTAATAACACTACAAGATCCTTATTCACTTCAACCTTAAGCACTCTTTTATCTTTTTTAAGATCACGAATGAAATTTAACTTGTTTTTTTCAGGCCCTCTTAGTATAAGAAAACCGGTATTGTAAACAAATTTACCATCATCATACGAGTTACCAGGAGTTGCGTAAACAGTAATTCCATGCTTTACAACTTTAGGCATGGTTACACAATCTTTGTGCTCATTTTTGATTTTGGCAACCCACATGTAAGAAATGCTTTTTTGTAATTATTTAAACGTTTTTCTTTTGAGTATAAAAATCACAAAGCATAAATATGATGAGAACTGATTAACTATCATGAGTATACCCATCCCTCACAGTGCTGAATACGAATTACAGCAACGTCTTCTTCACTCTTACGTACAAGCATACTGTTCTAAAGCAGGCTTAAATGTATTTCAAACACATCTCGAAACTTGGAACATTGGAGGAAGAGTAGCCATTTCTTCATCTGTTGAAGGTCCATTGCATTTAAGAGATTCAATGAATCATTTAGTTGGCGTTGTAGATACAATACCTCGTATAGGAGATGTAGGAACACAAAAAGGATATGATTCAATTGAAAAAGTTACAGTAACAGCTTATATTCCAAGAGCAAAAAAAACTATTGAAGATCTGGCTTCTCATTTTACAATTAATCAAATTGATCATATTCCTCCCATAGCAACAGCACTCTCTCTTCAAACAAAACCCGTTGGTTCTGCCGGTGTGTATCAAAAGAAAGCTCAAGATCATCATTTTAACGCTTATCATGCATCTTTTGTTGGAGCGGATGCTGCACCTGAAGATTCGCATGCTTGGATTTTTTTCTATGATAAAAAAGATAAGCTTGTTGCAAAGTTGGCACATAAAAGACGCAATGAAATTACTAACATTGTAGGATACTCATCATGTATTGATAGTTTTGTTGAAGCACTTCTTGCAACTAGACGTAAAGCTTCTCCTCCACCACTTATAAAAAAAGTTAAGGAAACACCGTTAAAGTAGGAATTATTTCGCAACTTTTAACATTTTTTCAGGATCTGTTCTATATGATGCATCTCCTTGGAAAAAATAATGAGACGCAATTAAATGAGGTGTTAAGTCCGTTATAACAGTAAATGAAGTCAAATAAAGAAATCTATCATGTCCTCCAAATTCAACACCTAAAACTCTGTCGAACCTTCTCAACCATCTCTTTTTTTCTTCATCACCAATTCCAGCGCTTTTATCTTGTATCTCTTTTCTTCCTAGTACATATCTTCTCCTTAAATCAGATTGCTCCTCTCCTTTTTCCATTACATACGCATGTCCTGCACCTTCAGTTTTGTATCCAAATTTATCTAAACCAATACAATTCCAAGGACAACTTTGGCGACCAAAAGAGCCAACTGGCATAAATCTATAATTCTCTTCATCAAGTTTAACAAGAGGTCTCCAATGTTTTCCAAAAAATGCTCTAATCATACTTCCTCCGAGAGGATTTTCTCTTCGTACTTGTTCTAAAATATCTGATGAAAGTTTTGCCATTCCATGATAAGATCTTTTTAATCTTCGAAGTGTTTCGTAATCCTTTTGTACAATATCTAATAAATGTTGGCTTGGTGCAAGAAATCCTCCAGAAGATGCATCAAGCCACGTGCTTTTCTTATCTCTTGGTTTTAATCTTGCTTCAAGATCTAGAATTGAATGATCCTCTGTAATTCTCCTTACAATTTCAAAAAAGTCAGGCAACATGTTTATTTCTTAGTCATATTTCGTATACTTTCAAAAATTCTTCCGCAATCTTCTCTTTATCAAAGTCTTTTACTCTTTTATAAGCATTCTCTGTAAGTTTTTTTGCTAATTCTTTATTATGCAAAACTCTTTTAATTTGTTCTCCTAACATCTTAATATCACCGGGCTTAACCATTATAAGTTCTTTTTCGCTCTCACCAACTTCTCTTAATTCTGCAAAATCTGAAGTTACAACAGGAACCCTACACGCCATTGCTTCAAGTAAACATGATGGGTTTCCTTCGGTTCCTTCCATACTTATGTAAGGTAAAACTAAAACCTCGGCCATATTCAAATATTCAACGATATCAACATCAGATGGCTCAAAGATCACTTTTTCTTTAATACCTTCCTTCTCAACTAATTCTTGTATATCAGAATCAACAGCATGTCTTGGACAAATAAGAAGGTGAGTATTCTTCTCTTCAAGCAGAATATCTTTGGATGCAAGAATTAATTCTCTTACTCCTTTTGTTCGATAAAAGCTTCCATAATAAAAGATTACCTTTTTGTCAGTAAATCCATATTTTTTCTTTATCGCATCTTTTTCAAGATGCTTAAAGCGTTGTAAATTAATTGGTGAATGGACAACGTGAATTTTTTTAGAAGAACACCACTTACTTTCAAGTTTTCTTTTGAATTCTTGCGTACTTACACTAACAATATTAACAAAGTTAAGAAGATAGGAAAACCATAAGCTTCCTAAGAATTTTTTGGAATATGATTTAAGCGTTTGAACAGTTCTAGCTTTACGTAAGTAAAGAAATTTTACCAAAATTGTTTTGAGAACAAGAAGAGGAGCAGCAGAGAACCCATGAATCACATCTACGTCTTTGAGCTCTTCTTTTCTTTTTTTTATCTCTTTGAGGGTTTCAAAAATACTTTGCTTTGCAATAATTGTAACTTTATGCCCTTTTTTAGCAAGAATTTCTGAAAATTCAGTAATTGTGATCTTGGTTGCTTCTTTAAAATTTGCAAGAAAGTTATTACAAAGGATTAAGATATGCATAGCCAAAGTTCAAACTTCTCGTTTATAAGTTTTGTTAAGCATTCTTCTTAAGAAATCTATAAAAATAAGGTCGCAAAATCTCTCTTATGAGAATAGGAATCATTGGTTCTATGCAATTTACAGAAAAAATGCTAGAAGTACAGGAAGAACTCAAAAATTTAGGACATGATCCGTTTCTTCTCGCAGAAGTTCCAACTCCATTTATTGGAAAATCAGATGATGAAAAAGAACAACTTAAACTTAAGCAGAAAAAAGAAATGGATACAGTGCGCTATTCATGGGATATTTTGCAAGGAGCAGATGCTGTATTGGTACTTAATTTAGATAAGAGAGGAATAAAAAATTATATTGGGGGCAATTCCTTGCTTGAAATTGCCTTTGCCTATATTCTCAAACAAAAGATCTTTTTATATAACGATATTCCAGACATTTCTTATTATAAGACAGAAATTGAATCATTAAAGCCTGTTATAATTTATAGAGATTTGAATAAGATTATGTAAACTAAGTATTTTCTTTAACTTCTAAACGTTTCTCATACAATTTTCTTAAAATCATTCCTGCATGCATTAAACTTGCAGGATCAACAAATGCTAATTCTATAGAAGGTTCAACGTAATCCATTTCAGTTGGAATCCAACCATCATCTATGTACGCTCCTCCTATTATTCTTTCACCATTTTTTATAACATGGAAGCCAAAATCATTTAGTTTAACATAATGTTGAAATCTCTCGTATCGTGTCTGAGGAGTATCTCCTCTTGTTTCACCGCAAAGGAGAGGATTATGAGATGCATCTTTAGCAATTTTCTCAAGCTCAGATGAGATTCCATTAGTCCAACAAACAACTTTAATCTCTTCTGGAAAAAGGGCTAATTGCTTCATATTTTTTTAGATAAAAAGCTAATCTCTTTTATGCTTTATGAATTTTAAAGAGGGGTCGTAAAACAATAATCTCCCTTTACGTCTTAGGAAAGTAGTTCTTTTCATTCATTATCTTTATAAATACCTTAGAGGAAGCTTTCCTAATGGACGTTCTAGCTTTAATTCCTGCCCGTGGTGGCTCTAAACGAGTTAAGGACAAAAATATTCGCTATCTTCAAGATAAACCACTTATCGTCCACACCATTGAACAAGCAAAAGCTGCAAAATTAGTCACAAGAGTCATTGTGAGCACCGATTCTCTTAAAATCAAAGAAGTCGCCCAAGCATTTGATTGTGAAGTAATTGATAGACCAGCTGAATTTGCAACAGATACTGCAACAACCCTCTCTGTTCTCCAGCATGCTTTGCGCCATCTTCAAGAAAAAGAAAAATACAACCCAACGTATCTTGTTCTTCTTCAACCAACAAGCCCTCTAAGAACAGCAGAGGATATTGACAAGGCAATCAATCTTATGAAAAACAATAATGTTGATTGTGTAACAAGTGTCGTTGAAGCACAAGAGAAACCGTATTGGATGTTTAAAATTGAAAATGGAATTTTAAAACGTCTTTTAGACAACTCTGGGACAAGAACTCAAGATCTTCCTAAAAGCTATCTTCTCAATGGTGCAATTTATGTTCTAAAACCAACAAATATTCTTCAAGGAAAAACAACCCTTGGTGTTCTAGGAGAAAAAAACATGCCGTATCTTATGCCATACAAATCATCCGTTGATATTGATACTGAAGAAGATTTTGCAAAAGTAGAAGAGATCCTTAAACATGGAGCGTAATATCTTAGAGCAGCAAATTTTGAATCTTACAAAAGATATCAAAATAGATGAGCAAAATTTTGATACTCTTTTTGCAATTGACAATGTTCCCTTATGGTGGTTTTTTAATCGTTTTATTACAACCAATATTCTCCCATCACTTGCAAGTTTTGATGAAATCCACGCTTTTTTAGAAGGAAATTTGAATCTTAAAGCAACACCTTTTCAAGTCTTTTTTTTACGTAAGGCGTTACGTATCTCTAATACTCTTAACCAACTCTTACAAAAAAATAAAGTAACTCAAGTAACCCACAATACTCCTTTTTTTCTCACGTACTATTCTCACATAACTTCAAAAGGAGTATATCGTCTTCAACCAATTTTAAATAATGTTGAAAAATCAACGCTCATCTATGCTCCCTCTTTTATTAGAGTTGTAAAGTTTCCACAAAATCTATCCGGTCTTCTACTTTATACCTCTCTTACACAACAGCTTAAAGAAAAAGCACAACAAAAAGCATCACAATTACATAAATTATGGAAAGCTCAAGGACGTTCTGCTTTGCAAAATCGTTCGCAAAACATTCATCCTCTTCTCTTCACTGCATTAAAATCTCATCTCTCTTTACTTTTTTCAGAGGAGTTTCTCTATTTAACTTTTCTTAATCATTATGCTTTAGAAGCACTCATTGAAACGTATCAACCGTCTGTATTTTGTATTACTGCAAGTATTGGTCTTTTAGAAAAGAGTGTGATTGTCATCTGTAATAAAAAAAACATCCCCACACTTCTTCTCCAGCATGGATTTGATACTGACTTTAGAAGAACATCTATGAGTCAGTTTCATAATCTTTATTTCGCCGTTTATGGAAAAGAAGATAAAAAACTTTTAGAGGAAACGAACGTTTCATCAAAAAATATTTTTGTTACGGGTGGATCTCAATTTGATGGTCTTGAAGAGTATATCTCAAAAACACCAGAAAAAGTTGAGATTAAAAACATTCTTCTTCTCTCACAACCTTTTGTTGAAGATAAATTATTTACTAAAGAACAGCATCTACACTTCTTAAGAGAAGTTGAAACAATTGCTCAATCTCTTGATGCACACCTTACAATCAAACTTCATCCGCGTGATAATAAGTCATTTTATGATCAATATGTTAAAGGAAAAAATATCACTCTTCTTAGTGATTCCCTTTACCCTGCAATTCAAAATTCAGATTTAGTTATTAGTGTTGTCTCAACAACTATTTCTGAATCAGTGGTTCTCAATAAACCAGTTGTTGTACTTGACTTATTTAATCATGCCAAAGAAAAAGCCTATGTCAAAAGAGGTGTTGTCTTGTATGCTACCTCTTCTCAAGATGTTAGTCAAAAACTTTCTTTATTTTTCTCTTTTTTTACAAGTGTTGCATTTGCAAGAAAAAGAAAAGAGTATATTGAAGATTTCTTCTGTGGGTTAGATGGTAAAGCAACTAAAAGAATAGTTGAAACAATTGAAAAGTTAAGTAGATCCACAACGTTTAAAAATAAGAAACAACCAAAAAATCATAAAAGTGCGGGAAAGCGTCTCATCGTATCCTAAAACATAGGATAAAGAAAAAAAGAAGACGCTTTCTAAATTCCGCACTTTGTGACGCAAAAGAACTGAAAGCCACTCATTCCAGATTTGAATATGGAGCTTTCAAGTTCTTTTTGCGCAAAAAGGTGGTTACATGAAATGGGATAGTGGATATATTTACCAAGTGCCTTCATTTCCAGAAGAGCCTAAAGAAAATTTTAAAGTTTTGTTAGGCAAAATGGAAAAAAAGCTTACACAAAATCACAAAACGCTTCTTGACTTAGGATGCGCTTGTGGTGAATTCATTTATTACGCCAAAAAAAGATTTCCTCAGCTTCAATGCTCAGGCCTTGATTTTAATGAAGAATTACTGCAAGGTGGACGTAAAAATCCTCAGCTACACGGCGTTAATTTTTTTCAAGGTGATATAACTTCTCTTAAACTTGATAAAAAATATGATGTTATGACCATGATTGGCGTAATCACTTGTTTTGATGACTTTCGTCCTATCCTTGATTCAATGATTGCTAATACTTCTAAAGGGGGACTTATCTACATTATCTCTGTTTTTAACGATGAGGATATTGATGTACGTTTAACCTTTAGAAATAACCCTAAAAACAAAGAATGGCAAGTTGGATATAATTTATTTCCTATCAAAGATGTTCTAGCTTACGCAAAACAAAAAGGAGTCCAATCAGTTTCTTCAACTGAGATCACTCTTCCATTTGATATTGCTCAAAAAGATGATCCTTTGCGTAGTTGGACGATTAATATTGAAGGAAAAGGACGCTATTGTGCAAATGGGTTAATGTTGTATTATAGATTAAAATGTGTTGAGATTGTGGTTTAGAGATTCTCAACTCTATGCCTCAGTTCCCATTTGCCATCTTTCTTAACCCACAAATGAGGAGATCTAAACTTGTCAGCAGTTGCAAAGAATTCTTCTTCACTTAAATCTAAATATTCTAAGAACTCAGCAAAATATCGCTTAGGAAATTCTTGATCAAATTTCTTAACAAGTGCAACACCCTCTTCTCTTGTAATTTTTTTATTTCTAATTTCTTGCGCAGCATCATAGCTTGCACGTCCTAAGCCAAACTTTATCAATGTCGTCCAGTAATGAAATGGATCTGTTTTATCATCAATACTGTTATACTTAGAATAAGTGCCTTCTGTTCTTTGATCGTTTGCTTGAAAGTCAATTTTCTCAACTGCTAAATAATAAGCTTCTTGAGGATCCCATTTTAGATAATAACCCAAGTAATGCACTTCAATTTTTTTCTTCTCAACTTCATCAGGATCAGCTGGAAGATAGGGAAGCAAATCATTCATGGTAAGACCATGTTTCTCAAGCAAATCTTTGATAGACACACCACCTAAGAACATATCCTGATAATCTTTTCCTGCATGATATTTTTCGGATCGTAAAGCGGTAACTGTATCTTTAATGGGATTACCATATTCTGCCTCTGACTCTCCATAGAAAACAAGTGGTACATCATATTTTAATGCAAATTTTACTCCTATATTTTTTTGCCCTAGAATAAAAGGCTGAAAGGGATGTAGTAAATTAAGATACGCAAATCGTGTTAATAATCTGTGTATTTTTCCATTTGGGGTAAATAAAATATTATCAAATCCTCCTTTATGGATCCAGTTGGTAAAATTATTCCAACCGTAAGGAGTGTATAAATGAGGTGCCCATGTTACAGTTAAAGGATTCATTTTGTATTTGTACTTAAGAAGCCAGGATGCTTTAACACTATCTTTTCCACCGCTGCCAGGAACAATGCAATCATAACGACCATCAGATCTTCGGTATTTGTTACAAACTTCCCATAATTTTTTCTCTCTTTCTTCCCAATCAATGTCTTGCTCTTTTTTTTCAGCTAACCTACATGCATCACAAACACCTTCGGAATCGAAATGAATCGTATCTTTTTTTGTTTTAATATTATGTTTGAATTCAACTGCTGAATTAGGTCTTTGATTAGAAATAACACAGCTTTTACAAAATTTAACATCTACTGGTAATCCATAGTATGCTTCGAGAGGTTTTGTTTCTTGTGTCATGTTTATTCCAATTGTGCAAATTCTCTAATAATCTGCAATCCTCCTTCGCCACTTTTTTCCGGATGAAATTGACAGCCATACACATTTTCTTTTTTGACTACTGCACAAAATTCTTGATTTCCATAGTTTGCTGTAGCCAAAATAGCATTGCTATCTTCAGGAACAATATAAAATGAGTGAATAAAGTAGGCTTTAAATGCATTATGGGTCTTAGAGAGAATGCTTGCATCCCATGTTTTATTTCCTCTCTGATAAATACTATTCCACATGATGTGTGGAACTCGATAACCTGGAATGCTTACTTCTTTTGGATTTTTAAATCCAATAACTTTACCTTTAATAATGTCTAATCCTTTATGATTTCCAAACTCCTCACTCTCACTCATCAAAAGCTGTGCGCCTAAACAAATGCCTAAGAGCGGTTTATTAGCAGCAATATGCTGCTTAATTGGCTCAATCAGTTTTCGTTTTTCTAAATTTCTCATTCCTTCTGCAAAAGCTCCTACTCCTGGCAAAATCAAACTTTGAGCAGTTGCAACTTCTTCTTGTGTACTAACAATCTTCACGTTGCAGCCAATTTTTTCAAAGGCACTAATCACACTCATAATATTGCCAACACCATAATCAATAATTGAGATAGTTTTATTCACACCAACTCGGTTCTCATTTTTTCTCTCAATCTCCTTGTTGGCGCGTAGAGGTATTTTTTGATTTTCTAATTCTTGTTTTATATCTTGAATTGAACTTTTGTTATAATGAATAATAGAAGCAAAAGAAATAGCATCACAGCCCGTTTCACTAATGCACTTTGCAATATCTTTAGAACTACCTGCTCCACCACAAGCAATTACAGGAACGAAAACAGATTCTGATATTTTTTTAATTAATTCCAACTCATACCCTTTTTCTGTGCCTTCTTGATCAATTGAGGTAACAAGTAATTCTCCTGCTCCTAGCTCAACTAATTTTTGGGCCCACTCTATGGCATCAAGACCTGTCTTTTCTCTGCCATTGTCGATGTATGCTTCCCACTTATTGTCAGCGCATTTTTTTGCTTCAATCGAACCAACGATACATTGAGATCCAAAGCGTTTGGAAGCCTCTGTTATTAACGAAGGGTTTCTTGTTGCTGCAGTATTAATCGCAACTTTATCAGCTCCCGCATTGAGAAGTTTTTGAATATCTTCCAGTGATCTAACTCCACCACCAACAGTCATAGGAACAAATACTCCCAAAGAAATCGCATCTTTTACTACATCAGATAAATTATTTCTCTCGTATAAACTAGCAACAATATCAATATACAGAATTTCATCTGCACCTTGATCGTAATATTTTTTGGCCAATTCCGCAGGCTTTCCAACAACTCTTAAACCCTCTAGATGAATTCCTTTTACTACATTTGGCCCTTTAACATCTAATCGAGGGATTATTCGCACATTCTTCATTGGGCATTTTTCTATAAAGTGGCTATAAAAAGGTTTTGTACCAATGATCGTGTTTAATAGAGATTTAGAATGCACAACGTTTAAATACCAATTTTCTCAAGTTTTTGACCATGAAATCACCTTCTTTTTCTCTTCTAGGAAAAACCATTGGTAGGAGTAATCCCATTTTTATCATTGCTGAAGCTGGCGTAAATCACAACGGAGATCTCTCCTTAGCCAAAAAGCTTGTTGATACTGCAGTTAAGATAGGTGCCGATGCAGTTAAATTTCAAACATTTAAAGCAGAAGATATTTGCACCCCTGATGCAAAGCAGGCGAACTATCAAGTAAAAAATACGAAAAAAGAAGAATCACAGTCTGAAATGCTCAAACGTTTAGAACTCTCAGAACAGGATCATCTCGAACTTAAAAAATATTGTGATCAAAGAAACATTATTTTTTGTTCAACTCCTCACTCAAGCACCAAAGATGTTGATCTTTTAGAGCCCCTTGTCCCATTTTTTAAAATTGCTTCAGGGGATCTTACCAATCTTCCTTTTTTATCCTACATGGCCACAAAAAGAAAACCTCTTTTTCTTGCAACAGGAATGGGAACTTTAAGCGAAGTTAAAGAAGCATATGGGTGTATTGTAAAAGAATCAAATCCACCTCTTCTAATTATGCATGCAACGAGTAATTATCCATTTTTACCTCAGGAAGCAAATCTACGTGCTCTGCAAACTCTTAAAGAAAATTTTTCAGTTCCTATAGGCTATTCTGATAACGGTAATCGCTTTGATGTTCCTTTTCTTTCTGCCCTTATGGGAGCAGTTGTAATTGAAAAACATTTCACACTTGATAAAAATCTTCCAGGGCCAGATCATCAAGCAAGCTTTGATCCAGAAGAATTCGGTTTACTTGTAAAAGGACTAAGACTTATTGAACAAGAGTTATCTTTACACAATAATGTTGCGTTCACTTCAGAAAAAGAATTAACTTCTTCTCTTAAAATGATTTATGAAAAGCTTAACCTTTCCTTAACTTTAGATCTTGTTCCACTCATTCTTGGAGATGGTGTTAAAAAACCAACAAAAGATGAGCAAGAAATTGCTAAGGTTGCAAGAAAAAGTTTAGTGTATGCAAAAGATCTTTCACAAGGAACAATTCTCAAAGAAGATGATTTTGCTATCAAACGTCCAGGAACTGGAATTTCTCCAACTCTTCTCTATTACAAATCAGAAAAAGTACTTGGAAAAAAATTACAACACACAGTCAAACACAACCAATTAGCTTCTTTTGAGGATTTCCTATGAACAAACGAAAAATTCTCTATGTTTCAGGAACCAGAGCAGATTATGGTCTTATGGGTTCAATTCTTCGCGCAATTCACAATCATCCTCAGCTTGAACTTCATATTCTTGCAACAGGAATGCATCTGATGAGTGAATTTGGCTTTAGTTTAAATGAAATAAAAAAAGATAAATATCCTTATACTGTCGTTGATGCGAAGTACAACAAAGACTCTTATGAATCAATGGCAATTTTCTTAGGAGAATTTATTGCTAAAGCAACTCCAATTATTTCATCTCTTAAACCATCAATTATTCTTGTTTTAGGGGATCGTGCTGAAATGCTTGGTGCTGCTTTATGTGGAGCATATCTTAACATTCCTATAGCTCATGTCCATGGAGGAGATGTAAGTTCAACTGTTGATGATTTAGCACGTCATAGCATCACCAAACTCTCTCACATTCATTTTCCTGCAACCAAAAAAAGTGCGCAGCGAATCCTAAGAATGGGCGAAGAAAAAGGAAGAGTACATGTTGTAGGTTCTCCTTCATTGGATAGGATCTTACACGAACCAAAAATTTCACGTGAGCAATTAGAGAATATCTTAAAAATCGATCTCTTGAAACCAACGATTGTTTGTATTCAACACCCTGTTACAGAAGAAGTATCTTACGCAGTTAAGCAAATGCAAGATACATTGGAAGCTCTCAAAGAAATAGGTTGTCAAACAATTATTCTCTATCCTAATGCTGATGCTGGCGCAAGAGCAATGATTAGCTCAATTGAAAAGTTCCGCACAACTTCTCATTTTACAATCCTTAAGAACCTTCCCTATCTTCATTTTATTAGTCTTTTATCTTATGCAAAAGTTCTTGTTGGCAATTCGAGTAGTGGAATTATTGAAGCAGCATCACTCAAACTTCCCGTAGTTAATATTGGTACTCGTCAACAAGGAAGAGAAAGAGGTAAAAATGTTATTGATGTTGATTACACGAAAGAAGAAATTATAAAAGGAATTAAAAAAGCACTTTCAACATCATTTCAAAGAAAATTAGATGTAAAAAATCTTTACGGTGATGGGAAGACAGGAGAGCGAATTACCACCTTTTTAGCTAAAATTGCTCTTAATCAAAAATTGTTACAAAAGGCTGCACCTTAGGTGAATATTATGACAGAACGTTTTCAAGAATGGATTGAACCTGTAATTGAAGAGAAAAAGCTCACTAAGTGGAATTGGATGGTCCAAAATAAAGAGGGGCTAATGTTAGGAAAATATACCGACATTGGCGCTTTTACCTATATTAATGCTCAATATGAAGTTGTTATTGAAGATCATGTACAAATTGGCAGTCATTGTTCAATCTATTCTGTTTCAACAATTGATAATAAAAAAGGAAAAGTAACACTTAAAAAAAATTGTAAGATTGGAAGCCATAGTGTTATTTTACCAGGTGTTACGATTGGAGAAAACTCTGTTATCGGAGCGTGCAGCATGGTCAATAAAGATATACCCTCCAATGTCATTGCTTTTGGGGTTCCAGCAAAAGTTATTAAACAAATCAAGGAAAGTGAACAACAATGATTCCTTTATCTAAACCACACATAGACGAAAAAGATATTCAAGGAGTAGTTGAAACGCTTCGCTCAGGTCAACTTTCATTAGGTCCAAAACTTAAAGAGTTTGAAACAAAATTTGCATCCTACATTGGCACAAAATATGCCATTGCTGTTTCAAGTGGAACCACCGGACTTCATCTTTGTATGAAAGCATTAAACCTTAAAGAAGGTGATGAAGTAATTACCTCACCCTTTTCTTTCATTGCGTCATCAAATAGCATTCTCTATGAAAAAGCAAAACCTGTTTTTGTTGACATCGATGAAAAAACATTTAATATTGATCCTTCTAAAATTGAACAAAAAATAACAAAGAGAACAAAAGCTATTCTTCCAGTTCATATTTTTGGACTTCCCGCAGAAATGAATTCAATCTTAGCTATTGCCAAAAAACATAATCTTTTGGTTATTGAAGATGCTGCAGAGGCCATTGGCGCTGAGTATCAAGGAATAAAAGCTGGAACCTTTGGTCTTGCTTCTGTTTTTGCATTCTATCCAAATAAACAAATGACGACAGGAGAAGGTGGAATGATTTGTACCGATGATGAGAATGTTTACAATCTTTGTAAAAGTTTAGTAAATCAAGGACGAGCCATCAGCGATCAATGGCTCTCTCATGAACGTGTAGGCTACAACTATCGGCTTGATGAAATGAGTTGTGCTTTAGGACTAACACAGCTTGATAAAATAGATCTTCTTCTCAAAAAAAGAGAACAGGTTGCCAAATGGTATGATGAAGAACTTAAAGATAATCCAAATCTTCTTCTTCCAGTAAAAACACCTCATAAAAGAAGTTGGTTTGTGTATGTGGTTCGCCTCTCACCAGATATTGATCGAGATCTTGTGATGAAACTTCTTTTAGAAAAAGGTATCCAAACAAAGCCTTATCTTCCCTCAATTCATCTTCAGCCTGCGTATCAAAAGTTAGGTTATAATGAAAAATTTGCGGTTTGTGAGGCAGTTTCTAAGTCTTCTGTTGCATTACCTTTTTATACTGACCTTTCACAAAATGATGTGAAATTAGTATGTCAACAACTAAAGAATATTCTCAATCAGCTTCATTAAAAGAACTATTTGAAGGAAAAATTATTCTTGTTACCGGAGGTACTGGTTCTATTGGATCTGAAATTGTAAGACATCTTCTTGCTTTTAATCCTAAACAAATTCGTGTTTTTGATAATCGAGAAACAGAAGGATTTCATTTCCAGCATCAACTTGCAGATCACAAAAATGTACGTTTTCTCATTGGAGACACTCGTGATAAAGATCGACTTCGTTTGGCAATGGAGCATGTGGACATTGTTTTTCATGCGGCTGCTCTAAAACATGTTCCATCCTGTGAGTATAATCCTTTTGAAGCAGTTAAAACCAATGTTTTCGGAACTCAAAACGTGATTGATTGTGCTTTGCATTGCAATGTTGAAAAAGTAATTAACATCAGTACTGACAAAGTTACAAATACCATTAATACGATGGGAGCAACTAAACTTCTTGCAGAACGATTGATTAGTGCAGCTGAACATTATCGTGGCAAGAAAAGAACTATTTTTTCATCCGTTCGTTTTGGCAATGTACTACGCTCTCGAGGATCAGTTCTTGATTTATTCGAAGAGCAAATTAAACGAGGAGGACCTGTAACTATTACTGATTATGAAATGACTCGTTTTTTTATGTTAATTCCTCAAGCAGTAGAGCTTGTCTTTAAAGCTGCACAACTATCAACGGGAGGAGAAATCTTTATTTTTAAAATGCCTACCATTAAACTTTCTGATTTAGTGAATGTTGTGATCGATGAGATTGCTCCTAAGTATGGAAAAACTTCTTCACAAATTGAGCACAAAGTTATTGGAATTCGTCCAGGTGAGAGATTGCATGAAGAGTTAATGACCATTGAAGAAGCAGATCATGCCCTAGAAACTGATGAGCTTTTTATTGTTCTTCCATCTTTATTTAGTGAAGAGGCAACGTTAGCTATGAAACAAAACTATTCCTCATATCCTCGAGCACCAGTTAAAAGTTATAGTTCTCAGCTTAATCGTAGTTTAAATCAAGAAGAAGTTCGTGCTCTTTTAAGAGGAGCAAAATTGGTTAATTAATCTTTAGCAAATTCTTCGCTATCCCAAATGTGCTTAGGATTATCTTTTCGAGAAATTATGAATCTGTCCATAATTAGGTAATCAATTCCTGTGCCCATCATACATTTGTAGGCATCATGTGGTGTACAAACAATTGGTTCTCCTCGAATATTAAATGAAGTATTAATTAAAATTGGGGTTCCTGACAATGTACCAAATTCTTTAATGAGGTCATAATAAAGATGGTTTTGCTTTCGTCTGATCGTTTGCAATCGTCCTGAGCCATCCACGTGCGTTACCGCAGGAATTCTCTTCTGAAAATTTTTACGAATAGGATATACCATTAACATATAATCTGTAGGTTCAGGAATTGGATTATCGCAATCAAAATAGGTAAGAGCATCATCTTCACACACAACTGGAGCAAAGGGACGAAAATGCTCTCTATGCTTTACTTTAGTGTTAAGTATTTCTTTCATTTGAGTACTACAAGGATTAGATAGAATACTTCTTGCTCCTAAAGCACGAGGTCCCCACTCCATGCGTCCTTGGAACCAGCCAATAACATTATTCTCTGCAATCAGTTTTGCGGTTTTTGCAATCAGTTCCTTATCGCTTTTGAATTCTTGATAACGTACTTTATTTTGTTCAAGATAATTTTTTATCTCTTGATTAGAATAAGAAGGACCTAAGTAAGCACTTTGCATCACAAAGTTTCGTTTATTGTTAAGTATTGTATTGTAAACATAATATGCTGCACCAATGCTTGTTCCTCCATCAGTTGCATTAGGTTGAATCCACACTCTTTTAAATGGTGTGTTTTTTAATATTTTTCCATTAAAGACACTATTGAGCGCGCATCCTCCTGCTAAGACAACATTTTCACACTTGGTAATCTTATGAAGATGTTTGAGCATCATTATCATTGTTTCTTCAAGAACTAACTGCAGAGCTGCTGCAATATCTTTATGTCTCATTTCAACTGAGGCTTCCATTGATCTTGCTGGTCCTCCAAGCAATTGGCATAATTTTTCGCTTGGCATCGATGCTTTATAGTGATACACAAAATAAGACATATCCAAATGATAGCTACCATCTTCTTTGATATCAATTACTTTTCTTAATTTTTCATAATATTTGTTTGTCTTAGGATTCATATCACCGTAAGGGGATAAACCCATTACTTTGTATTCTGAGTTATTAACACTAAAACCTAAATAAGCTGTAATGGTTGAATACAAAAGTCCTAAAGAGTGAGGAAAGCGAATATCTTTGTATAGAGTAATAGAATTTGCTTTACCAAATCCAAGTGCGGTCGTTGTCCACTCTCCAACCCCATCAACGGTAAGAATTGCTGCTTCTTCAAATGGACTCACTAAAAAAGAACTTGCAGCATGAGATAGATGATGCGGAAGAAAAATAATATTTCCTTGATACTTTAATTTTCTCCTAATAATTTTAGGTAAGCGAAGTTTTTCATTGATCCAAGATGGCATGGAGCGAATAAATGTAGGAAAGCTTTTAGGAAACATTTCAAGGTGCTGATAAAGAAGTCTTTCAAATTTAAGAAAAGGTTTTTCATAAAAAGCAATTTGATCAATTTCATTAATTGTTATGTTTGCTTCTTTTAGACAATACTTTATGGCATTAAGAGGTAGTGATGAATCATGTTTTTTTCTTGTAAATCTTTCCTCTTCAGCTGCCGCAACTAAAATTCCATCTTTTACTAAGCATGCTGCAGAGTCGTGGTAGTAACAAGAAAGTCCTAAGATGTAGGTTGATTTCATAGTTTAAAATTGGCGTAAATATTCTTTTTTAGTTGGCGTTGTTAAATTGAGATCTTCATAATAACTCTTTTTTTCTTTGTCTAATTGTAAATCCAACCCTCTCTTCTTTTTTCTTTTCCACAACAATGAGGCAAGGCCCACTCCTAAAATATAGGTAATACTAAGAAGTACAGTATTAACCAACGTATTGACACTTTTTCCAAAGGTGTGAAACCCTTGTTGTATTCCTTTAAAAAATTCTTTTAGAGCCATTGTTTTTTCATCATCCACTGAATTACTAGTACAAGTACTAATGCCACGACGAACGTAATTATCCAGCCTTTGAGGTTAAATGTAAATTTAGCTGTCAAAAATGAAAAGATAAACGAGAAGGAGAGCAAAGAGAGGAATAAGCCTACACCTTTTCCTGCTTTAAATGCAATACTTCTCTCTACATCCATTCTCTATTAGGACTGCTTCTTCTTTAAAAAGATTAGCCTCATTTAGAATAAGGCATAGATAAAAGGCGAAATAGCTGAACTTTGACCTAGAATGATCAGGGCTGCAACAAGAATGAGCATAACAACAATAGGGGTTAACCACCACGCTTTTCTAACTTTAAGAAAGTCCCAAACCTCACCTAAAAGACTCTTGTTTTCCATAGTTATTTAGAAAAAAGCGTTCTTTTTATAGTTTTCTTATAAAACCTAAGTTAGCGCACTGATGGCCAAATGCTTTCAACATCCTTGTTTTTGTGAGATGAAAGAACTCCTCCTAGATATAAAGGAAGATTAGAAGCTGTTTCAGCGACAACATATTGTTCTCCGTTGTAACGAACTATGCCTTTTTCATGGGTTACTTTTGGGTTTATCCTTTCTTCTTTAAAGATGGCAGGTACGCCAATTTGAATATGGGTTGGGTGAAGTATATAAACTGAAGGAATAGACTTTTCATAATCTTTATTGGCTCTAAGAAGACTTGCGAGAAGAACAGAAGTATCTTTGCAATCTCCCTCTCCATCATAGAGCGTTTCCTGTGGTGAACGCACATAACTTCTACCTGGTCTTTCAAGTTCTCTTCGTCCTTTTTCATGATCGAATTTAATAGCCGTAAGAACAAAACATAAAGCTGCTTGAGCAATATCCTGATAAGAAGAATAACCTAGGGTAATATCGCTCATAAGTTTAGAGAGTACGGGATCTTCTTTCGCTGTTAGATCTTGTAAATCACGCATTGGGACTCGACTAAGTCTCTTTTCTCTACTATAAGTTCTCTCTAAAGCTACACTTACCGTAGGACGAACTACTTCGGAAATAACTGCTTCCTCAGGGCTTTCAAGTGTATACCTCTTTCGTTGTTTTTCGCTTTCAAGACCAAGACCTTGAGCAAGAAGAGCAAGTTGGTCATCAACCGCTTCTTTCAAAGGAGTAGTCTCTGGAGGAGGAATTGACCAGTATTGGTACCATTTGACTGACTTTGCGTCAGCTGTTCTAGAAGTTAAAATTTCAAGGCCAGCTCCCGCTAGCACAGCTCTCAATACATCGCGTCTAGATCCTCTATATTCCATAAGCTATGAAATAGGGGTTGTATTTATAAAACTTTACAAAATAACTACTATCTAGTAATTAAATTTATAAATAACTCCCATTTTATAGCTAATATGGATTTATACACACCAACAGGGATTATAAGTAGCATTCAACAGCATCCACGTGATGGTTCTAGAATAACACACGAGTTTGTTATTAGGTATGCTGATATTACTGGTCTTTTAAGAGCGCCTCAAGATCTGCATTTATGCTTCAACCTAGACAATAATGAATCAGTACCTGTACAAACTATTCTTTTTCCTATTAAATATCTTCCACCAATTTTAAGAGAGGTAGGTATTAGCGAAATTAGCTCACTTGAAGGCAGACGAGTTCTTGGTATGGGCAGGCAAGATCCAAAAACAAGACTTTTTAGATATCTAGATGGTCTCGTTTTTGATTATGATGATAGACTCACTTGCGCTGAAAATGATCGGAGAACTCATTTAGTTGACGACGGTCCTCATTCTTTTAGATTGGAACAAGACCCTCGAGTTTACGATGCTCCTTCTTCTAAGATTTGAACAAGAACATCGTTGTGAAGAAATTATTGGTTCTGCACTATTTTCCTCTTAATCAACTCTTCACTCAAAACCTTCCCTGCCAAAGCATGGCCACTAGGATTAAAATGCCCATCATAGCTAAAATAAAGTGGTGTAACAGAAGATTCTCTAAATCCCTCAAACATACTAATAAACGAGATATTTTGCTCTTCAGCAAACGCTTGCAGCTTTTTCTCAGCGCGATCGCTATAGATAACTCCTGTAAGAAGGCCCGAATTGTGTCTTCCCTCTTCCCACTCAATTGGAGAAATTTGGTGCGCATAAGGATATACTGCTAGCACAAGCTTACACCTTTCTTTTTCACACAACTCTTTCATCTTTAAAATATAAGAAAAAGTACGTTGCCAATGCACTGATTCATTGGTAACTTCACTAAAGCGAGTTATTCCATAGCGATCATAAGCAATATCATACAAAAACGGTTTTTCAATTTTCGTTGGAGGTGGAAGAATTCGATCAATGCCAATAAAAATGCTATTAATTAAAGCAGTTATTTTAATTTCTTTGCGAAGATCAAGTAAAAATGATTTCTTTTCTGGATTAGGAACAGATACTAGTTCTCCTGTCTCATCAAAAATTGCCTCTTGCTCTCGCAAATAATCATCTTGTACATCGCTCATATCAAAATTAAGAACAACAACATCTGGCTTCAACTTAATTCCTTTTTCTCTCAAATAAAGATATTGTAAGGTGGGAGAATAAGATGTAACCCCTGCGTTAAGAACATCAGCCTTAACTCCTTCATGATTCAATTGTTGTTGTACTACTTCGCTAAAGGTTTCGTTTTGTTCAACTCCATATCCCCAAGTGAATGAATCTCCTAGCATTAAGATTCGCACATCATAGTTTTCTTTAGGTTGAATGGGATCATCGCGTATGCCAACGCTATTAATAGAAACTTTAGTTTGCCATTCTGTTGAAGAAAATGTTGAATTGCAATTAGGAATGTAGAAGTGATGAAACACTTCATCTGTTTGTCTGCAACCTTGAGGTGTTGTTATCTGCAAAAAAACTTCGATAAGGAGTGCACTAATAAACAAAGACCCTAAAACCAGCATTCCATTTATGACAAAAGATCTAACTTTTTTTTCTCTAATTAACGATTCTTTTCTTAAAAAAGAAATGATGGCAAACAAAATAAATCCAATTCCCACAATTAACATAACCACTTTTATTGTAAGAGCTTCCATCGTAAGAACACGATCAAATGTTTTAGGAAGCTTTTTTGTCAATCCTTTGAATAAGAAAAGTAAACCTAGTATAAGAATGATTACTTCGTGAAGCTTTATTTTTCTCATGAAATTTCCTTTTTTACTTTATACACAACATACTCTTCATTTTCATAGATTTTTTCTGCAACTAATGAGAAATCTCTATGTGGAATACTTTCTTCATAAGGTCCTATAACAAGATAATCAACTCGATATTTTTCAACAAGATCTGACCACTTGCTTGGTAATTTTTCATATGTTTTTTTAACGGTTTCCACAAAATCTTGAGGCATTACACAACTCTTTTTAGAAAAAAATGATTCAAAGGTAATATGATGAGAAAATGCTTCTTCAAAGAGAGCATAATTATACACTCCTTCTTTTTTATCTTCAAAATCAACTTTAAGAAGTTTACTAAACGCACAAGGACTCTTCAAAAACAACAAATCTTCAGATGATGCACCAAGTATCTTCAATGCGATAAGTCTACGAGAAATCATTTCAGAGAGCGGCAGAGGATCGACATTAGCGTTTGGAACATACACTGAATTCTTTGTGTAAATTGGAAGTAGGTGAATCAAATCAGAGCTTACTGTAAGAACAACATCATCTTGGTTTGTTTTTTCATTAAGATATGTAAATAATTCTGTTTGTGTTTGTGGTAGAGTGTATTCTCCTTCAACATTTAAAGCGTAAGTTACTTGCCAAAGTAATCCAAAAGAGCAAAGCATAATGATCACAACAACACTCGCACGAGTTAGTATCTTTTGTAGAACATTTACCTTCTTAAGAAGCGTTATAAGATAGATAGAACATAGAACCAAAATTGGCCAAATGACTGTTGTAAGCCAATGCCTTGGTGTAATGGTATAATTTAGAATTAACTGGACATTCATAATTGCCGCAGAGCTGATAAGAAGAACAATTAAAAAATCTCTTTCTTGTATCTTTGGTGTTTCATCTTTTATTTTTTTTCCAATACCATAAATAATTATAATAAGAGCTACTGCCAAAAATGTTATCTTCCAGTTTACGTAGCGTCCAACATCGATTGCTAGCCTTGTTAAAAGTTCTTCTTTATTAGAAATGGTCTCTAAAGAATTAAGAAAAAATATTGCGCCTATTACTACAGAAATAATGCCTGAAACAAAAAGTTTTTTTACGATGCTCCACTCTTTTTTAATGAGATAAAAGATAAACAAAGAGATGATAAAAACAACATAAAACGTCCAATAATAAAAATAAGTGTAAAACAGCAATCCTCCTAAAATTCCACTAAAAATAGCATACCTCCATTTTTGTTTCTTGATAAGATAAAATAATAAGAGAAATGTTGTAGCAAGAATGGGAAAATCAAAGAGTACAGGATAGAAACGAGAAAAATAACTTATAGGTTGAACAATTTTATCACTAAAGAATTTGAGAATGTATGTTGGAGAGAAATAAAGCAGAGGAATGCTAACTAGCGACATAACTTTATCCTTGGTAAGGTTAAAAGCAAGAGCGTAGATAAGAAGAGCACCAAGAAAAGTAAAAAGAGCGTAAGAGAGAATATATGTTCGACTAACGCTTCCTGTAAGAAAAGTAAGTCCTCCTAAGATTAGTGCAGGGAAAGGCGCTCCAGCATGAGACAAAATAAGCTTATCTTTCCATTCATATACATTTGAGCGAGGAATGAGATGACCTTCCTCAACTTCTTTAACATACTGCGCATATAACGCTTCATCAACACTTCTTGCATCAACTCCTTTGACAACTAAAGGATAATACGCTTCTTCTTGTAGTATTGGGATGATAACGTGAGGAAGTAAGAAAACAAGACCAATAATAATACTTAAGAGTACTGCATATTTATGGCTCTTGATAGTTTGTATCATTTTAGAATGATATTTCTTACTCTTATTTTAAAGACTTTCTTCCTTTTTCTTCTAAGAGTTCTTTATACAAATTTTCAAATTCTTGCACTGTTTTTTGGTTATCGATATTCCTTTTTAAATGAAGAATTTTCTCTTTTGAAGAAAGTAATCTTAAAATTGTCGATGCTAAAAGATCACTGCGCTTAGGAGGAATGAGATATTCGGAAGGAAAATATTCACCAAGACCTCCTACATTGGAACTTATGTAAGATGTTTTAACTTGCATGGCCTCAATAAGGGATAGAGGAATAGAAAAAGTCTCTTGTGCCTTATGAATAGGGTAGAGATAAATCCAAGCTTTTGACAGCTCCTCTTTGGGATCAACTTTTCCTTTGATTACAATATCTTCTCTATTTAATTTTTTTATTTCTTGATAATAATTGTTCTTCTTTTTAAGGCCGGAATCACAAATTATTAGTTTAGTATTTGGTTTTTGTCCTCGCACGATCTCAAATGCTTTTAAGACATCACCAATACCTTTTTCTTTGCTTAAATGACTCATAAATAAAAGCGTTGGCTCTTTTGTTTTCTTCGCAGATACTGTGAGTTGTGGAATAAGTGGAGGAATAATTTGACAAGATAATTTTCTTAATCTTGTTTTTTGCAACAAATTAAACTGATATTGTGTTTGAAGCGTAACTTTAGAAACTTTTTGCATAACTAGGTTACTTACCAAAACGTCCCAAGAGCGCTTCCAAAAACCATTTAACCCACCATCAAACATTGTCATTACCTGCGTTTTAGCTTTGGCTCTTAGAAGGAGAGGAACAATCAAAGGTGTTGGATGACTAATATAATGTAAAATATCTGTCTGACAAGAGCTAATATCCAGAAGGTTTGCATATTTTATTTTAATTCCATCCTTTTCAATAGTTTCTTTTCTTTTTGAAGAAGTTGATACAATTTCAACTTGATGTCCTCTTTTTTTCATCTCCTGAGCCATCCACCAAGCTTCTTTACGAACTCCTTCAACGATTGGAAATTCAAGGTCATGAATATAATAAGTAATTTTCATAAGGTTCTTCTCAACGTTTTTCTCCAGATCTTATTAAATATTTCATTGATACATTCTTTTTGTGGTTGTAATGTATTAATTTTGTGTGAATCAATTTTTTCAGCTAATTGAGTATAATGCTCTAGATGCTTTTCTAAAATATGGGGAGCAACTTCCTGTTTTCGTTGCAAGAGAGTTTCTTTAGAACATTCTAAACTAAATGTAAAGTCTGGTTTAGGATACATTTCTAGAAGCAAAGGAAAAAGAATACTTTCTGGTGCATACGAATAATGTGCATAGTAATCATAAAAATAGCGATCAGTAATGATGATTGCTTTTTTTCTTCGTAAAGGAAAAATAAGGAAAAAATACCTTGCTAAGTATTCAATAAAATAGTAAAAAACAATTAGCTCTTGAAAAAGACTTCTTTTTTCTTGTCTGGTATTCATCTTTTCAACAATTTTGTAATCCTTTGTTTTGAACAGTTTAGAAATTAACTTTGTTGTTGGAAGAAATGGAATCCATCCAAAGTAAATGGAATATGCTTTAACTTCAAATTTTTCAAAAAAAGAAGGAATTTTTCCCTTCAATTCTTTTGCTAATGTAGATTTTCCTGATCCATCAGGTCCAAGAAGGCAGATATGGGTTGCTCTTCGTTTTAGTGATATTTTCCTTACAACCATTCTTAAAAGACGAAAGAAAATTGTACTTCTTGCAAGCGGTTTTTGTATAAATGTTGTAAAGATAGTTTTGATGGTAAAAGATTTGGGAAAAAATATTTTCTCTTTTGAACTGTTTTTAACTTTTACAATAGTTTCTCGAAAAGCTTTATGCCAACCTTTTTTACAGGTTTGTTCATCAATATATTTTCTATCTAATGGTTGAGCTAGAATTTTACGTACAACAGATGTTTTATATTCATTTAAACAAAAATTCTTGAATAAAGCTTGGGCAATATAAACTAACAAATCATCTTCAAAGCAAGGAACAACAACTGTTGCAGATAATTTTCTTCTCCTATCAAACATTCTCTTTTTATCAAGAAGAGTCCATCCAAGCCAAGAAACTTCTTTGTAGAGATCAACAACAAGAAGGGTATCATCTTCTTTTTTTGCCCAAAATGAACGATACTTCTCGCTTTCTAAAAGAATAAAACCTGTTTCATTGAGGGTCTTTTGAGCTCTTCTATATTCCTCTTCATTTTCGATTAAAATGTCAAGGTCAAGTACGGCTCTTTCTTGAATATAAGGGTAGCGTAAGAGAAGGTAAGAAATAGCTTCTTTTTGTAGTTTTTTAAGGAAATGGGAGTACCCTTTTGAAAGCATCCAAAAATCTCAATTATTCTCTTTATATCTGTTATGAATGATAACTCCTAATAATCTCTTTTTAATCTCTTTTTTTAAGTAATAAAATTTAAATAGGTTAATTTTAAATTTTATCCCAACTCCATGAAACCTTTACTTGCTATTGCTGATTGCGATGGAACTCTTATTGAAGGAGGAAGACTAGATTTTTCCTCTCAATTAGTAGAGAGTGTTGGAAGATTTCGTAGCCGGGATAATTTATTTACAATTGCTTCAGGAAGACCTTATGAATTTCTTAAGAGTGTTCACGATGCTTTAATTCCCTCTAGCTCTAAACTTGCTTGCGAAGGATTAATCTATGAATCAGGTTCTTATCATCTTTTTTCAGAAGGAACATTTACAACAGTTGGTGGGCTTTCAGAAGACCAATTAAAGCAGCTTGATGCATATTTGGCAAAAGAAAACATGCTAGGATTAGTTCCTCTGCCAAATACAAAATTTCAAACAAGAAGATCTTTTGTTACACCTTCTTTTGTGTTAAGTGGTAATACTGATCAAGAACTTCTAAATCATGTTTACAAAACTTTAGGACCTAAAATTCAAACTGCTTTTCCTTTTCTTCATGTTTCTAAAACTGCCGATGGATTTGACATGGAGGCAAGAGACGTTACCAAAGAAACCGCTTTAACACCTTATTTACAAAAGATAGGAATGAAGCCAGCAGATTGCCTTGCAATTGGTGATTCTTCAAATGATTTTCCAATGTTTGATCTTATAGGGAAAAATGGTGGTATAGTTGCGTATGTAGGGGTAAACCAAAGTCAAGAAGATCTAGTTAGAAGAAGCTATACACACACTCTTATTCCAGAGCAAAGAGGACCAAAAGGAACATGTGAGGTTATTGCTCAGATTCTTAATTCACTCTAAACAACTTTTACAGCTTCTCTCTTAATATCTTTCTTAACAAGTCTATAAACCAAATAAATAGATCCAAATGATAAAAGAATAGTCACATAAAACACTAATCTTCCAATCCAATCAATTAACTTCCAGAATGGAGATTTAATAACAAAATAATCAAAGTCTTTAGTTTGATCCACCCACCCAACTCCATTAAATAAGAAACGGTGCGATGCATCAACAAAAGAATATGCTTCAGATGGAAGTTGTCCAGACATTTTATAGATTTTAAAAGAATACTGAACACCTGATACTTCTTTTATTTCAACTGAATTTTTAGTAAAAAGATCAACCATCTTCTCGTTAAACTCTTGCACTTCTTTATTTTCTTTAAGACCACGGCCCCAGCCACAATCATCAGGAACACATTCAATAAAATAAATGGGAACTTGCGTTTTTTGTCCTTTCGATCCTTCAACGATTTCCAAAAGCTGAGGAAAATACCTTGATTCAATGTAATGCGTATCATAAAAGTTCCAAGCAATGTTTCCTGTATAAATGCGTGAATCAACAATGACAACAGCACTCTCTTCAAAATCTTTAGTAACTTCTCTTAGCTGAATAATTGATGCTTTTTCAAAGATCTTCTCTTTTGAGAGCTGATAACCACTTAAAATAACAGCAACAACTAGAAAAATTCCAACAATCACTTTAGGATTCCATTTTCTCATAACAAAATCAATACAATAGCCAGAAATAATAGCCATTAGAGGAATAATAAAGATATAATGGCTTTTGCTTGATCCAGATGTTCCAGATAAAAGAAATACAATTGATAATATACAAAGCAGAAAGAAAAGATGCTCTTTTTTCTTTTGTACACAAGCAACAATTAATCCTAAAATGAATGTTATTGTAATAAACATGTCATAGGTCCACATTCTTGCGGCAACAATACCAATGATTCCAATATTTGATATAAATGACCATTCTTTGAATTTCTCACCAAAAAACTGATTGTACGCATCAATTCCTAAAGAACGCGCAAAAATAAGATCCACTAAATCTTTATGAACATACAAAAGAATATTATAAATTAAGATCGGGCTTAAGGCTAAGCCTAGTAAGAGAAGGGAGATAAGAATAACTTTAACTGCTTGTTTATTGAAATGTATTTTTCCTTCCTTAAATGAAATAAGATTTTCTTTTTTCTTGCGCAGATAATAAATAATTGCAACAATATAAACTGGGAAAACAAATAGCGCAATAAGTTTACTTAATGCTGCAATTCCTAAAAACAGAAATGAGAGTTGTAAATACGCAAAATTCTTACGTAACGCTTTCATTAAAAAAAGAATACTTAAGAGAAGAAAAAAGATACTTGTCATATCTGTTTCAATATTAAAAATAGTACTATATGGTGAAATTGCAAACAAAAAGGCGGCAATAAGGCCTCCTCGCTCTTTGCCAAATTCAGTTAAAATAAGATAGATCACAAAGATTGCAAAAGCTCCCAAAAAAATGTTTGGGAGACGAGAACTCCACCCACTAACACCAAAGATTCTCTCAGATATATCAACCAACGCAAGATGAAGTGGCGCTTGATCGACCGTTGAGTACTTACCTGATGAGAGAAAATTCAAGGAACGCACCGCAAAAGCTGTTTCATCAGTGAGGATATGCGTGTGTTGTGAAGCTAAAAAGCGTAAAACAAAAGCTAAAATAAAAATACTAATGAGAATAATTAACGTTGTTTTCTTTTCCATTCCTCTCCTATCTCATTTTCTTTTTTTGTAAAGATACCAAACTGTGAGGCCCCTAAAAACATCCGCTTGTAACTTAAAAGCTTCATGGGAGCAGAACGTAAATCAACAATGTGATCGTGGTGTTCAAAATCTTGTGCTTCAAGAAGTCCAAATCCTACCACAATATGACGCATCCACTCAGTTCTAGGAGTTGGTGTTGAACAAAAGAAAAGACCTTCAGGTTTTAGGATGCGGTTAACTTCAACAAAACAAGGAACATGCTCTACAACTTCTAAAGCAATTACCACATCAAAGCTATTATCCTTAAACTTCATATCCATCGCATCCATGACAAAATCAGGTTCAAAATTCATCCAAGGAGCTGTTTTAGGAGTATTTTTATCAATTCCAACAACGTTATATCCTCTCTCTTTTAATTGCCTTAGAAAATGTCCATTCCCGCAACCAACATCTAGTATTTTCATTTTTTCTTTAGGAATTCTTTTCTCAAAGCGTGCTAAGCTTTTAAGAATAAGTCCTAATCTTTTCTTTGCAACAAACTTAGTAATTGGATATTTGCTATTCATAGTTTTATTCTCCTCTGATACATTTCTTGAATTGTTTTTTCAAAAGGAATTTGTGGTTTCCAGGAGGTATCTTTCTTAATTAATGAGTTATCTCCTTTAATTTTTTGGAATGGAGCGTTACTCTCCTTCTTTTCCTCATCAATTTTAATCTGAGCTTTTTTTCCACTCACTTTTTCAAAGATTTTAATGATTTCTTCTACTGACCAGCTCTTGCCGCTACATACGTTATAAATCTTATGCTTTGTTTTCTCTTGCAAGAGAATTTTATAAGCGTTACACACATCTTCTACGTCTAGAAAATCTCTTTTGGAATCTAGATTTCCTAGCGTAAGAGAAACACTCACACCTTTCGTTTCAGCAAAAGCTTTTGCAAGCATCGGTACAATAAAATTGTCACTTTGTCCAACACCCGTGTGGTTAAAACTTCTAGAACAAATAATTTCAATATCTTTGAAATCGTCAATTAACTGTTCTTGTTTAATTTTTGCATCCGAGTAAGGAGATGTTTGAGGACATAGCGGTGAATCTTCTTTAAGAGTTGCATCTGATGGACAATATACCATGGCCGATGAGATAAGTAACACTTTTATTTTAAGTTGATGTTTACGAATAATTGTTAGAAATTTCTTTGAACTTTCATAGTTAATCAGAAGACATTCTTCTTTTTTTGCAAAACTCTCTTTCATCGAAGAAAATCCTGCAAGAAGAATTAAATATTGAGGAGTTGTTTTGAGAAGAACTTGTTCAATTGAATTTAAAGAAGTGAGATCCAAAAAAAATATTTTTTTATCATCAATATTCTCTTTTCGTCTACTCGTTCCATAGACTTTAAAACCATCTTTTTCAAGATGAGTTAAGAGATGAGATCCTACAAATCCATCAATTCCGGTTATAAGAAAGCTCATGTTTCACCCTCTTAAGATCAAATTCTGTCATAACTTTTACTAACTGCACAAAATTGATCGTAGGAGTCCAACCTAACACCTTCTTAGCTTTACTTGTATCACCACGTAAGTTGTCAACTTCTGCAGGTCTTAAGAATTTAGTATTAATGCGAACCAGAACTTTTCCATTATGCACTCCAACTTTATGAATTCCCTCTCCTTGCCAAGTTAGTGGCATTCCTGCAATCGCAAAGGCTTGATCAGCAAATTCTTGAATGCTATGGGTTTCTCCAGTTGCAATCACAAAATCATCTGCTTTTTCTTGTTGGAGCATTAGCCACATAGCTTTTACATAATCTTTAGCATGCCCCCAATCTCTGTGAGCATCAAGATTTCCTAACTCAAGTACATCAAGCGTTCCAAATTTTATACGCGCAACAGCGTCCGTAATTTTTCTTGTAACGAATTCAAAGCCTCGACGTTCACTTTCATGATTAAAAAGAATCCCACTACAGGCAAAAAGCCCAAAACTTTCTCGATAGTTAACAACCATATGATGACCAAATACTTTAGCAACACCATAAGGACTGCGAGGATGAAAGATTGTTTTTTCATTCTGGGGAGGAGTTGCTGCACCAAACATTTCAGAGCTTGATGCTTGATAGAGTTTAGCGTTTGGTTTTTCATAACGAACTGCTTCAAGCAGTCTTGCAATCCCAAGTCCTGTCACTTCTCCTGTCAGAACTGGCTGACGCCAACTCGTTCCAACAAAACTCATCGCCCCAAGATTATATATCTCATCTGGCTGTACTTCACGAATAACTTTAGCAATAGAAAACTGATCCATTAAATCCCCATGGTGCAAGGTAATTTTGTCCCGCAAATGTTGAATTCTCTCAAGGGTATCAATTGAAACACGCCGTACCAAGCCGTGAATTTCATATCCTTTTTCTAATAAAAATTCTGCTAAGTATGATCCATCTTGTCCTGTAATACCGGTGATTAGTGCTTTTTTCATTTTTCTTTCCTCATCTTCAAAAGAAGTTTTACATATCCCATTCCTGCTTTTAAAAGGCGAAATTTTGTTTGTCCATACTTGCGATAGGTTAAGGTTATAGGAACTTCTGCAATTGTTTTTTTCTTTTTATTAGCAACCAGTAAAAATTCCATAAGTCCTTCAAAGTTAGTTGATTCAACCAAAGGACTTATTTCATTAACAACTTCTTTACGCATGAGCCGAAACCCACTTGTTTTATCTTTGACATTAATTTTGAACACCTTGTTAAACACCGTATTTGCAATCTTACTAATCAATCTTTTCCAGGACGGAACATCCTTAACTTCTGCTCCTTCCATGGCTCTTGAGCCAATCACAATATCATACCCTTCTTTTGCTTTCTCAATCAATCTTGTTAATTCTTCAGGATTGTGGTTCAAATCAACATCCATCGTTACAATATGCGTTGCATGCTCTGAGACATGAGAGAAACCTTTTTTAATTGCACGCATCAAGCCTAATGGTTCTTTTTGATGAAACAGTTTAATTATTTCCTTAGGATGTTTTTCTTGGTATTCTTGAAGAAGGGGAAGAGTTTTATCATCTCCTTCAATTACAAAAATAACTTCGTATTCAATACCTATTTTCTCCATAGCAGAACTTATCTGCTTCATTAACTCAAGTACATTTTTCTCTTCATTGTACGCAGCAAGAACAAACGACAAAAAGAACTTCATTGTTATAGATCCTCAATTCCTACAACCTCAAATTGAGGAAGTGGAAAAATAAATTTACCACCTTGTTCTAAGTAGCTTTTCTCACGTCTGACAAATTCATCACGAAAATGCCAAGGTAGAACAAGAAGATAATCTGGTCTTTCTTTTCTGCATTCCTCTTCAGAAACAATAGGAATATTTGTTCCAATGGTAACTCTTCCAAACTTATCTTGATTTCTTTCAGCAATTTTTTCAATTTGTAGTGGTGTTATGCCATACCATTGCAAAAGCGTATTTCCTTTGGTTGAAGCTCCATAACCCCAGATTTTTTTTCCTTTAGCTTTTTCTTGAGCAAGAAACTTAAGAGTCTTTGTCTTTAGCTCTTCCATTTCTTTAAAATAAGTAAAATAAGTCTGAGGATCATCTAAGCGCAAGAGTTCTTCATAATGAAGAATACTCTCTACTCTCATGTCTGCTACATCACGAAACTGAGTTGTTGCAAATGAATCTTTTTTGGCAATTGTCTTTTGAATATAAATTCTAAAGCTTCCCCCATTGATATCATTGAGGATGCAATCAACGATTCTAAATCCATTACGAGATAGAAGATACTGTAAAGTCTTAAGAGAATAATATTCTAAATGTTCATGACAAATATTATCAAAAGCCATTTGCTTAAGCATTAAAGGAAGATAGCTCATTTGAATGATCCAAAGACCGTTGTCATCTAAAACATCATACACATCTTTTACAAAACTATTAGGATCTTCTAAATCATAAAACATGGCAATGCTTGTTAGAACTTTAGCCTTCTTTGAGAGGTGAGCAAAATATTCTTTTGCATTAAAGTAATTAACGATTGTTTTTGTAGTATGTTGTGAAGAAAATTGATACAAGTTCTTTGCAGGATCAAAACCTACACGGGTTAGATTTTTAGAATAATGTTTTATTAGCGTTCCATCGTTACAACCAACGTCAACAACAATCTCTCCTTCATCTAACCGTGTAACCTGCATGACTGACTCAACAATTGATTTAAGTTCATTAGTCATCGTTTGGTTAATGCCTGAACGATACCAATACTCTTCATACATGTGCGCAGAAGGCGCTGTGTGTTTGAGTTGGATTAACTTACTTTTCTTTCCCATACACAAAGTTAGAGGAACTTTGGGAAGGCGTGATTCTTCTCCTGCTTTAGGAAATCCAGACAAATAAATGTTACCTAAATCAAAAAGTTCAATGAGTTCTTCATTATCAATTCGGCAGGTAGTTCTTGTTATTGTTTCCATTTTATCTTCTCAATGAAAGTGCTTTAAAAGCTTTTCTCTCTCTAGTTTTTGTATGTTTTGATCTATATGTTTGTGTACTCTTTTAGTAACTTTTGGGCGATTCTTTTTTGAGTATAATGCTCTTCAACAAATTTTCTTCCTGCAAATCCCATAGATTTTCGTAAGTTAGGATTTTCGATAAGTTTTAGTAAGGCCTCATTTAGTTTTAGAGAATCATTAGGAGGAACAAGAAGTCCTGCATCTGACTGAATGACTTCAGAAATTGCTCCAATGTTACTTCCAATAATTGGTTTAGCGCATGCCATAGTCTCTAAAGAAATTCGTCCAAATGGTTCTGGCCATAAAGATGGAAAAACAACAATATCACTTTTTTGTATGATTGAAGCAACTTGCGAATAAGGAACTTGTGGATGAATTGTAGCATCAAGTTCTAAATTTTTAATTTTTTGTTGTAGTTCTTCTTTGATCGGTCCTTCTCCATAAATATCAAGATGAATCGCAAGATCTTTTGCTGCTTGTAAAAGAATGTGGCAGCCTTTGTATTTAGTCAAAGAACCAAGATAAAGAACCTGTATTTTCTTTTTCTCTTTATCATCTTTATTTTCATGAGCAGGAGTAAATATTTTGGTATCAATGATATTTTCAACAACACCTCCTTGATAGGAGTGTAAAAGCAACAATTTGTTAACATAAGAACTTACGGCAAGAGGCTTGCAAAAGCGTTGCGATGTACGTAATTTTTTATAAAAAGTATAAACATACAATAAAAAAAGAGGATTATACTTAAGATACCACTTGTTTTTCATTTTTCCAATTTCAAAAGAATCTTTTTGGCAAGGCAAAAATTCACGCAACGAACAGACAATCTCACACTCTTTTTCTCCATGATAAATCCGATCCCCTTTAGGACAGAGTGCTGGATAACTTTCAACTGTTGCAAATACTTTCTTTTTAAGAGATACAAGATGGGGTGCAACAATAATTGAGATTCCAAAGAGATGAATTACATCAATTGAGACTTCTTTGCAGATTTTTCTTATTTCTTTTCTTAGTGATCTTGGAAAAATAATACTTCTTACAATGTTTTCTTTAAATGATTGAGGATCATTTCCAGATGTTAAGCGTCGAAAAATAACTACCTCTCCATCTCTTTGCTCTTTTTCTAATCCTTCTTGAATAGAAGTTAGAACGAAAACGTTTGCCTTCTCCTTAGCAAGTGCATCTACCAAAAGTTTACAGTTTATCTCTCCACCACCCATAACTTTTGGAGGATAGTATTCACTCACAAAAAGAATATTCATTTGCTTGCCTCTTTTCTTTTTGAAATTAGTTCTTTGTAAAGTGTTAGGTATTTGTTAACACTATTTTTCCACAAAAAATGCTTTAAAGGTTTGGTCATAGTTTCATTATGAGAAACTTTTACAACCTTTTCTGCAAGATTATTACTATCTCCTGCAGCAAATAGCTGATATTTGCCACTCACAACTTCAGGTAATGATCCAATATTACTGACAACAACTGGTTTTTCCATGGCTACAGCTTCAAGTGTTGTATACCCAAATCCTTCAGAAAGAGAAGGAATGACTACCAAATCACTTGCCACAAGATATTCTTTTAGTTGATCGTAAGGAAGAGATTCAACAATTCTCACTTTATCTTCCAACTTCATCTTTTTAATAAGAGCGAATAATTCTTTTTTCGTTTTTTCATGCATTTCAACATTACTTAGCATTAGAACACAAAGTGCACTAGGAATTCTTTCTTGAATGAGAGGAACAGCTTTTAGAAGAGTTGAAAATCCTTTGGAAGGACCAGGTCTTCCCCAAGAAAAATAGATGTACTTTTTTTCAAAATCTAACTTTTTTCTGATTTTTTCTCTATCAGATACGCTAAATTCTTTAGGATTCCAAAAATGATAATCAAAACCATTATGAATCGTCGTAGCTTTTTGATGCGGTATTCCAATCTTAAGAAGATCCTCTTTGGTTGCATCTGATACGCAAACATAATGATCAAAGGGTAGAATATAAATGAGCTTTTCTAAACATTCATGAATGTAACTTTTAAATCTAGAAAAACCTGTAATTTTTTTCCATTTTCCTTGCCACACTTCATGAACAGTAAGAACAATTGGTTTTCTTCTCAGCTTTGCGCAAAGCCAAGCAGGAAAAGCTCCATTAAAAGTCGTAGTTTGAATGATATCAGTATTTTTAGAAAATCTAAATACGCTTGGAATTGCAGAAAATGTAAAAACGTAGCGTGAATGAAAAGAAGGAATGCGATTAACATCAACTCCTCCGATATTTTCTTTTTTTTGTGTGCCTCGCAGTTGATGCGTTATCAGCGAAACTGTGTTCTTTTCTTCAACAAACTTCTCAGCCAAGTTTTTAAAAACAACTTCAACCCCTCCATAATGGGGTAGATAGTTCTCACACACAAAAAGAATTCTCATTTTTTCTTCTCGTTGGTCTGCTCCTTTTCTTTTGCCTCTTCGATTGCTTGATGTCTTACAAATTGTTCTAACTTACGCTCCATTTTAGTAACTAAGCTATATGTGTAAAAGCTAAGTCCTAGGATCGTAAAAAAACCAATAACGACAAAAAAATCCAACCTTCTGTAAAAATTTAATCTTCCAATGATTGGATCAAGAAGAGCAGGACTAATTGCTAAAGCTAAAAGAAGTATCCATCCAACAAACCAGGTTGCAAATTCGCCTCGGTTAATTTCTTTTCTTTTATACTTAACAAAAGTAAAATACATCATAGCAACGCTAAATAAAATTCCAAGTAATTGAATCCACAAAGTCGTACTCATTTGAAGAGCCTCCAAGCAAACATTTTTCCTACGATTTTAACTCCATCAAAAATCGTTGTTCCTTTATATTTATCAGCATAAATTGTTTCTATATCCAGTTGTTCACTTCTAAGATGATGTTTTCCTGCATTAACAATCATCTCTGTTTCCATAAAGTAGTCATTTACGGCCCAGCGAACCTTTTGATAAGCCTCTTTGTTAAATGCTCGATATCCACACTGGCTATCATTTACCTCAATATTGTATAATAATTTAAGAGTCTTGGTAATAACTTTATTTCCAAATTTGAAGACAACTGGCATTGAAGCAGATTGTCTTCTTTTTCCAAAGGCAATTTCAACTCTTTGCAGTGCTTCAACAAATCGAGGAATTTCTGCAGGATCATGCTGCCCGTCAGCATCAAGAACAATTAGCTGCAGTGCTCCTTGCTCGATTGCATAGTCGCATCCAGTCTTAAGAGCAGCTCCTTTTCCCATATTTACTGCATGACGAAGCACTTTTACTTCACATTTCTTAGCTTCGCTATAAGTTGAATCCTTTGAGCCATCATCAACTACGATAATCTGATTAGTAAACTTCTTTACTTTTTCAATAGTTTGAGAAATCCTCCCAGCTTCATTATAAGCAGGAATTACGACGTAGTATGTCATGTAGTTGTCTTTAAGGAAAGCCTAAAATTCTTTTATAAAGGTTATGAAATGAGGAATCTAGAACACTAGGCTTAAAAAATAACTCCTAAATGACAATCATTGTGACAATAGAAACAATTGTTGGCAGTTTATTTGACGTATATCGTGAAGTAGTGCCTGGAACATTTTTTCATAGCGATCAATTAACGAATGAACGTCGAACTCACCCTAATGAACAAGAGAGAACTCAACTGCAAAGTAGGTATTTTTACACGGCAGATGGAATAATTTATTCTCTTCAGAAAGGAGTCCCTACATTATCTATCACTCGTGAAGAAGATAACCTTGTTTTGCGTCATCTCAACGATGAGGTAAACAACCCTTATAGTCAGTTAATCACTAGAAAAAATTATTACCCTGATTCTACTGAAACACAACAAGCTATAAGTGCTGCGCAAACTGTTACTATTGATCTCACTAAACTTAGATTCTTTCAAAGAAGCTGGGATGTATGTTGTCTTGCAGTCCCGACAACTATGTATGATGAACTGAATGCAGAAGAGAGAAAGTTAGCAGAACGTGTGTATGGTCAAGGAAAAGATTTTATTGCTAATATGAACATGCTTAATGAGAATAACGTTAAATGGGCAGCTATTTATGTTCTTAATCCAGATTATGTGCGTGAAATTGCGCAAAGTGGTCCTATAGCTCGGGCATGTTGGTTAAATAACATTTATAACAACGCTGGTTTTATTGCTTATGACAATTGTGTTAATGCTTTAAATCACTTACGTGGGAACCGTTTTTCCGAGTAATCACTTCCTAATTAAAGGCATTGCCTTATCCATAATCTCAATCGTATACGGGTGCAATTTTTTCTTAAAATCTGTTGTATAGTCTTCAGGTTTTACCATAACTACTTTACTGTGAAGTGCATCTAATTTAACAATTCCAGATCCTTTGGCATAAAACATCAAATTCAAAGAATCAGTGCCATGTCCATGACCAAATGGATCAGTTGCAAACCTTGTTCTAGCCATTCCCAAAGGAATGATTGTATCAATTTCAAGGTTACATTCCTCTTTAACCTTTCTTCTCAAAGATTCTTCAATTGGAATTCCTCGTTTTATTCTTCCTCCTACAGGCATTAATTCATTTTTCCCAGGAACATTATTGCGAAGAACAAGAAGAGCTCCTCCATTATATTCAATTACCACGTCGTGCGTAACAATAACTAAACCTCGATGTGCTTTAGCATAATCAGAAGTTGGCATATCTTCTGCTTCTAATTTTTTTACATCTATTTTTTTTTGTGACTCAATATTATACTCATTCATATTTACTCAACTGCTTGTACCTGACTACAGGTATAGTCAATTTTCCATGTTAGAATTCGCTGTCCTGTGACTTGCCTTGTGTCATAAAACTTCTCAAAGCATTTTGAACCTTTACCTTCAAAAAAGAAAAGTTTGGTAAACGTACTTGCGGCTTGAAGTCGATCAGCTAAAAGAAATGCATAATTTCCGTTTTGAGGGATAAGCACTAATGAAAAGCCAATAGGCGTTCCTGGTAAATCTTTTTCAACAATTTTTGTACCATCAAAATAGACAATTGAATTTGGTGCTAAAGTTGGATTATCTTCAATGCTTACGTTCATAGTTGAAAGATCAATATGAAATGTCAACCCTTTTCCTTGAATTGAACCAGTACATTCAAGAGCTGTTGCAGAAACGTTATTACATCCTCTCACCCCAGTTACATATCCTGGCCAAGGAGCAATCCAACTATCAGCATTCGCAGTTCTAATTTCGGTGTGAATCTTTAGTGCTTCTTCTTGAGACAAATTAAAGTTTTGAGTTAAATGTGTGATAGCATCTTCTGTTTCTAAATTTACTGTACTTTGATACATTTTTGCTTTCTCAAAGTTCCAAGCGCCAAAGTGTCCCCACACTCCAGCTTTTCCAATCATATCTTCTGAGGTGATAAAATAATTAGGAAGTAAATTAGGACAATGCGTATAGTTTTTTACCATCACTTGTGCTTGAGCAGGAGTAAGACCTAATTCTTCATATTTTTCTTCTGCTTTTTGCGGATCATGAATTTTAAAAACACTATAAAGTGTGTTAATTGCTTTAAGCGTGTCTCCTTGCATATATTCTTCTAACTTGTGAGGAGCATCTTCTTGAGCACAATTGAGCATGCGTAAAATTCCAACTGCTTCATCTTCGTTATTCGTTAGAAGACTTTTTCCAACCCAATGGATTCTCTCTCCTTGGTCTCCTCCATCAAAAGTTACTTTTCTTTGACCAATGGCTGCAAACCAATGCCCATAATCCCACCACGAAGTAATAAGGCCATTAGAACTATCCTCTTTAATTTTTGTAAGAGTATTAACCCAAGCATCATTAATGAGAGGAACTTCACTTTTAGCAATTTGCTGTGCTTGAGAAAATGGACTTAGAACCAAAAGACAAAGGATCAATATAACTATTCCTTTGGCAATTTTTACATTTACATGAATTCCTTTTGAAAGAAGATCAACTGCTCTTTCATAAAAAAAACCAACTGAAGAACCAACAGACAATGCAAAAGGAGGAACAATAAAGATTGCAAAACGAACTCCATTTTTGAAAGCATAGGCTGTTCCCAAAAGCCATAATCCTAAAAGAACTGGATACATCAACTCCACATCTTCATGATAATACAGAACTTTAAGTGCACCCATCATAAATGGAATACTAACCATTAAAATAAAAAAGACTGGGTTGTTAAGTTGATCTCTTAGCGCGATAAGAATTACATAGTAGACTGCACATAAAATAAGGTACACTTTATCTTTTGTTCCTTTAAATCCGCGCGTGAGAAGAACAACTATTCCCATTAAACCTAACCAAAAGAAAAATGGTCCTCCTACTTGACTAATAATATTAGAAAATGAAGTTGTATTAAATTCAGCAACTGTTGTAAGTACATTTGGCCAAATTGTTTTTACTCCTACAGTCTTAAGGGTAATAAAGCGAATTGGTCTCGTGAATCCATTAAAAAAGTTCCAAGAAGAAACAAACCAGGAAACAAAAATACCAGAGCTTACTAAAAATGCTCCTACAAATAATCCTATACCTTGTAGATGTTTTCGATTTTCTTTAGATTTAAACTGCTCTTTTTTCTTTAAAAATAATGCTGCTTGAGTAAGAACAACTGTGATAAATAAAGCAAGCAAAATGAAAAGGAAAATAGTTGACCAACCTGTCCATGTTGCAGCATAAATTCCAACTAGAAGACCAGCCACTCCTCCAAAGAGTAATTTTCTTTTAAGATCAGAACTATGATATGCTTCAATTGTAAGCCATGCAATAAAAAGGGGGTAGAGAATACTATATGAATCTGTATCCGAAAAACCAGCAGGTGTTCTTCCAAGAAGCGGTCCATTGATAACAATCAAAAGAGCAGCAAAAAATCCTCCAACATTACCCCCTAATCGTCTTCCAATAAAAAAAGCAGGAATTACGGCTAATCCCATGAGAACCACAGGAAGAAAGAACATGGAACGCATTAACGTAATATCACTGTTAAAAATATGTAAGAAGCGATAAAAATAGGCAGCAACATAAGGATGCCACTGGACACTTGATACTTTTTCAACTCTTCCATTACGTAATGAAAAATGAGATTTTCCATCAATGATTTTATCACCTAAATGTCCATGTTCGATAACGTTTCTTGCTTGACTAAACCAAAGATAAGGATCAATTTCAAGAAGATAGGTGTGTCCTTCTTCATCTTGAAACTGACTTCTGTATTGTTGTGATAGTTGTTCTGTATCTGTTTTAACTTGCACGCCATTTTGCTCAAGAAACTTCTTAAACTCCGTTTCAACCAAAGCATCTCTGTTTTGTTGAGGAAGATTAGGATACTGCTTTGCTACTGCTTGCTCAATTTGAGACCTATAAAAGTTTTCAGCCGTACTTTGAGCCCAATCATCGGTTATAGGAAGATTAACAGGCATCCATCGTAGATATGATGAAATCAGAATCACAATCATAATTAGAACAAGTGGTGTGATCCACTTTTGGTGCTTATGGTACCATTCTTTTCCTTTTTTTAGATCAAATGAAAAGGCATCACCTTTGGTTTCAGGAGCATGATGAGTAGCGTGTTCTTCTTTTGTTTCTTTAGCTGAGAAAAAAGAGCTCACTTTATCTTTGATTTTTTTAATAGAGATTACTTCCTCTTCTTCTTTATGATGTTTAGTAGGATCAGTTTCAGACAAGAATCACACCTATCTTCTCACAAACCGTACTTGCTTTATAAAATTTGTTATACTATAGGTAGAAGTCCAACTTAATATAACTTTGAACCAACAGGAACATCTCTTTGTGGTTGAATTAAAACACAGTCTTGATTTTGGTTTGGAACACCTAACGTTAAAACTTCTGATAAGAATGGACCAATTTGTCTTGGCGCAAAATTAACCACGCAAAGAACTAGTTTTCCTTTTAACTCTTCTTTTTTGTAGTTTTTAGTAACTTGTGCACTTGATTTTTTAATGCCAATTTCCTCTCCCAAATCAATTGTTAGTTTGTATGCTGGCTTTTTTGCTTGAGGAAAATCTTCAACATCAATTATTTTTCCTACACGAATGTCTAATTTTTGAAAATCTTCGTATGTTACCATGTTTATCTAAACATAAAATATATCCTCAGTTGGGTGTCTGTATAATCCTTCACCTAAGCGCTTTTGATCAAGAATATGTCCAATAAGTCCTACACTTCTAGCTAATGCAAATAAACCATTCAAATATCCAATTTCAATAATCTCATTAATTTCATCTACAGTAAATAACTTAGAACTAACGAGAGCATCAAGAAAGAGGGCTGCAATACACCCATCAACATTTAAAATTAAATTTTCTGCTTTTTTTGTTGTTACTTTTTCAACTTCAAGAGCGTACTGCAAATATTGTGTTGATGGAAAATGTTCTGCTGCATATTTTTTGAGTAATTCTACTCGTTTATCAGGGTTGCGAATAGATTTTACTCTATGACCAATACCAGGAATAAGAATTCCTTGCTTCTTCATTTCGTCAACAAAATCAAAAGGCTGTTTTTTTTCATCATATGCTTTCTTAAAATAACGACAAGCATCATCAAGAGCTCCGCCAAAACGAGGTCCAATGGTAAGAAGACCAGAACAAAGGGATGAGATAACATCTTTTCCAGCACGGCTTGCAACCATCGCATTGTGCGCGCCTGAAACGGCAGGTCCATGATCAGCACATAATACTAAACACATATCTAAAAACTTTGTAAAAAAATCAGGTAAATCTTTTTTAAACCATAAAAGACCAATAACTTTTCCTAAACTAGCTTTGTCTTCAAGAAGTTTGCTCATTGGCACTTGACAATATGTAGGTTCTTCTCCTTTATCAGAGGAGATAGTACTTGTAAATTGTGTAGCACGACGTACAATTCCTTCTTTTAACGCTTCATTAAAATCAAGAGGAACTGTCTTTGGTTTTTCATCAGTAGATGGCTCTGAAATATTTAACTTCAAAAATTCTTTTTTGATGGTATCTTCAAAATCTTCAAAGGAATTTGGAACAATAACTCCTGCAGCGCGTAAAGTTTCATTTTTTGCAATAGCTGTTTCTTCAACTTTGCCTGCCTTTGCTCCAGCATGACCAAATTGAATCTTCCAAGGAAATATTTTAGCACAAGTACCACAAACCCACATCACGAGAGGTTTAGTTAATTTTCCTTGTTTTTTTGCTTCAATTATCTCGTATTCTTGGGATCCACCTATTTCACCTAGAGCAACCATTATTCTTATAGCAGGATTTTTTTCGTAACGTAGAAGATGATCTAACAGAGTTGAACCTGGAAATGTATCTCCACCAATACACATCCCTTCGCAAATTCCATTAGTAGAACGATTAATGATATGAAATAACTCATTCATCATTGCTCCTGACTTTGAAACAAGACCAACACTTCCTTGTTTGTATAATTTTGCAGCAAGAACATTTTCAACCATTCCTGCAGCATGTCCAATACGAAATTTTCCAGCAACAATTCCTCCAACCGTTGCAGGACCAAGAAGAATTTTTCCTTTTTCCTTGGCAAGAGCAATGAGCTCTTTGGTTTGTCTTTCAGGAACATCTTCAGCAACAATCGTTATAACTTTTATCGATGGAACATCTAAAACTTCTTTAGTTGAATTATACGCTGAGCGATGCGAAGAAAAATTAATGAATGATTCAACGTGGGGATGCACTGCTACAGCTTCATTAAGTGTTGAATAAATTGGAATAAGAATCTCTTTAGTTCCAAAAAAAACTTTATGGTTTCCTTTTTTTCCTGGATGAATTATCGCGGCAACGCTTGGTGTAGCTCTTCCACAAAGGGCATCAAAGTCAAGCATGCGCTGAATGGGAGCTTCCTTTAGATTGTAAAAGAATGTTTGAGAGTTCTCATCTAAAAGTGTATATGATTGATTCATGAGATTTGCTCCAAAGCTTTTGGTACAATTTGCGTTAAGTGAGTTTGGGGACCAAAAACTTCAATTGCAAGGTTGCATCTTTTCCCAAGATCCTCCATCAACTTTAATCCTTCTTTATAGTGAGGTCCACCACGTCTAACATAAATTTTTACTTTGCCTTTACGTAGCTCTTCTTGAAATTCTTCTAATGCTCTAATCACACCTGTAAATGTTGCGCGAATATCGGTAAAATTAGCAATGCCTCCAGCAATAAAGATAACTTTTCCTTGAGGATGTGCTTCTTTACACACAAGACCTAAGATTGTTTTTGCATATTCATATGCTTCTTGTGTAGTCGGATTTCCACTATACTCTCCGTAATTTGCAATCTCATCCGCTTTCTTAAAATTAGCAATCGCATCAAGATAAATGATGCTTGCTCCTCCTCCAGATAAAATATTCCAGATTCTTCCTTGAGGATTAAGAAGTGTTAGTTTTAGAGATGCTCCACTTTTATTATCTAAATCTTCAATATACTCTTCTTGTGGAAATGATTTTTTACCAAATTCTTTTGGAAATAAAAGTTCTCCCCATATTTTCCCATTCTTAAATTCAGCACGGTCATCAACTTCAGCAACAGTGTCGAGCAAATGAATCGTTTCTTGGTTGTCAATTGTAAAAGGATTAAGTTCAAGGTAGGTAAAATCAGCTTTTTGATATAAAGCAAATAGAGATTCCATAAAAGAGAGAATAAGATCTTTGTTAGGAAAATTTGTGGGTAGCGCTTTTAGAGCGAGCGGTTGAAGTTTTCTTAAGGTTGGAATCTCAAATGAAATAACTTTATCCCATTCTTTTTCAATGTCAACTCCACCCGTTGCTGAGAAAAAAACAGTGTCATGATTTCGTTCCGATCTAAATGCTAAATAATACTCATGAGTATGAGGAACATATGGTTCAATCAAAAAAGTTGTGAGTTTTCCTCTGATCCCTTCAATTACCATTTCTTTGTCATAGTGTTCTTCGATAAACTTTTTAGCTTCATCAAATGTAACGTTCAAACGTACCAGATTGTATTTGTTCCTTTTACCAAAAAGCTGGTCCGGTTTTGCTACAAGACGCATGGTTACAAGAGAGGGATATTTTCTTGGAAGATCGTTGAGTTCTTCAAGATTTTCAACTAAAGCTCCTTGAAAAGATAGAGTTTTTCCATTAATGGGGCCAAGATGTTGACTAATGATTTGTTTTGCATCAAATTCTCTAATTCGTCGTCTGGCCATGCTTATTTTTTCTCAAAGTCCCTTTTAAATACTTTCTGCAAGTAAGAGACTTGTTAGCTTCATTTTTCATGTAAAATCTTAATAGTTCCTTTAGTAGCGTCAAGTTCAATCAGGTCACCATCAGTAATCATAGAAGTAGCAATTGTTGTTCCCACAATACACGGTTTTTGAAGTTCTCGAGCTATGATAGCTGCATGACACATCATACCTCCTTCATCTGTAATAATGCCTCCCGATTTAGCAATGAGTTGAGTTAGTTTAGGGTTTGTACTAACTGCAACTAAAATATCTCCTTTGTTGAAGAGTTTATCTTCAAAATCATTTGTTAATACTAATCTTGCATGTCCTGTCACAATTCCTGCAAAAGCGATGCGTCCTACAATTTCTAAATTCATTTTCTTCTCATGATCTAATTGAACAACTAATTGTGCAGGATCTTTTGTCCATTCAACTACTTCCTTGTTGTTTACATACTGATAAATAAAAAAGAAGTTTTGTTCTCTCATTTCTTTTCTTTTGGAAAGAAAAGATACATTTTTTGAAATGAGTTCAGAGAGGGTGATCAATTCAATTGCTATTGAAGAATCTTTTATTCCTAACTCCATTAATTTTTTTTCAGCTAACGGGATTATTACTTCTTTAACTAGGCTAGGGTAAAATGAAGTTGCGCGTAATCTCTCACAAAGCTTTGTTAACTCTTCATCTTCTTGAGAAAAATGCTCATATACATAATAAGGAATAATTGTTGAGTGAATAGCAACCTTTACTAGAAATTCAACTTCTTCTTCAAACGACAGAATATTTTTATTTAATAATTTAAAGCTAGCTTCTTCATTCAATTCTAATCCTATTCTTAGAAGTCTCTTTATTTTCGCTTTATCTTTTGCTAAGATGGCTATAGACTTTTGAAAATCATTTAATTCTTCTTCAAGTTTGTAATTTCTTACAAAATTGGGATGTGTTTCCACCATTATTGAGTTTTGCATAGACGTGCCTATAACATCAAGAATTTGCTTAGAAGAGTACCAATAGTTCCAAATAGAAGCACTAAATAATGAAAATGGACGTCCTAAGTAATACTTCCAATTTTTTTCTGTAAAAATAGAAGACATGGTAAAAAATTATTGGAGAGATGCAAGTTGCTCAAAAATTGTAGGTGTATAAGGAATAGGTTCAGAACTTAAATCATAGAATCCATCTCCCGTTATTGTTCTGAAAGGCAATTGTGTTGCTAAACCTTGAGCAGTTCTTTTCATTGCTTCGTAGCCTTTGTCAGACCCGCGAATCACAAGTCTAGAGGTAAGATCTTCTGGTGTGAATCGAACTTCTATACCCTCTTGATTTCGATAAGTTCCTCTTTGGGACTCTAAACCAACTGCTTTAGCAGCTTGAGCAAATTGTCTTTTCCCTACATGTCCTAATTCAAGATACCATTCAGCTACCATAATCGTTTATAACTCTCTTTATTTTTAAGTATTTCGTTTATTTTGTCTTTTATTAGTAATGACAAAAAATTCTCCAAAGACTACTCAAATTCACATAATTTTAATATAAGTTCTTCACCTAGTCTTTTAGAATGGAATTATGCGAATTATGTGGTAAGGCGCAAAGCATTGGTCTTGCAAGCGTAGAAGGTGTAGATTTACAAGTTTGTTCCAATTGTTCTAAATATGGGATTCGTAAAGATCAACGTTCCAATCAGCCGCGTAAGATCTTACATAGAATAGAACCTGTTTTTCATCTTACAGCCAATTATGCTGCTCTTATTCGCACAATGCGCGAGAAAAGAAAAATGAGTCAGCAAGAATTTGCAGGTTATCTTAAGGAAAGAGAAAGTGCAGTTGCTAAATGGGAGCAGGGGCAAATGCAACCAAGTATTGAAACGGCTCGCAAATTAGAACGATTACTCAATGTTCGTTTAGTTGAAGAAGATATGGGTGCTACGACACCTCTTCCTTCCTCTAGCAAGGGTGAAGAGTTAACTTTGGGAGATTTTATTAAAGTTAGAAAAAGAAAGTAGAAGTAGTTTTTATACATTTTAAACAATCATTCTAACCAGAAAAAAGATACTAACACCAACAACAAGTCCGCAAAGAATATCTTTCCAATCATGCTTGCGGAGATAAATGCGTGAATAAAAACCTAATCCTAACAAAACAAAAAAAAACACTGTCCATCCTAATTTACTAAAAAAATAAGAAAAGCAAAGAAAAAGAAAGGTTAATCTAGCTGCATGGAGCGAAGGAAACGCCGAAGCATCAATTCTTTCAATGGTAGTCTTATACTTTTGCACAAGAGGTCTAGGTTTGTAATAAAAAAAACGTATGCTTGCAACAATTACTAAAATCAAAAACGAACCAATCAAAAGTTGTACAAAAAGTTTCCATTCTTTTGCAAGCATCACTCCAATAAGAATAAGTAAAGAAAAAAGAAGGCCGCCTAAAGAAGTTACATCGCGTAAGGCATCTTCAATTATTTTCATCTTTAAGAGTAATGTTTAGCGAATTTATAAAGTTAGAGTAACAAAAACTCGCCTACTCGAAGCTATCCGCAGGCTAAAGCTATGTGGTTTACACTCCTCGCTACTATGGCGAGTTTTTGGAACACGGAAAATACAATTTTCCGGTTCAGAAGGCAAAGCCTTCTTGAACAGAAAATTTCATCCTATAGAGGGCGAGGCTTTACACAGTGAAATTTTCTTGTAAGCAAGCTCTACTTCAAAGGAACATACACACTATATAAACATATTTCTTTGGTTAATCTTAGATAAAAGTTCTTGCTAAACACTTCTTTATTCTCTTCTTTTATTTTTGATAGAATTACTTTTTTCTTATCTAAACATGCAGCATCAGACGGGTTACAAAGTAGATCACAATCATCAATAATCATCAAATCATATTTTTCTTTCACATCTTCATATTTTTTTGCAGCATACACTGCTCCATCAAGGGTTACGAAAGGAAGATCAAATGAGGAAATAAAACCTGGGTTTGTTGTAACAATTGGCCCTTGTACATTATGTGCAAGAATAATCTCTTTTGTTTCTTTTTCAAATGTAGGGGTTCGTTCAAATGCAAGAGTTGAAGGATAGGGAAGTAAAAGGAGAAGAATACAAATAACAACAAACGCTTGAGGCCTTACAAATGGTTTTTGTTGCATCTTAAGCTTCAAATAAATCGTGCGCAGTGTATATGCGCAAACCATAGAAAAAAAAGGAAGAGCAATCAGCATATATCTCACTTCTTTACGTGGCAGATAAATAAAATAAAGAATGGTGAGTAGAGGAATTAGAATAACCAATAACTTTTGTTTATGTTTGTACCATTTCTCCTTCCAAGCAAGATAAAGACCAACAAAGAAAAATAAATAGATTGGAAGTCCTATAAAAAATTCTCTAAAGTAATAGAAACTTCCTCCACCAAAAAGCCAGGTAGCCGTTGTTGCAAGGTAGGAACCTGTAATGAACGGTTTGAGAGGATTGTTAAAGTGAACATAATTAAAATAAAGATACGGAAGCTGTATTAGGAGAAATCCAGCAATAATTGCCGAACTTTTTTTTAATTTCTCCTTAAATGAGCTTTGCAGAAGAAGAAAACACAAGAGCGTTGCAAAAAACCAAATGCCGCAAGGAAACCTTGCAAGAAAAGAAAAACTAAGAAGTACTCCTCCTAAGAATGAAGACATAAAATTTTCTTTTCTTATAATTATATACATACCCAAGAGTCCCAAAGCAAGAGCCAAAGGATCCGCCAGAATTAAACCTGTAATTGAAATAAAAATCGGTGTTAAGCTCAAAAGAAAAGCACTAAGAAGTCCTATCTGTTCATCAAAGATTTTCTTCCCAATAAGGTACGTAAGATACACACAAAGAAGAGAGAGGGTAACATCTAACACTTTTCCCATAAAAAATGGATCAAATCCTATTTTCCAAAAAAAACCAAGAACGATAGGAAATAGTGGAGCGCGAAAGTATTCAAAAATTCCAAGTGCACCAGAAGAAAAAATATACTTTCCCATCAAAACATGCAGATGGGAATCCCACCACAATGGCCAATCAAAAAGAAGATAGAGTAAGCGAACTATTAATGAAAGCAGTAAAATCCAAAAAATAAAGTACTTATTTTGAAAATATCTTTTCATAACGTCTAACTTGCTGCTGTGCATTCTTCAGTGTCCTTAAGTGATGAACAAATAATTTTTTGTAATTCCTCTTGTCGTATAACTCCCTCATACTTTTTTCCATCAATGACTAATGTCGGATACTTTTCTACATTATATTGGCTTCGCATAATTTCAACCATTGCTTCTTCTTCTCGTAAATCAAGGTTAATCGGAAAAACTAACACTTTTTCACCAAATTTTTGTTTAAAATAGGTAAGAATAGTGCCCTGATTGGGGCAAGAAGAACATTTCTCGGTGTAAAAATAAAGAATTGTTACAATATTCAGATCACATTTCTCTTTGCTCTCTCTTGCTAAAAGCCAATATCGCAGGTTATCAATTACATATCGACGTTGAATAATTACATCCCTTGTTGTTGAAAAATCACTATCTTCTTCTTGAGCAATGACCCGACTAAGAGAATCATCAAGATCAGAAATTGCTTCTTTAAGTGTTGTTGAGAGAGCAGGACAGACATTGAGATTATTTTGTGAAGTGAGAAAAAGGTATTGGAGCTGCAAGCTATTATACTTTATTTCTTGTTCTAAATTGATCTCTTCAATTAGTTGATAGCGTTGTTTATCAAAAATAAAACCTAACGTAAGACCTAAAGAAAAAATAAGTAAAGTAATAACTGCCGCAACAATATATTTATCCCTACTAACTCTTCGAGGCGATACTTCTACCATCTTGATCTCCTTTTCCTTGAAAAATGCACAAATGAGAGAAGAAAAATTGTTCCTTTAAGCACGTAATAAAATGCAAAGTAGGGAATTAGTGGAATCCAACCAACGCTCATCATTTTTTCTTTAGCATTTTTATGAGCAACATAAAAAAAGATTGCTCCTATTACACTTAAGAAAAGAACAATAAACCACTTTCTTAGATCCGCTAAGAAAAAATCAAGGAACGTAATCTTAAAATCAAGTGTGAGTAAATAATTGATGATATTTTCTTTAAGGATAAATATTCTTTTTAACCACTCCATCGATGGATCAATCACAAAATAAAATAAAAGAATCATTCCAATAAAAGCAAGACTATAGCCTACAACATTTTTAACAAGTTGCATGACTCCAAAGTCTCCATACTTTTTATTCCCAATCATCTCTTTATATTTGTGTAAGCAAATAATACTGCCTAAATACCAGCGTTTTCTTTGTCTGTAGAATGCTTTTAGTTTGGAGGGGGCAATAGTATAAACATATCCATCAAAGCATTGTTTGATTTTATATTGATGTTTTTGTACACGATAGGCAATTTCTTGATCTTCTGTAATATTCTTCTCATCAAATCCTCCTAACTCTTTTATTATCTTTGTTTTATACAAAGAAAAAGGACCAGGAGCTACATACAACGAATCAAGTTGACTTGCAAGACGGGAAATAAAAATTATGACAATATACTCAAGCCATTGAATTTTTTGTAAAATCGTTGAAGGTTTATACACTTTCATTGCTGGAGTGATGATTGCCAGTTTTGGATCATTTTCTTTGTAATACAATGAGAGCATTTTGCGAAGCGTTGCCTTATCAACAATAGAGTCTGCATCAAGGCATGCAAAAAACTCTCCAGAGCATTTTGAAAGTCCATAATTGAGAGCTAACGCTTTTCCTTTTTCTGTAAGGGAAAATAGTTTAAACTCTTTTTTATTTTTAATAAATTCTTTGACTAACTGAGGAGTTTTATCAGAAGATCCATTAGATACAACAAGAATTTCTAATTTATCTTTAGGATAATCAATTTGTTCAATTGATTCAAGGGTGCTAATAATTGATTTCTCTTCATTATAAGCAGGAACAATAATTGAAATGAATGGAAATTTTTCAGGCTCAGTTGAAGATTGCTCTAAATCAAAAATTTTTCTTTTCTCTAAATATACTAGGAAAAGAAAAATTGAACAGTAAAGAGAAATAATGTATGCAATCCAGATAATCGCCTCAATAAAAAGTTCCATGCCCTCATCACATCAGTAGCTTTGCGCTGCCTTTTCAAACAACCACACCTCAGCTCCATTATAGGAGTGAACCCATTTAAACCTTTCGCTCTTAAGAACAAAAAGAATCCCTCTATCCTTGGGAAAAACTGTTTTCATCGATTCTGGAATATAGATTAAAGAAACATTAAATTTTTCAAGTAACAAAGTTGTCTCTTCAACGGATGTAGCATTCATAATATTTATGTTTTGATCTGTGAGCTCAAATTCACTTACAAAAGGACGCTGTGCAAAATATGCAACATATTCTTTCTCAGCCTTTGCAGAAAAAACAACTGAGGTTGGAGCAGAATTGTGGTCAATCCACTGCAGTGCTTCCACTTCTTGAGAATATGGTTTTAGGAGCTGAGTTCGATCAATTGTCGTAATGGTTGAAAATAAAAGTCCTAAAATAATCAGATAAATTGTTAGCTCCTTAAGATTTTTGTATGTCCAAATCTTTGTTGTAAGCATCCACAGTCCTTCCATTGCAAGAAAAAGAATGATGCTTGCAGCAACCAGGTTTATTCGTCCAATGTATAAGGAGTAACCAAGCAACGGAAGACAAAAAAGAGCTAGGATACGCTGTTTTCTCTCTCCTCCAATTGCTGCAAATAATGCAAGTAAAAGAATAAAAAAGCTAAGTCCACTCTCACTTCCTAAATCAGAAATAAGCGTACTTATACTAAATCTTGTTGTCTGTTCAAAAAAAGGATTTAATACTCCAACAAAAAGTTGGATAATAAGAAACATAGCACAAAATAAAAAAGAAATTCCTAAAAATTTTCTTTGATCTTTGAAGTAAAAGAAGATCATTAAGATTAGTCCTAACGCAAAAAAACTTGAAAAAAGATCAAAGGTCATTGCTAACAAAAAGAAAAAAAGAGAAAAAATACGTGTTGTTTTTTTTTCATAAAACAAAAGATAGGTTCCTAAAAGAAGAAAAGTGAGTATAAATAGACCAGAACTTAAAGAAATTAAAGAGTAAATAAAAGGAGGACTTGAAATCACTAAGGTCATAAAAAGAAGACTTTTTTTAGAAGAAAAATTTAGTTTGTTTGCTAATTTGTGAAAAAGCAAAATACACAAACCTCCCAGAAGAATAGGAATAAACGATAAAACTTTTAGAGGAACAAGTTTATCCAAAATCCCTAATAAAAAATGAATGGGATTTATGATGGATGCAGTCTGTGCTTTTACAAGAATAAAATAACTCTCTTCTCCAACTAAAGAAATTGATCCTTCTTTGAACTCAATTAGTAGAAGAGCAAGAACAATAATGATCCAAACGCTAAAAGAAATCAACAAAGGATGCGAAGTAGCATAATTAAAATACCTAGAATTTAGGTAGTTCACAACCTTTCTTGGTTCTTTCTCATTGGGAGTTGATTTCATTTTTAAGATTATTTGAGAAGGCAACGCACTTCATAAAGTTGTATTCGCGCATCCCCTACACTGATTTGGTTGAAACAATCAGGTGTAATAAATTTTAGCTTCGTTGTTTTTGTTTTTTGCTGAGCAGTTTGTGTAAAGAGAAGATAATTTAAATTATATTTACCAAAAATTTCTAGTGCTTGCGTTTGAAACGGTGTTCTAAAAAGAGGTCCTAAATCATTAAGGCGTCCTTCAACATCTGGAGCGAGACTAAATTGGCTATCCATCATGTTTCTTCTTTTACTATAAAATGTTATAAGATGTCCTTCCTCAAGAAGTGTAAAAACCCCGCTAGAGGCAGGTGTATTTTCTTCAATCCATTTGAATGCTTCAATTTCGTTGTTGGTTGGGGTTTCTTGCGAAAGACCAATATTAATTGCGGGAAGAATTGTTGTTAACAAAAGAAGAATTATCAAACCTAAAGGAAAAAATACTTTGTCAATTGAAGCAAACTTAGTTCTTTTAATAAAAGCACTAGCTTCTTGGTAAAATGAAGCAAAAAGAATGGCTAAGATCAAACCAAAAAAACCTAATGATAACTTGAATTCAATAAAACGACTCCAACTCATAATGGTTGTTGCAATAACCATACTTATTAGAATAAGTGTATCTTTTCTCTTAAGTTGAAACAAAGAACGATACACAACATATATTCCTACCATAAAAGGAATCAAACTAACCATAATAAGTGCTTCGCTAAGAGTTGGTGAAGGAAAGAATTCTTGAAGAATAGTTGGCGGTATATTTTTCCAAATAAATTCTAATCCTTCTGCAACAAAAATTTTCTTGAAGAAAAGAAGTTGAGACCACAAGAAGAAAAAAAGAGAAAAAATCATTAATTCCAATTCTCCTTGACTTAGTTTTTTCTCTTCTAAATAAAGAAGAAGCGCATAAACAATAAAGCCTACCAAAAGAAGTGCGGTAAGTGAACTTGTAAAACATAAAAGCACAAATGCTAAAAGATAATATGCAATCGTTCCTTTTTCTTCAATACTTAAGAAGGCATACAAAACATAAAAAACGAGAGGAAGAAAAAGTGCATCTGATGTGAATGAATTAGGCTCAAAAAGTGCGGGAAGAAATCCAGCAATTAGTGCGGCTAAAAGAGCACCTTTCGAATTAGCAGAAACTTTTTTGGCAATAAGATAAATAATAAAGGGAAGGAGTGAATAAAGAATGTTTGGAAGAATCTTGGCCATAATTTCTAATGGTAGAAAAATTCCAAAGAAGGCCATAACATAATGAAAGAGAGGAAGAAAGCGAAATTCGCGTCCTCCATAAGATAAAGTATCTTCATATAGTGGCAAACCGGTATCAACAATATGTTCTACTTGTCTTAGATGAAAATAAGAATCATAGGTGAAGTTTGGAACAGTAAAAGCAATAATTAAGCGCACAATTAATGTCAAAAAACAAATAGCTAGGACCAACTTCAGTTCCTTCTTTTCCATACGCTAATCTTCTCTTAACGATATATAAATGCTTCTGAGTAGCATCTAAATTATTTTGTTTCTAAAAAATATTTTCCAACCTGAAGATATATAAAAATAAGCTAATCTTCTACTTGTATGACCAAAGTTTCAACTGGAATTTCATTCTTAGATACTTTTCTTTCAGGAGGATATGACTATAATGTAATCACAACTATTTATGGTCCTGCTGGATCTGGAAAAACAACGCTATGTCTTCTTGCAGCAATTCCTCTTGCCTTACAAGGGAAAAAAATTATTTTTATTGATACCGAAGGAGGATTTGCGGTTGAGCGAGTTCGCCAACTTGCTGACAATTATGAAGAAATTCTATCCCACATTTTTTTCTTCAATCCAGTAACCTTTAGCGAACAAAAAGATGTTTTTGAAAAGTTAAAAGATCATGTAAATGAGCATATTGGTTTGATTATTGTTGATTCTATTTCTATGCTTTACCGTTTAGAACTAGGAAAATCAGAAGAAGTGTACGATACCAATGCCTCATTAGGAAAACAAATTGCCTATTTAGTTGAAATTGCGCGTCGCAAAAATATTCCTGTTCTTGTTACTAATCAAGTCTATGCTGATTTTGAGCATAAAGAACAAGTTAAAATGGTAGGAGGGGATTTGCTAAAATATGGTAGCAAGTGTTTAGTTGAACTTCTCAAATTTAATAATGCACGAGGCTTAATTTTGCGTAAGCATCGCTCTTTACCAGAAGGATTGGAACTTCGTTTTCGGATTGTAAATAATGGATTAGAAGAAATTAAAAAATAAATAAAATTTTAATCCAATTCTAGTTCAAACTCTACATCCTCTAAGGTTAAATCTATTCCATCCCCTGTGCGTCTTGATATCGTCTCAGGTTCAGGAAGACTACCTTCTGTTACAGTAGCAGTTTCTGCATGAGCGCGTATTGTTACTGCTTTTCCATTGTAAGGAGAGTCAGGAAGCAAAATATTTTCTACATCTTGTGCACTCACTCCTACATGATAGCCGCATTCACCACTCATCAGACTTGGATTTTCAGCAAGAGATTTGTCATAGCAAGCTTGGTTCAAATCGTTTGGAGAAGTTATTAGAACATGTGGTAGACGTAACTGAGATATAGACCCATATGGATTCCCTTCTCCTGACATAGGTATAGATGAAGGTACTTCTCCAACATTTACATCACCAAGAAAATCATCTAGGTCTTGAGCATGATCATATCCTCTTCCTAATGTAGTTCTACAATCTGGATGTTGATCGTCATCAAAAGCATCATAATCTAAACACTGCCCTGGAACATTCAAAACACTTCCTTCAAGTTTTTCTTGCTTTGCTGTTGCACATGCAAGTCCAATTCCTGCCGTAAGTGATAAAGCTGCTAAATATTTCATATGAAAAACCTCCTTTTTATAAGTTGACAACTTAACGACCTTTAAAATCTTTACTGCATATCCTTACACTTATCACCAGAACGTTTATAAATAACTATAGAAACGATAAAAACAAAGCCAATTTCCTATCCACGATGGAGAGGAGAGCGCTGCATGAGGCAAAAAAAAATGCAGTCTTTTAATTCTTAAAAGACCCAATTTTATGCCGTAAATGAAGTGTAGCTTCATTTCCAACAAAAAAAATTGCAGACAAGAATAATGACTTCTTGTTTGAATTATATTAAAGGTGCAAATAATGACTGAACAACAAGAAAATTTATTGATTGACTCTAACGAGTATCTTAAGACTGGAATTCATATCGGAACCAAGTTTAAAACAAAGTATATGGCTGATTTTATTTACAAAACTCGCCAAGATGGACTAAGTGTTCTTAATCTTAAAAAAATCGATGAGCGAATTAGTCTTGCTGCTAATCTTTTAACTCAATATGAACCAAAAGATATTCTTGTTGTAAGCAGACGAGAAAATGGCTGGAAAGCGCTTCGTCTTCTTCATCAACTAACCGGAATGACGATTCTTGCAGGAAGGTATCCTCCTGGAATCTTAACTAATCCTAACTTAGAAACATTCTTTGAACCAAAAATCGTCTTTGTTTGTGATCCTTGGCCTGACAAAAACGCAGTTGAAGATGCCCTCAAGATGGGTCTTCCAATCATTGCTCTTTGTGATACTAATAATCAATCAAACAAATTAGATTTAGTTGTTCCTTGTAACAACAAAGGAAAAAAATCAGTTGGTCTTATCTTTTATCTGATTGCAAGAGAATATCTGCGTAAGAAAGGACTTTTGCGAACTGATGAAGAGTTACCAATCAAGGCTGAAGAGTTTTTTGAAGAATAGGTATGCTAAAGTATTTATCTTATTCAAAAGATTATTTATTTCCAGACTTACGAGAAAAATTACCTCCTCTTAAAGAAGGAGGACTGCAACAACTTGTTGAAGAAGCAGAAAGACAAGGCAGAATCAGTGCTTTTATACACGTCAATCACTCTGAGGCGCAAGGAGCACTCTTTGTTAGGAGTGGTTTGTCTACAACAGTTATTGTAAGTAGGATGCTTACGAGGGGAAGTTTTTCTCCACCGCAAATTGCTATGGATCCTTCCAAGCTATCAGATAAACCTGTTTCGTATTCTAGTTTATCTTCCACTCTTTTAGCGCTAACAAAACAAGGCTATGCTTTTGGTCACATCGTGAAAGGAGAAGGTATGTGGGGGGCAATTGAAGTGTGTAGTCGAGAGCCAGTAGCTCAAGGAGATTATTTATCTATCATCGGATATGTTACAAAAAGTCAAAGCACCCAATTTCCACACATTAAATATCCATTCTTGTTTACATCTTTAAAAAGCTCTAATTAAGATTGTCTCATTTTATCTTCCACAACCTTTAAAAGTGATCTTTAAAGCAATATTCACATGAAAAAAGTTGTTGTCATCGGGGGAGGAACAGGAAATTTTGTTGCTCTACGCGGTCTTAGAAAACATCCCGTAGAACTTAGTGCAATTGTTTCTATGGCTGATGATGGAGGAAGTACTGGAATTTTAAGAGATGAGTTAGGTGTTCTTCCTCCAGGGGATGTGCGTCAATGTCTTGTTGCTCTCTCTGATTCTAGTCGTCTTTTACGCTCGCTCATGAATTATCGTTTTGAAACTGGTGGTCTTGAAGGACACAGTTTTGGTAATCTTCTTCTCTCAGCTCTTGAGAAAGTTACAGGAAGTTTTGAAAAAGGTGTTGAGGAAGCAGGTAAAATTCTTTCAATCAAAGGAAACGTAATTCCCGTAACAACTCATCAAGTTCGTTTACATATGGTTCTTGAAAATGGAAAACTTTTGCGTGGGGAGAGAGAAATTCTTCTTCACAGAGATCCTCTTGTTGATTTTAAAAGTATTTACTTAGAACCTTTTCCTGCGGCAAATCCTCGTGCAATTGATGAGATTATGAATGCAGATCTTATTGTCTTTGGTCCTGGTGGACTATACACCAGTCTTATTCCCAACTTACTAGTTGAAGGAATAAGTAAAGCGTTACGTGAATCAAAAGCAAAAAAAGTTCTCATCATTAATTTAATGAATAAACGAATGCAAACTCCTGGTTTCAAAGCAGCAAATTATCTTTCAGAGGTCAAACGTTTTATTGGCAAAGATATTTTTGACTTCATTTTAATTAATAATAAACGTCCACCACAAAAACTTTTGGATGTTTATTCTACGGAAAGTGAGTATGTTGAAAACGATTTAGGAAAAGATCCTCGCATCCTTGCTGCTGATCTTTTAGATAATGAAGAACCCGAATACAATAAAAGTGATGTGCTTGCCCACACCAGAGCTTTGATTCGTCATGACGCACACAAACTTGCTAAAGAGTTGATGACTATTGTTCATAATCTTTGATTTAGATGATACATTAATTGATAGTGTACGTTGCTTAGGTCAAGTTAAGTTGCGTGCAGCTCTAAAAAATATGATTGATCAAGGTCTAGTCCTTCCTTTTTCATTTGAGCAAGCATTTGCTCATCTTATTAAAATAGATCAAACTTCTCTTTCAGGAGATGAAACCTTTCGTAAATTTCTTAAAGAAATTAATGCTCCTATTTCCTTTGTTGAAATGGGAAAAAAAGTTTATTATGAATATTTTGAAGATGGAATGAAAGTTGATTGTGTTCCCTACGCAATCGATGTTGTTTCAAATCTTGCTAAAAATCACACTTTAGCAATTGTTACATGCGGATACGAACAGCAGCAACATCAAAAAATGAAAAAAGCAGGTCTTCTAACTAAATATTTTTCAGAAATAATTGTTCTTCCAATCTTAAGTAATAAAAAAATTCATTATGAATCACTTCTTGCAAAATACAAATATACTCCAAAGCAAACAATTGTTTGTGGTGATCGTTTCGCTTCTGATCTTGCACCAGCCAAGGAACTTGGAATTAAAACAATTCATTTTCGCTGGGGAAGAGGACGATGTCCACTAGAACCAAACCAAAAACCAGATTATTCTATAGACTCTCTTGCCCAAGTTCTTCCCTTAATTGAAAAATTACAATGCCAAGCATAACTCAAGCAATCATTCTTGCTGCAGGAAAAGGAAAACGTCTTGAACCACTTACTAATACAACGCCTAAAGCAATGGTTACCATTGGCACAAAACCTTTACTCCACATTCTTGTTGATCGCCTCAAAGAAGTTGGAATAACCGATATTACAATTGTTGTACATTATTTACAAGAAAAAATTATCGATTACTTTGGTGATGGATCATCATTTGGTGTTTCGATTCGCTACGCAAAGCAAAAAGAAATGCAAGGAACAGCTAATGCTCTTATTGCTGCAGAAAAATATATCAAAACTTCTCAATTTTTATGTATTGCTTGTGATTCTTTATTTGAAAAAGATCTTTTACCACGGATTCTAAATCACAAAGGCAAAGGTGTTATAACTTGTCGCAGAGTAGAAGATCCTTCTCGTTACGGTATTTTAGAGATTGTTGGAAAAAAAGTGATTAAAATTATCGAAAAACCACAAACTCCTTCTTCATCTTTAGCAAATCTGAGCGTTTATCTTTTTCCTAAAGAGATTTTTCAAACTTGCCACTTAGTACAACCAAGTTTACGTGGCGAATACGAAGTAACTGATGCAATTCAAATGCTCATTGAACAAGGATTTGTTTTTGAATATGAAGAAAGTGATACCATTATTGATATTGGTACTCCTCAGCAACTGGTAGTTGCAAAAGAGGTTGCAAAAGGTCTTAACCTATTGTAAATTCTCTTCTTTTTTTTTCTTTTTTAAATTTGCATAAGATTTATGTAGAAATAGCTGACTATTAAGATTATGGACATCTACGAGCCATCAGAAGACTCTTACCTTCTACAAAAATGGGTAAAAAAGTATGCAAAAAGAGCTGTGCTAGATGTAGGAACAGGGTCGGGAATTCAAGCACTAACCGCTGCAAATAAAAAAAGTGTTTCAAAAGTTGTTGCTGTTGACATTAACGGAACAGCAATTGCTAATCTTAAGAAGAAAGTTAATGATGAAAGAATAACAAATCTCAAACCTCTTGTGAGTAATCTTTTTTCATCTCTTCAAGAGACATTTGATTGCATTATTTTTAATCCTCCCTACCTTCCTCAAGATAAAGGAATTGAAGATATAGCAATTTATGGGGGAAAAAAAGGTTGGGAGATATCCGATATCTTTTTTTCTCAAGTTTCAGCTCACCTTAAACAAAATGGTTTTATTTTGTATCTTTTTTCATCTCATACTAATCTTTCTAAAGTTCACACCATCATTGCAAATTACGGATTTATTTTTGAAAAGTTGGATGAACTTTCTCTTGCCTTTGAAAAATTATTTGTTTATAAGATTTCCAAAAGTTTACTTTTAAAAAGTCTTGAGAAAAAAGGAATTACACATTTTCATTACTTTACGAAAGGAAAGCGTGGTCTTATTTATCGTGCTATTTTAAAAGATAAAAAAGGAGATAAAATTGATGTTGCAATTAAAGTAAAAAATCCTGCATCAGATGCTCAAAAAAGAATAATTCACGAACAGCGTACACTTAAGTTTCTCAATAAAAAAAATATAGGGCCAACTCTTCTTTTTACAAGTAAAGACTATTTTGTGTACCGTTTTGCTGAAGGTGATTTTTTTCCAAATTTTATTACTTCTGCCTCACTTTTAGACATACAAAAAGTAATTTTTAAAATTCTTGAGCAATGTTATACCCTTGATCTTCTTCATCTCAATAAAGAGGAAATGCATCGTCCGCTACGTCATATCATCATCTCAAATTCCTCTTCAGTCACTCTTCTTGACTTTGAGCGAACTAGTCCTAGTAAAAAACCAAAAAATGTGACACAATTTTTAGATTATGTGGGTAAAATTTCTCCTCAGTTATTTCAAAGAGGATATGTCGTTGATCGACAAAAATTAAGAAGGGTTTCTCAGCAGTACAAGAAAAAAGAAATATTATTTGACGATATGCTTAAAACTCTTCCTTAAAATTGAACAAACTATGAAATATAGAGATATTCCAATCCTCATGTATCATGATGTTTCTAATTATCTTAGTCCTTGGTGTATCTCACCAGAAGTGTTTGAAGAACATTTACAATATCTCTCAAAGGAAGAGTATTCTACAATTACTCTTGATGAATTGCAAGAAGGAATTGAACAACAAAAAGAAACATCAAAAAAACTTGTTGTTATTACCTTTGATGATGGGAGAAGAGGCGTTTTAGACCACGCTGCACCACTTCTACGTCGCTATCGCTTTAATGCTACTTTGTTTATCGTACCTTCTTGGATCGATGGACAAAACATTCCCTCTACTGAGCAGTATTCTCCTTTTCTTACTTGGGATAATCTAAAAAAACTCCAGCAAGCAGGTATGATTATTGGATCACATACAAACTCTCACCAAAATCTCACCTCTTTATCTTCTGAGGAAATAGAAAAAGAACTTATTCAAGCAGAATTAAAAATTAAAGAGAAACTTTCTTTGCAAGTCAAGCACTTTTCTTATCCTTATGGTAAATATAACGAGTTAGTTATTAAAACAGTAAGAGAGAGGTATCAAACAGCAACTACAGCAACCAGAGGTTTCTCAAAAGAACCATATCTGTGGTCAAGACAGTGGGTTCTCTCAACAACAAATTTCTCCCAGTTTAAGAAACTGCTTCACAAACCTACTCTTAGCGTGTGTATGATTGTAAAAAATGAAGAAGCAACGCTTGCTCACAGTCTAGATAGTATCAAAAGTATTGCCTCTCAAATTATCATTGTTGATACAGGAAGTTCTGATCAAACTAAAGAGATTGCTAAAACCTATACTTCTGATGTTTATGACTTTACCTGGCAAGATGATTTTGCTCTTGCAAGAAATGAAAGTCTAAGATACGCAACAGCTGATTGGGTCTTAGTGCTTGATGCAGATGAAATCATTTCTTCTTCTGATTTAGTTTTAGTTGATGAGGCGATCAACAATTGGGGGGTTATGGGTTATCGAATTCTCACTCGTAATTATACTAATGATAGTTCTATTTTAGGTTGGCAACCTTCTGGAGTGCGTGATGCTCCTTTTAGTGCTGCTCAAGGCTGGTTTCCTTCCATTAAAGTTCGCCTCTTTCAGAATCATAATCATTTCTCTTTTATTGGGCAAGTTCATGAATTGATTGACCAATCTATTGCAGATAAAAGTGGGCAAATTGAAAACTTAAGAATTTCTGTTCATCATGATAGTACAATTGTTAAGAACGTTGATAAAACAAAACATCATCTTGAGCTTACGAAGAAAAAAATCATGAGTGATCCTACTCAAGCAAAAAGTTATGTTGAAATGGGTATTCAGTATAAAGAGCTAGGAGACTTTACTCTTGCCCAAAATGCATTTAGAGAAGCTCTCAAGCTAGGCTCAACTAGTCTCTCACTTTTTATTAACTTAGGAATTGTGCAACATAAACAAGGACTATTTGAAGAAGCGATTTGCACTTATCAAGCAGCGTTAGCCATCTATCCTTCTTCTTCAAATGCCTATTTTGGTTTAGGATTCTGCTATTCTCAAAAAAAAGAATGGGACAAAGCGCTTGAAAATTTTCTTAAAGCGGTAGAATGCAATGAAAAACATTTAGATGCCTATATTAATATAGGTGCTTTGTATGAAAAACAAGGCCGTTATGAACTTGCTTTGCAAAACTTACGAAAAGCAATAGCTATTTCACCAAATTCAAGATGTTATTATAATTTAGGTGTGGTCTATGAGCGAGTAGGAGACCTTGCACTTTCTTTATATTGTTATCAAAAAGCGTTGGAAGGAGGGTATTTTCGTAAAGAGTTTTTAGAAGAACGTATTCAAAAGATGAAAGAGACCCTCAATTCTGAAGTAACACAAACAGATTCTTAAAATTCATTTTAAGCTATTCATAAAATTCTGTCTTATTATCATAAAAAATACCTTTCTTAAGTTCTACTGGTCGCCAGGAATCTTCAACCAGTTCTGCCTCAAGCCACTGCGCCAAATCTTTTGGGTTTCCAATCGTAGCACTTAAGGCAATAAGCTGCGGTTTTAAAATCATCTTAAGAAGAGTAATAATAATTTCAAGAGTAGGTCCTCTGCTTTGATCATGAAGAAGGTGAACTTCATCAATTACTACAACTTTAACTAAAGAAAGCCAAGGCGCTTTGTGCCGCAAAAGTGCATCAAGCTTTTCGGTTGTAAGAATTAAAAGATCATATTGGCTAAGATACTCAGAAGGAGAGTCAATATCTCCTGTTGCAATGGTAACTTTATAGGGAGTTGAGGCAAAAAGTTTTGTATATTCAGTATATTTTTCTTTTGCCAAAGCCTTCAAGGGAACAACATATAGCGCTTTTCCTTGCAAAAGGTTAGAAGCAATGCCCATTGTTGCAACCAAAGTTTTTCCAGATGCGGTTGGGGCACAAATAAGGAGCGATTTACCTTTCAAAAGGCCAGCATTAATCGCTTTTTCTTGGATTGGAGTTAGAGTTTTAAACTTCTGATAGTAATCAATAAAGAAAGGGGGGAGGGCTAGCTCATCAATATTCATGATAGTTACCATCTCATTTTATATATCTACTTTTGCTTTTTGTTCATTCTAGTCTTTTTCCAGCCAAAAGTGGAACTAAGTTCTAGGTTAAGCGTAATCGTCATTGTATAATAATGAAAGACTAAAACTATAAAATTTTAGCCTTTTAGACATCAATAGACAAAATAAACAATTTCAAATTCTTAAGCTTGCGAAAGGCTTATAAATCATTTTTAGGTACTAGGCTCAGCTAAAGCCACATCGCCCTCTTCTTATCGACGGAGAGGAATGTCATCTATAAAATCGAAAAAGCTAACCTTTAGGTTGGTTGTTCGGAATTTTTATGGGCTGACAAGAGAGGTTTTGGTTTAAGAGTACCAAATCGTATATTCACACACGGAGGTGTGTTTTGAAATGAAAGTCAAAAGAATGGTGGAACGTTTGTTTGCCGTAACCACGGGAGTTGCTATGTTAGGTGCAACTGCAATGGGTGCTATGGCAGCAACAAACTTAAAAGACTATCCAACTATGTTTGTAACCGACGGAACATTTAATGGTTATTTCGTTGTTGGGGAAAATGCAGCTGCAATTGACAACTTAGCAATGACTGACATTGCAACAAGTATGTATGTAGCTAAAGCAGGTGTTGGATCTACAACCACAACAGTTGAAGGAGACGCATGGCTTGTTGGAACCAGTTCTAAGAAATTTGAGATTGCTAACAGCAACGCATCAACTTCTTCAAACCAAGATGGTGAAACGATTCGAGAAATAAATACCTTTATTGGTGATGAAGAACTTGACGCTTTAGCAGATGGAACTTGGGAAACAAATGAACAAAACTATGATTTCCAACAGTTTCTCTTCTTTGATGCTGCTAACGGTGCTGTTCAAGAACGAAACAGAATCGTTAAGTATGCAGAAAATGATGACTCTAAAACAGCAGATTTTTTCTACATCGCAAACGGTGCTCAAATTGCGCGATATAAGATGGAATTTACCTCAACTGCTCAGTCTGATATTACAGACTCAACTGGTTCAGGTGATGCAACAGGAACGTATCTTGATGACTTTGAAGATACAACTTTTAGCATTTTAGGAAAAGAGTATACTGTTGTTCAAGCACGAAGACCTAACACGGGAGTTCGTGGAGGAGAAGACAGCATTAAGTTAACTCTTATGGGTGGTGCAGTTCGTGACACTTTACTTGAAGGAGAGTCTAAAACATACACTATCAAAGGAAAAACCTACGATGTAACGGTGAGCTACGTTGATGATACAACTGCTAAGTTTGTTATCAATGGTGAATCAACCAACAAACTTAAGGATGGAGAAACATTCGTTCTCTCTGATAAAACTGAAGTTGGTGTAAGTGAAGTTCTCTACCAGTCTTATGCTGGCGGTATTCACTCAACGACATTCTTTTTGGGAGCATCCAAAATGGAAATGCGTGACGATGATATCACTAACCAATCAGCTGGTTCGAAAACATTAAAAGTTGGTTCGGAAGACATTGACGGAACAACTGTTTTTGTCACAGGTACAGATGACAACTCAACATTTAGTATCTCAACCATTGAAGTTAACATGTCTTCAGAAGACAATTTCTACGTTGGTGCTGGTGAGAAGTTGAGTAAGATCATAGATGCCCAAGACGAAGAAGAGCAAGTTCTCATGGACGGCGGCTTTGATGTAGAGTATAAAGGCCTTACGACTGAGGATACTAACGACTTAGAAATCAAAACTGCATCTACAAGAAGGTATAAGTTAAAGCTTTTTGATGGGGATGGAAAACAAGTTGATATTCCAGTTGCCTACGCTGAAGCTCAGTTCAACCTCTCTTTTGGAGAAGAGTCCAATGTTAATGCACGTGGTAATGATAAGCGTCTTATCGTCAACGAATCTCATCCCATCTACAAAGATGATTACTTCGTTTTAACAGATGGAACAGCTTCTGATGGATCCGCAAAATCGTACCTTTTGCAGTATAAAGGTGCAGATGATCAAACCAAATCTAGTCCTAAGATTAAGTTTAAGAACTTAGGATCAGGAGAAACATTGGAGTATTCAGTAACAACTGTTTCTGGTGGAACAACCGCAACAGTAGCTACCATTAAACTGGGCGGTTATTCATTCACCGTTCACAACGCAAGTGCAGCTACTGTTAACGACTTCCAAGTTAGAGTTGGTCTTGATGGCGATGGAGCTCCTCCAGTTGCGGAAGGAAACCAAGTTCCCTTTGTAGACTACTATGGTTCACAATGGTCGTTTAATGCAGGAAAAAACACTTCGTCCGCTGTTGCTGCAGATCAGTGGGGAAATTCAAATACCCCCGGAGTAACTGGTAACGGAACTACATCAAACCAGGACAACATTGCCCTAACCTGGAACTCAGGTGTAAATGCTGACGACTATGACAACGAAGCTCCAAGTACTGTTGTATGGAACATAACTGCAACATCTGATCCAGAAGTACGTGCAGCATTGCTTAGTGGGTTAACCTTGTTTACACCTGACGGTGAAACAGAAGTTACTTACGGATATAACTCAATGGGAGCATTTGTAAAACACAAAGCACCATCTGGTGATCCACAAGAAGTAATAATTAACTACCCAGCAAAACAACGCTTACCACAAGTGTACTTTACAAGTGGAGCAACATCATCATCAACCAAAGCTAAAGGCGACATGATGAAAGTTACCGTTGTAGATGCTACCAAACTTGACAGTGAAGTTGCTAGTGTTTCAGCACAAAACTTAATTGTTGTTGGTGGACCTTGTGTTAACACCGTTGCCGCAGAACTCTTGGGTAGCCCTGCAGTTTGTACGGAAGGATTTATGCCTGGAAAAGCTCGCATCAAGCTCTTTGAAAATAGTGGCAAAACCGCTATGCTTGTTGCAGGATATTCTGGTGCAGACACCCGCCTTGCAGGAAAAGTTATTGCTCACAGAGCAAGCGAACTTTCTGGAATGGAAGCAGTTGTTGAAGGACAAACGTACACTGATGCAACAATCAGTGCACCTTCTGTTGCAACAACTACCACAACGACACAATAAGCCTTTATTGGCTTTTTTTCTTTTTTTTTCTTTTTCTTGAAGTTTAGTAACACTTAAATAGGAAAATAGATTGCTGAAGAGTTAGAATGGTTAACTATAAAGAACTCACACCTCTCTTTTTTGTTATCTCTCTTATCATAGTATCTTTTCTTATCTTAAAACCTTTTTTTACTGCAATTGCTTTAGGAGCTCTCTTTGCGTATATTTTTTATCCACTGTACGCAAAGCTTCATAAGAAAGTATCCAACAAAGCTCTCTGTGCAATTCTTATTTGCTTGGTTGTTTTAATTCTCATTGGAGTTCCATCAATTTTACTTGTTAATACTATCATTCGAGAATCATACACTTTGTTTATTGTAGGAAAACAAAAGATTGCAACAGGTCTTTTCATTAACTGTACTAACTCGTTTTGTACGCTTATGGAAGAAATAATTCAAACACCTGAGATTCATTTTCAAATACAAGAAATTCTCAAAGGAGTTACCAATTGGGTTATTGAAAAAGGATCATCCATTTTACTTAGTCTTCCCAAATTAGTTCTCAATACCTTTATTATTTTTTTTACAATGTTTTATTTTCTTAAGGAAGGAGAACACTTTACCGGTTGGGTTGGCAGAATAATTGGTCTTGCTGAAAAAAAATATAACTTTGTTGTTGAGCGTCTTAAAGAAATTGTTCGCGCCGTTGTCTATGGATATGTAATTGTTGCTCTTTTCCAAGGAGCATTAGGAGCTTTAGGTTTTTTTCTTTTCGGTGTATCTTCGCCTCTTTTTTGGGGAGCGATAATGGCAATCCTAGCTCTTATTCCTTATCTTGGGACAGGAATTGTTTGGTTTCCTGCGGCCCTCTTTCTTTTTTTAGAAGGAGTTTTTCAGGATTCATCAACACTTATTTTCAAAGGAATTGGTCTTTTTCTGTACTCACTTATTTTTGTGAGCACTCTTGACAACATCTTAAAACCTAAACTTATTGGTGAAAAAGCGCAAATTCATCCGGTGACGGTGCTGCTTGGAACCGTTGGAGGAATTTTCCTTTTAGGTCCAATTGGAATCATCCTAGGTCCTCTTATTCTTTCTATTGCAGTTGTTTTAGTTGATTTATATCTTAATAAATCGATTAGTACTTCTTAGAAAAAACTTAAGGCATTGGTTTTTGCTTTCGCAAGGTGTATTCTTTTAGTTGTTCAAGGTAGCCTTGTACATCAACTTCTTGTGAAATATTTTTTAAAGAAAATTTCTCTCCTAAAGAAACCTCTTTAGTCTTAAAGAGTTTATCAAGAAAACCTTGCTTAACTTCAATTTTTTCAATTCCTTCGTAAGGAAGTGAAATAGATCCAAATTCTAAATGATCTTGGTAAAACCTATAGCCTCTTTGTGCTGTATGTACTGTAATTATGGCGCTTACGATGATTATGAGTAGGAGAAGAAAAAGCGCTACACTTTTGATAGTAGTTTCTTCTTGAGCAGAAAGATCAAGAAAAGAGAGATTTAAAAGAATTCCTAAATAGAAAATCACACTAAGAACGATAAGAAGAATGAGTTTAGGAACAAGCACACGACTCTTAATTTGAGAAAGAACATAAAGAGGGTCATTAGTTTCCATTTAATAAGAGAGCCCCTTCTAATTTATATTCTTTATCTGTAAAAAACTACTTTTTGATATAGCCTATCTCTTTAAGTAAGTCACAAAATCCTGGAATCAAATTAGATAGGTTGTAGCATTCTTGCGCAGTTACCCACTTATAAGTATCATGTTCTTGAAGGTTGTGCTTAATTGAGATTGATTCTTTTAGCTGTATGCGAAAGGTAGGAAAGATGATCTTAGTGTCATCAACTTCATGAGAAAATTCAATTAAAAAATCTAATTCCTCTTTTGAGGCATTATAGCCAGTTTCTTCTTTTAGTTCTCGCAGCATTGCTTGTATATCTGTTTCGCTCTCTTCAACTTTACCTGAAGGTAAGCACCAAGTGTGTCCATAAGGTTTGTTTTTGTTTCTAAACAAAATCAAAAATGTATCTTTATATTCAAGAAAACATCCAACAGTTCTGATTTTTTTCATAAAAAAAGTGGGCCTGCCCGGATTCGAACCGGGGATCCTCTCGATTTTGCGCAATTTGCACGTCAACGAGATGTCATCTGTGGCACAAAACGCGTCTCAATTAGTACGTTTTTGTGTAGCCACTAGACCACAAGCCCAATTGATAATCTTATTTCTAGCTTTTCTTTATAAATTTTAGTTGTGATAAATTCTCTTCCTCGAAAGTCTTATATTCCTCTAATCTTTCATCTCCCTATGCTTCACAATCACCATTATTGGTGGCATCTTATCCCTCACAAAGAACTTAGTCAGGTCTATGCTTCAATTGCTCTACGTTTTCTTGCAACTTCTTCTCTTATTCTTTTTGTTCCTCTTTATCTCTACCAAGAAGTAGGATATACGTTTACGCAAACACTTAGTTTTTATATCTTCTACTCACTTGTTTTTGCGATTGCAACTCCAGTTGCCGCAAAATTTGCTTCACGATTTGGCGTAAAGCACACCGTATTTTGGAGTATTCCTCTCTATATTCTCTTTATCATCTCTCTTTACTTTTTACGTTTTATTCATCTTCCTTTGATTCTCTTAAGTATTATGGTAGGAGTTTCTTTAGCTTTTTATTGGATGGGAATCAATTTAGTTTTTCACCACGCTTCTGATCACAAGCATCGAGGAGCAGAAATTGGCAAAAGAACTTTTTACAAAATTTTGGCAACAACTTTAGGACCTCTCTTAGGAGGAGCTCTTATTACTTTTATAGGATTTTATGCTGCGTTTGTTTTTGCAAGCCTTATTCTTATTCTCTCTTCAGTTATTCTTTTTTTCAGTAAGGAAATTCACGTCAACTACCAATTTTCACTGCCAACTCTGATTAAAAAAGATCATTGGAAAGATTCTCTTTTTTTTGTTTCGCGAGGAACCGAAGTTATGGCTGAAGAAGTGCTCTGGCCTCTTTTCATCTTTTTTATTTTAGGAAGTTATTTATCGCTAGGTCTTAGTGGAGCAATTCTCTCTTTGCTGAGTGGAATTTTAGCTTATCTTGTAGGAAAGTTTAGTGATTACTCAAACAAGAGAACAATTATCGCACTCATTAGTGTCTTTGATTCTCTTTCTTGGTTTATCAAATCTTTAATTCAAACAGTTGCACAAGTCTTTGGAGTAACAATCTTTGGAGCAGTTACGTTAGGCATTCGTGAATCTCCTCTAGGCGCACTTGAATACGACAAAGCGCAAAACGATATTGCAGGATATTTCGTGAGCCGTGAAATTTTTCTTTGTCTTGGTCGCATTCTTATTCTCATGGTTGTTCTCATGGCTGAAAATGTGCAAAGTGGTTTTGTTTTTCAAGGCTTTGCCTCACTTGCGGCAATTTTATTTTAAAAAATGGATCATGAAACAGCTCTACTTTGTAGTTTGATGGAATTGCACCACGGTCAATCAGTTGAGAAAAAAACAAAATCTCTTGCAAAGAAAGTTTCGTGGGCAAAAGGCTGGCCTGAGAATGATCAAGCCTTTTGGAATACTGAAAGTTTTATGTGGGGGTATAAAATTGAGAAGAAGATTCGTGAGTTGATTACTTCAAAATTATCTTTCTTAAGTGGAAAGAATTTAGATTTAGGTTGTGGTGCTTATTCTTACATTCCATCCATAGGTTTTGACTTTTCTGAAAAAATGCTTCAATTAAATGAGCAATGTCACGAAAAGATTCAAGGTAGTTTGGAAGAAAAACTTCCTTTCTCAAACAATTCTTTTGATTCTATAACACTTATTTTTGTTTTAAATTATGTTAAGGCGTATGAAGAGCTTTTGTTAGAATGTCAGCGTGTGGTGCGCAGTAATGGACATGTTATGGTTATTTTATCTGCAGTACCAATTAACGATTGGCAAAGGCAAAAAGAAGTTAATTCTTTTGATTCTAAGAAATGGATAACTATTCTCAAGAAAGCTAAATTTAGTGTCTCATTTGAAGAAAAAGAGAAGTTATGGTTTTTTAAGTGTAGTGTAGGATAATTATCTGGGAATTTATATGTACTTCCTTATAAGAAAACCTTATTAATCCTTTAGTCTCTCTATCGTAAAAAGAGGTATTTCATGGCATCCGATCATTCTCCTGAACATTCTGCTACATCCTACTACGGTTTTTCCTCTAAAAGAGTTGAGCAGCTCATTCGTCACGGTTTTATCAAAGAAGATAAGAGAGACTCTTATTCTTTTAACAAAGAAAAACAAATGTTTGAACCAAAGCAAGGCCACAAATTAAAAGATTCTGATGCTGATATGGAAGAGAGAGAAACAACTATCTTTGGAGACTATTTGCAAACAGGTTACCCAACTCCACTTAAGTCGTATCGTTTGTGGTGGGAAGTTCACGATTTAAGTATTGAAGAGCCTTACTTTTGGACCATTGATAACTTACGTGAACACGTTCCAATTCTTGAGAAGTTAGAAGACTCATTTGCAGCATCTGAAAATTCTGCTTTTTTTGGTGTTACACAGCAACGCCTAGGCGCACAGCAAGATAAAGTTTCTCAATTCTTAGCAACAACAGGAAAAATGATTAAAGAATTATTTCAAATGGTGCGTGAGCTTAGAATCATTAAAGAGCGACTTTCTTATTATGATGAAGTAGAACAGGAGTTGAAAAAAGAGATAAAAGATCGTCGTAAAAGTGGCGAAATTACATTAAAAGGACTTTTTGTTGATCTTGTGCAAGGTGGAGGAAAAAGTGCAGCATCAGTTTATGGGATGTCTCGTGAACTTGAATTTATTACCCTTCCTGATTTATTCTTTGACGCACCTCCATTTCGTGATAAAGGAGAAATGGAAAAATGGGTAGATGGTCTTGCTAAAGATTTTAACAATAATGTGATTCGTGTTCTCAAACGTCATCTTGATAGTTACATGACGTGGAAAAAAACAACGCATCAAGAACATCACAATCGTAATCGTTTTATGTTACATTACTTGCGACAACATTTTGATATTATTAGAATGTATATTGATTGGATTAAACCCTATTTGAGACATGTGAATCGGCTCAAACTCAAAGATAAAAATACATTTGATATCATTTCTTCATTTGAAGGAAGTTTACTTGATATTGAAGTTTTAGCAAGAACACCAGTTGGACCTGCCAATGCATGCACATTGCTCACATTTAATTATCGTACAAGACCTGAACTTAAAGTTGTACAGGAAGGATATCAAAGAGGACCTGTGCATGTTGGAAGAATTGAAATCAATTTTCGTGTATATTCGTGGAGTAATCAAGAAGTTGAGATGTATAAAAAACTTAAACAACAAGAAGCAATGGATTTGATGGGAGAAGTTTCTACATCCGTTGAAAAAGCGATGGAAGGATTAGGCGGAGAACTTGATAAGTATTTGCGCGAGGCGGATGCACTCCTCGAAGAGCATAAAACAAAAGGAGATCATAATGAAAGTCATGGAGAACAAAGACATAGCGAGCATAGCACTTCTTCTCACACAGATCATCCCAAAGATGAACATCGCAAAACTCTCATGCAAAAATTCTTGGGAGATTTCTACACTCCTTCGCATAGCGAAGCAAAAGTTGATCACAAAAAAGAAAGGGCGGAAGAAGAGAAACTCAAAAAAGCAAAAGAAAAAGCAGAAGCAACAGCTAAGAAAACAACCTGGAATATTTACAAGAATTTTAAGAAAGCACATAAGATGATTATGTGGTAGAATTTCTTTGGTTGATGTGTCTCTTTTACTATTAGGAGGGGGCACTAAAGTTTTAAAGAGTAAACTATTCTCGAGTGCAAAAGAGGTGTTTTTAGATGAGAAAATTAGCAGTATTGGTTGTCATTTCGTTATTATTAGTTAGTTTGTTTACTTTGCATTTTGGGCTTGCTGATAGTGGTTCTAGTGGCGCAGGATCTGGAGGCGGTAGTGGTGGATCAGGTGGTTCTAGTGGAGGTGGCAGTTCCGGAGGTTCTTCGGGTGGAAGTTCTGGATCAAGCAGTTCATCAAGTGGATCTACTTCTGGAAGTTCGAGTGGTTCTAGCTCAAGTGACAGTAGTTCAGGAAATGTTGCTGGTGAAGCAGTTGCTACTGATAATAATGGAAACTCTGATACTAAAACAGAAACAAAAAATGAAGATGGCACTGAAACAAAGACTGAGGTCAAAGCTGATGGAGAAGTTCGGACTAAAACACGATTGCCGGATGGCACCAAAGTAAAGACCAGAGTCGAAGACGGAAAAGAACGTGTGGATGTCTATCAGGGGGGAGTGAAGGTGCGTTTTGAACGTGAAGAAGGTCGCTTCCGGGTCAAAGTTGAACAAGAAGATGGCAGTAATAATGATGTCGAAGAAAATGAGATCGTTCTCTTTGAAGAACGTGAAGATAAGGAACAGATTAAGATCAAGGCTTTAGGTGAACAAGCTCTTATTGAGAAACAGGATACGCAAGCATTAACCAAGCTGCCTATCTCTGTTAATTTAGAAACTAATGAGTTGACGATAGTCACTCCAGCAGGAGAGAAAGTAGTAACTGTACTTCCAGATCAAGCAGTGCAGAACATGCTGGCAACGAACGTGATTGATCGCATCGGTGGCGAAGAGCTGGTCAAGATGGTACGCGAAAATCAAGCTGAAGCGTTAAGCCATGTGGTTGCCTTAGCTGAACGCAATGGCGTCCTTGTCTACGAAGTGAATGGATTGAGAGACCGCAACTTATTTGGCTTCATACCGATAACCACTCAAGTCGATCTTGAAGTATCCGCTGAAACAGGAGAAATAATAGCAGAAGATCAGTCATTTTTAGACACAGTGGCAGAAGCGTTATCCACTGAACCTGTTCCAGCAGAAGCACCAACACCGTAAATTTTTTTTCTTTTTAGTAAATCTAATTCTTCCTAAAATCTTTTATAGAAACTCTTCTTTAGAGCAACTATGGCTCATGACAATCTTAAGAATCTTCCTCCAGAAGAGCGCATCAAACGACTCAAAAAAATTGAAGAAGAGAAGAAAAAAGAAATTGCGCAAGCAGAAAAAATGATCAAAGAAAGTCAAGACGAAATTACCGATCGGCGCAGTTGGTTAGACAAAGTTCCTATTCCTGAAGTTGCAACTGATGATTCTGAAGCTCTTGGTGAGGAAGGAAAACAACTCCTTAAAACACACAAAGGAATAACCAGTAAAAAAGAAAAGGATGAGAAAGAAGAAAAAATTGAAGAAGAAAAAGACTCTTATAAAAAGACCTCAGAAAAAAACATTTCTGATCTTGAAGAAACATTACAAAAAGATCAAAGAAGAGCGATTCCTCAAGCCTATGAATTACCTCACGATTTATCAGCAAAGCAACTTAATTCAGAGTATGTTTCTCAGTTAAGTGTTGCACCAGTTCATGAATTAAAAGAGCGTTTAGCAAGTTTGTACGATTCTGTTGATAAACGTGGTTATCTTACATGGGAAGAACATCAAGTGGTTGAGCATACTCTTTCTGCACTTGAGCGTAAAACGCAAGCAATAGATGAAGGACGTTATTCTCCTTCACAAGCAGCAGCCAATGAGGCTGTTCTTGCAAGGCAAATCGGGGCTCATCTTCTACATCAGGAAGTCAAGTATGGAAGTTCTGATAAAGGAGAGAGAGTTGAGAAAGATTGGTATAGTGGTAGGTAATTACTCTTTGTTAGAAGTACTAAATTAATTTTTTCTTTTATCTTTTCTCTAAACTAAACGTTTAAATAATCTTTTTCTTTCCTAACTCTATGGTTGAGTTTGGAACAGGTGAGAGATACGGACATTCAATGGACCGTGAGTATGAACACGTGACAAGTACTGAGCATCACGATCATGGTCACCACATGCCTATTTCTGATGATACCAAAACGACAAGTGATGTAGGAGTCTCCATGGGAGAGTTGGGAATGAGTTTAGGACTAGGGCCAGTTCCAAACGTTCATTCCATAAAATCAAAACTTTATCCTGGTGGAAAAAAATTAGAGTTTGTTTTCACAGGAACCGGAAAAGGATCTGGACAGAGTCAGACTCCTGAGATGTATGGCTTAAAACAACGCGCTGCTTTACGTGAAATTGGTAAAGCAAATCGCGTTGATTTTACAACACACTCAACAATTGGTGTTTATGGTCTTGCTGGGATGGATCAGCAAGGAAATTTCTCAAGAACTTCTAAAAGTTTTTACATGCAGGAAGTAAAAAGGGCTATTGAATTTGCAGGAGACGTTGGTCGTGGAGGACCAGTTGTTGTACACACAGGTGAGTTTAATCGTCCGGTAGCCGATGCAGACTGGAATCAAATAGATGGTGATCCATACAAAGGAAAATTTCAGATCCACGAATCAGAACAAGAGAGAACATCTTATCGAGTGATTGATACAAGAACGGGTGGAGTTATTCAAGAAGCACGCAAAAATCGTCATGTAGCAAGACCTAAATGGCTCCGCTATGAAGAAGGAACTGAGGAGTGGGAAAAACATCATGGAGAATCCTACTTTGATGGTACGCAATGGGTACAAAAAGGTCAATACATTGATTATTGGGGTAAACTAATTTCAGATCCTGCTTATAGAGTTCCTCGTTACAAGAAAGATGAAACGGGTGGAAACTTTGAAACAGAACTTTTAGATTGGGAAAAACTAAGTCAAGTTGCAGATGAAATGACAGAGCGCGCTCGTGAAGAATTTCGTGCCTTTTCTGCAATGACTCCTGAGCAACTTAAAGACAATCAGAAATTTAACAATTCCATTTGGCGTGAACGCATTAAAGAAGCAATGGATAAAAAACTTACTCCGGATAAAATTATTGTCAAGCCAGAGGAAGCATTCATCATTGAAACTTTGGAAACAAACGCAGCTAATAGTCGAGGTTGGGCCCTTTATTATGGAGGAGACTTTGAAGAGTCTGTTAGTCGTATTGAAAAACTTGAGGAAGCCAAAAAATTTTACGAAGAGATAGATAGAACAACAGATCCTAAAGAAAAATGGCGTCTTAACCGTCAAGTAGAACAAATTGCTGCGGGTCTTGTTCCTGCTGATGCTAAATCTCCTCTGGAAATAATTAATCATGAACTACAACAATATAGACGAAGACTTACTCAATCAAGGGAAGCTTCATCTTCTCAATTAGCGCAAGCAGAAGAAGCAAAAGAAACGATTCGCCATGTACGTTCCGCTGAAGAGTATGCGCTTGATGAAGCGCAGGATGCCTATGCACGTTTAGGAATTACTGCCATGCGCCAATCAGAAGAATTGAAGCGTAAAGGAACGTATATTAAACCATTAACAATTGCCATGGAAAATTTATTTCCAGAGCACTATGGGTCTCATCCAGATGAGTTAATTAAATTAGTAAAAGGATCACAAGATCGCATGATTCATCTTCTAACCAAAGAGCATCGTATCGATGAAGCAAAAGCAAGAGAACTTTCACAGCAACATATCACAGCAACGTTTGATACAGGTCACATCAACATGTGGCGTAAATATTGGAAAGGAGATCAAAATAATACTTTAGAACAAAATGATAAAGAGTTTGACAAATGGCTTTTAAGTAAAGTTGAGCAGATGGTAAAAGCAGGAATTATTGGGCACGTTCATTTGGATGATAATTATGGATATCATGATGATCATTTAGCACCTGGTGAGGGAAATACACCCATACGAGAAATGGTTAAAATTCTCAAAGCGAATGGATACAACAAAGAGCTTATCGTTGAACCAGGAGCAGATTATACTACGGATGTTTCAGGCTTTCATTCCGTTATGAAAACGTGGCGGCATTTTGGCTCTCCTGCATATGGTTCTGGAAGTGGCATGTCTCCTAAAAAAAGAACATGGGAGCAAGTTGGCTATGGCTGGTTTGGACAAAATCAACCTCCTTATTTTACCTTTGGCTCGTATGCTCCTTCTGAAGATTGGACCTTGTGGAGCGGCGTTCCTCTTGAGTGAATTTTATGACGAGCAAAAAAATAAAGTTTAGTTCTTTAATTGTTCTTTTACTCCTTTTTCTTTTGATTGTGTTCATCTCAAGTGTCGCAAGACAAGATTTTTTATTAGGTAATGTTATTAGAACTACTACTGCAAGCCGTGGTGACATTAATGGGGATGGGGTAATCGATCTTCAAGATATTAGAGTTCTTCAAAGACATTTAATAGGTTCTACTCAACTTTCAGCTTCGCAGCTCTCTTCTGCAAAAGTTAGTTGTGATGGGCAAACTTCTCCTAATCTTCGTGATTTTTTAGGTCTTGTAGATGCTTTAATTATAGGAGAGTTATCAACGTGTTCTCAAACACCAGCAGCAATAGATAGTGTTTGTCCTTCTCTGCTCTACGGAAAACAAATTATTATTGAAAATACACTCAAAGCTGATCTAAAAACAAAAATTTCAAATGAATTTATTAGCTATCTTCAGCAAATTAGTGGGCAAAGATTATCTCTAAAAGAAGAGAATGATCCATCTATTCTTTGTAATGGTGCTCGTGGTATTTTTTTATTTAGAGCAACTTCTCCCTACTTACAACAACATGCACCAAGTGAAGTTCTGCGCCAATTACCTCAACTGAGCACTAAATCTAAGCTTGCCTATTTAATTTATTCTCAAGCTGATTCTTTATGGATTGTTGGCAATAGTAACAAAGCATTAGAGCATGGCTTTTATTATTACCTTGAACAACTTGGTGCTCGATGGTTTTTACCAAATGAACATTGGACGATAATTCCTTCTAAAACAGATCTAAGAGTTTCTTTGAATCGAATGCGTGTTCCAGAATTTAGAACATTTGGCTTTTTTGGTACGGGTGGATTTGGTGGTATTTTACCTATTCCTAATTATCAAAAAGCAGAAAATCTGTGGAAGGAGTGGAAAGATCATAATCAGTTCCCTGTTGAGTTTAATTTTGCAGGCCATACTGGAGAGCTTTTCAATTTACAATTTCAAGACACTATTAGACAAAATCCACTTTATCTTGCAGAAGTGAGAGGAGTTAGACAAAAACTTCCTGCGCGTTGCGCTGCTGATGCTTGTGGTTATAAACCAGATTATACCTTTCATGGGTCTGTTCCTTGTTCTCATCCAAACGCGATTGTTTCTTATACAGATTCACAAACAGGACAACAATTTTGTGAAGATAAATTTGATTATAGTTCCTATGATGGCTTAGTTAAACTATACACTGATTGGCGAATTTCAGATCTACGTGCTCAAGTTCAACGTGATCCTGAAAGTTATGATGCTGCATCAGTTTCGGTTGAGCCTGCTGATGGTGGAGGTCACGATGAGTCAAAGAAAAGCCGTGATCTTCTTCGTAACGGTCCTTATGCTCTCACACCTGAGGAAAAAAATAAAGATAGCTCTGCGAGCGATCGTGTTTTTCATCTTGCCAATCAGGTTGCAAAAAAAGTAAGAGAACAGTTTCCTGGAAGATATGTTAATCTTTATGGGTATTCTGAACACTCAAATCCCCCAACTATTCCTATTGAACCTAATACCTTCGTGCAAATTATTCCTTACGCATTTCAATCTAGTGGACTTAGTGCCGAAGAATTTATTGATAGCTGGTCGCAAAAAGCAAGGGAAAATTCATTAGGTCAATTTAACATTGGAATTTATGATTACTGGTCTATTCCAGATTGGTCTGCAGACGTGCCAAGCCTTGGTTTGTTTGCAGCCTTGGAGCGGTTACGTCTTTGGAAATTAAAAAATATTGGAGCAGTAGGCTTAGAGAGTACTTATAGTACAGGCTCGATGGGTATTACATATTACATCGCATCAAAGCTTACTTGGGACACTACACAAAATGAGCAAGTACTTCTAAGTGACTTCTATGATAAAGCATTTGGTCCAGCAAGACAGCCAATGCAGCGTATGTTTGAGCGCTGGTGGAGTGAATTTTTACTCACCGAGCAAGAATTAGCATTTTCCTATCAAGATCTTCTTGAAGCAGATCGCCTCGCCAAACAAAGTAGTGATCCTTCAATTCTTCTTCGCATTAACGATTTTAAAATATACCTTCATTATTTACGTTTGCGTTATGAATATCAATCGGCAGCTTTTGGAACAGCGCAAAAATCAACAACGGCAGATGCCCTTTTTCGTTATGTGTGGCGTATTCATCCATCAACGATGATTCACTCTTATAGAATTCAACAATTACTTATTTTAGATATGTATAATCATCCTCAGGGTGATAAAACCTTGCTTGATAAATGGAATGAGGGAAATCTTAATGCTCAAGTTTGGAGAGAAATAACACCTGTTACATCAGAAGAACTTGATCTCTATATGCAGGAAGGTTCAACAAGATATCGTCAACTTACGTATCCTCAACGTGCATATAGCTCGCAGTTAGTTCCACTAGATTCGGATATAAACATTGTAGGAGAAACAACAACGATGGGACATCGCTCCACACACAGTTTTGAATTTTACTTAAAAAATAACCAACCAACTACGTTTTGGATTAACGTACTTCAAGTAGCTCCTAATTCTCCTTCCAATAGAGCAATTATCAAAGATAGCACAGGAAGAATAGTTCATACACAAACTCTTTTAGTTTCTTCAAACTGGCAAACTCATCCCATTACTTTATCCTTACCTCAAGGAAATTATTATTTAACTGTTCTCGATACACAAGCTAACCTTTATTCTATAAAAGCTCCTTTAACTATGCCTTTTGTTCAAGTGGGAAGAAGAGTAACAGGTGATAATCAGCCAGCTCTAGCTAATTATTTCTTTGTACCACAAGGAGTTAATAGAGTTGTAATCTATGCTGATCCCTCAGTAACTCCGATTGAAATCTTTGCTCCTCCTGATTTTAGAACACCAGTTCCTCTTTCGTATCATGGTAGAGAATTAGTATACTTTGATTCCTCACAAGGTCAAGGTCAGGTATGGATGTATCGGGGCTTTTCTTCTTTTATACCTCTAAGATTTCTTAACGTTCCTCAAGTCGTAGCTCAATCACCACAGCAAATGATGGTTCCAAGAGAAGTTAAGCCTTAGAATTCCTTCATTTCTTCCACAAGCTTTTTAAATAAAGAAGCTGTTTTTCCTATACAATAGTAAATATGAGGCTTATCCTATGTTTAGACTCTTTTTAACACCTGAATGGTTCGCACGCTTAGACATCGCGTTTAGTGTAATTGGTATCGTTGTTGCTCTGCTTGTTGCAGGTTATAGTTTTCGCATGTATCGAATCAATAAAGAGAATAAGTATGCCTACTTTTCCTTTGCATTTATTTTAGTTTCATTTTCATTTTTCTCTCAAATCATGACTAATAGTATTCTTAACTTTACCCCAGTAAGAGATGTTGCAGCAGATGTTTTAAGACCTCTTGCAGGAGAACGACTCTCACTTTCCTCAATCTTTTATCGCTTAGGTTTTTTTGCGCAAATGGTTAGTATGCTTGCTGCCTGGCTTTTGATCTTTTTTATCTCACAAAAACCAAGACAACGCTTACGAAAGTACTATGAAGTATCACAGATTGCTCTTTTTATCTATCTGGTTCTTCTTGTCTCTGTTGTGAGCAATTTCAAATACTTTGTATTCTACCTTACTAGTGCTGTACTTTTAGGATTAATTACTCTTAATTATTACAAAAACTATCTTAACACCAATAAAAACGCAAGAGCCTTTAATGTCATGCTCTCATTCCTTTTTATCTTAGCAGGAAACGTTGCTTTGGTTTTTGTCTTTCTTTCCCAAATGTTATACGTTATAGGTGAAGGATTGATCTTGATTGGCTTTTTGCAACTTCTTTACACATACTACTCGGTGACACGTAAATAGATGGCAGCTCGCAGATCTCGTTTAGAACTTATTTATGATATCCTTTTAGCTATTCAAAACAAAGGCGGGATCATTAAACCAACACATCTTATGTATAAATCAAATCTTTCTCACAAACTTCTTAACAACTATCTTGAAGAATTAGTTGGAAAAGAATTAGTAATGATTACCGAAGAGATTTCTCGCAAGCGCAAAAATACTACTAAACGCGTGCAAATAACTGACAAAGGATTAGGCTTTTTAGCAGAATTTCGCAGAATGCGTGAATTTACAGATGCATTTGGATTGTAATTTTTATCTGATCTAGCTTCTAAAATTATTTAAAGTATCAACTTCCTTCAGATTGCTGTTATGGCTGCTCCTCCTAAAGATCTTTTAGAATCGCAAGAATATACTCTTGAGAGAGGAAGCTTTGTTTCTGAATTTGATGTAAAGTGGTTTTGTTATCGCTGTGATTTTCGTGATGTACGTGAAGTTTGTGATAGTGCAACGCAGACAAGGAGTGTTAGTCATAATTACTGTCCATCATCTGATATGAGGGGTGTTGCAGTTACAACAACGATGGATACAATTCAAATAGGTCAACTAACATACAATCGATTTGATAGACAACAAATTGATAATGAAGTTAGAAGACAAAAAGGAGAAGAACCTCATCCTTTATTGTAAAGCATTTTTAATGACACAACTCTTTTAAACATCTCTTCTTCTAAGGAATATATTATGACCAAAGTATCAAAAATAATTGTGGGTATAGATGAGGCAGGTCGATTAAGTAAGAATATTCTTTCTTAAACCTAAAGGCCCCGTTCTTGGTCCACTTGTTATTGCAGCGCTAGCTTTCAAAGAAGAAGATAAACAAAAGCTAGAATGGCTTGGCGTTAAAGATAGTAAGCTTTTAACAAGGGAAACGCGTGAAGAACTCTTTGCGAGAATTTACGAACTCGTTCATGATTTTAGAATAGAGGTAATTGAACCTGATGCTATTGATCTTACTTTGCAAGAAGCAAACTCTAACTTGAATTGGCTTGAGGCAGATACCGCATGTCGTTTAATTGAAGAGCTAAATCCTCAGCAAATTATCATTGATTGTCCTAGTGTTAATATTCAATCCTACACAAACTATGTTTTAGCAAAGCTCCCTTCTTTTACAAAAGATCAATTCATTGTTGAACACAAAGCAGATGTTAATCACATTATCGTTTCAGCAGCTTCAGTTATTGCTAAAGTCATTCGTGATCGTGCAATTGAGCATCATAAACAAGAAATCGGAATTGATTTTGGTTCAGGGTACATGTCTGATCCTAAAACCCAAAAGTTTCTTCAAGAATATCATGATAAGTATCCTCACCTTTTTCGTAAAAGGTGGCAATCCTATGTGAATGTTGAAAATGCTAAAAAACAAAAGAAATTAGGTGAATTTTAGAAACCTTCCTAAAGCTTTAAATTCTTCCCGCTCTTCTGTATAGTCTAATGGTCGTATTCGAATCTGTGCAAAAAGAAGATCTTTTACCTTTGCTCAAAAAAGGCTATAAAAAAGAGCCAACATCCACTGTATACGAAGAGCTACGCTTAAAAAAAGATGACACCATTCTTGTTCTCTACACTTCAGGTAAACTGCTTATTCAAGGAAAAAAAATGATTAAAGAGGTAGAAAAGGACTTATCCTCTCTTCATATTGGAAAAAAAGTCAAAGCAGAAGTTTTTCGTAAAGAAGAAGGTTTAATCATTGGTTCTGATGAATGTCTTAAGGGTGATACGTTTGGAGGGTTAGTTGTTGCTGCGGTAAAAGCAGATGATCCTATTCGTAAAAAACTTCTAAGCTTAGGTGTTGCTGATAGTAAAACGCTCTCAGATCGAGAAATTTTGCCTCTTGCCGAAAAAATTAGAGAAATAGCTCCTTGTGAAGTACGCACCCTTTTACCAATAGAGTACAATTATGCCGGAAGAATAACACCCCTTCTAAACAAATTACATGCACTATGCGCTCACGACCTTCTTCCAGGGGTTCATGTTGTAGATAAGTATCCTGGTTGCGCTGTAGGAGACATTATGGAAGAAAAAGCAGAAAGTAAGTACATAGAAGTTGCTGCTGCTTCCATTATTGCAAGAGCTGCTGCTCTTAAACAATTTGAATTCTTAAGTAAACTTGCAGGTTTTGATCTTCCTAAAGGAAGTACGCATGTTCGCATGGCTTTACAAAGACTAAGAGAAAAACGCATTCCTTTAAGAGAATTTGTTAAGGTTGACTTTGGAAATGTTGAGGAATTTTTGTAGTTTTTATTTTAAACAAATATTCATCATAGCTAATTCTCTTGACTTTTCCTTTAATTGCATCTACTTCCACAAAATCTCCATCTTTAAAACAAGAAGTAGCTATTTTTGTTCCAATAACACAAGGGATGTTTAATTCACGACTAATAATCGCAGCATGACAAAGAATCCCTCCTTCATCAGTTATAATCGCTCCTGCTTTTTCACAGGCAATAATTAAGTTAGGCTTAGTCATTTCCGTTACAAGGATTTCTCCTTTTTGCATATTTTTAATTTTTGCCGCATGCGTTTTTGAGTCTTTATAAGAGAGAACGATAACTTTTCCAACAATATATCCTCGGCAAGCAACTTGACCTTCAACTTCTTCTTTTCTTTCCTCTTTTGAGATTAGTGTTTCTAACTTCCTTTGAGCAGTTTTACCTTCGTACGTGTATATTTTTTTATTTTTTAAAATTTTTAGAAAACCATCTTCTCGTTCAGAAATTTTCTCTTTGCTTAATTTTTTACCAAAACGAACCAAATTTTCAATTTCAGACAGATCATACAATCGTAACTCTTTTTTATTTATAGAATATCTTTTCTTAAATTCAATTAAAAATAATTCATTATAATAAAGTGCAGACATCCACACGCAACGCATTTTAAAACGCTCATGTCCTAATATACTAAATACTTTTACTATCTGCTTAATTATTTTTGGTAATTTTAGCTCCTTTATTTTTCTATCTTTTTCTTTTGTATCTACTTTCTTCTCTTCGTATACTGGTTCATTAATTAGGTTATGATCGATAGTGCTTTCTTCATCTCCAATCAACTCAAAAAGTGAACCATTAAGAAGTTTATTTCCTTTGCTTGAAAACGTAACTGTTTTTGTAGGCGTTGTAAGAAGTTCAAAAAGATTGTTCGCATCGACAATTGTTTTCTTCTTTAAAAATGAGAGCAATTCTCTCTCTAATTTTGCAATTCGGTACGGCTCTGAAATAATATACCCATTAAATACTTCTCCTAGTTTACTAAACTTTCCTCCATAATCATCATATAATTTCCATAGTTTTTCATTGTCTAGTTCAGACAAGTTAAACGAGAGTAATTTCTTAATCTCTTTAATCATTTCTTTACTAGAACTAGTAATTGCTTTAAGCACTAGCTTGAATTTTCGCTCATTAGTTAGAAGATTGTACCATTCATTTTCTTCTCTTTTAATATCCTCTTCAGATAAATAGAAATCTGCATGAAAACCTCTTCCAAAAATAAGGGCATTAGATATTCCTGTAACATTCCAATTTTTTCTTGATCTTTCATTGTAATTTAAGAGAATTAATTCAAAATCATAATAATTATGATTTTCTTCAGCCCATAAGAATTGATATTTAGGCATGTTTATTTTTGTTCTTTGAGAATGTAGAGTATTTCAACTAATCTTCTTACATATGTTTTAATTAAAACAAAAATTTCAGCATAATTTTTCAAATATAGATAATATTTTTTCTTTCCTGCATCTATCCCATCTTTTTTCCTTATAGGAGGAGGAAGAAATGGATTTCCGATATCTAAAGAAGCCGAAGTATCATCATTTGCTTCAACAAAACCTTTGAGAGTAAAAATTTTATAGGATGATTCAGGATATTCACCTCTAAGCAAATCTCTAACTTTTTTCTCCATAGTTAATACTATATCTGCCTTTGCTACATCTTCAGCTGATATTTGCTGCGCCTCATGTTTACTAAGAAATGATGCTTCATCATACCCCATCACTTTTTTTGATTCTGGCTCAACCATTAATGATTTAATATCAATTCCTCGTGCTCGCAAACTTGCTAATAATGCGTTAACTTCTGTTCCGCGAGAAAAAGATGAAAGACCATCCCACCAATGAGTTTGTTCTTTAAAATAGTATTGAGCAGCAGGACTTCGACAGGTATTCCCAGAACAAACAAAAAGAACTTTTTTTATTTTTTGTGTCTTTTTGAACCAATCTAAGGATTCATACCAATCTGAATTCATATTATTGACAAATAAATCTTTTTAATAAGCTTTTCTATAGCTGTCTACATTAAAGAAAATGGACCGGGTGAGAATCGAACTCACAGTCTCATCCATGCCAAGGATGTATCATACCACTAGACCACCGGCCCTTAGGTTATGTTGCCTTCATCTTCTTTAAAAAACTTTAGCTTTTTGCAAATCTCTCTATAAAAAGATATATAAACCAAAAAGAAGACCTTCTACTTAATGAAAGAAGAGGTAAAAAAAGAAATCATTTATGATTTAGCAAAAACGCTTGAAATTCTCAAACAAAAAGAGGAAGGAGATTATGAAGAATTACAAGTTTTAAGTGATCATGCAATTGAAGATGTTGCGTTGCATAAAGATTTAGACCTTATTTCTGTTACTGTTTTAATTTATTCTCTTTACAAAACGGTTCGCTGTTTGCAAGAACAAGATTACGAACGACTCTTTAAAATAATGAATCTTGCTAAAGAAAATCTAACTTCAGGAAAACTTGGAAGCTACAATCGAAATATCAAAGATCTTTTTGTAATTGTGCGTAGTTGCAATGCAAAAGTAAAAGAACACCTCTCTGATGTTATGCATGCTGCACGTGTTAAAAAAGGAACTGTACTTCTTGATAAAGGTCTTTCTATTGGTCAAGCGGCAGGTCTTATGGGTATTTCCAATTGGGATTTACAAGTCTACGCTAGTAAAACAAAAGTTCTTAGTGGACATAAAGAAAAAATTCCGGCTAAAAAAAGAATGAGTGTTGCCTTTGATCTTTTTGAGGTTTCCTCATGAATAAAACATTATTTTTTGATGCAGGACCAATTATTACCCTTATTCTTTGTCGTTTAGGTTGGATTATTGCACCGCTTAAGAAACAATTTAATGGAACTTTTTACATAACTCCTGCAGTGCGATATGAACTAATTGATCGACCACTATCAACTAAACGTTTTGAACTAGAAGCATTAGAGGTAAGTAAAATGGTTCGTGAAGGAACGTTAACTCTTTTCAATAATGTTTCTAAAACAAAAGCAAATGAAATTCAAGAATTAGCAAACTCAGCATTTACGATTAAAGATAAAACACTTGATGTTTTACAGTCAGGAGAGGTTGAATCAATCACCGCAGCTCTTGATACAAACTCTTCTGTTGTAATGGATGAGCGAACTTTGCGCCTTTTTATTGAGAATAATAAAGAAATGAAACATCTTCTTGAAAGTCGTAACCGCTATAAAGTTGTTGCCAATAAAGAGAAAATGGACAAACTAAGTTTCCAATTAAAAGGAGTTCCAATTATTCGCTCAATTGAATTAGTTGCTGTAGCCTATAAACTAGGACTGCTCACATCTTATATTCCTGAAGGAAAAGGAGGAAAAGAAAAATTACTTGATGCACTTTTATGGGCAACTAAGTATAATGGTTGTTCGGTTACCGAAGATGAAATTGAAGAGATGAAAGCTCTTCTTCTTCTTTGAAGAACACGAGCGTGCCGTTCTTCTCGTCCTGCTTTCAAGGTTTATCGCAGAGTCTTTCAAGTATTATTCTCAAAGCAGGCAGTTAATTTTTGTGCAAGCAATAGCATAGCTCGAAGAACTTCTTGGCAAAGCCCGTGTTCTATATAGGGCATTTAAAAGAAACCTTTTTAAACGCCTATTCCTTTTAAGAGATAGATGAATAAGCATTGCATTATCTGTAATGAGGGTGCTGTATATAAAATCAAAGATACTTCTGACTACTACTGTGATAGCTGTGCTGAAGAAAATTTTGCAGATATTTCTCTTTTAGTTAAAGTTGAAGAAGAAGCCCAAAAGCTCAAACAAATTGTTGAAGAGCGATTGAAAGGAGGACAAGATGGCGAATCGACCAATTAATATAGGTAAAATAAAAACTTCTACTTTAGAACTCCTTGATATTGCTAAAGCATGGCTAATTCTCTCTTTAGCTTTTGCCTTAGTGTATGTAGGAGCAAGTATCATGGGTGGATCTCCTTCCAAAATATTTAGTGGACAGTTTCTTCTTCTTTTCGTAATCTCACTTTTTACTGCAGGACTAGGTTTTTTACTTCACGAATTAGCTCACAAATTTGTTGCACAGCGCTATGGATGTGTTGCTGAGTTTCGCGCATTTGATCAAATGCTCTTTTTAGCTTTAGGGCTTGCATTCCTCACAGGCTTTATCTTTGCAGCACCAGGAGCAGTTTTTATTGCAGGAAATATTACTAGAAAAGAAAATGGAATAGTTAGTTTAGCAGGACCTTTAACAAATTATTTTTTAGGGTTAATCTTTCTTGCGTTAACGTTTGCTTTTTCTGCATATAGTTTTATCTCTGATATTGGCTATATTGGTTTTTCAATCAACATGTGGCTTGGTCTTTTCAATTTGATTCCTTTTGGTAACTTTGATGGCGTTAAGATATTTCATTGGAATAAATTTGCATGGGGAGCAATGCTTGCCGTTGGTATCTTTTTTGTGTTTATTTGGCAAGCATTAATTTAGAGAAAATAGTACTACACTTTAGCTGTTTTCCAAAGTAATTGAAAATAATTCTTATATGAATTTGCAACTAGTTGACTTTTAATCACTGTTGCAATAGGTGTAAGACCCCAAACGATAATAGCCGTGTAATTCCCATACACAAAGGTTGTTGTAAGTGATGAGAATTCATCAGGAATAAAGCGAAATACCGAATAAGCTATCTTTACACTTTCTGTTGTTCTTGCACTATTTGCTAAAATAACTTTAGCTTTAATCTTTTTAACTTTTTTTTGTTTTTGAAATTGAACAAAATCATGTTTCATCAAATTAAGGAATTGGCTTGAAGAGCCAAAAGCGATATACTCTTGATAATGTAAAATATCTCCCAAAATTGTTTTAATCCCTTTACGTCCATGGTAGATCACTGAGTTTTCAACTTCATTTTGTTTTCTAAATTTAGCTTTAAGTTGAGGAAGAATTTCTTTTGCAATAAGCTCTTGTTCTTTGATAAGTTCTAGTAATCTGTCTGGTGAAATTGGTTGAAAGATTTTCTTATTAGATTTGATGACATACGTGATTAGTCCTCTTTTAAGTAAGCGTTCTAAAGAATCGTAAATGGTTGTTCGATTTATTTGTGTTTTTTTACTTATTTTACCAGCTTGTCCTTCTCCTAGCTCTAGTAATGCTTCGTAAACCATAGCTTCTGTGAAGCTAAGTCCTAGTTTTTGCAATTGTTCCATTCTCTTCTTACGATTCTAATTATTTTTAAAGCTTTCTAACTGTTGTTAGGATACTCACAACAAAAATTATTCTACTCTGATTCTATTATTTGATCATGAATCTAGTTGAAAGAATAAAAAAAGAAATGAATGAAGAACCAGGTCTTCTTAATTTTTTATATCCTTATGCACGTTTCTTAACTCCTACTGATGAAGAGCCAATTATCCAGAATTGGAACCAGACTTTGACTAGCGTTGTAGATGGTCTTCTCTATATTCATATCCCTTTTTGTGAAAGGAAGTGTAATTTTTGTGATTTTGCAACGAATTTTGGAAAAGATAATGACGAAATTGAAAATTATGTAAAAGCACTTGAAAAAGAGATGGATTTAGTAAAAAATAAACTCAATCTCTCCGATTTTCATGTTGAGGCACTTTACATTGGAGGTGGAACTCCTTCTTTACTAACACCTTCTCAATGTCAAAGAATTCTAAAAAAAGCAAGAGACACTTTTCATTTTGCTGGAAATGAAGAAATAACTTTTGAAATGTATGCAAGAGCTGATCAAGTTCTTCCTCTTCTTCCAGTTTTAGTAGAAGGAGGGGTAACAAGAGTAAGTTTGGCAGCTCAGGATCTTAATGATCAAATAATTGCGATGAGTGGACGTACACATACAGCACAAGACGTAGTAACTTGCTATGATACTGTGCGAAAAGCAGGAATTGCAGTAGTAAATCTTGATTTAATGGTTGGTATTTTAGGACAAACTCCTGAAACATGGACTGAAACAATACGAAAAATCATTTCTATGAACGTTGATCAAGTCTCAATAAATCCTTTTTCTAATAGGCATCCAGGAATAATTTGGTACAAGAAAAGAGGAACAGGTGAGCTTCCAACTTTAGCTCAAACAAAAAAGATGTATTTTTCAGCACAAGAAGTATTAGAGAGTTATGGATATGAACAAAAAACTAGGGTTAATTTTCAATGTGGGCATGAATATAGATATGAATCGGGTGTGATTAATTTACAACCAAGATTAGGAGTAGGAATGGATGCTCTTAGTTTAACTCCTGATCTCTCTTACAGAAATCGGAGTGATTTTAAATCCTATTTTGAAAAAATAGCGCAAGGAAAGCTTCCTATTCAAGATGCCTACACTATTACAGGTGCTAATCGATTTTCTCGTTGGATGTTTTTTAAAGCTCTTGGTTTACATTTCGACAAGCGAGAGTTTGAAGATCAATTTGGTCTAAAAGTAGGCGATATTTTTAGAGAAGAGTTTGCAGCTTTGGAAGAAACAGGATTAGTTAAAAATTCAAATAATGTTGTATGTTGTACTAAAGAAGGTGCATATTATTCAACTTTACTTCAGCGTGTTTTTTATAATCAGAATCTTCTCAAAATGAAAGATAGATTGTACAGTAGAGCATTACCTGTAATTAGATAACTACATTTCTCTCTAAGAACAATTTATAAAAAAGATTCTTTTTGCATACTTATGGATGAAGTTCTAAAACTTGCAATTGAAACCATTAATCTTAACAAACAAGCTATCGTTTTTGTTACCAATAGACCAAGCGCTGAAAAAACTGCAGAAGAAATCGCAAAACTAACTTCACTTTCTCTTCAAGATTTAGAAAAAGAAATTCTAAGTGTAGCCTCAACTCCAACCAAACAGTGTCGAAGGCTCTCTCATTGCATAAAAAAAGGAATTGCTTTTCATCATGCAGGACTTCTTGAAAAACAACGAGATCTTATTGAAGATGAGTTTCGCAAAGGAACAATCAAAATTATTTGTGCAACTCCAACACTTGCTGCAGGTCTTTCTCTTCCTGTCTTTAGAGTGATTATCAAAACACTCAAACGCTACTCAGAACAATGGGGAATGGATTGGATTGCTGTTCTTGAGTATTTACAAATGGCAGGACGTGCCGGAAGACCAGAATATGAAAAATATGGTGAGGCAATTTGTGTTGCAACAACTAATGGTGAAAAAGATGAAATTTACGAGCGCTATATTTGTGGTGTTCCAGAAGATATTTACTCTAAATTAGCAGTCGAGCCAGTACTTCGCACCTATCTTCTTAGTTTAATTTCTTCAGGAATAATTAAAGATGAAGAAACAATGAATAATTTTTTCTCTCAAACTTTTTGGGCATATCAATTTCAAGATCTTGCTGCTTTGCAAAGAATTCTAGAAAAAATGCTTCATCTTTTAGTTGAATGGGAATTTGTTTTACTTGAGGGGAAGAAAGAAGAAGTTGCTTTTCAGTCAGCAAAAGAATTGGATAATCTCAAAAGAATGCGCGCAACGCTTCTTGGAAGGCGTGTAAGCGAGTTGTACTTAGATCCTCTCACTGCTCATCATATTCTCACCTCTCTTAGAAATTTTAATAGCAGTAAAAATAGTTTTTCCTTACTTGCAATGATTTCTCATACCTTAGAGATGAGACCGCTTTTGCGTATTAAAAGTCGTGAGTTAGAAAAAATTCAAGAAGAGCTTAACAAAAGATATGATTCTCTTCTAGAAAAAGAGCCGAGTATTTTTGATCATGAATATGAAGAATTTATGAATGCAATCAAAACTTCTCTTTTTTTTGAAGGATGGATGGAAGAATTTGATGAAGAGTATCTTCTTGAAACCTATGATATAAGACCTGGAGAAATAAAAGCAAAGCTTGATGTTGCCGATTGGCTCTTGTATGCAACAGAAGAGCTTTCAAAAATAATTGAACACAAAGAAGCAATTAAAGAAATAAGAAAATTACGTATCCGTCTTCAATATGGAGCAAAAGAAGAACTCTTGCCACTTTTACGTCTTAAAGGAATTGGACGTATTCGTGCACGAAAACTGTACAGCAATGGACTTAAAGATTTGGGTAATTTAAAAGAAGCTGATCTTACAACACTTACTCAAATCTTAGGCAAAGCTATTGCTGAAGATGTCAAAAAACAATTAGGAGAAGAAATCGAAGAAGTCTCACCAAGAAAAAGAAGTGGGCAAGTAAGTTTAGGAAAATTTGAGAAGAAATGAATACGCAAAATCTTTTAGAATGGGACATCTATGAAGTTTCATCAGATAAAGTTCCGCTTCAAGGGGTAAAATGTCGAGGAAGAATTAGAAAATGTGCTCTTGAACATAATGTTAATCTTCTAGCTGAAAATGCAGCTGATAAAGAAAACACCGTGCGTTTTGCCGTACTCAAAGGGGAAGATATTTCTTTTTTGCAAGAATTTATCAATAAGACTTTTTCTAATCCCTCTCTTAGTAAAGTTGGCACATTTTACAACCCTATTCTCTCCAAACTTAAAAAAAATGATGAGACAAGATACACTATTTAAGTTCCAAAAGTATATATAATTCTCAATAAATTAAGATAAAATGGATCTTCGTTCTGAGCTTATCAAATCCTGGAAAAAGATGCATATTGACTCTTCTATTCTTGCTGCTTTTGAAAAAGTTCCTCGCGAAAACTTCGTTCTTCCTCAATATCAAGATATAGCCTATTTGGATCAGCCTCTTCCAACCTTAAGAAAACAATCTATCTCTCAGCCAACAACCGTTGCGATCATGCTCCAAGCTTTAGAACTTAAAGAGGGCCAGACTGTTTTTGAAGTTGGTTGTGGTGTTGGCTTCCAAGCAGCACTTATGGGAAGTATTGTCGGCAAAAGAGGAAGAGTTGTTTCCGTTGATGTTATTCCTGAACTTATTAGTCTTGCCAAAAAAAATATTGAACATTTAGGTTTAAAAAATGTTCTTATTGCTGAAGTAGATGGATCAGAAGGTTATCCTCAATTTGAGCCATACGATCGAGCAATCGTTACTGCGGCATGTCCTGCAATTCCTCAGCCAATTATTGATCAGCTCAAAGATGGGGGAATTGTTGTTGCGCCAGTAGGAGATATGAAAAGTCAAACTCTGGTTAGGGGAAAAAAAGCGCATGGAAAATTAGAACTTGAGTTCATGGGACAATTTTCCTTTGTTCCTATGAAAGGAAAGTATGGATTCAAAGAAGCGGAGATGTATTACTAGATTTTACTATTTCTAAATATCAAACAATAGTGATGATGGATATTTGGAACAAAACTATACCTATACCCATAAGGATAAAGAGTTTTATTATCCTGACACCAAATTTTCTCTCCACGAAACTCAAAATATTTACTCATCTCTCGTGCAAAATCCCATGCAAGCATCTTATAGCCTTCTTTATCCATATAATTTTGCAAGATAACAACAAGATAATGATTCTTCTTCAAAATATCTTTACTTTGGATAAACACATTAACTAAGCGTGATAAGAACTCATCATAGCTCTTGGCATTGCCCAAATCATCAATATTTTCACTGTAATGAGTATCAAGGCCCGATTCTTCTCGACTCTTGGAAATTAATCCTTTTTTGCGTAGCATCGGTCCATATGGAGGCGAGGTGATGATGAAATCAACAGAAGGATAGGAATTTTTCTTCCAAATTTTTGAAAGTTGAGCAGAATTGGCACAAAGAACTACTTGTTCTTGTCCTTTTTTAGAATCCCTTAACCTCTCTTCCGTGATGATTACATATTTTTCTTGTAACTCAAGTCCTATGCCTTTTCTTTTTGCATCAATGCAAGCAAGAAGGGTACTTCCAGTACCAACGAAAGGATCAAGAACAATTTCTCCTTTTTTGGTAAAATAAGAGACGAATTCTTCGATCAATTTTTCAGGATACTTGGCAGGGTGAAGTACTTCATTTTTCTTTCGAGGCACAGGATTGTGAATAAACCATGTTTTAGTAAATTTCATCCACTCTTGAGCAGAAAGATCATTGAGTCTATTTACCTTGGAACTATTACCCATAAAAACAGTAAAAGAATTGTTGTATATAAAAATATAGAAAAAAAAAGAAAAGAACTACCGTTTTTTACCTTTTTTTACTTTGCGGCCACGAGCCATTTTAGCACGAGCAACGTTTCCGTTTTTATCGATGAAGTAAAGGTAACCTTTGTCTTTTTTAACGCCAACTTTAGTTACAACTTCTTTTTTTGCTTTACCCTTGGAACGACCAGCTCTGCTCATTTCTGCGCGAGAAACATTTCCGTTCTTATCGATAAAGTAGAGGTAACCTGCTTTTTTCTTAATTCCTGTTTTTGCAACAACTTCTGCCATTTCAAATCCCTCCTCTTTAGTTTGTTTGAAAAAACCCTTGTTTTTCGTGGTATAACAATTTTGTACCACTATTTAAATGTTTCTTTCTTACCGTCGAGTAGTCGACGTAAAAAGACCGTTTCAAAGAAAAGTTCAAAATTTTAGAAATAATCTCTTACTTTTTTATGGACTTCTTCGTGAATGAGCCACATGACAAGAATAATTGCGTCTATGTGATTTCCATAGGTATACAAGTTCCATGAAGGGCAAAACGTAGGTGGGTTTGATAGCGGCCAAAAAAAGAAGGAGTGAGATAGATCTCCTCCATAAAAGCAATCTAAAAAGATGTGTAAAAACCAACCTGCCGCAACAACATAACTCATATTTCTCCACAAAGTTATTTTCTTATAATGAAGAAGCACACCAATTGCAGCAAAAAGAAGAACAAAAAAGAAACTGTGTGTAAAAACTCTGTGCAACTCAACTGTTTTCCCCGTGATAAAAGAAATAATCATTCCTAACGGAATATCTAAATCAGGTGCAAGTCCTGCAATTCCTCCAATGACTATAAGATAACGAGGAAATTTCTTTAACCCAAAGACATAATGACGAAACAGATCCAAAACAAAAATAGCAATGAGAACATGAGCAACAGCCAAAGCCATACCAGAGAAATATAATAACTTCTTATAAACCTTCTTTTTTGCTAAACTTTAAATTTTAGTTAGAACACTCTCTTTTCTTAAAATCTCTTCACAAGCAAGAGCATCGTTAAGATTAATTACTCCTCTTTCAAACTTTTCTTGATCATCAAAGCCAATCCGAGGGCACGCCGTATTTACCCACACATCAATAAATGGAAAATTTTCCAGTTGATCAAAAGAAATAACATTATCAATAAAATAGTAAAATCTTTTCTTTGGATACGTTTTCTCTAAAATAAATGCTGGCTTTAGCTGTTCTTGTCCAGGTTTTATCGTAACCAACACACCCACTGTTTGCGCAGAAAGAAATTTCATTAAAGATCCTCGGTATTTGCGTAAAATTGTTTTGATCGCTGAAAACTCAAGAAGAGTCATGGATTTATTTGTTGGATCATTGCAAACAACTTCTTTTATTTGCTCATCTTTCTTATCTTTTTGTAAATACACTAAGGCTAGAGGGTGAAACTTTCCATCTCCAACATACAAGTAACAATCAACCTCAGATTCCTCAGAAGATGAAAGATTAAGAGAATTATGGTAATTATCACAGCCTAGGAGTTGGCCTTGAACATGAGTTCGGTCAGCTTTAGAGGTTACAATTTTAATTCCTGCATCTGTAAGCTGCTTTAAAACTTCATCTAAGACATGAATAAATTGTACACTAGCATACAACCCAACTGTTTTGTATTTTTTTTTCTTAAGATAAGAAAGCGTTTTGGAACAAAGCTCAACTTTGCCAGAATATGGAGCATCTAAAAAAACGATATCCATTTTACCAACCACTCATTTTTTTATGAAAACGATTATGTCCCCAACTAAGTAAAAGATCAATCCCCATACGGCTAAGACCTAAAGGAATATCACATGCGCCAAAATTAGAACCAAGCCAAATGAGAACTCTTGCCCCTGTTTTTTGTGAAATTTCATCAGCAATCTTCTGACCTTCAATCTTTAGTCCATCAGGTAACTGAATACACACTGTTTTTGCTTTCTTTTCTTTTACAGCTGCAATTGCTTTTTCAAGCTCAATAGCATACATCGTCATAGGGTAAATTTTTATAGTATTTCTTTATATACATTTCCATGTACCAATTAGGACACAAGCTTGTTAGATGGTGGCAAACCTTTCGCTCTAAAAGTCTTCGTCCTACAGCTCTTCTCTTGCGTCGTTGTCATATAACTGCTAACCACCTAACTTTTGTAAGCTTTCTTTGTGCACTTTTGGCAGCTTACTTTTTATTTGAGAGTCACTCTCTTTTTGTTCTCTTTGCTCTTCTTCATCTTCTTTTTGATGGTCTTGATGGGGTGATTGCTAGAGAATCCACTAAGACAAAATACGGAGCACATTATGATTATCTATCTGATCGCAGTGCCACCTTTTTTCTTCTACTTAAGATGGGATTTTTCTTAAAAGATTATTACATTTTCATTGTGTTAGTTCTTTTTGTGCTAACACAGATTGTGTACGTTGTTTCCAAATTCAAAGCTCCAATTCTTTTTAGTCGCACTATTTTTCTTTTTCTTTTGATCTTTTGGCAGCCAACGCTTGGATACTTAACAGAAGGAGTTGTTGCTTTGTATTGCCTTGCAAGACAGCTGCAATGGTTTTTCGTAAGAGCACAAAGAAAGTAATTTACAATAAGATAAACTTAGTGCACTTGCGTATGTACTTCATAATGGCAGTAAGGGCAATACATCTTACTCATTCCACCAAAGGAAAAGGAAACTACCTTGTACTGACAATGATTACAAGAAATGATTGGTTTGTGCATTATTTATTTCTCTTATGTTAATAGAGAGAGAAGAAATCATTAATAAAGATTATGAAAAGAAAAAAAGATTTTTAGTCTGATGCAAGCTTCCAAATGGTTTTAAGAGCAACAATAATTGCACCAGGAACAACAAAAACCACGATGTTACTTAAAGCTGGTCTTAATACTTTTCCAATACCATAGACAAGATTAAGATTAACAATTCCTGCAAGCATCAAAGCTAAAGCTGCAATCAAAAAAGGCATTGTTTCTTTTGCTGTAAGATTGAAGAGACCTACAATTGTTCCTAAAAGGACAAATGTTGTAACATATACTTGAGCGGCATGAACACCTAACAGCGAGTTAAAAAAATCATTAAACAATCCAACAACAACAGCTAGAGCAAGACCAATAAGAAACGTGTAATGTGCAAAGCGGTGCAACTGAACTCCACCTCTGGAGGAACTACCACCATTCTTTTTTACCATACTATCACCTCTTACTAGATATTGCAACAAAACAATTTTAGTATATAAATGCTTCGTTTTTACGAGGTAGAGAGTTTAGAATCATTTTTATAAATAAGAGTAAAAATAAGGTTGTGATGAATCCAATAAAATTTTCTTTGGGAAAATGTAAAACAAAAGCAGCGTATTCTGCAAAGCTTTTGCATGCTCAAAAACTTAACTTAGCAGCAATCAAAGAAAAGTTTTCAATTCTTCTTGCAACACCAATTCTTTTGGTAATAAAAGTTGATAATGTAGAAATTATTGTACATGGGTATGGTGAGCTTTTATTCAAGGATTGCTCAGATATACCTTTAATGGAGAAAATTGCTCAAGAAGTTTACCAAGTAGGATTAAAATAAAGCGCCCCAGACCGGATTTGAACCGGTGACCTGACGGTCTCTTTTTCTTAAAAGAAATAACAGCCGTCTGCTACCACCAGGCTAAGCTACTGGGGCATCTTTGGTTTTTGCCCGACTTAATGATTTATAAAGATTTCTCCTCAGAAAGCTGTGTCCTAATTCTATTGCTAGACTAAAGAATAAGATGAGAAATGATTAAGTTAAGCAAGTAGGGAAAAAAAGTAATCAAAATAGTTGCAAAAAAGACGCGCTTAAATGTTAGTTGTATGAGGAGAAAAAGCAAAAAAATACTATACAACGCAAAGAATGAAAAGAAAACAAAAGGTATTAATTGTAATATTACATTGGTTGGAAGAAGAAAGGTTAGGAAGGCTTCAAGAAAAGTTCCTAAGGCATAGGGTAAAAAGATGAGACTAAGAGCATATAATAACCAGATTGAGTCAAGATTAACACCGAGAAGTTTGGCGCATAAAGAGTAGAAAAAGAACGGAAAAAATACTAATAACAAGAGTTTGATGGCACCTAATGTAAAAATTCCTTGAACTAGATTCCACGCAGAAGTAACCGAAGAAAAGTTATACATTTCATATCCAGCTCCTAAGAGGAGAAATGAGATGATTAAAACTAATAATAAATCAGTACGAGCATGAAGTCTTATAAGGGGAATCCTCTTCTCAGGCTCGAGTAAAAGATACTTCAAATCTTTATACCATGCTGTATCATCCATGGTGTTCTTAAGAAATAAGCTCTTTATAAAGTTTTATAGATGACTTTGAATAACTTTCATTTTCATTCATGTTAAAAGTCATTCTTAGAAGGGTTTGACAAACTTTGATTAGTTAATCAAATCCTTCTATACCTTCTCTTGGCGAGATTTTGCATTATAGCTTTTTTGTTTTTCTTGATGATACGAGCAAAAAATAATTCCTTTTACAATCGGCTGATTACAGCGAACACAGATTCCATCCTTTTTTTTATGATAATATACTCCTTTTCTTTCATGTAACAGTCTTCTTTTGTTGTGATAGTAAAAGCGCAAGAAGCGATTTGGCGCTTTTTTTTTAATTCTAAGTTTTTCAAGCAGTTTTCGCAGCATTTTGACAAACTGAACAATAGTATGTTCCTCGTCCTCCAATTACTTTTCTTTCAATTTCATGCTCTTTTGGGCACAATGTTTTCTTGTAAACAGAAAGCATATTCTGAAAATTTCCTTTCCCATCAAGGTGATGATAGTTTGTTACACTTGTCCCATTGTGCTCAATTGCTTTTCGTAAGATTAATTGTAACTTGGTATGTAGAGAGGTTAACTTTTTTTTAGACAATGAAACAATTTGAGTAGAAGGATTAATTCCTGCAAGGAACAGCGCTTCTTGCGCGTAAATATTTCCAATCCCCGAAATTGTTTTTTGATCTAACAATTTATTTTTTATAGCTGAAGATGGGTATGCTAAAAGAGAAGAGCAAAACAAAGAGGAAGACATTTCTAATGGATCAGGACCTAGTCTTAATAGATATTTTTCAGCATCTTTAGTAGTGTAATAACGTACACTGCCAAATCTTCGTATTTCATTAAATGTAAAAAAAGAATCATCTTTTAGATAAAAAATTCCAGACAAGTACTTTTGGTGTGCTGTATCATTTTTTGTTGAAGGATAATGAAAATGTCCAGTCATTCTCAGCTGAATCAATAACACTCCTTTTTTGGAAGAGAAAATGATTGATTTCCCACATCTCTTAATTGCTGAAATAGTAAAAGGGAGATGACTTTCAATTTTTTGATCAATGACTTTCCGATCTTTTATTGTAAGCTTTGTAATTGTTTTTCCTACAAGTTTTTTTTGTAATTGGCGTACAACTGTTTCAACTTCAGGAAGCTCAGGCATGAATCTTCATTTGCCCACAAAATATATAAACGTTTATGGAATGAAATCACTGATGGACCATGAAGATAACGATCTACTTTTCGTGATGCGTAAGTCACGTAAAGCCTTTTTTGTAGAGTATTTTTGTGGATGTGTCCTTCTTTTGATTGCTCTATTTTCATATACTCTTGAAATGAACTTTTCACCTATAATCTTTAGAGGTATCATTACTCTTGGTCTTTTTTCTCTAGTCTCAGCAGAGTTTACTCGACTTCTCACAACGTATAAGGTTGGAAAAGTAAAAATTACAATTATTAGCGGTTTAGTTAAACAAAGTAAAAAGCATGTCTATTTTCAACCTTTAGCGTTCATTCCTGATATTAATGTCAAACAAACCCGTTTGCAGCGCCTTTTAGGATACGGTACAATCTATATTCAGAGTGGAGGAATTAATACTTGGGAAATTCGAGATATTGATAGTCCTCATAAGGTTTTAGAAGTCATTGAAAAGTTAGTTGAAGAGAATAAGAGAAGGATGACTTAATTTTGCTTTTTATTTTGACAGATATTGAATGCAGCAACACGTTTATCTCGATTGCCTCCACCAACATAATGCTCAAAAGTTTTTTCTATAACACACTTTTCGTTTCCGGCACATTCTGAACGTGAAATAGCAATCTTTTCTTTAATTAAAGAAAGCATAGCTTCTACATTTCTCTTTGGATCAAAAAGATCACAGTGCGTGTAAATTTTTCCTCCTCGAGTTATCGTTTTCTCTCCGATGGAGGGTGTTACTTGACCTAAGCCGATTCCATAACTATAGTCCCCACTAAATGCAGGAGAACAAAAGTCGTCTTTTGTAAGTTTTGGCTCTTGGATACTTTTATCTTTTATAGCTTGGATGCAAGCATTGTTTTCCGTTCTGCATGCTTCACGAGCAGAGACGTATGAAGGAGCATCAGCATATGAACTACAAATAGCTGGGGATCGTTCAATGATATATTTTCGACGTGCTGGAACATCACAGCTAGCAACATTTTGATCCATTCCAACAACATCAGCTCTTCCTTGAGATTCAAATGCAACATTTACTAACGCATAACAAGGATCAACACCAGCTTTTGAAGCTTCTTCAGCGATCATATTAAGATGAGTTGTATCCTTAAACTGAGCATTAGGATCATCTGAGAAGACAAAATCTGAAAGTGTTTGTTTTGTAAGTTCACAACTTATGAAGCCAAAATAATCTCCTTCAGAAGGACTGCGAGAAATTGTATCCTCTTTTAATGTAACTGTATCTCCTACATTCCCTCCAATAAGTTTTATTGCATCTCCTTGTCTTTCAACAACTATGTCACAGTGGGAGTTTTTCTCTTCTGTTGGAAAGGAAGCAAAAGAAATGGGACAACCAGTGTCTCTACAAGCACACAAAACATCCCCTGACTTTATATTTTCAGCTTGAGACATCGGATATACTTTACATATTGGATATTTTCCCTCTTTTATATTTCTAAAATAATTTGTATGGTAGCAATTATTTGCAGGAAAGTCAGTAAGACCTGCTTTTTTGAGAACATAAGAAATAAAAGCTGCAGACCAAGGAATCCCTACAGCGTCTGGAGGAATTGAAAGCTTACAGGCAGGAAAGTATTCTTTCTCAACAATTTGTCGTCCAGTAGGAGAACCTTCGTCTACCGCCCCTTGCTTCCATCTATTATATTCACCAAGAGCAACTTGTACAATAGTGCTTGCAGATGGAACGATGACTTGAGAGGGCTTAGTAACGCCTGCTGGCCTATACAACTTCTCAAACGAAACCCATGTTCCTGTTGCAGGATCCCAACTATTTTTCTCAATCCCCCCAACACTCAGAACTTTCTTATTCTGATTCAGTATCTGCCACACACGATCAATTCCTTTACACACTTCATTATCTCTACATCGAGCAGTTGGCGCACTAACACCTGAAAGTTCATCAGAACTTGCAGCATCACCTGCACCTCTTGTTACTAAATCTGAAATAACTAAACTTGAAAATAGTAGAAGAACAATTAGTCCAATTCCAAGTAAAACTACTTTCTTATTCATTAACTTGCACCTTTTCAACTCGTGTTACCTTCTTATTAATCAGAGGGTTACTCATAACTAACTCGAGAGTATATTCTCCTGTAGATGCTTCTGAATTTATAATAAAATAATCCTTAAATGTAATTTTTTCCTCTTTTTTTGCACTTACAATATCATAATGAAAATTGCTTTCTTCATCAACATCTAAAATAACAACTCCCTTTGGATCCTTGAGCCGATAATTTTCAATCAGTTTTACTTCACCTTGATAAGGGGTTGTTTCAACTTCAAAACGAAAGTGAATTTTATCTCCTCTTCTAAATGTGTTTGTTGGCTCAACACACTTGTATTTTTCGCCAATGTCTTGACAAAAAGAGAATTGATTAATCACAATATTACCGACTCGCTCAGTTGGAATAAATTCAGCATTAAGAATTGGTTCTTGATATGCTTCACCATGTACAACAATTATTCCTGACTGTACTAAAAAAAGAATGAGAGCACTTGAACCTACAATTCCAATTAACATCACTAATAGTTCAACCGCTAATCTTCCTTTTGTATTCATGTTTTACAGTATGTGTGCTCTTTATGTACTGCTCCATAATCAGCATCAATTAAACACAAGTATTTTTTTATTTTTTGAAACTCTCCTGATCTCTCAGCATCAGAGGAATAAGCCAAGCTTTTACCAAACGATGCACTTCCTTCTCTTGTAAAAAAGAGTTTAAGCAATCCTCTTATTTCAATTTGAGATTCTTGTGCCTTCTGTAACATTATTAAGCTTGCAATCCAATAATAAAGAGCAGTGGCATCTTCAATTGTTCCTTGTTTTTGTTGAACAATCGGTCGAACCTTGGCAATAACATCACCATACTTTGTTCCACTTTGAAATGCTTCATCAAAGCCTTGAGCAGCAGCAACTTCTAACAATTGTCTTTGGATACGAATAGGCTGCGTATGAGCTGCTTTTCCTTGTGATGTTTTTACCGGAACTTGTGCTAAAGAAGAACAAAGGCCACCTTCATCTCGTTCAACCAATTCATAATTAACTTGGATAATTTTAGTATTGACTTGTTGAATGGATTTACTTTCAGCAACAATTTGATAGGTGCATTGTTGTTTTGAATCCGTTGTATCAAACAAACCAAGAACTTTATTGATCTTAAAGCCATTAAAGTTAAAAATAATATTATTAATTTCATCACGTGTTAATTCAGAATTTGCTGTTTTTTTATTCTGTAAATATCCACCAACCCAGCCATAATCAGCAGTACTATCAAAGAGCGCAGTATTTTCTTTTAGTTTAAGTTTAGTTGGATCAGTTGCTCCTAGTTCCACTCTAAAGCTTAATTGGGGGCTCTTTGAAGCAGTTGCAGGGGATGATAAAGGAGATGATAATCTGCAACCAGAGTTACTATCGCTTTCAACAAGCTGCAGTGTAGGAGAAGACCCTCCAAACATTTCAGGTTTTACAATTCCTAAATTTTCTTCAATGGTAGAAGGACCAGGAACATTATTTGGTAATTGTCTAATGGGCGCTTCTTCAACAAGACCTGGAACTCCTCTTACAACTCTTCGTAAACATTTTCCTTCTGAGCCTTGGTTGAGGTGCACGCGAACTTTAATTTCATCTCCTTCAACAAATAAATTAGGGGTCTTTTCACAATCCATCCAGCGCTCAAGTCTTGAATTATAACACATAACATACGGAGCTTCCAAGGATGCACCACCAAAGCCAAATAAGCTACTAAGTTCAGGACAAGTATATCGGCCTGTAGTAAGACTAGCCGAGCAAGAAAGTTCTGCAGGAGGAGAGATATCAACTAATGGTTCATAAAAGATAGCACCATTTCCTCTTCGATATTCTGGATCAAAACACTTCTCAGCATTTCCTTTTTCTGAAGGATCTAATTCTAATTTAAGGTAGACATGATCATAACGATAATGAGAATCTACGCGCTGAGGAGTTTCTATAGGAACACTAAACATTTTTCCAGATTCTAAATTAAAGCCACCAGCTAAGCGTTTTGTTCTCTCAACTTCAATAGGATTTCCTGCTGGCTGAAAACTTAAACAATCACAGCCTTTACCATTACATGAAGTATCAACACCAGTGTTAACTAAATCTTCTGAGCTAATACATTTAAGACCAACTTCCCAACCTTTAATTTTACAGCCAGGGAATACTAAAGTTCCAATATTATAGTTGAAAATCGCCGTTTGCTTTGCTGGATTATAAGAACTCAATTCTCTTTCTCTTGGAACCATTACAACTGATGTTTTAGTTGGAAATGAATATGCTGCATCAAGTAAGAACTCTTGACTAAAGAGAGGAAATTCAACGCCAAACGCTGCAAGACACATTGATTGGGTAAGTCCTTGAGTTCCTGCTTTGAGGAATTGATTGAGCTGTGCATTTCCATACTGCGCGCGAATATCAGAAATTGAAGAGTCAACCGCATCTCCCATTGCATCAAAACCGTGTGAGAGAACTTCACCTATTGGAAATTCTCCTTGATTTAATTGGACATCATCAAAGTTAAGTGGGCTACAACTATCAGTTAAATAGGCAATTGCTTTGTAGGCAAGACCACATACTTGCTGTGTAAAGATTGCTTTACAAGTTCCTGCATCAGCAATTCCTGTATGTTTTGCTTCAACAATACAATTTTGCAAGCCTTGCAGCATACTCTCAAGCATACGCATATATTTGAGAATTCCTGAAAGACAAACACTTTGGAATGTTCCTAATATCTGTGTGTGAGGATTTACTTCATGAACTGTTTTATCTTTAACTTCCGTATTAAAGTAATCTAATATATAATCTGCACCAAAAGCTCCTGAAAAATCACGACCACTGTAATATCTTTGAGGAGAATAATAAGTTCCTAATCTTTTATTTGTATCCTTAAAGATTTGATCTTCACGATACGACCATTTTTCGGCAACATCATTTTTTTCAACTAAAGCTGAACGCAGCGAGTGATCATTCTGATTTGCATATACTTCAGTTGAAGTTTTTTCACCAGCACACACACATTGTAAAAGAGTATTTGTAGCTTCATTAATGAAACAATCACTGCTGTACCCTGCAGGGTATTTATTTTCTCCTTTTAGTGGTTGATTATTTTTGCCATACAATTTAACGGTTGACCCTTCAACTCTTTCTTCATAACAACCATTTGCATTGCCACCTTCTCGATCAGGACCAAACGTTCCAGTACTCTTATCTTTTCTGGTTGCAGTACAAATAGCACTGCAACTTTCACTTCGTCTTACAATAAATGTATCTGCACCTTCAGGCTTATAGGCTTCAAGTTCTGGACCTAGTTGCAGAGGATTTTGAATATTGTGGAATGGCTTTAATTTGTAAATACCTGTTTCACTCTTTTGCTCAGGTTCATAATAGAGTGTTCCATCTCTTGCTCGCCAGCACACATTAATTGCTGTTTGGGTTTGAATTTGTGTACTTTCTGCTGTATCAACAATTTGTGTTTTTACAACATTTGCTTTAACCAATTCTTGACAATTCTCAAGTTTTATGAGAGGCTCTCCTCTTCCAGTCACTGCGCATTGTTGTTGTTCAAAAATAACCGTTCCTATTTTATCATCTTCTGCTTCTGAAGTCCAGCCAGCAGGAACAGCGCGACAAAAAGCTCGATCACAAAGCCATTTGTAAGCTTGATCAATAGTTGCTTCCCATTTCCAAGCCTCAGCTGTACGTGGACAATTAAATTCTAATGAAATCTTTTTTGAAGCTTCACCAAATGTTTGACCATCTTTAGTATAAGCTTCTATAACTTTTGCAGGAATGGTTGCTTGCGCATCAGTGCGACTTCCCATCAATTCCTGCCAATCTTTTATCGTTTCTTCTAAGTAGAACTGTGCTTGCAAATCCGCACTTATAGGACACTTCCCTTCATCATCGCTCCTTGGTCTAGGAACATTATCAAAAAATGCTTCCAATTTCGATGAAAAGATTCTATACCAGCGAGCAACAGTTCTTCCTAAAAATGAACCCATACAACCAACGCCTGCAAAAATATACACTTTTTCAAGAACAGGTCTTACCTCAGCAATTGCTGTTAGTGTTGCATTAATTGCATCAACTCCTTCGTTTGCTAAAAAATCAGGAATAAGTTCTTTACTATCAAGAGGAATATCAACTGCATATCCCAAATCAAGACAAGCGTATTGTGTTTTAGAATCACTAAAAGTATTTTCTCCTGTTCTTTCTTGATAATTAAGAGTTACCCGTAGAGGAAAAACTAATTGTCTTTTGAGTAAATCATTCCAAAAATCTTCTCCTCGCTCACTAAACTCAGCTGTTGGTTGTAATTTCCATGTTAAATATACATTTGATTTATCAGCATTCGTAATAACTTGTGGTTGTCTTGGAAGAATACGACAAGCCATTCCTTGCTTTTCATCTTTGAGTGAACTTTGCGTACAAGCAGCATCAACACGAATATTATTAATTTTAAAGCCAGGTTCAAGAATAGATCCTGCGGTGGTTGTTCTAGGGATTCCATCTCCATTATAAGATAATTGTAACACAGCTTGAATTTCTTGACGTCCATCATCAAGTAGTTGTGGAACTAAGCGCAATGGAGCTTGAAATTGAGGAAGTGACTGTACACCAAAATCTAAATTAGGTGAAGTGCACGATTGTACTGTAACTTTTTCTTGTTTAAAGATGCTTTTTCCAGTTTGATCTTCAGAAATAACATAAATAAAATAAGTTAGAACTTGCTGCTGATCAGTTACTTCTTTAATTGGAAAAACGGTTACATCTTCAAGACCTGAAGGAACTTGCTTTGGAACTAATTTTTCTACCGTTACATCTTTGATAGATGCTGCAAAATCGACATCTTCGAATGTAAACTCGCCTTGTTCATTTGCTTTTACAACTTCTCGAGGTTTACTAAAATCTGGTTTAAATTCATACCCTACTTGGCGATACACATACAAAAAGACATTTGACTCTGCTTCTGTTTTTCCTGAAATAGAAGACTGTGCATGTCCTTCAAAATATTCGTGTCCTTTTTCAATTGTAACAATAAGAGTTGGTGGACGCGTATCTGAAGTAACAGAAAATATTTTTTCAGAGGTTAGTTTAGCTTCATCAGTTGCTTTAACTAGAATTGAATTATTTCCTTCAGTAAGTGGAACTTGTACTTCAAATGAATCGCTATCTCCTTTTCCAACAGATCTATCACCAACAAAAACCTCATAAGAACTTTTTTCAGAAATTTTTCCTCTTAGTGTTACTGAACGTTCTTGAACAAGCGATGGAACATTTTCAATATTTAAAACGGGTCTTCTTGAATCCGACCTTACTTCTCCTTGTGCCATCGCCTTATTCTTTGATCCATCTTCTGCTTCAAGTTTAATTTGATGAACTTGATTAGAACTTAACACAACGCCTTTAAACACAAAAAGGCCAGAACTTTCAGCTTTTACTTTAGCTTGTAAAACTCCATTAACAAAAAGAGAAACTTGAGCTAAACTCTCCGTTGACCCATTTAAATCAAGTTGGTTACCTGAAATTACTGTTGGGATAACAACTTGGATGGTAGGCGCAGTTATATCTTTATCAAGAGTTGTAAATGAATACAAATCTCCAGAATTATCTTCAATTACTCCTTCACTTTCAACATTAAAATAATAGGACATTTGTGGTTCGAGATTTTCTACAAGTACTTTGTGTTCACTTACAAGAGCGGCATTTCCAACAATTTGTAGATTAGTTTTTTCTTTTCCATAGCGAACGAAGGAGTTAGCTGGAACATCTGTGTTCCAAGAAATGAGAGCAGAAGTATCTTTAGGCTGAACGATAACTTGAGAAATTTGCACTGCTTGAACAAAAGGTAGACTTAGAACTAAAAAAAGAAGAAACCAACTATGGATCTTTATTCTCTTTTTCATTGCATTTCAACCGCAGGAACTAATTTGCTATATTGCTCTAAGTTTAAGAGTAAATCATATCGATCTTCTTCTGATGCTCCTTGTGTTTCTATAACATGAAACGTTATTTTGGAAGCTGAGGCAAGTTCTTCCCAAGGAATTGTAATATTTCCTTTAAAGCCTGCGCCAAATGTTTCTGCATCAATGACCGTAATTTCTGCTGCATACGTAAAATCTGCTTCGCTTAGAAGCGTTAAGTTTTGTCCTACTTTAAGACGCTCATCAAGTAGAGATGTTAAAATAGCTGATGTTTCGTGAAATGCTTTTTGTGGATCCATTGGATCTTTTCCATACTCAAGACTAAGAAGAGCTGTCTCTTTTCCGCTAAGAGGGGTTGCAGGCCCAAGTGTTTGCGTTTCCTTATTGTACAAGTGTTTAACAACAACAATATTTTTTACACTAATATCTTTAAGAGGTGTAAGATACAATGAAACTTCTTTTTGAGGAGTTGTTACAACTCTTTGCCATGCATCTTTATATCCTGGTTTTTGAGCACGAACAATTCCTCCAGCACAGGATGGAAAGTTTGCTCTTAAGGTTGCTCCTGTTCCAAATTGTTCAAAATTAAACTCAGTTTTACCAACATCACAGCTGTATTGCAAACAACTAAATGTTATTTTTGTATCATCAAGATCATCGACAAACGAAACTCCTCGATCATTGTCAACTTTACTATAAGTAAGAATATTCATGGGATATCTTCTTTGCTCACAATACTCTTCATCACTTGTTGTTGGAAGAGCAAATGAAGATAGGGGCTTAGAATTTACCTGTTCTCTTTGAGGATAATTGTTTACAAGATGAACGGTAAAACCTAATTTAAACGTGTATCCGCTCTCTAAATCTTCTAAAGTAACAAGAACAGGATAGCTAAGTGAATAAACAAATTTCCAAGACTGAACACAAAATGAGGAGAGTAAATCATTACTTGCACCTAGTTGACCAGACATTAAGTAAGCACTGCTGCGTGGTCTTACATCAAACACAAAAGGATAATTGTCTTCAAAGCGAAATTGCACAGCTAAATCATTAGCGTTTGTTCCTTCTCCTACATTCCACACATAATGATTTTGATAATAAGATAATTCTTCAGGAAATTGTACATAATTTGATCCTTCGATTCTAACTTCTCGCAGATTTACTCGCAAAAGATCTTTAAGAGAATCTTGTACCTCTTTTACTTTCCACTTCTTCTGCTCACAACTAAGTTCAAAACCAGTTAGAGGAACGTTAGGATGTTCTAAGGCTAGCAAATCTTGTGTTAAGTCTTCAAACTTAAGTCCACTTAGTTCAGCATCAATAATCTTCTGAGCAGTTTCATGCATTCTTTTTAATTTCACAGAAGATTGCGCAACATGATTTACAACATTGGAGACAATTTCTCCATCTTTGGTTCTAAGTTCAACATCCCAATGAAGATTAAAAACAACATTTTTATCTAAAATTTTTGTAGTTGAAGTAAGAGGACTTTTTTCAGCTATCACATAACTTTCTTGGAAAACTTGTGTTTGTAAAAGACAAGAGCGAACATGTTCTTCAATGTACCCATCAATGTCTGCAGCAATTTGTTCAAGGGAAGGAATTTCTTTGGTTGTTCCTTGCGCCCAAAAAGGAACTACTAAATCAGGGGAGAGTCGTAGATGTTTATTGGCATCAGATGAGATTGTTTGAGGAACTTCAATGTATCCTCCTTGGGTTCCTAATCTTAAGAGTGCTTCATCGCCTGCTTGCTTAAGACAAGAGGTAATGAATGTTTCAACCTTTCCTTTTTCTGTTGGAACAATTTCATCTGGTCTGAATTGTACACTTTCACTTTTAACAAAAATGATGATTACTGCAAGTAAAAGAATCACAATTCCTAAGATAATGAAAATGGTTATTTGACCCTTACGGCTAAAAGAAAAAGACCTAAATCTATCTAACTCTAACCTCTTTTTAAACATAGAGCAGAAGATGGAAGAGTTGGTTTATAAAGATTGTGTTCAACCTCAGACGTAGAAAAAGTAAATTTATCCAATATAACTTGCTTCTTTTTTCTTGGCTTTTGCTCCTGCCTGTGATCCTGACATTTCAGCTGACCATTCTTTAGTTTTTTTCATCAATTCTTTCTCAACTTCGATGATCTCTTTACTCATTTTCTTAAGATCAATTCCATATTTGAATTTTGTTTCTAAAACACGTAAAACTTCTTTGGCTCCTTTGATTCCAAGATACATCGGATGAGCAAACGTTTCAGCCAAAAGACTTGCTCCTCTAACTCCTCTTTTTTTGCCAAAGCCTAATAAAATTCCTGAAACTCCTAAGATTGGTCCAACAACTCCAAAAATGTTTTTCTCAATTCCAAGTTCTTTTTTAAGATATTCTTGTAAAAGTTTTGCATCGTTAGCGGTGCAAAAAATCTTTGGATTTTCTGGCACATGTTGTAATCCAATTCCTCCTGTGGTAATGATTTCATTACAATGAAAATGTTTGACCATTTTAAGCACTTCTTCACAAAACATGTAGCAACTTTCTTCATCAATTGGTTGAATATCTCCAGTTAAAAGCAAAAGATCTCTTTTCTTTTTGTTATCAAATTTTTTGTAATAAATCTCAAGTTTAGGCATTTCAACTAAATTTTTATCATTAACAAAAACAGAATGAGGAAATTTGTAAGTAAAAAAAGAATACAATTTCTTTGCTTTAAACTCTTCGATTAGAAAATCAACAGCAATTTTACCAACGTTTCCAATTCCTGGAAGTCCTTCAATAAAAAGTGGATTGTGCAGTGCTGGTAATTGTTTTACTTCTGATGTAACTTCCCATTCAGAGCGCATAGTATTTTATGATTTTTAGGGGTTTATATAAGTTTGGATTTTACAAAATTAGGCGTAAATACTTTATTTCCTAGCGAGTATCAAAACCGTATTAAACTTCTTAAATTTAATCTTTAAAGAAGAAAAACCAGCTTCTTTAAGCCAGTCTATTTGATCATCAATTGGTGCAAGACTGTTAAGAAACTTATGGTGATAAGCCCACTCCATTAACGATTTTTCATCACTTGCATGGTCAACTAAGAAAGAATAATGCTTAGCTTCATTTAGTGCAGCTTCATATTTATTATTATACGTGACTAAATCTGCGAATACGAAGAGACCTTTATTATGAAGAGAAGCGCATATCTTCTTAAACATTTTCTTCTTTCCTTCGTCATCCTGATGGTGTAATCCTATCACTGACACAATTATATCTAAACCTACACCAAAGTTTGCTTTTGTGTAGTCACCCAAAATAAATTTTGTTTTGTATTTTGCCAATCTCTTTTTAGCACCAGAAAGCATCGTAGAAGAAAAATCAACTGCTGTCAATTCAGCTTTAGGAATAATTCTTAAAATCTTCTCTGAAGTAATTCCTGTGCCAACGCCAATATCAGCTATCTTCTTAACTTTATTTTTTTTAGAAAAATCTCTTACTGCTTTTTCAATTTCTTCATGTAATTTTTCATAGCCAGGAATTACTCTGTAAATATCATTATCATACTTTTCATTTTCGTATTTATCATAATTTAACTCTTTAGCTTTGACATTTGTTGTCATGCTTAAAAGCAAGCTAGTTGTTTATAAAAAGATTGCTATCAGTCAAATAATTACACTCTCAAAATTTTATCTCTCTTTCCTAGCTTTTTGACAATAATCAAATCCTTGTTGCAAATCATTCCAAATATTTTCTGGGAGGACACATTGCCCTGGATTAGTTCGATCATATCTTCCATCAGGGCATAAGGCATTCTCAATTCCACTCATTCCAACTAAGTCCAGTTTTCCATCACCATTGCGATCGCAACCAACTACTTGCATTTCAACTCCTTCATTGATAATGACTTGGTAGAGAGTAGCGCATGGTGGAATCTCTTTAGATGTTGCACATGACCAAGCAGCAAGAGAAGTTAATAAAATCGCAACTTTTTGTGTAAGGCTCATGCATTTAGAAGTGTTCTTATTATATTTTAATCCTCAGTATCTTTTGTTTTATCTTTTTGCAAAAAAATGAGTTGAGTATATGCGAAATCCGCTTGCACTGTTAAAGACCCGGATCGAATAAGTTTTTTCTAGATTCCGCGAAGCCACTGCAAAACTGCTTTGAATGAGAATCTTGGAGCCTCCAATTTTGCTTCCAATCTTTCTATTGCTTGTAGAGTATAATCTCTTTTATTTTGTCCCCAAATAAATTGAAAACCAGGAATAAATGGCTCATCCGGTTTTGTAATTAAACCCTCAATTGTTCTTCTGCCACAATACTCCACAATGATTGGTGAAAATTCTTCTGGCTTTTTTCTATCGAACCTAGTTAAATCAAATTCTGACATGCTAGCTAGATCTTCGATCAAAATAGCGCGACTTCTTCTTGGGTCATATTGACCATACGTAGCATCTACAAATACCTGGTCATTCACTTCAGTCCAATAATGGTATCTCAAATTATATTCTGAACCCTTGTAGCCATATCCGATTCTTACTTGATCTGAAGGTAACTCTCCTTGCAATAATTTTGTTATGATACTTGCTGCATATCCGCAAGACTCAAGTGTTCCATTGTACCACAAAATAGTTTCAAATAATTCATCTTTAATAGGAGTTAAGATTTCTCTTACACGTTGCTTAATTGGGATCATTTATATAAAAAATAATGGCACACTTTAAATAATTTACTACTTGGCAGTTAATTCATTAACTTTACGGAATATTTGAGATCAAACAAAAATAGAAACTATGCGGGGGACGTGATTCGAACACGCGCACCCACTAAGGGACTAGCCCCTCAAGTTCGCCAGGTAGTATATATACCTTCTAGCACATTTGACCAGGCTCTGTCACCCCCGCATATATTGCCTTAATATCTAGTTTACCTGCTAAAATAGCTTTTCTTTGTTCTAAGCAAGTATGAGGTGGAATAAAGCCATATTGCCCCCATATTAAATACTTTGTGATATGTTTTGGATTTTTAGAGCCTATAATTTGAAACCATTTAGGTACCATAATGCCTCCACTAATGAGAATATTATATGCAGTTTTTCGGTTACTCCTACCTTTGGAAGTCCAAAGTATACATTTTATTTGTAAACTGTTTCTCAATAACTCTTTTATTTTGTATGCTAATATTTTTGAAATCGTAGTCAACTTAATTTTAATCTGATTGTGCTTGCGTCCTTTTTTAATCGAATAATTCTTTCCACAATACAGACTACCATCAGTATCAAAGAAACCACGAAGAAAATTTGCAAGAAAAACTTTATCTGCTTTAATCCAATCAGGAATTATTAATTCTTCCTTTCGACCTATAGGAACACCAATCGAATTTAGAAATATTCCCACGCAGTTGCTTTCAATAGAGAATCCGTACGATGCCCAAGGTGCTTTAGCCTGTACAACACTTACTTTTCTTTGTGCTAATGGTAGAGCCACATAAGTATTGAATAAAGAAAATAGATATTGATTGTAATGATCTTTGTCTTCTGTTACATTTCCTCTCAATTGGTAGCGTAACGTTCTGCGGTGCAAAGTTAAACTTCCATCACCAAAGCTAAGTCCGACTATTTCTGCTAGTTCTGATGAATATTTGACATTTTTCATGTTGGTCACCTCTTAGATTTACAAGAGTCTTAATCTAAGAAGAGTAGTCTAAAAAACTCACAAAAAAGTTTTAGGCATTTCCAACCTCTTTGAGGGAAAACTTTTTGTTAAGAGTTTTTTTCTTTTTAGAATATATTAGAGAACTAGAGTTTTATATAATCTATGGGAACATGACCTGTGACCAGTGGTTTTTACCCTGCACAAGAGTAAACTAATTGGAATATTGTCTTGACTCATATAAAGAATTAACACGATCAGCAATACTATACATTCTTTGTTCAGGTTGTGGTGCTTGAGGAGGAATCCAATGTGGTGTTGGTGGTGCCCGTTTCTCTGGTTGATCTTCATCTCGGATCGGTTTACGAGTAGGCTTTTCAGAAGTAGGGGGAATAATTGGCACATAAGTGTTCCTATCACCTGTGGGATCTAGGTCCGCTTCATTTATTATTATTTGTTGTCCACCGATAATTATGACTATTTGCATAGGTATATTATAAGCAACTTTATTTAAAAGATTTCTGCTCTTAAATTCCTTATCTGCTCACAAACTCATTTCCCTCAATAAAAAAGCGCCAAGGCAAATCCACAGCTTCTTTAATTCCAATGCGAGAGGAACTTAAAATTTTTGTAACTTTAAACCCATCATCAAATACCTTAACCTTATCTCCTATCTTAAACCCATTATAACTTCGATCAATGGAAAGCGCACTACATAATTTTCCTGGACCAGAACAGAGATTTCTTACATCTAAGCTTTTTCTCTTACCTTTCATTTTCTCAATTCCTCGAAGAGGTTCAGCAGCTCTAATTAATACTGCTCCTGCATCCTTTTCATTTGTTGTAAAATTAATACAATTATACATTCCATAAATGATGTACACGTAAACATGACCAAATGTATCGTACATAATTGCACTACGCGCTGTTTTAGAATAAGCATGAGATGCAGCATCGCGTCCATACGCTTCTGTTTCAACAATTCTAACTTTACATCCGTTAACACTTATAATTTTTCCTAGCAAATCTTTTGCAACTTGTACAGTATCAGATGAAAAAAATGTGACGGGAAGTTCTTTCATTAAAAAAAGAAAAGAAGAAGGTTTGATAAAAATTTATTGGTGAGAGTAATCTACTCTTCCACTCCCTATAGAATAAGACCTTGCCATAACACACTCCCTTTTCTCAGATTCTGGAGGAACGATTGGAATTCTTTCGTATGCTGGATGAGGATCACTCTCTATACGAATTTCTAAGCGCGGACGCTCATCCGTTGCGTATTTATTCGGATTTTGCTCTCGACGTAACCTTTCTAACTCTTCTACCCATCCAGGAAGACTAGCCATACTGTCTGATAGGCAAGTCAAATATTTATATTCTATGACACATCTGCACTAAAAATAAGAAAAATGACACAAAAATACCTATTTTAGACCGATTTCTAATTAACTAAACTGAGCACTAATCCTACCAAATAGCCAATAACGGCAGCTCCTAAACCAACCAACACAATCTCAAGACCAGATTTAAGCCAATTTAATTTGGTATAATATGTTTTAGCAAAACCAATGATAAAAAGAACGCTAATTGTAAGGGAAACAGAGATAATAGCTGCATGTGAATTAGTAAAGAGAATAAATGGAAGAATAGGAAATGCTGAACCTATCAAAAATGAAAAAAACATTGCAAGAGCATTTTTGAAAGGCAGTTCTAATTTTCCTTCAAAGAGCCCTAATTTTTTTTGCACATAGTTTATACTAAAACTAATTTGATTATGTTTTTCAAAATGATGTAAAAGAGCAACAATTTCATCTTCATCAAATTTCTCTTTTTTGAGAATTTTTTTCATCTCCAAAAGATGCTTTTGTGGATTCTCTTCTAACTTTTTTTTCGTTTCAGCAATTTCTTGCTCATAGACTTCTCGCTGTGATTTTGCCGAAAGATAACTCCCAGCAGACATTGAAAAAGCACCAGCAAACATACTCGCAAGTCCTGCAATAACGATTGCAAACTTTCCTCCACCACCTTGAAAAACGCCTAGAACTAATCCTAAATTAGAAATCAAGCCATCTTGCATCCCAAAGACCATATCTCGCACAACGTCTTTGGTTTTGTTTACAAAAGAGGGAGGAATCATTCTTCGATAATTGCTTTACATTCCCCTTTAATGCAGGCAGTTTGTCCTTGACCACAGTCAAGTGTTTGAGGTTGACACTCCATTGTACAAAACGTCCCAGCACAATCAGGTGCATGTTGTTTATTTACAACATCTGTTGCATGACAACATGCAGAAGCTACACAATCAGAATCAGTTGTACACACTTTAGTTTCATCAACCACAGGTTTACACGAAATAAGAAACAATAACACAACTATTAGGAAAATAGATCCTACTCTTTTCATAATCTTCACCTTTTTTCTAAATAAAATCTTCACTAAAAGAGAGCCTTTCGTTAATCTCTCCACGTAAATTTTTTTGAACTAGCTCAGCAACTTCCTTTTTAGGATAGTTTGCTAAAAGCCAGGATAATTTTACAAATGCTGTATTCGCAAGCATATCTTTGCCTTGGATTATTCCTAAGCCTAAAAGATCTCGTCCTTTATCATACACATTCATATTAACTGAGCCAAAGATGCACTGAGTTGTCATCACCACAACACATCCAGACTTGATTATGCTTTTAATTGCAGGATAAAACTTTTTGTGAATTGCTGCAAGTAAATTAGGAACTTGTCCTGGCATTTGACCAAGACCTGTTCCTTCAATGATAAGACCTTTGTACTTTTTGAAAAAAAGAATTTGGGATGGAAACATATTAATGTGCACTTTAAGAAGACCAACTTTATCTTCCATCTTAGGTTTTACAACAAGAGCTCCTCCTTTTTTAGGATACTCTTTTGCTAAAAATTCAATTTTATTTTCAAAGTAATGAACACGTGCAATTGGTAAACTATTTACTGGTTTAAATGCATCTCTTCTTGAAGAGTGAAGTTTCATGGTTTTTGCAGCAGGTAAAATTGCACAAGATTTATCTTCAACTTTCTCATGCATACATACAGCAACTCCTGAAAAATCACTCTGAATGATGAAGCGTGCAGCGCAAAGAAGATTCATTGCAGCATCAGTTGATCCTCGATCGGAAGATCGTTGTGAGCCAACAAAAATAATTGGAACTGGAGAACTTTCAATCATAAACGATAATGCTGCGGCTGCAACAGCCAGATTATCTGTTCCCATGCCAACAATAATTCCTGCAACTTTCTTTTTTGCATGTTCTTCAATTTTTTTGGCAAGAAGTGTTAAATGAGAAAAACGTAAATCATCACTCCACATCTGCGCAACAAGCTCCGATTCAATATTCGCAATACTTTTTAGTTCAGGAAAAAGCTCAAGAAGCTGCGAAGGCTCAAAGCTTGAAACAACTCCTCCAGTTCGATAATCAACTTTGGAGGCAATTGTTCCTCCCGTATGAAGAATAGAAATTGTTGGAAGATCTTTTCTTTGTGAAATTGGTTTTATTGTATTTGTTTTTTCTTTGGCTTTTTCAAGCAAGACCATTTTTTTAACATCTTTTTTAGAAAAACCCATATTATAACCACTATCCAATTTAATTAGGATTATCTCTTTTTCAAAGCTTGGCAGAAGAAGTCCCTCAATTTCTTCTTGAGATGTAACTAATTTGACTCTATCACCTGGATTGGTCATAGCTAAAACTAAATTCCTAAACATTTATATAGGTTATGTTTGGAAAATTGTTAAAGAAAATGAGGGGGGATTCCTATGGATCATGAGTTTAAAGTAAAAGATTTAAGTCTTGCTGATTGGGGACGTTCCGAAATTAAGATTGCTGAAAAAGAAATGCCTGGTTTAATGGCGCTTCGCGAAAAATATGCTGCCAAAAAGCCACTTCAAGGAGCACGTATCAGTGGATCGCTCCATATGACAATTCAAACTGCTGTTCTTATCGAAACTTTAATTCAACTAGGAGCGCAAGTGCGCTGGGCATCCTGTAATATTTTCTCAACACAAGATCATGCAGCTTCCGCAATTGCCAAAGCTGGTGTTAGTGTTTTTGCCTGGAAAGGAGAAACCCTCAAAGAATATTGGTGGTGTACAGAGCGTGCTTTAGACTTTGGAGAAGGTTTAGGTCCAACACTTATTGTCGATGATGGTGGGGATGCTACACTAATGCTTCACAAAGGGTTAGACATTGAAAAAAATCCATCACTTGTAGCAACTAATTATAGTTCTGAGAGTGAAGATTTTCAAGAACTGATGGGCTCCCTTAAAGAGTCTTATCAGAAAGATAAAGCTCGTTGGCAAAAAATTGTTCCTCTGGTAAAAGGAGTTTCTGAAGAAACAACAACTGGAGTTCATCGCTTATATCAAATGCAAGAGCAAGGAAAACTTCTTTTCCCTGCAATTAATGTTAACGATTCTGTTACTAAATCTAAATTTGATAATTTGTATGGGTGTCGTGAATCATTAGTTGATGGAATTAAACGAGCAACGGATGTTATGCTTGCAGGAAAAGTAGCCATTGTTTCTGGGTATGGAGATGTTGGAAAAGGCTGCGCTCAATCACTACGTGGCTATGGATGTCGTGTAATTATTACTGAAATTGATCCAATCAATGCTCTGCAAGCAACGATGGAAGGATATGAAGTTAAAAAAATGGATGATGTCGTACAAAAAGGAGATATCTTTGTTACAACGACCGGTAATCGTGATATTATTGTTGATCGACATTTTAAGATGATGAAGGATCAAGCAATTGTGTGTAACATTGGCCATTTTGATTGCGAAATCGATATGGAGTGGCTCAACAATAAGTCCGGTGCCAAACGAGAACAAATTAAACCTCAATACGATAAATATACATTCGCTAATGGACGAGAACTCTATGTTCTTGCCGAAGGTCGTTTAGTAAACCTTGGTTGTGCAACAGGTCATCCAAGCTTTGTGATGAGTTCATCGTTTACCAATCAAGTTCTAGCACAACTTGAGCTTTGGACAAAAAAATATAATGTTGGCGTGTACATTCTTCCTAAAAAATTAGATGAAGAAGTTGCAAGATTGCATCTTAAGAAATTAGGAGTTGAGATTGATACTCTAACCGATTCTCAAGCATCCTATTTGGGAATTCCAAAAGAAGGTCCTTACAAAGCAGAGCATTATAGGTACTAAAGAGAATTCATAAAAATCTGATGAAGATTATACTACTTTAGAACTTTATAATGTAATTGAATTGTACTTTTAGATAATTTTTTAGTTTCTATCATTTCTAACTTTGCATAAGGAGTAATATCTGAAAATAATTTTATTCCTTTACCAAAAACTACAGGTTCGATGTCAAGATAAATTTCATCAATTAATTTTTCTTTCATAAAAGATGAGTTGAGCATTCCTCCTCCTGCAATAAGAGCTTTTGTAAATCTTTTTTCTTTTAAGATTTTTAGAGCTTCCTTTGGAGATTTAGCGATAAAAAAATTAGAACTATGAGCAAAATTTTCTTTAGATACTATTACCGTAAATGGATTTCCAATTTTACTAAATTCGTTACTCTTTTTCATAATTTCATAAGTATTTTTACCAATAACAATATTTTTTATTTCTTTAATAAATTTAGAAAAGCTTAACCATTCCTCCTCAGACCACGGCGTTTCATTATTTTCTTTGGCAATATAGCCATTTACAGTCATTGCCATATACAAAATAGCTTTCATAGTGGCAAGATATTTTTGAGAATATTTAAACGTATACTTTTAGAGAATAAGAGTCAGAAGCAACTAGTCTTGGGTCTACAAACAGTTTAACCTTACTAATCTCTTGTAATTTGTAGACAAAAAAATTAAAAGTAAACTTATAACTTCTTCTTTATTATGAAGGAGGCCAAGAAAGCATTACAATGGATCGTTAAAATTCTTAGAACACAAAGAATTTCTTTTAGAATTACAGGGGGAGTTGCAGCAAATTCATACGGTTCAAAAAGAAAATTATTTGATATTGATATAGACATTCCAAATAAAGCTCTAATTAGTTTAGTTCCTACTTTTAAGAATTATAAAATTATTGGTCCTAAGCATTATCGTGATCGCGAATGGGATGTCAACTATCTTTCAGTTGACTATCATGGGCAAGCTGTCGATTTAATTGGAAGTGATTCTCAAAAAATTTTCAATAAAAATACAAAACAATGGGAAGACTTTAAGATCAATTTGTCAAATGTAAAAAGAAAGAAAGTTTTAGGTTTGATTATACCTATTATTTCCAAAGAAGACTTGATTAACTACAAAGCGAAAATTAAGCGAAAGGTAGACTTGGCAGATCTTACATTTTTGACTAAGGATTAACTTATTCAAGAGAAAGAATCCATTTCCAATATCTTTATAAAAGAAATTCTAAAATAAAAGATCTCATGAAAACAAACGATGTAATCGCATTAGGAAATGCTTTGATGGATATTTTGGTTGAAGTTGATGAGTCGATGCTCACAGAGTTAGAACTCAAAAAAGGAGAAATGTGTTTAGCAAATAAAGATCAAGCAATAAAACTTTTAACGCAAATTCAAGCATCTAATTTGCAAGCAGAGTATGTTCCAGGAGGATCTGCTGCCAACACGATTCGTGGTATTACCCTTTTGGGTGGAAAAACAATTTTGTGTGGGGCAATTGGAAAAGATGTACACGGAGCACTCTATGAGCAAGAGATTTGTCGAGCAGGAGTTGTGTCACGGTTGCAGAAAAGTTCTACGATAACTGGGTGTGCTCTTACTTTTATTACACCAGATACCCAGCGCACTTTTTTTGTTCATTTGGGTGCATCACTTGAGATGAAGAAAGAAGATCTTTTAGAAAATGATATTAAACAAAGTAAAATTTTGCACATCGAAGGATATCAACTCGAAGGAAATACAAAAGAGGCTGTTTTGCACGCTCTCATGCTTGCTAAAAAAAATCAAACACTAATTTCTTTAGATTTGGCAGATCCAGGAGTTGTTCGCAGAAATAAACCAATCATTAAAGAAGTTGTTACAAACTATGCTGACATTATTTTTGCAAATGAAGAAGAAGCAAAAGAATATACTGGTAAAGTTGCTCATGCAGCAGTTGTTGAATTAGGGCAAAGGGCACAACTAGCAATTGTTAAATTAGGAAAATCTGGTTCTCTTTTGTATCATAATAAGTCAATTATTACTATTCCTGCTGTCATTGCGAATGCAATTGATACAACGGGCGCAGGAGATAGTTATGCTGCAGGTCTTTTGTATGGCTTTTGTAACAATTGGACTTTAGATAAAGCAGCAGGATTGGGATCTCTTCTTGCTGCACGTGTTGTTGAACAAAAAGGAGTTCGTTTAGTTGGGATTGATGCAGATTTGTTGAAGAAAGAAATACTCAAAAAATAACTTTCTAAGAATATTTTGTTTTTCCCGTATTAACAATTAAGATTTTTTTATTTTTAGGAATTTTATCTTTCATTTGCAAAAGAAGTGCAAGTCCACTTATTCCCGATGGTTCACAATTAATTCCTATTTGTTGTGCAATTTTCATTGCTTCTTCCAGATAATTTTCTTTGAGCAAATAAACATTCGATAAATCACCACAATATCCAGCGTATTTATACAAACGAATCCACTGGTCATCAAAATGAACAAATGGAAGATGTGGTGAATACAACTTCTCAGCTTTTGATTTAGGATTATTGGTTGTACACCCAAGAAAATGGCACTCTCTTAATTTTTTTACATTTCCTTTAAAGCGAGGATCATGAGTTTGCTTAGAAACTTCTCTTTTATTGATATTAAGAATATTTTCAAACAAGTTTCCCGTTCCAAATGGAATAAAACAATAATCTGGTGATGAATTAATAATTTCATAAGAGAGCCAATCATAAAAACGTGTGGTTGGGTCTAATGCTTCACTAGACGTTATATCTAAGCCAGAAGGATTGTGCGTAAGAGTTAAGATTTCTTTCCAATGAAGAGATCTTCTTTTCAATTCAGTTTCAAAAACTTCACAGCCAATTTTTTTCATTGCATTTACTGTTCGTGGATTTAAATTCACATCAATCAGAACTTTTAGAGAGGGTAAATTATATTCTCGTAATAATGTTTGAATGGCAATTGCTGAAGATCCAGAAGAAATAATTGACATCGCAGGAAGCATCATTTTTCTTTTTTGTTTTGCAATTAGAAAATCTTTGTATGTTACAACAATTTCCCACGCCATTCGATCTTTGTGTGTTCCTGTAGGATTATAACTTTCATCTTTGAGCCACACATTAGAGAAGGATGGAATATTAATTTTGTAGGTAGGTGTTGCAGGAAACTTAGGATTTTTTGGAGGAAACTCTGGTTTTAGAGGGTCATTCTCAGATGCAACAACAATGCGCTGCAAAATTTTCTTCTCCTCTTTTGTTAAGCCCATTTTTATCCTCTCTCTCTTAATTGTCGTATTGCTCTTTCAATTTCATTTTCTTGAGATGGATTTGTTACAACTTCTACTTTTTTAACAACTGGTTTAGGAGCACTATACTTAACACTCCATGCTTGTTCGCGAATTTTTTCACCAACCGCTTCAATATTATAAGAGGGACGTTCAGGTTTCCACATTAAATCTAATCCATCATTCGTTATCCTACAAAGTACATGAATACTTAATCTTCCTGAAGAGTTATCATCACTTTCTCCTGATTTTACAATAATATTTGTTCCGTGTGCTTTATATTTTTCAAAAAGAGCTGATGCTGCAAACGATGCAACAAAGAAAAGATGGAAAGAATCTTCTGCGGATAATCTTTCAAGGTATTTTTCTTCTGTTTTACTATGTACCTCAAGATGTCCTTCGCATATTCCTTTAGTTGGGAAAAGAACAAGACATTTTTCATCTTCATACAAAACATCTCCACTAAGAGAGTTAAGATGTGAAGGTTTTTCTCCAACTCCAGTATGCCAACTCGCAGGATTTTGTTTGAAGTGCTGTTGCAATAAATAATTCATCATTTGCTGCAAAGAAGTCACTTTGTCTTTTTGCTGTGCTTTTCTTTTATCAAAAAAGAATTTAAAAAATCCATCGCCTCGATCTCTTGGCAGAAGATGAACCATGAAATGCGGTGCTTGTTGACCGGCGGCACCTCCATTGGCAATGAAGATATTAAGTCCTGTTGCAACCATTCCTTTTTTTACAGCTCTGCTTAATTGCGGTAGAATTGAAAAAAAATAAGAAAATTCTGAAGGAGGAATGTATGGAACAATTGGGTAGTGTTCCTTTGGAAGAAAAATCGTGTGTCCTTTAAGTGCTGGGTAGATATCTAACAGCGCAAGTGTTTTAGAATCTTCAAAAACAATTTTACTTTGAACTTCTTTTGCGGCAATTTTACAGAAAATGCACTGCTTTTTTTGCTCAGCTAGTTGTGCTTTAACTTCAGGTGTTAGTTGCATTTTATTTTTGTAAGAAAGTATCTCTTATTAATAATGTTAATCCTTACACAATTTAAAGAAAATAAAAAAGAATTCTTACTTCTTCTTACTCTTCTCAACGTCTTTGGAGAGTTTTAATTTCTTAATCAATTCTTTGTAGCGGTTTCGAATCGTAACTTCAGTAACACCTGCAACATCAGCAACTTCCCTTTGTGTTCTTTTCTCACCATGAATCAAACTTGCAACGTACAAAGCAGCTGCTGCAATTCCAGTAGGACCTCTTCCAGATGTTAACTCAATGTCACGTGCCATATCTAAGATCTCAACAGCTTTTGATTGAGTTTCAGCAGTTAATTTAAGAGCCGAGGCAAAACGAGGAATATAATCTGCTGGATTGCTAGGCTTAATACTAATCTCAAGCTCTCTTGTTACAAATCGATAGGTTCTACCAATTTCTTTTTTCTCAATGCCTGAGGCTTCTCCCATCTCATCTAATGTTCTTGGAATTTCATGACGTCTACATGCAGCATACAAAGCTCCTGCAATAACTGATTCCATCGATCTTCCACGAACAAGTCCTTTTTGTACAGCAAGTCGATAAATTCTAGCCGCTTCTTCTTCAACAGAACGGGGTAATCGCAAGAATGAACTTACTCTTTTAAGTTCAGCTAAAGCAACTTTGAGGTTTCGCTCAATTGCCGTACTAATACGGATGTTCCATTTACGCAAACGAAAGAACTTATCTCTTTCTTTATCAGATCCTAATTTGTAAAAATCAGATGTTGTTCCAACTTCGGTTCCTAAACCTTGATCAAATTGAGTTTGAGAAGAGGGAGCTCCGGTACGTCTTTTGCTCTGACCGCCTTCGTCATCGAATTCACGCCACTCTTGGGTAAAATCGACCATACGGTCTTCAAGAACTAACCCACAATCACGACAAACAGTCTCTCCTTTTTCTACGTTACGAAAGATGTTTTTACTTGCACACTCTGGGCACTCTTTAATTGCGGTTGATTTGCGAATCATCGTCAGAGCCTCCTAAAAAGTCACCGTTAGCTTTAAATACGTTTTTATGTCCATATTTATAAACCTTTCGTAAAAAAAGCATAAGCGAAAGATTTATATACGCTGTAAAATTACTTTTACCCTATGGATAAAAAAGGGCAACTAGGAATAATCGAGTTCAAATTCTTTATGTATGGGGTTGTTTTTGGGTTAATTGCTGCTTTAGTTTTAGTCTATTTAGGAGCAAAAGGCGTTATTCCTAACTTTTTAAGCTTCTTGTATAAGTAGATTTGTTTACTTTCTCTTAAAAAAGAAACAAAAATTAGAAAAAATTCTTCAAAACTATAACTTTTCAACCTTTCTCTTAATGGCAACAAGATCTAGAGATGTTCCTAGCCCACTAGTGAGTATACTTACTTCTCTTACTATATCCTCACGGTCTCGATCACTAATTAACCTGCGTGCTTGTAATTTAGCAATTTCTCCCAAAATTTTTTTTTGGGCAGCCTGCATTTTTACAATTTCAGGAGAACCATGTTTTGCACCTTTGGCTGACCTAAAATCATCAAGTAAGTTTAACGCCTCTCTTAATTCTCTAAATTCCTCTTTCATTTGTAACACCTCTCTAACTTGCAAAGAAATAATCCTTTATTTTAAGCTTTACGCTCTTAATATATCTCCTAGAATAGAAAACGTTATAATATAAGACTTGTAAAAAAACTCACCAACTAAAAGAGGGGATTACTATGGATGTAGAACGAATTCAGAAGATTAATGCTTTAGCATTAAATTTACTTAAACAAGGCCTTGTAAGTGATCGCGATCAAGCAGTTCTTGAGGCAGAAAAAATTTTTCGTGACCAAGACTACGGTGGAGATAACGCATCGATTCGAGAAACCTTAGGCAAAGTCAAAGAAGAGACAACAAGATACATGTCACCGCAAAAAGAAGCACCTGTAGCTGACCTATCTTCCGAAAAAGTTTCTCAGATCTTAGAACAAAACACTAAGTTTATTGTCAAACGCTTGCAAGAATTTCAAGATAAAGTCATTTTACTTGAAAAAGAAATGAGCGATCTTAAAACAAAAGTTGCTTATCAAAGACTTCCAACGGCAACCGACTTTGTAGGACCTAAAAGCCAGTCCAGTCAGGTAACATCAGGTTCACATAGTGAACAACCAGCTCCTCAAAATTCTGGTGTTCCACAAAATCATCCTCGTTCAGGAAGTTACAAGGATTCGGATGTTTCAATTGAGAAGTTCTTTTATATGGGAAGCAAGTCTTTCTAATTTTTCTTTTTTTTCTCTTTTTTAGTAGTAAAACTTATATACTACAGTAGGTAAATATTTAAAAAAGTATAACTACTCAAGAATAAAAACTTAGGGGGCTGGTTAAAATTAAAACGTCAGTTATATTACTCGGATTACTATCATTATTACTTATAATTCCTCTTGTTGCAGCTGATTTTGCAATTGAGAGCGGAAATGCTATTCTTGATGTCTCCTATGCTCGTTTTGAAGAAGAGGACCAGCCTTTTGTTCGCGTGGACACAACCCCTATTGTAATTCATAACAATGATTCAGTTTCAAGAAACTATACTATTACAATAACTGGTCTTCCAACAACATATAATTTTGAAGGACGACAGCTCACCATTGCTGCAAATTCTACTAGTCAAGTAGCTCCTACTGTAAACGTAACTCATGCAAGATCACCAGGAGATGCAAAAGTAGGAGAAATTGTTGTTTCAGATGGAACTATCCAAAGACGTGTTGATTTAATTCAACGAACTAAATCAATGCTTGTATTTCATGAAATTGGTATAAGTTATGTTGATTCTGACGATGATGATCGTGATGAAGATTTTAATGTTGAATCAAAAACTCAAATAGATCTTGATCAAGAAGTAAAACCTGGTTCTGATGTTGAACTTTCCTTTGAAATTGAAAATCTTTTTCGTGATACTGATTATGATGAAAGCGAAATTAGTGATGTAACCCTCAAAATTGATGCAAGTGATAATGATCTTTTTGAAGGAGACTTTGATGATGAGTATGATATTGATGACTTAGAAGCCAAAAAGAAAGAAAAAATCACGGTTCAATTCAAAATACCTGATGATATTGATGCAGGAGATTATGATCTTGAATTTACGCTTGAAGGCGAGGATGGTAAAAATATCCGCTATAAAGATGTTAAAACACTGCGTTTAGATATTAAACGAGAACGAGATGATGTGCGTATTACTAAAGCCCTTGTTGTACCATCAACTGTCTCTTTATGTGAAGGTAGCTTTTCTTTAGAAGTTGAGCTTTCAAATTTAGGAGATAGAGAACAAAAACAAGCAGCGCTTGCAATCTTTAATAGAGAATTAGCAATTAATGAAAATATTGCAGGTATTGATCTTGATGAGTTTGATGATACAAATGATCATTGGTCAAAAACTTTTCGCTACACTCTTAAAAATAGTACAAAAGCTAAAACATATCCTATTGAGGTAAGAGCATTCATTCAAAATGATAAAGAAGAGGATACTAAAATTGTTAACCTTGTTGTAGAAGCCTGTCCAACATCAACTACTCCTACAACTCCACAACAACCAACTACCCCTCCTCCAACAACACCACCGCCTCAGACAGGAACAAGTACCACGCCTGTTGTAACAGTGCCTAATACGACAACTACTCAAGTGCCACCAACAACGAACGCACCTACTCAACCAACTACAACTGCTCCAATTGTTTCAGTTGAAGAGCCTTATACTAGCTACGATATTATCGTTGCTCTTTTAATTGTAGGAATTGTTGTACTTGTCATGCTAATTATTGTTTTCATTCGCATGCTTTTGTAAATGTGAGGTTAAAAAAATGAATAAACTATTACCTTTAATTGTTGCATTGATTGTGCTAGGAGCATTTTCTGCACTAGCGCAAATAAGTGTCTCTGACATCCTTTTTAATGAGGTTGATCGAGCAGCTAATGTCACAGCAACTTTTACGATTCAAAATACCGCAAATATCACCGCAACTAATGTTCAACTAGATTTAAGCAACATTCCTCGAGAATATAATGCATCCGTGCAAGGAGTAATCCCAACTCAGCTAGCTCCAGCTGAACAAAGAACACTTACCTTGCAACTTACAATTCCATCAAGACAAGATTCAGGGCAAGCTAGAATTGGTGATCTTCGTATTACAAGTTCATTAGGAACTGTTATCAAACCAGTTCTTGTCAATGCTAAAAGTTATCTTGTCATTAAATCAATCAAAATTAATGGTAAGACTTCAGGAGATCTCTCAATTGAAGAGGCTAATGAAGTTGAAGTTGATGTAGAAAACCGCTTTAATCAAGATATGGAAAATGTTGTTGTCAATGTTAAAATTCTTGATGTAGATGGCGATGATTTAGAAGAAGAGTCTGATGATTTTGATCTTAACAATGATGACAATAAAAAAGAAAAAGTTGAATTCGACCTACGCGGCGAAGAACTTGATGAAGATAGTTATGTCATTGAAGTTACCGTAGAAGGTGACGATGAAGAATTCGGAAGCACCCATACTGCAACACAACGTGTAACTGCTGATTTAAATCTTGAAAACCATAACCTTGTTATTACAAGAACATCCTTAGATCAGTCTGTACTTGATTGTGAAAGGCAAACTGGTCTTCATGTAACTGTTGAAAACATCGGAAAAAACGATGAAGATGAAGTAGTTGTTCGTGTTCGCAATGCAGCATTAGGCATTGATCTTTCTCAAGACGAGCTTGAGCTTGATAAGTTTTCACGTAGTGATAGCAAAGATGATCTTCGCTTCAATTTTAATGTTGAAAAAGCAAAAGTTGGCTCTTATCCTCTTACAATTGAAGTATTTCGTGATACCACAAGACTTGAAGATCAAACAGAAGTTGTTTTAGAGGTACGTGCTTGTTCAATTGGACAAACAACACAAGGAACAGGAACAACAACGTATCCTTCTGCAGAACAAACTGCTCAGCAAGCGCGAGATCTTGCAGCACAATTACAACAACAACTTGCTCAAAGACAAACAGCGCAGCAAGTAGTGCCTTCAAGTCAGCCAGCAGTTCTCTCTTCATTTAGGGAAAGTTCAACGTATACTCTTCTTTTAGGAGTCTTAGCTATACTTGTTTTTATTGCAATGGTTTTAGCAATTTTAGTCTTAGCTTCAGGAAGACGAAGAGCTCCTCAAAGAGAAGAATCTAAGAAGAAAGGGAAATAGAGAATTTTTTCATAATTTCCCAATTTTTTTCTAATTTTTTATTTATATATTCTAATAACCAAATTCTACTCCCGCAAAAAAGTAGTTTTTCATCTTCAGAATAAGGCATTTCTAAAAGATCACTACCCCATATTTCAACAATGATTTTGTTGCTTATGCTAAGAAGGCAACTTTTCTTATAAAAACGTCTTGCGCAAAGTAGAAGATCTTGTGCAGATGCTAAATCTTTGCAGCAGACATGAATAATGAATGCTTCAAGACGTAAGAAAACAAGTCCTTTGACAAGAGGTGGTTCAAGAAAATCTTCTGTAATCAAATCATGGCTCACTTTTAGCCATTCTGTTTCATTTTTCTTGCCAGATCCTTGCCAAAAATAAACTCTTCCAGAACAAGAAGAGGTTGTATAGTAGTTTTCTTTGCTATTAATGAGGGTGATTAGAGGGATAGCTTTTTCATCCACGCTGCCCTTTTTACTTTTATCCAGTTTTGAGAGGAACGTTTTCTTATCGTTTGCAAAAGGCATATTTTTCTTTTGGATAGGGAAGTTTTAAAAATATTTTCTTCTAAATATGCTTTATGACTATAATTAAGAAAATTCTCATTGAGAAAAAAACGGGTAAAAAGTTTATCGTAAAAGAAACCCAAACAGACTTTATAACACCTTTTGGCATGATAAGTTGCAAGGATTTACAATCTAAAAAAGATTTTCTCATCTCAAATAAAGGCAGCGAGTTTCTTGTAGTTGAACCATCTTTTACAGATCTAGCAGAATTTTTTCAAAGAGGACCGCAAGTAATGCTTGCCAAAGATGTAGGGTTAATCATTACAAAAACAGGAATTAATCAGCAATCGTTAGCTGTTGATGCAGGAGGGGGATCTGGTTTTTTATCTTTAGCGTTAGCAAATGTGTGTAAGCATGTAACTATTTATGAAACAAGTAATGAGAATGTACAAATTATCAAAAAAAATAGTGAATTAAGCGAGATTAAAAATATCACCATTAAAAAACAGAATATCTACGATGGTATTTCTGAAAAAGATCTAGATGTAGTAACTTTAGATTTGCCAGAACCTTGGCAGGTTTTGCCTCATCTTGAAGCATCTCTTAAACGAGGAGGATTTTTAGTTGTCTATTTACCTAATCTTACTCAAGTGCATGAATTTTACCGAAAAGCAAAAGGTTCTTGTATTCATATTACAGAAACAATTGAACTTCTTGAGCGAAAATGGAAAATAGAAGAAAAAATCATGCGTCCTGAGTTTGAAATGCTAGGACATACAGGATTTTTAACGTTTGGAAGAAAGATCTAACCTATTTGATTATAACAATCTTTAAAAAAGAAATAATTTCTTCATATTCTTATGTTCGTTCGTATCAAACGTGTTGACAAAGACCTTCCTCTGCCTTCCTATGAAACTAATGGAGCAGTGGCCTTTGATGTTTTGGCAAGATTAGATGTTCACATTGAACCAAATTCAATTGGAAGAGTTCCTGTAAATGTGATTGTTGAAATTCCACAAGGGTACATGCTTCTTCTCAAAGATCGCTCTTCAACTCCTAAAAAGAAAGGACTTCTTTGTACTGTAGGTTTTATTGATCAAGATTATTGTGGAGAAGGAGATGAAATTCAGTTGCAATTCTATAATTTTGGAAAAGAAGCGGTAACAATTTCTCGAGGAGAACGCTTAGGTCAAGCAGCCTTTGTTCGCATTGATCGAGCTAAATGGCTCGAAGTTGAAGAAATGGATAAGAATACTCGTGGTGGGTTTGGCAGTACAGGGTAGGAAACTTAATCGACTGTCTGATCAATGGTTCCGGACGCAGCTTCTAATTCTCTTAACATTCTTATTTGGGGTAAATCTTTTGCCGTCCAATACGTTGGATTTCCTAAAGATAGTCTTAAAGCTTCTAATGGTGTAGCTGCAGCTCCTAACTTTTCAGAAGAATAATAAACTAAACGAGATGGTTTCGCTGGATGTCTACTACCTTCCCCTTCTCCAAACATCTCTGCTAAACTTCTTGCATGATCCACTACATTTTTCAAATAAGTCATTTTAATTCTCCTCCATTAAACTCTGTAATAAGCGCTATATCCATTAGGCTTTTCTTCGATGCGAAAAGTTGTAACTGTTCCAGATGTTTCACGAATACTTAATCTTCGAGCAGAAGGATTTGGCAAATGCCAGGGGATAGCATCTATAACTGCTGCCAAACGATCAGGTGCTGCTCGCATTCTTTGATTAGCAACTTGTCCATATCTATCAGGCATATTAACTTCTATTGAATGTAAACCTTCAAAATCCCTACCAAGAAATGATTCAAGAACAATCCGTCTTAGATCAGAAGGAAGGTAAGCTTGTCTTTGCTCAACTTTTTGTTGAAATGATGAGTCCATTATCCATTTTTAATGAGTATTATTTAAAAAGCTTCTTATATAAAAATTCACTTCTTCTTCTTCTTCATCTCCTCGACGTCTTTCTGTAATTTCTTTAGAATTTCATGTGTTTTCTGATCAACTTGCAGATCACGAATATCTTTTTCTAAATCAAGTTCAGCTCTTGCCTGATCTCTTCTAGCTGCTCTATTTTGCGCCATTAAAATAACTGGCGCTTGAAATGCCGCTAAAGCTGAAAGACACAAGTTTAGCAAAATAAATGGGAAAGGGTCAAGTGGTTTTTCAACTAATATAAATGCATTAAGAACTATCCATCCAATAAGCACACAGAAGAAAAAGGTAATGAATGTCCAACTTCCACCAAAATGGGCAATAATGTCTGATAATTTATCAAGGAACGGAAGATCTTTATTATATATTAAATCAATTTGATCAAGTGTTTTTTCAACTTTAGAAATTTCTGATTCAAAAACCCGCATAATATCCGCATTACCATTGAAAAGACGTTGTTTTTTTGCTGCCATTTTATTTAATAACATAGCCTCCCATTTTTTTGGCATGCTCTATTGCTAAGCAAAGTTTAAATTCACTTTCAGCATAAATAGTATACAATGATTCTCCTTTTTTTACTACACTTCCAACATTTTTATGTAAGTACAATCCTGAACTTTTATCGTGTGGAGCACCAGCTAAGCGCGCAACTTTAGCAATCACTTCATTGTTAACACTTCTAACTTTTCCCCTGCAAGGACTTATAACCTCTCCATGATAGGGGGCAAGTGGTATTTCTGCAACTCTTCCTTGCGCAGAAATGATTTCATTCATTTTACGAAACGCTTTTCCACTCTCCACAATTTCTTTTGCTAATTTTTTTCCATCATGATATTTTCCAGTCATCTCAAGTAAAATTCCTGCCATCTCAATTGCTTTTTCTTTAAGATCTTGTGGAGCAGTTGGATCATTACGCAAAACAGACATTACATCACGTGCTTCAAGCAGTGGACCAACACCAAATCCAATTGGATGAGATCCATCAGTTGTAACAACTTTTACTTTCATTCCTAATTTTTTACCAATGAGCTCAAACATTTTTTTAAGATATTTTGCTCGTGCTGGTGTATTTGCTTTGGTACTAGGACCTTTTGGAATATCAATTAGAACATAATACGCACTTACAGAATATTTTTTGGCCATAACAGAAGCTAAAAGTTGCCCATCGGCATCGATTGAAAGAGGATGTTCCACATCAATTATTTTATCATCAGCAGGAGCAAGATTCAAAGAGCCTCCATGAACAATACAAGCACCAGTTTTTCTTACAACTTCTTTAATCTCTTTTTCTGAAAGTTCAACTCTTGCTAAACACTCCATCGTATCTGCAGTGCCAGCTGGAGATGTTATTGCTCGCGATGATGTTTTTGGAATCGTAAAACCTGCAGCAGCAACAATAGGAATTACAATCATTGTTGTTCGATTGCCAGGAACTCCTCCAATACAGTGCTTATCTAATGTTGGACCTTTAAATTTTAATCTTGTTCCCGTATTTACCATGGCTTTGGTAAGATTTACTATTTCCTCATTACTAAGACCATGCGTAAAACAGCCTGAAACAAAGTATGTTTTTTCAATATCTGTTAACCTATCATGGGTAATATCATCAACAATGTGATAAAGTTCTTTGTAACTTAGTTTTTTTCCAAATAATTTATCTCTAATATGATCTACTGATTCAGGTTTTCCATTAAGCTTTAATTCAATTGATTGTAAATCCTTAACTTTTATTTTGCTTAGAACTTCTTCGAAAAGACCAATTTTTCCTTCAGGCACAGCTTTTTGTCCTTGCGAAACATCAATTAGGCAGGTAATTTCTCTTTTCCCATGCATGATCACTACCCGATCACCCGAACTAACATCTAACTTTTGAGCATCAAGCTCATTAAGAATAGCAACAAAAGGACCGCCTGTTGCGATATCCATATCTTTAACAATAAGTTTCACTATACAACCTCTTTTGGTTGGATACTACTTCTATTGTTTATATTCGTTGTGGTTAAGGCTTTATATCTAAAATCTAAAAAAAGAGCACGGACATTGCCAAGATATCCTCCGAGCTATGCTACTGCTCGCATGACCACAAGTTGCCTGCTTTGAGAAGATCTTTACCATATTTTTCATAAAAGTTAAACGTTAAAGCAGGACGAGAAGGATGGCATGTTCGTGCTCAAAATGTGGGGTTTGTAGTTGATTGGGTTAAATCCAAGAAATCTTTTTAAAGGGGGCCTAAAATATTCCTTGTGCGGGCTCGTGGTCTAGCGGTTATGACAGCGCCCTTACATCCTTAATAGGGAAGTTAGGCGTTAGTCCCCGGTTCAAATGCCAGTAACCTTAGGTTTGGTTATGGTAAGAAAGTCCGGGCGGGCCCACTCATTTTTTAAACCAAAGAATGATCATAAATTCTTAGGAGAAAATCTAACGTTGTTTGGTATGCTCCTTGAGCTAATTTATGATATTGCATTCCTTCTCTGTTGAGTGAAAATTTTTCTTCATGATCGCTCTTTGTTAAAGTGACAGGAAGAAGAGCACTAGAACATACTCCTCTAAGGCCTTTATCTTCTAAGGATAAGGCTTTTCCTCTGAAATAAAAAGCTATATTTAGTTGATCTTCTTCGGCTATTAGACGCGTTCTTGCACTTAATTCATTAACGTTGATAACGCTTAGAGAAAAAACATATTCCTCAAAAAGAAGTGAAACGCTTGTCTTTTTCCTATTTTCACCCGAATCACTGGGAGAATGAAGAATTAAATGATGTCTATCTAATGTTGCAATGTAGGTTGCAAGTCTTCTTGCTTTATACGCATAAGCTTCATCTATATCTTGCGAAGAAACAAGTTGGTAGGGAAGAGGAGTATAAGCAAAGCTTTCTTTAGGCACAATTAGATCAAGTCCACCTGCAGCTAAACCTATCAAAAATAATCTTCTATTTCTATCCATAACACAAAAGAGGATGTAAAAAGAACTTTTATTTAAATTTGGTTAATCTGCAAAACCACATTGACAAAGAAAATCTGTTTGAATTTTTGTACTTAATCGTTGGAAAGAACAACTTTTAAAAACCACAAGTTCTTCTTCTAAAAGATGCAACAGCAAATCTTTGATCTTCTCCTCAAAGAGGAAGAAGTTTCTTGGAAAACAATCATTTATGATCTTGTAAAATCTCAACAGATGGATCCTTGGGATATCGATATTACGCTCCTTACTCAAAAATATATTGAAGTCATTAAAGAGATGAAGGAACATGATTTAAGAATCTCAGGAAAAGTTCTTCTGGCTGCAGCCGTTCTTCTTAAAATTAAATCGACTCATTTAGTTGAAAATGATATTTCAAAACTTGATGCTTTGATTAGTCAATCACAAGGACTTGATGATGTAGAAGAAGAGCTTTCAGGTGAGTTAGGTGAAGGTGGTCGCAAAATTCAAGAAAAATATACACTCATTCCTCGTAATCCTCAACCACGAAATCGTAAAGTTTCCATTCATGATCTAATCGATGCTCTGCAAAGAGCAATGGCTACCAAGAAAAAAATTCTTGCTAAAATAAAACCTGTTCGTTTTCATCTTCCACTCAAAAAAACAGATATCATGGATGTGATTCGTGATATTTACCATAAGATTGAATATTATACCCACAAAGATGGGACAATTACAATAACCTTCAATCGACTCTTACCACCTCACGCAGGACGTGAAGAAAAAGTGTATACATTTATTCCCCTTCTTCATTTAGAAAATCAAGAGAAAGTTGAACTTGCACAAGAAAAACCCTTTGAAGAAATTCAAGTTTCATTATTAAAACATAAGCATACTTCTTAATTTTTTCACTTTTTAGGAGTCACTCATTCTTTTAAAATAAAAAACTCTTCCTAAGCAAAAAGAGGTGTTATATGAGTAAAGATAAATCAAATAAAAATTCTTACGCGTATCTTACTATTGTTGCAATCGTCGCCATTGTTGGTATTATTGTGTTAGTTTGGAGTGCTAAAAGTCCTTCTATGATGTCTTCAGTTAATTTACCAACTCCAGCAGTTTCAGATTCTGCATTAGCTGGTCAAGGATATTCAACTGGAACATATGGTCATGAATATCAATTGTACAATAGTTTTAGTTCTGATGGTTCTGTTGTGAGTTATCTTGTTGACAACGGTAACTGGATATATTTAGACACAAGGGATGCATCTGGAATTCAATCAAATGCTCCAGGATCCTACGCAACGTATTCAGGTTTACTATTTACTAATTTAAATCCCCCTCCCTCACCTTTTTCATCTATGATAGAACTTAAATCTTCTTGCAAAGATTATATTATTAAGTTTGGTTCTAGTGGGTTTGAAATTAATTCAACTGGTGTGTCAGACAGTTTTATCGTTTCGTCTAATGGGCCACAGCCAATACGCCAAATTGCAGGAACCGATGATGCAATAACTATTCATTCACATAGTCAACAAGTAAGTTGGTTTACATTGCATTGTGATGAACGGGTAATAACATCTTCATCATTACGATCTACACCACCATTTATAGCAGCAATAGATGATAGTGCACTAGCTTCAGATAATCTATTCATGACTGATATAGTTACTCTACTTACGGATCAAGGATATGCTATTGTAAATGCAGCTAGATTATTCAGTGAAGTTGAAGGAAACTCTCTAGATAATCAAGTAACTCTTGTAATTTTAAATGGTAGGGCAAGAGTTATTATTGGTGACAATTCTCCTGCATCCCACAATCTCTTTGCTGTTGATGTTGCCAGAGCAATTGCTGATGTGCAAGGTAGAAATCTCGTTAAATTGAGTAGTGAAGTTGATTCAAATGATTTAGAAACAGCTTTTAGAAGATAATTTACTTTTTTTTCTTTCTTTGAAAATCTTCTCATCTTTTTTTGCTCAATGAGTATTTTTCTTAACTACATGTTAGATGAAAGGCGCTTTCTAATAAAAAGAAATGAGTTTTCATGGCTTTTATGATTATGTATCTCATCGTCCAGATCAAAGAGATCAATATCGAAGATGGTTAGAGACTGGTACTATCCCTTTTGGGTATTCAAGTGGAGAACTTGAAAAAAAACTTTCTTTTGATGATCGGTTCCCTCCCAATGAGCCATTTGAAAGAGTACTTACACATAAAGTTGAAATTTATGATGCTAACTTTAGTCCACTTGTAAATGTTGATTTTGCAAAAGAACTTGAGTATCGAAAAGGAGAGCCTATTGAAAAAATTATTGAGAGAGGTGTTGTCGTAAAAATTTCAGATAGGTTTTTTGTGCGAGGAGATAAAATTGAATTAGTTAGTCCGCATGCAGAAGATTTAGAAAAAGCTACTTCTTATATGAAAGTTGAATTTGGCGATGCGAATAAAACTACAGCTACATATAATTTCTTATTTAGAAGAGAAGCTTTTCATCTTAATTTACAGTATCATATCACAACAACTTTCATCATTAACGGAGTTTTATGGCAACAAAATAAGAAAATTGGAAGGGTAGTACAAGCAAGGAGCCGCTCCAGCCTTACTAGGCATCCAACTACTCTCATTCGTTATCGAAAAGACCCGTCTTTTCATTCCACACGCGTAAAATAATTTCTCTCTTTCATCTAAGTTCTATAAAAATGATTTCTTTTCATAATCTTTTTAAAGAACGTCCTATCTTCTCCTAAAGTGAGAAAGATCTCTTTTCTCGTCCCCATTTACCAATGAAATCAACCAAAAATATCAAAGTTTCAGAAACTCTCATAGATCAAGTTATAGGGCAAGACGAAGCTGTAAAAATTATTAAAAAAGCAGCACAGCAACGTCGCCACGTTCTTCTTATTGGAGATCCTGGAACTGGAAAAAGTTTACTTGGAGTTGCTTTAGCGGAGCTTTTACCAAATTCAGAGCTAAAAGATCTTCTCTGTCTTGCTAATCCAAATGATGAGAATAATCCTTTAATCAAAGAAGTTGCTGCAGGAAAGGGACGTGAAGAAGTACAACTAGGTTTTATTGATGGAAAACAAATTCTCAAAAATAATAACTTTCTTCTTTTTCTTGTTGCCATTTTAACTCTGATTGCTCCTTGGTGGATTCGCTACCAGTATAAATCAGACATTATGTTTGCCGCTTTCTTTTTAGGAGGAATGGTATTTTTAGCAGCATTTGCAATAATGCTAAGCATGGGTCCTCGTATGTTTAAACAAGGGCAAGTGTTAGCCCCACCAAAGTTGATCGTTGATAATTATGGACGAAAACAAGCACCATTTTATGATGCGACTGGTGCTCATGCAGGTGCTCTCTTAGGTGATGTACTGCACGATCCTTTTCAATCAGGTGGTTTAGGAACACCAGCAAATCAAAGAGTTGTAGCAGGAATGATGCACAAAGCACACTTAGGAGTTTTATTTATAGATGAAATTGCAACACTTGAGCCAAGAACACAACAAGAATTACTTTCAGCTCTCCAAGAAAAAAAGTTTCCTATTACTGGTCAGTCTGAACGTTCTGCAGGAGCGATGGTTAGAACCGAACCAGTTCCTTGTGATTTTATCATGGTTGCTGCAGGAAATTTAGAAACAATCAAACACATGCATCCTGCCCTTCGCTCACGTATTCGTGGATATGGGTATGAAGTGTATATGAACGAAACAATGCCTGATACTCCGGAAAACAGACTTAAAATTGCACGTTTTATTGCTCAAGAAATTAAAAAAGAAAATGGCAAGATTCCTCATTTTGAGACCACTGGCGTTAGCGCAATCATTGAAGCAGCACGTCGAAGAGCTAATCGCAAAGAACATTTAACGCTGCATCTAAGAAACTTAGGAGGATTAGTACGCGCTGCAGGAGATTTAGCTAAAGAAGAAGGAGCAGAGTTTGTAACTGCAAGACATGTAAAACTTGCAACCGTTCTTGCAAGATCATTAGAGCAGCAAATTGCTGATAAGTATATTGAAAGAAAAAAAGAATATGAAATTATTATGACTCAAGGAAAACAAGTAGGAAGAGTCAATGGCCTTGCGGTTATTGGTGAAGGTTCTGCAGGAATTCTTCTTCCAATAGAAGCTGAAGTTACACGAGGAGGAGAAAAAGCAGAATTTATTGCCACCGGTAAATTAGGTGAAATTGCTAAAGAAGCAATCAAAAACGTTTCAGCAATTATTCTAAAATACTTTGGTTCAGATCTCAAAGAAAAACATTCCATTTTCGTACAATTTTTACAAACCTACGAAGGAGTTGAAGGTGATTCCGCATCCATTGCTGTTGCAACAGCAATTATTTCTGCATTTACTAAAGTTCCAGTTCGTCAAGAAATTGCAATGACTGGGTCATTATCTGTACGTGGAGAAGTTTTACCTATTGGTGGTGTTTCATCAAAAGTTGAAGCAGCAATCGAGGCAGGAGTAAAAATTGTGATTGTTCCTAAATCAAATTTGCAAGATATTGTTTTAGATGATGAAAAGCTTAAGATGATTAAAATCATTCCTGTCGTTGAAATAGAAGAAGTCTTAGAACATGCCTTAGATTGGACTGGGAAGGAAAAACTAAAAGAAAAGATCTTTCTTAATAAAGACAAATAAGTTTTATAAGCGGAAAATCCGATCAAAGTGCGAGAATACACAAGAACGCCAAAATCTTTATAAATAACCCCTAGGAACAAGTAATTTATGGCTGAATCAAGCTTTCGATCTAAAAGAAAACCAAGCGGTGGACGTTATCACGCCTTTCGCACTAAGCGCGGTTATGAACTTAAAGGATATCCTGCTAATACTAAAATTGCTGTACGTAAAGCTACCACTAAAAGATCTTTAGGTGGAAGTTACAAACAAAATCTTCTAAGTACAAAGCAAATTAACGTTTCTGATAAAAAAGGAAAAACACAAGTTGTAGAATTAGTAACAGTTGTAGAAAACACAGCTAACCCAAACCTTGTTCGACGTAACATTCTAACGAAAGGTGCTGTTGTTGAAACAAAGCTTGGAAAAGTAAGAATTACCAGCAGGCCTGGTCAAGTTGGAACAGTTAATGGCATTCTAGTATAAAACTTAATCTATCTTTTCTTTCATCTAAATCTATAAAAAGAAATTTCTTTCAAGTTGGTCCTATGTGTGGTATTGTAGGTGCATGGGGAATAAATGGTGCAGCTGTTGCAGCGTTCTTAGGTTTACATACTCTCCAGCATAGGGGGCAAGAAAGCGCAGGGATATTGACGCTTGACCACGACAATTTCTTTCTTGAAAAAGGACTTGGTATTCTCTCAGGTGGTACTATCACACAAGATTCAATTTCAAGACTAAAAGGAAGAACTGCAATTGGTCATGTGAGATATACAACAAAAGGAATTCCTAGTCTTGATGAAGCTCAGCCATTTATTCATCGTAATACTTCTACTGGAGCAAAAATTGCTTTTGCTCATAATGGACAATTAAATGGTAAGAGTGAATGGTGGCAAAGTACTCGTTCTGATTCAGAAAGATTTGGTATTGCATTTGGGAATGCTTCAGGTTCTTTAGAAGATAGAGTTTTTGGCATGTTAAAACAATTGCAAGGTCAAGGATCTTATGCTCTTACGATGTTAGTTCATGATCCTCAAGAAGGCAATGCTTTTGTTGCTATAAAAAGTCCCGAAGGAAATAGGCCATTGGCGGTTGGCAGAACAACTGGAGCCGAGGGATATATTTTTGCTTCAGAGAGTTGTGCTTTTCAAGGAATTGATATTGGAATGACGTCTGTAAAGTATGAAAGGGAGCTTAAACCTGGAGAGATAATAATAATCACAGAAAAAGATGGCTTTAAAAGTTATCAAGGAGAAGATTTACCAGAAGCATTGCGCTCAAAAGAGACCTTAGCTTGTTTTTTTGAAGCAGTCTATTTTGCAAGACCAGATAGCTATGTTTTTGGACATCCTGTACAGAAGATACGAAGAGATTTAGGAAGAAATTTGGCAAGAGAACATCCAACAAATGCAGATATTGTTGTTGCAGTGCCAGATTCTGCGCGAGACATTGCTGCTGGCTACGCTGAGCAGAGCAATATTCCTTTGGTGAATGCTATTACGAGAAGTCATTACATTGGTCGAACATTTATTGATCCCGACACAGCTACAAAACTTGAAGGCTTTGAAGGAAGTAGAGATTTAGCACTTGCAAGAAAGTTTGGCATTGTTGAAGAAGCTATAAAAGGTAAACGTATTGCTTTAGTTGACGATTCATTGGTTAGAGGAAACACAATGAAGCGCTTAACAAATTTATTGTATCGCTATGGAGCAGAAGAAGTACACATCAGAATTGCTTCACCTCCCACAACTCACCCTTGTTTCTTTGGAATTAATACTCCATCAACAACCGAGTTAATTGCTCATGGTCGAGATGTTGATGAAGTTCGCTCACTACTCGTTGTCAAAGAACAGAAACCACCCACTTCCTTAGGATATTTAAGTTTAGATGGAACATTATCAGCAATACCTTATGCTCAACAAGGTGTCTGTACTGCTTGTGTTACTGGTGATTATAAAATTGCGAAGAGTCGCCTTCCAATTCTTTAGTTATACCCACTGGTCACTGGACACCTTCGCCTAGCCTATATAAACCACTAAGTGCACATATTTCTTATAAAAAATGGAGGCGATGTCTATGGTTGATCTTAGCACCAGAACCATTCGAAACTTGTTTGAGGAGCAGATGCGAGAGCTCACACGAAGAACGATTATTCTCTCAAGAGAGGATTCGTTTGACTACCAACTAAGTGGAGGATGGTTACAATGAATATCAACGCACGAATTCAATATTTGATTCAAAAGTACGACTACCTCCACAGTTCGATACGAGAAGAACAACTTTTTATTGATGATTTTGAGAAAGCCATAAACTAACCACCTCTACCATTGGAAGGGACGGTAAATTATATAAACCGTCTCTTCTTTTTTTTGCTTTCATGGAAGTTCTAACTAAAGCAGAAGTTATCATGAGACAAGAGGAAATTATTGAAAAAATACAAGCTGGCGCTCTTTTTATTTATCCAACTGACACCATTTATGGGATGGGTTGTAATGCAAGTAACAAAGCATCGGTTGAAAAAATGCGCAAACTCAAAACTGCTCGTCTAACTTCTCCTTTTTCAATCATTGTTCCAACTCTTGATTGGATAAAAAAAAATTGTTCTCTTTCCAAAAACCAAGAAAAATGGCTTGAGAAGCTTCCAGGGCCTCTCACTCTGATTATTCCTCTCAAAAATAAAAAAGTGATTGCACCAAATGTTGCACCAAACATTGAAACAATTGGTATTCGCTATCCCGATACGTGGTTTATGCAAATTTTAGAAAAAGCTAATGTTCCTCTCATCACAACTTCAGTAAATAAGACTGGAGAAAAGTTCATGACAACAATTGAACAACTAGATCAAGATCTTGAAATTGGAATGGAGTTTGCAATCTACGAAGGAGCAAAAGAAGGAAGACCTTCAAAGATTATTAATGTGCAAACAGATGAAGTAAAAGAGCGCTAATTTTTTTTGTGAAAAAGAAAAAGATTAATATACTTATTTTGTTTACTAGTCATTATAAAAAAGAGGTTCTACTAAAAATGGCAGCAAAGAAAAAAGCAAAAAAGAAAAGATAAGTCGAACATCTTTCATTAAGTAATTGTTTTCGACATTTTTTTTCTTTTTTCTTATTTTTTTTATCCCTTGCTGATGTGAGCAACAAAAAATCCTTCTGTGTCGTTGTCTTGTGGCCACAAACGCAGTGCTTCTTTAATTGAAGGGTCAAAGGAAATTCCTTCAAACTCTAAGATTGCGGCTGATCGCTTAATTCCTTTAAGATGGATTGGAAGAATTTTTGCTGAAGGATATTTCTTTAGAAGAAAATCAACAACTCCTTCATTTTCCTCAGGCTCAACGCTACAGGTTGAATAGACCATCTCTCCACCCTCTTTTAAATTTTCATACGCATTAACAATCAACTCTTTTTGTTGTCTGGCAAGTTTGGTAATCATTTTCGCATTCCAAATCTTTATGGTCTTAAGACTTTTACGAATAGCTCCTGTTCCTGAGCAAGGCGCATCAAGCAAGATTTTATCAAAAGAAAAACCAAAAAAGCGTTTCCCATGCATAAGAGTTACTAAAACATTGGTAAGACCGCTGCGTTGCACATTAATTCCAAGTGATTGCAAACGTTCTCCTTTGTAATCATTGGCAACAATTATTCCTTCATTACCCATCATAACTCCCATTTGTGTTGTTTTACTTCCAGGTGCAGCACACATATCAAGAACAATGTCTCCTGGAACTGGCGCAAGGACAAGTGGTGGAATCATGGAAGCTGCTTCTTGTACATAGACTTTTCCTAAATGATGTTCTAATAAATTTCCTACATCCTTGCGTTCAGGATGCGATATCCAAAATCCCTCTTCACACCAGGGAATTGGCTCAAGTTTCCACCCCTTAGCTTCAATACTTTTTTTTACATCTAAAGCTTGGCCAAGCACAGTATTAACTCTAATACTTCTGCGCAAAAAGGAGAGAGAATATTTAGTAAAAGCCTCCCAGTCAGTAAGTTTGGCATAACGCTCCTTAAATTCTTCTTTAAAAGTAATTTTTTCAGCGATCGGGACTTGTACTGGTTCCATTTTACCTTATTTACAAGCTTCTTCTTTAAAAAGTATACCAACGGACAATTTTAAAAACTATATCTTTGAACCACAACCCTAATAAAAAGACTATTTTTTGTACATCTATGGTTAAAGTATCAATTATTGGTGCAGGAAACTTAGGCGCACAAATTGCCTACGACATTGCCAATAGAAATTTTGTTGATGAGCTTGTTCTCATCGATATACTTGCTGACCTTGCTAAAGGGCAGGCCCAAGATATTGCTCAATCACTTCCTTTTCGCTCTAAAACAAATGTTACTTGTGGTGATTACTCATCTCTTCAAGAATCTGACGTTATTGTTATCACTGCAGGAAAACCTAGAACTCCTCAAATGAAAGATCGCTTGGAACTTGCGCAAATTAATCTTGCAATTATGAAGAGTATCATTTCTCAGATCAAAGAGTTTGTACCTTCAGCGATTCTGATAGTTCTAACTAATCCGATGGATTTGATTACACATTACATTTACAAAGCAGGGTTTAGTAAAAATAAAGTAATTGGCTCAGGTGGACAACTTGATTCTTCGCGCTTGCGCGTGGTGCTAGGTCACCCTACAACCAAAGTTGAAGCATTCGTTTTAGGAGAGCATGGTGAAAATCAAGTTCCAATTTTTAGCAACATTCTCATTGATGGCAAAAAAAGAGAATATACAAACGATGAGCAAGAAGAAATCAAAGAAAAAATTAGAAAAAGCGCTCTAAGCGTTATTGAAAAAAAAGGCGCAACGGTTTTTGCTCCAGCATCTAACACCACTGACCTGGTTGAAGCGATTGTTAAAAATCAAAAAAAAATGATGGTTTGCTCTGTAAATCTTGAAGGAGAGTACGGGATATCAAATGTTTCTTTGGGCGTTCCGGTTATTTTAGGAAAAGATGGTATTGAAAAAGTTGAAGTGTGGAAACTTTTAGAACAAGAACTTGCACAGCTTCATCAAGCAGCGCAAAAACTAAAGAGCTTTTATGAACAGGCTTCTGCTCTACTTTAAAGACTATTAGCTTCAAAATACCAGTACTTATTTTTCGCAAGTGCTACGTTCCCGTAGGGAGCAACCCCTCGTAACGCACTCAATGTGAATTCAAAAGTATTTTGACCTTAGGCTAATAGTCTTAAAGTCGGAGGCAACAAAGCTTATATAAACTAATTTCTTCTTCTCCTCACTAAAAGAGGTGTTTGTCATGATTAAAGTTGCAATCAATGGCTTTGGCCGTATTGGACGAATGGTGTTTCGCGCAGGCTTTAAAGATAAAAATATCTCAATTGTGGCAATTAATGATCTAACTGACACCAAAACTCTAGCTCATCTTCTTCAATATGATTCTGTTCATGGACAACTCCAAGAATCAATTAGCTTTACTGCAAAAGAACTAATTGTTGGAAAGAAAAAAATTCCAGTTTTTGCGCAAAAAGATCCTTCTACTCTTCCTTGGAAACAACTAAGCGTTGATGTTGTTGTTGAATCAACAGGTTTTTTTCTAACAAAAGATACAGCTTCACTTCATCTTAAAGCTGGAGCTCGAAAAGTGCTCCTAAGCGCAGATGCAAAAGAAAGTGACATAAGAACACTCATATATGGGGTTAACGAGCACAGGTATGATAAAAAGAAGGATCACATTGTCTCGAATGCTTCTTGCACTTCAAATTGTACAGCGCCTTTAGTTAAAGTTCTTCATGATGCCTTTCAAATCGAGGATTCATTTTTTACAACAACTCATGCCTATACTGCAACTCAAAAAATTCATGATGCACCAGATAAAAATTTACGCAATGCACGTGCTGCAGCAGTAAATATTATTCCTCATTCAAGTGGCGCAGCAAAAGCAGTTCCTCTTGCTATTCCTTCTCTTCAAGGACATCTTCAGGGAATGGCGCTTCGTGTTCCTGTTCTTGACGGATCAATTACAACTCTTATTGCCTCAGTTAAGAAAAAAACATCCGTTGAAGAAGTTAACAAACTCTTTCAAAAACAAGCGCTAGGAAAACTTAAAGGAATTCTTGAGTATAGCACTAAACCTTTAGTTAGTTCTGATATTATTGGAAATGCACATTCTTGTATTTTTGATTCTGAATTTACGAAAGTGAGCGGTAAGTTAGTGCAAGTTGTTGGCTGGTATGACAATGAATGGGGTTATAGCTGCCGAATGATTGATATGATTAAGTGGATTGCGTAAGAATGACCCTGGCTAGTAAATTATTATTATTATTATTAGTTAGTTTTTTCTTAATAATTTTTCCCTCCACTCTTGCTTTAGAGACACAATGCAGTGATATCATTAATAATGATGAGGGAGAGAGTATTGTAGTAACTAATTTTAATAATAGATTTCAAATATTTCAAGATCAGCAAATGATAGAAGAAATTTCCTTTATTGAAAATGAGCAGATAGTAGACTTTTCAGTAGGTGCTCATAATCAGATTTGGGTAATTAGTTTTAATCCTTTGAATGGTAAAAGTATTTTTCATTACAATGGTCAAGAATGGATTAGAATAAGATCTCCCCAATCTACTTATTTGTTGACAGATTTGTTGGTAAATTCTTTTAGTGATGTTTGGCTTCTTAGTTATTCTGAGCTTTTTCACTACAATGGTCAAAGCTGGAGTGAAATACCCATACCTGGACTCAGAGAACATGAATCTCTTAATTTTATTGTACGTAATTCTTTCAATAATTTTTTGATTTCAGGTTATTCTGAAACTAGTGATAATTTTTTTTACCACTATGATGGTCAGCAACTAACAAGAATAAATCTTGGGTCTTCTATTGTGATAGGAGAATTGTGGGCAAGTTCTCCAACAAATGTCTTCGCTATCGATGCTTCTTATAGTTATCTTTTTCACTATGACGGTAGAGATTTAATTCAAATAGAAACACCACCTGATAGCTTGCTTTATAAACTATGGGGAAATTCTCCAACTAATGTTTGGGCTCTTGGTCAAAAAACGGTAAATGGTGAGTATGATAATTTTCTTCTCCACTACAATGGGCAAAGCTGGAGTGAGCTGCAAGCTCCACCTTCAATTTCAGCAGGATTTATCTATGATGTGTTGGTAAGTTCTTCTAATGATGTTTGGGTTACAGAGGTAACTGCAACAGATATCTCCAATTTGTTTCACTACAATGGCCAAGAATGGACAAGGATTGAGACTGGTTCTGGATTTATGCCTGTTAAAAGTTACACCGATCAAGAAACTGATTGCGCTGATATTGATTGCACGTGGGATTTAGAATGTCTTGGTGAAAGACTAGGTGATACAACAGGTGATGGAAGAATAACTGTTTCTGACATTTCTCAGCTTTCATCCTACGTTGCTGAAGGACTTAGAGGAGAATATCAAGGGGATGTTTCATGCGATCTATCACTTACCGTAGATGATATTTTAAAACTCACTGATCACATAATTAACCCACAAAGAACAAGCTTATTATGTCCTATTTCTTAATATTCAAAAATATAAAAAGAAAAAAAATTAAAAGAATTCTTTCTTAAGAACTGCTTTTTCTAAACTTGCTTTTTTTGCACCATACGCAAAAGTTGCAACAAAGACAAGCGCATAAAGAAGAGCTGGCATTCCCATATTAATCATTGGATTCCAACTTCCTTGACTAACATGGCCTAAGTAATAGGCAACAAGCATTTCAATAACACCAAAAACGGAGGCAAGTCTTACTAAAACCCCGGTTACTAAAGAAAGGCCAATTAATAGTTCGCCAGCACCAGCAAACCAAACTAAACTTGCAAAAGGAGCTGCGCTACCAGGCATATTCCACAGTCCAAACAATTTTTGAACTCCTAGTAAGAAAAAAAGAAGTCCTGCTCCTATACGAAAAATTACATACAAATTATCTGCATATTTTGTTTCAAAAGATCCCATAAATTCTACCTCCAATGTATTTGTAGAATGCAGGTTTTTCACCCCTATATAAACATTGGGTAAATACCTTTTTATAACTCCATTCTGTTTCTTCTGTGTGAAAAAGGTAAATAAAATAGTTCTTTTAGGTTTTATCATAATCTATATTCTCATCTTACTCTTAAGTCGAAATCCTTTAATTGTTGATGATGTACATCCTCAAAATACTTGTTCTACACTTTTAGAAAAAGCAGATATCTTGTATGTTATTCCTTTGCAAGAAAACAGCTCAATTGTCTATAATCATAAGTGGTGCAAACAAATAAAGAGTCTTAACAAAACACTTGGTCTTCATGGTATAAAGCATTCATATCATGAGTTTGGAAAACCTGTAAGTTCAGAAGAGTTAACACAAGCAACAAGTGCCTTTGAGAAATGTTTTGATCAAAAACCAGTTTTATTTCGTCCACCCTACAACCTCATTACTCAAGAAAATAAAGAAAAAGTTGAATTGCTTAACATGACCATTTACAATAAAAGATTTTTTGAACATCCGTACTGCCATTGCAATCCTCAGTCATTTATGAAAGTACTCAATTTGATTTTGTTTTGTTGAGAAAGCCACCATGCCGAGTGCTCAAGAAATGAGAAGACTATCTCATTTCTGAGCTGAAATAAAGTAGTTTCTTTATTTCATGCTCAACCTATCCTTATTAGTAAATTGGAAAGGATAGGACTTAATTTCTGATTAAAATTGTATACACTTTCGCGCTCATTTAGGCAAAGGTGGCTTTTTCTTTATTCACTCAAAATACATTTTTTTACAGCCTTTAACTTTTTTAATTCTTCTAACTAATTCTTCCAACTGCTCCAATTCTTTTGGAACTACCAAAAAAGAACATTCAGCAAGATCTGAGGAGAGAAGTTTTGCCTTAGCTTCTTTTACTTCAAATCGAGTGTTAGCAATCGTGTGCAAAAGATCAGCAAGTAGCCCGCTACGAGCTTGCGCTTGTACAAAAAAACGAATGTTTTGGTTAAATACTTTTTTCCAACCAACCTTGATCCATCTCTCCTCTTCTTTTAGCGCACGCACACAATCATAACGATGCGTTGAAATGAGTCGACGTTTTGTAACAATTCCTACAATCTCCTCCCCAGGTAAAGGTAAACAGCATTTAGCAATAAGACATAAGCCTTGAGGAAAATCAACAGATTCAATCAACGTTCCTTCATCTTTACGAATATCAGGTGTAATGAGCCGATAGTGGAAGGCAGGCAAATTTTCGTATTCACGTAACGACTTGCGAATTTTTTGTCTTGCTTTAGGCGATTTTACAATTTTAATCCAAGATCTTCGAGGTCTTTGTTTTTTATGTGTAATAACTTCAACAACATCACCTAATGATAGCTCGTACTTAAGTGGTACAAATACTCCATTTACGCGTCCTGCAACAGCTTTTGAACCAACATCTTCATGAACAGCAAAAGCAAAATCAAGAATAGTTGCTCTTTTAGGTAATTCTTTTACATCACCTTTAGGTGTATAACAATAAATGCTATCTCCAAAAAGATCAATGGATACTGTTTCTAAAAATTCTTTACTTTCAACATCTCGTCCTAAATCAAGAAGGGCGCGTAGCCAAGACATTTTTTTCTCAAATATTTCTTCAGAGCTAATTCCTTTATACTTCCAATGAGCAGCCAATCCTTCCTCAGCAAACTCTTCCATCTCCTCTGTTCTAATTTGTACTTCGCAAATTAAATTACTCTTAAGTTTAATTGTTGTGTGCAAAGATCGATAATAGTTTGGTTTAGGAGTTGCAATATAATCTTTAAGGCGACCTTCAAGCGGTTCAAACACTTCATGTAAAATTCCTAAAACAGTATAACAATCTTTTATCTCAGAAACAATAATTCTAATACCTAAATAATCAAAAATCTCTCGTAAATTCTTTTCTTGCTGTAATTTGCGATAAATACTGTAGATATGCTTAGGGCGTCCTTTTATTTTAATGAGAGAAACACGATCTTGTAATGCCTTTTGACACTCTTCTACAACAACTAGACTATTTTTCTCTCTTTCATCTCGTGATTGCTCCAAAAAATTAGCAATCTCTCGATATTTACGTGGATTGAGAACTTTAAATGCGGCATCTTCTAGCTGAAAACGAAGTTTTTCAATACCTAAGCGATACGCCAAAGGTGCATACACTTCAAGCACTTCTTCTGCAATGCGCTGTTTTTCTTTTTCTTCAAAAACATCAATTGTTCTAATGTTATCTAATTTAATCGCTAATTTTACAATAATTGCGCGCATGTCTTTAAGAGTTGTGAGAAGAATTTTGCGAATCGCACTAGGATCTAAAGAGGCACTTTTAGTTTTAATTTGTTTAATTGAATCAACTAAAATTACCAGTTTTGCGATATCTTGTCCAAAATCTTTTTCAAGATTTTTATCTACGCTGTGAAGAAGACTTGCAACAATTGCCTCAAGTGGCGCATTACATTGCAAAAGAATACTTGCAACCCTTAGGTTGTGATCAAAATAAGTATCTCCGCTTAGACGCTTTTGTTCTGATAAGTTCTCTTTTGCAAGAGCAAGCGCTTTTTGTACTAATTCTTTATCTTTTAAAAGTGTGTACTTTTCTTTAAACAAAGCAAGAAATGAAGCTTCATCCATAACAAGCCTGTGAAATAACTTCAAGCTTAAAAAATCTTGTAGAGAAATTTATCACTTTTTCTTTAGCTCTTCTTCAATTGCCAAAAGCCGATTATATTTAACAATTCTCTCTCCTCGACATGGAGCTCCAGCTTTAATCATACCACAACCAAGCCCAGTAGCCAGATCAGCGATAAATGAATCTTGAGTTTCTGCGGAACGATGAGAAACCATAACACTCCACCCTTTCGCAAATGCCAAATGTGCTGCTTGCATAGCTTCACTAAGAGTTCCTATTTGGTTTACTTTTAATAAAAGGCAAGAACAACTTTTAAGATCGATTGCTTTTTTAATTCTTAGGGGATTTGTAACCGTTAGATCATCACCTACAATTTGAATCTTTGTTTTTTTGCGTAATTTGGCAAATGAAACAAAGTCATTTTCCTCAAAAGGGTCTTCAATTGAAATAAGAGGATATTTTTTAATGAGTTTAAGATAAAATAACAACAGATTTTCTTTTGATACTCTTTTACCATCCACTTGATACACACCATTTTTATAGCATGAGGTTGCTGCACAATCAAGTGCTAAAGAAACTTTATTTAGATAACCTGCTTTTTTTATTGTATAGATTAACAAATTCAATGCTTCTTCTGTATTTTTAAGAGTTGGAGCAAATCCTCCTTCATCTCCAACCGCTGTTGCACCAAATCCATATTTTTTATGTAATTCTTGTTTGAGGGTGTGATAAATTTCACTGCCTGCACGCAAATTATCTGAAAATGATTTTAGCTGAGGAACAATCATAAATTCTTGAAAAGAGAGATTGTTATCAGCATGTTTTCCTCCATTGATCACATTAAAAAATGGGATAGGAAGACTTATTTTCTTTTGTGTTACAGAAAGACCATGAAGATACTTGTACAATGGTTTATTTAGTGAATTTGCAGCTGCACGAGCGCATGCTAAAGAAACTGAAAGAATGGCATTTGCCCCAAATTTTCTTTTGTTAGTTGTTCCATCTGCTTTAATCATCATCTCGTCAATTTCTTTTTGTTTGCAACAATCAAAACCAATCAGAAGAGGAGCAATTTTTTTTTCAATGATTAAAACAGCTTTTGTAACTCCTAAGCCTCCAAAGGCAACTCCATCGTCACGTAATTCAGATGCTTCATATTTTCCTTTGCTAGCTCCTTCAGGAACAGAGGCAATTCCTACACTGTTTGTAGTGTAGACAGTTGTTTCAATGGTAGGATTTCCTCTTGAATCAAGAATTTGTCTTGCAGTGATGGATTTAATCTTAGACATTATAGGAAGAAATCATTTTTCGTTAAAGAAGCTTGTTAACCACTCTACTATAGTTAATATGAATTTTTATAAAGAAACTTAGAAAATCAAGGACATGAATCTTGTTCCCAAATCACAAATTAATGGTGGTTGGTATATTCCTCAATCGGCAGATGTTTCTATTACCTCTGAAACGCCACATACTGTTCTTTTTGAATATAATCCTCATTTGGAGGACCCAATGGGTATGACTATTTCATCAGGTGATGGAGCAACTGATAGCATTGCGAATGTTACTAACTATTCTTGTCATGAAAACTCTCTGTGGAGAGATATTAGCAGAGGACCGTTCAAATATCAAAGAATCATTAGTATTGCAGATTTTTTAGACCAAGTTGGCATCTTTTTATTAGCAGCTAAGTCAGACGCTTTAGTATACCATTTACAAAAAGATGTTGCTGCACGTTATGGAGCGTACAATGCAAAATTAAGCTATGCAACAACTTCTAAAAAAGAATATCCTCTGAAAGAGAATCGCGCACTTCCTTTTCCTCAAAGAATTGAAACAGCAAAAGAGAATCTTAGTGATAAAATCTCTCGCATACTTGAAGATAAATCTCTCACTATTGACTTAAATTCTCAAGTGCGTGTCGAGACAAGGCAATCTCATAGAGGGCCGATCTATTTAACAGCAGCACTGGATATTGCCTATAATCACGAGAGACTTTGTCGTAATGGGGTTTGGTTTAGATATCAGCTGCGCATTGAAGCAAGAGGAAGAAGATAAAATCTATTGACAAATAAACTTTAAGATGTTTTCATAAGCCTTAATTCTTTTTCTGAATGGATATAACCCTGGCGTTTCTGTGCAAAAACTAGCAATTCCAAGGATTGGTAAATAGTCATCAAATGACGTTCCTTTTTTACCATTTTCAATAATTCCATCAATTACTTCATCCTTATGAATTTTTTTCTTGTGGTATATTTTTATCTCTTTTGAGATTAATCTTACAATCTCCTCAGCTTTTTTTCTAAAGTTTTTTCCTTGAAAATACAAAAAGAACTTTTCTTCATCAGGGTCCTCATGCATGTCTAAAACAAATGTAGGCTGATATTTTTTAACTAGTTTTTTTAGAACTATTGTTTCTTTTTGAGGATTTTTAGAAAAAAAATCACGGTTAATGTTAACTCCATTAACATTCACATCAACATTCAAACAAAAACCGTATGGAACAATACATGGAACAATTACTATTCTTTTATTTTTAATTTTTGTTTTTTTACTCAAAAAGTTGTAAAGAGCATATACCGGAGCTGGTTCATTACCATGACAGCCAGCGGTAATCATAATCGTTTCTTTAATGTGTGGATTAATAACGTACGAAATCAGTTGTAGTTTTCGTTTGGCATACTTTTGTGTAAAATGAATTGTAGTTTTATTTTTGAGTAAAGCTTGTATTTTTTCTAGTAGTTCCAATCGTTCAGGAATAATTTTGTGGTAAGGTGAGAGTTCCATGTGAGGATTTAAATTTGAAAGCTTATTTAAGTTTTCCTAGATAATTTACTCACTTTTACCCTCTTTAAATGACAAGAAGAATTTAAGAGCTCTTTTCTTGCTATCATTAAAGTCACATGAAAAAAGAGGAAGGCGTTCAAATTGTTATCGTAGGAATTGTAGGTCTTGTTGCGATTATTATTCTTATTTCTAATTTTATTCTTGAACCTTTAGTTCTTGATGAAAATGTTGCAGGAGAAGCAATAAAGATAAGAAAAGGAAATAAACTTTTATGGGAAAGATCTTCAATTAAAGATGTTAAAGGAGGAGCAAGTGAAGTAAAATATCACTACACAGACGGTTCATTTTGCAAACCAAGTGATACTCCTTATAGGAGCAGTTGTCCTAATAATCAACCTTGTATCCAAGATCCTCAAAGGCAGAATAGTTATAACTGTGGTTTTACAAATATTGTTCAAGGAAAGCCTTGCCGTGTAAGTGCTCAATGTGCACAAGGTCTTTCTTGTGTTAGTCCTAATCCACGTGATGATCCTGCTCTTGTAACAAATCTTCTTTTTACTGGTCGATGTCAACCTATTCTTCAAGCTGGGGCTGTATGCGCACGGTGGGATCAATGTTCTTCAGGCAGATGTTCTTCTCAAGGAGTTTGTGCAACACCACTTGCAGCTAATGCCGCTTGTAATCCTTCTGATGATAGCACTAACTGTGCTCCTCCCCTTCGTTGCCGCTATGAAACTTACACTGGATTTGGTGGTCATACAGGAACATTAGCTTGCAGAGATCCTTTACCTGAAGATGCACTTTGTAATGATGGTCCTGAATGTCTTTATGGAAGGTGTGTAGATCCTACAGCTTCAGTTGGGGGAAATTCACAACCTGGTGCAATGATTTGTAGCATTTCAGCGGGCTACTAAAAACTTCTAACCAACCAAGTACAACAATTTATTTAAACAAATTCTTCAAGCTTTCTTGCATGATTCTTCAACAGCTTAAGCTTCACAATATTCGCTCTTACACTAATCAAACGATTACGTTTCCGCAAGGCTCAATGGTGTTGGCAGGAGATATTGGCAGTGGTAAATCAACTCTTCTTTTATCCATTGAATTTGCTCTTTTTGGTATTTCTAGGCCTGACCTCTCTTCTGAACATTTACTGCGTAAAGGCACAAATGAAGGATTTGTTGAGCTTTCGTTTAAGCTTTTTGAAAACATCTACACAATTAAGCGATCCTTGCGTAAAGATGCTCAAGGAATTAAACAACTTGCAGGATATATTCTAATCAACAATTCCATTAAAAAAGAACTAACACCTGTAGAACTTAAAGCGGAAATTGTTTCTTTACTCGGTTATCCTGAAGAAAGTGTATCAAAGAGTAAAAACTATATTTTTCGCTATACTGTTTACACACCACAAGAAGAAATGAAACTCATCTTGCAAGAAGATGATGAGATCCGCCTTGATGTTTTACGTAAAATCTTTAATGTTGATAAATACAAAAATGTACGAGAAAATACGGCTATCTTTCTTAAGATTTTAAGAGGAGATCTTGCACTTCTAAAAGAGAGAACTAAAGATCTTTCAGCTTGTGAAGAAAGGCTAATTAAAATTGAAATTGAGAAAAAAGAAAAACAAGAGCAATTATTTTCTTTTTCTAAAAAATTAGAACAGTTTCATCTTGCTATTAACACTGCAAAAGAACACCTTCTTTTACTAAAAGCAGAACAGAAAGTATTTGAGATGATGAGAAATGAGCTCAAGACAACTCTTTTAATTTTGGTTGAAAAAGAGCGCACAATCAATCAACTTAAAGAGAAAAAAGGACAAATTGAAGAAAAAATTTCCTCTTTTGCTTTTCCTCAAGAAGAGGAGATTATCATAAAAAGAAAGGTTGCTGAGCTTGAGCTTAAGAAGAAAGATTTCTACACCACAAAAAGTTCTCTTGAACAAAGTATGCAAAGCATTCAACGTCAGATGATTTCTTTAAAATCTGAAATTATTTTATTAGAAAAATCAATTCTAGAACTTCCTTCTAAGGTTGGTCTACTTCCTAAACTTACAGAAGAAATTGCAGGAAAAGAGAATTATCTTAAGAAAAAAGAAGAGCTAGAAGAGAGCATAAGTTATCTTCTACAAAAAAGTACTCTATATAAGAATGATATTTTGAACGCACAAAAAATCATGCAAAATATCTCTCAATTGCAAAATTGTCCTACTTGTCTTCAACAAGTAAGTTTACAGCATAAAGCTGAGCTTGAATTTGAGCAAAGTAAGATAATCAATGATGCAACTTCTTCTCTTCAGCAAATCAAAGAACAAGAAGGAGCTCTTAAGGTTACAAGACTAGAAGTATTACAAAAAATAGAGGAAATAAATAGCAAGGAAAAACTAATTACTATTTTAACTTTAGAAATAAAGCAACTTGAAGAAAAAGAGATGCAGTTTCAAGAAAAAAAGAAACTCCTTGAAAAATTTCTTGATGAGAATCAAGAGCTAATCTTAAAGTTAACAAATCTTGAAAAAGAGATAATTATCCCAGAAGTTGATGAAGAACTGTTTAAACTTAAAGAAAAAATGAACCTTTTCATTCAAAAAAAATTCTTACATGAACAATTAACAAATATTAGCCAACAAATTATGGATGAAACAAAAAAAGGCGAAGAATTAGCTAATAAAAAAATAGTTCTTGAAATGGATCTTCTCAATAAAAAAAATCATGAAGAACAAATCAAAGAAGATGAATTAAAATTAGATGGACTTCTTATTCAAGAAAGAAAAGATATGATTGAAAAAACGCAATGTGACACAATGCTCAAAAATTTCATAAAACTTTATGATGATGAGCAAACTAAAATAACTCAATTGCATAAAGAAAAAGAAAAGCTTACCTATTTGCAGAATCTTCATCACTGGCTTGAAGAATACTTTCTTAATCTTACTCAAACTATTGAAAAAGAAGTAATGACTTCTCTTCATCATCTCTTTAATAGCATCTTCCAGGAATGGTTTTCAATCTTAATTGATGAAGAGAATGTGTATGCTCATTTAGATGATCGCTTTACACCAATTGTTGAGCAAAATGGCTTTGAAGTAAATTTCTTTAATTTAAGCGGAGGGGAAAAAACATCCACGGCTCTTGCCTATCGCCTAGCTCTTAATAAAGTAATTAATGATGTGATTCACACGATTAAAACTAAAGATTTGCTCATTTTAGATGAGCCAACAGATGGTTTTAGTACACAGCAACTTGACAAAGTGCGGGATGTTTTAGAGAGATTGCATGTAAAGCAAATTATTATTGTTTCTCACGAGCCCAAAATTGAATCGTTTGTTGAGAATGTAATTAGAGTTGGTAAGAATGGACATGTAAGTTCTGTTGGGTAAGTAGAGTTGTCGCCAAAAAATTTAAATAGAATACCTCTTTTTTAGTTGCCTATGATTAACCAAAGTGATTGTCGTTGGCATCTATAAATTTCTTTTTCTAGATATAACTTTGATCTTTTGGCATTGGTGTTGGAGCTAGAACTTTTATCTTTACGGGGGTATAGTTTAATGGCAAAATTATCGGCTCCAAACCGATCGATCTGAGTTCGATTCTCAGTATCCCCATCTAAACAACGGAGGAATACAAAATGGAAAAAAACAATGGAAATGGATTAGTTAATTTAGAAAGTAGACTAAACGTAAGAGAATACGCTCGTTGGCGTTTTAACTCCACAATTAAAAGATGAAAAGAGAAAAGCCTTTACAGGCATTAGCTTTGATTCTATAGGGATCCCTTTAGATGTTGCTGCTATCTATTTGTTAAGTTCATTTCTTGACAATTTTACAATTCTTTTAACCGATGAATTTGGTAGGTTTAATGGAATTAGTTTAGAAGAAGTTTCTTTAGGCAGACAAAAAATAAAAGATGTTTTTACAAGATTAGATAAAATCTACAAAAGAGAAGTTCCTATTCTTTGTTGTTCTGATTTTATGCAAACAGATGAGTATACACAAGAATTTCTAGAAGTTCAAAGAAAAGTACATGAGAATAAGTTGGAACATTTAGTTCTTCAAAGTGTTCCAGAAAGAAAAAGAAACGATTCTTCAGCTTTAGCTTATCCTCTTCATGAAATTGCTTGTGTGAAGTATCTAAGAACTGTAGGTTTTTCTCTTAAGGTAGGACCTTCTGAGGAAAAGGTATATGATAATATTATTAAAAAAATAGGTGTTTCGATAGATTTTGCCTACCTTTTAGACGCGTATGCGGCAGCAACAAGAGAACCTGAACCTGTTCTTCATTATGTTCCAACTTCAAGAGGACCAAACAATGGTCAGCGACTTTTCTTTGGTGATGAAGAGCATAAAGTTAAAACAAAACTTAAGATGAGTTGTGATGAAGCCTTACGCTATTTTTGCAAAGTTGGGAGCATTAGTGGAATTGTTCTGGGGCAAGAATATCTGCCACAACACGAAATCGAAAAATTGTATGGCAAAGCATTGCGAAGAAAGGCGATTCAGCTTGTAATTGAAAACATTGTGCAGCCTTATCAAGAGGTGCTCTAATGGCCAAACTTAAAATAGGAGTTCTTGGAGGAATAGGTCCTCAAGCAACAGGTCTTTTTTATCTCAAACTAATAGATAAGCTTCAAAAAGAAGGTTTGATCTCTTGTAATGAAGATTTTCCCCAGCTATTGATCAATAGCATTCCTGCTCAAGAACTTATTTTTGAGAAGATTAGGGAGGATGATTTAAAAGAGTACATCCAAGGACTTGAGGAACTTGACTCTTTGCAACCTGATTTTATTATGATGGTTTGCAATACTATTCATCTTTTTCATACGACACTACAAAAAAGAATACCAACTCCTCTCTTAAATCTTAAAGAAGAAGTTCATAAAGAATTACAAAGAAGAGCGGTAAAGAAAATAACCATTCTTGCAACACCTAGTACGATTAATTTAAAACTCTATGAGTTTGATGAATTTTTATATCTTAATCCTAATCGTGAAGAATTAGAGATGTTAACCCAATCCATTTTTCTTTTTAATAAAGGAATTAACAAAGAGCAACAAAAAAGAAAAATGCGAAGGATTGCTCAAAAGTACCTTAAGCTAGGATCAGAACTTATTTTACTTGGGTGCACAGAGTTTGCCGTAATGCTTGAAGGGGCAACATTTCCTACATTAAATACACTTGATATCTTAGTGAATGTGGTGGTTGAAAAATGTAGGAGCAATAAAACATAACTTTTTAAGTTAGTATTTAGTACACAAAAAGATGCCCCACATCCATGAAAAAGTAGATTTTACTGCAGAAGTTTTTATCGTTTACAACAACAAAGTTCTCTTAAGAAAACATGACAAGTACAAAATGTGGCTTAGTGTAGGAGGACATATTGAACTTGATGAGGACCCTGTGCAAGCAGCGATTCGTGAAGTTAAAGAAGAAGTTGGTCTTGATGTAGAGTTATATCAAGAGTTTCCCATTACTCAATGTGAAGGATCTACTGAGTTAATTCCTCCTCAGTTTATGAATAGGCACAAAATTAATGAAAAACACGAACATATAAGTTTAGTTTACTTTGGATATGCTAAAACAAATCAATTACAGCTTTCTGAAGACGAAAAAAGTGAAGGATGTCACTGGTTTACACAAGACGAGTTAGATGATCCTCAATATCAACTCTCAGAACACATCAAAATGTATGCTAAGGTAGCTCTTCAAAAATTAAGACAGTAACTATTCTTCAACAACAGCTTTAAGTGCACTAATTCCAACTTGCAGTTGTTTATCGGAGGGTTCATTGGTGGTTATTCTTTGTAGCCACAATCCTGGAGCGATAAGTACTTTTACTATCGGATTTTTACTAAATTTATCACTTAACTTAATCATTTCATATCCAAGACCCGCAATCAGAGGAATACATAAAATTCTTCCCAGTAATTTTATCCATACTGGTCCTGAAATAAAGCTGAAAATAAAAATAGATAATAAAAGAACAATAAAAATGAATGATGTTCCACAGCGAGGATGAAATCTACTAAACTTCTTTACATTACTTAATGTTAGTGGAAGTTTATTCTCATAGCAATAAATCGTTTTATGCTCTGCTCCATGATATTGAAACATTGTTTTAACTTCACCTAAACGAGAAATTAAAAGAAGATAACCAAGAAAAATTACAATCCGAAATACTCCATCAAGAATATTAAAGATGATTCCTTCTTTATGAATGAATCTTGCTGTAAAAAAAGGAACAACCACAAAAAGAACAATGGATGCGGCAAACGAGATAAACATCGTTCCTACAACTTCTTTACTAGTTAGTTTTTCATCTTCTCCTAATTTTTGATTACTGCTCCAAATTAAAGCTGAAATTCCATCGTAAAGAGTATAAATTAACCCAACCATACCGCGAATGATCGGAAAATCAAAAAAAGATTTGTACGTACTTTTTTTCTTAAGAACTTTTATTTTTCCGGATGGAAGACGTACAGCAACGGCAAACTTTTCTTTATTGCGCATCATAACGCCATCAACTACCGCTTGTCCACCAACATTCATACTTTCAAAAATAATTTGCTCTTATTTAAATCTGTTTATTTTAACTTTTAACAATCAAAAAGAAGTCTATCCATATGTAACTGAAGCACCATCAACTACAACATAACCAAATCCATTTTGTTCATTTCCATATGAGTTAGTATAATAACTATTCCAACCAGAACCATCACCTGATTTTCTGTAAGCTTGCTGTTGTGCTTGTTGCAATTTTGCAGCTGCTAAAAATAAGTTTGCAAATGGTCGAGGATTTGTTTCAAGTCCGATGTTTCCTTGTGCATCAAGCCAGTATCCTCCGCCTTTTCTTCGTGCACCAAGGACAGTTTCAAGATACAACACTTCAATTTCAGGTAATTCTCGACCATTGATAAAAAGACCAGTATCTCCATTCGATGCATCTTCAGAAAGTGTTGCAAACTGATGCCCAGGTAGTAAATAACCTAGAGGAGCTTCATGCCATCTTCCATACAAACCACTTTTTGAATCATACCAGTATTTTCCAGGGATAACATCTCCATATGTTTCTTTGAGCATCTTAAGTTCTACTGTGTTAAGTTTTACATTATTGATATAAACCTCAGATGAGGTCTCTTGCACAATGTTAGCTTCTATTTCTTCCTCAGCAGTCGCTTGAGGTGTAACATCTAATTCCTCATTACTACAGCTACTAAGAAAAAGAAGAAGTACAAGTAATCCGCTGATTGCAAGAAGATATCTTTTCATCCTATTCTTTTGGTGTTGGGAGTATTAAAAGTTTTCCATTTTTAAGAAGAAGGTATAAAAACTTACAAGCCTTTATTCTTATATGTCTAAAAAAACGCAAAGTGCAGGTGGAATTGTCATTAACAAAGAAGGTTTAGTTCTTGTTGTAAGTCAGCAGGGACTTTCTTGGTCTTTACCCAAAGGACATATTGAACAAGGTGAGAGTAAACTTGAGGCAGCCAAAAGAGAAATATACGAAGAATCAGGAATTAAACAGCTCGAATACATAGAGGATTTAGGAAGTTATTCAAGGTATAAGATTGCTAAAGATGGAGGAGATAATCTATCTGAGCAAAAAACAATTTTTCTTTTTTTCTTCAAAACCAATGAAACAGAACTAAAACCGGTGGATCAAGATAATCCTGAAGCGCGCTGGGTTAAAAAAGAAGAAGTTGCTAATCTTCTAACACATCCCAAGGATAAAGAATTCTTTTTATCGGTAATTGATAGGATTAAATGAACTGTTGATCTTTAACATTGCTTCAGAAATATTTGCTCCACGTTTCATCATCTTTTTGATTATCCCATAATTTAGACAGATTTTTTTCTGCAATTGAGAGCCAACCCATTTTTTCTTTTATTAATTCATTATATTGCATTTTAATAATATGTAATAACACCCATCTATAAATATTTAGTAAAAACATAACTTTAACTTCATTTGAACTCATCGCTTTGTTTATATAAATGCCTCATTTTTCTTATTAAATCATGAAACAAACAATCTTAATTTTTTCCTTAGCACTTGTACTACTTGGATTATTAGGTTGTGCACCGCAAGAGGCACCAGACACACCAAAGCCTCGAGATGTTCTTACCGATCCCATAAGATGTACTGGTCCTGCTGAATTCAAGTATGGAGGATGCAGTATACTTGAATTTACATTCGCTAATGAAGCTAAGTTTGATACAACCATTAGTGCTTTCATTAATAGTAATAAAGTGTATGAAAAGAATCTCACCTCCTATGTAACAGCAGGAGGATACTTTGGACAAGAGTTTGAATACAAAACATTAGATGTTCCCAACGAAGAGTTTACTTTAGAGGTTGAGGAGAGTTCCAAAGGAGTTAAAGAAACGCTTAAAATCAATCCTTCCGAAGGAAAATATGTAAGTGTAACATTCTGGGAAGACAAATTTATTATTGAACAAACTAAAGAAGAGCAAGTTAGGATTGATTAAGTTTTTCAAGTTTCAATTCCCCAAAATTGAGCTTGCATTCGGCTTTCCTCTTCTGCTGTTTGAGGATTTTCCAATAGTCTCTTCAATCTTTCTCTTCTTTTTACGAATACAGATCTTTCCCATCCTCTCGTAGAGTAGTCGTATTTCTGTTCAAGTAGAGATATCACTCGTTCTTCTTTGTGTAATTCTACTTTCGTAAATCCTCCAAAAACTGTTTCACCATTATCTGCTCCAGCAAAGGTTGAATAAGTATACACTCTTCCCTCTGTTTGAAGAATTGCTATAAATCCTTTTTCCCAACACACTTGTTCAAGAGAAGTGGCAACAAGTTCTATTTCTTTTTGTAAGAAACGACTAGCGTAATCATCCATCGGTCGATAGGGTAAATCATCCATTGATCTATATACATCCGCTGCTCTCTTTCTTAGTTTTTCCTCTAAATCTTCAATTTCTCTTAGTCTTTTAAAATCAGGTTGTGGCAAAACTTTTATTCCATAAGACCAATTTAATACTTTTCTAGTCTTAGATTTATCTCCAAACCAATAATCATAGCAATGGTCACCTTCTACTTCCTGATAACTTACTCCTTTAAAATCTTCTCTTATTTTTCGTTTTGTCCGTTCTATTTCTTGCCCTGGAATAAAACAGAAGGCAAGAGTATTTCCTACTGCATCAAAGCGACCATTCCTCATTTCAGGTGCTTTGGCCCACAATGCTAGGGTGTATGTATTATCACCAAGGTAACTAATAGTAATATATTCTTCTCTTAGTTTTGGAGTAACACTTTTAGCAAATTCTAATAATCCCTCAAGGTTTACTCCCCCCTTCAATATCTTTTTTACATCATCATCCATCTGCAAATTATGGTATTTCATTTATTTTCTCCAAACATCCTCACTTCTTTTGTAGCGTTAATTCACCTAGAGCTTGCATGGCAATCCACCTTGCTTTTTCTTGTGACCAAGATGGATGCTGCTGCAAGATTTTCTCTTCAAGCTTAGTTATTTTTTCTTCATCCATTTTTATTCCTCTTTTATTCCTAGTCGTTGTCTTACTACATCTTCGTGCATGATGTCAGGTAGTTCTACTCCGTTTGCACTCATTCTTGTTGGTGCAGCATCTTCTAGTGTTTGGATGTTTAGTTTTTGGTATAGCTTTATAGCTCTCCTTCCATAATCTTTTACAAAAAAGTTAGATTCATCCATCCCAGGTGCACGCATCCATATAATTGCAGCCGTATAGCTATTCTCTGCTTCTTGTTTTAATTCATATTTTTCTTCTTCATTCATTTTTTCCCTCCGCATATTTTTTACTCAAAGTAGCTCACTATTATTTTTTGAGCTTCAGTCTGATATCCTCCCGGATCATAGTCGAGCTCTCTTGTAGGTTCAGTTTTTTCCTGCAACACATCTCTTTCCAACACTTTGTATTCAAGTTCACTTGCTTCCATTTTCTCATTCCTCCTTCTCATTTTAAGAATAAAATTGCAAGATCTTTAACTAGATTTGTTGTAGAATTATCTACAACAATAAGAAAAATTAATAAAGAAACAAGGATTTAGAGTGTTTTATGACTGTTGAAAAAGTTCTTGAAAATTTAGGTTTTAGTCCTAACGAAATTAAAGTTTACCTCACTTTAAATGATCATGGATCAACAAAGGCAGGAAAAGTTGCAAAACTTTCTAAAATTGATCGAAGTAGCTGCTACAATTCACTAAAAATTCTTTTGGAAAAAGGGTTAGTTAGTTATGTTTTGATAGGCAAAGTCAAATGGTTTCAAGCAACAGGACCCAAAAGACTTCTTGATTATGTCAAAGAACAAGAAGAGGATGTTACAGCAATTATCCCTCAATTACACGCACGTCACAAAGCAGCCAAAATTGAAGGACAAGTACGTCTCTTTAAAGGAATTAAAGGTGTTAAAACTATTTTTCTGGATATTATTAGAACTGGAAAAGATAATTATGTCTTTGGCTCTGAAGGGCAATTTTCTAAAAAAATGCCTGAGTTTGCACTGCAATTTAGTCGGATGAAAAAAGAAAAAGGGATCAAAACGTATCTTCTCCTACGTAAAGAAAGAGTAAATATCAAAGATTCTTTTAACTTATCACTAAGTGAGCGTAAATATCTTCCTGATATTGATGAAAGTTCAGCAGTAACTAATATTTATGGTAATAAGATTGCAATTATTATTTGGACTGATGAGCCTGAAGGAATTATTATTGAAAACCCAACTGCGGCAAAAGCATATAAGAGTTATTTTGATTTTATGTGGAGATTTGGAAAGAAGTTTGAGTGAGAAATTGATTATTGCATAGCGTGAATTTCATCTATAGTTTCAATTTCGTTTAATTTAATGCGGGTGGTTCTTGGGTTTCTTCTTTTTAACTGCTCATAAATATTATCAAACTTTCCATATAGGTTTACCATTTCATCAATATGAATTACTATTCCTTTTCGTTTTACTAACTCTTCTACTAATACTTCAGCATCTTCTTCTGCTCTTTCTGCAATTGATTGGGGTAATCGTTCTCCATCAGCTATTCTGTATAATAAGTTGTCATGATCAATTAGGTCTTCAGCAACTCCTGCAAAATACTCTAGCATCTCTTTATCTTTGGCTCGTACAGCAGCTATTACTTTTTTTTCAAATATATCTGCTGGAAAAGCTCTTTCTAAAACTTTTGCAAAAGCTTCAAATGCAGCATGTCTTTTTGATTGTGGTGAATTAGGAGAACTTTCAATAGCTACTACTTTACTTTTATGGGTACTTGGTTTAATATATTCTAAACTAATTCCTTTTGCTTGAGCATAGGCAGCAGCAATTACAATTTCCATTGGTGCTTGCACCTTTTCTGAAAAGGTCTTACATAAGAGATAGTCTGCTAAAACTTCTGGTAAGTTCAATGTTCTTGTATAGAATAATCTTTTTCTTTCAATTTCTTCACGAGGAATAGTTGGAATTGGTGCTTCTGCGGTAAAAGGGAGAGTAATCACGTCTGGTTGCATTCTATCAAAAAGAGTAAGGAGACGTTTAGGTGCTTCTATACTCCCTGGAATTGCCCCAACTAACATGTAAACTTGCATGTGGTATAAAAATGGGGGATTCTTTAAATATTTATTTCTAATAAGTAGTAATATTTATAAATAAGACCTTTCTAAGAGCAAATATGACTTACGATCAAACTTTACAACAAGTTGCAGGAGATAAACAAACAGTAGAATCTTTAGAACCTGTTGTAAAAGCTACACTCGATAAATATATTGGATTACTAAGAGCAAAGCGTGATGAGTTTCTTGCTTTAGCTGCACAATATCGAGAGATTGCTCCTAGTGAATATATTGGTTTTAGATTCGGTTATCATTTAGGGATAAATACTATTCTGACAACACCTGATGAAGCAGGTTTTGGTGTGAGTGCACAAAGTTTTCGCTTTCCTAAGGGAATTGAGCAGCGCGGTCCAGCAAATTTTTCCTTTGACGACACTGGATACTATCCCCAATGTGAATATGACAGAATAACGAGAGTAATTTATGCGGGAATTAAAAATTTTCCAGATGGGTTTAGGGCTAAAAGGCCAATGCAATGTAATTATGAAGCAGAAGCCAATGTATGGAGTAAAGGAAATGATTCATGTAGTGTTGATTTAAAATTTGGTACATCTGATCAAGCTATTGAATCTATATTTAGTAGCACAGGTTCTCATCTTGCAGATGCCGGTTTTCTTTCTGGTGTTATTCGTTGGGATCTCTCAGAAGCTGGTGTGTATATGCCTCTTGCCTTTTTACCTTTAGCAACAATTGCTGCAGCTAATCGCTTTCTTAAAGACCAAGTTGATAATGCTCATGGACGTGCAGCAGGCCTAGATTATGTTTTAGATGATCTAGCAAATATTTAGAAAAACTTTCCCAAACCAACCTGACTTGAATCCGAAACCAATTCATCTTCTTTATATCCTAAAACTGCAAAGATACTATCAATTGCTGGAACCAATTGATGATGTAAATAATACGAAGCGTCATACTCTTTTTCCTTTACGTTAGATGGACTTTTAGCTCTTTCACGAACAAGACCAGAACCTTTTACAATAATATATTCAACAAGTGTTCCTGGAAGAATTCTCTCTCCTTGCATTTCTAAGGAACGAGCAATATGTACATGCGGTCCAATTGAGCTATATGATGCCAAGTCTCTAGTTATTTGTGTTTTAATGATTAAATCCTTGAGAGGAATACTTCCCTCCTTTAGTTTTTTGGCAATGGCTTTAATGTAAGATACTGCCTCTTGCGTTTTATCTTCCAAAATAAGATGCAAGACTTCTTCTTGAACTTTTTTGGCAAACTCAGACCAGTTGCGACGCACAGTTTCAAAGCCAACAATCTTAAGTTGTTTATCCTTTGAAATCAAAGCGTATTTTTTCTTTGCACCTTTTTCACTGCCACCTTTAATTGCAACAAAAATTCCTCGAGGATAATATCCTTGTAGTTCTAATTCCATATCCCCTGGAAGATGCTCGTTAATTTGACGCATGAAGTGAATTGCATCGACTTCTGTTTTCTCTCCTAATTCAAAAAAACATGAATCAGTATCACCATAGACCATTTTAAAACCGATCTTTTGTGCTTGCGCAAAAGTTTGTTTGATATAGTTACGTGCATAGGCAGTAGTTGATGCAGCGCACTCTAAGCAATACCAACGTGCACCAAAAAATCCTAAATAACCATAAAATGAATTGGCTAAAATTTTAAGAGCATACGAGCGTGCTTCAAGCATCGTTGCATTTTCACCTTTTGCTTGAGCTTCTTTTACTTCTTTTTTGATAATTGCTCTTCGATTGATTAAGTCGGAAAGTACGGTTGGTAAAAATTTCTTCTCTTTTTGGCAAAACCAATATTCTTCTTTATCTGGAACATGAGGTAAATCTTTACAACATGCACAACAAAAACTTTCAGGACCAATATTATGTGAAACAATAATTGTTGGATACAGTGAACGAAAATCAAAGACAACTAAATCTTTGTAAATACCTGGAATTGGCTCATAGACAAATCCACCTTCAATACTCTCTTCTTGGCGATGTTCTATTTCTTTGGCAAGAGGTTTATTAGGCGCAAGAACATTAAACTCCATAGCTCTTTTCATAATATAACTTTCAACTAATCTACTAAAGCGCATGCGAATAACATCATAGAGAGGAAGTCCTACAATTTTGGTAAATTCAATCATATCATATAACAATTTTGCACACAATTGATACGTTAAGCGTGCATCATGCAAATTATAAGAGCAAAATTGTTCAAGCAGCTGTGGTGTTTGATCCCAAGTAGAAGACAATGTATCTAAATTAACAACCTCTTTTTTATGACCTAAAATTTCTTGAGAAACGGCATCAAGCGAATAACTTTGCGTCTTAAGATTTTTTCCAAAAATGTATTTAATGAATTTTAGGATATCAATATGCAAAGTTCCAGCAATTTTGCTCTCACTATCTCGTCCATCTTGGATAGGTGCAAAAAGTTCTGAATAATCAGAACCAATATCTAAAGAAACTTTGAGAACTCTTGCCCTAGTTTTAATGTAGGGAAGATCGAATCCGTCTGAAAAATACCCCGTAAGAATATCTGGGTCATAGTTTAGAATTATTTCTTTTATTTTTTCTAAAAGTTCTTTTTCATTTTGCACAAATTCAATGTATGGTTTATCTGTTGTAAATTTCTTCCAGGTAATCACTTTTTCAAAGACTTTTCCTGAAGAATCAATCCCATAAAATCCAACCATGAGTATCGGGTTGTTAGTTGAATCTATTTCTTTTTTGAGGGCATAGGTTTCAATGTCTAAAGATAAAATTTTCCAATTATGTGATGATTTTGGTTGTGACTGTTCAATTTTTACAGCTTCAAAAACAGGGAGACGCATTTGCTCTAGTATAATATATTCTCCTTGAGCTTTTGTTTCCATCATTGGTAGAAGCTGAAGATCTCTTAGATATCGATGAATAAAGAGAACATCTCTTTCATAACAAGTAATCCCCCAGCTCTCTATCTCTTTTGCAATAAGAGGTACTGCTTTTGGATAATTAACATAAATTTTCAAAAACGATTGCTTTTTGCCAATTAATTCTTTCTCAACAATCTCAACTGAAATAACTTTTGCAGGCAAATCATAATTTTGAACAACAACACTCTGAATCTTTTCTATGATTTCTTTTGAATTAGAGGGATACAAAGCATAAAAGAAGGGTTGATGCTCATGAATCACGCAGATTTTCTTTCCATCCTTTGTTCTACTATATAGATAGACTAAGACTTTTCCTTGTTTTATTTTATATTCAAAATCAAAAGGATAGAATGTAATCTCCATAGTAAGAAGGGTAGTTGATTCTATAAAAAGTATACGTAATAAAATTTATAAACCTCTTGTAGTGCAAATGTACCATCAACTAGGAGGCTTAAAAATGGTAAATGCAGAAATTGGAGAAGCTAAACGTGAATTAAGAACATTACTACAAAGACCCGAGTCAGGTGTTCATGATTTGGTTACAGGTGCAGGTTTTGGATCTTCTATCTTAGGTCCTAAGGATCTTAAAGGAACATCTGGAGAATTAGATAGTGGGCAAGCAGGTCTTAAAGGTGTACAGCCAGGTTACGCTTTTCAGATCTATCTAAGAGGAGCTCCAAAGGAAGGTACAGAATTACCTACTACTTATAAAGGAGTTGAAATTGTTTATAGAGTAAGTGGAACTATAAGTGGGCTAGGACAATAAACTCAAGGTATCCTTTTCAAAGACTTTAGAAGATATTTTCCTTCTTTTTTTTCATGTTTTTCTTGCTTAGATTCTTCATGAGAAGTATGTTCTTCTTTTTTAGGCTCATCTTTCTTTTTATCTAAATTATTTAATCCCTCTTTGAGAAGATGAGTAACTCTTTCCATTTCCTCTTCAGGCATTGGCTTTCCTTCCCACGATAATTGAAGGCCATCATTTTCTCTACGTGGAATAACTTCTATTCCAAAATGGGGTGTATTTTGCCCAGCTCCTAATCCATTTTGAATTATTACATTAGTTCCTGCAGAAGATAAAGTTTCAAAAGCACTAATACTCACTTTATTTGCTAAACTAACACAGCGTTCAATAATCTCTTTTGGAACCATCTCAAAGATTGTAAAATGCTCTTTAGGAAAAATGGTTACTTGACCAGGAGTTACCACATTATCACGAAGCGCAATGACTACCTTATCGTCTTGATACAAGACTCCTCTTGAAAGTTCAGCTATTTCACAATATTCGCATTTCATTTGAATAAATTTGCAATATCATCTAACGATGTTTTTTCTTGTGGTCTTTCTTTTCCTTTTTTTGTTTTCTTTATGGTTTCTTTTTTCTTAGGTTGAGCTTTTTCTTCCTCAACAATTTCTTCTTTTTCTTCCACTTGAATTACTTCCTTTTTAATGCCTAATAATTCATTGAGACGATTAATCATCACCATTCTAACTTTTTCTTGTGTTTCATGAGGAACAATTTTTTCTTCATACAACAAAAGTTTATCTCCTTCTTGTCTTGGAATTACATGAAGAACAAAATGCTGTGCTCTTTGTCCTGCGGCAAGGCCATTGGCCGCAAAAATAGTTGTTCCTGAAACTTTGGCCGTTCTAAGCAAAAGTTGAGATAGATTTTGAGCAATACTATACAAATGAGATAATTCTTTGTCTGGCATCTGCGGCATGATTGCAAAATGTTTTTTAGGAAAAAGAATAAGATGGCCCTGAGCAGCAGGATTAATATCTAAAATTGCAATAGAATGCTCATCGTCATATACTTTTTTGGATGGAATTTTTCCAGAAACAAGTTGGCAAAAAATACAATTTTGTTTTTGTAACTCGGCAAGTTCTTCAGGTGAGAGGTTTTTGAGCTTTTCTTGCAATTCCTTTTGTTGCTGTGGGGTTAATTGCGCAGGTGAAACCATGACTGTTACCTAAGAAAATGAGGTTTATAAAAGTATCTTCTAATCTCTTGCAAAGTAAAGATCATTGCTTTCATGCTTATAAGACCAAACTTCGTTTGTAGGTTAAACTTTCTTTTGAGTACGTTTTGATAAAATCTTAGCAAAACTTAGATAGTTTTTAGTAACCCTTATTAACTTTTAATTCTTTGTTTTTAGTAAATGAGTACCATTGCCTCTGACGTACAAAATATAATCGTTTTAGCCAAAAGAGTACTTGCAGATCTTTTAGAGAAAAAAAAGAAAAGGGCAAGAAGAGAGCTTAGAAAAATAATCACTCTTAACCTTGATGAATTAACAAGACTGCGAAGCGTTGGTACCAAGAAGTTAGTAGAAGAATGTTCGATCGTATTTCGAGATGCTAAAAGAGCACTTTGGCTTATTGAAAGAGAGGAAGAATCACATGAAGCTATGACTTTGGTTGGAGAAATTATTGCTTTAGAAGAAAAGCAGGTAATTGAAATAACACAAGAAGAAAAAAGAGAGAATACACTCTATCTTTACTGGAGAGATGTTGTAAGAAATAAAAAATTGTATACTGGAACTTCCAGTTTATCTCTTCCTCAAATTGAGAAATATGGACTTGTTCCAACTATGAGGCCTCCATTTTGGGATGACTTCAAGCGATTACATCAACTTTATGAAAAAGCTGGTGTTTATAATCCTCTACATTTAGGTCATGCAGATTTCAAGTCGGCGATGGGCATGGTTAACAAAGGTATATTTGTTACACCAAGTTATAGTCTTGCTAAACACTATGCACTTAAAAGTCCTGCAGTATGGCACGAATTTGTAGGCAATTTAGATATTTACACTGCTAGGCGAAAATTCATATTGGAAGCTTTTTTTCAAGGGCAATTGTTTGGTGAATGGGAAAAAGAATGTCAAAGAGTATATGATGGTAACCCCAAAATCTTTTATGAAAATATCCTGAAATATTTTATGGATAAAGGCTATGAGCAAGATCGAGTTTGTGCTTTATCAAAACAAGAAGTATCTGAAATAAAAAGAATATTTGAAAGATTATGGTTAATGTTTAGAGAAACAAAACCTATCGTTTTACATTTATCCGTTCTTACACCAGCGATCGCAACAGAAGAACCATTTAAAGATGCTAAAACCAGAAAATCTGTCATTTACGATTTTCCTACATTTCTCAAATTTTTTGATTTATTTACACAAGGGCAGCCAATAGACATTGCAAGAACTACTTTTGAAAATCACGTCTTTACCGGATATCAAATTGTGGTGCAAGGAAGAATTCCACTAAAATTTATTAAAGTCGAGTACGTATAACATTTTAAGAATAAATGGGGCCGCCAGGATTCGAATTCCCGTAGTATTAGCTATCCCGGGTCACACCCATGTTGGCAATTAGTCCCCAAGGGCGTATCTTACCAAGCTGGACTACGGCCCCAACAACTTTTCAAGAAAGTATTTTGTTTATAAATTTTATTTTAAAGAAAAAGTAAAATTAAAAAGAAAAAAAATTAATAGTTAACTCCAACCTTAACTCTTCCTTTAACCGAGGCGTTGGAAGATTCATCAGAAGATCCTTTTCCTAACCCCAAGCCGATCTTAATTTTCCCTTGAGTGATAGAAAGATTTGCGTTAGATAAAATACCAAGGCCAACTCCTACATTTCCTTCAGTATCCATTCCAACTTTAACATCCGTTCTAACTACTCCTCCTGAAATCTTAACTTTGTTATCTGAGGTAACTTCAACATTTGCTCTCTCTTTTGTTTCAACTTTAACTACAGGGGCTAGAATATATTGACCATTTCCTGTCATATGTAAAGATTCATCAGCAATAAAATCAAAAGTTGCAGTTGATGTTGAATTTTCATCTACATTTATTTCTCCCATAATCTTTAATTCTTCAGATGGAAGTTTAGCTTCATGTCTTCCAGATTCATCCACAACAATAACTGAAGAGACATCTAAACGTACTTGATCATATGTTCCTTCTTCAAGTTCTACATCGGCAAGTAGTTGAGGAGTTGCCTGTGCTTTTAATTGAAGTAAATCATAAGTTTTAGACTCAGAAGAAACACTTACCCATCCTTCTGTTGCACTATGAACTTGAATCTTATCAACGGTTACTTGAATACTAGTTACAGTTTTCATATCTGCGGCAGCATCTGTAATTGCAAAAACTGCTCGTCCTTTTCCATCGGAAGTTTGTGTTCCATTATTATCGGGTGATTGTGTAGTACAACCAACAATAAACAAACTTATTACTAATAACAATAATAATCCTTTTGCTAGCTTTATCATGTAATTCGCCTCCTAATAGTTAGAAAAAAGAAAAGAGATACTCCCTTATATATGTTACACTAGGATTATATAGTTAGTATATGCTTATCTTGCTCTCCTCCCAATGTATCTTTTCTAAAACCATTTAATTTATAAATAAGAAATCTTGTTTCTTTATTTTTGATGAGTGAATCAACAACAATTCTCGAAGCGTATAGACAAATCAGAAAAAGACTTGAAACTTACCGTGATGGTGCAGCAGCTCATCTTGTAGTTGTTGTATATCCAACGCTCATTACAGATCCAAAACCAATATCAGCGCTAGAGATTGCTCTTAAACTTAGTGCCTTTCGCTACGTACGTGCGGATCCTCATGGTTCTGTACATGGTCTTTCTTCATTTGAAGAAGGAAATATCTTTCTTCATACTCCTGAGGTTGACGGTGTTTCTTTTGCTTTTTTAGGAGCACGTTACCTTGTAGCTTTGGATGGATATGTAGCTGAAAAAAGAAGAACTAGTCCTCATAGTAACATTAGTCTTTTATATAATGATACAACTTCTTCTCAACTTTTAGAAAGGGTTGGTATAAGGCTTTCAAGAGAAGGCTTTACATATTCTCCTGTAAAAGTTAATGGTGTGGATCCTACTAAGAAAGATGATTATAGAATAGATTTAACTTCAATGAGGATTATTTTTCCAAAGGACTTATCAGAACAAACCGAGCAACCTCAGCATCCCCAACTTTAACTTTCTGCTCAAACATCTCCCTTGGTCTTACCCAGATTTTATTATCTGTTAATGATTTATACACAACTAATTCTTCTAAACTCTCAGAATGATTTGCAGATCCTAACACTTCATACAAATGCCCTTTGTAGTGTTTATACAAACCTTTTTGAACATTTTTTTCTTTAGGAAAAGGAGTAATTCCTTTATTCTTCAGTTGCATTAATGGATCGAGTAGAGGTATTGGCAAATCATCCCAAGAACACCATTTCCATTCATGAAAACGATCAGGCTCCATTGATCTTGCCTCTCCTTCGAATAAATCAGCAACCATAAAAATTGTAACATAGTGCTTATTCTCATTTTCATAGAAATCATTAGTAATATTTAGAAAGCGTACATTCTCAATAAGGATTCCAGCTTCTTCTTGGGCTTCTCTTTTTGCACACTGTTCAGGACTCTCCCCAAATTCTAAATGTCCTCCAACAAGTCCCCACGTTCCATCCCCAAGACCACCTTTGCGTTTGCCCAACAAAACTCTATTATCTTTTACAACAATACATCCAACACCGATCAGAGGTCTTTTATTCATTCGTTTTACTTCATCAGAAAATATTAATAAGTATTTCTCTATTGTAAACCTAACTCAAACTCAATTTTCCATTTCTGTTTCATCTCAACTTTGTAGATAACATCTGCCAACTCTTTCATTTCATTAAGTGTAGGATCTCTTTTTTCTCTTTTGTACCAGAGATAAACGTGTGTTGCAATAATATGGCGCATCAAGCTACTAAAAGCTGCCCTAGTTTTCCCTCTCTCTTTAGCATATCTCTCAACCTGCTTTGCTGTCGGTTCAGGTGCATAGCCAATTCCTTTTCCACGTAATAGAGGTTTAGTAAACAGGGGTGGTTTTTGTCCATCAAGTAATTCAAAGATATACTGATCCTCTTTTAGCCAAGATAAGATCTTTTTGATATTTTGTGATGTGGCATTAAAGTAGAGCACAACTTTATCTGCTCTAAGCATTGCAACATAATCATTACTCTCAATCATACGATAATCTTGAAATTTCATCTCGCCTGGAACTCCTTTTTCAAGCACATTTTTACATTTTGGACAAAAAAGTACACGCGCCGTTTTATCAAATCCACATTTATTACACAGTACCGGAAGAGCAATTGCTTGTTCAATGTAAGAGAGCAAAGGAATAAGCAAATCTGCAATGAATTGAGGACTTACGTTAAGGTAAATACGTGCATTACTTAGTTCAAAGTATTTTTGACCTTCTTCTTTTGAAAATTGAGGATAAATATGAGCAAATGAATCTTCTTTTTCTCCTCCTACAAAATAAAGACTTCTTTTTGTTTGAGCGGAGAGGGAAACTCTTTCGAGTGCCAGTTTGAATATGGCCATTTGTTCATCTAAATTATCTTGCCATGAGGGATCAATAATTTCGGCAATCGCATCAACAAACTTTTCTTTAAAATCATGACGTAAATAATATAATCTATAGATAATCTTATTTACTTGATTTTGATCTAAAAAAAGATCCAATGAACCTTGCTTTTGTGCATATTCAAAAAGATTCTTTAATACAAATACAATATGAGTTTTAACTCGTCTTTCTTCAGACATACCTAAAGAAATTTCTTAAGTCTTATATTCTTTTCTCAATACAAAGATTTTAGAATAATCACTTATTTTTCATTTATATGGAAGAAAAATGCTCTTACTTTGGCATCTGCGCTGGTTGTACAACTCAACATCTAACTTACGAAACACAGCTTCAAAATAAAAGTAAAGCTATTGCAGCAGCGCTTAAAGTACAAGAGGTAAAAGTTTTTCCATCACCTCCTTTTGCCTATCGCAACCGTGTTGATTTTTTATTTCATCCAAAAGGACTTGGTTTACGTAAGAAAAATGATCCTTCCAAAATAATTGATACTACTAATTGCCCCATCGCAATAGAACAAATAAACATCCTTTTGCAAGATGTGAGATCTTTTTTCAGAGCAAATGATGTCTTCAATCTTACCACAAAAGAGGGCTCTCTTCGCTATGCAGTTATTCGTGCCACAACACTAAACGATTCTTCTATCTCTTTTGTGGTTAACTCAGACTCCTCATCTCTTGAAAAGATCAAAGAAAAAATAATTCAATTTGCAAGTCAAACCTCTGCCAAAAATATTCTTATTACCTATATTTCATCTGAAATTGAAGAAAGTACTTCAAAAGAATACGAAGTTCTCAAAGGATGTGATTTTTTACAAGAACAAGTTAGAGAAAGGGTATTTGTCTATCCTGTGCAAGGTTTTTTTCAAAATAATCTAGAAGTGACCAATAAAATGCAAAATTATATTACTAACCTTCTTTCAGCTTATCCAACAACAAAAGCAACTCTTCTCGATCTTTATGGTGGTGTTGGAACTTTTGGAATCATTAATTCCTTACTTTTCTCATCAGTTTTTATCGTAGAAGCATATTCACAAAGCATTTTGTTTGCTAAGAAAAATATTGAAGTAAATAAGATTAAGGATGCGACTGCTCACACTCTTGATGCCAAACAAATTATGAAACTTAAACTAAAGAAACCTTTGTATGTCATTACTGATCCTCCCCGTAGTGGTATGGATCTAAAAGCAATTGAAAACGTAAGAAAAGAACAACCAGAAGTTATAATCTATATCTCTTGTAATTATCAACAACTTGCAAAAGAATTACCTAAATTCAAAGGCTACACTATCAAAAGCACTGCTTTGTTTGATATGTTTCCTCAAACTAATCATTGTGAAGTTGTTGTTGAACTTATCAAAACTAAATAATTTCATCTCGTCTTACCTTTCGATATTTTCCCAAAGGCAAATCTCCAAGCTGTAACTTTCCAAGTCTTATTCGATGCAAACGAAGCACTCTACACTCAAGCATATCCATCATTAAACGAATTTGTCTACGCTTTCCTTCTTGCAGCATTATTCTGTAAACTCCTTTTTGTCTATCTACTCTATCAAGAACAATTTTCGCAGGTTTAGTTTTGTATTTTTCCGTTTTGAGAGGAATAACCATTCCTTCTCTTATTTTTTTAAGCTTTTCTTCCGTTAGCTGAGGTGTAACTTCAACTAAATATTCTTTTTCTACATGTGAGTCAGGTCCAATGAGTTGATACCCAAAGTTTCCATCATTGGTTACAAGAAGAAGACCTGTAGTATTGTAGTCAAGACGTCCTACAGGAAACAAAGAATTCATAACTTGCTCAGGTTCGTGGAAAAGTTCCATTACATGCCTTTTTCCATTAATCATTTTCTTAGCAGTGATAAATCCTTCAGGCTTGTTAAGCATAAAGTAAGCTTTAGGCACCGCTGCAGTTGAGATGACTCTCCCATCAACGGTAATTGTTCTTTTCTTAGGATCTACTTGATAATCAACTCTTCTAATAGTTTTACCATTTGCTTTTACTGCTCCTTCTTGAATGAGGCGCACAGCTTCAAAACGTGTATTAATTATTCCAGCTCTTCTTAAAATCTGATAAATAATTGGTTTTTGCACCATAATTATTGTTAATCTTATCTTCTTACTTTTAATCTTTTGCTCTAAAAAACCTTAAATACCTCAATTCTTCCTTCTTGCCTTATGAACAAAAAGTGGGTAATTGTTATTCAAGCAATGATTATTCTTTTACTCATTATTTTTCTTGTGCGTGAACAGCTAGAAGACAATAAGGTCTCTAATAAGCAAGGTTTACTCTCTCCTAGGATTTATTCTGGCATTCTTGAGCCTAAAAGTTATTTAATCATTAATTTTGTTCCGCTTAAAAAAGAATTAGAATCTTACATTAATGATCGCAATTTAACTGTTTCTATCTATCTTGTAAATTTACGTGACGGAGCTTCAATGAGTATTGATTCTTACCGTGCATATGCTCCTGCAAGTTTGAGTAAAGTTCCTGTAGCAATTCTTATGATGAAAAAAGTTGAAGAAGGAAAAATTGCGCTTGATACTCCACTAGAAATACGTGAAGAAGACAGAGAAGAAAATTCAGGAAATTTATATCAAACAAAAGAAAAAACTCTTCCTCTAAATACTCTTTTTGAGGATATGCTCACAAAATCAGATAATACTGCTTTTAAAATTATGCTGCGCTATCTTGAAAAGGATGATGAAGAAATTCTTTCAAATTATTGGGATTTTTTTAGTCTGGATAATCGTCCTCAGCAAGGACAAAAAGGTGAAACTAACCTTGTGACTGCTCGCTCTATTTATAACATTTTTTTAAGTTTGTATCTTTCAACCGTTTTAGAACCGCAGCACTCTGAGTATATTTTAAGTTTGCTAACTGATACTCTTTTCGATATAAAAAAGATAGCCCAATTGCCTGATGATGTTCGCGTTGCTCATAAATACGGGGTACGTGAAGACGATAAAGTAAAGGTGTTTCACGACTGTGGTATTTTATACATTGAAGAGATGCGTATGTTTTATTGTGTTATGACTAGTGATCTTTCTCAAGAAAAAGCTGCTCAGCACATAGGTTACAGCGTAAACAAGATTTATCATTATGTTAATGGTACAAGAACAAATTTAAATAAATTCAAAGAAAAAGAACTTGAAAATTAAACAATTTCTCCTGTAATACTTCGCAGCATATAACTTGTAACTTTCACCTTAACTTTTTGTCCTAAAGGATAACGACCCTTAACACCAATTACCAATGGATATGTTCCCATCTGCCGACAAAAGGTTGTATTACCATCGTACATCTCCGTATAGACATCTTTGATAACTGTTCCTTTAGGTAATAGTCGTTCAAGCATGGGGTAATCTATTTTTTGGCGAATTTCATTACGCCACTTCCAATAATACTGTTTATTCTTTCGTAAATACTTATGTCCGCCATGTTTTTCAAGAAAAGTATTTGGTAAAATGGCCACTTGTCTAATATTTATTCTTCTGATCAATAAACCTTCATCAAGAACTTGTTGCAAGGCTTGCATATTTTTTTGATGACTTTGTTTTGTTTCATTGAGTAATCCATAGATAATATTAATTCCTGGCAAAAACTTAGGAAGACCATTTTCTCCTCTCTCTGCACCATACTTATTGATAATACGAATAGCTTTCAAAGCAATGAGGGGCATCGTATTAAGTAAATTTGCTTTAACAATCTCAGGATCAAAACTTTCAACACCAAACGCTGCAATATTTCCTTCAGTACAATACTCAACTAAAGCTTTGGTGATTTCTTCCCCTCCTTCTTTTACAACAGAATTAGGGTTCACATTGTCAATATGTAATACTTCAATGTTAGGACATTTTTCTCTAATCTCTTTGAGCATTTCAATTGGTCTATCTGAAGCATAAAAATCAGCTTGCTTTCCTAAGCGAAAAAAACGTGCGCCTTTTTTATAATAGGCAACAACCTCTTTTACGATATCTTCTTTTTTTCTATTCACAAATTTACTTTTCAGAGGTTCTGTGCAAAAACTACACTTTCCAACATTACATCCTCTACTTGTTTCAATTTCAATCATCCTTTTATCTGGAATGTGGTCTAAGATTTCAACACCGTCAAGAACATACTTCTCTAACTCTTCAAATGAGACATCATACGATTGAACTTCATCAAAAATGCTCAGATCCTCTTCTTCAAACTTTTTTCCACCTTCAAGTTGTGTACCAAATACTGCAGGACCTGTAAGAATTTTTGGCATTGGCAAATCTTTAATGAGGGGAATTATTTCATGTAATGTTCCTGGAAGAGCTGTTAGATATTTTCCTGGGACATGTACTCCTAAAATTACTACCAATACTTCTGTATTTTGCAGAACTTGCTCAGCACTATTTTTGGTTGTATTGTAGATTAGAATATTTGTCTTATCTTTAATTGTTGTTTCCTTTTTTTTATTGTTGTATATTTTCCACAGTCTTAGATCATCAATTGTAAGATAGGTAATATCATGCCCCTCTTTTTTTAATTTACCATACATGTAGCGAGGATAGGTTCCTAAGTATGGAGGAACACCTAATCCAGATGCTTCATCAGTATAACAATCAAGGATTGTGTAGCGCATGAAAGAATAATCTAATAGTTATTTTATAAACTATTTCCCTTAATTTTTAATACTACTTTGAAGTAATAATTTCGCAGAAGCTTTTTAAAAAGGTTAAGTTTTCGTAGAAAAATGGAACACTCCGTAGATACGCCGCTAAGAGATACGCTTGATTATGAGAGAGTTAATCGTCTTCAAGGTAATCATTTGTTTCAAATAAGAGATTCTTCTTTTTGTGATACTCAAATTGGAGAAGGAAAAGTAAAAGTGGCAGATTACCTTCAAGGCTCAAGAACTCTTTTTCATACTCAATCATACATTGCAGGAATCCCTTCTGCACAGATGGTTGCTGGCCTTTTAGAAATGGGTGTTATGGATTTTACTGAGCCTTTTTCTTGTGTAATGGATAAGTTGGATAATAGTCTTCTTCCTCTTCTGTATGCTCTAAATGCTCTTAATTTTGACAAAGGAGAACTCTTTGCATCTGAGCGTAGTTTTTATAGAGATCCTTTTGTGAGTCATAAAGATGTTGTGACTCTTAATAGTTGTAGTGGACATCTAAAATACCAATATACCTCTGATGGAAGAATAAAAGTTGGTTCTAATTTTGATCATTTCGGTTTAATTTTATGTGAAGCACAGCCTCCTCTAATTGAGGAATTGACTAATACATTAGTCCCTATAATTGGGGAAGATATTGATCCTATTGTCAGTGAAATTGAGAGTTGGAATTCTAAAGTTGAGAGAAGAAATAAATGTGCAATTCTCTCTTCTTTTTTGGATGAATGCAGACAGAGAGGACTCAACGTAAGGAAAAGAATGTCTCGTGGTAAATTTGTAATTGATGTTCAGCCTTACTCTTTAGAAATTCCATTTTGCAATGAAGTAAACAATAAAGAAGAATTAGGTGAGGTAGTTGAACCTTATTTTAGAACTTTTGAAAAATATTGGGGTGCTATCATTTCTTCTGTTAATGCAATTGCAGCACATCAAAGACGAGAAGATCTTATGATTGATTCTGCATTACTTGAAGTCATTAAAAAAATGGAAGGAGTTGAGATGAGAGGAGTTTTACCTCATCAAGAACATCATCATTCGCACGGTGAAGGACATGGTGAGTATGCTGATCATCCCGAAGGTTCAACTGGCGATGCTCATCATTAAAAACCATTCTATTTTTTCAATAAATTCTCTTTCCACCTTTTAGCAAAAAGAAAGTCATCATAGCAAACCCATAAACTGTCTTTTGCTTTTTTTAGGTATACCAGGGATGGAAGAAACCAGTATGCTAAAGTTGTTCCTATTCCTAATTTTCGTAAATTCTCCCGATTTTTTTCATTCCAGCTCCAAAAGAAAAGTTCTACACCCTCTACTTTTGCTGCTATTAACTTTTTTTTCTTCTCTTCAGTAAGGAGAATTCCTCCATTACACACTTTTTTACAATTAGTTGGTAAATCTTTCAGATTACAAAGATAATTGAGATCAAAACAAGCAATAACTATTTCTTTTTCTGTGGGTATGATTGAGAGGAATTCTTCTGGTGTAATTGATTTATCTTTTATATCTAAAAAGAGAAGAGCCTTCTCTTCTACTTCTTTTACAACCTCTTGCAAAGTAGCAAGTGTTGGATATTTTTTCTTAAGTTCTGCAAAACTTTTCTTAAAGAAAAAATTTGGGAAAATAAATTCAAGATAATTTCCATGATAACAGTATAGTATTCCATCTGTGCTCTTCCTAACATCAACTTCAATGATATCGGATTGATGCTTTAGTGAGCAGGAAATTGCTTCAAGAGAATTTTCAGTAGCAAAGCAATGACCCCCTCTGTGCGCCATCAGGAGTGGTTTATTTTTGGTATTCAAGGGTATTCATTTCTCCTCTAATTTAATCTTTTTTTCTCATTATTAACAAACAAGTAGTTTTTATAATAAGTTTTCCTGTTTACTCTACTTCAACGCAATCTTTAAAAATAAACCCTCGCTGGAACACACATTGGCCCTGTAGCACAGCCTGGTAGTGCGCACGAGTTCACTTGTGAACTGCGAAACTGATACCACCGCGTGGTGCTAGACATCGTGAGGAACAAATTCCCGATAAAGGTCCGGAGTTCAAATCTAACGATCAAATCGATTGTTTGGAGAAAGTCTCCGCGGGGCCATATTTTATTTCTTTAAAAGATAGGTTATATCCTAATTTTTTGATTATTTTGTTGAGAATTTCTTCTGCTTTTCTACTTTCTTTAGCAGATAACCACACTCCATGCAAAGTATGCCAGTCATACTTTTCTCGATGAATGCTTGATAACTTAGGATTCATCCCAAAATTTTTCAATATGTGGGTCACATCATTAGCAAGCTCATAGGAAATGACGTTAAAACGAAAGTTTCTCTTAAGATAGCCATCACTAAGGGTTAGACCTAGAAGACAACCCTCTAAAAAATCATTATTCTTTGTTGTCTCTTTCTTAAGACAGGCAGTAAGTGTTTTGTTATGGCCGTAATCAACATAGTTGTTTATAAAATTAAAAATGAACTTAGAATTAAATTTAATCCACGCTTGTTTTGTATTTTTCTCTTCTATTAAATTAGTTCTTTTTTTGAAGAGTCGAAGTATAACGTCCTGAATGAAAAAATTTAGTTGTTTGTCCTCTTTGTTAGAACAAATTTTAATTCTGTATCCTTTATCTAAATATTGTGTTCCATCTCCCAACCACAACCCTACATATACTCCTATCAGGCATTGGTCGGGGGTATAGCTTTCTACAATATTTTTTCTATTAATTTGAGAATCTTTTTGGATGTACTTGTCAACAGTGTTTGGCGATCTTCCTGTTATCTTAGCTACGCTCCTTAGTGATTTGTGTTCTTTATACAATCTGGAAAGGGTCTCTATCTCTTTTTTATCAAGCATAGTTAAAAATAATTTGTTTATTCGACTATTTATAGGCTATCCAAACTTGTCCAGTGACTAGTGGAACTTCTGAACCCTATTTTTTTTACACTTCAACAAACTCTGTTTTAACCTGCTTGAGTGAAGTTATTGTTTTTGTTTTCAAAATTCCTTTACGAGAAATAACTGCACGAAGAAAATTATAATATAAATCTTGGTCTTTTACTCTTATTTTAATAATAATTTCCCACTCACCTGTACAAATATCAACACTCTCTATCTCGGGATGCTTCGCTAAGTCTTTTGCAATCCGTTCAGGATCAGAGTACTCATCGGGTGATAAACTAATAAGGACAATTGCACAAAAGCCTTCATTAATTTTTTTATAATCAAATACTGCTTTGTATTTTCTTATTGCTCCTTGTGTTTCTAATTTTTTAATATTATAATGAATTGTGGTTGAAGGCTGTTTTAGTTTTTTAGCAATCCTTGCAATCTGAGGAGTACAGTATCCTTCCTTGAGAAGGGGAATTAATTTTGTTTCAATATCTTTCATAAAACTGTAGATTATTCAACTATTTATAATATTTACGCTTAAAAACTGAATATTCTACAGTTATCTATATATTGTAACTTTCTATCTACAATTCATGACTAACGAAACTGCTTTAGAAAATGAAAATCGTATCTTTACAACACTACCTGTTTTAGATCTTGATCATCCAGGAGCTAAGGATCCTGATTATCAGAAAAGACGAAAAGTGATTGTAAGTAAAGCCATTAGATTTCATCAAAGAAAAGCTAAAACCATTCCTCTTGTAAATTACACCTCTGAGGAGCACAATGTTTGGAAAGTGATCTGTGATAAAATTAGACCTTTACACGAAAAGTGGGCTTGCTCAATCTACAAAGAAGGAAGAAAAAAACTTCCCATTTCAGAATATAAAATCCCTCAACTGCGAGATCTAAGTGTGCAACTGCAAAAACTAACTAAATTTCGACTAGAACCAATTCATGGACTAGTTGATGGAAAAATCTTTTTAATGAAGCTTGCAGAGAATGTTATGTTGAGCACTCAGTACATACGACACCATTCAAAACCAGAATTTACTCCAGAACCAGATATTATTCATGAAGTCTTAGGACATGTTCCGATGTTTACCAATCCTCAGCTTATTGAAATTCAGCAAATGATTGGCACAGCTGCTAAAATAGCAAATGAAAAACAATTAGATCAACTAGGAAGTTTATACTGGTTTACAATTGAGTATGGTTTGATTGAAGAAGAAGGTGAGATTAAAGCATTTGGTGCTGGTTTATTAGGTGGCATTCAAGATCTAACTAACGCTTTTAGTAGTAAGACGCTTATCAAAAGATTTGACCTAAAAGAGGTACTTGCTCAAGATTACAACTACTCATTTGAACAGCAAGTACTCTTTGTGATTCCCTCATTAGATGAACTAAAAAAACAAACTTTAAATCTAATTGAATCTTTCAACAAAAATACATGAAGCCTTTAACCAAGCAAATATGCGTAGCCTGTGAAGGTATTGGAAAACCACTGCAAAAAGAAGAGATTTCTTTATACCTTCAGCAAGTTCCAAAATGGACAGTTATTGAAAAGAAGAAGATTCAGCGAACAATTGAATGCAAAGATTTTACTTCTGTAATAAAATTAGTAAATACAGTTGCTAATTTGGCAGAAAAAGAAGGCCATCACCCAGACATGCGCATCTTTAGTTGGAACAAACTAGAATTTACGCTTTATACTCATGCACTGAAGGGTTTATCCGTAAACGATTTTATTCTAGCAGCAAAGATCAATGAAATTCTTTCTAAAAATTAGCACAGACATGCCATCCTTCTCGTCCTGCTTCAATTCCTAGGACTTGAAAAATATTGTGAGAATCTTTCTCAAAGCAGGCAGCTTAATTTCATGCAAGCAGTAGCGTAGCTCGAAGGCTTTTTTGGCGATGTCTGTGCTCTTATCGTAAAACATATAAACCTCTCCAATCTCTCAAGAAAGAAAAAAGAGGCTTAGATGAAAGTTACTATAGATACACAAGTAGATTCAATGGATGATATCAAAAAGCTCGTTCATATTCTAACTAACATTCTTGAAAGTAAAAGGCAGCATTTACAAACAAATATTCCAACTACTCCTTTAGTTGACACAGCTCCCATGATGAATCTCTTTTCTGATGATGAGCTACCAGCAGCAAAAGAAGTTGCTGATACACCTCCTGACTTTAGTGCTTTTCTTAATTTAACCCAAAACAAAGCAGTGCCGATTAAAAGAGCAGACCATCAAATTGAGTTTTATTGATTATGAAATCTAAGAAAACAAAGAAGAAAATCTTTGGTTGGGAACTTCTTTTAGATTGTTACGATTGTAAGCCAGGTACCTGTGATGATTTGGCGCATTGTTATAAATTTCTTGACAAGTTAGTAGAATTTATTGGTATGGACAAACAAGAAGAACCAACAATTTTTCGCACTGATCGCAAACGCTTCCCAGGTAAAGATGGCCTTAGTGGATGGGTTCCTCTGGCTCAATCATCCATTGTGATCCACACACTATCCGTTCGCAACTTTATTTCTGTTGATCTATACAGTTGTGGCGAATTTGACCCTAAGAAAGTTATTAAGTTTACCAAGCGTTATTTTAATCCTAAGAAGATTGATGATCAACTTATTGAGCGCGGCAAACACTATTACTAAGAACTTCTTAAAACAAAAACCTTAATAAGCTTAAATCTTTACTCCAACCACAAAGATGGTGGATGTAATTTTTATCCAAAATTTCTTCATAGCTTTGGCTCTAGGCGCGCTTATAGGAGTTGAACGAGAATACGCTCATTACAAAAATCGTGGTCATATGATTGCAGGAATCCGTACCTTTCCTCTCATTGCTCTTTTTGGTGCTCTTTCTGCTTATTTAGGGGAGCGTATTTCCGTTTGGATTTTAGTTGTTGGAATCTTTCTTACAGGAATATTAATTCTTGTTTCTTATTCACTTATCAATAAAACACATCGTAAGTTTGTTGGAACTACAACTGAAGTTGCAGGCTTTCTTACTTTTTTTATCGGAGCTCTAAGTTATTACGGAGAAACATTTTTTGCAATGATGCTTGCAATTTCAATTACAATCATTTTGTATGCTCGCTCAGTTCTTCATGATTTCGCCGCACATATTAAAAAAGAAGAGATGGCTGACACTCTTAAGTTTGCGGTGATTGCCTTTGTTATTCTTCCTTTTCTTCCAAATAAAGGATATGGTCCTTACGAATTATTTAATCCATTTCTTATTTGGTCAATGGTTGTTTTTGTGTGTGGTATAGGTTTTGTTGGATACGTGTTAATGAAGTGGAAAGGAGAAAAAGGGCTTGAACTAACCGCCCTTCTAGGAGGTTTGGTTAGCAGCACTGCGTTAACTTCCAATTTTGCGCAAAAGAGTAAAAAGAAAGTAAATCTATCTTATGCTCTTGCCGTTGGCGTAATCATTGCTAATGGCGTGATGTTTATTCGCCTTCTTTTAGAAATTTTTGCGCTTAATCCAATTCTATTTGTTGAAATTTTTCCAATCTTTGCAATTCTTGCAGGAGCAACCGCTTTAATTGCCTACATTCTGTGGAAAAGAGGCAAAAAAGCTAAAGACTCTAAAGTTGAGCTAGGATCTCCTTTTGCTCTAGCCCCTGCTCTTAAATTTGCAATCATTTTTACTCTTGCGCTTGCACTTATAAAACTGAGTAACATCTATTTTTCACCAAAAGGAATCTATTTTGTGAGTTTTCTTTCAGGTCTTGCTGATGCTGATGCAATTACTCTTTCTTTATCTCAGCTTGCAGGAGGAAGTGTTTCTATGCTCGTTGCAAAGAAAAGTATTCTTATAGCAGCCCTTTCTAATGTTGCATCAAAAGGAGCAATTGCCGTGTGGCTTGGTGGTTCAGCATTTCGCAAAATTGTTTTAAGCAGCTTTATTCCAATCATTCTTTTAGGAATTATATTGCTATTTGTATTTTAAGATTCTTTTCCGCTCCTAGTTTTGGATAAAGTTCTCATCCATTTCTCAACTTCTTCTTTAGAGGCGCCTTCCACTTTATACGCTTCATATGATCTTGCATGATGAAAGCCTTGTGCTGCTGCAAAGTTTGCGTAGCGACTATCACCAACGAACAGATCAATGCGATCAGTTCCTCTTCCAAAAAAAGCTGCGCCTGTATCTGAAACAACAAGAAACCCTTCATGGTAAGATCCATTTGGAAGGCGCAGCTTTTTAAGATCTGGAACGTAAAGAATATCTCCTATTTTCCAATGATTAGTTGTCTTTGTGCTAATATCTGCAGCAATTGAGTAAAATGGAATAAGACAACTAGTTCCTCTATCTTGTTGAGGTCTAAGACATTTTCTTTCAGCAAGAGCAAAGCGTGGTTCTCCGTCAACTTTTTTTATGTAGCGAATCGTATCTCCTTTCTCCAAAACTCCACTTCCTTGCAATAAGAGTTCGGTATAAAACTTTGCACAAATAGTAGCAAGCGTATTTCCATCTAAATCCTTTATTTCTTTTTGTTCTTCACCTGTGTATTCTTTTCCTCTAAATGCTCCTTTGCAAGGAACATTTCTTTGATTGACAACTCCATACGAAGTTGGAACAACATTTTCAACTTTAGTTAAATCCTCTAAGGCAAGCCTTGTTTCTAAGTTTTGTTCTGCAAAAGATGCTGAACTGAGAAGAAGAGTACTTAGAGCTATAGCAAAATATTTTTTTCTCATTGTCATGAAAGTGCTAGGAAAGCGTCTCACCTCATCCTAAAAGTGCGAAGCTTGAAAAAAGACGCTTTCCCAGCACTTTGTGACATAAATAACCAGAATTTTCATCCTTGGCTTTCTGGTTATTTAATGTAAAGAAGCGCGACTAGGAAATAAGGGGTTTATTAAACTTATTAATATGAGCTATATTCTGTATTAGTATTTGAAAGAATCCAAACTCTTTTGCTCAGAAATTGCCTTAACCTTAAGTTTGTGAATGATCTCATCATCTTTTTCTAAAATCTTTTGAATTTCACCGGCCCGCTCAACTACTTCCTTAGGAAGTCCTGCAAGTTTGGCAACGTGTACTCCATAGCTCTGATCACATCCCCCTGCAACTAATTTATGTAAAAAAACTAAATCCTCTCCTTCTTGTGAGATTGCCACATTATAATTTTTGATTTTTGAAAATTTTTCTGCTAAATTGTTCATCACATGATAATGTGTTGCAAAAAGGGTTTTTGCTTTAATAGTATGGTAAATGTACTCAGCAATACTTACAGCTAAAGATACACCATCAAACGTTGAAGTACCTCTTCCAATTTCATCTAAAATAATCAAACTTTGTTTCGTTGCATTGTGTAAAATTGCTGCCGTTTCATTCATCTCAACCATAAAGGTTGACTGTCCTGAAGAAAGATCATCATATGCCCCAACTCTTGTAAAGATACGATCACAAAGGCCCATTACACAGCTTTCAGCAGGAACAAATGATCCCATCTGTGCCATAAGAACAATCAGGGCAACTTGTCTCATGATCGTACTTTTTCCTGCCATGTTGGGTCCTGTAATAATCATCATTTCCCCTTCTTTTAAGAAAATGTCATTAGGAATGAAATCTTGCTGAATAACTTCAACCACAGGATGTCTTCCTTTAATAATTTCTAAGATATTTTCTTCAACAAGTTGTGGTTTAGTATAATTATGTTCTAAAGCAACCTTAGAAAGAGAGCACAAAACATCAAGGCAGCCAATTTTTGCCGCACACTCTTGAATTTGTGCCAAAAAAACTAACACTTCTTTGCACACTTTTTGAAAAAGGTCATACTCTAACTCACTCATTCTCTCTTGCGCTTGCACAATCTTTTCTTCCTCTTCTTTAAGTGCTTGTGTAATAAAACGTTCTCCATTGGCTGTTGTTTGTTTGCGAATATATTCTGGTGGAGCGCAAGAGAGATTTTTTTTAGTAATTTCAATATAATAGCCAAATACTTTATTGAATCCTATCTTAAGGGAAGAAATTCCTGTTCTTTTTTTCTCCTCATCTTCTAATTTTTGGATATATGACTTACTGTTTTTAGTGAGATTTGTTAGTTCTTCTAATTCTTTATCAAAAGTTGGTTTGATCATCTCCCCTTCACGAATCGTAAGCGGAGCATCTTCTCTGATTGCTTCATCAAGTAGCCTAAAAACCAAACTTAAATCTGGCATTGAAGAAATTTCTTGTAACAGTTTTGATGAAATTCCAACTAATTTTTGTTTAAGTTGAGGAAGGTTTTGCAAAGAATTCTTAAGGGATAAAAGATCTCTTGGGGTTGCATTTCCATAACTAATTCTTCCAATTAATCTTTCAATATCTTGAATCCGTAAGAGCTGTTCACGTAATTCTTCTCTTTGAATAACATGCAACGATAATTGCTCAACTGCTTCAAGACGTACATTGATTTGGGAGATAGTTAGAAGTGGTTCTTTGATGTAACGTCTGAGCAAACGTCCACCCATAGGAGTTAATGTGTGATCAAGAATTGATAGGAGTGTTCCTTTAGCTGAGCCATCACGCATGTTTTTGATAAGCTCTAAATTGCGCAAGGTACTAGCTTCAATAAACATTTGAGATTGATTACTGCGTAAAGAAAGAATACGAATGTGAGATAAGTTTGTCTTTTGTGTCTCTTTAAGATAATCTAATAATGCGCCACTAACACAAATATTAAGAGGATATTCTTCTAAACCAAAATGATGTAAATTAGAAGCCTTAAAATGTTTCAAAAGTAAAGATTTAGCTGGTTGTAGAGAAAAAACATGATCTGATAATGAATTGATGAAAAAACCACTTCCTTTCATTTTCTCTTCAATTTCTTTATTCACAAGTAAACTTTGAGGAATAAGACATTCAGACGGATTAAGACGAATCATTTCTTGTAAAAGTTGAGAAAAAGTTGCATATTGCGCCGTAAAAAATTCTCCGGTTGAAAGATCACAAAAGGCTCCTGCAAATTTATATTCATTTGTGCTAAAGGCCATCAAATAATTATTTTCTTTTTCAGAAAGCATCATGGCATCAATTGTAGTTCCAGGTGTAATTATTCTAACTAAACCTCGCTTGACTAATCCTTTGGCTTTACGAGGATCTTCAAGTTGTTCAACAATTGCAACCTTAAACCCTTTTTTGATAAGTTTACTAATGTAACTTTCTGCAGCATGGAAAGGAACTCCTGCTAGAGGAGCGCATCTCTCTCCTTTTCCTCTCGAAGTTAAAGTTATTTCTAATTCTTTTGAAGCAGTAATGGCATCTTCGTAAAACATTTCATAGAAATCACCCATTCTCAGCATGACTAAACAATCAGGATGCTCTTTTTTCACATCTTTATACTGCTGCATTCCAGGTGTTAAGAACTCTTCTGGTAGCGTTAGAATACTCTTTTTTTCTATCACCCTATCTTAGGAAAAGACTTCTTTTTTAACTGTTTCGAGACTTGAGAAGAAGGATTAAAGTTGTGATTGGGCTTCTGCTGCTTTTCTAGATGCTCTAGTAATTTTTCCTGCTAAGCTTATATGGGCTTTATCATTACTTAGCTTTCCTCTAACGGTTTCAGTTCCATGATATAAGAGGCTAACTACTGTTTCATTTGATTTAGCTTGATAAGTAAACCTATAGATTGGAAGAGTAGCGCTTAGAGCAACTTCAGCCCTTATAGCTTCTTGTGGTCGATCTCCAATGGAAAATGAGAGAACAGCATCTGCTACATCTAATGTAGGATGTTCATATTCTAAAATCGCTGGATGGGTACTATTTATTCCTACAAGCAATTTGGTTGTATACGTTTTGAGAGGAATTGTACTCAGCATTCGTCCAAGTTTAATATCTAATTTACTTCCGCTTTCACGGCCATGATATCCGCTAAGGAATTTGTCTTGGCCTATCAATAGCTCCTCTAACTCTCCTGGAATAGTGAGTAATTCTTCTATTTGAGCAATTCTTCCTTCATAGTCTAGTCTTACTGGTTGAGGTGCAACTGGCAAAGCTGCATCTGCTTGAAGCGCGAGTGCTTGTGCTCGTTGGGGAGCGGAAAATAAATATCCAATCATACTATCCTAAATTCAGTCGTTTATTTATAAAGGTTTACTAAAAATATATGCTTTATATGCTTTTTAGTTAATTATTACTTATTAATGATTATTTTGGGAAATTTTTATAAAAAACTCTCTTTCTTAATCTAAAATGGCAACCCTTACTTACGAAACTCTCTCATTTCATCAAACAGCAACTGAATTAGTAGTAACTCTGCTACGTCAATTTGTAACCAAAATTCCTCTAGAAGAAGTTGAGGCCATTGCGCCCTTTACTCTCATTGATGAACATACTTTATCATTTGACAAAATCAATGAAGAAAAAGCAACAATCAAATTTTCTCAACTCTTAGCCAAATATTTTGAATATTTACATACTAAACTTACAGGAAATAAAGCAGTATATCTTCATTCCAACAGCGGCATTCCTTTAATTGGTCATGTAGCATTTGGGATTGTGTATCGCAACTCATCCATTATTGAAATCAAACCAAACAATGCCTGCAATTTGGATTGTGTGTATTGTTCTATCTCAGAAGGTCTCTCATCCAAAAAAACAGATTTTGTGATAGAAAAAGAGTATCTTCTTGAAGAGTTAGGAAAACTTATTGATTTTGTAGGTGAAGTAGTTGAAGTTCACATTGGCGTGCAAGGAGAACCTTTCTTGTATGGGGACATTGATAATTTAATTACTGATTTACAAGCAATGAAAACAGTTCATACCATTTCAATTGACACTAATGGGACACTTCTTAGCAAAGAGCGCATTGACCATCTTTCTAAAAATACGAAACTCCAACTTAATTTATCATTAGATGCAATTGATCCACAAATAGCCAAAGAAGTTGCAGGAGTTTCTAATTACAATGTTGAGCATGTTAAAAACATTATTTCTTATGCTGCCCAAAAAATCAATGTGATTGTAGCACCTGTTTTAACTCAAGGTTTTAATGAAGAAGAGATGGAAAAAATTATTCTTTGGATTAAAACTCTTCCAAAGCAGCCAAAGCTTGGTATTCAAAATTTTCTGCGATATAAAACAGGACGAAATCCTGGGCCTGAAATGTCTTGGGAAAAATTCTATGAACTTCTAACTTCTCTTGAAAAAAAGCACAACATTAAGTTACAGTGGGATAAAGATGATTTTAATGTTCATGAAACAAAAGAATTACCTAAACCATTTCATGTAGGTGATGTTGTAAGTGCTACTATCAAATCAGTTGATCGCTATCCTAAGAGTGTGATTGCAGTTGCCAAAGATAGGATGATTTCTGTTCCCAATGTTTCTTTTAAGAAAGATAAACGAATCAATGTGCAAATTTTACGTGATAAACACAACATCTTTGTTGGAAAAGAAGTTTAATCTAATAGTTGTTGTTCTAATTCGCTTGGAGAAATTTGATTTCTTTGAGATTCTGGAATGTTAAATGTCTCGTAAAGTCTTCTTGCGTAATCGCGGGTAACTTGATCTAGATCAAGTCTTAATTTTTCTTGCTTTGCTCTATAAACCTCAGTAGCCTGATGATATATCCTCTGAGTTGCTGTAAAAATCTGACTATCACCACAAGACGCTAATGGTTTTCTTCGAAGTTGAGTATATCCTGCAGCTTCAAGTAATTTTACTTGATCTTCACGTCTTGGAGGAATTCTTCCAAATGCAACAATTCTTTGAGCTTGTTCAAAATTCATTGTCTTCCTCTAGGTTTACTGCGTTCTTTTACAGTACGACGTGCATTTATCGTTGTAATTTCATCCATAAGTTTTCTGTGATCTTCTGCCCATACTCCATTTTCTTGATACCAATTAGAACTTTCAGGTCCAGCAAAAAGAGTTCCTAAATCAGATGGATCTGCAATCAAATCAGGAGATGTCATAATCCCAAAATTATTATTGAGGGCGCCCATCGCTGTTTCAATCACACAAGCACTTGCATATGCTCCCATAAGAACAACATCACTAACATCTAAATCTCTTAAAATCTGAGTCAAGTTAGTATCTCTAAATCCACCTGCGTGCGTCTTTGTAACGTATCTAACTTCCATAGGCGAATATTTTAGTTTTTCAGTAAGAGCATCTATTGTTTCAATTCTAAAATCATGCACTTTGTATTCTATAACAACAACTGGGATTTTATTTTCTCGTGCATACTCTAACATTCTTGCCATGTTAGGAATTTCCTCTTCTGCTTCTTTTTTATCTACTAATTCAAGAAAAAGAGGTTGCATATCAACAAGTAGCATTGCAATAGAGCTAGGATTAGCTCTTCGAGCTGCCACATAAGGCTGTGAAACAGCGCAAGAGGCCCCACCTAAACTAAGGGCTAGTGCAATATAAGGGGCGTATTTAGTCATATTTAAGCCTCGTTTTTTCAACTCCTATTTTGTATGCAAAGGTTGATGTAATTTTATCTAAATCTTTTTTCGAAATTCCATCCGCTCCTTTTCTAAATAACGATTTGGGCGAATTTGCTGGAAAATGTAAATATTTGCACACACCTGCTGTTTCTAATCTATCCATAAAATTTCTTGTAAGTTTAGTATCATCGTGAGCCATACTTGCTCTTGAGGTTTCTGCCTGCGCCTCCGTGTGTTGACGATCGTATTCTCTTACAAAGTCATCAACTGCACTTTTTCCATTAGTTAATTGATAAAATGTAAAATTATGACGAGCAGGATCAGAATTTCCCGGCAGAGGTGAAGCGCCAATAATTAGATTTAGTGTTGGGTTTGAGAACTTCAATAGTGCTCCTCCTAGTTCTACAACAGCTTCAGATCTTTCCTTAGCATTCAAAAGATCCTTTCTGGAGGTATAAGGATTTCCATCAGGGTGTGTATGTACATGAATTATTGGTACTACTAATTCTCTTTCATTTTTTTTTTTTTTATCCATTCTCTGTAAAGAGGACTGTTAAAAAACTCGGGTTCTTGGACACTCTCAAAGTCTCCTAAGGAAGGAATAATTCGAAAATCAGGGAAAGTAAGAACTGTACTACGTATGCTCTTAGCTCTTTTCAAATCACGTGGAACCTTGACATATACAACTGCCGAAACTTCTCTTCCAGTCTGAGAAGTCATTTCTGCCATTGTTGGCATCATTCTCTCTAAGCTTTTATCCATATACATCTGCGCGCTAAATATTCTTTTGAGAAATAACGAGGTTAAATCTACTTCATTTGCCCCTTCATTTAAATCGCTTATTCGCAGATTTTCCATATTCCTCTAGATAGAGGCATTATTTATAAAGATTACGCTTTAAATGTCACTAATAAGTGATAACATAACTGCTTAGCTAAATCTTTATTAACTTTCTACTTTTCTTCCATCCTACAAAAGTTGTGATTATATGAAACGTCCCTTCAAGTATTATCCTCAAGATTTTGGTGCACTGCCTGTTAAAGTTCTCCATTTTGATCTTTTCTTTGATGTGTTTGATGATTACACAAAAGTTCTCTCTCATATGAAGTTAAAGAATCTGCAAAAACCACTCTCCTCAATCACCCTTGATGCTAAGAAGTTACAAATCGTAAGTGTTTCTTGCAAGCAAACTTCCTGTACTTACGAATACAAAGAAGAGGAAAATAAACTAATCATCAATTTTGCTAAAAAAATTCCTAAAAATTCTGAATTTATTATTACAACTCAAACTGTGTGTAAACCAACGAAAAATGATTTGGAAGGTCTTTACTATGATGAAACCCCCAAAGGAGCACCTCCTACTCAAATCACCCAATGTCAGCAATGGGGTTTTCAAAAATTAGTTCCTTGCTTTGATGACATGACTGCCAAGTGTACATACATTACAACAATCACTGCAAATTCTCGTTACACCAACATCATTAGTAATGGTGATTTGTTTGAAGGACCAACATCGTTAGGAAATGATCGAGTAAAAGTTATCTATCATAATACTAAAACACCGATGGCTCCTTATCTTTTCTTTTTAGGAGTTGGAACATATGCTACATTTCATCGAGAATTTGAATATCCCTTAGGTGAGACTTTTATTCTTGAGCTTTTAGTACCTCCAAAAACAGATCCTCTAATTGCTAAAAGAGCCTTAGATGTATTACATGATGCAGTTTTGTGGATTTATCTTTTTACAGGTAAAGACAAATATCAAAACAATGCATCCGCAAAAAAATTGTGGGAGCTGATTGCAGAACGCGAGCAACTAAAGTTTGAGAAGAAAAATGTCGCGAATATAAGATCTGAAATAAAAAAAATTGCTAATGATCATACTTGGGGATATCAATATACAGGAAAAGTCTACCGTGAAATTGGTATGCAAAATTCTGATTTTGGCGGAATGGAAAATGTTGGGAATACAACAATCACTACTAATCGGATCATGCCTTTTCCTCAAATGGTTGATCGCGCCTTTGAGTATATGATTGATGTTAAAGTTCATGAATACTATCATAATCTTAACGGTTCTGAGGTTACAGGAAAAACACCTTTTGAAATTTGGCTCAATGAAGCAGTCACCGTTCATATTGAACGAGATTTTCACAGTTTTCTTTTTGAAGAAGAGTATTCACGTTTGCGAGAAGTCATTGGTATCTTAATGCCAACAAGTGGTACATTAGCTCAAGACCAAGGAACAGTTGCCATGCCAATTGAACCTAACGCATTTAATGATCCTAATGAACTCATCTCAAATGTTACGTATGTAAAAGCTCCTGAGTTTGTTCGCATGATTGAAACATTGATTGGAAAAGAACAATTTGCCAAAGGTCTTGCGCTGTATCATCAACGCTACAAGCACAGCAATGCCACACGAGAGCAATGGATCAAAGCAATGGAAGAAGTAAGCGGCTTATCCTTTCAAAAAATGGCACATACATGGCTTAAAGAAATAGGCTATCCTATTTTATCTGCTAAAACAAATTATGATTCTAAAAAGAAAACGTACACATTAACTCTTACTCAAACAAATGCGACTTCTACAAAAACGTGGGATTTTCCTTTGTTGTATGCTTTATGTGATAAAAAAGGAAAAGTCATTTCTCAAAAATTATTAAGGATCAATAAAAAAACACAAAAAGTAACAATTTCTAACGTAGAAGAGCCAGCATATCTTTCAATTAGTTGCGGCTATTCATTTTATGGAAAAATAATTCCGTTTCAAACAGAGGAGCAACTCTTTTTGAAAGTAAAAACTGATGAGGACATTGTAAATCGCTTTATTGCTTTTACACAACTTTTAGATAAGCAAAAAATGCAGTTGCTCAAATCAGAAAAAGCGTCTGTTGATTCTAAAATAACTGATCTTTTCTATGATCTTTTCTCTAACACAAACCTTTTAGAAATGGCAGGAGGACAGTTCCTTACAATCTTTGAGGCAGTTGAAGATGAAAAATTTGCCTACAAGTATCAAGTGTTATATGAAGTAAGAAAAAAAATCATGCGCGCTGTTGCCTCAAAGCACGAAAAAAAATTAATGGGCCTTTATGAAAAATATAAATCAATTGAAGAAGGTAAAACTTATCTTGAAACAAAAATTAGAGCTATTAAAAAAAGACAAATCAAAAATGTTATTCTCTCATATCTTTCAACTCTTGATACACCACAAATTCATCGAATGATCAAAGAACAGTTTTATCATCAAACATCGGCTTCAGATAAAATTATCTCATTTGAACTTTACCTTAATAGTTCTGCTAAAGACAAATATCAATTACTTGAAGAATATCAAAAAGAAGCACAACAGCATTTGGTTAGTTGGGAGATGTTTCTTACGATCGTTGGTCGCAATGATGCCGATAATTTTTTAGAGTTAATTGAGCGGGTTGAACAATCACCTTTTTTTAGAATTGAACAAAGTAATGATCAAAGAGCGTTGTATGTAAGTTTTGCATTAAACAAAAAGAAATCACTTCTAACACAAAAAGGACGAGAATATCTTCGTGATACGGTTATCAAACTAGCTCCAATCAATGAATACACTACTGGAAGAATTCTTCCGATCTTTGGTGATCTTGATAAAATGGATGAAGAACATCATCTTCCTATTGTAAAGATCATGGTTGAAATTCTTGATAATCTTGATGCTAAGAAAACTCCTAGTGTATATAACACTCTCAAGCGTATTCTTCTTAATTTAAAAAAATCAAGACTAGCTTATGAGAAGAAGTATGGAAAGATAAAATAGATTAGTTATTTTTTCTTAATTCAACATCAGCAAAGCACAAATAGTGATCTGCTTTTCCTTTAATTATTTTGGAATTGGAATATGTCCACTCTTTTGAAATAATAAGCTTATCATACATTTTTCCTTTAGGTTCAGTAGGATAATTTTCCAAAATAGAAGAAAATCTCAGTTTGAAAATTTTTGGTATTAATGCATTTATATCTTCAAAATTCATATCAGCGCAAATAATGGTTGGTATTTTTCTTTGGATGATTATCTTTTGAATTTCTTCTCTTATTTTTTTAAAATCATTCTCTAAAAAATCTCTTTCGAACTTATCAAATGGAACCATATGGCCCGATAAAACTCGAATAGGTGTATCTTTGTATTTGATTTTAACTTCAAGAAATCCTTTGTCATGGGATATTACTTTTTTCCCATTCCAGATAGCTTGTAACTTTGGATTTGGAAGTTTATTAAATTTCGAAGAGATTATAGTGTATTTGCTAATAATAGAAATTGCTAAATTTTCTTTTTCTTTTAAATGCGAATCTGCAATCACTTCAGTTTTAACAAAGTTAAAATTCAATTCCTTTGCAATTCTTTTAGGTTGATCATTCTTTGTTGAAATATGAATCTCTTGAAAACACACAATATCGGGATTGATTTTTTTGAGCTCATTAATGAAATACTCAATTTCTTCTAAAGTAAATTTAGATTCTTTAGCTTTGGATATAAATCCACCACCAATGTTCCATGTTGCAACTCTCATTATTGCTTAGAGAGTAAAATCGTAAAGCATTTATACTCTTCTATGTTTAGTTCCTTACAATGGGTGCTTATGATTGGTGGAAAAGAACGTTTGCTCCTCAAAAAAAAGAGAAGAAAATAGACACCATTCATGAGATTGAAGCAATCATTGACTTTTTAGAAGATGTACATGTAGATGTTAAAAAACTCCTTCCTCTCTTTGAAAAACTTCTTGAACTTGAAAAAGAGCGCAGTGTTAGTAAAGCTAGCCTTATTCCAATTAATTTAGAAACTCAAGGAGAGGTTCTTAATAAAATTCTCACCTCCTATAGTGCTTTTGAAGATGATACAGATGTAAATGGGCTTCGCCTCAAAAGAATTGCGCAAGCTTTTCTTCATCATGCAGCACAAGAAGGGCTTTCTGATCTTGTCAAAGAGAAGAAAAAAGATATGAAGTGGCATTTCGTTTAATGATTTTTTTGTCTCACTTTTTCCATTAGTTCTTTTAAGGACATTTGCTTTTCTAAAGAATAATGACTGAAAATGATTTTAGTGTCGATCAAATTGTAGAAAAAATTCTTCATCCTTTTTATCATCCTCAAACATTATCCTATCAAAGAGCACATCATCATGAAAGGCTTCTTCCTTTTTCCTATGTTGCACCTCACTCCTATAAAGATCGATTTCAAAAAGATCGTTCCGATACAACTCGCTTTACTCCGTTTGCTTCCATGCAAAAGTTTGCAAAACAAGGAAATGAAGGATTATATGGTTGGACTTTTCGCAACAAAGATGGACATGTTCATCTTCGCGATGATCTTTCAGGTTATTCTAAATTAGAAACTGATCTTCACGAATGTGGTCATACGCCCGATGAGCGTGAGACGAGATATCGTACGGAAGAGAAATTGAGAGCAATGATTCCTCAAGAAGAAAAGTATAAGACTAAACCTCCTATGTACGATCGTTAATTTTTATCGATGTCCTGGTTCTAAGAAAGGTACAGTTTTAAGTGCAATTAAAACTTCTCTAAATATGGTAAGATACTTTGGGTCATTAACTTGATCAACTAAAGGTTTCATTTGATCAGCAAGTATTCCTAATTCTCCTATCCTTGCAGGTCTTTCTTCTCCATTTGCTGCGTAAGGATACAATCTTGCATTAGACTTATCAGGATAATATTCTAAACCAATAGATTCAGATCTTTTAGAAAAAGAAATCTTAACTCTCTCAAGCGTAAGTTCTGCAGATCTAACTTCTCTTTTATAGACTAAAGCAAACGCTAACCTCTGATCACCAGAAACTATTGTCCACACCTCTCTTGGATGAGTGGATGTTTCTCCAGATAAAGTATTTTCAACGCTCATAGGTCTTTTTCTGAATGTTTTTTTTATATATAAGTATTTCTAACTAAGAAATAAAAAAATAAATTTCACCCAACAAATATTTTATACTTCTCATCACCTAATAATTCTGCAAGAATTCTTTTTACAATAAGTTGTTTTGGATTAGGAAGTAATTTTACTCTATTCTTAATATCTTCAAAGTTCTCAAAAGGTTTTGCTTTACGAACTTCAATAATTTCCCACATATGTTTTTTTCCAAGACCTGGTAGTAATTCTAATTGATGCATGCGCATACTAAGCGGTTGTGCTTTATTAAAAAAATCAACAAATCTTTGTTCTTGTGTATTTATGACATTTTCTATAGCATGAGATAATTCGTTACGTGCAGTTGCTGTTAATTTTTCTGCATCAATTTTTCCTTTAATGTGATGAATCTCATCGCGTTTTCCTTCTCCTATGTACACTTGCTGGTGTAATTGTAAAAAAACATTCTTCTTAGGAATTAGTTCTAGGAGCGTTAAATGAGTTGTTCCTAGCGCTTGCGCAATGGGTGTTTTCATAGAACCATCATCAAAAGAGTATCCATTAGGAAGAAATTCTATAACGATTGCTTGTTCTTCTTTTACAACTTTTTGTTGAGGTATCATGAGAAAAAGAAGAATAGAGCACAACTTAATAAACGTTCCCCTTAAAAAGTAATTTTTACTGTAGGGTCTCTTTTACAGCAGCAACAATACTTTCTTGGTCTTTCTTAGGTAAGCTTAAAGGGTATGCTTGGAGTACAACTTTTAATTCTTGAACAGTCTGAGGTGAAAAATCAACGATCTTTGTGATATGTTCTTCTTTTAAGCGAACAAGATCTAAACCTAAAAGCTTTTTCTTTAAGTCTTCACTTTTAATTTCAGAAACAGTACTATGAAACGTTTCAATGAATTCTTTACTTTTAGCAGAACGATAACTAAGTTCACCATCACGTTTCTCAATGTCTTCTAAGAGACGTTTAACTGTTGCAATAGGAACAGTATGTTCTTCAACAAATTGTGGTGAAACCATTTTTATTGTTTTAAAAGATGAATTGGATGGACATATAATCTCTTTTCTTTATTACCATCGTGGATAACTACTTCATAACAGCGGCCTTTGGTAACACCAGTAATTGTGCCCATAAGACCATGAAATCTAGGATAGAAACGACCAGTTTGAACACCAGGGGCAAGTTTAAGAGCAACTTTATCTCCTCCTGTAAATTGGTGTAAATAGCGACTAACTGAGATTTTGCCTCTCTCTTTATAGTGTAAAGATAGCTTATCACGCGTCTTTCTTTGAAATGTTCCGATTCTTTTAGCCATACAATGTTCAATTTAGAGCTGATTTATAAACATTTCGCGTTGCTTATCTTCTCTTTTCTTGATGGAAAAAGTACGCACTCCAGATTCATGCGTACTTTTTTCATTTCAAAAACTTACGAGTTTTTGTCACAAAAAGACTTAAAAAAAAGCCATCGAATAAGAAGATAATGGGATTTTACGAAGAAATACTTGAAGAACTTTTAGTACCAAACTTCTCTGAAAAGGCATTTTCTTTACGTAAACGCTCTCTCGCCTTAAAGCATAAATTAAAAACGATTCCAACCAACATTCAAATCTTTCTCAACGCTCCACTCTCTTTATCATCACAAATCAAAAGTAAGCTTCTAACAAAACCAGTAAGAACAATTTCAGGAGTATCACCAGTTGCCATTATGACTGCTCCAAGTAAATGTCCGCATGGCAAATGTACTTTCTGCCCAGGTGGTCTTAATTCTCCTTGGGGAGATGTTCCTCAATCATATACGGGTCATGAGCCAGCAACGATGCGTGGAATTCGTAATCGTTATGATGCGTATTTGCAAGTGTTTAATCGGCTTGAACAGTATGTTATTTTAGGTCATAGTTTTGATAAAATTGAATTGATTGTGATGGGAGGAACCTTTCCTGCAACTGAAATTGAGTATCAAGAAGAATTTATTTATGGTGCATTTAAAGCAATGAATGATTTTTCCACTCTTTTTTTTGATGAAAAAAATAATTTTAACCTTGCAAAATTTAAAGAATTTTTTGAATTACCAGGAGATATTCATGATACAAAGAGAACTATTTCTATCCAAGAAAAACTATTACACAACAAGGAAAAAACAAAAACAACACTAGAAGATGAACAAGAACGAAATGAAAATTCAAACATTCGCTGCGTTGCGCTTTGTATTGAAACAAAACCAGATTGGGGATTTTTAGAACATGGAAATGTTATGCTTCGCCAAGGTTGTACTAGAGTTGAACTTGGAATTGAATCAGTGTATGATGATGTGTTAACCTATGTGCATCGTGGTCATACAACTGCTGATAGTAAAAAATCAATTCAAGTTTTACGTGATCTAGGCTTTAAAATCAATTTTCATTATATGCCGGGCCTTCCTCTCACAGACAAAGAGCGCGATATTGTAGGAATGAAACAACTCTTTGAAGATTCCAATTATCGGCCGGATATGATCAAATTTTATCCTTGTATGGTTGCTCCTGGAACCGCTTTATATCAGCAATGGAAGCTAGGAAAATTTTCTCCTATATCAACACAGGAAGCAGCAGAGCGTCTTGTTCCAATTAAAAAAATAACTCCTGAATATTGTCGAATTCAAAGAATTCAGCGCGATGTGCCAACCAAATATTGGACAGCAGGAGTTGATCGAACTAATCTTCGTCAATATATTCATGAAAATTATGAATTTACCTGTCGTTGTATCCGGTGTCGCGAACCACAAGGAAGAGTTGTTAATTGGGAAAAAGTTGAACTTTTTGTTTTAGAATATGATGCCTCAGGTGGTAAAGAATTTTTTATTGCTGCGCAAGATCCAACGCAAGATCTTTTGATTGGCTTTTGTAGATTACGTTTTCCATCCCAATGTTTGCGCTCTGAAATTACACCTACTTCAGCTCTTGTGAGAGAATTGCATGTGTATGGAACAGCAACAGCGATCGGTGAAGATGGATTAATTCAGCATCGTGGCTTTGGTAAAAAACTAATGGAAAAAGCAGAAGAAATTGCCAAAAATAATGGTAAAAATAAGATGATCGTTATTTCAGGTGTTGGTGTTCGCAAATATTATGAAGACAAGTTAGGTTATCATAAAGAAGGGCCATATATGGTAAAAGAACTCTAAATACCAAAAATTATAAAGTCATCTCTCTTCTATCTCCTATGGACATCACTAATCCTACGTATCGCAAGATTAAACGCTGGGTCACGATTGTTATTGGGATGACTGTTTTATTGTTTGGAATTACCTTACTTGTTTTGCCAGGTCCTGCAATTGTAGTAATTCCTCTTGGTTTAATTATCTTAGCAACAGAGCTTGTATGGGCTAAGAAACTTCTTATGAGAGTTCGCAAAAAGTTAAAGATACAAAATACTAATTAGCTGTAAAAATAAGAGAGTATTTTTTCCACTCACATTTAAATTTTAAATCTACACTGCTCAGTTTTATTCTTCGCAAGAAGCGCTCTTTATCAAAAGATTCTCCAATCTCAACTCTCATTTGAGCTTCCAAGATTTTATCAACTTCTTTTTCTTTGGAAAAAGGATTTTTTGTTCGATTTAAAAAATGTAGCGTTTGTAAAGGTCCAGATGCAGCATAATCATGTGCAATTTCCTCAGAAAGTCTTTCTAGCGTTGCTTGAGGATTAGACATATTTATATCTCTTTCATCAACACAATCTCTAAATCTTTTGTTTGTTATTTCAACTAACCCTCTTCTATTCCAATAAGAAGAATGGGTATATTGCTTAAGAGTGCTATAAGAAAAAGGTACAGGAACATGCTCTAATTTTTCTTTTTCAAACTCTTTAAGCATTTCAACTAACATTGCAATATTGCCGCTTAATGTAATCCCTTCTCCTAAAAGTACTGTTCTTTTCTTAGGTCTAATTCTCAAAAAGCAAAGCATGTTTTCATAATGCGCTGCAAGTGCAAAATTATCATTTCGCACATACACTCCTGCAGTTCTTTCCGTATAATGCTCAAGCAAAGCTGTAATATCCATGAACCTTAAGTTTTCTAAAAGTGTTTTTATTGGTTTTGGCTTAAAAGTTTACAAAAATGAAACTTTAAAGTAATTACTTTTTAATGACAAATCTTATAAAGAATCTGAAGAAAAAAAGTAGTATGCCATTTGACGACTTTGTTGCAGCAATGCAAACACTCCCTGAACCCTATAAGGGAAAAACTTTAGCAGAGCTTGGAGACAGGAGAGAACATTTAGTGAGAGTATTTGAGAGCGCGCCTGAAAAGGATGCGGTGTTTTATGTGTGGCGTACTGTAGTAGTTCCTAATACGGTTGGTATGCATTCACAAAGAAGAGTAGATAAATATTTAGATAATGTTATTGTTGCATCCTCTAATCCTTATCAAACTCCTGGAGTTGAAAGTTTTGTTGCTCCTGAGCCTTTAGATTCCTTTGAAAGTGCAGTTAAGAAAAACCGTTTTGAAAAAACAAGAAGAATGCTTCTTACTGTGGCTGTAGCAGCTTCGTTATATGCTCTAACGCAATTTAATTCCATTAAAGATCTAAGAGGTGCTGCAACGTATGAATGATGATCTTAGAACTAAACTACGTGCAGAGTATGCAAAAATGGAACCTGAATCTTTAGAACAAGTTGTTGAATTAGATGCGCAGCCTCAATTAGATGTTAATCCTTATGCTAGCCCCACCAAAGATTCTCAAGATGATTTTTTGAAAAGATTAAATGCTAGAGATAAAAACTTTCAGTTAGGTGGAGCTATCGTTGGTATGCACGCTGGCATCTTTGGTGCTTACGTTTGGTCGCAAATGGGTTTGAGATCGTTGTTAGCTTATTCCTCTGCATTAGTTCTTGGAGCTTTAAGTGGCGCGAAGGTTGGTTATGATGTTGGTACTAATAGTAGTATTGATGCTTTGACGAATAAAATTTTAGAAGCAAAAGGAAGATGTGATGTTGAGTCAAAAAGGACATATAAAATTCTCTATAGTGGATTAGGTTTTTTATTTGGAGCTAGCACACCAATCATCGCAGAAATATCAGGAGTGAATGGCAGCCCAACTTTTCCTGACTTTTTGAAAAAAGTTCTAAGGTTAGGAGTAGAGTTTGGTTTATTAGGTTTACTAAGCGGCTATTATGCTGATAAAAAGAAAGCTCTAACTGATCAATATTTAGATCTCCCACAACAATCTCAAGAAGGGCAAGAAAAGTGACACTCTACCTCATAGGATTAGGACTTGGATCACAAAAAGACATTACTCTACGTGGTCTTGAATTAGTGAAAGTAGCAGACATTGTTTATCTAGAAAATTATACTTCACTTCTCTCCTGCACCAAAGAAGATTTAGAAGAATTATATGGGAAAAAAATTCTTCTTGCCAATCGAGAATTTTCAGAAAAAAGTGAAGAGAAAATAGTTGAACAAGCAATAAATCAAAAAGTAGCTTTTCTTGTAATTGGTGATCCATTCTCCGCAACAACTCATATCGAATTATTCAGACTTGCAAAAGAAAAAAATGTTGTAGTTGAAGTTGTTCACAATGCATCAATTCTTACCGCAATTGGTATGACTGGTTTGCAATTATACAAATTTGGCAGAATTACTTCAATTCCTTTTCTTGAAGATGTGCCACATCTTGAAACTCCCTACAAAGTTATTCAACAAAATCAGTACCTTGATTTACACACGCTTCTTTTACTTGATCTAAATCCTCTTAAAAATAAATTTATGACGATTCCTCAAGCAATTGAAATTCTTGAAAAAATTGAGGATAAAATAAAAGAAAATATTATTAAGAAAAATATGCTAATTGTTGGTTGTGCTCGATTAGGAACAGAGAATTTTATGATTAAAGCTGGAACCTTAGATGAAATAAAAAAAATTGATTTTGGCAAACCGCCTCATTGTTTAATTATTCCCTCAAAACTTCATTTCATGGAAGAAGAGATGCTTAAGATGTGGAGATAAAAAACTAACTTTTAGCATATTGCCACATAAAGTGAAAGAATTGCCGATACGTTTGTGCTAAAATTCCATTCTCTATAACAATTGCCGTAATGTTCCCTTCAACAGGAAGAAGATTAATAACTAAATCTCCACAAATATCAATCATCCCAACCGTTCTAAAATGATCTGGTAGATAACGAATTTCCATTGATGGATCACGCCATCCGTAATCTTTTTCTTTTTTAGTAAATTCATAATAAAGTACTTTTCCTTTGATTTTGCGTTTGATTCTCTCCTTATTCCATAACTCATGCCTATGTTGAAGATATTTTCGATTTAATCCAGACCCGCCTATTCCATAAATGGTTGCATTCTGCTCAAGCATCATAAAGTAGGCTCTCATTACTCCTTCCTCTCCTACAAAAAGTGATACCTGCTGTTTTTCTTTTTTGGTAAGAAAATCCTGCTCTAATTGTGGCATTACTTGACTTAGAAGTTCTTCTTTTTCTTTGAGTAATTTGAGAAGTTGTTGAGGGTGTGCTACTTGGAACACACGCTTATTTTCTTGAGTTACCGAACTAATTAGGCCTTTTTCTTGCAATCTTTCCAAAACATCATATACATTTACTCTGTGAACTTTGGATGCTTTAGTTATTTCAACCGCGGTTGCTTTATGAAGATATAACAGTCCTACATACACTTTGCTTTCATTCTTGGTTAAGCCACATTGCATTAACGTTTCTTCTTTAAGAGCCATTTTTCTTCTCTAATCTATTTTGTAGTTATAAATATTACTACATTAATTTATATACCTTTACTTACTGTTAAGTTAAAAATACAATGCAACAAAACCATACTTTAATCTCCAAACATCTATCAGAATTGAAGAATTTCACATTCTATAGACAACGTTTTGATGCTTGTCCTCACTTTATGTTCTTTGTTGGTGATGCTCATGGCTCAAATACTAATCATAGTAAATATCCTTACGGCCAGCGCATTACCTGTGCTTATTTCTCACAGAACAAAGCTGATTGGTATCATCCTTACTCTGAGCTTCAATATAGTGCAACAATGATTTTGGAAGAAGCAAGGAAAAACTCTCATCTTGTTACACAAATGATTGAAGAATTCAAGCCTTGGGAAAATAAATTTTACAAAGAGTGCCTCAATCTCAATGAATTAGATTTCTCAAAGCTTTCTAATAAAGAATTAATAGATCTGTATGAAAAAATTTCTTTTATCTATACTAAAAAACTTAATTCTTCTCCTCTTATTGATGGTTTTGCTCTTTCAACGGATACTCTTGTTGCAAGTAAAGTTGAAGAGTTTTTCGAACAAAAAGGAATGCTCAAAGAGTTTGTTCGCTCCTTTGAAATTTTTACTGCTCCAACTTTTATTTCCTTTCTTCAAGAAGAAGAGTTAGACTTTCTTAAATTAATGCAAAAAATAAATAAAAAAAATGAAGATGAGTTAATTAAAAACCATCAGAAAAAATACTTTTGGATTCATAATAATTATGTTAAAGACAACATCCTAGATGAAAATTTCTTTAGAGAAAAATTAGTATTATACAAAGATGTTGATATTAACAAAAGAATCAATGAATTAGAAAATGTCGGTTTGCAAAACAAGACTAGGAAAGAAAAATTAATTCAAGAATTACGCTTACCCTTTGAAATAGTTGTGCTTTTAGAGATGACAGATAAGTTTAATGCATGGCAAGATGAAAGAAAAAAGGGCACCTTTTGGGCAACCCACTATTTTAGTTTCTTTCTTAAAGAAATTGCCTGGAGAACAAAGTATACAATTGAAGAATTAAAGTATGCTATGCCAACAGAGATGAAAAATATTTTAGAGGGTAAAATTTCTCATGAAGAATTACAAAAACGTTTTGCAGGCTGTTTTTTAATATGGACAAAAGATTCTTTTGATCTGACTACTGATCAAAATTTGATTGAAGAAATCATTACCAGAAAAGAGGAGACAAAAACAACGAACGAGCTTCGCGGGATGAGTGTTTCTTTAGGTGTTGTTACGGGTCGTGTAAAAGTTGTAAATAGTGTTGATGAAATATCTAAAGTTCATAAGGGTGATATTCTTGTTGCTGTGATGACAAGACCTGATTATATTATGGCTATGGAAAAAGCAGCAGCATTTATTACAGATGAAGGTGGACTAACTTGTCATGCCGCAATTGTTGCAAGGGAATTACATCTTCCTTGTATTGTAGGAACAAGAATTGCAACCAAAGTTCTCAAAGATGGAGATTTAGTACGTGTTGATGCAAATCATGGATGGATAAAAATAATTTCTTAACTACATAAACGACTGAACATTATAATCCATGGTTAGTGCATTTAATCTTTCATCTAACTTGTGAAGTGCTCCATCAAAAACAACAAACAACCCATATTTTCGCCTTTCAATTAAACTCACTTCACTTTGTGCTCCTGTAATTTGCGCATATTGCATATCTACAAATGTTGCATGGGCCTCTTGGGGAGTTAGTACTTCTGATTCTGTATCTGGCACCGTAGTAAATGTCCAATATTGCTCTTCTGGTCCTTGTGCAACTTGTGTATCTTCAGATGAACCATACCACAACTGTTCATAATCCATTGCAATAGTAGGCTCTCCTGCTAAAAGCTGTAATTCTTGCGCAGAATAGGTGAGACTCATCTCTTTTGATGCAGTAAAAGAGAGGATAGTTTCATCAGCTTTTTCTTCCTTACCTTTTGCAAAATCAAATAATGGTTCTGTAAGAGCACTCACTTTATTCTCTTCTAATTTTTGCTCAAGATTCATTGGTAGATTTCGCAGTGATCAGGTAGCTTGTAACCTTCTTCTTGTGCTGCAAGCTGAATGTACTTTAATTCATCTTTCTTGACATCATCCATATTAAGAATCTTTCGTTTAATTGGAACTTCAATAATTTCCCAAGAAATATTATCATTTTCGTCAACTTTTACATCAACGTACTTCTTCTCTTTTGGAATAAGTTTTTTAGTCTTTCCATCAAGTGTATATTCATCTCGCCAAGTATCGGGATGAATCATCGTCCAATCTCCTTTTTTTTCAACGTAACTTTCATGGACATGTCCTAAAACGTATAACTTAAAGTTGCCAACTCTTTTACGCTTCCGTTTAAATGTTGGAATAATATCATCAACATCCCAATGAACATTCTTTAAGCGTCGATAAAATTCCTTGAAAAGACCAGTTGGAAATGTATACGTTGGATCTCCAAAATAGCGTATAGGATAATAAAATACACTTTTGAGAAAATATTCAGCAGAACGCCAGCTAATTCTTTTAACGGTTGCTCGACAATGATTAAATAATTCAGGTCTTGGACGAATTCTCTCTAAAAAAGGATAAGTCTCCTTAAGATCCATAAATTTACTAATGACACCTAAAGAAACCCACGTAATGTTAAGAATTGGTTTTCCTTTATAATCGATGAACAAACGCTTTGGATCAATTTTATTGAGAAAATCAAATTGGTGTCCATGCTCAACATACACTTGAGCTTCTTTATAGCTGAGGCGAAAGAAAATATTATTTTTTCCTTTAAGTAACTCTTTAATTCTCTCCTGTACCTGTTTGTGAAACAAGTCATGATCATGATTTCCAATGATAAAGTAGATGCAATGTTGTTTTTTTTGAGCAAACACTAAAAGCGCTTTGAAAACTTTCTCATGCGCTTTATGCATTAAGCCTAACTTTGAGAGAGATATTTCTGGTGTGATGTGACGTGGATAGGTTCTGATCCCTTTTTCTATGTAGGGGCACTTGAGAAAATCAAAAGTATCTCCATTCAAAAGAAGATCAATAGGATGATTACGCTTAGAAAGGTTGTGGATCAGAGTTGAGAGGGTTGCATCACTTATGAAATCATCGGTGAGCGTTCCTCCACCCATTTCAATATCGCCTAAAATGATGATTTCTTTCTTCATAATTAACTCCTAACGCAAAATATATATTAAATCTTTTCATTCTCTTTTGTAAAATGAGGCAAACGCTCTTTGATCTTGAAGAAGGAATTAGGCAATGTACTGCTTGTCCCTTATGGAAAAGTCGCTTGCTTGCAGTTCCAGGGCAAGGAATAGGAGCAGCAAAGATAATGGTTATAGGAGAGGCTCCAGGTATTGAAGAAGACCGTTCTGGGCTTCCTTTTATTGGACGTTCTGGTCAATTTTTGGAAAAAGAGCTAGCAAAAATTGGAATTAGCCGAAATAATCTTTATATTACGAATTCCGTTAAATGCCATCCTCCCCAAAATAGGCTTCCTCATTCAAAAGAAATTCATACGTGCCATGATCTTTGGCTAGAAAAACAAATTGAAATTCTAAAACCTTCATTAATCATCCTTTTAGGAAAAGCTGCTGTTTTTTCTTTGTTAGGTAAATCTGAAGTTGGAAAGATTCATGGGAAAATAATTAAGAAAGATAAATTAACCTTTTTTGTGATGTATCATCCATCTGCAGCTTTACGTTTTGATAAGACAAGAGAAATCTTTAGAGAGGATATTCAAAAGTTAGAAAAAATAGTAAAACAACAAAAACTATTATAATCGCTACTTTTATATATCTTAAAATGATTATTCGAGTTGTGATAGAATGATTATAACAACATGTGGTAACTCCGAGCATATTGCTAAAAAAATAGCTCAGAAGTTAAAAGCAACTTACTCACTTCTCACTATCTCTTCTTTTCCTGATGGAGATATTTATCTTAAATTTAATACAGACGTTAAAGGAAAAACGGTTGTGATCGTTCAATCTTTTCAGCCGAATTCTACACTCTCCTTATTCAACATCATTTTTGCAGCAGAAACAGCTAAAGATTTAGGAGCTAAAAAAGTAATTCTTGTTGCACCTTATCTTGCGTACATGCGCCAAGATAAAAGATTCAACTCTGGAGAGGCAATTTCTTCAAGAGTTATGGCAAAACATCTCAATCTCTGTTTAGACAAAATCATGACTATTGATACTCATTTGCATCGCTACAAATCAATGAAAGATATTTTCACAATCTCAGCTAAAAATCTCACAGCCAATGATTTGATTGCCTCTTACGTAAAAAAGAAAATCTCACATCCAGTCATTGTAGGTCCTGATGGAGAGTCTTATCAGTGGGCAGAAGAAATCGCAAAATCGATTGGGGCTGAGGCAACAGTTTTAGAAAAAACTAGGTTTAGTTCAAGAAAAGTTAAAGTTAAAATGGTTAAACCAATTTCTCTCAAAGAAAGAAACGTTGTTATCATTGATGATATCATTTCAACAGGTCATACCATTGCTGAAGCTGCCAAGAAAGCAAAATCCGAAGGTGCAAAATCTATTACAGCAATTGGAGTACATGGATTGTTTGTTGAAAATGCTGTACAAAAACTAAAGAGAGCAGGCGTTTCTAAACTTGTAACAACAAATTGTATTGAGCATTCAACGAATGAGATTGATGTTACGGATATTTTAGTTAAAGAATTGAAAAAAGAAAAGTAGTAACTTCTTAGGAATAACATTTATAATTAGTACTCTTTTTTAGTAAATAGATGAAAATCCTTAGATCAACAGATTTAGCATTCGCTCAAAGTATAGAAAGAGAAGCTCAAGCTTCTGTAGAAAGAGTTCTAGGTTATTTTCGAGATCATGGTATTGATTTAGGATACATTCCAACAGTCAAATACACACGCACTCTTTTACCATTTAATCCAAAGGCAGTAGCGAGCGTTGATAATGAAAATAAAGCCTACAGAAACATGATTGGTTTACAAGGTGCGGGGTTAGCAAAATCTTTTTTTAGAAGATTTGGAGTAAACTTAACTGATGATACTTTACATGCAACAATTGAACCAACAAAAAAAGAATTCGATACTCTTTTTCCAAAAGGTCTCTTAAAAAGCGATGAGACAGCTGATATTTTATTATACAAACCAATCGAAAGAGCGTTAGATCAGTTAGACGAAATAGCCGCTCATGAAGCTTGGCATTTGGTTGAAATCGAAAGAGGTTTTTTTAATGGAACTGATTTAATTTATGAAGGGTCTGCAACATATGTAGAAAATCGTTTGGCTCGTAGAAAATCACGTTGGCATGGTAATAGATTAGATTTCACAGGAACTTTTCATCATAACACTGCTCATCTTGTAGAAAAGGAAGTTGGGCGTGAAAAAAATCCTCTACTAGCTCTTTTAGATAGTGAAAGAAGAAAGGCTATTCAGCAAAAATTTGAAAGAAAAATTTTACCTATGCTTTATGAAAAGGCAGCAGAACAAGATGAAAAAGAAGGAAACAATTTTACAAGAACTCTTGTTTTAGCTCATCCAGCTTATGAACCATTTAGAAAAGCACAAACTGCAGAAAATCTAGTCCATGCTTTTAGAGGACGAGGATATTTAGCAATGGCAGATGAACTTGCAACTCAAGATTTAACCAAGTTAGTTGCGCATTATGCAGCCTTCGTTAATTAATCTTTTTTCTCTCCATCAAAATATTTATAGATTGGTTGCTGCTCACTTACTTGATCTTCTTTATTGGCCTGCCTTGCAAGTACATACATAAAATCACTAAGCCTATTCACATATTTGAGCATTTCAGGGTTTAAATGAATTATATTTTTTGCTTTAACAAGTGTTCTTTCTGCTCTTCTTGTTGTTGCTCGGCATAAATGTAAGAAGGCGCTCTCTTTTGTTCCTCCAGGTAAAATAAATTTTTTGGGCATACCAAGCTGTAATTCAAGTTCATCGATTGCTTTTTCCATTTCAATGATATGTTCTGTTCCAATCCTAGGTAAATTTTTTTCAACCAAAGCAGAACCTGCAAGATCAGCTCCAACTTGAAATAAGTCATTTTGAATTTTTTGTAATAACAATCTCAATTTTTCATCATCAACAAAACAAAGAGTAACGCCAATGACTGAATTAAGTTCATCAAGGGCTCCAAAAGCTTCAATGCGTGGATCATCTTTATCAATCATGCCACAGCCAAAAAACGTTGTTTTTCCAAAATCACCCATTTTTGTATAAATCTTCATCCTTCATCCCCAATAGTAATTACTTGATCTTCATACGATCCATCACGATAAATCGTAATTCCTTTACATTTTGCTTTCCAAGCTAGCATGTACGCTTCTTCAACATCTTTAATTGCCGCTGTTCTTGAAAAGTTAATTGTTTTAGAAATAGAATTATCAACATACTTTTGTAAAGTTCCTTGCATTTTAATATGCCAAGCAGGTGAAATGTCTTGCGCAGTAACAAAAAGATCACGTACATCTTTTGGAATTTCTTTAATTTCTTGAATACTTCCATACATTGAAATTTTATGGATTAGTTCAGGAGAATAAAATCCTCTATGCTTTGCAACTTTTTCAAAAACGGGGTTAAGAATAATCATTTCATTTGTACTAAGAACAGTACGCTGATATGAAATTGCAAAAACCGGCTCACACCCAGACGAGGCGTTGGCAAGAAGACTTCTTGTACCTGTAGGAGAGAGAGCAAGGCAAGTCATGTTTCTCATTTTTTGAGATCTTTCTTCATGATCTGATCCCTGATACGCAGGACACACCCCTCTTTTTTTGGCTAACTCTTCAGATTTTTCATAAGAAACTTTACGAAAAAAACTCATTAGTTTTTCGCCAAACTCTAATCCTTCTTCAGAATCATATTTAATTTGTAACATAAAAAGAAGATCGGCAAACCCCATAATTCCTAAACCTATTTTTCTTGTTTTTTTAGTTGCTTTTTCAATCTCAGGGTTAGGATAAATGTTTACATCAACAATATTTTCTAAAAAGTGAACTGAAATACGAATTGTTCTCTCAAGTGCATCCCAATCTAAATCATTTTTTTCAGAACGATAAAATTTACCAACATCAATTGACCCAAGTGCGCAACTCTCGTAGGGTAGAAGTGGAACTTCAGCGCATTGATTGGTTGTTTCTATTTCACCTAAATGTTTTGCTGGATGTTTGCGATTGATCTCATCTAAAAATAATAATCCTGGATCTCCTGTTTTCCAAGCATTAATTGTAATCATAGAGAAAACATCTTTTGCACGAAGCTTTCCGCAAAACTTATCAGTCCTTGGATTTTTTACATAATACTCTCTGTCTTCTTCTACAGCTTTCATGAAGCGATCAGTAACGCCAACAGAAATATTAAAATTTTTAAGTGATTTTTTATCTCTCTTCGCTTCAATAAAACGCATAATCTCTGGATGATCGCAACGAAGAACTGCCATATTTGCGCCAGGTCTAATTCCTCCTTGCTTAATGACATCAAGAGCTGCATTGTATACGCGTAAAAATGCTACTGGTCCAGAAGCAACGCCTGCGTGACGCTCTACAACATCACTTTTTGGTCTTAGTCTTGAAAAAGAAAATCCTGTTCCTCCACCACGTTGATGAATAACTGCAGCATCGCGTAGTGTTCCAAAAATGCTCTCCATCGTATCTTCAATTGGCAAAACAAAGCAAGCACTTAGCTGTTGTGTTTTTGTTCCTGCATTGCTTAACGTTGGTGTGTTTGGAAGAAAACACAAGCTTGCCATAATTTCATAAAATTCATCTTCTGTTTGTGATAGATCTTTTTCATCAGTTGAATATAACTTATCCGCTAGTGCTACAGCTTTGGCAACTCGTCGAAGCATCTCTTGTGGCGTTTCACTAAGATTTCCTTGCGCATCTTTACGTAAATAGCGTCTTTCTAAAATTTTAAGTGATTCATTACTAAAACCTAAGTTTTCATCAGCATTTTTACTTCCTAGAATAAATGCTCTTCGTTGTCTTTCTTCTTCTTTCTTGTGTCTGTAAAGGATGTAGGCTTTAGCTGTTTTGGCATGACCTTTTTCGATAAGTACTTTTTCAACTACATCTTGAATATTTTCAACGTTAGGAGTTTTGTCTTTGTACTCTTCTTCTAATTGCTGTTGAACTTCCTGCGCAAGGCTCATAGCTAATGATCGATCAGTGCCTCCAACGGCTTGCGCTGCACGAAAAATAGCATCAGTAATTTTTTGCAAACCAAAATCAACGAGACGTCCGTCTCTTTTGATAACCTTTGCTAAAACACTCTTTTTATTTTCTTCGCTCACGATAACTTGAGAGAAAAAGTACCTATAAAAACGTATCTATCATTGAGTCAATAGATTCTACGGAGAAGGTGGTGGTTGAGTAGGCACTTCTTCTCTAAAGGTGTAAGCAGTGTCAGAGAGTATCATCTGAAGAGCTTCTTTTGGAATACGAGAGCGTGCAGTATTAGCCATAAGAGCTGCAACTTGCAAAGAAATATCATTATGAGAAATTGCACAAAGGTAGCCGGTTTGAGGACTCCAAGAAGCAGATCCAGAAAAATCTTCCATTGTAAAAGCGGCATAGGGTGTATCAAATCGTAATAATCTAAAATCAGAAAATTGAGGACTCGCTAAAAACTTTCTTCTCGTACTCTTTTCGGTAAGATACTCCAGCGATGATAAAAGTGGATACTCTGTAACATAGTCTATTCTAATTCCGACCGATAAGCCTCTTTTTCCTCTTTCATCAAAATTTCCTCTCTTAAGTGCTTCATAGAATCGAGCAAGTTCATGGACATAATCTTCTTTAGTTTTATGTGGGCACACCATCCAAGAGACAGTAGAATAACCTCCCTCATTTCCCTTTTTATCATAACGCGTGCCAAAACAGGAGAGTGCTCCGTCAACTTTTAGGACAAAATCTTCTCCACAAAATTCTGTATTTGGTGTAGTTAAAACACGAACATCCATAATCTTAGTTTTTTCTTATTTTCTTATAAACATTTTGGTAAGTACAGCATATACATTATAACTAAAAAACTTATAAGTAAAAATTACTTAACAAGTTCTACAGACAGGAGGCTCAAAAATGTATCCACCCGAAGTTACTGTTTTACTTGATAGAGATGTTTTAGGTCATGAGGTGAGAGGAACTCCATTCTATAGAAAGAGTGTTGCTGACTCAATTGAAGCAATTCAAAAAGTAGGTCAGCTTCAAGTTCCAACATATGCTCTGGCCAATGGGCGTATTTATGCTGACAAAGAAAAAAAACACCCTTCTGAAATTGTATGGACGATGTCATATGAAGGATTAGGGGAGAGATTACTTTTACGTGCAGAAAAAGCTTATCAAAGTGTTCCAGAAGGCGTTTATGTTGTTGATCTTCAAGGCGCAGGTATTTTTATGGCACGTCCTGATGAAATTAGAAGAGTTGTTATGGAACACGACTCCGCAACAGCGTATTCAATTAGCTCACAAGAAAAAGATTTGCTTCTTGGAGAAAAATATGCTTACAAATGGAATGGAACCAAATTAGACATTATTCCTGTTACTTTTTTTCCATCAAACGAAGCGTTTGCAGAAGAAGCAAAAACTGCTGCTTTTAAGAAAAGTATTAGAGAGATGAGCGCTGTGTATGCAGTTCTAAGACCTATTGAAGAAGCAGAACAATATCCATCAGGCGCAAGATCAATAACTGAGCAATTAAAAAATCCTAACCTTCAAATTCCTTTGGGAGGTGTTGACCAACTAAAAGCAATGCTCTTTGATGAAGAAGGACAGCCTCGTTTTGGTTTTCAGGCATTTGGTTTTTATTCGGAAGATGATACCATTATTGATTCTGGTCATCGTGTAGTTCTTTTAGATAATAATTTAGGTGTTGTTTGCAATCAACTCTTTGATGGTGATGGATTTTGTGTAGGTTTAGAAAAAAATTTAACATTTGAGCAACTTGCTCATCCCTCTGCTCAAACCGCTGACCTTATAAGAAAATTAGCTGAGGTAAACTTAAGATAAAAGTAAAAAAAAAGTTAAAAAATTTAACTACACCCACTAGTCTCTCCACACACTTCGCAAAGCATACAAGTGCCATTCTGTCTCATTTGCGCTGCACCACAAGAACGACATTTTTGTTTTTTAACTTCTTGTAAAGTTACAACTACTTTTTCATCATCAGCTAAAACTAATCCATTGCTAGATGCAACATGATGAATTCCATTGGCAGATGCTGTTGGCAAAGACTTATCACAACGTAGCAAAAAATCTTTTAATTCTTCAACTACAGGATGACCTGCAATTGCTAAACTTTGTGTTGCCACACGCTTAGGTGAAACACCACTCTCAAGACTCAAATTAACCATGTTAACTAATGCTTTCATCATAACTTCTTGCGCAGGGGAGACACCTTGCATCTCAACACTAATTTCCTTGATGCGTTTTTCAACAAGCTTTGCACTAATTACCATTTCTTTTTGACCAAGAAGAATTCTCTTAACAATCTCTTCGGAAGATCTTACATGTTGAATTTCTTCTTCTTTTTCATCAAGTATACTCTTTAGAAGTGGATTTTCTTCAAGTGTTGTGTTCAGAGGCTGACTTAACTTTGATCCATCACGATACAAGGCAACAGCTTTAATCATCATTGTCCATGCATCATAGTATGCTTGCTTAATTTGTTCAACTGTCCACTCCCTTGGCATGTTAATTGTTTTAGAAATTGCTCCTGAGATAAACGATTGAACTGCAGCTAACATTTTCAAATGACCATAAGGATGAATGTAGCGTTTTCCTTTTTTACCACACTTGTTAGCGCAATCAAATACGGCGTAATGCTCTTCTCGTAAATGAGGCGCTCCTTCAAGCATCATTGTTCCACAAATGTATTCGGTTGCCGCATCAATTTCTTTATCAGAAAAACCTAAACCCGCAAGAAATGAAATTTTTCCATTTTCTGTAATCTTGTTGTAAAGATCATTGCCTACTGTCCAGGTATTGAATACATAACGAATATCCATAGAATTGTGCAATTCTTTTTCAACCGTTTTGATTTGCTCGATACTAAGGCCTCGCAAACGCAGCGTTTCTTGATTAATGTAAGGCGCTTTATCAAAACTTCCTGTTCCTAAACAATGAATAATCATGTCTTGAATTTGCTCAGCACTATACCCTAATCTCTCCAGAGCAATTTGCACAGATTGATTAACAATCTTAAAAAAACCGCCACCTGCAAGTTTCTTAAATTTAACAAGTGCATAGTCTGGTTCAACTCCAGTTGTATCACAATCCATAACAAGACCAATTGTTCCTGTAGGAGCAATTACGGTTGCTTGAGCGTTACGATATCCATGCTCTTCACCTAGCGCTAAAGCATTGTCCCATGCATCATGCGCTGCCATGAGAAGATCTGGTGGACAAAGACGTTGATCGAGTGCTTGAGGAGGAATGCTCAGCTTTTCATAATCTTTGGCATCATAAGCCGCACGACGATGATTACGCATTACACGCAGCATGTGTTCTTTATTTCTTTCATATCCTTCAAATGGACCAAGGGATCTTGCTAATTCAGCAGATGCACCAAAGGCATCTGCGGTCATAATTGCTGCAAGAGCGCTAGCAATTGTTCTTCCTTTTTCACTATCATATGGAATTCCTTTGAGCATAAGAAGAGTTCCAATGTTTGCAAATCCTAAACCTAAGGTTCGATACTTGTAACTTTTAATTGCAATTTGCTCTGAAGGAAACTGAGCCATCAAAACTGAAATTTCTAAAGCAATTGCCCACAAGCGAATAGTATGCCTATATCCTTCTACATCAAATTCTCCACTTTTTGGATCACAAAATTTGATAAGATTAATTGATGCCAAGTTACATGCCGTATCATCCAAAAACATGTACTCACTACAAGGATTACTTCCATTGATTCGTCCATCTTCTGGACAGGTATGCCATTCATTAATTGTAGTGTCATACTGAACACCTGGATCTGCCGATGCCCATGCACAATAACCAATCTGCTGCCATAGTTTTTCAGAAGAAATTTCTCTAAATGTTAAACCATTCATTCGTCCTTTGAGCGGCCACATTTCTTTATTTTCTAATTTTTCAAAAAAGGCATTAGGAATTCGAACAGAGTTATTGCTGTTTTGTCCAGAAACTGTAAGGTATGCTTCTGATTCATAGTGTGTATCAAATTCTTTGAGAGGAAGTTCATATCCTTGTCTTGCTAAATCTAAGGCGCGAACAAGATAATTAATCGGAATATTTTCCTTTGCAGCTTTTCTTAGTTCTGCTCTTACCATTGGGTCTTCAAGAGGTGTTTCTTTCCCTTTAGCAAGATCAATTAATTTAGATAGTCTGTTTTTAAGAGTCTTACTTCCCGCAACAAGATCTGCTACTTTTTCTTCCTCACGAACTTTCCACCAAATAAAATCTTCAATTTCTGGATGATCTAAATCCAAAGAAACCATTTTTGCAGCACGTCTTGTCGTTCCTCCAGATTTTATGCTTCCTGCAGCAACATCAAAGATTTTAAGAAAACTCATAAGACCAGAGCTTGTTCCTCCGCCAGTTAACTTCTCTCCTTTACCTCGTAATTTTGAGAAATTACTTCCCGTACCACTACCATATTTAAAGATTCTAGCCTCTCTTGTAAGAAGACTAAAAATTCCTCCATCACGCACTAAATCATCATTTAGTTCTTGAATAAAGCACGCGTGCGGCTGACTTCTAGTATACGCATCTTTTGAATACTCTAATTGACCTGTATCTGGATTAACAAAACTATGTCCTTGGGCAGGACCTGTTATTCCATACGCAAAATGAAGTCCTGTAGTAAACCATTGAGGACTGTTAGGAGCTGCAACTTGTCCAATAAGCATGTACACCATTTCTTCATAAAAAATTTGGGCATCTTGTGCGTTTGCAAAATAATTATATTTTTCTCCCCAATAACGCCAACAGCCAGCAATGCGATGCGCAACTTGTTTAATACTATTTTCGCTTCCACAAATTACTTTACCTTGAGAATCATAAGAGAGTTCTCCTTTTTCATTGCGCATGGGAACTCCTGCTTTTCTAAAATATTTTTGCGCTAAAATATCGGTTGCAACTTGTGTCCAAAAAATAGGAACTTCCACATTTTCCATGCGAAAGACAGTTGATCCATCAGGATTTTTAATTTCAGAAACTCTTTTTTCATATCTAAACATCTCAAAAGGACTTATACCTTCTTGAGTAAAATAACGTTTGATTGCAAGCCCTTTTTGTTCAACAGCGCTATCCATATTTGCCATTCTTCATTCACCTCTTTTCCTTCAAACTTAGAAGGACACCCCTATCTAACACCATTCATTTCGAATTTGTGTTTAGACAGTTAATTTCTTTTTCAAGTAACTTAGGATCATCAATTGATTTGTGAATCGTTGCAAAACGAAGATACGCCATCTTATCAAATCTCTTCAGCTCTTGCATCACAAATCGACCAATATCAACACTTTTCACAGGATTTGTTTTTTTACGTAGTACTCTTTGATGAACCTTTGTTGAGAGTGATAAAATAATACTTGTTTCAACTTTATCGCACGCTTTTTCTATACTTTTAGCAATTTTTTGTAAATTGTACTCTTCTTCTTTTCCATCTTTTTTGACAACTTTTAAACTAAATTCTGCTTGTTCATATGTTGTGAAGCGATTTTCACATTTAAGACACTCACGGCGTCTGCGCATAGAAGATGTAAGAAGACGTGACTCTAATACCTTTGTTTCAACGTGCGAACAAAAAGGACAGTACATCTTCTAACCCCTCTTTTTTTCTTTTACTTTCTAAGCGTGATAAAACACTAGCGGTAGTGGTCAAAACATCAAAAGACCCAAACATCTAGTGTTGAGAAATAAGAAAAGATTCTGGTTTAAATAATTTTCCAATACTCAAAATTATGTTTCCAAACACAGAGTATTCCCTCACTCTACTGAATGGTGGTTTGCAAGCAACCCCTTATTTATTGTGGAATACTCGTGTGCTCAAAATGAGGCAGGTGATTGAATATGTCGTTTGGTCCTTGACTTACAATCTTGCCTATTTTGACAGCTCTACTTCTTCCTTTTAGTGGAATAGTAAAAAGCTCTCAAAAATAGTTAAACATTTAAAGAAAAATTCTTTTCTTTTAGTTTATGATCCTTTTCATTCTCCAAGTCCTATATTTTTTTCTTCCAGCCTATGTCGCTAACATGGCTCCTGTTGTGTTTCGTTTTATTCCTTATGGTGCAAAACCTATAAGCGAAAAAGTCTTTGGCAAGCACAAAACGATCCGAGGATTAATTGTTGGAACACTTATGGGTGGTCTTGTTTTTTTTCTTCAGCAAGTAGCCTATCGTTTGGGTTTTGATACCTTGGCGCTTATTGATTATGCAGATTTTCCTCTCATCTATGGTTTTTTATTAGGAGCAGGTGCACTGCTTGGTGATTTACTAAAAAGTTATTATAAAAGAAAAGATGGAATTGCGCCAGGGGAGAAATGGATTCCTTTTGATCAGCTTGATTTTGTTGTAGGAGGAATCGCTTTTAGTTTTTTTGTGTATGTTCCTTCTATTGGTGTTGTAGTTACTCTTTTAATTATAAGTCCACTTTTACATATTGGTGTAAATCATCTTGCTTTTTGGCTAGGCATTAGAAAAGAAAAATGGTAAGTTTTGTGATAGGAACCTTTTTATTAAAGTTCTAGTAAAAGAAGAGTATGATTCTTAGAAGATCGGTAAGTGGAGGAAATGTAACTTTAGTCATTCCTTATGTTGGACGAGAAGAATATCAATTCATGGGACAATGGGCAGACTCTGGAATTAATACCTATGCTATTGCTCATCGAGAAGTTGCTCGAGTAACTTCGGGTGGAGAACCTTGTATTCAGAATGCCTACAAAGCAAGAAAGGTCATTACTCTTTATGATATTTTTTCTAGCTTTAGTCGAGAGTTTGGAGGCAATCGTTCACTTGATGAAATGACTGAAATTGTAAAAGGACTTGGGCCAGACTTATCGATGGATATTCTTTTTGGGATAGGCGACTTAGTTGTCGAGAGAATTTCAGATAAAAAAGAGCTTGAAGGACTCACTCAAACTATTTGTGCACAAGAACTTAAAAGAAGTTTTAGTGCCTGGCCAGAACGTGTTTCTACTGAAGAACTTAAGGGGCTACGAGTTTATAGTTGGTTTGCAAAGAGACACTAACCTAATTTCTCATCAATTTCTTTTGCAACAGATTCCAATTCTCCAAAAACATTTTCAATATCTCTTTGGATCTGCCTAATTAATTTATGAAGCGTATTCTCGCGTAAAATATATCCTTCTTTTTCATGAACAACAATTCCTGCATCCATTAGTCTACTTAAGTGATGCACAACTGTTCCTCTTGTAAGTCCTAATTTTTCGGCAATGTCATCAGAAGAAACAGTCTCGTTACGCTTTGCCTTACGTACTAATGTAATGAAGACTCTAAAACAGCTACTATCTTTATCACGCAAATTAAACAATCCTAATGTATTACCTATCCATTGCAATTCTTCATTAATATTACTTGTATCTGTGCGACGAATTCTCAACAGAGTAACACGAAGGGCCATATTTACAGCTAATGTATTTTCATTTTTAAACTTTTCTTAGAAATATTTATATACTAGTGGCATCTTAAGCCTACTTAGTTAACTTAAGGTCAACAAAAATGGAACAACCAACTGAAAAAAATGAACAAACTGCAGATGAGAAGATTGCAGAATTAACTGATCTTCTGAAACGTACTCAAGCAAACTTCGAAAACTACCGCAAACAGACAGAAAAAAGAGTAGAAGAAATTCATTTCCTCTCAGCTAAAAGAATGATCCTTGAGATTTTGCCTATCCTTGATAACTTTGAACTTGCATTTAAATCATTAAACCCTCGATCAGAAAAATCTGATTTCATCAATGGAATGGAATTAATTTATGCTCAGTTTCTCCAGATCTTGGATAAACACAAAGTAACTTCAATTCAAACACAAAATCAAAAGTTTGATCCTTATCTTCATGAAGCACTAATCAAAGTGGAACATGAATCATCTGAAGGAACAATATTAGAAGAATTTCAGCATGGCTACATGCTTGCAGGCCAAGTAATACGTCATGCTAAAGTAAAAATTAGTGCTGGAAAAAAACAAAACAATAATACTAATACGGAGGAAAAATAAAATGGCAACAGATAATAAAGTAACAGGACTTACAATTGGTATAGATTTAGGTACAACCTTTTCTGCTGTTGGAGTTCTTGAAGGAGGAAAAGCAGTTATTATTCCAAATTCTGAGGGAACAAGAACAACTCCAAGCGTTGTTCATCTTAAAGAAAATGAAGTTGTTGTAGGACAAGTTGCAAGAAATCAAGCAATTGTTGATCCAACACATACTATTCGCTCAATCAAGCGTAAGATGGGAACAAATGAGAAAGTAGAAATTGATGGAAAAGAGTACACTCCAGAACAAATTTCTGCAATGATTCTACAAAAATTAAAGAAAGATTCTGAAAGTTATTTAGGACAAGCAGTTCGTAATGCCGTCATTACTGTTCCTGCTTACTTTAACGATTCACAAAGACAAGCAACTAAAAACGCAGGAGAAATTGCAGGACTAAATGTTCTTCGCATCATTAACGAACCAACAGCTGCAGCTTTAGCGTATGGTCTTGACAAACAAGATAAAGAACACACCATTCTTGTCTTTGATTTTGGAGGAGGAACATTTGATGTCTCAATTCTAGAATTAGGAGATGGTGTCTTTCAAGTAAAATCAACAAGCGGAGATAACTTTCTTGGTGGAGATGACATTGATGAAATTATCATGAATCATCTAATTACCAATTTTAAACGCTCAACTGGAATTGACTTGCACAATGATCCAATTGCCATGCAACGTCTTAAAGAAGCAGCTGAGAAAGCTAAAATTGAACTTTCAAGTAAAACTAAAGTTGAAATTAGCATTCCTTTCATTACTGCTGACCAAAATGGACCAAAGCACATTAAAGAAGAATTAACAAGAGCAAAGTTTGAAGAATTAATTTCAACAATTCTAAAACGTCTTGAAGCTCCTGTAAAAAACGCGATGCGTGATGCCGATCTTACAGCTGATAAGATTCACAAAATTATTTTTGTTGGAGGATCAACACGTATTCCTGCTGTACAAGAATTAGTTAAAAAAATTACAGGTAAAGAAGGAGACAAATCAGTTAATCCTGATGAAGCAGTTGCTCTTGGAGCTGCAATTCAAGCAGGAGTTATTTCAGGAGACATTCGTGATGTACTCTTACTTGACGTAACACCATTAAGCTTAGGAATTGAAACATTAGGTGGAGTAATTACAAGGTTAATTGAGAGAAATACAACCATTCCAACTAAAAAATCTCAGATTTTCTCAACTGCAGCTGATAATCAAACTGCAGTAACTATTCGTGTTGGACAAGGAGAAAGACCAATGTTTTCTGATAGCAAACTTTTAGGTCAATTCGATTTAGTTGGAATTCCACCTGCACCACGTGGTGTTCCTCAAATTGAGGTTACCTTTGATATCGATGCAAATGGAATTGTTCATGTTTCAGCTAAAGATTTAGGCACAGGAAAGCTGCACAAAATTCAAATCACAGGAACAGGCTCTTTAAGTAAAGATGAAATTGAGAAAATGAAAGAAGATGCTAAACGCTTTGAAGCTGAAGATCTTAAAATCAAAGCTAAAATCGATGCTGAGAACAATGCAGATTCTCTTTTGTATCAGACCAAAAAAGTTCTTGATGAGTTCAAAGATAATGTTGATGCGCAAACACGTAAACGTGTTGAAGATGCAATGAAAGAACTTGAAGATGCACGTAAAACAGCAGATCCAGCAACAATTGAATCAAAAATTGAAGCACTCAACAAAATTGTCCAAGAAATTGGAACAAAGATGTATGAGAAAGCTGCACAACAAGGAGCTCAGCCAGGGGCAGCTCACCAACATGAATCTTCAGAAGAAAAAACTGATGACAATGTAGTTGACGCTGATTTTAAAGAGAAGAAAAAATAAAATTTAATTTTTTTATTTTTTTGAGGAATAAAAATGGTCATTGGCATTGAATACGTGTGTACTGGCAACAATGGACGAAGTCCTATGGCTGAAGCTATTGCTAAAGATTATGTTGCAAGATTTGAAATTAATGATGTTATTGTCTCTTCTAGCGGTAGTAGATTACATCCTATGTTTGCACAGCAAGATCAAAATGATCTAGATGGTGGAATTGAAATAGTAAGAACAGCATGGGAAAATGGCTTATATCGTGGAAGAATGGAACAATTTGCAGCTGGGCTTTTAAGAGCTGAAGATGAACTTAGAAAGCCAGGGGCAGACTTTGCTGGACTTGACCGCTGTATAGAGTATGCAGCTAAAGCAGAGGCAATTTTTCGCAATGTCTCTTTATTAAAAAGAGGACTTTTTGCAGATGGTGAATATCAAAAACCTGCAATCCATAATTCAAGTGCAGATATAGTAATTGCAATGGGTAGTAGTAATGCAAAAGATGTAGGACTAATTGCAAATAGGATGGGAGTTGCTCCAAGAATTGTTCTTCTTAATGAATATGCAGGACTTGAGGGTAGCGTACCTGATGCATTTTGTAAGCGACAGGATGCATATGATGCAACATGTCTACATCTTTTAGTTGCTGTGCCAAAGACAATTAAGAGAGCGTTAGACGAACTTAAAGATCGTAGATGAAACTCCCATCAATAGAAGAATGCAATGAACTTTTTGAAGAGTATAAAGTTCCAGGAACAATTAGAGAGCATTGCAAAGCAGTGCATACCGTTGCAATCTTTCTTACACAAGAATTGATTAAAAACGATTATCCTCTAGATATCAAAGTTGTAGAACCATTTTCCTATTTGCATGATTTCATGAAAGCGGTGGTACTTGAAAATCTTACTGATCCATTTTACAATTATCATCCAACAAAAGAAGAAGTTGAAATGCATCAAAAACTTCGCTTCAAATACGAAGGCTTGTCAGAAACGTTTGTAACCTATCTTATCCTCAAAGAAAAATATCCAGAATTTGCTAAATTATTCCTTGAGCTTGATCAACTAACGCAAAATCCTCAAGCACAAGTTCGTGAAGAAAGTAAATTCATTCACTATGTGGATTGGAGAATTCTAAGCAATAAGATCGTCTCTCTTAAAGAGCGCATGGATTATATTCATCAAAGGTATGGTGATTGGATGAAGAAAAAAAAGATTAACTGGGAGAAAACAAAAGAAGAACAATATGCTTACGAGCAGAAGCTTTTTAAGAATCTTCCATTTCTTCCCTTACAGCTTAGCGAAAAAATTTCAATTTAAAAATGGTAAACAAAGATTATTATAAAACATTAGGTGTAGAACACTCTGCAACTAAAGAAGAGATCAAAAAAGCGTACAAAAAATTAGCTCTAAAATATCACCCTGATAGAGCACCAGAAGATAAAAAGGTTGAGTATGAAGAAAAATTTAAAGAAATTAATGAAGCTGTTTCTGTTCTTGCAGATGATAAAAAACGTCAGCAATATGATCAATATGGTAGCAACGCTTTCAATGGTCAAGCAGGTGCAGGAGAAGCAGGGTTTGATTATTCAGATGTAATGTCTCAGTTTCGCTCAGGCATGTTTGGTGATTTTGAAGATATCTTTGATCAACTCTTTGGTGGAGGAGGAAAGCGAGGATCGCGTGCCCAAAGAGGATCTGATCTTTTGTATGAAACAGAAATAACGCTTGAAGAGGTTTCTAAAGGCTGCGAAAAAACACTTGATCTTAACAAACTAGAACATTGTGAAAGTTGTCAAGGTCGTGGTGCTAAAAAATTTGAACAATGTCATCACTGTCATGGATCTGGATATCTTAAACGAACACAACGAACACCTTTTGGTCTATTTCAGCAAACAGGCCCTTGTCCAAATTGTCATGGTCGAGGAGAAATTGCTCAAGAAAAATGTTCAAGTTGTGATGGAGAAGGTGTTGTTCGTAAACGAAAACAACTAACTGTAAGTATTCCTGCAGGAGTTGAAGATGGTATGCGTCTTCGCTTGCGATCCGAGGGAGAAGTTGGAGTAAATGGAGGTCCTGCTGGGGATCTATTCGTTCAAGTAACAATCAAAGAACATAAAGTATTTAGTCGAAAAGAATCTGATCTTCATTTTACCATTCCTATTTCTTTTACGCAAGCAGCCTTAGGAGATGAAATTGAAGTTCCAACAATTGATGGTAAAGCTAAACTTAAAATTCCTCAAGGAATTCAATCTGAAACTATTTTACGTATGGAAGGAGTTGGTCTTCCAATTCTTAATAGTCATGATAGGGGAGATCAAATGGTAAAAGTTCGCATTGAAGTTCCTAAAAAATTAACGAAGAAACAAATTGAGCTTATTAAACAACTTGGTGAAGAAAAGCCAAGCAAAAGTTTTTTTGAGAAAATCTTTAAGTAAGATTTCCCAAAACGAAAATTCTTCACATTAAATTGCCTATTTATCAAAAATAAATCTAATTGGTTTAAAGTATAGTTAAAAGAATACTGGTAACCAATGAGTTCTAAGCTTGAGCGTCTTGTTGCAAAAGAGCAAGGATCATCAGCGCAAAGTTTTTTTGATCTTGTCAATCAAGCAGTTTTAAGAGCAAAACATTTCTTAGAAGAACAAGAAAGAGAGACTTTACAAGCAGAAGAAGTTTTGAATAATGAAGCTATTAGTCCTACCTCTTCTACATATCATCAAGTAGTTGAACGGTACGATTCTGCAACTCCTATTTGGTCTTATCTACGCACTCCTGAGTCTAAGATACGCTTTCTTACATACCTTCTTAGCCATGATCCGGTGGTTTTTGGTCAGGAATATATTTATGGTATTGATGATCCCAAATTCAAAGAGAAAAATCCAAAGATCAAAATTGACGTAGAAAAACCTTTTGTATGTCGTCATTTTGCAAGAAAGATGTATTATGCATATAGAACACAAGATCCACCACAACAAAATCAAAGTGATGAACAATACACAATTGTACGAGTGCCTGCTAAATTCCACGTTCCTATTAAAGAAGTAGAAATTACTTTTCCTTTTCCAATTAAGCCAAATCCTCCTCATGAAGAGCGCCCTCATGCAATTAATGCCGTACATTTAGGAGGAAATGTAAGAAAATATTTCAATTGGTTTTTTTTCGAACCACAGGGAGGAGCGTCTCTTTTTCGTACAGCAAGTTATCCTTGGAAGCAAATTGGAAATATTTTCACAATTTATCCAGATCATAGTATAGCTCTTGATAAAGATACAGCTCGTCCTTTAGATATTGAAAAAGCAGTTGAAGATGAGACAGTTGTAAAATTTGCTATAAATAAAGACAAGAAGATTGTTTCTGTTCAAGCAACAGGAGATGTAAAACTCACAAAAGCAGTTTATCAAATTGATTATAAAACACTTGCAAGCCTTTACTCTACCTTTGAAAAAAAAGGCAAAGCTCTTACAGCTATTTTAACCAGCGGTAACTTTTCAAAAGAAGATATTTTAGCACTCTAAAGACAAAGCATTTTAAACAATCATTCCATTTGGGAGTAATCTTTAAGTGAATTAAATGTCACCGCAAAAAAGTCAACATGCTTCCTTCTTGGAAAGAATTGTAGGAAGTCAAAGTTTTTCTCCTCGTAGGAGACGTTTTTTTGATGATGCAAGAAAAGCTGCCCAAGGTGGTTTCGTAGCTGCACTTTTGCTTGAAGCGAAAAAGGCATACGCAACTAATTATTCCAATCTTACAGATATTCTTAATGATGCAACACTCACTCATGATTCTCCAACGTATGACGTAGCAATTGGAAAATGGGAAGATAGTGTTCCTATTTGGTCTCAATTAAACTCATCTGAGAGTAAAATACGTTTTTTACGCTATATTCTCGATAAAGATTCCCATAACACTCAAACTTATGTGTATGATACTGATGACGAGAATTATAAAACAAACTATCCTGGAAAACCAATTGATCCTAAAAACCCTTACGTTTGTCGTCATTTTTCACGAAAGATGTATTATGTTTACAGGCAAGATACAGCACAATATAAACATACACCAACTCATGACAGATATAAATTTTCTAGAGCTGTTCCAAAATATCATATCCCTATCCGCGAAGTTGAAGTGACCTTTACCCCATCGTCTGTCAATAAAAGGTCGCATTTGATTAACGCAGTTTATCTTGGAGGATCTGATCGCAGTTCTTCTAATTGGTTTTTCTTTGATCCAGGAGATGATAGTATTCTTTTTCGTTCACCAACTTATTCTTGGAATGAATTTGGTACTATTTTTACAATTTATCCGGGATCATAACCTTGCAATCGATCAGCCTGCCTTAGACAGCCCTATTGATGTAGAGAGCGCTTTGGAATCTTCCAAAGTTCTCAAATTTGCAATCAATAAGAGTGGAAGAGTTGTTAACGTAGAAGAAACAGGAGATAGAGATCTAACAAGAGCAATCTACCAAGGAAACTATAAAGCTGTGTGTGATAAGCTCCCTCTCTTTGTTGATGAAAGAATAGCCAATGCCATAAAAAACAGTGGTAATTTTTCTGCTGACGAAGTAGCTTATTTACTTAAAGATCCTTTTGAGTAGAAAACAATTTAAACAAATCATCCAATCACCCGTTTTAAAATAAATAGTGGTGATTGTTATGGTTTATGTCCCCTTAGTGTTATATGCAAGTATTGTTAGTCCAGATATTTCAAATGTTATCGATTCTTTTAAAGCGCAAGATAGCTATCGAGCAGCTCCTGTGTGTGCATCTTCTACTCCACTTTCCATGACCACTTCTCCTGCTATTCGCAATGACTATACTACACAAGATGCAATAAATTATTTGCTCTCTGCAAGAAAAGAATGCGATCTACCTCCACATGAGTTAGCAGCTTTTGAAAGGTGCAGACAACCTATTCCACGAAGGATTCATGATGAGGCTACTTTTAATCGGTCAGGAAGAAGGCATACGTAGGTTTTTTTTAATTTTTAGAAAAAGGATAAGAGAAGGATATGGAGCTCATTAACCGCAATCTTTATAAATAACCCTCTTTCCTAAAACCTTAACCGCTTGAACTACCTAAACGTTCGACATGGGTAGGAGGTTATGAATGGATAAAACACACGTAAAAACAGCAATCGAGGAACTAAAGAAGTCTTCTAAGAGAAACTTTGTCCAGTCATATGATCTCATTATCAATCTTAAAAACATTGTAACTAAAACAAATCCTGTTGATCTTTTTATCGTACTTCCTTATACTAAAGGAACAAAAGCTAAAATTGCAGCCTTTGTTGATCAACAACTTTCAGCACAAGCAGAAAAGTTTTGTGATGCAATTATCAAAGAAACTGATTTTATCAAGTATAGCGATAAAAAACTCTTGCGAAAGCTTGCAGAACAATATGATTACTTTATTGCTCAAGCAAACTTAATGCCCAAAGTTGCTGCAACCTTTGGTAAAGTTTTAGGAACACGAGGTAAAATGCCTAATCCTAAACTTGGTTGTGTAGTTCCACCTAACGCAAACCTTGAAGTTCTCAGTAAAAGATTATCTACAACGGTTCATGTTGCAACCAAAAAAGGAACCAATTTACAATGTACTGTTGGAAAACAAGATCAAAGCGATGAAGAAGTTGCAGAGAATATTCTTAGTGTTTATCATCACGTACTAAAGCAGGTTCCTAACGAAACACAAAACATCAAAAATGTTCTCATCAAATTTTCCATGAGTAAACCAATCAAGATCTAAAATGGTTAGCGAAAAAAAACAACAACTTGTACAATCTCTCCTCAAAGATATTGAGGAGCATTCAATTGTAGGTGTAGTTAATTTAGAAAATCTTCCTGCACCACAACTACAAATAATGCGCTCTGCACTTCTCAAAGATGAAGTTAAGATTGTAATGACCAGAAAACGTTTGATTACCCTTGCTCTAAGTAAGAGTAAAAAAACAAACATGGACAAGTTAGCAGAAAAAGTTAGAGGAATGCCTGCTCTTATTTTTAGTAAATCAAATCCTTTTGCTCTTTATTCAACAATTCAGAAGAAAAAATCAGAAGCTCCAGCAAAGACAGGGCAAACAGCTCCAAGAGATATTACTGTAAAAGCAGGAGCAACCAGTTTTGCCCCAGGTCCAATTATTTCTGAACTTGCAGCTGTTGGTATTAAAACCAAAGTTGAAGCAGGAAAACTTGCAATCATTCAAGATACATTAGTTGCTAAAGAAGGAGATATCATTTCGGCAAAGCTTGCTGAAACCTTGAAGCGTTTAGATATTAAGCCGATGGAAATTGGTCTTAATATTGTTGCTGTATGGGAAAATGGTACCATCTTTAATGCAAAAGATCTACACATCGACGAAGCTCAATATGCACAAGATGTAACACAAGCAGCTACGTGGGCATTTAACTTAGCAATTGATATTGCTTATCCTAGCGCTGATACAACAGAAGTTTTACTTGCTAAAGCATTTAACGATGCGAAAGCATTATCCATTGAACAAAATATTCTTACTGATCTTACAGCAGGAGACATTCTCTCCAAAGCAGAAAGACAAGCTCACAGCCTTGCAAAAGAGGCTGGGGTTGAAGACTCACCAAAGTAAGAAAGAATTAAATAAACAAACAAAACATTTCCCAAGGAGGTACTAAAAATGGAATACATTTACGCCGCAATGTTACTTCATAAGGCTGGAAAAGAAATCAATGAAAGTGCTGTTAAAGCAGTTCTTACTGCTGCTGGTGCTAAAGTTGAAGAAGCACGAGTTAAAGCACTTGTTGCTGCACTATCTGGAGTAAATATTGAAGAAGCAATTAAGAAAGCTGCAGTTGCTGCACCAGTAATGGCTGCACCAAGCGCAGGCTCTGATAAGAAAGCAGACGATAAGAAAGAAGAAAAACCAAAACAAGATACAAAGAAAGCTGAAGAATCAGCTGCCGCAGGTTTAGGTGCCCTCTTTGGTTAAACAGTTTTCTTGTTTTCTTTTTATTTCTTCTTTTTTTAAAAATTTGTGATAACAATGAATGAGCAATCCCCCTCTAAGCAAACTCTTCAAGAAGAGTTAGATACAAAGCGTAAAGAAATTTCAACGCTTCGCACTAAGCTTAGTTCTCTTCACACACAAAAAGAAGAGAAGTTTCAAAAGCTGCGTTCCGTTCAAAATGAACTTCGTTCTAACAGTACACAAATTCAAAGTTTAAAAACAGAACGCGATCAGTTAACAGGTCAAGTTAAAGAATTCAAAGTACTTCGTGAAAAATTTCACCATGAGCTTAAAGAGCACATCGGTGAACATCGTTCTGCTATAGAAGAAAAAAAGCAGCTTAATCCTAAAAGAGATCTTAAAATGGACGTTCCTCTAACGCTAGGTGCTCTTCAAGCCAAAATGCGTTTTCTTGAGCGAAAGATTGAAACCGAAGTAATGCCTTTTCACAAAGAGCAAGAGCTCAATAAGAAAATTAAAGAGCTCAAACTAATTTACAAACAACAAGTACAAGTAAGAGAACTTTCTAAAAATGTAAGTAATCTTTCAGCCAATGCTGCTGAAAGTAAACGTAAAGCAGATGAATCTCACCAGCAAGTACAAGAAAAAGCCAAAAGTTCTCAAGAAAAACATCAAAATCTAATTCAAAAGTATGAAGAGATAAAAAAGCTAAGGGAGAGTGAAAAAACTCTAACTCATGAATATCTTGAAAGTAAAAATCAATATCAACAACTAAAAGATTCTTTAGACCCACTCGTTTTACGCGTGCAAGAAATTTCTAAGCTTCTAAAGAACGAAGATGAAGTTGATTTCAAAACTAAAATTAAAGAAAAAGGAGCTCAAATAAAAGAAAAGTTAAAATCAGGTAAGAAACTTCGTATGGAAGATATTCTTGCCTATCAAGCCGTTGATGAATCTTAGTTTTTTATGAAAAACGCCATTCTTTTGCATGGTACATCTAGTACACCAAATTCTCATTGGCTCCCTTCTATTAAAAAATATTTAGAGAGCAAAGGTTATGTTGTTTGGTCTCCTCAACTGCCTTTGGCTGATACTTATGATCTGAAAGTTCAACTTCCATTTGTACTTAATTACGACCATTTCAATGAAGAAACAATCATCATTGCTCATTCAGCAGGCTGTCCGCTTGCTTTAAGTATTCTTCAAAACATTAAACACAAAGTTCACAAAGCAATTTTAGTTGCAGGCTATGCAAGGATAAAAGGTGATCACAGTCCTGAACTCGTTCTACAAGAAAAGTATGATTGGGAAAAAATTAAAAGTAATGTTAAAGAAATTTATTTTATCAATTCTGATAACGATCCTTGGGGTTGCAATGATCAAGAAGGACGTTACATATTTGAGAATTTAGGAGGAACTTTAATTATTCGTCATGGAGAAGGCCATTTTGGTTCTGACAAATTTAATCAACCATACAAGGAATTTTCTTTAGTTGAAAAATTAATAGATTTGTAAAATAGAGTGGTACTCTTTTCCTCACGAAATCGTCTGCAATAAATCTGCCTTTGAAATAATTCCTTTTACCTCACCTTTAGTTGCAACTAAAACAACATGATTACTTCTTAGAAGCTGCGAAACAATACGCACGCTTGTTGTCTCGGAAACAATTGCAGGGCTCTCTTCCATAATATCTAAAACTTTTTTTGATGAAAGTTTCTGAGGATTTTCAATAATCTCGTTAAGGAGTGTTCCTTCGGTAATTGTTCCGATCACGTTTTTGTCAGAAAGAACAGGGATTTGCGAAATACCTTTTGTTTTCATAATCTGAATGATTTTTTTCAAAGAATCAGAAGTTGAAGCAAAAACAATGTTCTTATTCATAATATCTGCCGCTTTTGGCTCGTTTTTCTCTTTTAACTCTTGTAAAGTTTGAATAATTCTTTGTCCATTAGAATAAGTTGGATCAATTGTTCCTGCTTCAATTTTTGCAATAAGACTTTGAGAAACATTGGAGAGATTGGCCAATTCTTTTTGAGTGAGATTATATTTTCTTCTTAACTTACCAACTTCACTTAAAGGAATCATGATTGATAAAGCTTAGATTTACTTAATAAATTTTACTTAACAATATTCTTAAAAGAATATTTATCTCAAGACTCTTAATATAGGTCTTTTGCTCCTGAAGTTTCATGACAACAATTGAAACAACTCTTGAAACAGTAGCAAATTTTGGAAAAAAAGATCGTTTTTTTCTCATTAGAAAAAGCCTTGAGCAACCTTCTGTAGCGTGCCACATCGTGAATGCACCAACGGGAGCTGCACAGATTGATAATGCAATTTATGCACTCGAAGAAAACTTAAGAGAAACACCAGACAACGAATTATCTCTCAGAGCCTATCTTGCAATAGGGGTAGAGTTTCCAGAACACTTTAAACTATCTTATTCTGAGCAAAAATTTAATCAAAAAAAGGAGGCTAAAAAATGAAAACAGGAAATTATTTTTTTACATCAGAGAGTGTTACTGAAGGTCACCCCGACAAAATTTGTGACCAAGTTTCAGATGCTGTTCTTGATGCGATTTATGAAAAGGATCCATTTGGGCGCGTTGCTGTTGAGTGTTTAACTAAAACAGGTTTTATTGTAGTTGCAGGAGAAGTTACCACCACTGCTAAAATTGATGTACCAACAATTGTGAGAAAAACTATCACTGAAATTGGTTATGATGCCGATTGTGGTTTTGATGCGCAAACCTGTGGAATTTTAGTTTCCTTATCAGAACAATCTCCAGATATTTCTCAAGGCGTATCCGAAGGAGTTGGTTTACATCAAGAGCAAGGTGCAGGAGATCAAGGATTAATGTTTGGTTTTGCAACCAATGAAACAGAATCATTCATGCCTCTTCCAATTACCCTTGCGCATGGACTTACACAGCGTCTTGCTAATGTTAGAAAAAATAAAATTCTTCCTTATGTTCGTCCTGATGGTAAAGCACAAGTTAGTGTTGAGTATATGGATGGAAGAGCGCTTCGTGTTGATACCATTGTTGTTTCAACACATCATCATCCAGATGTTTCTTTAGAAACGATTCGTAAAGATGTTCTAGAACATGTGATTAATCCAGTTTGTAAAAAGTGGATTGATGCTAAAACAAAAATCTTTGTTAATCCTACTGGTCGTTTTGTCATTGGAGGTCCAGTTGGAGATGCAGGAGTTACTGGTCGTAAAATTATCGTTGATACGTATGGCGGGTATGCACATCATGGGGGAGGAGCTTTTAGTGGGAAAGATCCAACCAAAGTTGATCGTACCGCAGCCTATTATGCACGTTACGTTGCTAAGAATATTGTTGCAGCTGAGCTCGCTGATTGTTGCGAGCTACAAGTTGCGTATGCAATTGGCGTTGCAAAACCCGTAAGTATTTTAGTTAATACTTTTGGCACAGCAAAAATACCTGAAGAAAAAATTGTTTCATTAGTTGAAAAATATTTTGATTTTCGACCTAAAGCAATGATTGAAGAGTTACAGCTTCGTCGTCCCATTTATCGAAAAACGGCAAGTTATGGACATTTTGGAAGATTAGATCCAGATTTTACATGGGAGAGGGTTGATAAGGCTGAACTATTAAGAAGAGAGGCTAAAGCTCTCTTCGTTGTTCAGTAAACATTTTTTTCTTTTTTTTAGATGTATCTTCTCACCAAAGAGATAACAAAGAGGACAAGAAAGACTACGAAAATAACTTTAGCAATCCAAGCAGCAGTTCCTGCAATACTGGTAAATCCAAAAATAGCAGCGATAATTGCGATAATCAAAAAGATAATTGCCCAATCTAACATTGTTTTCACCTCACGGTTTGTCTTTAAGTAGCATAAGGATCATAATTACTTTACTTCTTTAATCATTATGATTACCTTAGCTAGATTTGTTTTCTTTATCTCTGATTTTGGAATTCATCATTTTTAAGTGGAAAATTTATAAATTAGCCTCACGGATAGGATAATATGGTATATCAAATTAATCCTGGAAATTTGAAAGATGCGTATGCTGCTTCAAATAGTGTCATGTGCTTAGATAAAATTACAACTAAGCGACGTGTTTATCCTGTATTAAGAGAAGTAGAACTTTATGCAGGTGATGGAGTAATCTGCTATCTTGAAGGTAGAAGACCTAAGTTAGCTCTTACTAGACTTTCCTCCAATCCAGTTTTCCAGAATGTAGATGATGCTTTTGCTCAATTAACTACCACTGGTTTATATCGCGTAGATGATAATACCCTCAGGAGAGCATTGGATGATAGAGATACTGTGAGTATAGATTTAAATAGGATTCTCTTAAATTATAGAGATGAAAAAAGTAGTGTTCTCTCTGCCTCAACTGTTGCTGCATCGCATACATTTCTTGGGCCAGAAGAGAAGAAACTTCTGGGACGTCTTTTTGGAACAGCTGGAGAATTAAAAGATAATATGCTAATGCTTCACACAGCAAGAATAGTAGATGTGGAAGTAAAACTTCCTTCTCTTGATTATATTGCAAGGAATGCTCAAAAAGGAGCCTTTGCACAGGTTGCAACAATCTCAAGTCTTGTTGAAAAATCTTCTGTAGATTTAGCTTATAGTGAAGTTGAGGCCTGTAAATTTATTGCCGAGGAAAATAACAGTGGCGACGATTCGTGCGATAAAGATACAAGATACTATGGGTATGCTGTTGTAACAGGTACACCTTTTGACAAACCAAAGCATGGAGCAGTAGGAGAGAAACATTTTGCGCGATATGACGGAGGTTCTGTAGATAAAGCAGCACACATACCGCCTAGTAGAAGAACTTCTGAGATAACAAGTAGAGAATTACCTATTCCAATCGTACCTGGCAAATCTACACCTATAGGAAGAATACCTTCCCGTAAAAAATAAATAATTTTTTTACTTCTTAGCTCTCTCTAATTCTCTTAGCCACATTAAACCAATTTTAATCATTAGTTTGTTAAACCTATCAGAAAGCTTGTACGTTTTTTTGTAAATATCATATTCAATTAAACCCATGCCACGCATCGGCGTTAAAATACGATCATAGAATTGTCGTTTATTATAGGAGAGGATTGGATCGTCAAATGGAGATTTTTTTTTATCTTTATTAAGTTCTTCTCCTTCATGAAGTTTGCTTGCAAAAAGTCCCATTTCTGTTTTTCCAATCTGCCCACCATTTTCCATCATGTAAGAAATTAATTGTTTTCCAACCATTTGTTGTTGCTCTGTTGCAAAAATAATCTTATAAACATCCTCGGGCATATTGTACTGATCAAAGAGAATAACCATACTATACAAAATGGTACGTTGATATATAAATATTACGCAAACGTATACTGGGAAATACTACTCCCAAAAGATACTTGAAGAGAAAAGTATAACTTTTATAAAGAACTCTCTTTTTAAACAAGCTAATGGCAACAAAGAAAAAAGTAATTACTTCTCATTCAATTCAACCTCTCATAAATATTGCACTTGTAGGACATGTAGACCATGGAAAAACAACGCTTACTGAGCGCTTTAGTGGTAAATGGACTGATACTCATTCTGAAGAGTTAAAGAGAGGAATTACGATTCGCTTAGGCTATGCTGATTTTACGATTTACAAATGTGAGAATTGCAATTTTTACACAAGTAAAGAAAAATGTCTTAAATGTAATAATCCATCTGCGCCTTTGCGCAAAATTTCTCTTGTTGATTCCCCTGGTCACGAATCATTGATGGCCACAATGCTTAGTGGGGCAGCAATTGTTGATGGTGCTCTTTTACTTGTTGCAGCTAATGAAACGTGTCCTCAGCCGCAAACAAAAGAACATTTAATGGCTTTACAAATTACCGGAATTTCAAATATTATTGTTGTGCAAAATAAAATTGATTTAGTATCACATGAAGAAGCAGTTGCAAATTATCAACAAATTAAACAATTTTTAAAAGGAACACCGTATGAAAATGCACCTATTATTCCAATCTCAGCAAGAGCAAATGTTAACATCGACATGCTCCTTAAAACAATTGAAGAATTCATTCCAACACCACCTCGAGATGTAACTAAAACTCCTCTCATGCTCGTTGCTCGTTCCTTTGATGTCAATAAACCGGGAACTCAAATTCCAAGTTTGGTTGGTGGTGTTTTAGGAGGAACAGTAAAACAAGGAATTTTTCATAAAGGCGATGAAATCGAAATTGCTCCAGGATATATGATTGAAGAGAAAAACAAAAAAATCTGGAAATCAATTTCAACTAAGATTGCTAATATTTTTTCAGGAGGAGAACCACTAGACGAAATTGCGCCAGGAGGATCAATGGCCATTTCAACGCAATTAGATCCATCGATTGTTAAATCAGATTCACTAACAGGAGCTTTAGTTGGACTTAAAGGAAAACTTCCTCCAGTTCATTATCAAATTAGTTTAGAGACGCATCTTTTGGAGCGAGTTGTTGGAACCAAAGAAGAAACAGAAGTAAAGCCTCTTGCTAAAGCTGAAGTATTAATGCTAAATGTTTATTCTGCAGCAACTGTTGGTGTTGTTGTTGATCCATCTAAGAAAAATACCACTTGCGTTCTAAAAAAGCCCATTTGTGCAAATCCAGGGGATAGAATTACCATTTCAAGACGGGTGGGAGATAGATTTCGTTTGATTGGGTATGGTATTTTGAAATAAGTTATTATCTTCAAGTGGTTACAAGAGCAAGTTTTATAAATTACGTTTCTTTTTAATCAAAAATGACTTCAACTGATTATGCAAAAGCTATTGATGCAATTCCTACAGGATCTTCTTTACCAATAGGTCCAGATGTAGGAAAACTTACAGAGCAATATAGCGCTAAACTTTTTTCATTAAGTGATGAAGTTGCTCAGCTATGGTCACAGTTATTTGCCTTCTATCCTCAAGGATTATTTACAGAATGGGGACATGCTGTGTATGGACGAGAGGAGTTAGCAACTCGTGAATTTCCAAGAAATGCGTATCCTATTCAAGAAGGTTCTTATTCTGCTAGATGTGCTTTGCAGAGTTTGGGGGAAAATCATAAATTTAAACCACAATGGACAAACGATCCTAACAAAAAAGAAGATAAACCTAGTGCAATTTATTTTAATGAACCAAAATTTTCTCAAATTAAAAGTGCGCTCTTTGCTGCAATGCAAGATAATTTAGAACTAAATGGGGGAGAATTTGATTATGCTCGTGCAGATGAGATTGCAAAAACTTTGTATTTTGTAGGTGCAAGTTCTACGATCAACTTAAGTGTCGTTGGTAAGGGTAGTTTTTTTGCGTCAGAAGGACTTTCTAAAATTGAAGTAAAAGTTATGCCACAAGTAGGAGCAAGGTTGGCAGGACCTCTTCCTCAAACTCCTAGAATCCTTAGTTTTATGAGAATTTTTGAAAATTCAACGAGGTATGTTGTTGAAAAAATTGAGGATGATGGGTGTGATCAAACTGATAAAAGACTTATTCCTCTTATCCAAAGACTTGTAAAATATGATCTTTCTGATGCAGCTGAATTTATTCCCGTTGGTTTACTAACACTTAATCATCTTGCAGGAGTTCGTGATTTTCTTGTAGAAGAAGTTAAAAAGAAAGTTGGGAAAGCTAGTGAGTTAGAAGCAGCACTTGCTAAGATCTAATGATCCCCAATTCTAGAAGACCTACTTTGGATGACTTTCTAAGTGGCAAAGAAAAAGTTTCTTTTAAATGGAGATTAGGACACGTAGAAAATAATGAAACTATTTTTGAGATTGGAGGAACGTTTACTCCTCAAATTGCTAATGGATTCACTATGCGTGTTGAGGTTGATATTGCTAAGAAAATGGAAGCTGTTCGTCTATCTGTTGCAAATGATGATGCAATCTATGATCCAAAGAGAATTAAGAAATGTTTAGCAGCAACTGGTTCGTCAGAAGAAGATGAGCTTGATGCAGAGTTTCTTGATAGACAGATACACAGATTAGAATGGATTTATGGTACTCTTGAAAGACAGATAAGGTTTGCACGTTATGAAGTAAATGAAACCAATGAAGCTTTTAAGTCAATGCAAAAACTAAAAGAGAACTCTCCTAAATGGGCAAGGATTTGGTACACAATAAAGTCTGGTTACTATGCTCCTGAAAGTATGGTAAAAGATGCAGAAAAAGCAGCTCAGCACGATTTGAATGTATACATTGTCATGAAAGCTGCCGCAGATTATGGTCTTAAAATGATTGATGAGATGAGAAAAGATTTAGAGTCTACTCTTTCAGGAGATGACAAAGGAAAGCTAGTAGATTATCGTGCAGGGACTTTATCAGTTTCAACGGCTTTGAACAGTTTAATTAGAGAAACTGAAAGAATCAGAGATAATTTCCAAAGACAAGCTAAATTATTTTATTCACCTAAAAAAGATTCAAGCACTTCTCAAGAGTAATACCAAACTATTTTATAGCCACAACAATTCTTCTCTAGAAGTGGTTAAGCTTATTTGTTATAATATAGAGTACTGTGAAGGTATGGAAGGGTTGTGGTATCAATACCTTAAGCTGTGGAAGATATTTTTTCCTCCTAAAAACCTTGACTTAAGAATAGTCCATGCTCTTAAAAAACTAAAACCTGACATTTTGGCATTAGTTGAGGTTGATATTGGATCTTGGCGTTCTCGTGGAAAAGATGAAGTGCGTTATCTTGAAGAAAAATTAAAGTTGCATGATCTCGTTGAAAAAGTTAAATATCCTCTCAAAGGTTGGCTCAAATTATTTCATCATGTGCCAATTCTAAATAAACAAGCAAATGCGATAATCTCTAAATTTAACTTTAATAAAGTTCGCTACCATATTTTCCATGAAGGAACTAAACGAATGGTAATTGAAGCAAATCTTAATTGTCCAAAGCCAATTACCCTTCTTCTTGCTCATTTGGCATTAGGAAAAAAAACCCGTGCTAGACAAATTAAAGAGCTCATTCGCATCGTTAATAGAATAAAAAACCCTGTCATTTTGATGGGAGATTTTAACACATTTAATGGAGAAGCTGAAATTAAAGAACTCTTAGCAAAGACTCATTTGTCTGATAAAATTAGTTTAGATAAAAATGTAAAACATTTAACTGAGCCTACATGGCATCCAACAAGAAGGTTAGATTATATTTTAACATCTGCAGCAGTTGATGTTAAGAAATACACCATTTTAAAATTTCCTTTCTCAGATCATTTACCTTTAATGATTGATTTTAAAGTGAAGTAGAATTATTTTATTTTTTCTTTCTCTTCTTACGCTTTCTCTTAATCCCAACTTCTTCTTCTACTACTTCAACTTCATCTTCTAATTCGTGCAACTCTTTAAACAAGAGTTTCTTAATTTTTTCTCTAAAGATGGCAATAAGTACAAAAATAGTGGCAATAACAAGAACAATAACTGTTTTCAAAGAAAAGCCTGTGTACAAATCAGATCCTAAGGCATTCATGATAAAGTAGCGAGGGATATGTCCTACTATAACTAAGAAAAAAAAGGTATGAAGTGAAATCCGAGTAAGACCTAAAAGACTACTCAAAACATCAGCAGGAAAGATAGGAATAGCATAACCAATAAGTGCAGCTGAAGGCCCACGTCTGGCAAACACATGTTCAAAATGTTTCATGTGATGCTTTTCAATCCATTTTTCCATTTCTTCTCGTCCAACACGCCGTGCTAAGTAAAATGCCAAAAATGATCCTATAACACCACCAATCAGAGCAAGAATCGTTCCTCCTAAAAGTCCATAGACGTATCCTCCTGCTAAAACAACAGGAGTTGAAGGAATTGGCAGAGGAATACTTAAAATCATAAGTAGAAGAAAAAGAGCATATCCAGCAATTCCTAAGCCCCTCAAATGCTCGCGAAGAAGAGTAGGATTCAAGAATTCATCCAAGGGCACAAATTGATTGAGAAGAAAAATTAAGCCTATGACTGTTCCTAAGATAATGTAGCCTCGGAAGCGATGATGGGTACGCATAAACTTTAGGTAAATAGTTAATGATTAAAAAGATTTGTAGTTTTAAATATACTACTTCTAAGGAGTGTCTTAAGGAAATATTTAAAAGTAAGGTCTCTTAATACAACTTCTATGATTATCCGTTTTACAAAACGACAATTAGGTGAGTATATGGGTCAATGCTTTGATCTAGCTTTGCAAGCAAAAAGAGATCATCGGCTGCTGCCTCCATATGTTGGATCCATCCTTGTTTCTGCTCGAGGAGAACTTATTAGTTCAGGTTATAAAAGAATGTCTACTGACGGTAAAAAAACGGTTCACGCCGAGTTTGATGCTATCAGAAATGGTCAAGGTAGTATTGATGACCAAACCACCCTTTTTACAACTTTAGAGCCATGTAGAAAAAGACGTAAAGCACCAAGCTGTTCTAGAACAATTGTTGATGCTCGTATCGGACGAATTGTTTATGGAAACGTTGATAGGTCCTTTAGCCATGCCCCATATGTGGGTGTTAGTTTTCTCTCAAGACAAGGGATAGAAGTTGTTTCTTATGATGAGTTATCTGATCGTATTGCTAGAGAGCTGATGTGTGAGCGTTATCAGCGCTGGTACTTTAAATAGTGTTACTTATTAGTGATAACATAAGCAAGATTTATAAATAAAGACTCTCTTTAAGGTCATATGAACTTACGAAAACTTGCTAAAGTTGCAATCCCAGCTTTAAGCTTATCCTTACTTGGAATGGGTATAAACACCTGGGATGTTGAAATAAATCAAGTTACACGTAGATGGCCCGCTCTTCACTTTCAATCTCAATATAATCTTCCAAATACACAAGAGCCAGAAATTGTATCACCTCTTCCTGTAGTTTCTATGCCAAATGAACGTTCCACATTAGAGGAGAGAATCGCCGAACTTCTCATCACAACTTCTAAGAACCTTGGAAAGTATACTCCTGGAGGAGTTCTCTTACGAAAAGAAGATACAAGAAAAGGACATCTTTTTGGTAAGCATGCAAGTTACTCTGCCTCTCGAACACAAAGTGCAGTTGAGGATATTCGCGAGCGAGCACTATCCGCTAAGCAACGAATTCTTGTCTATGATGAGGGTGAAGGAGGTTTTGTTCCGCGTGTTGGTGTATTACCAACAGCTGAAGACATTGGTAACTATTTTAGTGATAATGTTATTGGAAAAACCATTGAAGGAAAAGTTCTTTCATTAGAAAATAAAAATCAAAGAGAGTATCAAATTGAAAAGCTCTTTGCGGATTATGCAGGTGAATTGAAAGCGCGTGGAGTTAATGCAGTTTTTGGTCCTGTGCTTGATGTACCAAAGGAAGATAGCTCTGATAATCTTATTAAAAAAGATGGACGCTCATTTAGCGATCGTCATATAGAAGTAAGACTTATTGCTGTGTTATACGCACAAGCAATGCATAGAGAAGGAATACGTGTCGTAGGAAAACATTTCTTAAATGTAGGTCTTGGAGGAAATGGGAATGTTCACACTCAGCAAGTGCCCACGAGCGATAATATAACCCAACGTAGACGTGCAGCTCATACCTATCGAGTTTTAAAAAGGGATTTAGATGGTGTGATGGTAACTCATCTAGGTAATTATTCAGATGGTAATCGTTCAGATGAGGAGGACCAAAGACCTTACTCTATTTCAAGAAGAGGTTTAGAATTACTTACGAAAAAACATTATCCGTCAAGACACAAAGAACCAGAAACTTTTGCAAAAAACCGGAATGTTGAAGTTTATGATAACAACACTGGGGTAAATTTTGGAGGTTTAGTTGTTCTTGATGATTTATCTATGCGTGGTTTACTTGATTATATTAACACACATGAACTTTCAGAGTATGGAAAAAAACTAACTGCTGGATGTAAAACAGACGAAGCAAAAGCTGCCGTTTTAGCTTTGGATGCAGGAGCACACACCTTCATTGTTTTTCGTGCAGATACAACAGCTATTGTTGAGGGATTGGCGTATGCTGCCAATGCTGATAAACCTTTTAAAAGAAAAGTGGAGTATGCTATAAGTCAATATCAACAATTTGCAGAGGCAAGACAATGAGAAAATTCTTAAGAAGAACATTACAATTTACTGCAGGATCAGTACTCTTATCCTCACTCTATCTAGGCTTTAGAGCGCATGAGATGTATCCTTATCTTAAGGCAGATGTAGATTCTGAGTTAGAGAGAGTTGCAACAGTTGATCCTCCCAAACCAAAAGGCGGTTTAGTTACTTTAGAAGAACACGTTAAAACGGCACGTGATCTTGTTCTTTATGCTTATAATAAACCTTCAGATAATAGACCTCTCTACCATCTTAAGGTAGATAAAAGTACGAATACGATGGAAGTGTATGATGGAGAAGGAAACCTAGTGCGACAGATGCAAGTTGGAACAGCAAAAGAGCTTAAAGAAACTAAAACCCAATTTGGTGAATATGTAACTCCTAATGGTAATTACCTAGTCATTAACCATTTTAATGAACAGGAGTTAGAAAAGAAGTTTGGTGCCAATGCTTTTTTCCATTATGGAACAGGAATGCTTCAATTATCAGGACCATGGACCCCTCATATTGCGATTCATGGGGTCAGTAGCCCTAAGAAAGTTGGAATTTATGATTCTAATGGGTGTGTAAGAGTTGAAAATGAAGATGTTGAATGGCTTAAAAAAAATGTGGGTGTAGGATCAACGGTTCATATTTTTATGTCCAAACCACAAGAATAAAAGTGGGCCCGAGGAGACTTCCACGCCGCAACCTAATTTGCTTGGTGGGCTATTTTTCAAGCCCGCCTAACTCGCCTAGGTTACTGGCATTTGAACTCCCGACCATCGGTGTACTCAGACTGTACCGATAGTTGTCATATAAGACCGACGCTCCATTGCCCCTCATAAAGTCCAGGCTAAGCTACGGGCCCACGAAGCGTTACTTTAGGAGAGATCTTTAAAAGATTTTCTTTAGTAGAAGGTATAGTCGTTTTTCTTCTCATTTAGCCTATTTTGATACAAAAAGGGTCTTTTTTTCACTTTATTTATAAAGGGAGGCCAAATCTTTCCTACCTTTAAATTACAACAAAGATATATAAAAGAAAAAAAAGTTATTTTACCTCTAAACCATGAACTTTAATCAAGTTAAAAAATTGATGGATCGCAAAAAGACCTCTCATAAAGGAGAGAATGGATCTGCTTTAATTATTGGAGGCTCCGAAGAGTATGTAGGAGCCTTAGCCCTTGCAGGTCTTGCTGCTCTTCGTGCTGGTTGTGATACGGTAACAATTGCAGCCCCTGAAAAAGTTGCTTGGGCGGTTAATCGCTATTGTCCTGATCTTATGACCTACAAGCTCAAAAGCCCTTTTACTGTTAAAGTTGCTAAAGAACTAGTTAAGTATGCTGAACGCTTTGATGCAATTCTTATAGGGCCTGGCATTACTCGCAAAGCTGACAAATTCGTTCACTACTTTATTCGTAAATCTCCTAGACCTAAAGTAATTGATGCTGATGCACTCAAAGGTTTATCTTTCAAAGATTTTAGTAATTCTATTCTAACACCTCATGAAACGGAACTTGAAATGATGTTAGTTAATAGTGCGAAAGAATTTTTATTACCTAAATTAAGAGAGTGTAACGCTAAAGAAAAAGCAGAAATATTACAAGGAAATTTACGCTACTTTTTGCAAAATGAAAATGTTCTTCTTGCAAAAGGTCCAACTGATATTATTATCTCACGTAACAAAATTGCCTACAATCGTACAGGAAATCAAGGAATGACTAAGGGAGGAACTGGCGATGTTTTAGCAGGACTTGTTGTAGGCTTTTTAGCAAAATCACAAGATCTTTTCAAAAGCGCAGTTGCTGCAGCCTACATTAATGGCTTTGTTGGAGATCTTCTTTTGAAGAAAAAACACGGATATTGTTTTATTGCATCTGATATTTTAGATGACTTAGAGAAGATTTTGAAGATTGAGAAGAAGAAGTAAAAATCATTTCTTAAATTTCTGTGATCTTTTCCAAAATTCTTCAAAATAAGCACGAAAAGAATCAGCAATTTCTTTGTTAACAATTTCAATTGTTATTGCACTTGAAGATGGAAAACCAATAACTCCTACATCTTTATATCCCATAAACCAAGAAGGGGTATTGATTGCAAATGGCATGTAACGAGCATCACATCCTCTAAAACTATTTCTGTTTTCAACGATTTTTGGGTCAGTTTTAGTGTGGAAAAGAAAACGGCATTTAATTCCTGCTTTTACTCGTCTTAAATGATCTTTTTGCCAGTAAGCATGATAATATGTTGGCTGTTTTTGAGGAATTCCTAAATAAAAATACTCTTCACCTCTCTTTAATTTTTCATACATGTGTTCATGAACAGTTATTGCTCCTTTAAATCCCTGAAATACTTTGACTATGCTTGGAGTTGCTTCTTTTTGCATAAGAAGAAAAGTTGGAAGCATTCTTTCAATATTATCATAACTTTCATCAACGCTTTTCTTTCTTTCATTGAGATATTCTAATAATTTTTTAGGATCTGATGCTTCAAAGTGTTTTGTTTTCTCTTTGAGAATATATGATACTAATCCTTTTTGCATTAGTTTATCAAGAAGATGGTAAACAATTGACTTAGAAACTTGTGCTTTTTCAATTATTCGACCACTAGTTGAAGATCCTAAAGAGAGAAGAGCAAGATAAACTTTCGCTTCTCCTGTAGTCAATCCTGCTTTTGTTAATGAATCTATTCTCATAATCTCTTTTTACTTATTTTCTTTAAAAGATTTACTGTTACACCACAACTGGTGAGCTAATTGTTAAAAGAAATCTTACTATACCCAGAAACAAGAATGATAAAAACAATATCAAAGCTACTTGCAGGTTTTACTCTTTTTATAGCATCTGCAAGTCAAGCAAGTTCATTAGAACTTATGGTTGGAAATGCAAATACAACTCTTGATGCTAAAATTTCTACAGCAGTTACAGCAAAAACTAATCTTTTTTTACGTTTTCGATCAACAATCGATTATGAAAATAAAGTTGGTTATTTTGGACTAAGTGATCTGAGTTATAATCTTTCGGATGGTTTAGATGCCGTTGCTGAAGCACAATTTACAGCAGATGGATTAATTCCTCGATTAGGAATACAATATTTTGCTAAAGCAGATAATTTTAGTGCTTTTGCCATGGGAACACTGTCTATGCTAGAAGACCCAGATTTAGAATTAACTTTAAGTTCTGTCTATACTCCCCAACTCACAGAAAACGTGCAATTAATATTTGCAGGAGAAGTTGTGTGTAATGCTGGAGTTAGTGGTTATAATTATAGTGTTGAAAGAATAAGGGCAGGTATTGGAATTAAACCATTTGAATTGGGATTAGGCATAAATCTTTCTCAAACTCCTGAGCAAACAGATTATAACGTAGGTGGTTTTGCAAAGATTAATTTCTAAAATTTACTCAACTAAAATTCCAACTTTTCCTGGCACAGCACTCTTTGCTTTAGCATGATCTGAACCAATTACAACTTCAACTCTGCAAGAAAATTCTTTTTGCAAAAATTCTCGTGCATCTTCAAGAATAACAACTTCTTCTTTTTGTGAAGTAATAAATGCAGGAATTTTTGCAGGATCCTTAATCACACTTCCAACTATTTTATTTACATCTTTCCCTTTAAGTGCTTCAACACTCAAGACGCGCCGCATAACTTCTCCTATTTCTTTAGTTACCCTTAGCTCTTTGGCTAATACTTTGTATAAATCATATAACCAATCTTCAGCAACAAATAACATAAACTTGGAAGGCTGCTCAATTTTTGCAAGTTTAATGACATTTCTCATTCCATCCATTGTTGAAGAAATAAAATTCTCTAAAGCATTTGCTTTGCGATTGATTTTACTCTCATCATGCACTGGCCACAAAGAGGAGGATATTAATTGTTGTGCACCTCCTATTTCTTCACTTACGTGAGGAGTAATTGGATTCATTAAAATTGCTAAGCTTAGAATGACTTCATCAATTACTTTTTTATTTTCTCCTCCACGTCTCATATACCATCGAAGATCATCATACATCGTAAAGTAGACAAGAGAGGCTAATTCTCTTAACTCATATTTTTTCATTTCAGAACTTAAATGTTTAAGATGCTCATGCAAACGTGAAACAAGCCAAGCATCGATTGCTTTTTCTTTTCCTTTTTTTGTTCTTAGTTCTTCAACTAACGAATATAATCTCTCAAGTGTGTTTTTGTAATGAATTACTGTCTCCTCTGTCCACGTAATATCAACATGAGGACTTCCTGAATGAGCATAATAAAGACGCATGGAATCAACCCCATACTTTTCAATTGCAGAAGGAATTGGTTCAGCTCCACCTTTGCTTTTAGAAATCTTTGATCCTTTACCTGTAACCCACCAATTAACTAAAATTCCTTGCGGCCATTTTTCCTCTGGAAGAATTGCCACATGATTCATAATAAAGACTGGAAAATGAACTGTTTTGTGTTCTTTTCCACCTAAATTCATATCCAAAGGATAAAAATAATCAAATTCTTCACGTATTGGTTTCCATTTTTCTTTACCCTCTCCTTTACCTAAAAATACGTAATCAAAAAATGAAGTTGTTAGTTCTTGCTTATCGATTGTTTTGTTATTAATAAATTTAGAAACAATGTAATACGCAGGATAAAGTGTTGAATCACTAATTGGTTCAATAATCCATTTGGAATCAAAAGGAAAGGTACTTCCAAGCCAATTTCCAAGTCTTGCACATGCTCGATCACCAAACCAATCTAAAATGGATGGTAAATTTTCTTGGTATTCTTGAGGGTAAATTCGCATTTCTCTTACTTGCTCTTTACTTCTCTCTGTTAATTCTTGGTCAGAGTAGCGAATAAACCACTGATCATCAATTCGTTTGATAATAACTGGGTTTCCACAACGACAGATAACTTCTTCGCTCAAATCATAAAATACATCTGCGCGTTTACTCTCTAAAAGATCAGCTTTAATCATCTCTTTTGCTTGTTCAACTTTCATCCCTTCATACTTGCCACTATTTTTACCCATAACTCCTGTATGAAATCCTTGCTTGTAGATTTCTTTGTTTTTTTCTTCCAATATCGGATCAGAAAATGAGGAGATATTTTGCTTTTCAATAATTTCTTGTCCAGGAAATTCACCATATCCTTTAGTAATAATTATTGGAATTGGTCTAATTTGCCTTACTTCTTCAACAGACAGTTTGTATTTTTCTAATTCTTCTCTATTTTGCTGCAAAAGTTTGAGAGCTAAATAATCATACGGAGCATCAGATGGAACACTTGTAACTATTCCAGATCCTCTCTTAGGATCACAAAAAGCAGCTGGAAGAATCATAATCTCTCTATCAATTCCAGGAGCAAGTACCAACTTTCCTAAAAGGGTTTTAGGATCAACATCTTCTTTAAGAAGAATGTCATCTTTTTGATAGCGTAATTTTTCTGCAGCATCTAAGCTTACAATCCACTCCTCTCCATCAACATCAATTTTTACATAGCGAGCATCAGGATTTATCCACAAGTTTGTTTGACCAAACAATGTTTCAGGTCTAAGTGTTGCTGCAACAAGAAAAGCAGATCCTAATTGAAATTTAAGAAGAGTATACTCTTGCTTTTCAGCGTTCCCACCTTTGGAAATATCCGTTTCAGACGGATCAACTGCTACAGGACCGCAGGCAATACAGGCTGTTGCAAAATAAGGTTTTTGTGTAAGAAGTCCTTTTTCTTTTAATTTTTCAAATTGAAAATGAATAAATTTTTCATAGTCAGGATATGTTGTACAAGTGAATCTATCATAGTCACACAAAAATCCAAATTTTTTCCAATAATCTTCAACGTAAACTTCATTGAAATATTCAATAATTTTTTGAGGAGATGTTAACTCTTTTAGTTTTTCTTCAGAGCAGCCATTATTGCGCAAGTATGCAAGCCATTCCGGATCTTTTCTTTTAACTTTGGCAGCAAAAGCAATTGCTTGATTGCCTGAAGCATGAGTTCCTACAGGAAAGAGTACAACTTTTCCTTGCAATCTTTCGTAGCGACAAATCGCATCAGTATAAGAAAAACCACGCATATGACCAACGTGCAAAAAGCCTGAAATCCCTGGATAGGCAAAAATCATGAAGAATTTTTCTTTACCTTTTTTGACGACTGCTTTGCCTAAACCAGCTTCTTGCCAGTGCTTTTGCCACTTCTCTTGTAGCGTATTCCAATCAAGACCCATAGAAAAGAGAAATCCTCCCTTTTTATATAAAGATTATGGGGATTTAAAAGAGGAGGGGATTGAGTTATTAGTTGTTAAAATAACCATAAAGCAAAGATTTTTTTTGGCAAAAATTTGACTAAAACAAGATCCAAAGTTAAAGCTATTTTATTAAAGTTAGGAAAAGAAAGTAGAAATCCTTTCTTTTTAGTAGTAACATTTAAAAGATCGAGTTAATGTTATTCCATAGGAGACTCAATATGGCATTAGAAACAGTTATTGGCAATTTACAATCAGGGCATAATCAATTAGAACCAGGTACATTTGTTCATGCAGATCAATTGACAGCAGAACAGGTAAGAAATCCTTCTTTGCGCACTCACGTGTTTTATACTGCTGATGGCCATTTGTATTCTCTCGAAGAAGGAGTACCAACTCTTTTTCTCACAAGGAGGGAACACAATCTTGTATTACGTCATCTCAACGATGAAGTTGACAGTTCTTATGATCAGTTAACTAAAACTGGTAATTATCGACCTGACGTTACAGAAGCACGAGAGGCAATGGCCGCCAAAGATACGTTGCGTATTGATTTGACAAAACTTCGCTTACAAGGAACTGATGAAGAATGGCGTTACCTTAAAATAAATACAACAGAGTATGATTCACTTAATCCAGAAGAAAGAAAGTTAGCCGAGCGCTTCTATGGTCAAGGAAAGGCCTTTGATTCTGCGATGAACAAGTTGAAAGATGCTGGAATTGAGAACACGCGAGTGTACGTTTTAAATCCTGAGTATGTATGGGAACAAGCGCAAGATGGTCCCGTTGGGCATGCCTCTTGGCGTGACAATTTCGGTGACCTTGCTGACTCCGACGCCGATGATCACGGCATCGGCATTCACAACGCCTTGCTTAGGGGTACGCAAGAAATCAAGCCGTCGTAGTCGTCGTAAAGTCGCCGGAGGCGACGTTGCAAAAAATGAAGCTCCAACGGAAACAACTACACAGCGTTGCTATGAAGCACTATTAGCTAATCCAACTGCAGCAGTACAAGCAATGGATGATACAATTGCAAGTGGTTTGTCTAGACTTGTAGCAGATTACCTAGGAACTAAAGTACAATAATTCTCTCTTTTTTTTCCATATATTTTTTAAAAGAACCTTCATCTTTTCTCTTCTATGACACTTGAAGCGCAAGCACAACAGCATGTACAAGACATAATTGAAAAGAACTATCAAACAACTAAAGATACTTTTATTCTTTTAGTGTACGATGAGCAATCTCCTTTAGCAAAATTACTTAGCAAGGCCTACCAAGCAGTCATGTCAGATTATCGTCATCTTGCTCTAAACTTTGATACAGAAGGTGAAGATAAAATTCTTGCAGCTTTCGCATCGCTTCCTGCTCACTCTGTAGTAATTCTAGTTGAAAGCATTTCTTTTCGCATGACCAAACATCGCTTGCGTGCTGATCTTTTCCGCGCAGGACATAAAGTAGTTGAGCATGCAAGAGTTTCGTATAACAAAGATGATCAGATTCAAAATTATATTAACTCTTTAGCGTATCACACTCCTTATTATGTTAAAGCGAGTAATGCCATTGAACAACTGCTTATTACAAATAATTCTCTAAAAATAGAATCTGGAAATGGAAAGTATCAACTTCACGTAAATTCAGCTTTTGATGAACCACTCAAAAATACAGCTGACTTTAGTGATAATCCTTCAGCATCAACTGGGTTTCCTATAGGTGAGATTTTTACTGAAGCAAAGGAACTCGATAAAATCAATGGTGAAGTTGTGGTGTTTGGTTTTCCTTACGAACATAAGACTTTATTTCCTGAACCTTTTATTGTGGTTGTAAAAGATGGTTGTGTTGTATCTCATACAGGTCCACAAGAGTTTGAAGAAATGCTTGCTAAAATTCGCTCAGAAGAACTTGGAGGAAAAGTTCAAATTCGCGAAATTGGTTTTGGTTTAAATCGTGGGCTCTCTTTTGATCATCGTATTGATGAGCCAACTTCATTTGAAAGATTTACGGGTATGCATTTTTCTCTAGGACTTAAACATGCGATGTATCGTAAAAAAATAGATAAGAAAGTATTGCAGAAATATCATATTGATATTTTTTGTAACATTGATTGCGCATTTATTGGAGATACTAAAATCTTTGAGAATAAGGATTATGTGTTCTAGGACTAAGATAATAATATAAAGTTTGAGATCCCTTTAGTTAGGAATGATCGGCTCTGATCCAAGAGAGAAAGAAGTAAAAGCAATAGAGGCACACATTGCATCTACAGGCTCACTTGGTCTTGTTGAAGGTTTATTTTATAGAGATAGGGCAATACGAAAAGTACTTGCAAATAAAGATGATCCAGAACACCAAGCCCTTAAGAGATCTTTAGCTGGTATTCTTACAGGAGAGGATCAAACTTTCGATCTTCAAAAAAGGTCTGTTGCGTGTAGTATAGATTCAATTCCTCCAAGTGTAGATCATGGTTTTCTTCCAGCAGCAATCAAAGCTTCTGCAGGTATGGACCAGCAAATTGCTGCTATTAACTTTCTTGCGCCTTTGGCAAGAAATGATGATTCTCTTTATGATCTCTTATTTAAAATTGCAAGAGGAGACACTTCAAACATAACTAATGTACACGAAGCTGCAACTAAAGCATTGTCGTATCAAGTTTTTTCACGAAGAAGAGTTGATCTAAGACGTGTTGCTAACAATCCGATGCGCAAAGAAAAAGATCGTATTCTTGCCTACAAAATCATGGCAGGAGCAGCTTTATTTACGGATCCTTTAGTGTATGAATCTATTTGTGATCTTGGATTTGATACAACTATTGCTCATTTATATGATGCACGAAATACTCTCGCACCTTCAGCAAGAGCAAGTTATGAATTTGAATGGTCTAGGAGAAACAATACTCTTAGCCCATCTCATGGAAAAAGTAAAGGTGAAGTAAAAGTAATGGCGGTAACTGAAGCGCAGCAAAGATTCCAAGAAGAGTTGTTTACTGTTATAGATTATGTTTTAGAAACAGCACACAAGACCCAAATGCATAATGATGTTGGCGCAATGAATGGTTTAAGAGATGGTTTTCCGCAAACCTCTCAAAAACTAACAAGAACACTTTGTCAATTGGTTTCAAAAAAACCTTCTTATCATGTACAAACGCTTTGTCGTTATGCACAAGAAATGGTCAATATTTCAAGAGAAGAAGCGGAGCATATGGTACAAACACTAGAAGATGTGAAGGGAAAACAAGGTACAAGTACAGCAAAAGATTGGATGGATACAACTCTTAATACCCTTAGTTTTAGATTGGGAAAAGAACGTGATGGTTATTGGAAAAGAACTCATCTAACTCAAATTTGGACCGGCGAATATACCGCACAGCAAATAGTGTCTTGGAGAAAATAAACTCACATCACACCTTTCTCTAAATTACCAACCGTTACATCATGTTTTAACTCTTGAATCGAAACTCTCTCATTGTTTAATAACTTCTTGTAAATCTTTACTGTTTTAAACACATCCTTTTCTAGATCTAAAAATAATTGGCTAATGCCCGCTTGAAGAATCTTTGGGGTGTGTTGTAAAAGACCAATTGTTTTAGAGTATAGCATCTCTGTTGCTCCATTAGTTGTTTTTCGCAAACGAAAAGTATAATCTTTCTTATCGGTTAAATGATCAGCACCAAATGTTTCTTTAAATGTCATAACAACCGGATTTCCATGCGCATAATAAATTAGCTTTTCTTTATTTGAAAAGCTCTTAAGTTCTTGTGCATTTAATTCAATTGAAGCAATTGCAGAATAATTGTAAAATTGTAATTGATTATCATTAAAAACATTCATCTGATATCCTAACACTTTTTTACACTTAAGGTCAAGACTTAGAACACCAACGTTATTAACTAAAACACCATCTGGTTTTACTCTCAAAACGATCTCTTTAAGCTTTTCACAATCATAATCACTTAAAACCATGGGTGTGTAAGCAAAAAACTCTGCAAATCCTTTCACTAATTCTTTTGCTTTAGCAAAGTCAGATGAAAAAATGTCATAGTAAATAACATCAGCTTCTGCTTTTAGCGCTTCTTCAACATCTTTTAGAGAATAAACTAAAACATGAATTTTTTTCTCTTCAGACTTTGTTTTTGGATATTCAGGGATTGGAATCTTTTGCTTTTCTTGTGAGGTAGGAAGAAGTAAATCTAAGATTTTTTGATCTAGTTCTTTACGTAAGAGCGTTAGATCACTTTTAGGAATAAAAGAATTGTCTGTTGTAACTGTAATCTTTTCAAAATTGAAAATATTGCTTTCAAATTTTTCTAATTCTTTTTCAATTTGCTCTTTGGTTAGAGGATGTTTTTGAGGTGTAACAGCTTTTGTTTTAAGAGTAAATGAAAACTTTTTATTGTTGACCTCAATTGTAACGATAGGCTCTTCATTTTCTTTAACAACGACCTCAATTGCAAGAGGAATGCTCAAGCTAGAACCTAGTAAATTTCGTCCTTCGTGTTGTGATTGAATGTATACTTGTGCTCCATTCTGAAAACCTCGAACGATTAATTTTACTCTCTCTCCTCGCAACGCCTTATCTACTTCTTGACCTTGTTCATCAATTATTTTTTTAACAAAATCTCCCTCTTTTTCTCCTCTGAATATGATAGACACACCATCAAAAAGTTGCAAATCTTCTTCTAAATGAAGATAACCATTTTGGATATATCCTGCAAAAATTCCTCTCTTAGATGGAATGATTGGATCTACAATATTTTTTTCATTGTTAAAAAAGCCAGGCGTAAACTCTCGATTAAACGCCATCTTAAGATCTTGAATTACTTCATTACTAACTTCTTTTCTTTTTTTCTCATAATACGCATCAATTTGTTCTCGGTAACTTCTTGTGGTAGTTGCAACATATTCTGGTGATTTCATCCGTCCCTCAATTTTAATTGTTTTAGCGCCACTTTCAACCACATCAGGAATATTTTTGATCATGCACAAATCTTTAGCCGAGAGAAGATATTTTTCTCCATTGTATTGTTTTCGACATGAACTTGCACAAAGCCCTCTGTTTCCTGAGCGTTTACCAATAAGAGATGAGATAAGGCACTGACCTGAATAAGAAATGCATAAATGTCCGTGAACAAATACTTCTAAATGCGCTTTTGTTTTTTCATACATCTGCCTTACTTGTTGCTTTGTAACTTCTCTTGCTAAAACAAATACGCCAACATCTTTTTGCCAAAATTCGATGGAAGGACTATTCATGATTGTTGCTTGAGTTGAAGCATGAATTTCGATTTGAGGAAATTGTTTTTTGATAAGATGTGCAAATGTTAGATCTTGCATAATCAGAGCATCTACTCCAAACTGCGCAGCAATACTAATTTGGTTTAGAAATGCTGCAATTTCTTGATTTTTAACGAGTGTGTTAAGTGTAAGGTAGACCTTTACGTTGTGAAGATGAGCGTACTGAATTGCTTTTTTAAGATCCTCTTGTGTAAAATTAGAAGCCAAACGTCTTGCATTGAAAAGTTTTGAGCCTAGGTAGACTGCATCGCATCCATTACTCACAGCTGCCACTAATGAATCAAATGATCCAACTGGTGAGAGGAGCTTTAGTTTATCCATGAATGTATATTTTTGAATGTGTTTTATAAAAGTTAGGGCAGATAATTTGTATTTACTTTATAGTAGTGTTTTAAAGAAAATTTTATAAAGTGAATGCAACTATTTTGATCCAATGGAATATCCTGATCTTGTATTGGATGAAAGAGTAAACCAACTGAATCTTCAACTCATTGGGGTTCATCACACTCCCGATTTTTTTGAGACTTACGAAAATTTTTTTAGAGAACAAATCGACAGGTCTCCAGCTATGTTTATTGAAGACACAAATAGTTTTGAGTTCAAGTACGGAGGATTTTATGGTGAACTAACAAAAATAGCTACTAGTAATAAACCGATACCAGTGTCGTGCCAGACTCCACAAATGACCTCCAGCCACTTGCTGACCTAGGGCAAACGACTATAGGAACTAGTTTGATTCTTCATTCACTCTTTTCAGTTACTAATAAAAAACAATCTCGGAGAAGTTTGCTAAGAGAGACCTTAAAACTTTTTGGGGGCACACTTCTTTTAAGTGGTGTAGAAGGATTTAGGAGCCATAGTCAAGATATTGGTGATGAAACCATGGTTATAGATGATGCGTTAACTTATGGAACGATAATGGATTATAGAAATCTTCTCATAGCAGATAATTTAGATAAAATTAGTAGAACGCTCAGTTTTAGAAGTCAAGTGCCATTTTTTATTGGAAACGCGCACGTTAAAGGTATTAGTGCTTATTTACGAAATCCTCTATTAAGGAAAAAAAGATTACTTTACCTACCACAAGATTTGTTAACTAAAACAGGAGTAAGAAAGTATGAATTTAACATGGGTGATTGGTCTTTAAGTAAAACTTTTTAATCTTGCTCACCTAAAGTAATAAATACTTAATTTCTATACTAACCTTATGCGCAATAAACAAATTGCTCAACTCTTCTCATCAATTGCCGATATTTTAGAACTACAAGCAGTCCCATTCAAACCACAAGCGTATCGAAGAGCAGCTTTAACCATCGAAGGTTTACAAGAAGATATTGAAGAAATCTATAAGAGAAATGAATTAGAAGAAATTCCTGGCATTGGAAAGAGTCTTGCTGAAAAAATTGAAGAAGTAATTAAAACCGGAAAACTAGACTATTATGATTATCTTAAGAAGAAAACAAAAATTGATATTGAAAATTTGCGTTCCATTCCAGGACTAGGACCTAAGAAAATTAAAGTACTTAATCAAAAGCTTGGCATTAGAAACCTTTTTGATTTGGAAGAGGCAATTAAGAAAAAAAAGATTCAAAAGCTTGCTCACTTTGGGGAAAAAAGTGAACAAGTATTACTTAAAGGTCTAGAGTATCTTAAAACTAAACCACATCGTCTGCCCTATGCTCAAGTCTATTCTCTTGCTCAAGAGCTTTTAACTTATTTCAAACAATTTTCTTTTGTTGAAAAAGTTGAAATTTGTGGATCCTTTCGCAGAGAAGAAGAAACCATCGGTGATTTAGACGTACTTGTTGTCTCAAAAAAACCAAAAGAAGTAATGAATGCTTTTGTTACGTTTTCTAAAGTAAAAGAAGTTCTCTCTCAAGGTCCAACTAAAACATCTGTTAGGATCACTGATGGTTTTCAAATAGATCTTCGTGTTGTAAATGAAAAACAATTTGGCTCTGCTCTTTTGTATTTTACAGGAAGCAAAGAACACAACATCGAATTACGTAGAATTGCTCTTAGTAAAGGATACACTTTAAGTGAATATGGTCTTTTTACTCTCAAAGATAAACGCTGGATTGCTGGTCGAACTGAAGAAGAAATCTATAAAAAATTAGGTCTTTATTATGTTCTTCCTAAGCAGCGTAAAGAAGGGTTATTGCGAAAGTTAACATCTTAAGAAAAATTTAGTATATTGGGCTAGATAACAAACACTCATCATATATTCTCTTACGTAATTTATAAAAATTAATCATTATATTAATCAATTTATCTACATCCTTAAAATTTGTCAGGGCTTCTTTCATCAACTTACTATGATAATGCTCATCTATTACAATATGGCCTGAGAGAAAAGATTTATATTTTTCATATTTTTTATTTTTAGGAGTGTTTTCACTAATTACTCTAAAATTGAAAGAGAGAGTTAATTCTCTTAAAGCAATAGTTGCCAAACATCCTTCAAAACTTTTAGTACATTCTTCACTATACTCTAAATAATCTTTTATTGGTTTTGAAAATTTTAATTCTTTTGTTAGTTCTTTTACCTTTTTGGTATTCGCCTTTCTCACAAACTCTTCTATTTTTTTGGTATCTATTCCTGCTTCATAAGCTGCTTCAAGCATTGGGACATAATGTGGACAATAAAATTCTTTTCTTGTTGGAATATTTTTAGTTGCAATCTCGCCTAAACTTAAATTTAATAACAAATAAGCTAATTGTGTATTTTCTTGAACAGCAAACGGATTTTTACCCTTTAAACGCTTTACTTCAAAGAAAAGTAATGAAAGAAGGTTCGCATAGAAACAAACCGTAAATAATAAGCTTGCTCGGATCATATTCTCTAAAATATGCTGCTCTTTTACATACATCGCTTCATGATTCGTAATTGACTCAACTAAACTGACTAATTCAGGATATAATGAAGACTTTTTAAAAATCGAAGGAAAGTTAAGTTCGAGCATACACTTTCTAAAATTAACAGGTATTAAAGCTTTTGTACTCCTTCTTAACCAAAAACATTATAAATGGCCCCTCGATTTTTCACACGTGTTGGGGTTGTAGCTCAATCTGGGAGAGCACTACGCTGAAGTGCTTACGAAGTAAGTGTCTAGCAAGCTTCGTTTGCTCATGAACGTAGTTGTTGTGGGTTCAAAAGCTGCATGCCAAGGTTTTGCATGGGAATGAAAGTCCCACCAACCCCACATCTTTTTTTTAACATAACTTTTATTAACTTTTAATTTATAACAACTGAAGTGAAACATGATATTTTTCTAGGTGGTCCATGGGAACAATACGCACCCTTCCCTTACAAAACTCATATTAAACAAGCCTTTCCAAACAAGAAATGTTTTGATCCAGAAACAGATTCTAATCAAGGAACTTGGTTTGCTGATAACTATGAAGGAATTGAAAATTCCGCAGCAATGGTAGCTTTGGTACCAAGCTTTCCATTTCCAGGAGTTGGTCCTGAGGTAGGACATTTTTATCGTGCAAACTGTAAGAGCGATCCTACAAAACCTTTAGAAAATCTTGTGATAATCTGGCCAGAAGCAGTAAAACCTGATTTTGGAAAAGAAGTTGCTACTAAAATGGGATATGTAGTTGAAAATTGTGAGCAAGCTATTGCAAGATTAAGAGTTGTTTTAGAAACCTGCAAGTAAGTTAAATTTATATACTCACATTATTTGATTCTAGCTTAGATGTCATCTAAAAAAAGAGTTAGTGTTAGACTTTTTCAGGAACACAAAACTTTCTTTGCAACTGTTGCTCTCATTGTTCTAATCTCTCTTCTTGTTGGTGTAAATTCTTTAGAAACACCTACTGGATACGTTACCATTCAACCACTTCGTTATTTAGTTGCTGGAAGTCAAGTTGACTTAGAGATAAGGGGAATTGTTGGAGTAAAATCAGCAACTATTCATGTGAATAAAGATGTACACGAAGCAATTATCACTTTTGAGCAACTAGTAACTCTTCCTCCTTTTGATGGAATCATTTATTCTTTATTTCAAGGAAAAGTAAACAAAGATGATGTTACAGCAAGTATTGATAGAATTGATTTTACTCTCAAAATTCTTGAGCAAGATTTAGTACAAAAAGGCTTAGCAAAAGAGGATGTTTCTTTGTATGTTAACAATCAAAAACAATTAACTACTTTCCTTAACAAAGAGGGAGACTATCTTTTCTTTGAAGTATCTGCTCCTTCATTAGGAGTCTATGTGATTGGTAAAGCTAACAAAGTAGCTGATGAAGCTCCTCCTGCACTTGTCACATTGCCCTCAACGCAAAAGGAGCAGGTATCGCCTAAAGAAAGTGTAGAAGAAGAGCAAGAACAACCTCTCGTTGGTCGTGCTGAAGAAGTACCACAACCCCAAACACCATCTTTATGGGAGAAAATTAAACGTTTCTTTAATGGTCTTTTTGGAGTAAAATAAGTTGTGGACAAAAGTTTAGATGTTCTCTTAAAGATCTGATTGCTTCTTCAAGCAGCTTTGCTGAAATTATCTTCTCTTTACCATCCCACACATCAAAGATTTCATAGCTATCATCTCTTTTTCTTAAAACGGTGATCCAGTGAGGATAATGAACTTCGTAATAAAGATAGTAATCATCGATGAGAAGAATGGGAAATGAGGATAAATGCTCATCAATTAATCCTAACGTTATTTTTTCACACTTAAGAGAAATATTTGCAGAAACTTGGCCTAGCCATTGCACAAAACGTTGATTATCAGCGATGAGGTCAAACTTTGCATCATATTTTTTAATAAAATAATCAAGATGACCCAAAACAAAAAAATCCCTTGAAAAATCTAAGGAATGGTTAAGAATTGCTCTCTCTTCGTTTCGAGTAACTTCTTTTCGAGCAGCTTGTAATAAGCAACAAGCAAGACAGGTTTCATAGGTTGTTTGCTGATAGGGTTGAATCATTGTAAGCGCAGGATTCTTCATTACTTAAAAATCATCTTCATTTCTATTTTTTATAATTTTAAATCTCCATAAAGAGAAAATAAAAAAAAGAAAAAACAAGAATTAATACCCTCTACACTCTTTGCAATAGTAACGGTTGGCGTTTTCAACGACAATTCGTTTGCTACAGCCTTTACAGCATCGCTGTATCTTAAACTTCTTTACCTCCTGAAATATATGTTGCTTCACATTTATCACCTTCTTTTTTTAAAGAAATAGTACAACTCTTTGAACTGTGTAAAGAAAAGATTACTCCACTAGCACCTCTTCTTTTTGGTAAGAAAAACATCTGTAATTTATAAAGAAAGAAAAACTAGTATATAAATATTTCGTCATCTCTCGACGAAAACATTCAATTTTAACGCTCAATCACGTATGAAGCAAAGCTTGCTTGCTCAATATTTTGCTTAGGTGCTGCTTGCTCAACTTCGATAATCCACTCTTTGTCAACGCTATTTATTCCATCACTTATCTTTACTTTTACCTTTTTGTAGCCAGGTGTTACAAATACTCGCTCAATTTGTTTAGCATTCTTAATTTGTCCTTCCTGCACACCAAAACTCCAGGTATACGTGAGAGGATCTTTATCAGGATCATTTGCCTCTATTGAAAAAGTTACAGGCTCAAGCATGCTAACTCGAAGAGGGGTGTTAGGTGAGGAAGAAACGATTTGCGGGGGACGATTGGTATTCTTAATTGTTATTTTAACTCCATGTGTTGTTTTTTCAACACCATCAAAAGCAACAATCTCCACAACTTCTGTTTTTTGCGAAGGTATAAAACGATCTTCTATTTTTCCTAAGATTGTTGATGCTTCGCTGTAATTATCAACACTGGTAAAGTTTGGCTGATAATGAACAACTCCCTCACTAAGATACATTTGCTCGCTATTGTTGTGCAAACTTACGCTAACATTATCATTATCTGAATCAGCTGTCTTAATTTCAAAAGAAAGTTCACGTCCTTCTTCTACAACAAATTCATCTTGGGGAGTTTGAATGGAAGGCGCTCGATTCTTTTTTGTTACTTGAACTTTAACTGGCTCTGTTGTACTTAATTCTCCATCCGTTGCCGTAACATAAATGAGATATTCTCCCTCATCATCAAAACTTGTTTTCCATGTACCTGCTCTTTTTTGTAAAGGTTCTGTGAAATAAAAGCGTACGATATCTGCATCAGGATCAGTTGTATTAACTTGCAAAGCAAGAGGTTCAGTTTCTTGAACTACGATCGTGCTATTACTTACGATAAGTTGAGGTGCTCTATTTACATTTGAAATAATGATTGGTACTTGTTCTGCTACACATTGATCTTTAGCACAAGCTTTAATCTCAACATAGAATTTTTTCTTATCTAAGAGGAAATGTTCTAAGCGTAGCGCATTAAGAAAATTACTCACCATTCCTTGTGAGCGCATAATTGTTTCAAACCCTGGGATCCATGTAAATTTTTTTGTTGTTTTGTTAAATATTGCTCCTTGTGGAAGATTAAAAACCTCAATTTCGATTTTATCATTATCGGGATCAGAGACATCAATTACCCACTCTAATTTCTCTCCTTCAGATCCTTCTACCTGTTCTGGTACAAGAAGTGTTGGTGCTTGATCAACATTTGTAACTTCAACTTTTACAATTACTGAGACATTGTGCACTCCATCTGACACAGCAATGGTTACATTGTAAATTCCGGAATTATTATTTCCTGTCTGCCACTCACCTTGTTCATTAAAAGGTAGAGAATAAGTATAAGAGAGAGCATCACCATCATCGTCATGCTCAGGAACCTCCATTTTAACAATCTCTCCTTCATTTACGTGAATATCTCCTAGGTAGACTTGTGGTTTTCGATTTTTATCAGCAATAGATACAAACCACTCTTTTTCAATGGTCGTTTCTTCATCGCTCACTTTTAAATTAAGATGATATTCACCTGCACTATCATAATCAAAGTAATATTCACCTGTTTTTTGAGAGCTAATTTTTTTTCCTTCTAAAAACCACTCATATGTAAGATCTAAACTATCTTCATCTTTTGTTTCAACAAAAAACTCAAGAGTACTATCTTCGTTTAAGGCAACTAAATCAGAAACTGAAAAAGTTTCTGTAATTTGCGGTGGTTGGTTTTTATTTTCAACCTGTACTTCTACACGTAAAGATGCTGATAATTTGCCATCAGAGGCGGTAAAATCAACAATATATACTCCAGCATCATTATACGTTGTTTTCCATTTGCCATTTTGATCAAATGGAGAATTAAAAGTGTACGTTAAGATGTCTTGATCAGGATCTTCAACAAGGCTTGTAAGATCAACAGTTTGCGTTTCTAAAACCATGACTCTTTTATCAGAGAGAATAGGTGGTTGATTTTTATTTTTCACAATAAGTTTTACTTTTTCATCTACTTCGTTTACACCATCACTAGCAGTAATTCTAAGGTCATATTCCCCTGCATCATCGTATCCAGTTTGCCACTCTCCTTTTTCATCTAGAGGGGATGAATACTGATATGAAACTTTATCATTATCTAAATCAGATGCAGATGGTGTAATTTTAACAAAATCTGTTTCTTCAACAGTAAAGACTCTCGTTGCTGCAAGAACTACAGGAATAACTAATACGATGAGAAAAAGAAAAATTATTTGTTTTCTGCTTATGATAGTCATATGAGCCTCAATAAAAAGAAAAAATTAAATCAAAATATTTTATCTCACTTTGATTTTAAAAAATCCCTTAAGGATTTTTTTAATTTACATCTAACGTGATGTCTTTAATTTCTGGAGGGGTGTTAACGTCCTCAACCACAACTTTAATTTTTTTAACTACACGTTCCTTTCCATCATCTGCAATTAAAGTTATAGTATACTCTCCATGGTCAGTATAACTTGTCTGCCAAACACCATCGTTACCTACAGGATCGCTGATTGTAACTTTTACTTCATCTTCATCAAGATCGCTTACAGAAGGTTTTATGGAAACACTCTCTCCTTCTTTGATTGTGACATCATCCACATTTTCAACAACAGGTGCAACGTTAACATCAAGTACAGTGAGCGCAAATTTTTGTTCAGTTTCTAATTCACCATCATTTGCTTTAATTGTTACTTGATATTGTCCAGCACTTGTATGATCGGTTGCAAATGTTCCAGATTTAAGCGGATCAGAGATAGTTGTTGTGACTTCATCTTTGTTAGGATCAGATACTTTAGGTTTTACTTCAACGGTTTGACCTTCTTTTACGGTCATATCTGAAACTTGTTCAATCACTGGTGCGACATTTACTCGATCAACCACAACTTTAATTTTTTTAGCGGTAGTTAACTTTCCATCGTTTGCCGTAAGTGTTACAATATATTCTCCAGCATCTCCATAATTTGTTTTCCACTGCCCAGATTGGTTGAGTGGGGAAGTAAATGTATATGTAATTGGATCCTCATCAGCATCAACAATATTTAATTTGAGTTTGATTAACTCGTTTTCTTTTGCTTTGATTGTAAAATCAGTTGGTCCTAGAAGGGATTCTTCACTATTATTTTGGGAGAGGGTTGGAAGTTCTACAACTTCTTCAACAACTCCTTCTTGTTGTGCTAAATCTTCTTCAATTTTAGCAATTTCGGCTGCAAGTTCATCTTGCGCACTATTATCTTCATCTTTTGGAAGATCATACGCTTTATAATCAACACATGAGATCATTAGAAGAGCAATACTTAGTAAGAAGAATCCTACCAACACTTTTTTCATAACTAAAACACCCCCACTGTAAAATTAGGTATTTTGGAGAGTAGCCCTTATTTAAAGATTTAGAGACAAAGAATATATCAAACAAATATAGCTATCAAAGAAATAGATCATTTCTACATTATGGAATGATATACCTTTTTTTTCTTTTTATTATCTAGCATCTGGCAAAAATAATTTTTTTCTATCCTTTAGTTGTTCATTAAATAGAACATACCCTATCGGTTCTGGCCATCTTGTATAAACACCAAACGCCCAAATGATATCAACCAACTCTCCATCATTTTGTTGACAATCATCTAATTTTTGAGGAAGTGTAAATAATCTTAGTTTATATTCAAATATATCTCTTGGCTGATCAGTTAAAATTTCTAGTGGAGTTTGACTTGGATTTATTTGGTGTGGTTTTAAAGCATTTACAACTTCCTCTTTTACTTCCGTTTCCTCTTGTACACCTCTTAACCTTAGATACAGTTCATGAAGACGTGATACTGATCTAGAATTGAAATAAGAGCTTGAAGAACTTATAGAGTGCCAGATGTGGTATGAAACTAATAAAAGCTCCTCATCGTCTCCTGTTCTAGCTAATAGTGATGGATCAACAACTTGGAGGTGTGGGAAGAGTTTTGCCAAATTTCTTTTTGTTGGAAAATGGTGTTTATTATAACTACTAAATGGTTCATGTGGATGATATAATGCTCTTTCATTCAATCCAAAACTAGCAGCTATATCTCTAATAAATCTTGAATAATTTCCATCAACTGGTTTCCAAAAATTATCAAATAAATCAGGAGTAAATAGTCTATCAGCTTCATCTGCTATTACAACTAAAGCTTCTAGGATTTGTTGTCCTGAAAGAGATTTGACTTCTGCTAATTTTTTTGAAAGATCACGTCTTGCTCTTCTTGATGAATCAGTTTTTCTAACTAATTGTCTCATACTAAAAATATAACTCTAGTATTATTAAAAAGTTATTGATCTACGATTGAGTATTCCTCTTACAGATAAGATATCTTTAAATAATTCTAGAAAATAGTAGTGTACCATGGTGAATCCAGTAAAAGATTCAGAATTAATTGTTATTGATGGTAAAATCTATCATCTTGGACTAAAACCACATCAACTCCCACCCAATATCTTTGTGGTAGGAGATCCAGCAAGGGTTGATAAAGTTGCGATCCATTTTGGATCCATTAAACATCATGCAAATAATAGAGAATACGTAACAGTAACTGGAAGTTTTCAAGGAATGCCTGTGAGCGTTATTTCAACAGGAATTGGAACTGGTCTTAATGCAATGCTTGAATTGCATCAACAACAAAGAATATAAGTTTTCTGTGGTAGCTTTCTCACCACACACTAATATAAACTCTCTTTTCTAAGAATTGATATGATTATCGATCTTAATAAAAAACGTGATCAGTACTTTGCACAACCAACAAGAAAAGAAATTGTTGCACGCATTGCAAAAGGGAGTGGTCCATTTACTCTAAGAACAATTCAAAGATTAGATGAAGAAGATAAAGTTGTTGTTGGAACAAAAGATCAGTCTCTTGATGAGTTACTTGAAGGTAGAGGAGAAGTTAACTCTTTAGATCTTGTTTCTAAAATTGATTCTCTACTAGGCGATAAACTTCTGATTCTTCCTGCACATTATCATCTTGCCTCGTGGGATGCAAGACTTGCTCTAGTCTATTCTTTAGATACTTTAGTTCATCTTGAATCAGAAGAAGTAAAACGAAAGATGTTGGGCTCAAAGCCACTTCCTTACGGAAAGTTAAGTGCGAGCACAAAAGAAAAAATTCCTTGGGATCCAGAAGAGGTGCTTTCAACCGCCTTTAATCTTTTACATCAAAGAGTTGCAAGCGAAATTGAACAAGTACACCTTGGCTATATGTGGGTTGGCAGTGATAATCATCGAAGAGTTGTTTCATTGTATAGAGCAATTCAAGGAGCAGAACTTCGTGCCTTTCAAAATTATGCCTACTTTAAACTCTCGCCAGCAATGTTAGGAAAAGAAATAGATGAATGTATGAGATCCGATGACAGATCAGCTCTTACATCTCCTCAGCTTGAACGTCGTATTAAAAAACTTGCACGATACGATCGTTATCTGCGCAAACAAGGTATTTCTGATAAAGTAATGAAACTTGATGTGTCGGCATCTGATCTTATTGAACCAGATCGTTCATGGTTTAGATATCAAACAGGAAGAGAAATTTCAGCACCTTCTCGTGCAAAGCCTAATCAGCCTTACAAATTTCATCTAACAAGTATTCCTTTTGTTAAACATGCTGACCAGTCTAAATATAGCCATGTGTGGAATCTTCGTGGAACATGTTATAGTAGAGATAAATTGTACCGCTCTGATCGACGAGATGGTGGCTTTGATGAAGATTTTTTTGTTGCACAAGAAATTGCAGGTTATCATACTCTTCAAGCAATGTACAGACACACTTTTGGCAAACGAATTGAAGTATGTCCTTTTGTTATTCCAACAGCAGCAATGATGGAATATGTTGAAAAACTGCGTCATCAAACGCTTGTTGCTGTACAAAATCACTCTGGGCGCTACTCTCTTGAACCACTTAATAATACTTCAATGGAAAATTTGATTGCAAAGAAAGTTATTGCTCAGGGTTATAACGCAGCTTTCACAACTCGTTTAGAAAGATTCAAAGAGCAAGGAGAGGATCCTCTTGCGCATTTAATAACATTTGCCGCTTAAAATAAGTATTCACAGTAAACAATTTTTGCATTTGCTGGTTCATCAAAGAAAATTTTACTTTTTGCTTTGCGATAGAAATTAAATGCAGCACCTTCGTTTTCTTTAATCTTTTTTTCATCAACTTCTTTTGCATTAAACCCGCATCCTTTCTGCTCAATTCCAATCACAAATCCTTTTTTTCCTAAAAAAAGATGAAAAGCACAAGGCATTTTAAATTCGCTATAACTTAGAACATTTGACCCAGTTTCATTAAGAAAATGAGCAACTTCATCATGTTCATGATCATAGAGCCAGTTGTATAAATCAAAAGGCGATGATAATACCTGAGAATACTGTGTGTTGAGCAAATCAACAATTTTCCATTTTATTTCACCATATAAATCAATGAGTTCTTTAGAGTGTTGTGCAAAAGATTCAACAGTGTGAAGATGAAATGTTTTTTTATCAGAATGTTCAATACTTTTGAGCGCTTGAGAGAGTGTGTAGGAGAAGTAGATAACCATCTTAATTAGGAAGATTGTCGTTTTTGCTTTTTCCTCTTTTTCTATTTCCTTTTTGCTGTATTTCTTGTAAAACTTTAAGAGCAGGGCAGGCAAACTCTACCCTTAGTGATTGGGAAGAAGTATCTGTTAGCAATTCTCTAATTTGTTGGTTTGAAATTCCTTCGTATAATCGATCAAGCCAATCTTTAACAGCGCCTACATCGTACTGAGGTGATATTTTTAAAGTTCTTGAACCATATGTTCCTTCCTCAAGAAGCTTATCTATTCTCTCTTTAGCTGGTAGTTGTCCATTTTCTATTCTAATTCCTATACAAAATTTATCTTCATATTCATCAGATTTATCTATTGTTGCAAGAAAAAAATCACAACTATCTTCTAAAAATCCTCTCATTCTCATTACGCTTTTAAGTGCTCTACCGTAGCGAAAATGAAAATAGCAATCAGGTTCTTCATCCTCCTTGAGGATACGTGCTGGGATATGGTCATATGCAACTTTGTAGTAAACTGTTCTATCATGGTTAAGATTTATGAGGGCCTGACTACTAAGATTTTGAAGAATCTTCTCGATTGGATCTCTCGTGTCAACTTTTACTTGACCATCATATCTTGCAGCTAAATTATCTTGTGCTCTTCTTTGAATATACTTCATTACTTGTTGTCTTGAAGGCTCTCTAAATTTTGAGACAACAATTACCTCATGGCCAGAAGTATTTGGGGTAAAGGGGCGCTCATAAACGTAATTAGGAACAACAGCTTCATAATCAAGAAAAGAAATGTCTTCAAGCATCTAAAAAGTTGAATGAAGAACTGATTCTTATATAGTTTTCGAGCTTATGAAAGCACAGTTTTCGTACTCTCTCCTGGCTCACTTTCATATAATTTTTCAACGGTAGCAATGGTTACTTCTTCTAGAGCAGCAGCAGATTCATCTGAAAGTAACGCTACCTGCGCTGGTGATGAATAATGGTCATAGACTATATCAACTAAGGATCTCATTTCTTCTTGCGTATAAAAATAAAATGTACTTCCAAAAGTTTCTGAAACGCTTACCTTATGATCCATCAAAAGATCAATTGTTGCACGTTTGTACAACTTCCCTTTTTCAAGTTTGATATTTACATCAAGTGATTGAGCGTAATCTCCTGATTCTCTTAAGAGTGCAACTGCAACTCCTAGACTTTTTCCTTCCAAGTGACCTACACCTCTAGAACTGATACCAAGAGCTGCATGAACATATTGATGTGCTTCTTCTCCTTCATTTAATGATCTTGCTTCACAGAAAAGTCTTGCATTGCTTTCATATCTACTATCATTTTTTTCTAAGCCGACGAGCATATCTGCTGAAAGTTTGGAGATAAGATCCTTCAGATTTGAAGTTTGAGAAAATTCCTCCTTCTCTCTTATACCAAGACCAATGTAAGAACTCGCTTGTCTTCTGATATAATCATATACATCATCTTCTGTTGGCTCTCTATATCTAAAAAGAACAAGCACCTCAAAACACGATTCATCATCTGGGTGAGGCCTCTCATATATACAATTAGGCACAACTGTTGTAAATCCTGGAATTTCAGCTTCCATAGATGAGGCTTTGAAGTTCTTTGTATATAATTTCTTCTGTTTAATCTTAATTTTAAGCTAATTTTTTAAAAAACAGGGCTTTTTAGATCTTTATGAATCATTTAGTCATATCCTTTTACAAGTACACAAAGCTTCAAGTGCCAGAAGATGTACGTGAAACGCTACGCTCTTTATGCCAATCACGTAGTATCTTAGGAAGAATTCTGATAGCAGAAGAAGGAGTTAATGGAGCAATCTGTGGAACAAAAGAAGATATTGTAAAATTTCAACAAAAAATAAAAGAAATTTCTTTTTTTTCAGATCTTACCTATCGTGAACAAGATGTTTCTCATCAAGTTTATCATAAACTAGTTGTCAAAGTAAGAAAAGAAATTGTTTATTTTGGCGTACCTGTCTCTTTTGCAAAAGAAGGCACTCATTTATCACCTCAAAATTTGAAGAAATGGTATGACACAAATGAAGATTTTGTAATCGTTGATGCTCGTAATGCGCATGAAAGTGAAGTTGGAAAATTTAAAGATGCAATTCCTCTTCAAATTAAAACCTTTAGAGAGTTTCCTAATCAGTTAAAAAATCTAAAACAACATAAAGAAAAAAAGATTGTTCTTTATTGTACAGGAGGAATTCGCTGCGAAAAAGCATCAGCGTATCTTAAAGAACAAGGTTTTGCTGACGTGTATCAACTTGATGGCGGAATTGTTAATTATGTCAATCAGTTTCCAAATACGTATTGGCAAGGTGGTTTATTTGTCTTTGATGATCGACTAGTCTCTGAAATTGAAGAGCCTATTACTTTTTGTCAATTCTGCGAAGCTGCTTGTGAGAAATACACGAATTGTCATAATCTTACCTGTGATAAACTTTTCATTGGCTGTGAAAAATGTCTTAGAGAAATGCAAAGTTGCTGTTCATCTGATTGTAGAGAAGCTCCACGTAAACGTCAAGTGAAAAAAGTACCTAAATTATCTATTGGTAAAATTGAAAACTATTTTGCTCAAAAAAATGTTGCTCTTGTTAAAGTTGAAAAAGGAACAATTGAAATTAACAAAAATATTTTTATTGAAGGAAAGACGACTTCTTTTTCTCAGCAAGTTAATTCTTTAAGAGATTTCAATGGGAAAGAAATTGATGTAGCACAAGAAGGAGAGCTTGTAACTTTTCCTGTTTTGCAAAAAGTTAGGAAGAATGATTTAGTTTGTGTTGAGTAGAACTATGAAAAAAATATATCTGGCTTCAAGTTCACCAAGAAGAAAGGAATTATTAAGACAATTAATTGGAGATCATTTTGAAATTATTAAAAGTAATTATGAAGAAGATAATAGTTTAGATATGTCTCCTGTAGATTTAGTATTACATCATTCTATTGAAAAAGGAAGAGATGCTGTTAAAAGTTTAAATGAAGGTATTGTTATTTCAGCAGATACATTAGTTCTTTTTAATAATAAAGTTTTAGGAAAGCCGCATACAGCTAAGAATGCTAGAACATTTTTAAAAGAGCTTAGTGGAAAAAATATTGAAGTACTAACGGGTTATTCACTAATTGATGCTGAAACTAAACAGGAAGTTCAAGGTTATGAAATTACAAAAGTCAAAATTGGTAATTTAACTGATTCTTTAATTGATGCTTATATCAAGACTGGAGAGCCTTTAGATAAAGCAGGAGCATTTGGAATTCAAGGGAAAGGTGTAGTAATTGTTGAAAAGATAGAAGGATGTTATTTTAATGTTGTTGGTTTGCCATTATATCGTTTAAATGAAGCCTTAGAAAAATTAGGTTTTTCAGTATTTGATTTTAATTCTTAGAGATTACACACATTCTATCTTATTTTTCTACTAATCTAAGTTGTTATCTAGATATAAATTCCAATTCCCTAACTCTAAAACCAGAAGCATAAAAAAAAGTGATCATTAATTTATGCTTAGCATTTTCAACCGAACTTAATTAGTTTTATTTCACCTTGAGTAAGAAATTCGGGTAATCTCTTTCTAATTTTAGTCGATGGAATATAAATAGTTAGTCTCCTATGTAAATCTACTTCCATTTTAGAGTATTAGACTTTCTAACCTCAATATATTCAACAATGAGGTTAACAAGAGTTATGTGCAATTGTTTTTTTTTTTGCATTTTATACTTAATTTTATATGTCAGAAATAAATCTCAAGATAACATATTCAAAAAAAATGGTTAATAGTGAGCACTTTACCTATTACAAAGAAGATGTCAAAAGAACAATAAGGACAAGTATAAAAGCATAAAATATAAAAAGGGGTGCCTCATTCCTTCAATAAAATATAGAGGATCGTCAACATGAACGCCGAAAAATTAAAGGAAATAACCACTGCTGCAAGTGAGGCAGTGAAGGATTTAGACCCTAGTTTAAAGAAAGGTGCTTTTGAAACAATACTAAACAAATTATTGGAGACCAATATTGCCACAGCGAGCCCACAGAATGTCAAGAAGAAAACGAAAGCACGAACAAAAACAAAACCAGCTGCTAGCCCCAAACAAACCACAAAAGGAGATGATATCACTAAGACGCTTCTTACTAAGATCAATCGAACGGACCATCCTTGTCTTTCAAAGATGACCAAGATTGGCGACAAAGCATTATACGTACTAAAAATGGCTCTTGACAATAATGTAGATGGTTTGGTTCCCTCTCAAATAGCATACATCCTAAATGAGAAATTCCGACAAAAGGGAACTCAAAATGCAGTTAGTATGGCCCTTATGAAATCAGATTATGTTGATCGCCGACCAATCACAGTACAAGGTGGAAGTGGCTATACATACCACTTGATGGAGCCTGGAGAGAACTACTTGAAAAATATAATTAAACAATTAGATGCAGGAGAGAAGAAAGGTGTCAATAGTTAATCAAGTACAAACAGCAAGGATTGATTGGTCTAAGTATCCAAGTCTGAATGGGTATACAACATATAGAGAAAAGGCATACCTATTGCTGTATGTGATTAGCAATGAACTTGGAGAAAAGAGCTTAACTGCATCAGAAATAGCAAGAATATTATCCAAAAAGTTCCGTAAGACAACATCCCACCAGGCAATTCGGGCAGCGCTTAATCCCAGGATTGGAGATGAAGTTGACACCGAACAAAGACCTAATGGAGAAATAGCTTATTCCATCTTACCAAGCGGTGTTCAATCTTTAGGAATAACAAAGGAAGAAGCGAATGAAAAATTCTCTGATGGCGAGATCATTGTGCCCTTTGAGATTGTAATGAATTGTAAAGATTACATAAAGAAAGTTGTTTTTCAAATCAACGGATGCTATCGGGATTCCTATTTTGATGCATGTGCCGTAATGATAAGAAGATTTTTTGAGACCCTCATTATTGAAATCTATGAATCAAAGAAACTAGAATCAAATATTAAGGATACCGAGGGGAACTATTATAAGCTCAACAAGTTGATTAAAGAGATAATTAATGAAAATAAAATTCACTTATCTTCACAAACAAAGAATCATCTTACAAAGATAAAGTTGTTTGGCGATACTGGTGCACATGCTCGAAAGATCAATCTGAAAAAAATAGATATCAAAGGTCAAAAAGAGGATATACGGTTGAGTGCTGAAGAATTAGTTAATGAAACTTGTTAGGCCAAAAAAAACTCTTCGGGATTCAGCTTCGCCGACCGTTGCACTATCCCTTGGTCTCCCCTTCGCTCCGACGTACATAACCTCGTACCAACTTAAGAAAAACACTTAAACAACAACCACTTACCATCAAGAATGAAACCCATTCTTATCCTTGGAGGTTATGGAAGTACAGGAAGGGTTGTTACATCTCTTCTTGCTAAAGAGACAAAATATCCTCTCATTGTTGCAGGACGTAATCTTTCCAAAGCAGAAGATCTTGCAAACCAATTAAATAAGAAATTTAAAACAAAAAGAATCTCTGCCATATTTTGTGATGCATCTAAGAAAGAGAGCCTAAAAGATGCTTTTCGTGGAATTAAATTAGTTGTCGTTGCGTCTAACACGGCAGAGTATGCGCCAAGTGTTGCAAAGGCTGCACTTGTAGCAAAGGCAGATTATCTAGACTATCACTTTAGTGAAAAAATTATCTCTTCACTAACTCCTTACAAAGATTCGATTAAAAAACAAAAAAGAATTTTTATTACTCAGGCAGGTTTTCACCCTGGTCTTCCTGCAACATTTGTACGTTTGGCAGCTCCCTATTTTGATCAATATAGGAAAGCACTCGTTGCGATGGCTATGACTGCTAAGTTTGAGAGTGTAGAATCTTCCTATGAGTTAATTGATGCAATTGGTGATTATCATGCTGACATTTTTGTGAATGGAAAATGGCGCTCTGCAACCTACAAAGATATGCATTCTTTTGATTTTGGTTTTCCCTTTGGCAAGCAGTCTTGCGTTCCTATACAAATGGATGAAATTAAAGCTCTTCCAAAGATGCTAGGATTAAATGAAGTGGGTGTCTTAGTTGCTGGATTTAATTGGTTTACAAATTACATAACCTCTCCACTCATTATTCTAGCATACAAAATAAAAAAAGGTTTTATGCGAAAGCAACTAGCTACACTTTTAGTGTGGGGAACTAATACCTTCCCTTCAAAAAATGAAGGTGTTGTTTTTGTTCTTGAAGCTGAAGGATTGAAAAATGAAAAACCAATGAATGTACGTCTTATTGCTCAAAGTTTAGATCCTTACGCTTTTACAGCAATTCCTGTCGTTGCGTGCATTCTTCAATATCTTGATCATACGATTTCACAAGAAGGTTTACACCTGATGGGTCATATTGTAGATCCTCAACGCTTACTAAAAGATATGGAAAGAATGGGTGTAAAAGTTAAAATCACTCTTTCTTAAGAAAAATAGTTTTTATAAATATCTGTGTTATCCTTAAAATTTATGCAAAAGAGAGGTTTAACACAAAAAGAGGCAGAAAAGAGACTACACATTTACGGTTTTAACGAAATTAAAGATATCTCAAAAAGAAACTCTCTTAAAATTTTCTTGCGACAAATAAAAAACAACTTTATTGTATATCTTCTTTTTGTTGCAATGTTTATCTCTTTTTTTATAGGAAAATCAGTTACAGGCTATACTATCCTTATAGTCATTTTTATGGTTATCATCGTTGGATTTATTCAAGAATATAGGGCTGAAAAGGCAATAAGTGCTCTCAAAGAAATGCTTGTTCCAACATCTCTTGTAATAAGAGATGGAAAAGAGCAGCAGATTGACTCAAAAAACATCGTTTTAGACGATATCTTAATTTTAAGAACAGGTGAAAGGGTTCCTGCAGATTGCCTTCTGCTTGAAGAGCAAGAATTGCGTGTTAATGAATCAATTCTTACTGGGGAGGCAAAAGAAGTAAGAAAGAAGGTAAATTCAACTGAGAATCTTCTTTTTATGGGAACTTTTGTTGTTAATGGACACTGTGTTGCTAAAGTTACTCAAACAGGAATGAATACTCAGTTTGGAAAAGTAGCAGAATTGATCTCAACTACAGAAAAAGAATTACCTCTTCAAAAAAAAGTTAACAAAATTGCAAAAAATATGGTTCTTATTGCAATTACTATTTCTCTTCTAACAGGCTTTATTATGCTTGCAAGAAGCTCTACTTTAACGCAAGATGTAATCTTTAGCACTCTTGTTTTAGTTATTGCCTTATGTGTTTCAGCATTTCCCGAAGGCTTTCCTGTAGTTCTTATCACAACTTTAGCTTCAGGAGCTCATAGGATGGCAAAGCAAAATGCTATTGTTAATCGAATGTCGATTATTGAAACTTTAGGTGAAACAACAGTTATTTGCGCTGATAAGACAGGAACGATTACCAAAGGAGAGATGACTGTTAAAAGAATTTTTGCAAACAATACTTTTTTTGAAGTTACAGGAACAGGTTATATGGGAAAAGGTGATTTTCTCTTTAATAACAAAAAAATAAATCTCAATAAAGAACCTCTCTTAGAACTTTTATTACGCAATTGTGTTCTATGTAATGATGCAATCATCGAAAGATCAGGTAATGATTCAGAATTTAAAACAATCGGATCTTCCACTGAATCTGCTATTCTCATTCTTGCAGCAAAGGCAGGATTATTTAGAGAAGATCTTAAGTATCAAAGAGTTGAGGAACTTCCCTTCAATTCTGATAGAAAAATGATGTCTGTTGTCTATCGTGAAAATAAGGACAAAATAGTCTATTCAAAAGGAGCTCTAGAATATCTTATCAAAAAATGTAAGTTCATTGAGAAAAATAGTGGAATATACAACTTAACTTCCAAAGAAAAATTGAAGATACTTGAATCCAACAAAGAAATGACCCTCAAATCGTTAAGAACAATTGGGTTTGCGTATAAAAAAGTTAAAAGTACACACAATAAGAACATTGAAGATGATCTTATTTTTATCGGTTTTGTAGGATTAGAAGATCCTGCTCGTGAAGAAGTGAAAGATTCTATTACTCAATGTTATAGAGCCGGAATTAAAGTTAAGATGATTACAGGAGACAACAAGGAAACAGCAAGAGCAATAGCAAAAGAAATTGGACTTTTCGGAAAATTAATGGAAGGGTATGAGTTAGATAAACTCACTGATGATAAACTTACAAAAATCATTGATTCCATTGCTATCTTTGCAAGAGTTAAGCCAGAGCATAAGCTAAGAATTGTGAGCGCATTAAAAGCAAATGGCGAGATTGTAACGATGACTGGAGATGGAGTTAATGATGCTCCTGCTCTCAAAGAGGCACATATTGGCATTGCGATGGGCAAAAAAGGAACAGATGTCTGTAGATCAGTTGCTGATCTAACGCTAAAAGATGACAATTTTAAGACGATTGTTTTAGCGATTAGTGAAGGAAGAACCATTTTTAAAAATATTCAAAAGTTTGCTCCATACCAACTCTCTTGTAACTTTGCAGAACTTGCAATTCTTTTCATTGGTGTTCTACTAGCACCTTTTTTGGGCTGGCAAATACCTCTTTTGGTTGCTCTGCAAATTCTTTTCGTAAATCTTGTAACGGATAACTTACCTGCAATAACCTTAGGGTTAAATCCAGCGTCTGATGATTCTATGCTTGATCCTCCAAGAAAAAAATCTCAAATCCTAAGTAAAGAACTATTGTTATTATTGGCATTTACAGGAAGTGTATTAACTCTTTTAGTTTTGTTCTCTTTTTTTATCTCTTTTAACATCTTAGGAACAACAATTGAATATGCAAGAACTGTAGCATTATTCTCACTTATTGGCTTAGAAATTGTCTCTGCATTCAATTTTAGATCATTTAGAAAAGGAGTTTTAAATAAAAATCTTCTTGCAAATCCCTATTTATTTTGTGCATCAATCATTTCTTTACTTGCAACACTTGCAATCATTTATTCACCTTTAAATAAAGTGTTTGAAACAGTTCCTCTAAAATTAGATGGAATTATAATTGTAGTTTTACTATCATTATTCCTAGCGATAGTTTTTGATCTTTTAAAATATTTTAACAACAGGAAGAATTTTTTTGATTTAGCGAAAATATAAAGCAAGACCTTAATTATTTCTTAAGAAAAGAGTACTTAATAAGCTTATTTTACTCACACAATTCTATAGCCACGAATGTGACCTAGCATCATAATGCTTACTCCTAAAAGAATAGGAAATGAGTAATGAAGCCACATTCCATACGCAAGAACAATAAAACCAACAACATGTAATGCATAATTAAGAGGGTTGAGATGTAAAAGAATTAACTTTCCAAAATGAGTCTTTCTAAATTTGGAAGGTGTATAGTTCCAAGAAAAAAATAACCCTAAAAGAGTTAAAACGGTAGCAACAAAGATTCCTAAGATAAGTCTATGATGCCAGATATAATATAAAAGCCAGATAGCACCCAGTAATTTTCCAATTAAACGGGCAGGATGAGCATAGGTTAGAATCATCCTCTCCATAAACTTCATAACTAGAAGGATAATTTATCGCCATTTAAATCTTACTATTTGAAGAAAAGTTTATCTTAACGAAAAGAATTCCCCTCATATGTCAGAAGTTTCAACAATCTTTCTTGATTTGTTTGGAACATTGATGTATCTAGCAAATGAAACAAAACCATACAAAAGATTATTTGCTGATCTTGGTTTACAAACACCACAAGAATTGCAAGATGCACGTACCATTGCTTTAAGTGAAGATTTTGAAAATCTTAGTCAACTTGTTGCAAGAATAAAACCTGGGTCTAAAATTGATCTTACATCGTATGAAAGAGAAGTAGAAGAAGAATGTGCATCCGCCAAACTTTATCCTGAAACATTAAGTGTATTAAAAGAATTAAAAAGAAGAGAAAAAACTTTGTTTTTAATTTCTAACTTAGCATCACCCTATAAAAAACCATTCTTTGACTTAGGACTTGCTCCTTACTTTTCACAAGTACTATTCTCATGCAAGGAGGGATTGATTAAAGATGATATAAAAATTTATCAAAGAGCGCTGCAAAGATCAAATGTTGATCCTTCTTTAGTAATTATGTTTGGCGATAAAACAAGAAATGATGTGGAAGGACCACAACAAGTAGGTATAAGGGGTATATTAGTTGATAGAGAAAATGAGCATAAAGTAAAAGAAAAAATTAATTCACTTGAAGGAGTCCTTCAATATTGTTAAATAGATTATTACTAATCGGTAAGTAATTTTTATAAATATTGCTTTAATTCTTAGCTGTATGTCATCTGTACCTCGATTATGGACCAATGAAGAAGTAAGAGATATGCAAATAACTGTCTATCAGCTACGTAGAATGAGAACGGCAGCAGTTATGACAACACCAACTAGATCTCTTCGCATTTGGAAATGGCTAGATCATGCAGTTGGGGGTTCTGAAAAAATTTATTCTCAACAAGAAGCTTTAACACATGCGCAAGAACTTGCAGATGCAGCTGCTGATTATTTTGCAGCAAATATCTCTAATACTAAAAAAGGAACAGTTGAGAAGCAAAAATGGCAGGATTTGCTTAATGATAGTCAAAGACAATATGCGCTTTATGATACTACTACTTACGCAGGAACTAACCAACTTCAAGTTGTTAAATATGATTTAATAAATAGATTACGCAATCTTCATATTGATCCAGAATACATGCTGCGTTGGGACTTGCTAGAAAACAATAATCTTGGTGCTCCATCTTTTAGCGCAGTTCTGAATCAAAGCATGGGAATAATTTCTCCTTTATCTGGCGATTATCTTGTTGCAAGCACATATAGTTCATATCTTCGACGTACGGGAAGAAGAACGTTTCCAACAAGAGCGGTAGCGCTTAGCAAAGATCTTTCTGAAATGTTTTTGCCAACTAACGAAGGTAAACTTCCATTTGAAGATCAATCAGTTATTGGTATTTATATTGATGTAACAGAAACAGGAAATACAGCGCGAGCTTTATTTAGAAAGTTACAAGAAACCTATCCTAAGAAAAGAATTCATAAACCAAATACGAAACGGGTTGAGTTTACTCCTAGTAAAAAAATTGACAAATTTTGGAAAACACCCCAATAATCACATCGGACAAAGCAAGTTAGCTAACTCTTCACTCCAAACAGTCTTATTCTCAGAATAATCAATGGGGCATTCAATCAATACTGGTCCCTTTTCTTTGAATGCTTGAGTTAGTATTGGTAATAACTCTTCAGCTTTTTTGACTTTAAATCCTTTTGCACCATAACTTTGTGCATAGGAAACAAAATCAGGATTGCCATACTCTAATCCAAAGTTAGGGTAACCATACGCATGCTGTTTCCATTTGATAAAGCCATAGGCATTATCATTAAGAATGAGCACAACTACATTCAACTTCAAGCGAACTGCAGTTTCAAGTTCTTGTGAGTTCATCATAAAACCCCCATCCCCTACAACTGCCAAAACTTTTTGCTTTGGATGAACAAGTTTTGCGACCATTGCCGAAGGAAGACCTGCTCCCATTGAAGCTAATGTGTTATCTAATAAGAATGTGCCAATGCCATATGTTTTGTAATGTCTTGAAAACCAAATTTTATATATCCCATTATCCAAACACAAAATATCTTCTTTTCCAAGCGCCTTACGACAATCACTAACGATTCGTCTTGGACGAAGAGGATAGGAAGTATCCATTGCATTTTCGGTAAATAATTTTTCTTCAAGCTCTTTTTTTATTTTTGCTTCGTAGTCTCCTTTATATCTAAATGAGCTTAATTCAGAACGTAGTGCATCAAGACTTGTTGCAATATCTCCTACTATTTCAAAAAAAGGAGGATAATAGGTATCAACATCTGCTGGTGTAAAATCAATATGTAAAATTTTCTTATTTAATTCTTTGTTCCAAACAGAAGGTGGATGTTCAATCGTTGAATACCCAACACTGATAATTAAATCTGCGCGATCAACAACGCAATTAACATAATCTTTTTTGTGAATACCAAATGAATATAACGAGTTAGGATGATCATCACCTAAAACTCCTTTTCCTAATTGGGTGTGAATAACATATAAATTAGTTTTGTTGCAAATTTTTTTGATACTCTCACTTACTCTTGTTCGTTGCGCACGACTTGAAACAATCATAATTGGATTTTTAGCTTTTTTGATTAAATCTGCTGCAAGTCGAATAGCTTTCTCATCAGCAATTGCGCGCCGAAGTTTCATAAATTGTTGTGGTCCAAAAATTTCTTCAACTTCTTCGCTTGCAATATCCTCAGGAAGTTCAATATGACACGCTCCTTGTCTTTCCGTTGTTGCAACTTTAAATGCAGAGCGAACTTCTTTTGGAATGGTCTTAGGACTTTGAATTTGAATTGCTCTTTTAGTGAGAGGTTTCATCATGCTCACAACATCAATTACTTGAAAATTAGCTTGCACATTTTCGCGAATTCCTTTTTGCCCAGTAATTGCTAGAAGAGGCATTCCTCCTAATTGAGCGTAGGCAATTCCTGTAACTAAATTGGTTGCGCCAGGACCTAGGGTTGACATACAAACGCCAACTTTCCCTGTGAGTCTTCCATAAGTTGCTGCCATAAAAGCAGCGCCTTGTTCATGTCGATTAACAATTAATTTGATTTTTGATTTACGAATACTCTCTAAAAGATGAAGATTTTCTTCTCCTGGAACTGCAAAAATGTATTCAACACCCTCATTCTCTAAACATTTTACAAATAAATCTGATGCTTTCATGTAATCCCTCTTTATTTATGTTCATATACATTAATTGCTTTAATATTAACAAACTCTTTTATGCCATACTCTGACAACTCTCGTCCAAATCCACTTTTTTTAATTCCTCCGATAGGAAGATGTGGATGACTCTTGGTAATTGAATTTATGAAAATACTTCCACTCTCAATTTGTCTTGCAAGTTTTTTAGCCTTCTCTAAATCTTTTGTCCAAATAGATCCTCCTAATCCAAACTCTGAATCGTTAGCAAGCTTAATTGCTTCCTCATCACTCTTAACTACGAGAATAGGAGCAATTGGACCAAATACTTCTTGACAAACAGCATTCATTTGAGAATTTACATTGGCTAACACAGTAGGCTCAAAATAAAATCCTATTCCATTTAGTCTTTTACCACCGCATAAAACCTTTGCTCCTTTTTGTGTGGCATCAGAAACAAACATCTCCATTTCCTCAACTGCTTTTTTTGAAGCAAGCGGACCAATTTTTGTTTTTGCATCTAAAGGATTGCCAATCGTAAGTTCTTTTACTAATTCAACAAAACGCTTGGTAAATTTTTCGGCAATTTTTGTATGAACAATAATTCGCTTTGATGAAATACAAATTTGTCCAGCATTCATCATTCGTCCGAGTACAGCGCCTTTTGCTGCAACTTCAACATCACAATCTTCAAGCACAATAAAAGGATCAGATCCTCCAAGCTCTAAAACAACTTTTTTGATATTCTTAGAACAAAGCTCTCCTATTTGTGCTCCAGCGCCAACACTTCCTGTAAGGGAGGCTGCGGCAACCAAATCATTTTCTAAAATAGTTGTTGTTGCTTGATGATCAGTGACGATACTACAAAATATATCAGAGGGAAATCCTGCTTCACGAAACGATTGTTCAATTGCTAAAGAGCAGCCTGTAACATTTCGTGCATGTTTGAGAATGATTGTATTACCTGCAATCAGAGGCGGAAGAGCAACTTTAAATGCTTGCCAAAAAGGAAAATTCCAAGGCATGATAATAAAAATAACTCCTAAAGGGTCAAAGGTAATGAGATGTTCTAATCCATCAGCTTTAACATGCTCTTCTTCTAACCATTTTGCTGCATGAGTTGATAACTCTTCACTTAAATATGCACATTTCTCAACTTCTGAAATTGCTTCTGTAATTGGCTTTCCCATTTCTTTGGTAATAAGCATTCCATATTCTTGTTTTTTTTTCCTTAGAATCTGCGCAAGTTTTACAAAATATGCTGCTCTTTCTTTAATGGATAATTTTCTCCATTTTGTAAATGCCTCATGACTTTTTGTAACAATTTTAAGAACCTGCTCTTGTGACATAAGGTTGTACTCTTTGAGAACCTCTTCTGTAGCAGGATTAATCGTTGTGACTGTTGGCATTGATTATTAAAAGAAAAAGAAGTATTAAAGACTTTCCCTTAGGTTACACTAAGAAAAGCAGAAAGCCTCAATCTTTAGATCGAGGATGAATGCGCTTGTTTCTGTTTTTTTGGTGCATGAAAGCAAAAAGCTTTCTGCACAGAAAGACCTGGTCTTTCTTGTGTCACAGAAATTCGCCTATTAAAGAAAGCGTCTCTGTTCAAGCCCTGTTATTTATGACGGGGTGAGACGCTTTCGGGCGAATTTCTCATGACTTTCAAAAGCTCATCTAGCTTTTCTATTGTTAATGCAATAATTTTGGGGTTATTTTTCTGCATTGATGAGAAGAATTTTATTCTTTTTCTCCAAAGATCTCCACTAAGGGTTCTTACATTTCTAAATATATGACCCGTAAGAACTTTTAATGTTTCTCTTTCATGAGATGTTATTATAGATGGGATAAATTCAGGTGGTAGATCGGGCTCCAACTTATAAGCACCACGTTCAACACTTACTATGTAAAGCTGTCCTAAAGCAATTAGTTTTTCTTTGTCATCTTCGTCAGCGTAAGGAAGTGGTCCCATCTTTGGGATGTGTACAAACCCTTTAATTTCATCTTCTTCTAATTTACGAGGAATTAGTCCCATCTTCTATGGCCAACTCACAAGGATTGCTCCCATAACTAAAAGTGTTACAAGATAATTTGAGGCATTAATCAAATAGAGTGAGATTGATTTTCCTTCCCACAACACTGATCCTAGGAGCGATGTTGCTAAAAATCCAAGCCATGCTAGAAATGCGATTAGTAAACCTGCAGCAAGCGTTGTTGTGTTTGTAAGAATAATAAATCTGCTAAGGGCGTACGCCATAACAAGACTTGATAAAAACATGATAACATAACTTTTATTTGCCTTCTTTTTCATCTCGGGCATATCACTTTTTTCAATTTTCATCTCTTTTAGCCATTTTTTTCCAAATAGAATCGGAGAATACCACAAGCCACCAATGATCATAGAAGCAATTGCAGCAACTAAGATTGCAAGATAATTTACCATTTAATTTCACCAGAATTATAATAATAATTGTCTATTTAATTGTTTCGAGCTTAAGAAGATTATTCAACTAAACGTTGAGCTAATAGTCTTGCAAGATTATCTTCTCTTCCATGCTCTCCTTGAAGTTTTTGAGCAATATCATAAGCCCTTAAAACATCTTGTGCAAGATGAACCTCTGCAATTCCATACATTCTTACACCTGTGTAGGGGTCAGAGCTATCAGCATTTTTAAAATGGATTGGTCTTAGACCAACAAGCTGTGCAAGTCGATGATTAGGAGTTGTTCGCTCAATTAATCTTCCAGCATCATAAACTATTTGAGTTGCCTCTGAAAAAGGATCTTTACATATCGGATGTGACCCTCTTCTTAAATCAAGACTCATAAAACGAGAATTTGTAGGTGTACCAACAGTTGGTCTATAAATTACCAAATCAGTATCTATATCATCTCCTAAGGAAAATTTAACAGTATGAGAAGTACCTTCCGCTCTTCCAACTCCTTCGTATGCAGTTCCATTAACAAAAATAACTGAAGTTCCACATGCCCATTCTAATCCTAACTTTGCTTCGATTGATTTTTTTTCATCTGGTTGAATTTTTTGACGATCAACTCTACTTAAACTTACTGCAGCAGCTTCTAGACGTTTAACGACATCAAGCATTTCAGAGTTTAGAAGATAAAGGCCAATTCCACCACAATTACCAAAACCAGTACGTCCTACTAATTGCATACCTCTGTTTTAGATCAGAAGTTTATAATAATATCGTCTGTTGAGTATATTTATTTTTAAATTAGGTGTGGTGAATGCAACACCACATGTCTTTTTAAAGAGATTAGCTGTATGCTTTTTATGATCATTCAAGATCCTATCTATGGTTCTTTTGAAATCAACGAACCTGTTCTTTGTGAACTTATTGCTTCAAAATCAATGCAACGTCTTAAAAAAATTGAACAACATGGTATGCCTAAAAAGTTTCAGTTATTTCCAAGCTTTAGTCGCTATGAACATTGTGTAGGGGTTATGCTCCTTTTAAGGAAATTAGATGCATCACTAAAAGAACAAGTAGCTGGTCTTTTACATGATATCTCACATACTGCATTTTCCCATATCATTGATTGGGTTGTGGGATCACAACAAGATGAAAGTTTTCAAGATAACAATCATCTTAAAATCTTAAACAATGGAGAAATTTCTACTATCTTAAAAAGATACGGATTTAGCGCAGAAGAGTTAGCTCAGTTAGAATTGTTTTCACTTCTGGAACAACATGTTCCAAATTTATGTGCCGATCGTCTTGATTATTCTTTAAGAGAAATTGCTCAGTGGGCAAATCCTTCATGCATACCTTTGTGCACTAAAAGTCTTGCAGTTCATGACCAAAAAATTATTTTTACATCTTCTCAAGCAGCAAAGCTGTTTGCCTATGCCTATCTTAAATGCGAAGAGAATCATTGGGGAGCAGTTGTTCCTATTCTTCAATACGATATTTTTTCTAAAATTCTTAAAAGAGGACTTGAGATCGGAATTCTCACTTTTACCGATTTTTATGAAGATGATGAATTTGTTATGAGAAAAATAGATGCAAGTAAAGATCCAATCATTCTCTCTTTACTAGAGATACTCTCCTCTGATTTAGAATATATTGAAGATAGAAATAATCCACAAATTGATCTTAAGACAAAGTTTCGTCATGTCGATCCATTTTTTCTTGAAAAAGGAATTTTAAAAAGAGTTAGTGAATATGATTTTCTTTACAAAGAAAAGTTAGAACAGCGTCGTACATTTATTGAAAGAGGAATTAAAGTTAGTTTAATTTGATATAAAAAATGTAGAGATGTTTATAAACAAATCTTGCTTTTAATACCCCTAAGAATGATGAATAATAATGAGTAAAAGTACAAATAGTCTTGTTGAAATAATCAAAGGATCTCTTACAATAAACGAAGCAATATTTCTACGTAATAATAACGATCCACGAATTAAAGCAGCCCTAGATAGCATAGGTGGCTTTCTAGAAGTTCAGAGAACAGCTATTGGCGTTGAGTATGATCCTCTAAAAGAAAGATATGATTTTTTATATGCTCGATATACGTATGCAAATTTATGTCCTACTTGGCTTGATGATCCTCTTCATAATCCTGTTTAATGAAGCCGTAAAGCATAAATATCTCTTTTATTCTTTTAGTACGTTTTGAGAAAATGATTACTTTGCAACAACTTAAAGATCTTGAAGAAGAAAGTATAAAACGCAATATTCCAATTGTTAGTTCTGATAAAGGAGCATGGCTCTTAGAGTTCATTCAAAAGCACAAACCAAAAAAGATTCTTGAACTTGGTACAGCCAACGGCTATAGTGGAATCATTTTAGGAAGTGAACAAGGAGAACTTACAACCATTGAAATCAATGAGAAAATTGCAGAAGAAGCGATGCAAAATTTTGCTTTGTTTAACATCAATGCTAAAATTATTATGGGAGATGGAGTTGAGATTATCAAAAAAATTGCTACCACCAATAAAAGAATCTTTGATTTAATTTTTATTGATTTTCATAAGAAAGGATACTTTCAAGTATTAGATGCTTGTCTTCATTTAATTAAAAAGGGAGGGTTCATAATTGCAGATAACATTACCATGGATGGTTGTGAAGATTTTAAAGCAGCAGTTCTTTCACATCCAATGCTTAAAACCAACATTATTTCTATTAGAGATGGGCTTAGTTGTAGTGAGAAGATCAGGTAATTCTGCAGAACATTTATAATAAAAGTGCTACTTTTTAGGAGTTATTAAAATGAATTCTGCTCCTAGTCGATACGGTATGATCGGACAAAGCTCTGCAATGCTCAAGGTGTTCGATGGAATAGAACGTGTTTGCAATAGCCCTCGTACTGTTTATATTTCAGGCGAAACAGGAGTTGGAAAAGAACTTGTTGCTAAAGCACTTCATTATAGCGGGAAAAGAGAAAATGGTCCTTTTGTTGCACTTAACGTAACTGATTTTGGCGATGATGAATTATTAGAAGCAAAGTTATTTGGAATCGAAGGTAAAGTTGCAACAGGAGTTGTGCAACGAGATGGGATTTTTATTCAAGCTTCTAAAGGAACACTTTTTCTTGATGAAATTTCAGAAATGAGTCCTGCCATGCAATCCAAGCTGTTACGTGTTCTGCAAGAAAGATCTGTTGTTCCTGTTGGAGGTTCTTATGACAAACCAATCCCTCTGGATGTGCGTTTGGTAGCTGCTTCAAGTCAGCCTCTTGAATCCTACGTTAAAGATAAAGGATTTAGAGAAGATCTTTATTATCGTCTAAGGACAGTATATATTGCAGTTCCTTCCCTTAGTGAAAGAAAAGAAGATATTCCTCTCCTTGCTGATGCTTTTTTAGAAAAATCTAATGAAGTCGAAGGGAAAAATGTTAAATTAAGTGAAAGAACTTATCACTGGCTAGAAGATCAACCCTGGAAAGGGAATGTAAGGGAATTAAAATACGCAATAGAAGGCGCAGTTGCCTGGACCAAAAAACCCGTATTAGACCCTAAAGATTTTCTTTTGCATAAAATAAATAATGGTGGTTCAGCGGAAAAGTCTCATGTTGAACCAAGTGTTTCTGAAGCTAGGACTATGAAAGACTTAGATGAGGAATACATTGGAATGAAAAAAGGGCTTCTTCTAAGAGCATTAGGGGTACATAATTGGAACGTAACTAAAGCAGCGAAGGAAATTGGCGTTGAGCGAAGTAATTTCCATACTATGATAAAAAGATTAGGGATCCAAAAACCTACTCTCTAAAATTAGTTCCAACGCCAAAACCTTTTCTCTCTTTATTTAGCTCAGTGCTAATTTCTTCAGCAATCGCATAACTTTGTTGCGTAATTGTCTCAATACTTTGTTGAGGAATACTTGGTAATTTTGCTAAAAGGTCTAAAAGTTCATGGTTGTGATTAAGACATTTTCTAATCGATTTTATCGTAGTTTCACGCCGCCAATCTAACCTACTTCTATTAAGCGTTTTAATTAATTCATTTAATTTTTCCAATGATTGTTTCATACTATGAAAAATTAGTTCTAACTCAACGCTATCAACTCCTTTAGTAAATTCATTCTTTTGATCGCGTTGGAGGAGAATAAGAATATCTTGCAGTGTATCCTCAAAAGGAGAAATATGATTCACTAATTCATCAATATCTCGTTTACGCAGAGGTTTTTCTTCAACAATATCAATCAAAAGTCCAATCTTTTGCCTAAATAAAAGAAACGAAGAGCGAATGCGATTAATTTTCTCATGTAAGGAGATTTCATAAATTTCTGTAAGAATCATGTTCTGTTTAATTGCAATAAACTTTGATGTAACAAATGCAAGAAGTACAAGTCCAAAGACAACCTCAACAATTGAAATGATTTTATGAAATCCTTCAGGAATAATATCTCCAAATCCAGTAGATGTTGCTGTAATAAAACTAAAATAAATATGATCGAGTAAACTGTAAACTCTTTCTTGAGGAATTGAATATAACAGATGAGAAGATTCTCCAGAAAAAAAATAATACACTAAACCAAAAAGAATGATAACACCTGTCCAAAGAAAAAGAATATAGAAGAACGTTAATTTATCCAGAAAGATGTTTACTTTCTTTTGATGATGTGTTACAATATCATCTAATGAGGTTAGCGTATCTTTCATCTCTTTTCAGAAAAAGGAGACTAACTTTACTTTTTATACTTTTCTAAAAAGAAAACCTAAGGCTTATATCTCTCAAGTGTTCGAGGAAAGGCAATCGCATCTTTAATACTCTCAAGTCCGCAAATCCAGCGAATAACTCTCTCAACGCCCATCCCAAATCCACCATGAGGAACACTTCCATAACGGCGTGTATCTAAATAGAATTCATACTCAAGAGGATCTTCTCCTTGTTCAACTAAACGTTTCTTGATTTTCTCTAAATCATGCTCACGATGAGACCCTCCAATAATTTCTCCATATCCTTCAGGTGCTAAAAAGTCACATCCCTGAACAACATTTGGATTGGTTGGATCTTCTGTCATATAAAATGCTTTTACTTTCTTAGGATAGTGTGTACAAATAATTGGAACATCATAGAGTTGTGTTAATTTTTCTTCTTCAATTGTTCTCAAATCTTTTCCCCATTCAACAACCATATTACATTTGTCTTTGAGAATTTTAAGTGCATCAGTATAAGTCATTCTCAAAAATGGCTTCTTTACTATCGGTTCTAATTTTTTTATGTCCCTTCCTAAACTTTCAAGTTCAAGCTTGTTTGTATCAAGAACACTTTGCACAATGTGTTTGAGTAAAGCTTCTCCATGATCCATAATCTCCTTAAAATCAGCCCAGGCAATTTCCATTTCAGCATGCCAGTATTCTGTTAAATGTCTTGAGGTTTTACTTTTCTCAGCACGAAAGCTAGGGGAGATTGTATAAATTTTTTCAAGGGCAAAAATAGCAGGTTCAGCATACAACTGCCAACTCTGTGATAAAAAGACATCCTTCTTATCAAAATACTTAACTTCAAAAAGCTCTGACCCTCCTTCACATTGTACTGCTTGAAAGATGGGGGAGTGGTATTCATAAAATCCTTTACTTTTGAAGTATTCATCTATAGCTGCAAATACTGTACTGCGAATTTTAAGAATAGCAATCATTTTAGAGCTGCGCAGCCACAAATGTCTATTATCTGCCAAAAATTCAATTGATTGATCTTTAGTAATTGGATAGTTCTCGCTTTTTCCAACTAATGTAAAATCACTTACTTGGATTTCATACCCTGTTGGAGCTCTTGCATCTTTTTTGATTTCTCCAGAAATAAGAAGTGATGATTCAACTTGTAAATGGTCAATATCTGCCCACCTACTTTCAAATTTTGCTCGCTCAAACACACACTGAATTGTATTTGTTGAATCTCTTAGAACAATAAATTTTAATTTATTACTTCCGCGTTCTCGATGAACCCATCCTCTAATCTGAACTTGCCCAGATCCTTTATTCATTGCCTCTTGAATGGGTAGATATTGTTTAACCATAAGGGCAAGAGAAAAGTCTTTGTTATAAAAAGCTTTCTTGTTTATCTTAGCTCCTAGGTGAAAGCCACCCTGCCGAGCGTTTCGACCTATCTTCATTATTAAAATAGTTTTAGAAATAGGACTTAACTTTTGACTAAAGTATTATACACTCTCACGCTCTTTTGGCGAGGGTGGCTTTCTTTTTTCACTCATGCCTCAGTGCATCCACTGGTTTCAATTTAGATGCACGATACGCAGGAAGTACACCAGATATCATTCCTATTGCAACTGAAAACAAAATTCCAAAGACTAATAATTCTACATTGATTGGCATAACAATTGTTGTACCTGGTGGGCCAAACCTAAAGCCTAGGAGTGGAACAACAAGTGAAATAGCAATTGCAAACATAATCCCAAGTAAGCCTCCAACAAGTCCTAGCATTCCTGAATTAAATAGGAAAATTAACAAGATATCAGAATTCTTAGCGCCAATTGCTTTCATAACACCAATATCACGTGTTTTTTCTAAAACAGAAGTAAACATCGTATTAGCAACGCCAATTCCTCCAACAAGTAAAGAAACACCTGCAATGATTCCTAAAAATAAGGTAATTCCTCCTGTTATCGCATCAAATTGCTCTTGCAAAGCAACAGGAGAAATAACTGAAAAATCTTCTTTGCCTTTTGCTACATGATGAGAATTTCGTAAGGCTTCTTCAATGTTGATTGTGATTTCTTCAACAAACTTTGCATCCGTAACTTTGACATTGATTGAGGAAAATTCATCTTGTTTGAGCGTTGATGAATCTGCTAACACTTCTCTTGCATCTTTGGTTGACATAAAAATAGTATTATCCGTGCTTGCAAATCCGCTTGAAGGCTTAAGGATTCCAACAACTCTAAATGATTTACCGTTGATTGCTAATAAGTAACCAACATCCAGTTTAGTTGTATACACATCTTGCGCAATACTATCTCCAATAACAATCGAATTAACATCCCCTTGACTCAAATATCTTCCAGAGCGAAGAGAAGTCGTTACAAACTCTTTAAAGAAAGCTGGATCATATCCTTGAAGAGACAAGGATGCACTCTCACTTTTGTACGTTACCTCTAAGCGTCCGCTGATAACGCCATTAATGTATTTAACTCCTGGAACTAATTTTAATGTTTGCAAATCTTTGTCAGATAATTGTTTAACATTGGCGGTAGTTGTGTCTTCTCCATCATCATGAGGACCAAATGCTCGAGAGGCGCCAGCGCTAATCATAATAATATCTTGTCCTAATCCTTGAATCTGAGCGTTAACATTTTGTTGCAAACCTTCTCCTAAAGAAATAATGGCAATAACTGAAGCAACCCCAATAAAGATCCCAAGGATCGTAAGCCAACTTCTAAGTTTGCTGTGAAGCAGCATATTAAAAGAGAGCTTAAAGATATTACGAAGTTTCATCTTCGTCTTACTCCATTTTCTTTTTTCGTTTTCTATACAAATAACTTCCCACTACTCCTAAAATTATTCCTAAAATTAGGTAGAAGTACTTTGCAGGGCCTGATCCTTCTTTAGTTGAGAGTTCTTCTCCAAAGGAAGGGTTGATATTAACAGAAATACTTTTTTCAACAGTATTTCTAACCCCTGCCTCATCAGTGTAGGCAAGTTGTATTTTAACTTCATGTAAATCTTGATGAGGATAGATTTGAAATGTTACAGTTGTAAAATCTCCTTGTTCTAAATTACCAATGATTGAAGAAGAGGGTCCACTTATATTTACATTCTCTTGGAGAGGTATAGAAAAGGTAACTGCTGTTGCAGAATTTTCACCAATATTAGCGATAGCAAAAGAAGTTCCTTGACTTGTGGAATCTTGCATCACAATGTCAAAATCTGTTTTAGTTTTTCCTATTTCAATTGGCAGAGTGTAAACATATCCTCCATAACCTTGAGTGTCAGATTTTGTTTGAAGCTTGATAAAACTCTCACCTATCGGTGCATTATTAGCAACTCTTATTCTATATTTCATAAGTACTTGATTAACACTAAGTTCCTTATCTCCTAGTTGTTGTTTACTTTTTGATGCAGTGGCTGTGCCTGGTAATAATCCATAGTTTCTTGTAACAGCACCTGTGGATTCAAAAGGATATTCTGTGATTAATTCAAAAATTGTGTTTTGGGCATCATCTTGGCCAACATTTTGCACTTTTATCCACACATCAAACCAATCACCTGGGTTTACAGGATATGGTTCATATTTGAGTGTTTGTACAACGATATTAGAAACCGATCTAACTCCAGGGCCAGTAGCATTATAATTTACTTCATACACTTCAGCGCTTACCTCACTTAGTTGAGTGAAAAAAACTGTTGCTACAAAGATTAAAAAAAGATAAGCTGTTCTTTGTTTCATTTGAATGTTTTACCTTTCATTCTATATAAATATTTAGTATTATACTTTTTCGTCCACTACTTTTCCATCTAAAAGCTTGATAATTCGCTTTCCATAATTTAAAAGATTCATGTCGTGAGTAATGAGAACGATTGTTTTTCCTTCGTGGTTGAGTTTTTGAAATAAATTCATAATCTCTTTTCCTGTTTTACTATCTAAATTTCCTGTGGGCTCATCAGCTAAAATAACTTGTGGATCATTGGCAAGCGCTCTTGCAATCGCAACTCTTTGCTGCTGTCCTCCGGATAATTCTTTTGGTTTGTGGTGCATCCTATCTTTTAATCCTACAATTTCTAGTGCATGTTTTGCTTTTTTTTCTGCATCACTTTTAGCCTGAAACTCCATTGGAAGCATTACATTCTCCAATGCGGTGAGTGTTGAAATTAAATTAAATTGCTGAAAAACAAAGCCTATCTTCTTGCCTCTTATTTCTGCAAGTTCAGATTCTTCTAATTTAGCAATGTCATGGCCGTCAAGATAAATTACGCCTTTTGATGGAACATCCAAAGCTCCTACCATATTCATCATCGTACTCTTACCACTTCCACTAGGTCCTGTAATTGCCACAAACTCACCTAAATTTATTGATAGTGAGGTTCCTCTAAGAGCTTCAACCTTTACGTTACCTATTTGATATATTTTCCAAACATCAGCAAGTTCAATAATTGGCTTTTTTTGCATTTTGTTATTTATTCATGATTTTTACAATTTATAAATTCTTCACTCTTAATAAGAAAAAATCAAAAACCTTTGAAGATACGTTCTAATCTCTCGTACGATATTGGGAGAAGAACACGTGCTCCTTGTTCTACAACCCCCTCAGAAAGAGGCATGGCAACACAATATCCTCCTTTTCTTGGTGTCATTATTTTGTAATGTTGTCCTTTGTACACGACTTCAGATCCAACAAACATTAGTTTTGGATCTTCTTTTCCTTCTTTAACTCTCCACTCTCTAATGTCTATCTCAAAAAAAGGAGATGTGGGAGTTCTTCCAAGTGTATAATCTTTTGCAAGCAAAGGAAGATCTTGTGCGTGAACAAAAGCAGACTCTTTTCTTGTAGTAGGAATATCATACCATGTTTGAATTTGCGCTCTTATACTCTCGTGTATACTGCGAGAAAAATAAACTGGAACATCAACTAAAGGACTTACTGCGCCACAGACATGTCCTGTAACTTCTAATACTTTTTCAGAACTTAATTTGTGATCTAAACTTTCAGCTTCTCTTCTTGATAATCCTAATTCTGCTCGCAGTTCCTGTTTTTCAACTCTTTCTTTTCCTGGTAAACATACAACAACATATTTGTCAGAACCATCTTCTGACACGTAAGAAAAAAGAATTGATTTGAGAAGATCAATTTGTGTTCTCTCATCTAACTTTTCTTGCATTTGTTTACGTAGTCTCATTTTCTTCCACAACTGATACTTATCTTTACAGCTAATAGTTTCTCTTTCATACCCTTGTGAAAAGTGCTTTACTCTTTGTAGTGGATGAGGTACAATACGTAAGCTTACCATTCATTTCGGAGTAGGCTCTTTCTTAATAAGCTAATCCATTTAATAGTGGATATTATTGCAAAAAATAGCAAAATTTATATAATAAATGGAACATTTGTTCCAACATGACTTATAAAATAGATGAAAAAGATCGAAAAATCATTGAGATTCTCGAAGAACATGGCGATTATACAACACGTCAAATCGCTAAAAAAACTCTTCTTCCAATCACAACTATTCATAATCGTATTCGTAAACTAAAAGAAGAAGGAGTTATTCGTAAATTCACTATCGAAAGCGATCCTTTAGCCCTCGATAAAAACTTTGTTGCCTACATTCTTGTCTCTGTAGATCTACAGTTCCTAAAGCAAAAGAAAAAAACACAATATGATGTTGCCAAAGACTTTCAGATGTTTTCTTTTGTTGATCGAGTTGATATTGTTTCTGGAGGATCTGATTTAGTGGTTGTTGTGTGTGTTAAAGATGTCGAAGAATTTGATAAAGTTCTTTTAGGAAAAATTCAGTTAGTTGAAGGTGTTGAGAAAACACAATCATTAATTGTTATTCATCAAATGAAGAAATAAAAAAAAGAAAAAAAATTATTCAGCTAGTATTTCTAAAACACGCTGATACACACGGCACTCTTCTTTGCGATCAACTTGTGGATGCTTATTTGTTGGTCTTTCAAGATAACATCCAAGGCTTCCTAATGCAGCACAACCGTGAACTGAAACTATTTGTGGTGTTCCATGACCAACTAATCCATCAATTAAAGTTTCAAGATAATCAGCTTCATTTGTTGGATGACTCATTTTGGTTTGCTCATATCCTAAAAGAGGACATCCATTATTTTTAGCATGTTCAATTTTCTCTTTGATAATGGGTAAAGAGCGTCTTATTCTAGCGTCAACTACAGGTGTAACTTGGTATGCTCTCAGTTGTGCTTGTGCTACAAGTAAATGCTGATTAGGAACATATGTTCCTTCTTCTATTTTTGGTAATTTTAAATTTCTAACTTTCATTTTTAATCTCCACTATTTAGAGTCTGTCGACTAATAGTTATGTACTTTTTTTATAATCTAACGTTTCCTCTCCTTGTACAATATGGGTTCTAGCCACAAAGCCAAACAGAAAGTTATGGTAGATCAATTACGATCTTAGAAAAAACAGAAATTAAAACGAACAACACTTACTTTACTCTTATTCGTTTGAGGTGTCATTTTAAGTAGTATTTTATTGATCTTTAAATATTTTTCTTTATTTTCTTCTTAAACTTAATTCATCTCCTCTTCACAATCTAAAATCTTATTAATCCTATCAATTGTATTTTCCCTCAATGAAAATTTCAAGAATTATGTCAACACAGCATCCAGATAATGTTAATATTCCTTTCTTCTCAGAAAAAGCAGTCATGGATGGAGATGATGAAATTAAAGAAGCATTCTACACTTTCTCACATTTGCGGGTTGATGAACAATTATGGGATGCTGAAGGCAAAGAAGTGGATACATTCGTTGTTAAAAAACTTCTCTCACGTTATGGTGATTATTTTAAAAAAAATATTTTAGGAAAAGATAAATTCATCACGTTTCGTGTTCCAAATCCTGAAGTTGAAAAAAACGAAGGAAAAATTTTACTTGAAACACTTCACTCAATTCCAAGAAACTTTGATTTAGCCAAAGCATTTTACAACGAGGATGTTGCACCAGTTTTTGAAGTTGTGATGCCCATGTGTTCATCGGATCAAAGCATTATTAGGGTTCATGAATATTACAAAGAATTTGTGATCAAAGCGCAACAAAAAAAGATTTATGATGATGACATTAAAATTTCAGAGTGGGTAGGAGAACTCAATCCTCAAGATATTCGTGTCACTCCTCTTTTTGAGACCAAAGATGCAATTTTAAATGCGGATAAATACGTACAACGCTACATCGAATTTGAAAAAATTAAAGATTTACAAAGGGTTTGGTTTGCAAGGTCTGATCCTGCTCTCAATTATGGATCTTTGTCAGCCGTTTTGTTAGGAAAAATTGGAACCTACAAATTAGATCAGTTGCAAGAGAAGTTATCAATTCCAATTCTACCTATCCTTGGTGTTGGTTCTGCTCCCTTTCGTGGTAATTTTACACCTAGAAATGCTGATAAAATGGTTGCGGGCTATCCAAGTATTCAAACTTTTACAATTCAATCAGCTTTCAAATATGATCATGGACCTAAACGTGTAATGGATGCAATTGAGTCTATAAATAACACTACCAGAAAAGCACCTCTTTTTGTTGACGTTTCCTTTGCAACACATATCATTGATCGAGTTGAACAAGAATATCAACAAACTGTAAGATTGCTTGCTGACACGATTAATCTTGTCAGCCGTCATGTTCCTGAAAGAAGAAGACGAAAATTACACATTGGTCTTTTTGGTTATGCTCGTAATAGTGCAGGAATGCAACTTCCAAGAGCTATTAAGTTTTGTTCTGCCTTGTATTCTTTAGGACTTCCTCCTGATGTTTTTGGACTCTCACAGCTAAGTCAAAATGAACTTGAAAAAATCAGAGAATCATACCCTACAATTGATTTAGATTTAGCACAAGCTCTGCAATATCTTAACAAAGATAACCTTAAGTATTTTCCTTCCGAAGTTTCACAAAAAGTTCTAAGAGTTGCAGACATGTTTCCTCATCAAATGAATGAAGAACATCATGAAGAAACAACAAAAGTTATGCAAGCGCTACGCGCTCAAGACATTTTAGGATTACAGGAAAATATTCTTTCTGCAGGAAAAATAAGAAAGTTTTTGGGGTAATTTATCCTAGTACTTCAAGAGGAGACCGATTAACTTTTTTGTAAGCATCACGTATTTTAGACGAAGTTTCTGCAGGAACCCATCGTTCATCTTTTTTCACAGAACTTAATCTCAAATTAGAGGTAGCTTCTACTCCATATAATGATTGTAATTTTCTTATTACTTCAAGAAACAGTGGTTCTGCAGTTGTATGATCATAGGTTTTTTCTAATGTAACTTGAAAACCAACTGGATCTTTGACAATTTTATAGTCAATTCCTCTTCCTACAATACTTGAGTGAGGAACATACACAACTACTTCTGGAACTTCTCTATCATAATTCAATCTAAAGCCAATCATTTTACACTCTTGCATTAATAGAGTCTTGAGCTCTTTTATAGGCATCTCTTATTCCAAAAGGAACATGAGGTTCTACCCAACCGTGACCTGCAGCTGGTTGAACTACTCCTAAGTTTGTATCAGCTGAACTTATTCCGTAATTTCCTAAAACACCAAGCACTAAACCAAATAGTTCTTCTGCTTGTTGGGAGTTTACATCATGCCCCAAACTAACTTCTAAATCATTTACGCTCATTCGTTTTATTTCATAATGAGCATTACAATCAACAACAGCTCCATACTGAAGCTTAGAAATTTCTCCTGGAAGTCCTCTTTCACAGTTTAACGTAAAACCAATCATAGTAATCACCTCTCTTGCGAAATGGTAAATTCTTTAAAAAGATAATGAGAAAAAAGCGAGCCAGGGAGGATTTGAACCCCCGAAAAACAGCTGTCAACTTCCTCAGGTAACTCTCTTGATCCCATAGCGGGATTACTCCTAGAGGTCATCATTGGAATAGGAGGCTGTTGCCCTATTTGCCTTACCAGCTTATCCCCTCGTTTTTAGAGAAAACTGCGGGTATCCAGGCTAGGCGACTGGCTCACAAGAAGGTTTTCTTGAGGCGAATTTAATAAATGTTATTAATACCAAAATGGTAATAACAAAAAATGAGGTTATTCCAAAAATTCAACTTCTATTTCTAATTGATCAGCAGTTGGATATTCTTTGACAATTGCACACAAAACGTTTTGCTGTTTGATCACTAAAATATTTTTTTTAAGATTCTTAGTCGAAAGCAAAAGACGTAACTTATTTTGATCAAGATATATTTCTTGTTCTTTAAGATGAAGTTTTTCTTTGATGGTGTAATATATTCTTTCAAGCTGCGGTGTGATTTCTGATTTAGAAGCATTCTTTAATTTCTCCCGATAACTAAAACCAGGTGCTAGTTCTGGAAGATAAATTGCTCCACGAATGAGAAGACCCTCCTTAGTTACAACATCAAATATTTTTTTGTTGTGTTCACCTTCGCGTTTAAGTCTATTTGTGAGTTGAACGGCATCTTTTAATTTGGCAGTACATAAATGAGTTGAAAAATTGTATTTTTCTTTAATTTCTTGGAGTATTTCTTTTCCCATTAGAAGAGAATTTTGAATAGCATAGCTAGAAAAATCTTTTGTTACAAAACCCATCTCATGTAATTTTGATTGATTATTATCTGCACATTCCAATTCGTTGAGAACAACAAAGTCGACTTTATTATGAATGAATTCAATAACTTGCATAATCTCTTTTTTTTTTGTCGGAACAAGAGGCAATTCGACACCTATTTTCCAGGAAAAATCTCTGGCAAGAGTTAAATAATTCCACAATTGTTTTGAATCTAAATCAAGATGAAAACGAATTTCGTCTAAATCGGCATCGAACAGCATTTTTAATTTTTCTTTTGTTACAAGATTTAAAGAAGTGTAGAGATGAATATGAAACTGTTTCCCATAACGTTGCTTAAGTTCTTTGATATATTTAACAGTTCTCTCAATTTTGACGAGTGGATCTCCTCCAGTAATTCCTGCTCCTTGAGCATCCATGGCTTCACATTCTTCAAAGAGATTATTTGATTCTTGAAGCAAACGTTCATTTGCAAAACTGACATCATGGTTAAATTTAGCATCAGAAACAGGACAGAAGTAGCACCGACGTGGACAAAGACCTGTTGCAAAAAGCACTAACTTTTCACCTTTAACACAATATTGACATCCTTCTGGTAATTTTCCAAGATTAAAGGAATAGTACTGATTTTGAGGAATCATTATTCGTTTTTAGCACAAATTACTTTTAAAATTTGTGTATAAATTCTACTAATGTGTTTTCCTCTGGTTAATTTCATAACTCTAAAAAAATTATCATAGGGAAGTAGTTTCGGGATAACACACTCTAACTTAGAGACGATAGATTTTTAATAAATATTAGAACTCAGTTTAATATGTTCAGAAAATTTTGGGTTGTTCTGTTGTTTTTTGTAGTGTTGTCCATTTCTACTCTTGCTTATGCAGAAAATGAAATTGTAACAAATTGTGAAAATAGATATGGTGAGCCTACAAAAGCTGTCGAAGGATCAGATAGTTCTAGATTTTATGGTGATTGTATTAGAGCTGAAATTATGTTGGGTAATGATCCAAAGCTCTGCAATTTAGTTAATCCTCTCCATCCAGATTATGCATTACAATCAGCCAGAGGTTATTATGAGAGTGAACCTCAAGATTTTAAGACCTGTCTAAAAATTGCTCTGAAGGAAAAATCAGTCAAATCAAAAGATATCTCTTGGTGTAGTTATATAGAAAATAATATGGAGTTTCATCATCTTTCTCATTTAGACTATTATGATTCTTTTTCAAAGACAACGATTAGTTTAGAAGATGTAAGAGAGTATTGTATAACCGAAACTGCATTCGAGAATAAGGATCCTTCGGCATGTAATAATCTGGAGGAGAAGAAAGCAGAAGCATGTAAAAGTAAAATCGAGAACTTTAATAGATCTAAACTTTCAGAAAAAGTAGGTTACTACTTTTTTCTAGGTTTAGGTATAATCATCATTTGCTTGCTAATCCCAACTTTACTTGTAAAAAATGTGGGGAAGATAATTGGTAAAGTTGCAAGTAAAAGTTGGTTTTATAAAGTCACCGGAGTTTTGTTCCTACTTTTATTCTTCCTTGGAGTGATAGGTTTTATAGGAATAGTTCAGGTACTAAAGGTTAACTTACAAACATTTGGATTAATTGTTTTATTATTCGCTCCACTAATCTCGCTCTTTCCTGCAATATGCTTTTGTTATATTGGATGGAAACATCCTGAACAGAATAATAGTCTACTAAAGACTGCAGCAAAGTTTTGTTGGATTGGTTTGAGTTTTGTTGTGTATGGATTTATTCTTACTATCCTTTTTGGTATTGGACTTGCACTTTCAGGTGGTTATGGTCATGGGGCTGAAGGCGCATTTGCTCTTTTCTTTCTCTTGCTACCATGCATAATAGTTGGATCACTTCTTTGGATATTAGCCTTAATTTGGTCTATTCGCGGATTTAAACAATAAGGTATTTGACTTTTTTGTCCCACTATCTTTAAATCCTCAAATCTCTTCTATCATCACTTATGTACTCAATGTCTCAGAGCTATATGCCACAACAGCGTTCTTACAGTAGGTTAGAATCCATTGCAAATACAAGTGCCTACCAGAGTTCTCAAACATTTGCCTATCAAATTTCTGCACCAACATCTTTTGCATCTTATTCAATCTCTTCTAACATTTCACCAACTCCATCTTTTTCTTATCAAGACACACAACGTTCATCTTATGGTAACTCAACTCCATTTTATTTACACATTGAAGCACAAAAAGAATATCATTTTTCACCAGAGCAATTCCTTAACCCTCTCAAAGCTGGTCACTTTGTAGGAGATGCAAAAGATATCCAAGATTATGTTGAAGATACATTTGAGAGAATCTTTCACAAACCATTTCCAAAAAATATCAAAATCAGTATTCTTAATGAACATAAATTTAGAAAAATTGCACCACATCCATCAACAATTGGTTTATCATTAAATCGAGGAGTACAAGGATTGCTTTCAGAAATATTTGTTCTTAGTGGATCAATTGGACGAGTAATGTTAACCCTTGGTCACGAATTAGGTCATGTATTAACACCAACTCTTTCAAATTGCCATGATGAGGAAGCAAAAGCGTTTGCCTTTTCTTTAGAGTGGATGAATGTTATCAAAAAACACAATATTGCCAATCTTTCTGATGCAATTATTACTGAAAATCCTGCACATAATGGATTGCATAATGTAGCCTTTGCCTTTGTACAAGATCTTTTGAAAAAAGGTGAAGAAGTTTGGGCAATTTATCTTGCATTGATAAAAGGAATTTTGAGAGTTTCTGATTCTATCTAAAATGAAGATAGTCTAAGTGTTCAAGACTTTTTAGTTGTGCAACAGTTGGTTCTTGTGTTTGCATAACTTTGGCAACTTGCGCAATTGTTCTTCCATAATCAATTTCTTTTTCTGATTCAAAGCAAATAGTATGATATGAATCAAAATTGAGAACACCTTTTGGATTAAACTTTCCTAAAACCGGCTGAAGAATAGATCCTATTTTATGTAGATTTGGTGCAGCACCTGATCTATCTAATGTAAAATGAATTCTTCCTTGATGATGTCTATACCCTTCAATAGTTCCATCAACTGAAAATGAAGAAGGAGTAAGTCTATGCACACGAAATTGACCAGAAGGAGGTATTCTATCTTTTCCAACTTGAGGAAGATTACATTCAGCGTACATCCAATAGCGAATACTAACTGAACGTAACATTTGCTTATTGTCTACCATGTATGTAAAGCGAAACGTCGCTGGAGTATGATCCATAAGTGATGTGCCAGCACTACGCTCGATGATAGTTGTTCCTTTATGCCCCACATAACGAATTCTTCCATCAGATCCTCTTACACCTCTATTTTCTCCATGAAAATCAATCAGCTCAGAATCAATATCATTTGGCAAACGTAAAGCATCACTACTTTTTAGAAGATGCCAAAAATGTCCTTCACTTGATGACTTAAGAAGAGGAACTTCTAAGCCACCTTTAGTTGTATGAATATGAACTTCGGCTCCTTTTTTCACTTCAACTTTTTGAGGTTCTCCTTGGAATGTAAACAAGTCTTCTAATGTTGTCATAGGATCCAAAAATCCTAGAGTTCTTTAAATAATTTTACGTTCTAAGTTTCCAACCAGATTTAAACATCCAAACAGCTACTGAAAAAAAGATAACAGTTAGCACAACCACAAGAAGCATTGAATAAATAACAGGAATATCTGAAACTCCTAAAAAGCCATATCTAAATCCATCAACCATATACAATAATGGATTAAACTTAGCAATTGTTTGCCAAATAGAAGGAAGGGTATGAATCGAATAAAACACTCCTCCTAAGTAGGTAAGAGGAGTTATAACAAATGTTGAAAAAACATTCATTTGATCAAAATTGCTTGCCCAAAGGGCTGTTACAATTCCAGCAAAGGCAAAGAGAAGAGAAACCATGACAACAAAAAAAATCAGAGCAAAAACACTATGAATCGAAATTGAAGTAAAGAGCAAACTCACAAGTAAGATTCCAACTCCTACCATAATCGAGCGAATTAAAGCGCCAATAGTAATTCCTGCAATAATTTGCCAATAGGAAATTGGCGCAACTAACAGTTCTTGAATGCTATTTTGCCATTTTTGAATAAACAAAGAAAATGATGTTGCGCTATACGCACTCATAATAATTCCCATCATCATAAGCCCTGGAATGATAAATTCAAGGTATGAGACATTCCCTACAGCTTGAATGCGTGAGCCTAACGAATAGCCAAAAATAAGAATGAAAAGAGAAGAGGTAATAATTGGAGGAATTAATGTTTGCGTCCAAATACGTATGACTCTAAGTACTTCTTTGTGAATAATTGTCCAAAGAGAGGTTAAATTATTTTTTGTCATTTTGTTGCGTAAGCTGAATAAAGATTTCTTCTAGTTTAGCATCTCCATGTTTTTTTAGAAGATGCTTAGTTGTATCTTCAACGATAATTTTTCCATGATTAATAATTGCAACTCTTTCACACAGCTGTTCAGCTTCCTCTAAGTAGTGGGTTGTGAGAAGAATTGTAGTTCCTTCCTTGTTTAATCTCTCAAAATATTTCCACATAACTTTTCTTGTTTCAACATCAACTCCTGCAGTAGGTTCATCTAAAATAAGAATTTTTGGTTTATGCATCAGGGCTCTTGCAATCATTAATTTTCTCTTCATTCCGCCAGAGAGTGTTCTTGCAGGAACATCTTTTTTATCCCATAAAGTTAACTCTTTGAGAACTTCTTCAATTCTTTGACGTCTCTCTTTTCTTGGTATTCCAAAATATCCTGCATTAAAAAATAAAATATTGTACACTTTCTCAAAAATATCAAAGTTAAATTCTTGTGGAACAAGGCCAATGAGTGCTCGTGCTTCTTTGTAATCTTTCACAACATCCTTATCGAAAAGAAGTACATCCCCACTCGTTTTATTAGTAAGTCCAGTTAGAATATTAATTGTCGTAGTTTTACCTGCACCATTTGGACCTAAGAGGGCGAAGAATTCACCTTCTTTGATATTAAGTGAAATTCCTTTAACTGCCTCTGTTCCATTATAGTTTTTAACTAAATTTTTGATCGTAATGGCATTAGGCATGTATATTCTTTTCTTTCTTTACATATAAAACTTACGTGATTTAGAACTAGTAGAAGGAGTTCTTCTTCAAAAATTATTTAAAGCAGAGCCACTTCTCTCTTTATATGGATACAGTAACAATCTCCAAAGAGGAATTTGAGCAAATGCAAGTAGAATTAGAAGCGCTCAGGCATAGTTCTGTCTATAAACGCTTATTGGAATTTGAAAAGAATATTGTTCTAAACAAGAAGTTTACGAGAAAAGACTTAGGATTTTAATGAGTTTTGGGAAGTTTAGTAATTATTTCTTGGTATAACTTAGCCATATCATTTCTGTAAGAAGGATCATTCTTTAATCTAAGTGCTACTTGGTTTAATTCTTGATGCTGAGGATCATCACTATTAACAATATCATACAATGTACAAAGCTTTTTCTGCATCAAAATAACCATGGGCGGTCCAAGCCTCTAGGATCAAAACTGCTCGTCTAGAAGTTTCATCTACTCCTTTGTCACAGCAGTAATCACTAATTTCACCAAATTCCTGGGGTTGCATTGCAGCATCAATCCAAGTAGAAAATTCGTTTCTCTCCGCTTCCGTAGGTCTTTCTCCTTGAAACATTTTTTTCATTGCACCTAATGCTGGAGGAGGTGAAACAAGTAAGTATACAAGCTCTCCAGTTGAGATTCTATTTCGTTTGGAGTAGCCTACTCTTGGGCATAGTGATCTCACAATTTCTTTTGCTCTGTCTAGATATTTCAAATATTCACCCATTACTTAAGATAAAATCTTCTTATTTAAATAAACTTTCTCAGCTAACTCAAAAAAGTTATATACTTACTAGCTTTTCATTGGTTGATATGATAAAAAAGTTATCTTATATCTTTGGCTCTAAAACGAAAGCTCAAGAAATTACTTATCTTCTCTCTGATGCAAAACCGGTTATAAGACAAGGATTTACGACAGAAGAGTTAAGTCGAGTTGAAAGATTCTGCAGAGAACAAAATCTTCACCTAGTAACTTCAACTTTTAAAGTTCTTTTTGCTGATGAAGGGGTTTATTCAAATAAAGGCGTTCGAATTGCAGGCAATGATCCAAGGCCTGGTCTTTATTTTGTTTATATTTCAAAAGATGAGCAAAAAGCGTTACTTGCAAGTTATCATGAATTAATGAACGATCATCGAGCCCTAGGATTAGTGTTAGGCTATCCTACTTGTTGTGTTGATTTTTTTACGCTAAACTTTAAAGCAAAAAGAACAAATCTGCAACTTCCCCCAACAAATCCTTACACAAATTTATCAAAACGAGAACAAGATTGCGTTCTTCTGTCTCACTTTCCTTGTCAATCAGATTGCGAGAAGAGTATGTTGCTTGCTAAAAAATACTTAGATGTTTTGGCAAAAGTTGATCGAGAAAGAGCAAAAGAAATTGTTGAGCAACTTAAGGTGTAGGGTAATTTAATATATTTGATTGAAGTTCTTTTACTATGCAAAAAGTGCTTTTAGGGTGTTTTGTTGTAAGTTTTCTTCTACTAAGTTCTTGTACAACAAAAGAAAGTAAAATTTATAGTGAGGAATGTATTTCCTATTGCAGTTGCTTAGATCTTACGTGTTCTTCATACGAAAAGTACCCTTATAAGAATAAAGAACAATGTCTTATTGTTTGTTCGAAATTAACTGAGAAAGAAATATCTTGTTGGTCTTATTTTTGTTCTCAAAAAGATGACAGTATGCAAGAACACTTATGTGAGCACGCATTAGGAGAGTTTGGATTGGACGAATGTCCTGGATAATTATTTCAGCACAATTCCAACAGGACAATGATCAGATCCCATAATTTTTGGAAGAATAAATGCTTCTTGCAAGTGTTTGCGAAGTTGCGGTGAGATTAAAAAATAATCAATTCTCCAGCCAATATTTCGTGCGCGAAGATTATACCAAGCGCCCCAAAAGGTGTATTGACTTCCTTCTTTGTGAAACTCTCTAAATGTATCAATAAAACCTGCTTTGAGTAAGTTCTCAAATCCATCAATCTCAACTTGAGTATACCCTGCTGTTTTATTATAATTTTCTTTAGGATTTGCTAAATCAAGTGAAGTATGAGCAACATTAAGATCACCTGTAAGAATTACTGGTTTTTTCTTCTCCAAATCTTTAAGATATTTTAAAAAATCTTTATCCCACTCAGCACGATACGTAAGTCGCAGTAACCCTCTTCCCGAATTTGGAACGTAGACATTTACTAAAAAATAATTCTCAAATTCAACGGTGACAATTCTACCTTCCGTATCGTGCGCCTTAATTCCCATGCCATATGTTACACTCAAAGGCTTTGTTTTGCTAAAAACAGCAGTTCCAGCATAGCCTGCACGTTCTGCAGAATTCCAGTAGTGATATTGTAAATCGCTTAGAATCAGATCGGCAACTTGATCTTTATGAGCTTTTGTTTCTTGGATGCAAAAAACGTCCGGTAAAACATCTTTCCAAATAGGCTCTAAACATTTCTTCTTAAGACAGGCACGAATCCCATTAACATTCCAAGAAATTAGTTTCATGAAGAAAAGATGAGAAGAAGGGTATTTAAAAGTTATTAAAATTTATTTTTGCAACACATACACAAACCATGGCGCAACTTTAGTCTCAGCATGCCATTTGTAAGGTTCAGTATTCTTAGCCAATGGTTTATGAATTTTCAAAAGTTGCAATCCAGCTTGTCTAAAAATATCTTGGTAGTCGCTATCTTCCCAAAGATAATCATATACAATCATTTTACTATCTCGGATAACCACTTTTACTTTATCACCACTTTTTGCTTTCTTATTTTCAGGAAAATCTCCAATAAAAGATGCCCAATTATGAGAATAGACTTGTGGTGTAGAAGTAATATTTAGAATAATTCCTCCTCTCTTAAGTACTCTTCTCATTTCTTTTGAAATTTTAATCATTTCTTCTTTTGAGTAAATACTATCAAACGTAAAAGAGGATAGAACAAAATCAAAGGTTTCATCTTGGAATGGTATTACACCACTTTTAATATGGTCGTACTCACCTTTTGGATCTAGTTTTTTTGCTTCATTTAACATTTTTAAACTAATGTCAACTCCTACTGTATCAAATCCTAAGTTTTTAAGAAAGCGAGTCGAACGTCCTGCACCGCATCCATAATCTAAGGCCATTTTTCCTTTTACAAACTTTTGAAGTAGTTTTGGTATATCACGATAAGCTAGATAATAGGTATTTGTTATTCCCAAATCAGAATACTTCTTTGCATATTTACTGTAATCAAAAAATTTCATCTTACTTTTTTTTCTCTGTTCTTTTGCTTCCTCCTTGTTTGTAAGGTGTAAACTTTTCTTTTTCTCTTTGTGTTTTTCTAACTCCATAAGGAAGAGGCTCACGATCTAATTCATCGTAACCACAATTAAAACACTTAATAAAAGAGAGATCTTCATATACTTTGATATTAGCTGATCCGCATTTAGGGCAAAGTCTTTGATGCATTAGAAATCATCCTCATTTTCAGGACAGGTGTAACAACGTCCCCTTGTTGTTAAGTAAGACTTGCAGCAAGATATATTAAATTTCTTTTTTTGTACGGGTTCGATATCTATCTCTTCCTCAAAATCCATTAAGTTAGGATCTCTTTTTTTACTATTAAAATGTATCGCTTACGATTGATCAAAAATTATTTTGTTTCCTCTCTAAACTCCATTCCTCTCTTCTTTCGATTATACGAAATCACAAAATTGTGGGTACTATCTCTAATTTGTCTTAGCAAAAGCATCATAGGAGAATTCAAAGAAAATCTTCGTGAATTTTCTTCCTCAGGTAAATAGATCTCTTCATATTCTTTTGCAAGGGCAATAATTGGTATTTGTAAAGATAATTCACGTAAAGCAGAAAGTGATACTGAGAGTTGCCCTTTTCCTCCATCAATCACAATTAAATCAGGTAATTCTTTTTTCTCATCTGACAATCTCTTATATCTTCGAAATACAGCTTCATGCATTGCTGCAAAATCATCTTGTCCATCAACTGATTTCATCTCAAAACGTCGATACCCCTCCTTGTCAGGTTTTCCTGAAACAAAACGCGTCATGCCCGCCACTACAAATTTTGATCCAAGATTAGATATATCAAAACATTCAATAATTAAAGGAAGTGTTGGTAAAATTAATTTCTCTTGTAATTCTTTAAGTGTTTTGTTCTCAATGCTTGCAAGTGCATTTTTCTCTCCAAGCTCAACGAGTGCTCTCTTCTCTCCTCGTATTGGATAGGTGAGAGTAACATTTGATCCTTTGATTTTTTTGAAATATTCTTCTAAAATAATTTTGTTATGTTCACCTCTCCAAAATATCTCGTTAACAATGATTTCTGAAGGAATTGGCGCAGTTGCATAGTAAAGTGTAATAAATTTTTCAAAACTCTCTTCTTCCTCTTCAATAATAAATTCTTTTTTTCCTCTGATAACTCCACGAACAATTGAAATGATCTCAAAAATTGCTTTACTATCTTTTTTTGTTTTAGTTACAACATCTTGGTCATATTTTGTTAGAAGATCTACTTTTTGTTTGTGTTGAACTAATTCAATTGATTCCATTTGTCTTTTTATTTTTAGTGCTTTTTCATACTCTTGTTTTTCTGCTGCCTGGAACATTTCTTTTTTTAGATAGTCGATTATTTCTTGTACATTTCCTTTAAGAAAAGAGATTGCTTTGTCTACTTTTTTTTGATATTCTTCTTTGGCAACTTTTCCAATACAAGGTGCAGTACACAAACCAATATGATAATTAAGACACTCTTTTTTAGGAAGCTTCTTACAAACTCTTAATTGAAAAAGTTGCAAAACAAGATTAAGTACTTGTCTTCTAGCTAAGCCATCAGTGTATGGGCCAAAAAAGTGTCCTTTGCCTTTAGCAATTCTTGTTGTTGCAATTTTAGGATATGGTTCATCGGTGATCATAAGATAGGCATAGGTTTTGCTATCTTTAAGGCTAATATTATACCGAGGAGAATGCTCTTTGATTAATTTGTTTTCAAGTAGTAATGCTTCAACTTCATTGTCAACAACGATAAATTCTACTTGTTCAATATGTTTGATGAGAATTTGTGTTTTGGCAGAATGATCTTTAGCAAGAGAGTAGGATGAAACTCTTTTTTTAAGATTGTTTGCCTTACCTATATAGATAATCTTTCCTTCATTATCTTTAAAGAGGTACACACCAGGATTATGAGGTAAAGAGGCTGGAATGATCATATTATAGAAATGAAAGATCCAATATAAAAGAGTAGTGGAAAATAACTAGCAGCGGTCTAGTAATATGCAACTTCAATCTTCATTCCATCGGGATCAGCAAAGAAAACAGCGTAATATTGATTTGTGTACCTAGGATATTTTTGAGGAATATCAAAAATGTGTAGTCCTTTCTTTAACAAAAGAGAATAAATTAGGTCTACTTTTTCTTTTGTGTTTGCTTTTAAACAGAGATGATGAAGACCAGGTGAATTAAATTTGTAGGGATGATCCACAATTTGAGCTTGAGCAATCCAAATACCATACATTTCACAGCTTACCCATCCAGCACTATCTTTTCCTTCTTTAACTAGCGTATAACCAAGTGTATCAAAAATTTCTTTATAAAAAGTAAAGCTTCTACTGAAATTAGAAACAGCTAATTTAACGTGACCACAAGGATCAAGTGTCTTCTTTGACATTTCTTTCAAAAGAGAGGAGTAAAGTATATAAATAATCACTTCTTGAAAACTATTATGGAAACAGTTACCATTCCTAAGGATGAATATAAACTACTTAAGCAAAAAGCTGAAGCTGACGAGAGTCTGTTAATCACATTGGTTAAAGGTCTTGAAGATATTAAAGCAGGTCGTATTAAGCCTTGGAAAAAGACAAAAACTAAAGCTTCTTTTTGATTTCTTCTTTATAATAAGGAATTAAAAAATAAATAAAAAAAATCTAATTTAACATTTCTCCAACATTAGGTGCAACTTCAGCTCCAGCAGTTGCTTCAAAACTCTCCTTGGTTTCAAAACCAAAGATTCCTGCTACAACATTTGATGGAAATCTGCGCACTTTAACATTGTACTCCTTAACTGCTTTGTTAAAGTTATCTCTCTCAACTTTAATGCGATTCTCTGTTCCTGCTAATTCATCTTGCAAGGAAAGATAATTCTCATTTGCTTTAAGAGTTGGATAGTTTTCAACGACAACCAAAAGTCTTGCTAAAGCACTATCCATTTGCGCTCCTGCAGCACTAAGCTGTGCAGGTGTAGATGCTCTGCCAACAGATGCTCTTGCTTCTGTAATTTGTGTTAAAAGTTCTCCTTCATAATCACTATATTTTTTAACCGTTGCAACAAGATTTGGAATCAAATCTGCTCGTCTTTGGTAAGCTGTTTGTACATTTGCCCACTTTTCGGTAACGCTCTCATCAGAGGATACTAAGCCATTGTAACTTCCTGCAAACCATAGTAGGAGCAGAACAGCAACAATACCTGCGCCGATTAATACTTTATGTGTTGTTGTAAGACTCATGCTTTCACCTTTCTCATTTCAACTAATTTTTCAATTTCTCCTTTGTCAAGCCACATTCCTTCACAGGATGGGCAGACATCAATGATGACATCGTTTTTCTTCCACTTCTTCATCTTGACACTACATCTAGGACATAAAAAATCTTTCTCTTTATGAATGTTTTTCATTTTTACCATCCTCCACCAGCTCCTCCGCCTGAAAATGATCCTCCACCAAAGCCTCCTAAACCGCCTCCTCCTCCACGTCCTCCTCGAAACATACTGGCCGCAAGGAGTGCTGCTTCAAAATAATCATTACGTTTTCGTATCGTCTTTCGTCTTCTAAAAATAATGCTAATTAACATCCAAACCCCTAAGAAAATAATATAATACCAAAACCAACTTCCACTATTCCCTTCTTCCTCCACCACCATTTCTTCTGTTCCTCTTAAAATCCCTTCAACACCTTTTAGAGATTCAATAATACCTCTACCATATTCTTCTTTCTGAAAAGCAGGTACAAGAAAAGTTCGACCAACCCGTCCAATCTTTGCATCGTTTAGTTTTTCTTCTAAACCTCGTCCAACTTCAAAGCGATATTTATGGTCCTCAATTGCAATTAAAAGAAGTAATCCATTGTTCTTCTCTTTATCACCTAACACTCCTTCTGCTAGAGAAAAGGCATACTCGCTTATTTCTCGTCCATATAAATATTTTATAACAACAACAGCTCCTTGAGCAACTCCATCTCTATGTAACCCTTCAAGAATGGCTTGGATTTCGCTCTCTTCTTGAGGTGTTAAAATGTTTGCTTCATCAGTAACGTATCCTTTGATTGTAACTTCTGCTTGCACCGAAAATAACAAGAAAAGAAAGATTAATCCTGCAAGTAGTTTCATTGAGTTTTCTTCTCCTCAACAAATTTTTTAAGCGCAGGAAGATAATAATAGGTACTATTGTCATTAAATTTTACTTTAAAATAACTCATCATTACTTTGGCAAAGGCAATCACTTGTGCTTGCACAGAAAAGTCACGTCTTTTAAGGTGCGTCATTTGTTGATTAAATGTTTCTTTAATTTCTCCTCTTCCTTTTCGGTTTTTTTCCACAACTTCATCTAATTTTCTTTTAAGCTCTTTTATTTTATGCATCCATTTATCTTTAGCAGCAAAGGTTGTGGCTTCAACTGCTTTACTCTTCGCTTCTTCCATTTTATAGCGAAGGTTATCTTCTTCTTTTTTAAGTTCGGTGTACTTATCTTCGCTATGCTTTGTTTGAATCGATAATAAATCTTTCATCTCATCTTCATGCTTTTTTTCCATTTCTTTTAATTCTTGAGAGATTTGACTTGGAATTTCTTTTGCACCTTGTTTAAGAGAACTTTCGATTTCAATCTTTTCTTTAAGTTGCACAACTTCACAACGCTCAAAATCTTCTGCTGTAGTTGTAAAAGATTTTGCTTGTAAGAGAGGAAGAATGATAGTCTTTCGTGAGTTAGCACTCTCAAGTACAACTTCAAAAAGAGCATAATTCATCTCTTCAGATCCTTCCTCAATGCGAAAAGATACACCTTTTTTAATCTCAGAAATCTTTTCATTTACATCTAAAAGGTCTGCTTTTTGAGAAGGAACTTGTAAATGTGAATAAACTGGTCCATCAATACACTGGGCAATCATCAAATCAAACATGAAATGACCAACACCTAAACACTCAACTTTTTTCTTTTGTGCCATATTAATATCAAAGGTACAAACAAACATTTTTAGACCAAATTTTCTTTGATGCAAAGAATCAAATTCTACAGTGTAGATACGATCTTTTACTTTATATTTCAAATTGTATTCTTTAAGATACAAAAGAAAAAAACGTTCATACAGCTCTTGATCCATTGTTAAACATTTCCTCATCAAATTTTTTGATCTCATCAACACTCTCTTTTGCTTTCACTAAATCTTGCGCAAAGGCATCATCATTCTTTAGCACGGACTCAAAGATACTCTCTTCAATTGGCTGCTTAGTCTTTAGTTGACTTAAGATTAGATCCATCTCACCAATTGAAACGCTAAACAGATTAATTTTTTCATAGAGACGATTAAGAATGTAAGCTTCGATTGTATCTTTGATTGCAATATTGTGAATGATTACATCTTTTTCTTGACCAATCCTATGAACTCTACCTATTCTCTGCTCAATTCTCATCGGATTCCAAGGAAGATCATAATTGATGACAATGTGTGCGAATTGTAAGTTGCGACCCTCTGATCCTGCATCGGTACAAACTAACACTTCTTTTTCTTTGCGAAAGCTCTCAATCGCAGCTTCTTTTTCTTGCGGATTCATCATTCCATTAAACTTTACTGAACTAAATCCGTGAGCTAAAAGCTCAACCTCAAGCATCTTTTGGGTGTGAACAAATGTTGTAAAGATAATTATCTTCTCACCTTTAAGGCCTTGCAAAATCTTAAACAAATAATCCATTTTCTGATCTTTGTCAATGAATTTTGCACGCTGCAGTAAGGCTTCAACTTGTCTTTTTTCTGTTTCTTTATCAAGCGTTTCTTTGTAGCGCTTTAATGCTTCAACGCCTGTTTTAATTGAACTTGTAATTTGTCTTGTAAGCATAATTAAAGCAAAGGTGAGAAGTCCTTTTTGTCGATAGCGCTTAGCCATATCTGCTAATTTTTCTTCAGAAAGTGATCCTTCTTCAATTTCTTCACTTTCATCTATACCTTTAGGTTTTTCTAACTTACGAATCTCTTCATATTGTTTGCGAATGAAAGCAATTGCTTCAGTATAAAAAGCCATTTCTTCTTTGGAAAAATCTAAAAGATGCGTTTTAACAAAACGGTCAACAAATTTAATACCTGTTTCTTTACGTAAGTTTCTTACCATAATTTTACTTAATTTTTCTTGAAGCACATCTTTATTTTTGATACGAAGACCACTCTCATCTAGAACAAAATTTTCAGTAAACTTTGCTTTGGTTTCTAAAAAGCCTGGATGAAGCAGATCCACAACAGCCCACAACTCAAATATATTGTTTTGCAAAGGCGTTGCTGTGAGCATCAGACAGCGATCTTTTTCTAAACCTTTGACTAGTTTGTAGTTATGTGTTGCACTGTTTTTGAGTTTGTGTGCTTCATCAATTACAACTAAATCCCAGGCAATACTTTGAACAATTGGCGCATGTTTAGGAGTTTTTGCTGTATCAATTGAGGCAATTACTTTATCATTTGTTTCATACACATCTGGTTCTGAGGCAATTTCAAAGTTTTCAGAAAATTTAGAACGCATTTCTTCTTGCCACTGATACTTAAGCGTTGCAGGGGTTAGAATCAAAACTTTTTTGACCATTTTACGCAGTAACAATTCCTTTATGATCATACCCGCTTCAATGGTTTTTCCTAAACCAACTTCATCTGCTAATAAAGCTCTATGAGAAAAGTTATTGAGAACATGTAAGGCTGTTCGTACCTGATGATTTAATGTTTGAATTTTGTCTTGATATGATGGTAAAGCCAGTAATCTATCAATACATTCAGAAAGAGCAACTTTTCGTGCAATTAATTGCATTAAAAAGCGCTCAGCTGAAGCTAGTTCTGGCACTGCGATTGTTCCTTTGGGAATAGGTGTTTTAAGGTCAACTGGCATCATTAGAAAAATCACTAAACACTTGATAAGAATAGACTAAGAGATCTTTGACGATTATATAAAGATTTGCTTTTTTGACGCCAAATCTTTATAATTCACCTACCACATTTCCTTTAAATGAGACATCAAATCATTCCAGCTAGCTATCTTGTTCTTATCAAAGATAATAAAGTTCTTCTCTTACGTCGTTTTAATACTGGGTATGCTGATGGCAACTATTCATTAGTTGCAGGTCATGTTGAACAAGGCGAAACATGTCTTCAAACTATTATTAGAGAAGCGAAAGAGGAAGCAGGTATTACAATCACTCCTAATCAAGAATCACTCAAACATGTGATGCATCGTAAATCCAATGGAGAAGAGAGAGTTGACTTTTATTTTGTTGTAGATCAATGGGAAGGTAACATCACTAATAATGAACCTAGCAAATGTGATGATTTATCTTGGTTTGATCTTAATAATCTTCCACAAACTATTTTACCTTATATTACTCATGCATTAGAGTGTATACAACACAAGGTTTATTATAGTGAGTGGGGCTGGAATGTTTAGGGGGGAAAAACTATGCTAAAAATATACGGAAATAGAAAATCAGGAAGTGCTAATAAAGTAGAATATACTGCAATTCTTTTAGGAACTGCATATGAATATCAAGAAATGGATTTTCAAAAAGACCTTAAGACTGAATGGTATCTTAAAATTCATCCCGCAGGGAAAGTTCCTGCAATTGATGATGATGGATTCATTCTTTTTGAGAGTGGAGCAATTTGTAAATACCTTTGTGATAAGAAAGGAAATAACATGTATCCTAAAGATCTAAAGCAAAGAGCTTTAGTTGATCAATGGTCTGATTTTTCAGTACAACACGTAGGATCTGCAATGGGTAAAGTTGCCTTTGGACGTGTTTTTGCGCCAATGCTAGGTCTTCCTGTGGATGAAAAATCAATTCAAGAAGGAGATAAATATCTTAAACAATTTTTACCAATCATTGACACACAGCTAGGAAAAATGCAGTTTTTGGCATCATCAACTCTCTCTTTAGCGGATCTTTCGCTGCTAGGAGTTCTTGAATACGCTGAAGCTGCTCAATATGATCTAAGCTCTTATCAAAATTTGACAACATGGAGAACTCATTTGATGAGCATGGAATTTTATAAGAGAGTTCATAAAAAGTAAAGTATTTAACCTATCTTTCTTTTTTTACTTTTTATATGAATAATGTTCTTTCCTATCTTCACCATCTCTGTAACATTCCAACTGCGCCTTTTTATGAACAGCTGGTGTTAGATGAAAGCGAGAAACTAGCGAAAGAATTATTTGGTAAGAATGTAACTATTACAAAAGATAAGTATCAAAACCTTATTCTCCATTACAAAAAAGGAAATGCACCTCCTATAGCTTTAGTTGTACATTCTGATCATCCTGCCTTTCATATAGAACCTTTGGAAAATAAAAAAGAGTTTAGAGCAGTAATGAAAGGTGGATTAAATCCTGCTTTAATGCTTAATACATCTGTTCAACTTTATTCAAAAAATCAAACAACGAAAGGAAAAATTATCAAAGAAGAAACATTAGCATTAGAGTCAACATACTTGGTAGAAGCAGATATGGAAGGAAATTATTCTTTTGCAACCTTAGATTTACCAAAATCATCTCTAAAAGGAAAGCTTTTTTCAGCTCCAGTTCTCGATGATATTGCATCAATTGCGGTAAGCTATGTTGCACTGCAACAAATTATCGAAAAAAAGATTGCAGCAAATATCTATATTGTTTTACATCGTGCAGAAGAAGTTGGATTCATTGGAGCGTATACAGTTGCCATGCAAAATATTCTTCCAAAAGAAACCATTGTGATTTCTTTAGAAACAAGCTCTTATGTAATTGAAGAAGAAGGAGTTAAAAGAGAGCTTGCCAAAGTTGGCAGTGGTGCAATTATTCGCACGGGGGATAAAACAACTCCTCTCTACAATATGGATGCAATTTATTGTCTTCATCATGCGGCTAAAACATTTACAGGAAAGATTCAAGAGAGAAGAATGTATGCTGGCTCTTGTGAAGCATCATTGTATTATGCATTTGGGTATCGTGCTGCAGGTCTTTGTCTTCCTCTAATTGCTTGGCATAATAATGGAGCATTAGAAGGTAAGAAAGAAAATGTGTGTGAACAAGTTCATCTTGATGATATAGAATCTGCAATTTTGTATGTAGTTCATTTGAGTTCTTCTCTTGCAAAGGATTCTGAGATTTCTAAAACATTTTCTTTGAATGAGATAACGCCGCAGCACCTAAAAATGAAAGAGCGTGTTGCTGAAACGTTTAAAAGATATCAAAAACTTGGTTTTATTTAGAATACTCTTCCTTAAGACATTCTTGAAAAAGATATAATAATTGCAGCGCAGCAATATGTTGTGTTGGAATTTGTCTTCCTGTAACTGAATACTCTCCAAATTTTGGATTATCTAATTCTAAAAATCTAAAGTTTTCACGTTGATTTTCTTCAAATTTTTCAGAAAAAATGTATTCTAACGCTTTTTTTGGGCTCATCCAATGTAAAGATAGAACTTCACCATTAGGTGTAAAACTTCGAGAAAACTTACCATCTATTTTTGCAGTAAAAAATCTATTGTAAAATTTCTTTCCATCATCTCTTCTAAAACCTACACGTAAAGGTTGCACATTTTCAATAGGGCCTTGATATCCTGTCTCTTCACTCATTTCACGAAGCGCAGTTTCTTGTAATTTCTTTAATGTTGCAGGTCCATCATAATCCCACAAGGTACTAACTCTTCCATCTCCATTTTCATACTTTCCTCCAGGAAAAACTAACTCTCCTGGATGTCTCATGGGTCTTTCTTTTTCTTTATTAAAAAAAGCTCTACGTGTTAGAAGTACTTCAATGCCACTATCTACTAGTCTTATTGGACAAAGTATTCCTGAACTAACCCAAATCATTTACTACTAAAAACCACGATTAATTATAAAGTTGACAGATTTATTTCTCTTTTTCTAAATCAAGCATACTTCTAATCGCAATGAATGAGCCTTGAGCAAACATTTCTTGTGCCAAAGCTTTTGGTGATAAATTCTCAAACTCTTCTTTCTTCTCTGACCAAATTTCTTCGAAGAACTCTTCAACTAGATCTTCTGTCATACCCTCTGCCATTTGTTCTGACTCCTCTTCTTCGATAAAAATCTGATTGAAATCTTCCTCAGTAAGCGAATCTTGTTTTTCATCAAAACAGGCAAGACACATGTATTTAGAAAATTCCTTTTGTAATTCTTCTGAACACTCTATTTCTTTTTGACAAAAAGTGCATTTGACCATTGTTTATCCCCTCTTCAATACTTTTTTTAAAAAATCTCCGGTATGAGAACTTTTAACCAACGAAACTTCTTCAGGTGTTCCTTTAGCAATAAGTCGTCCTCCAGCTTCTCCTCCTTCAGGACCTAAATCTATTAGATAATCACATGACTTTAAAACATCTAAGTTATGCTCAATTACAAACACTGTATTTCCTTTATCAACCAAGCGATTAAGAACTACAATTAATTTACGTACATCTTCAAAGTGAAGTCCAGTTGTTGGCTCATCTAACACATACAATGTTCTTCCTTTCTTATACTTTGCAAGTTCTCTTGTTAGTTTAATTCTTTGTGACTCTCCGCCAGAAAGGGTAGTTGAGCTTTGTCCTAACTTAATATATCCTAAACCAACATCGTTGAGTGTTTGCAATTTACGAGAAATGGATGAGTGATTCTCAAAAAAAGTTAAAGCTTCCTCAACACTCATCTCTAAAACATCAGCAATCGTTTTTTCTTTATAGGTAATTTGCAAAGTTTCTCGATTATACCTTTTTCCTTTACACTCTTCACAAGGAACGTAGACATCTGGTAAAAAATTCATTTCAATTCTAATGAGACCATCTCCTGCGCATGTTTCACAGCGTCCACCTTTAACATTAAATGAGAAGCGTCCAGGATCATAGCCTCTCATTTTAGCATCTTTGGTTGAAGCAAAAATAATTCTAATCTCATCAAATAATTTAGTGTATGTCGAAGGATTTGAGCGTGGAGTTTTACCAATTGGATCTTGATCAATCACAATGATTTCTTGAATTGTTGCAGGAATTTTAATACTTTCAAATTTTCCACAAGGAAGGTGTCCATTTTCAAGTTGATTGCGAATTGCTGGAACTAGTGTTTGAGTCATGAGGGTTGATTTTCCAGAACCAGAAACTCCTGAAATTCCAAGCAAAACTTCTGTTGGAAAATGAATTGTGAGGTTTTTAAGATTGTTTTCAGAGGCATTTTCTAATACTAAAAATTCTTTGGGAATTTTTCTTTTGTTTGGAACTTCAATTTTAATTTTGCCTGAAAGATATTTTCCTGTAATACTATCTTGATGCTCTGAAACTTCTTGTGCCGTTCCTTGCGCACAAATATATCCTCCATGAACTCCTGCACCAGGACCCATATCAACAAGATAATCTGCGGCCCACATCGTTTCTTCATCGTGTTCAACAACAATAAGAGTGTTTCCTATATCTCGTAATCTGTGTAAGGTTGCAATTAATTTCTCATTGTCTCTTTGATGAAGTCCAATTGATGGCTCATCAAGAATATAGAGAACTCCCATCAAATTTGCCCCAATTTGCGTTGCAAGACGAATTCTTTGCGCTTCTCCACCTGAGAGAGTTCTTGCGCTACGTGAGAGTGTTAAATATCCTAAGCCAACGTTTTTAAGAAAACTTAAGCGATCTAAAATTTCTTTAAGCACTTGCTTTGCAATCATAACATCTTTGGCTGAAAGTTTTGCTGGCAATTTTTCAAAAAAAGCAACTGAATCATCAATATTCATATCTGTAACATCAATAATTGATCTTTTTTCAACCTTTACCGCTAAAACATTTTCTTTGAGACGTTTTCCTGAGCAGGTTTGACAAGGTCTTGCAACCATTAATTTTCCAATTTGATCTTTGCGATGTTCAGATTCTGTTTGTTGGAATAAACGCATTGTTTGAGGAATGACTCCTTCCCATCCCTCATCCATTTCCATTTTTGCTCCATTACTCCATTTACCAAGCAATGCTTTTTGTGTTCCAAATAGTAGAACATCTAATTGTTTTTTTGTAAACTCTTTAATTGGCGTAAATACATCAAAGCCAAAGGCTTTTCCAACAACCGTAATTTGTTGACAGCGCCACTTAAGATCCATTTTTCCATAGATTACTAACGCACCGTTAATGATGGTCTTTGTTTTATCTGGGATAAGAAGATCTGGAGATATTTCTAGGTGTTCTCCTAACCCTAAACATTGAGGACAAGCGCCAAATGGAGAATTAAATGAAAACATTCGAGGTTCTAATTGTTCAAAAACCATTTCAGGATGATTTGGACAGGCTCCATAGGTTGAATACAAAGTTTCTCCAGCGCCTCTACCAATTTCTTTTCCATCATACTTTTGGTCAGGATCAAGCACAAGAAGTGTACCTTTGCTTTTTCTTAACGCAAGTTCTACTGCTTCACTGAGTCTGAGACGTGTTTCATCAGTGATTTTAATTCGATCAACCACTGCTTCAATCCAATGTTTTTCGTATCTTGCAAGCTTTACTTCTTGTTTGATGTTTTCTAATCTAAAGATAGTTCCATCAACCCTCACTTTAGTAAAACCATCTTTGATGAGTTCATCAAAGATTGCTTCGTGCTCTCCTTTGATTCCTCTAATGATTGGTGAGAGAATAATACACTCTTTTCCTTTTTCAGTAAGAATAAGGTTTACGATGTTTTCAGCTGAGAGTGGTTTGATTGGACTATCACATTTAGGGCAGTGAACGATCCCAACTCTTGCAAATAATAATCTTAAGTAATCATAGATTTCAGTAACTGTTCCAACGGTTGATCTTGGGTTTTTAGAAGTTGTTTTTTGCTCAATGGAAATGGCAGGTGAGAGTCCTTCAATTGAATCAACATCAGGTTTATTCATCAAACCTAAGAATTGTCTTGCGTAGGCTGACAATGATTCAACGTATCTTCTCTGCCCTTCAGCGTAGATGGTATCGAAAGCTAGGGTTGATTTACCTGAGCCTGAAAGGCCTGTGATAACGATGAGTTTGTTTCGGGGTAGTTCTAAGGAGATGTTTTTGAGGTTGTGTTCTCTTGCTCCCCGGACGATTATTTTATCTAGCATAGTATATATTTTCCTCATGACGCTTTATAAAATTTGTGGAGGGATGACTAGTGTGGGGAGTGGGTTTTGAGAAGTAATTTATATTTCAATAACCTAAAATTATAACTTTTTCTCTATTAGTTTTTTATGATTTCTTTCTGCTACTTCTGATTTTGTTCTAAATACCTCTGATAATATTAAACAAACTAAACCTCCAAGAACTATCCCTGATCCTGTTACGGCCTCATTGCTTGTAGCAACAGTAATAAATCCGCCACTAGTTAAGGCAATTCCAAAATCTTTTAGAATTACTGACTGATCATTGTACTCCAAAAATGTAGTTTTGCCAATTTTGAGTGTTAATTGGTAATAGATTAAGGCTAAAAGAACAAGAACAATAAAAATAAAGATCATAAAAGAAATGTTAAAGATATTTCCTTTTTGAGTGTAATTTCTTCCTAAGATCGTTGCAATTAATATGAAAATTAATAAGAAAAACATAAACAGTCCTTCAATTATTTTTTTAAGGTTTACTTTCATTGCCAAAACCTCTCTTTTAATTTCTCCCATAATGTTAAATGCTTATCAAAATCATTTTCAAAATTAACGTCTTTTGATTTCAAAATCATAATGGTCTTTCTAAATATCTTTCTATTTAACGCTTCTTTTCTACTAAGCAACCTTCTTTGAAATAAATCGTATTCATAAAGAATTTTCTTTTCTTTCAAGAGTGTTACTCTTAGAAGATGCTGATTTATCTCTGGTTGTCGTTGTTCTTTAATATAAGCTATAATTGAATCAAATTTATCATCGATATCCTTGAAAGCTACGGTTGAATGAAAATAATATTTCATCTTTGAATCGTGAGGTGATTTTGTTCTTGTAACTTTCAATAAATTATTTGCCAAACTTCTTCTTAAATTGATCATTCTTTCTGAAGGTTCGATGTCTAAGTAGATTACCTTGTTGCCAGGGTTATCAAAGCTATTGAAGCCTTTAACTTTAAATGGGACTAGTTCATAATCTCTTAATGATTTAACAAACTCTTTTATCAACAGTTTTTCGTTATGTGTAGTAAATGGTCCAAAAATAGTTATATGGGGTACGACTTTCTTAGATGTAACACCGGTAACGCGAAATTTTCTTGCAACTTCTTGTATCATGTTATGTGCATATCTTTTGGCATAACCCTGAAATCTAAACTCTACAAAATAAGAAGGAATTCTTCTCCTAAACATTAAATATTATGAATTGAGGTCTTTATTAAAACTATCGGCACTAGTCCCCTTTACCTTCCAGAATTCTTCCTTAACAAGGACTGTTGCATAATTGAATAAACTTACAACTATCTTAATGCTGATAGATCTTGTCATGATGACCATAGTCTTCAAGAACTACTTTCTTATTGACTTCATCAACAGAATAGGTAAGAACAAAATGAGCATCAATGTGGACTCGCTTCCAATTGTTTAAGGGAGCTCGTAAATTTTTATAGCGATGGGGATTTTGAAGAACTCCATCAACCTTTTTGAACAGAATTTCAAGTTGCTTTGGATTCCTCTTTGCAAGTTTATCAAATATTTTATCTAAATTAGGACTTATGGACAAAGAATACATCTTAAGATAAATCGTACATCTTCTTAAGGTTAGCAACACTACCTACTTCAATCGGTTTTTGTTTCATTATTCTCTTAGCTTTCTTGATATATTCTGGTCGTAATTTAGGCTCAAGTATATTATCTTCGTATTCTTGTGCCATGACTTCGATTGCTTGGCTCTTGTCTTTAAGGGCATACTTAGCTTTAACAATATTCAAAACATGATTCGTGTGCTCGTTAACATTAATTATTGCTTGTACCATTTGTTAATGTCATGTTAATGTGATATTAACATATAAAACTTTCGCTATTTTTAGCTAAACTATAATTGTTGCACTTGTCAAAGTATTAATTGTAACTAATATGTAAAAGAATTCTATGCAGAAGCAATGAGTGGACTTTTAAATTCCTCTCCAACAAACACCGGTAGTTTTTCTTCAATTTTCTGATTTTTATATTCAAAAACTAATGAAATAATCCAATAATTGCGAAAGTTCTTGAATTTTAATTCCATTTCTTGTACATGGGAGAGCATCTCTTTAGAAATACTGCCATTCAAAGTGTGTAAGAATTTGTATGCATCAAGCAACTCAAGATTTACAATTCTTTTTTCTGGATCTAAATCCAAAATCAGCTCCTGACTTACTTCCACACTTTCACTTACATTAGCATTTGGTCTATAAATGGTAAGAACATCTCCTTGTTCATCATAGGACATTCTAAATTTTTTTGCTAGCATAGTAACACCTCAAGCTTCTTTACTATTTAAATTTTCTTCTATATCTCCTCAGAGTAGTTCTTCCGATAGGGAAAACAGTTATTATTTTCATATTCTCTTCAAACTTTAAAACATAGCAGCGCCCTCTAGTATTAGAGTAAACAAAATAACATTTGAAACGTTCTTCTTTTTCACCTTTATATTCTATCTCTTGCTTTTCAGTATGTCTAAGATTTTTTAAAGTTAGAAGTTCTATTTTTATTTCTTCTAAAGTCATATTATTTCTTTTACAAAGCCAGTCTAAAAGTTTTAATTTTGTAAAAAGAAGTTTCTCTTTTTGATATTGTTTAATTTTCTCTTTAAGAGAATCTGAACAATCTTTCACAACGCTTTATCGTTTTGTTACTTATAAAATAATTTTGAAGACTTGACCAGTGGGTATGTGGGTTTGTTTTTGAATTTCACGAGTTATTAAAACCCTATTCATGCAAAATCTTCCATGTCTATAAAAGAGATCAAAAGTAAGCGAAAAGTTTAAATAAATGTCTTATATATACTTATACAATATGGCTGAAGCAACAATTTTACATAGCCCAACACTAGAATCTGTCTTTATGGTAGAGGAAACTATCCAAAAACATAGTCAAGAATGTGGTAAGTATCAACTCTGGAAGAAGCTTCCCAAAAAAATGATGTATCAAACATTTCAAGTTATTTTAGATTACTTAAAACAATCAGGAAAAATAATTATAGATAAAGAGGGATGCGTTATTTGGACTTTTAACCCTGCAAGAATAAAAAAATTAATTAAAGAAGATTTACTCGTACGATGAACAAACAAACTCACGTCGCTTTTATCACCCAGAAACTCAAAGAACAATTTCAATACCTAAAAGAGGGAAAGTTTGAAGATCAGCAGCTTTACAAATTTATTAATAGGGCTCTCGATGATCTAAAGCAAAATCCTCTATGTGGCATAAAAATCCCTAAGAAGTTATGGCCAAAAGAATATGTTCAAAAGTATAGTGTTACCAATTTATGGAAGTATAACTTACCTAGTGCCTGACGATTAGTCTACACTATTGAAAGTGATGAAGTAAAAATTGTGGGCATAGTTCTAGAGTGGTTTGACAACAAAGATTACGAAAAAAAGGAAAGATAGTTAATTTTTCTTAAACCAAGTAAATTGCCAAAATTCAAAATATTTATTAACAATCATAAGGTTGTTACTAATATGCCAAATAATAGCTTACCTCTTTATCTTAGAAAAATGGGATTTGAATTACTTCATGTGGGATATAGAACATGGGGTTTTTCTTACGAATCAAGAAAACATCCATATGAATACAAAAGCAAGAAAGATGCAGTTTCTATGATAAAAGAGTGGACTCAAAATTTAAGTGGCCTTGAAATGATCTTAGGTTTACATACCAAAGAGAATTAATTCCTACATCTTCTTCAACTTTCTCATAATCCACTGCTTTGGCACAACAAACTCCCACAAAGAATCAACCTCAAGTCCTGAATTTTTCATCCGAGCATAACCTAAAGCCATATGCGCATCTTCCTTTGCTCTCAAAGCATCTATCTTCTCAAAATAAAGAGCCATCAAACAATGATAAAAAAACAAATCACGTGGAGAAATCAACCTTTTATTCTCATACGCATCTTTCATAACCTGTGTTGCAAATAAAAACTCATTTTCTTTTTTCTCTTCAATCACAAGTGATGAAAAAGAAGTTGCTAACCCATATACATTTTTTTCTAATCCTTCTTTTAAAAAAAGAAGAGCTTTATCTTTATCTTCCAAAAATAAATAACAATCACAAAGAAGACTATATGTCAAATGCATTTCTTCTTCTACAACAAACTCTTTAAGGCTTTTCAAAAGAAGTCCAATTGCGACAACTACATTCTTCTTATCTTTAGTTTCAAACAAGGCCTGCGCTTTGAGTCGATGATAGCGTGCTTTATTATACAAACCATGAGCGCGATGAATACGTAACGAAAATTCTTTTTGATCTAAAGGATCCCAACGTCCCTGTAACCAATTATTTAATCCCATTGTTCTCTTGAAACATCCTTTAACACATCGCGAAGCTCAATTGCTTTTTCAAAATCTAAATTCTCAGCTGCTCTTCTCATTTCAGCTTCAAGTTCGGCAATTCTCTTCTTCTTATCAATATCACTTAAATGCTTAAGTGTTTTAACTTCTCTTGTTTTTGCTGCAACTTCTTTGATAATTTGCATAGGAGTAATTCCTTCTTTTTTATTATGCTCAATTTGCAGCATTCTTCTTTTTTTGGTAATCTCCATTGCTTTTCTCATTGACATGGTTATCTTATCAGCATACAAGATCACTTGCCCATGAACATTACGAGCGGCACGCCCAAAGGTTTGAATTAAACTTCGCTCATCACGCAAAAAACCTTCCTTATCAGCATCTAAAATGGCAACTAAGGATACTTCAGGAAGATCTAAGCCTTCACGAAGTAAATTAATCCCAACTAAAACATCAAAATCACCAGCACGAAGTCCTCTTAGCAATTCAATTCTCTCTAAACTTTCAATATCAGCATGCATGTAGCGAACAGAAATGTTTTCTCCTGCTAAATAATTGGTTAAATCTTCAGCCATGCGCTTGGTTAGTGTTGTAACCAACACTCTCTCATTTCTTTTTTTAACAGCTCTTATTTCATCAATCAGATTCGCAATCTGGCCATCAGATGGTCTCACTTCTACTGTTGGATCTAACAATCCAGTTGGCCGTAAGATTAATTCAACAAGTTGTCCTCCTTTTTGCATTTCATACTGTGCGGGTGTTGCTGAAACAAAGATGACTTGCTTAAAATGTTTTTCAGTTTCAGCAAATTTCAATGGTCGATTATCAAAAGCTGAAGGTAATCTAAAGCCATAATCAATCAGATTTTTCTTACGAGCATAATCTCCTTTATACATTGCACCAAGCTGAGGAATTGTTTGATGGCTCTCATCAATAATAAATAAAAAATCCTCTGGAAAATAATCTAACAATGCAAAAGGTGGCTCTCCTTGTGCTCTCTCATCAAAATGTCTAGAATAATTTTCAATTCCATTACAATATCCAACTTCATTAATCATTTCTAAATCATACTGTACCTTTTTTTTAAGTCGCTCAGCTTCAAAGCCTGAAATTTCTGATAATCTATCTTTGAGTTCTTCTTTAATTGCTTCAATGGCCCGTTCATGCTTTTCTTCAGGAATGACGAATTGTTTAGCAGGAAAAATCGTCAAACTATCAACTTCACTCTCTTTTTGTCCAGTTACAGGATGAAGAAAAGAAATCTTTTCTATAACATCACCAAACAATTCAATTCTAACTAAAGAATTCATATAAGATGGATAAATATCAATCACATCGCCTCGTACCCGAAAATATCCCTCTTCAACAACTGCTTCATTACGTTCATAGAGCATGCGAACTAATGAACCTAAAATTTCTTCACGACTTTTCTTCTCACCTTTTTCAATTGACAAAGAAACTTTGGCAAAATCTTGAGGATTTCCTGCACCATAAATACAAGAAACAGAAGCTACTACAATTACATCTTTACGTGACAAAAGAGAGGCCATTGCCTTAAGCCGCATCTTTTCAATTTGCTTATTCACCGTTGCCTCTTTTTCGATATACGTATCGGTTGTTGGAATGTAGCTTTCAGGCTGATAGTAATCGTAGTAAGAAATAAAGTATTCAACTGCATTATTAGGAAAAAACTCTTTAAATTCTTGATAAAGCTGTGCTGCAAGGGTTTTATTGTGAGCCAAAACTAACGTTGGCTTTTGCAACTTTTCAATAACATTGGCCATCACAAACGTTTTTCCGCTTCCTGTGATTCCTAGTAATGTTTGCAAAGGATATTTTTTAGCTCCATCTACTAGTTTTTTAATAGCCTCGATTTGCCCTTTGGCAGGCTTAAACGGAGCTTTGAGTACAAATGACATAATGATCACAGGTTCCCATTATTTTTAAATAATTCCCTCACTTTTCTAATATAGAGGTTAGGTTACACTTTATCTTTTCACCACAAACTATTTAATCAAGAAATACTACCCTAACACTCATGCAATCATTTCGCCGTTTTCTTGATCATACTGAAGATGTTTTTTTTGTAGCAAGAGCACCTTTCTTAAAAGAGCTTTTTGATCATTGCGCAAGTGCGATGCAAGAAGCTGTTGTTGAGCAAGAAACAGTTCAGAAAAGATTTAAAGTTAAGATTTTAGGAGAAGATAAAGATCCAAAGCAGCTTTTGTACGATTTTTTAGATGATTTAGTTTTTTTCAAACGGTATCGACAGTGTGTCTTTCGCAACTTTGCAATTGATGTTGAAGAAAAAGATGGAACGTATCTTTTACGATGCACTGCGGTTGGGGAGAATATTGATTTATTTCGCCACAAACCTAAACTTGAATTTAAAAATCTAGATAAGGCGCAGTACAAGTTTGAAAAAGTAGATGATGGGTATAAAGTACAAGTTGTTGTTAAGGTTTAATTACTCGACAACTTCTTCTCTTCTTAAGTTTGCCCAAGGATCAAAGGATAACTCTAGTTCTTGACACACAACCAAATCTTTCATCAGTTTAAACTGTGCCTCCAAGACTTGTAAATTTGCAATAAGCTCTAAAAGATGGTCATACTTTTTATGATCTATTTGTGTTCCACCTGGTATTAAATAATCTTGAACATGTAAAAGAACAACGCATACATTTTTTTCTTCAAGACTTTTTTCACACGTCTCTCTTACTTGATTAACTTTTATGAATCCAGTTTCTGAGTAATTAAGTGTGTGTGCAGTATAATCAATGTGTGAAACTTTTCCATCAAACTTGTATTCATCGTAGCCAGCAGAAACAATTATTAAATTAGAATTTTGCAGTGCTTTGAGTGTTCCTTGTGAATATTCATCATAAGGAGGAATAAATGTTACGGGGTTAACACCTACATTATTTTGTAAAAGTGATAAACCTCTATTAAGCCAATATGCAGCTTGCGTCTCATTTAAGTTTTTAAATTCGTATGGAGCGTGAGAAAAACCATGCAATGCAATCTCAATTTGAGGATTTGTTCTAAAACTATTGATCCATTTTAAGAAACGAAGATCTTTGTTGATATCTTTTGGAATAACTCCAATTGTAATTGGAATATCATAGGCAAGAAAGGTTGCTGTAACATTTACAATTGCAGGATAATATGCGTACGCGCGATAATCATCAATTCTCACAACAATTGTCTTTTGCGCAGGGAGTGCAAGACTACATTCTCTTTGGCGTAAAGGTGTTTCTAGGAATCTGTAATGTTTCATAGGGAGATTGTTAAGTTCTTCTGATAAATCTGTATTTCTATATTCGTTTCCGAATGGTCGAGAAAAATAGATATAGCATATTAAAATTAAAAAAACTAATGATAATAAACCCAATATAAGATCTGCTATTTTTTCTTTTTTATAGTTCATCTTGTCCCCCATTTTGTTTCTTTAAGTGTAGACAAAGAATACCAGAATAACCAGGATATCCAAAATTCGTTTAGAAATCCATAAAATACTCCATAAAATCCCATCTTACCTGGATTTCTAATAAATGCATACAATTCATGTAAAAGAGCGACAAAAGTTATCATAAGTATAAAAGATAAAATATGTGTTCTACCTGTGAACAAAAATAATATCACTAGCGCTTTAGCCATGAAGCCTATAATGAATATAACCCAAAACCAAAAAAACTCTATTTGCATAAATACATTTTTGTTAAGAATAAATTTAGAAAGATAATAGTTTTCTCTGATAAATGACTTTTTCCACCTAATTTGTTGTTTAGTAAATTTAGAAATTGTACTTGGAACATTGGTTAAGCAAAGAGCATATTTTGCATACTGAACTTTAAATCCATTACGCGACATCATTGTTGTTAATCCCCTATCATCTCCATAGGTGCATTTTATTCCAAGGAAGTTTTGGTTAATCCACTCATCTAAATATTGCATTAGGTATTCTCTTCTGTAAGCAGAAAAAGGACCTGAACAACAGGTTACTCCATCATAGGGGGATTGGGATGCTTTTTCAATATGAAATGCCAACCAGTAACGAGCCCATTGCATTCGACTCATTACATTTTCTTTGTAATTTAGAACTTGTATATTTCCTGAAACAGCCCCAACACTTTTATCTTTTAATGGTTTTACTAATTCACTAATAGATTCTCCAGAAACAATAATACTATCAGAATCCATGGTAACTATAATCTCTCCAGTAGCTGCCTTAAATCCTGCATACATTGCCTCTCTTTTTCCTTTATTCTGATCAAACTTAATCTTTTTAAATCCATATTTCTGTTGTAACCGTTCTATAGTTGCCCAAGATTCTTTATTCTTACTTCCATCATCTACTACTATGATCTCTTTGTGAGGATAAGAATTATCACAGGCAGAAACAATACATTTTTCTAAATCTTCAGGCATTTCATTGTAACACGGAATAACTATTGATATGGATGGTTCATAATGAATTCTACTCTTATGTAAATGTGCTGCAGAATAAATCCACGCGAAGAGATATTTGTAGAGAATATAGCCAAAAGAAAGAACTCCATAGAAAATGATAAATGCTTCCATAAAATCCAGATCTGAGGAATAATGACTTACAGCAAACATACTTCCAAAGACGAGAATGAAGATTATTCCTAGAACGATAAAACCATATTTTCTTTTTTGGTTATAGTTTCTTTTAATATTATTCCATTCGCTAGGAGTTAGATTTGTACTAAAAATCTCATTTTTATCTGGTTGATTTTTTTCTTTAACTATACTTTGTATTTTTTCCAATTCTCACATCTTCCCTCTTTTAATTTCTGCACAGATGTTCTTAAACTTCAAGATAACACAACGTGCATTCTCTCTTTTTTTTCCCTTATGTTAGCCTGCAGGTTTGACAGTGCTTTTTAAAGATTTATATAGTAAAGAGGAAATGAATCTTAAGTGCTTTCACTTCATTTTTTATCAAATAACGACTTTTTAGGAGCAGGCACTGAGAACCAACTCATTACATCCATAGCAGTTTTGGAAAATAAAACCGATTTTTCTTGCTCAAACTCTTCTTTTAACATTAAAAGCTTAGCTTCTAATTCTTTTTTTCTTACTCTTTTCTTCTGAACAGCTCGAATAGTAGAAACGCCAAGGCCAAGACTTGTTCCAACTATCACACCTCTATAGTCAGGATTGTATAGCGCGCCAAGTACTGTTCCAAGAAAAGTCCATCCCAAATTAGCAGTCTTCTTTGTTAGTTTGTCAACAATCGCTGTTGCGATACAAAGTGTAGCTATAAAACCAGCTCTTTGATAGTTATTCTCTAAAGTAAGTGCACTAACAACACCAAAACCTGCCCAATAGCCGTATCTTACACTAGCTTTTTTTCTTTCATTTGCTTCATCTCTAAATCTCTGAGCTTCACTTCGATAACTGGAGGAAAGCGCAGTATACTCTCTTGAAAAATCTTGGTATTGAACTGGAAGATGTTGTGTGTAACCTGCAAAAATGTCATCTGGTTTAACACCTGCAAGTAAATCAGAATCAACTCTGCTGCAAATTTCCTCTAGTTGTTTATGCATATTTCTTCTATTTTGTTCCTTATTTTATAAGATTTTTTGGAAAGTTTTTGTAGAAAAAAAGCGCCAGCGCTCGGATTTGAACCGAGAATCCCAAAGGGAGCAGTTTTCGAGATTCGGCGATTTTTTTCTGCCGCTCTACCGGATTAAGCGACGCTGGCGTTAAAAAATTCTAGCCTAAAATGAAGTTAATAAACGTTTCTTCTTAAAAAAAATTATTGTAATTAGCGTTAATGAGTTTTTAATCTAAATAAATATTTAAAGTTGGTGGATTTACGCAGCCGAAATGACTGCTTTAATTACATTTGATGGTGATGCTCCCACAATTGTAAATAATACTTTTCCTTCTCAAAGATTTGTTCCCCGACGAAGGAGACTAGATAGCTTAGGAAGAGAACTTGGAAGAGGATCATTTTCAACCGTTTGTGAATATACTTTGGTTACAGGAGAAACGCAAGCAGCCAAAGTTTACCACATGGATGTACCTTCTGACGATTGTCATCCAATAAGAAGAGAGGCTTTTATTCTTCGAACATTACAAGGAGAGAAAGGGTTTGCTCCTCACATAGTAAAATGCTATGGAGTTGAAGTTGTTGTGGACCAAGGAGAAGAAGTTGTACTTCTAAAACTTGAGCGTATAGAAGGATCATCTTTAGAAAAAATTCTTGAGCAAAAAATGTTAGGGGACTTTTCTTTTTTTGAGATAATGGACAAAGTTTGTATTGCTCTTGATTATACAAAATCAAGAAAAATTGCCCATAATGATCTAAAACCTTCTAATATTATGGTAACTAAAAATGGAGAAGTTCGACTTATCGATTGGGGACTTGCTCATCCAGCGTATCGTAATTCTTGGAGTTCCAAAGGGACTTTTGCTGGAACTCTTCAATATATGTCCCCGGAACAAGCTCAAGGTAAACAAACAGGTCCTCCTACTGATTGGTTTGCTTGTGGAGCTATTTTATATGAAGGCCTCACTGGTAACTTGATTCACGGTGAACAAAAATCTCCGGGAGCTACTTTGCAAAGTGCAGCTTCTTTCTCAGATAAAAGGTGGAGATTAGCTGCTGAAGAAATTAGAGACCTTGGGTATGAAGAACTTGTTAGACCTTTCAAACACGTAACAAATCCAGTTGAGAGATATCGAAAATTAGAACCTTTGGCAGAATACCTTTCTCAATATCGAGAACTTAGCAGATTAAGTACTCTTTAAGTTTAATAATAAAAAAAGAAAGAAAACTTATCGCTTTCCTTTCTTCATATCGTCCATGCCACACATTGCATTGCATCCTGGACATTTGTTTGGAACAACTAAAGCAACAAATCCTCCTAAAACTAAGAGAACTCCTAAAAATGCTGCCCAACCATCAATTCCAACCCATTGTGGCCACACAAATGCATTCAAAAGAATTAATGCGCCGCACACTAACTTACAAATACCCATACATTTTTTACACATCATCATCTTCTTCACCTCAAAATAAGTAGAGAAGACAAACAACTAAGATTTAAAAAAGTATCGAGAAATGACCCCCTATTCTTTAGCAGGTTCTTCTTCGTTTTCTTCACGTCGAATTACTTTAACTGCATCCATTTTAACTGTAATTGGAATTGGAACCGCTGATTCAAGTAATTCAACCACAATTTCTTCTTTTTGCTTGTTAATACGCATAACTTTAGCATTCTCTCTTTTGAAAGGACCTGAAATAATTTCAACAATGTCACTTTTACGAATATTCATTTCAACTTTAACTTGTTCAAGCATATGTTCGATTTCTTGATAAGGAATTTCAGAAGGAAGAATACCACGAGAATAAGGAACTCCTTGTAAGACGTTTTCTGCATCAAGGCGAGCAGAGGCTTCAATAAAAATGTAACCTCTCATTCCGTGAGGCCTGATGACGGTTAGAATTCCTCGTGGATCTTTTTGCAATTTAGAGATAAGATAATCAACAACTTGATCTTCACGATTAGCTGCTGTTCTTACACCGTAAATGTGGGTTTCCATGTTTTTTTAAAAAAGGACTTGTTTGAGAAGAAATACAACAAAGCCTAGCGCGCCTAAAAGAGCAATTCCTAGCGCCGTTACTTTAACTAGACCTTTATACTCTTCTCGATCTGGTTTTTTAGTTATACGCAAAACACGCGCTGTTTCCTTTATAAATCTTTTCAGTTTACTTTGCTCCTCAAGTTGAGGTGGCACTTCTTCTTCCATAAACTGGTTTTGTAGGCGTTTGCTTTATAAAGTTTACGTTCAGAGAGAAGAAGATGGATGTTGAGGGTCTTAAAAAGGAGTATTTACAATGCCAGCGCTGTTCTGCGCTTTGTGCTTCTCGCAGCCAGGTAGTATTTGGATCAGGCAATCATCAAGCCTCTGTTCTTTTTATAGGGGAAGCTCCTGGAGCAAATGAAGATAAAGAGGGAATTCCTTTTTGTGGAATGTCAGGAAAAATACTTAATGAGCTTTTATCTTCAATTAATCTTAAACGAGAAGATATTTTCATAACTAATACAATTCTTTGCAGACCCGAAAACAATCGTAATCCCGCTAAAGAGGAAGTTGAAAATTGTCGTGAGAGGTTAGACAAACTTTTGAACATTATGCAACCTAAAGTAATTGTGACCATTGGCAATTTCGCAACAGAGAGAATTTTAGGAAAAAAAGGGATTACAACGTTGAGAGGTAAAGTCTTTAGAATACCTCTACAAGCACAAGAAATAAGTGTTATTCCGATTATTCATCCGGCAACTTATCTTTATTCTGGACGAAATCCCCAAATGCTTGCGCAAATGAAAGAAGATTTTAAAGCAATTGATGAAGTTTTAAAATCAGTTTAGTCTCAAAGTGGTTCATTTAACAAACGAAGCAAAGTCTTAAAAACATTTTTGGAAGGATAAAATTTTAGAAGAAAATTACGTAAAGCAGCAAGTGCTTTATTGTCAATAAAAGTTATCTTAGCAACGAAACGTGATTCTCTTTGCATCTTATCAACTCTTCTAAAACGTCTTTTAAAGTAAAGATCTAATGCGTTAGGAATAGTTTTAGCATTAACTCTACGTAATTCATCGGAAAGTACAGCTGCTGACTCCATCGCACATGTTGTGCCAATCCCTGCGGTTGGAAGAATAGTGCTTGAAGAGTCTCCTAACAAAACACATCTTCCCTTAAGCCATTGTGTTTGCCTCAAATCGCTAAAAGGCCAGAAGAAAATAGTGTCTTTATCAGATAATTTTTGAAATATTTTAGGAGCTTCTAATCCCATAGAAGAAAAGTTTTTTTGCAAAAATTCAAGGGATGGATGTTTCTTATCTTCAGGCATTTTGCTTGTTGGCATACCAACTAAACATAAAAGAGCATTTTTTGCAGGATACAAACCCAAAAACTTTCCTGCGTGCCAATATTCTTTGGCCACAGTTGAAGAAAGATAGGATGGATCTGTCCAAAAAGCAAAACCTCCCCATTCAGTATCCTCTAATTCTTGACGTCCAAACAGAAATTCTCTTATTTGAGAGTGGATCCCATCAGCTCCAACAACTAAATCATATTCCTTTGTTTTTTTATTGCTGAAGGTAATTTCAACCGTTTCTTTTTTTTGTAAAAGATTCTGAACAGTTATTCCCATTTGAACTTTTGTTTTAATATTTTGAAGAAGAAGAGTAGTTAATTCTTTTCTTGTGATCATGCGAATCATTTCTTCATCCTTAAGAAGATCACGAATACGAACATAACTTATTTTTTTTCCTTGATTATTACAGATGAAATATTCTTCAAGAGGAGTTGTTTTTTTAACAAATTCATTGAATAAACCAAGGCCTTTTAAGATTCTACTTCCTAAAGGCCAAATGCCTAAACTATAACCTGGATGACTCCAATCAGGCATGCGCTCAATGATATCAAATGTCATCTGCTGCTGTTCTAAAAGATTAGCAAGAGTAAGACCTGCAATGCCTGCCCCTACAATTAAAATTCTAAGATGTGGGTCTTTTTTTGACTGCATGTGTAAAAGGAAAGAATAATTGTACTTAAAGCTTTTGAGATCTATACTAGTTATACTCTTTTCCCTAAAAGGCCATTGGCATAAGGTCAAAATACTATAAAAAATAACATTAAGTGCGTTGCGTGGGGTTGCTCCCTACGGGAAAGCAGCACAATAAAAAAAGCACTTACGGTATTTTGAAGTCAATGGCCTTTTAGAACAGAGTTGTGATCTTAGTCACAAATTTTATATAGAAAGGACGTTATTGATTAAGTATGGAAGCAGAAACTATCAATCAGCCAATCACCAAAGAAATGATGATAGGCCAAATCATTGAAGAGCACCCAGAAGTAGTTGAAACACTCCTAAGTTTTGGAGTTCATTGTATGGGCTGCGATGCAAATCCTATGGAGAGTTTGGAAGAAGGTTTTACAACCCATGGATTTTCTGCTGGTGAAATTGATGAAGTTGTTACAATCTTAAATAAAGTTGTTGAAGAAGAACAAAAAAATAACACACAAAATATTAATGATCTCTCACTAATCCTTAGCGATGTTGCGGCACAAAAAATTAAAGAAATTTGCATGCAAAAAGGCCATAAGGCATTACGAGTTGGCATCAGACCTGGTGGATGTTCAGGATTTTCATATCATTTCGAACTTGCTGATGAAGCAACCAAAGATGATAAAATAATTGAACATCAAGGAGCTTTTGTGTACGCTGATAAGTTAACGTTGCAAAAATTAGATGGAGCAACAATTGATTATGTTGATTCTCTTACAGGTGCTGGGTTTAAGATTATTAATCCTAATGCAAAAGCTAGCTGTGGATGCGGTAAGAGTTTTAGATAATCCAATTAGATTTTTTATTAGTTTACTTCTTTCCAAGTTCAATAAGATGTTTAATTCTTGAAACATAGATGTAAATAAGGATAACATAAGCAAGAATTATTGTTATTTCATTGTTTATCATAAAAAGAAGAACCGTAAGAAAAAGTGTTGCTCCGTTCCATTTTCTCCATTTCGCTGGAATGAATGTGTTTTTTTGCTTTTTTATACCCCAAATTACAGCAATAGTTAAGAGAACTAACGGAGGAATAAACAAGCAAATGTAAAGGAGAGGAATTTTATGTTGTTGAAGTAAAACAAGAACAATAAACGATCCGACAAGACCATCAGTAATAAAATCAAAATTCTTTCCAAAAACAGTTTCGCATTTTAATTTTCTTGCAACAAAACCATCAAGAATGTCAAGACTTAAGAAAAATAAGAAAAGAATGATTGAGAGAAATATTTCCTCATTGTAAAGAAAATAGACTATAGGGACACCAAGTAAAAGTCTAATGAGAGTAATGAAATTAGCAAGATTCACTTTTAAACCTATTTTTTTATAATAGCAGTAAATGGTTTTGAGAATGAAAATTTGTTACCTGTAATTTCAATTTTTCCTTGTTTCATAGCTTTTCTAATTTCTCGATTTGGTTTCCAAATCCCAATTATAAAGCCAATAGAGATAAGAATGATTAAGGGTGATACCAATGTTAAATCTCTTGGAAATACAAAACTTAATATAATAACAGCCAGCAAAAATAGGTAGAAAAGTGCCCAATATTTGTAAGTTATAACTATTGTTTCTTTAGTTTCTTTTCGATCGTATAATAATCCCATAACCAGTTTAACTTTTGGTTCTATTTAAATTTTTTTAAAAAGGTTTTATTTATTCTAAAAAAAAAGAAAAAGAATACTTCTAGGAAGAAAAAGTAGACCTAGATCTACCTCTACTTCCCGAAAAGATCTAACTTATTACTGTACTATCAGGATAAAAGTAACACACTTTTGCTTTCACTCCATCTAGATTTTTATCAACACCGTAATATCCTTCTACTAAATCGTAAATGTTAAGGGTATACGTTCCAAGATGCTTTGATGGAGAGAATTCTTTACTAAAGTCCGAAACATCCTTGATATATTCGTCATACTTTAACCCCTCTCCATAAACAAATAAACGCATACTATCTTTATTAGGTTCTACATTAAAAGTAGCAATACCTAAATCATTAAACTTATACCCATAATTCTCAACAAGATAGATCTCCTCACACTCGTTCGCCTCAAGTGTGTACATCATTTTAAAATTCCCACTCGAAGAACTTCCTGAAGATCCTGACCCTCCGGTACTTGGAGTACTTCGTGTATCTTTAGGTAGCTGAGGGGGTAAGTCTATTCTTGGAGGTTGATTTTCTGGATTACTAGCTCCAATCATATGACAAGCTTGAGAAACTTTAACAACCATTCCTAATCCTTCAATACTTTTTCTTTCATCCATACCATTTTGGCTAAAAGTTGTACTTGGAAAAACTCTTTCCCAACTAGGCTCTGAATGTCCTTCATAGACTTTGTTGTTATAAAAATACGCTTTTTCAACATCACAATTTGCAAAAATATCTTCGAATTTTCGGCCATTAAATTCAGGAGTTATCCCAACAAAGTTCCAGCCAGCATACAAAGGAAGTTGATCTAATTTAATGACAGGTTCAGATTTAAAATTAAGAACACCTGCTTTATTAGAATAAACAAAAACAGGGGTTGAGATTAATTCATCATCATCGTACGAGGCAAATTTATCACTTTCTATGTTAGGAAACACTTGTGCATATTCTTGAGTTTTGGGAAGAAAAATCCAAATTGATTTAATGTTAGACAATTGAATATCTCCTTGTTTAAAATAGCCGCCATTCAGATCACTAAGAATACCTGCACCCAAGATAAGGTTCCAGCCTTTCTCAACTTTAACAGAAACATCGTAACGGTCTGAGTTTTCAGAGACAGGAAACATACCAAGGTACGTTTGTTCGGTTGCTAGTACAGATGAAACAAAAAGCAACATCATAAAGGCTAAAAATATTTTTTTCATGTTAATTTTCCTCCATTGGTAAAGCTGGCAGTCCTAAATCATTTATTTCATTGACATCGTTTGTATCGTTAGCGATAAGTTTAGTATCTTGCGGCAATGTAGGAGGATCCAAAGGTTGAACAGGGTTATCCCTAGTGCTTGAGCATGAAACTAAAGAGATGCTAACAACAACTAAAAGTACTATCAACAAAAAATGTTTGCTTACCACGCTTTCTAAAAAAATAGTGATATATAAATACCAATCGAAGACTTCAAATCGTCTTAAAGTTAAAAATTACATCTCGTATCTAAATTGGTAATGTTTTCTTTTACGATAAAAATACAACCCACCAAGAATACTTACAACCACTACAACAAGTATTACAAACCCAATGAGAACTTTACGATCAAAGACTACTTCTTGAAGATCATGAAAGATTGCAGCTCCTGTAAGAAAAAAGCTACTTGTTTCATTTCCTTCACTATCAGCAGTAATTGCACCTGTCAGCTGATTTTCTAAGTTTTCCTTAGCTTCTCTTAAATCAGAGGCAACGGATTCTGATGCCTCTTTTGATGCTTGTTCACCTGTTTGGCTTAGTGATTCTGTTTGTACTTGAGAATCTGAAGGAGTTGAAGTTGAACTACTACTCGAACCGCCACCTCCTCCACCAGACGATCCTGCACTACTTCCAGAAGAATCAGAGGATGAAGAGCAAGCATCTGCACATGAACCACCACAATCAACGCCACCTTCATTGCCATTTTGTAAGCCATCTGAGCAAGAAAAAATACGAAATGTAGAACTGGTCGTATTACTATGCCTTGTTGTAAAGTTGTCAGTTGCATTAATTGTAAAGTTGTAAGAGCCAATAGGTAAATTATTAAGAGTAAATGTACAGGTAAGACTAAAAGAAGAATTATGGCATTGTGTTGATTGCAAAGTATTGTTAAGTTTTAATGTAACATTTCTAAGACCTGAATAATCAGTTGTACGAACAACAATATTTTGCTCAGAACCTTCTTGTTGTATATGAAGCTGCGAATCAAAGATGACTGATAAGAAAAGGGGAGCTTTGGTATCATTAACAAAGACAGTTAAAGAAGTATTCGTTTGATTAAACCCATCAGTTACATTTGCAAAAATTAAAGCACTACCAGTGCTATTAAATTGATGTGTAACACTCTGTCCTAGGATAGTTGCTGCGGAAGTGTCATTAAATCTCCAAGAATATTGAAGAGAATCAGAATCTAAATCTTGAGCGCTTGCGCTAAAAGAATTAACATCTCCTATCTCAAGAACAGAACCCGAAAGTGAAGTCAAGGTTAGATTTTGTGGTGCTCTATTTTGGATAGCAAAACTAAAAAGAGATGTGGTATTGACGTTTTGCGCATAATCTTTTGCACTAAATCTATAACTTATATTTTTGTGGGAGGATAAATTTTCACTTAGAAGAGTAATGGTGTATTTTTGTTCTTCTGAATGATTCATAATATAGGAGAGAAAACTTCCTGAAACATTAAGCTCGAAAAGAACAGCAGTGGTGTTAAGATTTTGATCTGAAACGTTTACAGAAAAATTAATGGAAGTTATAGTAGAGGATGATAAAGGAAGATTGTCTAACCCTTCAAAAAGAGGAGCCGTTTTATCTACAATAAACATAAGCTGCTTAGAACTTCCATTTCCAAAAGAATCATTTACGAGGATACTGAGAGTGTAATTTCCATCAGCAATTGCGCTCAAGTTAATGAGTTCTTCATATTGATAGAAAGTTGAAGAAAGATTAGCAATAGAATTTGTGTAAACACTATCTGCAGTTGAATTAGTAATAGTGTAAACAAAAGAAGTAAGATTATCTAAACTTGTTAGAGAAACATTAAGAAGAAAAGAGTGAGTGTAAAAGCTTTGGTTGAGTGGAGTTGTTAGGTTAATAATTGGCAAAGAATCAGAAACATTGGATAAATTATTAGAAATATTAGAAAGAATAGTGATAGTTTGAATTAAGGTGCTATTGATATTATCGGCATAATCTTGTGCATACACACGATAGGTGTGCAAACCTTCTGTAAGATTGCTCTTTGTAAACAAGAAAGAAGTTCCAGGGTAAGAAGATGTTTCATTTACTAAATCCCATTCAAGAGTTACATCCTGAACATTTTCTGAAAAGCTTACGTTAATATAAACCTCTGATCCTAAAAGCTGTGCACTATCATTTGGTGTTGGATTTAAGAGGGATATACTTGGAGCAATATGATCCAGTGAAATTAAAGCTTCATACACATTAATTCTTGCATAATCTTTATTTGAAGAAGCATCAAAAATTAGATCTCCTGTATCTTCAAGTGTTGCCTCTAATTCATCCGGTGTAAGATCTTTTTGATAAAGTAGTTTGGAAAATTGTTGTAGAAGAACTGCAGTTGCCGAGGCATGGGGCGTTGCCATTGATGTGCCAGATAAAGTAACAAAAGAGTTTGAAACATAGGTTGATCTGATAGAACTTCCGGGGGCGAGGAGATTAAGAATAGTTCCCCGATTAGTAAAACTTGAAATAATATCAGATTTAGTTACAGCTCCTATAGGAATTGCGCTCTCGATACAAGCGGGAGTAGAAATACCATCGGTCCAACCATCATTTCCCGAAGCAATCAAAACTGATATATTTTTACTCACTGCATCATTTATAGGATCTGCAAAAAAAGAAAGATTTGGATCACAATAATTTTGCCAACGATTAGAGCTGCTACCAAGGCTCAGACTAATAACCGAAATATTGTATCGATCAACGTTGTTTTGATTAGTACACCACTCGATTCCTGCAATAACAGTAGAACTTAAAGTTTGTCCAGAATCATTAGAAAAAACTTTTACTGCAACAACTTTAGCACCTGGTGCAATTCCACGATAAGTTAAATTTTGTGATACAATGATTCCTGCAACATGCGTTCCGTGTCCTTGGAAATCACGTGGATCAGAATCATCATCAGCAACATCATAGCCACCAATTACAGGAGAACACTCACCTGCAAGAAAAGAAGCATTGGTACATCCACCAAGATCTGGATGAGTATAATCAATTCCGGTATCAACAATACAAACAGTTTGTCCAACACCAGTAATATTAATTCCATTTACTTGAATTGGATACACTAAATTACTTTGAATCTGAATTGGCGTAACATCTAAGGCAATTGAAAGTGGTTTATCATAAAAAACATCACGCACATAAGGTGATGCTTCTAATTTTTCTAAACCTTCTTTTGTAACTATTCCACTTACCCCAAGAAAAGAAGTGTGGTGATGTGAAATTGAAAGATCATTTCCTTCTGTTATTTCAATTGTTGCATTTGAGGTAACTTCTGAGGATCCATCTTGAATAGTTAGATCAGCAAAAGCTCTTGCCTCTATTTCATGTGCAGCTGTTTGAACATTAATTTGCGATGAAGCACTTACTAAATTATCTTCTAAAACAATAATAATAGGAACCTCCTCTTGATCTTCGAGCGTTGTGTGAACTTGAGGATCTATTGCGGCGTGCACTACAGCTGCCAGAAGAAAAAGAGTAATGAGAAAGAAAAGTTTTGTTTTCATCTTTTTAGGTTAGGAGAATTTGCGTAGGTACTTTGAGGAAGGCTGCTCCAAAACCTTCTCCTATTTTAAATGAGAAATTTTCAAAAACGGAAGTTAAAATATCCCAAAATGTTTCTTCTTGTTGATATACAACAAAATCAACACCAGAAAGATTATGCTGTTGTATAAGATATTCTTTTACTGTATCTTCATTACCTAGCTCATCAACTAATCCATATTCTAAAGCTTCAGAGCCTAAGAAAAATTCGCCAGTTGCAAGTTTTGCAACTAAATCTTTTTCAAGATTACGATTTTGTGCAATTTCATCAACAAAATAATCATGAATAGTATCTATTTTTCCTTGCAAGAGTGCCTTTTCTGATGCATCTAATTTTTTAAAAGGTGTTCCTACATCTTTGAATTTTCCTGAAACTAAACGCTCATATCCAACTCCGTATTCTTTCATCAGACCACTAAATTCAAGATACGATGAAATGACACCAATGCTTCCTGTAATAGACATGCGATTAGCAATAATATGATCAGTTGCAGAAGCAATCCAGTATCCGCCTGAGGCTCCTACCTCTCGAATAAGTGCAATAGTTGGTTTTGTTGTATGTTTTAGCGCTTGCGCAATTTCATCTGAAGCAACTGCTGAGCCTCCAGGAGAATTAATACTAAGAACAATTGCTTCGATTGTTGGATTTTCCTCTGCTTCTTTAATGAATTGAACTGTGGAAGTTGATGAAACTGAACTCTCACCTAATGTTCTTTGTCCTCCTACGGTGATGGGACCTTCAATAGGGATTAAAGCAACATTCCCAAAAGATGCATCTGACCCAAAGATTGCAAAAAGAATTGGAAAGACTAAGAAAACGACACCAAACACAACAACTAATGTAATAATGATAGCCCTAGAGCGGTTTTCCTTCTCCTCCCCTTTTTTCATGAAAAAAGTGAGTTTGCGATGGTTTATAAATTTTTGTAGATTGGATTGAAGGATTTAATTGCTACTTTTAAGTTATAGAAAGTAAATTTAGCCATAATTTCCTTGATTAAATTTTTCTTATAGACTAAACATGACCAAACGTTTTTAAAGAAGTGGTTTTTCTAATAAATCATAGCGGGGTAGGGAAGCTAGGAGTACCCGATGAATCAGACAAAAATCTGGTGCGGAAGGCTCATAACCCATAGATCGGAGGAGGTTACTTGCGAAAGTAAGTTACCGCCGAATTCAAAATCTGTGGAGTTTTCTCCTGGAATGAAAGTCCTCCCCCCGCTATTTTTCTATTTTCCACTGGTCAACCTCGGCTCAAATTTTTAAATCAGTTTTTTTTTTACAGTGTAAAAATGATAAAATTTGATCAGAAACTAGCGGAGTATGTAGGAATAATGCTAGGAGATGGAAACATCAATTACCCTAAACAACCACGTATCAAAATAGCATTTAATTCTATAGTTGATAAAGAATATCTTCTTTTAGTCGAGACTTTGTTAAAAGAATTATTTAGTACCAAAGTGATTATTGAACATAGAACTAATGAAAACACTTCAAATCTTTATATGTTTGAAAGAAAAGTAATTAGGTTTATCATCAATGAGGTTGGTCTACGACCTTCTCCTAAATGGGAAAGAGCAATCGTCCCGCAATGGATTTTGCAAAGAAAACTAGAAAGCTTTGTTTTGAGAGGATATTTTGATACAGATGGATGCGTGGTAATGACCAACAATAATGGCACACTATATCCTCGTTTAGAGATGAAAGTTAGTCCTTCACCGATGCAAGAACAATTTGTTACTTTTTTCAAAAATAGTAACTTTAACTTCGGAGTATACCCAATTGGCAAAGGAAAAGTTAGGATTCAACTGAATGGAAAAAGTGAGCTCAAAAAGTGGAGAGAACAGATAGGTTTTACCAATCCCAAACATCAACGCAAGTGTGAGTTATTTTTAGGTAAATGACTTTTTTGTCCCACTTTTTACGTAAGGTTTTTATTTTCTTTTTGCTTAGAAAGTATATAATCACTTAAAGCTCTCAAAAATGAATAAACCTTCAAATTCAATGAACATGTCTGGAAATGGATTTACACCACGTGCTTCTCCATTAATCTATTTTCAATCTGATGAAAAGCCTCAAGCACAGATAGAAGCAATGGCTGGACGTTCTGAGTATTTTAGAGTAAAAGAAGAATATAAACGACCAATTGTTGTTCCACAAAGACCATCGTATCTTAACATTGCTCATTTACTCCCATTTGTTGCACCATATTCTGCAGCAAAAGAAGCTCATTTAATTGGAAAACAATTGTATACTCCCTCGTCTAACTCAAGAAGTATATATAGCTCTGATCTTAGCACACGCTTAGTTATGACACAACTACCAGTTTATAATCCAAAACCAAAGAGCACCCTTCCACCAATTTTAGGACAACAAGAACTTCCTACTTATTCTTATGTTGGAAATAATTATTCTACAAACTATAACTTTTAATGAGTTTCTTTTTTAGGTAAATGAGGGATTTTTCCTCCTCGAAAAATATAGGCAGCAAGAATTAAACTAACTCCCAAAATAACAGCTGACCACAAAAAATTGTTTTCCTTAACAACAACTTCAGAAGGATATGGATGGCATGCATAATCACTTCCACAATAGTTATTTTCGGCGCAATCTTTATTTTTGCTGCACTCTCGTCCTCCCACATTTATGAGAATTATCGCTAAGATAACTACAACTAAAATAATAGTGGTAATAGAAATTGCTTCACCTTTGTGATTCATAAATATTAAATCAAAATGTTATTTTTAAAGATTATCACTAAAATTTAAAAAAAAGTCAACTATGAAAAAATTTATATACCCCAAGTTTTTGCTTCTCTTACAAAAATGGTAGATGAAAAAAAGCAAAAGTTTGATTTTAAGGTAAGAGAACCTGAACAAAAACCGCAACAACCATCTAAGTTAGATGGAGATATTGCAATTCACTTTAATTTAAGAAAACTCTTGAAGACAAGTCTTATTGTTCTTCTATTGCTGGGCGTATTTGTTGCTGGTCGTTGGAGTGTTGATGTGTCAACTTTTGACTTCTCTTCCTCCTCATCAAATGATAGAGAAGTAGAAACTGTCAAAAATGAAGTAGTCCTAGCTCCCAAAGAAACAGTTAATACAACTGTTCCTACAACGATTACAGGTGCAAGTGTTGGGAATGAACCAAAGCCAGTTGAGAATTTATCAGTAAAAAATGCCGAAGAAGGACCTCAAGGAAGCTTAGTTACTGATTATCGAAAAGTTGCTCTCTCACTTAATGATGTAACTGTTGATTGGCATGATACATGGGGAAAAATTACTCAACTTAAGTACACGATAAAAAACAATGAAGAAGGGTACATAAAGCCAGATCACTTTATTATGCTCGTTGAAGGATATGATGACCTTGATAAGAAAATTAGTCTGTCTCTTACTCCAAAATATATCAACCCAGGGGAAACAAAGACAGGTGTTGTAACAGTTCCTGGTGGGTTTTCCTATAGTAGAGTTAGCGCAGGAGAGTTAACAGCTGTAAGAATTACAATTACAATGCACGATATGTCAGACAAGGTAATGGCTCCTTTTATGGGAGAATTCAACTTACAACGTTAAGATTTTTTGTTTTAAAATTTTTTAATTCTATTTTCAATTACTGTAGGACAGCAAGCTTTATATAGCAAAAATGAAACACAAAGCAAGATAAAAGAGAGATAGAATGACGAAGATAAATAAGATAGTAATTCATGGTTTTAAGAGCTTTGCTCATAGAACAGAAGTTCCTTTTGATTCTAAATTTAATTGTATTTTAGGTCCTAACGGAAGTGGTAAATCAAATATTGGAGATGCACTCTGTTTTGTTCTAGGAAGACTTTCGGCAAAGTCTATGCGAGCTGAAAAAGGAGCAAATCTTATTTTCAATGGTGGAAAAAATAAAAAGCCAGCATCTCAGGGAACTGTTGAGATTATTTTCTCCAATCAAGATAAAACGTTTCCTGAAGAAAGCCCTGAGATTAATGTCTCACGAACGATAACAAATAATGGAAATAGTGTTTATCGAATTAATGATAAAAAGAAAACAAGACAAGAAGTGGTTGATTACTTAGCGTTAGGAAAAATCAATCCAGATGGCTATAACATTATTTTACAAGGTGACATAACTCGTTTTGTTGAAATGTCACCGCTTGAGCGACGAAAAATCATTGAAGAGATCAGTGACGTTTCAGTTTATGAGGAGAAGAAAAATAAAGCCCTATTAGAATTGCAAAAAGTAGAAGAAAAACTAAACAATGCAGAAATTATTCTTAAAGAGAGAAAAACCTATTTAAGAGAACTTAAGAAAGATCGTGACCAGGCCCTTGAGTTTAAAGGGTGCAAAGATAAGATTGATTCTTGTAAAGCAACCTATCTATCTCATCAAATTAAAGAGCGTGAAGAGGTAAAAGGAAAATTTGATGAAGAAGTTTCTCGTTTTCAAAAAGGAATTAATGATTCTGAAGTAAAAATTAATGAAAGGCGTGAAAAGATCAATGAAGCCAAAAAAGAAATCGGCAAAATCAATGAGGAAATTGAGCGAAAAGGGGAAAAAGAGCAAGTTCGTGTTCATCGAGAAATTGAAGATCTTAAAGTAAATGCAGCTAAAGAAAAAACGCGTCTTTCAACTATCAAAGATGAAATCAATAAAATTGAAGTTAGAAAAGATAAGTTTTCCGAAGAGCTTAAAGAACTTGAAGAAAAACAAAGAGTAACTAATGTGCAGCATAAAGAAATTCTAGAAGGTATTTCTAAAAGGAAAAAAGAAGTAGCTGAACTTGAAGAAAATATTGCTCAATTCAAAAAGAAACATAGTATTGAAACTTCTCATGAATTAGAAAAAGAATTAGATGACAAAGATAAGTTAATTGAACAAAAACAAGAGGAAGTACAAAAAATTCGTCTTCAACAGCAAGATCTTTTACGCGAAAAAGATAAGCTTGAGTATCAGATGCAATCAATGGAAGATAAAGTTAAGAAAGTAAAAGAAGTTGAAGAGCAAAATAAAGAACAACTTAAGATCTTGCAACAAGAAAAAAATAATTTTAAATCGGCAACTTTACGCCTCAACCAACTTCTGGATTTAGATAGCAGCTTTGCTGCACAATTATCAAATGGGCGTAAAAAATTAGTTGATTGCCAAGAGCAACAAGCAAAACTAAACGCTAAGACTTTATCATTGCAAGCTGGACTTTCTGCAAATGAAGCACTAAAGAGTATTTTAGAAAATAAGAAAAAATTTGAAGGAGTTCACGGAACAATTTCTGAATTAGGGCAAGTTAACAAAAAGTATGCTCTTGCCTTAGAGAGTGCAGCTGGAGCAAGATTACAGCATTTGGTTGTTGAAGATGATAAAACTGCTGCTGAGTGTATAAATTATTTAAAAGTTAACAAGCTTGGAATTGCAGCGTTCATTCCTCTTAACAAAATTAGAAGTCAAGAGGTAAATTCTCAAGATAAAGATTTAGTTAAAACATCGGGCGTTCATGATTTTGCAATCAATCTTATTTCTTTTAAGCCACAATATAAGAAAGCTTTCTCTTACGTTTTTGGCAATACACTTGTTGTTGAAGACATTGAAGTGGCACGAAAGGTTGGAATTGGACGAATTAAAATGACAACCCTTGATGGTAATTCAGCTGAAGAGAGTGGAGTTATGCGCGGCGGTTTTATGATGAAAAGGCAAAGTGTAGGCTTTAAAGAAAAAGATTCACTTGAAGAACTTGAAAGAATTGAAAAAGAGATGGCCGATTTACAAAGCGTTATTTCTTCTGTTGAGATTAAAAGACAAGCAAATGAGATGGAAATAAGCTCTCTTAGAACGCTTAAAGCAGAACTTGAAGGAAAAATTATTACAATGGAAAAAACGCTGCATCTTGACTCATCTGATTTAGAAGCTAGCAGTGAACTTCGTAAAACAATTGGGAAACAATTAGAGGATGTGAATGAAAAAGTTGCGCAAGTTCAAAGAACAATTGTTGCAATCAATCGTGATTTAGCTAATCTTAAATCAGCAAAACAAATGCTTCGCTCCCAAGTAAATGAACTGCGCAATCCACGATTACTTGCCCAGCTTCAAGCTTTTGAAGAATCAAGACAAAAAGCTAGGGAAAATTTAGTGCAACTTGAATCAGAACTTAAGAGTTCAACAATGGCAAGCGAGCAAATGCTAGCTCCTGAAAGAGAAAAGATTTTAGAAATTTTAAAGCAACATGAAAAAGAAGCAGGAGATTTTTCCTCTGAAATTAAAAGATTATCTATCTCTTTAGATCAAAATGAGAAAGTATTATTTGAAAAAGAAAAAGAGAGTAAAGATTTTTATGCCAAATATCATGCCCTATTTAACAGCCGAGAAAAATTAAATTCTGACATTTCTAAAGCAGAAAATGAAATTGAAACGATGCGCGAGAAAATGCGCTCATCTGAGCGAGAAGTAAATTTGGTTTCTTTGAAAAATGCTGAAGTTAAAGCCAAGCTTGCAGGTTTACAAGAGGAATTTTTAAGATTTCAAAATGTAGAACTTCTTCATGATAAGACTATTGAAGAACTTAAGGCAGATATTGTAAAGTTTGAGAGCTTACTCTCATCGATGTCTGCGGTAAATATGAAAGCTCTTGAAATTTACGAGCAAGTTGAAGCAGAATATAACAATCTAATGGTAAAAAAGGATGGCCTTGAAAAAGAAAAAACTGATGTTTTAACGCTTATGAATGAAATTGAAACCAAAAAACTAGAACACTTCATGAAAACGTTCAATGATGCCAACAAGGGCTTTTCTGAAATCTTTTCAAATTTATTCAAAAAAGGTAAAGCCTACCTTCAACTTGAAAACCCTCAAAAACCCTTTGAAGATGGACTTAGTGTTAAAGTTAAGCTTACAGGTAACAGGTTCATGGACATCAAATCATTGTCTGGTGGAGAGAAAACGCTTACTGCTCTCTCATTTATCTTTGCAATCCAAGAATATCAGCCTGCTTCATTTTACATCTTAGATGAAATTGATGCTGCTTTAGATAAGCAAAACGCTGAGACGCTATCCAAGTTAATAAAGAGTTATTCGGAACAAGCTCAATATGTAGTCATTTCCCACAATGATGCCCTTATTTCTGAGGCAGATACTCTCTTTGGAGTTAGTATGATTGATGGAGTTTCTAAGGTTACAAGCTTAAGAATATAGTTGTCACTTTTAAGTAGGAAACTTTATAAATAATCGTTCTTTTTAGATCCTAGGTGAATTTACAATGAATGGAATCAAATATGCTAGTTTAGTTGGAATTTTAGCTACTGCTTGTGCAAGTGTGCCAGTTGCTCCTGTTGAAGAAGTAAAACCTTCTCATACAGATGCTTATAGAGATCAAAGAGATATTGCAAGAAAATTAGGAGTTTCTTTTAATCAAGTAGAAGCAGACCTTCCAGGTGGATATGCAACAGATCGTGCTACTTTTCAAATGTTAAAGCCAATTGCAGGTTTTCTTGCAGGAACTGTACGATATCGCACTGCAGTAAGAGAAGAAAAAGGTAGCAATGGTAAAGTTGTAACTGTTTGTTTTGGAAAGGGCGTATATAGCTTAGCTTCTCATCCAGAATCAATGGAAACAGCTCTTGAAGTTGCTGATCAAAATGGCGATAAACTAGTAACACATGATGAAGGCGCTGAATTAAATAGAGCTTTTTGTGACGCATTAGTTGAAGAAGAAAAAGAAAGAAAACAAAAACTTTAAATTTAATTTTTTTTCTCTTTTCTTAACTTTTTATTTTCTCATCAAAAAATATATTAAAAAAGAAATTACAAAAATTTTCTTGCTTTCTCAACAAGTGGCATAATTGCATCAACTTCTTCTTTGATCATTCTGCCTAACTTACCAAAACTAAGCTCTCCTTCCATATTTCTTGATTGTCTTGAAATTTGCAGCTTTGGTACCCCACCATTATAAGAATAAACGCCAACGGTTAACTGGGATAAACCTATCTCAACTGTTTGCAAGAACAATTCTTTATCTAAACTTTTGTCAAATATTTTTTTAGTTTTCATAAGTAATCTTTAGTGGTTTATTATTTAAAAATGTATATGTTATTTATAATCCCAAACGCTCTAAGTCCCTTAGAACTTGTGTAGTTGTCATTACTGCAGCCGATGTTGCTCCTCCAACGCCTGCCGCAAGAATAGCAGCGCCTGTTAAGTAAAGACCTTCAATTGGAGTTTTTGTTCCTGGTCGATGTGGAATAAATTGTTTGGCAGTCGGAGCAATGGAATAAACAGCGCCGCTTGTTGGATCACCAAAACGATCGTAGGTTGCTGCAGTGTACATACTTCTATGGAGAACATGCCCTGAAAGGTTTGGAATGAGAAGTCCTTCTGTAATTTCAATCATTCTATCCATATGCCACTCTTTAAATCGTTGATACTCTCCTTTTCTATCAGAGTCACGTAATTTTCTGCATTCATCATATCCTCTGCTACGCATTACAATATCAAGAAGATGAAGATCTTTACGAGGAACTCCTTTTTCATCTTTAATCAGTCCTGCGTCTGGTCTTAAAAGAGTTGGAACATTTACATAGATTACAAAATGCTGAGGAAAATTATTTTCATTTTCTATTTCAATGGCGCCTTTCGATGATGCAAGAATATTTGCAGCATAATTCAAGCGATCCTGCATTTCATGTAAAGGTAAATCAGTAACTACATGTGTAGCCATTAAAGAAAGCGACATTTCACTGCCCCAAATATGGGATGCATACTTTCGAGGAAGTTGATCTCGAATGGAAGCAAACATCTTTTGTGGATCTCCTGCAGCAATAACACAGTCTGCAGCAAGTTGAGTTAACTCTCCTTTTTTAGGTTTAATTACAACACCTGTAACTTTATTACCCTCAACATTAATTTTTTCAACTCGTGTATTTAATCGTACTTCACCGTCATATTTTTCAACAAGAACACGTGCAAGCTCATCATGAATAACCTGAAATGATCCTTCTGCTGGAGCTTGTGGACCTCCATCTTCCCAATATGATAAAAGCATTAAAGCATAGAGTGTTCCTGAAACTTGTGAAGGAGGAAGTCCAACGTAACCATACAACGCAGAAAGTGATGTTTTGATTTCATCACTTGTAAAAAATTTATCTAAGACATCTTGGAATGTATCAAAACTGTGACGAACAAATGTTGGTTTGGTTACACTAAAAAGTGCTGCTTGACTTAAGAATCTTAAAGGTTGTGGGAGAGTATTTTCAAGAAATGGAGCCACTCTCTCTTCTAATGTTCTTCTAAATCCTGGTTTTAAATCACGCTGCTCATTGAGTCTTCCTAAAAAATTAAAGAATCTTTGAATGCCTTCCCTCTCTTCAGGATAGGTTGCCATCAAATAATTTAAATTTTCTCTTGTTGAATTAAAAGTGAGTAAAGAAGAATTACCAGGTGTAATGTATTGAGCAAAACGAGGAGCTGCACTAAACGAACCGATATTATTCCAATCAACTCCTATTTCATCTAACGTTTTTCGCAAAGATCCTCCTTCTTGCATCCCACAAATGGCATGAGTTAGTTCATAGGTCACTTCTACTTTTCGACCATCAGAGAGTTTAGGTTTCCAAATCCACGCTTGAGCAAGTCCTCCTACTTGATTTTGCGCTTCAACAACTTTTACTTTATATCCTGTTTGTTTAGCAAGAAGATTAGCTGCAACAAGTCCACTCACTCCACCACCCATTACAACGACTTGTTTTTGTTTTGAAACCATAACTCTGATCTCGAGAATTATTTCTTTTAAAAAGATATAGGTTACAGAAGAGAATAGTTCAGAACTTTTAAAAAGAGGTTAGACATTTTTTGTTTAATGCCAAAGTGGAATTATGAAAGAAGAACAAGAAACATTTACAGACTTCCACATCATCTAGGATTAGCTGTTTTGCCTGAAGTTGCACCTTCTCATCTGCTCAGTATGCATAATGTGATTGATTTTCGACTACCAATTGGAACTGCTGTTTTTGCTGCTCTTGATGGAATTGTTGAAGTTGCAATTGATCACTTTGAAGATAATGGGAGAACTGAACATGAATTTTTTAGAAAGTGTAACTATTTGATATTAAAGCATCCCTACAATGAATATTCAGTGTATGCTCATCTACAGCAAGGAAGTATAGCTGCAAGAGTAGGAGAACATGTACGAAAAAATCAGCAGATAGGAGTAGTAGGACTTAGTGGTTTTACTTCATATCCTCATCTTCATTTTGAAGTATACAAAAAGAATGAAGAATTTGGTGACCCAACTCTTTTAGTTCAGTTTGAATTTAGAAAAAGAATTTTTACGATGAGATCACCAAATTAAAATCCAAGAATTTCTTTACACGTTTTACCTTTGTAAGATCCTTCTGTAAATCTATAGGAGAGTGCTTCTGCTTTTTTGTTCTCCTGTTCTTGAAGTGGAGCAAGACTTACATCCGCTAATCTTTGTGCACAATACCTTTTAGCAGGATCTTCTTTTGGTCGTACGTGATAATCTACTACTAAAAATCCAGCAACTCCTACTACACCCAAAATTGCCATACGAGAAAAAAATGTTTTAACAAGTTTATCATCTAAGGACATTTTAAACATCCAAATTAACAACTTCTTTGGCATGCTTTTCAATAAAAGCGCGCCTAGGCTCAACTTCATCACCCATTAAAATCGTAAAGATTTGATCGGCAGCAACCGCATCTTCAGCAGTTACTTGTTTTAACATACGAACAGAAGGATCCATTGTTGTATCCCAAAGCTGTTTTGGATTCATCTCTCCTAGACCTTTGTAGCGCTGAATGCCAACTCCTTCTCCCCATGCTGCAACAATTTTTTCTTTTTGTGCGTCAGTGTAAACATATTCAATTTGTTTACCTTTTTGCAGCCGATACAAAGGAGGCATTGCGATATAGACATGTCCTTTCTCAACAAGAGGTTTCATGTAGCGATAAAAGAAGGTTAACAGAAGTGTCATAATATGTGATCCATCAACATCAGCATCAGTCATAATAATTAATTTATCATAACGCAGTTTTCCAATATTAAATTCTTCGCCAATTCCAGCTCCAAGTGCAATAATCATTGAAATGATTTCTTTATTTTCCATCATTTTGTGGATACGTGCTTTTTCAACGTTGAGAATTTTTCCTCTCAAAGGTAAAATTGCTTGAAATTCTCTGTTTCTTCCTTGTTTTGCTGAGCCTCCTGCTGAGTCTCCTTCAACAAGATACAGTTCACAAAGTTTAGGATCTTTATTAGAACAATCGGCCAATTTTCCAGGAAGTCCTGCTCCTTCAAGTGCACCTTTTCTTCTTGTAAGATCACGTGCTTTATGCGCAGCTTCTCTTGCACGTGCTGCATCCAAACATTTACCAATAATTAACTTTCCTACCTGAGAGTGCTCTCCTAAATAGGTTGTTAATTCATCATGTACAAGAGAGCTAACAATTCCAAACACATCACTATTTCCTAATTTTGTTTTGGTTTGTCCCTCAAATAATGGTTCTGGAACTTTAACAGAAATAACTGCGGAAAGTCCTTCTTTTACATCTTCTCCTGTCAGTTTTAGATCTTCTTTGTTATTAGAAAAATCTTTGGCGCAGGTATTGAGAACTCTGGTAAGCGCTGTTTTAAACCCTGAAAGATGAGTTCCTCCTTCAATGGTATTAATATTGTTAACAAAAGAAAAAACATTTTCTTGATAACTTGAATTGTAGCGCAAGGCAATTTCAACAACGACATTTTCTTTGGTTTTTTCAAAATAAATTACTTCATGTAAAGGAACTTTAAGCTGATCAACAAATTGTACAAATTGGGCAATTCCTCCTTCATATTTGAAGAAATCACGTTTGTTTTCTTCTCGCTCATCAATAAGCGTTATTTCAATTCCTTTGTTAAGGAATGCAAGTTCTCTTAACCTTGTTGCAAGTACATCATAATGATAGATCTTTTCTAAAAAAATGTCAGGATCAGGGGTAAATGAAATAATTGTTCCTCTCTCTTGCGTATCTTCTTTTGGTGTTAGCTGATCAAGAGGTTTTCCACAAGAATAATGCTGCTCGTACACTTTTCCTCCTCTCATGATTCTTGCAGTAAGTTTGATTGATAAAGCATTCACAACACTAAGACCAACACCGTGTAATCCACCAGATACTTTGTAGGTATTTTTATCAAATTTACCACCTGCGTGAAGTTTAGTTAAGGCAACTTCTGCTGCAGAAATATTATATTTAGGATGAAGATCAACTGGAATTCCACGTCCATTATCAATTACTGTAATAGAATTGTCAGGATGAATTATAACCGTAATTTTAGAACAAAAGCCTGCAAGTGCTTCATCAACCGAGTTATCAACAATCTCATAGACTAGATGATGAAGACCACGAATACCTGTATCTCCAATGTACATACCAGGTCTTTTACGAACAGCTTCGAGCCCTTCAAGGACTGTAATTTGCGCTGCTCCGTACTGATTTTCTTCTGGATTTGGTTGGTCCATTTTGGGCGGGTAAAAATTAAGATAGTTTTAGTGTCTTTTATCGACGATAAATCCTCAGAATAATGACTGTTTGATGCTTTATAAAGGTTGTGGTGTCTTTAACATCTGTTTTTTACTATGCTAATCACCAAAATACCCTATTTTATCCCAACTAAAGCCTTGAGCTCAAATAAAGAATTGATCTGTAAAGAAGGAATTGTTTTCTTAGGAAGAGGGTATTCTTTGCGTTCAATGTGAACATCGAAAAGGCCTGCAGCTTTTGCAGCATCAATGTCTTCTTGTCCATTACCAATAAACATTGCTTTGCTAGCAGAAACATCTAATTTTTGTAAACACTCATGCAATCCTTGAGGATCTGGTTTTGCTTTAATTCCTTCACTGTAACGTGCAACAGTGTAGTGATCAAATTTTTCAAAACCTAAAAGACCAATTTCCATTTCAGCGATGTGACGAGGAGCTCCAGTTACAATTCCTGTTTTGATACCTAATTTTCTAATAAATGAAACAAACTCAACGTCAGAATAAGCATGGATGTGTAAACGTCTTTTTTGCACAACTTCATGCTTTTCATACATTAGCCAAAACTCTTTTGGATCAATTCCAAGATGCTTAGTAATCAAATTGTTTCGATGAGATTCAAACCAAAAACGATCGATGAGTGTTTTAGAAAAAGGTTTTGCAAAATGTTTTAAGACAGAACCTACAACTTCATAACGGTATTGAGGAGTTGTGTGAATAAGTGTTCCATCAAGATCAAAGAGAACTGCTTCATACTTCATATTTTTGAAAAAGAGGTTTGTTATTTTAAATCCTACTTTAATGCATGAGTAAATATATAAATAAAATCACAAATTTTGGTAGTTATGTATCATGAAAGTATGGTTGTAAGAACTCTTGCTGTTCTTCGCGCAGTAAATAATGGTGCTACTTCTTTAGAAGACATTGCAGAAGCTGCAGGATATCGTGTTGGACCTGTACAAAGATCCCTTACACAATTACAAGAACAAGGTCTGCTTGCACAAGGAGCAGGACAGTATAGTATTGCTTTAGAACGAGAAAGAGAAATTGTAACTACTTTAGCCATGACTGAAAAGTGGATTATTGATCAAAAAGAATCTTTTTATGAAATTGCAAAAGCTGCTGCTCAGATTATTTTAACTAAATCTTGGCAAAGAGTTGGAGTACAAGATGTTCTTCTTTATGGTTCCACATTACGAAATGACAGAACACCAAGAGATATTGATTTGGTAATTTTACATTCAGGTTCACGTTTAGCTGAATACGATCCACCTCAATATGCAACAGAAGGAGCAAAAAATATTCCTGATGTTGCCGTGGGAGATCCAGAGACAACGAGAAGGAATGTTTTTGATATCTTGTTTCGCTTAGGACACAGAGAGGAAGAAGCAAGAACAAATTCTGCTGTTCGACTTATTGGAGACCGAATTGAGTATCTTCATGTAGGGTCAATACCACAAGAGGAAATTGATAGAACACTCAGCTTTAGGGATATATCTGAAAAAGATGTGGGAGCCTACATCGATTTGCATGGAATAAGTAACATATTTGATGTGCATGTAATGCATACAGGGCTTCTTGGTGACCTAAGAGGTGCAAGAGAGAATTTTGCAAAAATATATTATGCTTCTGCAAGAAAAACCGCAATTGAGTCTTGTAAAGATAGAACATTTTGGCATCGTGTATTATCAGAAGGAAGACTCTATGATATAGGTGCTGCTGATTTTTCGAGAACTGTAGAAGATAAATATCCTGGCGTTTTAGAATTGTTTAAACAATAATTTTGACTGCGGTAAAATTATAAACTTCTATAGATCTTAGTTGAAAATGATCACCTTCACTCAAATAGAACAATTTCTCAAAGAGCGCAATATTCAATTCGAAGTAAAGCATCATCCACCTACAAGAACCTCAGAAGAGTCTGCGTATCATCGTAAAGAGCCCATTAAAATTGGAGCAAAAGCACTGCTTGTAAAAGGAGAGGATGGTTTTAGTTTAGCGGTGATTCCTGCGAATCGTTTACTTGACACTAAAAGTGTAAAGAAGATTTTACATACAAAAAATCTGCGCTTTGCAACACAAGAAGAACTTAAAGAATTAACAGGACTTGTTCCTGGCAGTGTTCCTCCGTTTGGAAACTTAATGAATATTTCAATGCTTGTTGACAAAGCTTTATTTGAGGAAGAGTGGATGGCATTTAATGCAGCTTCTTTAGAAATTTCAATCAAGATGAGAACAAAAGATTATCGTGGAGCTGTGAATCCTCAAGTTGAAGAGATGTCGCAAGAGAAGATTGTAACCACTTCTTAGTTATATTTTTTGGAAAATCTTTAAAAATAGCGAGCATTTCAAAATGTTATGAGTCTTGAACAACTTGCACGAATTGAGGATCGTTTCACATTAGAGAAAGTTATCGGACGAGGAAGATTTAGTTTTGTTTGGAGAGCAAGATACCTTCAAGAACCTAACATTTTCGTTGCTCTCAAAGAAATTGATCCTTCTCTTTGGGGCAGCACAGAAAACATTGGTAGAAAAGATTTAGATCTTGCAACACGAGAAGTTGCATCCTGGGAAGTAATTAATGGAAGCTCTTTTTTTCCACAATTTTTAGGAGCATATGAAGCTTGTGGTAAAACCTATATCGCGCTTGAACTCTTAGAGAGAACACTTCAGCAAGAATTAGCACAAAGAGTTCATGGAGCAAAAGGAGCGTATTCTTCTAGTAATGCAAAAGAAGTGTTGCTTGATGTTGCAAGAGCGCTTAAAGTAATTCACGATTTAGGATATTTGCATCGTGATATTTCTTCAAGCAATGTATTAGTTGCAAAGAGTGGAGAGAGAAAACTGGGTGATATTGGTGTAATGAGAGAAATTGATGAAGTTCAAAATTCTTCAACACATATTCATACCCCTGGATATGCTGCACCTGAAACATTAGCAGCGATATATTCAGTGCAAAGTGATTTGTATGCGTTAGGCGCTTTGTGGGTTGAACTTGTGAGTGCAAGATCTCCTAAACAATTTGTTCCAACTGATCTTAGAAGTTCTTATACTGTTAAATATGAAATGAGTGATCCTTCTGACAATTCTATGCTGCAAAAACTTCTTGCACCATCTGCACAAGATCGACCAGCAAATGTAGATGAAGTGATTGATTATTTGGAACAAAGACAGCAAGGAGTAGTTTCTCAAATTCCAGCTACTACTGTTTCTTCTGCTCAATTTGTTTCTTCTTCTGGAAAACTAAGTCCATGGGATGTTCCTGAAGTAGAAGCTACAATATTTGCACAGAATGTTGTCCTAGATCCTAATCTTTCAAATGATCAGAAAATTAGAAAATTAAACTTTTATTTAGGAGGAAATCCAGTTAGCGAAAGAGATCACAGAGTAGTACAACAAGTGATGTATCTTTTAACATGTTGGATTCGAGTGGACGAGAGTCGATTTAATATTGTTACTGACTATTTAAGACAAGCAGCAATTCATGATCCAGAACTCATTTTTGGCTATAGAAGAGCTCAAATTGCTGCTGCTTATACTGAACTTGGTTTTGCTAAACTTGATCCTCTTCCTAAGTTTGTTGAAGAGATTGCCAAAAATACTCTCTTTTGCTCACTGGTTGAGAAGATGAATGATGTTTCTGACGGCTTAACACTACTTAGAACAATCTATGATGCAGCATTAGATGCAAGCAACGTTAAAGATACAACGTACGATAAAGCTGCATTAAAAAGAAAATTAGAAAATAAAATCCCTAAAGGAAGTAGTGTTAATGCTGTAGTATTACAAAGTGTAGTTGCAGAAGATGCTTCTACACTATTTGAAGATCCTAAAATGTTAACTCTTGCTCAGACAATTCATGAAAATGAAGATTTAGCTCCCTCAAACTGGTCTCATCCTGATGTGGATTGTTTTCGACTATCTGGAGGATTTGGAAAAGATTTGATTGGATATGAGGGTATATTTGATCCGTCCCCTCAGTCTTTAATTTATACCACCACTGGAATGATAGGGGGTCTTTTTGCTGGCGTTGTTGGTATGGGAGTATCTCTTTTATCAACGCTGATTGGCTATCCTATTCCGGGTGATATGACTACAGTTATGCTTAGTAGCGCCGGTGCTGGAGCAATTACTACAGGTCCAGTAGCAGCTCTTGCAAACAAAGTATCTAGAATGGTAACTAAAAATACATTTTACGGAGAGGTACAACGTCATTATTCACGAACAAAAGTTCTAGGATATCTAAATGATGTTTTAGATCAACTTCCTCAAGAAAAATATCATAGTATACCAGAAGAAGTAGAGCGCATAGGAGTTGAAACGAAAAATACTTTAACTCCGTATGAAGTATTAGATATGACTTTGGATAGAATGAAGGAGAGGGAAGAAACAAGGCATGCATCTGTATATTATCCAAGAGATCGCTATTATCCTAGAGATAAAAATGGAAGAGTTTTGCTTAAATGAATAAAAAAGAAATAGCATTAATTGTAATTATGACTATTTTATTTTCTTTGTTTGCTCTTTTAGGTTCATACAAAACAACGCTTTTTTTTCTTGAAAAAAATTCTGCTCAACAAGAAACTTTTAATTTTCTTGAAGATAATAGTGAACTTACGCTTCCCTACACAGAAAATGAGAAAGAGCATCTTGTTGATGTGAAAAATGTGATGAGAAAAGTAGATTGGTTTTTCTTAGGATTAACATTTATTCTTTTCATCTTTTTATTCTACAATTATTTTCAAAAGAAAATAAAATTGAAAGATGCCTTATGCGCATCATGGGTATCATTAGTTTCTATTTTATTGTTTGGAATTTGCATTCTTTTTTTCTTTCCGTTGCTCTTCACTTTTTTTCATGAGATTTTTTTTCCGCAAGGAAATTGGATCTTTCCTTCTGATTCTCTTCTCATTCAAACATTTTCAATAGATTTTTTTATTGGAATTGCTCTTAAAATCTTTTTTTTAAGTTTGCTGTTTACAAGTATTTTTATAGCAATCTTACTTTATATCAGAAAGCATGGCAAAATTAAGGCTTCTTAAAGGGTTTTTGATAGGCTTACTTTTGATAGGAGCTTTGCTAATTGGCCTCTTTTTTCTCTTCAATTTCGTTCTTATTCTTCTTGTCGTAGGATTAGTTGTTGCTATCATACGTTACCTCTACAGAATACTCAACAAACTTAAAAAAGACCGCCTTAAAGATATAATCGACGTCATGAAAGTGCGGGAAAACGTCCCACCGCACTTTGTGACGCAAAAGGAAATTTCAGTTCCTTTTCGCGTTCAGTATAAAGTTAAAAAATCTCATGGTAAAATCTCTCGTACTCATTAACTTTAAGACGTATGTAATAGGTAAAAAAGCACTCAGTTTAACCCAAAACTTGAGTAAAGCACAACGCAGTGGCTATGAGGTTGTTCTTGCTCCAAGTCTTCTTGATTTAGCAGCTTTTGCAAAGGATAGTTCTCTTCCAATATGTGCACAACATGTTGATCCTTGTCTTATGGGAAGCCATACAGGAAATATTCCAATTGATTTTGTTTCCTCTTTAGGCGTTTGGGGAACACTTCTTAATCATTCAGAACACAAGCTTTCGTTTGAGGTTTTATCTCAAACACTTTTACTTTGTAAAAAGTATAAATTAACCACGGTTGTTTGTGCTTCAACCTTACATGAAGTTGAAAAAATTGCAACACTTCATCCTGATTATCTTGCGTATGAGCCAGCTGAGCTTATTGGTAAAGATAGATCAGTTACGAAAGCAAAACCAGATGTAATTGTTTTAGCGGTTGAGCAAGTAAAAAAAATTAGTCCTAAAACAAAATTTTTGTGTGGAGCAGGAATTCGATCTAGTGAAGATTTAGGGCAAGCGTTACTTTTAGGAACAAGTGGAGTATTACTGTCCCATGCGGTTGTTGAGTCTAAAAATCCTCAGAAAGTCTTAGAAGAGATGTTGTTGTAGTTTATACGTTTCGTTAATTTAATAAAGTAGTTATTCTCATTTTTTAAGATGAAATACCTTAATGAAAGATTAAGAAACTCTCAAAGGTTGTTGTCTGAACCATGGAGATCTGCTACGTTTGGTCCTAACTACTATTTAGCAGACAGTCTCAAAGATTTTAATCAAAATAGGTTTTCGATTAAAGGAACACCTTGGTATGCTTATGAAGCTGGAAAAGAACTAACAGGCGTAGCTGGTGTGATCGTTCCAGTTTCAAGATATAGAGAAACACAGAAAGGAACTGAGAAATTTGATGAAACAATATCTCAACTTGGTGAACCTAATCCTCATTCGTTAAGAAGAATACGAGAGTCGTTAAATGCAGAGTTGTACGATGATGAAACAGTTGTTCCTATTCTTTCAGACTTTACTTTTCCAAAAGGTACAATGATAAAACCTGCTTTCATTCAGTACAATCCTGTACTTGATCTTGCAATTCTTATACCACTTGAAACTAAGCAACCTCCAACCAGAGGAGGAAAAAAGTTAACATTAATAGATATGCTTGAAAAGTTTTTTCCTCTACCAGAACCTTCACCTACATAAGATAATTAATCTAGATAAGAACACTAAGTTTAAGCGGATCATCTAAATATTTACTTCACAACAACTACAAATCTTTGAGAATTTCCATACACTTCATTGTCTTTTCCTAGAACTTTTACAACAAAGACATATGTTCCTTTCAGAGCATTCTCAGGTACACTAACATAAATTCCTTCAGTGTGATGTCCATTCTCTAAAATGGTAATGGGTTCTGTTGTATAAAGCAGCCAAGTTAAAGGATCACTTGCGGCAAGCGCTTGCGCTTTTATATCTGTATTTGCATTTGCTTGATCAAACACCTGACTTACTTCAACGGTAATTAAAAATTGATCATTTGTAGCATCAACATTAAGAATTCCTAAACCAAAGACATGGCTCTCAGAACGAAGAAGGGTTATAGTTGAGAGTGGAAGCGCAACTTTTTTGCCTTGATCAACAAGCAAACGCTCAAGTTCTGATTGAGTACGTGCATCTAAGGTGTTTTTGATATCTAAAGATCCTTCAATAAGTTGATACATAAGAGTAATTCCTAAGACGAGAATAACAATTGAGATAATGATAATTACAATCATATTTACTGATAGATCAATTGCACCTTTGTTATTCATGCCCTATAATCAATTGAAGAAAACTATATAAAATTCACTTACCATTTAACGATAGTTATGGCAAAAGAGGCTACATTCTTAGGTTTAGTTGCTATCCTGTTCTTAAATGTGCAAGATATTAGTTCAAATGATAGAAATACAGTGTTACCCCTTGCTTCTGTAGTAAGACAAGAGGATTGTAAACCATCTGAAACTCTTTGGCATTACTGTAAAAATAATAATGTGTATGCAATAGATGATTGTGGTAACCACGAGCTTGTGCAAGAGTGTGAAGAGTTTGAGGCAGTATGTTACCAGGGTGAATGTGAAGAGAGAGTGTACAGACGTTAGAGAATCTTTATAAAAAAAAGAGAAACTTACTAAAACAAATGCGATCTGATCACAAAGCTGACGAAAAAAGAGTTAATGAGGTTGTAAGAGACGCATGCAAAGGCTCCTATGTTGGTTCTGTGATGTATCCTTTAGTTGATTTTCTTATTGTACCTACGTCTTTTCTTGCAGGATTTTGGACAGGGATTAATCATGCACAAGGAAGAGCAGATTTACCAACATATGCAAGCATAGCTCTTCCTCTTTTCTTAGGAGCATATGGTACAATTACCTATCATCAAGTTGGACAAAGAATATTAAACTACATGGGTAAGCATTCTAGAACAACAACTGATAAAAATCTAATGAAAGATTGTTTAGATGAAGTAGTAGCTGATATTAACGAAGGTACTCGAGCTTTACTTTCAGAAACACTCATAGAAGTTAGTGAATCTGGTGGGTATGATCAAACTACACTTATCCTTCAGGAATATTTGAGTTGTGGAGAAGATGATGATAGAAAAAGAAAACTAGTTGAGAATATACCATCCCTAACTCTTCTTGACATTCAACTATCATCTAGACAACGAGAGATCCTCGCAAGAGAGGTTGAACCAGATACTAAATGGTTTCATGGTGCTGCTTTAGGTGCTATTTCTTCTTTGTTTAGTGGTGTAGGCTACCTCCTTGGTCGCTCTATTGGATAATACTTTTCCTAAAACTTATTTTGAATCTCAAAAATATATTTAAAGCTCTTTTTTGCCGCAAAAAGTATGGGGTGGATGTCATCAATTAGATCTATTCTTTTAGGTGTTGCCTTAGCTTCCTTGCCATCTTGTAAAAAAGTAATCAATAATTATTATGATGTGCCTTCTAAACCAAAAGAATCCAAAGTTGTTACTTATTGCGATCAATCGCTAGAAAATAGATGTCAAGAAGAGAGTAATGTGCCTGTGCCAAGAAATATTGCAGGAACACCAATTAGCTCTGGAAGAACAGATCAGGAAGGTAAAGCAACTTTTGTGGAAGGATTAGAAGAAGTAAATGTTTTTGTTACCGATAAAGAAAATAAGCCGATTACAAACGTTTCAATCCTCTACTTTAATTTACAAGGTGCAGAAGTCTTTTCTTTAGAGAGAAGTGGGTATCAACCACAGGTAGAAATTGCAAGTCACAATAGTAATCATCATTATCAACTCTCATTAACACCAGCTCCATTGCAAGCTCTTTATTTTGATAAAGCAGAGCGAGAGCGAAATGCCAGAGCTGCAAACACTTTTGTTACTTTCTCACAGCAAAGTAAAGGGTGGCATTATATTGATTGCTGGGGAAAAGAGGAGGTTAAATTACGCGCACAAGGAAGTGTAATGATTGTAAAAACACTAAGTAAAATTTTTGGTGTTCCACTTAGTCCCGAAAAAGTAGATGAAAGTTCTGAATATATTCTAAATAAAGTTTCAGAAGGCACAGTCATGGATGTATATCTTTTTAGACCTGTTGAACATGGAATGATTGGAACATCGGCTATTTGGACAATGGAAGCTAGATCTGGTGTTTGTCCTACCACCACAACGTGTAGATCTGAAGAGAGATTTTGTCTTGATAATAAAGTGTATGAACGTGATAGTTGCAGTGTTACAAGACTTATTCAAGAGTGTTTAGATAGTCAAAAATGTGAAAATGCAATATGTGTTGATGTATCTTTACCTGTGTGTGATGTTGCAGAAGGATGTCAAGAGCAAAGTTGTGTTTTTTATCAACGCTTTGATGGATCAAGTCTTGATACAATGTGTCGCTGGAATGCTCCGACCGGTGCATACTCAGTTGCAGGAGACATTATTACACTAGCTTCTCGCAATGGTGTTGCAACCTCAATTTCTAGTAAAGCAGTTGTTCCTATTCGCCAATTTGACATTTCATTTAATCTTGCAACAAACGCTCCTTTTGAATTTGTGTGGGGAGCTGGTCATGAAAGTATTAAGTATGATGGGTCAAATGTTTACTTTAAATGTGGAACATCACAGGTTGGAATGCCACATCGAATTGATGGACAATGGCACACAACTCAATTAACGCAGCAAGCAGATGGAACAGTTGCTTTACGCCATGATGCACAACTTATTCATCCTAATCTTTCTTGCTCAGGTCAAGATGTAAGAGCAGGACCTTTACAGATGACTTGTTATCCAGGAACGAATTCAACATCAGTGTGTAGTGTAGGAATAATTACGGTTAAGAATAATTAAAGAAAAAAAATTAAACAAATACTTCATACTCTTTAACAATGATGATTAAGAAGAGTAATAAGAGTATTGCTCCTGCAATCAGGTACCACACACCAGCTAAAACACTTGACTGGCTAAGCGATTGATACATTCCAAAGCCCATCACAATAAATCCAAGCCACAAAAACTTGTCAAGGACAAGTTTCATGATCTCAAATTCTTGATCTTTGCTCATTCGTTTTTTTTCTTTCATGATATAATCAACCTCATTAACGAACTTTAACAAAGAAGCTTCTTGTATCGTAAGGTTTACAAGTTGCACTTAAATCAGGACAATTACTTTCCTGATAAGCTTCTAATTTGTAAAGGTAATCACCTGATGCTGATGCACTAGCACGAATCGTGATTGGAATAACATCTCCTGCGGTAGGAGATAATTCTTTTTCAAGTGTTTCTAAGTAAAAGAAGGTAATCTCATTAGCCATTTCGGCTGCTGTTCCATCTACTCCATCTAAACTTTTTTTCTTGACTGGAATTACTTTAATTCCAAATTTATCGGTACTAATACCAGTATTAACAACTCCTGCACTCTCTAGCGTTTCTTTGCCTCTTTCAAGTTTTATTTCTTGAGCAATGGATAATTTTTTTCCTGATGAGCGTAAGTCTTCAAGAATTTTTTCTTTGATTTCAGATTGAACTTTTTTAGAAGTATCTCCAATATCTCCAATTTGACTTTTGACAAATGCTAAACCTAAGCCTAGAACGGTAAAAGCAATAACGACAATTACGATGGCCTCTATTGATAAGTTCAAAGAAGCTTTTTTATTCATCATCACACCTCTCTTTTGAAAGCTCTATAATGCATTAGCATTCTTCATAGGTATAAAAAGCTTTTGGATAGGCTCTGTAGAAAATGTCGCGAATATCGCCAGCATCTACCAGTGTATTCTTTAGATCCACTAGGTTTCGCTCCAGGGTTATTTACAATGATTGGGAGCGATAGATGCGGGACATTTTCTACTAATAGGCTAAGGTAACTTTTACCATCTACCTAACTTACTAAGAAAGGAAAATACGGGATTTGAAATGATTAGAAAAGTAACATACCCTACTAAAAATGATGGAATGAAAGGAATTCCTTCTTTAATTAAGATAGTGTGAAGTTTCTTTTCTTTGAGAAGCTTATTAAGGAATACTAAATCCTTCTTTTCTAATGTTTTCTTCTTAAGAATAGTTCTACCTTTTATTTGAACATTTTCCGCAAGCCAATCACCTTCAGTAAGAGAAGTAATAGGAACCGTTTTCTCAAAACAAGTCTTTTCAACACAGGTGACAAAAAGAATAAGATAGAAGAAAAGAAGAGGCAAAAGAACAAATAAGTAAAGTGATGAGAATAAAAGGGCCATTAAAAGAAACAGAAGTGAGAGAATACTAAGAAAATAATGAAAGATGCGATAATGATTTAATTGAGATACAAATTCTTTGGAAAATTCTGTTTTATGCTTAATTGCAACAACCAGCATCCAAACTAATCCATAGACAGAGCCAATAAAGAGAACTAAACCTAAGTATAAAGGAAAAGAAAGACTTTGCATCGTTAGAGGATAATCAATCCCTAACATCGCTCCCATTCCCATCAAAAGCTTACTATCAGCTCCTCCCCATTGATGCGTGTAATATAATAGAATAGCTAAAATGAAGGCAAACGCAAAGCCTAAGATACCACTTAAGAGAATGTGCCAGCCTTCATGTGCTGCAAAGATAAGACGAATACCTAGAACTGCAAAAAGAAAACCCCAACTTAAAAAATCTGGAACTTCTCTTGTTTTAAGATCAGTATATGATGCAATGAGAAGAACAACTAATGTTAGAATAATGAGGATTGGTTCTAAAAGCATGGGTTAGAGGAATAAGTGTAGTTATATTAAGTTTTGGGCAATACCCATATCGCAAAACATTTATATAGAGAGATAATTTAAATCCTCTATAAAAAGACGTGGTGATTTAGATGCCAGAAGATTATGAAATTCTTCCTCATCAATTGCTTTCTGATTTAAAATCAGAAGTTGAAGCTCTCAAACGAAAGTTAACTCAGCCAGATACAAAAGCAAATGAACTTATTCTGGAAATGGAGAGTTTGAAAGATACTATTCATGAGCTCACAACTACTTTTCAAAAAGCATTAGAGCAAACAAACGAAGCAGGTCCTGAAAAAATACTTGCATCCCTTAATGATAAAATTGAAAAAATTCTAAAACAAAATGAAACAATTGCAACAGGAATGGTTGCAATCTCTGATAAAGTTGAAGATTTTATTCAAAAGCAACAAGGTGGTGGTTTAGTTTCTTCAATGCCTCCTCCTATGCCTTCCCCATATGTTAGTCATACGATGGGAGCACCTCCAACTCCTGGACCATCACGCATGGCACCAAAACCTTTTGCACCGCCTACAATGTCTGATGATGATTTTCCTCCTCCACCTCCTGGAATGAAAAGTTCTTCTGAAAAGAAAAGGGTTGGATTATTCAAGTAAGATGAATCAGCTTACAACAAAGTTTTTACTTTTTTCTGTAGCAAAAGAGTATCATAGACAAAAAGAAGCGTTCTCACGTGTTGAAATTGTTAAAAAAATTAATGAGATTAAATATCTTTCAGCGCAAAAAAAAGTGCCAAGATTAACTCTTCGCAAAGAGATTCTGCATTTAGAAAAAAAATTAGAATCAATCTTTGAGCTCGAACAACGTCTTGCATCTCTTAAACATAGAGAATCAGATAGAGTTAAAAAATTAAAACATGAAGTTACAACTCTACACAAAAGACTTGCAGCTTGTGAAGATAAAGATCTTCAAAAGAAAGTAGATCGACTCTCTCATTTGCTAGCAGATGCTCTAGCTAAGAGAAGAACAACAGAAGATGTGGCACTTAGCACTAAAATTCAAGAAGAGATAACTAATCGCGAAGAAAAAGTTCCTCAAGATAGATACCATCTACTTAAAGAAAAAGCTGAGAAGCTAAGACAAAGAGTTGACCTTGAACCTTCTAACTCACCTTTACGTATTCGTTTAGAAATGATTCTTTCTGAGATTAATGAGCGTTTACAAGAGGCAGATTTTGGCGATGAGAAAAAAGAAGAACCTCAAAGTGTAAAACATACTATGATTTTTAATACGGATGTTTCTTCACCTAAAAAAGAAGATTCAGATCTTCCTCTACCGCCTCCACCTAAGCGCTAAAGATCTCTTCCCATAACGGTGCGTCTACTATTTTCTTTAGCTCTTTTAACTGCATCAAGAATAAGTTCTTTTACTTTTGCATCTAAAACATCCATAAAGTCAGCAGAGATATTTTCAACACCCAATCCTGATTCTTTGAGGATTTCTTTGATTTGAGTTCGAACAGTGAGCATAAAGATGTGAAAAGAGATTGTTTTTTAAAAAATGTTCTGTTTTAATTAAAAATATTTAAATAATACTTGTTTTGCAACTTAATTACATGACTATTAATTTATATGAAATAGCAAACGGTGATATAAGTAAAGGGATTCCTCGTCTCGATTGGTGGGGTCAAATTACTTTGGTTAGAATACAAAGAGAAGAAACTCAAGCACGCCTCAGACCAACAGATGAATTTGCGCGCTCGGTAATAAGAGTAACATATGGCCCTCAGGTAAGTTTAGTTAGTCCTCAGCAAGCACTCGAAGCAATTCAGGGCCTTTCTGTAGTAGGAGATTCTGAACATATATTCTTGGAAGGAAGACTTATTCCATACAGCCTAGTCTGTACTGCTTCTAGTTTTAGGGAAGATGGTACAAACAAGATAAGCAATTCTACAGAGATTTCAATGTGGCCAAAAAGGTTTCATGGATTATATAGAGCTGTAGGCTTTGTTTCTAGCCTTGCTCCTGAAAGAGGATATGTTCGAGGAATTCTTTAAAAAAATCCACAAATTAAATAAAGAAAACCGCCTGTTTGTGATAATATGGATGAATGCATTTTTTGTAAAATTGTAAAAGGAGAGATTCCTTGCCATAAAGTCTATGAGAACACAGACGTTCTTGCATTTCTTGACATTAAACCACACGCTCAAGGGCATACAGTGGTTATCCCTAAACTTCATGCAGAGACTCTTTTTGAATTACCTGATATAAAAGGAAAGCCGATGATGGATGCAATCAGAAAAGTTATGGAAAAACTCAAGCAAAAACTTAGCTGCGATGGTTTTAATGTTGGCTGGAATCACAATTCAGTTGCAGGCCAAGTTGTGCCTCATTTACACATCCATGTTCTTCCTCGTTATAATGGTGATGGTGGCGGAAGTATTCACTCTATTATCAAAAATCAAGGGAATATGAGTGTTGATGAAATTGCTAAGAAATTTAAGTGATTGAGGATCTAAAATTATTTAAGTTGATTGTTTGCTGGTTCTACTATGACTCTAATTGATATCGTTAATGAAAACGATGAAGTTATCGGACAAGATGATAGTTCTAATCAAGGAAAATTGGGATTCATTTCTCGCAATGTGATTGTCTTTATTCAAGATCAGGATGGACTGTATGTTATTTGTAAAAGGGCAGCTAATAAAGATGTAGAGCCAAATTGCTATGATGCTTCAGTTGCAGGATTTGTTAATAGTGGCGAGACATATGATCAAGCAGCACAAAGAGAGCTTTGGGAAGAACTTAGAGTTACATGCAAATTAAAACAATTAGATGTCTTTTACCATGAATTTCCATATAACGATATGATTCGAAAACATTGGACAGGTGTTTATTATGGAAGAACAAGTGATCCTATAACCTTAAGCAATGAACATTCAGGGTTTGAGAAGAAGTCTTTTGAAGAGTTACGTTTGGCGATTGAAAGAACGCCTGAAAATTTTTCTGTAGGTTTTAGACAAGAATTTAAAAGAGTTGAAGAAAAACTAAGAGCCGTAAGCTTTTTATAACAACCTCTTTCTTTTAGGCCTAACGGCGGTGTAGCTTAACCTGGTTATAGCGTCACGCTCATATTGTTGAGCTATGAGAGCACATGCTCGATGAAAAAAAACTCAAGTACGGGTTACGTGAAGGTCGGGGATTCAAATTCCCTCACCGCCACCTTTTGTTATGGTCCACACAGCTAATCCCTCTGATAAACATAAGTGCTCTTCTTGCGGCTCATCACACGTTGATATCTATGATTATAAAGGAAAAAAAGTACAAGCGTGTTTAGATTGCGGAAGTGAAGAAAATGAGTAGAACAACACCTCTTTGTTTTAAAGATATGAAATATTTTAGGTTACTACAAGTTCCTTTGACAACAAGTCTTACTAACTTAGAAAAAGCTTGTGCTCATCTTGATGCTGCAGTCAAAGGAAAAATGCAAGATATACCAGCTGATGTTATGAATGATTTACGCTCATGGTTAAAAATATTAAGAGAAGAGAAGGATGGATTTTTTACGGCAAATACTTCTTATCAAGTCGATTGTAGTCTAAGAGATTTGTATGACATTCTTAATGTTGATCCTCATGCAACCCAAGGAGAGATTTATCAGGCATTTAAGAGAACGGAATTTTATGCAATGTATGGAGAGTTTAGTGAACATCCAGCAATTCAATCTTTCTTAGAAGATATAATGAGTGCATATGAAACTCTTCTAGACCCTCGAATGAGAGAGACGTACCATCGTGAACTTTATGGTGAATTCATTGATGGAGATACTGGAAAAGTTGTTGTGACTGATCTTTTTTGAGATATCTTTTTATAGAGAATAAATTTAGTTGAGACTATGTACTTAGAATTAAGGCAATTAGGTCCACAATTAGTTGCTGTAGATTATCAAAAGAGTAGGACATTTGCTATTCCAATTGAAGATAAATTGGAGGGTTTAGTCACACTTGGAGATATATTCAGAGTTGAGTGTATTCCAGGGGAACTTCAAGTCTTTTTATCTTCGCAGGATCCTTTTAAAAGTTTACAAATTGGTAATAAGACGCCTAACCTTTATCTAAATCTGACTCATGCAGCAATGGAGATGCTCATTAAACCAAAGCTAGGGTTTCCTCGCTTCTACAAACCAGATCTTAATACTAATCAAGACCCTTGTGTAATGTTTTTACAATTTTGTTATTTTCCTGAAAGTAAGCTATATTGGTTAGAAGATCAAGAGGATGCCGATAGAGAAAGAAGAAGATTAAGAACAAAAGCAGAATTAGATGGATAAATTTAAATAGGAACTTCTTGCAATTTCTTCATAATGCCAGCGTCGCATAATCTGGTATTGCGCAAATTTCTGTAAAGAAAGCGTAAGCCTGGAATAACTTTTCCAAGGAAATACCATATAGCTTGTTTCCGCAAGGATATCTCGGTTCAAATCCGAGCGCTGGCGTGTTTTTCTTAACGTAATAATGCAAGATCTCCAGAAAAACTGTTTATTAAATGATCTTCTCCTAAAACACCAATACCTATAATCTGTATCTCTTTTAGAGTCTTTCCTTTTACGCGCAGGGCGTATTCATCGTAATTAGTTGTTGATTGTGCTTCTTTTGTAAAGACCATATATTTCAATTTGTTATTTTTTGCTCTTTTTAAAAGTTCAATCCATTCTTTTTTGTTCCTCTTAAAAATCATAATCGGAATTTTTGTTATAGGTATATACTTGAAATCAGCTCCTACAATTTCTGAACCAATTATGTTCTGTTCTAGATGAAATAATCCAGAAGCGATACAAGCAGTTGCATTTGCTATAAATCCTACTCCTAATTCCTCTGCAACCACGATTGAAATTCTCATTTATAAAAATTTATAAATCTATTTATATTAACTTAATGTTAATTTTTTAACAAAAATTATAAACCCTCTCCGCTCTTATTTATTTATGGTTACTGTACAACATCTTGTTAAACAAGAATTAGAAAAAAACCTTCTTCTTTTAGATATGATTCAGCAAGATTTACTGAATATAAATGCACTTGCTTTAAAGCTTCATCCATCTATCGAAGCACAACTAAGTAAGACAGTAAAACTTAGCGCTGTAAGTATGGCAATCCGGAGAGTTTCACAACAATTTCTCCATAAAAAACTCTTTTCGTGGAAATTTCCCTCTGATCTAGAAATATCTACAAAAACGGGAATTTATGAAGTTGCAATTAAGCGTGAACCTCATCTTCCTAAATTGTTAAACAAAATTGGGTTAAAACTTAATAACCAACCAAGCACTTTTCTCTCTGTTGTTGATGCTAGTTATGAAACTGTACTTTTTACAAATCAATATAACCAAAAAATCTTAAAAGCCTCTCTTAATTCTAAAAATATTCTCTGTGAGCGAGATAATTTAGGTTATGTATCTATTAACTTCGAACAAACCACAAAGGATATTTCTGGCATCTATTATCAGATAACAAGAGCTCTTGCTCTAAGAAATATTTCTATTCAATCAATGCACACCCTAGGAGCAGAGGTCATTCTTCTTTTCAAAAATGATGTTTTAATCCCTGCCTATCATACCCTTAAAGCTCTTATTGAGAATAAACCTATTCTTTAGCTTCCTCTATTTAAAAAAATAAAAAAAAATCCAAAAAATGTTTACAATTTTCTGGTTGGAACATATGTGGCTCTTTTACTTATCTCAATAAAAAATGAGACTACGAACAAGATTAGAAAGAGCACGAACAAAGCTTTAGCAATCCATGCAGCAGTTCCTGCAATACCACCAAAACCAAAAAGGGCAGCAATGAGGGCTACAACTAAAAAAATAAGGGTCCAATGGAGCGCTTTTCGTGGAGCTTTCTTAGCTTCTGTTGTTTCTCTTACTACGTATCTTCTGGCCATGAGCATCCCCTCCAACTTTAAGAAAGAGATTTTTCTATAAAGAGGTTATGTCTTTGTGATCTATGTTAGGAATTTCACAAAGTATCTAATTTAACCCTAAAGAGTGGTAAATCTGGTAAGTTTTATAAAGAGCTTACTGTTAATTTGCTCAATGGAACATCTTCAAATGCTACGTCGTGGTTTTCCTGATCTTAAGTTCTTTGGAAATACATTTGTTGCTATGAATCTTGCATCCGAAGTCCCAGGAGGCAACCTTCTTTCTAATAAAAAGGGAAGTGGTTTAGATGTTTGGACAGACATCGCTAAGCGAGAATTTGGTGTTAACTTACATTACCAGCCGTACATTAAAGGTTTAGGAACAGAGCGAAGTTGTGAAGGCTTGGAAACTTTAATCCGAGAAAAACTCAAACATACCAACAATCCTCTTGCTATTAATTTTCATTTCCCTGAAACTGATATGGAAGGAACAATACCCTCTGCCTTGCCGAAAACATTTGGTAATGATGTTGCTCAATTTCTTCATCTTCATTGCTCTAGTGATTTCTATTTAAAAGCAGAAGGTTCTAGTATAAATAACCATAGACGAAGTAGACTTCAAAGAGCCTATGAGAGTGGATTAATCAAAAAATTCATTGCTGTAAGCTACAGTGTGCGAGACTCATATCTTGGTGTTCTTCCTGATGAAGCAATTGAAGTTGTACCAAATGGAGTTTCTGAAAAAGTATATGCTTTTAGAGAAGAACCTGATAAGGATGCTTTTCGAAATCAATTTAGAATAAATGGAAAATCTCTTGTAGGTTACGCTGGTCGGATGGATTATGTAAAAGGCTATCAAAATTTGATTGGAATCATGTCTTGGTTTAATTCGCGTCCTGAGTTTGATGTAGGATTTATTTTTGCAGCTTCTGGAGGAGATTCACTTAAAAATCTAAAGAGAGATTTAAAATCAAGGGCTCCGCGACTTTTAGAGCAAGGGAGAATAGGTTTAGTTCTTGATGTTTCAAAATTCGTGGGTGGATTTAAAGATATTAACCAAACAGTTTATGATTTTTTTCAAGATCATGTTGATAAAGAGTTACAACCAATTTGTGACCTTTATCGAGGAATTACACCAGTGCCTCTTCAAGCACTAAGCGATCTGTACATTCAACCTTCACAAAGTGAAGGTCTACCTCTTTCAGTAATAGAGGCTGTTTTTGTTGGAACACCAACTGTCGTAACAAGAGCAGGTGGAATGGCGGAAATTATTTCAGCTCAAGTAGGTCGTGTTATTGATACACATTCTAAGTCTGGTGTAATGATTGGACGTTTCTGTGATGGGATGGTTGATCTTCTGGAAGAGACATATGGTGTAGATGGAGAAGAAAATAAAGAAGCTTTTCGCAAAGAAGCACGAGACCGTCTATTGCCAACATACAGTGCAAAAGTAATGGCGCGAAAAGTTGAAAGTATTTATAGAAGTTTTAGTTAAACACTTTGGGCTTTTAAATCAGGAAGTGTATCGTCGCTCGGAAAAATGTCATTATACCTTCTAAGAAATGCAAATCTTTTCCAAGCATCACCCCACGCTACACCCGTTGCTTCATTTAAGCCTTGAGCAAGACCTTTCCTAAATTGGATAATAAATCTAAAACACTCCGGTCGAAAGTCTCGATAGCCCATGACTGAATCTACGGCTTCTTCTAACGTTCCTTGCTTAAATTGAATAGCATCACAAAACTTAACTTCCAATTTATTTCTTTCTTCAACGCGGACAAGGACATTACCATCATGTGGTTCTGTTGAGAAATATCCTGATTTAGCATGCACCTTGGCAAAGGCAACACCTAACTGGTAGGCTAGCTCACGATGAAATCCTAAACTGCCTTCGTAGCTATGCTTATCAAACTTTGTAAGATCAAGGTGGGGCAATAGTTCCATTACCAAAAGGTCTCCTAAGTCTTCTTCACTAGGATCCCGATAATGTGCGACAGGTTTAGGGAAATAATCAGGTATTGCACCATACAACTTGTGTAAAATAGTATACTCATCTAATAGCTTTCTTGCCTTTTGACGAGCAGCTGCAGCAGCAAGAAATTCTCCCTTACTCAACTTAACTTTATATACTCCTTTTTCTGCACCATTACTTAGATATTCAACGCTAATATCATTATTGTTATGCACTTGACTAAAATAGTTTCTAATTAATTTTGTGTGAAGTTCTTTCTCTGCGTTGGTAAGTTCGTGAACAAGGACCATCCGCAGTGGCAAAGCTCATTTGTTTATAAATATATCTGGTATATTCATTGTGAAGTAGTAATAAAGCTTTGTATGCTAGAAACATATTGTTTTAAAATACTAAAAAATGAAGAAAATCCTAAACATCAACCATTTCAATTTCAATATTAAGACCTTCTGGAATTGGAACACGCATGACAAGTCGCAGTGTTCTTTCATCAGCGCCAATATCAATAAGTCTTTTGTGCACCCGCATTTCGTATCTCTCCCAGGTTGCTGTTCCATTTCCACAAGGAGATTTACGCGTGGTAACTTTTAATTTTTTAGTTGGAAGAGGAATAGGTCCTTTAAGATCAACACCTGTTTTTTGCACGATATCTTTAATATCGGTACAGATCTGATTGATCTTATCAATATTAATACTTGCTAATTTTATGCGTGCGCGTTGGGCCATGTTTAAAATTCAAGCCATAATAAAAATCTCTTACTATGGTGAATTCTTTTTGGAATGTCGGTTATTTATAAACCTTTCTCTTGGCTCATCTCTTGAGAAACGAAAGAATTTATTAAGAGGTTTTCTCTCGTTTCTTCCATGGGTTTACTTGGTGTATGGAGAAAATTTTTTCCCAAGAAAGAAGTTCATCTTATTGAAGGTCGAAGAGTAATAATTGTAACTAAAGAAGGCGTAGATCCAGCAGTAGCTAATAAAATTAAAGTTGAAATTCTTGCGATTTCTAAAACACGCAATGCGGCTAAGCTTCTTCCTAAAGTTACTTATTTTATTTATCCGAATGCAGAATATTCCGGTTACGCAACCGTAAGTTTCATTCGCAAAAATTTTGAAATCTCTCTGAATGCAGAGAATTTAACTGATTCAGTTTTTCTTCGTAAGACTCTAAATCATGAATTAACTCATCTTTGGCAAGAATTTTGTGCTAGGATGATGACTAGATTTAGAAAGCGGAGCAAGAAACTTTTAATAAAAATGTTCCGAAAATTCAAATGGAATTTCAGAAATATAAAAACACTGGATAACAGATTACGCCAGGGATCTATAAGATTTACCCTTTTTCAGTTTTTTCAAATGCTCTTGTATGAAGGTCAGACTCAATTTAGTGAAACTTTTTTTGATGAAAAATTAGAATTTACACCTGCATACTTTGCTTATACTCACAAAGTTGCTCAAGATGGAGCGCAAGACGTACGCCAAAAATGGGAATCATATTTAGAAAATGTTCAACAAGGAGAATTGATTAAAGAGGAAAATTCTTACGAAGAATTTTTTGAGAGTAGCATGAATGCTTACTGGATTGGTTTTCATATGGTCTATACTTTGTGCTATTTTGAAGATCTTGATCTTGAAATGCAAACTAAAGTGGGCATTTTCAAATTCATTAAAAGATACGAAAAACTGATCGCTAATCATGGACTTACACCCATTGTATCAGCAACAAGCGGTATTGGTATTCTTGATTATAAGAAAATGGTTAATGAATGGTGGCAAACTGTTGACGGAAAAATTCTCAGAAAATAATCGTTTAAAAAATAGATAAAAAAAGAAATTAAAAAAAACTTACATTTGTTTTTTGGTAATGTCCATACACATACCAGCTGCAACAGTTGTTCCACTGTCACGAATTGCAAAACGAGACATTTGAGGAATCTCTGCGTTCTTTTCAATGACTACTGGTTGCATTGGTTGTACAACAACAATTGCTGCATCACCATTTCGTAAGATTTCTTTGTTCTCAGTAATTTCAACACCAGTTGCTGGATTCATTTTCTTAACGATTTCTTTAAATCGACAAGCAATTTGTGCAGTGTGAATGTGGAATACTGGTGTATATCCTACGGTTACAACGGTTGGATGGTTCATGATAACCACTTGAGCAGTAAATTCTGTTGCAACTGTTGGAGGTTTGTCAGCATGTCCAAGAACGTCTCCTCGAGCAATATCTTTCTTTGCAATACCTCTAACGTTAAGACCAACGTTGTCACCAGGTTCTGCTTGTGGTACTTGCTCGTGATGCATTTCAATGGATTTAACTTCTCCTGGAACTCCTTTTCCTTCACGACCAGGAACGAAAATAACCTTGTCTCCAGTTTTAAGAACTCCTGTTTCAATACGACCAACAGGAACAACACCAATACCTGTGATGTTATATACATCCTGAAGAGGCATTCGTAAAGGTAAGTTAACTGGTTTTTGAGGAACTTCAAACTTGTTTAAAGCAGCAAGAAGAGTATCTCCTGTCCACCAAGGCATATGAGCTGATGGTTTGGTGATGTTTTCTCCTGGGTAAGATGCAATTGGAATAAAGCGAACTTTATCAACTTTCCAACCTGCTTGAGTTGCATGCTTTTTAACTTCTTCAACAACTTCTTTGTAACGAGCTTCAGAATAACTAACTCCTGAAATGTCCATTTTGTTAACAGCAACAACTAATTGTCCTACTCCAAAAATCTTTGAGAGGCGAAGGTGCTCAATTGTTTGAGCGTTAACTCCATCGTTTGCTGCAACAACAAGAACAGCACAGTCTGCTTGGCTTGCTCCGGTAATCATATTTTTAATGAAATCTTTGTGTCCTGGAGCATCAATAATTGTAAAATAATATTTTTCAGTATCGAATCTTTTGTGAGAAAGATCAATGGTAACTCCTCTTTCCTGCTCTTCTTTGAGCTGATCCATAACGAAAGCAAACTCAAATCCGCTTTTTCCTAATTGTTGAGCTTTCTCTTTGAGTTTACGCATTGCTTGTTCGTCTACGTTTCCGGTATCGAAAAGTAGTCTTCCAACAGATGTTGATTTACCGTGATCTACGTGACCAATGAATACTAAGTTGATATGTTCTTTTGCGCGTGCCATAATTTCTTTATCCTCCGTTTTTGTGTTTTTAGGAAAATGATTTAAGTGCTTTGATCGTGAGTTATTTATAAAGATTTCTATTTTTGTTGCTCTAAAGAAAGCACTAATGGTCAATTGAAACTATCTTTTCTGCATTTTAAAAAAATTCTTCTAAAATGGGCTTTTTATACCTCTCTTCAAAGTATTCTTTTATTGATAGGCGGTGAAGATGAGTATCCTCTTGAAGTTCTTGTGCAAATGAAAGAGCGTAGTCTTTTTTCACTTTATTTGATGTTAAGAAGAGCACACGAAGCAAAGAAAGCAACTTCTTCTGAAAGTATCGTTTTTGAGCGTGTTGAAAAGGTTATGAGAGAGAGACCTTATGAGCAAAGATTAGAATTTTACCAAGGTCCCAACTGTTCTGATTTCTTTAGAGAATTGTATTGGATCACTTTTCTTGACTTAGAAAAAGACCCCAAAAAAGTGAGAGATTATGAGTCTTCTCGTTAGATTATCCTTACTCATAAGTACTGCCCAATCCAACCTCAACCTTTAAAAACCACCGCAAAATAGAACTTCTATGTTAACTGAGAAACAAATTACTTTTTTAAGAGAAGAATTAGCTACAGCCAAAAATCCTCTTTTCTTCCATGATGGTGATGCTGATGGTCTTTGCTCGTTTCTTGTTTTATATAGAATGCATCGTGAAGGAAAAAATGTGGCTCTTACAAGCTCATCCAAATTAGATGGACAAGCTTTACGAAAAGTTATAGAACTTAATCCTGATAAAATTTTTGTTTTAGATGTTCCAATCGTTGAGCAAGAATTCATCGACAATGCGCATCGTCCGATTTTTTGGATTGATCATCACCCAGCTCTTCAAAGATCAAATGTTAATTATTTTAATCCCCGGATTAAAGATCCTCTAGCATACGTTCCAACAACACGCATGGCGTATCAAGTAAGTCAAAATCCAGAAGATTTGTGGATTGCAACAGCAGGATGTTTAGCAGATTATTACATGCCTGAATTTATTTTAGAATTTGCGCAAAAATATCCTGATCTTCTTCCCAAAGTTGAAGATCTTCCAACAACAATTTTCAAAACTCCTATTAGCAAATTAGTCAAATTCTTTTTCTTTATTCAAAAAGGACCTACTGCTGAAGTTCGCAAATCATTAAAAATTTTAACTAGAATCAAATCGCCTTATGAAATCTTTAAAGAAGAAACAACACAAGGAAAATTTCTCAACAAACGTTTTGAAAAAATCAATCAAAGATATGAAGTGCTCTTAGCAGAAGCCAAAAAAAGTGTTAAGCGCAGCAAGTTACTTTTATTTTTTTATAACGAAACACAATGGTCTTTTACAGCCAATCTTGCTAATGAGCTTTCAGCGCTCTATCCTCAGAAAGTTATTTTGATTGTGCGTAGTAAATCAGGAGAGATGAAATGTTCTCTTCGAGGAAAAAACGTTCTTACCATCTTACAAAAAGCTTTTGTTGGAACAACAGGCTCTGGAGGAGGTCATCCTGATGCATGTGGTGCTGTTGTTAAAGAAAATGAGTGGCCAATCTTTTTAGCTAACTTTAAACAAGAAATCAAAAACCATGCTTAGTGCTGCTGTATGCCTTATTAGTATTTTAGGTGGATATCTTCTTGCATATTTTGCAAAAGAAGAACTTTCTTTAGGTAAATTTTATTTTTCTTTACTCTCTCATTTTTTATATGGAATAGTTAGTGTACTTATTACCATTCATTTAGCAAAAGAATTTTCTTTTATGTATGCTATCCTTTTTTTCTTAATCACAATTCTTCTTTTTATTCTCAAAAAAATGTATTTTTCTTCATTTGTTGTTATGAGAATAATCACCTATCTTTTCTTTTTTGGAGTATCACTTTTTTTCTCTTTTACTTTTTTATTAGTGCAAACAATTATAGTTCTTCTTTTTTTATACGGTCTTCTTTTAGGAATTTTTCTTTATGTGAGGTCTCATGAAAAAACGTTCAGATCTTGAAGAAACCATCAAAGAAAAGGTTTCAATCCTTCTTGAAGAAACGATGGAGAAGAGCTGGGGTCTTAGTATCCCTAAAATTGAATCAGACATCTCCGATAAAGTTGTAACATCAAGTATTGATCTTTATATCCCTCATCATCTCTCTTTTGGCAAAGCAAAAAAAGTATTTCAAAAAGAATTTCTCAAAAAACAATTAACGATGCATCTTGGAAATATTTCTGAATTAGCTAAATCTTTGGAAATTAATCGTCGTAGTATTCATCGCGTCTTAAAAAATCTTCATCTCAAAAAAGAAAATGTGATGGAAAATTTTTCTCCATTTAGAAACGAAGAAACACGTGTAGAAAATCTTATTCGTACAACCCTTGATCAGTATAAAGAACTCATTCAACCACAAAAAATGGAAAAAATCTATGAAGCACTCCCAACTCTTACAAGAAATCTTGCTCAATCTATTCCTCATCAAGATCGCACGTGGAAGGAAGCTGAGCAAGACTTTGAAAAACAATTTTTAGAGCACGCACTTGAGGAACATGAGTGGAACGTTGCTAAAACTTCAGAGGCAATTCATCTTAGAGCAGAAACAGTACATCGTAAGATAAAGAAATTAGGGATTGAAAAAGTCTAAATGATCATTTGAAAGTAACAAGCAAAGTTAAAATAGACTAAAAAAAAGAGAACGTACCATATGCCTGAGATGAATTCCAATAAAGAGATGAATTCGAACAAAAGAATGAATGAAGATCTTCTTCTTCACTTAGAACCACTTCATCCAGCATTTAGAGAAAAACTCACCTTTGGTCAAAAAGCTGCAGATTATATCTCGAGTTTTGGAGGAAGCTGGCCATTTCTTGGCCTTTTTGCTCTTTTCATGGCAACTTGGATTATTCTTAATGCTTATTTTTTAATTGAAAAACCGCTTGATCCCTATCCTTTTATTCTCCTCAATTTGTGTCTTTCAACCCTTGCGGCGATTCAAGCACCAATTATTCTTATGGCGCAAAATAGACAAGCACAACGAGATCGTATTGAAGCACATTATGATTATGCGGTAAATCGTAAAGCAGAAAAAGAAATTCAAGTTTTGCGTAATCAACTGCAAAAAATAGAAAATCTTCTTTCCGGTAAAAAAGCTAAAAGAAAGTAAAATAAATTTTATTTTAACGGTTTATAAGCTTTGACAGCTTTACGAAATTCTTCTTTTGCTTCTTTTACGCCAAAATATTTGTTAGCTATTACTTTCTTATTTTTCATATCTTTATAGTGCTCCATGAAATAACTTAACTCTTTGAGAAAATGTGGCGCAAGATCTTTTAGATCTTTTATGTGGTCATAATAAGGATCATCACATGGTACAGCAATAATCTTATTATCTTCTTCACCAGAATCATTCATCATAAGCAAGCCAACAGCTCTTACTTTTACAAGAGTTCCTTGAAAAGGTGCCTCACGCATTAACAAACAAACATCAGCAGCATCTCCATCTTCACAATGTGTTTGAGGAATAAATCCATAGGTTGCAGGATAAACTAATGGCTCAGGAACAACTCGATCAAGAGAGAAGATTTGTTTTTCTTTGTCATATTCATACTTATTACGACTTCCTTGAGGTATTTCAATAATAACATTCATTTCATCTTCAGTTCCAGCAGAGATATCGCTAAATAAATTCATTGGGATCACCTAAGTAAGAAGAAAGACAACTCTATAAAAAGATTACTCTATTTTTAGGTTCAACTAATTTTTCACACAAACGTATCTTCGTAGAAACAGCGTCTTCTAATCTTTTATACAATGGCCGAAAAGTATCTCTATCAAAATAACCTTCAAAAATATGAGCAATTCCTCCAATATGGAGATCTGGTTTTAAATCTAAAATTCTTCTGGTCATAAAGTCTTCTCTTTTCTCTTCAAACTCTGAAATTTTTAAATTAGCTAATTCACTCCTATCAGATACACCATTTCTTTCAGCTAAATATTCATCCAATCTGTGAAAAACAGTTGGATCAAAATATGCTCTATCAAATTCTCTTACAAATACCTCTCGAAATGATTGATAACTCACTCTTTCTATTTCTGGTGGTAAGTTACCAAGACCAGCTTTCAAGGCAGAAATAAATGAAGAACCATCATTTGGACTCACATCTAAAGTAGGCATAGGATGATCAACAGGAAAGATTTCTAAGCCATTTGCTTTTGCATATTGAATTGGAACAAGCACATCATATCCAATATTTGCAAATAAATCCACCAAAAGCCCTTTTACTATATTTGGAACATCGGTTAAATTTCTTGCAACTTCAATTTTTAGTTGGCGACTATTAATTATTGCTGTTTCGATCTCTTCAACAGATTTATCTGCAGGCCATTCAATAGTAATTCTTTGGGGTTTTAATTTAGATAAAAGTAATTCTAGTCTTCTTGTTCCTTCAAGATCACAATGAATTGTTCCAACTAATTTCATTAAAGTAAAAAAAGAACAATTCTATAAAAAGATGACCTCAAATTTCACTCTCCTATCATTAGTCTCTCATTGGAAATATTATTTATTTTCAAAAGAATTCTCAATAAATCATAATTACTCTTCTCTTCTGCCTAATTGTAAAGTAGGGTTTTTGCAATTTCTTCTTTAATGCTACATCTTGTGTTAGAATTAAATTTCCTTCCTTTGAGTGTTTCACAAGAAGTTCATCAACGTACCCCTCTTCTGCAATAATCTCAACTTTTTTTGCTTTAAGTAAAGCTAAAGCAAGTTTTGCTGCACGTACAAACTTTCCTCGCTGCTCTTTTTGAATTTTCTCAAGTTCATTAAGTGTTCCTTGTAAAACATAAAATTTATACGGAAATGAATAGATCTTTTCAATTTCAGAAAAGACATCTATCTTAAATTCACCAACTGCCATCAAGGCATTGGTATCAAGAATGATCCGTTTCATAAATTCCTCTTAACAAAGCTACCCAAAGAATGCGACTAAAAACCACAATAAGTGCAAGTGCAACTGTAGCGATCACAACAAAAGAATTTTTCTGTAAGGCTAAAAGAAGAAGTCCAACACCTGCTGCAAGAAAAAGAAGACATACAATCATTCCTAAAATGGTATAACTAAGCTTCTTCAATGTAACAATTTTACTTATTTTCAGGATCACTTTTTCTCCAACTCCTATCGCTAAAAAATATAGAAGTAAAAGCAAAAGAACCATAATAATTAATCCATAAAACCAGTTGGCAAGATTTTCTGCTGCAAGAGAGGAAAACAAAGCATTTTTAAGAAAAAGATAAAATAGTAAATACAGAATTGCTCCACAAAAAAGTGAGCAAAGAATCACAAACAAAAGATCTCTTTTAGATATTTTCTCTTGATTTTTTCTAAAAGTGTAATGAATAAAAAGCCATAGGATTGGTTCTGTGATTGTAAAAAGGATGATAATTCTTAGTATGAATTGATGAATGCTACTTTTAATAATTTCATATAATTGAACAATATTAGGAATGTTTTTCGTAGGATCTATATTTGCTCCTGCGCTATTTTCTAACATTTGCATCTGTTCAAAGCCTTTGGCAAGAGAGTCATGTGCTGAAACAAAGATGTATGCTGCCAAAACAAACAAGACAAGCTGAGCTATTACTAAACAAAAATAGAGTTGAGGATAAGAACGAGCAACTTTTAGAGTTTCAACAAACAGTTTTGCTATTCTCATTAAAATAAAGAAAAAAAAGTAAGTTAAAGAATGTTTCCTTTCCTCAAAGATATGAAGCTAAAAGATTCCTCCCATTTGAATTTTAGCCGGACGAATTTTGATTATATGTCCATTCGCCAAAAATTCTATTTCGCTAAGATGCTTTTTAGACGCTTCTTCAATGGCTCTTACTATTTCTTCATCGCTAAGAGGACAAGAATCAAGGCCAAGCATATGCTTGATGGTCATGCTCAGCGAATCTCCTGAGGACTACTTCCATCACTAATCCAAAGATCCTCATCATATGCTTCCTCTTCGATGGGCTCAAAATCTGATTCTTCTTCATATCCTTCCATAAAAGCTTCTTCTTCAGAGCGTAGAGCATCATCATCTACCAAAAGTGCTCGAATTCGTCTGTTGTAAACACTTTCCTCTCCTAGAAATTCATCTTGCGCAAAATCTGCTGCGTAAGAACTTATCTCCTCTTTTCCATCTTTCATATTCAACACCCCTCTTAAGTACGCCACAAAGCGTCTTATCTATACTTACTTCCCAAAACATTTAAATATAAATACATTTGTATAATATTATATAGTAGATATATGTTGGTGGTTTAAACTTGATGGAATATCGTAAGCTTATTTCTTTTGGGAAGAATAGTTTTGTCATCTCCATTCCTAAAAATTGGATAAGACAGAGTAAACTTAAGAAAGGAGATCTAGTTTATCTTAGTGAAGATGGATCAAATCTTCTTCTACAACCTCGTCAAGAAAAAAATGACGAAGAAAAAGAAATCGTTATTGAAGTTGATGGTAAAGAGCTAAAACAACTCAAACGAGAAATTATTGGAGCCTATATTCAAAATTATAAGACTATTCACTTAAAAGGAGCGCAAATCAAAGATAAAGCCAAAGATCTTCAAGCAGTTATTCAACATTTGGTAGCGCTTGAGGTCATGGAGCAAACTTCAAAAGAGATCATTGCTAAAGATTTTCTGAATATTGATAGTGTTTCAGTAAAAACTGTTGTGCGTAAAATTGACAATATCATTCGCTCTATGTTTGAAGATTGCGAGAATATGTTAAAAGAGGATACATATGAGAGTATTAATCATCGTGACAGTGATGTCAATAAACTTACCTTTTTAATGTTTCGTATTGTTCGTTATGGATTAGAAAATCCCTCTTATATGCTCAAAAAATTTTCTCTAACATCACTTGAAATGCTTTCTTTGTGGTGGCTTTCACATGAGCTTGAGTCAATTGCTGATGAAATCAAACGAATTGCAAGATATCTTCAATCAATGACTATGGAGAAAAAAAAGCAAGAGTTGTATGTTGCAATATTTAGGCGTGTTCGAGAAAATTATGCCAAAATGATTAAAGCTTATCATGAGCAGGACATTCAGGTTGTACACGAAGTAATTAATACACGTGAAGAGTTTATGGATGTGTGTGAGAAATTTTTTAATGAAAACCGCAATATCGATGGATTAGCGCTTCTAATGCATCGTACCAAGTCGCTGATTGTACATATTAACCATCTTGGACGAGTTCTATATCAGTGATCATCATCTTCTTGATAGTAATTAGAGAAATATTAATAAAAAAACAACTGTTTTTCTTTAAGGTGAACTAGAGATGGAGTAAAAAGCGAAGTAAAATTTTTGAAAGGTCCTGAAGGACCGCGAGTCTATAAAGAGTACTTACCATTTCGGCCTTCACGTAAGGATCTTGGTGCCGTTGATGACATCTACCTTTCTGCAGATAGTGATCCTCGTCGATCTTCAGCAGGAAGTCGTCTCGAAGGAAAACTTCTTATGAGTTTTCGTGATCAAATTCCAAAAGAAAAACTCTTGCTTCCCTATTTATTCAGAGCCTCACAAGAAGGGGAAAAACCTCGATTTGTTGAAATGGAGAGAATTGTAGAAGAGACACATCATGAAAAGATTCTTGAAGCAATTCGTGCAGGACAAAACCCTATAAGTGCTATAGGACAGCTACCACAAGCGCTAGCAGCAATTCACAATCAACTCAATTACCAAAGAGGTCAAAGTGGAAAACCTATGCAAGATATTTTGTGTTCTGAAATTCGAGAGCTTACGTTTCGTGATTACCGGAATCAACTTCGCCGCCTCAGTCATTACTTTTGTATAATTGCTTATAGTGTATCTCCAGACCTTAGCTGGCTTCCTGTAGAGTGCCAAAGAAAATGGGGTTCTGCACAAAATAATGCCAGCGGAAGATATGTTGAAACGATAAGTCTTATTCCAAGGGTTAATGGTATTCGAGGTTATGTTAAAAGTAAAATTATGCATTATCTTAATGAGAAATATAAAAAGAGCGCGGCTAGCATTTTTGAGGACATTGTTACACGAGATTTTATAATCAAATTTGGCGTCTCACCTAGTTCTGAAGAAGCCTATACAACCGCAGGAGTAAATTCTCTTAGAAAACAAGGAAAAATGATTATTATTGAGGGTGATTTAAACCCTAAGCATGTTTTTGTAAATGGTCGTTATATTGATTTAGATGAGGCAAGATTAGGAGCAGCCGAAATTGATTTATCTTCTTTGATTTACAGTATGCATCTATATCCTCGAGGTTCCCACCAGCAGCAACGTCAGCAGGAAGCTGAGCTTTTAGAACTTTGTGTAAAAGGTTATTTTGAACCGATGTGGGAACACAAGTATGAAGCTGGAATTGTTAGCACTAAAAAACCTTCAGCTAAGGATAGAGCAGGTTTTGTAATCAGATTAGGAGAAGCGCGTCTTATGGAGATGATACGATTACTTGCCGTAACTTGCAAAACGCGTGATGAGAGTCTTGCAGCTTTTACAAAAGGTCATCCAGTTTATGAAGCATTACCCTCAACAGAACTGCGTGCTCATATCTTAAACAATTGTTTTACTGAGGGAGGACTTCTTCCTTTTATGGAGTTTTGGGGTCAGCGAGAAGGAAAAAGAGCTTTAGATATTCGTGGTCATGAACTTACTCCTCTTTTTGACCAACAAATTCGTGATGTGGAAGATCTTTTTGACAAAAGCGGTATTATGAAATGCAACCTTGATCAAAAAACTCTTTGTTCTCTTGATGCTCTTATGAGCTAACTAAAGATATCTTTATAAATATCACATTGTCTTGCACAATAACTCACTTATGACACCTGTGATCAGGCTTTATGCCGGGGTAGCAAAGCCTGGCCAAATGCGCAGGACTTAAGTACTCAATGTAAAGATATCCTGTCTCTTAGTGAGTTCGAGGGTTCAAAAAGCAGTGTGCTAAAGTTCGCACGCTGGTTTGAATGTCCCTTCCCCGGCACTTTTTTTTTATCTAGCTCTTCAGAATTTATCTCTTCTCTTATGCCATTATCTTTAAAAAGAAGTCATATTTCTTAATCCTAAAAATTGCTCCTGTGGCTCAGTGGTAGAGCGCGTCCTTGGTAAGGACGAGGTCGCGAGTTCAATCCTCGCCAGGGGCTTATTTTTCTATATACTTGCTCTTAAGAAATCTTATATACACTTCTCTTCATCAACATGTGATGCTCAAAGAGGTACAACAAGATATTGTAACTTTTATTCAAAATTTTCCTCAAAACGATACTTTTTTACAATCTACAATCTCCAAAAATAATTTTACTCCTCTTATACCCTCTTCTGAAGAAAAAGTAATTGCATTCATTGATGGAGGAGAAGCAACTTTAATCAACGGTGCAAGTTTTAGTGTTTCTCTTATTCGAGTTGCAACTATTTATTTTAAAGGAAAAAAGAAAATAAAACAAACTATACTCTCTTTTTATCTACTCACAACCGCAAAAAATCATAACGGTCAACTTTTTTATGAAGGAAAAATATATTCTCTCACACCAAAAGAATTCTCTTTACCTGATCTTTTTTTTTCATCCTACGATGAAACGATTCGTTTGGGAACTGAGCAAGCATCTCTTACAACTATTTCCCACGTTGCAAGACGTTTTGCTGAATTAAAGACTGCAGCTCAAGTATCCGCAGATTTTATTATATTGGATGGTACACTGCAAAAGGCGTACAATAATGAAGAAAAATATCTTAGCAACCTTGCAAAAAATGTAGGAGCTCTTGCTAAAACTTCAGCTTTATACACCAAAGATGCTAACAACCCTTCAGCCTTACTTCATTCTTTAGCTCCAGATGGTTGTTGGAGCTACTCTAAAAAAAATATCTCTTTTGTAAAATTACACCCTAAAAGTTCTCACATTTTTCGATACGAAGGTGATACTAACGCTCTACCACCTCTTCTTTTCCTAAGTTGTGATGCTTTTTTTGTAGGGTATCCTTATGGTCTTATTGCAGCTGATCAATTAGCAAGAGTGAGCAATGAAGAAAAGAAAAGTTTAATTTTACGATTTATTTTAGGAAAAAATAGTAAATCTTTTATGCCCTATCTTAATTCACAAAATGCTCATGAAATTCTAGATAAAATAAAATACTAATTTTACTCTCCAAATTTTTCTTTTGTTGCACTGAGAAAAGCAGAAAGTCTCAATCTTTAGATCGAGGATGAATGCGCTTGTTTCTGCTTTTCTGGTGCATGAAAGCAAAAAGCTTTCTGCACAGAAAGACCTAGTCTTTCTTGTGTCACAGAAATTCGCCTATTAAAGAAAGCGTCTCTGTTCAAGTCCTGTCATTTATGGCGGGGTGAGACGCTTTCGGCGAATTTCTCATGACATTCACAACAGTTGCTTCTCCATACACTTTTTCAAATTCAGTAACAAAGCGTTTAGCAATTTCTTTATTTTTGATGATAACTACATTTTCATCATTTCTTGTATCTCCACCTTCTGTTGGATTAAATGAACCTGTAACAACGATCTCCTCATCAATAATAAAGACTTTATGATGCATAGTGTTTTTGTTTCCATCAATTTGTACATCCACCCCTGCGTCTTGTAACCTTGTGTGTTGTGAGTATTCACTTGTTTGCCGTCTTTCAACAACTCCTTTAACATTTATTCCTTCAGCATTTTTGAGAAGTAAAATATTAGCAATTCCTTCATGTGTAAAAGAAAACGTCATAAAATAAATTGATTGTTGAGCATTTTTAAGTGCTTCTTTGGTCCTAAACGCACAATTATCTTCCGGACAAAAATATGTTTCAACAAAAATGTTCTCAAGAAGAATTCGAGGAGCTTTAACACTTACCCCTTTTTTAAAAGTTCCTTGCCACAATTCGTTGAATTCATCTTCATAATTTTGAGAAATAATTTTTGATGAAAAAATAAGAAGATTATTGTTGTTTTTGTTAGCGTCATTTGGCGTTGGATTCATTGAACCTGTCGTTACTTTTTTCGAATCAACGATACAAAACTTATTATGCATTTATTTAGTATTATACAAAACTTATCACGTAATGTTTATATATGGGTTTAGTTTTGTTTAGTACTATGAACCAAATTGAGAAGCGCATCCACAACATTCTGAACAACACGCAGGGTGAGGTAATTAGAAATCGCAAGGTCGGTGAGCGTAGAGAGATGGCAGCTAAGTTACTTGGAGAGCAATTAAAGACGCTAGGAAAATTTGCAGATTACTACGGGCTCAAGCCAAGCAGCAGGGGTGGTAAAATAAAATCTCGGAGTGTTGTCAATTGCTTGGCTGCATTGCGAAGCTTGGGTCTGTATATCAAGAAGCCTTATGAGAAAGCAACGCAGCAAGATCTTATTAATTTTATTAAATGGCTTGCAGATAATACAGCACCAAGAACTGTGAGCAACTGGAAAGTATCAATCCGCACTTTCTATAAATGGATGCACGGTGTGACTAAGCCACATGAATTTCCAAAGATTGTTGATCATGAGTTGTTGAAACCAGAGCGTGTGATTACTACTATGAAGCCCAACGATCTACTCACAAGAGATGAGGTAATGGAGATGGTCAACGCCTGTTTTGAACCACGAAGTAAATCAATCATCATGTGTTTGTACGAAGGTGGCTTACGTGCCGGTGAGTTGATTTCTGCGAATGTAGACAGTGTTGCGTTTGACCAATATGGCTGCAAGTTTTTAGTGGAGGAGAGCAAAACAAAACAAAGACAAGTTCGTCTCGTTGAGGCTGCACCATTTCTCAAGCAATGGGTAAATATACATCCAGACAAGAGTAATCCCAAAGCACCGTTATTTTGTGGATTGTCAGCGTACGCTGGAAAGCGTCTTTTACCACAAGGCATTAATTGGGTTGTATTACGTGTTGCCAAGCGTGCAGGTATTAAGAAGCATGTTCATGCACACTTGTTAAGGCACTGTGCAGTTACGAATTTGCAGCGTCAGGGTTTTGATATTGTACTCAATGCAAAAAGGCATGGCATCACTACCGATACATTGCAGAAAGTTTACCTACATTATGATGACAGAGATGTGGACAACGCATTCATCAAACTGAATGGTGGGAAGTCAGATGTAGATCTTGCTACAGAAAGGGAAGAGAATGAAAAGCTTGCACCAAAAAAGTGTGTTGCTTGCGGGCAGATTAATCCGTTCGAGGCACAATATTGTGAACACTGCAAGCGCCCTGTTGATTTACGAATATTTTTGGAGATGGAAACGAAGCGAGAACACTTAGATGTGATTACGGAACGAGCGATAGAAATGCAGGTGCCATTGAGCAAAGAGCTAGTTAAGGAAGTGTTGAAGGAGATGATAAAGTCGGGGGAGATAAAGATTTAGCTGTAAGCCACGAGTTTTCTCTAATCCAGTCTCGTAAATACAACTTATAACCCTTATTCATAATAAATACTCCACATGTTCGATCTTCATCTTTTCTCTCAGCTAAGTACGCAGATACATCTTCGAATTGCAATCCTATACGTTCTCTGAACCAGACTTTGTCCAAACTTAAATAATGGGGTTTCCCTTTCTCATGAACTTCAATCTTTTCTATCAAGACTTTCTTTTTAATAAGATATTGAATATATTTATGGGCTCTTGCTTGATTACTTAAGAAGCGACTCCCATCAACTTGTGGCTTTCGCCAATGATTTATTAATTTAGTTACTTTTAATCTATCTTCATTCTTAAACACTTCCAGCATTCGCATACTCTTCAAGTCTAAGTCAAAAGAATACAAATTTAACAATGCTTTATTAAAAGTGGTTATAACTTGCGATACTGCCATAACACGAAAGAATGTAGCTAACAGTATCCTTTTCAATTTCTTCATACCTTCTTTTTGTGTCTCCGTTAGTTTATCTGGGTTAAATAAACTATCCCAAAGTTCTGCTTTTGAAAAATAAAACATAAATTGATTTACATCTTGCTCTGAAAACTTAAGCTGTTCACTAGTTTTATTGGTCAACACCATACTTTCTCTTCCTTCTTCAACCTCAAAATTGATTTTTCTAAACTTTTCAATAAGTTCATACATCTTCTCATTTGTTACCATTATAGTTTATAATAAATTATTATTTATAAATATTACTGTTGACTACAACAGAGGTATTTTTATTGCATTTTTCTTATTTATTACCAAATTTGGAAATAAATAATATATACTATTATGTATTCTTAGCAATTACAATGGAAAATAACAAATTAGGAATCTCAAAACCAAAAATAAATTTAGCGTGTTCGGATAGTCTCTGGCAGAAGTATAAAGAGAAAGTACCTCATTCTGTGTCACTCAATATGCATCTTGTTAAGCTTATAGAAGATTTTGTCGAAAAAAATGAAAGAAAAATCTAATCCAAAGAGCATTTACGAAGAGTTGATGACTAAAATATCATTGATATGCAAACAGGCAGAAGAGGTTACGAAATGATCAGTGTCAATAGAAAGAGCCAGCTTGAAATATGGTACGACGAGATTATTGAAGAGTTTCGTTCAGAAATGAAGTCTTCACAATCTTTGGAAAGTGACAAAAGAACGCTTAGGTGATTTTATGAAAAACACTGCTAATACCTCTATGGAAAAGTCATTTACATCTAATTTACGCTTTGTCGGCCACGAGAAAGTGAATGTGATCATGGATTGGCGAGAAATTACATATCGTGATGTGGCTCGGTCTGTTGGCGGCTACCAAAGTCAGTACCTCAGTATGATTCTACGTGGAAAATATGTTCCCCCTTTACGATTAAGAGTGAAGATTGCTGATTTCTTCAATTTACCAATAGAAACTTTGTGGCGATAAAATGGAACTCACTGACTCTAAGAACTTTGGGAAAATCTATTATGGGACTTTAATAGAGCAGTTTGAGAAATATCTCGGATTCGAAAAGAGTAAGTTTACAGAAGTTCAACTCACCATTTTCCCACAGTTATACCAAACTAAAAATACTTCTGAAGATGTGCTTGAGGGAATAAAAAAGGCGATCGCGTATTTAACTAAAGAAGGATTTTCTTTTACTTTTGAAGGATTTTTAGAATATTTGCAACTTAAAGAAGATTTTGATTGTGTTGGAAAAGAGAGGAAAAAGAAATATTTAGCTGCAGCAAGACTTGAAGAGATTGAAAATTTAATTAAATCTAAAGAAACGGCAAAAGAAGGTTTTTACAAACTCGCGGAATATATAGTTTCAGAATTTAATGTTCGTACATTTGATGATACAGATGAAACTTACATCTATTCCGAAGGCGTTTACGTATTGGGTACCAAGAAAATTCTAAAGCATATTCAGAATACTCTGGATTTTGGTAAATTTTTAGGTATCCATCAAGTAAATGAGTTATTAGGTCATATTCGACGAATGACTTATACTAGTCGCGATAAGCTCGTGGAACCTGCAGACAAATTATGTCTTGCAAATGGGATATTATGTTTGGAGACATTACAAGTTTTACCTCATAGCCCCGATGTAATTTTTTTCAGTAAGCTTCCAGTTGCGTATTATCCTTTAGCTGATTGTCCTAAGATCAAATCGTTCTTTGCACAAATAGTTCCTAGTGATGCTGTGCCATTATTAGAAGAGATAGCTGGTTTTTGTTTGTACAAGAGGTATTTTATTCATATATCTATAATGTTAGTTGGTGCAGGTGCAAATGGTAAATCTACATTCATTAATCTTTTAAGAATGCTACTTGGTAAGGAAAATTGTACAAGTATACCATTACAAAAATTAGAAATGAATAATTTTGCAGTTTCATCATTGTTTGGGAAACTAGCAAATGTATTTGCCGATTTACCTTCGCGAGCTCTTAAGGAGACTTCATTTTTTAAGATGCTTACAGGCGAAGATTTGGTGACCGCTGAAAAAAAATTTAGGGATCAATTTTTCTTCGTGAATTATGGTAAGCTTATATTTAGTTGTAATCAGATTCCGCGAAGTCCTGATGAGAGTGACGGTTTTTTTAGACGCTGGCTCATTATAAACTTCCCCAATCAATTTACTGAGAATGCAGCTGACCCAAAACTGTTGGAAAAACTTACAAGTCAAGATGAACTTTCTGGGTTTCTCAATATTGCAATAACTGGTCTACAAAGACTATTGAAAAATGGTAATTTTACAGGTGCGCAATCTATATCTGCTGTTCGGGAGGACTATGTTCGAAAATCTGATTCTATAGCTGCGTTTACAATGGATTGTTTGGAACTTTCCTCTGAATCATACATCTCAAAAAAAGAATTGTATACATCATACGCAGATTATTGCCGAAGTCGTAACTATCCAATTAGCCCAGAAAATTCTTTTCACAGAAGCTTACCAAGTAAGCTACGTGTTGAGGATTATCGACCTTCGTTAGATGTTGAGGGTAAAAATCAACGTGTTTCATGCTGGCGGGGAATCAAATGCAGCTTTAATAGAGAAAAAAACCTTGACAACCCTGACAACGTTGACAGAGAAGATGAAAAACACCAGTTGTCAGTCAACCATGTCAAGGATGTCAAGGCTGAAAAGTATATTAAAGAACAAAAAGTGCTAGGTAGACAATTAGCATTTCAACCTACTGAAAAAACATTTCTTCCATGCACATGGTGTAATGAACATCTGGGTTGTGATTTTATTGCTGAGGGGAAGTTATATTGTAAGGAGTGCAAAATAGTCTTAGCACAAGAGGTGATTCTGTGAAGTCATTTGACTAATTTTCAATTTACTAAAGAATAACATTAAGGAGGAAAATAAAATGAAAAATAAAAGTAAAACATTGCCTGAACCAAATGGTGATGCTTTGTATGATAAAAATGCAAAAATCCTAGATCGGGGAAGTTGTGGGATTACATCGGAAAGTATAGACTTTTTCAACAAAAATGTATCTACTTTAGGCAAAATAAAAAAAATAGAGATTAGTCTTGAAACTTTTCCAGCAACAACGCTTCTTTATGGACAAAACGGAAAAATAATGGTTCTAACAGGATTCAGTTTTGGATATACGGGAGAAGGATCACGGGGTTTCGAATGGCTTGTTAGAACAATAAATCAAAAGAATCTTGGTGGATTTTAATGAAAGAGCAAATTTTAAGTTGGATCGCTGAGCACCAAACCCTCAACATCCAGTCACCGTATCAGGAAATAAAGAAGTTTAATCCTGAAACTAAGACTACTTCTGTACAAGCGGTAAGTTTTTATGAATTTTGTTTGGAGCAAGAGTATCTCAAAGCAGAAACACTAAGGAAAGCAGCGTTAGAAATTGGCGATAAGGATACCGTTCGTGAAACTAATTCTCTTTTTGAAGGTACTTGGAGTACTTCCACTTATGCTTATGATCTTTTCTCTCCTGAAGGACGTGCTCGAGATAAAGCAGAGCAGATGGTTAAAGAAAAAAAAAGAGGATTATGGAATGCAATTATGACTTCAACAGAATCTTTCCTAAGGGCGGAAATTGCACGTGGTAAAGTTCCTGTCAACATTCAGAGAGAAATAAAAAACCTCCGTTCAAATGGTGTTGAATACTGCGAGAATATCTTATTTTTATGTGGCGTAACATCACTTAAACAAACAGGTTCTTACGTACCTTTGATTGAAAATAAAGAACCAATTGCTATCCAAAAGAAAACAAACGTAGAGGAAGAGCCAGAAGAGGAGGAAGACGATGACCCTTCACTTTGAAGAGATCCAATTTCTTCCATCAAAGAAGTTGAAAGCTTTTACAGATCATACTCTTATTGTAGGTAAGAGTGGATCTGGAAAGAGTAACACAGCAGAATTTATCATTACTCAAAAAGTAAGTACACAAAAAGTCATAGATTTTGTAGATAGGGGAAGGTTTGAAAGTTTTCTGTATTCTTTACCAGAAACAAACCCAAAACTTGTAGCGAAAATGTCGGAACTAAGTGAAGGCTATTTGAAGCCACGAAGTTATAGTAATCAAATTATTTTATTTGCTGGAGCTCGATTAAAGTACTACAATACCCTACCAGCAAATATAGAAGTCATGTCTTTAGATGTCGAACAACTCACATTAAGCGATTTACTTTACCTTCTTGGTACCACTGAGAGCGCTAAAGCATTACTTGGTTCAATCTATTATACTCATGGTGAACTTACTTTATTTGAGTTGATGAAACATCTTGAGCAATCTAAGGAAGGTGAACATGCTCAATCTCGTTGGGCAATCTTAAGAAATATCAAACGGTGGTTACAAAGTGGTCTTTTTGATGATGACTTTCCCAAAATAAACCTAACTGAAATTATGAATGATAAAGAAAGAATAACTTCTTTTTCTTCTATCTTGTTAGAGAATGAAGATGAGGAAGGATTAGCATATGGTTTGCTTCTCAAACAAATGCTTGAGATTAAACGAAGAAAGTTAGTCAAAACAAAACAGTGTCTTTATGTGCGAGAGATTAGTACTTTCATGGGTCAATATGCAACGCCCCATATGCAGTTTGCTCGAAAAGGAATTCTTTCTATCTTACGAGAAGGCCGTGATCTTGGCACAACTCTCTATGCTGATACGCAAAGAGCAGGTGATCTAAGACCAACATTTCGCCGTCAGTTTGGTAAAATCATTCAACTTAAATCAGATTACGCAGATGCGAGAATGCTTTTAGAGATTGGTAGCGTTCCTATGGCAGTGTTAGCTAAGATACCTAAACTAAATTGTGGTGAAGGGTTAATCATTACAGGTTGGCAGTATTATTATCCTTGTTTCTTTCCACCAGCAGGGCATCTGCATAAGAAGCCTCACTTCAATGTGCTAAACATTCTATCAAAACATTATGGAACAAAAAGTTATTCTTCCTATAATACTAGAATTAGAAATAACTCCCCCCAAGAAAATAAAATTCTCCCTATGCCAGAAATTGAAACAGGTATAGATAATCTACTTCATGGATAAATCCTATGGGAAAACCTTTCAGAATTCGTAAGAACTGTTACATTTACACTGAACCGCAAGAAGATAAAATTATGCTATCGATCATTAGAGTATTGTCTAGCTTTAAAGGATTAAGTGGAGCAAACGTAGTTCAAAAGACAGGTCATGATTATTATTCAGTCATGGTTGGATTATGGAAACTGATCGCTAAAGGAGTGGTCGATGTGAAGCAATTTGGACGGCCAAGAATCTATTACTTACGTTCTAAAGCTAAGAAAGTTATGCATGGGGGAGCTTAATATATGAAAATAGCAATTTATGCAAGAGTTAGTTCTACAGACCAAAACCTTGAGAACCAGAAACTTCCATTAATTCAATACTGTGAACGGATGAGTTGGGAGTATGAATTATTTGAAGAGAAGCAATCAACTAGAAAAACAAGACCTGTACAATGGGATCTATATAATAGACTTCTGAGGAAAGAATTTGATGGTTTAATTATCTACAAGTTTGATCGTTGGGCGAGGAGTACAAAAGAATTAGTGGAACACATGGAAAATCTTTATGAAAAAGGTGTAAGAATTTATTCCTACTCTGAGAATTTGGATTTATCCAACTCTATGGGTAGAGCTATGCTAACCATGATCTCAGCCTTTGCACAATTGGAAAGGGATATCATAAGGGAGAGAACACTGGCTGGTTTAGCAAGGGCAAGAGCGCAAGGGAAGAAGTTAGGAAGACCTAGAAAAAAGTGATGAAATGTTTATAAAGTTAATAGAGTAAAATAAACAAAAGAATATAGGGGGTTATAAAAATGTACAGAAATGAAAATTTTACAGAAGTTGGAAGAATAAGGGAAGGAGAAGTAATTCTAAGGTTACCTGGAACAAATCTTGGTATGCCTTATTCAGCGGGAACTGGTTACGTTAATGAAGCTAGAAATGTAGCTCATTTAGCATTAACACTAAAAGGTCTAACTGCTACTGAATCTGGTGAATCAGCTGATGGCATGCTTGGAATGCTTGGTGAACAAATGAGAGAACAAATGGCGGCGCCTGAAGTTCAGCAACTTGTAGCTACACACATCGTAGGAAAACCATTACACCTATTCTATTCTCTAATCAGTGGAGACAAACGTGCTGTTATTACACTCCCTGGCATGAGCGGCGAATATCAAGTTGATCCAGATAATAATCCTCATTTTGTAGTTGCGGCTTACAAGATGGCAGGTATTGAGCTTCCTACTGTTGACGAGGTATTTGGATTTCATAGTCAAGCAGTTGGTGACCGTAATACAATATCAAATAGAACCGCTCTAGAAGCAGAAGTATTAACTCTTGCAGATAAGGCAAATGATGTCTACAAGTCGGCCTTAAACCTAATGAGAGGGTTAGATTTATAATTTTTTTTATTTTTTATCTCCTGTTTTACACAGGAGGATTTTACATTCATTTAAGTTTTAAAGAAAAACGGACGTTTTTCTATGTTAAGTATCGAAATCCAAACGTGGCTATCATTGCGATTATTAATCCACCAATAATCGCCCAAAATTTATTCATCCCAAAACCTGAAAACAGTGCTATCGAGCTAATCGTTATTGCAGAGGCAGCTAAATAAGCTGAGGCATTTATGCCTTTCATCGTCATTTCTCTATTTTTTCTTGCTTCAACTAACTCAAAGGCTTTAGGAGTTGCAACAATACATTTGTCAATGTCAGGAAGATTTTCTTCTCCTTTGAATATTTCATAAGCGATATATCCTTGATCAATCAACATCCTGATATTTTCAATCCCAAAACCATAAAATTTGAAATTTGAATCTACTGTTCTGTGAAGTCTATCTAGAATCTCTTTAGAGCTGTATGATAGATTGTTAGGAACCGAACAAAGTTCTCTAAGAACATGAAATATACAATCTCCCATTGAAAAAACTGTTTTACGTGAGTGGTATCTCTTCATTATCTTACTTTCTTTTTATACATTTGATACAAAGGTATTTTTCATCATCAAAACAACCCGTAGATTCCCATGATTTTTTAATGAAACCTAATTTTTTCTCTCTGCATACAAACTCACTACACTCGGGACATTCCACAAATTTTACTGTTACTTCTTCGTATTTTGTACCACATCTAGGACATATAGAATTCTTCTTTGTGTTTTTGCCATTTTCTTTTTGCTGGTTTCCTTTAACAAACGCTTCTAAATGAATTCTCCAAATATCTGGTGTTTCTACTAGAAAACTAACTTCTGGTTTTCCACGGAATATATCAATCCAACTTTTCTTATGTTTCTCATACACTATCGTTAGTTTCTTTGCACTAGCATAAATCCTTTCCATCCCATCGAGAGGAAGTTCAAACCAAACCATACTAATGTGTTTAGTTACCTTCCCGCTAGTCATTAACTCAACGAAAGATTTTTGTGCATTACCAACACTATTACTAAAATTTTCCATGAGTTTAGTGAATTTATTTCCAGCTTTGCTTTCTTCCTTAAATGACAATGCATATTTCTGCCAATCATTTAATGGAACACCATCCGAGAATTCTGTGAAAGTTAGAAATAATAACCGTTTGTCAGTCAAAAAGACCTTTGCAACCATGTCACTACCCAATAAGCTACTATCCTTCCCAAAAACATATGTGAAATTTGGAGTTTCGGCTTTTACTTTCTCTCCACCATCTAATTCTTTAAAAAATCCAATTAAATCGGTCATTTAACTTCAAAAATGAGTACTAATTTATATTAACTTCTTAATTTTTAGAGTTACAGCTAAAATCTAGAAATGTTCACTTTTTCAGGAAAAGATTTTCAAGCCGCTCTTCCCAGTATCTTAGAAACAAACTTCCTTACTCCTGCTGCAACAATGTGGATTAAATTTATATGGTATATCTACTTTCATGTAGCGTGAAACGCAAGACCTTTGATCTCCAGAAAAAGATATTAGGGGAAATTAAGAATAACCCTTGGTATTACTTTATCTTCCCTTGAACATAAAATTAAAACTAATTCAGCCTCCTTGAAAGAACATTGTGAGCACCTAGAGTTTCTTGGAATAATAAAAATAAAGAAAACAAAAGAGACAACCACTCTTCTTTTTCTTAATTAGAATATTTTGCATAAATTGAAGGCTTATTGTCAATCTCAACTCTCATATCCTCTCTTGAAAGATCAGAATAAGGAATCAAAAATTTTAACCATAAATATATACATAACTAATACAAATGATATAACCAAAAATTTCTTTAGGAATCGTTTTTTAAAAGGTTCTGGGCGTTGTACTGGTATGGGCATCCTTCCCACTGGCCTTTCCTCCTCTGACGTTTGTTCTTCATTTATCTTTACTTCATCTTCAGTAAAACCAACCAATTCGGCAATCTTCCATGCATATTTTTTAGGGTTATCGTATACCCAAGATGCCTTGTAACTTTTTACCTTCCAACCATTGTTTTTTAGAAAATACCATTGTTTTTTGTCCTTTTGTTGTTGTTCTTCTGTTTCATGATATGGGCCATTAATTTCTATTACTATTTTCTCATCAGGAAATGCAAAATCAACAGTCAAACGACTAATCATATATTGCGGCAAGGGATTGAGCCCTATCTCTTTCATGGCATCATACAGCTTATTTTCTGTAACATTCATACCATTACTTTGCTTAATATGATGATGAAAATCAAAACGTTCTTTTTCTTCTTCCATTATTTACCACAAACATCCATAATCAACTCTTATCTTCAAGAAAAGAAAAGTATTTTATAAACTTTGGTCATAAATGGAACAATTTATATTTCTTTTTGGGTATGTACTCTTCTTACTTAAATACCAAAACCATTAGAACTATTATAATACTCAAGAACAGAGCAACCATATGACAAAGCATCTTTATTGCATGCTGTGCTAAATATGATTTAGTTGAGATCATAGTTAATAAGCGGGTAACCATTGGTTTAGTGATTTCTTCCCTAACGATGTCAAAAATCCAAGTGCCTAAAATTCCCCACATCAAAGCCTCGAAGGCACTTATTTTATCAAGCATACAAGACTTCTTAGTAACTTATATATAAAAGTCGCGAATCAAATATTTGTTTGGATCAGATACCAATAGTTGCAGGAATTCTGTTCATAAACTAAGCGTTAATAAAAGATAATTGTGCATTAAACCACTTTTATCAGCTCTCACAAACGATTCATTAAACTTTTTAAGATAGTCATCATCAGTGACAACTAAAACTTCAATTGATTGAGCTTTTCTTTTCAATGTTTCTTGAATGGAGGGAAGACCAATATCATAAAAAGCACAATGAAGAGAGATAGTTGCTTCTTCTAATGCCTTGTTAAGATTCTCTTCACAACGTTCTTGTGGACAAAAGAAAAGCTCTACTACTCCTTGATCTTCAATAAAATTATTAGTTGTAACAACGCTTCCTGTAATCTGCTGATTATTGGTGCACGAAACTAAAAAAAGAAGAATAATCGCAACTATTACTAAAATATCGCGCATTGTGAAAAGAAAGTAAAAATAAAAAAAATTTAAATGAGTCCTCGTCCTTTTCTTCCAGAGGTTGTTTTTCCATGGAAGACTCTGCTATGACTACTCTTCTTTTCCACAAGTCCTTTAAGATGCTTATCAGCAATAATTACTGGATGTGAATAATCAATGAGAATTACTTCATACCAGCAATGTTTCCCATCATCTCCTACATAATAGGAATTTAGAACTGTTAAGTTTGGATAATCTTTTTGAACTCTCTCTTCTGCAACAGTTTGATAATTTTTCCTCAAGTCAAGGCGTCTTCCAAAGCGTTTTGATCTACGTCCTCCTTTTATTTGTGGTCTTTCATGACCTCCTCTTAAGAGGCGTAAGCGTACTATCACAAATCCTTGTTTTGCTTTGTATCCTAAAGAACGAGCACGATCAAGTCTTGTTGGTTTTTCGATGCGTACACAAGAAGGTTCGGCGCGAAACGCAATTAATCTTTGTTGCCAAAGTGGATTTTCTTTTGGCTTTTTCCAAGCTTCTCTTATATGTTGATATAATCCCATTTTTATTTGCCTCCAATTTTACTTAAAACTTTACAAGGATTCTGGTAAGCAATTACCAACATCTCCTTATGGAGAGCTTAGGTTTGGTTTTATTTAAAAAGTTATTGTTAAATCTCTCCAATAATCTTTTTATAGTAAGGTCTCGAAGAATACATAAATGATAAGAAGGATCCTAACCTACGCAACCCTACTTACAACTTTTGCTTGTACTTCTGCTGAAGAATCTTCTTCTCAAACTGTACATGATACTCCTCCGGCGAGTTTTTTTAGAGCAATAGATGTTTATCCTAAAAGAACAGGAGCACTTTATTTTATGCAGGTAGGAAATCTAGATCTTGATTTAGATGATCTTCTTAATCGTAGTGCAAAAGTAATAGAAGAGCAGTTGCAAATTAGTTTTTCTAAAATGGTAATTTTAGGAGAAGGAGAATACCCAGCACTAAAAAACACAGATATTCTTCTTTACTTCATAAGAGAGCAGGATGCAAAGGCTGCAAATCTTGTTCCTTCTTTTGGTAGTAATGTTGGAGCTTGTTGCGTAGGATCAGCTGCATTTACACGTGACAGACGAGATAATTTATTCAATGAAGATAATTATGAAAGTATGAAAAAATTAACAAATCATCCTTATGATCCTCTAATATCAGCAACAAGTCTTGGTTTTGTAATCGCTGATCATCCTTCGTGTTTTCCAGAGGCAATTAATTACATTGCTATACACGAGATTGGTCATTTTCTTGGGGGTGCTCATATCGAAAGCTTTGATACAGACGAGATAAGTCAATTTCCTTATTTATTTTATATGATTGCTGGATCTGATTGTAGCAATTTATCTTACGCGCGTGCTTATCCCACCTTTGATCCAGAAAATGTTCAAAAAATACATACTTTTCTTGCAAAAACTACAAACGCTTCAAGAGAGGAAATCGTTGAACGAAGAAGAGAAAGTTTAGAGCAAACCGTTATTGTTAAAAAACCTTAAGTGTCATGCAACTTCTTTTTTTATAGCCCTTCATTAGTTTTTTATAGTAATCTTAAATCATCCACGTAATGCTCAGAAATCTCTTAGCTGCTCTTCTAGTTACAACTTTTGGATGTACCTCTTCTGAAAATACTTTACCTTCAAGACCAGAAGTTTCAACTGACGTAGATCAAAGACATGCAATGTTAATAAAATCGAAGCGAAGCGCAGGAGCACTCTATTTTGCATCAGTGGGAGAGGTAGATATTGATTTAGAAAATCTCCTATCTCAAGTAACATTAAAAGTTGGAGAAGAGTTGCAAGTTACTTTTTCAAAAACAGCTGTACTTAGGGAAGGTGAGTATCCTCCCTTAGCAGGAACAGATATTCTTCTCTATTTTGTGAAAGAAAAGGATGTCCAAAGTGCAAATTTAGTTTCAGCATTTGATAATCATGTTTTGGGATCATGCTGTATTGGTTATGAAGAACTACAGGAAGGGCAGAAAGTCTTGTATAAACAAGAGCAGTATGAAGGGATGAAAAAATTAACAAATCATCCTTATAATCTTCTTACTTCTGCTGCAAATCTTGGTTTTGTCATAATTGATCATCCTTCCTGTTCTAAAGAAATCACGGATCGTATTATGATGCATGAAATAGGGCATTTTCTTGGTGCAGCTCATGTAATGCATCAAATTTATAGCGGTTTTTTCTTTCGTTTTACAAAGGTAAGTCTTTCTCCTCAGTTTTATATGAGTTATCTTGATTGTAGTGATCCAACCTTTACTCAAACGCCTCCTCATTTCGATTCAAAAAATGTAGAGAGTGTAGATTCTTTTCTTGAGAAGACTGCTAGTTCACCTTCTAAAGAAGAGATTATAAGATTAAGAGGTCAATATTTAAATGAAAGAGTTATTGTTAATCCTTAGAATCTTAAGTTTCTCTTCTAAATTTAATTGTTGTTAACATGTTGACAGAATACTTTAAATACTTCTAAAAAATAATAACAGTATATGAGGTGGTGATGTATGGATATATCCTCCATTGTAAAACAAGACTTTCTTATTTTTGATCCAGAAACAACAGTTACTGAAATGATTGGTAAGCTTAAAAAATATAATCGCAGAGTTGGTTTTGTGTTTGATAAAGGTCAATACAAAGGAATTGTTGAAAAAAGAAAACTGCTTCGTTCACAAGCGGATTCAACGACCACGAAATTAAAAAAAATGGTTCATATGACACCTATTCTTGAAGAAAATACTGATCTTCTAAAAGCAGCATCTTTAATGGAGACAAGCGGTGTTGAATATCTTCCAGTACAACGAAATAATCGTATTGTTGGAATTGTAGGTGCCTTAGATGTAGTAGAAGAAGCATCTACTTTACCTTCAGCAAAAAAGCTTAAAGTATCTGATTTTACTTTAGATAATGATCAAGATGTTTCTGAAAATGATCCACTCTCTAAAGCAATTCATATCATCAGCGAAAGATCAATCCATAATATTCCTGTGCTAACCAATGGACAATTATCTGGTGTTTTAAGTCAAACTGATATCTTAAACAAATTTTTAGTCTGGTCATCTTCAAAGCGTACTTTTTCAACAAATTTTACAAAAATGATGAATTCACGTGGTGCAAGACCTGATATCAATCAATTTTCATCTTTACCTGTAAAAGATTTTAGTACTAATAATAATCTGATTACCGTACAAAAAAAAGATTCTCTTACTAAAGCTCTAAAAGAGATGGATAAGAATAATGTAAGTGATGTTATCGTTCTTATCGGTAAAGATTTTGAAGGACTTCTTACTTTGCAAACACTCATTCGACACATTGCAAGTCTTGAAGATAAGAAAGATTATCAAATTGAATTTAAAGGGCTTAACGAAGCAAAACTAACTACTCATGAACGTGAAAGTTTGCTTAAAATTGTTGAGCTTGAAGCTGCTAAAATACAAAAGAGATTAAAAGTCCCTTTAACAATCGTTCTTCATCTCAAAGAACACAGCAAAGATGCACGTAAACAAAAACATTCTTGGCATCTTCGTGTTGAAGGAGCAGGTATTCTTCTTACCAGCTCTCAAGATGATTGGAATTTTATTACAGCTTTACAAAGAACATTTGAGCATTGTAAAAATGAGATTGAAAAAGAGCAAACCAAAATAAGAAAAATGGTACGTAGAAGATAGTTAATTTTTTTTCAGCATTTTTTCTTTGAATTTTTTAGCATTCTCAACATTGGTAAAACGATAGAATTTTCCTCCTATCTCAATTTCCACTACATCATCAATGTCCATTAATGGTTTTCCTGTAAGAGCATCTTTTGCAAGCTGCCCTCCTTCAACCTCTCCTTCCATAAATCCTTCTTCCCAAGGCTCAATCTCATCTTCCTCTTCTAATTTTTTTCGTCCAGCTTTTTCATAGATATCATCATCTTCTTCATCAATCTCTTTATCTTCTTGACGTTTTGAAGAAATAATTCCTTGTTCTTTAGAAGGATAGAATTTTTCTTCTTTATTTTTTGGTTTAGGCACAGCACTCTTTTTTGTTATCATAAAAGAAGAGATGTTTTTAGTCTTTAAAAGAATTGTGGTATAGAAGAAATTTAGTAGAAAATGTCGCGAACCTCGCCAGTGCATGAAAAGCAACAACGATTGCTTTTCGGCACAGAAAAGTGATATTCTTCACTTTTCTTGTGAGGGCTTATCTACCTCGTCAGACCAGGCAGGAACTTTCCTCAATTGTGACTAATAATTTCTTTAAGAGGAAAGCCCGAACGAGACATTTTCTGTAGAATAGTAGGAAATTACAAATACAACTGCATTAAATACATAACAACTCCAGCAACTAGAGGAACAACTAAATTATCATCAATGGTATTCTCATTAAAATCAATTTTAACAACTTCTGCAACCATTGCAACAAAACTTCCAACTAAAGCTTGAGATAAAGGAACAAACAATAAAGCTCCAACAAATCCTGCCAGAGCACCACCTAGTGTTCCTTCAAAAAGTTTTTTACCTTTCTCATTAAAGATGTTTTTGAGATGGCCAAAGCGCTCGCCAATCACATGACTAACAGAATCACCTAAGGTAAGAATGGTAATGGATGCAAGAGCAATATCTTTTGGGAAAAGTTTTACAACCAAAAGACTTCCTATAAAAAAGAAAATCATCCCTTTTCCAGGGAAGTGTTTTCTTTCATCTTCTCGTTCAAAATGATCAAGAAAAAAAGAAAAGATAGGGAGACGAATTCTTTTGGAAATGATACTTACAAGAATTCCTGTAATAACCATTAAAAAAAGAGCAAGGGTACTTAAGATTTCAAAGTAGAGCAAAAGAATAGTTGTTGTTCCAATCAGAAGATGAAGGGTTTGTCTTCCTACTTCTTGTTTTGTGAGCATTTATTATCACTTTCAAGTGGTTTTTTAAAAGAGTTGTGGAAGAATATTTTAAATAGTTCTTCTTGTCAGAATTTTTATGCCAAAACCACTTATCATAAGCTTTACCGGAGCTTCAGGAACAGGCAAAACATCAATTGTAAAAGAACTTCTCAAAGATCCTACATATAAGCTTATTACTTCAACGACTACAAGGCCTGCTCGCCCTTCTGATTTACCAGGCGAATATGAATATGTGACATTGGAGCGCTTTAAAGCATTGCGATCTCAAGACCAATTTCTTTGGGCAAGAGAATATGCTGATAATTGGTATGGAACAAAAATTTCTGATTTAGAAAAAGCACTAAAAGATCCTTACATTTCACTGCTGATTCTTATTCCAGAAGTTGTTCCAATACTTTCATCGTATGCTAAAGCGCAGCACCTTCCTTTTTATATGCAAACACCATCTCAAGACATTTTAAGAGAACGTCTTAAGCAAAGAGGAGATGCACAAGATGTTATCGAAAAACGTTTAGCAACAATTGCTGAATGGGAGCAGCAAGTCAAAACTAGCGGTATTTCTTACATTTTGCTTAGCAATGAAAAGATGCTTGATGATGCTGTTAAGTTAGTACGAAAAAAACTTGAGTTGTATTGTTAAAAATTTAAGAATGTAACTTCTTTCTCTTTTAAAGAAACTTTTATATAGAGTCTGGTGTGATTATTAAAGAATGGAACATAAAGAAAAACCTGCAGGTCCTCCTAAAGAACTTAAACAAATAAGTAGTGTTGTATGGGAGCTTCCAATCTCTTATAAGAAAGGAATGAGGGTTCCTGCAAGAATCATTGCAAGTAAAGAGCTTATTTCTACTATGGATGCTGGTGTTTTTGAACAAGTAAGTAATGTTGCAACCCTTCCAGGGATTGAACAATATGCCTATTGTATGCCTGATGGTCACTGGGGGTACGGTTTTCCCATAGGAGGTGTTGCTGCGTTTGATGTAGAAAATGGTGGAGTAATCTCTCCTGGTGGTATTGGCTTTGACATAAATTGTGGTATGCGTCTTATGACGACCAACCTTACAATAGATGAAGTTAAACCAAAAATTAAACAACTTGTAGATGCGTTATACAAAAAAGTTCCTGCAGGTGTTGGCTGTCAAGGTTTTATCAAAGTTACCAAAGATGAATTCAAAGAAGTATTACGAGATGGGGCACAATGGTGTCTTAAGAAAGGATTTGCAACAAAAGAAGATATTGAACACATTGAAGATCAAGGAAAAATAGCGTGGGCTGATCCTAGTGCTGTTTCTGATAAAGCAATTGCAAGAGGCGTTGATCAATTAGGAACGCTTGGCAGTGGAAATCATTATCTTGAAATTCAAGAAGTACGAGAAGGAAATATTTTTGATAAAGAAATTGCTAAAACTTTAGGGATCAATAAAGTTGGACAAATTGTGATTATGGTTCACTGCGGTTCTCGTGGTTTTGGGCATCAGATTGGAACAGACTATCTAAGATTATTTTTAGATGTCATGCCTAAGTATGGAATTTCAATTATTGATCCTGAACTTGCTTGCGCTCCATTTAATTCTCCTGAAGGACAAAAGTATTACAAAGCAATGGCTTGTGCTGCAAACATGGCGTTTGCTAACAGACAAGTTATTAGTCATCGCATTCGTGAAGTATTTTGTGAAGTCTTTGGTAAAACTTCTGAAGAATTAGAAATTAAGTTAGTCTATGACGTTGCTCACAATATTGCTAAATTAGAAAAATATACCATTGATGGCAAAGAAAAAACACTTCTTGTTCACCGTAAAGGATCAACAAGATCATTTGGTCCTAAAAGAGCTAAAGATCTTCCAGCTAAATACAAAAAAATTGGCCAGCCAGTTATTTTAGGAGGCTCAATGGAAACAGGATCTTATTTACTTGTTGGAACTGATAAGGCTGACGAAACATTTGCAAGTACTGCACATGGTTCTGGAAGAACAATGAGTCGAGCAGCTGCGATTAGAACAATCAAAGGAGATCAGCTGCAAAAAGAGATGGAAAAAAAAGGAATTTATGTTCATGCGGTAACTATGAAAGGTCTTGCTGAAGAAGCAGGATCTGCGTACAAAGATATTGATTTGGTAGTTGATACTCTTGCACAAGCAGGAATAACTAAACCAATTGTTGCACTAAAACCAATTGGTAATGTAAAAGGGTGAATTGCATGCAAAAAAAAGAGGTATATATTAGTTTATTAGTTTTCATTCTTGTCATTTTTTTTGTTAGTTCTTGTACACAACAAGGAAATGTTTCTTCAAATGTAAGTGAAGAAAACACAACTTTAGTCTTAGACAATATTACACAAGATAGTAAGATGAACAACGGCTCTTGTAATCCTAATTGGATTTGTATTGGTTCACAAGCAAGAGGTTTTCAAGAAGAAAATTGTAAACTTACCAAAAGAGAAACATGTAAAGGCGGATGTGTTAATGGGACTTGTCAAGTATCAACTTCAACTTGTGTTTCAGGATTTAAATGTCGTAATGCAAATGAGCGAGGATACCAGCAAGAAGATTGCAGTTGGATTTCTCGTAAGAAGTGTGAATTTGGCTGTGAAAACAGTGAATGTGTAGAAGAAGGAGTAAATAGCTCAAATAGCACCCTTGGTGGCTCAAATGAAGAAGAGACTGCACCCCCTGCACCTTCTTATGAAACACTCAAGCTTGGTGAGGAAAAAGTCTTCGTCAAAGATGAGAAAAACCATACTATTTCTCTTGATGTTCTTGACATGGGAAAAGCAAGGGTAAGTATTGATGGCTTTCGCAGTAATTGGCTTGAAGAAGGACAATCAGAAACCATACGTCAAGTTGAGGTTCATGTAGTTGAAGTATTCTTTCAAACCCATGATGGGGGACGAAGAGAAATTAGTTATGAGATTAAGTAAATACTCTTTTTTTCTTTATTTTTTAAGATAATTTTAAAAACAATATAGCTATTATAGTGCTATGATTCAAAAAGGCTTATTTATCTTAGTTCTTATTGTGGGAGTACTTTTCTTAACATCTTGTTCTCTTTTTACGGAGCCAAAAGTGAATGAAACACTTCCTCCTCAAGAAATTCTGACTCCAGAAGTTGAAGTACCACAAGACATAATCCCTCCTTTAGTAACTCACACAGTTCTTATTAATCAAAAAGGTTTTGAACCAAGAAACATCACAATCAAAGTTGGAGAGCAAATTCTTTTTGTAAATGAACGCTCTGGTCGCCTCAATAAAGCATTGGTACAAGGAACACAAAATTGTGTTGAAATTGAAAGTCCAATCTTACAAACCAATCAAACCTTTTCTTGGATTTTTGATAAAGCAGTTAAATGTCAATTCGTTGATGCGATAACTAAGCAATATGTTATGAAAGTTGTTGTGGAAGAATAAAGACTAAATTTTTTCTCAAAATTTCCAAGAGTCAAGATCAACAGGCACAAACACTTCTCCTGAAAAGTTTGCTTTAGCTTCTTTAAGGTATTCTTTTTTTCTAGTTTTTAATGTTTTATCTTCCATGTGGTAGAGAACTAGTTTCTTAGCTTTTATTCTTGTTGCACTTATTGCCGCTTCTTTAACTGTACTATGACTTTTTTCATGTGGTTTGAAAGTATCTTGCTGAGGATCTAAGCAAAAGGCATTATGAATAACAACTTCACAGTTTTTAATAATATTCATGTAGTGATCACGTAAAGGTTCGTCACCTATAAATGCGAGTTTTTTACCGTTTTGAAATTTAATAAGACATCCCATTTGTGGGCTCTTGTTACTTTTGACATCAAAGAATGTTACTTCTAAATCATTGATTTTATACACTTCTTTATCTTTAAGTATTATAAAATTTAGATTTTCTTTTGCAGGCTCATAATGCTTTTTTGCAACGTATTCGAACAATGAATCTATTGCATTCTTAACTTCTTGTGAACAAAAAATATTTCTTTTTTGAGGTTCAGCCGATCTATGAAAAGTTCTTACTAAAGGAACAATACCTAAAATATGGTCACTATCATAATGGGTAATGAAAATATTTTTTATTTTAGTTGGATCATACTTAACTTTATTGAAATTCACAAGAATATCATGACCTCCACCAACATCCAAAAGGAAATTGCTTTTATCATCTTCAACAAGTATGGAAGAGCAAGAAGAGGCAATAGGCATTCCATGTCCTGTACCAAGAAATAACAATCTAGACATCAAAAGTGCTTTTGTTCTAGCCTATAAATACTTTTCTTTATCCCCTGCCAACGCAATTCAAATTCCTATCTTCTTTTGGTAGAATATCCTATTATTTTGCAAATTCTTGCTAAAGCAGCAAAACTTACTCCTCCATAAATATAAAGATGATAATCCCATTGGATTTTAAACGAGTAAATGGTGAAACTATGAAAAACAAGCATGCAGAAGATACCCTAACAAGAATATTTAGACAAATCAATTTTCGATTAACTTTTTCCAAAAGTGGAGAGGACTCTTACCATCTTGCAACTGGGTTCTCATCTCCAGTAAGTTATGAATATGGAAATGTTTTTCACGATGCAGTAAATGTTGGTTTCTATAGATCTTCTAACTCTTGGATGGAGGTAGAACTAGTTTCTAGAGGCGCAAGACACACTCTTAGTGTGAATCGAGATTATTTTGAAACTAAAGTAAAATATAAGAAAGTAGAAAGAGGAGATACAAATATTTTTCTTGAGGGATCAGCAGACGAAATCATCGGACAAATTGCTCAACACTTATCCCCAGCCAACCGCTGAAGGATTCGTTGAAGCTTCAAATGAACCAGAACAATAGTTTTGTGATCCATCTGATTGTGAAACACATGTAACAAAACGCTTTGTTCCTTGCATTGAGATCGCATACATAATATTTCCTTTGGCACATCCACCCGAATCTTTATCTAAGATTTCTTGTGCTGGAACTTTCTGATAAGTTAGACCATTATCTGAGGAAAAAAGTCTAACATTTGTAAAGTCTTCTGCAAAACATTCAGTTGAACCAACATTGTGTTGCACTAAAAGTCTTACAAAATCTTTACCATTTGATACAGGTGGTTGATACCATTCCCCTTCTGCAAGATTTAAATTAAAACTCTCAGTACTTTTTAGAGTGTACGTTTGCATCGGAAGTCCATTTGGTCCAATGTTATCTGGCGGGACAGGAGGTTGTGGTACTGGTATAGTCTCATTTGGTTGAGGTGAGGGAACCACAGGTGGCTGTGGAGGCGTAGGATCAACTACTGGTGGTGTTCCCATTCCAGGTAACTTTCCTCCATTTGCGTTCTGCGGACTTTTCAAATCTTCGCTTGTGAGAGGAATAGCAAATATTTCCCCTCCACCTTCATCGGTTCTAAGTTTTGTACAGCTTGATTGTCCACCTAGTTCTTTGTGAAAATCAGAATCAAAGATTGCAAACTCTCCATCAGAAGACAAACTAGCTCGAGGTTGTACCCAATATCCACAATTACTTGAGCGATGTTTTGTAAGTCTTCGAACTGAGCCATCAAAGAAAGCAAGATATACTTCGCTTTCAAGAACGTCTTGGTATTGCCAAGAGGTTTCAGCCTCATATGATGTCAATAAACAAACACCGGAAGGACCACGACACGAAATATGTTCTAAGCCATGCCAAGGTAAAGTTCGAATAACATGAGGATTTGCTGAAGTAGGAATATCATAATATACAAGGGCAGGATACCCATCACTATTAGGATCCTCTAGCCAAACTGTTACAAATACTTCTTTTCCTTCTGGTGTTACAGCCAAATCTCCGTGATGATGATTTTCAAATACTCTTCCTTTAAACTCTCCGGTTTGTATATCAAATGCTTCCATTCCACTACAACGTGTTGAACCATCTCGTTTCCATTGAACAATAAGATATTTTCCTAAAGGTGAAACACCAACCCAATCAGGGGGAACAATTCCCCACTGTGGATCTTTTTGACAAGTTCCACCATATAATGTGTTAAGAGATAATTGGGCTCCTAACTTTTGATTTTGTACATCTAATGCAAAAAGAAGATCATTTCCATTTGCTCGACTTACCATTCCACCCGTCCATCGTCCATCTTCTGAAAGTTCATCAAATGAAGGGTTTACAAGCACGCGCAAAAATTCACTTGGGAAAGTAAAAACTGTTTTTGTTTGCTTGGTATCAATATTTGTTACTTGCACACGAACTATTTCATCTTCGTTTGTATCATAATGAATAATAGAATGTGCTTCTTTACTATACCAACGCGGTGCGTTCCATGATCCCATATCTATTCCAGTAACTTTACTCAAATCAGACATCTTTTGTACACCATATTCTCCTCCTTCAGCTAGAAAAAGATATTGGTTATCTGATGAAAATGCTTGTAGTTGTGAATAAAGATGAACTGCATAAGATCCTCTATTTGTTGCATCAGTGAGTCGCATTAGAGTTGTACCAAAAACTGGATCTTTAAAACTAACACCTTTTGCAGGAAGAGTTGAAAATCCTAAGCGAGTAAAAGGAATAGGATTAAGATTTGTGATTCCTACTGGACTTGTGCTTGGTGGAGGAAGTGGTGGTGGCGGTACTGGTATAGTCTCATTTGGTTGTGGAGGAATAATTATCGGTGGCTGAGGAGGTGTTGAATTAATTACTGGTGGAATTGGTAGTGTTGAATTTGGCTCAGGTGTTGGTACTTGTTCTTGATCATCACAAACATTATTATGGTTAGCATCAATGCAACACACATCATTAATCATTACTTGACCTAGTGGACAAGTTGGTGGTTGCACAGGTATGGGTTCTGGAATTTCTCTACATCCCAACAAAATAAGAGAGAACACGACCATAACACAAACAAATATTTTTGCTTTCATTTTTAAACACATAAAAAGAATTTTCAACTTGTATTTAATGATTTGGTGTCATTTCAAAATAAGAAAAAATAAATTCTAGCTAATTGCCAATGGAAACATTTTTAAAAAAATCTTAATCTCAATATTAAAAGAGGTGCTATCATGAAAAAAATTCTTTTAATGTTTATTATGCTATCTATTTTGCTACCAAGTATTTTTGCGCAGACCGTTTTTGATCCAACAGTTGTTGTTGGAAAAAGTCTTCCTTCATCGGTTGCAAGATTCTTTAGTAACGAGAGAATTCAAATTGAAGTTAAAGGAGAGTCAACACAAATCCATGTTATTATTATTGAAAAAGGGATTGTCAAAGAAGCAACAACTACAGCAATTGAAGATGCTACCATTAAAGTGTATACTACTAAAACAGTTATTGATCGAATTTTCGCTGCAAAAAATCCTGTTCGTGAATTACGCAAAGCAATAAAAGCGAAAGAGATTACGTACAAAGGAGTAGGCTTTGTTAAGAAAACAAAGATTGCGATGGCTCTTACTGTTCTTGCTGCATCATCGTGGTTTGAAGAAGATGAAGAAGAAACAACAACTAGTACTAATAGTGAAGAGTCAATACAGCCTGTACAAGTAAGAGAAGAGAATAATGCAAGTGCACAAGTTGCTGCAACTGTATCTGAGGTTTCATCGAAAACAACACATGAAGTTAAATTAACAAGCAATGGCTTTGAACCAGAAACAATATCCATTAAAGTAGGAGATACTATTAAATGGGAAAATACTCGTAGTGGAACAATTAACACTGCTCTCATCATTGGGGTTCGCTCTTGCCGAGACGTTAGAAGCAAAATTCTTAAGTCTGGTGAGAGTTATGAATACACATTTAATAAAGAAGATACTTGTTCGATTACTGATGGGGTTATGACTAAAAAGCAGAGTCAAGTGACAATTGAGCAATGAAGATTTCCTTTTTTAATACTGAAGATTTTGAAAAAAAGTTATTTGAAAAAGAATTTTCAAAAGATGATCTTTTTTTTTCGCAAGGAAAATTCACATCAAAAGAAGTTCAAAAACAAAACGATGTTGAAATTCTCTCCATTTTTATTCATTCTGCTATAACTGCAAATCATTTAGCAAAACTTTCTAAACTAAAACTTATTTGTACTATGAGTACAGGTTTTGATCACATCGATCTTGAGGCATGTAAAAAACGAGGAATTGCTGTTTGCAATGTTCCAACGTATGGAGAAAATACGGTTGCTGAGCAAACCTTTGCACTGCTTCTGGCTTTAAGTCGCAAAATTGTTGATTCTGTGAATCGGACAAGAGAAGATAATTATGGTGTTGAGAAATTACGTGGTTTTGATCTAAAAGGTAAGATACTTGGAATTGTTGGTTGTGGAAATATTGGTCAAAATGTTGTCAAAATTGCAAAAGGATTTGGAATGATCCCACAAGTCTTTGATGTACAACAAAATTTCCAGCTCGCAAAGGATTTAGATTTTAGTTATGTATCCTTAGACAAACTTCTTTCAACATCTGATATTGTTACTCTTCATGTTCCATATAATAAAGCAACACACCATCTCATCAACAAAAAAACAATCACCAAAATGAAGAAAGGTGCTTATCTTATTAATACCTCACGAGGAGGTGTGGTTGATACTGATGCTTTAATCAAAGGTCTTCTTTCTAAAAAAATTGCAGGTTGTGGTTTAGATGTTTTAGAAGAAGAAAAAGATCTTTTTAACAGCGCAAAAGTATTGCGTCGCGATTTTAGTAAAGAAGTAAATGTGCAAACATTAGTTGAAAATCATGTTCTACATACTCTGCCTAATGTTCTGATTACACCCCACAACGCTTTTAATACAACAGAAGCGCTTGAGAGAATTGTTAAAACAACCATTGAAAATATTCAAGCATTCAAGAAAGGAAAGATGATTAATCGTGTGGCATAATCATTTCACTACTTTTCTGTTGTTGTAATCTTTTCTTCTAAAAAATCATATAAATAAAGTCCCTTTTTAGTCTTTCATGCTCTTAGATCAAATTAAAGAAGAACTTCACAAGTTAACTAAGCATAAGTATATTAAACTAACCAAGAGAGGTAATCGTGCCATTGCTCTTGCTTTATCCTTAATTTCCAAAGGAAAAACAATTCTGATACCATCCGAAGGAGGATGGATTACGTACAAAACACTTCCCAAAGAGAAAAAACTCAACGTAGTTGAAGTTGAATGTGAAGACGCATCTCTTTTGCTCTCAGATCTTAAAGAAAAAATCAAAGATGAATCTGTGGCAGCTATTCTTTACCAAAATCCCGGAGGATACTTTGCACCGCAACCAATGAAAGAAATATACACTTTGTGTCAGAGTAAAAACATTATAGTTATTATAGATGTTTCAGGAGGAATTGGAACAGAGTATTGTGATGGAGAGTTTGCCGATATTATGGTTTGCAGCTTTGGTGAATGGAAGTTAGTTGAAGCAGGTCGTGGTGGATTTATTTCTTGTAAAGAGAAAGCCTTATTCTCAAAAATTACTGAAGAGGATTTTAGTGAAGAAGAAACCATTAAAAAAATTAAAGAACAGTTAACAAAACTTCCTCAAACGATCTCAACTCTTTTAACTAAAAGAGAGAGGATAGTCAATGATCTTTCTTCTTTTTCCATAAGACATAAATATGCAGACAGCTTTGTGGTAATAATCGTTTTTTATTCAGAGCAAGAAAAAGAAAAAATTGTTGAGTACTGTATTAAAAGTTCTTTATCATGGACACAATGTCCGCGTTACATTAGGTTGAATAAACCGGCCATTTCGATTGAATTAAAAAGAGAAAAATAATTTCCATAATAATTTAGGGAAGTGTTTATAAATAATTACTTTTTAGTGGTAACCAGATGGATGCTCTCTCAGAAAATTGGAATAGAACTATACAAAGAACAATACGAGGAACAATAGGGTCTTATCAAGAAAGAGCTCTTGACATTAACATTCAGGCAGCTCAGCTTGCTCGTGCATATGCAGAGGGAGTGAGACGTCAGCTCAGCTTAGCTCAAAGGTTACTAAATGAAGGAGAAGTTGAGAATGCAGCACACGCTTTTGCTCATGCAGGGGCTTTAGGTATGTCACGCAAATTATACACTGGTCTTGCTCATCAATTCTTAAATAAAGGAGATCTCAAACAAAGTGTTGTCTATTTTCAAGCGGCAGGAGATGTTAGGTCTGCTCGATATTTATGTGCAAGACTAGCTTTTGAAGCAGAAAAAAAAGCAGATTGGACAACTGCTTTAAGCTGGAGATGGAAAGCTGGGGATGATAGAAATGCTGAGCTTATTTTAGCAATCTTAAGTCAGAGAAGGGATACAAAAACCTTTGATTTAGCGCTTAAGGCACATAAAGAAGGAAGATTAGAAGATAGCGCAAAGTTATATCGGCAGTTTGGTGATGAGGATACAGCAAGACGATTGTATCAGCAACTCGCAAAAACAGCAGAAAGAGAAGGAGAGCTTGAAAAAGCCTATGGTTATAGGATTAGTGCGTACGATGGCAGAGGAGCAGATCAAATCAAAGCAATTCTTAGTCAAAGAAATAGGCCAAAAAAACTACAATATCCAAGAATCTCTTCTCTTGAATCAACTATAGAATCCGTTATAACCAAAGGAGAGTCTGTTATGGCTAGAGTCTTGAATATTATCTAAACCTCTATAATCATCAATTTCTTAAGTTGCTTTCAACATTCAAAAAGTCCACAACATATTTATATCAGTTCTACCATTAAAGATTCTATGAAGTTACGTATGCCTGAATCAATGGCAGAATGCCTTTATTTTACGAACAGAGATAATGTTATTGCCTGGGTTTATCGTAAAGAATGTCCCAAATGCCACAAAGCAAAGATGGGAAAACCAGTTGATGACAAGAAGGGTTCTGTAAAAACACGTGCTAAAGAATATGTATGTCCAAAATGTGGGTATACTGAAGATAAAGCAACTCACGAGGCAACAATTAACATCGAAGCGCAATATACTTGTCCTTCCTGTGGAAAAGAAGGTGAATCAGTAGCGCCCTATGTGAGAAAAAATTTCAAAGGAGTTCCATCTTATATTGTTGAGTGTGTTCATTGCAAAGAAAAAATTCCAATCACTAAAAAGCTAAAGAAACTCAAAGGAAAAAAAGCAAAAGAAGAGCTTGATGATGATTCTGATGATTTGTAATGTTCTCTAATAAATTTAACAGTTCGTAGGTGATTTAAAAAATGGTAAATAAAAAAAATGATCTTTTAGAGTATCGTAAACCGTCATATCCAATAAATTCTCTTATTCTTGAACGTTGGTCACCAAGAGCAATGACTGGAGAGCCCATATCAGATGAAGAAATTATGTCACTCTTTGAAGCTGCACGCTGGGCTCCATCATCATATAACAATCAGCCTTGGCGTTTTATTTATGCTAAACATCATACACCTTCTTGGCCAGTTTTTTTTGATCTTTTAGTTGATTTCAATAAACAGTGGTGTAAAAATGCGGCTGTATTAGTTATTGTTGTTACTAAAAAAACATATGATTACAATGGAAAACCTTCTCGTACCGCCTCTTTTGATACAGGTGCTGCATGGGAAAATTTAGCATTAGAGGCAACAAGTAAAGGTTTAGTTGCACATGGCATGGAAGGTTTTGATGAAAGAAAAGCTGCTAAAATGTTGGATCTTCCATCTGATCATGAAGTGCAAATGATGATTGCGATAGGCAAAAGAGGAAAAAAAGAATTACTCACAAAAGATCTTCAAGATAAAGAAGTTCCCTCTGATCGCAAACCCTTATCTGCAATTGTCATGGAAGGAAAGTTTAGGTTGTAAGTATCATATTCTTTAGATCAAGCTTTCTTATTTTCTCTTTGATTATATTTAGTATATTCTCAAGAGTGATAATGTTTAAGAATAGGAGTAGGATCAGCGAAAGCTTCCATGAACGTACTCTCAAAAAACATTTCTGAATTTGTGAAGCTTTATCTCAAAGAAAATTTCTTTTCTGATCTTAAAGCAGGCTTTATTACCGCAGTTGTTGCTCTTCCTCTTGCTATCGCCTTTGCGATTGCGTCTGGTGTTCCACCAATTATGGGAATGTACACCGCAATCATTGCAGGCATTTTAGGTTCTCTTCTTGGCGGTTCACGTTTTTCTATTACAGGTCCAACAGGTGCGATGACTGTCATTATTCTTGCTTCTGTAAACAAATATGGAATTGAAGGACTTCTTCTTGCAGGTTTTCTTGCAGGTCTTATCCAGTTAGGTTTTGGTCTTATTCGCTTAGGTCAGTTTGTTAAATTTATTCCTTTTCCGATTATCTCAGGTTTTACGGCAGGAATTGGCGCAATTATTTTTATTGGTCAAATTGGTAGCGCTTTAGGTCTTAGTCTTGCATCTAAAGAACATGTATGGGAAACATTTATTGAAATTGGTAAAAATATTTCACAAACTAATTTAGTTGCCCTAGTAGTTACTCTTCTTACAATTCTTTGTTTACTTTTTCTCCCTAAACTTTTCTCTAAGAGCAGATTCCTTAAAAATATTCCAGCCTCTCTTATTCCTTTAGTTTTGTCAACTATCGCCGTAATTATTTTCAGTCTTAGTATTCCACAAGTAGGGCAAATTCCTTCTGGTCTTCCTGAATTTAAATTAATTAATATTAACTTTGAGCTTGTCAAAAATGTACTTCCTGCTGCATTTACTATTGCTCTTCTTGGTGTCATTGAAGCACTTTTATGTGCGGTTGTTTGTGATGGAATGACTAACACTAAACACAATAGTAACAAAGAATTAATTGGCCAAGGAATTTGTAATATTGTCCTTCCTTTTTTTGGAGCAATTCCTTCAACGGCAGCCATCGCTCGTAGTGCAGTAAATATTCGTGAAGGAGCTAAAACACGTTTTGCAGGGATCATTCATGGATTATTTCTTCTCTTAACCCTACTTGTATTTGCTCCTATTGCTCAGTATATCCCTCGCTCTTTTTTAGCTGGAATTTTAATGGTTGTTTCTTTTAAAATGATTAATATTCATGAATTTAGAACAATTATGAAAATTAGTAAAATGGAAACACTTGTTCTTTTCATAACTTTCTTTTTTACTATTTTTACTGACCTTGTTTTAGCAGTTGAAGTTGGAATGGTTCTAGCAATCTTTCTTCTCTTTATCAGGCTAATTAACATCATTAACGTTACAACTATTCATGATTACCATCCTCAAGAAGGAATTAATGCGCTTCTTAATCGTAATTCAAAGCTTAAAGAAATTGTTAATATTTATACTCTTCATGGACCGTTCTTTTTTGGAGCAATGAGTGTTTTTGATAAAAAAATGAATGAGCATTTAGATAATAGAAAACCGATTACTATTTTACGAATGAAATTTGTTCCTTTTATTGATAGCACAGGTCTTGTAAGACTTAATGATTTTATCAGAGAGCATCAAAAAAAAGGAGGAGTTGTTCTTATTGCAGATTTACTCCCTGAGGTTAAAAAAACTTTACACAAAAATGAAGAATTTGCAAGTCTTGTTAAAGATGAATCTCTTTTTGAAAAAACAAAACAAGCAGTAACTTATGTAGAGAGGAATTTTCAAACACTTCTTCTACAAAAAACAAAGGTATCATAATACTATACTGGATCTAAATATCTCTTTATTTTTCTTAAGGAACTTTTATAAAACATTATCTTATTCTTCTCCTTTATGACTGTAAAAAAGCATCTGATCACCGCTGCTCTTCCTTATGCTAATGGAGCAATTCATATTGGTCATCTTCTAGAATACATTCAAGCTGATATTTATAGTCGTTTTCTTAAAATTCAAGGACATGATGCGCTCTACATCTGTGCTTCTGATATGCATGGAACGCCAATTGAAATTAATGCTGCAAAAGCAGGAGTTGCTCCCATTGATTTTGTTGAAAAATATTGGAGAGAACATCAGCAAGATTTTGCATCATTTCAAATTCAATTTGATAATTATTACAAAACTCATTCAAAAGAAAATAAAGAATTTTCAGAATATTTTTTTGCGCAGCTCAAAAAGAAAGGGTATATCTACATCAAATCAATTAAAGTTGTATATTGTGAAACATGTAAAAGATCTCTTCCTGATCGTTATGTGAAAGGTACTTGTCCTCATTGTAAAGCGCAAGATCAATATGGAGATGTGTGTGAAAAATGTAGCGCGGTTCTTAAAGGAGTTGATTTGTTAAATCCTTACTGTGTAACATGTAAATCAAAGCCAATTCATAAAGATAGCAAACATTATTTTTTCAAATTAAGTTCTTTTAGTAAAGATTTAGAAAAATGGATTAAAGCAGCACCTCTGCAAACTGAAGTTAAGAATTGGTTATATGAATGGCTCAATAAAGGATTAGAGGATTGGTGTATTTCGCGTGATGAACCTTATTTTGGTTTTGAGATTTCTGATGCTAAAAAAGAAACAGGAGAAAAAAAATTCTTTTATGTTTGGCTTGATGCACCAATTGGATATATTTCATCAACTAAAAACTATTGTGATAAACATAAAAAAGATTGGAAGAGTTATTGGCATAAAGGTCATGTCCATCATTTTATTGGAAAAGACATTGCCTACTTTCATTTTCTTTTCTGGCCAGCAATGCTTTTAGCTGTTGGTATTCCTCTTCCTCATTTAACTGTACATGGATTTATTACCGTAAATGGTGAGAAGATGAGTAAGAGTCGCGGAACTTTTCTTACAGCAAAAGATTTTCTTACACTTTATCCTGCAGAGAGTTTACGTTTCTATTATGCAAGTCACTTAGACACCGCAGTTGTTGATGTTGATCTTAATTATGATGAACTTCGTGCACAAACCAACAATGTTTTAGTCGGAAATCTTGGAAATTTTTGCTATCGCGTTCTCTCTTTTGCTGCTAAAAATTATTCGCAAATAAAAAAAGTTGCAAAAGAAGAAAAACTTGAGGAAGTTATTAATGAGAAAATAGAAAAAGTAAAAGAAGCATATGCTCATTTACATTTTAAAGAAGCAGTGAAAATAATTTTAGAAATTTCTGATTTAGGGAATGCTTATTTTCAACAAAAAGAACCTTGGAAAAATAAAGAAGAAGCTAAAGATGCCGTAGGATTTTGTGTTGCATTAGCTCGAACTCTTTCTATTCTTTTTGCACCAATTCTTCCTAATCTTAGTCAAAAAGTATGGAATGTTTTAAATGAAAAAGAATTGGAGTGGAGTGATATCTCTTTGAAGTGGTCTGGAAAAATAAATACTCCTGAAGTTTTTGTTCAAAAGATTGAGGAAGTAAAAAACAAACAAACTTTTGCTCTCAACCTTCAAGTAGGTTTAGTTGAAGAAGTAGTTGATCATCCTAACGCTGATAGTTTATTTATCCTCAAAGTAAATTTTAAACATTCAAAAAAACAAATTGTAACAAGCCTTAAAAAACATTTACCTAAAAGCGCTTTCTTACATAAGAAATTAATTTTTTGTGTGAATTTAAAACCTTCTAAGTTTCGCTCCGAAGTTTCAGAGGCAATGATTTTAGCTGCAGAAGATGATACTACAATTGTTCCTTTAGAAATGCCTAAAACAGAAATTGGTTCAACTGTTACTCCTTCAGGCTATCAAGCATCAACTGATACAATTACCATGACTGATTTTGAAAAAGTAGAACTTTCTATTCAAAAAGGAAAAGTTGTCTTTGAAAATAAAGCTTTGGTAAGTTCTTCTGAAGAGGTAGTAGTTAAAGGTGTTAAAGAAGGGTCTAAGGTTAGATAGGGTTGTTTTTTTACTTGTTTTTAGAACTAAAGCGAAATGTTTAAATAGAATTAAATAAAGTTAAATAACATTATTTAATGTTTAATAGGTGGTTTAAAATGGTATTAAAAACGTTTAATGTACAAGAAGCAGTGTATACTCGATTCTCTAGTTTCTGTAAACAACATGGTGTTAGTATGAGTAAGCAGGTTGAATTATTTATGGAATCAATGGTTAATGATGATCCTAAAGCCAAAGAAGAATACTTGGAAAAGCTTGATCGTATTAGAAAAGGTAAATTTGTTAGTGTAAATAGTTTTTCTTCTCGATACGGTTTATAAAATATGTATCAACTTCAAATTTCAGAAGAATTAGATAAGTTTTTTTGTAAGCTTGCAAAGAAAAATAAGAAACAACTTCAAATCATTAACAAGAAAATACAGCAAATTCTGGAAAATCCATACCATTTCAAACCTTTGCGTGGTGATATGCATGGTGCAAGGAGGGTTCATATTGATACCTCTTTTGTTCTGACTTATGAAATTGATGAAGAGAAGAAGTTAATACGTCTTTTAGATTTTGCTCATCACGATAATATTTACTAGCCATCTAAACTCGAGTCATAACAACCTTTATATACCAACTTTCTTTCTCCTCCCTCAAGATAGATATGGACAAAAGAGGGATGATAGTTAGTAGTACTTCTAAAGGTCAAGTTAGCATTTTTATCATCATTGGTATCGTTATTCTATTCGTTTTTGCAGGAATTCTCTATGTCACCAAAAATAATACAACAAGTGATCTTGAAGCCGAGGCAGAACCTTTGGTAAGCCAAGTTCCTCAAGAACTAACACCGCTTAAAATTTTTGTTGATCAATGTCTTAGCGGTGTAACAATCCAAGGCCTACGTCTTTTAGGTGAACAAGGAGGCTACATTTATCCTGAAGTTGCAGGTGAGTTCTCATCAACTGATCCAACAAATAGCGATGGACTTCTTCTCGAAGCTTCTAAGGTTCCTTATTGGCATTATAATATTCAAGAAAATGAAGGAGGTAAAGTCTCCTTTGCATCCCTTCAACCAAAATTAACGTATGAAGAAGATCCTCAAATGAGTGTAGAAGCACAACTTGCACGATTTATCAAAGAGCAGCTTAACACATGTTTAGGTGATTATTCATCTTTCACCTTACAAGGATTTACGATTACTCCAACCGCTTCTTTAGAGGTAAAAGCTAGAGTTGGAGAAGCAACGGTGAATGTTCTTTTAACGATGCCTCTAACAGTTAGTAGAGGATCTGTTAATGCTGAGCTTGAAACATTTTATGTAAGAATTCCTATTCGTTTAAAACAATATTATGAAACAGCACAAAATCTTGCTCTCGCTGAGCGTCATTTTTCTTTTCTTGAAAAACAAGCAGTTGAGCTCATTAGTGTTTACTCTGGAAAAGATCCAACAAAATTTGCTCCCGTTTCTGATACTGGGTTTGATCTTTTCTCAACCATTAGTTGGAGTGAACTGAGTTTGCAACAAAAGTTTAAGACACTTCTTGGAACTTATGTTCCACTTTTACGTTTCTTGGGTAGTAGCAATTTTAATTATTTTAAGTATGAGGAAGGAAACATTCTTGCTCAACGTGTGTTAGACAACATGGTTTTACCCTTCAGTGGGGCTGAAAACTTAGCAATCTCATTTGATTATCTTGGATGGGAACCTTATTTTAAAACAAATAGTGAAGATGGAATCATTAAACCAGATCATCTTTTTGTAAATTATGCTGTTCTTAACTTTGGAACGCAGCGTTATGATACACATTATGATATTAGTTACCCTGTGCTTGTCACAATCAAAGATGAAACAGGATTAGATGGGCAAGAATATCACTTTGTTACTGCTCTTGAAGCAAATGTTAGAAACAATCAACCTGCAGTTGATGGTGATGACTTTACAAATGTACCTCCTAAAAGAACAACTTCACTTGCTTGCAAAGATGAGCAGCGCGATACAGGAATTCTTAAATCAATCGTCATCGATAGTTTTAGTAAAGAGCCAATAGAAGATGTTCTTGTTGGTTTTAGTATTCCTCATGTTGCTGAATGTGACATTGGTGTTACAGACCAGACAGGAGAGATTAAAGCACAATACCCTGCAGCATATGGTGGCATTGTAAACTTCATTCATCCTGATTATCTTACTAATGTATATCCACTTAATACAAATAAATACAAAAATAAAGATGCAATTATTGGTTATGCAACAAATGATGGAGAAGAAAAAGTGATAGAATTAGATAAGCTTAAAGAAATTAATGTTGTTGTTAAGAAAAGATCACTTACTAAATGCGTTACCCCTCTAAGCTGTGTTGAAAGTGGCAGTGGTTGTACTCTTTCTGATCAAATCTGCTTTCCTCAACAAGGACTTTTGCTACAACGTAAAGCTCTAATTCACACGGAGATTAATGGAAGTTTGCTCAAATATCATGATTATTACTTAGGTGGTGCTAGCGAGGATTTAGGTTTAGATGAAGAAGCAACAGTTACTTTTGAGAGAGTAAGTAATATTCACGGTCAAGCATTTGTGGAACCTTATGTTACAAGTCTTAAAGTGCAAGGAAAAGAACAAGGAGCAGCTTCATTAGTTCCTGGTGTGTACAAAGTAAATATTTTTGTTGTTAAGAAAAGTGAAATAGTTATTCCAGAAGAAGAACGTTGTTTTAAGTATAATATTTTATTTGTTCCTCAAGAAGAATGCTTTAAAACAAAAGAAATTAAAGCAAGTAGTTTTATTGAAGGAGGAGTTGTATGGGAATCAAAAGAAACTTTTTTACAAATAACTCCTGAAGATTTACATCTCTCAAAAACACTAACTCTTTTTGTACCTCTTCAACAATTAGATGAAGTTCCTCTGACAATTAATGTGGGGGGTAGCGCAACACCTGCGCGTGTGGTCGAAGATTTAGGTGTTTCAGGAACGATCTTAGATTTAACTAAAGAAAAAGAGCTACATCAAAAACTAAAACCAAAATTTAACTAACATGAATAAAAAAATTCAGAGTAGCGTTGGACTTTTCCTCATTTTTCTAATTATTTCAATGCCTATTTATTCTGCTAATGCTATGGCTGCAACTGTTGAAGTAACTAAAAATACTGGTGTTAAAAATATTAATGGCTTTTTAGATAGTGATGGCGATACCTGGACAGTTGAAGCATTGGTAAAAGATGCACCTTCTGAGGTTGCTGCAAGTTCTCTTTCAATTAGAGCAAGTGGAAGACCGCAGCCATTTACAAGTTGTAGTAGTTCATCATTAGGAACAACGTGTAGTTATAGTGCAGATTTTTCTTCAGGAATTGATGAAGGTTCTTATCCATTTACTGTTGCTTATTCTTATACTGATGCAAATAATCAACCTCAAACAGTAAGTAGCACATCTCAAACAATTAAGGCTGAAGGATCAGGCCCACAAATATCTGGATTTAATATTCGCCAAGGAGCGCAAGGAAAAATTACTGCTCAATTTACTGTTACTGATCAAGTTCCTAGCAAACCTTCCACAGGATTAGAAAAAATTGAAGTTGTTGATCGTGATACAAATACTATTCTTTTAACAATTAATGAAAATACTCCTGGTTTTACAGTAGGTCAACTTGATTATTCATATAATAGTGAAATTCCTCTCAGTCTCACAGGAGAGGGAATAAAACGTGTGCGTGTTCTAGCAACTGATCGTTTAGGTCATATTGGAGAGAGTATAACAAGAAATCTTGCATATGATTTTTCACCACCAGGAATTGAGAGTGTAGTTGAATTTGATAAAAATGATCGTTTTATTGGAACACAAGAAATTGTTGATCTTACTATGAGTGTGTATGTGACTGAGAAAAATGAACCTTCAGTTAGTGCCACATCACAAGATCCTGATTTTGAAATTCCAACTTCTCAAGCAACTTGTTCTCCTGCACAAGAAGGTCAATATCGCTGGAAATGTAGTTGGAGTGGAGTTGATTTTAAACCCAAAGCATCTGTTAGTTTTACAGTTACCGCAATTGATAAATTCAACAATAAACTTGAGGCAACACTTAGCAAAAGTAATTTTGCTGTAGATAGTGAATCTCCAACGATTGAATTCTTTGGTTTGCAAAGATCCTTTAATGATCAATTTTATGTAAGTTCAAGTGAAGAAAACAAAATTATTCTCAAAATTTTAGAGAGAGGTTCTGGAATTGATCAATCTAATGTTGAACTTAATCTTGGAGCATTTTCAACAGTTGGTGCTAAACAATGTAATACAACATCAACTGGGTTAGAATGTTTTTGGTCTGTAACAAACCCTCGATCTGAACAAGTTGATGTTTCGGTAAGCAAGTTAGTTGATAATGTTGGAAATGAAGGATCAAAACCAACAATTACTCTTATGCAAGATGGCACAAGACCTGTTGTTAATAGTATTGCTGTTAGCGCATCTTCAAGTGGACGTGATCGAAATTATTTTCAGAGTCGTGATCATGTAAAACTTGTTCTTAATGTAACTGAAGAATCTGGTCTTTTATTTCTCTTCAATGTAAATGATCTTGTAAATGATGCGCAAACAAGATATCCACAAAAAGATGAAAAACCAGCTGGATGGATGAGTTTTGATGAGAACGATTGTACAAAGAGTGCTAACAATTGGATTTGTACACTTATTACTGACGAAATTAAAAGTGGTCCTGATAGTCGAGCAGAATTTGAACTACTTGTTTCTGATACCGCAGGAAATAGGGTAAGCTCTTGGCCTGCTCCACAAAAAGTAAAAAATGTTGTAGGATCAAATGGTAAATATTCATTTGAATTATCGGGTCTTTCTGAAGAGCCTAATCCAGACTTTTGGCAAGTGAGAGGAAAAGCTCAGCCTCTACTTACTTTTGTTGATTTAGATGCAACTGAACTTGGAGCATCTAGAATTCCTGTAAAAGTCACACTTACAAGTTCTCAAGCACATGTGCTGCGTATGGAAGTTACGCCTGGCTCTTGTAGTCCTAAAGATGGAGAAAGTGCACCTGAAATAAGTGATGTATTTATTGTAAGTGGTGCAAGTACAAGTTCAACTTCTTTAGTTAATCCTACACTAATGATAGAATTAGCTCCTTTTAATGGGCGTGAGTTTTTCGATGTTACAAATAAAGGACTCTTTAAAGGAGTTGAAGTTGAGTATACGTGTAATGTCAATATTTTTTCATCAGTTGGAGCAACTGCGCATGGTGCTCCTGAAATTCAACCAGTTTCTGTTAAAGTTCTTTTTGCGTTTAGTGATTTAGGAGCACTTGATGAAAATTTGGGAAAAAGAGTTGAGGAGCTTCGCTCTGATGCGTTCTTTAAAATCGCAGGTGTGTTAAGTACTTTAAATGATATAATTAAGTGGCTTAAATATGTTGCAAATATTTTATCAATTATAACTTCTGTTGCACAAATAGTCTCACTGGTCACAGGTGCAAATTTATCTGTTGCTGAAATTACAGAAGAAAGTGGTTTTTTTGCTTATGTTGGAGCTATTCTTCGCGCTGGATGTTTAACAATTGATAATGGAACAAACGCACTATGGAAAATTGTTGAATACATCCAAATCCCTGTACAGATTTTAGCGTGTAACCCAACTGTATTAGGCGATCCTAAAACAGGAGGAGGATTGTCTTGGTATGGAAAATGGCAAAAATTTGTTTTAACATTTTATAATACTATAAGTGGCCGTGGGCCCTTAGGACTTCCTGCAAAATCTTTGTATGATAATCTTTACATCTCAGTTGCAGGAATTTGTGTTCCAGGAATTTTGTTTAATGTACAAAAAGCACGTGAAATTAGTTGTCGAAGAATTGTTTGTTATGGTGAGGAGGTTCCTAAGGGTGTTGCAACAATTGCAGCTTGTGAACAACTCTATGATCTACAAATGTGTGAATATTTCTTTGGTCCGGTAGTAGACTTAATTCCTCTTTTAGGTGTATTTGAATATTTAGGGGAGCTTATTCAAAGTCTTTTATCATCACCTGCAGGGCTTATTGTAACAGGTTTAGAAATGGCATCATGTCTTCCTTTGTGTTTTGCTAAAGATGCAGGTGTAGCTCACACAGCTTGTCGCCTTACAAAAGGGATTTCAATTGGTATAGGTGTTATTGAGACAGTTCTTTCAGCAGTATCAAATCCCCCTTCCGTTACGGGGTCTCCTTACTGTGCTCAAGCAGAAAAAATTGATGTGAGTAAATTAACAGGAGGAGTAAAAGAAGAAGAGGATCAAAAACAAGATGAAGATCTTCCATCTGCTCCACAAAATCCACCAAGAACTCCTAATCAAGCTTCCGTGAGGCAACCATGATGTCAAAAAAAATTCTAAGTGTACTAATTATTTTTAGTATTTTATTACTTAGTACAGCTGTTATTGCTCAGACAACTACTTTAGAATGTAATTGGTGGTGTAAAGTTAAGCAATTCTTTGGTGGAAGTGATGCGCTGGTTGGGCAAGCAATAGGGGATTATGCAGGATATCCTTTATGCTCTTCTAGCCTTACACCTGGGCAATTATGTCATATTCAAAGAAGTAAGTTGTTTGAATATCGAGGAAATGATAATTTTTTTGCTGTTATGGATGCATCAGATAACCCTATCACTGATCCTACTCCATTAAACTCTAACGAAATCTTACAACCAAGAAATGTTCTTTCTCCTGATGAATACAATCAACAAAGACTCAATTGGGAGACAGCTCAAGCTTCTTCACCTCCACCACTTGGAGTAGTTACTAATCCTACTGTAGCAGTTCCAGATCCTTCAAATCCAGCTCCAGTGGCTTCTCAACCAGCAACTCCTGGAACAGCTCCTCTACCACCAAGTGCTGCGCCTCGTCCAGCTACTAGAGCTGCTACTCCAGCATCCCCTAGTGCTTCTCTGAGTGGTCCTCCAACAGCGTCACTGCGGTTAACACCAACTGAGAGTTCAAACATTCAAAGCAATGCAGGTTTACTTGGTAAGAGTGGAGGCATAGAAGGGAAATATTATTTTGTTGATGGCAGGATATATTTTTTAGAGATGGTGCGTGCTAAAGAAATAGATGACTATGTGCAATTCAATGACCTAAGCTATGCTGGTGAAATTGACGCTGTGATAAAAAGAAGTATTACCACTTATGGAAAAATTTATTCTGAAAATATACAAATCGTTCCTGATGAAAATGCTCCTCCTCTACTTACTTCTTCTCAAAGTTTAAGCACTACTACAAGACTTACTGAAGTAAGTGGTCTTATTCGGGAAGAAATTAATATAATTATAGATGAGAAAACAGTAGAAACAGACCTTACAGTTGACGAAAGAGGTCTTATTTACAAAAATGGTGTGCGTGTTTCTGCACAAGAACAACTAGAGCTTAAAGATAAATTAGGGGACGAGTATGATGAAGCGAAAGAAAGAGCTGAAAAAGCAGGTGAGGTACGTAAAAGAGAGAAAGAACTTGAAGCGAAAAAAATACAAGAGAGTATTGGGGTAGAAGGAGATAAAATACTCCTAGAATTACAACAAGGAAAAAAGACTCATGAAGAAGTTTATAATTTATTAAAAATTGAAGCTGAAGGAGAAAAAGCAAAGGCAGATGAATTAATTGAAGTTGGAAAGAAACCTAGCGAACAACAATTAAGAGACGCTAAAGAGGGTTCAACTATTAAAATAGGTGATAAAACTTATACTAAAAAGAATGGAAACTTTGTTGACAGTGAAGGTAAAACACCTAAAGAAATAAATGAGGGTAAAGACATTCCACTTGATTCCATAACTGACCTTATAACTCCAGATGCACAACAAGCCCAAGCCAATGCAAAAAAGATCGAAGACAAAGCAGATTCCATTGAATGGCAAGGAGATTGGTGGCAAGATATTCTAGGAACAGAGAATTACGATGATTTCATAAGAGGAGGACTAGTTCTTATTCCAGGTGATAAAAAAAATGATCTACCAAAACTAAGATTAGGTGATATTGGAAGCAGTCTAAGTGAGTTTCAAATAAAGATCTCTCGCTATCAAGGAATCTCACATGCAATTTTTAACATGAGCTGGTGGGTTGAAGCAGCAAATAATGAAGACCTAAGAAATCTTGCAAACTTTGGAGAATATGTTACTGCAAATGCATGCAGAATTGATGACAAACTTAGTGCTAAAGAACCTGGTCAATCTGCAAGAATGGTTGTAACGTTAGGAGGAAGTTCTATTCAAGCAGTAGGAGCAATTCAAGCAGAAAAATCTTCTGCAGACAAACTTATCCCCATTCGTTGTGAAAAAAATCCTAATGAAGAAGCTGAGGAAGAATACATTTGCCGTGATGGGCTTGTGTGTAAAGATAATGCCTTCTGTTATAAAGATGAAGATGCAAAAGATCCAGAGATGGGTCATTATTACAAAATCACCTGGGGAGTTACTGCGCCACGAGATGAAAAGTTTACTCCTTACGTTAATGAGGATGGCGTTGCGGTAAAATTTAACATTGTCTTTAGAGGAGATGGAGTTAAGTATGTCTACAAACGCTCTGATGGAACATCTGGAACTCAAGTATTAGAATTAATGAATGGAGAAAACGATGGAGCAACACTTGTTCGCTATTTAAAACAAAACTATAATGAAGTGTGTATTGACTTTGATGAACAATATGCAATAAGAGATGAGCAAGATCCAACGGATCATGTTCAAGAAATCTGCGCAGATATAAAAGTGAGTGTTAAAGGTGAAGTTGATTACGGCAAATCAACTCGAGTTGCATCCACTACAAGCAAAGACACAGGAGTTGTAGTTGACATATGAATCCTTTTCAAACATACTTAAAATCATTTCATGATCCAATAAGAATTGGAAAAGTTTTTGTTATTGATACAGTTGCGATAGGTGCACTATTTTTGATATGGTATGTTTTTTTACAAATTTTAACTAAACTTGCCTACAATATGAGTGGCGGAAAAACAATTGAAGATATTAAAGCACAAATTTTGCTAGGCTCGCCAGAAATGCAACAAGCTCTCTTAACTTCAATCAAAACGTTTGTTTTAGTGAGCATCATTGGAACAATTGTTCTTATTGGTCTTACTTTACTTCTTTTTTCCTATTCAAGACTTTTTTTGTGGAAAGAATTAGTTCACGCAAAGCATAAGTTAGGAAAATGGGTTGCTTTACTTCTACTTCTCTTAGTCTTTCTAGTAGTTTATGTAGTAATTGTTATTCTCTTAAAATACATTGTAAGTTTAGCTCTTGGAAATATAAGTAATACTCTTTTTCTTATTGTCAACACTCTTTTTAATTTTTCCTTTATGCTTGTTGGAATACTTTTTGTCAATCTCGCTTTTTACACTTTTACGCACACAGCAAAAATATTAGAATCAGTTGCAAATACCTTTCATCTTATTAGAACAAAATGGTCTATTCTATGGAAGGCTTTTCTTTTAATGCTTGTAACAGGAATTATCATCTCTCTTCTCACATCTTTCATTACGTATCTTCTTTATCTTCAACCAACGTGGATTAATTCAGTAGTTACAATTCTTCTCTTCCTTCTGTATCTTGCTTGGATGAGAATCTATCTAGTCAAAACACTTCATGAGCAAAGTGTTTAGAATCAAGCACAGGAAAGCCTTAATAACATTTAAATAGCATCTCTTGCTCTACTTTCTTGATGTTAAAAAGAGGACAAGTGAGTGTGTTTATAATTATAGGAATACTAATCTTATTAATTTCAGGAATCTTTTTTTATTACTTTTCTGTATTCGAAACAAAAGAACAAGGCTCCCATTATCCATTTTCAGATCCCATAAAGACATTTGTTGATCAATGTTTAGAAACAAGTGCTAACAAAGCTCTTACTCAAGTTCTCTCACAAGGAGGTTATTTTGTTTATCCATCTACCCTTAATCTTTTTGAGTTTGAAGAAGAGGGGATGCTATACAAGTTACCTTACTATTTTTCTTATGGTAAGACTGATATTCCTTCACTAGAGCAAATTGCTAAGCAAGTAAGTCAAGGCACAGAACAATATTTAATAGAATGCCTCAATGATTTTTCTTCTTTTCGTAAAGAGGGATTAATCATCAAGGTTGAGTCACCTATTCTAACAACTACTTTTTCTGATACAAAAACTATCACCTCTCTTGAATATCCTATAACAGTTACAAAAGGTGAAAGTACTCAAACTTTTGAGAATTTTAGATTTATCAAGCCTTTCAACTTTAAACAAAAATATGAGCAGTTAGCAACTCTTCTTGAATTTCAACAAGAAGCATCCGAATCCTTTTTAGTTGGTTCTTTTTCAAGTCTTGCTGCAAAGCAGCAAGGTGAATTTAGTTTTGAGCAACTGGGTCATTTAGGCTCAACTGTGGTAGTTAATCTTAGCTACAAGAATACTCCAACTGCTATAGATTATAGCTTTGTTCTCTATTATGATTGGACCGATTTAGGAGAAGAAGAAATTAAGCAAGAGCCATCACATTTTGATGTTTTATATCCTCAGCCATTATTACTCACAACATCAGAAGTTGTAACATATAAGCCGCAAGTAAAAGGAAGTAATCTTATCTTTAAAGCAGATCCCTCCGATCTTCCTCTTGATAAAAATACAGGAGTTATCACGATCAATCCTCAGAACTATCCTAACGATGAGTATCTCTATTACATTATAATTGAAAATGAAGAAGGACAAGTAATTGTAAAATCTTTAGAGATAAATGTCAATGTTGAAAAAGAAGAGTATCCTAGTATGAAAAAAATTAAAAATCAGAAAGCTGTCGTAGGACAAAATTTTTCACTACAAGTAGAAACAGTTAGAAAAGGTACTTTACCTATAACTTTTAGTGATCAAGCAACATTGTTTGATGTTAATTCTCGAACAGGCTTGATTTCTTTTGTTCCAACACAATTGCAAAGAGGAACTTATTCTATTAGAGTTGATGCAAAAAATGAATTTGCTAGTACATGGCAGCGTTTTGAACTGGTGATCGAATGAAACAACTCTTTTCTTTTTTCATTATCTTTTGTATAGTAATTCCATTACTCTCTGCACAAGAAGAGAGCATTGATTGGACAAATCCTGAGACATTTTCAGAGAATAACTTTCAAGTTAATTTTGAAAAAGATCCATTTGGCGCTTTTGAAACAAATTCTGAACGTGCCTGGGAATTTATAACAAAAAACCCTTCACTTTTTACAACAAATGTGCAGCTTTTAGATGCTGCTTTCATTAATGATCCGCTAAAAGCAGCTGATCTTATTAATAAAAATGTTTATCTTCTTCATACTAAAATCGTGTGGGAACGTTTTGATGAAGCTATCGTTACTAACTTAGCACTGCTAAACGAATTCAAAGAGGCTAAACGCTCTTGGCTTAAAGATGGTTTTGATATCGAATTAGATCATCTTGACACTGAAATTCTTTCTTATGATGGTACTACAATTGCCACAAGTGGTGAAAAAGGAACAACATTTCGTGCCAAAGATTTTCCTTTAGCAAAGATCTTAGCGGATGGATCGCTTCAATGGAAAGGTCATACTTTTGAAAATACTAAGAAATTGGAAGTGCAGTCCCAAGATGGAAATTCTTTTTTAGAAATGAGTGGAGGACTCGCTAATCTTAAAGGTCAAGACGATATTCTTACAATCAAAGTAAAACCAGGTGAGCAGCCAGGTAACGTTGTTGTTAAAAGCTCTCGTGGAGAAGTTGGGTATGCTGGTCAAGATTTTACTTACTCCTCTGATGGTAAAACTGTTAGTGTTGAAAGCAAAGAGCAATCATTTCAGCGTGTACAAGCCTACGAATCTGGTATAGTTCTTGTGAGTTCAAGTAATATTTTTATTAAAGGAAAAATTGAAGAAAAGGTAAATGGAAATCCTGAGGAATTCATCATTAAAGCTGATTCTCCTGCAACATTATATTTCCCTAATGAAAAAAGTGTTCTTAATGTTGAGGGAGAAGTTTTTTTCACACAGTATCCATCAACTCAGATTAGACAAGCAGAAGCTGGTTGTCCAAAGGATTTGAGTTGTGTTATCAAATTGCCAGAAACATGGACAACAATAGATGGTGAATCAAAACCAGCGCCTAATTATCAAGGGAAACTTATTTTTCAAAATGTTCAAAATGGAGACAAATTTAACTACAAAACAATTGCGTATCACAATGCTGTAGACGTAAGAGATCTCCAGCGTGGGAGTGTAACATTCACTTCAGTAACAGAAGAAGGGGATGTTAAAAGTAGTGTAAGTGTTAATCGTGGTCAGTTTGCTGATTTAGCTACCCGTACGGTAAGTCCTGAAGTTGAAAAACTTCTTAATAATGTCCAGGTTCAAGTGAAAGGAAAATTATCAGATACGAATGCTGGACGTTTTGATATAAGTTACAAAGAAGGTGACGAAGAGTTTGTTCAGCATTGGTCTTCTAACAAATATCAAAAAGAAGATGCAGCACAATATTTCGAAAGAGCAAGAGAATCGTTTGTTACTTGTCCAATCAATTCTTGTGAAGAGACTTTTGCTCGTGCTTTTGGAAAACTTCTTGGCCCTTCAACCAAAGAACCGTTAACTACAATTATTGTTGCAGGAGATAATGCACAAACTGCGCAAAGTCTTGAACCTTGGTGCAAACAAGTTGGCTGTTACATTCTAAATAGTCGAGATTCTCCTCCTAAAACAGCATCACAACACCTTGTCGTTACTGGTCATCATTATTACAATGCCGACAACATTTGGCGAGATCCTGTAGAAGAAATTCCAGGAGCAGATCATGTTCCAATTGACACGTACTCCTTTCGTGATTTTCCGCAAGGAGATATTCGCAGCGTAACTTTTAGCGCGTGTAATACCGTAACAAAACCAGAAGCAAAGACAGAGCCTTATTCTGGTTTTTCTATATTAGATGGTAAGTATAAGAATCTTGTTCAAATCCAAGGCTATAATGGTATAGCACCACTAATTGAACCTTTACCAAGGGTAATTGGTCAAGAAGAAATTTCTCAAAATCAATACAGTTGGAAGCGGCGAAATGAGCTTAACCCCTATACGGGCACTCGATCATGGTACGTGCGTCGCGACGATGGACAATGGGTGTGGACATCAAATAATAAAGAGTGTTATTCAGTTACAACTAGCTTTCCTACGTCTTGCACAACAACTCAAATTGCTAGCAAATGATTAAGTAGTCAAATTTTTTATCATAACCCCAAAAAACATGTGTTCTTAAAATGTATAAAAATAAAAAAATCTAACTTCTCTTAAACTCACCAGCAATATCAATAAGATCTACTTGACCCATTAAAATTGCACGGCAGCAGTATCTATCAAGTCCTAAAGAATCAAGAACTTTTTGTGAATTCTCAGCTTTCTCTAATCTTTCTTTATACTCTTCATAGAGGTGCCCAACAGGTTTTCCACAACTAAAGCAGCGAATAGGAATTATCATATTATTTGTTCACCTGTAGGATTTTTGTCTTTTAGCACGAGCTTTTGAATCGTTAGGCTTGCGCGTTTCTTTGCGTCTTATATCTGCAACTAGTAATAATCGATCATATTGATAAAAAGTAGGTTTTAATTTTGGATCATATTCAACAAGAGCTCTTGCGATTGCAAGACGGGCTGCGTCAGCTTGACCATTAACCCCTCCTCCCATTACATTGACTGTAATATCAACATTTTGAGCAAGTTCTTGTGCAAGTAAAATTGGTTCCATAACTCGCAGCTGAATAACTCTATCCTTATGATTACTAAGAGCAAGTCCATTTACCATAACTTTACCAGTTCCTTTTCGTAAGGTTGCGCGAGCAACTGCTCGTTTACGTTTTCCTTGAGAGTGAGTCGTGTCTTTCATGCTCTACCTCGAAGATGGTCACAGATTGTGCCAATTGTTGTATATTTAAGAGTAGGTAATTTTTTTGCTTCAGCTTTTGGAAGATTTAAAATCTCAAGTGATGCAAATTCTCCTGGAACTCCTTCATAACAAAGAATGCGCTTGTAAGCTTCTCTTCCTCTTGCAGCTTTAAAAGGAAGCATTCCACGAATTGATCGTCTCACCATTAATCTTGGAATTCTTGAATGTGTTTGTGATTTTAAAGGATATCCTTTTCTTAGTCTTTTTGTTTTAGCTCTCTCATAGGTATAATTCTTATTTCCTGAAATAACAATTTTTTCACAGTTAACAATACGAACTTCTTCTCCTAAGAGTGCATCTTTAGCAACTTGCGCAGCCAAGCGTCCTAAGATTAGACCTTCACCGTTGTAGATTTTCATCCTAAGATCCTCACATTTTTTCCTTGCGGATTTTTTGAAAGAAGTTGTCCAATTGATAACACTTCTCCTTTTGCTTGTACAATTTTCTTTTTAGCTTCATCGGAAAAACTAAGAGCTGCAACATTTACTTTTTTAGTAAGTGTTCCAACACTAAGAACTTTTCCTGGGATTAGAACTGTTTCACCATCTTTAGCATTTTGTTCAATTTTAAAAACATTAATCGTTCGTCTTTGTCTGGTTGGTTTTTCTATATCTTCCATAACTCTTTTCCAGAAAGGACTCTCTCTTGCTTTAAGTGATAACTGTGAAATCAATTCCAAAGTTTGAGGGTTTGTAGGACCGGTTCGTCTTGTCATGTGCTTAAATGAGTTTACTCATCTCCTCCACTTTTTCTTGTAAAATTTGGGCACTTTTAACAAGAATTTCTTTACAACTAAGATGACCCCAACTCTCTAGAGTAAAAATAACATTTGGTCCATATTCAAGAGTGATTGCATCATCAAGTTCTGCATAATAACTTACAAGATTACTTTCTAATACTTTTTCTTCGTCAACTTCAATTTTTTTCCCTTTTAATGTAAGAACACCATCAGGACAATTTTTAACAATCTCTTCTGGATTTTTAACAGCACCAACTTTTAAAACTGGTTCTTTTTTATAATGCGCCCAGCCAGGAGTCCACTTTGTATGTTCTCGTCCTGTACCTAACGTTGCAATCATTACGATATCAACTTTTTGCTTTGAGAGTAATTTAACAAGAGGCATTTTAGGATAAACAAAAGTACATTTAGGATCAGAACTTTGTGCATCTTCGGCATAGACGTATCCTTTTTTACTTACTTTAAGAGAAAGTTTAAGTTCACATTGCGCGCATCCAGCACCTTCACATTTACATTTACTCTTCTGAACATATCCTTTATAGTCAGTTTTGATTGGTGTTAAACCAAGACGTAGTGCAAACATTTCATCATAAAGAGCAGAACTGTTTTCAGTAAATTCAACATCTTCTACAGCAAGGGTTGGAACTTCTTCTAAAATTAATCTTCGCACGGTATTTGCAAATACTTCATCAGAGCCTTTCATTCGAAAAACAAGTTTGTTTTTCTTTCTCTCTTCTTTTACTTTTTCAAGTTTTAGTGCCATTCTTATACCCGACGTCCCCGTCTTCCTCCTTTCATTCTACATCCATCATGAGGTTCAGGTGTAACTTCTTCAATTTTTCCAATACGAAGACCACTTCTTGAAAGAGCACGAATGGCAGCTTGAGCCCCTGGACCTGTATTTTTTGGTCCATTGTGACCACCTTGAGCACGAACACGAATGTAAAGACCGCTAATTCCTTTTTCTTTACAAATTTCTGAAACTTTTTTGGCAGCGCCCATTGCAGCTGTAGGTGAACTCTCTAATCGGTCTGATTTTACCATTTGTCCACCACTAGAGCGAGCTAAAGTTTCTGTTCCTGTAATATCAGTAACAGTGATAATTGTATTATTATAACTAGAATAAATGTGAGCAATTCCCCAACGAATGTTTTGTGACATTCCTTGATTCATGTCAGATCTCTCTTCTCTTGGTCCTCTCATTGGTCTCATGCTTTTTCCTCAACTTTTTGTTCTTCATCTTTTTTTGCTTTGGCTTTTACTTTCTCAGCCTCTTCTTTAGCTTTTTTTGTTTCAATGGTTCTTTCAGGATGCTGAGCATTAGAGAGATTTGACTGCTCACGAAAGATAACTAATCCTTCTTCTTCAAGAGTTAAAAGATGAGTAGGAGATGTTATTTGTTTTTTACCAACTTCAATGTGTCTGTGGACTACAAATTGTCTTGCTTGCTTTTTAGTTCTAGCAAGGCCACGGCGAACAAGAACACTCGTAATTTGTCTTTCAAGAACATCTTTGTTTGTTAAAGAGAGAACATGATGAAGTTCAGAACCAATTCCAACAAGGCCTAACTTTTCTAACTTAGAGATAACTAGTTTTCTTTCAATGTCTGCTTGAGCAGTTTTAGTTGCAATAAGACGCTTTGCAATATCTTTGTATTTTTTAAGAAAAGAATTAACACGAGTAATTTCAAGTCTGTTTTTAAGAGCATATTCTTTACGTAGCTTTTTTTCTTCTGCAAGAACCTCACGTTGCCATGGATGGCGAGGAGGCTCATATTTCTTTTTGAATTTTTTTATATCTCCCATTCTCTATTTTTTCTCCTTTTTTGCAGGTGCTGCGTCTGCTCCTTTTGCTGGCGCTGCTCCAGGCTCAACTTTCTTCTTAACTACACCAACAACTTTACCTTTGTTCTTTCTAAAGTTAGATCTAGTGCGTTGACCACGAACAGGTTGGCCGCGAATATGACGAATTCCACGTAAGGTTTTGATTTTCTTTAATCGTTTAAGATCATTTTCTTGTGCAAATGTAAGATTTCCTGTAAGAAGATGTTTATCTTCACCAGTATCATAATCTTTTTTACGATTAAACATCCAAATTGGGATTCCTGCTTTTTGGGGATTGAGAATGATTTGATTTAAACGCTCAACTTCTTGCTCTGATAATTCACCTGTTTTTGCGTCCCGAGCAATTTTAGCAACAGAACATAAGGCGTTAGCAAAATTAATTCCAATTCCTTTAATATTGGTGAGAGCAAATTGAATTGATTTATTACCTGGTAAATCAACGTTTGCAATACGAATGATGTGTTTGAATGCTTTTTGTTCAACCATGTGATATATAGTCAGAATCAAAGCCCTAAAACGCTGTTAACTCGGACTTAGCTTATTGGAAAAGCAACCCATTTATAAAGGTTTGGGTAAGGGATAGGTTTTCCTCCTATTGTTCTTCTTTCCTTCTTTGCGCAGCATCTTTTTTCTTCTCTTCCTCATCTTCTTTCTCCTGCATATGCCGCTTCCACTTCAACAATGTGTAATTTGCAGGATTTTTGATTCTTCGACAAAAGTCATCAGGTTTACAAACCCCAATTCCTTTATAGTATGCTTCATGAGAACAATTGGGTGGTAGTCTCTCACCTGGTGTAAAATGAGCAAGCTGTCCTTTAATATATACTTCACGTAAGGGTTCTCTGTTTTTTTGTGTATTCCACTCATGGATAAACTTTTCAGTCTGCTCACGACTCCAGCCAACTTTTCCTAAAAAAGAGCTAAGACAAAAAAGCCCTCTTTTTTTCCCATCCTCAAGTCCTTGCAAAATCAATTTCATACAAGGAGGAAAAAAATCAGAAGATACAGGACTTGTTACACTAAAGTCTTGCTGCTTTGATTCTTTTTCTTCCTTTTCAACTTCTTGCTTGAATTCAAAATCCCATGCTTGAAGAAGTAAGCGTCTTGCGCTCTCCCCATGAACATCTCTTGGAAGAAAAGAAAAGGTTGGTGCTAATACTTTTTCAGGCCTTGCCATTTCTTTTTCAAATGAAAGAACATTTGAAGGATCAAGTGGTAAACTAACTAAGCCTGATTTTTCATGCAAACTGTAAGGCATGCGATACAAATGTCTTGATGAGAGAAGAACAGTATCAATTTCCAAAAAAGTATCAATTAAGAGTTTCCCTCGTTTATTTCCTGTATTATCATCAACATACATAAAGATTTCAGAAGATGATAATCCAACTTTATTAGCAATTTTTCCTAAATCATTTCCTTCAAATAATAAAATTCTTCGTGCAAGCTCTTCTTTAATATGCTCTTTTACATAGAGCGCAATTTTACGTGGCGCTTCAGGAAAAAGATCTTTAGTTGGAATTCCTCCTACCTGTTGAGGAAAAGCCTCAAAAGGAATTCCTAGATGAAATCCTTTGTTGCCTGAGAATTTACAAGAAATATCTTTTACTTCACAATATTCCAAAAATTTTACGATTAGATCTGCTGCAATTCTACTATATTCCATAACTTTGCAATCAATATCCAAAACCAAATCCCAACCGGTTCTAAGTTCATCTAATTCTTTTTTGGAAGAAGTACTGCTTAAACTCAAAGGATTACTCCAGCGCTCTTCACTTGCATGAAAAGAAGTTGTACCACGCAGCGCAAGTTCTAAAACATCACGTGGATAGACAAGAATATCTGGTCGTTTGCCAAAGCTTTCTTCATAGCGAACAGCAATTTCTTTGTTTTTAGCATGGGCAATGAGTACTTCTTGAATATCTTCTCTTTTGTAGAATTTAAGACAAGTACTTTTAGGAAGAGTCATAAAATATTAATGGAGAGCTGCTTTTATAATGATTTTGATAGTGAGAATGGTTTATAAAAAATAAACTATTAAATAGAGGAGAAAAAACTGCCCGCAGCCAACTTTAGTTAAGAAATCTTTACAAAGCACTAACTTCTTTTTCAAATTCTTCTGCTTTTTTCTTTAAGTTTGCCAAAGCTTCTTTAAGTGCTTTACGTGGTTCAATACTTTTGGTTTCAATTAGAAATTGTGGAATACCAATCAGAGGATGATCAATTCTATATGTTGCAATGCTAACTCCTTCAATTCGTTGTAATTCTGTTTTAAGAGCGTTACAAAAGGTATGTGTTTCTCCTTTTAGTTGAAAGACAAGTTTATTTTTTACTTCCTCAAGAACAATGAATTCCATTCTCTTCATTCTTTAAATGTTTATTTATAAATGTTACGCCTCAAGTAAGAGCATAAAGTTCTCTTCACATACCCACTGGTCAAGTCTTCAGATTTCTTATTAATGGCTTCTAGTCTAAATTTTAGATGAACGAAAAACATTTTATTAAGCAATGGGAAGTTTCCATTATAGAGTTAAACAATCAAGGCGCTCTATTGTATAAAGTATCACGAAGAATGCCTCAACTACACGTGGCAGAAACTAAATTGTTTGACTCCAAAGAAAAGGCTAAAGAACAATTTGAGGAATGGTTAAGATAAAAGACTTGAATACTTTTTCATTTTCTCTGAAAGTATTTTAACTAATTGAGGATTGTTGTGCTGATAAAGATCAGGAATGTCTAAAGAGAGGATACGCTTTTGCATGTAGAGTTTGGGAAACCTTCGCGCTATTTCACTTCGTTGTACATCTTCCATGACAATAACCGTATCAGCCCAATCTAACTGATTTTTAGTAACAGGTTTTTGATTGTAAAGACCAGCAGATTTGGTATTAAACATATCTTTAAAGAGATTTTCAGCAGTTTTACTTCTGTTTTTATTTTGGTTACAAACAAAAAGAACATTCATAATGAACTAAAAGAAAAATGATAATATAAATTTTACCAAAAAAGCCTTAGTCCTGATTGAACAACTGAAGAAAGTATTTTAAATAGACCACTAATCAGAGAAAGTTATGGCAAATCAAAAGATTGCATGGATAGCAAATAGTCTAGGTGAGATTGACGCTTTTGTTGATGTGATGGAAGAAAGAGGATTTAGAATAGCTTATCATAGTCATGCTATACCTGCAATTGAGGATTTGACAAAAGGAGAAAAATATTCTTTAGTTGTAATTAATCCAGATATTGCTCCAGGTGTAACTAGTACTGATCCTGTGATTGAAAGAGCAATGAAGCTTAGGGTAGGTGGTCACCCAGCTTACTGGGACGTTGCACTAAGAGTAGTTGAACTTACTCATGGTGGTGGATCAGTAAATAGAGATACACCTATCATTGTTGCAGGGACATATCATCCTATAACAAGCGTCTTATGGCCACACGCAAGAGCTATTTGTTTAGAAGTAGGCGCAGTTGATTATATCCACTTATCTGCTCCTCACTTTGATTTTGAAAGCTTTTATGGAAAATTAGAAAAACTTGCAAGAGGAAATTAGTTTCATCAAGTGCTAAATTCTTTTTAAAAAAGCCACTCCCGCACTAGACATTCTTACCAAATACATTTAAACCTTAAAATCATTATTCTTTCATGAAACTCTACAAAGTAAAGTATAAGGATATTGAGCAAATTCCTCACTTAACACTTAACAAAGAGTTCAAACAAGATTTTCAAGGCTCAGCACCAACCCCTTTTGTTGGACGTTCCGGATATCCTAACATCAACGTAGGAATATTAAGTCCTCAATTTATTGGCAATGTTGAAGAGTACGATTCTCCAAAACTATGGTCACTAAAAAAAACAGAAATTGGTACCATTGCAACTTTGCGATCAGAACTTGTCAATTCACGAAAATTAGCACATATCGATGATCCTAAAAAAACATCAACGTTCATTGATCTTTGTCAAGAAGTTGCGATGGCTAAAACTGCTGCAGAAGTTGAGATTGAGTTAATCAAAAAACTAAACCTCTCCTACCAACCTGAAAGAGAAATCATTCCCTTTGGTCCTACAAGCGAAATAAAAAAAGCACAGATTACAACCAATACTAAAATTGATCAACAGGTTGAAAAAGTTGTAAATGATACAGATCTTTTTGCTAAAGATGGTCTATTTAATTTATATCAAAAAGGTTTTGAAGAAAATACCTTATCAAAATTACTCAGTGTTGGAACTTTAGGTCTTAAGAATAACCGTAAATTGGTTCCAACTCGCTGGAGTATTACGGCAACTGATGACCAGCTAGGAAAAAATTTAATCAGTGAAATTAAAAAATTTTCATTCGCAGATTTTCAAGTTTATTTTGGAGGGGAGTGGGGAAACTATTATCTTATTATTCTTTTACCTGAGGTTTGGAGTTATGAATTATTTGAAACATATCTTAGTGAGAAAATAAATCCTTGGAGTAAATCTGGCTATGCCTATTCTACTGATTATGAAAGTTATGAGGGACGTAAAACTTATGCAGAGGAGTGTGCTGGAGGCTATTACGCACCACGTCTTGCCGTTCTTGAAAAATTAAAAGAGATGAAAAGGCAAGGGAGTATTCTTGTGATGCGCTTTATTACTGATGAATATAAATTGCCATTAGGTGTGTGGGTTTGTCGGCAAGCAACGCGCAAAGCTCTTTTAGAAAAACCAATTTCCTTTTCCTCTGAAGAGTTACTTCTATCCTATGTGAAAACACTTTTGCAAAAAAAGTTTAGTTTTAACGCTGATTTGTTACTTTCTCAAAGCAAAATTCTCAAAAATAAAAAGGTGCAGCACAAGTTATCTCACTTTATTTAAATAAATTTTTTTGTTTCTCTTTTGTAGTACGTGAATTATATTTTATATAAAAAATATTTTTAAAAATGTAAGCTAGTTTAGTTACAAAAATTAAATCTTTTAAGAAAAATAATCTTACCTATTCAATAATAAATTAATTTTACTTCTAAGTGAGAATGAACAAATTTTATAAAGGAATATTCTATTCATCAGTTCACGTTTTTTTTTTTAAGAAAAGAGGTGGCGTAAGATGACAAAAGACATTGATGTTGAGTTTGAGGAGTTTGTTCGTAAAAATCATAAAAAGCTAACCGATAATCAAAAAAAAATGTGTGAGAAAATGGGGATTAGTCTTCCCCAATAGTTTTTCTTTATTTTATCATAAATATTAAATAAGAGTGATTGTAAAACAGGTTATGCTTGGTTATTTAAGAAGAGCAATGGCAAGTTTAATGTCTCAACCACTTTTTGTAGAACTCTCTGATGTTGTAGAACAAATTGAAGCTGTGGCCTTTCCTGCGGTAGCTGAAGAAGAAAGAATGATATCTCCTCAAGGAAATGTAAATATTCTGCATGTAGGACGAAATATAGAAAAGCAAGCTATTGAACAAGGTACACATTATAAACCTCCCGAAGGATCAAAAAGATTTGAATTTGCAGTAAAAGCAAATGCTACGTATGTTGCGCAAGGCAACTTAAAATTACCTCAGCTTACTGATCAAATTTATAGATTTACCTTTGGTTTTCCTTCACATCTTAGAACAAGTAAGTATCAGGGTATCAGGTGGACGTTTTGTATAGAACAAGGTGAAACACTTTATTCAGCAGCTAATCCTCATACATCTCTTGCTATGCTTTTAGAAGCTACAGGTAAGATGAATAAAAGAATAGCGTCTCATAAAAGTTGCGATCTTGCAGATGAAATTGAAAAACATTTCTTAAAAGGCTCTCTTCAACCACAGAATGTGGATAAAATAAAACGCATTGAGCGTCTTCTTGAATATGCAAAAGAAGAAATAGGTTTAGAATATTTAGCTCAACTAAAAAGAGATGGTATTTCTTTTAGTAAAAAAATTGAACCTCGCACTTACACTTATGGTGTTAACGGAAATGCAATTAGTAGACCACGAGGAGTCCTTTAGTTCTCGAAAGATTTATCTATGTAAAAGCTTTCTTTTTCTTTGATGTCTAAGGTACTTCTCCTCATTTTAGATGGATGGGGAATACGTAAAAATAAAAAAGAAAATGCTATTGCAAAAGCAAGAACACCAACGCTTGATTCACTCAAAAAAAACTTTTCTAATACTACTCTTCATGCCTCAGGAGTCTCTGTTGGCCTTCCAGAAGGATTTATTGGTAATTCTGAGGTAGGACATTTAACAATTGGTGCTGGTCGAATAATTGAAAGTGATTTAGTTCGCATCAATAAAAAAATTACGAACGGTTCTTTTTTTCATGATAAAGCATTACTTGAAGCAATTCATCATTGTCAGAAATATAAAACAAAACTTCATCTTATGGGACTTTTAAGTGATGCAGGAGTTCACTCGCATATCGATCATCTTTTTGCTTTACTTAAACTTGCAAAAAAAAATAACCTCAAAGAAGTCTATCTTCATCTTTTTTTAGATGGACGTGACACTCCTCCTTATTCTGCTAAAAAATATCTCACACAACTTCTCAAAGAAACAAAAAGAATCGGTGTAGGAACAATTGCCACAATGATGGGTCGTTTCTATGCGATGGATCGTGATAATCGTTGGAATCGCGAGCACAAGGCGTATGATTGCATGGTAAATTGCATCGGAAGAAAAATCAATGATCCTTTCAGAGCACTGCAATATGCGTATGACCATCAAGAAAGTGATGAGTTTGTAAAACCTACAATTTTAACCAACAAATGTGTTGTTGAAGAACATGACTCAATTATTTTTTTCAATTTCAGATCCGATCGTGCACGTGAATTAACACGTGCCTTTGTATGGGGACAATTTCATGAATTTCAAAGAAAAAAAATTATCGATCTTAAATTTGTATGCCTTACACAATATGACTCACTTCTACACATTCCTGTAGCTTATCCCCCTTTTATTCCTCACAAGACTTTAGGCGAAATTATTTCTTTAGCAGGTTTGTCACAACTTCGTTTAGCTGAAACAGAAAAATGGGCACATGTTACTTATTTTTTCAATGGATTATGTGAATGTGTCTTTCCACATGAAAAAAGAATTCATATCAGGAGTCGAAAGGTTCTAACCTATGATAAAACTCCTGCAATGAAGGCTGTACAAATTACAAATACTCTTCTAAAACACAAAAATGATTTTAGTTTTTTTGTTGTAAATTTTCCTAATGCAGATATGGTTGGTCATACTGGAAAAATTAATGCTGTAAAAAAGGCAGTTGAAGTTATTGATTCTCAAATTAAAAGAATTGTTAAAGAATTTGATGGGACTATTTGTATAACTGCAGATCATGGCAATTGCGAGGATATGACTTCTTTACATAAAACATCTCATACTACAAATCCTGTTCCTTTTATTCTTATTGATTCTAAAAAAAGAAAATTAAAATCTTCTGGTGGTCTTTGTGATGTTGCACCAACAATTTTAGATCTATTAGAAATTACAAAACCAAAAGAGATGAGTGGTAAAAGTTTAATTATAAAAAAAATAAAATAATTAGTGAGAAGTTAGGTTAACTCTTAATCATCGTTTGTAATTTTCTTTTTGTTTTTTGTACAGAATGAAAGAATTCTTCTGTTTTTTTGTACTGTTCAATTTCTTTAGTAATCTTCTCAAGCTCTTTTAATCCTTTTTCCGTGAAGCGAATCATCTTTTGATCATATTCAATTAATTTTTTTCCTTCAAGCGTTTCTAAATTTTTGTAGACGGCTCTCTCTTGCTTAGAGATAACTTTTGAGTTTAGAAGCAATTCAATAAATGTAATTTTTGAAGTTTCAAGCAACAAGGGCTTTTCAACAAGTGGTTGATTGAGTGCGTGATAAAACTGTCCTAAGGAAAACAAAATTAAACGCTGAACACGAGTAAGAGTCATAATAGAGATCAGAGTTTTAGAACTTTAAAAGAGTTACCTTCTAAAAATGAAGAATAGGATTAAAATATTTATACTAAAAATAACTTTGCACAACAAATGTCAGATTTAGGTCTTCTCTTTAGAAGAAAGTATAACTCTTATTTTATTCACAAACCAGAAACACTTAAAAACCTCCTTACTATTTCTGCTAAAAAAAGGTGATATCATGAAAGTTGTTCTCTATAAAAAACCTAAGAACGTACGTATTATCGAAGGTTTTCCAGGATTTGGTCTCATTGGTACTATTGCAACAGAATATCTTATGGAGCATTTAGAAACTGAAAAAATCGGAGTTATTGAAACACCTGAAGCTGCCCCAATGATTGCCATTCATCAAAATAAAGTAATTGAACCAATTTCTCTTCATTATAACAAAAAACACAACTTAGTATTTGTTCATGCAATTAACATTGGAAAAGAATTAGCGTGGCTTGTTGCTGAAGCTGTTCTTGATGTTGCAAAGCAGCTTAGTGCTAAAGAAATAATTTCTCTTGAAGGCGTTGGATCTCCATCTAATGAAGATGAGCGAGTATTTTATTTTGCAGGTAATGGTGTTGCAATTCCTCAAAGTTTAGCTAATGCTGCAAGTCCTCTTATGGAAGGAATAATTATTGGTGTTACAGGTGCTCTTTTAGCAAAAGATCATGAGATTCCTCACGTTGCTCTTTTTGCAGAAGCAAAATCAGGAATTCCAGATAGTAAAGCTGCAGCTCATATTCTAGGAGCACTAGGCGCTTACGCTAATCTTAAAATAGATCCAAATCCACTGCTCAAGCAAGCTCAACTATTTGAGAAAAAGCTCAAAACCATTATGCAACAAGGTGCTGAAGCAGAAAAGACCCAAGAAGAAAAACAGCTTAGTTATGTTGGGTGATTATGAATGTCTTATACAGGTATAGGTTATTACAAAGATGATCCTCTAGTACTTATAACAAGACTGACAAGGATTTCTTTAGGACACGAAAAATCGCTCATTGCCCAACTTGCTTTGCAATACAAATATGTAAGTGAACTTCTTGCTGATTTAAGAAAGATAATGGTAGATAAAAAATTAAATGATGAACAAAAGCATTTGAGCCATGCCGCAACTGTATTAGAGTATTTACGTCGTACAACAAATAAAGCCTATCATGAAGAACAGGAAGAAATAAGAGAATTAAAAGATATGGATAAATATATCCATGACACTGAAACATTTGAGCAGATAAGAGTAATTATACAAAAATTACTCTCTGAGCTAGGAGACATTGATATAAGTCTCAAGCAACTTTTAGATTTTTTAAGTACTAGTTTTATTCATCGCATTGGTGCTTCCTCTGCAGCAGAATATTACACTCAAAACATGAAAAGTTTTCGAGATCATCTTTCACAGAAAACAGATATTCCACCTGGTCCTGAACTTACAGCTTACGTTAAGCATACGGAAGCAATTTTATTACACTATCAAGCATGGTTACAAAAAGCAATAGGAACAGTACGCGCTTTAATGAGTAATACTGCAAAACTGAGTGCTATTATTACTGCGATGAAAAGAGAACACAGACCTACTTCTCTTTTTATGCGTGATGTAATGCCTTCTTAAATTTTTGCGGGCAATCTCTTTTCTTTGTTTTATACTTTATGTTTTTTCTAGTCTTAGAATTCTATCAAAAACTAAATATTTTAGTTTATGAATATTTAATCACAAATCAAAACATAGTAAATCATAATTCTAAAACATTTAATCAATTATTAAATTAAACGGACCATGATGTTTTAATCTTAAATTGAAATTTTAAGAACTAACCAAATACATTTCCAACTTTCTTCTTTAACTCATCATCCATTTCAAAAATACTCTTGGTTCCATACAAATCCATTGTCGTCTTATAGGATAAATGACCTAAAACTTTCTGAATAACTTCTAAACTAAGGCCACGATCCTTCAAAATTCGCGCGCAACTATGTCTTAATATATGTGGATTAATATTCTTCAATTCGGGGATAGGGTTATGCAATTGAGCAAGACTACCTGCTTTTGCAACAATTCGATTAATCTCCGTAGTTGAGATATGCTGTTGATTATTAAGGCTTGAAACCGCAGGAAAGAGGTATCCTTGCTTTTTATTTTCTAAGACGTATTGAATGTAGATTTTGAGATCTTCAACAAGCTGGTCAGCAAAAATCGTGGCTAGACGATCAATATTTTTCTTACCCAAGATACGAATCTTATTTGTTATAAAGTCTATATCTTCAATACGAATCTTAGCTAACTCAAAACGACGAAGACCACAATAGGCAAGAAGTTTAATAATTACTTTGTCTCGCAATTTTTCAGCGTGACGAATCAAAATTCGTATTTGTTCTTCAGTTAGATGAAATTGACTGCGCGAATGTCCTTTTTTGATAACTTGCTCAGACATAGGGCTAGAAAATGTAACAGTTTATTTAAAGCTTACGTTTTCGGCTATTTTTATTACATTTTACGTAACGTTCTGTATAAAGTGTGACATAATGCGAATTAGGCTTAGTTTTGATAAAAATGCCTAGTTAAGAAAGAAAAGATGAGTAGTTATTACTAATAGAAAATTCAAACGATGACAAAAAATTGTAGGCCTAAACAATTTAATCTTCTTTGAAATATTTTAGAGAAGAAAATATGGCAAAAAATTTTATTAATCCCTCTACTTTTTCAAAAACGATGACAAGACAAAGAATTGTTGCATTAATCATTGAAGATAAGAAAATTCTTCTTGTAAAAGATCCACGTGTTACCTTCTTTAGTATGCCTGGTGGCGGCGTTGAAAAAGATGAAAGTTATCTTAATACCTTACAAAGGGAGTTAAAAGAAGAATTAGGTGTTGATATAATCCAAGCAGAGCCTTATTTTTCTTTTGAATTATTTAACGATGCATATAAAGTTCCTCAAACAGATATAGTTTACAAGGTGATTGTCAAAGGAGCACCAAAACCCTCAGCAGAAGTTACTGAATTGGGCTGGTTTAGTAAAGATGCGATACAAAGTAAGAAAATTGAAGTGCCAAAAGAATTTTTGCAACAATGTTTTCCTAAACTAATAAATGATAAATTACTTTAGTAAACAATTTGAGTATTAACTAAAAGTTATAAGATCTTAAGTTATTATTCCTTGTTAAATTATTTAGATCTCAAAAGATAAATAATTTCACTTTGAGTTGAATTATTCAAACCTACATTATTTTATCTCAGCTTAAATCATTTAGAAATGATTTATTCTAACTAAACATTTAAATATCTCTTTAGTTCTAATTAGTTTTTATGGAAATTCGCAAAGTTCAACACACCGCCGATATGTTTTATCTCTATTTACCAACAAAGTGGTGTAAACAATTTAAGATAACTCCTAACTCCAAAGTAGGACTTTTTAGTTTTGCGGATGGATCTTTGGGAATTTCTCCTCAAACCGTTGAGCAAAAAAAAAAGCATGTTGTTTTTCGTGTTCATGGTGAAGATTCACAAACCTTGCTCAAACTTCTTGTCGCAGCATATATTAGCCCTGCAACTTCATTTAAAATAACGCTTGATCATCAAATTGATTTTACAAAAGTTCTTGCGCAAAAAAATCTTTTAAGTTTAGAGCTTGTTGAAATCGATGGTAATCAAATTACCTGTGAATCATCAGTGCAAGTAAATGATGCACTCTCACTTCTTACTACAATGCTAAGAAAAATTCGTAACATGCTTTTAGTTTTTAGTAAAGGGACTCATCAAGAATTAATTGAGCGTTATGAAGAGGAGATTGACCGCAGCAAACTACTCATTGAAAAATCAGTTATTACCTCATTAGCAAATCCAATTGATTCTCCTTACAGTTCTTTAGAGTTACATTTTATTTCTCTTATTTCAAAAGAATTAGAGCGCTTAGTTGATCATCTTATAACACTGCACAATCTTGAAAAACAATTTGTTGAATCATTATCAAAAGTATTAGATTTTTTACAAGAATTACTTAAAGATAAATGTAGTTCCTATCAAAAGACCTTAGATTTCTTAGACCTTACTCACAAAATGCAAGCAGTTGAAGTAAAAGATATTACAACTTATTCTAAACGTCGTGTAGTACGCGCGCTTAATGCGATTTCTGAAGCTGTGATTGATTGGTCGGTTGTAAAAGAAATTGAAAAAGAAGGAAAGTAAAATTTATTCTTCTTAAAAAAATTTAAAAATACTTGTTCCTAAAAAATTAAAATGAGTGACCTCTATCAATTAGTACAAGATGAACGTCAAAGATTGCGAAAACTAGAAGATGGAGTAGTAGTTGCTTCTTTAAATGATCATGAAGTAGAATGCTATTTTAGAGCCCTTGTAGCAGATAGCTGCCATTCTTTTGAATCTCCTAAAATAACAAGAGATCTAAAACGCTCACGACTTATTCCACCGTTTCTCAGTCCTCCATTTGAACGTTCGGCAATTGAATATGCACGAGAAATTTTGGATAAATTAGGCGAGTCAAGAAAGCCTCAATTAGCAAGTAGTCCTTTTCTTCTAGAGGTATTAACTCCTGCTTTTTATGGTTATGTTGATGCAGTTGGAAAAAGTGTTTTTATCACATCGTCTCAGCAAGTTAAAAGAACAAAAGTAGTAGATGAACTTTTAGAAAGGTCGCACCCCAAACTTAAATCTACACGTGATCTTGAATTTGAAGAATTGTTTGTAACTAAAGCAGAACACTTACTGCGGGTTGCAAAGTATGGCCCTGACTTGTTTGAAATTGAAGGAAAAGTTGATGTTAACCGAGCAATAAGAGCATACTTTAGAGAAGTTGCACATCATATCAAAAAAAATGTAAGAAGAACTGAGGCAACGGCAAAATTTTCTCATAAACAAGATGGTGAACCATATCTTCCTTCCCATTTTCGTAATGGTCAATTCGAGCGTTGTGTTTACGAAGAAACTAAGGCTCTTGTCGCAGATTTGAGAACATATGTTCTTCTAAAGCAACCAGAATTTACTAAAGATGACAAAGCGCCTTCTTTTCATCCAGGAATTCTTAGTTGCGCAGAGTTTTTGTTATACGCACAATATTTTCTGAAAGAGGAAGGAAGTTTTTTTCAAGTTGCAACCTCAAAAGAAATTGCAGATATATTACATGACACAGATAAAAAAATAGTGCGAAAAGAGAAGCAGTATGGGTTGTACTTACCAATTCCTGATAAGTATGATAGCTTTGATTCAATGGTTGATTTTTGTCGATGGCGCTCTGAGGGAAAAAAGTATCTTCCCCTAGTTGAAACTAAAGGAACAACTTGCGTCGACATGCCTAGAGACCTAATTAGACTACTTAGATCACACTTATAAAAGAAGACCTTTGCAAAACACTCTCCATGAACGATATTGAACAGGTCCTTGAAGCTGAACAAAAAGCAAAAGAAAGTGTTGAAAAAGCACATCTTAAAGCTCAAGAAATTCTAACTACAGCACGAAATGATGCTTTAGTTCATTTAGAAAAGCAAAAAGAGCACATTGATCTTGAGAACGCTAAAGTTTTGGTAAAAAAAACACAAGAAATAACCAAAGAAAAAGAAGAAATTCTTGAAAGTTCGCAAAAAGAAGTACAACTCTTAGAGAAAAAAGGAGAAAAAAATCAAGCAAAAGCAGTAAACTTTCTAGTAGAACAAGTTTTCTTATATCCTAAACGACCATGAAGCATCCTCAATCAATGGTTAAATGTAGAATTATTGCTCCTAAAATAAAACAATCTTTAGTAATTAATACTTTGTTTGAACTAAATATTTTTCATGTGACCTCTCACAAAAAAGGAGAGCAAAATCTAGATATAGGAGAGCCATTTGCAACAACTGAAGAGCTCTCAATACTTTTACATAAAGCACGCAGTATTTTGTCACATTACCCTCAAGTTCTGGCAAAAAAAGTACCATTGTTAGGCACAAAAAATTATTCTTCTTTGAAAAAAATAATTGAAAAAAATCATGATGATTTTTTAGCAATAACAGAGCAATTAACTAAAAGAAAAGAAGAACTAGAAAAAATTAATGAGCAAGTTAGTCAAGTAGAAGAAATACAAAAATTTGCAATCAACACCAAAGCTTTGCAAAATTCGAACACCTTATCGTATCAATTTGGAAGATTGGAAAATGCAACAAAACATCTCCCATCTCTTAAAAATCAGTTTCCAAATGGAAGTGTTCTTCATAAAGAGGATCTTGTTCTACTCGTTGTTCCAAAAGCTGATGAGCAAAAATTAATATCTTTACTTAAAAGTCATCCTTTTACTTCACAACCTCTCGTAGCCTATGAAAAAAAAGAGTATCTTAATCTTAAAAAAAACAAAGAAATTCTTCTATCAAAAATTACACTTCTTTCAAAAAAGAAAAAAAATCTCGAAACACAATTATCTTTACTCAAAGGATTTGAAGAACAATTATCAATTGAAGTTTGCAAACAAGAATTGCCTTTGCAATTTGCCATAACAGAGAAAACATTTGTTGCGCAAGGATGGATTCCTCAAAACGACGCTCTTAAAATAAAAGAAACTTTAGAAAAAACAACACAAGGAATTGTTCATGTAGACATTTCTAATCCAACAGACCACGATGAGCCACCAATTAAACTTGCAAATCGCAAATTAGTAACGCCTTTTGAATTTTTTTTACGTTTATACAATCTTCCTAAATATCATGAAATCGATCCTACTTCAATTATGTTCATTACTTTCCCTCTCTTTTTTGGATTCATGTTAGGTGATGTTGGATATGGGCTTGTTTTAACTTTACTTTTCTTCTTTCTTAAAAGAAAAATTCCACAAGGAAAAGAATTATTCTCAATCCTTCTTTTTGCTTCAATTGTTTCCATGGGATTTGGTTTTGTCTTTGGAGAATTTTTTGGTTTTGAGTATCTTAGTTATGAAACAGGTAAATCACTTTGTGATTCAACTAATATTTGTTTTCACAAAACACTTTTTGAACATCATGGAGAAAAAACAATTATCTATGAGTTTCCTCATCTATTAAGTAGAACACACGCCCAAACTTCCGTTTTAGGTTACAACTTATTATCAGTTCTTGTTGTTGGTGCAATTGTAGGATTTATTCATCTTAATTTAGGTTTTCTGTTAGGGTTTTTTAACGAGTTTCATCATCACGGATTTTTCCACGCTCTTGCTGCAAAAGGAAGTTGGATTATAATCGAAGTTGGAATAATTCTTGCAATTTTATCATCTTTAAATATGTTAATTCCTCTGATGCTTTGGGTTGGTCTTGCAGTTGCCTTTTTAGGTTTAATTCTTCTAGGTGTTGGAGAGGGTGTACAAGGACTCGTTGAGCTTCCAGCACTTATTTCTAACACTCTAAGCTACATGCGTTTAGGCGCAGTAGGACTTGCAAGTGTTGGTTTAGCAATTGTTGTGAATGAAAATTTAGGATTACCCTTAATTGAAAAAGGAGGGATTTTTATCCTCTTAGGAATTATTGTTATGATCTTAGGACATGGAATCAATCTTGCTTTAGGTGTAATTGGTCCTTTTCTTCACGCAGTTCGTCTTCATTACGTTGAATTTTTCTCCAAATTTTTTCATGGAGGAGGGATTGAATACAATCCTTTTGGTAAAGATACAGTAAACAAGAAATCGGAGGCATAAAATATGGCAACAGATGCAGGGTTAATTGCAATTGGCGCAAGTATCGCAATTAGTGTAAGTGCGATTGCTGCCGCATGGGCAGAAAAATCGATTGGTACCGCAGCAATTGGTGCAATGGCTGAGAAAGAGAGTCTTTTTGGAAAAGGGTTAATCTTAACCGTTATTCCTGAAACGATTGTTATCTTTGGTCTTGTCGCATCAATTTTGATAATTGGACTTGCAGGATAAGTCTTTGTGAGGAGAAGAAATGGGACTTGAAAGTGTTAAAAAAGAACTCTTAAAGACAGCTGAACTTGAAGCAAAACAAATTGTGCAAGATGCACAAAAAGAAGCAGCGGCTCTAAAGAAAAAAACAGACGAGCAGATCAGTGAATATGAAAAAATGTCTAAGCTTGATCTTAAACGAATCATTGAAGAAATGAAACGTAAAGAAATAGCTTCTGTTCATCTTGAAAAGCAGAGTTTAGTTCGTAATGCTCGAAAAAAAATGCTTCAAGAAGTCTTTGACACAACTCTTAAAACACTTCACAGCTCACCTTCTGCTGAGAAAAAGAGATTACTTGAGATGCTTCTTGCAAGAGCACAAAAAGAAATTGATGTAGCACAAGTAATGCTTAGTAAAGAAGATTTTGATCTTCTTAAAAATAAATCTGTAAAAATGAAACCTTCTGAAATTGAAGGTGGTCTTGTTGCAGAAACAAAAGATGAGAAAATTTCTGTAAATCTTAGTTTTGAAGCAATACTAGGACAACTTCGTGAAGAGTTAGCAATGAAAGTACAAGAGGTGCTTTTTGGTCATGAGTAAGTTGTACGTACACTTTAATCCCTACACCTATGCAAGGGTTTCTGTAATGAAATCAACTCTTCTAAAAAAAGAAGATTATGATCGAATTATGAAAATGGGATTTACTGAAGCACTTAATTTTCTTGCACAGCACTCATACAAAACACTTGAAAGATTTAATACAAATGCTCAAAATTTTACTCAGCTAGAGCATCTTTTTGCACAAGCGCTTATTGAGAAAATGGAAAAGCTTCTAAGGATTTGTGATCCGATGATGCAAAAAGTAATCACCTCATATCTTTTTCGTTTTGAAATTGAAAATCTTAAAATTATTCTAAGAAGTAAAGCAAGTAAGCTTGAGGAAAGTTTTGTTGAACAGCTCTTCTACCCTTTTTATTCTCGCTTTTCAAGAGCTTATCTTAAAGAATTATATTTAGAGTCAAACTTAACTGAGATGATTAAAAAAATCGAATTTTTAAGTAAAGATGAGAAAAAAAAATCTACGCTTCTTGAAATTGAACAGATTCTTGATCGTTATTATGATTCTTATCTTTATGATTTTGCTAAATCACTTAAAGGACAGGGTAAAAAATTGGCAAATTTTCTTTTTGCTGAAATTGAAACAACGAATCTTAAAAGAATTCTTCAAATTCGTTTTGCTTACAACTTAGATCCACTTCCCTATCTTGTTCATCCAACTCCTTTTGTTGAAAAAGCTTCTCAAAAAACAACGATCAATGAATTTTTGAAACTTTTATCTAAAGAGAGAAAAATTAGTTTATCAGATGCACAAAAACAAAACATCGAACAAATTGAACTTTTTTTAGAACGTGAACTTTTAAAAGTTCAATCTAAGCTTATTGTTGAAAATATGCTAGATGCTCACTACATTGTGAGTTATTTTCTTATGCTTGAGCGAGAAGTGAAAAACCTTCTTATCATTCTTAAAGCAAAACTATTTCATCTATCAGATGAAAAAATTGAACCCCACTTGGTGATAGGAAAGTGATTAGAAAATGAAGAATATCGCCGTTGTTGGAACAGGGGAGTTTACTTTAGGATTTAAACTTGCGGGAATTAACGAAGTTGTCATCATTGAAGAAAACGATGAAAAAACAATCAAAAGTTTTCTTGGAAGAAGCGACCTTGGAATTGTTATTGTTGATGAAAAAGTTATGGAAAAGCTATCCCCTCTTCTTCATCAAGATATCATTCAATCTCTCCAACCAGTTTTTGTAGTTTTGTCAGTCTCAGGGAAAGAAGATGGCCTTCGTGAAATGATCATGCAATCAATTGGCGTTGATTTACTCAAAGAATAAGGTGAAACTTATGGAAAAGAAAGAATTAGGAAAATTATTTCGAATTGCAGGACCTGTTGTCGTTGCTCAAGGACTTACCGCTCGTATGTACGATGTAGTTCGCGTAGGTAAAGAGCGATTAATGGGAGAAGTTATTCGTATCGAAGGAGAAAACACAACGATTCAAGTCTATGAAGATACCTCTGATGTTGCTCCAGGAGATAGCGTTGAAAATACACAAGAGCCACTCTCCGTTGAATTAGGGCCTGGACTTTTGAGTTCTATTTATGATGGTATTCAAAGACCTCTTCCTGTATTACAAGAACAGATGGGTGATTTTATTTTTCGAGGAGTTAACGCGCCTGGTCTTGATCATAAGAAAAAATGGAAATTTAAAGCTATCAAAAAGAAAGGAGATAGAGTTGAGGCAGGAGAAGTACTAGGAGAGGTTGCTGAAACAAAAACATTCATTCATCGTATCTTAGTTCCAACTGGTTTAAGTGGAGAAATTGTCTCAATTCAGAGTGGAGATTTTACAATTGATGAGCCTATCTGTATTTTAACTGGAAATAAAAAAATTACGATGATGCAACGCTGGCCAGTACGAGTACCAAGGCCTTATGCTAAAAAACTTGCACCATCCTCTCCACTTCTTACAGGTCAGAGAGTCTTTGATATTTTCTTTCCTCTAGCAAAAGGCGGAACTGCAGCAATTCCAGGACCCTTTGGTGCAGGAAAAACTGTTTCACAGCAACAACTGGCTAAATGGTGTGATGCTGATATTATTGTTTACGTTGGTTGTGGTGAGCGTGGAAATGAAATGACAGAAGTTCTAACAGAGTTTCCTCACTTGAAAGATCCTCGTTCTGGCGGTCCTTTAATGGATAGAACTGTGTTAATTGCAAATACTTCTAACATGCCGGTTGCGGCAAGAGAGGCTAGTGTTTATACCGGAGTTACAATCGCTGAATATTTTAGAGATATGGGATATCATGTAGCCATGATGGCAGATTCTACAAGTCGTTGGGCTGAAGCTATGAGAGAAATTTCATCGCGCCTTGAGGAAATGCCAGGAGAAGAAGGGTATCCTGCGTATCTTGCAACAAGACTTGCTGAGTTTTATGAGCGAGCAGGAATGGTTATCTCTTCTGGAGCTAAAAAGGAAGGTTCAGTAACACTTATTGGCGCAGTTTCACCTCCAGGAGGAGATTTTTCAGAGCCTGTTACACAAAATACCTTGAGGGTAACTAAAGCGTTTTGGGCACTTGATGCTAAGCTTGCACAGCGAAGACACTTTCCTTCGATCAATTGGCTTACTAGTTATTCTTTGTATGTAAATATTCTTGAACCTTGGTTTGCTAAAAGTGTTGCAACTGATTGGCGTTTCTTAACAACAAAACTTCTGAGTATTTTGCAAGAAGAAGAAAAGTTGCTTGAAATTGTACAGCTAGTTGGATCAGATTCTCTTCCTGAAAAACAACAAGTAACATTAGAGGTTGCAAGACTTATTCGTGAATTTATCTTACAGCAAAACGCTTACCATGAAGTTGATACATATTGTGAATCAAAGAAAAGTTATCTTTTGATGAAAACAATTGTCTTGTATGCCGATCTTGCACAAGCAGCTCTTGAGAGTAAAACTGTACGTGCTCAAGATGTTTTAGCTATTAAAGCAAAGGATCGTATTGGAGAGGCAAAGTTTGAGAAAAATTACGAAAAACTTCTCAAAGTAATCCATGATGAAATGGAAAAAGAATTCAAAGCACTTGCTAGGTGATTATCACATGAAAGAATATAAGACAATTAAAAGTATTGCAGGACCACTCATTTTTGTTGAGAAAACTGAGCCTATTGGCTATGGAACACAAGTTAAAATAACTTTAAGTTCTGGCGAAATTAAAACAGGACAAGTACTAGATACTTCAGAAGATCTTGTTGTTGTTCAAATTTTTGAAGGAACAAGCGGAATTAGTCGTGATGCTAAAGTTAAATTTCTCAATGAGACAATGAAACTTAGTGTATCAGATGAAATGTTAGGACGTGTTTTTAGCGGTTCAGGAAAACCAATTGATGGCGGAGAAGAAATAACTGCACAAAAACGTCTTGATATTAATGGAGCTGCAATTAATCCATATGCGAGAGCATCACCATCTGATTTTATTCAAACAGGAGTTAGCACAATTGATGTAACTAATACACTTGTACGCGGACAAAAGCTTCCAATTTTTTCAGGTTCAGGACTTCCTCACAACGAACTTGCTTTGCAAATTGCAAGACAAGCAAAAGTTGTTGGAAAAAGTGAAAAATTTATTGTTGTTTTTGCAGCAATGGGAATTACGAATGAAGAAGCACAATATTTCATGAAAGACTTTGAAGAAACAGGTGCCTTATCAAGAAGCATTGTTTTTCTTAATTTAGCAGATGATCCTGCGGTTGAAAGATTAGTAACACCAAGAGTTGCTCTTACCGCAGCAGAATATTTTGCATATGAGAAAGATGCTCACGTTCTGGTTATTTTAACCGATATGACAAACTATTGTGAATCATTACGAGAAATTGGTGCAGCACGTGAAGAAGTTCCAGGTCGTCGAGGATATCCAGGATACATGTACACTGATTTAGCAATGCTTTATGAGCGTGCAGGAATGATTAGAGGAAGAAAAGGATCTGTAACCCAAATTCCTATTCTTACTATGGTAGGTGATGATATAACTCATCCAATTCCTGATTTGACAGGATACATAACAGAAGGTCAAATTGTTTTAAGTCGGGAGTTGCATCGTAAAAACATCTATCCCTCAGTTAACGTTTTGCCATCCCTTTCTCGTCTGATGAATATGGGAATTGGTGGACAAAAAACAAGAGATGACCACAAACAAGTATCTGATCAGCTTTACGCAAACTATGCTGAAGGTGTTGATTTACGTGGACTGGTTGCCATTGTTGGTGAAGAAGCACTTAATGAACGCGATCGCTTACTTCTCAATTTTGCAAAAGATTTTGAAGAATTGATTGTTAGACAAAAACGAGATGAGGATCGCAGTATTGCTCAATCTTTAGATTTAGGATGGAGTTTACTTCGTAAAATGCCTGAACGCATGCTAACAAGAATTAGTCCTGAGCTTAAGAAAAAATACTATAACGCATGAAACTTGACATCAAACCTACAAGAAGTGAACTGCTCAAATTAAAAAAGCAAATAAAACTTGCAAAATCAGGGCATTCTCTTCTTAAGAAGAAAAGAGACGGACTCATTTTAGAATTTTTTGAGCTGCTTAAGAAAGCACGCTCTGTTCGCTCTCAATTAACTATCTCTTATCAAAAAGCAGTAGAAGAGTTAACGATGGCAAGAGTAGTTTATTCTGATTTAAGACTTGAAGCTTTAGCTTTAGCAGTTGAGAAAATGCCCGGTATCTCTCTTGAGACACGAAATATTATGGGAGTTAAAGTTCCTAAGATTAATGCTCAAGCAATCCAAAAAGAGGCTTTAAAGAGAGGATATGGAGTTACAGCATCAACCACTTTAATTGATAATGCTATTTTAGCTTATGAGAAAGTTGTTGAAAATATTATTAAAGTTGCTGAAGCTGAAACAGCAATGAAAAGATTACTTTCTGAAATTGAGAAAACTAAAAGAAGAGTAAATGCACTTGAGTTTAATCGAATTCCAGCAATGGATGAGACTAAAAAATTCATTAGTTTACGACTAGAAGAGATGGAGCGCGAGAACGTCTTTAGACTTAAAAGAATTAAAACAAAATGATGTCTGTTAAGAAGTTAATGATTATTCGATTTTGTTTATTTGCTATAAATATATTACTTATTTTTGGAATGCTTGTGTATATTTTTGTGTGGTATAAGGGAAGAGTGTAAAAGAATTGCCTGCAGAAGAAGACATAAAAAAATTAGAAAAATATACTAAAAAAATATTAAAAAAATTATTAGCTTAAGTAGACAATCAAGAAGGTTTTAATAACCTTTAAATACCCTCAAAAGATACTTCTTTTATGCCTTACAAGGAGTCTTCTTGGGATCTTTCCCAAATCAAACCTAAAAGTATCGAGGTAACTCTTAAAGAAATTGAACAAAAAGTTAACGCTTTTGAAAAAAATAAAAAGGATTTAACAAACACAATTTCATCCAACACTTTTCTTAAAATCATCAAACAATTAGAAGAAATTAGAGAAAAATCAGACTGTTTAGCTGTGTATACACACCTTCGTTTCTGTGAAGATTCAACGAATCAAAAAGCAGTGGCTGCGATGTCAAAAGTTGAACTCTCCCTTACCAATCTTAACAATCGTCTTATCTTCTTTAGTCTTTGGTTTAAAAAATTAAATGAGAAAAAAGCTCAAGAGTTAATTCACAAATCAAAAGAGTATCATTATTATTTTGAAAGGCTAAGAAAAACTGCTCCATATACCTTATCTGAGCAAGAAGAAAAAATTATCAATCTTAAAGATGGAACAGGTGTTTCTGCGCTTAATACGATTTACAATCTTACAACTTCTAATTTTGTTTATTTGTTTCAAGGTAAAAAAAGAACGCAAGAAGAAATGGTAACCTATGTACGCTCTTCATCTTCTAAAATAAGAAAAGAAGCCTATCAAGCAATTCTAAAACCATACAAAGAAAATAAAGATGTTTTAGGTGAGATTTACAAAAATATTGTAAATGATTGGTATCAAGAAAATATTCTCTTACGAAAACATACCTCTCCAATTGGTGTTCGTAATACTCTCAACGATCTTCCGAATAAAGCTGTATCAGCACTTTTAAGAGTTTGTCAAAAAAATGAACCTCTTTTTCATGAGTTTTTTGATCTTAAAAGAAAAGCTTTGGGCTTAGCAAAACTTACACGTTATGATATCTATGCGCCTCTCAAAGAAGAAAAAGAAGTAATTTTATATGATGAAGCAATTAAAATTATTTTAGAAACCTTTGAAGATTTTTCTTCAGAGTTTAAAGAATCTGTGCTTAAAATCATTGAGCAAAAGCATATTCACAGTCTTGTACAAAAAGGTAAACGCTCTGGCGCTTTTTGTTGCGGTGCTTCAACTAAACTTGTTCCCTATGTTCTTTTAAGTTATACTAAAAAATTTCGTGATGTCTCAACACTTGCTCATGAATTAGGTCATGGTGTGCATCATGTTCTCTCATCGGTTCAAACTGAATTTACCAACGATGCTTGTCTTCCTCTTGCAGAAACTGCCTCTATTTTTAGTGAAATGCTCTTATCAGAAAAAATGATTAAGAAAGATCCTAAGATTGCCAAAACCATGCTTTTTACAAAGCTTGATGATCTCTATGCTTCAATTATTAGACAAGCAGGTTTTGTACGTTTTGAAATTAAAGCTCATCAATTGTTTCAAGAAGGAAAAACTATTGATGAAGTAAGCAAAATATATCTAGAAGATTTACGTAAACAATTGGGTCCTAAAATTGAAATTGATCCTTTGTATGCATATGAGTGGACGTATATTCCTCACATTTATCATAGTCCTTTCTATTGCTATTCTTACGCCTTTGGAAATTTGTTAACACTTGCCTTGTATGAAATGTATAAAGAAAAAGGAAAACCTTTTGCAGCAAAGATAGTTGAAATGCTTCAAAAAGGAGGAAGCTGCTCTCCTTTAGAGATTACCAAAGCCGTTGGTGTTGATATTTGTGATGAAGATTTTTGGCAAAAAGGTTTTGATTTAATTAAAGAAATGATAAAAGAGATAAAAAATTAAGAAACAATTTCTAACACTTTAATCTTAAAGGTTAATTCTTTTCCAGCTAGGGGATGATTCAAATCAAAAGTTACATTTTCAGAATCAACAGCAACGATTCGTGCTGGAATTTGCTGACCAGATGGCAAATGGACTCTAATGGCCATTCCAACTTTAGGTTCTTCATTTTGCGGTAAATGCTTTCTTGGAACGACTTGAATAAGACGATCTTGAGGCTGTCCATACGCATTTTCAGGTGTAAGTGTAATTTTCTTCTCTTCACCAACTTTCATTCCAACTACAGCTTCATCAAAGCCTTTGATCATTTCATCTGCACCAACTTTAAATTCTAATGGTGCACCATGTTTTTTTGATTCATCAAAAACAGATCCATCTGCTAGTGTTCCTACATAGTCAACTTTTACGGTATCTCCAATCTTAACATTCATTTATTTCACACTCCAAAAAATCATAGATTTTTTAATTTTATGAAGGCACTATTTAATCCTTATGCTCCTAAAAACAAGCTTACTCTTTTGCAACACTCCAAAGCACATCAAAATATTTCTTAAAAGTTCTTGCAATATCTGGTTGTTTAATTACAATCGCCACAGGATCATGGGGAAGCCATAAAATAATTGCAGCTTTATCCCCATAAATATTTGTTGAGACTAAAGTTGAAAAAGAATCAGGAAGGTAGCGAACAGTTGAATAAGGGGGTGGTTCTTTATGTTTTTTTCCTGCGTAAAGAGCGTGCAAACGAATTTTACTCTTTACTCTTTTAGTTGTGTAGTGCGGTAAATAAAATTTTAAGAGTTCTTTTGGATGATGAGATGCTCCAATAACGTAAATATCTTTTCCTTCTGTTAGTTGATCTTCAAAAACGGTTTTAACACCTTCAACTCCTCTAAAAAAAAGTGTTTCTTGCTTATCTTTTTGCTCAAAAAATTTTGCTTCAAGAATGGGAAGAATACTATACACATCTTCTTTATGTTGATCAACAATTTCTTGTACACGTTTAGGATCAGTTGGCATGTAATAGCGCTTACCATTTTCAACCATGTAACTTACAAGACCTTTTTCAATCAGTCTATCTAATGCATCATAAATTGAGCGACGATGAATTCCTGTCTTTCGAGATAACACTCCTGCTTGCGCTTTACTAATATCAATGAGCATTAAATAGATTTTAGCTTCAGCTTTTGTTAAGCCGATATGAAGCAGTTTTTCGTGCATAGATTGATTCAATACTTTTAATATATAAGATTTGTGGTGAACTACATGCCCACGCATCTTGATATAGTCCTTCTAACACGCAATTTACAGAAGAAAAAATTCTTCTGGAGAATACCTATGATACAAACAATTGAAAGATTACCTCAACTAACCCCACTACATCATCCACTTAAAGGGGATGTAGAAATAGAGAGTGGAAGAATTGCCATTGGTGGATGTGAAGTTCCAAGACATCTACATAAAAGACTAGCTGCAAGAACCAAAGGATATGAGAATTTGCAGCAAGCAGTGAATGAAAAAGATCTTTATCTTCGCGGACGCGTTGGTAAAGAACAAAGAGTTGAATGGTTTGGTTTAGTAACTGACAAATTTCGCGCTCTACCTTTGCAAGAAGTTGTTGAAGTAGTAGAAAGAGAGCATAAAGAAAGAGTAATTCGCTATTTACCAGATAAAGAACGTTTCATTCTTAATTACACGGTAGGTGAAATTGAACGTTCTGAAGGATTAAAACCTGTTCGTGTCTCAATGTTTTTTGATACAGGAAACTATGGTTTGTATGGAGGCCATGGTCAAATGGCCCTTCGTGCAGGAATCTCAACCTACGATGGTTTATGTACTAATTGGACAATGTTTCTATCTCAAAAAAAACTAAGAGTAATTCATCGCAACGATGTAGCAGAACTTGAAGCAACCCTTGAAGATTTAAATGTACAAGCAAGTAAAACAATTGATAATTGGAAGCATAGTAACGATATCATGTACGATAAAGAAACGTTAGGAAAATATGCTGCAGAGTACGGAGAGAAAGCTCAAGCTAAAAAGTTTTTTGAGCGATTGCTTGAAGGTGTTGAAGGAAAAATTTCTGCCTACGATCTAGCCTGGAAAATGACTAAAGATGCACAAAATATAGGTTCTGATGCAACCCGTCTTAGATTAGAAATGCTCGCAGCTGAAGTGATTTCTTCAGCAGATCAGATTAAAGAGAGGTATGCTCAAGTTGAAACTGTTTTAAATTAATTTTTTTATTTTAATTTTAAACACGCACAAACTGAAGATTTCTCAAAGAAGGGTTATGCGCAATTTCTCTGTGTTCTTCAGGATCTCCAAAGTAGACAGTATTGGTAGTTTTAAGAAAACGATCTTTTTGAGAACTCTTTAAAATTTGAGAGGCAAGACTTCGAGGAACTTTTGGATCAGATGTAAGTTCATTTCCAATTACTAGGTACTCACCAGCATATCTTGCACCAGTTTTTCCTTCAAGATATTTTTTCCATTTTTCCATAAAAAGCTGTGGAATAAGAAGAAGATTTCTTGTAATAACGATAAGTCTAATACTTTTTATTTTAGGATACTTACGTATTGTAAGTTCTAATTGTGCAAGCCAACGAGGATTAAATGAAAGGTAATCTACAACTTTTTGAGCAAGAGCTTTCCTCTCATCTGCGCTTAAAGCAGAGACAGCACTCAAATATGCTTTTGTTCCAAAACCGTGTTGCCAAATACTTGAAAAAACTCCACCTAGTGTTCGTCTTCGAAACTTAAGAAAACTTGTAACAATAAACCACAAAGCACTATGTTGTTTTACCATCGTCTCATCAAAATCAGTAAAGATGGTAAGTTGATTTTCTTGAGCCACACAGCAGGAAAATTTTTATCATATTTAAACTTGTATGATTCATTTTTGACCAAAAAGAGCTTATTTTATAATCAAAACTATAATAGTGAGTCATAAACTTTTAAAAGAGAACAAGTACTTGCAAGTTGTTATGGACTTAAGAAATTATTCTAATGGGTCGGTCACAGACAAGTTATATGAGAGAGCTGAAGGATTTGGCTTTGCATTGCTAAGCGTTGGAATTGCAAGTTTTGGATTCTATGCTACATTAAAAGCAGCTGAAATAGTTAACTCACAACAGTCACAAGATTCTTCTTTATTACTATACACAGGACTTTGTGCAGGAGCACTTGCAACTTGTCAATTATTTAAACAAACTTTTAGCAGAGGATCTGAATTATTTTTAGATCACGATCTACTCTCTCAACATCTCAAATCAAAAGAAGAAAAAGATCCTACTTTACTGTATTAAATCTTTTCTCAACTTCTCGCCAATCAATAGCGCTTATGAATGCATTGATATAATCTGCACGATTTAGCCCGTAATCAATCATAAATGCATGCTCAAATACATCCATAATCAAAAGTGGCACTGTACCTGCTAAATGTCCTACATCATGCTCGTTGATCCAAATATTAAACAAATTTTTAGCAATAGGATCATATACCATGACCACCCAGCCAATCCCACGCATAGCTCCTACTGCTTTGAAGACTTTCTCGCAGTTTTCAGCTGAGCCAAATGTTTCATTCATTAGTTTTAGAAGAGGTGAATTAGCACTCAATTTTGTTTTATCTTTGGTTAAATTGCTAAAATAGAGTTCATGCAATCTCATCCCATTGAATTCCCAACCAAAGCGCCTTTTTAATTCAGAAAATTCAGGTGTTCCAATTTTTCCTTCTTTAAGCATTGTACTAAATGTTTCAATTAATTTGTTGGTATTAGTAACATAGCCTTGATATAACTTAAAGTGATTTTGTAAAAGCTGATTACTAAAGCCTGTAAGACCTAGTAAATGATCATAATTTTGAGCAGTATAAGTCATAGTAGTTTCCTCCGATTATAAAATAAGTTGAAGCACTCTTGCTTTAAATAAATTGTGTTTTTGTAGATAGATTGGTCATGAATCTTTTAAAATAAAGTAAAAAAAGAAAGATTAAATCTTTCCAACTAAATCAAGGCCAGGTTTTAGTGTTTTCTTACCTGGCTCCCAACTTGCAGGGCAGACTTCTCCTCCATGTTCACGTACAAACTGTGCTGCTTTAATTTTACGAATGAGCTCTTTTGTACTTCGTCCAATACTATTATCATTTATCTCGTAGGCTTTGAGAACTCCATCAGGATCAATGATAAATGTTCCTCGTAAGCTAAGACCTTCCATGGGAATCATCGTTCCATAATCTTTGCAAATTTGTCCTGCTGGATCAGAAACCATGGGAAATTTAATTTTAGCAATGGTAGGTGATGCATCAGCCCATGCTTTGTGAACAAAAGCTGTGTCTGTGCTAACACTTAAAACTTCAACTTTCATCTTTTGCAGCTCTTCATAGTGATCTGCAAGTTCTCCTAGCTCTGTTGGGCAAATAAAGGTAAAATCTGCTGGGTAGAAAAAGAGAACGACCCATTTTCCTTTTAATTTGCTTAAAGAAACAGTTGTTATTTCCCCTTTGTGATACGCTTTTGCCTCAAACTTTGGGGCAGGTACATTAATTTCTAATTTATTTTCATCCATAATGTTCACTCTCCTTCAATTTTTATAACGATTGTACCATGTTTAATTCGTGCTTGACATGCAAGCCGATGTTTTTTACTGCGATCTCCCATATCTTTTTCTTCAGCGTTGAGAGGTTCTAAGTTATCTGCTCCCTCAAGAATTTCAATTTTGCAAGTGCCGCAAATACCTTGCTGACAGCCAAAAGGAACATCTAGCTGTTCACAGACTTCTTTGATTTGTTCTCCATCAATTAAAGTGATTTCTTTTGAATTTCTTATGACTTTAGCCATAGGATAGAGGTGAATAAGCGTTATATAAAGGTTATGATATAGCAGAAGTGAGGTAATCCTGAAGATTCAAAAGTACTTTTTCTGAAGCAATTTTGGGTAACATTTCTCGATATCCAAATAGTTCATTCATCTCAACGACACCTCTTTTCTTAACATAATCTCTTTCATAGAATATTCGACGAGAACGATGTGAGATGGTTCTATTTGAATGATCAATTGCATCATGCATTAATTCAGGAAAAGCTGCTTTATTAATCAAATCTTTTGTATTAGTACAATTATAAACGGCAACTGTTTTATACCCTAAAAAAAGATCAATAGATAAACGATGATGTCCATCAATAGCTAAATACTCTTCCCCAAACTGAAAGACAGGTGGCGGAGGAAGAAATATACCATCACCTTTAAGATAATCCTCTAAAACTAATGCTAAACTATTTGCGTTAAGATAAAGTTGTGTAGGTTTTACAAGTCCTAAAGAAACAAGTACTATTTCTCCCATTAACACTTTTTGAGGGGCTTAAATTATAAATGTTTAGAAAAATTACTACAAATGGTTTAGTAGAAAGACTTAAGAGAATAACTAATCATCTCAAACAATACTTATTAATCATTATTTCTTCTATTCGCTTAGCAAAGTTAGGATTAGCAATGTTTTCAACTGCTCCCCATACCTTTCCATCATCTGTTGCGATCGTAAAGCGTGCGTATCCTTGTAAAAAGTTGCCACGACCATCATTCCACTCATTTTGAGTATTGTTACCACGCTCTGTAAAAATAATAACCTCCATTCCTGCAGCATGAGCAAGATCTGCTGCATCTTGCACCATAACTCTTTGCGGCACAGAAAGACTAGGAGCAACCCATTGTGCAGGTTCATCACTAATAACAATCATTACTTTTTTAGCATCACGATCATATACAGGATTTTGTGGATCTCGAAGAGTATTGTATGGTCGAATTTGCGCACAAAGAGTTTCTTGTTGAGAAGTTAAAGTATAAAGAGGAGCATTCGTTTCTAAAATGGCACAGGCAGTGTAAACAACCGTATTAAGAGTTGGTTCATCATTTGGACCATTAGCAGCTGGAATATCAGAACGAAAGGCAGAACTAAACACTTCAAAACTAACACGTGCGCGTTTAAGTACAGGTGCTAAAACAAGGTTACCAGAAGCATCACGATCTCCTATAGAAATTGTTGACATTCCCAAAAGTTCATCAGAAAAACAAGGTTTAGGAAGATTTGATAATTCCCTGCGATGATCATCAATATATCCTTGCATAGACTGAGAACGATCATAAGCTATACCAAATTGAAGTTTAATTAAGATATGTAAATTCTCATCAACTTCATCATCACAATCATTATCAAAACAATCACAAATTTCTGTTTTAGGAAGTGTTGCTCCATGACAAACTTTATCAGAACCAACTTCTCCATTAACACAAAGCTCAATTCCTTTCATACACACTCCTTTTGGAGGATTAATAGTTAGATGGTCTAAAGGTAGACGATTACCAAGGTCATCAAAATAACACTCTCTTGCATCTGTAAGAACTGTTTCAAGTGTTTGTGGATTACAATCATCATCTTGCCCATCACAAGTTTCTGTGCCATTTGCTTTAACAAAACCATCACCACAAATCTTCTCACCATTCTGGCACGCTACGTAACGACCAGGTCGACAAATTCCAATTCCTGCTTTTTCCTCTCCACAAATTTCACCCTGCTCAGGAAAACTCTCGTCTGCCTCACCACTACAATTATCATCAAAATTATTACACATCTCTAGAGCGTGAGGATAAGCATTGGGATTATCATCATAACAATCAGGTTCAAACTGATAACAAAGAGCGATTTGTTCAGCGCTAAAAGATTGAGAACAGTTATAGGTTCCATCACTGCAACCATCAGTTGTACATTTCTCATAAGATTTAGGACAAGCAGTAGGAGCTACATCTCTTTTGTACATAAATGATGAATACCAATTACAATATCCATCACCATCATTATCACAATTTTCATCTTGGATTCCGTTGCAGTTATTATCAATTCCATCATTACAAATTTCTTCCAATAATGCAGTTTGAGGAAGTACACAAGGATCAGCATCTTGAAGTGAAGAATCATTGCAACCTCCACAAGAAATAGTTAAGGAAGCGAGTGCAGCACCCATAAAACGTTTAACTTTTTTCAAAGAACTTCTAACTAAGTAGTCTAAGGCCATAACACCTATTTAAGAGTCAAATGAAAGATTATAAACTTTTCTAGGCTACAAAGAAGAAAATAAGAAACTTCCAATTAAGCATTCATAAAACTAATTTTTTAACAAGTTCTTGAGGATTTTTAGAGACAACTAATCTATTTTTAGCAGAATCAGGTAATCCCATTCTATCTAAAAAGTTGAGAAAAGCTTCTGGAGTGTCGCCAGCTCCTAGAAGAATACCTAAATATTTTTGCTTTGTGTGAAGTACCATCAGCGCAGCAGCCACAGCCCTATAAAATCCACCTGCAAAAATAACTGCATCACATGTTTCAATCATGTGTTCATAGTTTTTCAAAGACTCTTTTCCAGCACCAATAAAATAAGTTTCAGAATAAATGTCAAAAGAGGCACCATTGTTCTGAGCTTCTGCAAGAGATTCATAAAATGAAAATTCAAGGTGTTTTCTATTGTTGGAAGCGAGGAGATAGGATTCTCTGCAGGTTTGTTGAAGGCCGAATTGCGCGCCAAGAGCAAGAGTCAGATTTTTTTGTTCACCAATACATTTTCCAAGTTGAGAAATAAGTACTTCAGATTCTCTTGTATGTTCAACTTTTTCTTCTCTTCCTTTAATTCCTTGCTTCAATTCTAAAGCAGGAGCAATAACACCTATAATCATATTTTAATAAAAGTAATAGAATAAATAAAGATTTTGCTTTTAGAAAATCATAAATCAAATATCAATTAAAACTTTAGCTTGAAAACCACCCTTTACTTGTTCTAACTTGAAAAGATGCATTGTGATTGCCTTCACATCAACTTTTGGATCATGCCGTTCAACATCAAGCTTCTCTCCTTTCGCTTTACAAGTGAGATAATAAATATCTTTTTTCTCAACTATCTTAACAGAAAATGTACTAAACAATAATTGTTTTGCATCCTTATAAAATAAAAGTTCAGTTAGAAAATCAAATAAGAGTCTTGATAGATCTTTATGTTCCAATGAGAATTCTTCGATAACTTTTGCTTTTACTTTTTTAATATCAACTTGAGAATTTTCAACCGCAAGAGCACATTGCACAAAAAGTTCTTCAATTGATGGCGCGTATGCTTCAAATAAAACATCGGCAGTATGATCAAGGTAAGTATATGATGCTTTCATTAAGGCAAATTAAAAGAAGAGGATATATGAATGTTTTGGTTAAGAAGATAATTTAAAAGTTATTTTATCTTGTTCTAAAGAATAACTTAAAAATCCTTCTTTTTTCAATTTTTCACAAAGCATGACTAACCACTTCTCTTCATTTTGAGTATAATCTTCTTTGATCATTCTACCAAAATCTGAAAAAGAAATCACAACTTCTTCATTTTTTCTCACAAACTCAACTATTCTTCCTCTGAAAATTCTATTAGGAATATGTTTGCCTCTCTCATATGCTCCTTTCTCATTTTTCTTCTCCATTACAAATAAAACTCTTTCTTTTTGCTCTTTGTAAAGTGGGTAAAAAGTACAAGAACCTTTGAGAAGACAAGTACTACAAAGCGGTTTATCACGAAGACAAACTAATGAGCCAAAATCCATTAAAGCATTATGAAAATCAGAACTTTCATTTTGAGGAATCATTTCTTTTATCATACTAAACAATTTTTTCTCATCTATTTTTCCCATAGGAAGCCCTTGATCAATCCCATGCAGATAACGCATAAATATACGACGAACATTAACATCTATTGCAGGTTCAGGTTTATTGTAAGCAAATGAAGCAATTGAGCAAGCTGTGTAAGGGCCAATTCCGGATAATTTGAGTAAAGCTTCAGGAACAAAAGGTATAACCCCCTCATATTTTTCACACACTTCTTTTGCAAAGCTGTGAAGAAGAAGAGCACGACGATTATAACCAAGACCGCTCCATAAAGAAATAACTTCTGCTTTACTTGCTTTTGCAAGATCTTGAATCGTTGGAAATTTTTCTAAAAATTCTTGATATTTTATTATAACACGAGAAACTTGTGTTTGTTGTAGCATAAATTCTGAAATAACTACTTCATACGCACTTACATTTTTACGCCAAGGAAGATCTCTTTTATTTTCTTTATACCACAAAAGTAAATTTTTTGCAAAAGCATCCATCAAAAGAAAAATAACAACTCTTAATAAAAAGCTTATCTTGTTTTTGCTAAGATGAGAACATAACAATATGGAATATTTAAGTGTTGTTCATACTTTACACATGCCTCTTGCAAATCTCTAACTAAGTTCTCTTTCTGCTCATCTGAAAGTTTTTGTGCCCAGGCATAGGTTAAAACTAAGTCAATGTAACGCTCTTTAGTAAAATCGACGATTTCGTAAAATTCTTTTTTCTCAACAGATGTAAATTGTGGATGATTAATTAATCTATTATAATCTTGCTCAGCAATTATTTTAACACGATGGCCAGTAGGTCCTGCATTAGCTCCTCCAAACTTTTCAAGAATAACTCCAATCTCTTGTACAAATTGTGATTTTTCTTTTTGTTGATAAGACCAAAATAAGGCGAGCGTTCCTTGCTTTTTGAGTACCTCAAAAGCTTTTTCATAACGAGTAGCAGGTGTTAACCAATGCCAAGCCATGCCACAAACAATAGCATCAAAAGAATGGGATGGAAAAGCAATTTCCTCAAAAGATCCTAATTCAAAGGTAACAGAAGAATTATCTACACATTTTTCTTTTGCGATACTAAGAAGTTCAGAGTTAATATCTAATCCAGTAACATTAAACCCTTGCTGAGCAAAAAGAAGTGTTGCTTGCCCTGAACCACAGCCGATATCTAAGATCTTGCTTCCTTTTTGCAACTTTGAATAGGTAATAATTTCATCAATGAGTGCTTGAGGATAACTTGTTCTAGCTTTTTCATATAACGAACTTACAGAACCAAAAGCAGTTTTTAATTCTCTGTTTAATTCCCAGTTATTTGCCATTTTTCAAATAAGTTTTTGTAGATCTTTTTCCAATATCTTTTTTTGCCAGCTGCGAAGTTGTGAAGCTGATTTAGTTTTTACAACGTTATGTATTTCATCAAGATTTATCAACAAAGATGCTGCAAGAGAGAGCTTCTCTGCAAGATTTTTACGAATCTCTAAAAAATCTTTTATCTTTTGTATCTCACTATCGCTAAAACGATGACGTATCTGTTTAGGAAAATCAACTGCTTGAGCATTTTTTATAGCTTCTTCAAAAAGATTACTATTGATCTTAACCAAAGGATGAACTTTTGAAAGGTTTTTCCATGAAGTTGGTGGATTTTTTGCAAATTCTAAAAGTTGTTTATTTGTAAAAATCATGAATGCTGAACGATCAGCTTGAATTGCCATTTTTTGTCTTAAAGTAAATAAAACTTCTAATCTTCCTCTCTCTATTGGTGATAAAGAGCGAACACCTGAGATATCTAAAAAAGTTTGTTCATGATACGACCAATCAAGATTTTCTAAGTTCTTACATTCCTCAATAACCCACTCATTTTTTCCTATCCTTTGTAATTCTTCTTCTAATTTTTTCTTTAACTCTAAGAGATATAAGGTATCTTTTGCTGCATATTCTAAAACCTGTGAAGGTAGTGGTCTTATTAGCCAATCAAAACGCTGAAATTTCTCTTCTTTTTTAATTTTAAAGTATTCTTCTAAAAGAGAACCAAGACCAAGTTTTTGCTTTGCTAAAAATTTGGCAGCAAGCTGTGTATCGTAAACATTACGAACATGCCAGGAAAGCTCATGAAAAAGAATTCTCAAATCAAAACTAACATCATGGAAAATCTTCTGAATATTTTGACTCTCAAAGATTGGTTTTAGCAAAGAGACATCTTTAGTTAAAAGGATATCAATAATAAAATTTTCTTTTGAAGTTGAGATTTGAATTAAAGAGAGTTTTGCTCCAAAATGATGAAGATTATTTTCACATTCAAGATCAATTGAGAGTATTTTTTCTTCAGAAATCGTTGGAATAATACGCTCAAGTTGCGTAAGAGTTGTTATATATTGAAAATGAATCATTCACATCCTAAAAAGAAGAGTACTTTATATTATTTCGTAACGAGAGCAGTTAACTATAATTTTAAGAAGTTTTTGATTCTCTTCTCAAATTTATGAGTACATTAGAACATCGGCTTAAAATCTTTAATAAAGCTCTTGGTGATGGTGAAAGATCTCTTGAAATTTTGTACACTCGTTCAGGATTAGGAAAAAAAACATTTAGAAAACTGCTTGATCAGGAGAGAATTATTCTTCCAGATGATATAATTCCTTGGAGAACAAGACCAAAAATTGATGCGCTTATTCAAGAAGGAGTTTCCTATCCAAAAATTGCAAAGAGTGTTGATCTTAAACGAGAACGTGTAAGAGACTACATTAGAGAAAGCGGTCAACAGCAAATCTACAAGAGTAAAAGAGAAGAACAAAGATATAAACAAGAAAGACTAGATGAAGCAAGAGGAGCTGTATTAGAGGTACTTAAAAAACACGTTCTAAAACAAGCAGAAGATAAAAAGTTCCCTTATGAAAAAGCTGTTAGGTGGTACCTCTCACACAACACTTCTTACAGCCTAGATGATGTTATAACAGTTCTACAAAGATATGAATCTGCACAAAAACAACGAGAAAAAATCTCACTTGCAAAACTTGGAAAAGGTCTTTTTGCTACTTCGACTGTAGGGGCACTTATAAAAAAACTTGGTTTAGAACCGATGTATGGTAAACTTAAGAGAAATGCTTTAACTAGAGAGACAAAAGATGCAATAGAGCGAGTAGCTAGAGTAAATTTTTGTGCAAATGATGTTGCTTATTTCCTTAATGTAAAGGATTATGTTGTAAGAAGACGTTGGAAAAAATTAGGAAGAAAAAAAGGAGCTGCAAGTAAAGTATCATATGCACTTGCAAGTCAAATATATGAAGCGCATGATTTAGGATTTACTGTTAGTGAAAGTGCTGAACTTTTAGATACATCTCCTGCCTTTGTTACATACACGCAAGATCAAAGAGATACTATTGAAAGAAAAATAATGAGCGCATTGAAGTTAATGCATCCAACAAGAGAGATTAGAAAACCTTATTTGAGTTAACTATTGCTGTGCTAAACGAGCAAATTGTTGTAATAGTAAAAGTCTAAAAGCAGTTTGTTCAAGTAAATTAGATCCTGTAGCTCTCATTAAATTAACATAGGCATTTGCACCAACTCCAAAACATTTTTGCTCCACTTCTCCTTGATGTAGATCTGCGCGTGACTCATACAAGCCTATAGCAACTATTGGTGTTTGCTTATTTACAGAATCTTGCTCACGAACTCTTTGAATAACACGAAGACCAGCTTGTACATAATCAGGTTCATCTGCATTAAAAATATTCCACAAAATTGGATCAGTTGCTTCTTTTCCATCCATCACATCTTCAATGTTAAACAAAGCTAAGCGGATGTGAGTAACAATTAAATCATACGGAGTAACAACAAGCTTATCTATTACTGGTTGAGCGTGTGTATATCTATCTATTCTAAATTCCAATCCCTGGAAACGATCACAAAAAGGCTCAGCTAGGACCTCATCTTGATGAACAAACGCAAGTGAATAATTAGTCATAGTCATTAATTTCTATAGCTTTTTTATAAATGTTTTCTACTTCTTCTCAATCACATAAAATATCTCATTTTCAAAAGAAAGAATCGTATAAGAATAACCTAAACGCTTGCACAGCCACTCCATCCATCTTCTATTTGGAGCTACCATTTTCTTTCCACTCATTGTTTTAGTTGCAAAGCTGATGACAACATAGCGCGCATTAAGTTCTGTTAGTACTTTCTCTGTAGCTTTGTGTCCTTTTCCTTGATCAAGAAGATCTGTGACCTTAAAAAGAAAAGCAACATCAACAAGAGGTATCTTTGATACATTTACAATATCATAAACAAACGCATGTCCTTGAAAGGATGGTAAAATCTCTTGCACTCTCTTAAAATAATTATTTATAAGATCAATTTCTTTTTTACTTACATCATATGCATAATAGGAAAGAGTATGTAATTTCATGTATGGATAAGAAAAAGGGTTAAGCCCGCAACCAAGATCAACAATGCTTTTGGGTTTTTTTGTTATAGCAAAAATTTTAGAATACAAAACATCATAGTAAGCAAGTCTCTCTTTTGTTGAAGAATGGATAGATAAAAGAGAATTTACCGCTTTTGTTTGTAGAGGATTTTCTAAAACAGACAAATGATTAGCAGGTTTAGAACTTTGTGACCTAAATAAACCATATCGTTTACGAAGATTACTCCTTACCTCTTTTATAATTTGTTTATATACTTGTGAGCGAGAATTAAATGAAATAGCAACTTTTTCTTCAATTGCACGATTTTTCTTTAAATAGGAGGATAGTTCATCTAGGATAAAACGATCCTCAAGATCTTGTAGTTCTCGCTTTTGCTTTATAACACTTAGAAGATTTTTCTTCTGATCAGCTGTCAAAAACATCTATCTTCCAATCTATCCCAACTATAAAAAGTTTTTTAAACCTACAATGGATCATTCATTTAATGGGAAAATCATGGCTAAAGGTTAAGGAGCACAGCAAACGAGGCTGGCGTTTTTTTTGGCATGATGATTCTGCCTTAAGTTGGATTGTAAATATCGTTGTTGCTTTTTTGGTCATTCGCTTCCTCGTTTACCCGCTTTTAGGACTTTTATTAGGTACAAGTTTTCCGATTGTTGCAGTTGTAAGTGAGAGTATGGAACACGGATTACACAATGGAGCACTATGCGGAGAGAGTATTCCTACATTTCGTGAGTCCTTTGACAATTATTGGGAAGTATGCGGAATGTGGTATGAAAGTCATAACATTACGAAGGATGAGTTCAAAAAATTTCATTTTGCTCAAGGTTTTAGAAAAGGAGATGTGATTATTTTGTGGCGGGCTAATCCATCAAACATTGAAATTGGTGATGTTTTAGTCTTTCAAAGCGATAAACCTCAACCAATTATTCATCGCGTTGTTAAAACATGGATAGAAGATGGATCTTCCTACTACCAAACAAAAGGTGATCATAATAGTGAAAGTATTCGTGGATCATTAGCGGAAACAAAAATCCATGAAAGTCGCATTTATGGCAAAGGGTTAGTGCGTATTCCTTATCTTGGCTGGCTTAAAATTGTCTTTGTTGATGCACTTTCTTTAGTTGGTATAACGATTGATAGGTAGGACTAGAGTAGAATAAAGTATATAAAGAAAGAGCTTTAGATAGTAAACATATATTTTCAGATAGGTGATTTAGCAATGTTTTGTCCAAAATGTGGTTCAATTCTTCGTCCCAAAGATAAAGGTGGAAAAAAAGTACTTTTCTGCTCTTGCGGCTTTAACAAAAGCCCAGATGGAGAATCAATGGAGATTAAAGAGACTGGAATTCAAGGGAAAAAAATTGAAGTTGTTGAAAACATCGAAACAAACCCTAAAATTAGAATTCAGTGTGAGAAATGTGGTAACAATATCGCTTATTATTGGACCCAACAAACAAGGGGAGCTGATGAACCTGAAACACGCTTCTTTAAATGTACTAAATGTAATCATACCTGGAGAGAGTATGCATGAATTCCTCTTTTGAAGAAGAACATTCGGCATTGCTCAAAAGTTCTCTGTTTAAAGATTGGAAGAAAAGTCACCCTAACATCTCTCTTACCCATTTTTTTAAACTTCTTTCAAGTAAAAATGAGAGTGTTCCTTGGGAAATTGGCTATTATAACAAAGATTCAAGAAAAATTACTGTTTTTGTTCGCTTGCAAAACAATGAGTTTGAAATTAAACCGGAAGATGATGTTTTTCAAAAACCAGAAACACAAATGGAATTTTTAGATCTTACTAAAGTAAAAACTGATTACGAAACAGCATCTAAACTCTATAAAGATAATGCACCAACTTTTTTTCCAAAACATCAAGCAGGAGATGGATTTGTTGTATTACAAACACTAGATGATCAAACATTATGGAGTTTTACATTTATTAGTAAAACTCTACAATTTCTTAATATAAAGATTGATGCACAAAAAGGAAAGATTTTTTCTCACGATGTTATTGATGTTGTGCAGCGAGAGTGAGAACGTTCTTATCTATTATTTCTGTCCGTTAGTATAGGTTAAACGCTAATAGTCTTTATATAGCACGCATCCTCATCTACAATAACGATAGATGTTGAGGAAAAAGAGGGGATAGATGTCCCTTTTAATTTTTTTTGTTTAACAAGGTAAGTAAATCATCATAAAATAGGATGTTGTTTTGAAGATCAATTTCTTGCCACATAAAGATTTCTTTTAGTAAGTCTTCTCTTCCATTAGCCGCAAAGTAACATAATCTAATTAAATCATTTGCATGACGACAATCTGCACTAATATGAACATAAAAATACGATAATTGATCTTTTGGCACAAACTGTTCTATTACATCTAATAACAAGGGAAATTCTTGTGGGCATAAGAGCTCTTCACTTGCCATCATCGCCAAAATTTGAATAGAGTTATGATTACAAGAAGCTTTAGTCAGACTAGTGATAATTTGTTTGGTTGCTTTGGTCATAGGTGTTTTTAGATACTCATCTTCAGAAATTTGAAGTTCTTGCAAAACATTTCTAAACAAAGTAAAGTGTTCTTGTGTTGGATCTCCATTACCGAGTTCATCTTGCAAATTTTCTTGGATTGGATGATGCATCTTTGGAGAAATAGCAGGATTTTTGATCATATTATCTAGTATAAGTGCAAAAGCTTGGTCAATACGTCCTGCCTGTATAGCCCACCGTTGTAATAGAAAAATGGTTGGGTGAGATCGTAACAGAGCAAAAAATGGATGCTGCCAAATTCTATGTGTTGCAAGTCTTCTTCTAAACTCATGTGTGAAGTCTTCGCTATTCATGTAAAAAAGATTAATTAATATATTATTAATCTTTTTAGGAATTTTTACTTAAAATACGAAAAATATTTAAATTATATTCTAAATTTAAGGTTTAATGGAGAAATTTAAAGTAAATTTAATCGAATATGGAGAAAAGGTCAAGCTTGATAAGAAAGATAAAAAAATCTTGGAAGCTCTTGACCAAGACGCAAGACTCTCTATCGCTGATATCAGTAGAAGGGTAGGAATACAAAGAGATAGTGTTTTTTATAGAATTAATCGGATGAAAAAGTTGAAAGTTATCCGTTTCTTTCACACAGTTTTAAATCCATCTTTACTAGGAGTTAGTATTTATTCATACGTTAGTTTTAGTTTGCACAACATTACTCCGCATAAAGAAAAAGAGCTAATTAGCTACCTCAAAAGTAATCCTCAGTTTGTTTATATTGCAAAAACTATTGGAAAATGGGACTTGATTGTAAATATTGCTGCCAAGGATTTGAAACATTTTGATGAGGTTCTAAGCACTATTAGAACAAAATTTTCTGAAATTATCAAAGACTATGAGACATCATCAATCATTCAAGAGTACAAATATGACAATATGGTTGAATTGATTTAGGAAGGTCTAACTAGATTCCTTAACAATAGAATCTAAACTTCTTCTAGGATCCGTTGCCTTATCAACAGCAACTGCTAAAAGAGCTCCTGTGGCATACGCAACAAAATCGTTTGGATCATAAGTTCCTTGATATAAACCTACACCTTGAGCAATTTCACTTGCTGCACCTACAAGAAAAGCATCCATCGCATATGCCCAACAACCCAAAAAATTTTTGAACATTGCTCGCACATAGAAATAAGATGCAAAAGGAAGAGCTGCGTCATGAACATAACCTTTTACTATTCCCTCGTATGGCAAAAATTTTAATACGTCAGGACTCTTAGAAATAATACTACATGATGTACCCATCAATCCTACAATGAAGCAACTTAATTTGCTATCCATGAATATTATAAAAAAAAGTATTTTATAAAATTAACTACAATTTAGAAGTAAATTAACTCTCAACTTAAAAGTTTCTTAACCTTTTCATAAATTTCTTCATGAATACTTTCAACTGCTCGTGGTTCATCATTTTCAAAACAGATGATGTGTTGCCAATTCTCAATCGGATCATTCTTTAAACAAAAAAGAAATGCGCGTTCTGCATTCTTTAAGTGATTTAAATCGGCTTCATGAATGTCTCTTTTCAATCCTTGTGTATACGATCTCTCTTGCTTTTGATCAACTAAGCGCTGGCCAATATCTGGCTTCATATGTAAAAAAAAGGTTAAATGAGGAATAGGAATTCCAAGGATTGAATATTCCATTTCATTCACCCATGAAAGAAAATGTTTCCTCTCATCTTCTGCTGAAAGTTTTCCTAATTGATGGCCTTTATTGGCAGACACATATCGATTAGAAATAACAATCTTACCATCTAAGAGCAATTGTTTTATTTTAAAGCTTGCCGCATAGCGATCTAAAGCAAAAAAAAGGGATGCTTTTTTTGCTGAAATTTCTTGTAAAGAACCAAATTCGCCACGTAAATATTTCTCAACAAAAGCAGAAGACCAATTACCATACTGAGGAAAATCAGCCATTTCAACCTCAAGGTTATCTTTGCGCAATCGATCAATAAGAAGCTTTGTTTGTACACCTTTACCTGAACCATCTAAACCGTCAAGAACGATAAGGAGCCCCTTTTTCATTAAAGTAAAGAGAAATTCATCATTTAAATGATTTTAGGTTGTAAAAAATGTAAGAAAGAATTATTTTATAAAGAAGATATCTTCTTCTAAAACATATGATCCTTGGTGTTACAGGAAATTTTGCATGTGGCAAAGACACTGTGGCTCTGATTCTTCAAAAACAAGGATTTGTACACATTTCTTTATCTGACATGATTCGAGAAGAACTAAAAAGAAGAAAGATCGAAATTACTAGAGAAACGCTCACAATTGTTGGAAATGATCTAAGACAAACCTTTGGCCCTGATATTTTAGCCAAAAGGGTTTTTGAGAAAATGAAAAAGAATACTAATTACGTTCTAACTTCATTTCGCAATCCTGCTGAGGTTTTGTTTTTTAGAAAGAAAAGTAAGGATTTTTCCTTAATTTTGATAAAGGTCTCGGATAAAGTAAGATTGCAAAGAATTCTCTTAAGAGGACGAAAAGAGGGCGATCCTAAAACTTTAGAAGAGCTTCGAGTACGAGAAAAAATTGAAAACAGTAAAGATCCTCATGCACAGCAGCTTGAAATGGTTGCTAAAATGGCTAATAAAACTCTCATGAATGATTCAACCATAGAAAAATTAGAGAAAAAAGTACAAGAATTGCTCAAAAAGAGCTAAGATTTCTTCAGAAACATTATAGCCTAATAACCACCACTAAGTAGAAAATTTAAGGAAAGTTTTATAAACGCTCATTTGGTCCCTTTTTATGAGGAGATTAACATGAAACTTGAAGAAATATTGATCGGTTTAACTGTTACTTTAGTTTCAACAATAGGTTGTTCGGTCATTCCTCCTTTAAATGCCTCAGAAAAAAATATCCCTAAAGAAAAAGCGCCAGAATTAACTGAACTAGAAAAAGGACAATTCTGCAGAAAAAGCACGCAAGAAGGACTCCAAAGAATTCCTTATGATCATAACGGAAGGCAAGGCTTTCATCACATAGCTTGTTATGGCAAAAAAGTAATATTTTACACTTCCGAGCTAAAATGAGAAAATTCATTTTATTTAGTCTTTTAGAATTATTTGCGTGTGCAACTCCTTCTACACTACCACCCCAAACTGGATCGTATGATAAAAAGGATTGTATAGAAGTTGTTGCCAAATTGTCAGATCACGAAGGACTATTTGGCCGATACCAAATTTGTGACAGTAATAGAGATGGAATAGTAGATAGTATTACACATCTGTATGGTAACACACCTCTTTCCAGAACACAAATAGATGGCAGTGGGAAAGTAACATATCAAGAAACGGAAATATCAACTCCAAATGACCTAAAAGAAAGAATTAGAAGAGCCCAAAGATTATTTGATTATGAACAAAGAAAATGATCATTCTTACACAAGAGAGAATTGATGAATTAGTTGGAAGAATTTTTTGGAGAAATTGACTCAATAACTGGATATTACAAAATAGTTCCAAGAAGAAGGATTACTAAAGAAGATGGAGAAGAAATAAAAAGACAAACAGGAGCTAATAAGGTAGGATTTATACCAATAGTAAATGGGCAAGGGTGGATGGGACTGTATGTTAGTAGAGTTGTCGCTCCAAAAGAATTTCCTCTTTCTTTAAAATTATCAGAAATAGAATCAAGACTTTATGCTTTAAAAGGAGATCAGACTTTTATTAGCTTCAAGAATGCTGGAGTAGTAGTGAGAACTTGCACGGACAATAAAGCATACGTTGAAGGACTAGGTTTAACTTTTATAGATAACTACACTGTTCCTGGCTAGGATTTCTTACCAACTCTGTCTGAAGAATTTAGAAGGTCTTGGCCCTGTTTGCTTCTGATAATTTGAACCAATTGTTTCTCCATAAATCTTATCTGGAACATCGTTGCGAAACAAATCTATTTTACTTGCAGGCATTCCATCCTCAAGAACCATCCCAGACATTTCATCGGAACGAATCTCAAAAACTAAATCCCCTTCAAATCCACTATCAATAAACCCTGCAAAATGAACAGGGCCAGTAAGCCCTACATGTGAGTATGCTTTTACTTCTCCACTCAAATGAGGAGGAAATTTTAAAATCTCTTTTGATGCAAAAAGATAATGCTCTCCTTTTAAGATACGCATAGGCCTATCATCTTTAAGTTTAGGCTCAAAGTAATTTTCAACCTCATACTCTCCTAGTTTTCTTAGATCAAGAGGAATGGGATTGTGCCTTGCACGCAGTGCAATAATTCCTTTAGGATTATTTCCTGCTAAATCTAAATGGATTTGTAAACCATCTGTAATGAAAGGTTCAACTGTGAGAAGCTGGCCTGCTGGACCTCGATGGTAGAGGAGTGGGTTCTTAGAAAACTCTCCTAAAATTTCTGAAGCAGAGAGCTGCGCATCAAATCCTTCAAAAAAACGTAATTGGTTAAATGTAAGACCTGGGTAGACCACTACATTAAAAGTTAGAGGTTGAACTAAAAGCCATAAAGAAAGCTCTGCTTCGCTTTTGTATTGTGCATTGATTTCATCAAAGCAAGGGTTATAATCTGCAAGCATGCGACAATTAAGAAATAATCTGCCAATGCTACTTTTAGTTGAAGATTTAACGTATTGACCTTTTTGTAAAACAACTCTTTCACGCAAAGGAAAAAGATAGGTAAAACCACGTTTGATTTCAAAGCCATTAGTAATGTTAACTCTATAGCGTTGTCTTTCTGGCATATTAAGAAGAACATGATAGATACTCTCTGTTTTTTGCGGACGAAAGATTCCTTTTGATTCTGTATCTAAAATATAAACTTCATCTCCTAAAGTTGGCTCAAAAGAATTAGGTTGAATTTGTTTTTCATCTAAAATATTTGTTACAAGATAGCCATTTTTAACGAGCTCTCTAAGCTTTGTTGATGACAAACACCACCCTCTTTCCATGAGAATACAAGAAAATATTTGATTTAAATACATTTAGGTGATCAACTATACCAAAGAACATTAATTTTTAACCAAAAATTAAGTTCTTTGTATATGCTAAATGTGGAAAATACCACATTTGCACACAGACTAAGTCGTTGCTTCGTTCTGTGTACAATGGACAAAAGTAATCATGCAAATTATTTGTCCGTTGGTATAGAGGGTTGCTTGTTAAATCCTAAATGTTTCCTATAAACAGAGAAAAGTAACAGAGTATTCGCAATTAGAAGATATATCTGAAAGGCTGAATTTTCAATGTTCCAAACAGGAATTGATGGAAGAATAAGAAGAACTGCAACAAAGCTTGCAACGTAGGTAATTGCTGTTTCAGTTTCAGGACTTATCCACACTTTGCGAAGTGCTGGAAGAGTTGCAAAACTATCTCCAAGAACTGCAAGAAGAATTGAAATCCTAGGTGAACTGCTAAATACCAATACAATAAGAGCAACAATTGAACAAAGACCACAGGCAAAATCAAAAAAAGTAAGTTTCCAATAGCTATTACGATTTAAAAAAGAAGCAATAAAAATAATTAACGGTAAAAATCCTGCTAAGAAAATACGAACGGTTGCCCACAAATTGGCATGAGCAGTAAGAGCTGCTATTGTTCCAACTAGTCCTGCAAGAGCCCACATGGACCATGAAACACGATTTGGTTTTGTTTTTCCTTTTATAGTATCACGAATATAAGCAATAGATCCTCCAATAGTGATAAGTGAACTGAGAATTACCAGCCAATGACTTAAAGGAAGCATGAACTTATAATCTACACCTGCGCTTTAAGACTTTCGATTATATTTTAGAAATTTCTATCTCCACCTAAAACATTGCTAAGAAGTCCTCCTTGTTCTCTGTTATGAAAGCTTGCAGCAGCAATACGATCAGCAAGACGAGAGAATGGAAGACTTTGTAAATAGATTTCTCCTGGTCCTTTTAAAATTGCAAAAAACATTCCTTCTCCTCCAAAAAGAGCATTCTTAAAACCGCCAACAAAACGAATATCATAATCAATGGAAGGTGCAAAACCAACAATACACCCTGTGTCAACTCGAAGTTCCTCACCAGCTTTTAGATTTTTTTTAATAACTGTTCCTCCTGCATGAATAAACGTAAGACCTTCACCTGAGAGACGTTGTAAAATAAATCCTTCACCTCCAAAAAATCCTGCACCTAAGCGTTTGGTAAATGCAATATCAATATCAACACCTTGCGCAGCACACAAAAATGAATCTTTTTGGCATAAGAACTCCCCACCATTTTTTTCTAAATCCAATGGAATAATTTTTCCTGGATATGGGGCTGCAAAAGCAACTTTAGATTTGCCTTTTCCACTGTTAAGAAAAGTTGTTATAAAAAAACTATCTCCAGTGAGCATTCTCTTAAAACCTTTCCAAAGTCCGCCACCAGTTCCTGTTTGCATCTCAAGACCTTGTTCCATGTAAAGCATTGCTCCTGCTTCTGCTCGAACACCTTCTAAAGGATCTAGTTCAATTTCCACAAGTTGCATATCATCGCCAGAAATTTTATAATCAATTTTATCTGCCATATTAATTTGAAGATTTGGTTGTTAATAAAGATTGTGAATGGACTAAGGATCATTATATACAATTCTTGACAAGTGCAGTGGTTTTCCTCTGTGTCCATTATGGTTCCAACCAACTTTAGGAAAGCAAGCTGCAATTCTTTTCTCAAGTAAAGCTTCACCTAAATCACATACAGCTAATGCGGTCGCTTGTCTATAAGAATGGTCTTGCATATTTATTCCTCCATTGTATAGATCTTGTCTTGGAACTAAGAGCAGGTTTGAGTGGTAAAGAGAAGTCATTTTTTCAAAGTGCTTTTTTGCTCTTTTTTGTCCTTGAATTTTAGTTGAGATCGCAAGTCCTAATCCCTCCCTTACTACAGCAAGAACAGTTCCAGGAACATAGAAAAAATGATCAGGGACACCATATTCCTCTTCAGAAAAATCATTAGCAGGTCTTTTTCTAAATAAAGGATGCCCCTCTAAGAAACGTGTAGTTTCTTGAGGAGATGTTGATAAAAGAATTTCATAATTATCATAAATTCCCCATTCATTTGTTAAAGTAAGATCATCAGAACACTCTCTGAGACATTGTATGTAGGCTTGCAGTTTCATTTACAAAAAAAACAATCCTATTCTTTTTAAGATTTTAGAAGAAAAAGTTAAAAAAAATGAAATTATGAATGACTTCTTCCTCTAGGAGCACCAGATGGACTATACCTAAACCAATCTTCTTTAGTAATTGGATGAAAATGGTCTGCTTCCTCAACTAAAATTTTAGCTGTTGTTTCTTGAACTGCGGCAATTTCAACACGCACTCCTTCTGATTTTAAGTGTCTCACTAACTCAACATAATCAGAATCACCTGACATAATGATAATTGTATCAACTTTAGATGCTAGCTGTGTTGCTTTAATTGAGAGTGGAATGTCAGCTGATTTGTGACAAGGAACAACTGTACCATAGTAGAGTTCATGAAGTCTATCTGCTAATTTGGATGAAATATTTTGTCCCTCACGAAAATAAAATAAGCGATTAAGTCCTCGACTACTAAGCAACTTAGGAATAAGTGTGTCAAAGTTAACCATGGTATTAGTTGACCCGCTTTGTTCATGAATACTTCTTTCAATGTTATTTCCATCACAAAGAATTGCTACAGATTGGTTTATGAGAATATCTTTTTTATTCATTATTACACCTTTTTTATGTAGTTAGAATAATTTGGTTATATAAAAAGATTGTGAGAGAGGGGTACCCTTAAGAAAAAATGAGCCTGCCCGGATTCGAACCGGGGTTTGCGGGTCCGAAGCCCGCCGTCCTATCCAGGCTAGACTACAGGCCCTGAAAAGATTGAGAATGGCTACACCTTCGCTTTTAAAAAGATTGCGTAGGCAATCATTCAACAAACGTTAAAAGAAGCATTATACCAATTCCTGCAACCAAAGCAATAAAATGCCAAAAAGAATCCTTAAGTCCACATTCTTTATGTAATTCAGGAATTAAATTAGACCCTGCAGTATAAAGAAAACCTCCTGCAGCAAAAGGAAGGATAAGTAGAATAAACCTCTCTGATGAAGTTGCAATAATAATTCCAACAATTGCCCCAATTATTGCCGTCACTGCAGATAGAAAATTAAGAAACAACGCTTTTCCTTTCGAAAGACCAGAATATAAAAGAACGCCAAAATCAGCAATTTCTTGAGGAACTTCATGTAAAACAACAGCAAGGGTTGTTGCAGCTCCTACCGGAATACTAATCAAATAACTTGCTGCAATAATCAAACCATCGAGAAAATTGTGAAGAGCATCTGCAAGAAGATTAAGCGGAGCAATACTTTTTTGACGATGTTGAGCATGAACTTTCTCATCTTCTACAAGAGAATGACAGTGGTGCCAATGAATTAATTTCTCAAGTAAGAAGAAAACAACAACCCCGCTTAAAAGAAGTAAAGAAACTTGTAAATCAAATCCTGTATGATTTGCAGCTTCAGGTAAAAGATGTAAAAAAGCATCTCCAAACAAAGTTCCTGCAGAAAGACTTACTAATATTAATAAAAATCTACGAGTAAATTTTTGATTTAAGGATATGGAAAAAGCTCCAACAAATGATACTAAAGAGACTACAAGAACACTACCAAGAATATAAAGTGTTGTTGAAAGCATAGAGAAAGAAGATAACCAATGATTTAAATACTTTACTAAGACCCATTCTCAATAAGAATGGTAAGACTAACCAAGCAAAAACGTTTATTTAACCAAGTGGTTGAAACAACCTCATCCTTTTTTGATGCGTATGCAATAGAAGAAAAGCTCAAAGTTCAAAAAACACCGATTAGCTTAGCAACCATTTATCGTTTGCTAAAACTTATGGAAGAGGAAGGACTTCTTCACTCCTTTAGCTGTAATGAGAGAACCATCTACTCTAAAAATAAAAACAACCACATCCATTTTACCTGTGAGAAATGTGCAACCATTACTCATATCGTAGGAAAAAATGTCGATTTTCTTTCAGATATTAAAGAAGGAGAGATTTGTCATTTTCAAATTGACATCAAAGGCATTTGTAAAAAATGTTCTAAGAAAAAAGAGCTTTAACAACAATAGTTGCATAGGATCCTTTAGGCAAAAAGAAACGTAAAGTAACTTTTTTCATCCCAACATGTAAGTCATCATCCTCAAATTCTGAAAAAGTAAAATCTGCAACAAAAACAATCAGATTTCTCTCTTCACCTTCTAAACTAAGGGTTGGAATTTGACGAATGATAAAATCTTCAAGAGAAATATTTTCTGTAGTGAGAATCTCTAAAATAAGAGGCTTTAGATCCTCTGAAATTTCATCAAGATCCGTTAGATAGCCTAGCAAAGGAATCTTAAAAGATGAAAACATCTCATTATTTTCAACAAAAACTAAACGACCTTCTGAGTAAGTAACTTCTTTTTGTACTCTACCTCTCATTTGTAAATACTTACTTACTAACTCATTCCACAAATAACTCTGATACGCATTCACATACAAACGAAGAAGACGTAAGGGAAATGTCTTCAAAAAACCAACATAATCATGCCCTTTTTTTTGCACATGATCAAAGAACTTTTGTTTATCAACAAGCTCACAGGCTTGATAAAATTCTTTTTTAATTAAATGTCTACCAACTTCTACATTATGTTCAGAAAAACGTTGTTCATCAAAATAATTAGGAATAGAAGAGATTAGTTTAATTTTTTGTTCTAAAAGATTGCGAACAACAATTTCAAAATTGTTTCCTTTTAAATCACCTAAGCTTAAAGGTTCTTCTCCGTATCCAACAAAAGAAATCTCAGCATGCGCTAAAGTAATAGCCAACTGCTGTGGTGTAAAAACACCTTTGAGCGAAAGATATTGCTGAGTTGTAGCGTTGCGATCTTTTGTTCCAGCAAATCCAATATCTTTTTCACGAAGCCCTAACACCTTTGCAAGTTCTAGTACAGCATCGAGCGTTGTTTTTTCTTTTTTTTTCAAAAGAATATAGGTATGACTTCCCCATGTTGTTTTTTTAAGAGTTGTAACTTCACGAACGATAAAGTCAGTTGGAATTTGTTTGATTTGATACATAGATAAGAGTGACACTAAGGTTTACTTAAAAAATATTGCTTTGAACTAGCGCTTTGCAAGCTGTAGAGAAATTTCTTTAAGGGATTCTCCTTCACGTGCTTCTTGAAAAGGAAAAGTTGCTCTTTTCCATGCATCAACAAAATCTTTGCAAATTCCTGTTGATAAAAGCTTTTTTTCTAAAGCTGATAATGTAGATAAATTATAGGAATACGCTCTATGAAAAATACGGCCAAAGTGTTCAGTTCCATCCATCTCAAATGGAGTGTGTTTCATTATCCATTCATATGCGCTAAAAGCAAGAGAAAAAAGATCAGAGGCAAAAGTCATTTCTTGACCTCTTGCTTGTTCAGGTGGCATGTAAGGAATTGTTCCAAAAACGGCTCCTTGAGAAGCTATATCTAGTTTACCCGTAAAACGTGAAAGACCAAAATCTGTAATTTTTAGACAACCATTTTCGTCATACAAAAGATTTGCTGGTTTGACATCCCTATGAATAATCTTTTTCGACTTAAGTTGTTCTAAGCCAATACATCCTTGATATAATCTATGAAAAATATTTACACTTTCAGCAGGTTCTCGATCAAGATCAGGCATGGTATAAGCAACAATTGAAGCTGCAGGAAAATCATCATACTCTAATATTGAAACAACGTGAGAGCAACCTCGCAAAACAAAAAGCGCTTGAATTTCTTGATAAGCCCAACGAGCCTTAGCAGAATTATCACACTTCATCTCTTTTTGAACCCATGTTTGCTGATTTAGAGAATCATAAATTCTGTAAACAGAAGAGAAACCATTGCTCTGAATGAGAGCTCTATCTACATCTGTTGTAGGCTCCATAACTATTTCCCCATAGGTCGTCATCTTATTACTACTAATTAGGAGTTATTTATAAGAATTTCTCAAGAATGTGTATACTAATCTATTTATATACAAATATATTTATATACAAACTTTGTTGTGCAATTACATGACTTATTTACCCCATATGGATCAGAGTAAGTATCAAAAATTAAATGAGCTTAAAGAAAGTGGAATTGATCCATATCCTTACAAATTCTTCCAGCGTGAACATGCAGCAGAGATTGCCCAAAAATATCAGAATCTTCAAGTACAAGAACACACCAAAGATGTTGTTTCAGTTGCTGGACGTCTCATGCTTAAACGCGTGATGGGTAAAGCTAGTTTTTTTCATTTACAAGATCAAACCGGTCGCATTCAACTCTACTTAACTGAAGATGAATTAGGAGAGGCTCAGTATAAACTCTTCACTAAAAAAGTTGATATGGGAGATATTATTGGTGTAAAAGGAACGATTTTTAGAACTAAGATGGGAGAAATTACAATCTTAGTACAAACTACTCAAATTCTTTGCAAATCACTCATCATGCTTCCTGAGAAGTATCATGGACTAAAAGACATTGAAATCAAGTACAGACAACGTTATCTTGATTTAACGATGAATCCTGATACCAAAAAAACGTTTTTGATGCGAAGTCAAATGATTCAAGTTATTCGTGAATTTTTTCAACAAAAAGGATTTTTAGAAGTTGAAACACCTGCTCTTCAAACAATCTATGGTGGAGCCAATGCTAAACCATTTATTACCCACATCAACGCATGGGATATGAAAATGTATCTTTCAATCTCACCTGAACTGCATCTTAAAAGATTATTAGTTGGAGGATTTGAGAAAGTATTTACGATTTGTAAAAATTTTCGTAATGAAGATGTTGATCCAACACACAATCCTGAATTTACCATGCTTGAAGTCTATCAAGCCTATGTTGATTATACAACGATGATGGAACATTTAGAACAAGTCTATGAAAAAGCTTGTCTTGCACTTCATGGATCAACAAAAGTGAAGCAAACCTATAAAGGAGAGATAGTTGAACTTGACTTTAAAGCTCCTTGGCGTAGAATGACGATGCTTGAAGCGATTAGTCATTATGCTGGAATTGAAGCATCTCACATGAGTGTTGAGCATCTTAAAAATATTATTAATGAACACCACATTGAATACGAGGGAGAATTAACATGGGGACTTGGCGTACAACTTCTTTTTGAAGAGTTTGTTGAAGACAAATTAATTCAGCCAATTCACATCATTGATCATCCTAAAGAAACAACTCCTCTTTGTAAATTACACAGAAACGATAAAAGACTCATTGAACGCTTTGAATCATTTTGTTTAGGAATGGAAATTTCTAATGCGTACACAGAATTAAACGATCCTATTTTGCAGCGAAAGCTTATGGAAGATCAAGCAAAAGAACTGCGAGCAGGAGCTAGCGAAGCACATCCTTTAGATGAAGATTTCGTTAGAGCCATTGAATATGGAATGCCCCCAGCAGGGGGATTAGGTTTTGGAATTGATCGCATGGCTGTTATCTTAACAGGTGTTGATGCGATTCGTGATGTTATTTTATTTCCAACTGTAAAACCACAAGCAGAAGAAGAAGTGATCAAAGAGGGAAAAGCAGTAGATACTATGCTGGCAGTTGCAATTATTAACAGAGGAGCAAATTTAGAAAAATGGCAAGAGCTTAACACGATTGCGCACTTGAATGTTGCATTTGGCGCACGAGAAGGAAAAAAACTCTTCTTTCAAGATACGATTGCAACCAAAGATAATAAACAAATTAAATTAAACATTCAGCACGCAATAATGATTAAAGAAGTCTCAAAAAACAGTGAAATTCTCTCTTGCATCCAAGAAGCTGTGAAAAGAGGATTAGAAATTTCTGAATTTATAAGAGAAATGATTCTAACAACCGATGATAAAAAAGTAATAGAGATGACTAAAAATAAAAATTTAGAAGACGTAGAATATTTAGGTGTGCTTATTTTTGGTAAAAAGACACTTGTTGAGGAAGTAACGAAGAAGTATAAATTGTATTCTTAAATAACAAAAACTCGCTTATTCGGAAAGCTATTTGCGATCTAAAGCCATGCGACTTTACACCCTTCGCTACTATTGCGAGTTTTTGGAACACGGAAAATTGTATTTTCCGGTTCAGAAGGCAAAGCCTTCTTGAACAGAAAATTTCGCTCTATAAGGCGAGGCTTTACATCTGCGAAATTTTCTTGTAAAAATGAGTGTGGGCGGCAGGATTTGAACCTGCGGAGGCACTAAGCCAATAGGTATCTTCTCATTATAGCAGATACTTTGCCAGAACGGCCTAAGCTAAGACTAATTTTTGATTTTCTATCACAAAATTAACTATCCCGTTTGACCACTCCGGCACGCCCACATTAAGATGAAGTCTCTGCAATTTCTTTTTATATCTTTCGAATAAAACACTGTTTTTCCATTAACACAAACTCAGCTTACAGTTACTATGAAAAAGTTTACTTTTGCACCGATATGAGTTTGTGGTATGAAAAAACAAGGCGCAGATTGCACCTGTTTTTTCATAAAACTTAAAAACAAAAACCAAAAACACAGTTCTATGAAACTAATCGTAAGCTTATTGCTCATCTCACTTTTAATTCTTGTCGCTTGTAATAATTCTGATCCTCAAGATGCATGTTCAGAATTTGAAGGTTCAAAACAAGATGATTGTTATCTACAAGATCTTAAATGTAGTAAAGTTGAAAACTCACAAACACGTGATTCGTGTGTAGCTGAACTTGCGAAGTCAAAAGGAAACATATCAGTATGTGGTTTAATTGAATCATCACAAATACAAGGCTATTGTATACAGCAAATAGCTTTACAAAAAAATGATGCAGTATTATGTCAAGATATTGATGAAGAATATTGGGAAGATAATTGTAACCTCCAAATCGCTCTCAAAGGAAATGATTTTAATCTTTGTCCCCCCATTAGTAATAACGAGCAAGAAGATGAATGTTACAAAGAAATTGCTTTAGATACTAATAATCCAGACCTATGTAAGTTTCTTGAACCAGAAGATACTCAGCGATGTTATTCAATAATTGCTCTTGATACCCTAAATACAACAATCTGTGCGAATGTTGAATCACCAGTGCAAAAAGATGTGTGCTATCTTAAAATTGCAGGTAAAGCTCAAAACAAAAGCATCTGTAAAGAAATTAGTTTTCATCAAATAGAAAGCGATTGTAATGCTCAATTTTCTTAAAATTTTGTTAACATTATTTTTCCTTCTTTAAGTTCATGTGCAAAATTAAGCATGTTAGGTGATAGATGATAAGAAGTTAATTCATTAAGAGGAAGATACGTTAATTCTTCAAAAGTTTGAGGTTCTTTAATCACAGGTAATTCATCTACAGAAAATCGTGCTTCAAACCAGGTATAAGACATGTTACGATTATCTTGAACAAAAGAAGAACATCCAAGCTTTTGAATGATTTGAGCATTAACACCTAATTCTTCTTTAACTTCACGTAGGGCAGCTTCTTTAGCTGACTCAGAGGGCTCAATTTTGCCCCCTGGCAATTCAAACCATCCTGTTTTAGTGCGCTTGAGAAGTAGAATCTGGTTATTCCTAATGAAAACACAACCTGCAAGAAAAACTTGCATCATTAGAATTTATTTTTTACTCCAGTTATACGAACGAAGCTTGGCTGTTGCTCCATAGCCACAAGAAGCACATTTCTTCTTTCGAATGTGGTAAGAATAATTCCCACATCTACGACAGGGAATATGTGTTTTCTTTCCACTTTTCTTTCCGTGAGATGCGGTTCCTTTACCCATGTATGAACACCTTTATGCAGGAGAAATTATTGTAATTGTATCACCGCGAATAAAGACGGTTCCTAGTTTTCGTTTTACTTCTCCATTACAATACTCGTCTGCTTCTTCTAGGACAACATTTACGTGAATATCAAATGCTCTAAGTTTACCTACGTAACGATAATTATTTTTTAAATCAACCATCACATTTTTATTTCGTGCTGCGTTGAGTGTATCTAAAGGTCTTGTACTTTCTTCCATTCGAAATGACACCCCCTAAGGTCAGAAAAGCAAAGAAAGTTGCTGCTATATAAATCTTGCTATAAAATAAAAGAAAAACCACTCGAAAAGATTATAAATGAATATACAGATTGTGACATCAATGGTTAATTTTAGCATCTTACAAAAACAACTTCAAGCATACGATTCAGAACGTGAAAATCTCATTAAAAAAAGTCGTGATGTTCTTAAACTAAGTAAACAAGTAATCTATGCAGTGCATCGCCATGAGCTTAAAGAAGCAGCAGATCTTGTAAAGCAAATGGAAAAAGAGAAAAAAGCTCTTGATGTCATTGCTAAGCATAGTCCTAAAATGGCGTATGAAGGAAGTTTTAAAATTGCCGAACAGGAGTATTGTGAAGCTCTTTTGTATTATCATTTCATCAAAAGTGGAGAGCTTGTTGAAATTCCCATGCAAGCTGAGCATTTTATTTTAGGTCTTTGTGATTTACCTGGTGAGTTAACAAGAAAAGCTGTGTACTTGGCAGGAAAAGGCGAAGTTGAACAAGTGATTAAAATAAAGGAGTTGGTTGATTTTATTTATGGAGAATTACTTAAGTTTGATTTTCGTGATAATGAAATCAGACGTAAAGTTGATGCAGTTAAATATGAACTGCGTAAGTTAGAAGATTTAGTTTTAGATATGAAACTTAGAATGAAAAATTAGTTTATCTTCTCTTTTTCTTTGCAATTCTCAATTTTGCAAGTCTAATTAATTTCTTAACTTTAGAATCTTTAGAGTTCTTACTTGCAGCTCTTCCTTTTCTTCTCTTCAATCTACGAGAAACAACTTTCTTAACTTTTCGTACAACTCTTCTTCTAACACTTTTTTTACGTCGTTTTGCCATTTATAAAATACTGGACTCGGTGAAGGAGTGCCTCAAACACTTCTCAATCAAACTTTACCTTTTGATGTGTTTTAAAGGTGATCTGCTTCGCTTCTAAGGGCGCGTGTACAAATGCAGGTTTGGTACAGTGAGTTATAGTCCAGGCACCGTACTACTACGAGGCATCTGTAAGAGGCTTCTTAGATCGCATCCTTTCCAGGACAACCGAATTATCCACAGTAGTAAAGAAAATAATCTTTTTAAGATTTGTTGAGTACTAAATAGTAAAAAAAAAAATGATTATCTCCCATTGTCATTACAATCAATTATTCCATCACCGTTAGAATCATCATTTTTGTCAATAAATCCATCTTTATTTTTATCGTATTTAATTGCGATACCATATAACATTTCAGTTAAAACATGATTTCCCATTGCATCAAGTACTTCTTCTGGATTTCTTCCATTCATGTATGTTTTATATAATAAATGAGTATATTCTCCCACACTTAATCTTTCGTCTTTTTTTGTTGTTTTCATCCCATTTCTTAAATAAGGATTTAGAAAGGGAGGATTTTCTCCATCAACAATTTTTATCTTATTACTAATTCCTTCAAGCGTTAGTCTACTACACTCGCCAGCACTGACCCCTGTTCTTAAAAGGGAAATAGCTGTTATGAAATAACAGAGCATTCTCCTCAGACCATTTGTTGATTTTTCCATATCTTTTAAAACATGTCCAGCTTTATAAATTTTACTTAAATTATCACTTAGTAGTAATAACTACACAAAACTTATAAAGTAAGCTTACTTTGAAAGTTACATGAAAATCTTAGCTTTAAGCGACATTCATGGTGATAAAAACTTCATGCGCAAAATGGCGCAGAAAGGATTTGATGAGAAAGTAGACTTGGTTATATTAGCTGGCGATTTAGCAGATCATAGAGGAAATGTTGAAGGATTAGTAGGACCTCTCAAAGAAAAAGGCTTAGAAGTTGCCATTTTACCAGGAAACCACGAAGGTCTTGCTGAAGTTGAGTTTCTTTGTGAAAAATACAAGATTAAAAATCTTCATGGTTATTCTTTTATTCAAGGAGATGTTGGTATTTTTGGCTGTGGGTATGCTGACGTTGGTATTCATCAACTAGCAGACGAAGATTTTTTGCAAACGCTCAAAAAAGCACACAAATCATTAGGTTCTGTTAAGAAAAAAGTAATGGTAACTCATATTCAACCAAAGGATAGTATCTTAAGTTTAGGAATCGCCCATTGGGGAAGTTTAGGAGTTTCTCAGGCAATTGAAGAATTATCACCAGATATTCACATTTGTGGACATATTCATGAAACTCAAGGAATTGAAGAAATGATAGGTAAAACTAGAGTTATGAATGTTGGAAAAAGCGGGAAGATCATCGAGATTTAGTTATTTCTTAAAAGTAGTAACTTAGCAGAAAGGTTTATAAAAAGTGTGGCTAAAAAAAGATACATGAGCTACCTTACTTTTGTAAATTGCTATCATTCTGATACATTCGCTGCAGCAATAAGACTAGGAGGAGTCCCTGTTAAACAAGGTCATTATGATATAGTTATTCCTTCTAGAAACGCTACACAAGTAATAGAGGGAATCGCTTCCTTTCCATCTTCTTCACTAACAATAAAAGTTCCAAATAAGTTAGAGACCTTAAGAAGACACAATGTTTTGTTAATTACAGATCCAGCTTTGGATGAAAAATTTTCACCTATTGAAGGAGCGTATGATGCACTACACACTTCTTCTCGCAATGAATTAGCCGATCTTTTATCTGAAAAATCTGTCAGAGGGTTCCTTGATTTTGAATTGGAATGCAACGAAGTAACGTTACCTCAGGCAGAAGAAGAGCTGAAGGGAAGAGATTATAGGGCAACAAGAAAACCTAGAACGGCAACACATGAAGATATGCAAGCATATGTAGATGCAGCAACATCTTTAGCTGAATTTGCTGAAGAATTTGCTCCCTCTATCATTTATGCTCCTGCAAGAGGTGCTAACCCTATTACAAGAGCAATGCTTTGGAGTGGAGTTAAACCAACAAGGGTGTATTTTCCTATATCTTCTTCGTTCGTAAAGCATGGAAGATTTAACAATCTAAGAGAAGCTAGTTGGTTAACTAAAAAATTTGATGTAAACTCTTCAAAAGAAAGAGTACTGTACGTTGAAGAAGTTGTGTCTGGAGGAATGATGTTAGGACATCTAAGAGAGCTTTGCGCGACATTCCAAGACTCTAGTGTGCCTATTAAAGTCAAAAGTGTAGGAATGGTACATGCTCAAGGAAAAAAATTAGACCCTAGTGTAGAGAGAATATTAGGTAGCTTAGAAAACGAAGAGATGCTTTTGCTAAGAAGAGTACAGAATTTATTTACATTAGATGATAATGAGTGGCTAGGTTTACATTATCTTGATTATTCTTTAGGTCCTCATTTAGTTCCTTATCTACCAGATGGAAACACACATCCTAAATCTAAAGAAATAAAGCAATTCAAAAGAAATAAAAAGACTTAATCTCTGCTTAAGAAGAAATGAGGCTTTTTGATAGAACAAGTTACAGTGTAGTTAAGCCAGGTGAAGAAGGGTATACTTCTTTACGTTTTGAAAAAAAGCAAACATTAGTTTATTCTTTCTATTTTCGGAACAGGCTCACCTATATTCTTCTACCTGCAGTTGAACGTAGGAATGTGCCAACTATAGAGTGTTATAAAGTAGAGGATGGAGCTAAATTAAAAAAAGTTAAATCTAGAAAAATTATTAAAGCACTTGCAGAGCCTTATATGAAAAGATTTCTTGCTTCGCTTCGTCAATTAGTCAATGCCGTGAATAGTAAAATTGCTATTGCGGAAGAAAGAGGGTATGCTTACAATATCATTGTTCCAAAAATGGGAGCTTGGTTTTTGTATATTTTAATGAACAAGTTTTTTGGTACTAATTGGAAAAAGGTTATTTATGTAAACTACACTAAAAGCTCCGAAGCCTCTCATCGTAAAAGAATGAGAAAAGCCTTAAAACCACATTTAGAAGCAGCTTTCAGAGGAAAATGGAGAGGATATTCCCTTATTATAATTGATGAGTTTGTTAGTGGTACTTCAATTGATACTATATTCAAAGATTTCTTAGCCACTTTGGATGAAGATTTAGGAATAAACTTTGCTTTAGAAAAAAAGTATTATCATGATCTTTTATTAAAAAAATACAACATTTTCTTTCAGAGAGTAAGCTTTCTTAGAGATGAAATTGAACTAAGAAGTGAGTATGCCTACTTTTATGAGCAATTAATTGATTTTATTTTGGGAAATATTGAGCAAGGAAAAGTTAGCCTATTGAAGAAATCTAAAACTGTAGATAGAGACTTCATAGAATATGTGCAAACTTACACTTTAGAGCTAGAAACACTTTTGTTCATGTTTAAAGATGATTTTTATGAATATTTAAGTGAAGATGAAAAAAAACTTTTTGAATATCTTTCTAGCGTTATCAAAAGTCATGCAGAAAAACTACATCAATATCTAGAATTAGACTTAGCTAAAAACAAACTTTTAATTGCTTTTAGTATGAGAACTATTGTAGAAAGTTATAGAAAAATAATTGATATTAGTGTAAAAACAAGCCTCATTTCTATAGCAATCGGCAGGAGGGTATACCAAGAGTGGTTAGCAGCATTTAACATTCAAGTTTGCTTTGTAACAATTTCAGATGCATCAAAACATAACGAAGAAATTTTTGCTACCAAAAGAATTTATTATGATCTTTTCAAGAGAAATCTAGTTGAAAGATTTTCATCTATTGGAATTCCAACAATGGATATTTTAACATCACAAGAGCAGATAAAGTTAGAAAAAATAGAAGGATTACCATCCAATTTAGAAGGAATGCCTAAGCTTAACGAGATAGTTAAATTTTTAGAACTTTTTATAGACTAATTAACCAACTAATTTTTATACTTCTCTCAATCTTTGATAATATGCTCCTTGACTGCCCCGATTGCAAAAAGAAACTACATGAAGGTCAACACCGCTATGCTGATGGAATGTTCTTAGTCCAATATTGTAAAGGCTGTGGTTTTCGTAAAGAAACACCTTTATGAAGAAAATTTTAATAAGAAATCTTCAAAATAGCAATGAATGACAACAGTTTTATTTCTTGACAATCCTCATGCGCACAAGGATACAATAGACGAGCTGAGAAGATCTTTCCCAAGTTTAGAAGCAACCGTTACTTTTTCTCAAGTAGAAAGAAAAATTGAAGAAGGAAATTATAGAATTATTATTATAGATCCTTTAAGCGTAAGAAGTTCCTATGGACCTTCTCAACTTGTAAGAGAAGTAATTGGTAGTGGATCAAGAGTAGTTCTTGCTGAAGGTGCACTTAGTGCTGATTTTTTAAGATTAAGGCAAGGAATTGATTATCATATAAGACATCCAAAACCATACAATGTAGAGGAGTTAGTTAAACAAATTGCAGAACAAATAGAAGAAAGCACACAATAAATGTGCATTCTACATCCCTAAACCTTTGGGTAATTTGCCACCCATCTTCTGCATCACAAACTTTTACAAAAGTTTGATCAAAAGTAGAAAAATCTAAACTACATTAGACCTTTAGGAAGCTTTCCACCCATCTTTTTCATCATTTTAGAAATGTCTTGTTCACCTTTAAACATCTTCATCATCTTTTTTGCTTGACGATGTTGCTTTAATAATTCACGAACTTCTCCAATAGAAACCCCAGAGCCTGCAGCAATACGATCAATCCTTTGTGCATTCATAATATCAGGATCTTCCAATTCATCTTGAGTCATACTATCCATTGCATGTTTCCACTTCTCTAATTTTCCTTCTTGAACATCAAGCATTTCTTTTGGAAGTTGCAGAGATCCCATTCCAGGAATCAGTTCCATAATTTTACGAAACGAGCCCATCTTCTTAAGAGATTTCATTTGATTATACAAATCAATTAAAGTAAAATCACCTTTCAAAAATTTCTCTTGCAAATCTTTAGCATCTTCTTCTTTAATGACTTCTCTTGCTTTTTCAAGTAATGATTCTAAATCACCCATTCCAAGCAAGCGACCAACAAAGCGCTGGGGATGAAACAATTCAAAATCATCAACTTTCTCCCCAACTCCAATAAACATAATCGGAGCAGAAGTTACAGCACAAGCGGACAAAGCTCCTCCACCTTTGGCAGTTCCTTCTAGTTTGGTAATAATAACACCTGTAACTTGACAAGTGTCATGAAAGGCTTGTGCTTGCTTTTGTGCTGCTTGACCAATGTCAGCAGAAATTACAAGTAAGCGCTCAACTGGTTTTGCAATTTTATTTAAATTGTTGAGTTCTTGAATCAAATCATCGGATAAAGCATCACGACCTGCAGTATCAACAATAACTACATCGTACTCTGAAAGTTGAGATAAAAAATGCTCATAGATAACGAGAGCATTTTTCGCATTTCTCATACCCAAAAAATCAACACCTACTTGTGCAGCTATTTGTTCTAATTGATCATATGCTGCAGGACGCCACGTATCTGTTTGCATAACTGCAACTTTATATCCACGTTTTTTGTAAAATTTAGCAAGTTTTCCTGCTGTTGTTGTTTTTCCTGAACCAAAGAGTCCAACAAGCATGATTTGTGTTGGTTTTTGTGTGATTGAAATTTCTCTTGTTCCTTTTCCTAAAAAGTTAGTTAGTTCTTCATAAACAATTTTAATCAATTGTTCTTTTTTGGTAATGCCAGGAGGAGGATTTTCTTTAGCCCTTTCTTTAATTTTAGAACTGAGGTTGAAGACTAATTGAACATTGGTATCTGATTGTAAAAGAGCTCGCTGAATATCTTTGACTAATTCATTGATTAACGTATCATCAACAAAAAGAGCGTTCGTAATTTTGGAGAGGGTACTTTTGAGTGATTCTCCTAACTTTTCTAAAACCATATAAGGAAATAATGTCTTTTGTTATAAAAAGGTTCTGCTCTTCCCTAAAGTACTATTGGTCTAAGGTAAAAATGTAAGTAAAAATGGAGCTTTCAGTGCGTCACGTGGGGACGCCCCATCCGGGGACGTAGCACCCTCTTCTTTAGTGCAGCAAACATTTTGAAGCCAATAGTACTTTAGAAGAAATGGTCAAAGCAAATGCAGTACTTTACGATGAGCTCTTTTTCCTTGAACAATTTCAACGGTAACTTTATACTCTTTTTTGAAGAATTTGATAAGTTCTAAGTTTGCTTTATTATGTTCTGGTTGTGATTTGAGAAACAACCTTAATTTACCATTTTTATCTATAACAAGTTCTTGTCTTCCAGATGAGGGAACCACATGAAGAGAAAAGGTATTATTAGTTATATATTTTGAGAGATCAAGCATCTCTTAAGAGAAGATTTTCTAGTTTAACTATTTTGTTTTAATAATTTTTTACCACGAGTCGCAAGGTCAGCAAATCTTGCAACGCGAAATGAAATTGAATCACGTGTAAGATACGATTCAACTTGTAAATCTAGCGAAAGTTCATCCGGAACTACAATTAGAGGAATTGTCTTAAAAGAACATGGATAATCAGCCAAAGTTGTAGCATAATCAGAAAAATGAGTGAACCTTTCATCTTCAGTACGATTGGCCAAATCAAGTTCTGCTGTCGCATACACCAAAACCTGCTCTCCTAGCTCACGAATAGGAGGCTTGTGAACTAGCATCAGGACCAAAAGAATCCATTCTGTGTACTTGATAACCTGTCTTTTCTAAGTAAGTTCTAACTTTCAACGCAAAAGGATTTTTTGCAATATCAGGATCAGCCATAAATAGGTTTAAGTGAATTCATTTTATAAATTTTTGTTTAGTTTTAACTTAAAAGTAGTTATACAGAGAAGACTTTCTAACGTATCTCTTCAAGCAACAATAAGTTTTAAAAGCTGCCAAATCGCAAAGTAAGTGAGGGTGGGCATGGACGAGATAAAACTTACACTAGAAGTGCTGTATGATATTTTACGTAATGAAAAAAAACGTGAAGATCTACAAAAACTAGAAGCTTCATTTTATATTGATGTGGTAAGTTATCTACAAGAAAAAAAAACACTTCTTGAGAATAAAAAAAGTGATACCAATCTTTTTGCTGCAGGAGAAAAAGAAAAGTTAGAATATGAACTGCGTAGTATTAGGAGAATCTTACGAGAAATTTTTGAGAAGCGTGAAAAGAAAATTATCGACATTGCTCTCAATAGAAGCAGAACTGGATCAGATATCATTGATACATCTTCTATGCTTTTTGAAGAAAAGAATTTCTATGAAAGAATTTTACACATTTTAGAAGGACACAGACAAGGAGTTTTGCAACGCTTAGTAAATGCCCAAGTTCCCCACTTTGAAGAATCTTCAGGTGTTTTTACCCCTCTTCTTCCTAATCCAAAGCCTGCTCAAGCTTATACCTCTGAAGAAGAGCAAGATCCATCAGAGAAAAAAAAGGTACGCTTTATTCATCCAACGCCTAGCTTTGTTTGGAAAGATTTGAAGGTGTATGGTCCGTATGACATTGGAGATACGATTGATATTTTCCCTGAAGTTGCTGATTTATTAGTGAGAAAGAAAAGAGCAGAGTTTATTTAAAAAAAGTTATAAAGAATCACTTATTTTAGCCCATTTATGAGTTATCTTACTCGTTTATTGTACACATCTCTTTTTTGTGCTGCGACAAGTCTATCTATTAGTGGATGTGAAACAGTAATGCATGTTAGCCAATTGCCAGTTCAAAACTTGCATCGAAACATAGCGAAAAAAAAATTTCAAACAGAGGAAAAATCAGAAGTATACAGAGTCTATCAAGCAACAGTAAAAAATTTATTATCAAATATTGAGACAGCACTCTCTTATTTTTGGATTGAAGATTTAGAAACAAGGGCACATCTTGAAAAGTTGTATAATCTTGCAGATGGTGATCCTTTACTTAAGTTAAAAACTGAAGAAGAAATTGCAAATTATAAGAAAGCACAATTGGCACATTGTATTGATAGACGTGATACTGTTTGGGGAGCTGTAACGCAGCTATCGGATTCTGTTAATGAATTAGAAAAATTATGTGAAAAAAATATGCCTCATTTGAAAGAAGATAAGACCTTTCAGCAGATTAAAGCAAAGACTAGAGAAGATTTAAGTCAAAAACAAAAAGAATATTTGAGTAGTTTAGAAACAGTCTGTAATCCTTTTCAATAAAGATGATTCGCAAAATCCTCACCGCAGATAATACTGAAACATTTCTTAATGAAGAAGTAAAAGAGAGTTATCATTCTCAAACAGGAGCAGTTGAAGAAGCTCTCAAAAAGTATGCAATACCTTGTAAGATTAGTGAGGTTGCCAAATCTGGTTCTCTTAAAATTCTTGATGTTTGCTTTGGTTTAGGATATAATTCTGCGATGGCCATTGATGTTGCTCTTAAAGAAAATCCTAATTGTGAAATTGAAGTTGTAGGATTAGAATTTGATCCAATCATTATTTCAGCTATTCAAGAAGTGAATCCTCCAATTGAATTTTATAGTCATTACAAAAAATTTACAACAAAAAATCTTGAAATAAAACAAGGAAAAGTTTCAATTAAAATTATACTAGGTGATGCTAGAGAAACTTGTAAGATGCTTAAAGATAAACATTTTGATGCCATCTTCTTTGATCCTTTCTCACCAAAAACTGCACCTGACATGTGGCAAATTCCGTTTTTTGAGCAAATGTATCGTGTCTTAAAAGATTCAGGAATGCTTGCAACGTATTCGTGTGCTAGAATGGTAAGAGATAATATGAGTAAAGCTGGACTTTTCTATGATGATGGACCAATTGTTGGAAGACGAGGTCCTGGAACAATTGCAACAAAATGGATTTAACAAATTTATTTCCTAATAGAGATCAAGAATGTGCTATAAGCGCATTAGCGAACTTGCTAGTTCTCCTACACAAAGATAGACCAACTGCAGAAAAATTATACAAAGAAGCACGTCGACATCCTTTCGTTTTTTCCAATGGAGGAGTTATCCCAACAACCGTTCCTGCCATTCTGAAAGCAAGTACTAACCAATATCGAGCATTTGTTGGAGCAAGAAGAGAATATGTAGCTTTATATCAACAGACAGCAAAAATGAACTATAAAAGCCATGTATACGATGCATATGAAGCTGAAGTAAAAAGAGCTCTTGCAAGTGGTGAGATAACTGAAGAATTTTATAGCGGTGCAAATCCCGCAATTATAGTTACACTAACCAAACCTTGGGATGGTCATGCAATGATTTATTGTGGAGGAAATCGTTTTATTAGTAATGGTGATGGAATTCACATTGAGCCTAATTCTTTCATAATCGATGCAACAATAGAAGTAAGGAGAATCTGAACACTTTACTTCTTCTTATTTCGTCCACGTTTCTTAACAATTTCTAAACGTTCAAGAATGTTTTGCGCATTTTCATTTCCGACCTTATACCCTTTGATCACATGATCAAAAATGGAAGGATAGAAATCATAATGCGTACTTGCTAAGGCTCGATCAAGTAAAAATAAATCAACTGCTTTGTCTTCTTCTTTTTGTGAGAAAAAGGAAAGTCCAAAATCAATGAAGACTACTTCATCACTTTTTTGATGAACTAACATATTTGAAGGTGTTAAATCTCCATGAATAATATTTGCGTTGTGCAGTTGACCAATTTTTTGTCCAACTTCTTCTGCAAACCGCTGATAGCATGTTTCATTAAGCGCATCTTTTAGTTTTGCTCCTGGAACAAAATCCATGACAAGACTCATTCGTTTATCTGAGAATTCTTTTAGATGAGGTGCTGGAAAATGAATTGTCTCAAGTTTTTGTAAAATTTTAGCTTCTCTTCTTGTTCTAAAAGATCTAAGAGATTCATCTAACTGAGAATTTCGATACTTTTTGCTAAAACGCTCCTTGATGACATCTGCTCCATTTTGAAAGAGGATTGCTTCTGCGCCTTGGGCAATTTTGTTCATAGGACAACAACTGCATAGACGCTTAAATAATTATCGGTACAAATTAGAAGTAATTCTTATAAAGAAAATAAAAAGTTAAGAGACTAAAATGGCTCAAACCAGAAGAACTCATCTTAAAGGACTCCTCGGAGGAGCAGCACTTGCTGCCTGTGGAGAAGTTCCTACACAAAAGCTTCCATCTACATCACCATTTGCTTTTAGCTGTTTTGCTGAACGAGGAGATATTTATTATCAAACTGCATTTAGTGAACTGTGGAGTGTTCGCTCTAATGGAACTAATCCTATAAAACTTACAACAGCAAAACCTTTGGTGGCACTATTAGATCTTTCATTCTCAGGGTGTGGTCTTGCTTATGTAGCACGATCTGAAAACGAAAGATATGAACTAAGAGTTGTAAACACTGATGGAAGTAATGACCGGTCCGTAGTTGAATTCACAAACCTTGACATTTCTGCTACCTTTTCACAGGAAAATTTACTTGCCTATCACATAAAACGAACTGTTCCTCAATGTTCACCAACTCTTGAGAGTTGTATTGATTCAGCAATGTATGTATCGAGTGTTGCCATAAAATCAACAAAAGAGGTTCCAAGTAAGCATAGTGTAAATCCGGTCTGGTCACCTCAAAAAGAATTACTTGCTTTTCTTGTAGGTAGAGTTGGAGAAGATGTTAAAGCAGGAGATGTTGCAATCTATGATGCTAAAACTGGTCTTGTAACACTTTTAACGGAAGGTTTGTTAGTAAAAGAAATTGTCTGGTCACCAGATGGAAAAAAATTAGCGTATGTTCATTCATCCAAAGATCTAAGTCAAAGTGATGAAATTTACATTCTGGATCAAAGAGATGAATCAACTAAAAAAATTTCTATAGCCTCATACAATGTAAGTAATTTAGAGTGGTCAGCTGATGCAGAAAATATTGTTTTCCATGCAAAACCTCTCTTAGAAGAAGATGATGAAAAATATCCTCAAGGCGTGTTTGTTCTCTCTGTACCAAATGATGCTATAACAAGAATTGCTAAAACTCAAAGAATCATAAGTCCTCACTGGTCACCAACAGGTTCTCATGTTATCTATGATACTGCAAGTGACGATGAAATTCCAGAATTTGCAAGACGTCTAGGGATAACATCCTCCAACTCATTATATGTGTGTAGTAAAGAAGGAGGAGAGGCACAAAGACTAACAAATCCCAAAGGAAATATTCCAGATATTAGTGTAAATCCTTTAAGATTTAGGCAAGATGGAGATTTTATATATTTGGGAATACGTTTCGATGAAAGTGGTAATGGACGATCTGATTTGTTTATAGTAAATGCTTTTGATGGGACTACACCAAGACAACTAACAAATAATGGAAATGTTGGAATAAGATATTTTGGAACGCTATGAGACCATACCTTCTTGCAACTACAGGACTTGCTTTTCTTCTCTCTTGCGGTGAGGTAGATGATCTTACAGAGACAGAAAATAGACCAAGGCAACATCCCTATACTTCTTCATGTAAAATCTCAGATTGCTCTGAAGATGCAAGTGTATCAGTTGAATTAGGAGAGAGTATTTCTCAAACAATAAAAGGAAAAGAGTATTTAATCGAGCACAGAGGAATTTTCTGTGTTTCTTATCCCACTGATATTGGTCAGAGATGCGAGACAGAAATGTTTGTAAATGGAGAGCCTTTAGGTGAACCTAGACCTGAATTTAGAATAACCGTTGATCTCCCTATTCCAAGAGCGTTAGGAGCAAAAGAGTGTTTTGAATACGATGGAACTAAAATACTTGTTATGAGAATTTCCTATGATGCAGCGAATATAAAACCGCCCACTACTACTCTTTGTTTTCTCTAATTTTTCCCTAGTATTGCATCAATTTTTTGCTTCAAGACAGGTTTTGGTACAAAACCTACAATTCTTCCAATTTCCATCCCATCTTTAAAGACAATCAAACAAGGAATTCCCGTTACATCATGCTCCTCTGCAACTGAAGGATATTCTTCAGTTGAAATTTTAGTAAAATGAAGTTTTCCTTTGTAATCAGAACTTACTTCTTCAAAAACGGGAGCTAGCATACGACAAGGTCCACACCAACTTGCCCAAAAATCAACAATTGTAGGGGTTGAAGAATTAATATGCGTTGAAAATGTTTTATCTGTAAGTTCGACTACCATAGAGCACCTCTATCTTTTACTAATAAGCTACATATTTAAAGATTTCCTTACCCGAATGAAAATCTTTATATAAAAAAGAAAGATACTTCCATATAAAAGAATGGTGAATAGAAAGTTTCTAATAAGTAGTATTCTAATTTTAATACTTATACTTCCTATAATTGTTGCAGCAGAAGAGAAATGTTTGTACTATTTTTATGGTGATGATTGTAAACGTTGCCGTTCTGCAACTGATACAATAGATCAGTTAGAAAAAACACATCCTGATCTTAAAATTCATCGCTTTGAAGTATATTATAATCGTGATAATGCACGTCTTCTTGAAAAATATTTTCAAGCGTATAATGTTCAAGATGATTCTGCAGGAGTTCCAGTTGTCTTTTTGGCAGATAGCTATTTGGTAGGCTCATCTACGATTGAAACACTGCTTGAAGGACAGCTTGATGGAGCAGCTCCCATGACTTGCCCCTCACTTTACAACATTCATCGCATTGGAATTGTAGGTTCTAAAGATCCTGAATCATTTTTAGGATTATTTACATTAGGTAGGATTGGACGAGAAGGAATCGTTCGTGGTTTCTCACCAGAAGCATTAACACTTGCTCTTATTTTATTACTTCTTCTTGCAAAAATTCCCGATAATAAAATCATTGAGCGTTCTGGAATTTTTCTTGGAGCGGTTCTTGGAACCTACATTCTTTTTTCTGTTGGACTTTTAAATTCTCCAGGGATTTTAGCTACTGTTTTCTATAAGGGATTAGGAGTTCTAGGTCTTCTTTATGGATTATATGGGATTAGAAAGTTTTTAAGAGCAGCAGATGAAAAAAGAGAAGTTGAAGAGAGCGAAAATAAGAAAAAATGGAGAACAAAAACAGAACAAATTGTTCACTTTATTATCTCACCTTTTGGACTTATTATCACAGGTTTTCTCTCAGGTTTTTTAAGTTTAGGGTCTTTAACGCCAATCATTCTTCTCTTACAAACCCATTACCCTGTTCTTAAATTTTCAGTCCTAGCCTACCTTATTCAATACGTCTTTTTTAGCATAATTCCTCTGGTTCTCATCATTTTCTTCATTCATCAAGCAAAACATCAGCTCGCCTCTCGAGCTTTGCATAAAGGGCAAGGATCAGACATGAACCTTATTCGCTGGAAATTACATGCAAATAGAGTTTTTCATTTTAGTGTTAGTTGTGGAAGTCTTTTCTTAGGTTTCATTCTTCTTGTTGCCTAAAGAAATTAACCAATGGTAACAGCAGCCGAAATTAAAACTGTTTTTTCTAAGCTTTCATATGATCATACACCAACAATGCTCGAAGAGCTAGGTACCTATTCTCCTTTTCAAAAATTGATTATGACAATGCTCTCAGCAAGAACAAGAGACTCAACCGTGATTCCTCTTGTTAAAAAATTATTTTTACTTTATCCAACGCCTCAAGCATTCCTCAATGTTAAAAAAGAAGAAATTGAGAAAAAAATCTATGGTGTTGGTTTCTATAAAGTAAAAGCACAAAATATTCAAAAAATAAGTAAAATTATTTTAGAAAAATTTCAAGGGAAAGTTCCTCAAACTATCGAAGAGCTAACAAGCCTTCCTGGCGTTGGAAATAAAACCGCCAATTGTGTTCTTGCCTATGCTTTTAACATTCCGGCAATTGCTGTTGATACTCATGTTCATCGGATCTCAAACAGATTAGGTTGGATTAAAACATCGCATCCATCTAAAACGGAGGAAGTTCTTAAAAAAATTGTTCCAAAAGATCAATGGAGAGATGTGAACTCTCTGTTAGTTAGCCATGGACAAAGAATTTGTCTTCCTATTAAACCAAAATGTGAGATCTGTCCGATTGCTACATTTTGTTTGTTTGGTCAAAAAAAGTTAGGGCTTAAGAAATAGTACAACCTCAGAACCAATACGTGATACTAACTCTTTTTGTTTAGATGAAATATGATGCAAAGTCGTAAGATCTTCTTTATGAGGTTGATTAGAGAAGAAAACACTCTCTTCGAGAGGAAGAAGTTTATCTAAACAATCGTTAATATAGTGATACTTTGTTGTAAAAGTATTAAGTGTCTTTTCAAACTCTTTTACATCGCGTAGTGTTTCTTTCAAATTAAAATTGTCGTAAGAGAAAAGATGCGACAACAACTGTTTTTCTTTTGCTGAATCTTTACGCAAGCGTGCAAGTTTAAGATCAATGAGCAGTTTTATAGAATGTTTTAGTTTTTGGTTGATATGCTCTGCGAGCATTAACTGCTCGAGAAGAGGCGTTGCCGATTTAAATAATTCTTTTACCTCTTTGTGCCCTTTTGCTGTAAAAGAAAAGTTCTCTTTTTTGTGCAAAGGAGTTAGCCAATGCAGCTTAAACTTGTCCACCACTGCTTGAGCAGAAATTAGACTGTGGACCTCTTTTTTGAGTTCTTGAAGACTCATAGAGTAAAATGATCCAATTGAGGGTTATAAAGGTTGTGCTTATCCTCTATATCTTTGTAACCAAAACGTTTATAAACAAACGCTTAAAATATCTGGTCATGTTCTACCGTATCAAGGTTAAAGATCACATTCGTGTTCCTCCTAGTATGTTTAACTTAACCAAAAAAGAAGCAGTCCTCAAAAACGTTAAATCCTCCTACGAAAACATTATCTCCAAAGATCTTGGTTTTGTGATTAATGTCATTGAAGTTGGGGTAATTAAAGAAGGAGTAATCATTCCAGGTGATGGAGCTGGGTATTACGAAACTGAATTTGAACTACTCACTTTTAAACCAGAAGTTAACGAACTAGTATATGGAAAAGTTCGAGATATCACTGATTTTGGAGCATTTCTCGATATTGGTGGAGTTGAAGGAATGGTTCATATTTCACAGAGCATGGATGATTTTGTCTCATTTAGCAAAGAAAAAGTCTTACAAGGAAAAAAGACAGGCGCAAGTATTAAAGTTGGCGATAAATGTAAAGCTAGAATTATTGCTGTAAGTTATAAAGATCTTACAAGTCCTAAGATTGGTCTTACCATGAGACAAGAAGGTTTAGGAAAATTAGAGTGGATTGAACAAGCACCAAAAGAAGAAACGGTAGCTAAGAAGGAATAAAATGGTTAAGAAAAAAGCATGCAAGCGTTGTAAAATGTTTGTTGAAGGAAATAGTTGTTCAAATTGTGGTCTTGAAAGTTTTACCACGAGCTGGCAGGGAAGAATTTACATCTCTGATGAAAAATTATCAACGATTGCAGGAAAAATAGGAATTACAAAAAAAGGAGAATACGCAATCAAAATTAGGTGAACATATGCAATTAACAATTAATGAAAGAAAACAAAATCCTCTATTAAATCGACTTGAAGTTAGAGCAGAATTAGGATTTGAAGGAGCAACTCCATCAAATGTTAAAGTACAAGAACTTCTTGCTAAGGAATATGCATCAGATTTACAACTTGTTGTTGTTAGAACAATTAAAACAATTTTTAGTCATCAAAAAGCGAAAGTTGAAGCATTCGTCTACAAAGATGCTACAGCAAAACAAAATGCTGAGAAGAAGAAAAAAGCAAAAAAAGAAGCAAAGCCTAAAGCAAAAAAGGGTGAAAAGTAAATGGCTGACAAAAAACCTGCAGCAAAAGCAGCACCAAAAAAAGCTAAAAAAAGTAAAAGTTCTGCAACACTTTATACCGTTAGTGGAAGTTCTATTCAAAGAAAAAACAAATATTGTCCTAAATGTGGACCTGGCATTTTCTTAGGCGTACATGAAACACGAGTTGTTTGTGGAAAGTGTAAGTACGTTGAATATAGAAAAAGATAAAAATTTATTTTGGTTTCTTATTTTTAGGATCTATTCCAAGCCTCTCTAAAATAGCGTCCATATCTTCATCACGAGGAATGTTAGAGGAGCAAGTATCTTCAGGTGGAACTTCTTTTGAACCTTCTGACACACAAAATGCTCCACCCTTAGTTCTACTTAAATCAAATAAAGGTATTGCATATCTTGGTTCCTTTGGTTGTAGAGGAATTACTTTGTGCCTAAGAGGTTTTGGTTCATTAGGAATGAATTTAGGACTAGAGTTCTCGTTACGAATTCTGGAATCAACAGACAATATTTTGTGAAGATTAAAATTTTGAGGTTCTTTTGGTGGAAATTTAATAGGTGGATCTTCTGGAAGTTTTCTTACTTCAGGAAACGCAGTCAGTAGATAAAGTGAAATAGCAGGAACTAACGATTTTTTTGGATGCCTAGGCGCACCTTGAGAATTATCTTTCGGAAGCAAAGGTTGCTCTCCACCTATTTCACCCATCATACGATCAAGATTTCCTAAGCCTCGTAATGTATCCGCAGCTCTTAACTCTAATACTCTTTGTCCAAGCGCTCTTCCTGTATCAAGAGCTGCTTTACTTGCGTAAAGAGCGGAAAGTTCTCTTGTAGCAACTTGTTCTTCTCTTCCAACAGGAGCCTCTCCTCTTAGTGCACCAAGATATTCAGCAAAGGCAGGCCCTGAAACAGCAAGCCAAAATCGCTGATTAGTATCAAGCGAAGCATCATGAGAAGCAAGAAATAAACCTAAGCCTGCTACATATCCTTCTCGCAAGCTAGAACCACGTTCTTCACCAGCTAATACTGAAGGAAGTAATTCATACCTTGGTTCATTTTTCTCTAAAAAAGAATCAACTGAAAAGCCAAAAACTTGCCTTGAAGGAGCAGGTTCTTCTCTTTTTACTTTAGTAGTGCCAACAAATGCATCATAAAGATCGGGAGAAACATCAGCGCCTTCACTCCCTAACTTAAATCCAGTAGAGTAATCAATCGAATGATTAAGTCCTTCATATTCAGCCATAGATCACAAAAAAATAACTTAATTTATAAATATTTTCTCCAAAATAATTGAAAAGTCACTACTAATTCATGAACTCAATTCCAAGCTCTGATTGCATCGCATTTTTCTTCTTTTTAGAATAAAGTTTATCTTCACCAAAAATCTGATCCGATTTAACTCCTGTAATAATCACAAGGGTTCTAATAATTCTCTCTAAATCTTTGTAGATCTGCGCTCCCCAAATAATCTTAGCAGAAGAATCTAAGCGATGTGCAACCGTTTCTACAATTTTACGCGCTTCATCTAATGTCAAATCCTCGCCACCTGAAATATTAATCAAAGCGCCCGTTGCATTAGAAATATCAACATCAATCAGAGGATTCTCAAGTGCTTTTTGAACAGACTCACCAGCACGATTTTCAGCATCAGACTCTCCAACACCAATCATCGCAACGCCGCCTTCACTCATAATTGCTTTTACGTCAGCAAAATCTAGATTAACTAAACCAGTTTTGGTTACTAACTCTGCAATGCCTTTTACAGAATTAGTTAAAATCTCATCTGCTACTTTAAAGGCAGTTTGCAGCGGTAAATGAGGTGCTAAATCCAATAATTTTTCGTTAGGAATAACAATAAGTGTATTAATACTCTGCTCTAATTTTTCAAGACCAATCATTGCATTCTCAAAGCGATGTGATCCTTCCATTGTAAAAGGGATCGTTACTATGCCAACAGTGAGAATTCCCATCTTCTTAGCAAGAGAAGCGATATAAGGAGCACTTCCTGTTCCTGTTCCTCCTCCTAAACCACAAGTAACAAAAATCATATCAGATCCTTCAAGAAGTTTTTTTAGATCTTGTTCATTTTCTTTGGCAGACTCTTCTCCTATTTTAGGGTTAGATCCTGCACCTAACCCATGAGTTAGTTCACGACCAATAAGTAGTTTTTTATCAGCATTCGTATACAAAAGATCTTGAGCATCAGTATTGATTGCAACCGTTACAATTCCTTTAATTCCAACTTCATGAATACGATTAATGGTGTTATTTCCAGCGCCACCACAGCCAATAACTTTGATTCTAGTGCGATGAGAAGCAATTAATTGTTCTAATTCAGCATCGATTTCAGGAAGAGAAGAAATAGGACTTTGACGAACAACCATCTTCTGTGTAATAGAAGTATCACCAATGAATGTTTCCACCACAATCACCTCAAAGATCCCAATCTTTTTTAAAAATAGTAGTACAGCAAGGTGTTTATAAAGTTTATTATGATTGAAACCACTAGACTTTCTTAGAACTAAAAATTATGTCTTTTACTTGGGTTAACTCAACAAGCTTCTTAACAAACGCATCAATCAGAGGTTGTGGAAGTGTAAAAGGAAGCTCAACCACTGCTTTATTATCAACAAGCTCAACTTTCATTTGATTATCATGCACATGAAGCGTTGTTTCAAAGAATTTTTTTATTTTCTCAACTGGATCAGTAACTTTACGATGAATCGTAACTTCATACACAACATCTTTTCCTGCCAGAGGATGATTAAAATTAACAATAATTCTACCACCCATAACTTTTGTAACAAAGCCCATTTGGCCATCTACATCAATTTGTAAACCTGGGTATGGATTTACTTTATGTTCTTCAAAGGTTTTAAGAGGAACGATTTGCAGCTTCTTAACATCTCTTTTGCCAAAGGCTTGTTCTGCTAAAAGTTTGATTGTATAGGTTTTACCAACTTCTTTGTTGATTAGTTGTTCATCAAGTCCTGCAAGAACTTGCTTTTCTCCAACGCAAATAACAGTTGAATGATAATGACCTTTTTCTGAATGAAAGCCATGCTTTTTAGCAACTTCGGAACTTGTGGTATCAAAAACATTTCCTTCAGGTAACATTCCTGTGTAATCTATCTCAACAAAATCATGTAATTGAACAGTTTGGGTCATACAATAATTCTCACCTTAATTATTTATAAGCTTTTTTGTTTTGTTGAATAAAATCTAAAATTACTTTAAGCGCTTCTTGAGATGTACGTTTTGTTGTATCGACAACTAAATCATACTGTGATTCAATACGATGATCAATCCCATAATATTTTAGATAACGTAAAGCATCATTTTCATCACGTTGCACAAGTTCTTTTTCAACATCTTTAAGAGTTTTTTTAACACCTTCATTTCGCTCTTTGTTTTTTTTTACATCTTTAAGATCTTCTAAGACTCTACGTGCTGCCTCTTTTACATTTACTTTCATGTAAATTTTAATAGAAGTTGGAAGAAAATGGTATTGAGGTCTTCCTTCAACAACGACAATTTTACCCTCTTTTTCTAATTGTTTAGCTAACAAGACTACTTTCTTATCTACATCAACATCTGTTTCAGGATGCGTTTTAGCATATTCATTAAGCTGTGTTAAAGTCATTCCTTTTTGTTTTGCAAGTTCGCGACGCATTCCTCCAACATAAATGTGCTCAGCGTGAAGTTTTAGAGCTAATTGTTTTGCAACTGTGCTTTTGCCCGAACCTGCCATGCCAGAAATCGTAATAAGCATTCTAGAAGAAGAATTTTTGTGTTTAAATAGCTATCTAGTATTACCTAACCTTCTCATATTCAACTTTTCTAATATCTCGACCAATCTTATCATACATCCACTGCTTAACCCAAAAAAGAGTTGCTTTAGTAAGTCCCCATTCCTTGAATCTTCGCATCGAAGTTATCGCGTACGTATTAATACAAGTATACTTTCCATGTTCACACATTTTTTCAATGAGTTTTCGCTGCTCTTTTACATGAAGATTAGAATCGTAGCCGTTTACTTTATCAAAAATGTCACGCTGACAAATTAAAACACCACTACAACCTTTATACAATTTAGTTTTTGTATATAAATTTTTGAATTTCATTGCAAGATTGTAACGAATTTTTTTTTCATCAGGAAGTACTTTAGTTGTTCCAACTGCAAACTCTTTTGTAAAAGATGTGGCAACTTTTTGTAAAGCATCTTTTTCTAATTTAGTATCTGCATCAAGAAAAAGAAGAATAGAACCTTTAGCTTTGGCTGCACCATGATTACGAGCACGGCTAACATTTGGAATTGGAAGTGAAAGATGAACTAAAGATCCTTGCTTTTTAATCAACTCTTCTGTCTTATCCGTGCAACCATTGGTTACAACAATTGTTTCAAAGTGAGGATAACTCTGCTCTTTAAGAGAATCTAAAGTATGTAAAATATATTTTTCTTCATTATGAGCTGGAATAATGATAGAGATATAGGGGTCCACAAGATAAAAGATAAGAGGAGGCAAATAAAGATATCGGTTCTAAAAGAGAAGTCGCCTAGGCCAATATGGTACCTGAGCTACGCTATTCTTTAGATAAAGTTAAGATACTTTTTCTAACTATTTGCTTTGAGAAAAAGGCGAAGGTACCGGTCCAGGCGACTTTCTTCTTGTTACAACGTCAAATAATTTGCTGCCCAAAGCATTCCTTGGTCACAATGATAGTATACATTAGCATAAGGTTTACCATTTGCTTCATACACTTCAAGAAAATTTCCTGCTTTTTCAATGAGCTCACTATATTTTTCTTTATACATTTTCGCCTTCTCTTCATCGACTGATTTCAAAAGTTTAACATATAATGGACCCATATGCATCCAAATGGCATTACTCTCATAATTTCTCATAATAACTTCTTGCCAAATGAAACGAACTTCTTTTCTTTGTGCTGTATACTTAAGTGGAAATGGTCCTACTAGGCCTGCATCTTCCATTGAAGAAAAAGCTTTGTGCAACATGTCTTTGTCACTTACAACACCTAAAAGAAAAGGAAAGAGGTTAGCATCCCCTGCAACGTAATCCTTCTTTTGTAAATCATCGTAAAAATATTTCCCTGACCAAAAATACTTGACTAAAAGGTTTGAGTAGTCATATTTTTTGAGAGGATTCTCTAATTTGAGCAAATCTAATTCGTGTGAGAGTAATCCAAGCATGCAATTATCATAACAAGAACTATGTCGTATGGAAAAATCTTTGATGGATGAGAATTGTTTATCTGAATAAACCAGTCCTGTTTTTGGATCAACGATAAGCTGAACAAACAACGCTACTTGCTTACGTAAAAAGTCTTTATAGTTGTAGATTGGAAAAGATGAAACACGAATGCTGTGCATAAGCCATGGCAGAGAATCAACAGCCATCCTAGGAAAATCATAAGGCGCTCCTTGAGGAGTAATGGTTGTTGTTATAAATCCTTTTTGTTGAAATCGATTAAGCGCATAACGCAACGTTTGATGAACTTTTTCTTTGTGTCCTAATTGAACTAATGATTGTGTACAAAAACCAAAATCACGTGTCCAAAATTGAGAAAAATTTCTAAGAGATGTTTGAAAATAATGACCATTGAAACACAAATCAATAATTTCTTTGCAAATTTCATTAGCATTTCCTGCAAATTTTTGTGGAGCAAATCTATTTTGTAAGCTTTTAACAAAAATACGTGATCCTTCAGTAAGAAAAGTAGTAGGTGAGACCATAACTTACCTAGATGTTCGATAAAATATAAAGGTAACTATCTTAAAATTTATGATTTTGGCAAAAACTGTTCTAAAGCTTTTTGATAATCATTCTGTTCCCATTTTTGGGGCTTTCTAGAATTGCCATCATCCGAGACTGTTTTTAGACTAAGGTTTCTTAAAGCATCAATACCATAAGCATCTGTTAGTTTTTCTAAACTACTCCTAAACGCATCTAGAAGAGAATTTCCTTGATTACCTAGAGTAACTGTAATACCCATGCGCGTTGAACGAACATGCACATCCCTGATATCCCCCAATTCAAAGCCTTCAGGAACAGATCTTGCTCGGTCTTCATATTGCAATAGATATCTTGTCATCTAGTCTTTTTAGTAAGTGTTCTATAAAAAGTTTTAGTAAAAAATTAGAGTTAAGTGTAGAAGATAGATTTAAATATATAACATCTCTAAAAAAAGAGTAATGAAAAAACTTTTAATTTACCTTTTTATTTTTATTCTTAGCATTTTATCAATATTTGCAAATACTCAAGAAGAAAATGCAACCATAAGTATTGATCTTGCTCTAAAAGATATCCAAAAAGATTCAGAGGAAGTGTACACCAATGCTCCTTTTGTGATTACTCTTTTTATTTTCAACCCAAGTGATGTTGAAATTGAACCACAAGAATACGAATTATATAGAATATTTAAGGGACAAAAATCTATACTAAGTACACAAAATGTTGTACTTCCAAAACAATCCGCTGGGATTATGCATCTTCTTCTTATGTTTGAAGAAAGTGATGGAATCGGTAAACACTTAGTAACCTATGGAATTAGTCTTAAAGAACCTCATATTGATAATGATCTTTCAAATAATGAACGAACACTTTCATTTAAGGTAGAAAGTAAAGAAAATAAAGATACAACAATACCCCCCTCAATTGAAGAACCTCTAGTCTCATGGATGTGTTACGATGGAAAAAAAGGTGATTCTGGACAAACAGAATGTGGAGAGGATCTTGAAAGTTTTCATAATACATGGACTAAAAAAGCAAAGTTAGATTGTGAAGATCATTGTAGCGAAACAACAGGTAAATGTGGTCTAAATTCTATATCACGCTCAGAAAAATGTCTATTTCACGAAGATTCCAAAAAGAATGAAGTTGCAAATCCAGCATCTTTTAGGTTTACCTCATGGGAATGTACAAACGGTGTAAAAGAAAAGCAAGGAGGGAAAACTTCTTGTAAAACAATTGAAAGATGGCAAACCATTGCAAGTAATTTTTGCAAGGAGCATGGATGCAATGAAGATAAATCAAAGTGTGAAGCGATAAATCTTGCAATGAATGAAGAATGTAAATCTGAAAGTAGCAACAACGATGAAGGAAATAGTAACGATGGCACTGATAACAACAACTTTGACGAACCTAATAAAAAAGAAGAACAAGACAAAGAATTCTCCTGTAAAGATGGATGTTTCTCAAACGATAAATGTTATCCTTTAGGATTTAGAGATGAAAATACCTACTGTTCTGATCAAGGATCATTTAAAGGACAGCAAGAAGCAGATTTGAAATGTAATAACAATTTTGAGTGTAAAAGTAATTTGTGCATTAATAGTCAATGTGTAAGTTCAGACGTTTGGCAGAAGTTGCTTAATTGGTTTAAAAGATTATTTTTGTAAAAAAGCCATTTATTAGGGATTAATTTTAAATTGCTACTTACAAGAGATAAATTATCAAAAACTTAATAAAGAAAAAACTCTATTAGAGCTTATGAGTGATAAAAAAGTCTATACTAAAGCAATTGGAGATCACAACCAAACATCTCTTTTAATCCAAGGAGTGGAAGAACCTATACAACCAAATCTTTCTTTAAAATTACATAAAAGGAGAGTTCAAACAGACGAAGGAACTAAGTATAAAGTATGGGAATTTGCTGCGTTTTATCAAGGAAATGATGAAGAAATTCCCCAAGGACTAACTGTTGAAATTCTATTAGGAAGAAAACAAGTTGAATATTTTGCATCAATTGACATTGTTAACTCTAATCTAGAACGTCTACTTGCTGAAGGAAGTTTATTTTCCTCTGATGAACAAGAAAAAGAAAAAAAATTAGGTCTTTATGCAGCTCATATTCTTCAAGAAGAAGGCTTATTACATCAATTAGTTCTAAAAACAATACAAGCAAAACCAGATAGCAAAACAAATCTAGATCTCTATACAGGAGAAGAAAACAGGGTAAAGGTTGTAGAGTACGATCCAACTACAAGAATTTTTAATTTCGAAGAAGCTGATAAAAGAGAAATCACAATTATTGCTGAATGTCTCAAAAAGTGCTATGGTGTCACGATTGTTCCTTACGACAAAGCAAAGCGTGAGAGACAAGAAGATGAATTATCTCGAAGATTCGAAAGGGAAATCCTTGGAGATCTTAGTTTTCTTCCTCCTACTACAGGAAATAAAAGTTAGTTTGTCCAATTTTTTTCATAAACTTTATATAGGACTTTAGAGGGTTTTATGTCCAAGTCATTACTATATTATTACATTGGAGGGATTTTTTATGAATATCATACCACTAGGTGAAAGAGTTTTATTAAAACCTACAGAAAAAGAAAAAAAAACCGCAGGAGGAATTCTTCTTCCTGATGCTGCCCAAAAAGAGAGAAAAGAAGGAATTGTAGTAAGTGTTGGAACCTTCAAAGAAGGAGCAAGTCTTCCTCTCACAAAAGGAGATAAAGTAATTTATGGTGGATATAGTTCTGAAGAATTTGAAGTTGATAATCAAAAATACCTACTTGTTGAATTTAAAGATATTCTTGCTAAAATTGAAGGAGGAAAGTAAAAATGACATCTAAACAAATTATGTTTGATGAAAACGCTCGTCAAGCGCTCTTACGTGGTGTTGAAAAAGTTGCCAACACTGTTAAAGTTACCCTAGGTCCTAGAGGACGCAATGTTGTTTTAGATAAGCAAGGGAGTGCTCCTTTAGTGTGTAATGATGGGGTTACCATTGCTAAAGAAATTGAACTCAAAGACAAATTTGAGAATATGGGAGCAAAACTTCTCAAAGAAGTTGCCTTACGAACTCAAGATACCGCAGGAGATGGAACAACAACGGCAACAGTTCTTGCCTACTCAATGGTCGCTGAAGGTCTTAAAAACATTACAGCTGGCGCAAATCCTATGGAAGTTAAAAAAGGAATTGATAAAGCAGTAGAAGAAGTTGTTACATTTCTTAAAAGCAAAAGCAGTGAAGTAAAAGATAAAGAAAAAATTATGCAGGTTGCAACGATTTCTGCAAATAATGATGAAGTAATTGGATTGCTCATTAGTGAAGCTATGCAAAAGGTTGGAAATAATGGAGTTATTACGGTTGAAGAAGCAAAGAGTACACAAACTTATCTTGAACTTGTTGAAGGAATGCAATTTGAGAGAGGGTTTATCTCACCTTACATGGCATCTGACCAAGAAAAAATGATTTGTGAGTTTGAAGATCCTCTCATTCTTATTACTGATAAGAAAATCTCAGCGATAAAACAATTAGTTCCTGTACTTGAGAAAACTGCTCGTGATGGAAGACCACTTTTTATTATCTGTGAAGATTTAGAAGGAGAAGCTGTAACAGCAATTGTTCTTAACCTTATTCGCGGTGTTGTAAAAGTTTGTGCAATCAAAGCTCCAGGATTTGGAGATGAGCAAAAAGAAATGCTTGAAGATATTGCAATTCTTACAGGAGGAAAAGTCGTTAGTGAAGATAAAGGAATGAAATTAGAAGAATTTGAAGAGGGATGGCTTGGATCAGCTCGCAAAGTAAAAGTTGATTCTGAAAAAACAATTATCGTTGAAGGAAAAGCAGATAAAGTAAAAATTGAGCAGAGAAGAAAAATCCTAAGCAGTCAAATTGAAAGTGCTGATTCAGAATATAAAAGAAATGATCTTAAGAAAAGATTAGCAAAGCTGAGTGGTGGTGTTGCTGTTATTAACGTTGGTGCTGCAACTGAAACAGAAATGAAAGAGAAAAAACTTAGAATTGATGATGCACTTAATGCAACCAAAGCTGCGGTTGAAGAAGGAGTTGTTTGTGGAGGAGGTCTTACACTTCTTCAAGGAGCAGCGATTTTAGATACAATGAAACTTGATGCTGATCAGCAAGTTGGGGTGCGCATTGTAAGACGCGCATTAGAAGAGCCTCTAAGACAAATTGCTAAAAATTCTGGTAAAGAAGGTAGTGAAATTATTGCCAAATTAAGACAAGAGAAGAATCCTCAAATTGGCTATAATGCTAAAAAAGATCTCATTGAAGATCTATTTGCTGCAGGAGTCATTGATCCAACTAAAGTTGTTAGAACTGCTCTGCAAAATGCGGCATCAATTGGGGGAATGATTCTTACAACAGAAGCTCTCGTTACAGACTTTGATGATGAAAAAGATGAAAAATCATCAATGATTGTGATGTAATCTTTTTTTTATTTTGTATTTTCTATTCAATATTTCTTACACAGATGTTTGCATTATAAGTTAAAATACTCTCAAGAAGTTTATAAAGAATAGGACTGCAAACAAACCTGTGAAACTTGTTTCTACACTGTGTGGACTTGTCGCGGGTCTTTTTATCTCATCAGCTGCAAAAGCTGAACCATTAGAACTACCAAAACCAATTCTCAGACCACCAGTGCCAGACCTTTTTCAGGGTCACACCTCCCAAGGAGATAACTTTGAAGGTTATAAGTGGTGGATAATTGAAGAACCTATCAAACAGGTAGTATTGGATCCTTTATCATTAAAAGTTGCACAGTTATCTGTTCTAGGTCTAGAAGAAAAGCCTGATCCTCTATCATTAAAAGTTGCAAGATTAAGTGTTTTAGATCTCAAAGCAGATGAGCCAAAACATACCTTACCAACGCTTGACCCCAATCATTTTGAATTAGAAAGATATAGAGAACCATCAAATCTTTCACTTGAATTTCCAATCCCAGAATCAGGAAGTTTTGTTGATGTAAGAGTTGAACTTCCTTCTGGGATTAAATTTGATTTATTGAACGAATCATTACACCTAGGTCCTTTGGAGTATAGCATAAAAGATAAAGTTCTTATGTACAAAGGAAATAGCAATGGTGATATTAATGTTAATGATTTATTTAAAGTTACAGGAGATGTCTCAGATAGTGTTCTTCTCGGAGGAGCAAATCTTTCAACAGCTCTAAAACAAGGAGGAGAAGAATTTAAGAAAATCAGCCAAGATGGAGAAAAAATAGTTAGACAATTTTGGGATGAAATTAATAACGTTCTTGCTCCAAGAAAAGTTGAAACAGTTGTTACAATTGGTGGTTTTTTTCGAGATCTTCTTCCACAATATATAGCGGATGGTGTTGTTACACCTGACGAAATAATAAAAATTCAAAAGAAAACACAAGAGAGAATTACTGATTATTATAAAAGTGATTTAACAGAAGAAGAGAAAAGAAAAATTGATGGTGCTGTTAAGAATTTTGTAGCAAATTTTAATACGACCGTTGAAAAATATAATTTGACAAAAACACTTCGCCCACTATTTGCAGGAGGAGTTGATCCTTTTACTCTCATAAGATTTAAACCTACTGGTCCTACATTAAGAATACTTGAAGATATGCTCACAGATCTTGCTCCATTTTATCACTTAGATACAAAGGATAACACATTTAGCATTGATAGTGATCTATACGCTCGTATTTATGCACAAGGAAGTTTATTTCATGCTCTTAAATTTGAGAATTATACATTTCGCACAGGATTTCTTTCATCAACCAAAGGTATTGCTGAAGGCCATCTAAGAGTTTCAGGAAAAGTTTCCGGAGGAAGACCTCTACGTGATTTTTTTGATCCAAAATATGATCCAGATCTTGATTTTCTTGAATTAGTCTTAGGATATCAGCCTGTGTTTATGGATGGATCAATTGAAGGACAATTTGTTGCAAAAGCCTTCTTTGAATCCTTTTATCTTCAAGGTTATGAAGAAGAGTTTTCTGTACCATTTGGTAAAGTAACCTTAGGGGTTGCTCACGGATACAAATATACATTAAATGCTTTTGCCAAAGCAAGATTTTATGGAATTGCCAATAGTGCTATCTATCGAGCGCAAGGAGAATTTGTGGGTGATTTTTTTCTTGAAGAAGCCATTGGTCAAGAGAGTAAAGCGTATGTCCAACTCAAAGATAGGGGAAAAAGTGGATGGTATACACTTACTTTAGGCGAAACTTATGGAACTTTTTTGATAAAAGATCATATAATGGAAGTATCTTTGTTAGCTGAATCAGATTTAACAACGTATGTCAAAGTAGAGCCACAAATTAGTGAAGCAGGAAGCATCTACCAAGCATCTTCTATTGATGTGCAAGCAGCTTTACGTGTAGGAAGACAAGTTTCCTTTTTTACTCCGTATTTATCTTTGAATTCTACAAATAGTGGAGCAGGTTTATTTGTAGTAACACCTTTCTTTTCAGCACAAGGCGAGGCAGGACTTAGAGGTTCAATTGACGTACAAGGTTTTTTTCCCCTTACAGGAAGATTTAATGAAGAAGAAGCACAAGAGCATTTTGTTAACTTACAATTATTAGCAAATTCTTTTTTTCCTGGAAGCGAGGCTATGCGAAGAGAAGAGAATTATCGATATTTATCAACACTCGACGGATTTTTTCTTGAAGCTGCGTATAGAAGAGTGCAACAAACAAATACCTCGCATGAGCCGCCTCACACAATTCAATTAGGAGCCGTAGCCGGTTGGGGCGGAGTAATATACACAAGATCAGGCTACGAAGGTGACTTTTCAGCAAGAAATAATGGATTGTATGTAAATATGGGAAACGATACTTTTAATGTTTATTTTTCAGGAAGATTTGAACAAATAAGAGAACGTGGAACTATTGCAACTTCTATTCAAGCTGGTGGACACTTTCAGATTGGAAATGTACTTTTTACAGGATGGGCTGAATATCATCCAAAACCTCTAGGAGAATATTTCATGAATAGAGAAAAAGATGGATTTTCTTATAATCTTCAAATTGATGTGCCACTTGATGAAATCTTCTTTGGCTCGCACAGTCCTAAAAAGGATGAAAAGCCTTTTGAGCCAAGCTTAGGTGATAAAGTTGAGATTGAACCTGTGTTTGAAGGATTCAACTTTATTGATCCTGAATTTCTTTAAAAAAATCAAAAAAAACAGAAATATTTAAATGACTCATAATCATTCCAATAGCTTTACACACGTGTTATGGAAGGTAGCAAAACCAACAAAGAACATAGAACTTTCTTACAACTACAGCATTGGTCAGCGATTAAAGATCTTAAGCTTGCTGAAAAATTAGTTTTACCACTTTGTCAAGAATCATCCCTTTTTGCTTATCTTTATCTTAAAACAAAAAAGATGTATCATCATTTTCCTCAAAGAAAAAATGGGGAAAATCCTTTTCTTCATCCTCTTAATGTTGTTCTTAATCTTCGTAAAGCTAAAATTTCTGATCCAGTAACCCTATGCGCTGGATTGATTCATGACATTATTGAAGAAACAGTTGACTCCTACAAAAAAAGAGAGAAAATTAAAGATCAAAAAAAAGATATCATAAAATTAGATGCGTATGCAGAACATATTTTCAAAGAATTGCACAAAGAGCTTGTAATCTTTTGCACAAATAAGAAAATAAATCTAAAAAAAGCAGAAGAGATTATTAGCACAACCAGATTTCTTACACGTCATAAGTCAGATGTGTACTATACCTCAATAAATAATATTTTCAAAGCACCTCTTAATCTTGCTCAGAAAAGAGCTATTCAAGTAAAGTTAGCTGACCGAATTCATAACATCTTATGCATTGAAGGTTTTAAAGAAGAAGAGAGAGTTTTCCAATGTTTCAAAAATCTCTTTATTTTAAATAGAACAAAACAATATCTAATGCAAAAAGAAATTGATGAAAATAAAAATGAAGTACAATTGCTCTTCAAAAAGTGCGGAAAAGCAACCTACGATGCTTTCTTAACAATCTGCAATGGAGCAGAAGAGCGAGGAATGAAAAATGTAAAATCAATGCTCCAACTAGCATTCAAAAAATATGCGCTTGAGAAAGCAAGAACCTTTGAAGTTTTCCCTTCTAATAAGAATGAAACTCATCTGATGCTCCTTTATCAAAATATTATTTACAAATACGATTTACGTTTGCATCATAAATGGAATAGATTTGAAGAAGTAAAAAAAGAAGAGAAGATTTTTTGTGAACGTTTCTTTAAAGAGTTTATTTTTTCTCAAAAGCAAATCCAAGCAATTATTGATTACAAAGATGCCTATGCCCTTAAAGAAGTGATGACCTATCTTATGTATCTTCCAAATTATACCCTCAAAGGTTTTCAAGCACAAGAAAGTTTTGGAGAGAAAAAAATAGTTATGAGAAAATGGTACAATAGTTTTTCCAAATCAAAAGCGCAGTCTCCTCAACTGATATCCCTTTTATCTTGGCTATAAGTTTTATACTCTCTAAAACATAGGATGGTTCTGAAGGTTTTCCTTCATAGGGTGTTAGCCAAGGAGCATCCGTTTCTGTTAAAAGTTGTGTGATTGAAACCATTTCAACGAGCACTTGAAAGTTTTGTGCTTTTACAATATTTGCTGGAATTGAAAAGTAATGCCCTAGGTCTGCTGCTTGCTTAATCACACTTTTTCTTCCAGAAAAACAATGATTAATAATTGGAATTTCTTTATTTTTTATTTCTTGAGAGAGAATTTCTATAGATTCACGTTCAGCTTTTCTTGTATGCGTTATCAAAGGTTTTTTGACTTTCTTTGCAAATTGAATAATTTTTCTAAAATTTTCTTCCTGCTCAACTCCAGTTTCTTCTTTGGTTGTCCAATGAAAATCCATCCCAACTTCACCAATTGCCGTAACATCTTTGAGGTTTTTTTCAATGAAAGCAAATTCTTCTTGTAAATTGATTTTTCCTTTATGAGAAGGAAGACCAATTGCATCAGGTGCAAGACCTAAGGCATCAATGGGATAAATTCCTAAAGAGGCTTTGATAAGAGAATATTTTTTTGAGAGAGCCAGAACTTCTCGATTATTTTCTGGATTAACTCCTGAGACAAGAATTGCTTTAAGACCTGCTTGTTTTGCTCTTTCAAGAACTTCTTCGATTTTTCCTTTGAATAGTTCATGATTGATATGACAGTGGACGTCGACTAGGTTCATGGAGTAAGAACTATGAGTATTTAATATAAATTTTTGTATTGATTAAGAAAATATTCGAGAAAGATCTCGTAAATCAACTTCTTTTCCAACTTCTAAATTAGTATCTTTATATTCAATGTGTGTAGGATCATAAATAGAAACACAATCAAAATCGATTAACTTTGCATTATCTGTTGGATCGACAATTATATGCTTAGCTTTAAGATCAACACTGCAAATTCCTAATTGATGGAGTTGTTCTAAGGTTCCAGTTACCTGCTCTCGAATTGCCTTCTTCCTTCTCTTATCCATAAAAAGTCGAATACGATCAAATCCTACTCCTGGTGCAAATTCTTTCAATAAAACACCAATATCATCATCTTGAAGTCCATAATCTCTGACTAGATGTGTAATTCCAACAACGTTACAAGCCCTTTCAAGAGCATCTTTTTCTGTTAGATAAGAATTAGAGCTTCCTAATTTTAAAACATAGTTTGTTCCTTCTTTTTCAACCAGATGAACCCAAGGTCTATTTCTGGCTAAAATCTCTACAAATCGTAGTGATGGATCAATTCGATCATAAAGTTCTTGGTTAATCATTTAGTATTAAATAAAGAGATTATTTTTAACTGTATTCTCTAACTTTTGTTAAGAAGTTCACGATCTAATCTTTCAATCACTTCATCTATTCCCCTTTGGTGTAATTCTTGTCTTAGTTCTCCTAATGATATAACACATCCACCAGTATACACTTTCACAACTTTAACTTTTTCTCTAGTATACCAATCAATAGCTTGGCTTGGAGTCATGTGAGAATTTCCAAAGCTTTTTATAACAGCTTTACCTTCTTTTTCTCCAAGAATAAGATACCCTTCTACCGTAGGACCTGCTGGTGTGAATTCATAATCAGGATTTGTTACTGGAGTTATTGGAACAAGGTTTCTCATGTATATAAAAAATCACAGCTGGTATATAAAACATCTTACAACTTTCTGTGAATCATTACAAAGAAAAATTAAACTTTGCTCACCATAACATAGTGAATAAACAAAGCAATAAAAAAGAATATAAGCGTAAAGAAAATACTTCCAATATGCCTCTAGAAGAATTGACTTTGAGTGAAGGACGAGTAGTTGCAAGCTACATAAATAGAACAAAAGGTCTTACTATTGAAAGAGAAGTAATACCTGTACCTGTCAGTCTTCCTAGGATCCTTAGTGTTAACCATAGACCTACTAAGCCCTATAGAGCAGCCCATGACAATCAACTCCAAATGATTATTGAAAGCGCTCCACGAGAGGCAAATGCATACATGAGAGGAATAATGCTTGGAACTTCCCAGGAAGAAGGTCCATATTGGGACAATGTACCAGTTATATATTTTAGAATTGAAACGATGAAAGAAGTTATAGAAGCTTATGAAGCTCAATTTAAAGAGCGAGTTGAAACAGAAGGTTTGAGATTAGGTGTGCATGCCGGGGAGCATGACAACAAAGTTAGCATAGAAGTGCGACTTTACAATGTAAAGGGAATAGAACTAGTAGAGGGTGTAATTGACGCTCTGAAAAGAACACTAGGAGATAAACAAGAACATAAAGGATGTTATGTAAACGTAGTGCATCGTACAAGACAAATAAGAAAGCAGAAACAAAGATAAAATTGTTAATTTTTTTATTCTAAAACTCAATTCTTAACGTAAACGTTTCTCAATCACGAAAAAGAATATAAAGAGATAAACACACAACGAGTGCGGTGAAAAATTATGGTTAATAAAGAAGACTTAACTGATAGAATGTATCAATATCTTGATGAATTTGCACAACAGGTTGCAAGAGAAGGTTTACGTTTAGCTGTCGGTCTTGGTAGCGTAGAAAATAACTATAGAATAGAAGCAGAAATTCAAAGCCCAATGGCAGGCAGGATAGATGATAATGTTATTGCCCGTTTAAGAGCAACACTACCGTTGGAGAAAGATTATCACGGAAGTAAGGTCCATTTAACATACGCAAGTAAAAAGTGAGTATCTTTTAATTTCCAAACGTAATTGTTCCTGGAGAACGAAACGAAAAGAGAGGATGTGTTATTGTCTTAAGTGTGTTGGTATCAAGAATAACAACAGAATATTTGCAAGAAACAAAGATGAATTTTCCAGAAGGATCAATTGCAAGATCTTTAGCATCTTGACAGATATGATCTTCTTGTTTTCCTGTAGGACCATTAAAAGGATCATATTCAATTACTGAATAATCAGTTGTCTGACTTCCGGTCTTAGCTAAAATAAATACTGTTTCATAACGTCCATTTGAAGGATCGGAAGGAAGAGAGGTAATTGCTTTGGTGTGGCGTATGGTTGATGGTAGAACATATTTTTGGATAAGAGGAGTTGGCTGATCTAAAGTTTTTAAATGAATAACAGTTAAATATTTTTCTGGACTTGTTCTTGCTTTTGAGAGAAAGTAAGCATAGTTTGAATTTACAACTAAATTTCTTCCAGAATCACCAGTTGGTTCATCATCATTAAAAGTTATGAAATTACGATTTTGCCATTGAACACGAGGTGGATTACTTAGGTTTAAAGTAAATGTTTCAAGTTTAAAAGTGTAATTTTCAGCAATCTGACGTGATGCATTCACATACCAATTATCATCAGTGTTAAGAACAAAAACTGTTTCTTCATATGTTCCATCACTTTTTACGCGCATGGACATGTCAATTGCTTTAATATTTCCAAAAATGTGATCTAGAACTAGTTTGTCCCATAACTGATTTTGATTTTGTGGAGTAAAAATGAAAAATTTCGCAGGGCGTGTAGGATTTGGAAGTGGAATGCGAAGGGGTGGGGGATCAGAAGTTGCCATAACAAGAGTATTACAATCAGGTGAGAGAACAAGTGACTGATAACCCAATGAATAATAGTCTGGAGCATCAAGAGGTTGTGGTTCAAGTTTTCTTGTAAGAGTGTTAAAAATTGCAATGCTACGATCTGGAAAAGTAGAAGTTGGAGAAGTTGAAACTGTATAAGCATAGGAACAGTTAGCACGTGCAGCAAGTCCTCTAAGAGACGTTGCGCCTTGAACAGTTACTACAGGGGCACTAATGGTATAGGTTGAAGAAAATGGATCAAAAACATACAATGATGGGCCAGAAATCCCACCAGATACTGGCCTTCTCACATCATTATTTATTAAGTAACCAAAAGAATTTAGAGGACTGTAAGCTGTAACAAGAAGCGAGAGGAGAAAAAAAGTGAGAAAGTGAATAAAATACTTCTTAACAACAATTTTTACCATAACAAAGTTTTATTGAAAAGAAAGACTATAAATAACTTTTGTTGATTAAGAATAATCTTCAAATACTAAATCTTAACTTTTTCAGCCTTATCAGAAATAATTGCACTATGACCCGTTTTATCTTCAATAATAATTCGTAATGTCTCACGGCCCAAAAGAACGTTGTTGAGCTTTTTTACCAAATTTTTTCCTTTTTTACGTGCTGCCTCATCATCTTCACCCTCAGTTGAAGCTTCAATCGTTTTTTTTACTTTTTCAATAAGACCTTCAACATTTGTTACATAGCCTTGAGAAGCAGGACCTGGTTCCATCGTAATTACATGCGGAATTTTAACTGTAGCTTCTCCAGATTTAACAATTCTTACTGAAAGATCTTCTTCAGATGAGACATCAAAAGTATAGCGCATAGCCTCTTTTTTCTCAGCAGGTTCAACATCACTATTTTTTGCTCCACAACCTTCACATTCCATAGAAAAAACAAAAGTACGTCCAAAAAAGGGAATTTCAATCTCTTCTTCGCGTAAGATACATTTGTTTTCGGAACAAAAAGGACAAAGTTGGTTCTTAAGTTCTGACATATGCTTCTAAAAGAAAAACGTCTTTAAAAAGATTTTGTTTTCAGACGTACTTTTAGAGAAAGCCACCCGCCTGGCCAAGAAGAGCGCTAGATGATGTTTATTTTAATCAGAAATTAAGTCCTATCCATTCTAAATTTACTACTAAGGATAGGTCGAGCGCTCGGCCAGGGAGGCTTTCTTTCATAACCTGTTTTCAGATACAAAATTTAGAACAAAAGCCTTATAAAAACCTGCTCTAAAGGAAAGTTAATGGACAAAGAAGAAAACATCCAAGAAAAGTACAAGCAATTTAAGCTCATTCAGAATCAGATTGAACAAGTATCAAAACATCTCCAACTGTGGAGTGAGCAAATTGAAGAAATTGAAAATTCTAAGCAAGCACTAGAAGAGTTAGCCAAAGTCTCCCTTGGTAGCGAAATGCTTGTTCCGATGGCTGATGGCATTTTTGTTCGCGCAAATTTTGCAGATAAAGAGACAGTGATTATAAACGTTGGAGCAGATACAGCTGTTGAAAAAAGTTTTCCTCAAGGAATAGAACTTCTTGAAAAGCAACGTGAGGATATTTTGCAAAGAATTGCTCAGGCAGAAACGGTATTAGAAGAAATGCAAGTTGAAGCTATGAGAATCTATAAAATAGTTGAAGAATTGGCCAAAGAGTGATTGAAGATGTTTGGAAAACTTAAAGAAAAGCTCAAAGGGGCCCTTAGTATTTTTTCTAAGAAAACACAAGAGGAAGTTGCAGAAAAAGAAGAAGTTTCTATCCCAAAACAAAAAGAAGTAAAGAAAATTCCAAAGGAAGAAAAAAAACAAACAAAAGCTAAAGTTAAGGATAAAACAGGAAAGAAAATTGTAGAAAAGAAAAAAAAAGAAAAAAAGAGAGAAGAGAACGTAGAAAAAGAGGAAATTGAAGTTATTAAAGAACCAATCCTTTCTGAAGAAAAAGTTGAAGTCATTGAAGAAAAACCAATCGTTCTTGAATCACCAAAAGAAGAAGTAGAAGAGAAAAGAGGATTTTTTCAAAAACTTAAAGATAAATTTCAAAGAAAAGAAGAAGTCATTGTAAAAGAAGAAAAGACTGAAGCAAAAGTACAAGAAAAAGTTGTTCTTGAAGAAAAGAAAGAGGAGAGAAGTTTCTTAACAAAAGTAAAAGAATCCTTTACAACTAAAACGATCTCTGCTGCAAAATTTGAAGAACTATTTTGGGATTTAGAAGTAATTCTTTTGGAGAGTAATGTTGCCTTAGAAGTTATTGAAAAAATAAAAGAGGACCTTAAAAAAGAATTAGTTGAAAAACCAATTCCACGTGATGTATCATCTAAAATCGAAGAAACGCTCACAAAAACACTAAAAGAAATTTTAGACTTAGGAAAAATAAATCTTTTAGAAAGAATCCAAACAAAAAAGCCATATATAATTACTTTTTTTGGAATAAATGGTGCAGGAAAAACAACTACAATTGCTAAACTTGCTCATTATCTGCAAAAAAATAATGTGTCTGTTGTTCTTGCTGCCTGTGATACTTTTCGCGCTGCCGCAATCCAACAACTAGAAGAACATGCTAAAAAACTAGATATCAAAATTATTAAGCAAAACTATGGCGCAGATGCTGCGGCTGTGGCCTTTGATGCAATCAAATTTGCACAAAAAAATAACATTGATGTAGTATTAATTGACACAGCAGGAAGACTTCACTCCAATGCTAATCTAATGAGTGAACTTGAAAAAATTATTAGAGTTAGTAAACCTGATCTTAAAATTTTTATTGGAGAGAGTATTACAGGAAATGATTGTATTGAACAAGCAAGAATGTTTAATAGTCTAGTTGAGATGGATGGAATTATCTTAACCAAAGCCGATGTTGATGAGAAAGGAGGAGCTCCTCTATCTATTTCTTATGTCATTAACAAACCAATTTTATTTTTAGGAGTTGGACAAAGTTATGATGACTTAGAAGAATTTTCTGCACAAAAAATTCTAAAAAATTTAGGTTTTGAATAAAGCATGCAAGAAATTGAAGTTAAAATTCTTGAGATTAATAAAGATGTAATTTGCTCAAAACTTGAAGCATTGGGCGCAACAAAAACCTTTGAAGGAGAGATGGAAATATACTATTATGATTTCTCTGATCTATCTTTAGATAGACAAGGAAAAATGCTTCGTTTAAGATCAAAAGGTAAAAAGGCTGAATTAACATTTAAAGAAAAGATTTCTAAGGTAAAAGTAAAACAAGCAAATGAAACTGAAGTGATAGTTGATAATATAAAAAAAATGCAACGAATTTTAGAAAAAATACCACTTAAAATTATTAAAAAAAGTTTTAAGAAAAGAATTTCTTACAGTTTAGAAAAAGTTCATTTTGATCTAGATTTTTACCCAAACATTCCTCCTTTGCTTGAAATTGAAGCACCTAATGAAAAAATCCTTAAAGAATACGTTGAAAAATTAGGTTTTACAATGAAAGACACTAAGCCTTGGAGTGGTAAGGATGTGATGAAGTATTATGAGAAAAAGTATACCAAAGGATCCACACAAACTTTATAAAGAAATTTCTCTAAAAAATAAGAGATGACTTCATTTACGATTCAAACGTCAGATTGTTCTTTTAATCTTGCCGATGCTGAACAAATGGCAGGTTTACTTACACAAGCAAAATTTAATCTTGTAGAAAATTTAAGCGATGCAGATATTGTTATTTTTAATACAGGTATCACAAAAACACCAAGTGAAATTGATTTTTTTAAAATACTAGAGAGGTTCAAAAAAGAATATCCTTACAAAATAGTGATCATTTCAGGTTGCATTTCTCAAGCAGATTCAAAAAAATTAAAGCAGTATTCTTTTGTTGGAACTAAACAAATTCATAAGATTGTGCAAGTTGTTGAAGAAGCGTTACATGACAATGTTTTACAAATTCTCAATAATGATGAAATCCCACCACTTAATCTTCCAAGGGTTAGAAAAAATCCAATTGTTGGAATTCTTCCCATTAACCGTGGGTGTCTTGGTGCTTGCATGTGTAAAACTAAAAAAGGAGGGGAAAACTTAGTTTCGTATCCTATTGCTGAAATAATTCAAGAAGCTTCCAAAGCGCTACGCGAAGGAGTAAAAGAAATTTGGCTAACCTCTCAAGATACCTTTTGCTATGGATTTGATATTGGAACTGATTTACCAACCCTTCTAGAAGAACTTGTAAAATTACCGCAAGATTTTAAGATTCGTATTGGAATGGGAAATCCACATCATATGGCACGTATTGGTGATAAGCTAATTCAATGCTATAAGCATGAGAAAATTTTCAAATTGTTACATCTTCCTGCTCAAGCAGGACACAACGATATACTAAAAGAGATGCTAAGAAACTACACTGTTGAAGACTTTATTAGTATTGTTAAAAAATTTAGACAAGAAATTGTAGGACTTAATCTTATGACTGACATTATTGTTGGCTATCCTACAGAAACAGATATGCATTACTGGGGAACATTAGAACTAGTTGGAAAAACAACACCAGACACAATTAACATCTCATCATGGTTACGATCTGAAACTGCAACTTCTAATCTTAAAGAATTGCCAAAAGAAGTTGTAAAACATAGATTACGTGTGTTAACAGATATTTTTCATAATATTTCTAAAATTCAAAACGAAAAATGGAGAGGTTGGTGTGGTGAAGTTCTGATTGATGAAAAAGGAAAAGAAGAGAGGCAGTGGATTGGACGAAACTTTGCATATAAACCAGTTCTTATTCAAGGAGATTTTAAGTTGGGAGATATTGTAAATGTTAAGATTGTTCGATCCGGCATGTTTGAATTAGAAGGAGAGGTAAGTAGCTAAGCTCTTAACAAAAATATTTATAACTACTCGGTATTCTTCCTATCCAAATGGAGCAATCAAAACTAAGAAACCTCTACTTCACTTTTTTTCAAAGTAAAGGGCATAGTATTATTCCCTCAGCCTCTCTGATTCCTCTCAATGATCCATCGGTTCTTTTTACCACTGCAGGAATGCATCCTCTAGTTCCTTATTTACTTGGAGAAAAACATCCATCGGGAATTAGGTTAGTAAATATTCAAAAGTGCTTAAGAACTGTCGATTTTGATAATATTGGTGATAACACTCACAATACTTTTTTTCAAATGTTAGGAAACTGGTCCTTAGGAGATTATTTTAAAAAAGAAGCAATTGAGTGGAGTTTTGAATTTCTTACAGGAAAAAAATGGCTGAATATTCCTCTTAAGTATCTTGCTGTAACATTATATGAAGGAGATAGTCAAGTTCCTCGTGATGAAGAAGGATACGCATTATGGCGCTCACTTGGAATATCTGAAAAAAGAATTGCTTTCTTAGGTAAAGATAATTTTTGGAGCGCAGGAGAAACAGGCCCATGTGGTCCTTCAACTGAAATGTTTTATTGGACTTCGAATGATCCAATTCCTGAACGTTTTGATCCAAATGACAACAATTGGGTTGAAATTTGGAATGATGTATTTATGACTTATAATAGGCATGCGGATGGAAAACTTGTTCCTCTCAAACAAAAAAATGTAGACACTGGAATGGGATTTGAGAGAGCTGTTGCTGTTCTTTCGAAGAAAAAAAGTGCTTATGAAACAGATCTCTTTTTGCCAATCATTAGCAAAATTGAAAGGTTGAGTAATGCCAAGTACAAGGATCATCAAAGAGAAATGAGAATAATTGCTGATCATATTCGCGCTGCAACATTCATTTTAGGCGATGATAACGCTGTTGTGCCATCTAACGCTGATCGAGGGTATGTTTTACGTAGACTAATTCGAAGATGTGTTCGCTATGCACGGCTTTTAGGAATTAAAACAAATTGTTTAGCTCAGCTCGCGCAGATTGTGATTGATGAATATGCAGATTTTTATCAAGAATTAAAGCAAAATAAAGAGAGAATTCAAACAGAACTTTTGAAAGAAGAAGAGAAGTTTGCGCAAACACTTGACAAGGGATTACGTGAGTTTAACCAAATAAGTCAAGAGAAAAAAGTAATTTCTGGAAAAGATGCTTTTCTATTATTTCAAAGCTATGGGTTTCCTTTAGAGATGACAGAAGAACTTGCCTCTGAGAAAAAAATAAAAGTTGATGTTAAAGAGTTTCGAGAGGAATTTGCAAAACATCAAGAACTCTCACGCACAGCAACACAAGGAATGTTTAAAGGAGGACTTTCCGATCATTCTGCTGCAACAATTAAGTTACATACAGCAACTCATCTTCTCAATGAAGCATTGCGTAAAGTAATTTCTTCAGAAATTCATCAAAAAGGAAGTAATATTACACCAGAACGTTTACGCTTTGATTTTAGTTTTCAGCGAAAATTAACAATAGAAGAAGTTAAAAAAGTTGAGGATGAAGTCAATAGAGTCATTCAAAAAGGATTAGATGTGAAAAAAGTTGAGATGTCATACCAAGAAGCGATCAAAGTTGGTGCTCAAATGGAATTTGGTGTGAAGTATGGTGATAAAGTGTCTGTTTATTTTGTAGGAGATTATTCTAAAGAGTTTTGTGGCGGGCCTCACGTTAAAAACACAAAAGAGATTGGCAAGTTCAAAATTATTAAAGAAGAAGCATGTGCTGCTGGAATTCGTAGGATTAAAGCAGTTGTTGAGTAAAAGATTTCAATTATAGATTTTAACTCACAAGGAAGAGTTGAACCATGGGAAAGATTTATTTCTCCTCAAAAGATATAGTTTTAACAGATACACATACATTTTTTAGTTACCAAAAGAAAGAGAGATTAACAGCGATTTAATTTAGTTTGAGTTTTAAAAAAGGGGTACCTCTCATCCTTCGGACAGATCTCACTTCGTGGAGTAAATTATTCTTCAGAATTCGTTGGAGTTTCTTCTACGATTTCTTCTACGATTCCCTCTAATCCACGAATAGCTCTTAATGTCTGCAAATCAAATCTTTCTAATTCAACAGCATAAGTTTTGCTACTGTTTGTTTCATAATGGGAAGATAAAATATATCCCCTGAAAGCTTCAGCAATAAATTTTGGTAATCTCGTTTTTACTCTTTTTCCAATATGAGCTCTAAATTTCTCAAAGACAACCCTATCAAATTCAACGTCGACTCTCCCATAATCTATGTTTGCTTCTGCTTCAGCTTCACGCATATCAATTACCCATTCTGAATCCGGAATATATAATCCAGGAGGTAGATGGTTTTGTTTTCTTGCTCCAAATGATAACACAACCCCATTACCATTCACATACCATTGCTTATTGCCTCCCTCAATACTTCCATAATCTGATTTAATTGTAATTTTACCTTGTTCGGGAAGCCACCAATCAACTCCACCATAAAATTTATTTATATCAATATCATCTAAAACAAGCACATCAACATCTTTATGTTTATACAAATCTTCTTCTTTTCTTCGTTGGTTCCAAACAGCTTCTGCCAACCCACCAATTAGAACGCCCGCTGCTTCTCTTTCTTGAAGAATCTGATGTGCTGTTTGCATACCTTCCAATCCTTTAACAGGACTAGGGATATACCCTGGATGTTTCAGCTTCGACTCTAATAGAAGAAGTTGTTTTAAACCAAGTTTCTGGGCAACACTAGGATAAAACATCTGTTCCTGTTCCAGTCTTTGATAGTGTCCTAAATTCATACCTAACGTTTTAATCTCCATATTTATAAAGCTTTCAAATAATTTACTACTTATTAGTTACCATAATGCCAATATTTATAAAGTTTAATCTTTCGCAATATTATATGACTCCAGAAGAATACCATAAATTCATTAAAGCAATACAGGATAAAGAATTTCCTGGAATAATTGACAAATTTGAACAGATTCCAAAATATACTGGAAATATTATCTTCGCTCCTAGTCATCAATTCAGAACCTCAAAGCCTCTGATGACAGAAGAAATAGTTGCAGATTTGAGAGATAACCATAAAAGTGTATTAAGTGTTGGGTGTGGTCCTGCATATTTGGAAAGATTGTTGGTGTCTAGATTGGGTGTAAAACCAGCACAAATAACTGTGGTTGATATTTCTAATAAATATGTTCCAGATGGTTTTGAATTTTATCAATTTGATATGCATCAAGATTGGCCCAATTTAGGTGGAACATTTGATTATGTAATCTTTCCAGAAAGTCCTTTGATAAATGTTAATTTTTCAGCAGACATGGATACTTCTTCTGCTACTATTCGCCAACCTAATAGAGAAGGCGGTTTGTATCGTCTTTTGGCTCATTCATTAAATGTTCTAAACTCACCAGGTCAAGCAAGATTAACCTGTGCAGTTACGGATATTGTCAGAAATCCTGTTAAAAAAAGAATTGAAGCTGAATTTCCCAATGTTAAGATGCATTATTCTGGCGAATTAACTGTAGTAAAAAAATAATTATTACCCTTTATTCCTTTGTTTGATAAAGAAAAAAAAATTATAATTCTCTTTGAATTGCAAGCTCCAAAGTCCATGTACCTTCTAAAGTAGGACCTTTCCATTTACCTTCATACAAACCAGCCGCAAGCAAACTTGCTTGATACTGCTCTTGTGTTGAATGGTTTTGAAAAGAAACCTCCTCACCACTCATAAGGCCTGTTATGTCTGCTCTACCTTCGATATTGTACAACTTACCTTCCAAAATACCATCATTGAAAAGTGCGCTTGCTTGTTCTTGTGTACAGGCAATGACATAAGGAGTTTGCAAATCAACGTCAGGTTGTGTTGGAAGATTTTGAACTCCATGGCACAAAACGTACAAGCCATCAGTAATTACTCGTCCAAAAAGTGGTCTTAAAGCTTCATCATCTGAAAGGGTATTCATTTGTCTTCCTCCTCCATTTATCTTGTTGTATAGCCTGCAAGGTAGCCCATAGCATAGCCTACTAAAGTTTGGATTCCACCTATGCCTGCCCCAATTGCTGCGCCTCCTAATGTCCCTACAATTGCTCCTCCAAGGGCAGCATCTTCAGAAGCTCCTGCTACTCCTCCCTTAATGAGCCCTGCAAGACCTGTGTATGTTCCTCGTACTACTGCTGGCCCATAGATTAGAGCAGTTTCAATACTCTCTTTTTCAAATGGAATTCCTTGTGCATCACAAAAGCCATGATAAGCTCCTGCGCTCAGCGATGCTAGACCCAAAAAAAGATTTGTTGTTGACATTTTATTTTTCCTCCAAAGTTTGTTTTTCTTGGAAGGTTGAGAGGAGAAGTTGTCTATTAAACAATTTAAAGAAAATTAAATATTCAAATTAAAAATAAATTAATTATTAGGTAAAAATAACACAAATACTCAAAAATATCAATTTATACAGAAAAATATATTAAGACCAAAAAACTAGTAGAGAACAATTATGACCAAACTCTCATTTGAGACTTCTCAGCAAAAACCAATAAAATTAGACATTAAAGATAAGAAAATCATTCACTACCTTCTCCAAAATGCTCGAATGCCCTTCACTGAGATTGCAAAGAAGGTCCTTCTCTCAAAAGAATCAGTACAGTATCGATATCATCAACTCCTCAAAAAGAAAGTTATTCTCAAAACATTTGCAAGAGTTAATTTTGAAAAATTAGGATTCCAAAAATTCCATCTTCTTTTATTGATTGATGAATCTAAAACACAAAGAGTTAAAGAGCTTAGAAGCTATTTAGAAAAGCATCCTCAAGTAAATAAGGTAACCCATTTTAGTGATAACTGGGATTTTGAGATTGTTATTCGTGCTAAAACGGTTCGCAACTTTAATGAAACTGTTTCAAACATCCTCTCAGAGTTCCAAGACGTCATTCTTAAAAAAAATGTTGAAGCTGTGATTGATTTTCATGAAAATAATTGTTTTCCTGAAGTAAGAGCCTTAGACTTATCATTTAAGATTGAAAAACAAAAAGAGGAAGAGTATACACTAGATTACCATGATTTACATATTTTACAAATGCTGTGTGAGGATGCTCGAATGTCTTCTTATAAAATTGCCGAAAAGGTTGCTCTTTCTGCAGACACGATTAATCTTCGTATCAAAAAACTAATTCGATCTAACTACATTAAAGGGTTTACTTGTTTTTTAAATCATGCAAGCCTAGGTTATCAAGGATATGTCTTTTGCTTTTATGCAACACATATTAACCAGCCAGAAGAACAAAAGTTTCTCACATACATGGCAAAAGAGCCACATGTTCTCTCCGTAAAGAAAATGATTGGAACCTGGGACATAAAAAATTATATTATTGTTAAAAACTCGCAGGATTTACACACTCTCATTCAACACTTAAAGATAAATCATAGCTCAATTGTTCAATCCTACGAAACGTGGGTAATCTATCAAGAAGTGTTATTCAAACCGTTTCCAGAAGTATTGCTTGGAAATTAAGCTGCTACTCTACTCTCTGAAGCTACTGGGGCTACCACAGGAACAACTACACCATCTCTTCTTTCGAACTGCTTATAGATCCCTACAATTTTGTGATCTTCATCAATGAAAGGACCTTTAGAGTGTGGATCATGTTCGAGATAAAGGAGTTCCCTTAAACCTTGCGCATTAAAGTGCATAACTGCGCCCATTCCCAATTTTCCATAAGGACTTCTTCGAATAAGGTAAGTATCTGTGTTATCATATGCTTGAGGAAGAATAATCGCAATTTCAACTTTTGTTCCGATATCATCGAGCCCTTCATTGCGTGGTAGCATACCTTCAAGAGAATAATTACTTGGCAGAGTGGCAGGAGTATTGTTAAATGTCCTTACTCGTGCCATGCTTTGAGTTAGGGAATCATAAACATAAGATCTATCCTTACCACCCTGAGAGGAATGAAAAGCAAAGAACTCATCATCAGTCGGAACTGAATGAAAAGTAGGATACACACGATCTGTAATAACGCGGGCATCGGTTAGTTTCCCAACCAGTGTTGATCCATTAGCAACAATTAAAACACCAGCATAGTATTCATTTTCATCGTTAACCCCCGCTCTGTAAGGCTTTCCGTGGGGATCTAAAATAACACCGTCTTGCATACGAGAAAGACATGCCGCAAGATTTACTGTTTGATGATACTGAGCGAGTCGAGAAAATAATCGTTCCTTAGACATATATTCCTAGCAGCTTTTCTTCTATTTATAATTATTGAAACTGAATTTTTATTTTTATCCATTAAAAAAGTAATATTTATTAAGAAATAAAAAATATTAGAGATTAAATGTCTAAAGTCGACCATAGCTTCATATATTGTCGCGCAGAAAACGCTCGAGAATCACTTAAAGAAATTGCCGGTGCTCTTAAAAAAAGCCCACAACGCCTCAAATACACTTTTTCATTGTTAGAAAAAGAAGAGATTATTCACTCTCCTTATTGCATCTTTGATTATTCTTACTTAGGACTTATTCTCTTTCGTGTCTACTTCAAAGGAGGATACGTTGGAGAAAAAGATAAATCAAAAATCATCCGAGAACTGCTTGAAAACTCCTACATCACAACAGTCTATGAACTAACTGGGGAATTTGATTTAGTTATCGAATTTTTAGCACCTAACCCATCTAAATTCAATAAAGAACTTAAAAAATTGGTAACTTCTCTTCCAACTCTTAACGATTACAAAATCATCTTAAATGTTGTATCTTATCTTTATCCAAGACATTATTTAACCAAAAATGAGAACTTACAAAACCTTCATGTAGAGCGACTTGTTGGAGGAGATAGGGAGAGAGAAACCTTAAGCGAAAATGAAGTTGCAGTTGTTAAAAATTTGATTTTAAATCCAACTGTACGTTTCACCCATCTTGCTAAAAAAAGTGACCTTAACGTTAAAACAGTAAAAACAATTCTCAAAAGTCTTACCAAAAGAAACATCATCAAAGGTTTTAAGTACAATTTGGATATGGAAAAGCTTGGAATCACCGCAGCAAGACTTTTTCTTAAATTGCACAACGTAAGTGTTGAAAGAGAAACTGAGCTTATGAATTACATGCTCAATACCAAAGAAATTATTCAGCTCAATAAAACAGTTGGTGATTGGGATATTGAACTTGACTTAGAATCAATTGATAAGAATGGAATTAGGTATGTTTTAATTCAGCTGCGAGAGGAATTCAAGGATTTAATTGAAAGATTTAATTTGATTGAATTAAACAATTATTACAAAAGATCATATTTACCACTTTATTTGTTTAAAGAAGAGGAGAAGTAAATGAAATTTTTATGCGAGATTTGTTTGCAGGAGATGGATTTTACCAAGCAGAAGTATCTTTGTAAACAGTGTGGCTACATCAAACCTTGCTGTGAAGGAGAAATTTGTAATGAGTAGTTATTTCTTATAAACTTAGAGAATTCTTCCGTTGGTTTAGTAATTTACAGTAAAAGAATAGTTTTACTCACTTCTTTTTCTAAACGATCAAAACCTTCCTGACGTCTTTCTCTTTGTGAATCTAATGCAAGTCCCCAGGCGTTAACAAATTTTTGAGGATAACCACAATCATTAAGAATTCTCATTCTATCCAAAACACGGTGTTGGTTATGAGAAAGTAAAGATGAAAACAAGTGTCTATCATCATCATATATTTTCATACCGGTAAGTAATTGATAAATTATTGCTGCAAGAGCAAAAATATCTGTAGAATGATCAACCGATTCGCCACGAGCTTGCTCAGGAGAATTATAAGACAGAGTACCTAACCCCGGCTCAATTCCTCCTCGCAAATCCATAAATTTAGAAATACCAAAGTCATACAATTTAGCTTGACCAGACGAAGTAACTTTAATATTTGCAGGTTTAATGTCACGGTGAACTATCCTTCTTTTGCTCATGTACGTGAATGCAGAAAAAAGCGTTGCAAGAAGAGGTATCACTTTATCTGGTTGCCCTGCATATTCAGAAATTTGGGAACCAAGACACTCCATTCTTAAATAAGGGATCTTTACTCCTTCCAGATCATAGCATTCCAAGGATAAAACTTTAACAATTGCAGGACAATTAAAAGCAGAAAGAAAACCATACTCTCTTGCAATCAAAGAAGCTGCTATAGGGGATTGTGTTGGATGTTTTTCTACCCAGACTTTTTCTGCTAAAATATCTTCTGCTCTCCAAACAGTGCTGTAGGAGCCCATACCAATTGGTTCAGGACTATAATGAACACGCTGAATTGGTGCATCCATTTTACACAAGAAAACTAAAGCTCATATATATTTTATATGCAAGAAAAACAGTTTCCCCTAAGGGAGCATTTTATTTTAAGAGTGCATTTGAAACTATATAGTGACAACATAGTAAATCTTTATAAATAAATGAACTTTCACAGTTTAAGTATGTGGAAAACTCTTGAAAAAATGTTGGATAGAGCAGAAGGTATAGCAGATAGAGTTTCAATTAATTCTACGATTAAGAGACGACCATTTTTAGCAGCAATGCTTGGAGCAGAGACACTTCTTACAGCGCAAGCAGCTGAAGCAGAGGGTAAGAAAAAAGAAGAAAGTAGGTATGATATTTTGTATGCACAAGGAGATGACATTGAAGCAATCCTTGATTATCAAGAAGATGTTGCACGAGTTCTTAGAGCTGATGTTGCAAAGAAACTCAAAGTTTTAGGAACACAAGAAGGAGATTATGTTCTTATCTATGATCGCAATGGGACAAAAGATGAAGCTGTAAAAACAGCAGCAAAACACACAAAACTTCTACGCAAAAGAGATTTAGAAAAAGCCCAAGCTGTTGATGATAGATTATACCATGAACTATGGAATATAAGTTATGGTAAAAGTTCTGATTTAGAAGGGCTCAAAAAAGATTATGCTACTGTCTATTCACAGCTAGGACCTACCGTTGGTAAAAATTTGGTTATTGAAAAAATCAATGGAGATTATGCAATAGTTTGGCGACGTCGTGGTGAAAGAGAAAGTACAGAACAAATTGCTGCAAGACATAGATACCTAGTAGAAAAATTGGGTGCCAAAGCAATTGAAGAAAACAACAATGCAGTCGTATGGTCTGAATCTGATTATTTACATAAAAAAGCAAAACCAAAGCCTAAGCCTAAAACACCACCTGAAAAAAGGGAGCCTGACAAAGTTAAGAGTCTTGAAGGAGTAGTTGAAAAATTTATTGGAGAGTGTAGATTAAATGGAAAAATTTCTGGCAGCGAAGAAACTTCTTTTTTAGTCTATGATCTTAGAACCGGTGAAAAACTAGTGAGTATTAACGAAGATAAACCAAGACAGTGTGCAAGTATGGTAAAGCCTTTTGTTGCTCTTGCTTACTTTCATTTAGTTGGTGAAGGTAAAAAAACATACAACGCTTCCGTAAAAAAGAAAATGGAGAGAATGATCCAAAAAAGTAGTAACAGTGCAACAAATGATCTTATAGATGCAGTTGGAGGACCTTTAGCCGTACAAGCAATCCTTAAAAAACATTATTCTGGTATCTTTCAGCAAACAGAAATTGTAGAAAAAATTCCAGGAGCTGGTCAAACCTATAAAAATAAAGCATCTGCACATGATTATAGCAGATTTCTTCATGCTTTATGGAATGATACACTGCCATCATCTAATGAAATGAAACGACTTATGGCTCTTCCTGGACGAGATCGTTTGTATACGGGTGCAAAGAAAGTTCCTGCAGGAACACTTGTCTACAATAAGACAGGAACAACGGGGCGTTTAGTAGGAGATATGGGAATTCTTGTTGCAAAAGGAGAGAATGAAGAAGATTATCCATACATAATTGTTGGCATTGTTGAAAAAGCAACAAAAGCTGCAAATTATACTGCATGGAAAAATTCTCGTGGTAATGTTATTCGTGATGTATCTAGTACTGTGTATGAGCATTTGAAAGGAAAACATAAATTGATTTAAAATAGGAAATCAATAACCAAGTAATTCTAGTTGTTCAGTAGAACTAATAGATACTTATTTTACAATCCGCCCTGTGTGGCTTTCAACAGAAGGTGGTTGCGGAGGTACAATTTTTCCATAAAAGATACGAATAGTACTCTCATCAATCTTTAAAACTGACGGGTCATATACATTATCTGCTTGAAAAACAGGTATAGGCCCGCCAAACGTAAGTCCATCAGATGATTCCACATAATAAATTCCTTTTGGAATGTTACTCCCCTCATCAATTGATGCTGCAAAGAGCACATACCTCTCACCAATTCTAACCAATGCAGGATCAACTAGTTTAGGAACTCGCATTCCTGCCTCTTTTATAAAATTCAGACCGTCAGAAGAGATAGCTGAGCCAATTCCATGCTGCATTTCTGATGCTGTTACATAATACATTCTTACTTGACCATCGGAGAGAACTATTGCATCCGGAACAGAAGCCCAACCATTGTCTCCGTTAGTTTCTGAATCGATCCTTAGTCCCTCTTTTTGGAAATTCAAACCATCTGAAGAAATTGCCGAATAGATTTTGTGGATTGATCCTGGACCAGGTTTCATGGTATTAGCACCTTTATAATACATTCTAACTTTTCCTTCTGGAAGATCTACTATAGTAGGATCACAGACATGAGTTTCAAATCCTGTCCCTGATGAGATTCTTATACCTTGTTCCTTTGTAAAAACCAAACCGTCGCTAGAGATCGCAGATAATATTTTCTCGTCCTTACAATAGTACAATCGAACTTTTCCATCTTTCAACGTATGTACGAAAGGAACTGAACCATCAACAATTCTAGAACCACTATCCTTTTCCCAAGAAAACAACAATGGTTGTGCAACCGGTTCGACTTTTTTGTTATCAGTTTTAGGAATTAATTCTTTAGACTTTTGAGGAACTAATTCTGGTTCTGGTATCAGAACCTCTTCTTTTTGTACATCTTGAGGTTTTTCTATGCTTGGAGTTTCTGGTTCCTGAGAAGTGCAACCAAGTGTAAAAATTATGGTAATAAGCACTATTGTGAGAAAAAGGGAATATTTTATTTTCAAGATGCAATTAAGTAAATTTATAACTTATAAATACCTTTCGTTAGGTAGGGATATTAAATAGGAGTGCGGCGGCCGGGAATTGAACCCGGGTCTCAGCCTGTTTGTGTAAATTCTTGGCAAGGCCGTATAATAGCCACTATACAACCACCGCAGTAACATTTTCTAATTTTAGAACCGCTTTATTAATTTTGTGTGAAAAGAAGATATAAAATAAAATAAAAATAAGAAAAAAACTTAGTTTCTAGCTAAGCCGAATACAGAACGAAGAGCTACAACAATTGTTGCTGGAACAAATAACGTTAAAATTGCTCTTAAAACTCCTTTAAGAACCTCAGCTACGTTGTCAAAAACCCCACCTTGAACTCCTAAAAACGAGACAAGCACGAGCACTGTTCCACTTACAAGAAAGGTCTGTGTTTCATCGTGAGTTATGTTAAGCAAACCAACGACCAATCCTAATAAGAACACAATCCATAGCATTGTTGCTGCATATGCACCAGTAAATCCTAGACCAAAGAGCACGGCAAGAATAACTCCTACAAGAAAAGACCAACTTCCCACAAGATGTGAGGATCTACTTGCTGTTACTGAACTCATCATGCTACCTGAGGCCATCATCTTTTTTCCTTTCGACTTCTTCATCTATTTCACCTCTAATTTGGTGGCCTCAAGATAGATCTTGAGAGCCATAGGTTGTAGAAAAGATTTTGCATTTATATGTTTTTTGTTTTTGCTCGAGAGCAGCTGCACAAAAGCTTTATAAAAAAACTCTTATTCTGCAAAAATGTACCCCCCATAGTTTAGCGGTCTAGAACACTCGGCTGTAGAAGCTCTTAAAACAGGTCTTAGTGACTAGGATGAATAAGAGCCAGCTGGTACCGAGGGATCCCCGGTTCAAATCTGGGTGGGGGGACTTTTTTTTCTTTGAGAATTAGTCTAGCACATAATCCCAACCAGGTTTCCATTCCTTAGTATGTCGCCAATCTTCTTTTATTGCTTGCTCCCACGTTCTTTTCTTAATTAAGACATCCAACGCCAGTTGTGGAGCTTGATGAGCAACAATGGCAACGTGCTTTCCATCATAACTTTTCTTTAAGAGTTTGAGAAAATCAGCAATTCGTTTCTCAACATCCTTATAGCTCTCACCGTTTGGAAATTTTGTATTCACAAAATCAGCAAGCTTTTCTTTAAATTCCTTAGTTGGTTTTAGCGTAAAATCGCCATAATTACATTCTCGTAATCTTTTATCCTGAATTATTTTATACTTAGTAGAAAAGCCTAAGTTTGCTGAATCAATTGCTCGCTTTAAATCAGAGCAGAACACAACGTCAAATTTTTTGTCAGACACCAACTTTCCTAATCTTACTGCCTCAGCTTTTCCTTTCTCTGAAAGCTCACCTTGCTCCCATCCTGTAGCAAGACTTTTTTCATTATCTGTTGTTGTTCCATGAACAAAGTAAGTAATATAGACTACCATACTAAAAATAGGTAGTTACTCTTTTTAATTTTTTCTTAGAATGATTTTTTTTAATTATATCCATTTAAATACCTTAAAAATTTCTTTCCAGAAAATGAGATATAAACTTATCTGCTTTGACATGGATGGAGTAATTTTCAAAGAAACAAATTTTTGGATAAAAGTACATCAAGCATTAGGAACAACCAAAAAAGGTGAGGAGTTAACTAAAAAATATTTACATACTAACTATCAAAAGCTCGTAGAAGAAGTTGTACAAAACTTGTGGAAAGGTAAGAGTGCAAAACCTTATTTTAAATTAGTACAATCACTAAAATATAACAAAGGTGTAAAAGAAGTTTTTACTCTGCTAAAAGAAAAAAAAGTAGTAACTGCTCTTGTAAGTGCTTCAAGTATTGATGTTGCACAACGAGCACAAAAAGATTTTGGGATCGATCATATCTATGCCAACGAACTTATCATCAAAAATGGCAAAATTACAGGAAAATTTCTTTTTCCTATTGGCGCAGGTGGCAAAAAAAAAGCGCAGATTGTACAAAATCTTGCTCAAGATTTGAAGATCAAATTGAAAGAAGTCATTTTTATTGGAGATAGTGAAACGGATATTGAAGCTTTTAGAGAAGTTGGTTTAGCAATTGCTTTTAACACAACTTCAGCTAAAGTTATGATAGCTGCAGATTTTATTATAGGTGGAAACGATTTAAGAGCAATCTTGCCAATTCTTAATATCTCGTCTTAGAAAACGTATAAAAAAGCGACTTAATACACAGTCTGAGAGGGAAAAAAAATAAACTTATTACACCTCTTAACGAAACCTTTATAAACAAACCACAGTTTTAGTTGGCAGATGGCAGGGGCAGTTCTCTTATTATGCAATAAACAAGCAGATAGAGCACTGTCTTTCACATGCTACGTTATGCCCTGGTAGTGTAGCGGCCTAGCATGAAGCCCTGTCGAGGAAATTCCAAAGAAAGGCTTCGACCCGGGTTCAAAATAAAGCATGAAAATCCCGGCCAGGGCGCTCACGGGCCGGTAGCTCAGCTTGGTAGAGCACTTGACTTTTAAGTAAAGTCAAAGCAATCAAGTGGTCGAGGGTTCAAAATTGGTATAAGATGTTTCATATGCCGATGATCGTCCCTTCCGGCCCGTCATAATCACCTATCCAAAATGAACAAAATCCAGCACGAACTTGTGCCCAAACACGAAAAACTCTCAGAAGAGGAGAAAGAAAAAGTACTTTCTGCCTATCATGTTACAACCAAAGAATTCCCTAAAATTCTCAAAGATGATCCTGCAATTGTTGGAATAAGTGTCAAAGTAGGAGATCTCATCAGAGTTGTACGCGTAAGTAAAACTGCAGGAACAAGTTTTTATTACCGGGTGGTTATTGATGGATAAATCAATTCTTGTCAAAAAATATTTCGAAGAGAAAAGGTTTGTTGATAGTAGTATTCAATCATTTAATCACCTAATGGAAAAAGGTTTGCAAGAAGTTATCGAAGAAAATAAAGAAGCAGAACCAACCATTATCCCACATAATATTGAAAAGTTTAAAATTCGCTTCGGACGCATTAGCGTAGGAAAACCTGAAATTACCGAAGCAGATGGAAGTAAAAGACCAGTCTATCCTATGGAGGCTAGATTACGTAAGATTTCTTATCATGCTCCAATCTATCTTGAAGTAAGTTCTTACATAAATGATGTGCAACGAGAAAATTTTATTGCAGAAGTTGGTAAAATGCCAATCATGCTCAAAAGTAAGCATTGTCATTTGCACAATGCAAGTCGAGAGGAGTTAATTAAGCATGGAGAAGATCCAACGGATCCAGGTGGTTATTTTATTATCAATGGAACAGAAAGAGTTATTGTAAATGTAGAAGATTTAGCTGCTAATAATTTTATGGTAGAAGCTGAAGGAGATGGAGTTTTTACTGGTCGTTTTTTTGCTGCAAGTGGATCATACAAAATTCCTCATACCTTTGAGAAGAAAAAAGATGGCCTTTACTACATGAGTTTTACTAGAATTAAAACGATGCCAATTATTATTGTACTTAAAGCAATTGGTCTTCTTAAAGATGAAGAGATTATGAAAGCAATCTCAACTGAAAAGACGTACGAAGAAATTATTATCAATCTTCTTGAATTTGTCGACATCAAAACACAAGAAGATGCAGTGGACTACATTGGAAAGCGTATTGGTATTGCTCAGGCACGTGATATTAGAATGGAGAGAACAAAAGAAATTCTTGACAAATATTTGTTACCAAACTTAGGTGTCGATCCAAGTGCACGTTCAATGAAGGCTCGCAACATCTGTAAAATGCTAAAACGATTTATGGATGCAGCAAATGGCACTCGTGCATGTGATGATAAAGATCATTACATAAACAAAAGAATTCATCTAAGTGGAGATCTTATCCTTGATCTTTTCCGTGTGAACTTTAAAGTTCTTGTAGGAGATATTCTCTACAATTTCCAGCGAATTATCAAACGAGGAAAATTACCATCCATCAGAGTAATCATTCGTGATAAATTACTTACTTCACGTCTCTATTCTTCTATGGCCACAGGAGAGTGGGCAGGAGGACGACAAGGAATTTCGCAACGTATGAGCAGAACTAATTTCCTAGACATGGTCTCTCACTTACAAAGAATAGTAAGTCCTCTATCTAATAGTCAAGAAAACTTTGAAGCACGTGCACTACATCCAACGCATGTTGGGAAATTGTGTCCGATCGAAACACCAGAGGGAACAAATATTGGACTTAGAAAAAATCTTGCAATGCTCTGTTCTCTATCTCAAGCTGTAAGTGAAAAAGACATGCTTGAAAAAATCAAAAAAATTGGACTTACTGAGGCATAACTATCACATGACAGACGTATACATTAATGAAAGATTTACAGGAACAGTTGAGAATGCTCTCACATTTATTGAAGATTTTAAAGATCTTCGCCGTAAAGGAACAATTTCCGAAGAAACTAATTTTTATCTCAATGAAAGAGCAAATGAAGTTGTTATTTATACAGATGCAGGACGTGCAAGAAGACCACTAATCATTGTACGAGAAGGAAAAAGTCTTCTTACAGAAAAACATCTAAAACAACTAGAAGCAGGAGAAATCACTTGGGCTGATCTTATTCGACAAGGAGTAATTGAGTATCTTGATGCTGGGGAAGAAGAAAATTCACTTATTGCAATGGGAGAAGTTGATTTGACTGCAAAGCATAGTCATCTTGAAATTACACCTGGTGCAATTAGTGGAATTGCTGCAGCGCTTGTTCCTTTTGGAAATTTTATGCCATCGCAACGTCTGATTATTGGAAGTAAGAATCAAAAACAAGCTTTAGGATTTTATGCAGCAAATTATCATTTACGTATGGACATGGATGCTAACGTTTTACATTATCCTCAATTTCCAATTGTAAAAACAAAGATTCACGATGTAACAGGGTACGCAGAACATCCTTCTGGCCAAAACATGGTTGTTGCCGTTATGTGTTATGATGGATACAATATGGAAGATGGAGTGATTTTAAATAAAGCTTCAGTTCAACGAGGCCTTGCTCGTAGTACTTATTTTAAACCAGTAAGTGCTGAAGAACTTCGTTATTCAGGTGGTTTGATGGATGAAGTAGGCGTTCCTGATAAAGAAGTTAAAGGATTTCGTTCTGATCACGATTATCGCTTCCTTGAAGGAGATGGAATTATTTATCCAGAAGCAAAAGTTGATGAAGGAGATGTTGTTATTGGAAGAACAAGTCCTCCTCGTTTCTTAAGCAGTCTTGATGAGTATAATCTTTCTGCTGGAACTCGTCGTGAAAGTTCTCTTGCGCTTAAGCATGGAGAAAAAGGTGTTGCTGATTTTGTTGTTATCACAGAAAACGAAGAAGGAAATCGCCTTGTTCAAGTTCGTTTGCGTGAAGAAAGAGTTCCTGAAATTGGAGATAAGTTTACTAGCAGGCACGGACAAAAAGGAGTTACCGGAATTTTAGTTGCTCAAGAAGACATTCCATTTTCAACATCAGGAATTGTTCCAGATTTAATTTTCACTCCACACGGTATTTCTTCAAGGATGACTATTTCACATCTTATTGAACTTGTAGGAGGAAAAGTAGGAGCTCTTGCTGGTCGCTATGTTGATGGCACTCTTTTTGAATCTGAAAATGAAACACAACTACGTTCCGAACTTCAAGAATTAGGATTTAGAGAAGATGGAACAGAAACATTCTATGATGGACGAACAGGAAAACAAATGCTCGCTCAAATTTTTGTTGGAAATATGTATTATTTGAGATTACGACACATGGTTGCAAATAAAATGCAAGCACGCGCGCGTGGACCAATTCAACTTTTAACTCGTCAACCAACAGAAGGTAAAGCAAAAGAAGGAGGTCTTCGTTTAGGAGAGATGGAAAAAGATACTTTTATTGCTCACGGAGCATCCTTACTCCTTAAAGAGAGATTTGACGCTGATCGTATCGTTCTTCCTGTTTGTGAAAAATCAGGATTGATGGGTCATTATGATTACCGCCGCAATGGACGCGCAATTTCTCCTCTACATGGAGAAAACTCTGATATGTCTAATATTGAGATGAGCTATGCTTTCAAACTTCTCCTTGATGAAGTAAGAAGTATTGGAATTTACACTAAACTTAACTTGAAGAGTAAATATTAAATGAGGCTACAATGATTGAACACCAAGTCCACAAAAAAATTGAAAGTATCACCTTTGGTATTTTTTCACCTAAACAGATCGTTGAAGCTGCTGCGGCAAAAGTTGTAACACCAGAATTGTACGATCGAGAAGGATATCCAGTAGATGGTGGCCTCATGGATCTTCGCTTAGGAGTTATTGATCCTGGTCTTCGCTGTAAAAGTTGTGGTCAAAAACTCAAAGAATGTCCAGGACATTTTGGATACATTGAACTTGCAAGACCAGTTATTCACATTAAATTTGTTCGTTACATTTTAGATCTTCTCAAGTCTAGTTGTAAAGCATGTGGAAGAATGTTAATTCCTGAAGAAAATTACAAGCGCTACATTAGTATTCTTGAAAAAATAGGAGAAGAAGAAGGATTTGAAGCAAGACGAAGACGTGTAAAAGAGATTATTGCAAAGTTTAAAACTAAAGAAAAATGTCCTCATTGTAATGCTAAACAAGAAAAAATTCGCCTTGAAAAACCATATAACTTTTATGAAAATGATATCAGATTAAGTCCAATTGAAGTTCGTGCAAGACTTGAAAAAATTCCAAGTGAAGATCTCACCATCTTTGGGTTTAAATTAGAATTATTTAGACCAGAATGGTTAGTTATTACCGTAATGCAAATTCCTCCCGTAACCATGCGTCCTAGTATTACGCTTGAATCAGGTGAGAGAAGTGAAGATGATCTTACACACAAATTAGGAGATATTGTACGGATTAATCAACGTCTTTTTGAAAACATTAACGCAGGAGCGCCAGAAGTAATCATCGAAGATCTTTGGGATTTATTACAGTATCATATTACAACCTTTTTTGATAATGAAGTTGCACAACTTCCTCCCGCAAGACATCGCGGAGGACAAGTTCTTAAAACACTCACAAACAGGATTAGTAGCAAAGAAGGACGTATTCGTCACAATTTAGCAGGAAAGCGTACGGATTTCTCTGCACGTACAGTTATTAGTCCAGATCCACTCATTAGTCTTAATGAAGTTGGAATTCCATCTTCTATGGCAATGACTCTTACCGTTCCTGAAAGAGTTACAGAATGGAATAAAGAACAATTGAAAAAATTTGTTGAGAATGGTTCCAAAAAGTATCCAGGAGCAAATTATATTATTAAACCTGATGGAAGACGTAAATCAATTACTCCTGAAACAAAGCCTGAAATTTTAGAAGAATTAAACACAGGATATCTTGTTGAGCGTCATTTAATTGATGGGGATATTGCAATCTTTAACAGACAGCCATCACTTCACAGAATGAGTATGATGTGTCATAAAGTAAAAATTTTACCAGGAATGACCTTTCGTCTCAATCCTGCTGTTTGTAATCCTTATAACGCTGACTTTGATGGAGATGAAATGAACCTTCATATCCCTCAAACTGAAGAAGCACGAGCTGAAGCAAAAATTCTCATGCTTGTTGAAACACAAATTATTAGTCCGCGTTATGGACTTAGTGTTGTTGGATGTATTCATGATGCAATTACGGGAAATTACTTACTAACCAAAGAACTTGTAATGAGTAAACAAGAAGCTGTTGATCTTCTCTATAGTTGTGGTATTGATGATTTATCAATTCTTCCAAACAAAGAAAAAGTTGATGGAAAAGAAATATTTTCTGTTCTTCTTCCAAGAGATTTTACCTACTTAGGAAAAGATAAAGCGGGAAATGAAGTTAAAATTGTTAACGGTCAACTAAGAGCAGGAGTTATGGATAAAGCAAACTTAGGTCAAGAGAGTGGACTTATGTTACGTAATATCTATGAGAAATATGGACCTGCGTATACTGCTGATCTTTTAGGAAAAATTTCTAAACTTGGAATTGCTGTACTTTCTCGTCGAGGATTTTCGATAGGTGTTCGAGATATGGATTTACCTGCCCAAACAAATGCAGAAATCAAAGAAGTTTTACACAAAGCAGAAGAAGAAGTACAACAACTCATTGATCAATTTCATAAAGGAAAATTAGAACCTTTGCCAGGAAGAAGTTTAGCAGAAACTCTAGAACTTCGTATTCTTGAAGCTCTCAATCGCGCAAGAAATAAGAGCGGGGATATTTCGATGAAGCAAGCAGCAGAGAGTTCAGCAATTGTTATGGCTCGCTGTGGTGCACGAGGAAACGTTCTTAACATTGCTCAGATGGCAGCAGTAGTAGGTCAGCAAGCACTGCGAGGAAAAAGGATTGAGAAAGGATACAAAGAAAGAACTCTTCCTTATTTTGAGAGAAAAGATTTAGGACCTAAAGCCCATGGTTTCATCCGCAACAATTTCAAAAGCGGACTTGCACCTCATGAATATTTCTTTGGAGCAATGACAGGGCGTGACGCTCTGATGGATACTGCTCTTAGAACGCCAAAATCTGGTTACTTATACAGACGACTATCTAACGCCATGCAAGATCTTAAAGTAGATTATGATGGAACAGTACGCGATGCAAGCGGTAAAATTGTCCAATTCAAGTATGGAGAAGATGGACTTGATGTTTCTAAAACCATGAATGGAATACTTGATGTGAAAAGAATCGTACTAAGCGTAGTTGGTGATCTAAAGTGAAAAAAGAACAAGAATTAATCCTTGAAGAATACAAGAAAGCTCTTCCTGAAAGTATCATTGATGAAATAAAAGAATCAGTTCCACAAGATATCAGTAAAGAAAACTTAAAGAGAATCATGGAAGAAGTTACAGTATCCTATGAAAACGCAAAAGTAAATGCTGGTGAGTGTGTAGGGCTTGTTAGCGCTGAAAGTATTGGAGAGCCAGGTACACAAATGACACTTAATACATTTCACTTTGCAGGGGTTGCAGAGATGAACGTTACCACAGGTCTTCCTAGGATTATTGAAATTTTTGATGCGCAAAAAGAAATTAAAACACCACTTATGGAAATTTTTCTTAAAAAAGAACACAACGATATTGATCATATCCGCAAATTTGCAGCTTCCATTAAAGAAACATTGTTAGGAGAACTTATCTCTGAATATGCACTCAATATTTTTGATCAAACTTTAACGATAAAGTTAAACAAACAACTTTTAGAAGATCATGAGCTTTCAGCAAAAGAACTTGCTAAAGCTTTTCGAGCTAAAATAAAAACAGTAGGTGTTGAAGCATCTGATGACACAATTATTTTTACTCATAAAGGAAAGCCAGAAGAAGTAAAAGAATTATATAACTTCAAAGAAAAAGTAAGAGACTTCAAAGTTAAAGGGCTTAAAGGAATTAAACAAGTTCTTCCTGTAAGACGAGGAGAAGAATATATTGTTTTAACTTCAGGAACTAATTTAAAAGAAATTTTAGAATTAGATCAAGTTGATGCTACAAGAACCATGTGTAATAACATTCATGAAGTATTTAATGTATTAGGAATTGAAGCTGCTAGACAAACAATCATCAATGAAGTATATCGTGTTATTGAAGCACAAGGTCTTAACATTGATATTCGTCACATTATGCTTGTTGCAGATATTATGTGTACAACCGGAGTCCTTAAAGGAATTACAAGGTATGGAGTTGTAAGTGAGAAAGCAAGCGTTTTGGCAAGAGCCTCGTTTGAAACACCAATCAAACATCTCATTAACGCTGCCCTTGAAGGAGAGGTAGATCATCTCACAAGTGTTGTTGAGAATGTTATGATCAACCAACCAGTTCCTTTAGGAACAGGACTTCCTGGTCTTATAACAAAAATGAAGTAAAGTGATAACCTATGACAACCACAGAATTAAATGATCCTTTGGGCCTTTTACGGGCAAAACTTCTTACACAAGAAGTCATAATTGGTAAAGAAAGAGCTCTCAAAGCATTGCAACAAGGAAAACTAAGTGCTGTTCTTTTAGCACGAAATTGCCCTGAAACAATGAGAGCAGATGTAGAATATTATGCAAAGCTTACAAAGACTCCCTTTGTTATCTTAGAACAAAGCAATGAAGAAGTTGGAATTCTGTGTAAGAAAAACTTTCTTATTTCCATTGTAGGAATTGTGGCTGCGTAAAAGTGGGACGTCTTAAACTTGATCAGGAAGCATTGGGATTAATTTCTTCCTTTGAAAAAGTAGCTCAGGTGCCTATCAAAGATTGTTTTCGTGAGGCAGATACCATCTATTTTGTTGTAAGTCGTGGCGAGATTGGAAAAGCCTTAGGAAAGGGTGGAATTAACGTTAAAAGATTTCAAGAAAGTATCCAAAAAAGAATCCGTCTAATCGAATTCGACGATGATTTGTGCACTTTTGTGCGCAATATTATCTATCCTCTCAGTGTTCAAGAAATTAAACAGGAAGGAGGAGTCGTATATATCAAAGATCAGAGCAAAAAAACAAAAAGTTTATTAATAGGTAGAGAGGGCAAGAATTTACAAATCACAACAAGAGCAATTAAACGCTTTTTTGATGTTGAGGTAAAAATAATTTAACAATGGGAAAAAAAACACGTGGACTTGCAGCTGCTAAGAAATTAAAGGCACGCCGTACCCAATTTAAGCTCATTAAACGATCACAACGTAAAGCAAAAGTAGACCCTCTTGAAGGATCTGCTCAAGCAAAAGCAATTGTTCTTGAAAAAGTTCAAGTTGAAGCTAAACAGCCAAACTCTGCAATGCGTAAATGTGCAAGAGTTCAACTTGTTAAAAATGGAAAACAAATTACTGCTTTTATGCCAGGAGATGGAGCACAGAAGTTAATTAACGAACACGATGAAGTAATCATAGAGTGTATTGGTGGAAAAATGGGAAGAGCTAAAGGAGATCTTCCTTGTATTCGCTGGCAAGTTATCAAAGTTAACGATCAAAGCCTTGATGCATTATTAAAAGGTAAAATAGAGAAAGCTAGACGATGAGCGAAATAAAATTCTTCAACCGATGGAGCGCAATTGGCGCAAAAGTTACTGACAGAGGTCTTATACGCTATCTTACTTTAGATCCTAAAGTTATGCCAAAAACTGGGGCACGCTACGCAGGAAACAAATTTCACAAATCAAATACATTCATTGTAGAAAGATTAGCAACTAAGATCATGAATTCTGGACATAAGAGCCGAAAGCATTTCATGAGTTCTGGTCATAACACAGGTAAGAAGAATAAAGCACTTAAAGTTGTTGAAGATGCTTTAGTAAAAGCAGAAGCTAAGTTAAAACAAAATCCTCTCACAATTCTTGTTAAAGCTGTTGAGAATGCTGCTCCTAGAGAAGAAGTAATTGCAATTGAATATGGTGGAGCACGTTATCCTAAAGCAGTTGATATTTCACCTCAAAGAAGAATTGATTTAGCTTTGCGTAACATGACTCAAGGAGCTTACGTTCGCTCTTTTAATAAAAAAATTAAAATTGAAGATGCACTAGCAGAAGAAATTATTAATGCTGCGGTAACTAGTGCTAAAAGTAATGCAATTTCTAAGAAAAGAGATCTTGAAAGACAGGCTGCAAGTAGTAAGTAAACCTAAGTTTTGTATTTTTAATTTTTCATTAATTATTTAAATAGATATAATTATTATTTTAATTATGGACATAAAAGAAATTGAACAAAAAATTGTGGAGTTAGCAAAACTTAGAGCATCTGCTAAAAAGTATGAGATTACGCCTGAACTTTCTTACATTCATCTTACTGAAGAATTGGGAGAAATTGCAAGGCAGCTATCTAACAAAAAAATTCGTCCAGAGTTATATGATGAACATAATTTAAAAGAAGAAATCATTGATGTACTCCTAGAAACGATTATTTTAGCTAATGTATGTAAAGTAGATTTAGATAAAGAAATTAGCCAGAAAATGGATAAACTTTTCAAAAAGTTTGGACTTTCTGCGTAGAGTACATTCATGTGTGTGGCGTAAGATTTGCTTGAACAGCTAATCCTTCGTGAGTTAACAGCTGAACAGTGGCTGGAACCTGAGAGGTGATATAGACTTTATGAACAGTTAAACCCCATCCTCTTGCGGTTTCTTGCAATTCTTCAGAAACATTTCTTTCAATTTCTTCTATGACTGATGGCGTTTTCCATTCATCAGAAGTTTTACCCCTACTATACTTTGCAAGAATTGAAAGTGTATGATCTTTGAGGGATGCTTCATAATCATGAACCTTATTGAATCCTAAATAGAGATCATCAAGCTCACATCGTAAATTACAACTAACAAGCATTGATCTAAATTCTTGATCAGAAGTTGGAACTGTGATATTTCCCAAATTGAGAACCATTTCTTGAATTGAGCGCCTAACTATTTCATCTGTGAGTGGAAAGAAAAAATAAACACCTGGCTGTAAAATTTTACTATAACGATCACGATGTAATGGGAGTCCTGTAATTTTACTTTGTCTAAATTCCTCTGGGAGTTTAGGTCTTCTGAATGGAGAAAAAGCACGATATCCAAAAATACCTCTTAGCTCTCTCTCTTGAGCTTCAATACGTTCTTTATCTTCTGGTTCTAATTTTTTTTTGCATCTTTCAGTAATTATTCCTTTATGAATGTATAATCCTTGTTCATATTGATGAACAATATCATAACACTTTAAAAAATGAGTAACCAAATCAGATAATTCTTGAACAACTCCCATGTTAAAGCTAGCTTGTAATAGATATTAAAAGCTTATTCATAATTATTTTTGTTTTCTGCAAGTTAACAAAATCAATTAGATTGAAAAGATCAAAAAATCAAATATTTTATATAGAACTTCTAAAACTATAAAAAATATGAAATCATTCAAAGATTTCTCAATCTATGCACCATTAGTCGCACGATTAGGTATTAGTTTTGTCTTCTTGTGGTTTGGAATTAACCAATTAATTGATCCAGAAACATTTATGGGATATCTTCCTGATTTTCTTCTCACAACAAGTTATGCTCACACCATAGTTATCTTTAATGGTTGTCTTGATTTAGTTCTAGGAATGCTTTTACTTATTGGATTGTATACACGTTTAGCATCATTAATTATCGTTGTTCGTCTTCTTGCAATTATTCTAAATCTTGGCTATAATGATGTAGCAGCAAGAGATGTTGGTTTAATGATTGTAACATTTTCGTTATTTCTAGGAGGTGCAGACAAATGGAGTTTAGATTATCGAAGAGAAAAGAAATCGCAACAATAGTTGCTTGTGTAGTAATTGCCTTGCTTGCAATTTTACTTGTAAGTTGTAGCCCTGAAGAAAAACCTGTTGTTGTAGAAGACCATGAGGAACCCGTAGTAGCACAAGAACCATCAGAAACTGAGACTGATACGGGAATGAACGCAGAAACTGGTTCAACAAAAACCTTTGTTCTTACTGCTGAAAACTTTAAGTTTATGATGGACGGCCAAGATGGACCAGAACTGAAAGTAAAACAAGGCGATACTGTTAAAATTGAGTTTACTAGCACAAGTGGTTTTCATGACTTTGTCATTGATGAATTTAAAGCAGCAACACTAAAAGTTAAAGCAGGAGAAGCAACATCTGTTGAATTTGTTGCAGATAAGAAAGGAACTTTTGAATATTACTGCAGCGTTGGAAGTCACAGACAACAAGGAATGAAAGGAAATTTAATTGTTGAATAGATTTATTTTTTATCTTTTTCTTCTTTAGAATGGTTTTTACTAATCCATCAAAGTTTGTCAAACCCTTCTAAGAATGACTTTGAATGCGAATGAGAGTTATTCAAAGTCCTCCTTTTATTGGTTTAAAGTTTTTAATAAAATCTTCTTTAAATGCAGCAAATCTTTTCTCTTTAATTGCCTGCTTTGTTTTCTCAATGAGTTTTTGCATAAAATACAAGTTGTGAATGCTGCACAACCTATTTGCTACAGGTTCTTGAATTTTCACTAAATGATTAAGATACGCTTTGCTGTAAAATAAGCACGTATGGCATAAACAGCCATCTTCAATCGGAGTAAAATCATGTGTATAAACTATTTTAGCAATATCTATTTTTCCTTTGAATGTAAACAAACCATGATGTCTTGCAATCTGCGTAGGATACACTGAATCAAAACAATCAACACCTAGACCAATAAGCTCTAAAACATCTTCAGGACTTCCAACACCCATAACATAACGCGGTTTTTCTTTTGGAATAAATGGAAGAGCTGCATTAGCTGCCTCATACATCTTATCTTTAGGCTCACCAATTGCAAGACCTCCAATGGCAATTCCATCAAAGGGAAGAGAGCTTATAAACTGTGCACTTTTTTTTCTTAAGTTCGGGTAAAAATTACCTTGAACAATGCCAAACAAAAGTTGCGATGATTTTTTTTCCGCCTTTAACTTATGATGATGCTCTAAAGATTCTCTGCCCCAGCGATGCGTATTTTCCATGGCAATTTCAGCTTCTTGTTCTGAAATGCCAAACAAAGACATATCATCAAGCATCATGGCCACATCAGATCCTAATGCAATCTCAATTTCCATAATTTTTTGAGGTGTGAGATGAATTTGACTTTGGTTGAAAGGATTTCTAAAGCACAAACCTTCTTTTGATTTTTTTTCATACATGCTACGGGATACTTGAAAACCCCCACAATCAGTAAAAATGATTCCAGAATAATTCATAAATTTGTGAAGTCCACCTGCTTTTTGTACTGTTTCAATTCCAGGTTTACAACTAAGAAGAAAGGCGTTGGCAATGACTGCTTTTAAAGAAGTATTTTCTCCTATGTTTTGATAATCATCAGTTGTAATATACTTACCTGTAGCTTTAGTTGCACAAGGCATGTAAAAAGGAGTTTCAATAATACCATGAGCTGTTTTTAGTTGACCTACTCTTGCATTATCATCTTGATGAGTGATTTGAAAAGTCATATTGAGTAGAGAAAAAGGGCTATTTTTAAAAGGTTGTTAAAAAAATAAAGCAGAGGTTAAATAAGCAATTTGTGGTGATAACAAATAAATGGAACAATACTTAATGCCAAGAAAACTGGATTTTCAAAATCTTAGACTTTGCTTGGAAAATTATCAACCAACACATCTCTTCATTAGGGATTGTGGAAGAGGAGAAAGAGTTCGAGGAATAACCAAAGTTAGTGAAAACTTAGAAGGGAAAACACTTACGTTTCGCAAGAATCGATCAGGATTATATCTTTCTGTTAATTCAAGAGAAATATTTCATTTTCCTTTGGAAGATTATGAGAATGTGCATACTAGAGGTTTTTCTTTAGCCTACGAACGAGTTGATGCAACCGGTGAATATGAAAAAGAACTCATGCTACCAACAGGTGTAGATCCCTATGATCCAAACCTTCCAGAACCAAGACAATCTTTTTTAAGACATGATTTGGATCACCATCTTTTAGAAATTTATTTTCAAGGAAGAGTTCATTTAAAGTTTCATTCTTGGATGCAAAGACCCCATTTCAAGTATTGGAAGGTTGTAAAAGAAAAAACTTCTAGAAAATAATTCTTACTTAACTTAACTTTTCACAAACATTTATATAAATAGTTCTTAGATTTTACCTGATGGATAAAAAAGTAGGCTTATTCGTTTTTCTATTACTTGTATTGGAATCTACAACTTTGGCGTATGCTCTTAATCAAGCCTGTACGGGTGGTGATGATGATTCCCTTCGTTGTAAGGGTGTTCCTTTTGTTTCCGACCCTAATGATCCGTGCAAAGGCAAGTATGATGACCCTCCAAGTTGCAGAACATGCATAGATACAGATGGAGGAAAAAATGTTTTAGAAAGTGGAAGTGCTGGGACAGTTGGACAATTTGTCTGGTTTTTAGCATATGACTCTTGTGATTTTTCACAAGAAGGCAAAATCTATGAAGCATATTGTGAAACTGAAACATCGTATGGTAGAGAGTTAATGAACTGTCCTTCTGAAAAGCCATTTTGTAATAAAGGAAAATGTACTTCAGAAGAACCAAGATGTACCGAAAATGATGGAGGAAAAAACCATTTAGTTATGGGTACAACACATCCTCCAAAGACGCAAGGACCGCATGGGTCTACTGATCATTGCCAAATCTTTTCTAATGGAAGAGCAGAACCGATATATTCCTGTTCTGGTCCTGACTGTACATTAACAGAATATTTTTGTGATGAAAGAATTAAAGATGAAGAGGATGCCTTTGCACAAATTACCTTATCTTGTCCGGACGGATGTAGGGAAGGTGTTTGCTCTAAAGTTGAGCCTTATATAATACCAGATCCGATAGTGGTAGAGCCTGACTGCACCGATAGCGACGGAGGAAAAAATGTCTTAGAAAGTGGACAAGCAGGATCCATTGTAGACTTTTGTGATTATGCCAATTACGGAGAAAATAAAGTACTTGAAACATATTGTGTAAATGAAAAAATGTACGATAGAGAACTAATGGATTGTCCTTCTGAAAAACCATTCTGTAATAAAGGAAAATGCACTTCAGAAAAACCAGCATGTGTTGAAAATGATGATGGAGAAAATCCTTTAGTTCTAGGTACAACGACTCCTGCAACGATGGCAGATCATCCAGGAAGCACAGACTATTGTCAAAAGGCCTCAACAGGAAAACCACTGGATTCGTGCTCTGGCCCTAATTGCAGTTTAAGAGAATTTTTTTGTGCTCAAAGTGCACCAGTTGAATTATTCACAGATTTTCCTTGTACAAGCGGATGTAATAAAGGTGTTTGTTCTAAGGTTGAATCTGTACCTTCATTTTCTTCAGAGATGGTACCAGACAAAGGAATAAATCAAGTAAAAAAAGTGGAAGAATTTGAAGTGTTAGATCATTTAAATTCATATCCTTGTCCTGAGGAATGCAAAGGTGGTATTTGCCCAACAACTTGCCCAGTAAAACAAGAGATTATAACAAATCAAACAAAAACAATAGAACCTAAACAACAAGTAGAAGAAGTACCTGAGGAAGAATTACAACCATCGCAAGAAGAAATCACCGCTTCTTGTAATAGTAATTCTGAATGTTCTACCAATTCATGTGTAGATCATCAATGTGTTAGCAGAAATTTTTGGCAAAAAGTAATAAGCTTCTTTAAGGTTTTATTTGATTAACCTTTCTTTTTCGTAAAAGAAGTCTTGTTCTTTTAAAGCCAATATTTTTTAAAATAGGAAGATTCTTGACCTTCTATGATCATCTTAGGCCTTGAATCAACTGCTCACACCTTTGGTTGTGGAATCATAACTTCAGAAGGAAAAATCTTAGCCAATGTTAAAGATAGTTTTACCTCTAAAGATGAAGGAATGATTCCTGAAGTTGTTGCCAAGCATCATGAGCAAGTTGCAGATTCAATTGTTACCAAAGCACTAAAGGATGCAAAAGTTACATGGAAAGAAATTGGATACATTGCTTATTCTGCAGGTCCTGGTCTTGACCCTTGCTTGTGGAAAGGATACCACATTGCAAAAGAATTAGGAGTTAAGCACAATAAAAAATTAATTGGAGTAAATCATTGCTGTGCTCATTTGAGTATTGGTAAAATTTACAACAAACTTAAAGATCCAATGTACTTGTACGTTTCAGGTGTTAACACTCAAATCATTTTTCAAGAAAAAGGTAAATATCATATCATTGGCGAAACTCTCGACATTGGTTTAGGAAATATGCTAGATAAGCTTGGAAGGATCATGAACCTTGGATTTCCAGCAGGACCAATTATTGAGCTATTAGCAAAAAAAGGATCATACCTTGCTCTTCCCTATACTATAAAAGGAATGGATGTTTCTTTTAGTGGAATTTTAACCAAAGTTGAACAATTATGGGAAAAAAAAATTACGTATAAAGAATTACTAAAAAATGAAGGTAAAAGTATCGAAACGCCTTATGTAGCTGATGACAATCAACAAGTTATAGGAATGATTTCAAGAATGAATAAAGCACTTGATGAACCAATATTTAAAGAAGATTTATGTTTTTCTGTTCAAGAAACTTGTTTTGCAATGCTTGCTGAAGTTGTTGAAAGAGCAATGGCGAATACTGGAAAGCAAGAACTTCTCTTAGTTGGCGGTGTTGGTGCAAACAAAAGATTTTGTGAAATGTTAATGATCATGTGTGAGGAAAGAGGTGCAACTTTTTACAATGTGCCACAAGATCTTGCAGGAGATCAAGGAGCAATGATTGCCTACGAAGGATACTTACGCAAAGATCAATATGGCGATGTTGAAGTAAATCCACATTGGCGAGCAGATGAAGTATAATTAAATGATGATCTTACTTTTTTTCTTCCTCTTCTTTAACTAAGAAGCGGTTTATCGAATAGGTAATAATAACAACAACAATTGTTACAAATAAAGCATACGCATACTTAGCAATTAAATTACCAGCCTCGCCAAAATAGTACTTAAACGTGCTTAAAATTGCTTCGTTCCAAGATAGAGCGGCAACAAGTCCAAAGGCTGAAATAACCAGTGTGATGAAGCGCTCTTTAAGATGTTTCTTAAATTGTTCTTTTGTCATATCTATTTTTAGAAGTAAGTCTTAATAAGAATTATGGAAATAAGAATTTAGATTAATTGATCATTACCACATTTGTAAGTTAAATTTCCAAGCCTAATTTCACTAATGTGAGATATTTGGGGTGTTCCAGAGAAAGAACCATACCTTCCTTTTAGTGTGACAGGTAAGTTAGCTTCACTTGATGAACCTAGTAGAATTAGTACACGACTTAGATCCTCTCTAGTATTAGTCATCCCTGAAATCTGTACAAAGAAGTTTTTGTCTGATGGGCTTTGTAACAATCCAAAATAAAATCCTTGCGGGTTTCCAATTACTCCTTGGTAATGTTCTTCCCTAGACGCTCTTGCAATTCCTGTAACTTCTAGAAATTCTGGATGACCTGGCTGAGCTAAATCCGATAATTCTATTTTTTTATAATCTCGTTCCATTTACTTTCTGTAAAGTAGTAAGTATTTAAAGGTTATCCTCAGATTTTTATTTTTTGTCACCGCCTAACAATAACTCAATAAACCATCATACTTTATATATCCCTTCATCTTTGCTAGGATAAAAGATGGTGTTAGAAACATTACAGAATGAACTTGCTTTAGTCATTACAATTTGTGCAATCCTCAGCTCTTTTAGTGGGATTATTTTGGTTAATACCCTATTCAAAGATAAAATTAAGGAACTTTTCACTGATCAAAACTTTTTTGTCTTTGCCATCCTTATCTTTGGCTACTCTCTTTTTGCGTTAGGAGAAGTTTCGATGTATCTTTTCTTGCGCCTTTTCAAAGAGCCAACCACAGCGAGTATGCCTGATTTTTATTGGGTAACTGGTGCTATGTTTATTCTTATTGCATTTGTAACTCTAACCATAATTCTTTTCAAAGAACATGGAAGTGGTAATAAGCTAGTATTTTTAGCTGTAAGTGGCGCAATTATTGTAGGACTAACAGTTATGATTAAAGGAGGTCTTTCAGTTGAAGGAGGATTTCTTGCCTATTATTATCCAATTATGAGTGCATTAATTCTTACCTTTTCTCTTCCTGTTCTTCTCTTTCGAGAAAAACTTCAAAAGTTTTTTGGAAGACCTCTTGCCTTGCTTGTTTTTGCAAATTTTGCAATCCTTGTTGCGGATATCCTTTTTACCTATCGCACAGAGCTTGGAACCTATGGACTTTTAGGGGGAATTGCTGATCTTTTTTACGTTGCAGGATATGGACTATCCGCAATTACTTTTCTTACAATAATCAAGCAAGTTTATAGTGAGAAAATTAGTTAATTAGGTAGATTCCATAATTAAATCCTAAGAAGACTTTTAAATAAAGAGAAGAAATTCATACTTATGAGTGATCTACATTGGCCTTTATTTGGTAATGCTAAAGAGACAGATGAGCTTTCTTGCTTTGTTAAATATAAACCTGGAGAGGGAATTTGGCAAATCAAAATAGATCATGCGATCAGCTATATTATAGGAGTAAGAAGAGGAGAAAAGAGTTTTTCTGCAATTGAGTTTAGAGGATCACGTCAATTTCGTCTACCAGGTGAACCAAATATTGGAGGACATCTTTTCTCACTTGCACTTCCTTATAGAGGAAAAATAGAAGGAGAACCAAAGATTACACCATTAGCTTCATACTATTCTGGAGCTTTCAGTATTGATCCTGTTTTAAATCCATACATTGAAGGTGATTCAAAACCAGTACCAAATCCTGATCCAAAAATTTACAAAGCTACTACTTGGTTTCCAACTAATCCAGTAGAAGTAAGAGAGCCAAGAAATATTGATGGTCTGGATTGTGTTGTTCTTGCAATTTCTCCTATCTCTTACGATCCAAGTCATTTAAAGAGATTACGAGTTCAATCACTTCATGTAGAACTAACATGTAAAGTAGAAGGAAATGGAGAGTATTCTCAAGGTGAAGTTGATGAATCCTCACCTCTTGTAACAGCTGTCGTAGGTTACAAAGAACTTATGGAAGCATTAGAACAAAGAAAATAATTTTAATTTATTCATTCTAACACAATCAGGAATATATCCAAGAGCTTGACACACTTCTTCATCAGATTTTACCTGAACTCCATTAACAAACACTGAAGGAAGAGTATTTCCATTAAAAGAATGTAAGTAAGAGGCATTACGCTTAGCATCTTGTCCATAATCTTGAGCACAAAATGCTTCATCATGAACAGCAAACTTCTCACTTGACGTGCAACGAGCAATAACGATAGTAACATCGCCAAATGCTTCTCTAAGATACTTGTAAGAGGCTGCACTTTTGTCAATTGGCTGCGCAGTTGGACTATAAAAATAATCAATCACAGGTCTTGTCTTTGTCTTTTCTTCAAGAGGACTTATTCTTAGAGTTTGGCAACCTGCAAGAGTTAAAAGAGAAAGAATTGCAACCTCTCTAAAACTCATTTATGTCCACTCTCAACCATACGTTTGAGTTGTTCAGAAATAAACTGACCAGAGGCTTTTCCTGCAAGCTCTTTCATTGCAAGACCCATGAGTGCAGAAAAAGGAGCATTAGGATTTTTGGCAATAATTTCTTTTAATGTTTTATGAATAGCTTCAGTTCCAAGGCTTGCATATCGTTTAAGGTCATACGTTCCTTTAATCATGTCCATCAAAACATCAAGCACAATATCTTTGTGAATTTTATCTTGTGATAACGCTAAAAAAAGTTCACGAAAATGATTATCAGATAGTTTATCAGAATCAAGTGCATAATTTCGTTTAATTTCAACTGGAGATGAGATGAGAGTTTCTGCAATGAACGCTGGTTTACATGAAGGATATTTTGTAACAAGTTCTTCAAAAAGATCAAAACGATCTGATTTAGCAATAAAATCTGCCAAATCTCTACTAAGACCTAACGTTTGTTGATAACGAATAGTTTTCTCATCGAGTGTTTCTGGAAGATTAATTCCTTTAAGGATAGGATAAATTAGAGGAACATCTGTTTCAGGATACATCCTTGAAGCACCTGGCATAGGACGTAAATAGGAAGTTGTGCCATCAGCATTTGCTTTGCGAACTTCAGAAGGTACACCTGTAAGAGCTTCTTGTGCTCTTAGATACACTGCAACAAGCGCTGCATGAGCTTTTTTTTCATCATCAGCAACTAAAATAAATGCATCAGAGGATTTACAATTAAGATTTTTCTTAACTAAAGCTACATCTTGTTCAGTAATTCCATAATTAGGTAATTCATCAGAGTGAAAGATTCCTCCAACACCTGCAGAAATTTTAGCTCTGTTGGAAAACTCACTTCCAAGTCTAATATTAGGGGCAATTTCACATCCAACATAGGATGTAAAACTTGTTAATTTAAGAGCAAGAATTTTTCCTTTTTTATCTAAAGTTTTGCGAATAATACTTGATTGTGAAGAGAGAAATAAAGAGGTAACATCTACAACATCAAAACTATTAAGAGAAATATTTTTGAGAGCATCACGAATGCGCAAAAGTTCTTGTTGACGCTTAGCTTCAATTTCAACAAGAAGTGGAAGTTTGTGTAAATCCTGAGCCCCTTTAATTTCAACCCGAGCTCCCCCTCTAATAGAAACGTTCACATCTTGACGAATTGTTCCTAAACCACGCTTCACACCAGGTAAGGATCTGAGCAAGTAACCTATTTTTTTAGCAGTTTCTTGGCATTGCTCAGGTGTTGTAATATCAGGATGCGTTCCTATTTCAATAAGTGGAATTCCTAATCGATCAACTCTGTAGATTTTTTTATCAGGATCTTCAGAAACAATTTTACAAGAGTCTTCTTCAAGGGAGATATTAGCTATTCTAACTTTTCCTTGGGAACTTGTAATAGTTCCCTCACGACCAATAAGCGCTGTTCTTTGAAATCCAGAAGTTGCTGAACCATCAATAATTGTTTTACGCATTACTTGTACAATAGGTGTTACCTTGGCTTTTACAAGCGCTGAGAGCTGAAGAGAAGTGTAAAGCGCTTCTTTATTTACTTCATGTGGTGGTTCTTCATCAAGCTCAACAAGACACGTTGTATCATGGTACCCTTCATATAAAAAAAGACGATTTCTCTGCTGTTCAGAAAGAGCTGCAATATCTGTTTTGCCACTCTCACCAGCACTCGCTCTTAGTTTTCGCTGAACCCTAAAATGAGCAGCATCTTCTCGAATGTGCGTAGGACATGAGCAAAAGAGCTTTTTTCCTTCAAGTTGCTGATGAATTTCAAGACCGCAGCGCAGACCTAACTCATGATAAGACATAAGGCTAAGAAAAAGAGAAGAGGTTTAAAAATGTTTATGGTTCTAATCACTTCTCCTACTCAAAAAAGAAGATTTATCGCTCATACACTTTTGCTTTATTTGTAAAGCTATTAACTTGAGCTGCACTTTTATTAGGAAATACTTCAAACCTTATTTTCCGATCTTCAAGCATTTGGGCTAAGACGACTCCTGCAACTTGATTATCGAGTCCATATGCTTTCTTTATTTTAGTAAAACTTCTACGATCCCATTCCTCATCAGATTCAGTTTTATATCCAAAAGGAACTAGTTCATATTTTACTAAACCATCAGAAATGTCAATATCCTTAGGATCTAAAGCATTACCTTTAACTGCAAACTGCTTAGCTTCACCCTCATAATCCCCCACAGAAACAATAATTAACGAAGGATCTAATCCATCATAGGCAAAAGCTAGATGAGTGCTCCAATATCCAGACATTCGCTGGTATTCTTGCTTGCCAAAATAACCATTAGTATTTTCTTCAAACCAATTGCCAACTAATTTCCCATCTATATCATAATCAATTTTTCCGCCACGTGGTTCTTTTTGCCTGATGTTTTTATCAAGTAACTGAGTTCTAATTGGTTCAACAAAATGATCAAAAATATCAACATTGTGTAATTTCCAAGGCTCAGCAATATAAGTTTCTGGTAAGATAAAACCTTTAAGCGTTATTTCATCATTATGAACAGAGAAATCAAACCCTGGAGCACGTCCAATGATTTCGCCAGCTTCCACATGAACAGAATTACTTGTGCCTACAGCACTCTTCAATTTTTCTGAAATTTGATTAACATGGATGTAGATAGTGTAGAACGAACAAGTATGATAGATAATAATACGATAATCTCCAATGCTGCTTGAAGCATATTCAGAGGGCATACTCTGTACTTCAACAATACCTGCCGCAGGAGCAAGTATGTCTACAAAACTTGTTGCATCTTCTCTACTGCTACCTGGAATCCAAGTTTTAGCAGTATAATAACCATGATCAATTGGTGTGATATGTCCTCCAATCATTAAACCGATCGGTTCAATGAATCCTATATCTTCAATATGCATAGGAGAAGATGTAAAAGTAACTATTCCTTGACCGTCACATCTAGCATTTCCTTGTGGATCTCGATCGGTTGAGTTAGGAGGAAAAATAGTTTTGCACAGTTCTAACTCTTTACCATGACAATATGCTTCGCATCTTGCTCTATTAGTTGAACAAAACTTTTGACATTCTTCAATGCCCAAACAAAGAGTACCAAGATTGAACTTACTTTCTATATCATTTTCTTGAACAGGCTCTATGCTTTTTTTATCTATCATTTGTGAAGATTCTGCAATTTCTTGAGTAGTACAGCCCTGTATAAATAGAAGAATAATTAATACAATCCACATACTTTTCATATATATAGAAATATTATTTACCTTAAAAATGTATCTTATTAGCAACCGCATGAAGAATTATTACAACCCCCAAGGTTAAGATATTTTCAACAGCTTCTCAGCGTATAACCAGAAGAGAAGAGATGAAATGGAGTAAAATAAAAAATGAATTATAAAATTGTATACAAAACCATAATTTACGTTGAGGATGAGTATTGGGAAAATAACCGCTCCTATAAGAGACATGATTAAATAGTATGTTCCAAAAATTTTTCCTGCTATGCTAATTCCAATGAGGTGAACAATTCCAAATAATAAAATAAAATAGATAATGATCTGTGTCATAGAAAAAAATTCTTTTGATAACCATAAAACTAAAACAGTGATCATGACTTGTTGAAAGAGTATATCAAATAACTTTGAAAAAAGATATTTATAATCCATTTTAATGAAATGTTGATCTGAGTATTTTTCTATCAATTTTGCTGGTTTTTTGAGATATTTGTGAGAAAAGTAATAGATAACTACCGTTAAAATATAGATAAAAACAAGAATGATTAAAGGAACGATTGTGAACTTTGCTGTAACATCTACTAAAATATCTTTAAAGTATAAGCAACTAATAGTTGTAAAAATCAGAAAATAAAGAATAGTCCACCCATAATTTTTATTGTAAGATATTCCTTTCTTTCTCAATAGAGCAAATGTTCCAAATGTAACTACCCATAATCCGATCCAAATTCCAATATCAAGTACAGCAGACATACCTTAAATGAAAAGGAGCAAATTAATAAAATGTTGTGCGTTGTATTTTTCTATCCTCAACTAAGAACTATGAGATGAGACCAACAATCTTTCTGCATTTTTATACGCAAACTTCTCTTGTACTTCTGGATTGAGACGACCAATAAATGCACGAGTATAATTATTTAGCGTTAGTGCGACTTGGGGGTCTAAGGACCAAGGAGATCCAACACCGCGATCAGTATCCCAAAGGACTTGATCAGAATGCCTTTCGATAAACCCTTTCCATGTTTTTAAATCCTTTTCCAGCAGTGGTTTATAATCATTGAAATGGGCTATAAACTGCTCTTTGGTTACTTCTGGTTGTAAAAGATTTATGTCTCCATAAAGTTCATCAACTCCATAGTAAACATTAGGATGATTTGTGAGTATATCTTCTACGTCATCAAGGTTCTGTTTACATGACACGCACTGAATCAATTGATCGCCGTGCCAGATAAAAGTAATATCTGGATTTTGAATGAGTACTTTTTCAAACGCTTCCTTTTGACCTTCTCCTAAATGGAAATAGACTAAAAGGTTATGTTCACGAACAACAGGGTAGATTTTCATAAGTCTAGGCGAGTCTGGTGGGAGTGCTGGTGCACCACCTGGATGATCATAGAGACCTATCTCTCCGTACCCTTTAAACAGTCCTGGATAGACGTTCAGCATAGCTTTTAATTTTTCTGCATCAACAGTAGAAGAGCCTTGTGGACTCCCATCATTGTCGGGTGGCATAATAAAAGGAATGAAACGACCAGGATATTTCTCCATTGTCAGTTTAACTAGATCGAGAGATTCTTTCGTTATGGGATCCCATACTGCAAAGAAAGCCAAAACTTTGCTTGTTCCTTCGTAATCCATCATGCACACCCACTCAGCTATACTTCGCTTAATACCTACATTTTCCCCCGTGTAATAATCATCGGCAAACCCCGGTACACCGTCAGGTAGGCTGTGAATATGTACATGTGCATCAATCATTGGGCCTTTGTAAGAGGTATCAGGAAGATTTCTTTTTGGAGGCGTAGGGCAATCAACTTCTTCAAAAGCTTTCTTAAACACCCTCTTCCAATGTTTTTCTGCAACAGAAGGTTCAGTATTATTCTCTCGTTTTCCCTCAGATAAACCATTACTCTCTTCAGAGCTATTTTTCTCAATTTTTAAAATTTGTTCATCTTCCTCAACAGAAGCTTGACTTGGAATTACAGACATTTTTTCTTCTGAAAAATTCTGAGGAAAACATGCAACAACAAACAAAAATAAAATGAGAGAAGGCAAGATAAAAAATCTCATTTGCATAATTAAACTATTTTTATAGAGTTATTAATTCTTTCGTTCTGATTGATAAAGTTATTTAAAAAAATTTTAATAATTTCTTTTTTTGTTTCCAAGCAAGTACTCCAACAATCATAAGTACTACAATAAACATTCCTAAAATCGATAAAATTATTTCTTTCTTGAAAGAGAAAGTTGGTTTAAACACAATTTCCACGGGTAATTCTCGCCTAAAAGTCATTTTTTGTTCATCTTCTCCTTCTACAATTATAAATCCTGTAACTTTTTCTTCCTTCAAATTATTTACCACGTGACTAGTTACACCAAAAAAACTTACATCACTTCGCTCAGTGCGAATGATAAAAAAGTTAGTTTTATTACCAGGAGTTAGATGCTCAGAGTAGAATGAAGATACGTTTACTTTTCCCCCTAATTCTGAACTAAGCTTCACCTTAAGGAATGGAACTTCACAATTCCCTTTATTCACAATTTCTCCCTCATAAACATCATTTTCTCCAAAAATAATTAGATTTGGCAAACTAATTTCCACGATGTAATCACACGATGCTTTGCTCTTAGGGGTGTTAGGTTGAACAATTGGTTCAAGCTCGCTGCGAATTGGTAAAACTGTTTCCTCTGAATTAAGGCGATTAGGAGTGATTGTTACAATATCACTTCTGCTACCACCGCCTCCAACTCCAGAAGTGCCTATGCTACTACCAGAACTAGAACTTTGTACATCACCAAATAATCCATATAAACTCAAATGTGAAACAATCACATAAACATTATTTTCTGACTTGTTAACAGTTGATGGCAGTGCATCCCACTGATTACTCGTTTCATTATAATAATAAATTTTTAACGTATTTTCATCAAGAGCAGTAATTTCACTATCGTTATAGTATAAAATTATTTTGATAGAGGTAACATTCGTCATATTTGACTCAATATCGATATAGCGATTTACTGGAGTAGAAGAGGGAGTTTCGTTTTTTATATTACGCAAATATTCAATAATTTCAATACTAGAAGAAGTTGTTGCCTCAATTTCTAATTTTGTATTAGCCTTTGCAACCGCATCAAGAGTGTAGATTGTTTTGTTTTGCCTAACTTCTACAATCGGTTCTTCTATAATAGACTCAGAACAATTAAACAAAGTACAATAACTACAAGAATAATTTTTGCTTGCAGGAGAGTTATTATCACTTACTAAACCAGTTTCTACATAACAGGCATTTGCATCCCTAAATGTAGCAAGGATAAGATTATCTTTTCGACAAGAACTATTGATTTCGTTCCACTGAGGAATACAATAGTCGCAGGCAACGTAAGTTCCATTATCAGCAGGAAGATTTGTTTTAGTGCTACATGCTGAAGCGTCACTATATGTTTTTAACATGGAATCATTTATGAGACAACTACCGTATTGTGCTGTCCAATTCTCAGTGCAAGGATCTTGTGGATTGTAGGTTATTTTTATAGTATCAACTAATGATGTTTGTGTTGTGTTAGAAGAAAAATTAAGTCTAAATCTTATTGTATTTTCCGATACTAAACTAAGGTTACCATTTGAAGGAACAACACTCCACGATAATCCTGAATTAGTGGAGTATTCATATTGTACTTGTTGTCCATTAGACTCTTCTATTTTTGAAAATGCTTCCCAACTCTTCCAATCTGCTGGTTGAAAATCTGCCGTCTGAAGGGATGCAGAAGAAGGATAAGAAATAGTTGTTATTGTTTCTGTCTTAGTTGTTTTTTTGTATGCTTTAACCATATCAATCTTTATTTTATCTGGTGAATCAATAAAGAACATATCGTTTGATGAAGATATTTCAGAAAGTGTAATGTTATACCAAGCACCAGATATGCTACTAGGCAAAGTAAGATTGCCATGTTGACTGGCATTACAACCAGATTTACTGTTGCAGATGTATATTTTCCCGTTACTGGTTGTACCACTCAAAATGTATAAAGAAAGAATATCATTATTTTGAAGTTGATGACTCAGTTTTACTTCTAATACTAATTCACTATCTTTTAACTGTACATGCCCATTTCCTAGTGAGTTCACCTTGTTCGTTCTATTTTCAACGTCATCATCATCTTCATATTCAGTAGCTGAAATAAGAGTAGAGTCATTAATCTGCTCTATAAAAGTGATATTTGTGATGGTCATTAACTTCAATTGTGCCGTGCCATTAATAGAAATCTGAGAAGAATTATAAGTATAGTTTAAAGCCTCTGTAAAATCCCAGATTTTTTCTAAACTAGCATCAAAATAAATAACATAACCAGTTAGACTAGATGAAGGTTCAATTACAAAAAGTACTCCTATGGCAAGAATAGTAGTAAGTAAAATATACCAACCATATACCACTTCTTTAGACATACAAGCAAGAACTTATTCTGAAGTTTTTAAACATTACCTCAGGCTATTTTTGCAAAATGTTTATAATAATCACCTTATTGAAAAATAAAATGAAAACGGATTTTAAGGAAGTAGCATTACAATTTCTGAAGCTTGTTGTAGCTGGAAAAATTGATGAAGCCTATGAAAAATATGTAGATATGAAAGGTAAGCATCACAATGTTTCTTTTCCTTCAGGATTTTTAGCACTAAAAGAAGCAATGAAAGAAAATCATGAAAAGTTTCCAAACAAAAAATTTACGGTGAAAAACGTGTTGTGTGAAAATGATCTTGTTGCAGTACACTCTCATGTTGTTCTAAAGCCAAAGGAAACTGAGATTATTGCTGTGCACATATTTCGCATAAAAAATGATAGAATAGTTGAAATGTGGGATAGTGGCCAGTTAATTCCTCCTAGTTCTCCCAATAAGGATGGAGCATTTTAATTTCTTAAGAAAGAAATAAAAAGTACATAATAAAAGTAAACCTATGTCAACCGAATACGAACTGCGCATTCTCAATATTGATGTTGTAAAGATCCAAAAAAAACTCCAAGAATTAGGTGTAAAAAAAGTTGCGCGAAAGAATATGAGGCGCTTTGTCTATGATCTGCCTTCTTCTGGTAAAAATGCGTGGCTTAGATTACGCGATGATGGAAAGAAAACAACTCTTACCTACAAAAATATTCACGCTCAAACCGTTGATGGAACAGAAGAGATTGAAGTAGTTGTTAGTAATTTTGAACTTACAGCACAAATTCTAGAAAAAATAGGCCTTATACCAAAATCGTATCAAGAAAATAAAAGAATTTCCTACGATCTTAAAGGTGTTGAAATCGATCTTGACTTCTGGCCTAAGATCGCTCCTTATCTTGAAATTGAAGCAGATAGTAAAGAAAAAGTTGAGAAAACGATCGAAAAACTAGGATTTAAGTTAAAAGATGCTACAGGAGAAAACACCAAAGAAATTTACAAGAAGTATGGAATTGATTTAGATAAAATTAAACATTTAAAGTTCTAGAAAAACTTTCTTACACCTTTACGATAAGAGAGGTATAGATCACCAAATTTTTCTTTTAAAAAATGCTCTTCCATTCGCATGATTGGTCTTAGACAAAAAAAGGTGAGAACAAACAAAAAGAGTGCAAAATGTGTCTTAAGAATAAAGAAAAAACCTAAAGTGATTATTAGTAATGAAAGATAAACTGGATTTCTGCTATGTGCGAAAATACCTGAAGTAACCAAAGCAATCTGACTTGTTTTATCAATTCCCATTCTCCAAGATTTTCCCATTGTGTTATGTGAGAGAATCATTAAAGCAAAACCTGTAAGAGTTAAAATGATACCAAGAGTTGTGAAACTATCTTTTTGTAAGATTGGAAGAACAACTCCTATTTCAAATCCAAGAAAATAGAGTACTAAGAGAAAGCCATACATACCCAAAGTGAAAAAAAGAGTACTCCAAGCAAAAAGTTCTAAACCTTTTTTATTGGAAAAAACAAAAGGATTTATCGAAAAGCGTAGATAGAAAATAAGGGATTTGAGGAAAAGATAGCTTACAAATAAAATAAAGTAAATAAGAGTGTAATATTGAAGAACAGTTGGCATGCTAAGACTTTAAGAGCACGTTTTATAAAAATAACTGAGAAAAAAGAAAATGGAAGTAAACTTTATAAAGAGAATACCTTGAATCTTTTTTATCGCACCGGTAGTATAATGGCTAGTATGTCGGCCTTCCAAGCCGATGATTCGGGAAACGCTTCGAGGGGTTAGCGTTCGAATATTCGAATCCCGGCCGGTGCATCTAACCCCTCATATTTCTTGGTTTTATAAGAGTACTACTTTATCAAGGAAAAGTAAAGTGTTTAAATATATTTGATAGTATTCTATAACAATAATGAAAAAACAAATCACCTCCGGTGTTGTACATAACGTTCCAACCGACTTGCAAAAAGCCCTAATTTCTTCTTCAGCAATACAAGACACTTGGAATGACCTTACACCTCTTGCACGCAATGAGTGGATCTGCTGGATTACTTCTGTTAAGAGACCAGAGACAAGAAGAAATCATATCGAACGAGCATGTGTAGAGATTACCAAAGGAAAGCGCAGACCCTGCTGCTGGCCTGGATGTCCTCACCGCTAAAATAATATTGTAGATAAAATTCATAAATAATTAACCAAAACCCTGTGTTGTGTTGGATCTAAAAAGGAAACACCGCAATCGATGCATCTAATCTTCCTGTTTATCCCTAGCCTTGATTTTCCATATACTTCGTAACTTCAAAACGAATCGCAAGATATCGTTCTGGTTTTCCGGTCTCATCTAAAATAGGAGCAATAGTTGTGTCCACCCAATAAAATGTACCTTTTTTTTTCTTATTACGAATAAGGCCATGCCACACCTTTCCATGCACAATAGTATTCCACATATCATGGAAAAATTCTTTTGAGTGATAACTTGAATTTACAATACTGTGTGTCTTGCCCAATAATTCTTCCGTGGTGTATCCTGAAATTGCAGAAAAATTTTCATTTGCATAGGTGATAATACCATTTAGGTCAGTTTCTTCGACAATTGCAGCTCTATTCAATGCTTCTTTCTTTGCTTCAAGTCTTCTCCTTTGCTTGGAATTTTCTTCTTCCAATCTTTTATTTTCGTACAAAAAACCTAGTTGTTTTGTTACAGCGCTAACTAGTTGTACAAAATCTTCATCTTTTTCTCTTACTTGTTTTGCAAAAAAGACAAGAATAGCAAGAACTTTACGATCAACAACGATTGGAACTGCAAAGATAGCATTAAACTTCATTCTTTTAGCTATTTCAATGTAAAACATTGAAGAAGGTGCTGATAATATAAGATGGTTAATCCACTCGCTTTGCTGAGATGCCCAAACTTTTCCAAGCCATTCTTCTTTCTTTTTAAAAGATAAGTTTTTTGTTGCGTTGTACATGGAAATGACATGATTTGTTTTATAAAAAAAAATATTTGAATGAACAAGAGAAGTTGCATCATTGCTCGGAATCCAAGCTTCTGCAAAATCCCAACCACCAAGATGCGAAATTTCTTGTAGAGTTGTACGTACAGCACTAAAAAAATCTTGAACATCCGCTATTTTTTGAGTAAGATTCAATAAAAGTTGACGTTCCTCTTCAATCTTTGTTCTTTTGGTAACATCATCTATGAGAAGAATAACTGCTTCACTTTTATCAGGATTAATCAATTTTGAGACATGAATCTCTAAGATATTGTGATTCTTATCTTTCACCAGAAGAACTATTGGTACTTCTTCATTATTTTCTATAAGTTGAGTTATCTTAGAGATAGAAAGAGGATTATCTTTTCCCAAAATTACTTCATAAAATAGTTTAGTTGTTTGATCACCATATTTTTCAATCATCAGCTTATTCATAAACTGAATCTTGTATTGTAAATCAACAACCACAACACCTAAAGGAATTGTTGAAATCAAATTTGATAAAATTTGTTCAGTAAAAGACCTTTTCTCTTTAGATGAGTTAAGAATGGTTTTAAATGGTGCTTTATCGACAAACCAAACTTTAGCCTTGCCAACTTTTTTATAATTTACAAATCCTTGACCTTTAAGAAACATTAAATATTTAGAAAGTGTGTGACGCTCAAACGAAATAATTTTTTCAAGTTCTACTGCTGTTGCTCCTTGAGGTCCTACCTCCAGAAGAATACGTAGTAGTTCTTCTTGCACAGAAGCTGGTATCTCCATATCTCTCTAAGATGAACTTTTATTTTAAAATGTTTGCTTAAAATGTTACCATCAATGGTAACCATAAAGAGTAAGTTTTAAGTAGTATTAAATCATTTAAGTTATGTAAAAAAAAGACAAGATTCCCATGAAGGAGAAAAATAAAACCTTATGGAAACTAAAACCATAAGAAGAATGAGGGAAAAAAATAATTGAGTCTTCCTTCATGAGCTTGAGACTTTTTTTAAAGAATTTTTAGTAAAGCTTACGGAAAAAAAATAGAAGGAGGGAGAATATGTTATCTACCACTAGGTCTTTAGAAGAGTTAAGAAAGATACAAGAGAAAATAAATGAAATCTTTGAAGAAAACACTGACTATTGGGAATCAAATGAGCCAAATTTTTCTATTGAGTCAAAGACTTTCTTGCCAACAGAATACAAAAAGCCACTCTCAGATTTCATTGAAAATGATAAAGAGTATGTTACCAAAATAGAATTGCCAGGTGTAGATAAAGATGCAATTAGAGTTAACATTAGAGAAAATGGAGTTGAAATTAGCGTTGAGAAGAATGAAGAATCTGAAGAGAAAAGAGGAGATCTAACATGGAAGGAAAGATCTTACAAAGGGTTTTATCGTTTTTTTACCTTACCTGAAAATATTGATAATAACAATCTTACGGGTAAATACAAAGATGGTATACTAGAGCTACATATCCCAAAAAAGAATGTACTTGAGGCAAAAAAAGTAAAAATTGAATAAGCTATTTTTTTATTGTTACTTCTAAAAGTTAATATAACAGAGGTTATTAAGAAGAAACTAGATGACTCTTCTCTCAACGATTGCTACCATTTTTGGGATTGTTTCTGCTTTAGGACTTATCCCTCAAGTGATTAAAATTTATAAGAATAAAAGTGCTCAGGATATTTCAATTCTCTCGTATTCATTCTTTTTTATTGGAACAATCATTTGGTTTTTATATGGACTTGAACTAAAAAACATCGCAATTCTGTTAGGAAACGCTTTAGGAGGAATTTTCAACTTGACAGTCATTATAGGATGCTTACTCTATGGAAATGTTAAACGTTAATGAATTTTACATCCCCACAAACTATTTAAACAAAAAACTTCTAATTCATTTTAGCATCCAGATTCAAAAAGATAGGTTATGCATGTAAAATCCAGCTGGTTAACCGATTTGAGTTGTAAAACCTTTTTCGAAAGTTCTGGATGCTTATTTCTTAGAAAATTTTAAAAAGAACTCTAAAGAAAAAACTAAAAATGCTAACTCCATTTCAACAAAGAATTGATCCTCAAAGGAAGTACACACCACAAGAGCTACGAGCTATAGTATTAGAATCATTTCCATGTAAAAGAGAAGAAAAAGTTCTTTACGAAGGTCCACTAGAACCAGGTAGTGTTGTTACATCAGTGCGAATTAGCGAAGAAGTTTTAAGAACAGATTTTCAAGGATTAAGATTTATAGATTCTTATCTAACTTCTCAAACAAGTTCTGCTGATGAATTAGAACAAAAGTTACATGCTGATAAGCTTCGGGAAGTGAAAGTAGCAGAACTAATACCAAGCAATTTAGGAGCATTAGGTTGGATTTCAGTTGTAGAAGCGACAGGAAGTACAATATTTGACTATTCTCGTGTGTCCGGAACCTATAAAATGCGAACGCAAAACTAAGATTTTTTCTCTAATCTAAACAATCCAACATCAATTTCTTGAACTTTTTTCTTATGAAAAGAAAAAGAAGCTTTTAGAGCAAACTCAAATCTCCAAACATTCGTTACAACAAAACCAAAATCTTTGGCCACAGCTTCAACAAAGGAAGTTGTATTGTACTTGTGCATACTGTACACTAAAGGAGCAATTTTTATTGCTTTCTCTAAAAAGATTTTATCATGGTGTTTTTGCTTTGTGCCAAAAGGAGGATTTTGTACTACAACATCAACTTTAGTTGTAAAAAGAGAAATATCTTGGCATTTAAACGTGGCAGTGCCAATTTCATATTCATCCTTAATTTTTTTATAATTTTTCTTGCAAATCTTAAGCACATTTTCATCTACATCAACAAAATACACTTTCTTTGCACCAAGAAGTAAAAGAGCAAGCCCTAAAATTCCATTTCCGCATCCAGCATCAAGAATTATTTTTCCTAAAACTTCTTTTCTCATTGCCATCTGCCATACCCAATCCGCAGCAATATCGGAAGGCGTTGGATATTGCTCAAGAGCAACTGAAGGGGTTTCAAAGGTTGGAAGTGAACTTAGAAGAATTGCTAGTTCTTTCTTTGATGTAACCATTTTAGAGAGAAACAAAAAGATATAGAAAAAGCTTCCTATGCAGCTTTACGCACTGGTGAGTCAAGCTGCGCTTTGGAATTTCTCTTGTACTCTTTTGCTTGGTAAAGTTCTAATGGATGTATGAAAAGCTGTGCTCTTGCAGAAAGAGCTTCTATTTTCGCTCCAAATTTTCTTTTAACAGTATCACAGACAGCTTTCACATAAGTTTTCGGCCAAACACTAGGATTAATTGCCTCACATTCATCCACAAACTGGCGTAGATCTAAAAGAAAAACATCTAAATTATTCAAATATGAACTAAGGCTACCAGGAAAACTTTCTTTTTTTACAATGGCTTCGAAATTATCCATTTCAGCAAGGCCTTTACTTGCAATATCCTTAACATTTGGAAGAATACCTTCCTTAAGTAGCTGTTGTGCATCGGCAGGTGTAAGCTTGTGAAATACTAAAAGGAGTTGAGGAAAATCTTTTGATACCAGATCCTTTAGATAAAAATAAAGACTCATAATAATTTAGACAAATACGAAATATATAAACATATGGAGACACCAAAGAAGAGTAAAAACAACAAATTGTAATAGAGAGATAATACATAGATAAGGGAGGAGAGCAAATTTCCCGTCGAGAAAAGAAAGAGATTACAATTATGATTTTTGTTTATATATTTTTTCTGACTATTTCTAAGTGATAGTTGACTCAAAATAGAAATCTATTTAAACAAGTAAAAAACTACTCAGAGCTCGTGGGTGGGTAAGAAAAAAGCAGGTGAGTAAAGCTTTTTTTTAGAGTAGTATGTGGGTAGTATAAGAATGAGGTAGCAAAAGCAATGTCATACTCTTTAGATGAAGTCAAAGCAGCACTCGATGAACATTTGAGTGCAATAAATGATACTAGTTCTGAAATTCAAGCGCTTTTTGATTATATCCAGCAAGTTGAAATTAAAATAGATAAAATAGCACAAAGGGTTGATCAATTACAACTTGCTCACGAAAAGTGTGACAAGCTAACCATCATTCCTCTTAATCAAACTGAGAAAAAATTATTTTTAGTTTTGTATACAGAAGAAGCGCCTCTCTCTTTCAACGAAATTGCTGCTAAAACTAATCTTGCATCATCTTTAGTTCCTGAATGTATTTCTTCCTTAGTTCACAAAGGAATTCCTCTCAAACGTTCTTTTTTTAACAATCACTTATTCTTTCAGATAGAAAAAGAGTTTAAAGAAAGGCAAGCTAAAGAGAATTTAGTAAATTTAAGTTTGCAATCGTTTATGGAGTAAAGTTTACTGCAACAGAAGGATCTAATCTACTTGCATAAGGAAGAAAAGTTTGTGCCCATTCTTCAATTGGACGAGCATCAAAGATGTCTTGACCCAAGAGTTTATTGGTAACATTCCCTAAAGCATTTTCCATAACGCGAACGGATTCCCTAGTTACTTCTTCTAGTTTATCTCTCTTTATATAGATAAAAAGATAATTTCTCCAATTCTCTTCACGATCTAACTCTTTTGCATGATCTTTTGCTTTTGAAATGGCATCGTACACACCTTCAGATCGAAAAATAGCCCGTTGAATTTCTTTATTTGTTGGCAGAAGATACCTAACGCCATTGACATCGTATGGCAGCATAAGTCTATTTTCATCTATTGTGCAAGCAAAATCTCCAAGAGAAACTCTTCCATCAGCAAAAACAACTTCCCCTTTTCCATCAATATTTACGACACCACGCTCTCGACAATAAGCTTTTTGATCATAAGCTGTCCTGGAAAGAAGGTCTTGCCAAGCCTCATAAGTTTCTTCATCAAGATTATGTAGTTTTCTTACATCTTCAGCAGTTGTAAAAATATCACCTTTAGGATTAAATTTAGTTGTATAATCAAAAGTTGGCTTAGCAAACATTGTTCCAGGATGAGGAACTTGAGTAAGACCAAGATTTTCTAAAAAAGCTTTAAGTTGTGGATACTGGTCAACTTCTTTTCTAATTTTATCTAATTCTTGAGCAGTTTCATCGTAGGTCGCTAACTTTTCATAGACATCAGAACGACCTGAGAGTTCAAAAACTTTCTTAAGTATTGAAGAGCCAAGAGGAATTCCAAAACGAAAAATAGATTCTACATCAGCAACGTAGTTAGTAATTTTACCAGATCTAGTTTGTTCATGAAAAGAAGCTAGATTTCCTGAAGGAACATTTGCAAGATCCATTAATACTGTATCACTTAGCTCTCCTCTTTTAACTAGATCATCAACAGAAGTTGTACCTCCACCTTTTCTTAACATCCCACGATAGCAGTTAGGAATACCATGCTTTGCCGCATGCTCAAAATAAGCTGCTGCCTGCATGGCTAGTGCAAAATTTTTATTTTTAATTTCAATTGGAGGAATAAGATCCTTGAGATCTCCTACAGAAAAACGTCCACTAACTTTCCATGCACCAAAACCCATTGTATGTGGACCTGCTCTTCTGTAAAAACCTCCTTCATAAGACAAAGGATCAGTCATAAGATCTTTAACGCTGCCCATATTTTTACTCCTCAACGAATTGGTCTTGGTTCATATTGTGCCTCTTTTTCAAATCTTTTTAAAATAGGTGCTGCTTTTTCTTTTACTCTATCTATTTGTCCGTAAGCATTACCAACATCATCACGACAAGCACGTATTATTCTAAATAAATCATCACTTGTAATTCCAGCCGTTTTAAACAACTCGTCATCAGCTAAATGTTCTACAATTTTAGCTTCTCTTCCATCTCTCATTGCAAGTGCTTGAGCAACAGCATATTTTCCAATTGTTTTATGAGCTTCTTCACGACCTATACCCTTACTAGTTGCATGTATAAGAAAAGCTGTTGTTGCAAGAAAGGGAAGATAACGATCAACTTCTTTACTAATAACTGCTTCATAAGCTCCCATTTCATTAAGAATTGTAAGCATCGTTTCACTCATACCATCTGCAACATAACAAGAATCAGGAAGAATAACTCGTCTTACAACTGAGCAAGAAACGTCTCCTTCTTCCCAAGTGTCCCCTGCCATTTCATTAGCAATTAAGGTATATCCCCTTAATAATCTAGCAAGACCACAAACTCTCTCTGAACTTCTTGTATTCATTTTATGAGGCATTGCAGAACTTCCAACTTGTCCTGGTTTAAATCCTTCAGTTACTAATTCATATCCTGCCATAAGACGCATTCCTTTTCCAAAATTTTCACAAGGCTGACTTAGTGCTCCCAAAAGAGAAATAAATTCTGCATCCAAAGATCTAAAATAAACTTGCCCAACTGCCTCTAAAGTTGTAGAAAAACCTAATTGATCTCTTATTGAACTTTCTAAGTGTTCAACTTTTCTTTGATCTCCAAGTAATGCCAACATATCTGTCTGAGTTCCAATTGGACCTTTAATTCCTCGCAAAGGATATGTCTCAATAAAAGCATTAAAGCGTTCAATTTGCCTAACTAAATCCTCACCCCACATGCTCATCCTTCTACCTAAAAGTGTTAATTGAGCTGGTTGGTGATGTGTACGTGCAGTTAATTCAATGTGTTTGTATTCATCTGATTTATCAAGAAGGCGGTGCAAAATAGAGACATATCTTCCACGAAGTATTTGCGCAGCTTTTTTAATTTGCATCTGTTCAACATTGTCTGTCAAATCACGAGAAGTTAAACCTCTGTGCAGATATTCTTTTGCACCGGCTACCTTAACGAAAGCTTCAATTTTTGCTTTAACATCATGTCTTGTTTCAAATTCACGTTGTTCAATAAACTCAAGATCAATATCTTCTTTTGCTCTCTCAAATTTTTCAATGTCTTCTGCAGGAATATCTAAACCTAATTCTCTTTGTGCTTTCATTACAGCAATCCACAGTTCACGCTCTGCAAGAATAGTACCTTTTGGGGACCAAATAGCATTAATCTCTGGAGTTACATAACGTTCTGACAAAACATTTCTATTTACCAAATTACCTCACCGCAAATGCCGATTGTGAACCATGTTTAAAGCAACGCATAAACTCTCCACCACGCATTGGAAAAAGCATTGTCATCCCTCTTTCACTTGCATATTGAATAACTTTATCATCATTTTTAGAACCACCTGGAGTTAAAACAACAGGAACATTAAATGCAAATTTTTCTGCTAAAACCTTCATTTTATCTAACGAAGTTATTCTATCCTCAGCTAGCGCAGCACGTATTGATTCATGTCTTAATAAAAACTCATCACGCTGCATTTGGTAAGGAAAATTGACTGATCTTCCCATTACAGAACTAATTTCTTGTTGCTCTGACACTTTTAGTGCAGCAGCATCTGGAAAAAAACCATCAGAAGTCATATACAGTGTTACAGGAAGTTGGTCAGGTAGTGAAGATAAAGGGTCTTTCATAGCACGAAAGAGATTATATGCAACTGCTTTTTCCATTGCTTGATATGCTGCGGTAATTCTATCAGAAGTTCCACCACCTATACCTGCAGCAACAACACCTTCTTCTAACGGTTGAACAAAACAAATAGCATTTGAATGTCTGGTATCAGCCACCATAAAACCAAATAATAAATCACGCATAATCTGTGGTGATACATTCTCTCCTGCAACTAGGTGCAATTCTTCAATTTTAGGAGGAGGAATCCTCTCCTGCAAAACTAAACCATCAACGCCTTGTTGAATATCAATTCTTGAAAGATCAAAATTGCGATCATTTAATCTGTAAACTAAAGGAGAATTTTCTCCACAAAGCAAATGCTCAACAGCGCCTTCTTCATATTCAAAAGCAACAACACCATCAACTTTTCTTTTTCCAGTAGGTCCAACCATTGCGATTGCAGAATCTTTTGTTACACGAGGTGTTCCAATAATTCCTCCAAACCGGGCAACTTCATCAACTTCACTTGCTGCACGATACTCTTCTGCTGGATCTGAAAAACGATAAGCTGCACCACAAACACCCGTATGTTTGAAAATGCCTGTTGCATCAGTTGCTGCCATAAAACGCGCCGCAGCAAGAACATCTAAATGATTTACAAAACCAACATTTTTTCCTGGGTTGATTAATTCAAATGCAGGTGGTTGATCATTTCGAGCATACGCTGCAGCATTCGCCATTAATTCTCCGTATTTTAGAGGGATAACATTTCCTCCTGTTTGTGAAATAACACTTCCTCCTTTATCGTACAATTCTACAACTGCACGAAAGACTTGACCTAGTGAAACGTTCTCCATTTCCTCATGCACCTCTTTGAGAACGATTAATTATTGCAGGTTGAACATCTTTCATTACAACTACTACACCCACCCTATAGTTATCATCTCCTTTTGGACCAATTGCTGCGTACAATTCTTCTGCAATATCTTTAGGAGTAAGAGAAGTTATTTTTATTTCTCCTTCTAATGGGTTAGATGTAAAAGGTTTCAATGGTTTTTCATTTCCTCCAGCATAAGTTGAAAGTGAACGAATTACTCCTGATCGTAAGCATATGGGGAAGTGATTAATGACTCTTCGCATACTGCCTTCCTCTTTATGTACGCTATGCATATACGCCGAAGAACCAAGTAAGATAGCATTAACACGCGAGGTACTATTTTCATCTGGTTCATAGTCTGTTATGTCTATCAAACGATCATGTTCTGGATCATATCGAAAGTCTGGATCATGAAATGCTTCAGTGAAAATACCTTGAAGTACGCTGTGAGCAATAACATCATCAGCTCTAGAAACATTCCCTAAACTTGAATTCCTCATCAGACGGGAATAAATTAATTCAGTTTGCACGCCATTACTTGCAACAAAACCAATTAATTTTTTTTGAACACCGTCACTTGCAACACTTTGAACAGGAATAATTGCAGGGTAAACAAGAAGAGCAGAACTTCCTCTTTCTAATTGCTCACGATCAGTAATTGCAGTACGGATTACTCCTGTTTTTTCGCCTTGCTGAAATTCTCTTTTTTGACTTGGAGGACTTCTTCCAGTTAAATGATATGCCAAAAAAGGTTCACCCTTTGGTGTCATTCCAACATGAACGCCTCGTCCACTGTAAATCATCCTTGTTAATTCTGCTAAATTCGTCATCTTTAATCCCTCCATTCTTTTCCATTTGGTATTGCAACTCCTTCAAAATAAATTTGGCCAGTTTCATTACGTGTATATTTTCCTCTTGCAAGTGCATCAATTGTTTCTGGAAAAATTTTCCAATCACCATATATTTTCAATTGTTCTTGACATAGTTTTGCAACAGCATAAATAGGAAAGCGATGTCCCATCTCAGTAGCTGAAGGAGAATATTCCTTTTCGAATTGAATAACATCTCTTAAGGAGGTTGCTTCACCTAAAAGTTCAGCTCGACTTTCTAAAGATAAGACGCTTGAGGGAAGTTCTACTGGAGATGAAACATAAAGAAGAGGACCCGCATCAAGGCCTGAAGTCACTTGGTGAAGTGATGAGTGTAAATTTTTCTTTCCTGCTAAAATTGCCTTAGCCGAAGGAACCCATCCTAAACCAGTAAATTTTCTTTTACCCGTTGCATCAATCACTCGCAAATCTCCAGGATGAACATTCACAGTGAGAAAATGATCACAAATTGCAGATGTTACCACCCAATCATATCCAGCAAGAGCAATAGCATCAACACCTGTTTCACGGAGCATTTCTACTTGTTCCTGGTCATATAAAGCTCTAACCACTTTATCATTAAGAGAAGGATTATTTGGTTGCTTATCATAAAAAGTTCCAATATCACTAGTAGAAAAAGAAAGAACAACACCATCTTTTTCATAATCTTGTGTTGCGATACGAAATGCTGCTGATTTTGGATTATCTGTAAATATCAAAACAGGCTCAAAAGAAACATTATGCCGATCGCGATCAGTTATATATTTTTCAATTATTCTTTTAGCATTCGTACCACTACCAGACATAAAAATAGCAAGACGCATGGGATCTGATCTTGGTTGATAAAGGGGTGTAAGCATTTTTTACCTCCCAAAGCTACCTGCACCAATGTCTGATCTGTAATGGAAAACATCTCCTGTAGCATCAACAATTTGATGAAGTCCTGCATAAGCTAAAGTGCAAGCAGCTTCAAGACCTTGAGCAGAATATCCAGTAACTCCCAAAACTCTTCCGCCTGATGTCACAACATTTCCATCTTGCATTTTTGTTCCGGCATGAAAGATTTCAACATCAGGTAGTTGTAAATCTAAACCATGGATAGGTAAATTCTTGTTGTATGCATTAGGATATCCTCGTGATGCTAAAACAACACATGATGCATTACCTGGTTTAAACTGAAGAGGAGTTTGCTTTCCATCAACAGCATTAGATAAAACTTCATACAAATCAGAAGTAAGTAACATCATTGCTGGTTGACATTCAGGATCACCAAAGCGAACATTAAATTCCAAAACTTTAGGTCCTTGTTCTGTCTTCATCATTCCTGCATACAAAAACCCATGAAAAGGAGTTCCTTGCTCTGCCATGTATTCAATAACACGTTTCATCCAAGATGTTGTTTGTGCAAGATCTTTTTCATTAACAAAAGGAACAGGTCCATATGCGCCCATACCTCCTGTATTAGGACCTTTATCACCATCTGATAATTTTTTATGATCTTGAAAAGCAGCAGGCAAAACAGAAAGATTTGTTCCATCAGAAATTCCAAAAACAGAAAACTCTTTTCCATACAATTTTTCGGCAACAAGTATTTCCTGTCCAAATAATGTTACATGCGTTTCAAGACCCTTTAGGGCATCATCTAGACTGTCAAAAACAACAACACCTTTTCCTGCTGCAAGACCTCGCGCTTTGATAACAACGCCATCTGTATCAGTGAAACGATTTAATAAAATTCGACGAGCGTGAGCAGCATCCTTAGGAAGATAAGAACGTGCTTGAGGAATTCCTAAACGATCCATGACTTCCCATGAAAAACCTTTATCCGATTCTAATTTTGCAGCAGCTGCTGTTGGACCAAAGATGCGATGTCCTTGTGCTCTAATATAATCAACTAATCCTTTGTCAAGAGGATCTTCGGAACCTACAACTGTAAGATCAATTTTTTCACTTGCGATAAGATTTGCAATACCGGAAAAATCTAGAGGCTTAACAGAAACATTTTGTCCTTTCAATTCACGTTCTGTTCCTGCATTTCCTGGAGCATAAAAAACAGTATCAACATGATCACTTTGTGCTAATTTCCAACCTAGTGAATGCTCTCGTCCACCAGAACCAATAACTAAAACATTTGCCATGATTATTTCCTCCTAAATATAAGATCATCTTTACCTGGACCTGTTGAAAGCCCTACTACTCTTCCATTTGTATACTCTTCAAAATCTAAAATAGCACCCTGCAGCGAAGCTGGCAGATCATTCATTGATGAAACTTCGCGTAACGATCCATATCCAGGATAATGACGAAAATTTGGACTAATAGAACGAAGCGATATTTCATCTCGAGGAAAACTAGGAGCGTAACCCGAACTTTGAACATAATCATAGCCAATGCTAAAACTATCAATTCCTGCTAAGCAATCCGCTTTAGTCAAAATCATAACTCCTCCATTAATCATCATTGCATATTTAGCTATTGCAGCATCAGTCCAGCCAACTCTGCGTGGTCTACCCGTGGTTGCACCAAATTCCCCTGCTGAAAGTCTAATTCCTGCAGCTTTAGTGAGAGGATCACTTGCGTTCATCATTTCTACTATTTTTGGATGAGAAGGATTGTAAGAAACTTTTTCTCCTGAAGTGTGAGGTATATCGTAAGTTTTGAGTTCTTCTTCTTTTGTTCTTCCTGTTTCACGGCAATATTCTTCACCTAGAACTCCACCAAGTTCTGTAGGAAAAGAACCACCACCAACGCGTGTCATGAAAGGAAATTTTACAAGCCCAATAGTTAGATCGACTGCACGTGGACTGATATCTGAACCAATTGCGGTTCCATCAGCTGAAGGATTAGAAGAAGTAACGAAAGGATACGTCCCATGGACATAACTAAGTACGAGTCCTTGCGCTCCTTCAAGAAGAATTTTTTTACCATCACGTAAAAAAGTATCCATCTCAACCCTTGTATCACAAATAAATTGAAGAATGTTTTGCGCAGCTGTCCATACAGAACCATCAATTGCGTCTTCTAAAAAGCCTTTTTTTTGCTTTCTATTAAACTCAGGGTAGTAAGGATACTTAAGTGCTTTACCAATTTTTTCACGTATTGAATCTTTATTTTTAAAATCAAGAAGTCTAATTCCTCGACGACCAACACTATCTTCATAGCAAGGACTAATTCCTTTACCAGTTGAACCAATGCCTCCATTTTCAAGAGAGCGATTTAACTTACGATCGCGTAAAATATGATAAGGCATTACAACATGTGCATCAGAACTTACCATTAAATGATTATAACTAACACCTAACTTATCTAGCATTGAGAGTTCATCGGTTAACGAAACTAAATCAATAACTGTGCCACTTCCAATAACATTTACTTTTCCAATGTTATCATAAACAATACCTGCTGGAACAAGATGAAGAACAACTGTTTGGTCATTATGAATAATGGTATGACCAGCATTACTCCCTCCAGTTCCACGTGCAATAACATCAGCCCACTCAGCTGATCGTTGTACAACTTTTCCTTTTCCTGAATCACCTAATTGATTACACACAACGTTAACTACTTGTGCTCCACCAATTACTTCTTCAATCCCATTAGACATTATTTTCCCTCGAATCTTACTGTTTCTCCAGTATACGTATGAATCTTAACACCTGTCTGTCCATTTCTTTGCAAAGGTCCACAAACTTTCGCCTCATAGCCAGCGGCTCTTACTTGATCAACCGTTTCATCTGGCATATGTGTTGCAACAAAACCATCAACGCCCATTGGCCATTTTCCATACGCATGCTTCATCTCAACCCCTCCAAATTTGACCAACTCTCGTTCTTTTGTACGAGGTTTTAAGAGAGCATCCTTTTCCATCTCAATAAAAAGTCCAGCTTGTGCAAGAGGTCTTGCTAATTTTCCATCATAGGCCCCGCCACTCATATGATACACTGCATGTACTAAATTTTGATTAATGAGTTGCTTAAATAAAGGATACAAAATCGTTGAAGGCTGTGCAAGATAATTGTCAAGATAGTCTTTTCCTTGAGTAGTTTCATGCCACTTGGGTCCTAACCATTTACGCATAAGTTCCCTTTTAGCACTAATTCCATTAGAGCGAGGGTTAGACTCACCACGAACAGCCACAAGATAATCACCTTCTTGGGGTACAAGTGGATTATCAAGAAAATGTTGAGAGATTGTACTCACAACAGAACCACTTAAGTGAAACGCATTACGAGAATAACCATTTATACGACCCAAACAAGTTTCTTCCTGTAAAGTAACATGAATTCCTAATTTTTTGAGCAAAGTTCTATTTTTAGCAAAAAAATGATTTGCCGAAAGTCTTCCAACTTTTTCAAGGGTACCTGAAAAACCTTTAGCATCTGCGCCAAACTTTATGTCATCATCCACAGTCATAGCAAGAGCATCTAAAAGCGCACGCCAATGTTTACTTGCTCTTTCATAAAATTCAACTTTTGTTCCAACGCCATCTGAATTAACAAAAACTGCTTCATCTTTTGGATCAAAAGAAAAATAATTAACACCATCAATAGAAGAACAATTAGGATTCTCATAATTCGCAGAAATACTAATCATTGTCCCAGATACATTTGCTTGTACAAATGCAGGAATACGCGATCCTAATATTGCATTTTCTCCATTAAGAATTGCAAGATTTCTTTTTGAAGCTTCACTAACCAATGCTCCTGCAATCTTTTCAAGCATTGAAAGATCTCCATCATGAGAGTCAATCACATTTGCAAAAGCTATAGGTGTTGCACCAAGCGTTTCTGCCTGTTTACACAAACGCTCAACCAAAGAAGTTGCATGCTCTTTAACTCCTAATTCTATTGGATCACCGGATGCTGAATGTACATACACGTTGTGTCCTTTTGGAATATTGAGAACAAAAAAAGATTTTCCAGGATGATTTATCTGTCTAGCATAAGGACTTTTTTCACAAGTAACTTTTGCCATCCCATATAAAAGAGCAGAGCCTTTATCTCCTCGTGCAACAACATCTCTTAAATAAGGATCATCTGAATGAGTATCTGCCATTTTATCTCACCAAATTTTCTAAAGCATATTCAACACCATTACGAAAGATTTGCAGACCTAATCCTTCAGATGGTAATTTGCTCATAACTCTTTGCAATTGACTTTGAGGATGTACATGAGGATTTGTATATCTTTCAGGATGAGGCATCAAACCAAAAATTCTTCCAGTAGGATCACAGATAGCAGCTACAGAACGCATTGAGCCGCTAGGATTATGAGCAAGATCCATGCTCGGTTTTCCATCCGAATCAACATATTGAAAAACAACTTGTCCATTAGAAAAAAGTTGTTCAACTACAGCTTCATCATTATACACAAATCTTCCTTCACCATGAGCAATAGGAAGTTCGATTCTATCAATACCCTTTGTCCAAACACATCTATCCAAACTTTCTGAAGGTTTACTAAGTTTAACCCATCTGCATTCAAAACGTCCACTTGCATTATTCGTTAAACTAACTGTTTGTTTTCTCAAGCCATCCGAATTAGGAAGTAAGGCAGCTTTTGCTTCCAATTGGAAACCATTACAAACACCAAAAATTAATTTTCCACTCTGAACAAAGCGATCTGTCTCATAACCAAGATAATGGTTAAGATCAACAGCTGCAATTTTTCCAGCCCCCGCATAATCTCCATGCGAAAATCCACCTGGTAGAGCAAGAATATGATAATCATCAAGAGAAACACTTCTTCTGGTAACTGGATCATATCTTTTCATAAGAGAATTAACATGAACAGTATCAACATTTGCACCCGCAAGTTGAAATGCACGTACAGTTTCTCTATCACAATTTGTACCATCAGTTGTAAGTACACATACACGCACATCTTTTGTTTGTTTCATTTTAAACAAAAATATCTCCTTTATTTTTTTGCCGCATTACATCAACATTTGTAGAGATAAGAGAATCTCCACAATAAGAAACTCTAAATGAAGAATTTGATACCACATTTCCTATTTCTACACAATAAGTATCTCTCATTGCAGTTTCGAATGCTTCTTTTTTAGCAAAAGGAACGCTTACAACAAAACGCCCTACACTTTCTGAGAAAAGAAGTTTTGCTGCATCATCTACTGAATCATTAATACATTCAAGATCTACATCAACTCCTAAATCGCCTGCAAGAGATGAGTTCATCAGAGCTACTCCGAGTCCACCTTTGGCAACGTACTGTGCAGAATTAACTAGACCATCTTTAATTACACAAGATAACATTTCATAACGATTTTTAAGATCATGCAAATTTGCCTTAGGAACATTTTTTCCCATTTCATTATGCATTAAATAAAACTCACTTGCTCCTAACTCATCTTTAGTTTCACCAATAACATATATTACATCTCCTGCAAGTTTGAAATCAGGAGAAGTTATTGTACGTTCATCAGGAATAACACAAAGTGAACTCATTAAAAGTTCTGTTAGTGCAGAAACTCTCTTCTCTTCACCTGTTTCTGTACTTGTATACGATTTGCTCATCGATGTACTATCTTTTCCAGAAATGGTGGGAGTTCCAAAAACAAGTTCAGCGTCGCTTGCACCTTTGAGCATACGAATAACTTTTGCTGCAACTGTTTTATCTTTTTCAGGAGCAGGACACGTTGTATTTCCATTGAAAACAATTTTTTCTAAATTTCCGCCGGCAGCAATTGTTCTTCCTATCGCATCAACAACAGCATTACGTCCCATATGATAAGCATCAATTTCTCCTTGAAAAGGATTAGATCCAGAACTTTCAATTACAACTTCTGATTCAGTAAAAATAGGCTTGTACGCAATAGCATCACTTCTGCCTCTACCTTTTCCAACAAGCGGTTTTAGAAGACTTTCTATTTGCACTTCATGATCATAACGTGTTGAAATCCATTCAGTGCTCTGAAGATTTGCTCTTCCAATAAGTGCAAGAAAGATTTCAGTAAGATCAGAATAGGATGGAAGAGATGGTTCTTCAAGACTAGGCACCACCCAATGCGCATTAATTTGCATTTGAGGAAGTCCTTGCACTCTAAACTCCATAGGAAGATAAACAATGGTTGTATCTTGGTCTTTCACATGATAATATCCAGAATTATTAAATGTTGCAATATTTGTTGACTCAACACCATAATGCCTACATAACTCTTCGACACGTGCTAAGCTTTCAGGTTTTATCACAATAACACAGCGCTCTTGTGATTCAGAAATTAATTTTTCCCAACCAGTAAGACCAGAATACTTTGCAGGAGCATGTGTTAAATCCATAACTACTCCATTGCTCATTTCGGCAAGCTCTCCAATTGCTGAGTTCCAACCCCCCGCACCACAATCTTGAGCAGCCTCAATCAACCCTTCGAGTTGCAAAATATCCATAACTTCAAAAACACGTTTTTGAACAATTGGATCACCAATTTGCACACTTTGATTTATTTGTAAAGAGGTTGCTGCTTGAGAAGAAGTTTCAACTGATGAAGCTGTTGCTCCATGAATTCCATCTTTTCCAACACGCCCTCCTAAAGAAACTGCAATGTAGCCAGCAAGAACTTCTTTTTCATGTGTTTTTCTTTCATTAATTTGCGAAGGCGCAACAGCTACTGCTCCAACATACACAGCAGGTTTTAACCATCCATCATCAAAAATAACAGAACCAAGGCCTGTTGCAATGCCCATCTTATTTCCATAATCTTCAACTCCTGCAATAATTCCTTCCAGAAGCTGCTTAGGTGATCTCATATCTAAAGGTAAATCCGAAAATGATTCTGGGTGAGGTACACGAAAGGCATATTGACTAGAGACAACTCTCATCCCAGTTCCCGTGCATCTAGGATCACGGTATACACCTCCCGATCCTGTTCCTGCACCACCAAAAGGATCAAGACTTGAAGGATGATTGTGAGTTTCAGCTTTATGAGAAATATTATAAGATATAGGTATTTCATGTTCTTCTTGTTCTAAATTATTCAACCTTGAAGAAGTTAATCTTATAACACCAGAATTATCTTTGAAAACACTGACAAGCCAATCGATGTTTTCAGCAATTCTGTAGGTTGCTGCTTGAATAATTGATTTGAAGATACTATCAGTAACAGCAGGTAAGCCTGCCTCATCATGAGGATCCTCAGAAGTATAGTTCCATACTGCATTAAATTTTTTGTGTTTACAATGTTCAGACCATGTTTGCGCAAGTTCTTCTATTTCTGCATCTGTTGGTTTTACATCTAGTCCAACAGATCTTCGCGCTTCTAAATATTTTTCATCACGAAATAAATTGCGAATTGCACTCATCTCATCTAAATTGAGCGCAAGCATTCTTCTCTTACTTAGATCCAATAATTTATCATCAGTAACTTCTATATCTACATATTCAAAAGGCGCAACAAAATGTAGAGTTGTATTAGGAAGATAAAACCCAATCCCTATTTGAGAATTCCAATCAGTTGCAGAAACTACACGAAAATCACTAATTAGAGGATTTCCTAAATCTCTTCTTTGTATAGCATCCTCTTCTTTCATAACATACTGCCTTGCACACGAAACTCGACCTACTCCTCGACCCAAAAGCTCTTCTAATTTTTTATGAAGAACATTACCTTCAGGGTCAGTAACACCAGGTTTGGGTGATACTTCAATAACCACAGACCCTTCTTCTGGTTTTTGCAAAGGTACGTTTAAAGAAAAATTATCTATGATTGGATCAGCAAGTAATGATTCAATAATTCGTCTCTCTCTTTTATCAAAAGAACCCTCAAGATTAAAAACACGAGTAGGAGCAGCAGGATCAAAACGCGATTGTACTTCCACTCGAAGTCCAGTTGCTTCTTGTGTAGTACTCATAAAGGAAGACACCAAAAAGATCATATAAATACATTTGTATCTTTTAGTATGCAAAAGAAGTTTATAAAAAAATATTAAAATTCGTACATAATAAGTGATAACATCAAGTTTAAGAATAAAATAAATGATAGAAACGCCCTATGTATCTTCTTGATCAACTATACAAAGCTGCTCGCCCTCAAATTTTTGAAGAAGATCCTGAGGCCGCTCACAGAAAGGCAATTGAGCTTGGAAAAAAACTAAATAATCCTTTTGCAAGATTTCTTATTGAGCTATTTCTAGTAAGAGATCAACCACGACTTTATACTTCAGCTTTTGGAATAAATTTTGATAATCCTGTAGGACTTGCTGCAGGTTTTGATAAACATGCAGAACTAGTTGATTTTCTTCCTACTTTAGGTTTTGGTTTTATTGAGGTTGGAACAGTTACTCCAAAACCTCAGAGTGGAAATGAGAAACCTCGAGTTTTTCGTCTACCTAATGATCATGCACTAATTAATCGTTTAGGATTTAACAGCGATGGACTTGAGATTGTAAAAGATCGATTGCAATTTAGAAGATCATATACTATTCCCCTTGGTGTAAATATTGGAAAAAATAAAGATACTCCACAAGAAAGAGCAATTGATGATTATGTACAAGGAGTTGCTGCATTTCACACTCTTGCAGATTATATTACAATTAATGTAAGCTCACCTAATACACCTGGTTTAAGAGGTTTTCAAGATAAAGAACCACTTAAAGAACTTATTTATCGTTCTCAAGCAAAAAATACAAGTAGAATTCCTATTCTCATTAAAATCGCTCCTGATCTTGATAGCCGTGCTCTTGACGATATTGTAGAAGTTGCAAAAGAAACTAAAATTTCAGGCATCATTGCAACGAATACAACAACATCTCGAGATGGTTTGAAAACAGATTTAGCAAGAGTTAGTGAAATTGGCGCAGGAGGACTTAGTGGTGATCCTTTGCGTCACCAATCAAACGTTGTTATACGCCATCTCTATCGCTCATTAAGAAAAGAAATTCCAATCATAGGTGTTGGAGGAATTAGATCTGCTGAAGATGCCTATGAGAAAATGTGTGCAGGAGCAACTCTTGTTCAAGTATACACAGGTCTTATCTACCAAGGTCCTGGTTTGGTTCACACAATCAACAAAGGTCTTCTAAGATGTCTTGATAGGGATGGTATTGAGTCAATTGAAAATGCTGTAGGAATAAGAGCAAATGGTAAATTTGAGAGAAGACCTCCTCTAGGCAATGGTTACACAAGAGGCAGAAAACGCAAATAGCTTTTCCAATATATTTATAAGAAAAAAGATATTGCTAACCTTGCAATGGATGGACACATTCTACATCACATCTTCAGAAGAAAAAATAAGTTGCTCAGAAAAGAGATAGACCATATTATTTACGTTGTTGCTTTCATTGGTCCAATTATGACCATTCCTCAGATTTTTAAGGTTTGGGTTGAACAAAATCCATCTGGCGTTTCTCTTTTAACATGGAGCACTTATACGATAACTGCTTTTTTTTGGGGAGTATATGGTGTTGTTCATAAGGATAAGCCGCTAATGCTCTCTTCTCTTTTATGGATTTTATTTGACGCGTTGATTGTTATTGGAATTTTGGTGTATGGATAGAAATCTAAAGTTTTGGAAGAAGTTCTACAGCAACATACATTGCTCCAGTAAGACCAAGAGAGTTATAAATTATGAGTCCAACACCTTTGACCAAAAAAGAAGGATTAGCAAAAGGTGTTTCTTCATCTTGCATCGCCCTTTTTACTTCTTGCACAACAAAAGGAAAAAAAAGACCTGCTACAGGCACATAGCAATAATCTGGATCCCTCATGAACGATGTTTGGTCCAGTTTTTTTCCAAGCTCAATTATTTTTTCTAAAATCATAGCAATTTGGAAACGAGCCTTATTTAAAAACATTTTCAAAAATATATTTTCTAAGCATATCTTCCAAGAAGAATAAGAGAGGCAATACCTAAGACTATTCCTATGGTTTCATAATGCGTAAATTGTTCTTTAAAATAAAAAATGCTAAGTAATGTAAGAAAAAGGACAGTTCCTAAAGCATAATATACACCAAGTGTTCCTAATTTAATCTCTTTCATCACATAAAACCAACCAAAAGCAGTTGAAGCATAGACAACAAGTCCAATGAGAAATAATCTAACATCCATGTACTTGCTTCCATTTCCTGCAAGTTTGATGAAAAAGTCCCCTAATACACCAACTAAACTAAGTACAATTATAAATCCTAAAATTAGAAATTTACTCATATATTCACTCAATGATTATTACTTGCCCATCTTTCAATGTCTTGAAAGGAATTTTATTTTTCTTGCAATACAAAACTTCTTTATCAATGTCTTTTGATTCAGGATGATTTGATTTGTAGTGGGGTAAAATAATATAATCTAAAAGATTTAAACCATCCCAAATCACTTCTTTAAGTTCTTTGTAAGGCATCACATTTGGATCATCAACTTGTTGTAGAGGTTTAAGAGATGGTGCAAGAATACAAATACCTGCACTATAACCACCATAAAGAAAAGCTTTTCTTTTGATTGATTTAATTATTTTATCAAATCCACTAAGTTTCATTGCTTGACGTAAAACAAAGGTGTTTCCACCACGAATCCAAACACCACCAAGAGCCTTTATTTTTTTCTTTAGTTGCTCCTCTTTGCCAAAATAAGATTTAAGATCAAGCATTTCAACCTCAATTCCTAGATCAATTAACTCTTTCATATTTCTCTCATTGCTCTCTTCTCTTTTCTTAAGATCAGCATGATCTAAAGCATTAGGAATAAATCCTAATTTTTTTCCGTTAGGGATAAGTTCTTTTAATTTCTTAACTTTGTTTCCAACTTTGTAGGAAGATAAATAGAATCTCATTTAAAAATAAAAGAAGATAATAACTATAAATAAGTTTCTAAGAACGATTAAACTATTTCTTTAACAAAACGAAGACTAGGAATGAGAGGAAATTCTTTAAGGTATAATTCAATCCTTGCTAATTTGTGACAATACTCTTTTACTGATATCTCATTGCGAAAACGCTCAAACCAAGGCTGTGCATCTTTCCCTAAACGTGGATAACGATCAAGAAGAAGCCGCTCCATTGCATATGCGCAAACACCATACGAAGTTATTTCCAGTTTCGATCTTACTTCAGCACTTGAAACAACATCACAAATACTTAAACCATAAAAAGATTGAGGATCAAAAGTATATTCAACCATAACAAATGAGAACAAAATTGGATGTGTTTAAAAAAATTATCAAAAGAAAAGCCTTTTAAGGAGAAAAAGATTACTTAAAACTATATGAGAATATCAATCCTAGGACCTCCTGGGAGTGGAAAAGGAACAATTGCTCAAAAACTTGCCAAAGAATTCAATTTATTCTATGTATATCCAGGAGAAATTCTAAGAGAAGAAGTAACAAAGAATACAACATTAGGAAGAGAAATTAAAAAATATATCAATAAAGGAACCCTTGTTCCAGAGCAATTTGTTACAGAACTTGTAAAGTTAGAAAGTCGTGGGAAAAAGAAAATTATTATTGATGGTTTTCCAAGATCATTAGATCAGGCAAAAAGAATTAAAGAAATTGGAGTTGATCTTGTTTTATATCTTAATGTATCAGAAGAACAAGTTCTCAAAAGGCTAACCGGAAGAAGAGTTTGTGAAAAAGGAATTCATAATTATCATATTGTCTTTAATCCTCCAAAAATTGCAGGAATGTGTGATATTGATAAAACTAAATTAACCAGAAGAAAAGATGATAATCCCTCTGTGATTAAAGATCGTTTCAAAATCTTTCACAGAGAAACAGAGCCAGTTATTTCTTATTTTAGACGAAAAAAATTATTATATGAAATTGATGCTTCTCCTAAACCTGAAATTGTTTACCAAAATACTGAAAAGATTTTAAAAAGAGTAAGGAAGAAGTAGATATATGGTTATTTTACCTCTTGCGTATGCTGATTTTATTGCACCGCAAAGAGCAAATGAACAAAGTAGAATTTTAAGACCAGACGAAATTCCGATTCATCCAAAAGTATATGTGTCAGATTTTGCCTTTACTCCAGAATTTGTTGAAGAAGTTAGAAGACAAATGCCAAGAGCTTTGCATGAGGATATTTCTGAAATAGAAAGAGTGTTAGGAAAAAGTTTAGGATTATATGTGACAGATACTCAAATAGCTCAAGCAGGCGAACGCTGTAGCGATAAAACAGAATTTGCAGAGATTGGACATGAAGTGGATCCTACAAGAAAAACAATTGACGTAGGAATATTTGCATCAACAATTAACATTTTAAGAGATCGTAATTCAACTTTAGAGATTAGTCCTCCAATAGAAGCATTTCCAGGTCTTACACATCCACTTCCTTTAGAAAAGGTTGAAGAGTATGCATTTAAATCTGATGGTCGTTATCACACATGTCATACGTGGTACACACATAATCTTCATGATCAAGGAAAAAGCCTTTTCCATTACCTTAGAACATTTGCCATCGTTTTTAATAACACAGGACTTGAAAGAATAGCTCGTTCTTCTTGATAACAACCTTTAAATACGCTACGTCCATAAATAGAGTATTATCATGAACTTTAAAAATTTTATTTTAGATCCATTTCAGCAAGAAGCAATTGAAGCTATCGAACGTAATGAATCAGTTGTTGTCTCAGCCCCCACAGGTTCTGGAAAAACGTTAATTGCCGATTTTATCATTGAAAAACATCGCAATGATCCTAAACGAATTATTTACACAGCTCCTATTAAAGCACTCTCAAATCAAAAATATAAAGATTTCTGCAAAGAATACGGAGCAGAAAAAGTAGGTCTTATTACAGGTGATATGGTTATCAACACGAAAGCCAAAATTGTGATTATGACAACAGAGATTTATCGCAATATGGCAATTAGTAAAGATAAAGATCTTGACAACATTGCTTATGTTATTTTCGATGAAATTCACTACATCAATGACATCGAGAGAGGCTATGTATGGGAAGAATCTGTAATTTATAGCCAAGAGAGTGTACGCTTTCTTTGTCTTTCTGCAACAATTCCTAATGCGGAAGAATTTAGCAGATGGATTAGTGCGATCAAAAAACATACAGTGCATACAGTTGTTGCAAGTAAACGTTATGTTCCACTAGAGCATCTTTTCTATGATTATGATTTAGGAATTACAACTGCCGAAAAAATTAAGAAAGTTGTGGAAGTTCCTCACTATCGATCAGTTTTTCACAAAAAAGGTGAGAGAGAAAAAACACCTCAGCCAAATCATGTAGAACTTGTTAAAGATTTAAAGGAAGGAAAACTTCCTTGTCTTTTCTTTAGTTTTTCGAGAAGAGATTGTCAAGAAAAAGCAAAAGAGCTTGCCAAACGAAATCTTTTTCCTAAAGATTCCGAATTAATTAGCTATCTTAACAAAAAATTACAAGAAGCGCCAGAAGATATAAACAAACTATCTTCAACAAAACTTCTTAAAGAAACTTTGCCGCAAGGAATTTCGTTTCATCATGCAGGACTTCTTCCGATTATCAAAGAAGTAGTAGAAGATTTGTTTGGAATGGGTAAAATTCGTGTCCTGTATACAACCGAAACATTTGCTGTTGGAATCAATATGCCAGCAAAAACAGTTGCTTTCAACAGCTTACGAAAGTATGATGGAATAAATTTTAGACCGCTTAACACTAAAGAATATTTTCAGATTGCAGGGCGTGCTGGAAGGCGTGGCATTGATACAGTAGGATATGCAATTAGTATGATTTATCGGCCAACGTTTAATTACCATGAAATAAAAAGAATCACAAGTAAAGATACACTACCAATTCGCTCTCAGTTTCGCCTTTGTGTAAACACGGTTCTTAATTTAATTAATCAACACACACCATTTGAGATTGAACATATCTTACGTCTTAGTTTTGATTCATTTCAAAAGTTTGGAGAAAAATATGATAAAGTTCCAAGTAATGTTCTTCTCTCAAGATATAATAGTATTTTAAAAAAATTAGAACAGTTACAATTTGTTGAAGATGGAAAACTAACTTCTAAAGGTCTTTTTGCCTGTCGTATTTTTGCAGATGAAATTACCATCGGTGAGCTGTTTGCAACAGAATTTGCTGACGGTTTAGATGAATATCAAATTCTTTTAATTATTGCATGTTTAGTATATGAAGAAAGAGAGATGAATCAATTTAAGCAAAAGTTCAAAAATGAACAATTACAATTAGTAAAAGAAAAATTGCACAAAGATTCTCATTTAGGACGAGAAAAAAAGTTTTTGCAGCTTGAAACAATGACAACCTTAGTGTATCCAATTTACAATGGAAAAAGCTTTTTTGAAGTGCTCCAATATACTAATCTTTTAGAAGGAGATTTAATTAGATTCTATGCACAAATGCTAGATAGACTAGGACAAATTAGAAAAGCAACATCCAATTTTAAACTTATTAATAAAATTGAAAACGCTGAAGGAATAATTAAGAAAGCCTTAGAAGGAATTTATTTGATATAGAGAAAAAAAGAAAATAAAAAATTAGTCTTTTGGATGTTGCCTTAGTGTGAAGTAAGTTCCACCATTTTCTTCTTTTTTTGTAATGGCATAACCTGCAAGAACATTTTGAAGACGAGGCTGGAGAATCACGCGACTATCCCATCCTTCTACTAGTTTTCCTTTCTCTTTTGTAAAACCAAAAAGTTCAGCTATAGCTCTCTTAGATGGACGCTCATTTCCAACTGTTACTTGTTCTATACCAACAAGACCTTTCTTACCGTGTTCATGTGCAGCAATAACTAGTGCAGAACTACCACCGTGAGCTGGTGTGTAAAAAACACCAAAAGTTCCAGGACTTGCTGTAAAAATTTCTGCACAATTTCCCTTTGGTTCATGATACGCAACAGTTGAGGTTATCAAACCAGAAACAACTTTACTTAAACCACCAACGTACGTTACGGGAGAGCCAACTAGCTGTTCTGCAACAACTTGTGGATCTCTTTCGTAAGCTGCTTTTCCATCAATCAATGTTCCAAGCAAAACTAACTTTGCATCTGTAATTCTTCCTTCTTTGAGTGTTTCAACCACACATCTAAGAGGAATCACTTTTCCTATGCTTTCATCCAAAAACTTAGAAAGAAATGATCCTACTTTTCTTCTTTCATCTTGACTAACCATTTTTTATTCCCTCCGTGTTATTTGAACTTTCATTGTTTTATGAAAATAAAGCGTATCATCAAAAAGTTCATACGATGCAAGTTCTTCTAAAAGTCTCTCATAAATTCCTCTTTGCTCTGTGTTCACAGTTTCAGCAGAAGCTCTTTGATAATGTTCTTGAGCATAAAAAATTCCCTTGTCCTTAACTAGACCCCAAAAAATTTTCGCTTCTTTGTGATACAAAAGTTCTCGTGCCCAACAATCTAAATCAACAGAAAAAACTGCTTGGTGAGCTTTTCTTCTGTCAGAAAGAAAAGTTTCCCAATCAACTTCTCCATCATATCCTTTAGGAATACGAATTTTTCCTAAGGCAGTGCTAATTTTACTTCGAGCTTTTTTCATGTTTTTAGCAACAGAAGATAGATCAATTTCTGCATGGCAAAGTTCTTGTAGTTCAGGTTTTAAGCTACGTTTGAGAGATTGCAAAGAAAGACCTCTTACTTTGGCCGAAAGCTGCAATTCTAAACTGTTATAGATCTCATCTTCCAACCGCTCCTCCCCAAACCGGTAATAAAGTCTTTCAAAAAGAGAACGGTATGCTGGAGCATCACCCAAGTCTGTTTCACCTTGTACGCTCTTAAGTAAAAATTCAAAAAAATGAATTCCTTGAAAAGAGGATTGTGCATATAACAAAGCTGCTTCTGAAAGTAAACGATGATCAGTAACAATTGGTCCAACATCTTCTAGTTTAGCAAGATCTAAAAAATAGGAAGAGCAAGCAGCAATACTTGTGAGGAAAGAAAAATGAAGTGAAGGATCAGTTTTTCTTCTAGTGCCAACATGATCCAAAATATTTTCAAGAAGTGGTCTAAAGTATTCACCTTCATGATCTGAAAAAGCATGACTTTCTTTATCCCAAAACTGACCAACTCCCCAAAAAGTAAAACGAGGATCATACTTGCATTGATCATAGTTTTCTAAAAGAATACAACTAACTTCTTTTGCAAGATCTTCTAGGGAGGTTATCATTTAGTTTTCACGCATCCTTCCCAAAATATCAATGATTTCTTTAAGTCCATCAAATTCATCTTCTACTGCAGGTGATGTAACAATTACTGAGCTTCCTTTCTTATAGAAGCTGCGACAAATAATTCCACTTACTCCTGGTGAGTCTTCAGGTTCACAATTTCCTTTTTCTCGTCCTCCAACTTTTATTTTATAAGGTGGTTTGAGTTCAAATTTAGCATCAAGAGAACTTGGAGATCGGTTTTTATAAGCAACGAGTGTAAAAACTTCAAATTTTGCTGGGGATAGTGAAGGTTTCTCTACAGCAAAATTATCTGAAAGGTAAGTTCCTGTAAGTTCTTCATCAAGATCGTAACCCATAGAAAATATATCTTTATATAGCTGAGGAAGACAAGCCTCGGCAACTTTGTGAGCTGGCATTGTTATGATAAGTGGTGCTCCATCTGTTAAAACTTCATCTAAATGAGAAAACATTTCAAGTGCTCCTTTTCTATCAAGAAAATAAAGAGCAAAATTAAGCCAGGCAATATCATATATTTTATGTGGAAGAGCAACAGCTGTAGAATAAAATGTTTGTGGATTAAAGACAACATCAGAAGTTGAACTAAGAGGAACTAAACATTTTAGGTTAGTAACGCTTCCAAGATAAGTTGTTGCATTGGAACACTCCTTTTCAAGTAAACCAAATTCAATTTGATAACGATTAACATCAACAGCGGTAACATTTAACTGAGGAAGCATTCTTGCCATTACAAGAGGTCCACAAGCAAGATCAAGTCCTTGAGAAAATCTAAAGTCTGCTCCTCTTTGTTCTCTTAGCTTTTCTTCAAGTGAAAGAGTTAAACTTCTACAAAGACGTCCATTGTTAGCAGAAAGACCAACGTCCCATTTGCGATTGTAGTGAAGAGCAAGAAGATAGGCATTATTTGCACACTCCATACTTCGAACAAATGCTTCTGTTCCTCCACCTTGCAAACGTGAAAATATTAAAGAGACGATTGAATGTGAACTCTGATTGAGAAGCCTTCTAATAGGAAGATACTCTTCTGGTTTTTTTGTCATCGCAAGATGTGCGGCAAGTGCTTGTTCTCCTACATTGGAGTCGTAGAGCAATGCATCAATAATTTCTTGGCGTCTTGCTCTCAAATCTTCTTTTACAGCATCAAGACTTAACTCACCTGCAACATTATACGAAACAATACTAATTATTTTACGCTGACCTGAACGAACGGTGCGGCTTAAAACTTGTTTTTCATGAGCAGGAACAGTGGGCTTTCCAAAGAAGTGAATTTCATCGAGTTCTCTTGCATTCAAACCTTCTCTTAGTGTTCCAAAAGTTGTATTAATTATTTGAATGTCAGGATCAGTCACAGCTTCCAATAATTTTGCTTCTCTTTGTGAAAGACCAAAGACTTCATTCCAAGAAATTCCTAATAGTTCACGTATTTCTCTTGTAAGCTCAGAGCGATATTGCGGTTCATAATCTAAAATAATTCCTCTAGTTTGAGCTAGAGCTGAAAGCTTCCTTTCTTCTTCAAAAGTTAAACGAATTTCGCAAGGAGAAGAAGAATCATCTTGCGTAATCGTAACAACACCTAAATCATCAAGCACACGAGCAATTTCAGAGCTTACATGTGTTGTATAATCTGTAAATACTCCTATTTTTCTTGCAGTAGAAGCAACAAGTGAAGAACGTAGCGCTGCAAGACGAGAAGGAAGAACACGTTCATCTAGCGAAAGATAAGCTCGATTTTTAATTTCTTGAAGCTTTTTTCGAATGGTAGGATTCTCATCAAAAACAGTTGAAAGATTTTTTGTAAGTTCTTGTCCTGAGTCAGAAGAGGCATAAGCAAGAAGGGCAGGAGGATTGAGATGAAAAAGTCCTAGAAGATAATATTTTCCCCCACCATCAAGATCTTCTGAATTGAGTAGTTCGCTTTCAACAAAACTCTCCTCAGGAGTAAGAGAATACTCATGACGAACTTCGTTTGGTTGAGGAATATGAGGATCAATTTCAGAAAGACGACGAATAGGATGAATAGCGTGCATATCAATAAAAGCGCGAGCAATCCTAAGATCCTTGCGAAGCATTCGTCTAAAATCAGTTGGATCTTCAACAAAGCCAAGTGCATAAGCAGCAAAAGCAAGACCTTCAACTTCACTTGCAATAGCTGTTCCTGAAAGAAGTGCAGTATATTTACTTGCTCGCGCAAGCCTTGCAAGAGCTTTCGCTCTTTTTCCTGTAAAATCAACTATATTGTGAAATTCATCAACAATAAGATAATAAGAAGATCCATTAAGAACCTGCTCTTCTAAAACTTGATTGAGAGGATCGATTTCTTCTTTAATTTCTTCTTCGGCAATTCTTTGAAGAAGATCTCTCCAACCTTTACGTTTTTTTCCAACTTCTCTTTGCCAACTAATTATTGATTGCTCGCCTAAAAGTTCTTCTAAGCGAGAAAGTGCTTTTTCCGAAGTAGCATAGCGTGAATTAAAAGGTAGCGATAGGAGACGCTCTGCTACAGCTCTTCTAAAATCAGGATCGCTTCTCATCGAAGATCTCTGATAAATCATATCTGTACTTATCAGAACAAGATCAGTTTCTTCCTGAGCAGCTCTCTTAAGAGCTCGTTGCCTATTATCTTTGGTAATTACAACTGGATTTGCCTGAGGAATAACTTGCTCAATTTCACGAAGCCAGTTTGGAATTACATATCCTGGAGAAACAACTACCGTCTTAAATTGTGAATTATTTTCATAATGTTTAATGGGAACAAGGGCACTAAGTGATGCAACTGTTTTACGAGTACCAGGATCATCAAGAACCATTGTTTTTCTTTGAGAAAAAATTGAAACACCAGTCATTTTTTGTTCATGACTTGGAATGGGAACATCCATTTGTGCAATTAAAGATGATGCACCAATTTTTTCAAGATATGCTGACCAAGAACCGTATTGCTTTTCAGCGGCCTGCGCAAGATTTTCCCAATAGGGAACCTGAGAGACGAAGCTACGAGAAGGAGGAAAACCTAACCTGTGGATTACAGCACTAACCCGCTCTTCAAGATTTTGCATGACTTAATCTCGCATTAATTTCTTCTCTTTGTACAGAAACATACGCTTGAATTATCTGGTGTCTATAATCATCATTCAATGGTTTGCTAGAATCCTTAAGGGATGAAAATTTTGGTCGTTCGATCTCGATTAATGAGTTGTCCAATACTCTTGCTAAATTTGCATCATCCTTTTGTTTTCTAAGAGTTTTAGTCTCAACACCCCCTCTTAAATATCTTTCAAATACAGAATCTAAAAGAGGAGCATAAACCGTCAATCTCTGTACTAGATGAGAGAATGGAGTAACAAATTGTGCTTCGATACCTTCAATTAAGCGATCTCTCTCATCACCTCTCTGTGCTCTAGGATGTTTAGAGTCAAGTGCTTCCGTTTTAAGATGACCTAAGGCAGCAAGGCAGCCAACTAGATAACGATATTCATTTACAGTCCAACCGCGTTCATGAACAACACGGCGACGTAATTGTCGAATACCTTCGTAAGAACGATCCGACGCAGTAGTTGAACCTGATGCAGCTGCGAAGGTTTCAAAACCTAATTTTTTTAAGGCTGGATCATTCTCAACAGATACTACCATTACACACAATCTCTGCCACTCACTTGTTGCATCTTTAACTTTATCAAAAAGTTCAGAAGTTATTAGACCTGGCTGAGCGTACGTTCTAACAAAATGATCGCGCAGAGCGCCCGATACATTATCAGTGCTATGACCACTTTGATTATTAATTTTAAACCATTGATAAACAGAAATTGCATGGCCTGATTGAGCAAAGAATTTTTCTGCCATTTCAGAAGGTTTACTACTTTTAGCAATACTTTGAGCAAAAGCAAGAAACGAAGGTACTAAGGTGCTTACTGCTTCATCATCTAGAAGAGCATTTTCATAAACCTGTCTTGCACTAAGGATTTTTCTTTTGTTTCTCCCAACAAAATTTTCAATGGTTTCTCCACGAACGTTCAGACCCCTAGAAGCGACATGAACTTGAAGATCAGGACTTAAAAGTCCAATTTCCTCTTCTCCTATAGTACGCCCCTCTTCCATTTCTTTTGCTATAATAGTTGATATGAGGTATCGCGCTTTTTTTGATGCATAATCAATAAGAGCCGGATCAAAAAGGTGTCTTGGTTTAGAACGGTCTGTTGGTTTTCTTGGATCAGATGGTTCTCCTGTTTTTCTTTTTCTAACATTTACTTCCAGAGGAACACCATTAGAAGCAAACACTTGTAAAAGAGGCTCAAGTGAATCAAATAGCCTTGAAGGATCAAAGGCTCCAAATTGTCCATTTCGTGTAAAGTGAATAGTTCCATCAATTGACAATGTGTGATAATGCCAATTATGTCTAGGATCATAAATTTCAACAACATAAACTCCTTTAGTTATTGCTTTTGGTCTTTGAGTCAGATCTGCTACAAATTCTAAAGCAGAAAGAGTTGACATCTCAGCGTCAGATAAATGAATGTGAGGTGTAGCTCTTCCTCTGAGTACTGCCTCAAGACCTTTTTCTAGATCAAGATCTGAATCCGCAATAAGTTTTCTAGTCATATTTTCACATCCCTACTTGTTTATCAAGATATTTTATTGTAACAAAAACTCCTAATTTTCCGATTGGTGACTCACAAACTCCTTCTGTTAAACTTCTTGCCAAATCAAACGAAACATGTTTAATTTGATCTTCAGTGTAAGTACCTTTTTCATAGGATTTCACAAAAGAGAAGTGAGAACCGCTTTTAAGGACAGCAGGAGAAACAACACTTACTTTTGTAAGAACATCAGCTATTGTAAATAATACGTGTCTTGCAACCGGTGACTGATAATCAATTCCAATTGGAGGAACAACAATAACTTTGTAATCATTTTGCGTTTCGGTATAATAAATTGCACCAAGCAAACCATTATCAAATCTTCCCTCAATAATAGGAGCTGTTTCATACTCATTTCTTTTTTGATTAATATCTACAATCAGTTTTGCAAGATCTTGAAATACAGCATGCTTCTGTTCAAGAGCACTTTTACGACTAGTTAATATTGCATTCTCAGCTTCAAGCTCAGGACCTTTAGGACCAAAGCTTTTAAGATCACAGCGACTTTTGGCACGAGCACAAGCATCATCAAGAATTCCTTCTTCTTCTCTAACAAAAGCTAGTTGATCTTCAAGTTGTAATAGTACTGCTTCAACAGTTCCTGTAAATGAAACATTTTGCCCTCTAATTTTTTGTCTAATTTCAGGAGAGAAAACATACATTTCTAAAGTTGAAAGTCTAGTTAGATTTTCTGGTAATCCAGAAGGAAAAAGAGTGGTGTATTTTGCAGTGACTTCACTAAGGATTTTTTCATTAAGTGATGCGATAAGGGAAGTTACAAAATGATGATACCCTCTATCATCTGCTTGATATTTACCGATTGCTTCTTCAAATCGTAAAGATAAATGATCTATCTCTTTTGCTGCATTACCTGTAGGTGTGCTCCTTGTTATGCCAGCATAATCTTCAACAACTCTTACACGTCCAGCAAGAAGTGCAACAAGATTTTTATTGCGATCAGAAGTTGCTCTCAGAGAAGTATTATCACCTGTAAGCATTGTAACTTGTTCACCAAGCTGAGCTTGACGTTGTTTAAGAACATCATAGTCAGTAACTCTTTCTTCTGCCGCCGTTGCTCTCTCTTTAAGACGTTCAGTTTGTGGAAGAAGAATTCCAACTAAACGTTCAAGGATATTTATTTTTTGATAAAGAAGATCAGCTTCTCTGGTTTGAGATAAAATTAAAGTTGCAGCATCCTCTGCAAGAAGAGCAATTTCTCCTCTTTCTAAGTCATATCCTTCAGCAAGCGTAAGAGCATCTTTCTCTGCGGCAACTAAGACAGACATTCTTTCTGCAACTGTTGTGTAAGATCCAAGTAAATTCTCAAGATCTCCGCCAAGTTTTGCTTGCAGATCTGTAAGTTGTCTTTTTCTTTCTCTTAAATCTTCATTAAGAGTTTTATTAACTCTAGATTCTCTTCTGTATAAATCATCTTTAGCATCAGCATTTCTTTCTGCAGTACGCAAACGAGAAGTAAGGCGCTCCACCTCAACAGTTAATACATCACTTTTTGCTGACTTTTCTCCAAGAGTTGAAATGACCTGTGCAAGCACTTCTCCATCAAGAAGAGAAAGGTTTACTCCATCAATAAAAGTTGCTTTTAAAGAAGGGACAAAACTGCGAACTACTTCTCCGATTCTAGCATAAACTCTAAGTAATTTAACATAATCTCTCTCGCTTTGCGCCAAAATATCTGTAAGACCAATTATTTTTTCAGGTCCTTCAGTAGTTAGTTTTTGAACTTCACTTCTTGCCGCATCACGTTCAGAAACAACTGCTGCATAATTTCGTTCTGCTTCAGTTTGTTGTACTGCTAATTTTCCTTCAAGTGTTGATGCTCTTCGTTGTTCTTGCTCTAGTTGTGCTTGCAAACCTTTAGCATCAGCTGCAATTCTAAGTTTAGCAACTAAATCTTTTTCGATTGGCTTTATTTTTCCATCATCTGTCTCATGCACACGAACACCATGTCGGTCAAGAAGAGAGACTAATCTTTTGTATAATCCTCTATATGCATCTTCAGTTGCTGGAGAAGTAAGAGGTGATAATTCTTCTACCTCTGCGCTCCTCTTTGCTGCTGCCAACACCTTATAATCTTTATGTAGACTAACTAGTGCTGCCTTTACAGCTTCATAGTCAGCGCGTGGAACACTATTTCTAGCTGGACTTTCTCTAGCACGTAAATCACGCAATTCTTCTAATTGTTCACCTAAGGCACGAGATTGATCCTGAAGTTGATCATGCTGTGTTCTAATTACTCGCTCTAACCTTTTCCTTGCCTCAAGTGTTTGAGCACGATAACTTTCCAGCACAGTATCATCAGAAAGAACTTCAGTAGGTGCTGCAATACCTGTAACAGTTCTTAGAACATCAACTAGTTTCATTGCTCTTCCTTCTAACTCCACTTTTTCTTTGTGAGGATCTGCAAGAAGTTCTTCAAGAACACTCACCTCTACTTGTAACTTTCCTGCTCTCTCAATAGATTTCATGTGTCGAGCTCTTGCTTCAAGCAAAAGGCTTTGTACAGTCTCTAAATTCACAGGCAATTCCTCAATTGCAAATCCTGTTGTAATACCAGAACTTTTCAAACGGTCTTCAATTCCTTCTTTAGGAATAGGTGTGTCATTAACTAAAATGTAAACTGGACTTCCTTGCTCGTAAATTACTCTCACTCTTCCTCCTGGACCTCGCAAGTTTACAGTAAGATGTCTCTCCGTTGCCAAAAGTGCGGTTTGGTTTTGGTCATCTAAAATAGTTCTAATTGCATAATGATGTTGCAACGATCCTGGCAAAGCTACAAGCCGTTCGTCAGATTTAGGGTTTTTGGGCATTTTATCTACTTATTAGAGGTAATTCTTCTCTTTTATTTATAAAGGTTATGCCATTTTTACTATTATATAAAGACAAAAATGCCTAAAATAAAGCTAAACTTACAAATTTTAGCTAAAATTTAAACAATCTTTCAAAAATATGTCAAAACTCACAAAGAACGTCTACTCACTTCTTCACAAACATCTTTTACAAACTTCTCATAAGAAACATCAAACTGTGTTTCTCCTTCACGATTGCGTACCGCTAAAACATTTTTCTCAACTTCTTTATCGCCAATCGTGATAATATAATTTACTTTTTCAAGTTGTGCTTCACGAACTTTTTTACCCATTGTCTCCGTACGACTATCAAGTTCAACACGAATATCCTTTTCTTGTAACATCGAAACAATCTTTTGGGCAAAAGGAAGATGTTTATCAGTAATCGTTACAACTTTTACTTGTACTGGACTTAGCCATAACGGAAATTTTCCTGCAAAATGTTCAATAAGAATGCTCATGAACCTTTCTAATGATCCTGAAATTGCCCGATGAATAACTACAGGACGCTCTTTTTTACTCTCTTCATTCATGTAAGATAAATTAAAACGCTCAGGCAAATTAAAATCACATTGAATGGTAGCAAGTTGCCACTCACGTCCTAGTGCATCTTTAAACATGTAATCAAGTTTAGGTCCATAAAAAGCAGCCTCTCCTTCACGTCTTCTATAGGGTAATTTATTTTCTTTGGCAGCTTTTTCAAGAGAAGCTTCTGCAACTTGCCAAACATCATCTGATCCTAAATACTTTGATTTATCATCACCACGTACAGATAAAGAAACCCAATAATCTTTGTCCATTCCAAGTGTTGCATAAAAACGATGCACAATTCCAACAATGGTTGCTACTTCTTGACCAATTTGTGATTTGCGACAAAATAAATGTCCATCATCTTGGGTAATTGCACGAACTCTTGAAAGTCCAACTAACTGTCCTGATTTTTCATCACGATAAATGGTTGCTGGTTCAAAAAAACGCACTGGAAGATCTCGATAACTCCAACTAAATGCATCATAAATTTGCATATGATGAGGACAGTTCATTGGCTTCATGACAAAATCATCTGTTTTACCTTTAACCTTAAAGAGTTCATCACCAAACTTATCCCAATGTCCACTTGTTTTGTAAAGATCAGTTTTAGCAATATGTGGAGTCCACACCTGCTTGTAATCTTTACCTTTATGTAATTCCCATAAAAATTTGATAAGCTCACTACGAATTATCATTCCTTTTGGTGCAAGAAGAGGAAGACCTGGACCTACAAGCTCTGAGACAACAAAAAGACCTTGCTCTTTTCCAATTTTAAGATGAGATCTGTTGTGAGCCTCTTCTTGTTTTTGTAAATATAAATCAAGTTCTTTTTGAGTAGAAAAAGCTACACAATAAAGTCGCGCTAGTTGAGGATTGCTTTCATTATTTTTCCAATACGCGCTTCCAACATTAGTAATTTTTAATGCTCCTATTTTCGATACAGAAACAAGAGGATCAGAAAAGAGAGGAACAAATTGCACAAGACCCCATTGGATTGGTTTTGCTTTACTTGAAATATCGCCAGCAATTTGTTTTGCATACTTATTACTTAGCTCACTTTTAATTGGACAAGGAGCTTTAAGTTTTTCTTTAAGTTCAACAAACTTTTTCTCAACTCGTTCTAATTCATCATGAGAAATTTTAACATTGGCAATATCGATGTAGGCTTGATCTTGATGAAAACCAATCGAACCTATTTCACTTTGAGGATACATCTCTTTGATAACTACACCTAAAAGAGCAGCACCATTCCATAAGATTTTTTCTTGCTCTGAAAGCTTTCTTTCATCAAAGACAAATGGTTCATCTTTAGATTCTCGTTTAAGGGTATTTTTTTCTTCACAAGTAAACTCACGACTAAGCTCACTTAGAGGATGGCCTTTGCTTGAAATCGTAAATGCTTTATACCAACCAAAAGGAGCACGAACAACACTGTATTTTCCTTGAAGTTCTTTTTCTGCAAGAATGAGAACTTCTTGCGCAACTTTAGGATTTGAAAGCTGTGAACTTAAATGTGCATAAGGATACAAAACAATGGTTTTAGCTTTAACTTGCATCGCCACATTTTCAATTTCAGAAACATAACGAGAAACAAGCAAAGAAACATCACCCTCATCCCTTTTCTCAACAGCAGAAAGAACAACCAAACAATCATCTACACGTTGTTTTCCTTTAGCAATATCTTCTGGTGCATCCTTGAGTGCTTTTTTGGTTGCTTCAAATTCAATGAAATTAGCATGAATTAAAAGGATTCTCATGAGTATTAGAAGAGTTTCTTTGGTCTTTAAAAATTCATTGGTGACATATGTTATGAGAAATATCTATTTATTAAGAAATATAAACTGCAAAAAGAAATGTTTATGAGAAGGAAGAAAATACCTAAGTGACGTTATGGTTCAAGGTCAGTTCTATTCTAATGAATGGAGTACTGCTTTTCTTCTTCACGATGAAGCTACACAGTGTAGCTCTACGTATCAAGCTAGAGAAAATGAGCGCTATACTGCAGTAATATCTCTAAGAGAAAAAGGAAAAAAAGGAGAGAATAAATTTGAGGCTAAAGGAATGGTGATTGACAATGATGCAAAGCCAGTTTATTGTATCTCTAAACTATTTGAAGGAGAAACAGCAAGAGCACAAGCTGCTATAGAAGCAAGACGTTTAAGAACAGAAATTTCTGATAAATTCTTCTCTTAGAGAGACTCTATCCTAAAATCTCACTTCGTTCGCCATTGGCTTCAAAATGTTCTCAGTTTAACTCTTGAGTGCTACTTCCCCGAAGGGGGCATCCCCCAGTGACGCACTTACATTTCCTCTTTCTTACATTTTGACCTTATGCCAATGGATCTTTAGGACAGAGCAATGTAAAGAGCAAATTACTTAAATTACATAAAAATCTCCTATATATGGGAAAAGATGAGACAATTATCGTTTGTTCTGCTCATTCTGATGATTTTGTCATTGGCGCAGGAGGAACCATTGCCAATTATATTCAAAAAGGAAAAAAAGTAGTTGTTATTATCTTCTCTTATGGCGAAAAATCGCATCCTTGGCTCAAAAACGAGGTTGTGCAAAAGATGCGTGCTCAGGAAACATTTGAAGCTGCAAAATTACTCCATTGTAAATGCTACTTTTTTGATCTTAAAGAATTTCGTTTCCTTGAAGAATATAAAGGAAAAGAAGTTGACAAAAAGTTAAAAGAAATCGTTCAATCTAATCATCCAAGCAAAATTTTTACTCACAGCAACGAAGATCCTCATCCTGATCACAAAGCTGTGCATCAAATGACTCTAGAAGTTGTTAATATACTTAAAGAAAAACCAGAAGTGTACGTTTACTCTATTTGGAATCCTGTTTCATTTAAAACAAAGTATCCTTCATTGTATGTGAATGTTACCAAAAATTTCAAACTAAAACTAAAAGCACTTAAAACATTTCGCAGTCAAAAAGTTCATATCACCTATCCTGTCCTTCTTCTCTTTTTTCGCGCAATTAAAGATGGATTCAAAATTGGAACATTTTTTGGAGAACATTTCTTTCGCATCCTATGACTAAGCCAAAACTCTTACTCGTTGCTGACACCTATTACCCTAAAGTAGATGGAACACTCAAATTTATGGAAGAATTTGTTAAACGAGCCAAGGATGATTTTGACTTATCATTGCTTGTTCCCTCATTTGGAGAAGAGAGAAAAAATCATCTTCCTATTACCTATGTTGAAACCTCAAAGTTACTCTCTTTATCAGGATATTCTAGTATCAAATTTTCAAGAAAAAATAGAAAACTTATCAAAAAGACAATTGAAGAAAATGACCTAATCTTTATCCAAGGTCCTGCACTTCTTAGTTATCTTAGTATTTATTATGCAGCAAAACGTAAGAAAAAATCTGCGTATTATTTACACGTTCTATCTTGGGAACTTTTTACTAAATTTCTTCCCTACCTTATTCGAAAACCTGTTTCTTTTATTCTTAAAAAAATCTCTTTGTATCTATACAATTGCTGTAATGTAATTCTTGTTCCATACAAAGATCTCTTAGAGCAGCTAAGAAAAGAGCATGTAACAACCAATCTTGAAGTTGCCCGTTTAGGGGTTGATATTAATATCTTTAGCCAAACTAAAGAAAAAGAAAAATATAAAGAAAAGCTTGGAATAAAAAGTGATAAGTATGTCATAGGGTATGTTGGAAGAATCTCTAAAGAAAAAAATGTCTCAATCCTTCTTGAAGCTTTTCAAAAACTTCAAGGACAAGAGCAACTTCATCTTCTGATCGTAGGAGATGGTGAAGAACAACAAAAAAAGATGTTCAAAGAATTAACTAATTGTACCATTACTGGTTTTGTTCCTCATGTACAAAATTATCTTAAAGCAATGGATGTCTTTGTGATACCATCTCTTACTGAAACAACTTCACTTGCAACACTTGAAGCAATGTCTTGCGCAGTTCCCGTTATTGCCTCAAGAGTTGGGTATATCAAAAATTATTTGAGTAAAAATCATAATGGACTTTTTTTTCCAGCAAATGATTCTACAGTTCTTGCAACCAAAATTGAGAAGTTGCGACAAGATAAGGAGCTATCACAAAAACTTGGAGAGAATGCCAGAAAAACGATTGCCTATTCTTTTTCCTGGGAGAGATCAATTAATAAGATAAAAAAAGTGTTGTTAGAATTGTACTATAGGCCCTGAAGAATTATTCTAGTTGTTCGGAAGAATATAAATTATCAACAGGTTGTCCATCAATTTTGAGGTATGCTCTTTGTCCATTCATAATGTAAAATGTTTCAGGTTCAGGACCACCAATAACATTTTGAACTTGAATTTTAGCATCATTTCTTTGTTGGTCATTTCTCAAGTCACAAGACATTCGTAGAACCATATTAAGAGTTAAAAGCGTAACAATGCCATAAATAGTTTGGGTTCGTCTTAGTCTATCAGTATTTTCTACTGCTCTAGTAACATTACCTTGAATTTTTCTTAGATCTTCATCGATTGTCATAGGATCAAAAAACGATTATTTCAATAAAAATGTTTGCCGAAATTTTAACCAAATCTCAAAAATAGCATTAAAAAATGCTAAAAGCATATACCTCATAACCAAAATATTTAAAAAAGATTAGGAAGAGCTGCAGCTTATGACAAAAGAAACTTTTGATGATGATGAAGAAGTAGCAGCAGTAGAAGAACCAACTGAAGAAACAGATGCATCTTCAACCGATGAAGGGTTTATGAAAGGCTACCTTGATGAAAAAGAAGCAGTTGAATGCGCAGAATGTGGAACAGCGATTGTTGAACACAAAAAAGTAACCAAAGAATTTGAAGGAGAAAGCTATGTGTTCTGCTCCAAAGATTGCGCAGAAGATTATGAAGATGAAATGGGAAGTTCTGAAGAGAACTAAATCTTTTTTACATTTTTTCTCGTTTTAGCATAATATTTAAAAATATCACCACTTCTTAGTGACTTTATGGCAAGTTCAGCTATTTGGGATCGTACAGCTATGGCAGCACTAAGACTACAAGATGCTGGCCAATTAGAGAAAGGGTTATACCTTGGAAGACATCTTATTGGGCACAATACTCCTATTGATGGAGGTATCTATGTTGGAAAGACAATTGGAAGAGAAGGACTGATTGTAGATTCAAAACATCCTCGCCAAAAAGCATTGTTAAAACATGCTTTAGAGCTTGCAAAAAGAGAAAAAACGGAAGAAGGACTCCTAAAGCTGGCCTATAGATTAGTTGATGAAGCAATGCCTTCCCGTGATTCCTTTTTGTGGGAAGAAGAGCTTGAAAAACGTAAATTTGGCAAAGATAGTTCCGTTTCTATGGATGTTCCCTTAGAAGTTAGAATCGCTGATTGTCGTATGCTTGCACTTGAATCTGGAGCAATTGTTGAAAAATTTATTGATGAAGGTTTATTAACTGGGAAGGTTAGTGTTAATCGAAACGCTGTTCGTCTTGGACAAAGAACTTTAGCTCACGCATGGTCAAGATACGAGTCAGCGATGAGTGGAAAAAAATATATTTCAGATATTTCTCTAAAGTTTTTCGGAGAGTTGAGCAAGCAAACAGTTTGGCCGTACGAAAGACCAGAAGATGAAATAGATATTAAAAAAATTGAGCCTTCAGAAGAAAACTTTACTCAAAAATGGAGAAGAATATGGAATAGTCTCATGAGAAAAGAAGTTTCAGTACAACAAGGATATGCTCTTTTAAGGAAGGGTGAATTTGAAGAAGCAGTTGATGTCTTCCTTAATTTAGGAATGGTTGGTATTGGAGATGAGATGTATAGAAGGGCAGCAAATCAAGCTCAAAGAAAAGGAAATGATCTTAAAGCTGCTAAATTATGGATGAGAGGAAATTTGCCTGAGAGAGCAAAAACACTTTACTATAATTTAGGACAAATTGAATTTAACAAAAGAAAATTCGAAGAAGCTGCTGAACTTTTTAGTAAAGCTGGGTCTGACAGCATGGCTAGAGCTTCTTATTTCCATGCTGGAAGAAAGTTTGAACTAGAGGACAAATACTACGAAGCTATTGACTGCTACGATAAAGGGGGCCATAAAAATGAAGCAGACCAATTACGCAGATTCTTTTAATAATTAGTTAAGAGCAAATAGCTTCAAGCAAAGCATAAACTATATAAATAAACCCCTGTTTTGAATTTCCTATAAGCAATGGCAAGACAAATCGTAGAAACATTAATTGAAGGCGGAAAAGCTACCGCAGCTCCTCCTCTAGGCCCAGCTTTAGGTCCTACCGGTGTTAATATTGGGCAAGTTGTTTCTGAAATTAATAGAAAAACGAACGATCTTAAAGGAATGCAAGTTCCTGTCAAAGTTGTTGTTGATACTGAGAGTAAAACATTCACAATTGAAATTGGAACACCTCCATCTGCAGCTTTAATTAAAAAAGAAGCAGGAATTGAAAAAGGAGCATCAAACCCACTTGATGAAAAAGTTGCTGACCTACTTATTGAGCAAATTATCAAAATCGCTAAAACGAAAGAAGATTCCTTGTTAGGAAAAGATCTTAAGCGAAAAGTAAAAGAAGTTGTTGGAACATGCCATTCTATGGGAATTCTTGTTGAAGGATTACCAGCTCGCGATGCTTTACGTGCAATTGAAGCAGGTAAGTTCGATGAAAAAATAAGATCCGGAAGAACCGAACTTACTGAAGAAGAACGTAAACATCTTGAAGAAGAGAAGAAAAGACTTCATGAAGAAATTGAGAAGCGTCGTGCTGAGTTTGAAGTACGTGCTAAGCAGATTATGAAAGAGCTTGAAGGTAAAGAGCCTAAGAAAATGCGAACTGCTATGGCTGAAGCTGGAGTTCCTCAAAAAATTATTGATGAACTTGTTCCTCTTGAAAAAGAAGCTGCAGGAGCTGGCGCAGCTGCTAAGAAATAGGTTTTTAATATCTTTTTTCGAAACGTTTAAAAGTTCTCAAAAACTACTAACCCTATGCTTGTCTTTGGTGTAGATATTCCCTTGGTTGAGATTCTTCTTCTCTTTAGTTTTGTTACTTTTCTAATTTTAATAGAAGTAATTGTTATTCTAGTTCTTGTACTAAAAGAACATAATAGAGCAAAGAAGTAATCTTTCACCATTTTCTAGCTAGATAGTTTTAGCAAACAAGAAAATTTATAAAGAAGTCAAAGAGAAAACTTCCTACAATACAAAAAGGTGGTCAACTATGACAATTATAAAAATTAATCTTCATCGTATTAGTGCAGAACGTAATCTTAATTCAAAGAGTCAGCAAGTAAAAATTAATAATAATGTTTCAATCAAGGATGTAGAAACACTTGATTTTTCCGTTGACGGAAAAAAAGGATTAAAATTTACCTTTTCTTTTATGTGCAATTATGAGCCAGATTTAGGTAAAATTGATGTAGAAGGGCAAGTTCTTTTTGTTGAAGATGAAAAACGTGTAGCAGAAATTAAAAAAAGTTGGGAAAAAGAGAAAAGAATTCCCGTTGATATTACCGAAGCAATTGTCAATGCTGCGCTTCATAAGGGAAACATTCAAGCAATTAAAGTAAGTGAAGAAATAAGTTTGCCAAGCCCACTTCCTCTGCCCAAAGTAAAAGCAGCGCAAGCTGAGATGAAGAAAAAGTAAATTCTATCACAATCTTTATATAGGCAAAAAGTCAAAAGCAAGCGATAGGTGAAATTCTCGTGGAAAAAAACTCCATCAAACTCAAGGTAATGGAAGCAGTCCAAGACGATGTAAATAAAGGAATCGTCAAGATTGACTCTTCATTCATGAAGCAAATCGGTGTGAACCCTGGCGATGTAGTTGAAATTCACGGAGAGAGAACAACGGCTGCAATCGTTGATCGTGCCTACCCAGGTGATATTGGTCTTAATATCATTCGCATGGATGGAAATATTCGCCGTAATGCAAGAACTTCTATTGGTGAAATGGTTAGTGTGCAAAAAGCAGATGTCAAACCTGCAAAAAAAGTGGCTATTGCTCCTGCGCATAAAGGTGTTATTATCAAAGCGTCACCTCAACTCTTTAAACAAGGCTTGCTTGGAAAAGCAGTTGTCAAAGGAGATATCGTTTCTTTAGGAAAAACAAGTCGTAGACGCTTTGATGTTCAAGGAAGAGAAATTACTGACATCTTCACCATGATGGAAGAGCAGTTTGCAGGTTTTGGTTTTGGAGATCTCAAATTTATTGTTGTTGATACTAATCCTAAAAAAGAAGTTGTGGCTATTTCAGCTGAAACTGAAATTATCTTTAATCCTGAAGCTGTTGATCTTAAAGAAGAAGAAGGAATTGGTCTTGGAATCAACTATGAAGATATTGGTGGCCTTCGCGAAGAGATTCATAAAGTTCGTGAGATGATTGAACTTCCACTAAAGCATCCTGAAATTTTTGAAAAGCTTGGAATTGAAGCTCCTAAAGGAGTATTACTACATGGACCTCCTGGAACAGGAAAAACATTACTTGCAAAAGCTGTTGCTTCAGAAACAAATTCTCATTTCATTTTAATTAATGGTCCTGAAATTATTAGTAAATTTTATGGAGAATCCGAACAGAATTTACGTAAGAAGTTTGAAGAAGCAGAACAAAATGCACCTTCAATTATTTTCTTTGATGAAATAGATGCGATTGCAACTAAAAGAGAAGAGACCAAAGGGGATGTAGAAAAACGTGTTGTAGCACAACTTTTAGGCTTAATGGACGGCCTTAAAAGTAGAGGAAAAGTAATCGTTATTGCGGCAACCAATATGCCTAATCTTCTTGATCCTGCTCTAAGACGACCGGGAAGATTTGATCGTGAAATTGAAATCGGTGTTCCTGATAAAGATGGTCGTTTAGATATTCTTAAAATTCATACAAGAAACATGCCACTTTCTAAAAATGTTAATCTTAAAGAAATTGCTAAAGTGACACATGGCTTTGTTGGTGCTGACCTCAATTCACTTGCCAAAGAAGCTGCAATGATTGTACTGCGTAAAATTTTACCTGATCTTAAAATGGAAGGAATTGAAGAAGGAGAGCCCATTCCTCAAGAAATTTTAGAAAAATTAGAAATTACCCAAAAAGATTTTACTGATGCTCTTAAAGTTGTAAGGCCTTCTGCGATGCGTGAAGTGCTTGTTGAAACACCTGATGTTAGCTGGAGTGATATTGGTGGACTAGAAGATATAAAAGATAAACTAAAAGAAGCGGTTGAATGGCCACTTAAAAGACCAGAAGTATTCAAACGCATGGGGATTCGACCACCACGAGGTATTCTTTTATATGGTCCTCCTGGAACAGGAAAAACATTACTTGCAAAAGCAGTTGCTAAAGAAAGTGAAGCAAACTTTATTTTAGTAAATGGACCAAGTCTTTTGAGTAAATGGGTTGGTGAGAGTGAAAAAGCAGTACGTGAAATTTTTCGCAAAGCAAGACAAACAGCTCCAACTATTCTTTTCTTTGATGAAATTGATGCACTTGTTCCAAGGCGAAATGCTGGTGGAGATTCTCATACACAAGAGAGAGTTGTTAATCAAATGCTCACCGAAATTGATGGACTTGAGAGCCTTAATGACGTAGTTATCATTGCTGCAACGAATAGACCAGACATGATTGATCCTGCGCTACTGCGTCAAGGAAGATTTGATCGAATCATTTACACTCCAGTTCCTGACGAAGAAGGACGTAAAAAAATATTTCAACTCTATCTTGAAAAAATGCCCCTTGCTGCAAACGTTGATGTAAAAAAACTTGCCGCAAAAACAGAAGGCTATGTTGGAGCAGATATTGAAGGAGTGTGCAGGGAAGCTGCAATGATTGCTCTTCGTGAAGATATGAAAGCAAAAGAAGTAACTTCTGCTCACCTTGAGAAAGCACTTGAACAAGTAAGACCTTCTGTTGAAAAGGATGTTGAAGAGATGTATAAAAGCTTTGAAAACTACTTTAGTAAAGCTCGCGCAAAAGAAATGAAGGATGAAAAAGTTGCTTACTTTGGATAAAATGGCTTTTGTTTTTCTTTATGTAACTACTTCTTCTCAAAAAGAAGCAGAAAGAATTGCTAAAGCTTTACTTGAGGAGAAGTTGATTGCTTGTGTAAATATTCTTCCAAGTATAAGTTTGTATCGATGGATCGGAAAAATTGAGAAGAAAAGAGAGTATATCTTACTTCTTAAAACAAAAGAAAAATATTCAACTAAAATAAAAGAAGAGATTAAAAAGATTCATTCTTATGAAATACCTTGTATTACAAAAATAAAAGTTCTGCCTAACAAAGAATTTGCGAACTGGATTGAAAAAGAAGTTAAATAAGTTAACGAAAAGTTTAAAATAAAATCTACTCTATGTGAATTAAATGCCCCTAGAAATTCATTTAACTGAAGGACCAAATGTACTCGGACTTTCAGAAGGTAGGTGTGCATTGTATGTTGGATATTCTTATCAAGGTGATAATCTTATTTTCAGAGTAATTGAAGGAAGAAAAGTTGGTACACCTAGAAGCTATAGACTTCATATAGGAGATGTAACAAAATGCTTAGAAGGTGGTGATGACATTGCTCCTTTAGAAGAAGCTGAAATTACAAGATTTGAATATACGAAACAAGAAACAGTTGTGAGTTTTAGATTCAAAGGTGAGGACGGAAAACTAACAATTTCTAACACTTCAAGGGAAGGCAGCAGATATAAGCACGGAAGTATTGATAAGACAATTGAGACAGTCTATAATTTCTTTGGTGATGGAAGAGGAGATATGAAACCTAGTGGTTCTGAAGAATATTACCAAGAATAAAATGTTTAAAGCAGTTATTTTTGATCGTGATGGAGTTATCTTAGATTCAGAATCAGTTCACATTAATTCTACAATTTATGCGTTCAATAAATTAGGAATCTCATTAAACGAAGAAGACATAGATGAGCTCATTGGAAAACATCCAGAAGATTACAAAATATACTTTCTTAAAAAATATTCTTTTTCTTATGAAGAGTTTAGAAAAATTCAAAAAGAAAAATATTACAACCTCTTAGAATCTACTCCTTTTTTTGATAGGATTATTAATTTAATTAAAAAATTACATTCTATGAATATTCCCCTCGCAATCACAACCTCAGGATCAAAAAAGAGTACAATACAAATACTACAAAAAGCTGGTTTAGAAAAAGTATTTGCTGAACTTGTTACTTTTGAAGATTATACGTTTAGAAAACCAAATCCAGAGCCTTACCTTGTTACAGCAAAGAAACTAAATGTCAAACCACAAGATTGTCTTGTTTTTGAAGATAGCAGTGTTGGTATTGAAGCTGCGAAAAGAGCTGAAATGAGGTGCATTGCTCTTCCAAATGAATATACTAAAAAGCAAGATTTTTCAAAAGCAGATAAAATTATTTGGCCTAATGAAAAAGTAGATATTCATTTGCTAGAAAATTTTTAAATCAGAACTTTACTTCTTCTTAATAGGTTTCTTAACTATCTTAGCAACTTTTGGCTGAGGAGATACTTTTGTTTCAGGCTGTGTTTTTGCATCTGCTGATTCTTTATTCTCTTTTTTCTTAAAAAAAGGATTTGCTCCGCCTTCTAATCTTTCTGTGTGCTTACAAGAAGGATAACCAGTACAACCTAAAAACTCTCCATAGAATGATTTACGAAGAACCATATCTTTTCCACACAAGGTACATTTTTTCTCAATCTTATGTGCTAAAATTTTCTTTGCTTCACTCTCTTGCTGTTCAGTAACCTTACTCTTACAATCAGGTTTGATACAAATTTCGTGTGGTCTTCTTCCTTTGTTAATTACTAAAACTTTAGGATACCCATCATGTTCACACACATTCGTACAATTTTTAACTAAACCATTCAAAGGAAGTTTAAATGTAGTCTTACATTCAGGATAGGCATCGCAAGCAATGAAACGTCCAAACTTTCCGCGACGCATCATTAGCTTTCCTTTTTTACAAGTAAGACACATACCGATATAATTTTGTTGATCTTGTGTTTCCCTTAATGAGTTCAAAATATCTTTACCAATAACTGCTTCCTTCTTTTTCCAATCGGATAAAAGTTTAACTAAAAACGTTTTAGCTTTCTCAAGCACTTTGTCTTGTTTTTGTTTTCCTTCACGAATTTTATCCATATCCTCTTCAAAGTCAGCGGTAAGTTTCTCATCAAGAATTGTTGAGGCATGCTTTTCAAGCATGACAATTGTTTCTTCTCCTAACTGGCTAACTTTAATTTGTACCCCTTCAACGTACCCTCTCTGAAAGAGACGATCTAAGATGTCAGCTCTTGTTGCTTTAGTTCCTAAATTTCTTTTTTCTAGTTCTTTAATAATTGATGATTGGTTAAAACGATTGGGAGGTTGTGTTTCTTTATCTTCTTTGGTTATGCCTTTTATCTCAACCGTATCTGCTTGTTTCATTTCAGGTAAGGTTACTTCTTCTAATTTTACATAAGGTTTGTAGAAAACATGCCAATTCTCTTCAACTGTTCTTGTTCCTTTAGTCAAAAAGATTTCTTTTTTAACATCAAGGGTAACTTCTAGTGTTTCACGAATAGCGCTTTTAGCAAAGGTTGCCATAAAACGTTTAACAATAAGATCATACAATTTTTTCTCTCGTGGCTTAAGCGTTTTAGGATAAAGACCAGTTGGATAAATTGCTGGGTGAGCAGGGTCTGTTTTTTTACCATCGTTTGGTTTTAGTACTTTTTCTTTGAGAAGTTCTTTACAAAGTAATTCATACTCATCTTGTTTTGATAATTGTTGTAAAATTTTTGTAAAACCTAACTTTGGATCAAGCTGCTGCGAAGAAGTTCTAGGGTATGAGGTAACCCCTGCAAGATAGAGTGATTGGGCAATTTCTAAAGTTTCTTTAGGTGTTATTTTAAATTGCAAATAACTTTCTGATTGCAAAGTTGTAAGATCAAAAGGATGAGGAGCTGCTTGCTCACGACGAGTTCTTTTAACATCAACAACCGTTGCTTTTTTCTCTGATTTAACAGTTGAGAGAATTTTCTCAACTTCTTTTTTATCAAAGATTTTATCTTTTTCATGATACGCAATAATTGGTGCTGCTTTGAATGCTCCATCTAAACGAATCAGCCAAAAAGGTTCTGATTTAAATGCAGCAATTTCTCTTTCACGATCAACAAGAAGTTTTAAGGCAGGACCTTGAACACGCCCAATAGACATTATCTTAAAAGCTCCTGCAGCTTTAACTGAAGCGGTAAGGGCACGTGAGAGATTAATTCCATAAAACCAATCTAATTTATGACGAGTTTCTCCAGCATAGGCTTGTCCCCAATCAATATGAGGCATTTTCTTTTCATATGCTTCAATGAGATCCTCTTTAGTTAGAGTTGAAAACTTCATACGATTAGCATCTTTTTGTTTGGCAATAAAACGGATGATATTAAAGCCAATTACCTCTCCTTCAACATCGTAATCGCAGGCAACCGTAAATGTATCCGCTTTTTTTGCAAGCATTCCAATTGTATCAATGTAATCTTTTACATAGGTAAGATCTTCAGATGATTTATGTGACTCTTCCCATTTGATATCAAAAACAGGATAATTCCAACCATTTTTCTTCTCTTCAACAAGACCAAACAAATGACCAACAGCGGACGTTACAAGAATTTTTTTGTTTTTATATGTTAATTCATAGTAAGAACATTGCTTATTTTTCTTGATAAGAGGTCTTCCTTCTGCTAAAGCTTCAGCTACTTTTTTTGCGGAACTTGGTTTTTCGGTTATAATTAGTTCTACCATATCTTAGACGAAGATTTTAAAGATGCTTTAAAAATGTATCGAGAAGGGTAAAGTTAAGTTAATACTCGGATCATCTATTTTTGTCCATTTGGTTTGAATGAAACTCCCAATCGCAGCAGAGCTGCGGGGTATTAACCCAGATGGGAGTAATCCGGATACCGGAAATAAAAGGAAATGTTTTTATTGTAGCAACTTAGCGAAGGAATATGGTCCAGGTTGATAATGATCTCCCCAGATTAATACAGCAAGCGCAAAAAGTATTTCAAGAACATTTTTCTTCTACAGTCAGTTTTGAACGTGCTATTTTCTTTAGTTGGGGATGTACAATTGGAGACTGTGCCTTCTGTTACATGAGCACACAACCTAAGGACAAGCTTCCAGAAGAAACGAAAAGAAGTAATTCATCTATCCTAACAGAGTTTTTCTTAGCGAAACACTTGGGGTGGGATATAGGTTTCTTTACTGGAGGAATCGGTGTCCTAAAACCAGAAGAACTAGAGATTCTCTTAAAAGCGATTACAGAGATTATAGGAGACAAAATCTGGTTATCTGTTGGACCTTTGTCCAAGCCTTTATTAGAACGATATAGACCTTACATTAAAGGTGTTGTTGGTTCAATAGAAACAATAAACCCAAAGTTACATCAAAAAGTATGTCCGTCTAAACCATTAGAACCATACGAACAGATGTTTAAATTTGCTCAATCGATGGAATTACAACGGGCAATTACGTTTATTGTCGGATTAGGGGAGACTAAGAATGATCTGGGAATTCTTATTGAGTTCATTAAAAAATATCAAATTAATAAGATCCATATTTATAGTTTAATTCCTGAAAAAGGTACTCTTTACGAACAAGCAGCAATCCCCTCCCTAGAAGAACACGCTTGGTGGATTGCCCAGCTAAGAATTAGTTTCCCGATGCTTGATATCCAATGCGGGATATGGGATGATCGAGTGGAGAGAATCGATTTCTTACTAAGGGCAGGAGCTAATTCTTTTTCTAAGTTTAAAGCCTTGAAATTATTTGGCACAAAGATTGCAGAAGAAATTGAGCAACAAGTAACAGCTGGTGGCAGGGCATTTAAGGGGACATTGACAAAAATACCGCTAATTGATTTGGATTACGAAATAGGCAACTTTTCTTTTTCTGAATCTTTAAAGCAAGAAATAAAAAAGAAAGTATTGCAATATATCAGAACTATGAAGGAGAACAAAGAAATAGCCGGGCGTCACCAAGTAAATGAAATATCGGCTCCGGGAGATCAACAGTGAATTTAGAATTGGAATTATTAGCTCCTGTTGGAGATTGGGAAACCCTAATGAGTGCTATAAAAGCAGGAGCAGATTCTGTTTATTTTGGAATTAAATGGATAAATATGAGAGCCTCTTCTGCAAGAAATTTTGAGATTACTGAATTAAAACTATTAATGAAAAAATTGCATGAAAATAATCTAAAAGGCTATTTAACATTAAATACTGTTATTTACGATCATGAATTGGAGAGAGTAAAAAAAATTTTAGATGAAGCTAAGGAAGCTAAAGTTGATGCTGTAATTGCCGCGGACATGGCAATAATACAATTGTGCAACGAGAGATGTATTGAAGTGCACATCAGTACACAGTTATCTGTTGCAAATTATGAGTCTGTTAAATTCTGGTCAAAATTTTCTCCGAGAATCGTTTTAGCAAGAGAATGTACTTTAAACCAAATTAAAAATATGAGAGATAATATTAAAAAAGAAAAGTTAAATTTTAATGGCAGAGAGATTGAATTAGAAACTTTTGTTCATGGTTCTCTATGTGTTGCTTATTCTGGCAGATGCTTTATGAGCCAATACCATAATAGGCTTAGCGCTAACAGAGGACAATGTTTACAGGAATGTAGAAGACAGTATAAGATTATTGATTTAGAAGATCCGAGAAGAGAATTTATTTTAGATGGGAACTATATGATGTCTCCTAAAGATTTATGTGCATTACCAATTTTAGATAAATTAATTGATGCTGGAATAAATATATTTAAAATCGAAGGAAGGGCTAAAGGTCCAGAATATGTTTACCTTGTTACTAAAGTTTACAGGGAAGCAATTGAATTAATTAAAAAAGATAAATTTATCGAAAAAGAAAAACTAAGACTAGTTAACGAATTAGATAAAGTATTCAACAGAGGATTTACGGATAATTTTTATTTAGGAATTCCGACTAATGATTCATGGACTAAATTTTATGGTTCGTGTGCTAAAGAAAAAAAAGTTAGGCTTGGTCGAGTTGTAAATTATTATGCTAAACAGAACGTTGCTGCTGTTTTAATCGAACAAAATGAATTAAAGAAAGAGGATACAGTTTGTTTTATTGGACCAACTACTGGATATTACAAGACAACGGTTATTGAACTAAAAACAGAAAATGAAAATGTTTCTGTTGGAAAAATGGGAGATGTGGTTTCTTTTAAAGTTAATGAGATAGTTAGGTTAAGTGATGAGGTATATTTGGTACAAAGACGAGATGTAAATCTGGAAGAGGAAGAATTAAATCAAAGGTTAGAGAAAATAGGGATCCACAGACCGTTTAAACAGACAAAGAAAATTGATTGAGGTTATTTTAGAAATTAAGCTGGTAATACCTGTTCTTGTGGACACTGGAATTAAAGTCATGTGCCCAGCTGAATAATACCCCAAAAATAATGGTGGGCATAAGAATGGAATACAAGTGCCCTTGGCTGAAGAGAGGACTTGGAATTCAAACGCCTAACCTAATCTTTGTTGGTTATTAAACTCCTAGTGTTAGTAGAAAATGTGCAGAAGTTTAAATATTTATATTTTAATTACTTAAAAGTAGTATTTAATGAGCATCTATTCTGAGGAGCTATCCTAACCTATTTAAATAAAGAGAACTTTAGCCAAAAAATGGATTTTAAAAAGAAAAAGATCTCAGCGCATGGTATCAAAATCACCATTGAAGAAAACGGTGAAGAAGTTGCTCGTGGTTATCTTTACATCATGACTAACGATTTACACACAAAACCTTTTGCATTTATGGAAGATGTATTTGTTGTTGAATCATTGCGTGGTAAAGGATATGGGAAAAAAATTGTGCAAGAATTAATTGAAGATGCTAAAAGAGAAGGATGTTACAAGCTTATTGGAACAAGTAGGTTTGAGCGCGATAACGTTCATAAATTCTATGAAGAATTTGGTTTTATTAAATATGGTTATGAGTTTAGAATGAACCTTACAGACAAAAAGACGGAAAGCAACTAATTTAGTAATTATCAATAATTTGGTTTCCATCTTTTTGCTGTCCCAAAATGTTGTGAAACAAATAAAACTGAGATGGTTTCACACATTTTCAGGACAGACGACAAGTAGATTTTCCTTGTTTCATTAAATATTTTTGATGGTACTTTTCTGCAGGATAAAAAATCGTTGCTGGAAGAATTTTAGTTACAATTTTTTCTTTCAGTGATTTTTGGAGCTTTTGTTTTGACTTCTCAGCTTCTTCTTTTTGTTCACTGCTATGATAAAAAATTGCAGAGAGGTACTCATCACCAAGATCTACACCTTGACCATTTTCCTGAGTGGGATTGTGGATTGACCAAAACGTCTCAAGAAGTTTCTTATAGGAAATCTTTAGAGGATCAAATTCTATTTCAACTGCTTCAAGATGACCCGTTTTTGAAGAGCAGACTTCTTCATAAGAAGGATTATTCTTTTTTCCTCCAGTATAACCAACTTTAGTTGAAATAACACCAGAAAGCGTTCTAAAAGATTCTTCAACTCCCCAAAAACAGCCAGCAGCAAATGTTGCTTTAGATACTTTCATAGTAAATATTAAAAAACTGAAGTTAATAATCCTTTTCCTTAAATCCTTTATTGTGGGGAACTAGCTCACCCCAACAATTAATAAGAAATACATTCAATACGACTGCTATGAAAATAAATGACACACTTCAAGCACATGAAAAAGGAAGTAGTAAAGAATTTGCAGCTTATCTTCGCTTAGTAGTTGAAGCGATGCCAGAGAAAATAATTCCTTTGTTCAATCAAAGCAGAGGAGCGTATTGCACAGGTGAGATTGCATTGTATGATCTTTTAACTAAAGATGGTATTTCACCTCTTGTTGCAGCTAACACTGCTTTAAAATATCCCGATCCAATTCTTTTTCATCCCTATGTTGAATGTTTTAGCACACTCAATACCCAAGAGAATTACAGGCAAGAAAGAGAACGAGAAACAAAACCTTTGGATGCATTAGTTAGTACAGCACATAAGGGAGATCGTTATAGTGTTTCCAAGACTCAATTTGAAGAAAGATTGAGAACTTTCGTAAGTTATGTTTCTTCTCAAGCCCATTAACCCAAATCTTTAAAAACATTAGAGAGATAAGTAAGTCAACTGAGGGAGAGCTAGGCTGGCGCGCTGGTCCTGCGTTGTTACCGTGAACGGACCTTACACGGAGCCGATTGCCCAAAGAAGGGTCTACATTGTTTTTGTGGTCCTTGATCTCTTTGCCGACGGTTTGTCCTCTGGGATGGACTTACTTCGAACCAGGTCAGATCCGGAAGGAAGCAGCCTTAAGGTGTGATCTCCATGTTCAGGGGGGCGCAATCCCGAGAAGAATTGAGGAATCAACCATGAAGGCGTGTACGATTCGACCGCGGGCGTGCCCCTAAACTTTTAGATGGATGAAATACTTGAGAAAATTATTGAAAGAAATAAGAGAGTTGAGAAAGATAAAGCGTGGGAAGTAAGTAAGACTAGGCGTTTTATTATCTCACTTTTAACATATCTAGTGGTAGTTATCTTTCTCAAATTAATAAAAGCGCCTCATCCTTATCTTAATGCTCTTATTCCTTGTGCAGGTTTTCTTTTATCAACGATAACCCTCCCTTTTGTTAAAAAAATTTGGCTTAAGAAAATAGAAAGATAATAAAAAATCTACTCCCAATTTACGTCATCAAATTCATTAAAATCTGATTGATTAGAATATTCTGCATCAAGCGTATCCAAATCAGAAAGACCTTCTTCAACTTGGATTTCTTCAACTGTAGGATCCTCTGAAGGAGTTGAAGGTATTTGCGGAGTGCAAGCTACTAAGAGTAGCAAAATAAAAAATAAAGGTATAAGTATTTTCATTTTTATCATCTCCAAATTAAAAAAGAATAAAAACTTTGCTTATTCCTCTACAGTAACAGTTGCTGTTGCATTAGTGTGTACTTCGCCTTTAAGTTTAGCATACACTCTCATGAATTTTCGCAAAAGTTCATGGCTCTTCTCTAGATCTTCTTTCATTTTCTTTTGCACTCGATGCCAACTTTCTGCATTACGCTCAAAGGATACATCTTCTGCCCACACTGTTTCTAATTTGGCATGATGTTCTTCAAGAAGCTGCACCTGCGCCTTAAATTCAACTAAAATATCTTCAAGCTCTGAAACATCAACACCTGCTTGAGCTAAAGTATCAACACGAAGTTGTAATCCATTAACATACTCTTGATGTTTTTCAACAAGAGTATCAAGTTTTTGATTCATCAACATCGCAATGATTCTGCGTTCAATCTTTCGCACATTGTGCCAGGTATCTTTGAGATCTTTGATTGCCGCTTTGAGTTCTTCATTAGTCGCATTAACAGCTAAAGCTTCAACTTCTGAGCGCTGTAATGTAAGATTTTCCTCTAGTGAAACAATTGCTTCAAGGGCACGCTGCTTTTCTGTAGCGTCAAGATTTTGAGCACCATCAACTCTCTCTTTAAGTTTTGCAAGAGAACTATCGATTAACGTAAACGTTCTATCTAGATGATTTACAACTCCTCTTTTGAGTTCGACCCGAATAATATTACATTCTTCTGAATCAGAACGACATACTCTAACTCTTGCTTTTGCTTGCAAAAAATCATCGCGTTGCTTTTCATACTCTTTTCTTGCTTCTTTTAGATCTTTACGTTCTTCTTTGTATTGTTCTTTTAATTTTTCAACTCTTTCTTTAAGTTCTTCTCGTACTTCTCTTACTTCTTTTATCTCCTCTTTTACAATACGTATTTGAGAACGTTCATTTTTTTGTTCTGCTCTTACTTCAACACGCGTATCGGAACGAGAAGAATCTGAATCGTTATCTTCAACTTCAATACGTGCATCTACATCTGCTCTAACTAATAGTCTATCATCTTTCTCACCATGATGAGCTAATACTACAGGCATAACGCTTAATATAAAGATTGTAAGCATTGCTGCTACGAATACTTGTTTTATCATTTTGGTCATATTAAAGACACCCTCCTTGGTTTTCATGAAAGAAGAAAAAAGATTTATCTTTATAAGCATACTTTCCAAAATACTTCCAAAATAGGTAAAAATGACTCCTAAATACTTTACAAAGCTTTATTTTATCTTGAAATTAGAATAAATAAGGAATTTGACGTCTTTCAATAGGTGAAACCTTGGTTGGGGGAAAAGTGTAGACGCAGAACTCATTTCCAACTAAAGCACTTACTGTTTTCATTCCACTAACACTAAAAATTTCACCATCCCATACTCTTACATAAGTAATGCCATTTAAAGTAACTATTCTTTCTGGCTCTCTTGTTTGTAAATATCTTGTCGCTGCATCATATACACTAGCTTCACATTCAGAAGCATGCTTTGAAGGATCAGTTGTGCATCTCACATCCTCAGCCTTTACACCTTGTTGAACAAGAGCATCGAGTGCTGTTTTTGGAGGTAAAGATTGAGATGAAGACATTGTTGCGCATCCTGTAAGAAAAGTTAGGAATATTGCTTTAAAATTCATAAGAGCAAAAAGGTAAAGCAACTATTTAAATATTCCTACTTATAAGTAGTGTATTAGAAAAGTTTTATAAGTTAGGATCAACTATTTACCAAAATATGGCTACTGCAGAATATATCCTACCGTTTCCAACACGACCTGTAATAATTACTCAAGGGTACGATGGCCCTATTAGTCACAAAAGACGAGGAAATTTGGATTATACTCATTCGCTGGATTTTAAGCTTGATACAGGTACAAGAATTCTTGCTGCAAAAGGTGGAGTTATAACTCTTCTCTGGGATAGAGATAGTAACTTCTACACAGGGTTAGATCCAAGGCAAGCATTTATTGGAAATTTCCTTGAAATTCGACATGAAGATGGAAGCTTTAGTCACTATCAACACTTAGAAAAAAGAAGTGTTCAAGCTTTAGGTTTACAAATAGGCCAGCAAGTTGAACAAGGACAGCCAATTGGCTTAACAGGTTTATCAGGTTGGATTGGACCGTATCCCCATTTACACTTTATGGTATATCGCAGTCGTTTAGAAAAATTAAAGGGTCCATCCCGTCACTTGGAAACATTTCCTGTATCTTTTCAAGACTATGACGGACCTCTAAAGCATTGCGAGCTTTCTACCAAGTTTTTTAATCAAAGATAATTTAAAGTATCAATAACAATAAAGCTAAAAATATCTATTGTTTAGGAGGAAATAAAAAAATGAGAAGATATCTTTCAATGATTAGTACAGCAATTGGTAGTGCACTCTTTTATGCATGTGCTGCAGCAACACCTGCAGAAAAATTAGGAGTACTCCCAAGCTTCGTCGAACATGAAGGAAAATGCTATACAACTGTAAAAGGAATGAATAGACTTGTAGAGGCACAAGTTCTAGAAAGCAATGTTGATCCAGTTATCACAAGCATTGAAGAACTTTGTCTACGAGCAGATAAAGTCTTCGGAAATAAGAATGGAGTAGCAGAGGATCACGAAACTGAAAGAATTCTGGAGCAAGCAAAAATTCTAGTTATAAAATATCAAAAATAAAATAACTATTTTTTCTTATTTTTTTAAAAGAAAAAAAGCTTTAATAAAATTAATACGTTAACAACACTTCAACATCACGTCCAAAGATATTTTTGATATCATCAAAAAGTGGTTCTTTAATGAACACTCTCTTAGGAAACTTTGCTGAGGCAAGTTCTTTTTCGTATTCTTCAAGTGTTGAGTTTTCTAACGTTCCTAAACTTCCATCAGCATTAATTACCGCTCTTTCAATCCGCTGTTCTTTAGCATCAATGTCAAAGATTACGTATGCATGTTTATCAAATAACGTTAGTTCACCAAACTTTTCCCCATGCTTAACGCGGATGCGTGCTCTTTCAAGTTCTTGTCCACGCTTACGTTGTAAGTGTTCTACTAAAAACTTAATCAAATTAGAACTTCCCTTTCTTGCTTTTTCAATATCAGTTTTATCTAATTTGTTTTTATCATGTTTACGCTTTGCTTCAACGATTTCTTCAAGATCGCGAAGATAACGCGCAGGAACTTTTCCAGTTGAAACTAATTCTTTTTCAAAAATTTTGATAATATCTTCATCTGCTGCACGTTCAATTCCTTCAACTTTTAGAACATCACGAATTATGGTAACAACTTCATCATAGAGCATAAGAATACTTTTCTCATCATGACGTTTTTCAATTTCGATAAAAAGCTCACGAATTCTTTTAAGAAATTTCTCTGCATTATTTAGATATTCATCAAGCTCCGTACCGGTAAATTCTTTTTTTTCTCCATGTTCAATTTTTTTACGAAGTTCTACATTCTTCTTTAAGATATCAACATACTCTTTCTCAAGTAACTTTTCTTTTTTAACAAAAATTTCTTCCATAACTTCAGGAGTTTCTCTTGGAGTTGGTGGAGGAAGACCATATAACATGATTGCTGCCTGACTTGGTGTTAAGATTGCATAGAATGTATCTTCCATTCCCATATCTTTAAGACGTAATTTTACACGGCTAATACTTTGCTCTCCTGTACTCATGAACAAATCAATTGCTTCTCTGCTAGGTTTGATTCTTCCCATGCGTAGAAGTTGCTTCCAGGGCATGAAAATACCACGATCGTAAAATGGAACTCCATCACGAAGAAGCGTAAAAATAATTGGATTTGCTTCTTTAAGAGATTCCCAAAAGTCGGTTAAGATATAAACTTGAATATTAAGTTTGTTTTTGATACCAGTAAGCTCTCCTGCTTCAATTCCCATACTAATAATGATACCACGAAGCTTATCTTTAAGCTCGGTTCTTGTCATTTTTTTAACATCAGTATCATCAATTACAATCCACACATCAATATCAGATGTAGGAGTTGCTCTTCCTTGCGTAAGAGATCCTGCAAGAACATAGCTTAAGATGTATTTTTCAAATTTCTTAAGAACCATGGTTTTGTGAATTTCAGCAATCTTAATTGCTGCAAGCATTCCTGTATCATGAATTGGAGCACCTAAAGAAATCAATTTGTTTACTTCGTATTTTGCATCATAACAATTAAGCCACAGATCCGTTAAAAGCATACTTTGAGCAACTAAATTTTTGTCAACTTCTTCAGCAATTTTTGCAACTATTGTTGAAAACTTTTGATACAATTCATCTTTCGTCATCTTTTGAGAAGTTGTATCATCAACAATAACGAGCACATTCATTTTTTGCTCATCTTTCTTCTGCTCATCTTTGGAAGCTTCTTGTTTAGGTTGCGCTCCTTCTTGTACTTGCTCAACAGCTTTGTCTGGAGGAAGAAGGGTGATTCCAACAATATAATCTCCGAACTTTTCAAGAACTCTTGCTTTAAACACATCCAACTTGTCTTTGAGAACTTTGAGTTTTTCTTCAAGTTCAGGTGGAAGTTTAGGAAGATTTTGCGTTGGAGGAAGAGGAATTTCAGAAGGAGGATTTGGAGCCAAGTTTGTTTGTTTAAGAGATTTAGGAGATGTTTGTTTTTTAGCCATAGTATTTATTCACCTGAGACAAAACTTTCGATGAGAACTATTAATTGCTTATATAAATATAATTGTTTTGGTTAAAAGTGAGGCATTTTGATCATGAGGCCGTGAATAGAAATCTTTAAATGGAGAGTTCGTTTCCTTTTGAGTATGTCAAGCGGCGGTCATGGGCATAATGGTGGACAGAGTGATGATTACATTTCACTTCATAAGAAAAAGCATGAGTATGCAAAAAGAGCAGTCGAAACTCATAAGCATCACAGTTCTGCAGCATATCTTAAAGCTGTTGAAGAACATTTATTAGATGATAATGAACAAGTAGACATAGATCGACTTCAAGAAGAAGATGTTCAAGAAAAGTTTGCAAAGACTATAACTGATTATCATCTCGATAAAGCAAAAAAAGCGTTTGGTATAAAAGAACTTAAAACGGATCATCATGCAGCACAAATTTTACAAGCATACATGGGGAGTACCCCTCAACTGATTCAAGAGACTGTAAAAACGTATGGTAGTCAACTAAATCATGACTTTTATCATCAAAGAATTATTCCTCAATTAACTCAACAAGTTCAAAGATTACTATATCAAACATCAACTTCACACATTAAGCAAGAGCATGTAGCAGGTATTACTAAAAAGCTTGGGATTGAAGAGAAACTTGCTGCCCCCCTTAATGTAGATGAAGCTAAGGAAGTGCTTAATGCTTGGCAAGAAAACGGTGAAGAGTTAACAGACAGTATTCTACGTACAGTGATTGGATCGAAAATGAAGAGTAAAAAGAAAAAAGGTGCTACTGATGGACATGCAGATAGTCACCACCACTAAGTGATTATGAGATAAAGATTTATAAATAACAATCCCTTTTTCTAGTCTAAAAATGAGTGATATCCCTGCTCGCAGACGTATTGCCTTTATTGGTGATGCGCATGGTAACTTTCAAGGAGCTAAATTAGCTACGCGTCTTCTAAAAGAAAAAGGAATAAGTAACCGCATTTATATGGGGGATTTAACCCATCTTCTCACAGCAGATTTTACAAAAGATGCTGCTCGTCCTCATTTGAATTTACATCAACATCTAATCTCACCAAGTGAATATCGTAAAGGAATCGAAGATGGTCTTTATTCTAACGAACAATTAGAAAGAATTGCAAATCCACATCAAAGTGCAATTGAATCATTGCGAGCGCATGCAAGAAGAACGTACCAAGAGTTCAAATCAATTGATCCTGACATGAAAACCATTGGTGGAAACTGGGATATCGAAGGAGTTATCGAAGAAGTCTTCGCAGGCAATTTCAAACAAACGGGTCTTGGAGAAGAAAATGGTTTGAAGATTTTATGGGGAAGCGGAGGAGGAACACCACCTCTAACAGGAGGAACTATTGAAGGTTATTTAGCCGACTACCCTGACAAAGATGTTCACCACAGTAGAGAACTTGCACCATATTTACGCCAACCACGTGGTCCCACCCAAGAAGAAAATGAAATTGATGCACTGGTTATGCACGTTCCTCCGCCGCAAGTTGGACAGCATGTTGATCAATATGCTCTCCAAGTTCAAGAACAACTTCTTCATCGACATCAGATGGGTCTTCCTCTTCCTAAGGTCATTGTACATGGACATCATCACTTAAGCACAGCAAACATCGCGTGGAATTCTTACAAAGATAAAATTACAGGTGAAGAAGTAAAAATCTTAACGTTTAGTCCAGGTGTTTTAGCTCTTGATCACAATGATGGATCTCATGGTGCATTTACAATTGCCGAATTTGATGAGAAAAATAGACTTGCTAAAGTTGAAGAATATCACGTTTCAAGAACTTTAGATGGCCACATGAATGTTCGTTATCATGGAGACCATGTGCTTGATCACGACAAACAAGAAGTAACTTTTACAAGACGCAATGAACTTGTAGCACACGAAAAATTAGAAGACACTCCCAAAGATTTTTTTACTTTAGATAATAACTATTCATTAGCACAAAGAGGACTTTCAATAAAGTACGAAGGCTTATCTGGCAGAGAGGCTGATCTTCTTTTAAGACAAAATCTTTCCATTCTTGGAGGATATGTAAAGGAAACAGGCGAGAGAATAAAACTTGTTCTTGATACTATTAGAAATGATTGGCTTGCTCATGCTAAAGATCCAAAACACGAATTTTCAGATGATGAACTTGATGCAAAAAAACAAGAAGTTGTTGAAAAATTAGCGGATCAGGCAGCAAAGGTATTTGGTATTAATCTTAATGAAGTAACGCCATTAGATGAAACAGCAAAAGTATTTCATCAAGCTTTACTAACCAAAGCTGCTTTTGGTATTACCTTAGATGATATTTTACAAGCAACAAATGTCAAGAAAAGAGTGTATGAAGAAATTCCTTTTAATTGGGGATCTGAACTTTTACAAAAAAGTTCTGAAGATCTCTACAATCAGGGTCAACAGTATATTCTTGCACCAATTACCGAAAGTATGTGGATGAGCATGGTTGATGAAGTATATGCACCGTTAAATGTTAAAAGAATTGGAATGCTCTCACGTCAAAAAGCAATCTCACTTTATGCAAAAGGGTATAACAATGGATTAGTTCTTGAATCAGAAGCAACTGATACAGGAGCATATGAAGCACAAAAAGATTTTCATAAAAATCCTAAAACTGCTCAAGACATTGATTCTCTTTTTGGAATTTCGTATGCAGGAAAAGAAATGATTCCAAATCAAAGTAGACAATTAAGTGAAGATGCAACAAGAACTCTTCAAGGCAAAATTGATCAAGGTCTTCCTGTTCTTAAAGATCTCAAAGGAGATTATGTACTCTCGCCTCAAGGAAAAGTATATCTTGATTCTTCCGCCAAATCCAAACTATCCTATCAGCCAACAAGTATGAAACAATTGCTTGATGAAGGAAAAGCATTGCTTATTACGGGAGGCGATAGCTACTTTGCAAGTTTAGGTGGACAGATGATCCCACTAGATCTTGAAAAAGAAAATATTGATCCTGCAAAGTATGATGTTATTCCAATTTGGCAAGTTGCTCTTGCGCAAAAAGAACAAGAACGAGTACAGCAAAATGCATTGCATAATCTTTTACAACAAGCAAAAGATGAAGGATATGATCCTTTCAAAGGAAGACAACAAATTAATCAACTACCTCTTGCTCCTTCTCCTCAAGAATAAATTCACTCTTCCTCATCTCTTTCCATTTCAATTTCTTTCCCAACTTGATCCATAATCTCTTTCTCGCTTACCGCTTTTGTTTTCCCACCATTGTAAGAATCAAATAACTTTTTGAGTTGTCCATAAATGTAAGCAGTGTCAGATGCAAGCTCACCAGGATATCCTTTTTCCATTGGCCAGCGATAAATATATTTGTTGATGAATCCTTTCATAAAATAAACCAATACTTTTTGCCCCCAACGTGTTTCGTAATCACTCATCAGCCAAGAATCAAAAGCGATTGAAACATCTCCTTGCTCACATTTTTTCTTCACACCGTCTGTCTCTTTGACAACATCAGTAACATTGTCAAGACGAATTTTAATCTTAATCATAAAAGCCATGTAATTTGTTTTAATCTTTCCTGGGCGAAGTTCAATGTATGTTTTACGTCCTTCATCGGTTACCACTTCTTCGGATCGTTTTTCTCTCTTACCAAAACCGCGCGCCTCAAGCGCTTTATTGATTGTATTAAAAATATCAGATGCTTTGAAAACACCATGATACTCTATTTCCCGATTATTAATAATTAGATTTTTTTCGCTCATTGTTGGTAAGTATATTTGAACACATTCAAATAAGTTTTAATTTTTTGATGTAAATCATCTACATCACTTGTAATCCATGCTTCAAATTTAGCGTAATGCTGCTTGAAAAAATATTTCTGAAACAAAACTCCTAAGAACCAATAGAAAGGTTTTTTGGTCCAAACTTCTTGCCTATCCCAAGAAACATAGCCATCAAAGGTAATTCGAATAACACCATGGTTAAGACGAAGTTTTTGTGAATTGTTCTCAACTTCAACTTCTTTTACATCATGCATGTTTAATTTAATACGCATCGAAATTTTATAAAATTCACTTGAACTCTTCCAAGGCTCCAAAATTAAACGAATTTGTTTTCCTTGAGGTGTTACAAGTTCTTGATTCATTTTTTCATACCAATCCCAGCCTTTATCATAGAACCACTCTGAGATAAGATTGTATAATTCTGTGGCATTGAAAAGTCCTTCATAGCCTAGCTTAAGATGATCAATTACCAGAATTCTTTCCATTGACATGTAAGTCTTTCCTCTTTTAATGGAAAGAGGAATAAAGAGCTTATAAATATTCCTAGGTGTAATCAAGAGCAGCAGAATGGCCAAAAGGTGAGCAAGGAACTTTTATTGCTTGCATAAAATTAATGTCAGGTTCAAGAAAAAAACAAGTGAGAAATTTAAAAAATTACAAAAAAGAAACCTGCCTTGCGAACGGCCATGCTGCTCTTGGCTTAGCTCACCAAAACATTTATAGAAGTAAAGTTCTTTCTTCACAAAGATGCAAATAGATTTGAGTGTTGCTTTAGATCCTAACAAACTAAGAGAGTATCAACGAGAACAACTACGTTCAGTTCATTCGAGAGATCCTGCCACGCAAGAAAAAGCTCGTCAAAATGCTCAAAGTTTGCTTGAATCACTTCTCAATGATGTAAGACCACAACTAAACCCAGTTTTAGACGCTCATCAAGAAATGGAATATTTTGGAATCCGTTATGACCAAAGATCAGTTATTTTAGGAGATAGTAGAGAACAAGTCATAGAGAAAGCAAAAGTTGCTTTTGGTTCAGCAGACCCAATACTTCATGCAATTTATTCACAAGCTGAATATAAAGCACTACCCATAGGAGCGTCTTCAGTTTATGATTCACAACTCCAAGTGTTATGGCAGAGAGTATCAGATAAAGTTTTAGCACTACCCGGTGTTAGCGGTTCAGGTGGTGAGCTTGAGCCTACATTTATTGTCTATCTTGCAGAAGATTCTCATTCCATTCGTGCTCAAGTTCAACGTGCTGCAGCTGAGGAAATGCCAGGAATTGTAATTGACTTTCAAAAGACAGGCGGATTTAAACCATATAGGAAATAATTCCACCTTATCCTGTAGCTTCTACAACCAAAAACTTTAAGAAGTAAAGTTCTACCCTTCCATCTCATCAGAGGTGGGTTTTGGTGAAAGAATTTTTACGCAGTCTTCTCAAAAAACTAAACATTAATCCGTTTAGAACACGAAATCATCTCAAATTAGGTTTATATGGGCCTCCCAATGGAGGAAAATCAACTCTTGCTAATAGAATCAGCCAGGATTGGCTAGGAGAGGAAATGTCTGGTGTTTCACATATTGCTCACGAAACACGAGAAATCGTTCTTAAAGAGCAAGTGAGCATCAAAAATAAAAAAGGCAAAGAATTAACTTTTTCTTTGGTTGACACTCCTGGAATTGCAACTAAGATTGATTACGAAGATTTCATCAAAAGAGGTCTTAAAAAAGCTGAAGCAAAAAAAAGAGCCAAAGAAGCAACAAGAGGAGTTATTGAATCGATCAAATGGCTAGATCAAATGGATGCTGTGGTTGTTGTTTTAGATGCAACTGAAGATCCTTATTCTCAAGTAAATATTACAATTATGGGAAATTTACAGGCAAGAGATATCCCTGTTCTTATCGCAGCGAATAAAACAGATCTTAAGAAAGCAAATATTGATTTAATCAAAGCTGCTTTTCCTCAGTATGAGGTTGCCGCCATTTCCGCTAAATATGGTAAAAATATTGAAGAGTTCTACGAACAGATCTTCAAGTTTGTCAAATAAAAAACATTTAAAAGGAGGAAAATTTTCCTTCATCTTAAAAAAAAGAGATAACAATGGTAACATTCCAATTTGTACCGTACAATGATATAGAATCACTCAATTCTACAAAGCGCATCAATAAGCTTCTCAATATTGTAAAAGAAGATAAAATTGTGATCATGGAAGGTCGTCTTAAACGAGAAGAAGAAGCTGACTTAATCCAACTTACGATGGAAAAAATTACGCCTAAGTTTCAAGGAATTGAACTGAGTGTAATTTATCCTGACAAAGATAAGCAAGATGCAATGCAAAAACTCAAAAATACGTTTGCCAATCTTCTTTTAGGAAATCGTATTGGTATTACAATCATTGGACCTGCATCTTTAGTTAAAAAAATTGAAAAAGATCCTGAGAAAATTGAATTATTTACTAAAGAAATTCGTAAGAGTTCCAAAAACAAAGTAAAATCACAAAGAAATAAAGGAGAAGAATAAGAGGAAACTATGCCCCACCAATGCGTACGCTGTAATATTTTATACATTGACGGAGCAAAAGAAATTCTTAAAGGGTGTACCTGTGGCGGACGTTTATTTTTCTACATAAAACAAAAGCATATTGAAGAAGGAAAAGAGTTAATCAGCAGTTTGAGTGTAGAAGATAAGAAACATATTGAAGAAGACATCACTGAAATTGTTAATGTACAATTAGAAGATCCTGATAAACCTGTTATTTTAGATTTAGAAGCAATTCGCATTTTAAAACCTGGAAAATACGAACTGGATTTGGTTCATCTTTTCAAAAAAGATCCAATGATTATCAAACTTGAAGAAGGAAAGTATGTAATTGATCTAGGCCAAGTTTTTAAGAAAGAAAAGTAGAATTTTACATCTTTTTTCTATTGTGTTAATATCTTGCAGATATACACATTACACATAAGTTATTTAAATAAAGTTTTATTTTTAAGAGATATGGCACAAGATCAATATGCAACAAGAGTTTTAGAACAACTTACAAGATCAACATCTAGCTCCATATCTCCTGAAGTTGAAGCAGCATTTCGAAGTGATTTAGCAAGGGCAATACAGGTACGCGAAGGTACTGAAGGCATCACTTTTGCTCCTTATGTAAATCCTGATTTAAAAGGAGAAGTGAGATCTTATGCACCATTTTCAGGTTCGCCATCCTCTTTTGCTTTTATTACTAGACCCGTAGATGATCAAGGAAGAACAACAAATAGATTTTATGGAGTTCCAATTGTTGTAAGAGATACGGTTTCTGTTGAGCAAAGTGGAATATTAGAAAGAAGAATTGCAACGATTAGAGTTTCTAAAGATATTGATCCTTCTACTGATAAATTAATGGGACTTTTACAAGAAGCCAGCGGTTCTACTTTAGAAAGACAAGATCAAAACGTTTCAGCAAATATAAGTTATGCTCAACTCTTCAAAGCGTACGAGTCAGAAGGATGTTCACCTTTTGAAGGAGCTGTTGTTCAACGTGTGATTGCAATTATTCCTGTAAATCCTCAAGTTTATTCTGTAGAAGGACAAGGTATTGCAAGACTTCAAACATTTACTCATCAACAAGAAATGTGTTTTGGTTATACAATTGGTGATGTCCTATTTCGAGGAAGACCTATTGTAGAAGGAGGTAATGTTATATCAGGTAATACCATATTTTTGCCGGATGTTAACGCACAGGGTGAAAATGCTTTTTTTAATATTCAATCATTGCAAGCAGGTCTTAAATCAAGAGAAGAAGGAGCTGTTGGCAATTTTGTTGTTGTTGCTCTGCCTTTAGTTGGTGAAGAGCCGCTCCAAATGCCGTCCTTTGAAAGAGGGTATAGTAATCAATTCGATTTTAATCCTACATTTTCCATGGGGGGACCTACACGTAGTAGTTTTGGAGGATTTGGAAGTATAGATGCTGCTTATCTCTCAACAGGAAAAGCTACAGGAACTTCAAGTAAGCTTGTTAACAGAGGTTTTGATAAAACAAGAAAAATAAGTATTGTTGATGTTACACTTCTCACACTAAGCCCAGAACAAATGAGTAAGAAAAGTTTAGAAGCAATGTTTAGCTAATTCAAGGAAAAGTAATCTGTATTCCAAACTTTGGGTAAAAAGTTACCAATTCTTTTATATTCCAAAACAACTTTCAATAAAAAGAGATGAAAACAGAATTACATAAAGCACAAGAGAGAGGAGAGAGTAAATTAAATTGGCTCCATTCACGCTTTAGTTTTAGTTTCGCTAATTATTATAATCCAAAGAGAATGGGCTTTGGTAAATTACTTGTTCTAAACGATGACATCATTGAGCCAAAGACTGGTTTTGCTAGTCATTCTCATGAAAATATGGAAATTATTACAATTGTTCTTAAAGGTGCTCTTGAACATCAAGATAGCACTAATGTTCATGAGATAATTAAAGCTGGTGAAATTCAAGTGATGAGTGCTGGTTCTGGCATTACTCACTCTGAATACAATCCTTCACAAAAAGAAAAAGTTGAGCTATTACAAATCTGGATTTTACCTCAGAAGAAAAATCTCAAGCCACGGCACGAAACAAGAGGATACAAACTTGTACCAAACAAATTAACACTTGTTGTTACAGGAGAAAAAAATAAAGATGCTCTTTACATTAACCAGACTGCGAAGATTTTAATGGGGTCATTTGATACACAAAAGGATCTAACAATAGACATTGAAAAAGGTAGAGGTGTATTTCTTTTTATGATTGAAGGCTCAGCAACAATTGATAATCAAAAATTACAGAAAAGAGATGCGTTGGCAATCCAAGATACAACAAAGATATTGATTCAGGCACAGAAAAATTCAACACTTCTTCTCTTAGAAGTTCCTTTGTAGAATTAGAGTAGAAAATGTCGCGAATACGCCAGTGAGGGCTTATCTATTCGTCAGACGAGGTAGGAACTTTCCTCCATTAAAGAGAGTATATCCTCGAGAGGAAAGCCCGAACGAGACATTTTCTACGGATCATTGTGTTTTACCAATATTTATATAGAAAAAGAATCTTTTAGAAAAAATGCAAACTGTTCCTTCTTCGTTACGCAAGTGGTTTACAATTCATTTTATAGTTGATATGCTCTTTGCGATTCCTCTTTTTATTGCCCCATCTTTTGTTCTCTCTTTATTTGGGTTCGAAGGCGTTGTTACAGCACGTCTTGTTGCCGCAGCATTTATTGCAATTGGAGGATCATCACTGATTCTTAATAAGAAAGGTTTTGAAACATATAACACTCTTCTCACTCTTAAAATAATCTGGTCAATTACAGCATTGCTAGGGCTCATTCTCTCTTTTATTGGAGGAGCGCCACCGAGTATTTTTCTTGCAATTGGAATTTTTGCAATATTTTGTTATATTTGGGTCTACTACAAAATGAAATATTTCAAATAAGATCTTTTAGAACAATGCTCAAAAAATTATAAGAATATGTTTGTTAAGTAAGGTATTTTTTAGAATTCATAACTAACACTATAACCTCTATCTCTTTCTTTTTTCCAAGAAGTAGCTCTTTTTATCTCAAGAAAATGCGTTTCAACACGCTTTGCTAAATCAGGGTTATGTTCTCTTACAAAAGATTGGTATTTTTCTCCTAAGGCTTGACTTGTTGGTGAAATACGTCCGCCAACTAAATCCAACTGTTCTGGAACATAACTAAATATGCAAGCCATGTTGGTAATTCTAAACCTGCTTTTTTTGCTTTTCCAAGAGCAACCGCAACATAAGAACCATCACGTCTTTCATCATCAATAACTTTTAGATATGCATTAACAGCTTCTTGCGGAAAACCAAGTGCAACTCCTCGCTCTTCATCTATTTTAGCTGCAAGGAGTTTTTCTAAGCTCTCTTCACTAGAACCAATTTTAATTTGATGAAGAACATTTTTTTTATAGGATATTGGAACTGTGAAAAAAACAAGTCCTCTATATTCTCTCTCAACAAGCTCATTAGGGAAGACTTGAAAAGTGATTGGTATTCCTGATAATTTTCCAGTAAGTTCCTCAAGGACACCTTCCTTAAATTCCTTAGTTACCCATTTAAACCAGAATATTTTCCTAGAACGCTCATTAACATACTGATCCAGATTTTTATTTCTCGGATCTATGTCAATTATGCCAGCAGGTTTTAGTTTATTAGCTACCAAATAGAGAATAAGTTCATCATCTACATCAAGCAAATCACTAACTTCTATCATTCAACAAACAATATTCAGTTTATTTATAAGACTTATTATTGTAACTACTTACAAGGTATTACAAATTAAATAAAACAATAAGAAGGTTTTTAAAACAGACTCTCTTTTAGATACCCATGGACAGTGTTAGAACATTCGGAAGTTAAGTACTTTTTCTTAAGCTTTATTTACAACACCAATCAAATTTAATTTTAAAATAGTCTAGAGGAATTTACCAAATGATACAAAATAAAAAAATGAAACATGTTCAATATAATTCACCAAAAGAATGCTTAACTTTAGAAGGATATCCACAAATTGAAGGCTTTAACTTTGAAAAAGGTTTAAACTTTCAAGAATTCATCAAAGCGTATGCTAGAACTGGATTTCAAGCAACGCATTTGGCTGAAGGAATTGAAATTACAAAAGTTATGCAAAGAGAAAAAGCAACGATTTTTCTCTCCTACACTTCTAATGTTGTAAGTTCAGGATTAAGAGAAATTGTCAAATACCTTGTAAAGCACAAAAAAGTGCAGGCCATTGTAACATCTGCTGGTGGCGTTGAAGAAGATATTATCAAATGCCTCAAACCATTTGTTCTAGGAAAGTTCGATGCACCAGGAAGAATGCTTTTTGAGAGCGGTATAAACCGTACTGGAAATATTTTTGTTCCCAATGATCGCTTTGCCTACTTTGATAAATTCATGCAACCCTTCTTTGAGAAACTTTACAAAAAGCAAAAAGAAACAGGAGCGGTATTTTCACCTCATGAATTAATTAGAGAATTAGGAAAAGAAATTAATGACCAAAATTCAATTTTATATTGGGCAGCAAAAAATGATATTCCCATTTTTTGCCCAGGGATCATTGATGGCTCATTAGGTGATTTAATTTATTTTTTCAAACAAAGTCATCCTGACTTTTTGCTTGATGTAACAAAAGAGATGAAAGCAATCGTAGATCTAGTACTCAACTCAGAAAAAACTGGTGCAATTATCCTTGGAGGCGGCATTAGCAAACACTTTACACTTAATGCCAACATCTTCAAGGAAGGATTAGATTATGCGGTCTATATCAATACTGCACAAGAATATGACGGATCAGATTCTGGAGCACGGGTTGAAGAAGCAATCACTTGGGGAAAAATTAAAGCGAATGCACCTAATGTTAAAATTCATTGTGAAGCAACAATTGCCTTTCCCTTGCTTGTTGCAGGTGCATTTGTTGAAGAGAAGTAAGAACTCAATTGCGTACTGATAATAGAGTGCCTTAGTTCATTTAGATTTTAGATTAGATAGATAACTCTCTACTCCTGCCGTAAAGGCAACATATTCTTGTTCTGTAAGTGTTCGTGTAAGCATCTTTCTAGAAAGTTCATTAAGATCAATTTTCTGTGAATAAAAAAAATGAATCATTTTAGTGGGATCTCTGTTCCAATCAGACATAGTATCACTTAATTTTCTCATAGCCTCATCTTTGCGACCAAGAAATGTTACAACATTCGTTAAATAAAAAGGCCATCTTCCAAGTTCAGTATTCCACTCTTCTTCATCAAATATTAATTTGTAAATGCGTGGGTCCAACCGCCTAGATCTCGTTCCACTTAATCCTCGATTATTTATATGAAATCTCCTTAGTTCATCTGATTCTACTGAACTTAAAACACGTTCATACGCGTTTTCTAAGAGCTCAAGCCTTCGATAACGACAATCAATTTTTCGGCCAATTTTTTCTATTAATGGATGATCTTCTAAGCTCATTTCTAATTCCCTACCAACTTATCAACTAAAGTTCCAACCACAGAACCAGCACCATACAAAACACCAGTTCCTAGTTGTACAAAAGCATAGTACTCTAATGCCTTCTTTCCTGTAACACTAAAAGTAGTAGGATTTCTTTCAGAAATATCTTTTCCAACATAGTCCATAAGTGCATAAAAACCAGATACAGCTGGAAGCGCAAGTAAAAGCCATTCTCTTCCTTCTAAATGCGCTGGTAGATGCCCATGCGCATGATAGTATCCAAAATCTGTTCCTACAACGAAAGAAAAAAGAGTTGCAAGTCCTCCCATTAGTCCACTAGTTGAAGATTTTTTCTGTTCATCCATAACTCTTTTTCTTTACAACCAAAATACTTAAATATTTGTTATAAAATATTGATAACAATGAACATAGCAAGTCTAGAAAACTTAGGTCTGACACGCAATGAAGCAAAAATCTACAAAGCATTATTAGAGATAGGAGAAACAAAAACCGGAGCGATTGTAAAAAAGACAGGATTGCATCGAGTAATTATCTATGACGCATTAGAAATGTTAATCAAAAAGGGGCTTGCATCATATGTCATAAAAGAGAATAGAAAATATTTTCAAGCTGCTGATCCTGCAAGATTAGTTGATTTTTTAGAAGAAAAAGAAAAACTTGCAAAAGCAATGCTTCCAGAATTAAATCAACTAAAAAAAGAATCAGAGTCAAAACAAACAGTATCAATTTACGAAGGAATTATAGGGTTAAAATCAGCGATGAATAATATGCTAAAAGAATTATCACCGAGAGGAACACACTATGTCTTTGCTTCAGGCCATATGTCTGAGGCGATGGGACCGTATTATGATCTTTATCAAGAAACCAAGAGAAGGAATAAAATAAAAACGTATGGTCTTGTAGATTTAGAATACAGAAAAAGAAAATCTCTTATCAAACGTACAAGTGCAGAACTTAGATACTATCCATTCTCTTACTTTCCAACCGATACTTGGATTTACAATGATAAAGTTCTCATTGTGACTTATACATGTAAACCTGCAATTGCAATTCTTATCACTAGTCAAGAGACAGCAGATTCATACAAAAAATTATTTGAAGGTTTTTGGAAAAAAGCAAAAAAGTAATTTAATATATTGTTTGAGCAACATTTTTCTCCTCAAACTTCTTAAAAAAGTGATGACGCCTATCAGTGATGCGTGATTCAATATTTCTCATAAAAAGAAACAGTTTTGCATTTATCATATCCAATTTTTCAGATAATATAAAATAATTTTGTTTGCTAAGACATTTTAAATCTGAGCAAAGTTGTAATAATACTTCAACTTCTTTTGCTGAGCCATAAGCAATGTTAAGATAATTAAGAAACTCTTTCTTACTTGCTTTAGCACTTCCTTCTGCAATGTTAAGTGGAACTGAGACCGCTGCACGACGAATCTGAGAGGTTATATTTTGCTCTTCAAAGAGAGGAAAATCTTTAGTACATTGATAGATCTCTAAAACAAAATTGTAAGAGAGATTGTAGATCTCAAGTTTTTTTAAATTGCGAGCCATAACTAATTCAATCAAAATATTTTATTTAAATATTCTACCTAGATCTGTCCAGTGACCAGTGGATAACTCATAACGTTCGTGAGCTGGGTTCTTAAATCAGAAAAGCAGTTTGTTTCTTAGGTTATCTGACAAGCCTTAAGGCACGATAGAGAAGATCCATACAACAGCGTTATCACTATTTGAGTAAATCCTATCCAAAATAATTCTATCTAAATTGTTCTACAAAATAAAAAGAAGAAAAAAAAGAGCCATATGTAAAGTAACACAAAATTTGTGGACGTTAGTAACCGCATGCTTAATACCTCGTTACCTTGGTACTTACACATCGGTTCTATCAAACGGCTGTTCTGGCCGTGTCCTAAGGTGTCTCTTTTCAAGGAGCGCTTCGTGCTTAGATGCGTTCAGCACTTATCACCTATTGCGTAGCTGCCCGGCCTACCTTGTCAGATAACCGGTCCACCAGAGGCAACGAGCTTCCGTTCCTCTCGTACTAAAAAGCCCTTCCTTTCAGACACCCAACATTCCCAGTAGATATCAAACAAACTGCCTCACAGCGTTCTGAACCCAGCTCACGAACCCTTTTAATGGGTGAACACCCCCACCCTTGGCAGCTTCTGCACCGCCAGGATAGGATGAGCCGACATCGAAGAAGCAAACCGCGCCGTCGATATGAACTCTCGGGCGCGACAACTCAGTTATCCCCGGAGTAACTTTTCAGTCATTCCCAGCCCTCATTAAGAAGGCATGGGAGTTCGCTAGGCCACACTTTCGTGTTTGGAAATCGTTATGTTTGAACTCCAATCAGGCTGACTTATGCCCTTGCACTCCACTCCGGATTTCTAAACCGGATGAATCAACCATTGGGCGCTATCGATATCTTTTCGACAGCGTGCCACCCCAGCCAAACTGTCCACCAACCGTTGTTCTCCTTTCGGAGTAAGCAATGTAGTTTCTAATAAGTGGTGTTACATTGACGCCTAAGCACTCCTCTGACGATTAGTGCCTCAGACAGCTCCCACTTACGCTATATATCAGAAACCACATCACAGCGACAGGCTACAGTAAAGTTTCACGGGGTCTTCGCTTCCCACTGGAAATCCCTGGCCTTTGCACCAGGAAGGAGAGTTCGGGAGACACTAGCTTGGGACAGTGGCGATCTCGTTACACCATTCATGCAAGTCGTCATTCAAACGACAAGGTATTACGCTACCTTAAGAGAGTTATAGTTACTCCCGCCGTTTACCAGCTCTTCACCCCGTTGGAACGGAGTTTAAAGTACTGGCACTGGGCAGATGTCACCTTCTATACGCAGCTTTACAACGTGGCAGAAGGTTAAGTTTTTGTTAAACAGTCGGACCACCTTTGTCATTGCACCCTGAACTCGCATCCATACAGATACGAATGCAGGGATCCTTTATACCGAAGGTACAGGACTAATTTGCCGAATTCCCTAAGCTAGTTTACACTCGCACATCTTAGGCTTCTCACCTAGGGGCACCAGTGCTGGTTCTTGGTACGATTACTTCAGATCTATCTTTGTTCCTTTTTCAGGGGCTCCAGAAATCAACCACACAGACCATAGGCCTGCCCGTCTACGGTTTTATCACATTCTCATCATTACGATACTCCTGTGACTTATCCGTATTAACATCCCTGACTAGAGATGGTGATCTATTCCAAAGCGTCAGAAACAAAGCTTGCGTTGCCGCTTATACTGAAATAGTAGCGGAATATTAACCGCTTTCCCTTTCCCTCATTCAGTTACGAATTTTGGTTAGGATCGACTAACCCTTGGCTGATAGACATGGCCAAGGAACCCTTGCCCTTACGATGGCAGAGACTCCCACTCTGCTCTGATCTTACTACCACCAGGATATTTGTTTCTTACAGGTCCATATCTTCTTACGAAGATACTTCTGCCCTGCAAGAACACCTGCCTACACCCACTTATCGTGGTCTATGGTATCGGTAGCTAACTTAGACCCGTCAATCTTCCGGGCTCACGATCTCAACGAGTAAGCTGTTACGCACTTTTTAAAGGATGGCTGCTTCTAAGCCAACCTCCTCGCTGTCTTAGATCACAAACACCGTTCACCCTTTATCACTTAGTTAGCATTTAGGGACCTTAACCATAGTTGGGGTTGTTCCCCTCTCGGAAATCAAGTTTACCCCAAGATTCCCTGTTATCCGGAGTCTACAACGTTACAGCATTTGGAGTTGGACAGAAAATCGACAGGTTTCCCCGCCTAAATCTTCTATCCGTCGCTCTACAACCGTAACAATCTCGTCCGAAGCTTGACTAAGGTCAATTTCGGCAGGAACCCGCTATCGCCGAGCTCGATTGGCTTTTCACCCCTATTCCCAAGTTAGAAGAACACTTGCATGTAGAACCTCTTCAGGCCTCCACGAGGTTTTACCCTCGCTTCACCTTACTCAGGAATAGATCGCTCGGTTTCGGGTCGTACCCAAGTGACTTACGGCACTTTCATACCGCTCCCCTCGTTACCTGCGGGATTTTTGCTTTCGCTTTGGATTCCTTTTGTAAAAAAAAGTTATCCTTGCCACTTAGATACACTCCCTGGCCCTTTATTCAAAAAGCACGTTAGAACCCCGAAAGGCCCTAACATACTATAGCTGCTAGATTTCAGAATCTTTTAACTCCCCGTTAGGGGTTTTTTTCAACGTTCCCTCGCGGTACTGGTTTGCTATCGGACTTAAGACGTATTTAGTTTTGGAGGTTAATGCCCCCCAGATTCCCACTCCAATTTCAAGGAGTAGTACTCAGGATACTTCTACAAACCTTCTCTCTTTCCCTACGGGACTTTCACCCTGTATCGTGTTCCTTTCCAGGAAACTTCGGGTACAAAAAAAGGCTTGATGATGAAGTCCTCAACACTACATTTCAACCTTATTACTAAGGCAGATTCAGTTTGAACTGTGCCGGTTTCGGTCGCTCTTACTTACGGCATCTCAATTGATTTCTCTTCCTGCAGGTACTAAGACGCTTCAATCCCCTGCGTTCCCCACCCCCGAAGGGGTCTAATGAGAAGTCTCATTCGGAGATTTCCGGTTCTATGCTTACATTCAGCTCGCCGGAACATTTCGTTGCTTGTCACGTCCTTCTTCAGCGTCTTAAGCCTAGTCATCCACCTAGCAGCGTACGTGGAGTGTTACTTTACATATGGCTCATAATTATGATGTACTGGCGCATTCTTACAAAGGAATGCTCCATCATACTCAACCAATCATCGCCAAGAACTTTAACATTCTTGAAGATGTTTAGGCCCCAAAATTTTTTAAGGAAATTTCGGGACATTTTTTCCTTTACAGGAAATGGACCCGTCGGGATTTGAACCCGAGGCCTCCTGCTCATTTGATGAAAGCCCAAAACTTGAACCTTCATATGCAAGGCAGGCGCTCTACCCCTGAGCTACGGGCCCAGGAGACCTTATTTATTTTGAGGCTTCTATTTTACTTTCGATTCTACTTTTCCTATGAAAAAGGAAAAAAAAGGAGGTGATCCAGCCGTAGGTTCCCCTACGGCTACCTTGTGACGACTTAACCCACCTCACCGAATCTAGATTTGATGCAACTCAAAGCTGCATCTCACCCAGACCCAATTCGGTTGGTTTGACGGGCGGTGTGTGCAAAGAGCAGGGACATATTCACCGGGCCGTGATGAAGCCCGATTACTAGGGATTCCGTTGTCATGAGGGTGAGTTACAACCCTCAATCCAAACTAGGACGAGGTTTCGAGGTTTAGCTTCGCTTTTCAGCGTTGCATCCCATTGTCCTCGCCATTGTTGCGCGCGTGTAGCCCAGCAGATTCGGAGCGTACAGACCTACCGTGGCCCACACCTTCCTCCTTGTTTCCAAGGCAGTCCCCATAAGGTGCTCAGTCACTTCGAAAAGCCTGCTAGCAATTATGGGTATGGGTCTCGCTCGTTACCTCACTTAAGAGGACACCTTACGGCACGAGCTGACGACGGCCATGCACTACCTCTCGGCTCGTTAAGTAAGCCCTTTAGACTGACTTTCATTCTGCCGTCGCTGCTGGTGAGATTCTCTGCGTAGAGTTAGATTAAACCGCACGCCGCACCCCTTGTGGTGCTCTCCCGCCAATTCCTTTAAGTTTCAGCCTTGCGACCGTACTTCCCAGGCGGTGAACTTAATACCTTCGCTTCGACACGACATATCCACGAAAGATATGTCACATCTAGTTCACAGCGTTTACGGCTAGGACTACTCGGGTCTTTAACTGGATTAAAGCTTTTGATAACTTCATTGTTTTGTTTAGTAATTTTGATCAAGCAAACAAACAAAAACAAAACCTTCCAAAAGCACCAGAATCTAATCCGGTTTGCTCCCCTAGCTTTCGTTCCTCACCGTCGGACCCGTTCTAGTTAGACGCCTTCGCCACAGGTGGTCCTCCTGAGATTATAGCATTTTACCGCTCCCTCAGGAATACCTCTAACCCTTCCCGGTCCCAAGCCCTGCAGTATCTCAAGCACGCCGTTTTGTTAAGCGCAACGATTTCACTCAAGACTTACAGAGCCGGCTACGAACGCTTTAGGCCAAATAAATGCGATTGCAACTTGTGGCGCAGGTGTTACCGCGGCGGCTGGCACCCGTCTTACCCACCACTTATTCTCCAAGCTATTTACACTTGGCAAAAGCCCATGCTAAGCATGAGCACTGGGAGTTCCCTTATCGCACTTTCGTACATTGTAAAGTTTTCGCGCCTGCTGCACCCCGTAGGGCTAGGGTCAGTGTCTCAGTACCCTTCTCCGGGCTACCGCTCTCACGGCCCGTACTGATCAAAGGTTTGGTAGTCCTTTACACTACCAACTGCCTAATCAGCCGCCAACTCATCCTTTAGCGTTGCCTTTGAATAAAAGAACATTCCAGTATCTTTTACCTATCCGGTCTTATCCTCAGTTTCCCAAGGTTATTCCAGACTAAAGGGCAGATTATTGACGTGTTACTGAGCATTCAGCCTGGGCTCTTGCGAGCCCTCTGACTTGCATGGCTTAGTCGAACTCCCATAGCCGCAATCTTCCGCAGGATCAACGGAAATTAGCATTAAAATACGGTCTGTCACGTTATGGAATTGGATCACCTCATTCACACTCAAGATTAATTGAGCGTACATTTGTGACGTTTTAGGGAAAGTGGGTTATTTATAAAGATTTCGATTATGGATGTTTAAATAGTTTCTCGAAGATAAAAGATAAACTTTATTAAGCAAAAAAAAGTATCTTTTGTACGTGCTAAAACCAGAATCAGTTGACTCTCAATTTGAAGAGTTAGGTCTTCAAAAAAGGAATGGAATTTATGCTAGAAATTCTCCCAAAATATTTTATGAATCAGAATGTTCTGAATCACTACTTTGTGGAACACACAATCTACAAACAGGAGAAGTTGAAGTATTTACATTGGATGAAATGGGCGAAACAAGACGCGCAACAGATTCAATTAGTCCTCTTGAAGCGCACTTAAAATTACAACGAACAATGGGAATTGTTCCTCTGTGTTCTGCTACCCCTACACACACAGATTATGTTACAGAAGTTGTAAGGAGATATCTTAATACAACAGAAATAACTCCAGTTATAATTGTAGGAATCTTTGGACACTAAAAGTTTTCTTTAATATTTAAATTGAAGATTAAGATAATAATAAACTAGAAATAATAATTACTAATCTAAAGAACCTATCCTGCTGCTTCTACTTTACGCCTTCGTTTTAACTTCTTGATCTTTTTACGCTGCCACTTCCAGCGCATTTGACCTTTTTTCTTCCAGCGACGAGAACTTCGTTTCATGTGCAACGCAGAATTAAGAGTGGTTTTATAAAGTTTTCTATTGAAGAGAAGTATTACACAATTCCAACTAACAAAAATAATTTTTTTTCTTGTGCAAGAGAGTTCACATATTTAAGATAACGTTGCACATTTTCTTTGCGCTGCACTAACGTAAGACTGTTTTTTTGCGGATAAATTTGAGCAAAATCAAAACTTCCATCCACATAAAAAATACTTCCACCAAAATCAACATTCCAATCACTAAAAGAAAAAAGCAAATCAAATTCTCCTTTCTCTTTTTTCTCATCATTGATTAAAGTATAATCTTTCCAAGAAAGAGCTTTTGCATCTAAAGAAATTGCTTTTACTCTTTTTCCTAAGATAAGAGAGAGAAAATTCAAAAAATCTTTTTGATGAAAAAAATCATGAATTTTCTGAGATACAATTCCTTGAGAAAAAGAATGAGACAAAGGCTCAATTTTCTTTTGATAATCTAAAGAGAGAAATTCTTTCTCTAAATAGTTAAAGATTGTTTTAGTAAAAAAATCACAAAGAGTTATCGCAGGAAATTTTTCTTCTTTTTGTTTTTGAAACTGAAGAGCAATTTCTTTTTGCGCTTGATCGTTTTTATAGATTGGATTAATTTCCATGAAACCACCCAGTTAGAGCAATCCTCTCTTTTTCTACAAGAACTTCTTCTACAGCATGAAAAGATTTTTTAGAAACTTCAAAAAAGGCAAACGTGTTAAATTGTGGAATGATTCTTTGAACAATCGTTGTTGGTTTTTTACTTTTAGTATCAAACAAACCTAAAGCTCCTCCTTCCTCTTCTGCTAAATCTGAAAAATAAAGAAAGTAGGCAAGTTTTCGACTTTCAAGTTGATCGTCATGTGGAAGAAGATAGTGCGTTTTTCTATAAATTGTTCCAGACATATCGATTAATCCACTGTAAAGTTTTAGACGGGTGAGAAAAATAAGATAAGAGATAAAATCTTTGGAAGATAGAAATGCACGAAATTGCTCTATAAGAGAATTACTTGAACTTACCAAATCAAGTGTTTGCTCAAAGGTAAAAAGATCAGCATCTTTAAGAGTAAAATTTTCTTTTTTAAGAGCACTTAGAATTTCTTTAAGTTTTTTTTCATCAAGAAAGTTAGGAAGAACTAAATGAGCAAAAGGCTTTGCTGAAGAAAATTGTTGAGGAAGTATACGAATATTTTCTATTGAGAGATAAATCGGATTAATCCACTCTTGGAGTTTTGAGCTTACCTGAAATGATGCCATAAGTAAAAAATATAAAAGAGTAATATAAATATTTTCTAATAAATTACCGCAACGACAACACCACGAACTTGATTAGATCTTATTTTAAGAAAATCACGTAAGGAAATATTATCACCTTTAACAACAAAATAAATTCCTTCATTATCAGTTCCTTTACTAATTACACGATGAATAAAAATATTAGAACCTTCTTGATAAGAAATAACATCACCTGCATTAATCGAATTAAGATCACTTGGAAGAACTTCAATGGCATGAGAGTTTTCATCAATAAATGGATCCATCGAATTAGTATCAGTAAACTTTGCCCAGATAGGGCTTAGAAGATCAATCACAACTTTATTATCATACACTTTAATTTGCTTTTCATTGATCCAATCAGAAGGTGAGGAGAGTTCAGGTGCTTTGAGGATGGGAATTTGCACTTGTGCCACAGAAAAAATGGTTAGGAAAATAATTGAAATAACTACAAGTGAAGAAAGAACAAAGACCGTTCGATTTTTCATAGGGGCGTTAGGATTAATCATTACTTTTAAATGTTGCCACTTTAAAGTGATATTTTAAGTTGCTAATAAATTATCCTAAATTATCCTTCTCGTGAAGAATTGTAATCTTGAAAGATTAAATCGAAAAAGTTTCAAAACAGAATTAGCATTAAAAAAATAAATAATTTAGTTTTCTTACTCTAAACTTTCACAACAACGTTTAAATAACCTTTTTCTTTCTTGAGCAAAATGGATTTTGAAGAACTATGCACGGTGTACGAAGAGCTAGAAAAAACCTCTTCTGGAAATGCCATGCGCGAAATTCTCTCAAATTTTTTTAAAAAAAGCAACGGAGAAGATATTAGAGTTATAGCTTATTTAACGTTAGGAAGAATTGCTTCAGATTATGATGATGTCGAATTAGGATTTGCTGAAAAATCAGTCATAAAAGCAATTGCTCAAGCATCGGGACAAAGTCCCTCCAAAGTAGCCGAAGTTTTGAACAAAACAGGAGACATTGGACTTACCGCTGAACAAATTCTGCAAAAAAAACCAAAGACACTAGTTCCGGTAGGAAAGCTTACTATTCAAGAACTCTTTGAAAAGTTGCATAAAATTAGCCAAAGCGAAGGTAAAGGATCACAAGAAACAAAAACTATAATTCTCTCAACTCTTCTGCAAAAAACATCACCATCTGCTGCAAAGTATGTTACAAGAATTGTTTTAGGAATGCTTCGCTTAGGAGTAGGAGATATGACGATTCTTGATGCTCTTTCAATTGCCTATACAGGAAGCAAAGAAAAAAAAGAAGAGTTAGAGCATGCTTATAACATTTGTCCTGATGTGGGCATTATTGCGCAAACGATTGCCACAAAAGGAATGAATGCTGTTGCAAAAATAGATGTTCATGTAGGAAGACCAATCAAGATGATGCTTGCCCAAAGAGTAGAAGAACTTGATGAAATTTCTGAAAAAATTTCAGGAAAATTTTCTGTTGAAGGAAAATACGATGGAGAGCGCGTGCAAGCTCATAAGAGTAAGAGTGGGAAAATTTTTCTTTTCTCAAGAAGGTTAGAAAATATAACATCTCAGTTTCCGGATCTTGTAATATATCTTAACAAAAATATTAAAGCAAAAGAGTTTGTTTTAGAAGGAGAAATTCTGGCAATCGATGAAAAAGGTCATCCACTTCCCTTTCAAACTCTCATGCAAAGAAGACGTAAATACGATGTAGAAGAATATAGTAAAAAAGTTCCAATTCAACTCAAAGCTTTTGATTTGTTATACGTTGATGAAGAGTCGTATCTTCACAAATCATATGAGGAGCGTACAGAAAAATTACGAAAAATTATTCACGATGATAAACATTTAACTTTTGCTGAAAGAATAATTACTGATGATCTTGAAAAAGTAGAAACTTTTTTTCAAACGATGCTTAAAGAAGGATACGAAGGAATCATTATCAAATCGCTTAGCGGTGAATATCAAGCAGGCACACGTGGATGGAATTGGATCAAATGGAAAAAAGAATACGTACAAGATTTAGTTGATACATTTGATTTAGTAGTTGTTGGTGGTTTTCATGGAAGAGGACGAAGATCAGGTGTATACGGTGCATTGCTTTGTGCTTCTTACAATCCAAAAAAAGACTTATTTGAAACTGTATGTAAAGTTGGAACAGGATTTTCTGATGAAGTACTTGAGAAAATTCCTCCTCTTTTTAAGAAATATTTAATTGAGAAAAAACCTGCCCGTATTAGTGTTGGAAAAGAAATGGAGCCCGATGTGTGGTTTGAGCCTGCAATTGTTATAGAAGTTCTTGCTGCAGAAATTACTCAAAGTCCAATGCACACTTGTGCTGATGGTTTAGCGCTGCGTTTTCCTCGCTTTATTCGCTTTCGTGATGATAAAAAAGCTGAGCAAGCAACAACCTCACAAGAAATTAAACAAATGAGTGAGAAGAAAAAGTCATGAGAAATTCGCCGAAAGCGTCTCACTCCCCATAAATGGCAGGGCTTGAACAGAGACGCTTTCTTTAATAGGCGAATTTCTGTGACACCAGAAAAGCAGAAACAAGCGCATTCATCCTTGAGCTAAAGATCGAGGCTTTCTGCTTTTCTTAGTGTAATTAATTATCTACTTCTCTTAGAACTCGTTGCAAAAATGTTTCAGGAAGACTTCGAAAACTCTCTGTCTCACCAGCATAAAGAACAGAAGGCAGAGTTACTTCACAGATACCAACACCTAAGCAACTGTAAAAACTAACATTATAGTAACCATCACGTACGCCTTCTCCTTCAAATGTTTCTTGTGCAAGTTGAGAGATCCTTCGTCTTCCTAGCTGATGCCCAACAAATCTTGGTAAATACACAAATGTGTGTGCAAAAAAGCGTTCTATAGAAGTTTTGCCCTCTTGTACAGAATCTAGTGATTGTTGTTCCATCTTTTTCTAGTAGCTTAGATTAAATCTATAAAAATCTTTTCATAGGACATAGGAATCTAGGAATTAAATAGAAAATACACTAATAAAAAAATAGTTAAATAGAAATAAATCTTAGCTGAATATGAGAACATTCATTCTTTTAGCACTAAAAGTTCCAACAACAGAAAAGTTAATTGATGTCTCAAGAACCGAAGTTGGAGTTGTGTATCGCACCCTTCTTAATGCATTCCATTACTCTAAAGGAATTCGCAACGATACGATTGTTCACATCATTTGCAACGGACCAAAGGATCCTCCACGTCTCATTACCTTTGATGGGAGTAAATTAGAAAAACTTCCGCTCATGGAAGAAGAACTAGTTGCTTTACTTAAAGAAGTGATAAAAAAAGGAGAAAATCTAATCTCAGGGGATGAAAAAGAAGTATTCAGAGGAATTTCTATTGCTAAAAAATCATTTGAAGCACTGATCAAAAGCTGTGAAAGTCCTCTGTATTATTTGCATAAAAAAGGAGATGATATTCGAAAAAGTAATATTAAAGAAAATATGACTTTTATCTTAGGAGACTTATTTGGTATTCCTAAAAAAACAGAAAAGTTCATTGCCCGCTACAACACAACACCTCTAAGTATTGGTCCTACGATGCTTCTTGCTTCACAGTGTGTAGTTGTAGCACATAATGAATTAGATCGCAGACGAAGAGAAGGATAAATTTATTCTTCTGAAAGTAGTTTTTTGTATTCTCTTGCATAAAAATTAGCATTTTTTCTGTTAACAGTTCTATAGTAGCTCACTAAACTTTTAAACTCATCATCCCCAACACCAAGATAAAGAAAATCAAATAGTGTATCTAAGAGATTTTCAATTCTTTTCTTATCAGTGCTATTGTGAGCAATAATTTCATTAACCTCTAAACGCAAAGATGGAAGAACTATTTGAGCATGATGCTGAACTCGTTGCAATGAAGAAACGATTCCTTCCAAAAGACCTTTTTCATCAGAATCACGACTCATAACACAGTATTAGAAAAATAAGAATAAAAAGGAGTAATAGCTGAGAACTTATCAAAATGCAAAAAAAAGGAAATTGTGAAGAAATATTGCAAAAGGATTACTAAAAAGAAATTACATGGTAGTACAACCACAAAGAGAAAACACTTCTCTAAAAGATCCATCCGCCAAAAGAAAGCTATTTAAAGGAAGAACTCTCTGAACGATCAAAAAGAAGTATCCTATTTACATAAAGAGGGGAAAACATGGAGATCTACAAAACGAGGACCTGTGAGAGGTGTAAAGTACAAGTGCCTCTCCCAAGAGTAAAATTATTTGCGCGTGATAATGATCGTAATTGGTTAGTGTGTGAAGATTGCTGCGAAGTTCTCAAAAGTAAAGTGAATAGAGATGGAAAAATGCCTCTACCCCCACTTAAAAAAGAGCCCATTCGTAACGTCTATCAGCCAAGAAAGAATTCAGGTCCTTTTAGACCAAAGGATTTGCAGCCAAAATCTCAAACGACACCTTCTGCTCCTAAAATGGTTTTTAGAGAAAGAGAAGAACCAGTAATGGAAGAAGTAAGAGTTGTTCCGATTATTGAAAGTCCTGAAGAGAAAGTTGTAGAAGCAAAACCTGGTTTTTTTGCAAGACTTTTCTCTTGGAAGAAAAAAGAAGTTGAGCAAACTCCTGTAACCAACATTGAAGAAGTTCCTATGATGAGTGAAGTAAGAGTTGAAGAAAGAGCTCCTGAAGTTGCTATGCCTAAACGAGCTGAAACAGCATACTCTTGCAACCGCTGTAATTATAAGTTTAAATCAACAAAAAATACGGTAGGAGCTTTCTACAAACCATCATGTCCTTACTGTGGTAAAGGAGATAGAGTGCAAGAGTAAATTTTTTTATTTTATGCTTTTGATGTTTCTTCTAAACTACTTTATTTTTATAAAGAATAAATGTAATCAGAACTCCACTAACTAAGGTAATTACTCCTGCCATAGTAAATGCTTGTAAGAGACTATAAACATCAGCTATCCAACCAATAAAAGGAATCAATAACGCATAAAGTAATCTTTTAACTAAACTTTGTACAGATAATACTGTGGCCCGTATATCAGAAGTTACTAGTTTATTTACGTAATCAGAAAATACTGGCTCTAAAAAACCTCTCACAAATTGAAAGAGATAAATGAAAGCAAAACTAAATAAAAATACAATTTTACTTGTAAGGAGATAACCAAGAAAGATAATTGGAACTAAAACGAGAAGTGAAATTTTTGCTCCAATTTTGTTCTCTATTCTGTGAGCATATTTTGAAGAGAGAGCGGCAACTATTTGAAATGAAGCAAAGATAATTCCAAAGTAAGCAATATCAACTCCTGATAACTTGAAATAAGGCTGATAAAGCCACAAGCCTGCCGAATACAATGCATAGACAATAGCTGAAAAAATAATTAGCCATCTTAACTTTACATTTTCAATTAAGGCAAACTTGACTATTTTAGATAAATTATGCAAATGATCTTTTTCTATAATGAGTTTGTGTCTTTTTGGTTCATGAAGGGATAGTGTAACTGGTATTAGCAGAAGGTAAAAAGGAATAGAGAGATAGAATGTCCACCTAAAATTTATTTTTCCAACAAAACCTCCAATTATCTGTGAAAAAGCCATGGCAAGCAAGCCATAAAATTTAACATTTCCCCATATTTTACTATAGTTTTTTTCTTGTTTTAATTCTGTTAAGGTATCATAAATAAATGCAGAACTTGTACCTGAATAAAATGATAGGGCTAACGCAAAAAATAATTCTGCTATTAAAAAAGACGTAAAATCAAACCCAATACTATAAGCTGATATGGCAAGTGAAAAACTGATCGCTGACAACAACAAAATATTTTTTCTTCCATATAAATCAGCAAGATATCCAGTTGGTATCTCTAAAATAACCATCGCTATTGAAAACAATGCTTGAAGAATCGTTACTTGAGTAAGAGTTAAACCATTATCCTGCCAAAATAAAACTATGATTGGAACAGCAAAAAGCATGGCCCCTAATATATCAAAAAGATATAATTTCCAAATGTTAGCCTGCAATTTCTTTTGTTCTAAACCACTCATAATTATTGCCCGTAATTTTTTAAGATTTATTAAGCTGCCTATAGAAGAATAGAAGAATAGAAGAAGAATAGAAAAAATTAGTTTACTCTTCAGAATAAAAGTCTAACTCATCAGTTTTCTCATCAACAAAGATAGGGATGTCTTCTCCTTTGTCTTTCTTTTCTTTCATCTCCTTAAAGTAGCGCTCCTTAACGTGCGCCGGCATATAATCAATTGATCCTTTACCACTAAGGCCTACTTGTGGAGTTTTTTTACTATAATCATCAGTTGCAAAATCTTGTCCTGAATTTGCAAGTTCGTGAAATTTCTCAAAATCAATCCACGTGTACCAACCATCTTCATGTTTGAATTTTTTCTTAGCAAACAAAACAACACGTGAAGGGATATGTTCTGAAACAATTTCGTAATCAGGTAAATATGGAAGAAGAGTTTTACAAAAAACAACGACTTCTTCATGAAGGGGCATATTTTCTTTGCTCAAACGCTGTCTGGAAGGCCCAACAAACATGTACGCTTTAACTTCAATAAAATCTGAAGAGCCTTTGTTAATGAGTTCTGCATACTTTTCAGGTAAAATATCATTAACACCTTTAACCATCGTAAGACGAACACAGGTTCTTTGTTTTTTTTGAGAAAGATATTCTAAACACAAATTCATTCTCTCCCAATAATCAGAAAATAAAGGTACATCAACTTCCTTGAGAAGTTCTTTGGTTGGTGCATCAACACTTAAGTATAATTGAGTAATTGGTTTTAAATTTTTAACCTGGTCTGGATATTGAGAGTTACTCACAAGAAAAGTTGAAACATGTTCTTTATGGAAACGATCAATCAGTTCATTCATTCGAGGATAGGTTATAGGCTCTCCAGTGAGTGAGAGAGCTACATGACGTACTTCTTTTGATTTCTGATAGGCTGCTTTGTTTGCTTTAGCAGATCCTCCAAAACCAATGAGTAACTTGTGATGAGCTTCCATACTTTTCTCAAAAATCATCTGAGGATCATCAACATCCCATTTCCACTCTTTAGAAACAGGCGCTTTATAGCCTCGCCAGCAAAAAGTGCAACGATTAGCACAACTAATGCTTGTTGTCATTTGCATGCATTGATTACTCATGATTCCATAGAATTTGAGTTTGTAGCAGCCACCTTCTCCATTGATCATATTTTTAGTCCAGCCGCAGGTTTTAACAGCGCTATGACTACCAACAATTCTGTATTGCTGTTTTTCTAGTTCTAAACGAGCAGCTGGAGTTAGCATAGAATCTCAAATAAGAGGTTGTTTTAAAAAAGTTTGGTAGAAGAAATCCTGTATAACAAGGTAAGTTATCTATCATTAACAAGAATCAATTTTTGTGTCATCTTCACACGAAGGTTCTTTTCCAATGGCCTTAAAAATAAAGTTTCTAATTGTAGGATATTTTGGAATTGCTCTGTTTATAACAATTGATGGAGCTAGTTCTCTCTTATAGGAACTTACACTTTGAACGCTTAATTTTAGAGTTTTATATTCTCTTTTAAAAACTCCTTGAACTGAATACAGATCCTTTGTTTTTCCCAAATCTGGCACAAGTCCTTTTAATTCACTGTAGTAACTATCTAATAAAATTCTATTATCATGGTCATCAACAATTGAAAAAACATGAGCACCTGAATTACCACCCTCAAGACTTCTTTCAATAAAACCATTTAATATAACCTCTTGTGTATCAGGATTAAAATCCTCCCGAGTATACTGAGAAAAAGAAATTTCATTTGGAGCTCTAGAAACATTTTTTATTTCCTGATTTATAGTAGCAGAAACAAAATAAAACAAAAGACAGCTTACAATAAGAATAAGAAAGCCCATTATCCAAAATAAGTTTCTAAGCTTTAATTTTATTTTAGGACTTCCGTTTGTAGTTTTATTCACATCCTGAATTCCAAGATATTCTTTTTTGTATTGTTCATCAACTTCATAATAGGGTTTTTTCTTATCTTCTACTTCATCACAAAGAGTTTCTTTGTTTTCACTTCCAATCTTTGATTCATAAGGAATCTGTTGTTTTCTTCTACCCCATAATAGGTCTAAAAAATGACCATATCTTATACTTAGAATTCTTTCCTTTTTCTCTAAATAATCCACATAATCTGGACAAGGATGCGTATTCTCATACCCAATCCGTATTTGGTTTACGAAAAGTTGTGATTTTTCTGGACGATATGAGCCTGGTTCTATGGGAGTGATATGGTCAAGGCAGAACTTTTTTTTACAATGAATACATTGCTTTAACTTTTCTCTTCTTTTACAAAAATTATAAGCACAAGAACTTTTAGTCATTTTTCAGCTATTGTAAATGGTCACTAACTACAATATTGTGAGTTAGCAATATTTAAACCTTACTACAATACCGTAGTATGAAGAGAAGGTCCTACAAGATTAGAGAAAATATCTTATGGAAAGTAAAAGAAGAGGATCTTAAGTATACCGAACTTGCAAGAAAACTAGGAACCAATTACGAGAGTGTAAAAGCGCACTGTGACGATTTAGAGGATTCTGAAGAAATTGAAGTTGAATATATTCCAAAAGATCCTGCCAACGGTAAACCTTCTTATTTGGTAAAAATTACGCAAAGAGGACTAAAAACCTTAGAGAATAAGAAGAAAAGGAAAAAGTGAACTAGTTATAGAAGAATTTATATATTATTACAAATAGATAATAGTAATATTACAAAAAGGTAATAATCATGAATAATAATCTTCGCATTCTAAAGCTGTTTGTTGATAACAAAGATCAAACATTTACGATAAAAAAAGTTTCTGAGACATTAAAAATAAACTATAGGATAGCTTATCAGGAAACAATGAAGTTAGGCAAAGAAGAATTACTAAAAATAGAAAAGATTGGAAATTCTAATAACTGTCATTTTAATTATAGATATCACTCAAAAATTGTTGAAATAGAACAAATAAGAAAAGAAGATCTTTACAAAAATAAAGATATTAAACTTATCTACAATAGGATAAAAGAAATTAAGAGTCCATTTTATAGTCTTATTCTTTTTGGGTCTTGCATAAACAAAAAAAATACGAAGGAGTCTGATATTGATTTATGTCTAATAACCGATAGCCAAGAGATAAATAAACAAGTACATGCAATTTTGACTGTAACACCTTTAAATATTGATTTACAAGAATTTACATCAGGAGAATTCTTACAGATGATTAATAGAAAAGAATTTAATGTAGGCAATGAAATCGTTAAGAACAATATAGTATTATATGGGATAGAATCTTTTTATAAACTTATAAACAATGTTAAGCAATGAACGAATAAAAGAAGCACAAAGTTGTGTTAAGACTTATCTTTCTGATGGGCTTATTAAAAAAGAACAGTTTAGAAGTATTGTTTTTGATACCTACTTGAGAAATCACAGAGAGTCTTTATTTGTTGCAAGAAAATTACTTGATGAAAAAATATCTCATCTGTGGGTAGTTGTAATAAGTTATTATTCAATGTTTTACCTTGCAAATGCGCTACTCTACAAACTAGGATATAAAATTGGTTCAAAGGTTGCACATAAAGTAACTTCAGATGCGCTCATCGTGTTTGTGAGAAATAAGCTTAAAGAAAGTCTTATTGAAGATTATGAGTTGGCCAATACTGAAGCGTTAGGGTTATCAGATAATTTACTACAGAATTATGATTTAGAAAGATTGAAACGTTCAATATTTCAATATGAATCAACAGAAGAAATCAAAGCAGCCAAAGCCCAAATTTCTTTGCAAAGAGCAGAAGAGTTCAGTAAAGAAATAGAAAAAATGTTATCAACCTAAGTTTACACCTATCAACTTAAATTTACAACTACTTTATAAATAGAAAATAATTAACATTTTACAATGCATAAAACCCGTAACACACCACCAAAAGGAAAGCACCCAGGTTACTTTGAAGCTATTTTACAACTAAGAGATATTCCAATGGAGATTATGGATTTTGTTGAAGATGAGATTGCCACAAAAAAAGTGTATGTAAGTAAGATCGTTGAGTATAAAAATGGAATTGATTATTATCTTGCAGAAAACAATTTTGGCAAACAACTAGGTAAAAAATTACAACAAAAATTTGGAGGAAAAGTTCAAATCACAGCTTCTCTACATACAAGAAAAAAAGATAGAGAAGTATATCGACTAACTATTCTTTTTCGCGCAGCAAGCTTTACGCGAGGTGATCTGGTTGATTACAAAGGAGAAAAATACAACGTCAAAGCAATGGGAAAAGAAATAATTCTACAAAATAATAACACTGGTAAGAAAGTTCACCTTAACTACAAACATCTTGATAAGGTTCAAAAAGTAAACGATCAGGAATAACATAATTTCTAATAAGAACGACTTTTACGATATTGCTCAACGAGAGTTTCAATTTCAAGGTTAGGTTGTGCAAATTGTGCCAAAACATCTTTTGCAACCAAGCCGTACAATTCAATTTCTGTAAAGAAAAAATGTGAAGGAAAAGAAATAAGTCGAAATTTACCAGCAAAATCTTTAGAAAAAGCGCGAGAAGAAAGAAGGATAACTTCTCTACTCTGCAACAAATCAAGAATTGCCGCAGAATAAATAGAGGGATTTTCTACGTATACAAGGTCTTGATTTACAATTTTTAAAAATTGATCTTTTTTCTCAAATTCGCTGCGGCTTAGTGTTTCTAATTTTTTTACTACATGAAAATCAGATCGTAAAGCTAGTGAGAGAAATGATTGCATTTTTGTAAAAGATTGGAGAAGCTGTTCATTTTCTTTTTGAAGAGAAAAGATATCTAAAGAGAGTTGCTGTAATCTTTTTTCTTTAAAAGAAAAAAGCCTATCAATTCGTCCATCAACATCCTGAACACGATAAGAGAGCTGAGTGTATTTTTTATGCTCATCTTTAAGAGTAGTATTTTTCTCAGCTAAAAGACGTTGAAGAAACAAATTCTTTTCCTCAAGAGAGCGAATTTTTTGATGAAGAGATAAAACGGTCTTAGAATTGGTTTTGGAATTTTGAGTAACTTCATTAACTTCAAAAGATTGATGCTCCCCCTCATCTTTTTTTGAAATTAAATCGACAATAATTGGAAAGGATAAATCTTCCATAAGTGCTAAATGAATAAATTGATTTTCTTTATCACCCTGTGGATGACTTTCAAGAAAACGTTTAATTTTATTGAGTAAAGAGAGATTATTGCGAAAAGCTAAGAGGGCTGCAGCAAGAGAATCACGTTCATGATCATTAGAGGTAGGAAAAGAAGATTTTAGAAGAAGTTGTCTTTTTTCTTCACGTGACAAATCACAAGAAGGAGAAAAGATTTTAGTGCCAACTTTACGTGAAAAATGTTCAACTAAATGAGGAACTTTAAATTTATCGGTAGAAACAATTACGGGACGTGATACTTCCATTACTTGTGAAATAATCTGTGCTAAAGAGAGATCTTTACCTGAATGTGCTTTAATTAATGAGCCTTCCAAATCAAGGATCGCATAAGCTGCAGTTGTTCCTGGATCAAGGCCAACAATTGAGAGAGGTTTCATAAGGTAGCCTCAATAAAAAAGAAAAAAGAGTTAATGATGTTGAAGGTTTGTAAGATCCACAATTTTTTTCCTCCCTTCAAATCCTGCATCTATTTCATGCCAATGCAAGATATCTTTCTCGCCATCTTTCCAGCACAAGAAAACATCACGGCCTTCAAAAGAGTAAAGAAAATCAACTAATCCTTCATCAAGATCTTTAAGATAACAGCCATATTTTTCTAATTTTTCAATTTTTGTATAAAAAAGATAGGAGAGACGATGATATTCTTTGTTAAATTTAGTAACAGAACGCAGCTGCTCAAGATTTCCTTCATCAACTTCTAATTCAACCGCATCAAAAAGAGCGAGTGCTTCTTGCAAAACTTGTAATTCACAAAGAAGAGCAGAAACTTTAGGAAGATGTGAAGATGCTTCTTCGAGTGTAACATACTTTCGTTTTATTTGAGAACCCATTTTTTTTAAGAAGAGTAGAAAGTATATAAATTTTATGAGAAATAGAGCGTGATTAGAAAGAGTTGAAATAGCAAGGTTTATAATCATTTATTACTAACTAAAAATCAATGAAAAAAGTGATAATATGGCTTACTCTCATTTTCATTATTGCACATCTTGCTTTAGCTGAGGATGTGTATCATCTCAAACTTCTGGCTGTGCAAGAAGAAGGACAAAATCTTAAAGGAAGTGATGCAGATCTTTATCTTGAACTTAAGGACGGTTCGGGCAGAGTTTTCTTAGAAACATTTCCTCTAACAAAAATTGATACACAAATTTCTACTCGTTTTGCAAAAGATATTGCGTGTAAGTATATTGATTTTGATTGTACCAAATATGATTTTATTTATACAATTAAAGCTAAATCAAATATTATAGGAGGCCCTTCAGCAGGAGCTGCTATCTCAGCGCTTACAGCAATTGCCCTTCTTAATGAAGAATATGATGAAAAAATCACTCTTACAGGAACAATTAATTCAGGAGGAATTATTGGCCCAGTTGGCGGTGTAAAAGAAAAAATTGAAGCTGCAAAAGCTGCTGGAATGAGAAAAGTTCTGATCCCTAAAGGAAGTTCACAGCAGCAAATTACCCTTTCTTCAAATGAGAGTAATGAAACAGTAAAAAAAGAAACTCCTCTTAACTTAACAAAATACGCACAAGAAAATTTGAGTATAGAAGTTGTAGAAGTAATTGATCTAGAAGAAGTTCTTGAGCACTTTACAGGTAAAAAAATTATTACAAGAAGTATCGTAATTGAAGAAAATAAAGAGTACACAAAAATTATGCAAAAGTTACAAGAAAATTTGTGTTCAAGATATGATCAACTAGTAGAAGAGTATAAAAAAGTAACACAAAATAAAAATATTAGTAATACTGCACAAATCAAAAGACTTTCTGGAGAAAATGCTACTGTAAATGGAGATTTTTATTCTGCGGCAAGTTTTTGCTTTGGTGCAAATATTGATCTTAGATCACAACTATACAAAGAAACAAAACCATCAACAAGAGCCATTGAAAAACAATTTCTAAGTTTAGAAAAAGAGAGACAAGAGTTAGAGGAAGAGGTAAAAAAAGAGAAAATTGAAACTATTTCTGATCTGCAAACATTTATGATTGTGATGGAGCGGATTAATGATGTCAAAAAACAAGAGGAGAAATTCAAAGTTGAGATAAAAGAAAAAAAGGCTGAAGATTTCTATGCAAGTTTAGCTTATGCTCAAGAAAGATTACATTCAGCTAAAGCGTGGAAGAATTTTTTTGTAATGACTGGTAAAAAGTTTACCTTAGATGAAGCATCATTAGAGCAATCTTGTTTACAAAAAGTTGCCGAAGCAGATGAGCGAGCAGAATATGTAAGTCTTTTTCTTGATGCAGAAACTATCAGAGAAAAAATTATTGAAGCTAGAAAATTTCATGAACAAAGAGAATTTTCTCTTTGTCTAATGATTGCCTCCCAAGCTAAAGCTGATGCTGATGCTATCCTTGGATCATTAAGTTTAGGAGAGGATGTAATTGATGCATTTATTGAAAGTAAAAGTGAAGCGGTTGCAAAAGTTATCTCGCACAACATTGCTCAAGATATTTTTCCTATTTTAGGTTTTTCTTATTACCAATACGCAAATTCTCTTAAAAGTCAAGAAAAATTTACGACGCTTCTTTATTTAGAATACGCACTTGAAGCAAGTGATTTAGAGATTTATTTTCCTCCTAAAGAAGATACAGTAACAAAACTTAAACATCTTTTTACTCTTCCTCAAAAATACATTATTTTAGGAGAGGGAATACTTATTGGAATTGTTGTGACAATGACTTTGCAAGGAATAATTAGTCGAGTTAGTAAAAAAACACGTCATGAGAAATATCCGAAAACACAACGTTTGAAAAAATAAAGATTTTCTTAGTGTAGTAGATTTGTATACAATCAAAGAAGGAATATAAACCCCTGGCCAACCATCGAAATGGTTGGCTGGGGAAAAAGAGGTGATAGATGTTTGAATGTGTGAACACTTGGTTATATATAAACCTTTCGATGATTTTAGTATTTGAAAGTAGTGAATGTATTTCTACTTTCACATCTAAGAATCTTAAGGAATTCTTCATTTATATATGTAACGCAGCTTGATGCAGAAACTTCTTAAACGAAACCACTGCTTAAAGATAAAAAGAAGAGATTTTATAAGAAAAAGAAAATTCATCTTATCTTAAGATGAAAAAGCAAGCATGGTTTTTGTGGTGCATCGTTCTTATTTTAGCCCTACTACCCCTTATTCACGCCGCAACAATTCAAGGAACAATCTATAATACAAAGCTTGAGGTTGAAAAAGAAGTACTTCTCGAAGTTAATACAACTCCTACTCAAAAATACCTTGCTCGCAACGGAACGTATACTTTTAATCTCCCTAAAGGGTCTTATGTACTAACTGCACGAAAAGGAGCAGTTGAGATATCTGAAAAGTTAACTGTTGGAGAGGATGGCACCTATCTTCATGATATTTTTCTTCTTCCAAGTCTTGATGCTGAAGAAGAGCTGTGGGAAAATGCTCAAGAGGATCTTGTAATAGATGCGCAGAGCAGCACAAGTGGCTATCAAATAGTAAGTTACACTCTTGCTGCAATCATTTTTGGTTTTCTTTTGTATCGAATCCTTAAAATGAGAAAAAAATATGGGTCCTTACGTCAATTTAGAATGAAAATTAGAGAGGAGAAAAAGAAAAGTATTGAGCAAATCAAAGAAGATATTGCAAAAGAGCCAGGATATCTTGAAGAAGTTGTGAGTATTATAAAAAAGCATGAAGGAAGAATTAGTCAAAAGGAATTGCGTAGAGAAATGTTGCATCTTTCAGAAGCAAAGATTAGTCTTATTGTTGCTGAGTTAGAACATAAAGGTAAAATTGAAAAAATTAAGAAAGGAAGAGCAAATATTTTGATTCTTAAATAGAAGTAAGAGCTTAGCTAACTTGAGCAAAACATTTTAAAAGAAATGGGATACACTGCTCTTCTATGCGCTTTGAAGAGTTTAAACCCCAGGAGATGGAAGAGCAAATTTTGCAGTTTTGGGATAAAGAAAAAACCTTAGAAAAACTGCGTAAAAAAAATAAGAAAGGTCCAAAATTCTATTTTCTTGAAGGCCCACCTTATACTTCTGGACAACTTCATTTAGGTCATGCATGGAACATGAGTCTTAAGGATATGGTTCTACGCTACAAGCGTATGAACGGATTTAATGTCTGGGATAGAATGGGCTATGACATGCATGGTTTGCCAACCGAACAAAAAGTGATGGCTAAATTTAATCTTAAAACAAAAGAGGATATTGAACAGTTCGGGATTGAGAAATTCATGAAAGAGTGTGAACTATTCTGCCTAGAAATGATGAAAATCATGAATGAAGATTTCAAACGTTTAGGAGCAACACTTGACTTCTCTAATCCTTATCAGCCTATCAAAAATGAATTTATGGAAGCAGAATGGTGGCTAATTAAAACAGCACACGAAAAAAAACGTTTGTATGAAGGTTTACGTACCATGCACTGGGATGCCGCAACCCAAACTGCTGTTGCCAAACATGAATTAGAATACAAACAAATAACCGATACGGCAATTTATGTAAAATTTCCTCTTAAAAATAAAGAAAATACTTATTTTATTGTATGGACAACAACCCCTTGGACAATTCCTCTCAATTTAGCAATTATGGTTAATCCAGATCTTGATTATCTTGAAGTGAGTGTTGGAAAAGAACATTGGATTCTAGGAAAAGAACTTCTTACAACCATTATGCGAAAAACACATAATGAAAAGTTTGTTGTGCGAAAAGAATACAAAGGAAAAGAACTAGAAGGAATTGAGTACAATCATCCTTTAGAGATAAAAGAGTTCTTACCTAAAGACTTACAACAAAACAAACGTCTCTTCACGATTCTTTTGAGTAGTGAGTATGTTGATGCAACTTCAGGTTCTGGTCTTGTCCACTGTGCGCCTGGATGTGGACCTGAGGATTATGAAGTTGGACATTTTTATCATCTTCCTCCATTTAATTGCGTAAATGAATTAGGTCTATTTGAAAACTTTGGACCATTTACAAATCTTAAAGCTAAATTAGATGATAAAAAGTTTATTGAGCTCATTGATGAAAAAGGAGTACTTCTTGCAAAAGAAGCGTACGTACATGAATATCCACATGGTGAGCGAAGTCATCAGCCAATCATTTTTCGCACAACAAAGCAGTGGTTCTTCAAAGTAGAAGACCTTAAAGAAAAAATGATTAAAGAAAATGAACAAGTTTATTGGAACCCACAAGCAGCAAAGAATGCTTTTCGCTCATGGCTTGAAAATCTGCGTGATAATTCTATTACAAAACAAAGATATTGGGGAACTCCAGTTCCAGTTTGGGTTGCAGAAGATGGGGATTATATTGTTGTTGGAAGTATCAAAGAATTAGAAAAACTCTCAAAAATGAAAGTTAAGAGTTTACACATTCCTCACATTGATAAGATTACAATTACTAAGGATAAAAAAATATATAGAAGAATTCCTGATGTTTTGGATGTGTGGATTGATGCAGGATCTGCCTCTTGGAATTGTCTTAACTACCCTCATGAAAAAAAACTATTCAAAGCACTTTTTCCTTCCGATTTTATTTTAGAAGGAAAAGATCAGATTCGTGGGTGGTTTAATTTATTGATGGTTGCATCCTATCTTACATTTGAGAGAACACCTTTCAAAAATGTGGTAATGCATGGCTTTCTTAACGATGTCAATGGGGTTAAGATGTCTAAATCAATCGGAAATATTATTTCGCCTACTGAAGTTACAAGTAAGCATGGGGCAGATGTTTTAAGAAATTATATGTCACAAACAAGTGCAGGAGAAGACATCAACTTTAGTTGGGATGAGTGTGCAGTCAAAGAAAGACAATTACAAGTTCTTTGGAATATTCACAAATTTCTCATAAGTTTAAGTCAAGAAAACAACTTCAATCCGAGTAAAGTTAACATTAAAAAAATAATTCAATCTTGTGAGATTGAAGAAAAATACATTCTCTCTAAATTACATAGAACAATTTCTAAAGTAACAACTCTGCTTGAAGAATACAAGCTAAATGAAATAATTGCTCCTCTAGAAGAGCTCTACTTAGAACTTAGTCGAACGTATATTCAAGCAATCAGAGAGAAGAGTAGTACCGGATCTTCCAAAGAAAAAGAAATGTGTATTGTAACAATTTATCATGTTCTTTTTGAAGCACTTAAAATGTTTTCAATTATTGCTCCATTTAACTGTGAAGCAATGTATCTAAATCTTAAAGAAGCTTTTTCACTTAAAGAAAAGAGTATTAGTCATTATACTTGGCCAACTTCAGAGCAGAAACTAATTAATCTTAACCTAGAAGAGAGTATGGATATTGCAAAAAACATTCTTCAGGCAGCTCTTCAGGCAAGAGAAAAAGCAAAACTTGGTTTACGCTGGCCCATTAAAGAATTAATTGTTGCAACAACCAATGAAAAAATTGTAAAAGCTGTGCAAAATCTTGAAGATCTCCTTAAGAAACAAATAAATTGTAAGGATGTAAAAGTGACTGATTCTTTTGCACAAGTAAAAAAGAAAGTAAAAGCAGATTATGCAAAGTTAGGACCTGTGTTTGGTAAACTCTCACCTCAAATTATTGCAAAGCTTTCCTCAGATAGCGCTCAAACAATCTTAAATCATATTGAAAAACAAGGAGCATACATTTTCAAATTAGATGGAAAAGAAATTAAGATTACTAAAGATATGCTTGTTATAGAAGAGGAGCTGCCTTTGCATTATGTAGTTGGAGAAGCAAAAGAGTTACGCGTGTATCTTAACAAAGAAAGATCAGAAGAATTAGAAATTGAAGGGTTTGCAAGAGAGCTTATGCGTAATATTCAACAAATACGTAAAGAGGCAGGGATGCAAAAAACAGATGTGATTTCCCTTCATCTTCAAGTGCCTGAACAAAAAATAGAGTTAGTTAAATGGAAAGAGACAATTTCTGAAAAAGTGGGAGCAAAAGAGATAAAGATTGAAACTGTGCCTTCTACAAAAAAATTAGAGAGGAGTGAGGAGTGCACAATTAAAGGCGTAAGATTCGTTGTAAGTTTTACTAAGAAGTTATAAGAAAAAGACTTAGAAAAAGCAGATTTTAGAGAAAATGTCACTTAGAAATCTTTAAATAACTCAAAAGTTTGATTTCTTTACTATGACTAAGGTTAAGATCAAGACAGTAACCCTTCGCTATGATGGACTTTTTGATCTAGATGGACTTTATGCGGCAGTTGTTGATTGGGCCAAAACTTACAATTACTGGTGGCATGAGAAGATGTATAAGCATAAAGTCCCAGGGCCTGAAGGAGCTGAGCAAGAACTTGAGTGGGTCATTGAAAAAAAAGTAACGGATTATCTCAAATATTATATCCATATAGAAGTATTGATACAAGATATGCGAGAAATAGAAGTTGAAGTTGATGGAAAGAAAAAAATGCTTTCGAATGCTAGAATTAACATTATTATGAGTTGTGAGTTAGATGTTGATTGGCAAGCACGTTTTGGTAAAAGTAAATTTGAAGAAAAGGTAATGGGTTGGTATTATAAGTTAGTTGTTAAGAAAAACGTTGAAAGTGATTACGCTGACCAATTATATTATCGCATGATGAGTTTACATGCAATTATGAAGAAATACTTTGATATGCAAACTAAAAAGTTTGCCTATAAGAGGTATTTAGGAGAAAACTGACTCTTTGTAGGTTTAGCCTTAATTTTGGAGTTAAAAATATAAATAAACCTGCTTAAAGAGCACTGTTATGGAAGGTTTGAGAAGAAGAGAATTTTTGACAGGACTAGCTGCGCTTTTAGGAACGAGCTGTGCAACACAAAATCAAAATGCACCTACTCCTCAAGTGGTTGCACCACGACGCCCACTTATTCCATTTCTTGTAGCTCAATCTTTCGAAGAATATAATCCAAAAGGAAGCCTTCGTGTTATTCCCTTAGAAGATAAGTTGTTTGAAGATTATATAAGTTACCCTTATACTGCTGTTGATTTAAAAGCACGCTTAGGATGCAAGAATTATAAAGTCAATTTTCAACCTTCTGATAGATTAGATGTTAAAAATCCTGTGAAATTTAAAGAAGATGTCCTTGGTGTTGCACAAACTCTAGGAATACGCAAAGTAGATATTCGTCATCTTTCAGTAAAAGATACAATCTTACTTAGCGGAAGAATTGTTGCAGAACGATTACAGTATTTAGATGAAATAAACGGAGATAAAATAAGAGCTGCGCAGATTCAAAGAGTAGCTAATTTAGCCAGAGATGAATCATTTAGTGAAGGGTTTGGACAATGCGCTGACTACGCAGCAGATGCTGCTGCTATCTTTAATGTTTTGAGAGGGATTAATCCTAAACTTGCAAACACAAGAATGCGATCTTTTAGACCAGATACCTATACTAATTTAAAACAACTTCCACACGGATGGAACATGGTAACAACAGTTGGAAGATCTGAGAGAGGAAAAAGAATCATTGATTTAACGTATGTTGATCCAACATGGCTTGACACGCAAAATAACTACGAAGGATTCAACAAAGAACATTTTGGTGATGAGAGAATCACTCTTGCAACTACAGTATTCCCACAATTTGAAGGTGAGAGAAGAGGAGCACAAGTTATCTATTGTTATACGCATCTTGCATCTGTATATGAAGCATTAAGCTCAAAAGAAAGAGTTGGAACACCATTTGCGATTCACCCTGAGCTGAGGCGTGAATATCAAGAAATTGCTTTTATTCTTCGAATGTATTCTTGCGAATTATTCTTCGAAGCTTTGCAGAAATGTGAAGAAGTTGGAGGCACAAAAGAGCAAGCAGAAAAACTAAAAGGGTTAATTTTTGCAGATAATTACATTGAACTTGTTTCCTCTTTTCTTAGCGGAACAGAAAATCTCATTGGAGCTCCAATTCAGCAAGAAGGAGGTTTAGATGCTCTCTCTTCTCGTGAAAATTTTGCTATATGGCAAAATTGTTATGCTAAAATTGCCCATCATCTTCCTCAATTACTTGGAACTAAAATTGCTATTCATAAACCAACTCATTTTAATTTTGTTTGTGCAACGCAGTCAGCACAAAACGATATGAGTGTGCAAGCACCACCTCTGCTCATAAGTTTAGAACAAATTTACGGAAAAGTAAGACGAATATATGCTTAGATTCTAATAACTTAAATCAAAAGATATTTTTTAAAACAACTAATAACTTCTTCCAAAATAAAACCAGCTTTTAGCAGAATTATTGCAAGCAAAACATTTTTGGTCTTTTTTAATTTCTGCCTGCTCAAAAGGGGAGTTAAGTGATTTTGCTCCTGTTTTTTCTTTGAAGGTCTCTTCACATTTAACTTCACCACACCAAGGAGCAAATAAAAGTTTGCTCTCCTCAAGATTCATCGATGCTTCCTGCATGTTTGAAACACGAGCAAGGCGTGAGTGTAACAATTGTTCAGCGCGATTATAGAGATTTTGATGAATATTGAGTAATTCTTCAGGAACTTTTTTTGCAACATCTGCAAGAGGAACAATCTTTTTCTCACCAGTATCTCGTCTTCCAAGAACAACTTGATGTTTTGCAAGATCTTTTGGTCCAATTTCTAAGCGAAGAGGAATTCCTTTCATCTCCCATTCATTAAATTTCCAGCCAGGAGAATACTCTTCACGACTATCAATGTGAACACGAATCCCATTTTTCATTAAAGATTGAGCAATCCTCTGGGATTGTTTTAGTACCATCTCTTTTGTAGTATCAAACAAAATAGGAACGATTACAACTTGAGTGTGAGCAACAGGCGGTGGAAGAATCAATCCTTTATCATCAGAATGCATCAAAATCATAACTCCAATTGAGCGCGTAGATATTCCCCAAGAGTTTTGGAAGACAAATTCTTTAGTTTGGTTTTCATTCAAAAAATTAATGTTGAATGCTTTAGCAAAGTTTTGACCTAGATGGTGAGAAGTTGCTCCTTGAATTGCTTTTCCATTAGGCAAGAATGCTTCAACCGATAAAGTATACTCAGCTCCCGCAAATTTTTCTCCTTCTGATTTCTTTCCCTTAAGGACAGGCAAAGCATACAAATCTTTGAAAAGAGCACCATACATCTCTAAAATTTTATGAGTTTCATCGACTGCTTCTTTTTTGCTTGCAAAAATGGTATGTCCTTCTTGCCATAAAAATTCACGACTTCTCAAAAATGGAGTGCAGTGTTTAAATTCCCAGCGAACAACATTACACCACTGGTTGATCCGCATCGGTAGATCACGATGAGATCGAACCCATTTAGCAAAACTCTCACAAATAATTGTCTCTGAAGTTGGTCTTACAGCTAAGCGTTCTGCTAATTTTGATTTGCCTCCTGTTTCAACCCAGGCAACTTCAGGAGCAAACCCTTCTACGTGCGCTTTTTCTTTAGAGAGAAGACTTTCAGGAATAAATAGTGGAAAGTAAGCGTTCTTAACACCATCTTCTTTAAGTTTAGGATCAAAGTATTGCTGAACACACTCCCAGATAAAATAAGATGCAGGCCTTAAGATATAACATCCAGAAACGGGACTATACTCAATAAGTTCTGCTTTTTGGATAAGTTGTGTAAACCATTCTGAAAAGTCTTCTTCTTTGGTTGAAGTTAAACCTTTGGTATCCTTTGCAGCCATTGAAAGATTAGAAAAAGTTTCTTTTTATAAAAGTGTTGACAAAATAACACTCCTTGAATATTCATCTACTTCTCTCTAAACAATGTGTTTTACACCACACTTTGTTGTAGCCTTCATCCAAACCTTCATAAGTTCCAACCCAAATATCCCCTTTTTTCACAAATCGAAACTGAATCCTTTCAGGCTTATAATCATATATTTTAACAAATTCTAATCTATTTTCAAGCATCGTTCCACCTATAGAAGAAAAGTAAGGACGAGAACACTGTTCAGTTAAAGAACCATAAAGTCCAAAACTTTCTGCACTATAAAAAAAGAATCCACCAAAAGGAATTCCTTCTCCTAAATCTACGTGATCATAAGTACCAAAGATAGCGTAGCGAGAAATATCTCTCTCAGACATACTAACTAATGTTCCAGGCAAAGCAAGCAACTTTAGTAGATTATCTATTTCAACCACAAAAGCGAATTCAATAAGTGGTTATAAAAAGATAATGAAAGTGAAAGATTGTTTTATTTTTAAGAAAAGCAAAATTAGAAAGAAAAAAAAGTAAAAATCTTGCCCAAATTTCTTACAAGGGGTGGCGTAAGAGAAGGAGTGGGCAAGATTTCTTAAAAAAAGAAAAAAAGAGTGCTAAGCACCCTTAAACTAGCTCAATTCCTAATTCTCGGCTTAAGGAAGCAGCACGCTTCTCAGATTTTTTCTGATCCATCTTACCTAGGATCCAAGGAGAGTTTACTCCGGTAATGATTGTCATAACCGTAAGTTTTCCTTTCATGTCATCAGAGACTCGAGCTCCCCAGATAACGTTTGCATCGTCATCTAAAGATTCTGTTACTAACTCACCGATGCGTGAAACTTCATCAAGGGTCATGTCAGGCCCACCCGTAATGTGGATGAGGGCTCCGGTTGCTCCTTCATAATTAATATCCAAGAGTGGATTTGAAAGAGCTCCTTTGACAGCTTCTTCAACACGATTGTTAGTATCAGAACTTCCAACTCCAATAGCTGCAACTCCTCCGTTAGACATGATTGCCTTAACGTCTGCATAATCCAGGTTAACAAGGGATGGTACAGCAATTGTTTCAACGATACCTTTAATCATGGTTGCAATGAGTTCATTAGCAACTGCAAATGCTTGCTGAATTGGTAAGTTTCCTGCAATTTGTACAAGCCTGTTGTTATCAATTACAATAACTGTGTCTGAAACTTGACGTAGTTGTTGTAATCCAAACTCAGCTTTATCACAGCGTGCTCTTTCAATTGCAAAAGGCATGGTTACTGTTCCAATAACAATTGCCCCAGTATCTTTAGCAACTTGCGCAACAACAGGAGCTGAACCTGTTCCAGTTCCTCCACCCATTCCTGCACAGACAAAGACCATGTCTGCATTCTTTAGAGCATCTTTAATTTGCATGATTGATTCTTGTGCAGCTTCTGCACCCTTTGAAGGAAAACCACCACAACCAAGACCTCGAGTACATTCTTTTCCCATCAAAAACTTTCGATCGGCACCCGTAATTCCTAAATGTTGGTGGTCTGTGTTAGTTGCAATGATCTCTGCTCCTTTGATTCCTTTCTTGTAGAGCCAGCCAACCATATTATTTCCTGCTCCACCACAGCCAATAACTTTAATATTTGCCTGAGTCATGTGTTCAAACTCTTGATCCGGCATACTTCCCATCGCTTTTTCAACAATAAAATCCATTTTTCTCCACCTCTTACGTCTACTCCCCCCTGCTGAGATTGATTATTTATTTTCTCAAACATATATTCTGCATAATGCAAAATATTATATAGGAGTTTGACTTTTCTTCTCCTTAGAAGTCAACCAACTTCGATAATAAACCTACCAATAATAACCAAGAAGTACCAACCAAACCAATGCGATGAAACCGGTAACCAGCCGTGTTCACTCACCAAAACCTAAGTTTTCTGTAAGTGATTATTGATATATAAAGATTTATATTCTTAAGTATCTAAAAGGTTGTTGCTAACGACGGGAAAACACTAGCTATAGTGTAACTGCTTATTTTTGAAGAAAAATTAGCGTTTTAAAAACACTTTAAAATTACACTTAATGTTTTTTTTCATCATTAAACATTTCTTTAGTTTTGTCGACGATAAGAGATGCTGCCTCTTTTACTGCGCCATGTGCAGCATTCGCTTTTCGTGCAAGAATTGTTGCAATATCATTAAGATATTTAGCTGGATCTCTCATTTTACTTCGCCAACGTTGAAAGTAGATAACAGCTTCAAGCGGATATTTAGGAGGCTTACCAGGTATTTCTCGAGGATAACCTATAGCTAGAACAATTTGTGCAGAAACTTCAGGAGGCATGCCAAAAATACCCTTCACTTCCTCTTCATCAAATGCAGAAATCCAAGCACCTCCAAGCCCTAAAGAATGCGCTTCCAGAAGCATATTTTGTGCAGCAGCAGCACAGTTTTGAATCATGTACAATTTTACTCCTCTTTCTCCATAATAACGCTCAGCTTTTTCTACTTCTGCGCAAATAACAATCATCATGCTTGCAGAAGAAAAATCATATTGTTCATGACAAGCTTTAGCAAGTTGTTGCTTACGATCAGCGTCATAAACTACGATAAATTTCCAGTTTTGAATGTTTCCACATGAAGGAGCGTGGCGTCCAGCATCAATAATACGAGAGATATAATCCCAAGAAACAAACTTAGGTAGAAAATTCTTAATGGTTCTGCGAGACTTGATCAGTTCTAAGATATCACCCATATTGAATCTAGAAATATAATTGTGTTTTTATAGCTACCGTTTTCTAAGAAATATTTTGTAAAAACCACCCGCCTGGCCAAGATAAGCACGAGAAACTCTATACTTTAGTCAAAAATTGAGTCCTATCCAATCCAAAAAATTACAAATAAGGATAGGTCGAGTGCGAGGCTAGGGTGGTTTATTTTGCAGTTTTCTTCTTTTGGAAACTCCTTTTCAAAAATGAAAAGATCTTTCAAAAAAGAAATCTATAAATAGATTAGGAATATCCCCATAGTTAATGGTGAAAAAAGAAGTTCTTTCAGCTCTTCTTGATGAAAAGAAAATGGCGGTTCTTCGCATCCTCTTTCAATCACCAGAAGAAGTATATCTTTCAGAGATTGCTTCCAAAAGTAATGTTTCTGTTACATCTACCTTTCGCATCTTGCGCGAACTTGCTGCATTAGGGATCGTTTACAAAAAAGAGTGGAAGACAAGTAAAGTCTATGGTTGTTTGAAAAATGAAAAAGTAGATTTTTTGCGTGATCTTTTACAAGAATCCTTTGATGGACTTTCTGAGTTTATCAAAGCAGCAGAAACTATAGTTTCTATTCAACAGATTATCCAGCATGGACCAAAGAAAGAAGGAAAGGCTAATGTTCTTTTAATTGGAGATAGTATCGAGACCGCTAAAGTTGAAGAAGTATGTAAAGCAATCAAAGACAAAGGGTTTGAGCTAAGTTACTTAACACTAACCAAAGGACAGTATGAACAGATGGTTAAAATGGGATTGTATTCTGGTGAGAAGAAAGTTTTGAAGTGAAAAGCCATTGGCTTCAAAATGTTTACAAGCTGACTGATGGTGCTGCGTCCCCGGATGGGGCGTCCCCCCCGCAACGCACTAGAAGTTTTCTTTAATTACATTTTGACCTTATGCCAATGGCTAGATTAGAAAAAATCAAATAATAAAGAGAACTAATGAAACAAGGATTAAAACAAGACCTGCGATAACACAAATATACCCTATCTTTTCTTCCAAAGTTAAGGATCCAAAATGTGACAGCTTTCCTATAACAAAAGTAAAAAAAGATGAGACCTGGTTAGATAGGTCTGAAAAAGTACCCGCAAGATCCATACAAAAAGAAAGTAATTAAAAGTATAAAAAACTATTCTTTATCTATTGACCTTCTTTCTTCTCTTCTGTTGGAGGTGCAAGAGGTTGTGTTCCTTCTTTTAAAACTTTAAGATTTACTTGAGCAATATCTTTTGTAATCATTTCTCCACATACTGTGCGTCGTTTGAGAAGTCCTTTTTGTGGTTTTCCATCTCTTTTTTGACCATCAAATCCTACTCCTTCACCAATCAAAACGCGCTTACGTGTTGCTTGAATACCTTTGCGCAGAGGAAATCCACTTTTATCAGATCCACCAGTAATTAGAAATTCATACCCAGAAAAACCTAACACATTTCCTGAAATTGTTTGACCAAGTCTTTGTTGCAGAAGAGCATCTCCTTCAGAACCTTTTAGCTCTTTTTGATAACTCTTACCATCTTTTGTTCCAATGACAACTTTAAGTTCAACCATTTTTTATCCCCCAAGATTAAAGAATCTTTCTTAAGATTCACGCCTTTTTGGCGATCTCAGCTAATAAATAGGTAGTTAGATGGTTTCTATATAAAGATTATGATAAATTTAGATCTGTAGAAAGTCGCCTTGGCCAAGATGGTGCTGAGCTAATCTATTCGTAAGACAAAATTAAGTTACTTTTTCTTTCCAGTAAACAATGAGAAAAAGACGAAAGCACCGGCCCAAGGCGACTTTTGAACTAAAGAAAAAATTAAGCTCAAAAAATTTATTGTGGTTGTTCCAAACTCTGTAATTCCTTTTGAAGATTTGCTTGTTCTTGTTGTAATTTTACAAGTTGTTGCTTGCGAAACTCATTAATTTGGTTGCGACTAGCATCCCAAGCAAGAGGTCGTATACGTCTTTCTAGGATAAGAAGTTGTTCTTTCAATTCCATACGTCTCTCTTCTGTCATAGGTATATTCGTTTTGTAAAAACTATATAAATCTTTGGTCAATTCCCTCACAAAATGCAAGAATCAACTCTTTTTAAAGTTGCAAGCATAACTACAATTTTAGGATTATTAGTACTGTTTTGGTATGGACAACAAAGCGATGGAGAATGGCTTAAAAAAATAGACTTACCATCGGAAGAAAAAATGGCTATGGAAGGAGTTGTTACAAAAATTGCCAAAGCAGATAAAGTATTTTTTATCACAATCGATGGATTTCGCAAAGAAACATCACAAGTGATTGTTTTTAGTAAAGATGAACTTGAGCTTCAAGAGGGGGATAAAATAAAAGTAAGTGGAGCAGTAGAAGAGTATAAAGGCAAAAAAGAAATTATTGCAACTAAGATTGATTTGATTTCTTCACGTGACGGATAATTCCTGCTACAATTGCCCCTACCAGAATTACACTTGTTGAAATGATGATAAACCAAGGAAACTTGTCTCCTGGAATTTCTTCTCTTACTTGTTCAGATGAAGATGTTTGTTGCGCTGCTGTTTGTGTATCTTGATTTGCATTTTGTGTATTAGCTGAAGATCCGATTACTTGCTCTTGTTGCTTTGGACTAGTGCTTGTCGGAGGAGTAGTCTGAGGTTTTGAATTTGTTGTAGAAGATGATTTACTAGAACCACCGCCGCCTCCACCTCCTCCGCCACCCCCAGATGATCCAGCAGAAGGAGCTACCTCTTGTTGTAGAGGAGTTGTTGTAGTTTGGTTTTGCTGAGTTGTTGTGTTAGTTTGATTATTTTGAGAAGAAGTATTTGTTGAAGAATTAGAAGAAACATTTTGTGAAGCTTGTTGTACAATTGTTATCGTATCCGATTGCGATCCTTGCGCGATAACTAAATTTGACAAAGAGATTGTACGAGCTCCTTCTGTTTGCGCAACTAAATTAAAAGTTGTAACAACTCCTCTCGCTTGACCACGATTAGTATTGTAATTGTTTTCGATTAAAACAGTTGTTTGTCCCAAACCATTTGATGTAGCATCAATATTATTTTGTCCTTGAATAAAATTTTGTGCAGCAGTAAATCCAGGAGCATTGATAACAAATTGATCACCAAAGGTTTGACTTACATTTTGATCTAAAAAAATATTGCATGAAACTTGTGCTCCTACTTGCACTGAACTTGATAAACAATCTACATTAAGATTGTAAGCTGCAACCATTGGCAGCAGAAGAAAAAAAAGAATTATCTTTTTCATAAAGAATTAATTTATAGCAAAACAATACAGATGTGATTGAAATGCTGTTCTTGAATTTGGATCCCTTAGGCTATCATCATCACATTGTGTGATATGAACCGAGTTCCAATTGTCTCCCCGACCAGAAGGATCACTATTTTCGTGTCCAACCATAACGAAGGTATTTCCATCATTTGTTGTATAATCAGTGCAGGTTGGAATTAACTCATTTGCTTGACCATCTCCATCTAAATCAACCCTTCCCATCATCCCTTCCGGTGTAGAACCAGTTATAATATCATGAGCACTCGCATGAACGATTTCTCGACCAAGTTCATCACGTGAAGCAACTGCAGCAAGACCTTGACTATGTAACTGCGTTATACTTTCAGCAACTAAAACACCATTTGCATTATACCAAGGGCCAGTTCCAATCCAGTTTCGAGCATGACCAGAATCAGTTAGCACATTTGGATCTGCAGTGCTTAAACTCAAATAAGCATGCCAGGTTTTGGGACTCTGACCACCTGCTGCAACGTTAGCTAAATTTTGACAGAAGGTATCCGCACCAGAACGTCCACCAAAGTTTGCGCCATTTAATCCATTTCCAACACTTGTAACAAAGAAACTCATTTGTGTATTAGAACCTCCACCTGAAGCTGCAGAAATTACGACTTGAACTTGTAGTTGAGCAGTTGCTCCTAAAGGATCAGAAGCTGTGAAAGTAAGCGTGATTGGTGTTACTGTTGCTTGCGCTGGCATCCAAGAAAATTCCCTTGTTACTGAAGTAAATGTTGCACCTTGTGGAGGGTTTGTTAATGAATAAGTTAAAGTATCACCATCAGGATCAGTTGCTAAAATATTAAATCGTAGAGTTGAGCCAACTTGTCCTTGCTGTTGTGCAAGAGCAGTAAATTGAGGAGGACGATTTGCAGGTGGAGTTTCTGTTTGACAAGTACTCGAGCATCCATCACCACTTACAGCATTTCCACCATCACACTGCTCTCCTGCTTCTACTATATTATTTCCACAAACAGTTCCTGCAGGTTGTTGTGGTGGAGCACCCGTTATAATTCGATCAATGATTAATAAGACATCTCGAATATTTATTTGACTATCAGAATTTATATCTGCACCAATTAAATCTTGTCCTGTTAAAAGGACTCGTCCAATGATATGATTAACAACTCGTCCAATCGATGCAACATCATTAAAAGAACTAGGTGCTAAAGTTTCTGTTCGACAAGTACTCGAACATCTATCTCCACTTGCTGTATTACCATCATCACACTGTTCAGGAGCTTCAAGACGTCCATTGCCGCAAATTGGTGCAGGTGGAGCTCCAGTAGTTGTTCCAAGATCAATAACATAATCTTCAAAACCATTTGCACATGTACCAAAGTTAGAACCAAAAATAACATAGCGTCCATTACGTGACATACTTGCTTGTGGTTGACCGCGATAATTATAGTCGGCTAAACAGGCCGGTGGGTCAATCTCACTATTACATCTAGGAACATCATTAATAGTGCATCCTTCGAAAGATCGATGATGAGCAAGACGGCGGATATCAGCATTAGTATTGTCGTTAGAAGATCCTGTATCTGCTGAAGTGCCTGAAGTACCTACAAGATAAATTTCGTTATCAAAAGATTCGCCTCCAGGTACAGGAGCATCAGTGTTAGTATTTGCAGTAAGTACACAAACCCCTGCAGGACCCTTACAAGAGAGATGAGAAATGTGACCCCAACGAGGAGTTAGTATCATGCTTGTATAGCCTTGTGCAAAATTAGCAGATCCAGGGAACCGTGTCTTAGCTAAAAACAAATTATCACGCGAGTAAGGAGAAACATAAATTTCATCGCCATTATCATCAATTCCCATATCACTATGTGCTCTATTATCAGCAACATGCCCCATATACTGTCCTGTTTGAATATTGAAAACTTCAACTCCCTCGCAAAATCCAGAGCCGTCACGATCCCATTGTATAACAAGATAATTTCCTAAAGGAGAAGGAGCAACCCAATTTATCTGATAAGCACCAGCTGCTGCTTGGGGACAACTTCCAGAATTTCTTCCAAAATTACTATCTGTACTAAGTCGCGTTCCTACTACATTATTCGCGATATCATATGCAACAATATCTTGTTGACCATCAGTTCTTCGAAGGATGGCAACAATCCATCTTCCATCTCGGGATAGTTCTTCCCACGATCGTGAACCATCCACAGTGCGATATTGAGAATCGAAAGTATAGATGTCAGTTTGAGCACCGGTTATTACATTCATCTTTTGTAAAACAACTCTAACATTTCCACTTCCGACATCATTACTATCATAATAAACAACTTCACTAGGACTTGCCGGATTCCAGCGAGGAGAATTGATATTACAAGGTAAATTTCGAACTAAATCTAAAGATACCATATTACGAACAACAAAGCAACCATTCTGATTCAAAAGAACTAATGTACCATCTGAGTTGAAGGCTTGAAGTTGAGAGTACTCATGACGCTCAAAAGTTTGAGCTGGAGCATTTGTAATACGACGAACACTCGTTCCAAAGTTTGGATCAATAAATGATTCTCCAACAACAGCAGGCCTATTTATGTTACTTACCAGAATTATTCTGTTAGGATCAGTAACACCAACACCGGCTGGCACATTAATCGCTTTACCAAAAAAAGGACCTTCACGAGAACAGGATACTACTAAAAGTAAAACAAGTACTAAAACAACAACACCTCTCTTTATCACGTCGAAAAAGAAACTAAAGAGATTTATAAGTTTTGCTATTTGTTATAATTTTGATTTTACTGACAAATTGCAAGAGGAGTTAAAGAAACAACAGATTTCGTCAACAAAATAAGATCTTGCAAAGTTAGTTTAAGATCACAATTAAAATCATTTTCTCCTGTTACAGGAGATGGTACAATAACATTATCAACAAGATTAAGGATATCTATAACAGAGTATGTTGCTGAACGGGTACGTGGTTGAGGTTTACAAATTCTTTGATTACAATTATTTGAAACACATTGATCTAGATAAATGCAAGCTGCGGTGTCTGCTCCACAAATACCACTTACACAAGAAACTGGTTGATTAGTTGGTGAGAGTGCACAATCATTATCTTGAACGCATGCTCCTCCAATTGGTACGAGACTTTTACATTGCGTTTGTGCATCCGCTGCAGTATATAAATATTGAAGAGAGGTACTTGTTGCAACATTATTAATAACAGTTGGTTGATTATTTGCATCTAAGCGAGTTGCAGGAAGAGTTTTAGAATTTTTTTCAAGAGTTATTTTCAAAAGATGACTAGGATTATTATTAATGCCTCGAAGAATTAAAATTGTTTCATCATTAAGAGAAATAATATCTCCTGAATCTGCAAATGGAGTGTTCATTTCACCTAAAAAATTTTCTTTTTGAGCATCATAAATATGTATTTTATCAGAGCAACTAATCCAGATAATTCCTCGAGCATCTGTAACAAGTCTATAACAATATCCTGTAAGCAAAGGCGACTGCAAGAGAGCTTTACTAGATCGTGAATAGATGTTAAGATTAGAATGTGAAAGACCAAATAGCTTTTGCTCAAAATAAGTTATATCAAATGTTTGGGGTCCTTTGCCACTATAATAATATGCTTTTTCACTTGCAGAAATCACATCATATTCTCCTATACCTGCCCATCTTTCTGCTGTAAAAATAGACTTTGAACTTTTATCGTAAAAAACACCAAAAGGAGGATAATGTAGATTTTGCGTTCTAATTTTTTTAGGCAGTGTGGGTAGCGTTTCAGGACTAATAGTATCTAAAATAGCAAAATCATAGTAGCCAGTACCAAATGTGACCCAAAGTAAATCTAGCTCAGCATCATACTTCATATCGGTAACAAAATAAGGTACATAAGATAAAACTTCAGAAGTTGAAAGCAAAACTTCTCCTGTAAATGCATCTAATGAGAGTAATCCATTTGCATCAACAGCCCATAAAACATTTCGCTTTGAATCATATTCTATAGCATACGCAGACCTAGTGGTTGTTTTATAAATCCATTTTTGCTCAAGAGTTTTTAGATCAAAAGCTGCAATGTCCCCTTTTTCTCCCCCAACAAAAAGAAGATTTTTGCTTTCGGCAACACTCATGGCAATTGTTTTCATTAATGGAATTTCAAAATCTTGTTTTATGATTGCTGCGCTACAAGTTTCTAACAAGGAGTAAGGGGTATAAGTAAGAGATGCTGGTTCTACTGCTACAACTAAAAAAGAACTTACTAAAAAAAAGAAACAAAATAAAAGAAATTTAAGAAAAGATTGCATAAAAAACCTTACTGATCTTTCCAAGCAACAAGTCCTAGAACAACCATGTTAGCAATGGCTGCAACAAAACCTAAAAAAGGAATAATACTTGCAAGAGGAATCAAAGCTAAGTATCCTGGATACTTTCTTCTTTCATAAATTGCCCACATCCACATAATCATAAAAACAATATTTACAATTGGAATAAAGAGAAGAAATCCAAAAGGCCAGTCTTTTTTTGCTAAGATTGGAATGAGAAACATGTTTGCTAGAGGAATCCAAGCAAGCCAAGGTTTGTCATATTTAAGTTTCTTTGCAATCGTCATAAAAACGAGCGCATAGTAGATGTAGAATACAGCTGCAATTAAAAAAAAGAAAGCTGCATAAGCACCAAATAAAGCCAACATTCCAAAAACCATACCATTACCCATCTGTCCATACACCATTTTATTTCACCATTAGTTCTTTTCTATGAAACTGATCCACCTTTATTTTGTACAAGAGCAGTGAATGCTTTGAGAACTTCATCGTTTGTCCATCCTGTATGTTCTTTGAGAATCTGATGAATATCCTCATCAGATGTTCCCATCTTTCTCTCTTCCCCGATCCACTGAACTAATTCAGCAAAATTATATCCTTCTGCTTTTCGTCTATGGAGGAGAAGCGGCAAGAGAATTAGTCCTAGAAGAAGAACAATTGCTGCGCCAATGAGATATGGTTTGTACTTCTCCCAAAATGAAGGCATAGCAACTTGTGGTGGAACATAGACTGAAGGAGGAGATGGTGCTTGAACTTGAGGAGGGATATAAGATGATTGCTCAGTGCACGATTGTTTTTCTTGTGGTTTTTGAATAAACGTTCCACAACTGTGTTCATCATAACATGTCCTGGACTGTGTTCCTAAAGAACAAGCTGACCATCCACTACATTGCCATGATTCATCACAAAGACTACAAGTTCGATTTTCATAATAGGGTTGACAACCCAATTCATTGTCAAAACAATATCTTGATTGTTGAAGAGTTGCATTACAAAAAGACCAAACAACATCACAGGCTACATCACGTCGACAATCATATCGTCCACCACCACCAGAACGGCCAGGACCACCACCGCCTGAGGCAGGATTAGATTGAATTGCAAGAGGATCAGGAGCACAACTGGATACACCACCTACAGTTTCAAGACGATATCCATTATTACAAGTATAACTACAGACTGCAGAGACAGGAGCACAAGCAGCAACAAGAGTACTTGTAGTATTAACATTTGGAAGAGGGCCACAGCGTTGAGCATTTGCAGGAGGATTAAGACAAGATGGAGCTATGTTATTTGCAACACATTGTGTTCCTTGTAATGTATATCCATCACGACAATAAGCTGCACAAGGAGCTCCACAGACAGCTTGATTTTGCACAAGTCGTGTGACTTGATTTGCCGTAATTGTTGCTGCAGCATTAGAACACAAGAGTGCGTTGGAAGGAATATTTGTACATTGCGCAGCTGCCGTTCTGCGAAAAGTAAATGTTTCGCCTTGAGGAAATAAATCACGGCCAGTTGAAGTTTCATACACATCAACTGGTTCAAGACGTAAAGAAAATTGATCAGGTGTGTTTTGGATTTGCAATGTTCCAAGTGTAACTACGCCAACTTGAGTACTCCCATCAGGATCAAGCGTTGCTGTCCCAAAAATAAAACGATTGCTTGTACAACGCGTATTTTCTAAAGATGTCCAAGCAGAGGGTGAACTGCGAAAGACAAAAGAACATACATCAACTCCTGGTGTTGGTGAAGAGAGTTCAAAATAAAGACCGTTTGCTCTCGATTGAAGTTGTCCTGTAAAAGTAATTGTATTGGGATCAGTTAGAACTAAATCTAAACTATTACCACCAACCGAATACGCTTTTCCAACAAATTGGCGACCAAACAAAAAAAGAACAAGAAGAATAACAACAGAAAGAATGACAACAATAAAAACCGTTCCTTTAGTTTGTCCTGCAATCTTTTGTGGAGGATGTCTTCCTTGCGGAAGTTTGGTACCATTTTTTGCAGAGTAGTTGGTTTTCATTCATTATGAAACAAAGATTGCACGCAGTAAGTCAGCAGTTGCTGTGCTTAACTGAGTAATGAAATAAATTCTTTGACGTGCGTTAAGATTTTCAGTTGCGGGGAGGAAAGGTGTTGTCCCATCACAATAAAGTTTTCTTGGATGATTGACATTTGGATAACACTCTCCATTTGTAAGAGCATCAACTTTTGCTGTGAAGTATTCACGTGGTGTCATTTGTGTAACTTGACAAGTCGTTGATCCACTATTACAATTAACTCCTTTGTATCCAAGTTCAATAAATCTACATTGTTCAACACAACCAGGATTTACTGCGCTTCCAATATCACATGCTTCTACATATTCATTTACATCTTGTGCGTTGTTAGCGTTTGTGTCAATATAACCAATTCTTCCATCACCACAAGTTGATGGAGTTGCAGGAAGAGGAGGTTGTGTTAGACACTCTACTTCTATATCACTACATTGTTCAATCTGACACGTTATAGAACAGCCATCGCCAGGCACAGTATTTCCATCTTCACATTGCTCTCCTGTTTCAAGTTGTCTGTTGCCACAAACAAAACTTGCAATTTGTACATTTTGACAAGTACTTGAACAGCCGTCACCGTTTGCAGTGTTGCCATCATCACATTGTTCAGATCCTTCACGTACATCATTACCACAAACATTTGCTAAAACACAAACATTTGAGTTATCTTCTACGTATCCAGTGCTACAAACATATTCACATTTACGTGCATCTGTACAAGTAGCTACAACTGATCTGCTAGCACTTACTGTTAAATCAGTTTCATCACTTAGACATAATCTAGCATTCTCTGGAACTGTACCAGTACATAGAAAAGCACTATCTTCTCTCTGACAAGTGCTCGAACAACCATCACCACCTACAGCATTTCCACCATCACACTGTTCTCCTGCATCAACTAAACCATTACCACATAGTGTTGGAGGAATTGTACAACCTTTATCATCAACAAAGTCGAGAGGTGGAGTTCCAGGACACATATCCGTTCCAGTACATCTATTCATACAAGGAAGAGTGCTTGAACAAGAAGAGGTTGTAGGACATACACGAGGAGCTGGTGCACCAGGATCACAGACACTATCTTCATCAGGATCTATTTGTTGAGTAGAACAACCATTAGCATCGACAATACTACCTGCAACAGTACTGGTACAACGATCATCTGTATCAGTAACCCCATCACTATCGGCATCAACACATTGAGGCGCACTACTAACTGAGCATCCTAGTGTATCAAAAGCACAAGTAGGAGAACATCGTAGTGTTCCTGAAGTAAATCCTTGAGTTATACAAGTTTGAGTTGGAGAACCTAAGTCTGCTCCATCACAAGCTTCAATTCCTTCACGTACTCCATTTCCGCAGGCAGGAGGCGCTACTTGACATGCACCAGCTGCACAAGTTTCACCATTTGCACAAGTAAGTAATGTTTGAGTATAACCTGTAGGAGAAGATGCAGAACAATAGACCTCAAAGATATTTCTATCACCACTACAAGAATCCGAGACTCTCACAACTGTACCTACAGCTACTGTACCTACAACTCTTGTATCGTTTGCAGTGTCACTATCAGTACATATTCTTTGACAAACTCCTGCCCCAGTACATGTTTGACCATTCGGACAATTTGAAGCAACCCATCCACTACCAGACGTGTCGCAGATCTCGCGTCCAGTTGCTGTACAACGAGCTTCTGTCCCAGAAGTACAAGTTGACGCAGGTGTTTGCGCTGCAACAATTACTAAATCATGCGCAATACCATTTGTAACTAAATCTTCAGCAGCAGCTGAACCAACATTAAAAATATTAAATGAATTAAAACTAAGAGAATGAGTACCTGCTAAAGCTCCTGCAAAATTAATTCTAGCAACATCAAAAGAACCTGTTTTTGCTAAACTTGTATCTAAAATAGAATAACGAAAACGAACACTCGTTGCATCACAAACTGCTGAGTCAACAATCACATTGCTGCTCCATTCAAGTAAACTTTCAACGGATGAACATTGTAAACCAGAACCTTGTAAAGGCAGTTCAAATTCTACACCAACTGTTTGAGATGTTCCAATATTTGCACGAACAACAAGCGGAAAAGCTGTGTTTTCAGTAATTGGGCTAGCTGGTTCAGCAAAACCTGCAGTATTTGTCTCGCCGGTAAAAAAAGCGCGTCCAACAACACCCCCTTTGTAGAGTAAAAATGCAACAAGTACAATCATCAAAAGAATGGTGATAAGTACAATAAGAAAAGGTTTACTCATTTCTCCTGATTGAGCAATGGGATGAGGCTGATTTGTATGAGGAGGAAGAGCCTTATAGACTCTCTTTTTCAATTTAGTTGGAATCATCGTCTCCTCATTTGTGATTAATTAATTCCTTCTGCCGTAACATATGCTCTAAGTCTATTAGCAATCCGACTAATTCTTTGTAGAAGAGAGATATTATTTTCTTCTAGTGCTTCTTGAATATCTGTGAAAAGAGTTGTACATTTTCCACGAACAACATGAGTAATTCTTCCTGCAGTTACCGCACTACGTAAAGGATAATTTACTGGTGCATGTGCTACGCCTTCTGCACATATTTCATATTCTCCGCCACCGCCGCCACTACCACCTGCGCTTGAACATACGCGTGTATCAAAAGCACAAGCAGAAGTACAACCAAGTGTTCCTGAAGTAAATCCTTGAGTTATACAAGTTTGAGAAGCTAAATCAACTCCATCACAAGCTTCAGGACCATTACGCACACCATCTCCACAACGCTCTGTAATAGAACAAGCATTATTAAATTGACAATTGGAACAACTCTGAGTTCCAGCGTACCCTGCTGCATTATTACAAGAACGAGTAGGATTTATCGTTATTTCACATTCTTCGCCAGCATCAGCAATCCTATTGCCACAAAGATTAGAAATTTCAGTCACTGCGCAAACTCCAGCACCAGTACACGTTTCAGTTCCTGAACAAGGAGATACTACCCAAGCAGTACGTGGTGTGCTACATACCTCTCTTACACCAGCATTACAGCGCATTTCACCTGCACCACAAATAAAACTTGCTTGACAAATTCCGGCACCAGTACATGTCTCACTTGGTTGACAAGCTGCTGCAACCCAAGCCGTTCCACCAATGTTACACTGTTCACGTGCACCTGAAGTACATCGATAATTTCCTGGAGGACAAACTTGAGGACTTTGTTGATTGATTGTTCTTTGAGGAAAAATTAATTCTGAAGGAGTGGACATTTCAGTATCATCACCTAGCCCTGCAAAAATTCCGGTTAATTGAAGAAGGATGGAGGATTGACTAGAAGAAGGTGTAACTGTTATTCTTGCAATAACCGTTCCAACCGTAGTGATAGGTGTTGTAGTAAAAAAACCATATACTCCGCCACCACTTGTTTCAGTGCCTACAGGAATAGCAACAGTCACTGGCGCTCCTGCAGCGTTAACACTAAAAGTTAGTCCTACTAGTCCACTAGCTGGAAGAGGATTAGCCGTAGAAACATCACAAGTAAACGATTGGCCCGTAGCATAATCAGCAGGACAAGTTACTTGAAAATTGATAGTTGCTGCAACTAAAGCAGAACTTAACATAGCTAAACAAATAGATAAAAGAAACAATACGAGTCCTTTTTGATTATATCGTTGCACTTTATTCACCTCATTTCTAACTGCACTGTAAAGGAATAGTAAATCCTGGAATTCTTGAACTGACACGAGCTGTCAAAATTGCATCTGCTAGAGTTACACGACTATCACATGTGACATCAGCTGAAACTTGTGCACCATTCGAGCATGTTGCAGGAATAGTAAATCCTGGAATTCTTGAACTAACACGAGCAATTAAAATTGCATCTGCTAGAGTTACACGACTATCACACGTTGCATCTCCTAAAAGAGTTGCAGGAGTTGTACTAGCACAAACATTATCAGTATTACAACTTAAACCTGAAGCACACATCCTTGAATCAAAACATGAACTTCCCGCTGGTCGATTTGTACAGATGTCATAACCTAGACATTGAATATCACGACAGTCAACGAAGGTATCGCCATTGTTATCTGTGCCATCATAACAATTTTCATTTGATTCAACTAAACAAATAGATGAACAACGATCACCACTTACAGTATTTCCGTCATCACAAGTTTCAGCTCCCTCTCGAACACCATTTCCACAAACTGCAGCTGGAGGAACAGCAACGCATACTCCACCAACACAACTATTAGAAGTACATTCAGCAGGAAATTGACAAGTTGCGCCATCTGTTTTCTTAGCTATACAATTTACAGTTCCACTAGCTGAATCTGAACTACAATAAGCATTAATTACATCACAACTTACAATATTTGCATTAACACCTCGTCTACAAAGAGTAGGATTATTAGCAAGGCATCTCCAACCATCAGAAATTAATCCACAAGGTTGAACTACATTTGCAGGAAGTTGTACCGTACATCCACTACGATCAAAATTACAACTTAAACAACGCAATGTTCCTGCTGGTAATCCTTGAGTCGCACACGTCTGAGCTGCTAGATCAGTACCATCACATTGCTCAGATCCTTCCCGTATATTATTACCGCAAACTGCAGCTGGAGGAGCAGCAGCGCATATTCCACTAACACAATTATTTGAAATACAAGCACCAGGTTCAGTACAAGCCAAACCATCAGCTACACTGCCACGAAGAACACATTGTCCACTATTCCAAAGACCTCCACCTAATGTTCCACAATTAACAGCAGTACACGCTTGACGAGTTGTTGGACTACATAAAACAGAAGAAACATATTCACATAAACCATTTACACATTGCTCACCAATAGAATTACAAGTGCCACAACTTCCTGATCCACCAGTTGAAGGAGTCCCACAGCTATTTCCTATCCTACAACCACTAGATAAATCAGGAATAGTTGCACCACAACTTCCTGCCTGAAAATTAGTGCCAACTGCACAGGCAGCAGAAGCTCCTAGATAGTTATCTTTTCCTTCGATACTTGTTGATTGAGGAGTACAAACAAGATCATTACCACAAATATAATTATTAAGAAAAGTCGCAACTGTTCCAGATCCAGCACTGCTAATAGTAATACCTGATATACTATTAGTAGTTACAACGTTGCTCACAAAAACATTATCTGCACTGGTACCAGATACCGTAACACCACGTTGGTTAGAAACAAGATTGTTTCTTGTAAAAATATTTCCAGCACTTGCACTTACGATAACAGCATCGACGTTTTCCTTGAAAATATTACGATTAACAAGATTATTATTAGCGTTATTTATGAAAAGACCTTGCGCTAAATTAGCAAAAATATTGTCATTAACGATGATGTTAGTGCTAGGTCCTGAAATAAAAACACCGACCCCCGTATTAACTGAACCTTGAAAAACACAGTTTTGAATCGTTACATCATTAGAAGTTCCACTTATTAGAACAGCCGAAGCAGAACTTCCAGTAACCGTCATTTTTCTTCCCTCACAGTCCAAAAGAACATTTTGTACATTGTTAAATTCAAAACAAGTGGTAGAAACAGTAAGATCAGTTGTTAAAGTATATTTTGTTCCAGATGTCCAAGCTGAATTACATGCGCTAAGAGGTTGTACAGGTGCATCAGGTGCAACTGCTTTTCCAAATAAAGCATCTTTACCAGGACCTAAGAAAACTAAGAAACCAACCAAAAGAAGAGCAATTGATATTCCTACAATGAGCCAAACTTTATGTTGTGTGTCTGTCATCTATCCAAACCTTCTTTTTATTTTCTAGGAGATAAACTGTGTTTATATAGTTTTTGTTTTCGACGAATTATCGTTTTGTGAAAGGATCAATAATTAAATCTACGAGACGCAAAACATCTTCTTCAGTTAATCCATTTTGCTGATCAATATCTGCACGAGAGCACTCATTGTATCTTCCCCCTACACAAGCATCATTAGCGTGAAGTTTTACTAAAAGTAATATGTCCTTAAGATCAATTTGACTGTTTGCATCCACATCACCAACTTCATAGGTTGGAGAGGATTGTGATGAGCAAGCTTGCGTTGAAGAACAATCTGAATCCAAACAATCAATTCTTGTGTCTGCATCGTTGTCAATATTATCAGTACAAATTTCTGTTTGAGAAGATGATTGACATACACCATCACCAATACACATTTGTCCAGTTGGACAATCTGAAGTTACATAACCAAAACCTTGCGAACTACACAGTTCTCGTACGCCTTGATTACAACGATAAGAACCGAGTGTACATATAACAGGCGGATCTTGATTTATTGAGACACATTCATTTCCTTCTGGACGATATTCAGGCTTACATGTCGAAACACATGGCTGAATATTACATGAAGCAAGAAGAGTTGAGCGGACAATTCCGGTCTGTGGAAAATTACCACAAAAATTAGCGTTAAGAGGAAGACCAGTACAATACCTATAACCAATATTTATTGAGTTAAGTGGAACACTCTCATGTTGTGTTAACAACGTTTCAATTTGATTTAAAGTAAGAGGAGTTTTATAGATGCGAACATCATCAATCTTGTTATTTGCATCAGATTTAAACTGAAGAATATTTGCTGGTCTTCGTTGCGATGAGGAAATAACATTTTTAACAAATTTTAAATTGCCATTAACAAAAACGCGATAAGTAAAACCACTTGAAGTAGGAGTTGCCGAAAGAACAATATTATGCCAATCTAAATTATTAAGTGTGGAAAATGAAGTTGTAAAAAAACTGACTTCATTATTAACTATTAGAGTGAATTGTTCTGGACCTGTTCTTCGTAGCTCAACAAAAGACTCAGAAGGACTTCCAAAACCATTTAGAGTTGATGTTAAGAAGAGAAGCGTTCCAAAAGAAGGTGCTGTACTTGGTCGATATGTCCAGAACGAAATACTATATCCATTAACAAAATCAGGCCGAGTAAAATCTATATTTTTAGTAAAACCATCCATATTAGTAGTTGTAAAAGTATAAGCGTGAGGGCCGCGAACTGTTAACAAAGGCTCAAGTCGAGGTGTTCCTATAATCCCTAAAGGTTCAAAGTTTCCCAATTTATTTTGAGCACATCGTCTGGTAGGAGTAATACTAGACTCACATCCAATTTCTCCTTGTTCAAAATTATAATGAAGAAGAAGGCAAGAGTTTGCATCAATATCACAAGAAGGTTTTGGTCCTCGAATATCTACAACAATCGTTTTGGTGACAGGCGTTGGTGAACGAGTATTTGTACAACTAAATGTGAACTCGGTTCTTTGAGTAATAGAATCAATTTGAAATTTATGAGGGTTTTCAGGACGCCATAAAAGAGGACTCGGCCCAAAATCGTCTCTATGATTAATCAGCTGATAATTCCACAATCCTGCAGGATTACTTGTACCAGTACATGTTACAGGTCCACTGTTTTGTGTGTCAGCAAAAATATTCCAATTTAATTCTACATTTTCACCGCTATAAATTGCAATTTCGCGCGCATCAGTTGCTTCGGGTGTTCCATCAATATTTCCAAAGAGATCAGAGCGAATAGTAAAGTAAATATTTGGCGCTCCTGGTCTTTGTCTACAAGTACCCGGCTCAAAAATACTTGTGACACGATCCTCTCCTGCACAAGCGTCAGGGTTTTCTTCTGCTGAATAGCTAAAACACTGCTGATCATAATAACAAGAAGCACCAGCTTCTATTCGATTAGGCATACATACTTGTGCTCCTGTAAATGATGCCACAGCACAGATCCCATAAGCACACTGCTCATCATTATAACATTCTTCATTTCCAGTACTTGCACGATATGTAGGAAGGCAATAATACTGGTTAGGAGTAAGAGAGCGACCATTCACATTAGTTATACTTGCTGGAAGGCAATTGCTTGAACGTGTCGGCAGGTTAGGATCAGGTGCAGGCTGAGAAGGATCTGGTACTCCAAGAGTATTGGTACACTGCTCATTACGTCTATTTTCTGGCTCATTACCATTACAGCGTACATAATCTACAAATTGAGCCGTACATTCCGTACGACGAGCTACGCGTTGTCCGTTCACAAGAAAATCTTCCGAAGGGCAAAATGCATTAGAAACACAATGATTTGTATCAGCGATTGGACAGCCTTGTGTTCCTATCGCAAGATTATGATCAGCAAACACAGGTGAAGTAAGAACAAGTAAAATTAAAAGTGCAACAATATGAAAACGCATTTTCATCTCCTCTTTTTTAATAGAAGAAGAATATCTTCATATAAATACTTTTGGTTTATTTAAAGAGAAGAAATTCACTTCAACAACTTCTCAACATCTCGCTCCATCCAACCTTGATCAAGAAGTTTATCTTTAATTTGTTCATCGTCATATCCTTTCATGCGAGAAACTGATACATACTCTTTCCCAGGAGCATATTTTTTCTTATCATGTAATAAAAATCCACCTGAAACTAAACCAATTACAACTACAAGAGCAATGCCAACAAAAAGATACGAAGTGAGAGGAATACCTGGTGTTTGCTCAACAGGAGTACTAGATGGTCCACTTCCTCTCTCACATAAAAGTAATCTGCTATCACAACTTATTTCGCAACGCTCAACATCACTCCATGATTGTCCATCAAAAGAACATTGTTGAATAATATCACCAAAACAACGTTTAACTCCTGGTGCACAAACATTTAAAGGTACTGTGCCTGAAGAGCTTGATCCACTTTGACAAGTTCTTTGCTGGATTGGTTGGGGAGCTGGAATAATTGTTACACCTTGTCTAGTTGCACAATTGTCAACACGATGACATGAACGTGTCTCTAAACTATTAGTGCATAAACTCCATCCACCGCACTCCCAATTTTCTTGACAAGTTGAAGGTGTTTGAGATGAACTTGAAGTATTTGTTGATGACTTTGAAGTACTTTTTGATTTTGATGAAGGTGATGAACTTTGCGTATTTGCAGGCTGATTACTCACATTTTGTTGAGAATTATTAACAATGGGACTTGTTGAAGAATAACTAAAATCAAGATTAGTTACTGCAGAACTTTGATAAGTATAATTACCAACTGCTTTGGTTACACCAGCATTTATTACAAAAAATTGAATCACATCTCCTGAGCGTCCACGCACCTTGTAGGTTGGTGAGTAACCATATTTTCCATCGTTAGCTAAAGTAACAGTTGGCATATCAATAATTCCAACCCTCGCTTTTAATTGAGAAGAACCTGTTGCTGGAAGATTAGTAACACTTCCATAAAACTGATGAAAATCGGTAAGAGAGGGAGGATTCTCATTTATAGAAATAACAAGAGGAATAAGTAAGAGTGTAAGAAAAAAAATTATTTTTTTCATTCTTCACGATACCTCAATGTCAAACCAGTTAAGGATTTGACCCAATATGGTTTTCCTGGCATGAGAGTAGAAGTACTTTCAATTTTAGTGCACATATAATTTTGAGAACACTCATACAAATCAAAGTCAGACCGAGAAGAAAGTTCAACAAGTGAGTAAGGAACAGTTCCTGGCATTGAAATTAAATTCCAACCTGAAGAGAGTACCACCGTTTCTTGTAGAGGGTCAGGAACAGATGATGTAAGAGGACGAATATTTTGTGTTTCGCAATCAAACATAACTGAAGGAATTTCACCCGCTGCAAATTCTACAAAGTAGCCTTTAAAGGGTTCAAAGTTTGCAAAATCACCAGGGGAATTATAATTGGCAACTTCTACCTCAGAATTTGCGTAAGAATATATTTTACGCGCTGAAGAAAATGTACTAAAAAAGACACTAACTCTTGAATCTTCAGCATTAAGAGCACAAGGGAAAGCGAGAGGCTGTAATTGAGTTGTTTGAGCAAAAGTTAAAGATAATTCTGCCTTTGATCCTTCAAGAAGTGTTAATTCTTGTCTTGGAAAGCCATTTTCTTGTAATACATACGCAATATCACCGACTGCAAGAGTATAATAAGTGTTAACTTTTTTACCTTGCAACTCTCCTGATAAGTTAAGAATTGCGGACATTGATTGATTAGGTGCTGTGAAACGAACATCTGCTAACGTACTATTACTTGGTAAATTAAAAGTGCTATTAAATAAAATACCTGAAACTTGAGCTGATCCATTTGAATAATGAATTTCACCACTTAATACAAGCTTACCAATACTCGTCATATTCAGTTGTCCTGTAAAATTTTTACCAGGTGCAAGACGAATAAGTGAGCGGTATTCTTGAGCAGCGGCATCTTTAAGAGAAACCTTTGCTCTCAAATTAGTTAGATAATGAAGATTACGAATGACTAAAAGATTGTTTTCATAGGAGAAACTAAGATCAGGAGTTATATCATTTGCATTAAGATGCACATCAAAGTGATCACCTAATGATGTTAAAAGATCTTGAGCAACTAAATTTTGACTAACATCACGAATTTGTACAAGATAGCTTTGTGTCCCTTGACGAGTGAGTTTAAGAGAGTACAATCCAATAGCATCAGATCGAAAAGAATCTAATGTAGTTCTTAGAGGAATTACTCGTTCTTCATTTTCTTGTTGAGGAAGAGAAGTAAGGGTTAAAGATTCTTCTTGTACAAGATCTAAGGGTTGGAGAATTGGCTCAGTTCCAATACGAACTGCCTGACCAACCGATCTAAAATAAAACCCAAAGCCAACAAGTATTATTACAATTAATAGTACTACTCCTAACGAAAAGAGTAAGTTATTCTTTGAAGATCTTTTAGGAGGTCTTGGAGCTTTCATGATTGTACTACCCTCTTTATTGTAATATTAGCTTCGATAAATTGATCTGCTACAGTTCTTGAATGTGAATCAACACGAATCTCAACTGGTACAGATTCAAGAGGAAGAATTCTACTATTACCTTGTGCAAAGAATCGATTTAAGTAAGGATCAAGAGTAATCCTAAATAAGCGCTCAGTTGCACTAGGAGTTCTAACTGTAAGAGTAAATTCTTTACCATTTACTTTGGTTACAAAAGGAATACTCATTGTTTGTCTTGCAGTAAGTTTCAAAGGAGTGTTATCTGAAGGAAGATAATAATAATTTCTCAAACTCATAGTCATATCAATTCCTCTCCTCTGAACCGGTCCTGTTAGAGTTTGGGTCATAAAAAGAACTTTATCACCTAAAACAATACTTCCATTAAAAGTTATAGGAGTAATCGTTTGAACACTTTGAATTGGAAATAAATCATTTGTCCCATAGCGTCTTAGAGCAAAGCTTGAGAGCAAACTATTTGTTGCGGCAGGAAGATACAATGTTCCATTGATTGAAAAGACAGGTTTGTCGTTAGCAAGAACACCATCAACAAATTTAGTCCAATTAAGTGGAGTAAGGAAAGTTCCAATATTAGCAAGGCTAACCACTCTTCGAATAGTTACTTCTTTGCGATCACCTGTTTGACCATTAACTTCAAACAAATATTGTTGGCCAACGAGTGATTTTATCTGTGGCTGATTTGGTTCAATAACTATATCATTTAGCAAAGGATCTAAAATAGTAGGAGCACAAATGTTTGCAGAAGCAACATCACGATAAGTTTGTACATTGCACATGCTAAACGTAAAGCCTCCAACATTCACACTTCGTGAGGAAGTTAATGTGTAAGAATAACGATCAGAAAATTCAGTAGTTGAAACATCTGTTGCACTACGCTTTCTAAACTCTAAAGTATTTGTTAGTGTATTAAGATTAATTTCAACTTCACCAAGAGGTACAGTAAAACGTGCACTATTTTCCCGTACCGATGGTGTAAACGTTCCATTACCTGTTAAAGAACGCAAACGCAAATTTTGCATTTCAAAAAAGCCACTATCTCCTTGATACCCAACTAAATAATAATTAGTTTCATCAAAGCGCAACGCAAATTCTTTACCAAAGGTAATTTTTTCAATAAATTGATTGTTAAATGTTTTAGTTTGGGGTGTTGCACTCAGTAAATCATAAAGACGATAGATAGCAACAACTTTTCGATAGGTTAATGCTTGCTGCTGTGCAGTGTGATAATAAAATAGAGTATTTCCATCAACTAAAGGTTCTTTGTAGCGAAGAGTTAATTCACGTGTACCATCAGAGAAGGTTCCTTCAGTATTAATGAGAACCCTTCCTTGATCTCGTTCTAAATCTTGAGAACTTACTGAAAGAAGCTGATAAGGTGGTTGAGGTGTATCAACAACACGTACGGAAATGTCAGATGAAAATGAAGTTGAAAAGTCTGTATCTAAAGAGATTGGTGTATCTGCAACTTGTCTTTTTGTTTGCGCCCACACTTCAAAAGGAAGTGGAGGAACAGCAAAGCGTCGCTGTAAACTTAAACGTCCTGAATTGAAAAGAAAATCAATGCGATCTTCTGACCCAGTTGGTAAATATTCAGTTCTAACTCCATTTGTGATTGATGTTAATTTTGTTGAAAGAAGAGAAAACGTAGGTGTTTTTGGATGTTCTAAAAGATAAAGATTACCAGAAAATTCAAACGCAACACGATGATCGTTAATTAAAGCTGGAATAAAATCGTTATACACTAATGCTTCTATTCGTCCTGATCCTGTTTGATCTAAATCCTTAAGATCAAAGAAGGAAACTTGTTTTCTTCCAGAAGAATAATTGTAAAGTAGTGCGTAAGGTTTGGTTACTCCTTGCAAATTAATTTTAGTTAAATTATCTTTTTGCAGAGCGGCAATTGGATTTCCATTATGACATACAATCGCTTGTCTTAGATCTGTTGAAATATCCTGGCGACAAATGGTAAGTTCTCCTAACGCAGGGGATGTAATTTGTGTTGGTGTGTCTTTAGTTATAACTAATTCATAACTTCTTAAAAGATCCTGTGGAGTTACAAAAGCTGCTGGTGCTTCACCAACTTCTTCTGTTGAAAGAACAACTTGATCGTTTTCAATTCCAACAACAATTTGTTTTGCACCTTCAACCCTAAATACATACTTGTTAGTTCCCCCATATAATGAAGAAGGATAAGATCTCTCTAAAGGAATATGTTTAAGTTGAAGTTTTGATAAAGAAAAGAACGTTTCATTAGTTGGATGAGAGAGTAAATAATACTGATTATCTGGAAGTTTTAGCATCAACCACTGTCCGCTCATTAAATTCTTATTAAATGTTGCAAGAGGAATAGAGACAATTGCTACTTGTGTTGAAAGATCAATTGTGTGAACCATGTGAACTTCTTTAAAATCAGTTGTTGGTTCAAAATAAAGAAAAGTGGTTCCTCCCTCTTGTGCAGGAGAAGATGCAGTATTACGTAAAGAAGAAACTGATTGAATAACACGACGTAGACTTCCCCCAAAACAAATTGTTGCACGATCTGCTAAACGATCTGTTCCACTATCACAAAGTTGCATATTAAGATAGCGATTTGTGGAAGTGATAAGCTCATTAACAACACAATTATATCTTTTCAAACTAGTCATGTAACGATTAGTTGAACCAATTTGAGAATAACAATCTTCATCAGCGCAATCCAACTTTCCATCATTATCATTATCAATTCCATCACGACAAGATAACTCTCTTACACTCATCCGATCTGCTTGACAAGAAATTTCAACTGTTTTATCATTTGCAAAAAGAGGGCCACTTGCATCAGAACAACTCTTCCATGTTTGTCCATCACAAATAGAAACAGCACTTGTTCCTTGATCTCGCACTTTGTACTTACCTATGGCAGAGCATGCAAACTCTGAGAACCATTGCCACTTGTTACTTATTTGTGTACATAAAAAGTTTCCACGCTGAGGAGTTGGAGTATTTCGATCACAGAGAACCCAACTATTTTGATTACACAAATAACTCCCGCCATCAGAAGAAACGATATGACCCGTCGCAGAACTAGAACAAGATAACCATTGATGGCTGTTTCCACATACAAGAGAAGGATTGCTGAGTACTTGAGTATCAAAAGGATAATTGTTTCCATCAAAATAACACTCAGAAGCCCCTTGAGCTTCACTTACACATCCCGTCTGAGAAATTATTGAACCTTGAGAAGTTACAATAGGTTGACGAGTCGTTAAATCTAAACGTGCACTACTTACACATTTACCAGGAAGCGTTCCTGCACATGCTTCACATTGCGTTGAGACCCAAGCAAAATCATTTCCACTTTGAGTACATACATACAAATCATTATACAACTCAGCGTTATTAATTCCTTGGCCTAGTCGATCAGCTGTACATTCAATCCACTGATTAGTTGCACCAGCACTACAATAATATGATTTTTGACCAACATCAATTTTTTGCCCACTTTTTGTAGGACCACATTGAGTTAGTTCCCATGTACCTGTTGCTGAAGTAGTACAAATAACACTAGACCCTGCAGCTGCACTACAAGAAACCCATTTACTTTGGGCAGCATCACAATAAGAATTACCATTAACGACTTGATTTGCATTTGCTTGAGTACAACCAGAAGTTGCATCTTGCCACTGATTAGCTCGGCAAACATATTGACCATTGTTTGCTAGCGTTCCTTCACTACTTGCATCACAAACAATCCAATCACCACTCGCTTCACATAATCTATTTCTTGCAGAATTTAACCCTATAGCATGACAAAAAGTTTGATCATTTGCCGTTGTTTCAACACAGCGATTGGAAGGACATAAACCAGTCATTGAAGTTGTACCTGCAGCAGAAGTTCCGTCTGAATAAAGAAGTCTACTTGTTTTTTCTTGTAAGCCAGCATTTGTCCAACGTCCATTATTACAGTAAGCCGAATAAGGTGAAGAAAGAGAAGAAAGAACTAATCCTTCTTCATTTTGCGAACAAGTTGTAGGTTTCCAGCGAGGATTATTGCCATCAACAACACAAATCATGTTAGCTGTAGAATCAATATAGCCTAAGTCAGTTGTTTTACAAATCTTCCATTGATTTTGTGAACAAAGATAACTATTGCCTACACTATTACCTGCAACTTCTACACCATTGTAACAACGATTATCATCAACACAAGCAGTAAATCCAGAAGGACAACAGCCACTGTAAGAACCTGATTGTTGTCCACTAGTAAGAACAACAGGAGTTGTTACTAAACTGCTACCTGTAGCACATTGATTGTTACTACCAGGAGGAGTTCCAACTGGTTGAGAAGCTTGTCCTGCAATCGCACCTTTTTCTTCAGAAGGCTTCATCAACAAAAAAACAGCAACGATAATTGCAATAACAAAGATTACTCCAAGAAAAATAGACTTATTCAATTTAATGGGATCTTTTTTACGCATACAATCACAACGCTCTTTTTGATAAGAAAAGAATCATCTGCCATATATAAAACTTACGAGTAGACAAAAAACAATAAAATACAAAATTTTAATTAAAAAAATACGCCACGGGTCGGACTTTCAAACCATAACGAAAGTTACAGATATTTTGAACCGACAATCCCAAAGGGACAGGATCTGTGCGCGGAACTGATTATCATTTCAGGAAAAATCCACTTCTAATCAGTGCATATAGCAATCCTGCGCAGTACCAGGTTGTGCCACCGTGGCGTGATAGGAAAAATTGGGTATAGAGAGTGTATTTAAATCTTACGCGAAAAGGATCAGAAAGTGTTCTGTTCCTTTTGCGTCACAAAGTGCGGATTAGAAATGCTTTTTTGACCCATTTTGAGTAAGTGTGAGGTTTTCCGCACTTTCATGACGAACAATTCTTGCTAATAAAAAAAGAGAGATAATAAAAATAAAAATTTATTCTTCTTCAACTTGTGGAGAACTTCCACGATGAATTCTTGCAAAGTAAGGAACAGCAACAACATAATCTTCCCCAAATCCTGCAATATCTCCATCAATTGCTTCACATGTTTTACGCAATTTAGAAACAGCACGCTTAAGTTCGACAACATCTTTTTCTTTAAGCGGACGAATATTAATTAATGCAATCGTTGACCCTTCACGTAAAACATCAAGAACTTCCTTTATATCTTCAAACTCTTCCATCACAAAAGGTCTAACCCACACTTTTCCTTTTTCATCTTTTTGTGAACCTTGTGAAGATACTTCAACATAATCCTCAGGCCGCTCAGCTACTTCTTCTTCAACTGGCTTAGCAAATTTTTCTTTCAATTGTAAAAAAAAATCTTTCATAGTAACACACCCTCTCTACCAATTTAAATTCTAAATCCTCGATGGCAATAAGGCAACTGCTCATATATAAATGTTTTTATTGTCGCAAATAAAGACTCGAGCATGTAGATTATGACTTAGCCTACGCGAAAAATGTTAGAATAAGCTTTGCGCTTGCGTTTATGCGTATCATGATATTCAATAACTGCGCGAGGCAATTCAAATGTTCCTAAGATGTTTAACTTTGCTCTTACTTTGTAACTAATAAGACGGTGTTCATGACCATCCAATTCAGCAATAACCCAGATAGCCTTTGTTCCTTTATTAGTATGACGAATTTCATGAGGTTTAAGTGTTCCTAACTCTAATGTTTTCTCAACGTTTGCAATCGCAGGAACCATATCTGTTACAGAAATATTTTTGAGTGGATGCGAAGATCTGTTAATTACTTCAAGGGTTACTTTTACTTCAGATACACTTTCTTTGTCATGATGTGAGGTACTTGCTCTTTTGCGAACAATGACATGTGAACGAACACGTAAATAAAATCCAAAGAGTGCTAAAAGAATCAATAAAATATAAACTGGAATACGATTGTTAATAACATAAACTAAGGTCTTTGGTTCATTAGGACCTAAAGTTAGTTCAGTAACAAAAAAGCGACCATTTTCTTTAGCTTCAATTTCAAAATCTTCACTGCTAGAAACTAATGCTTGCCAAAAAGTAACAGGAAGCATTACTTCTTGAGTGTTGAGAATATTTCCATCATTAGTGATAGTAACATCTACATAACGCTTCAAGAATGTTTTTCTCTCATTTGTTGTTATGGTAAATTGTGGAACATTAGTAAGAACTTCAATTCTCTTATCAAATGCTTTGACAACTTCTCCATCTTTTTCAAAGAGGAAAAAAAGAATATAATCTTTAGGTTGTTGATGTTTATTAGGAGTGATTGAAAATTCAACTGTACGTCTCTCTTTAGGAGGTAGATCAAGTCTTGTCTCTTTTACAAATTCAGGAATATCACTTTCAATTTTTACAACAACTCCTTTTAGATCAAGAGGATTTCTGTTTTCAAGAAATAATTTAATTGCAACATTTTCTTGCGGATTTATTTTCTCAGGCATATCAAGTGTAACTTTAATTGCTGGTAAATAATCCAAAGGCTTTTCAGGACTCAAATATACTTTTAGTAGCAGATCATGCTGCACATTATCTTCGCGGCGAACGCTTACTGGAAGACTGTAGATTCCTGGTTTGTAAGCAGCAGTTGGTCTTGCTTTAATGGTAATTGTCTTTTTTTCACGCTGTCCAAGATTAATGACTTTATCTTTAATCGGAGTTGGTTCTACATCCCAACCTTGTACTAAAGAATAAAAAGTATAAGTGTGAGCAACTTCATCACTATTAGTTAACGTAAGTTCAAACAATGCCTGTTGACTTGGATTAATTTCATTATCAACAATGTGAGCTGTAAATGAATCAGAAAGTGAGAAAGATGCTGGTAGCATCAGAAGAACTAATGCAACAAAAAATATTGATACTCGCCTCACAATCTCCACCTCATCTAGGAAGAGAAAAATAAAAGTTTACTACTATTTAAAATCTTCGTTTCTCCACGAGTAAAATGAAAAAGAAATACCAAAACTACTAAAAGAAACATTTATATATTGAGTTCCTTTAGCTTCAGATACAAAAAAGGGATTTTAGATGGCACAACAAACAGTCTTTGGTAATGTTATTACATTCCTAGCAGAGATAGGTGTATACGACGTTATTCTCCCATTTCTTTTAGTCTTCACGATTCTTTTTGCAATCCTTGAGAAAACAAAAATCTTAGGAGTTGAGAAACAAGGAGAACATACTTATTCAAAGAAAAATTTCAATGCAGTTGTAGCTTTTGCTGTTGCCTTTTTTGTCATTGCTTCGGCAAAATTAGTTTCTATTATTAGTGAAGTTATGGCTAATGTTGTTCTTCTCTTAATTTTAGCAGTAAGTTTTCTTCTTCTTGTTGGCTCGTTTGCCAAGGATGAAGAATTTTTCCTCAAAGATAGTCCTTGGGTAACTTTTTTTATGTTTTTTATGTTTATAGGAATTGTTGTAATTTTTCTAAACGCTTTAGGATGGTTACAGTATATTTTTGACTTATTTCGCTTCTGGAGAGCTGAGTGGGCATCAACCATCATTTTTCTTCTCATCATTGTCGCATTCATTGTTTATATCGTACGAGAACCAAAACATGATAAAAAAGAGGAAAAAAAAGAAACGGCAAAATCATCCGGCGGTCACTAGGTGAAGATATATGGCAACATTTGAAACATTGGTTTATTATTTTCAAACGTATGGGGTGTTAGATTTTCTTCTTCCATTCCTATTAGTGTTTACCATAGTTTATGCAGTAACATCAAGGTTACCTCTCTTTGCAGGCGCTGCTGGAAAAAGTTTTAGAATAGTTATTTCAATAGCTTTAGGATTAATGTTCGTAGTTCCACACATCTTAGGAACGTTTCCTCTTGGTTATGACCCCGTTCAAATTCTTAATGAAACACTACCGAGTATTTCTCTTGTTGGGATTTCAGCCATAATGGTTTTGATTTTACTTGGAATCTTTGGAAAGAAATTATCTAGTGTTGCAGCTCCTTTCATTGCAATTATTTCTATTGGTTTTGTCATCTATATTTTTGGCGCAGCTTTCGGTTTATGGAGAGGACCTTACGATATCTTTTCTTGGTGGTCATCTGAAACAACAGAACTTTTGATTGTTCTTGCAGTCTTTGGTGTAATTGTCTTTTTTATTACAAAAGAGCCAAGTGGTGGCACAGGAATTGGTGGAGGACTTAAGAAAGGATTTGATTGGGTTGGTTCATTGATTGATGATATGAGCCATGGTGGTAATGGAGGAGGCGGACACCCTTAGTTCTTTGATCTAACACATGGCAACAATCCTCGATGTAAGTTTATTACAATCATTTGATGTAATTTTTCCAGTTCTATTTATTTTTGCACTCGTGTACGCTATGTTACACAAGTTCAACATTGGAGGAAATAGTCCAGTCATACACGCAATCATAGCAGTTATGACTGCTTTTATGGCAATTCTTTCACGCAGCGTTGTTGAGTTAATTAACTTCATTATTCCTTGGTTTGCAATAGCCATTATCTTTTTTGTATTAGTACTTCTTATTTTCTATATCTTTGGTGCTAGCGATAGTGATATTAAACAATACATGGCAAATAATGCCTCTGTTGGTTGGGTAATTGTTGGTGTTGCAATTGTTATTATTGTTGCTGGCTTTGGTAATGTGTTTGGTCAGCAATTAACAGAAGCTGCCTTTCAGCAAGGAGGAGAAGTAAATGTCTCAAGTTCAAGTGTAAGTTCTGGTAATTTTGAGCAAAACATTTCAGCAATTTTGTTTCATCCAAAAGTTCTAGGTCTTGCCATTCTTTTTGTAATTGCAATCTTTGCGGTTGCCCTGCTAGGACAGTAAAGTTTATTTTTTACTTAGAAAAAAGAAAAATATTCATTTCTTCTTCATTGAAGAGGTAATACTTGATAACTCTTTCACATTCTCAACAAATTGTGGAACAACGTCCTTAAAGACGCGCCCAACAGCATTTAATTCGGTTCCAACATCGCGCATTCTTGTATCATAATCATCTAACTTTCCTAAAACTCCTTGGTGTAAAATTGTAAAATCTTCCTTCAGTTTTTCAAGTTCATTAAGCATCTTTGTTTGCCGCTCTTCAATTTTTTGTTTCCACTCAATAATTTTTTTGACTTCAGCAATCAACTCATCCCATTTTTCATCCACAATATTTTCAGTGATTTCTTCAATTCGCTCGTAGATATTTCCATCGATTGATTGAGATGAAGCAGCAGGAGCTGAAGGATACGAAGAATAGCTGCCATAGGACTGAGTTGGCGCAACATCTAGCTGCGAAATTGCCGCATTTACTTGATCAGGAGAGTTACCTCGACGTGTAAGCTCTTCCATAATTAAACTATCACTTAAACCTTGGTTACGTAATTGTAATGCATCTTGTGTAAGATCTCTCATCTCACTCACCTTTTTTTAATCGAAAAGATATTTCCCTTAATGAACTTTGTGTTCGTTGCGAATGTGTGAACTTTTAATTTGAGGATGATCCTGATTGGATGTGAGCATCGTTTGCACAACTCTCTCAACATCACGCTGTGTGACAAAATGGAGGGGGTTCCACAAATCCATATAACGACGAATCGTCATTACTTCTTCAGCTCCTGCCGTACGTTTCAGTTCTTTTATAACCAAATCCATTTTTTGTCCTGATTGCTCTTGATGACGTTTAATCTCAAGGATTTCTTCTGAGAGGGCAGATAGTTCAGAGCGAAAGGTACCTTGTTTTTTTAAAACATCATTTTTAAGAACATCAACTTCTCTAAGTAAAATATTAACCTTGCTCTCAAGACTTTTTACCCACACATATAACTTTGCAGCGTCTGGATTTGCTTGATCCATGGAAGGGGGTTGAGCCATCATGAGTTTTTAGTGGATGAGAGATAATAAACTTATGTGAGTACTGAAAAGTAATTTAATTCTGGACTTGTAGACTGTAGAAAATGTCCCGTTCGGGCTTTCCTCTTGAAGTTATTTAATTTCCAATGGAGGAAAGTTTCTGCCTCGTCTGACGAGTAGATAAGCCCTCACTGGCGAAATTCGCGACATTTTCCACTAAGCAACTTATAGAAAAAGTAATAAACTCTAAAGATGCTTGAGCTTAAAAAGATGGTGACAGATAAGTCTTGCTTTGAATTTGAAACGTTTCATGAAGCTGAAAATAAAATTTTGCGTATCTACGCAGAAAAATGTTCTTATCCTCCATCTATTGAATACAGCGACATTTGTATGGGTAAAGTAATTGACCTTTTGATTCAAAATACAGGAATTACCACTATTATTATTTCCCAATTGCGTGAGTACGAATATGATTACACTCAAACAAGTCTTCTTAACGAATTAGCGGTATTACATCGCAAACTTAACAAAGATTCACGCATTTTCCACTCAACTCTTGTAACCAATCCGCAACATGAGCGTTATGTAAGAGCAAGTTACGCTGAATTTCTAAAACTGATCACCAAAAAGCTCAAAGAAGATCCGTTCGCTGCCTATGTTGAACTTAAAAGATTAGAGCGCAGAGAAAAAATTAAACAAGAAAATATCCTTGATGATCAGTTTAGAATAAGCCAGCAAGAATTTTTAGGAATTTTTCTTCAAGTACTTCAAGCAATTGAGCAACTTAAAATTATTCAGTTACTAATGCCCCATAGCAAAGAATATACGGTTGGAAAAAGAGAAATCTATGCAAATATTTTTCATCCAACGACAAGACCAGATTTTATGTACACCAAACTAATTAGCCAATTTCCTGAAGGAAATATTGCTGATAGTTACCAATTTGAAATTGGAAGTGATGTTTGTCAAGCAAATATCTTCACCTTTGATGATAATATTAAAATTTTGTACCACTTAACACCTCCAGAGTTTGCTTTTGAAGAAGAAGTCTACGAGTTGCTCGATGATGCAAGAAGAATCATGTCTGAGCATAAGCCAACTAAAGAAGAATTCGTTGATCCACAGCGAATGCGTGAAGTATTCTACAGTATTGGAAAAGATCTTCTAATAGATTTAATTGCACAAAAAAATATGACGCTTGATGACGAAAAAATTGACCAACTAGCTAATGCACTTTTACGTTATACGGTAGGCTTTGGTTTGATTGAACTTCTTCTTGCAGATCCTAAAGTTCAAGATGTTAATATTAACGCTCCTAATGGAGAATTACCAATTTTTATTGTTCATCAAGATTTTGGAGATTGTTATACCAACATTTATCCAACAAGACTTGAAGTTGAAAGTTGGGCAACTAAATTAAGATTAGTTTCAGGAAGACCACTTGATGAAGCAAACCCTATTCTTGACACTGAGCTCAAAGTTTTAGGTTTTAGCTCAAGGGTTTCAGCACTCACAGCACCTTTGAGTCCTACGGGTCTTGCGTTTTCTTTTAGACGTCATCGCGATTTTCCTTGGACATTTCCTTTGTACATTCAACCTAAAATTAGAATGATGAATAGTTTAAGTGCTGGTTTACTTAGTTTTCTTATTAGTAATAACGCAACCATTTTAGTTTGCGGAACAAGGTCAAGCGGAAAAAGCAGCCTTTTAGGAAGTTTTCTTGTTGAAATTAGTCGCAAAGCACGAATTATTACAATTGAAGATACGTTTGAATTACCCCAAGAAGCAATGCGCAAATATGGGTATAACATAGAATCATTAAAAGTTGCCTCTGCTCTTTCAGCACCAGGATCTGAAGTTGACCCATCTATTGGCATTCGCTCAACTCTTCGTTTAGGTGATTCAGCAATTTTTATAGGAGAAGTGCGCAGTAAAGAAGCCATTGCCCTTTTTGAAGCGATGCGTGTTGGAGCTGCAGCAAATGTTGTTGCAGGAACAATTCATGCAGATTCTCCGTATGGAGTTTACGATAGAGTTGTCAATGATATTGGTGTTCCTAAAACCTCATTTAAAGCAATTGATATTATTGTTGTTGTCAATCCGGTTATTTCAGGACTTAAAAAATTTAAAAGAATTTTAAGAATTACCGAAGTTCGTAAAGAATGGGATGAAGATCCTCTCAAAGAAGGAGCCTTCGTTGATTTGATGGTGTATAATCCTACAACTGATCAGCTTGAGATTACCGATGATTTGAAAAATGGAAATTCCATAATTCTTAAAAGAATGGCAGGAAGGATTCGGGAGTTTGCAGGAAATTGGGAAGCTGTGTGGGAGAATATTGAACTTCGCGCAAAATGTAAACAAGTAATTATTGATGCTGCAACAAAAGCGAATGATTCATCCCTTATGGAAGCTGAATTTATCATTTCTGCCAATGACCAATTTAGTTTAATCTCTGAGGATATTAAAGAAAAAGTAGGAAAGTTAGATGGCAATCGTATTTTCTTTGAATTTAATGAGTGGCTCAAAAGAGAAATGAAAAAGAGAAAATTAAGTCAGAGTTAAAGTTATGGTTCTTTTGTTTCCTTTCTTTTTCTAAAAAGTATAAAGTAAATTAGAAAGAGAATAAGGATTATTGCTAATGAAATGAGAATAAGAATAGATTTTTGAGAAGAAGATTCTGTTTTAGGGATTTGATTTTGTAAAAGATCAGAGGATTTATTTTTAGATTGAGATAGAATAAAGAGACTAGTGTCTTTTGTTCTGGAAAAAGAAGAGACATCAAGAGTTAGTTTGCGAGTCAAATTCCAATCATAGATATTTAACTCAGCTGCATTTTCAAAATAAGGCACATACACTGTTGCAAAAGATTGATTGAGGTAAACGGTTTTATCATATAATTCATTAGTTTTAGGATCTCGATAGGTAACTATTTTAAAAGTTGGAATAGAAAAGAAAGTTAAGTTAAGAATCTCATTCTTTGAAGAAACAACTTCTACAATGAAACTACCTTCTACTTGGTTAGGCAATGATGAAAAAGGAACAACTGATACTGATTGAATTGAAATATTTCCTAGATTATAGAGAAGATCAAGTTTGTAGTATTGACTAACTTGGGCAAATACCAATGGAAAAGTTGCAAGTAAAAGAAAACAAAGAAGAATTATTTTTTTCATTTTTCCTCAACTATTGCCTTGTAATCTTCTTCTGTAATAAATCCATGCTTATAAAGTAAATCCAATTTCTGACGATAGCGTGGATCATAGACTGGAGAATCGGGCATGATTAATGGTTTGTAAAGACTATGATCATTTGAAATTTGCTCGACAAAGGTTGCAATATCTTCTTCATAATCGTTACAGCCATAAGCTCGTATGCAACCATGACGAGGTCCAGCGCTAAGATCCTTCCAATTTTGAGCATTAACCCCAGCAACAACTTTTTCACCTAAATCTTTCCCATACACATCACCGGCAGCCTTTTTCCATTCAGAGATAAATCCTGTTTTTATTTTTGTTACTGCAGAAGCCATCCTCAGTAATTTTTCCTCATCTGGACCATCTAAAGGTGCATCTTCTGGTAAATAAATCCCAGTAGGATTCCATCCTGGACGAGGTTCAAGTGAAATATCTTTTCCATCGCTAAAAACTACACCAGGAGACTTTTTTAGATTATACTTTCTCATAAGTTCAAGTTGATAACCTTTTAATGACGCCTCTGAGGTGGTTCTCAAAGAGTCTTCATCTCCTTCCAATTTCTGCAAGATAAACGTTCTTGTGTGAGCTGCTTCATGGTACAAAAGACCAGGATCAATTGCACTTGCTTCAGTATCTGCAGAAATAATTATTTTGCGACTTTCAGGAAAAGCGCAACCACCTGTTTGCTCACCACATTTTTTTTCTAATTCTTCTGGAGAAACAATTTCAAGCGCTTTAACACTTTCTCTTACTTTGTCTGGTAAATCTAAATAAGAGTTTAGAACTTGAGTTGAGAGAACCGCATTTGATTCTGCAGCTTCATCTTTAAAATCTACTCTTTCAACTCCACTACGCTGTAATTTTCCTCGTGTATAATAGAAAAGAAAATCGTTAGAACGAAGATCTTTTACACAACTAAGACACTCCAAATTACGAGGATCTAGAAAATCAGCAACACGAACAACATTTTTAGAAGAGTCAAAGATAATTTTCTTTCCTTCTTCTCCATAGACATTTTTTCCAGTTTCTCTATTAAGAGGAAGAAGAGTTAGAGGAACTGCTGTGTTTTTTGTTTGTGCTTCCAGTTGAAATTGTGGTTTTGCTGTAAGAGAATAAATGGATGGGCCATTAACTAATAACATTTTAGAATCAGAACTTAAGAAAGCTGTAACTTTAGGAATCAAACCTTCTCGCAGTTCAACATCAACTCGTGTTTCGCCGGAAGGTTCAAAGACTAATCTTTGAGAGTTATCTACACTAACAAAAGAATTTCCTTCTGCAAAAGAAACAGAGAAAGAATTTGCAGCAGAGGAAGCAAAAGAGACTATTTTTTCTTCTTGATCTAAAAGAACAAAAGGAGCAACTTTGATACCATCCTCAAAGTAAATATTTACATGACCTTTTGAAGGAGATATTTCTTTTCCCTTAGCCTTAGAGATACTATCCTGAACACGAGGAAAAGAAGTAATCAATACACTATCAATGTATACTTCTTGATCAGATGAAAGATAAGCATCACCATTTTTAAAACTAAGAACTCCTCGAATTTTACGCCCGTTATAAGTTATTTCTTCAAATTTAGTTTTGGAGTGCATACGATCTTTTACATAAAAACCTCCGATAGATGTATCAAGCACAATCGTATCTTTTTGTGAAATGTCGTTAAGAATTGTTCCAGAAGGAACCTTCACAAAAATTCCTTCTTTTACTACAGAAAATTGGGTACCCGATGGATAAGTTCCAGGTATTGAAACAAAATCACCATTCTGATGTTTAATTCCATCATGTGAGTACCGTACACGAACTTCTTGTAGAGAGTATCTTTCTAAGCCATCAGAAGAAAGAGATTTATCAAGTCCTTTAATATCTAACAGACACTGTGAACAGCCAATATCCTTAATGTATTTTTCAGGATTAACAAAAGAATGATCAAAATGAGGATTGTTGTAATCAACTTTGGTATAATCTAAAAAACTGTAACCTGTAGATGGAAGATTAGCATAAAAAGCATCTGAGGTATACAATTCTGTTCGTGTAAAATCAACTTTGGTCCAATCAACATTATCCCAATTCCACTGACTAGGGTCAGAAGAGGTATAAAACTCAAAGGAGTCATAGCTAAAAGGCTCGTTATAATCATAAAGATTCTCATCTGCACTAACAAGACTCAAAAAAGAGAAAAAAAGTACAAGTATCAAAAAGAATTTGAAGGTTTTCATGTTTGAGAAATATCGCTCTGAGGTAGAGAATAATTTCCTAAGAATTTGTAAACTAAAGGAGGAGTTGATATTGTGTCAGTAATTCTAAAGAGAATTGCTGTATCTTCAGAACTAAAGACTTCGATACGTAAGTCATTTTGAGAAGCTAAGAGTGCTAAACAATCTAAGCACAATGCATTTTTCTCATTCATTTGTTGCTCAAAAAATGTTGCAATTAGATCATGGATTATTCCGAGTCGAGAATCAATTACCACAGAAAACTTCTCAGAGGAACTTTGTGTGCCATCCTCGCCCAAGGTTATAGGAAAAAGAAGGTTGACATGAATTTTTTGAGCATCAATTGTGGTTTTGGTATCAATCTTTTTTCCAGTAATTGAAGAACCACGCTCTTTGAATGGTACGAAATTGCGCAAGCAAAAAAATAAACCATCATTAACGTATGAAGAAAATTGTTGCTCAAGATCTTCTTTAGGTATAAGAAAAGAATCACTTCCATTCCAATAGTAGGGTAATAAAAGTAAAGAATCAGAAAATAAAGGAAGATCATAGTATCCTCCCTGTTTTGCAATAAAATAAGTCGCATCTAAACTAACATCATTAAGGCAACTACGTACATAAGATGAGACCGAATCTTTAAGTGTTCTAACATTACTAAAATCATCTTGACTTTGTTCAAGATGACTATATTGAGAAGAAACCAACCAGAAGAAAAGAGCAGCAAAAAGAAGAACAACGATTCCTGCAATTAAAAAAACGCTAAGCTGCCCCTTTTTGCTCATATTAAGCTAAAAGAAACAAAAAAGACTATTTAAATCTCACTTATAGCACACATCACAACCTTCAATTCCTTTCTCAACACTCATGTGAATCCTACAAATAGCTTTTGTTTTTTTAATAAACTCATTAATTTTTTGAATTTGTTGATAGGCACTTTCTTGATCTTTAATCTTTGCACATGCCTTAACAATAAATTCTTTGACATCTTGAGGAAAAGCTACATCTTTAGCTCTTTTAGAATGTAAATATTGGGAGACAGCAGGTTCAGTAAGATTGAGAAGATGCGCAATTTCTTTTTGTGAAAGATTTCTTTCTTGCAAAGCTAAAACAAGTTCTTTACGCACTGCAGGAAGAACGTACCATACTTCAATTTCTTGAGGCTGTTTAATTGGTATAATCATATACTATAGTAAATAGATTGGAAGTTAAAAAGATATCGTCAAGAAATAACCAATTCAAGAGATCTTTCGCAGCGAGTTAACAATTGAGGAAAGCTTTTGCACAACTTTTTTAAGATCTTTTTTAGTTGTATCTTTGCCAAATGTAAAGCGAATACTAGAGCGAACGTAAGCTTCACTAAGTCCTAAAGCTAATAATACATGACTTGGCTCTTGGGTTTGAGCATGACAAGCACTTCCTGAAGAAACAAAAATATTTTCTGTGCTAAGATAATTGATGAGAGTTTCACTATCAACTCCTTCAATTGAAATATTAACGTTATTTGGCAACCGATTTTCTAACGAACCATTTAAACTAATAGAAGAGAGATTATTTTTTAGTAATTTTAGAAAATATTTTTGCAATAAAAAAAAACGTTTCCATTCTTTTGTTTTTTCTTTATGTGCAAGATCAAGTGCTTTGGCAAAGCCAACAATAGCAGAAACATTTTCTGTGCCTGAACGAAAGCCATTTTCTTGCTCTCCTCCATAAATAAGCGGTTGTAAGTAAATACTCGATCGAACATATAACGCGCCAACCCCTTTAGGACCATACATTTTACTTGCATTAAGACTTAGCATATCAACACCTAATTTTTTGACATCTAAAGATAGAAGACTGCCTGCCTGACACGCATCAGTATGAAAAATAATTTTTCTTTTTTTTAAAATTTGTCCAATTTTAGAAAGATTCTGAATTGTTCCTATTTCATTGTTTGCATAGATGATGCTCACTAAAATTGTATGAGGTCTTAGTGCTTTTTTAACTTGAACTGGATCAATAAAACCATTCTTCGTTACAGGAAGAATTGTAAGATCAACATTATGATTTTTTTCAAGAAAAAAACAAGTCTTGGAAACCGCATCATGTTCTATTGAACTAATTATAATGTGTTTTTTTTCAGCTTTATGAGAAAGCACATACCCAAGAATTGCAAGATTAATGCTTTCTGTTCCACTACCAGTGAAAATGATTTCCGAAGGGTTTGCATTTAGATGAGTTGCAATACTTGTACGAGCACTTTCCATCGCTTCATGTGCTTTTTGACCAAAGGAGTGAATGCTAGAAGGATTAGCAAATTTTGTAGAAAAAAAAGGTAGCATTGCCTCTAAAACATCTTTACGTACAGGGGTTGCCGAAGCATAGTCAAGATAGATCATGCTGTGAAGGATTATACCTTTAGTAAAAAGTCTTTTGGTTAAGATCTAAAATAATCACAATGCATAGCCTGCCGATAAATTTATAAACTACCTCTTGGAAAAATGTAAGTTATATGAGAAAAGTCCACACAAGAACAAAAAGGCACTATAAGTTACGCACTCATCAAAGCCAGCAAGAATTCTTTCATGCAGAGGAAAAACCTCATCGTCCTCGAACCTTCAAAAGTGAAGAAGCTGCTCATAAATGGGCTGTAGGACTTAACTTAAATAAAGATCAATATCAATTAGCAAGCGTTAAGAATAACAAAAGATTTGCGGTGGTTGTGAACAATGGGAAGAATTAAAACTGTTCTAATTAAACGTAAAACCAGAGAATTGCTTAAAATGCACGGTGATAAGTTTAGTCCTGAATTTGAGAAAAATAAAGAAATTGTAAGTAAAATGACCGCAACTCAATCAAAAAAACTTCGCAATATTATTGCTGGCTACGTTACAAGACTTGTTAAGAAAGAAACCCAAAGAACCACACGTGGCGAAGTATTAAGTTCTGAGTAGAAATTTAGATTATTCTAAAATTCTTTTTTATCTAAATAAACTATTTTGGTAAACAGATAAGAATTGTGCCATTATACGTTAAGGAACAACTTTTTCCATCATAAGTTAGAGTTACTTCGCAAGGTTCTTCCTCCTTACCATCCTTACATGCAACTTCCAATTTACTAGGAGTTATACCTCTCAATTCAGTTATGTCACTATTTTGAACTTTTATAGGAGTAGTGGAATTGACAGGGGTTGTAAATTTTTCATAATTCGTTACAGCAGATATCCCAACTCCTAGAAGAAATACTCCTCCTACTAGATAATCTCCAGCACGAATATTAAGTTTTCCCATTATAACCTAGTTTCTTTAATGCTTTTTAAAAGTTTTGGACAGGTAATAAATTTATCACTTCCATATAGTAAAATTTAAAAAGAGGCCCCTCTAAAAAGATTAGATAAATTACATTTTAGGTGACTACAAAAAATGATTGGATACAATACTATTCGATATACAGCAACTGCTGCTTTAGTTGGTTTAACTCTTGCTTGTGCAACGCCAAAACGAAGCCCACTAGAAGAAGCTCTTTCTTTTAGAAATCCAGATACTACTTATCAACGTGAGAGTAATGTGGATAATAGCCAAAATCTAGATCAGAGAGAAGAAGTTGTTGCAATTCCTGAAGCAGGAAATGCCATAACCCAATTTAAAGAAAAATACAGCTGTATTGGTGTTGGAGAAATGCCAGCAGGTATCAAAAATCCTTCATTAGCAAAAAAAGCTGCCATGAATAAAGCAAGAGAAGATTATCGCAGACAATGTGTTTCTAGTTCTCAAGTTGGTGGAGAAATCAACGGCGTTGAAACCTTATGGAACGAAGAACAAAAAGTTGCAATTGCTTACTATCCGTGGGAAACTCCTAAATGATTTAAGGTAAAAAAATGATTCGAAATATTTTAGCCGGTGGATTAGTTCTGCTTTTAGCAGGTTGTGAAAGATGTTCTGATAATAAAAAATCCATTAACCAAACAATGTCAGTAGAGGGTCCAGGAGGAATTCCTACAATTGTTTCCATGCCTTTGGAGATTAGTTCAATTACCAATGAAGTTCAAAAACGTTACGGATGTAGTGGAGTTGGACTTTCATCATCTCCAGAGATAGCGCGTAGTTTAGCTAGCAGTGATTATTTAAGCACATGCACAGAAATTCCTGCAAGAGAAACAGATATTGAAGGCTTGAGATCTATAAGTGCAAAGGTTACTGGCATGGATTTTAAAGCTTATGCCAACGCAGAAGGTAGCGTTTATGTTGTTGTTGCCTATTGTCCTAAGGGATGCCAAATAATTGAAATTCCACCAGACCAAGTTTTACAACAAGCGAGATAGGGCCATCAAATCCCCAACATATCTCTCAAACCTTCTGGAGGTTTCCATGGTGGATGAAACGTTACTTCAAGCTCAACATTCTTTGCGCCTTGTTCTTTAATCATTTGCGTTAAATCATCAACCATCTGCGGTCCAAAAGGACACATAGGAGACGTAAATGTAAGTAAAACTTTAACATTCTCACCTTCAATTGAAAGATCATAAATTAAGCCTAATGTCCACACATCAATACCAAGCTCAGGGTCTTCATATTTCTTAAACACATTCTCAATGAGATCATCACGGCTAATCATTTTTTCACCTTAATAAATGGGGCAAAGCCTTCTTTTTCCAAAAGTAAAAGAAGATCATCTTGCCCTGATGCAACAATTTTTCCATCAGATAAAATATCAACTCGCTCTGGTTTAAGATATTGCAAAAAGCGAGGATTGTGTGTTACAATAATAATTCCCATCTTTGTTTCTTGCTGTAAAAGATGAATGCCTTTGGCAACTGTTTTCATCGCATCTACATCAAGTCCAGAATCTGTTTCATCCAAAATAGCATATTGTGGTTCAAGTAAAAGTAATTGTAAAATTTCTAATCTTTTCTTCTCTCCGCCTGAAAATCCTTCGTTAAGCGATCTTCTAGCAAAGGAGGGATCAATGTTGAGCAGTTCCATTTTTGCTAAAAGTAATTTTTGAAAATCAAGAACAGAGATATTTTTTCCTTTTACAGTGTTCACCGCAGTTCTTAAAAAAGCTCCAATACTAACCCCTGCAAATTCTAAAGGATTTTGAAATGATAAAAACAAACCACGACGAGCTCTTTGTGTGGTTGTCTCTTTAGAAATGTCATCTCCATTAAACAAAATTTTTCCTTTTATGACATATCTAGGATCTCCCATCAAAGCCATTGCTAAAGAGGACTTTCCTGATCCATTTGGCCCTAAAAGAGCATAGACAAATCCTTTTTTAAAATTAAGAGAAATTCCCTGAATAACTTCTTTAGAATCAACTGTTACATGGAGATTTTTAATTGTAAATTCACTCATTTTCTAGTCCTCCAAAGCTTTCTGTAAAGTTTTTAGACAAAGCTGTGCACATTTCATTCTTGTATGACTAATAGGAATTCCTAAGAGGGTTAGAATATCATCACTTGATAAATCTTTTAGTTGTTTTACTGTAAAGTGTTGTACATGTTCTGTGAGAAGAGAAGCGGAGGCTTGACTAATTGCACACCCATCCCCCATAAAAGAAATATCTTCTAGTTTATTCTTCTTTATTTTAAGATAAATAGTTATCTTGTCCCCACACAAAGGATTATTTTCTGTATGCTGACACGTGCAAGAGGGAATGATTCTTTTATTACGAGGATTTTTGTTGTGATCTAAAACATTTTCTTTGTACAACTCTTCATCAACTAGTTCAACCCTAGACATCTTGCTCGAAGTCATCACATAAGCACCTTTTTAACATCTTTAAGAGCCGCAATCAAAGCATCTACATCAGAAGTTGTATTGTAAATGTAAAACGAAGCGCGTACCGCACTTGTAAGTTTTAATTTGTGTAAAAGAGGCATTGCACAATGAGTTCCTGCACGTACTGCGATATGATGCCTATTTAAAATTTCACTTACATCATGTGCATGTACTTTATCTACAGTAAACGAGATGATTGGACCACGGTCATTTGTATTTAGTGGACCAATAATTTTAACAAAAGAAAGATTTGACAACTTCTTTAAAGCATACGAAGCAATTTCTTGACCATGCTTGTAGATATTTTCCATTCCCACCTCTTCAAGATATTCAATTGCAGCTCCAAAAGCGATGGCTTGCGCAACTGGAGGTGTTCCTGCTTCAAATTTTGTAGGAGGATCAGCAAATGTTGATTTTTCTTGCGAAACATCTTTAATCATCCCCCCACCAAATTGGTAAGGAGGGAGTTTTTCTAAGAGTTCATACCTACCATACAAAACTCCAATCCCCATAGGTCCACACATTTTATGGGATGAAAAAGCTAAAAAGTCACAATTCATTTTCTTAACATCTACTGGTAGGTGTGGTACTGATTGTGCTGCATCAACCACAAATAAGGCACCTACCGCATGAGCAAGCTTTGCGAGTTCATCAATTGGGTTGATTGTTCCTAAAACATTTGACATATGAGTAATTGAAACAATTTTTGTTTTAGAGGTAATTAATTTTTTTGCAACTTTTAGATCTAAACGAAAGTCAGAAGTAAAAGGAATAAAAGAGAGTTTGATTCCAATTTTTAGAGCCATTTGCTGCCAAGGAACCAAATTACTGTGATGTTCCATTTCTGATAAAACAATTTCATCTCCTCTCTTAAGGCTAGATCCTAAACAAGTTGCAAGAAGGTTAAGACTCTCAGTTGTTCCTTTTGTAAAAATAATTTCATTGGTGTTAGCACCAATAAAGTGAGCAACTTTTTCTCTTGCATTTTCGTAAAGGATAGTAGCATCTTCCGAAAGAGAATAAATTCCTCGATGAACATTAGCATTGTGCTTCTCATAAAAGTTAACAAGAGCATTAATGACTACTTTTGGTTTTTGCGTTGTTGCACTATTATCAAGGTAAACCATCTTTGACTTCTTTAAAAGAGGAAAATCCTCAACTGATCCTAAAGTTATTTTAGTTGGATTCATTTTGGTTTGTTTACAACTAGATTTTCTCCTAGAGTTTTCTCAAATAAAGGTTGAAGAGATACTGGTACAATCTTAAAAAAGTCTTCTAAGAAGCCTTGAAGGATTAACATTTTTGCTTGCTCTTGTGTAAGGCCACGAGAAGTTAAATAAAATAAAAGATCATCGCGTAAACGGCCGATCGCAACCCCATGTGAGCAAGAAACATCATCATGTGAAACATCAAGAACAGGGATTGCATCACAATGAGTATCTTCGCCAACAAGTAAAACATTACAACGCTGATGAGCAATTGAAGATGGTGCTTGATTTGTGATCGTAATTGCTGATCGATAAATAGCTTTACTCTCATCATCTAAAATTCCTCTACTTTTTATCTCTGAAATAGTTGATTTAGCATTATGAAATGATTGAGCATGTACATCAAGAATGGTTTTTTCTTTTGTACAAAAAGAAGTGTAGATTTTACTTTTAGCATTAATGCCATTAAGATTTGTTGAAACATCAAGATGTTGAAATTTTCCAGAGGTGAGAAAATCATAAAAAAGAACAGTTGAATCTTTTGCGACAGATGCACGTTTAATAGTAAACGAGAGTGCAGATGAAAAAGATCCAATTGCATAATATTCAACATGTGCTCCTTCATCAACATAGATTTGAACAACACTACTTCTATAGGTAGTCTCTTCTGCTGTTTTTACATCCTCAAGAAAAGTAACGTGTGCACAACTTCCAACAACAATAATAAGATGATCACAACTAGCCTTACCTTTACTATAAGATAGAAGATTGATTGGCTCATCAGAAACATAATTAGGTGGAACAAAAAGAACTAATCCATCTCTCAAAGTTGCATAATGAAGCGCTGTAAATTTATCTTCATGTGGTGCAACGAGTGCTTGCATATACGTAGTTAAAAAAAAGGGATCCATCTCTGAGAGTTTTTTAACGCTGATATTTTTTAGTTGTTTTTCTACTTGAAAAGTTGCAGGTGCATTTTGAAGACTAGCAAAAGCTTCTTCAAAAGTAAAGGAAGGGATTTGCAAAGTCATTCCAATCCCATATTTAGAGATAGGAGTTTGTAAACTTGTAAAAAGTTCTTGTGCAATTTTTGTGTATCCTTTAAGAGGAGCCATCATCACATTCCTGTTATTTCTAATTCAATGAGTTTGTTAAGTTCAATTGCATATTCTAGTGGAAGACTTTTAACAATTGGTTCAATGAAACCTGCAACAATCATCCTAAGCGCTTGTTCTTGTGAAAGACCACGACTCATGAGATAGAAGAGTTGATCATCGGCAACTTTACTTACTGAAGCTTCATGACCAACATCAACATGAGAATTATCTATTTTCATTGTCGGATACGTTTTACTAATTGACTTTGAGTCAAGAAGCAGCGCATCACATTGCACATATGATTTTGCATTATGGGCTTTAGATGAAACACGAACAAGACCTCGATAGGTTGAAATGCCACCATCTTTACTAATACTTTTAGCACGAATAACTGAACTAGTATTGGGAGCGAGATGAACTACTTTTGCTCCTGTATCTTGATCTTGACCATCTCCTGCAAAAGCAATTCCTAAATTATCACAAGAGGCTCCATCTTCAAGAAGAATTGAGCAAGGATAAAGCATCGTGCGAGCACTCCCCATATTTCCATTAAGCCAGAGCATTCTTGCATTCTTGTACACAAGAGCTCTTTTAGTATTGAGATTGTAAACATTTTTACTCCAATTCTCAATTGAAGTATACGTCATTTTAGCATTAGCAAGAACATGAATCTCTACACAGCCTGCATGTAATGATTGTTGACTGTACCGAGGCGAACTACAACCTTCAATGTAATGTAAATGTGCTCCTTCATCAAGAACAATTAAAGTGTGCTCAAACTGACCTCCTCGTTTTTCATTCATACGAAAGTATGCTTGCAAAGGAAGTTCAACACTAACTCCTTTTGGAACATAAATAAATGTCCCACCACTCCACACAGCTCCATGAAGCATAATGAATTTGTGATCAGTAATTGGAATACAATTAGTCATAAAATATTTTTTAACAAGCTCAGGATATTTTTGCAAGGCAACATCCATGTTCTCAAAAATAACTCCTTTTTCTTTAAGAGATTTTTCAATGTTATGATAAACAACAGACGAATCATATTGAGCACCTACACCTGAAAGAACTTTTTTTTCTGCTTGCGGAATTCCTAAGCGATCAAAAGTTTTTTTAATTTCCGCTGGAACTTCTTGCCAGCTATCTGTTTCTTTGGTGTTAGGATCAACAAAATAGATAATCTTGTTAAGATCTAAAGATGAGAGATCAGGACCCCAGGTAGGAAGAGGTGTTTTGTTAAAAAGTTCAAGTGCTTTGAGACGTTTTTGCAGCATCCAGACAGGTTCATTTTTGGTTGTTGAGATCAGTCGAACAACTTCTTCATTAATTCCTGGTTTTGCGATGCATCTAGCTTGATGAGAATCTGCTTCATCATAGATTTTTCGTTGAGGTGTAAAGTTCCGTTTTTCTTGCTTTAGAGCACTTTTCATACTTAGGTTAACAATCGTTAATTTATTTATAAAGGTTATGGGGGGAGAAAAGAGATGTGAAAATTGATGAAAATAACTACTCTTAAGAGATCGTAAATGTTTATAATTGAAAGAAAAAGAGTTAGAATCTTATGGATGAATTATTAAGAGAAATAAGAAGTAAAAGAATTGAGGCTTTTGGAGACTTCTTAACCGGAATGGAAAAAGAATTGTCCAAGCTTGCGAAAATAGACACAAGAAAAGATTTTTTTAGAGCAATGCGGAAACTGATTCCTAAAGCAAAAAATCCTTCTTCAGATGACTTTTTAGTGCTTCGTGGCTACACTTACGCTTTAATTCACCTTATAGGAGAACTCCAAAGACAAATAGAAATGACGAAAGGGTCAACTCATATGTTTGCTCCTGAAACAATAGGAAAACAAGAGAGAGGACTTGAAGCACTTGGAAATGAGTTGGTTTCTATTCATGGTATACTTCAAGCAATGAAAACTGCAGTAGAGCATCACGATCTCAATCAATATAAACGTCTCCTTCCAGGACTAGAAGCAAGTTTTGCAACAGTTGAAGCACACTTAAAGCCAAAGATTATAGAACTAAGTGCCATCTCTCCTAAAGTAAGAGATCTTGCTAAAAGTGAAGAAGAAGCAATTGTAAAAAGAGAAGGTCAAAGAAAAGGAGGAATCTTACCGAGCTCATTTCGAAGAGGAGCTGTGATGATAGCGCTTGCAGCTTCTATTTTTAGTGGCTGCGCAGGATCTTTCAAAGAAGTTCAACTAGCTCCAACAGCTGCAGCAATGGCGCACACAGAACCTTCTTGGGTACAACAAGCTCGCAGATTAATTCATCCAAGTAGTAGTGCTAAATATAATGGAGCTCTTACACTTCCCGATGGAAGTGTTGTTGGCTATGCTCTAAATTATAATGAAAATACTGGAGCTTTAGAGGAAGCAAAAAATCTTGCGTGGGGAAGAGCCCAAGTTGCTGCTGCAACAACGGGAAGAGCATACGGACCTTCTGATACATTTTATATCCCCGATCCAAGAAATTCAAGAGAAGGATGGTTTGTTATTCTTCGAACAACAGGAGATCTTTCAACTAAGGAAAAAGCAAAAGTTGAAGCAAGAGCTGCAAGTTATAGCAGTTCTCAAGAAGGGCAAACTACTGATTGGACCGTAGGTGACGAGCGAGCCTGGCAAGCTGCTGATGGCGTTTGGTATGCTGTTGGGATTAGAACAGGAGTTGGAAATCCATCACTTGCACGCAAAAGTGCAGAAGAAAGAGCACGAGTAGTACTTGCTGCACAAGGAAAAAAGAGCGGATTTAGTGCTAGTATTGTAAAAGGAGCGCAAGTTGTTGAAGTACTTCCCCTAGCAAACGGTGCACGTGTTCTTATAAGTTTAAAACCTGGATTGTTTGCTAAACGTTAATTTTTTCTTCTTTAATTTTACAAAAAAATGCAATTTAACTATCAATAATTCTTCTAAAATTTAGTTTTATCACGATTCATCTTTTTATATAACAAAAGCATTACCAATCCATCACAGAAAAGAAAAACAAGCACGATCAGTTTGTAGATGTTTTGTGTCAAACCCTACAGCCACAGTATGAAGTTATCTTACAAAATGTGCCCCTGTATTCTGAACGTAAACGAAAAGTAGCAGAAATTGATATCTTGGCAATCAAGGATAGTTATTGTGATATTTATGAAGTAAAATGTAGTCCTAGAATTGCTAAAGCTCGAAAACAACTAAGCAAAATACGTAAATTACTCTCCGAAACCTCAGAAGTTAGAAGCTCTTTCTTTTATTGTGGAGAATCAGCCCAATTAATAAAATTATAAATAGAGCTTTAACAACTTACCTTATGCTACTTTTTCAAGAAAGAGCACAGACATGCCGTCCTCTTCGCGCTGCTTCTTAATTCTAAATTTTAGAAACAAGTTTAGCTTATTCTCAAAGCAGCGAACTTAATCTTCTGCAAGCAATAACGCAGCTCATCGGACATCTTGGCAAAGTCTGTGCTTCTTTACAGTTCTTTCTTCCTTACGTTATCTTTTTAAACCTCATATACTTTGCTTAAGCTGAGGGTTGATAGATGCCAAAAGATGAGTACCAAGAAATTCTTGAAAAATACAAAGAACGTATCCGTAAAGAGTTTGGTGAAACTGCACAGCAAGAGATAAAAGTTACTTCACAAGAATATTCTGAATTCAAACGAGAACTCTATCCTGCTCATTATACAATTTATGAAAAAGCCTGCAATGCTGCAGAAAAAATTCTAAAGCTTAAAGTTGATGGACCTAAGTATGAAAGAATTCAAAAAAATCTAAACATTTGCCATCTTACCTGTAGTCCATCAGGAGTTATGTCTTTATCCATTCTAGCATCACTTATCACGATCGTTGGTGGATCACTTCTTCTTTATGCTCTGCCTATTCTTTTTGGATTAGAGCCAATGCTTTTTTTGGTGCTCTTTGCTGTTGTGTCAGGACTGATCATGATGCCTGCTTTACAAAAATTTCCCGACTTTTTAGCAAATACGTGGAGAATGAAGGCATCAAATCAAATGGTACAAAGCGTGTTTTATATTGTCACCTATATGCGTCATACTTCAAACTTAGAAAGAGCAATTGAGTTTGCCGCAGAACATTTAGAAGCCCCTCTTTCTTTAGATTTTCGTAAAATTTTATGGGACATTGAAACCGGAGTTTATAGCACGATCAGAGATTCAGCGAATGTCTATCTTGAATCATGGAAGGATTGGAACAAAGAATTTGTTGAATCTTTTCATTTGATAGAATCATCTTTATACGAGGGATCTGAAGAACGTCGTCTTACCCTTCTTGACAAAGCATTAGATGTTATTCTTACTGGAACTTACGAGAACATGCTGCATTATGCTCATAATCTTAAATCACCAATGACGATGCTTCATATGTTAGGAATCATTCTTCCTATCTTAGGTTTAGTTATTCTTCCTTTAGTTGTAAGTTTTCTTAGCGAAGGAGCAAGTCCTTTTACAACAATGATTTATATTTCTCTTCTCTACAACATTACACTTCCTATTGGAGTTTATTATTTAGGACAAACCATTCTCTCTAAAAGACCTGCAGGCTATGGAGCTTCTGATATTTCAGAACAAGAAACTTTCAAAAATCTCAAAAATGTAACCATTCCTTTAGGTAAAGTTCTCAACATTCGTGTTAATCCAATTTATTTTAGTTTAATGGTACTTTTTGTAGGAATGCTTATTGGCCTTAGTCCTCTGATTCTTCATGCAACCGGTTTTGCTGACTTTTCACTTAACAGCGAAGGAACAATTAAATTTTTAGAATATTTATGTCCCCCAGCGCTAGGAGTAAATTGTGAAGAGAGTGAAAAGATTGGACCGTATGGCGTTGGTGCTGCAATTATTTCTTTAGTTCTTATTGCAGGTCTTGGCTTAGCATTTGGTCTTTATTATTTGCTTAGATCAAAAAATGTGATTAGCATTCGAGAGAGAACCAAACAACTTGAAGATGAATTTTCTTCAGCACTTTTTCAATTAGGAAATAGATTAGGTGATGGAATTCCAGCTGAAATTGCGTTAGCAAAAGTTGCTCAAACGATGCGAGGAACAACGTCTGGTGATTTTTTTAATCTTGCTGAAAAAAACATTACAAAACTTGGCATGGGTCTTGATCAAGCACTTTTTGATCCTCAAGTTGGCGCAGTAAGACAATATCCATCAAAAGTTATTGAATCATCAATGAAAGTTCTCGTTGAGAGCATTAAAAAAGGACCTAGGATTGCTGCACAAGCACTTCTTTCTATGGCACGCTATATTAAAGAAATTCATCGAGTTGAAGAAAGACTCAAAGATTTAATGAGTGATGTCATTTCATCAATGAAAGCACAAGTAAAATTTTTAACCCCTGCCATTGCAGGAATCGTCATTGGAATTACCTCAATGATCTCAACCATTTTAACAAAACTTGCTGCGCAACTTAGTACTTTTTCTGCTGGAAGCGAAAGTTCGAGTGGTCTTGGAAACTTACTCACTATTTTTGGTATTGGGATTCCAACGTATCATTTTCAAATTGTTGTTGGAATTTACATCATTCAAATTTCCTATATTTTGACGATCTTAAGTAACGGTGTTGAGAATGGCGCAGATAAATTAGCAGAAAGATACGAGTTAGGAAAAAATTTGATTAACAGTACGCTTTTGTATTGTATCCTTGCTGGCGCAGTAATCATTCTTTTCAATCTTTTTGCCAGCAGTATTTTAAAGACATCTTTAAGCTAAGAATTTTAAATAAAAGGGTATTTTAGTGTACATGGAAGTTTTTAATGAAGAAGTAATTTTTATTGCAGCAGATCTTTCACTCGATCAAGTAGCAGATTTTAATGAAGAAGATCTTTATTTTTTTGAACGTTGCGTTATTCATCCACGAACTACGCCGTGTGAGCTTTCTTTACCTTCCCTTCTACATTTAAGACAAAGGTATAAAAGACCTATTCAAGAAGATGAAAAAGCACAAGAAGAATTAATTGCACTCTCTCTTCTAGACAAGAAAAATTGCTCAGTAACAGAAACTGCTAGGAGCACTACTTATGCTTTTGGCGCAGATTTGAGCACCTATAAGCGCTGTATAGTTGCCAATCGTGCTACTTTAGGTGGTTTTGCTTTAAGAGATGTTGGAAGCTTATTAGAAAAGCTTGCAGGAAAAGTAACCAAAAAAACTGCAGCTCTTATACCTGGAAGAATCGTTGGAGCAATAGGTGATGTTTTGGTTCAACGTTCAGGAGTTGCTGAATCAACCTATGAGGCATATCGCAGAACTTTACTTCATATTCAAAAAGAGAGAACTCTTGATCCTGCTTTTGCAAAAGAGTTAAGTGAGACGTATTGCAGAAGAAAAGGAGTTGAACTTGCAGCAAAAGAAGCAGGAATTGATCTTAGAAAAGCTCCTTATAAAGTTTAAGATTATTTTGAGGAATCTTTTTCTATCTCTTGAATGTGATTTCTTAAAAGCTCATAGGCTAAGCTTGCATCTTTTTCTTTAACAAAGAAAAGAATTTGAGCATGACAAGAAACAATCTCAACAATTGAAATATTATTTTGCGCAAAAAGAAAAGATAAGTGGGCAATGTAGCCAGGAATATACTGTGAAGTATTATCTCGTGAAATTTTAGTTTCATGCAATCCCAAAACGGCTAAATTTTTTTCCATGAAGGAGATTTTAAGGGAATTATCTTCAAAAAAATTTAAGATATGTTTGCTAACAAAAACAGCAATTTCTTGACGTGTTTGTGAGACAATACAAAGTCCACTATCTTTTCGTTGCAAAATCTTATGAAAAATAAGTTTTTCATTTTCTTTGGATCTAACAAAAACAAGTTGTACAATATCTCCTGTAAGGGAAACTTCTGTTGTTGAGAGAATTGTTCTAATTTTATCAAAGACGGGATATGGATGTGAGGAAACATTTCGCTGAATGGCAATAAGTACCGATTCTATTCGAGCTTTAGGGTTTTTTAATTTAACTTTGGGAAGAATAGATCTTGCAAGAGCTGAATAATTAATGAGGCCTTGGGTCAAATATTGGGTAAGAATTGGGTTTGCTGCAAGATATTCTTTTACAATTTCTGCTGTTTGTTGGTTCATAAAGTATAGAATTATACATTAAGTATAAATATTTTACTGTTGGGAAGATTTCTAAGTAGCATGGAGAAAAAATGACAAATATACTTCAATTAAAATTTCCAACCATTGGAGAAAAAAAATCAACCATTATTGTAGAAGCTGGTCACATATACACAAATGAACAACCAACTTTGGAGCATCAAGCAGGTGCAACATGGGGAAATATGCTCTCAAGCTATTTAGCATTCTTTGGAGCTGAGATTAAGAAATGGCTATTTATTGATAATTATAATCCTCAATTTGAAAATAAACCACAAAATCTTGATGTAGCAGGTTACATTGAGTCATTATCTGCATCGGGATTTGCTCCTGATGAAGTTGTATACGAAGCTGATCTTGTTGAACACGCTAAAGAAGTTGTTGCTTCTTTGCAAAAACAGGGTTATGCTAGTCAACATCAAAATGGCAAGACTATTCTCCACAAAGGAAATATTTTACTTTATGATCCTCAAAAAGAAAAATACATGTGTTCATTATTGGATGCGTGCCTCTATCTACGAAAACTTGAACAAGCGGATGGATGTATCACTGTTCTTGATAAACAATATGATGCTCAACAAAAAGGAACATTAGCTATTTTGAAGAAACTAGGAGTTAAAACAACATCAATATTTCCTTTCTTTTATTCCTCTCCTAATTCTTCTTCTCACTCATCTGTTGATTTATCGAATGTATACACGAATGGTAAGAGCGGTCTTTCTTTTGTTCAACCAGCTATTGATTTACTACAAATAGTTGCAAAACTTTCTGGTTCTGTATCTGCAAATTCTTCTCTAGAAGTTGAAATAGGAAAATATGACGTTTAAAAAAATAGGAATTTTAGGAGGAATGGGACCAGAGGCCTCAGCTAACTTTTACCACAAAATAATACGGTATTGTCAACAAAAATATCAAGCAAGCCAAGACACTGATTTCCCGCCAATGATCATATACTCTTTACCATTATTTGGTTTTGATGAATCAGGTATAGTTGATAAAGAATTAGTATTGCAACAACTTTTTGAGGGAATAGAAACACTTGAACAGGCAGAATGTGATTTTATGGTCATACCATGTAATACGGTTCATTATTTTATTAATGAGCTAAAACAAAAATCCTCAATCCCCATAATTAGTATCATAGAAGAAACCATAAAGAAAATTAAACAAGATAATTGCAATACCGTGGGCCTACTTGGCTCAGAAGCTACTTTAAAGCTTCAACTGTATCAAGAGCTTCTAAACAATAATAATATTACTTGTATTTCTCCAACTACAGAGGAAAGTAATATTGTTACAAGATTAATTTTAGAGATTATGAGTGGAAAAGTAGAAAATAAAACAAAAAAGGATACAGTTTCAATAATTATGAAAATGAAAGAACAATCAGCAAATGCGATTATCTTGGGATGTACAGAACTTCCCTTAGCCATAACCCAAAAAGAGATGAACATCAAACTTTATGATACTCTTCAGATTTTAGCAGAATCTGCGGTAGATTATGCAATTTAGTGATCATTGAGGGCATATTTTTTAAAAAGAAAAAAATAGCCCCGCTCGGATTCGAATTCCTCAACATTAATTTTGGATTAATATTTCCGAGGTCAATGCCTCTCTTCAACAAAAGCTCAAGATTCTCCTTTTGCCGCCAAAGGGCACTATGCTAGTCCGCTACACAACGGGGCTGTAACACTTTAGGCGACCCCTAGAGTATTTATAAAATTTTGGGTTATAAAGAAAATATTGGTTTTTCGTAAAAAGTACGATTAAATTTATTAACAACCTATAATCCTAATAAACAATGCAATACTCAGAAGAAACATTCTCTTCAGGATTTGTAGCCATGCAGGCAAGACTTCTTGCTATAGGAGCAGGGCAAGAGGAACCAGACTATGCTTATTTAATGATGGGTCCAATTCGTAATATGATTGAGAGAGGAGAAGGAATCTCCCCATTATTTGATTTTGCAAGAAGAGATTTGGAAACTGTGGCAAAGGGAGAATTTCTTGTTCCAGATGAACATGAAATCCGTTCAGAAGAATTGGCAGCATACGAAACAGCACAGCAATTTTCAAGAGTTGTAATAGCTGCAATTGAAGGCTACATGGCTTATGGGAAAGCTGTAACTGGACAAATAGGTGAAGTAATGGGTCTTCTAAGAAATATGAATCTAACACTTAGACTTGCAGAAGGAATGTATGGAACACTACAAAGACCAGAAGAACACATTCCTCTAAATGCTGTGCGTGATTATGCATTTGATCAACACGCTTTTGCTTTAAGAGTGATAGGTAGTAAATTACCTTCTGATTTAGGAGAAGAACTTGAATTTATGCTAGAAAGTACGGAGCTACGTCGCTAACGCAACATATAAAAACCGCAGAAAAATCATCTGCTTTCAATGGCGATAGAAGGTTTACCAGTTGATGAAGCACTACAACCCCTCTTAACTGCAATTCAACCTTTCTTAAGCAAACTAAGCCTTCTTTTAGGAGGAGTATTTGGAGTGTATGTACTCTACATTTTAGTAAAAATGTATTATGAGAGAAAAAAAGTTGCACTTCTCAAAGATATCCGCTATAATAGCGAACAACTCAACACCCACTTTGGCGTTGCTCATTCTGGTGAGAAAAAAGGAATTTTTAGAAAGCTTTTTACTCATTTTAAGAAAAAAGAGAAAGTTGATGAAAAAAAGAAGAATAAGAAATGAAACTGATCATTAAAAAAGAAGTATTCAGTACAATTCATCCTAAGCTATCCTTTGTTTTCTTGTATGGAAAAAATGTTGATAATAAAAAAAATCTAAGTAAAGCAAAGCATCTTCTCAAAGATATGGAAAAGTTAGCACGCTTAGAATTTACCACAGAATCAAGTAAAACCCATCATTTGATCTCACCTACTATGACTGCTAGAGAAGAATTTGGTAAAAAGGCAAAACATTACAACACTTCAGTTGAAAAGTTATTAGAAAGTACTCTATCAAGAAAAAAAGAACAAATTAAAGATACATTAAATGCACTTTTGCACTATTTCTCATTAAAATATATTGTTCCTTTAGGATCTGATGATTTCTCTAAAATTAAAGGAGACGTAACGTTTTCTATTGCTACAGGAAAAGAGAAGTTAAAGAGAGGTACATTGTATTACCACGATCAAGGAAAAATCTTAGGAACTAAATTTGATTATTGGAAAAATCCAAAGACTAAGCTCACTTTAAAATCAACAAAAGCATTGGTACATCTTGAATGCTTACCCCCCATTACAGAAACAGTTTGCAAAAAGATAACAACTGAATTACAGGAGTTATTAGAAACATTCTGTGAGGGAGAGTGGAAAGTCTTTATTTTGAAGAAAAATAGTAGTATAAAAGAAATTAGAGTTTAAATTCTGTTAAGCTATTGTATTTTAAGAAATTGTTTTAAAAAAATAAATTAAAAAAAGAAAAAAAATTAAAGTTTAACGACAAGCTCCTGTTCCACTCTGACAAGTTGTACCAGTTGGACAATCCCTGAACCCATAGGTAAGTAGCCCATTCTGACAGAAATGCTCCACTATTTCCCAAGCTTGACGACAAGTGTCCGATCCTCCCTCATAACTACCGTATGAGGTATACCCTCCATAGGAACCTGCTACGCCAGAATTGTCACCGCCATCGGTATCGTAACAATAGGAAGCACAAGCACCAGTAGCACAGTTAGGAGCAACACATTGTCCATTAGAACAAGTTCCCAAAGGTCCATAACCACCAGTACTACTTCCTCCTTGGCAATTAATTTCTGTACGAATACCAGTAGAGGTGTAATTTACCATAGCTGTGTTGTTAATACAACCACTAGCCATAGTTGGAGTTGGAACTGGAGCTGCTACAGCAGCATTATCACAATGTAATGTAAACCAACCTACACCAGGAAACGTATTGTGAATAGTTACAGCATCTTGAGATCCAGTGATCTGTTGTATTGGCTGTGCTCCACTTGAAACTGACATAGTCAATGAAGCTCTAGTCGAAGCAAACCCATACTTTCCACTACCAAATGCTACACTATAAGTATCACAAGGAGTGTCTAGTTCTACGCCATGATTTAGAACTTTAAAAGTCAAATCTCCATAAGTTACACGTGATCCAACGGCATTTGACTGAGCACCACTTGCATCCAACGTGTCTAAATAAACCCAATTACCATTCTCAACGAGGTAACTAGTTACTGAACCGTCTTGGTACCAATTATTATACAATTGATATTCATGATCATACGATCCTGTTGAATATCCTTGACCTGCTATTGCAGAACCAGAACCTGCTGGTTTTGGTAAATCAGCAGTCTTAGAATCGCCACTTCTTTGTGTGCACGCAAATACTATTAAACCTACGATAACAACAACCATTACACCAATCAACACATGAGATCGGTGAACTTTACTATCTCTTTTAACCATTAGATAACACCTCTTTTTTCTCTAAGGATACGCTCTACTCTTAAAAATGTTAGTCTTCCCTTTAAGATAGTAAAATAGGTTAAAGATTAACAATTTTTATATTATATTACCACGATCAAGAAAAAGTTTTAGGGAGTAAGTTTGACTACTGGAAAAGTTCAAAAACAAAACTTACCTCAAAATCAACAAAGGCATTGGTACATCTTGAATGCTTACCTCCTATCACTAAAACAGTTTGCAAGAAGATAACAACTGAATTACAGGAGTTATTAGAAACATTCTGTGAAGGAGAGTGGAAAATCTTTATTTTGAAGAAAAATAATAGTATAAAAGAAATTAGAGTTTAAATTCTGTTAAGTTATTGCATTTTAAGAAATTGTTTTAAAAAAAATAAATTAAAAAAAAGAAAAAATTTTGTGTTTATACACAAGCCCCATTGCGACATGTTTTTCCTGAAGAACAATATTGGTATGAATATTGTAAACCAGCAGCATCACAATACCACTCTGTAATTCCCATTGATCCTTCAGAGTCACATCTATCGTTATTCCTTTCGTAAGAGCCCCATGATCTATACCCACTTGCTGTTCCATTAACACCAAGAACATTTCCTCCATCGCTATCAGTACATGCACTTGCACAAGCACCATTAGCACAATTAGGAGCGACACATTGTCCATTAGAACATGTTGCCAAAGAGCCACCTGTTTGTGTACAATCAGTTACAGTTGGACTTGAAGCACACCCATTTGTATAATTAAGTAAATGAGTACTATCCTGACAGGTATTGCTACATGTAGTTGGTGCAGTTTGAGTTGCTACACAAGCTCCGCTACGACAGACTGTCCCTGAAGGACAATAGCCTTGGTTAGCTTGTAAGCCAGCTGAATCACAATAAAATTCAGTAATGCGAGGACCTCCTTCGACATCACACCAATCTTCTGTTGATGCTTGATATTGACCAGTTGATCCCCAATTTCCACTTGCTGTTCCTCTAATACCAAGAACCTGTCCTCCATCAGAGTCAGTACAAGCTTGCGTTGGTGCAGGTGTTGGCGTTGGTGCTGGTTGAGCTGCAACTGCTGCATTATCACAATGTAATGTAAACCAACCTACACCAGGAAACGTATTGTGAATAGTTACAGCATCTTGAGATCCAGTGATCTGTTGTATTGGCTGTGCTCCACTTGAAACTGACATAGTCAATGAAGCTCTAGTCGAAGCAAACCCATACTTTCCACTACCAAATGCTACACTATAAGTATCACAAGGAGTGTCTAGTTCTACGCCATGATTTAGAACTTTAAAAGTCAAATCTCCATAAGTTACACGTGATCCAACGGCATTTGACTGAGCACCACTTGCATCCAACGTGTCTAAATAAACCCAATTACCATTCTCAACGAGGTAACTAGTTACTGAACCGTCTTGGTACCAATTATTATACAATTGATATTCATGATCATACGATCCTGTTGAATATCCTTGACCTGCTATTGCAGAACCAGAACCTGCTGGTTTTGGTAAATCAGCAGTCTTAGAATCGCCACTTCTTTGTGTGCACGCAAATACTATTAAACCTACGATAACAACAACCATTACACCAATCAACACATGAGATCGGTGAACTTTACTATCTCTTTTAACCATTGAATAAAACACCTCTTTTTACGCAAAGGATAATTCCACCTCTTAAAAATGTTATTATTTCTCTTTAAATAGGAAAGGGTAAGATTAACAATATCTATATAAATATCCAAAAATTAACTCACTCATGAATCTAAAAGAAGAACTTGCCAAAAGTATTGCAAGAGAAACAAAGCTCTCGTTTGAAGAAATTAATTCCCAAATAAGTAATCCCCCTAATCCTAACATGGGTGATTTTGCCTTTGCTTGTTTTAAACTTGGAAACCCCCATGAAGAAGCACTAAAGCTTAAAGAGAAAATAAAACTTCCAAAGAGTATTGAAAAAGCAGTAGTTGAAGGGCCCTATCTTAATTTTTTTCTAGATCATAAAGAAGTTGCAAGAGAACTCTTAACCACAATTCTCAAAGAAAAGAAAAATTATGGGAAAAGTAAATCAAAGAAAAAAATAGTAATAGAGTACTGTGGCCCTAATACTAACAAACCCCTTCATCTAGGTCATGTACGTAATATGGCATTAGGAAAAGCTTTGTGTAATACTCTAGAATTTAGTGGTAATAAAGTTCATCCGGTAAATATCATAAATGATCGAGGAGTACATATTTGTCAATCAATGCTTGCTTATCAAAAATGGAGTGATAATCAGCAACCAAATAAAAAAGGAGATCATTTTGTTGGTGATTACTACGTTTTATTTGCAAATAAAGTAAAAGAAAATCCTCAACTCAAAGAAGAAGTACAAAAAATGCTTCAATTGTGGGAAGCAAATGATAAAGAAGTAAGAAAACTTTGGAAAAAAATGAATAGTTGGGTTCTTGAAGGATTTGCTCAAACGTACAACCGCTTTGGTATTTCATTCGAAAAAGAATATTTTGAATCTAAAATTTATGAAAAAGGAAAAGAAGTTGCCCAAGAAGGTCTTAAAAAAGGAGTCTTCATTAAAGATAAAGAAAATGCAATTGTTGCTCCTCTAGAAAAATTTAATCTTCCAAATAAAGTTGTTTTGCGCGCTGATGGTACAAGCATCTACATTACACAGGATATGTATTTAGCAAAAGTGCGCTATCAAGATTATAAATTTGATAAAATGTTTTATGTTGTAGCTTCTGAGCAGCGTTTGCATTTTCAGCAGCTCTTCAAAATTTTAGAATTATTAGGTAATTCTTTTGCTAAAAATCTCAACCACTTAAGTTATGGTTTAGTCAATCTTCCAACTGGTAGAATGAAATCACGTGAAGGAACGGTTGTTGATGCAGATGATCTTCTTGATGAGATGTCAAAAGTTGCACAAAAAGAAGTAAGAGCACGCTACCAAAATCTTTCTGAAAAAGAAATACAAAGAAGAGCTGAAATAATTGGACTTGCGGCTATTAAGTTTTTCATGTTGCGAACCGATGCCACCCGTGATATTGTTTTCAACCCAGAAGAGTCAATAAGCTTTGAAGGAGAAACAGGCCCTTACATTCAATATGCGTATGCTCGTGCTTGTTCAATTCTAAGAAAAGCAAAGGATGAAAAAAAGCAGAAAAAAACAAACATCACAATTGAAGATCCATTAGAAAAAAGAATAATCTCACAACTTTTACTTTTTCCATCATTAATGCAAGAAGTTGAAAGAACCTACAAAATTCACCTTATTTGCCGTTATTTACTAGATCTATCTCAAGCATTTAACGAATTCTACCATGCTTGTCCGGTTCTTATAGAAGATGATGCGGTTAGAAGCACAAGACTAAAAATTGTTGAAGCAGTAACTGTAGTTCTCTCTTCAGGTTTATCACTTCTAGGAATTGAAGCACCACAAGAGATGTAGATGATGATATCAAAGTAGAATTGTTTTTACCCCGTGATATTCTTCTTAGAACGTAGCTCAAACAATGAGAGAAGCAAAAGAGCAAGAAAGTAAATAATACTAAGCAGAGGAAAAGCTAGTTGATACCAATCAATGGAGGGAATTTTAATTACAGCAAAAAAACCTCCCACAGAAAATACAAATATTCCACCTAAAGCAAAAAGAGGCATAAGATAAGAATGTTTCTCTTCTTTTGAGATAAGAAAGACTACAAGCGCAACGACATGAAGAAAAATAAACAGTAAACCAAACAACATAACAAAAAAGTTGAGAAGTGAAGTAGTTATGCCAAAAATACTTAAAATACTCTGAACAAGTCCAAAAATACTAAAGAAAAGAACTAGCAAGATATAAGTGCGCAAAAAGGAATTCTCCATTCTAAGGAGCTTATCAATTAAAGAAACTTTATATTTTTATCTATTAAGCCAAAAGCCTCTTAACTTATAGAATTTTACTCTAAGTCTCCCTACTCGAAATCTTTATAAATAAATGGCTGTTTTAAGAATTTCATGTCAAGACTACGTAAGTTTGCCGCATATCAAGGATTAGAGAGACCTTATACTAGAATTAGTAAATTTACTAAGAAAAACTACGTTCGTGGTGGCTTTCCAGCTATTAAAATTACTAAATTTGATATGGGATCTCCTCGAAAAGAATATGATGCAAAGCTTTGTCTTGTTTCTTGCCGAAGTATGAATATTAGGCATAATGCAATTGAAGCTGCCAGAATGACTTCAAATAGAGTCTTGGAAAAAGGTCTTGGCGCAGATTATCATCTTCGCGTTAAAATGTATCCTTTTCATGTTTTACGAGAAAACCCTCTTGCATCTGGGGCAGGTGCTGACCGTATGAGTACAGGTATGCAGATGGCCTATGGAAAACCAATTGGCGCTGCAGCTCGTGTCTTTGAAGGACAAGCACTTTTTGAACTTAAACTCAAAAAAGAACATCTCAAAACCGGAAGAGAAGCACTTAACAGAGCTGCAAAAAAATTACCCTGTTCTTGTAAAATTGTTGCTATGTAGATAGTTTGTGTTTTACAATTCTCTTTTATTTTTAGAATACTAATGTTTTCTTAAGTTTCAATTCTGTTCATTTTCTTTTTTTCAAAGAATAAAGCACATTTGCTCTTGGTCTAGAAGAGTTTTGATCATTCGCATTAAGACTCTTTAGTTGTTCTTCAACATAGCTAAGAATTTTTTGTGTAGAGCGTTGTATAGGTGGTTGATTAATAACCTGAACTCTTGGATTTAAAGAACGAGAATAAGTAGATGTTTCTTTGTCTTTTCTTTGTGTAGAATAAGTCTTTTGTGTAACCTCCTGCTCAGAAGATAACCTTTTTAATTCCGAAGAGATGGCTGCAACTTTTTCTTCTGAAGATAATTTGGAAAGAGTTGAGAGTTTTAAAGAAGAGCTAGGTGAAGAGGTTTTAGAATCTTTAGTTGAAGAGGAAAAAACATTCTGAAGTTTAGAATGACGTAAGACTATCAACAAAGAAAAAAAGAAAAATAGAACAATAAAACCTGCAATCATCGCATAACTTTTACCATCCAAAGAAAAAGAGATTTCATCTTGAGCAATGACATAACCAGTGAGAGTGTTTTCACTTTTATCCGATTCTTGCGTAGGGACACTCTCCTCTTTTGTTATTTTTTCCTCTTTGGTATTTGAATCGACTTTATTTTCTTGAGGAACTATCTGAGATTTTGTTATCTGTGCTGTTTTAAGGTTGTCACTCTCATTTCGAATGTCTAAAACTACTGAAACAGTAAGATCAGAGCGTTCTAAGGATTTAATTCCATCAACATTTTCATCTGAGGATGAAACAAATTCAACTTCACCGGTATCAAAATTAATCTGTATGAGATGCTTAGCAACAATACCATCTTCTCGATAAACTCTTAAAATTACTTTATAAGTTCCTTGATATTTGGAATGATCATAGAGAAAGCGCTGAGCAAGAAGAGCCTTTTCTCCTGAATCAACTTTATAGGGGCCTAAAAGTTCAGTATAACCAGTACTCTTAAAAACTGTGTCAATGAGAAGATGTTGAAGAGCAAAAGCTAAAGGAGAAGAGGTAGATGTTTTAATGCTCTCAGACTCATCTTTGCTTAAAGTAAATTCTACATAATACGTGTCCGCTTGTCCAAGTGTTGCTTCTTCTATTTGAGGTGCATCTATTACCTTCCCAACAGTTGTATCTGCTGGAGAACTTGAAGGAAGAAGCAAATAAAAGTCTATTGCATTCTCATCTTCTACAAGATCGATTGCTCCGCCAATTAATGTTTCTTCTTCTTTTTGTAAATCTTTTTCAAAGACTTCCTGATCACCCGAAGAAAAAACAAGTGATGCTTCTGTATCTTTAATAGAAATTCCAGAACGAACAACATACTCTTTGCTAATTGTTTCACCTGGCTGAATAGTTACTTCCTCAGAATCAACAAGTGCTGTTTTCAAAAGTTGAGCATCAACAAGGTCAGCAGAGTAAGTTATTCCACTTGTAGTATCAGTTTCATCTTGCCCTGTCTCAAAGACATTATAGGCTTTACCACTCAAAAATTTGACTTGTTCTCTTTCAAAAAGTTGCAGCTTCTCGTACTCCTCTTTTACCACTTCAGCCTCTAATTTCTCAGATGAATCCTCTAAAACTTTTTCTACATGAGCTTCAATTTGAACTAAAAGGGAGGTTTTTTCTTCAGGAGGTAGATTTTCTTTGTTAGCATACTCTTCAACAATTTCTTGCGTTCTCTTCGTTACAAGGTCTTCTCTTTCTAAAAATAAAAGAGGATCGGTGAGAGTATCCTCAATTTTTTCGTTTATTTCCTCTAGAATTTTTTCTTGAGTTTGAATAGAGAGAGAAGTTTCTTTGAGAATCACACCAGCCTCTTGCACCATTTCTTGTAAAATACTTTGAGAGTCAATCTTTTGTGAAATTTCATCTTTTGTAACTTCCTCAACATGTTCTTTAATGTTATTTGATAAGATAGTTTTATCATTCAAAGAAATTTCTTCTGAACTTACGATCTCATCAACTTTTTCATTCACTTTATCAAGGAAAAGATTAGGATCAGAAGTTATTGAAACTTCTTCTTCTAAATTTTGTGTAATCTTTTTTGTTAACTCTTCGATCAAAGGTGATTGATCAGAAGTTGAAAGATCACTACTTTCGATATAATGTATTACTTCATTTGTAATGTCCTGATTTTGAGGCAGAGGAGTTTTTCTTTCAATAACATCATCGATTCTTTGCTGTATTTGCTCAATAATTACTTCTTTGTTTTCAACTTGAGAAAGTTCACCAACAAGTATATCATTAACACTTTCCTTAACATTTTCTTTAAACGTGATAACTTGAGCTTGCTCAATAGTATCTTTCTGGATTATTTCTTCTAAGCTCACTAAAATATTTTCAACTATTGCCTTTTTTTCTTGAAGAGAAGGTAGCTGTTCATTTAATATTTCTTCAATTTCTGGTTCTATTTTTTCTTTGATGAGCTCTTGATCTTGTGGAAGGGGTAGATTTTCATAGATTAGAACTGTGACATCCTCTTTTATTTTTTCAAGAAGCTCTTCTTTACTTTGATCCGAAGATAGTTCTTCCTCAAAAGTAGAAATAATAGTGTCTACAATTTTTTCGGTTGTAAAAAATTTAGATTCTATGATAGGAACTGTTTCGTATGAAACATCACTAATCACATCTTCAATTTTCTCAGAGATCTTAGCTGTGTCCGAAGTGAAAGGTAAACTCTCTGTGATAACTTCTTTTACATCTCTTATGATTCTTGATTTAACTTCATCTCTATTAAAAGCAAAGTTTGTGGTCTCATCCCGGTTTAATTTTTCTTCTAACTTCTGTAAAATTGCTTGTTCGTTATCAAAAGTTGGAAGTTCTTCTTTAATTGTAGGTTTTAAGTGAATGCTTTTATCTGCATTGTTGGTAAACTGAACAGTAACCTCTTTATAGTTAACAATAGGTTCTTCAATGACCTCCTCTTGAGCTGCCTGAGTAGGATCAGCAAGTGCCTGACCAGTTGATGGTAAATTATCTTCTCCTGGTAAAGACTCATCTTGTGCTATCTGATCACCTAAGTTTGTTTCAGAGATAACTTCAGCAGTAACTTCTCCTGCTTCTACAAACTCCTGAGCTTCTTCACCTGATGCAACATCTCCTCCACCTGAAGAGCCACTACCGCCTCCACCCCCTCCTCCGCTACTTCCTTCGCTAGAAGATGGTGGAGAGGGCGCAGGAGCTGAATCAGTTGTAAATGATTTTGTTTCACTCCCTGAACTTGCGCCAGAATCGGTACACGTTACAGTGTAAGAATAAGTAGTTCCTGAGTTAAGACCTACTTCAGTTAGAGTTTGAGATGCACCAGTTCCAGAAATAGTAGCACCTGCTCTATTTGAAGTGCACGCATTAGCATCACTACTTGTTTCAATTGCAATGGTTAGTGAAGTTTCTGTAGAACCTGACTTAGTTAGAGTTACGGTTGGAGCAATTGTATCAACTGTAATATAAATTGCACTTGAATTGACAGAGTTTCCTGCATCATCTGTACAGTTAACAACTGCATGGTATGCTCCTTGTGCTAGAACAGTTGGAAGAGTAATACTTGTATTAGTTCCATTTACAACCATTTGTGAAATATTAAATTGATTGTTCACAAAAACGCTGCAGTTACAATTTGTCGAAAAGTTATCTGCAACTCTAATCCACAAATCAGGGGTTGTATCTGGAGTTGTAAAAGAAGAGTTAAGAATAAAGAGCAGGGGTGAGTGTAAGTCTACGGTAAAATTAAGCGTAAAAGAATTATTAATATTATTAACGGTATCGTTAGCAATGATACGAACTCCTTGACGTTCTTCAGCTAACGATGAAACATTATAACTTGCAACCCACTCACCAGACATATTTCTTGCTGAAACATTAATATCTTGTCCAGATCCATTGTCAAATAAGAAATAAACATTGTCAACTAAGGTTAGCGCATCAAAAACACTTACATTAAATGTTTGATTATTTGAAGCATTACTAAAGTTAGCACCATACGTAGGATTATTTAGAATATTAATCGTAACGTTAGGCGCATTGAGATCTAAGGTAAAGTTGAATGCAGTATTATTTACATTTCCAACCGTATCATTTGCTCTGATACGAATACCTTGTCGTCCTTCTCCTAATTGGGAAACGTTCCAACTAACAATCCACTCCCCTGATTGATTCACAGCAGTGATGTTGAAATCTTGCCCAGTGCCGTTATCAAACCAGAAGTACACACTTTGAACTTGTGTTAAAAGATCAAAAATTGTGAAGTTAAACGTTTGATTGCTTGAGCGAATACTAAAGTTACTACCATTAACAGGATTACCATTCAAAGTTGTAAGAGAAACATTTGGAGAACTAAAATCAATGGTAAAATTAATGACAAAGCTATTGTTGAGGTTATTTACAGTATCATTTGCAACAACGCGTACCCCTTGTTTACCCTCACCTAAAGTTGAAACATTATAACTTATGCTCCAGCTGCCAGAACTGTTTACTCCTGTAACGTTAAAATCTTGCCCAGTTCCGTTATCAAACCAGAAATAAACAGTATCTACAAGAAGAACACTGTCAAAGACACTTGCATTAAATGTCTGATTGCTTGAGAGAATGCTGTAGTTGCTTCCATTGACAGGATTATTAAAGAAATTAAGAGTAACATTAGGTGGTGTATAATCAATCGTGAAGTTTACCGTAACTGAAGAATTGAGATTACCTACATTGTCTGTTGCAAAAACACGCATAATGTTACGTCCCTCTGTAAAAACAGTTCCAGCTTGCGTGGTACTATATGTTCCACTTGCATTGGTGACAGTTATGTTAAAATCATTTCCTGAAGCGTTATCAAAACTAAAATTCACAGAACCAATGTTTGCTTCGCTGATCGTTGCATTAAAGAGAATATTTCCTGTGCTGTAATTAGTGATATTACTTGCAGGATTAACTATTGTAACTACAGGTGGAGTTGTCTCTATATCAAGAATAGTCACATTACTTGAAGAAACTCTTTCTCCATCTGCTAAACCATCATTTGGAATAACATCAACACTCCAGTTCTCTCCAACTGTTGTTTCGTTTGAGTGAAAGAGAGATAGGTTAGTATAGAGTGCTTGGATTTGTGTTGCAGTTAAGCTCTTGTTAAAAATAAAAACATCATCAATTGAGCCATTAAAATAATCTAAAGTTCCAAAGTTATTGCCTATTCTTAGTGGAGCCCTGGAAGGACTTACTGCTGCATATGCTGTGCTATTACAAAATCGCTGACCATTCTTATAAAAGAGTGTTCCATTTTGATCCTTAACTACCGCAAAATGTGTCCAAGTTCTAACTGTCGTTGCTGTAGTGCAACCAAAAAAGTTTAAATCGCCACTACCACTAAGAAAATTAAAATTTACAGCTGTTTCAGCTAATCTAAATTCCCAGCCATCAAATCCTGGATTTGTTGTCTTTGAGATCATCGATTGGGCACCTCCTCCCTCATAATATACCCAGAGAGCAACTGTAAAGTTGCCTGTAAAGTTATAAAGTAATTTTTGTGGAAGACCAACATATCCTGATTCAAAGCGATATGCACCCTTTCCATCGTGACCTGCAGTAGAGTTCCAAGTTACGTTATATGCACTTCCATTATTAGAGAACAAAGAATAATCTTTAGTTGCATTTCCTAAACCTGCGACAGGACCACTTAAGCTTCCTCCTTCAAAAGGCATGTTGAGAATGGTGATTGGCGTTCCATTTACATTCCAATTATAAATAAATTTGACAGCATCACTATCTGCATCCGTTGCATTCGCATACGCAGTAATGTTTGTATTTGTATCATTAGTTCTAAGGTTTGTTGTATTTAGATCAAGTATTGAAATTTTAGGAGCATTATCTACAGTAAAATTAATTGTAAAAGAATTATTAAGATTGCTTACTGTATCATTAGCAATTATTCTTACCCCTTGTTGACCTTTTCCTAATCCTGAAACGTTATAGCTTGCAACCCAATTACCGGATTGATTTGTTGCACTGACATTAAAATCTTGGCCTGTACCGTTGTCAAACCAGAAGTAAACATTCTCAACCGCAGTTGCTGAGTCAAAAATACTGGTGTTAAATGTTTGATTATTCGCGCTGATGTTAAAAACTTGATAATCACTAGGGGTTATTTTAGTAACATTAGGTGGTGAAAAATCAACGCTAAAATTTATCACAAAACTATTATTGAGATTGTTTACCGTATCATTAGCAAAAATACGTACTCCTTGCTTTCCTTCACCTAACGCTGACACATTATAACTTACAAACCAATTTCCCGATTGATTTGTTGCTATTATGCTGATATCTATTCCTGTACCGTTGTCAAAGGTAAAATTAACTGAACTTACTTCTGTAAAGGTATCAAAGACGCTCACATTAAACGTTTGATTATTTGAGTTAATACTAAAGTTACTGCCATTTACAAAATTGTTAAGAAAATTTAAAGTAACATTAGGTGAAGTTCGATCAATTGTGAAGTTTCCAGAAGTTGAAGAATTAAGATTACCAGAAGTATCAGTTGCAAAGACTCTCATCACCTGTTGTCTTCCTTCGGTAAAGACCGTTGCTGCTTGTGTGGTGCTATATGTTCCACTCGCATTGGTAACAGTTACATTGAAGTCAATTCCTGTTGCATTATCAAAACTAAAGTTTACAGCACCAATATTTGCTTCAGCAATTGTTGCGTTAAAAAGAATATTTCCTGTGCTATAATTGGTGTTATTGCTTGCAGGATTGACAATACTTACAAGAGGAGCAGTCGTATCTGATACAGTAGCATCAAGAACAGTGACATTATTCGAAGTAACCATTTGACCATCTTCAGTGCCATCGTTTGGTGTTACTTGTACACTCCAATTTTCAGAAGTGCTTGTTTCGTCAGCGGTTATAATAGAAGTTTGATTTCTATATAATGCATAAATTTGAGAAGAAGACAAAGATCTATTTAATAATAAAATATCATCAATCGTTCCATTGAAGTAACTATAAGTTACTCCATCGTTTGAAAAAGTTCCAATGAGCAAATCAACAGTATGGTTAGCAATATTTCCTGTCTGCGCTGCACTACTAACCAGACTTCCATTCACGTAAAGGCTTATTTGAGTACCATTATAAACACCTGTTAGAAAGTACCATTTATCTGGTTCTGGAATGGGTGTATATAGATAATTAGAGTTATTAATAACAAAACTAATATTACCAGCTCCATTCATCCAAATTAAAAATGGATAAGTTGGAGCACGCCATCTACCAATTATTCCAGAGGTATTTGAAGGTCTAGCTTTATATTTTATCCATGTTGCTACTGTAAGTTTGTTTGTAAAATTAAAACTAAGACTCTCTGAGAAACTAACATTGATAAAAGTATCAATTCCATTAAATTCATACGAACCTTTACCATCATGGCCTCCACTTAAGTTCCAAGCTATTGCTCCATTCTCTGATCCATTATTTTCATAACCAGAATAATCCCATGTATTACTTGTACTTGTTCTATTAATTCTCTCAAATGGCATATTAAGAACGGCAATGCGTGAGTTACCAACAAGCCAATTGTAAATGAATTTAATTGAATCAGTAAGATCGGCATCAGTTGCGTTGGCATACACAGTTAAGTTATCATTTGTGCTATTGCTTGTAAGACTTGTAGTGTTAAGATACACAACACTAATCGCAGGAACATAATTTGGTGCAACTCCTTGAAATTTTTTAATCCACCAATCAGTACCAGAAACTGTTGTTCCATCTCCAAGAAGGTTTGAACCACGAAGAAGAAATGTAACGTTTCCCTTGGAATCGACCGCAACCCCATAGCCTGCTTCTGTTCCTGATCCTAAATCATAGCTTCTGTTCCAAAGTGTTACATCCTCAAATCCAGAGCTATTAAACTTTTTAAGAACTGCAGCTAAACTATTAGTAAATTGAGAAAATCTCATTTCGAGTGCTACATATACACTATCATAAGAGTCTATAGCAACAGCGCTTGCTACATCATTTAAATTTGATCTAGTTCCTAAAGTCTTATTCCAAGTAATATCTTCAGATCCATTCACGAAGAATTTCTTAAGCCATCCATCTCTTTGAGAAGTACTTTTACAATAAATACCTGCTATAATGATATTATTCGCACTATCTGTTTCCACAGAGTAAGGTTCATCAAGGTTGCAATTAATTCCGCTGTTATAACTGTGGTTACTACTATAGGATTTATTCCAATTGGTAAGATTCTCTGTACCAGAAGAGTTAAAAACTTTAATCCACCAATCAGTTCCTGAATCATCAGAAGTAAGATTTATCCCTTTACCAACAACATACACATTATTATTAGTATCAACAGCAACATCATAAGCAATATCTGCGGTGTTATGGGAATCAAACGATTTATTCCAATTCCAAATGTCTTCTGTTCCATTGGAGTAGATCTTTTTAACCCACCAATCAGTTTGACTATTAGCACCAACTAGGTTTGTCCCATAGCCAACTGCATATAAATCATCAAAAGAATCAATTGCAATAGCATACAGCGCTTCAGAACTACCAAGATCAAACGTTTTGTTCCAGTGGGTAGCATTTTCGGAACCAGAGATATTAAACCTTCTAAGAACCCAGTTAAAAGCACCCTCGTTACGTTGTGTTGTATCATTTGTGTTGTTACTAAGTTGCATGCCAATGTAAATATTATTTTGAGAGTCTATAGCAATTCCTCGAGCAACATCTGAACTTGCAACCACTGAACTAACGGATTTATTCCAATTATTAAGGTCTTCCGATCCATTAGGAAAATGTTTTCTAATCCAAACATCAGATACAGTTGTAGCTGAAATTAATCTTGTACCTGAACCAATGGTATAAATATTATCAAAAGAGTCAATGGCTACATCATCACCAATAGCAACAAAGAGATCATTTCCTAAAGTTCCGGCATCATACGTTTTGTTCCAAAAAGTAATATCTTCATCACCTTCTGCAGCTAAAACAAAGGAGAATTGATAAAAAAGAATTAAAATAGAAAGAAGAACAATGAATAGTCCAAGTTTCTTTTCTTTGGATGAAAAGTTCATAGCTTCTTTATCACCTTTTCATAATCAGAAAGTAAACCTTTGAGTTCCTTGACCCTCAAAGAATAAAACTTATTAGGAAACTGCGCCCTTACATCAAGAAACCCTAAATCATAGAGCAACTTGAGATGACGAGAAGTAAGAGATACTGACATTTGTGTTTGTGTTGCAATATCTTTAACTGTGAGCTCTTGATCACATATAAGTCTTAGAATTAGTCTTCTAGAGCTTGCGCTGATAGCTCTACTTAGCTTTTCCTCTTTTGGATCCATCTACAGCGATTGGAGAAGAATTAGTCTTTTTAAACTTTCCGATATGAATAACTTAACAATTGAGAAGTTGAACAGTTTCACCAAAATGAAACTCTATAGAGCATCCGCAGGTACAAGGCTTGCTTGCCGAATAATTTCTTTTTTTAATGCTTCAAAAGAGAAATAAGGATAAGAAAATTTTGCAAGATCTTGAGAAGATACTAAATCAATTTTGCTAAGGTATAGTAAAACATTCTTTTTTGATTTCATCTCCTTAAAAAGTTCTTCTTGGCTTTCCAAAGAATAGCCACACTCTTCTGTTAAATCAAAAACATAGATTATGACCGAAGCTAATTCTTCAAGAACCAAATCTGCCTGAAGCTCAATATTATTCTTTTTAGCTTCCCGATTTAGTGTTCCTGGAACATCAAGGAGCTGAATCTTCTTATCTTCAACTTCAATATATCCTGCATTAATACTTTTAGTTGTAAAAGCATACGCTGCAACTTTGGCTTTTGATCCTGTAAGTTGATTAAGAAGAGTTGTCTTTCCAACATTAGGAAAACCATAGATACAAACTGTAAAAAGATCTTTGATATCAGGAAAAGTTCTCATGATTAAACGATCCTTCTCCAAACTTTGCAGCTTTTTATCAACCCGTTTAAGAATAGAAGAAATTCTTCCATAATATTGCGTTGAGAGGAAATTAATCTTCTCTTTTGCTGTCTCGCTTACAATTTGTCCAACATATTCTCTTTGAAAACGCTGAATCTGCAATTTTGTCCAACTAACGGAGCCAAGGGCTTTTTTATAAGAAACGACATCAATTGTTAAATCAAACAATTTTTGATAAAACACATCCAATTCATTAATGAGAGGAAACTCTTGCTCTATTTTTTCAAGAAAGCTTGTAAGACTTGAACTGATCACATCAATCTTAAGACTTTCTTTGCGACGAATGATTTGCAGCCAATTTCCCGATAAATCTTTTCGACCTCTTTGTCTAGCTTTAGCAAACGCAACATCAAGAATTTCTTGAGAAGTTGGGACAGGATTAAGTTTTTGAAAGTTCATAAAAAGGAACAAAATGGACTTCTCTTAAATACTTTACGAGAAAAATTTAGACATATAGTAAAAAAATAAAATATTATTTCTTCCTCGTCCAGAAGAAAATACCTGCACCGAGTGCAACAATAAGTACACCAACGATGACGAGAGGCAATGCTGAACGTGACCCTGCCTCACCAAAGATAGCACTAAAAGCACGACCAGCAAAGTTGCGAGATGAGCCAACTTCTTGACTAGTACCTTCTCCTGCTGCACCCTCAACACCTTGCTGTGTACCTGTTTCTGATGCTTGAGATCC